>Ga0209647_1000001_pt1:0-1340000 | contig 2066737 bp, 1813 predicted proteins | sample GraSoi_2013_60cm_FD_185827 | JGI IMG/M metagenome (GOLD analysis project Ga0209647, IMG submission 185827) | Grasslands soil microbial communities from the Angelo Coastal Reserve, California, USA - Sample 9_17_2013_60cm (SPAdes) (version 2) | ecosystem: Environmental > Terrestrial...
GCCACTTCGTGGAGGGCCGTGGCTCACCGCCAATGGTCCGTCGCCGCGCTCAGGGCATCGGCGTGCGCTCGTGCCGATTGGGGGCGTGCCGGCCATCGGGCAGCGCTTCGCCATCGACTACGTGAAGGTGAACGACAAGGACAGCACGTACTCGGGCGACCGGCTCAAGAACGAGAGCTACTACGCCGAAGGAAATGATGCGCTGGCCGTGGCAGATGGACGCGTCGTCGTGGTGAAGGACGGCATTCCGGAAAATGTGCCCGGCGTCAACTCACGCGCCGTGCCCATCACCATCGAGACCATCGGCGGCAATCACGTCATCATCGATCTCGGCGACGGCCGATTCGCTTTCTACGCGCATCTCAAACCGGGCGCCATTCGCGTCAAGGTCGGCGACCATGTCAAGCGCGGACAGGTGATTGGCCTGGTGGGAAACTCCGGCAATTCGACGGAACCGCATCTCCACTTTCACGTCTCCGACGGAACCTCTCCCCTTGGCAGCGAAGGGCTGCCATACGGATACGACGCGTTCGAGGTAGTGGGGCGTTGCCGGACCTTCGGCGCGTGTGTCCGCGAGCCGGCAAAGGTGCTTCGTGCGGAGACGCCGAGGGAGAACATGCTGGTGCGGTTTCCATGAGGGACGTGATGCGGCTGCGTCTTCCTTCGTGGATTCTGGCCGCCACGGTCGTGACGCTTGCCGCAACGCCGCTCGGCGCGCAGCGAGCACCGTACGACATCGTGATCCGCGGTGGACGCGTGCTGGACGGAGCAGGGAATCCCTGGATTCTCGCCGACGTCGGAATTCGGGACGGAAAGTTCTCGCGCATCGGCGTGATCCCGGAGAAAGGCACGATCGAGCTGGACGCGCGCGGCAAGTACGTGTCTCCCGGCTGGATCGACGTGATGGACCATTCAGGCAGTGTGCTTCGCCGGAATCCGCGCGCGGAAAACAAGCTGATGATGGGCGTGACCACGACGATCGGCGGCGAGGGTGGCACTCCGGTGCCGGCCGGCCAGGTGGCGTCGTATTTCGCTCAGCTCGAGCAGCAGGGCATCAGCATCAACTTCGGCACGTACTTCAGCGAGACCCAGGCACGTGTGGCGGTGCTCGGCAGATCGTCGAGAGAGCCCACGGCGGCCGAGCTGGAGCGCATGCGCGCGGTGGTGGACACCGCGATGCGCGCTGGCGCCATGGGGATGACGACCGCCCTGATCTATCCGCCGAGCAGCTACGCGACCACGAACGAGTTGATCGAGGTGGGGAAGGCGGCGGGGCGGTATGGCGGTCTGTATGCGAGCCACATCCGCGGCGAAGGGAAGGAGGTCGTGCAATCCGTGGAGGAGGCGATCAGGATCGGCGAACAGGCGGGAATGCCTGTCGAGATCTTTCATCTGAAGGTTGCCTATAGGCCCGGGTGGGGCATTCTCATGGATTCCGTGCGGCGCGTGATCGAGGCGGCGCGGGCGCGCAACGTGGACGTTGCGGCGGACATGTACGTCTACACCGCTGGCGGCACGGGACTCGAGGCGACGATTCCGAGCTGGGCGTTCGACGGCGGAATGGACTCGCTCGTTGCACGGCTTGCGAGCCCCGCCACGCGCGCGCGCCTGAAGGCCGAGCAGCGCAGCGGAGTCGCCGGCTGGTGGAACATCATCGAGGCCGCGGGCGGATGGGGCGGCATCGTGCTCGTGAACGCGCGCAATCCGCAGAACGACCGGTTCAACGGAAAATCCATCGCACAGATTGCCACGGAGCTCGGAAAGGATCCCGCGGATGTCGCGTTCGATTTCGTATCACAGGGCAAAGGCCGAGTCATGGCGCTCTACCACATGATGGGTGAGCAGGACATCGAAACGGCGCTGCGTTTCCCGTGGACGAGCATCGGCAGTGATGCGGGTGCCGCCGCGACGCTTGGTGCAGCGGACGATCTCGGTCTTCCGCACCCGCGATCGTACGGCAATGCCGTCCGCGTCATCGCGAAATACGTGAAGGAGCGTGGCGTGCTCACGCTGGAGGACGCCGTGCGCAAGATGACGTCGTGGCCCGCGACGCGATATCGGCTTGCGAGTCGCGGGACCATCAAGGAAGGCAATTGGGCCGACGTCACGATCTTCGACCTCGCCACGCTTCAGGACAAGGCGACGTACGAGCATCCCACGGAGCTTCCGACGGGCATCGAGTGGGTGCTCGTCAATGGCGCTGTGACGATCGACCATGGCCGGCACACCGGTGTGACCGCCGGGCGCGTGCTGTATGGGCCCGGCAAGGACATTTCTTCGAGCTCGAGGTAAGGTGCGGAACTACGCTCTGAATTCACGAACCGTGGCCGCCACGCGTCGCGCGATTGCCGTGCTGTTGCTTTCCGCCGCGCCGGTTGCGGCACAGCGCGCGCCCGACTTCGCCGCCTTCGACCGATATGTCGACAAGGCCGTTCGTGACTGGAAGGCGCCGGGCCTGGCCATCGCCGTCGTCAAGGACGATTCGCTCGTCTTCGCCAAGGGCTACGGCGCCATCGAGCTCGGGAAGCCAGCACGCGTCAACGAGCACACACGATTCGCAATCGGTTCCACGACGAAGGCCATGACCTCCGCCGCGCTGGCCATGCTCGTGGACGAAGGCAAGCTGCGGTGGGATGACAAGGTCATCGATTACATCCCCGACCTGCGGCTGTACGACGCCTATGCCACGCGCGAGCTCACGATTCGTGATCTCCTCTCGCACCGCACCGGCCTGCCGGGCACCGATCTATTCTGGGGCGTGGAAGAGAACATCCGTCCCTTCAACGATGTCATACATCGCCTTCGATACATCAGGCCGACTTCTTCGTTCCGCTCGACTTGGACATACCAGAATGTCATGTATGCGATGGGCGGCGCGGTCATCGAGCGCGTCTCGGGCAAGCCGTGGGACGTCTTCATTCGGACGCGAATCTTCGCCCCGCTCGGGATGACGGAGTCCGAGGCCCTGGTGACGGACATTCGCGGCAAGGCGAACGTTGCCGTTCCGCACTCACAGATCCGCGATACCGTGCGTGCCGTGCCAATCAGGTCCACCGACGGCGTGGCGCCGGCCGGCTCGGTGTGGTCGAGCGTCTCGGACATGTCGAAGTGGATGCGCTTCATGCTGGACAGTGGACGCGTGGGCACGACACGCCTCATCACGCCCGCAAACTTTCGCGAGTTGGTCGCGCCGCAGATGCGCGCGCCCATCGGCCAGTATCCCGCTCTCGAGCTCGCGGCGCCGCACTTCTTCACCTACGCGCTCGGCTGGTTCGTGCAGGACTATCATGGACGAACCGTGTGGATGCACACGGGCAGCATCGATGGCATGAGCGCCATCATCGGCCTCCTCCCGGAACAGCGCGTGGGCGTTTACGTGCTTGGCAATCTCGATCATGTCGAGCTCCGTCATGCGCTCATGTATCAGGCATTCGATCTCTACGGATCGGGGCCCTCGCGTGACTGGAGCACGGATCTCGCGGCGTTGCTTGCGTCAAAGCGCGGACCACGGGTCGCCTCATCCACGGCGCCGCACGTGGCGACCACGAAGCCATCGCTGCCGATCGAGCGCTACGCCGGCACCTACGTCGATTCCGCCTACGGGAGCATCGTCGTCACTGCGACAAGCGGCGCACTGAGCGCGCGATTCGAGAAGCTCGATCTCGGTATGCTGGAACATTGGGACTATGAGAGCTTTCGCGGCCGGCCTCCCGCGCACGTCGAAGAAGTCACGCCACTCACGTTTCAGGTCGACGGCACGGGCGGTGTCGCCGCCGTTCGCGCCTTCGGCGCAACATTCACTCGCGTCACGGACACGCCGTCACGATGACATCCACGACCGCGCGGCTCATGTGCTCCAATCGTCTCTCACGACGTGTACTCGTTGTGAATGCGCTGCTGCTCTTAGTCGCGTTTAGCGATGCGGGCGCACAAGCCGCCGCCGCCGCACCGGCGCGCACGCCGCTCGAATTCGAGAAGACCGAGGTGATGATTCCCATGCGCGACGGCGTGAAGCTCCACACGCTCGTCTATACGCAGAAGGGTATCACGGAGGCGCGGCCCATCATTCTCAATCGCACGCCCTACGGCATTGCCGGCACCGCACGCGTGATGAATGGCTCGTTCGCCGAGCTGGCCGACGAAGGCTACGTCTTCGTGTTTCAGGACATTCGCGGCCGGTTCACGTCCGAGGGACAATTCGTCATGCTGCGTCCGCCGCGCGACCGAAAGGCGGCCGGCGCCGTCGACGAGAGCACGGACACGTATGACACCATCGCATGGCTGATAGCGAACGTGCCGGCGAACACGGGCAAGGTCGGCATGCTCGGCGTGTCGTACCCGGGCTGGCTGACCGTGATGGCGATGCTCGATCCGCATCCCGCGTTGAAGGCCGTGTCACCACAGGCGTCGCCCGAGGACATGTTCATCGGCGACGACTTCCACCACAACGGCGCGTTCCGTCTGAGCTACGGCTTCGAGTATGCCGCCATGATGGAGGCCGGCAAGGAGATCAAGGCATTTCCGTTCGACAAGCCGGACCTGTATGACTGGTATCTCGACGTCGGCTCCCTGGCGCACATCGACGAGCGCTACCTGCACGGCAAGATTCCCACGTGGACCGACTTCGCCACGCACGCGAGCTACGATGCGTTCTGGAAGCGGCAGGCCGCGTCGCCGTATCTCACGAGCGTCAACGTGCCGACGCTCAACGTCGCAGGATGGTGGGATCAGGAGGATTTCTTCGGGCCTATCAAGATCTACGAGACGCTCGAGAAGCACGACACCAAACACCTCAATTATCTCGTCGTAGGCCCATGGAATCACGGCGGATGGAATGCCGCCACCGGCCAGAAGCTCGGCGACGTGGACTTCGGCAGCGCGACGTCGGCCTACTTTCGCAAGAGCATTCAAGCGCCCTGGTTCGCGTATTGGCTCAAGGGCAAGGGGACGCTAAATCTCGCCGAGGCGACGACGTTCGAGGCGGGGTCGAACGCGTGGCAGTCACATGACAGTTGGCCGCCGAAGGCGGGCGTCTCGGCGCGAAAGCTTTACCCGCAGGCGAATGGCGTTCTGTCATTCGACGCACCGTCGCAGAAGGGCGAGGCGTTCGACGCGTATGTCTCCGATCCGGCCAAGCCGGTGCCGTATCGCCCGCGGCCCATTCTTCCCTCGTTCATGCCGCCATCCACGTGGTCGCGCTGGCTCATGGACGATCAGCGCTTCCTGAACGGCAGAAACGACGTGCTGAGCTGGCAGACACCGCCGCTCACGGAGGACGTTGCGATCGCCGGCGCCATCACGGGGCATTTGTTCGCTGCCACGTCAGGCTCCGACGCGGATTGGGTGGTCAAGTTGATCGACGTCTATCCCGACAACTATTCGGCGGACCCGAAGCTCAGCGGATACGAGCTGATGGTGGCGAACGACGTCTTTCGCGGACGATTCCGGAAGGGCTTCGACAAGCCGACAGCGATCGAGCCGAATCACGTAGAGGAGTTCACGGTCGATCTCCACACGCAGAGCTATCGCTTCCTGAAGGGCCACCGCATCATGGTGCAGGTGCAGAGCAGTTGGTTCCCTCTCATCGATCGCAATCCGCAGACGTTCGTGCCGAACATCTTCGCGGCGCCGGACTCGGTGTTCAAGGCCGCCACGCAGAAGATCTATCGCGCCTCGGGCAAGGCGACGTACGTCGAAATCCCCGTCGTGAAGAGCGCGGCGCCAATTCCCTAGCGCGAAGGCGACCGCTCAGCGGCCGATGGCCTGGAGCTCGACGAGCAGGCAACGGTCCTGCACCACGTCGATTCCCGCGCGCGCAAAGCGCTCGGCCGCGGCGTCATTGCGAATGCCGAGCTGAAACCACACCGACGCGGGGTGCTTGGACAGGATGTCGTCCACGTGCTGGTCGATGTCGCGCGGGCGCCGGAATACGTTGACCATGTCCACCTGTCCCGGCACGGCCGAGACCGTGCGCACGACGGGCTCGCCGAGAATCTCCGTGACGTCGGGATAGTAAACGGGCACGGGGACAATCGCGTATCCAGCGCGCTGCGCGTACTCGGGCACGTAGTACGCCGGCTGGCCGGTCTCTTCCGTCTTGATGCCGAGCACCGCTATGCGGTGAGTACGTCGAAGGAGGCGCTCGATGCCGGCGTCATCATCGATCAGATGCGTCCGCCAGTCCACCGCCGTTGCGGGTGTATCCGGTGTCGTCATGAGATCAGTAGTGAAGACCAGTACCCGGTATCCGGCACTCGGTAAAACAGCGTATCCGGTACGAACCATCAACCTAACGACAGACCAAGACAACGAGCGACGTCCGACGAAGGCCGCCTTCTACCGGATACCCGCTACCGAATGCCGGATACAGAGTACTTGAGTCCCTCCGGGTACTGCTGCTGCGTCGTCACTTGTGAAGTGTACTTGTCCGCCGAATGCTCTGTCCGGCTAGATTTCTCTTCGCAACGAACGGAGCTGTCCCACAGATGCGAATGCTTGTTCTTGGCGCCGGACTTCAGGGCTCGGCGTGTGCATACGACCTGCTTCAGAACCCCGATGTGAAGCAGGTGCGGCTCGCCGACCTTCACTTCGATCACCTGCCGCCGTTTCTCCGGCCGCTCTCGGGCGAGCGGCTGATTCCGACCACGCTCGACGTACGCAACCGCGATGCGGTGCTGGCCACGATGCGCGAAAGCGACGCGGTCATGAGCGCCATCCCCTACTACTTCAACCTCCAGCTCGCTCAGTGCGCCGTGGAGGCCGGAGTCCACTTCTGCGACCTTGGCGGCAATACGGACATCGTCTTCAAGCAGAAGGCGCTGGCGTCCGAGGCGGCCGCGAAAGGAATCACGATCGTTCCGGACTGCGGCGTTGCGCCGGGAATGGTGAACATCCTCGCGCAGCACGGCATAGAGCAGCTCGACACCGTGAGCTCGGTGCGCATCTATGTCGGCGGCCTGCCACAGCACCCCGAGCCGCCGCTCAACTATCAGATCGTCTATTCGCTCGAAGGCGTGCTGGACTACTACACGACCCATTCGTGGGTCGTGCGCGACGGCAAGCGACAGCAAGTGACGGCGCTCTCCGAGCGCGAGACCGTGGAGTTTCCCGCACCTGTCGGCGCGCTTGAGGCGTTTCATACCGCGGGCGGGCTTTCGACGATGGCGTTCCGGTACGAGGGGAAAATTCCGACGATGGAGTACAAGACGCTTCGCTATCCCGGACACGCGCAGGTCATGGAAGCCATCCGGGATCTCGGCTTGCTCGATCTCGACGGCGTGGAGGTAAAGGGATGCACCGTGGTTCCGCGCGATCTCTTCGTGCGCGTGGTCGGTCCCAAGCTCACGAAACCGCATAGCAAGGACGTGCTCGCGCTGCGGGTGATCGTGTCGGGCACCAAAGCGGGCGCGCCGGCCACACGACGCTTCGATCTCATCGATCGCTACGACGAGAAACACGGCATCAGCGCGATGATGAGGACGACGGGCTACTCCCTGTCCATCACGGCCCAGATGCAGGTGCGCGGCCTGGTGCGTCCTCCCGGAGTATGGACGCCCGACGAGTGCATGCCATCCGCGGACTACATCGCCGAGCTGCGTGCGCGCGGCATGGATCTACGCGAGAGCGCGTGACAGATCCGCGACGCCTCTGCGTCAGCGGATGAAGTTCGCGAGCGTCGCCCCCATGGCGTCCATGGTGGCCTTCGCGTTGCCCCGATCGTTGCCGTTGTAGAGGAACGCGAACGCGATGATCTCTCCGTCGCGGGCGGTGACGTACCCACCGAGACCGGCAACGGTGTTGGTCGTACCCGTCTTCGCGTGCAGGTTGCCTTCAGCGGGCGTACCACGCATCCGTCGACGCAACAGCTCCGATTCCCCGGCCACCGGCAACGAGCCGTGAAACGCCGACGACCATGGCCCACGGTGCGCATAGCTCAGCAACTGCACCATGAGACGCGGGGTGAAGTAGTCCAGCGTTGAGAGTCCGGAGCCGTCGAACACGCGGATGGCCTCCGGGTCGCCGGCTACTTTCGTGCGGACGAAGTTCCGAAGATTCGCGAGTCCGGTTTCCGCCGTTCCCCGACCAAGCGGCGAGCTGGCGCGCGACGCGTCCCGAAAGAGCAGCTCCGCCACGATGTTGATGCTCTCGCGATTCATCTCGGAGACGATCTGGGCAAGCGGCGGCGATGCGACGCCTGCGACCTTCGTGGCAGCGGTCGGCGTCGCGCCGGGCCGGACCTTTCCTGTAACGGTGACGCCAGCGTTCTGTAGCGCTGCGTTGAGTGCTCCCGCCGTAAACAACGCCGGATCATCCACCACGAGCGAGTATTTCAGCGGACCACTGAGCGCCCCGATGGTGCCGCTCACGTCGATGCCGCCGTCGGCCGCGCGCCGTGCGATGATTCGGCCCCCGCGACCACCCGTGAGACGCACCTTGCTGCGCAGGGGAATCGTCGTGCTCACCGGCTCGAGCGTCACCTGCGCCACCTTGCCCGCCGGACTCACCACCACCCACACGAGATTCTCGTTCAGCGACAGCGCCGACACGCGCGCAGCGTATGCGGCGCCGAGGTATGTGGTCTTCCATCCGTCGGGAATGCGCTTGTCGTCGAAGACCGTCTCGTCGTACACGAGATCACCCGCGACCTTCTTCACCCCAGCCGCAACGATCGACTGCGCGAGCGTCGCCATGGGGAGATTAGCGTCTCTGAAGAACCGCGCGGACAGCGATGGATCGCCGTCGCCGCGAAGATAGAGATTGCCCTGCACGGTGCCATCGGTGCCCACCGGACCATCGCGCAGGACGTCGGTGGAAAACGTGTGATCCGGGCCGAAACGGTCCAGCGCCGCGGCGGTGGAGAACAGCTTCATCGTCGACGCGGGCTGCATCATCTCGCTCGCGTTCTGCTCGAACAGCGTGTCTCCACGCGTGAGCGACACCACCATCACGCCGAAGTGACCACCGCGCACTCGGCTCGTGATCATGGTCGACAGGTCGGTGCTGAGCGCCTGCGTGCCGTTGGGCGAAGTCCATGCTGGGGCGGCGGGCTCGCGCCGGCTGGTACGCCGTGGCTTCGGCGCGGTGCGGCGCGTGCGCTTCGGCGGCTTCTTTCGGAGGCTGGCCTGATGGACGACGCTCTCGCCAGCGGACTGTGGCGTTGGGGCGAGCGCGGCGCGCCCGTCGGCAAGCGGTACCAGCGCCGCGAACGCGCACAGGGCCAATGAGACCGTACACCGAACGATGCGCGGGCGATTCCGGGAATGATCCATCACCCTGAGAAATGGCAACTCGCGTTCCAGTAGCTTGGAGGCGTGGGTTCCGGCGCCCGGGGAGGGCGGTACCTGCAATCTAGCGACGAGACCGACCCTTCCGGGTCACGTCTCATGCAGCGCCCAGCTGAGCGCAGCGTCGTAGTCGCGGAAGACTCGCACGTTCTGACCCGCCATCTCCGAAAAGGTTGCGTACATGCGGGCAATGCCGAATTGGACGTCGCGCGCGACGACCAATGCGCGGCGCGAGGCATTGCTGAAAACGCCCAGGTCCGCCGCCGCTTCCACCGCCGTGCTGCCCATGTCGAACTCTTCGACTTCGCGCAGATCGCCGATCTGCGAAAACGCGGGATCGAAAGCGGGGTCCGCGGCCATCTTGAGGTAGTGCTCGAGAAGCTCGGACGCAGTGAACTTCCCCCATACGCGGCCTCTCACGATTCGAGCGCCGACGTCGACGGTGAACGTTTCCGGCATGGGCCACCTCCTCGTGGGATGCCGCGCCCTGGGCGCGAAGTCGGCTACACCTTCAGGATGATGTTCCGCTTGTAGAGCCAGGACAGGATCGCATACCAGAACAGCACGAACACGATGGCAAATGCGAGGGACGCGTTGATGGGATCGAGCCATGGTGTGAACAGCGTCTCGTAGATGCCCTGCTCGAGCGACATGCGCCGACCATCCTTCGTCACCTTGAAGATGGAGTAGATCAGGCGAGCCAGGATTCCCGAGCCGACGAACGCCGCGATCGGGTTCACGCCGTAGATGACGAAAAACTTCGTCCATCCGCGCACCTTGTGGAAATCGACGATCCACATGACCGTCGCGAGTGCGATGCACGCCATGCCGCCCGTGAAGAGGACATACGAGCTGGTCCACAGGCTCTTGTTGATGGGAAACACCCAGTTCCACATGAGGGCGGCCATCATCCCCAGCGCGCCCGCCGCGAAAAGTCCGGCGAGACGCTCGGGCAGCGGCTTCCGCTCGGCGATCCAGCGCCCCGCGATGTTGCCGAGCATGGCCGTCGCGATTGCAGGAATCGTGGAGAGAATTCCCTCCGGATCCCACGTCTTGCTGGACGCCCAGATGTGATTGCCGAGCCCGAAGCGCGTCCAATCGAGCACCACTCTGTCGACCCATGCCTGCATCGTGCGCGGCGGCATGTTCAGCAGCAGTGCGCCGATGGTGCCTTCGCCGGGCACCGGCAGCGCCGTCATCACGACCCAATAGGACAACAGCAGGCCCGCGATGATGGCGACTTGCTGCCTGAGCGTCGTGCGCTGCGTGAGCAGCGCCGCGCAGAGATAGGCGATGCCGATGCGCTGGAGCACGCCCATGATGCGCCAGTGCATGAGCCGGTCGGCGATGCGCTGAAGGAACGACGGGTCCGGGACGCCTGCGACGTCGCCCCATGTGAAGTAGGGGAACCCGTTCACCAGCAGGCCGAACACGAAGATCAGCACGCCGCGGCGGATGATCTGAGCGCGGATGGCGCGTTCGTCGTCGCCGCGCTCGCGGCGCGCCGACAGGGAGAGATAGGTGGTGATGCCCGCGATGAAGAGGAAGAACGGGAAGACGAGATCGGTCGGCGTCCATCCGTTCCACGTCGCGTGCTCGAGCGGTTCGTAGATGTGCTCCCAACTGCCCGGATCGTTCACGAGCAGCATGCCCGCCACCGTCATGCCGCGGAACACGTCCAGCGACAGCAGGCGCTCGCGAACCGGTTTCGCTGCGAACGAATCGAAGGTGCGCGGAATGGAGGAGAGAGTATCAGACATGGGGGAAGTCTCAGTAGGACGATAACGGTACCTCGCGCCGGGCCTTTGTCGAGCCCGCATCGCCACTTTCGGCCCCCGGGCAGCCTGTACAGATTCAAGCAACACGCCCGCACGGAGGGTACCGCATGCGTCGCAAGATCGTTCGTGATGGAGTCATCGCCGGCATACTCGGCGCCACGGCCGTGGCTGTGTGGTTCCTCGGCGTGGACGTCATCTACGCGCACGCGTTCCGCACGCCGACGGCGCTGGGGAAAGGGCTGCTGCGCCTGTTCGGCCCGCCCACCGACGACAGCGTGTTCATGCTCGTCGCGGCGTATACGGTGTTTCACTACGTGGCGTTCATCGCCGCGGGGCTGCTGGTGTCGGTGATCGTGCACTGGGCGCAGACGCAGCCCACGGTGCTGGCGGGCGCGCTGATGCTCTTCGTCGCGTTCGAGATCGGCTTCTACGGACTGAGCTCGGCGCTGGAGGAATCACCGTTTCTCGGCGCGCTCGGCTGGGCGCAGGTGGCGACGGGCAATCTCATCGCGGCGCTGGTGATGGGGACGTACATGTGGCGAACGCACCCGGAGCTCAAATCCGAGCTGGATTACGCGCTGGCGGGAAAGGAGTAGGTTTCGGGCCCTTGCGTCGGGTGCGGTTGAGCATTTTCACATTCTTTGACTTGAACGATCCGAAACACCGTCCGGGAAGCACTGATAAACGCAGTCGCGCACGCCGACTACTCGCACCGCGGCGCGCCTTTTTTGATGACCGACTCGAGATCGAGAATCCGGGGTTGCTCCCCTCCGGCCTCACGGTCGAAGATCTCAAGCGCGGGGTGTCGAAGCTGCGCAATCGCGTCATCGGCCGCGTCTTCCACGCACCCGGTCTGATCGAGCAGCGGGGGAGCGGCGTTCAGCGGATGATCGTCGCGTGCCGCGAAGTGGGGTTGGCGCTGCCGCGGCTCGAAGAAATCGCTACACGCTTCCGGGTGACCATCTACACAGAGCGCGTGTCGCAACCATTGGTCGAGACGACGGACCAGACGATCCTGGACGAACTCTCGGACGGTGAGGCCGACTGACGAGCGAGATCGCCGCGGTCATTTGCCTCGCCTTCCTTGGTACTTTGGGTGAGCCTTTTACTCTCGCAAGGCATACTTCTCAGAGTACGCCCGCAAGAACACTTCATCCTGGCACAGGCAACGCCCCGACGAGAGTTTGGCTGCCGGAGAATTCACCTCCGCCACAGTATTTCCATCAACTGTTAGCCGAAGCAGATCGATCTCCGAACGCGCAGGAAGTCGCGGAGCACGAAGCCCACCAGCGTCGCTGACGAGCTCCGCGGCGAGAAGGATGCCCGCGAGCGCTGACTGGAAGGCCATTGGTACTTCCGCAGGGCGCCCGTTCGCGAGACCGCCACCAAGCCTGAACACGAGGCCACCGCACAAGGCGCCCACATAAAACTCATCGAGACTCGCATTTTCGAACCTGAACAGTTCGTGAGGCTCGATTGAGCGGCGCGCAGCGATGCGTTCGATGAATGCGCGTCCTACTGGCCCGCCGCTATGTAAAAGCACTCGTACTTCCATGAGTTCGTCAACGGTCGTACAGCCCAACGCTTCGGCATACAGCTGATCTCGATTCTTGGTTGGTCCAGTGGGGTGGTAGAGACACGCCACACAAGGCCCGTCGCCAATGAACGTGTGACGGGACACGCCAAGATTCTCCGGTTGAGTCCACGCATTCGCAATCCATCGGGGCAGCGCAGCTTGCACAGCTATGCGATCCTCGGCGCTGTCAAGGGCAAGGAGTACTCGCTCCAAACGGTAGTTCGCGCGCTCATTCAAGTACGCCGCCCACGACTCTGGGTGCCCGAGGGCGACAACATCGTTACCTGTCGTGGTTACTGCGGCCATTTCCTCGGTGGCCATTTCAACTTTTGTCCGACCGACGGCTCCCTGATGGGAAAGCACATATCTCTGCACGTTGGTGAGATCCACCATCTCGGGATCTATGAAGTGTAGAGTGCCATGAAGCGAAGGAGTTCGGGATAGAGCCCATACCACTGCATTGCCAATCGCGCCGACGCCGACCAGAAATGTTTCTCCTATCGAGACGTACGGAGGCTCAGTCCTCTCACCGGCAGGATGCGCCAAAGCGTCCCGCGTCAGTTTCAGGTCGACGACCGAGAAGCAAAGCGTTCCACCATCCCCACGCGCGCTCAGTCCGGTTCCGGTATCGGTATCAAGGAAGTCGCGAAATACGGCCTGAAAAACAGCAGAGGCACCGAAACAAGCCGCAGCCCCGGCCCCGTAAGGATTCTCCGTCTGCCCAGATCCAACCGGGTCGACATTTGAAATGGATGCTAGCCACTCCTGCGACCCGATGTAAAACTGTTGTTGAAGTATCGACGTTTCACTGACGTACGAGGGTTCCGTCGGCGTCTGGCCAATTACCAGGAGCGCGGTAGCTCCTTGAATCTTGGAATCGATCTCAATGAGCGGATTGATTCCGCTTGCCCTGTTGCTCAGGCGCTCTCTCAGAGCATGCTGCTTCCCAGCAAGTTCACCTGAAGCGAAGTTCGTGCTATCCGCAGCTAGAGGTGCCAAGGAGATACGGGGATAGAGCCTGGCGAGAAGGTCAACGCATAGATCAAGTGTGCTTCGAGCTTCCGGAGAGGTTGCCGCGGAATAATCCCATGCGATTCCGACGACGCGCGATAGCAGATGTGTGCGGATTGCTTCGCTGTTGGCGTTCTTCAGTAGCGATCCCGCGGACAGTGCGGCTTTGTCAAAGAAATTGGCGAGTGCCACAGTTACTCCTCGGTGATGTCAATCAGCGTCGCAGCCTCGAGCGCCGACAGCTTCTGCCATTGCGCATCTGGCCGCATGCGATATACGACCGCTGCTCCAAGAGAGAACTCGCTGGCCGCGTAGTCCGGTATCACGATGGAGAGACCGCCCTCACGGGTCATGACGGGAAAGTCCTCGTCGGTGTCCGAGTGATACGCCGCCGCGGGGTGACTGTGGAGTTGGGCAATGATGGTCATTCGGTGACTGTGCAGCCACACGTTCATCGCGAACAGTTCGTCACCCTCGATCAGCACGAGGCATCCGCCGTCGAGACCACCGGCATGCTGCTTGGGTATGTAGGCGGCGCGGACTTCGAACTGCGTTCCGACCGGCTCGCCTACCCAGAACCCAACGCCCTCATGGCCTCGTCGTCCACTTTGGCGAAGGAAGGCGTGTACGTCGTTCACGATCTCCCACGGGACTCGAATGCTTTGAATTGATTCAAGGCCTTCGGGGTCATTGCCTTGATCGGCGGCGGTCATGCGGGAGGCTCGCCCTGCTCGAAGCCGGCAACGTGATGGCCGATCGAGTAGTTCGAGATTGGCTGCACGCCGTACTGATAAATGGTGTTGAGAATGTGAAAGAGCGTGCCCGCGCCAAGACCGCGGTGCAGCAGCCACGAGTCTCCAGTATGCGCAGGATGCTCGTGGTACTCCCGAACGCCCGGAATGCAAAGAAACGGCACTTCGTCCGGACTGTGCGCCTGCATGAGAGGAATTGATCCCGAGAGCTGTGGCATGCCCGGCACTGCGAAGTTCACCACCTGACGGCGTAGCAACGCGGTCGGCAAGTTGCGGTGACGATAGGGCTCGCGAGTGAACGGATCGACGAGTCTGACGGAAGGCGGCTCGAGGTCGTAATTCGTGAAGTCACAATCGACGCCGCAGATGACAGCTGACGGACGAAGTTGTGCAGCAGCGAATATGACAAAGGCGCGCGGAAAGCTGGCCTCGACAAGCAACCACCCGCGGCGGCGATGGTCGGCTTCCCCGCTCCGATAACCTGCGACTTCCGCGTCGAACTTCTCACGTGAGACCGCTGGGTCCACGACCTGTGATCGAGCGTCCGCCAGCACAGCCATGCTCACCGAGGTGTCCCCGGCTCGCCCCTCGTTGCAACGATGGGAGCGCCGTTGACGCCCACGCGCAGCGTCAAGTACAGAATCACGTCGGCCGGAAAATGGAAATCACCCACTTTGCGCGACAGGTCCAAGGGCGTTCCCTTTGCGTCCTTGAGCTCCCAGTCGCTGAGTGAGCGCCCGCCGTTCTTGGTCTGCTTGAGGGCAAGCTCCGCAACCGTCCGAAGCGGGGTCTCCGGGTGGGCGTTGACCACGGTTTCCACACCGTTCACGACCACGACGATGTGACTTTCAGTGAGCTTTGCCATGACGACGTTCTCCGGAGCAGGCGGCCTTTGCGCTTTGCGTCGCCGCGTTACTCCTTCATAGAACGGCGCATCTCCCTCGTCTGTCCACGGTTGCAGGTCGTACCTAGTCGACGCCGCTACCGATAACTAGAACAGATCTTTGGTCGGCCTGCTCCCAATCGGCTGTATGTCCATGTCGATCGTGACGCGTCGGTTCGCGGCATCCTGGGACACGTCATACAACTTGCGCACTTTGTTGATCAGATCGGCGACTTCGTTGTGGGAACGAATGCCGTGTGGATGCCGTTCAGCCAGCATCTGTCTCATGCCGTCCAGCGGCATCAGGAACTCAGCGGCGAAGTCGTTTGCATCCAGTTCCAACTTTCCGGCCCTGGTCAGAGGTCCATTGTTCGCAAGAGTACAGCGCCCAAACCTCAGAAGGCGAGGGGCGATATCCGCACCAAAAAGATCGCCATGAAATGCCTCTCTCCTCTGGAGATGCGGCAACACTTCGCCAACAAGATGGCCGATTTCGTGTGCTACGGTCCAGCGCTGGCGCTGAAGTGGGTCACCGTTCTTGACAAATATCCAACGGTGATCGCCCGCGGCAGTGACGTACAGGCCGCCTGCGAGTGGATCATCATTGGGTTCCTCCTTGTCAATATTCAGCCCCCACTTCGCGGCGAGGTATTCGAGTGCCATGCGATCGGTGAGGTCGTCGAGGAAGCAAGTACTGCAGTCGAGGTAAGACTTGGCGACGCTAATAGGATCCGCAGCCTCCGTTAAGACAGAGACATGACCCAGCGAGTGCAAGCGCCTTCGCAGCCCGTTCACAATGTCGCGAGCTTTTTTCGAGCGCCAGCTGTTCTTCACAGCGCGACTCGCGTCTTTGGATTCAGAGATTCTCGTTCTCATGGGAGACATCGTCTGGACACTCCTGGTTTGAGTCAGAGTCACTCGGCAAGGGCGGGAACTCGTGACGCGCGGCGCGTTTATCCAGGATTTCACCTTTGAGCTTCCCGCTCTCCTGAATGCAGAAATAGTAAACGTCGCACGCGAGAGAGAAGATGGCATTCCGCTCCGCCTGCGTGAGACCCGGTTCGCGAGCAAGAAACGTCGCACGCCAATCAGTCTCCCACAGTGCGACGATGCTGTATTCCTCAAAAGGCGCAAGCTGTCCCCACACAAGCGACTGATGATTGGTCTTGGACCAGTGCTCAAGACGATTATCGTGTTTGCACCGTAGGAACTCGCGAATCTCTTCTGCAAAGTTGCTCGTCACGCGGTGTGTCTCGGAGGCGTCCGCCTGGGCGCGGTCTTTCCCATAGACCGCTTTTTGCTCGGCGACACGCCTGAGCGGCGTCGCGTCTTCGACGCGATCGGGCAAAGATGCCGCTGGGCGTGAAACGCGACCCGAATGTCCGATAGAGGGAATTCGATCTAGCCAGGGATTTGTTTGCCTGGGCGACTTCGGCTCTCCTATTTCCCCGGTCGGACTTGTTGGGGAATTGGTTGGCCCATCGTCGATCTTGCTGTCCTCGAGAGTGTCATCGGAGAAATCCGCGCGGCACACCGCGTCCATATAACTGGATAGCCGCGCACCGAGGAGCTGCCACTCTGGTCGCGTGCGAATCTCCGCATGGCCGAGTCTGCCCACGACGAGGTCTGAGGGAGGAGCTTCCGATCGGCTCCAGGCCCGCTCGACACGCAACAATTCCTCCCCTGAGCGAGTCGGTAGCCGGCCAATGCAGCGGTTGAGGCAACTTGCGTGGCCACTTCGCTCCATGTCCACGTGAATCACGGCAGACCCACCAATCCCGCTATCGGCAGATCTAAAAATGAGAGACCACTCCGCGGCCAGTCGCTCATCTTCAGTCACTGGCGTGAGATTGACCATCTGGCCACCGTCAGAGGCAGACACAAACTGATCAAGCACGAGTACCAGTAGTGCGAAGGAAGCCATATCGCGAGACGCCAAAGAGTCATCTTCCACGTGCTCATCAAGTGCTCGCGCCTGACGAGTACCTGGCCGCGATTCTAGCTCCACTGCCCAAATCTGGCCAACTTCGGGACGGGGACGTGGGTCAGCGAGCGCATGGGCGACTCGGTTCCGCTGCTCGGACAAGTGCTTCCTGACGCTCTCTGATCTCTCGGGTGCCCTGAGACTTACGTACGAGAGAAACCCTCTGGCCAAATAGTCCTGGAGGGCGTCCGATGCTGACGAGTCTTCGGTTCGAAGGCTCGCGAGCGAGCGCGCGCAATCAGGGCACGTTTGCACGTGCGACTCAATATTGGCAGAAAGCTCAGGGTCGGCCTTTCCGCTTTCGTACGCGACGAGTTCGTCGGCTGGCGGGCAATGGCTATGCGGGAATCTACGCATTACGAACAAGCCCTCCGCTGGAGTCGCTGGTACGATCTGCATCGATCGGCGAACTGTTTCCGCTCACCGCATTGTCCCATTCAAGAACTGCGCAACGCATCATTTTGTCCATAAGTGACGGAAATCGAACCGCCGGGAGAGCTATCCGACGTCAGTGAGGAGCCCGCGAATTCTTCCAAGTACCTGTTCCTGATCCTCACTCCCGGCCAGTGCAAGCTCGAGAAACACCGAGCGAATATTGCGCTGCTCATTGTTCACGAGTGACTTTGATACCCCCAAGCGCTCCGCCAGAGCCCTAGTAGCGAGTGCCGGCTCGTCAATCATCAACTTGAGAATCGCCCGCTGAGCGCCGCTGAGGCTGTCGAGGGCCTGTCGCGCCAGTTCGTCGGCGATGATGGGATCCAGCGATGTCGGCAAGGAGACATGCAGGATTTGATCAATACTGACCGATGGACTGTCAGGAGCTTCCTCGTGGAGGACGAATCGCTGTTCAATGGCGACCATGATCTGCGCACCGGTCCACAGGCGGCCAGTACCTGAAACCAGCGAAAAGGAGATCTCAGCCAGATCGGACGACGCGAGTCCAGGTGATTTCCGGCTCCCCGTGGAGTAGTTCGTCAGGGCAATCTTCCGAGGTATGAATTTCACGGCTGTGCGAATCGACGCCGAATCCATGATCGGCGGAGGTTCCTCGACCCATACGTCGAGGCCATATGCGGCCCGGGCTCCGATTCCGGCGAGCGGCCGAAGACGTGCATCGTCGGCCAACACATCAGCCAGGCGACGGCGAACGTTCGAGAGCGTGTCACGGCGGCGTTCGGAGATCGTGAAGTTCAGCAGAGCTTTTTCCAGATATCGCTTCACGCCGGTCGGAAGGATCGCGACAGTCAGTGCTCTTTCAATGGCTCCAGCCTCGACGCCGCGCCGTTGAATGAAATCCTGAACGAGGTCCCAGATACCGACCGCATCCCAGACTCCACTGGGCGAGTAGACGCTGGCCGCGTACCGAGGTTTGATCCGCGCGACAACACAGGCGGTGAGCACGTGCGTCAACCAGGGCCACAACCAACCCTCGAGTTCCCGCGTCGCAAATTCGCGACGCAAGTCATCGATTGATGGTTGTGCCGGTACAGCGGCGGCGAGCCCGGCGATTGGAAGGTCGCGCATTCGTCGGGTCACCCCGGCACCGGCGGGTAAGGGTCAGCCAAACGCGCGCCCGCATGGGCGAGGATTGCAGAGATTGCCGGTTCGGGAAGCCAGCCGAGCGGCTTGCATCGGATCAGGTCTGCAATCCTTATCACGAGACGATTATCAAGTTCAAAGATACCGTCCTTGTTGAACGCCGGCAGACTGCCTTTCGAGCTGAAGATCCATTTTCTTGTCCGGAGGAGCGCTTGAGCAGCCGGACTACCGGGAGTGCCCCACTCGGGCTTCCAGCTCAACCGCGCGGACAGCGCTACGTGCTGCTCCAAGGCAATGGCTGACCGGGCGTGAATGGGAGAAACAATCACCAACACCATCGGGCGATTGAGTTTGCCAGCCATTGTCCGACGACTCACTCCATCATCCACGGCGAAGACTTGGCCCCGGACGAGCAATGGACGAAGGCGTAAGAGTCGATCTTCGTCTGAATCAACCCCTTCCATAGACACTTTCCGCACAGCGGTGGCAGCATCGCCATAGGAGCGAGAGGTCATCGATTGTGCTCACCTGACCCCTCGTCGCTGGAGTGAGTGCGTTGGATTGATCGGCCATGGGTTATCTGTGGCATCGGCGGAGCCCCGACTGGTCACAAGCGGAATCGACACCGTATTTGAACCACCCATCGGCCACTCTCGTCCACGCGTCCGGCGAACCGCCAGGGTTTGCAACGTTTGTGTAAGAAGGCCGTTGCGTCAGCTCGGGCGTATGCGAACCGCTCGGCGCTAGCGAGTATTGCAGGTTATCTTGGATCATCTCTCGCGGAGCAGAGCATGCGGCGCGCTCTCAAGTCCGCCTGAGCGCGTGTACGAACTCCATCTCGCCCGCTCGGCGCGCAAGGAGCTCCAGCTCGAAGAACGGGTCGGAAGCCTTCATTCCCGATTCCATCACGCTGCGGCTCGCGCCCGGTATCGAGATCCTCCTGTGGTCCCGCACCAAGCCCATCGCGGCTCGGGTCCACCCCGCCCTCACCACTTCAACAACCGATGGCCGACCTCGACTCGGAAGCCCTCGACTTCCGAGCAGCTTCCGAGTCGTTCGCGTCGGTTCCCAGGCTCACCAGAGATAACCTCGTCAAATTGCACCTGATGATGAACCATCAAGGGCGTCGAGCGCCAACCGTTTGAGGAATGCTCTACTTCGCCCGCGACCGATCGTCGTCCTCTGCAGATGCATGGATCCCGGCGCGCCGCTGTGGCCTCACGTCGCGCGCTACGCGCACGCGACTCGCCCGGCTGGTCGAGAGCAGTCTCCTGGGCGAAGTTTGTACCGGGCCGCAGGATCCGAAACGACGCTACTTCCGCATGCAGTAATCGAGGACGAACAACGATGGCATTGAAGAAGTCGCAACTCTACTCCTCACTCTGGCAGTCGTGCGACGAGCTGCGCGGCGGCATGGACGCGTCGCAGTACAAGGACTACGTCCTGACGTTGCTGTTCATGAAGTACGTCTCGGACAAGTACGCCGGCAAACCGGGCGCGCTGATCGTCGTCCCGAAGGGCGGCGGCTTCGCCGACATGGTGGCACTCGCAGGCGACAAGGAGATCGGCGACAAGATCAACAAGATCATCGGCAAACTCGCCGAGGCGAACGATCTCAAGGGAGTCATCGACCAGGCCGACTTCAACGACGAGGGCAAGCTCGGCGCCGGCAAGGAAATGCAGGACCGCCTGTCGAAGCTGGTGGCGATCTTCGATGGTCTCGACTTCCGCGCCAACCGCGCCGAGGGCGACGACCTGCTCGGCGACGCCTATGAGTACCTGATGCGCCACTTCGCCACCGAGAGTGGCAAGAGCAAAGGGCAGTTCTACACGCCGGCCGAAGTGTCGCGCATCATGGCGCAGGTCATCGGGCTGGATCAGGCGGTCACGATGGATCAACCGACGGTGTACGATCCGACCTGCGGCTCCGGCTCGTTGTTGATCAAGGCGGCGGACCAGGCTGCGACTACGAAGCTTGCGATCTACGGCCAGGAGATGGACGTCGCCACGTGGGCGCTGGCGCGCATGAACATGATTCTGCACGGCCATCCCACCGCGGAGATCTGGCGCGGGAACACGCTCGCGGCGCCGCACTTCAAGAACAGGGACGACAGTCTCAGGACGTTCGACTTCGCGGTTGCCAATCCGCCGTTCTCGTCGAAGGCGTGGTCGAGCGGTCTCGATCCGGCGCAGGACGAGTTCAAGCGGTTCGAGCTCGGGGTCCCGCCGGCGAAGAATGGCGACTACGCTTTTCTGCTGCACTTGGTCAAGTCGCTCAAGAGCAAGGGCAAGGGCGCGATCATCCTGCCGCACGGCGTGCTGTTCCGCGGCAACAAGGAAGCGGACATCCGCAGGAATCTCGTGAGCCGCGGCCTGATCAAGGGGATCATCGGCCTGCCGGCGAACCTCTTCTACGGCACCGGCATCCCGGCGTGCATCGTGGTGATCGACAAGGAGCACGCGCATGCGCGGACGGGCATCTTCATGATCGACGCGAGCAAAGCTTTCCTCAAGGACGGGAACAAGAATCGCCTGCGCGCGCAGGACATCCACAGGATCGTGGATGTGTTCAACCGGCAGATCGAGCTGCCGCGCTACTCGCGCATGGTACCGGTGGCGGAGATCGCGGACCCTGCCAACGATTACAACCTCAACATCCCACGGTACGTCGACTCCAGCGAGCCCGAGGACCTGCACGACCTCGACGCGCACCTGAACGGCGGCATCCCCAACGGCGACATCGATGCGCTCGGCGACTATTGGAGCGTTTTTCCAGGGGTGCGTGAGGCGCTGTTCAAGAGCAACGGTCGCGCAGGGTACAGCGACGCGGTGCTCGACGCGTCGCGGGTGAAGCCAGCGATTCTCGAACACGCCGAATTCAAGGCGTTCGCCGCGCGAGTCGCCGCCGTGTTCCAGGGATGGCGCACGGCGCACGAGCCAAGGCTCAAAGCCCTGAAAGTGAACGACCTTCCGAAGGCGCTCATGAATACGCTTTCGGAGGATATCCTCTCGCACTTCGCCGGCTTGCCGCTGATCGATCGGTACGACGTCTATCAGCGGTTGATGGACTACTGGGCGGAGGTGATGCAGGACGACGTGTATCTGATCGCGGCCGACGGCTGGGTGGAGGCGGCGAAGCCGCGCGGCATCGTCGAGGACAAGGAGCGGAAGATCAAGGAGACGCCCGATCTCGTCATCAAGCGCAGGAAGTACAAAATGGATCTCGTTCCGCCAGCCTTGGTCGTCGCATTCTGGTTCGCAAAGGAGCAGGCCGCGATCGAGGCACTTCAGGCCAGACACGAGACGGCCGCGCGCGAGCTGGAGGAGTTCGTCGAGGACAACACAGGCGATGAAGGACTTCTCGCCGATGCGGTGAACGAAAAAGGCAAGGTCACCAAGGGCGGCGTGAAAGATCGGCTCAAGGGCATCGAAGACGAGCCGGAAAGCGAGGAGGAGCGTGATGTGCTCGCGCGTTGCCTGGCCCTAATCGAAGCCGAGTCGGGAGCGAGCAAGGCGGTCAGCGAAGCGCAGGCCGCGCTGGATGTGAAGCTGCTGGCCCGGTACGGAAAGCTCACCGAGGCCGAGATCAAGGCGCTCGTGATCGAGGACAAGTGGCTCGCGAGTCTGCGCGTGGCGATCGAGGGCGAGGTGCAGCGGCTCACCCAGCAACTCGCGGGGCGGGTGAAGGAACTCGAGGAGCGATACTCGCAGCCGCTATCGGCGCTGGAGCAGGAACTGGAGGCGTTCAGCGCCAAGGTCGAGGGGCACCTCACGAAGATGGGGCTCGTGTGGCATGAATAGCGACGCGGTACAGGTCAATGACGGCGCGGTGTGCTACCTCGTAGGCGTCGATGCCCATATGCCGCCGGCGGGCTACAGGAGCACGGAGGTTGGAGTCATCCCGCATGATTGGACGGTGGGGACACTGGGCGATACAATCTCTGCTCTGCAAGCTGGAGTTAGCGTCAAGTCAACTGCAGAGGACTTCGTTAATGGGGTTCCAGCCATACTCAAGACCTCTTGTATTGAATCCGGATCATTCTTTCCGGATGAGGCAAAACCTATTGCGCCTAAGGATCGAAAGCGGGCGACACTCAATCCTCGCCGAAGCGCGATCCTCATCAGCCGGATGAACACAATCGACCTGGTCGGCGAGTGCGGGTTTGTGGATCAAGACTACCCAGAGTTGTTCATTCCTGATCGCCTTTGGATGACCCACCTCCGCTCATCGACGGGGGTTTCGCCACGCTGGCTCACTTACGTACTGAGTAGCGCGCCGTACCGCCGCCAACTGCAAACCATCGCTAGCGGTACGAGCGATAGCATGAAGAACATCGCGAAGGGATCACTTCTCGGGTTGCAGGTTGCATATCCTCCTCCTCCGGAGCAGCACGCCATCGCCGAGGCACTGTCGGACGTGGATAGGTTGCTGGGAACGTTGGAGGCGCTGCTGGCCAAAAAGCGGGCCATCAAGCAGGCCGCCATGCAGCAACTCCTCACCGGGAAGACGCGCCTGCCGGGCTTTGACGATGACTGGAAGCGCGCGACTGTCGGCGCTGAATTTCACATTGAACTCGGGAAAATGCTGGATGCAGAAAAGAATGTCGGGGTTCCTAAACCCTTCCTGGGGAATCAAGCGGTTCAGTGGGGATTCATTGATACTAGAGAGCTGGGTACGATAAAGCTTACTCCGTCGGACCTCCATCGTTACCGGCTCGAACACGGCGATCTGCTGGTTTGCGAGGGCGGCGAGATCGGCCGGGCCGCAATCTGGACAGGCGAGCTCTCGGAGTGCTACTACCAAAAGGCATTGCATAGGCTGCGACCGAAGAAGGATTACGATCCGCGCCTGATGCTCTATTTGTTTCGCCATTTTTCAGCTACCGGAGCTCTCCTCAACTACGCGACGCAAACAAGCATTGCTCATCTGCCAAAGGAAAAAATTGAAACGATTCCTATCGTCCGTCCTTCCTCCAGCGAACAAGCCGCCATCGCTACCGTCCTCTCCGACATGGACGCCGAGATCGCCGCGCTCGAAGCACGCCGCGACAAGACCCGCGCCATCAAGCAAGGCATGATGCAGCAACTCCTCACGGGCCGCGTGCGGCTCCTGAAGCCGACATCAGCGAACGCCAGCGCGTGAACACCGTCGGCCAGCGCGAAATCCTCTCTCAGCAACGCGTGATCGCGTTTTTCGAGGATGCGCTCGGCTACGCCTACCTCGGCCACTGGAAGGACCGCGACGGCAACAGTAACGTCGAAGAGGCCGAGTTGACCAAATGGTTGAAGCGACAGGGCCACAGCGACAAGATCATCAGCAAGGTGCTCTTCGAGCTGAACAAGGCCGTCGCGCTCGGCGGCAGCAAGACGCTGTACGACGCTAACCGCGAAGTCTACGGGCTCCTGCGCTACGGCGTGAAGGTCAAGCCCGATGTCGGTGAGCAGAACGTCACCGTTTGGCTCATCGACTGGACCAACCCCGGCAACAACGACTTCGCCATCGCCCAGGAGGTGACGGTGTTCGGCGTCAACGACAAGCGCCCGGACATCGTCCTTTATGTCAACGGCATCGCACTCGGCGTGCTGGAGCTGAAGCGCTCGATCATATCCGTCACCGAGGGCATCAGGCAGAACCTCGACAGCCAGAAGAAGGAGTTCGTCGAGCCATTCTTCACCACGGTGCAACTGCTGATGGCCGGCAACGACACCGAGGGGCTACGCTACGCGGTGATCGACACGCCGCAGAAGTACTGGCTGCGCTGGAAGGAGCTCGAAGCGCATCCGGCCGCCGGCGACAACCCGCTGCTGCGGGAGCTGGGGCAGCTCTGCAACAAGGCTCGAGTACTGGAACTGTTGCACGACTTCCTCGTGTTCGACGCAGGCATCAAGAAGATCTGCCGCCACAACCAATACTTCGGCATTCGCGCGGCGCAGGCGCGCGTAAAGCGGCGCGAGGGCGGCATCGTCTGGCACACCCAGGGCAGCGGCAAGAGCCTGATGATGATCTGGCTCGCCAAATGGATCCGCGAACACGTGACGAATGGGCGCGTCCTCATCATCACGGACCGGACCGAGCTCGATGAGCAGATCGAGAAGTTCTTCCTCGGTGTCGATGAGGAGATCTACCGCACCAGGAGTGGCGCCGATCTGGTGCGGGTGCTCAACGCCAGCGAGGAATGGCTCACCTGCTCGCTGATTCACAAGTTCGGAGCGTCGGATGAAGGCGACATCGACGACTTCCTCGCCGACATCCAGGGCCATCTGCCGAAGGACTTCCGCGCCAAGGGCGAAATCTTCGTCTTCGTCGACGAGTGCCACCGCACCCAGTCCGGCAAGCTGCACGACGCAATGAAGGCGCTGCTCCCCGGCGCGATGCTGATCGGATTCACGGGGACGCCGCTGCTCCGGGACGATAAACGGCGCTCCATCGAAACCTTCGGGCCGTACATCCACACCTACAAGTACGATGAGGCCGTGCGCGATGGCGTCGTGCTCGACCTGCGCTACGAAGCGCGCGATATCGATCAGAGCATCACGTCGCCGGCGAAGGTCGATCAGTGGTTCGAGCTCAAGACTCGGGGGTTGACCGACGTCGCGAAGGCGCAGCTCAAGCAGCGCTGGGGCACCATGCAGAAAGTGCTTTCCGCGCGCGACCGCCTCGAGAAGATCGTTGCCGACATCCTCATGGACATGGCGACACGTGACCGCCTCAGCAGCGGGCACGGGAACGCGATCCTCGTGTCCGGCAGCATCTACTCGGCCTGCCGGTTCTTCGAGATGTTCCAGCAAACCGACTTGGCCGGCAAGTGCGCGATCGTCACGTCCTACCGGCCCGCACCGGCGGACATCAAGGGCGAAGAGAGCGGCGAAGGTCTGACGGAACGGCTCCGGCAATACGATGTCTACCGAAAGATGCTCGCCGCGCATTTCAACGAGCCGGAAGACACGGCGATGCACAAGGTCGAGCTGTTTGAGAAGGATGTGAAGAAGCGCTTCATCGAGCAGCCCGGACAGATGAAGCTGTTGATCGTGGTGGACAAGCTGCTCACCGGATTCGACGCGCCGCCCGCGACGTACCTCTACATCGACAAGCAGATGCAGGACCATGGTCTGTTTCAGGCAATCTGCCGGGTGAACCGCCTGGACGGTGACGACAAGGAGTACGGGTACATCATCGACTACAAGGATCTGTTCCGGTCGCTGGAACAGTCCATCACCGACTACACCGGCGAGGCGTTCGCCGGATACGACCGGGAAGACGTCGAGGGGCTGCTCAAGGACCGGCTCCAGCAGGGGCGGGAGCGACTCGAGGAAGCGCGCGAAGCGGTGAAGGCGCTGTGCGAACCCGTCGAGCCGCCGCGCGACAGCGCAGCGTATCTACGGTATTTCTGCGCCGCGGAGAGCGGGAATGCGGCTCAACTCAAGGAGAACGAGCCCAAGCGCGTTGCCCTCTACAAGCTGGCCGCCGCGTACCTTCGAGCCTACGCCAACCTCGCGAACGAAATGCGCGAGGCCGGCTACTCGGATGCCGACGTGCAGGAGATCAAGCACGAGGTGGATCACTACGAGAAGGTCCGCGAAGAGGTCAAGCTGGCGAGCGGCGACTACGTGGACATGAAGATGTTCGAGCCGGCGATGCGCCACCTGCTCGATACGTACATCCGCGCGGAGGAGAGCGAGAAGCTCTCGGCATTCGATGATATGACGCTGGTGCAGTTGATCGTGGAGCGTGGGGCGCGGGCCGTCGACATGTTACCGGACGGCATCCGCCGGAACGAAGGTGCGATGGCGGAGACCATCGAGAACAACGTTCGGCGGTTGATCATCGACGAGATGGCCGTCAATCCGAAGTACTACGAGCGGATGTCGGAGCTGCTCGACGCGCTGATCGCCGAGCGCAAGCGGCAGGCGCTGGACTACAAAGCGTATCTGGCTCGCCTCGTCGAGCTGACGAAGCAGGTGAGCAATCCGGCGATGCAGACGACCTATCCTCTTGGGATCAACACCGCACCGCTCCGCGCCCTGTTCGACAATCTTCAAGGCGTGGCCGGTCTGGCTGGTATGCTCAGTCGGCTCGGCGTGGTGGCCGAGGTCCGCGTTGGCTCTACCGCCGCCGAACGGGCGGCGTTTGCGCTCGACAAGTCAATTCGCGCGGTGAAGAAGGCGGATTGGCGGGGCAATCGATTCAAGGAGCGCGAAGTTCGGAATGCGGTTCAGTCAGTGCTCGGCGACGATGGAGCGCTGGTCGACACCGTGTTCGAAATCGTGAAGAATCAGCGTGCGTACTAGTTCGCGTCGCCTGGCGATTCTCGGCATGCCGGTCGAGGTGGTCCGGAAGGACATCAAGAACCTGCACGTCGCCGTGTATCCGCCGATGGGCCGCGTGCGCGTGGCGACGCCGCTCCGGCTCGACGATGACGCCGTGCGCGTGGCGGTCATATCCCGCCTCGGATGGATTCGCCGGCAACAAGCCCGGTTTGCCGATCAGGTCCGGGAATCACAGCGCGAGCTTGCGACGGGCGAAAGCATCTACTTTCGTGGTCGCAGGTTCCGGCTGGAAATCATCGAGGATTCGGGGAGCCCGGCGGTTCGCATTGCCACGAACTCACGCATTCAGCTCCGTTGCCGTCCCGGCGCCGATCGCGCCCAGCGCGAAGCGACCCTCAACGAGTGGTACCGGGAGCGCCTGCGAGAGCAGATTCCTCAACTTCTACGCAAGTGGGAACGGAGGGTCGGAGTCGACGTCGCCGAGGTGCGCATCAGGCGCATGAAGACGCGGTGGGGCAGCTGCAATGCCTCGGCGCGCCGGATCTGGTTGAATCTCGAGCTTGCGAAGAAGCCGGCATCGTCGCTCGAGTACATTCTCGTGCATGAGATGATTCACATCCACGAACGGCGGCATAGTGCGCGATTCCGTGAGATGATGGATGTCATGATGCCCGGTTGGCAGTTGCAGCGGGACGAGCTCAACCGCGCCCCGTTATCCCATGAAGACTGGCGCTACTGATCGGGCCTCGGATGCCGTGGTACCGTGCGCCGGGCGCTATACGGCGCGGCCTCTATTCTACGCGCGGCACGCTTCCGTTCCGCCATGCCTTCCTAGAGCCAAGCCCCTCTCGCGGTCCAGGCGTTCCGATTGGCCCCGCGACTGAGCAAATTGCGCCATGCTCGGTTGGTCTAGCTGTCCCGCGGTGGAGCGCGCTCCTGGCAAGGTCAGCGGAGAATGGCTGTTCCGTTCCACGCGGGTGCCGGTGCGTGCTCTCTTCGAGAATCTCGAGGGCGATGCCTCCGTGGTCGACTTTTTGGAGTGGTTTCCCGGCGTCACCCGGGCTCAGGTCGATGCAGTTCTGGAGCACGCAAGCCAAAGCTTGGCGATCCGTGAGACGGTCTGAAACTTCTCGAATTCGCGCGCCCAGCATAGATCGCTCTGGCGTTTAGTGCCGCGCTTGTTCGTCCGGAACGCCGCAGGCCATCCCTACTTCGCCGCTCGCACCGGAACAAAGTCCACCTGCGCACCCGCCGCGCCGTCCTCCGCACCGCGCGCCTGCCAGCGAAAGAACACCACCGAAATGATCGCGAAGAAGAACAGCCCGCCCGGCACCCACATGATGAGCGCGCCGAGAAGCTGATCCTGCATCGGCGTGATCTCCCAGATCCTCGGCGCACTCGCATACGCCGGATAAAGGATGTGATCCGCGTAGCCAATGCAGATCGCGATGAGCGACATCGGAATGCTCATGAGAAACAGATACAGCATCTGCAACGGATACGAGAGCCGCGGCAGCTCCGGCATCGGGCTGAGAATGGGCCACCACATCAGCGTCGCCGCAACCATGAAGCACAGATGCTCCACGATGTGAACGTCGTGATTCGCCATGGCGAGGTTGTACATCGGCGGCAGATGCCACACGGCCAGCACGACGTTGAAGATCAGGAAGCAGCGCCACGGCTGCGTGACCCAGCGCGCGACCGGACCGACACCCCTCCACTGAAGAGCAGGCCGCAATATCCAGCCCGGCGTCGCCATGATGAGCAGCGGCGGCGCGATCAGTGTGAGCACCAGGTGCTGCACCATGTGCGCGCTGAACAAATAGTCGTCGCTCAGGTCGTGCAGCCAGCCGTTCAGCGACAGGAAGATCAGCAGCAGGGCGCCGTAGAAGGTCGCGCGCTGTCCCGTCGTCGGCGTGGGCTCGTGGCCGGCGCGCCAGTGATACAGCGCGCCGAGCCCGGCCAATCCAATCACCGTGCTCGGATGCACGGTGAACTCGGTGAGTGCGATGCGCGCCACGGGATGCAGCAGCAGCGCCACCGGCGGATGCATCAGTTGATGGCGCCGACCCCGATCTTGAGCTTGCCGAAAAGGAACAGCAGTCCGATCAGGGTGGTCATCGCAATGATCAGCGGCCCGGTGAAGAGCACGCGGAACAGCCTGTGATCGTAGCGAAGATGCATGTAGAACAGCACCACGGTCGCGAACTTGAACGCGGACATGATGAGGAGCGACGGCACGAACAGCCGCGACGCGGTGAAGCTGGGGATGTAATAGATCCAGACTTCGACGACCGTGATGAGCGTGAGGATGACCGCGACCTTCCAGTACGTGGACCAGGTCGGATGCTCCTTGTCGATTCCCATTGCCGCGTGATCGACGTGCGCGGCCTCGTGCGTATCGTGAGCCATGTGTCGGAGGCCTACTTGATCAGGTAGACGAGCGTGAAGATCGCGATCCAGACGACGTCGACGAAGTGCCAGTACAGCGCGGCCAGGTCGACGTTGAGCGCATCCTTGGGACCGAGCCCTCGGCGGGCATCGATCGCGAGGAGGGTGAGCAGCCAGAGCACGCCCGCGGTGACGTGCGCGCCGTGGAAGCCGGTGAGCGTGAAGAACGACGAGCCGAACAGATTCGTGCGGATGGTCAGTCCCTCGTGCACGAACGAGGTGAACTCGAAAGCCTGAAAGCCGAGGAACGTCGTGCCGAGCAGCGCGGTCATGAACAACCACAGCTTCGAGTTGCCGAGCAGGCGCTCGCCGAACGTGTGCTTCGGCTGGTCCTTCGTTTCCACGGCCGCGAGCGCGAGCACCATCGCCAGCGACGACATCAGCAGCACGAAGGTGGAGGCGGACGTCACCGGAATGTTGAGGATGGGCTTGAGCGCAGTGGCGCACACCGGCGGGAGACATGCCTCGTGCGGATACGGACCGACGCGGCTGCGCCCCTTGTAGATGAGGTACGTCGAGATGAGCGACGCGAAGAGCATGCACTCGGAGCCGATGAAGGCCCAGATGGCGATCTTCTTGTGGTCGAGCCCCGTCGAGGTCGGAGGATGACCACCGTGCGCGTGCTCGTCGTGCGTGCTGTCGATCGTGGCGGCGTGTGCCATCTTAGTGGGCGTCCTCGAGCGGGGTGAGGACCCACGCGTAAAGTGAAAGAGTCATCAGCAGCGCGCCGCCGAGGATCACGGATAGCGCGAGCGGCATGTTGTTCTCGTGAATGAACAGCAGGCCGCTGAACATGATCACCATCGCGCCGGCGCAGATGAGCGGCTTGATGGTCTGATTCGGCATGGGAATGCCGAGGTCGCGCGCCGACCTGCCGGTGGCCACCTCGATGTGGGCGCCTGACTCCTCGGCCTGGGCGTGCGAGAGCTCTGCATGCTCGTGCGAGCGCATGTCCCACATCGGATAGCGCGACGTCACGCGGGGAATTCGCGCGAAGTTGTATTCCGGCGGAGGAGACGGGATGGACCACTCGAGCGTCCCTGCGCCCCACGGATTGTTGCCCGCAACGGCCCCAGTGCGGAAGCTGCGCCAGAAGTTGATGAGGAAGATCAGCGTGCCGACCATGAGGATGGCCGTGCCGATGCTGCTGATCAGGTTGAACGTCTCCCAGCCCTGGCCGGCCTCGTACGTGTAGATGCGGCGCGGCATGCCGAGCAACCCGGAGTAGTGCATCGGGAAGAACGTCAGGTTCATGCCGATGAACGTGAGCCAGAAGTGCCAGCTCCCCAGCTTTTCACTCAGCAAGCGGCCGGTGATCTTCGGGTAGTAGAAGTAGAGGCCGCCGAAGATGCCCATCATCGAGCCGCCGAAGAGCACGTAGTGGAAGTGCGCGACGATGAAGTACGTGTCGGTCTGCTGGAGGTCGGCCGGTGGCGACGCGTGCATCACGCCGGAGATGCCGCCGATGGTGAAGAGACCCACGAGCCCGATCGCGAACTTCATGGCGGTCGAGAACTGGATGGAGCCGCCCCACATGGTGAAGATCCAGTTGAAGATCTTCACGCCCGTTGGAATGGCGATGAGCAGCGTGGTGACGCCGAACACCGTGTCGCCGATGGCGCCCATGCCCACCGCGAACATGTGGTGCGCCCAAACGCCGAAGCCGAGGAATGCGATGAGCATGGTGGCGTACACCATGACCGGGTATCCGAAGATCGGCTTGCGCGAGAAGGCAGGGATGATCTCCGACGTCAGCCCGAACGCCGGCAGGATGAGGATGTACACCTCGGGGTGGCCGAACACCCAGAACAGGTGCTGCCAGAGCAGGGGATCCGCACCCGCGGCGATCTCGTAGAACTGCGTGCCGAAGAAGCGGTCGAACTGGAGGAAGACGAGCGCGATCGTGATGACGGGGAACGCGAGTATGAGAAGGAACTGCACCACGAATGCGTTCCATGTGAACATCGGCATGCGCATCAGGTTCATGCCTGGCGCACGCATGTTGACGATGGTGGTGATGAAGTTGAACGCCGCGGCCAGGGAGCTGATGCCGAGGATCTGAAGGCCCAGCACCCAGAAGTCGATGTTGAGGCCTGGTGAGAACTGCATGGTGGTGAGCGGCGCGTACCCGAACCAGCCGCCATTCGGCGCGGCGCCGACGAACCACGAGGCGTTCATGAAGATCGCGCCGAACAGATACACCCAGTAGCTGAACGCGTTGAGCCGCGGAAAGGCGACGTCGCGCGCGCCGATCTGGAGCGGGATGAGGTAGTTGAAGAACGCGGCCGACAGCGGCATGATCGCGAGGAAGATCATGGTCGTGCCGTGCATCGTGAACATCTGGTTGTACGCTTCGGCCGACAGGACGTGCTTGTTCGGGCCGGCGAGCTGCCAGCGGATCAGCCCCGCCTCGAGGCCGCCGACGATGAAGAAGAAGAGGGATGTGAAGAGATAGAGCGTGCCGATCCGCTTGTGATCGACCGTCGTGAGCCAGCTCCAGAGGCCGCTCTCACCGACGTAGCTCTCGACCGGGGTGTAGACCGGTGCGGTAGCCGTGGTTGCCATTTCGTCTGATTCTCCGGTGATGTCGGCGGTTACTTGAGCGCCTGCAGGTACGCCACGATGTCGGCGATCTGTTCGTCCGTGAGGCCCATCGCCATCGTGGCCTTCGTGACGGGATCGAGCTGTCCCTTGCCCAGCGTCGGCATGACGACACCCGGCTTCATCGCGCGCGCATTCTTGATCCAGAGCGCGAGATGCTTCGTGTCGTTCGGGTAGATGCCGCCAGCGATGGTGGTGCGCGATCCGATGTGTGTCAGGTTCGGACCGATCTGTCCGACCATCATCGGGTTGCCGCGGATGACGTGACATCCGAGGCACCCGCCCTGGCCCGCCGTGAGCAGCGCGCGGCCACGCTCGGTGTCGCCGTGCAAGGACTCGTTGTACGCCAGACCATCGGGAATGGGCGTGCGCGGAATGGTGTGAGCAGGAAGCTTTTCTTTGGGGAAGGCGACGAAGCCGCCCTGCTGCACCGGCATCGCCGCAATGTTGGGCCCCGCCGGTGTCTGTGCCGCGCTGACGGCCGCGACCGCGCCGCCCTTGGTACCAGTGGGCGTCACTGCGATCTGATTCAGCTTACCCGGCGAGACGGCTTCGGATGGGACCTGCACCGGCTTGATCGTATCCGTTGCCGCGGGGGTCACCGGGGCAGCCGCGACGGCACCGAATGCCGCCGGCGAGAGCTGATGCGCCGCCCACGATTCGAAGTTCGCCTTCGTGACCGTGAACGTCTTGAAGTGCATGTTGCCATGCGACGTTCCGCAATACTCGGCGCAGAAGCCATTCCATGCGCCCTCACCCACCGAGTCCGGCGTGAACCACAGGTGGTTGACGCGGTTGGTGATGAGGTCGCGCTTGCCGCCCATCTGCGGGATCCAGAAGGAGTGCAGCACGTCCTGCGTGGTGAGCGCGAAGTTCACCGTCCGGCCGATGGGCAGATAGAGCTCGTTGGCCGTGGTGAGCGTGTCGAGCTTGCCGTTGCCCTGCGTCGTGTACTGCGGGTAGCGGAACTCCCACCACCACTGGTGCCCGATCACCTGTACCTGGAGCGAGCCGGCCGCCGCCGTCGCCTGTGTCTTGAAGATGGTGCGGACCGTGGGGACGGCGATGAACGCGAGAATCACCGCCGGAATGGCGGTCCAGAGGATCTCGAGCGTGGTGTTGCCGTGCACGTGCGCCGGACGATCGTTCTCGCTCTTCCGCTTGTAGCGGACGATCGTGTAGAGAAGGATCCCTTCCACGAAGATGAAGACGAACGTCCCCAGCCACAGAAGGATCTTGAAGAGGTAGCCGACGTCGCGATTGAACTCCGTGTGGTCGTGGAAGACGGAGTTGGGGTACTGCGCATTGGAGCACGCAGTCAACGCGACCACGATGATTGCCGGCAGCGCAGCGGCGAGCAGCCGGCGCAGTCGGTGGGGAACGGGCATGCGATGTCCTTGGTCCGACGATGTCGTGAGAAGCGCGATCGCGTTCAGTCCGTCGCGCTACGCCATGGTGCTGGAGTCCGGGAAAAGTACCGGGGCCAGAGGGCGAAAGCAACGCAACTGCCGTCGTGCGGCGAGCGTGTAGGACTTTTCCCCACAGCGGCTTACGGCCTCAGCGCGACGGCAGGCTCGGCTTGGGTTCATCCACGACCATATGCTGGTCCTTGATGCGGATGATTGCGATGTCGAGCGACTGGCGCGTGGACGCGACGCCTTCGCGGAGCATGCGTATCTTCGTGACTTCGCTTCCGCCGCGGGTGGCCACGAGGTTGAGCGCCGCCACCTGGTCGGCGATCATGCCGAACTGCGGCTTCAACAGCCCGACGAGAGGCGGCAGCGTGCGCTTCACCTGCTGCGCGTACATGGACGTCGGTTTGTTCTGCTTCAGGGTGAGCGCGTATGTCTCGACGATCCCGTGAAGGCGCTGCAACTGTGTCTGCGCCTCCTCGATCGTCTTCATTTTCTGAATACCAGCGCCGTCGAGCTTCGGAGGAGCCATGCTGAAAGCTACTTCACTCGTTCGAGCTTCGGGTTGTCCCGAAACTCTCGGCCTGCCTTCGCCTGCGGCTTGCCGTTCAGTTTGACGACGTCGGCGGTAAACTCCCACCGCCCGCGATGCACCGCGGCGCCAACGCCGTAGGCATCCACGGGGACGCCCTCCTCCTCGAACTCGTGAATGCGCTCCACGCCGAATCCGCCCGAAGCCACGATGCGGACCTCTCCGTAACCCTCCGCGTCGAGCGCATTGCGCACGTTCCACACGAGCGTCGCGTTCACGCCGGTCGGCACGAAGTCGCCCATGAGCGGAACGACGGACTTGTCCACCATGAGCTCCGACGTGTCGAGACGAACACCCCATAGGCGGCCCTCGAGCGCCTGCGCGACGGCGAGGCTCGTCGCCACGCTGTCGTTGACATAGTCCACGGGCACGACGAGCGGAACGTCGTCCGGAAGGACCTTGGCGACGGCCACGGCCGCGGCCGCGGTGTCACCGCCGAACGCGGCAATGACCGCATGCGGAATGGTCCCGACGCCCTTTTTTCCACCGAACGCCGACATCGCGTCCGTGGAGACGCTGGTCGCGCCGGCGACGTACGCGCTGTAGCCGTCCCCGGGCTGAAGGAGGACATGATCGCTGCGCGCGCCGAAATAGAAGATCGGCTTCGGGCGGGCCGCGTCGACGAGCTCGCGAACGTTCGTACACACGCGCGTGCGTCGCGCGATGGCGCCGATGATCGGCACTTCCAGATGCGCGAAGGCCGCGTACTCTCCCTCGACGCGAAGCACGGTGTCCCACGACGCGATGCTGTCGCCCTCATAGAGCGCGTGCACCTCCAGCGCCGCGAAATCGTCGGTGCAGAGCTTGAGCAGCGCCACCGCTTCGTCCACGCCGCCGACCCAGCCGTTCCGCTTCGCCGACACCTGCCAACTCACGCGCGCGCGGCGCTTCTCCGTGCGGATGACGTCGCGTGCGTGGTTGAGGTACACGTCGCTATACGCGCCCGCGCGAATGCGGTCGACCGGCAGCTCGAACAGCGCGGGGTCGATGCGCTTGCGTCGTCGTGGCGGCATGACTCGAGGTTCAGGACGTGCCGGTGCCGGGCCCCGTCATGGCCTCGGGGTTCAACGCCTGATCGAGCTGCTGCCGGGTCAGCAGCCCGCGTTCCATGACGAGATCGTACACGCCGCGCCCGCTGGCGAGAGCGTCGCGGGCAATCTCCGTGCTCGCCTCGTAGCCAAGCACGGGGACGAGTGCCGTCACGATCCCGACCGAGTGCTCCACGAAGTGCCGCATCCGGTCGGGATTGGGCGTGATGCCTTCAATACAGCGCTCCCGAAGCACGACGCACGCGTTCGTCATGGCGGAAATGCCGGCGAGCAGCCGAAACGCGATCACCGGCTCGAACACGTTGAGCTGTAACTGCCCCGCTTCCGCCGCAATGGTCACGGTGACGTCCCCCCCGATGACGTCGAAGCAGACCTGATTGACCACCTCGGGGATGACCGGATTGACCTTGCCGGGCATTATGGACGAGCCTGGCTGCATCGCCGGCAGGTTGATCTCACCAAGCCCGGCCCGCGGCCCCGAAGAGAGCAGCCGAAGATCGTTGCAGATCTTGGACAGTTTCACCGCGCAGCGCTTGAGCACTCCGCTCAATTGCACGAACGCACCCGTGTCGGCGGTGGCCTCCACGAGATCGGGCGCGGTGACGAGCGCAAGACCCGTGATGCGCGAGAGATGCGCGCGCACGGACTCCGCGTAGCCGGGCACCGCGTTGAGGCCGGTGCCGATGGCCGTGGCCCCCATGTTGATCTCGCGAATGAGCGCCTGGGCTTCGCCGAGGCGGTCCACGTCCTCCGCGATGGTGTGCCCGAAGGCGGCGAACTCCTGGCCGAGCGTCATGGGGACGGCGTCCTGAAGCTGCGTGCGTCCCATCTTGATGTACGGCGAGAATTCCGCGCCCTTGGCAAGAAATGCCTCCACCAGCGCGCGCATGGCGGTGCGCAGTCCTTCGATGGCCGTGTGGAGTGCGAGCTTCACGGCGGTCGGGTAGACGTCGTTGGTGGACTGGCTCAGGTTGACGTGGTTGTTCGGATGGACGAACGCGTAGTCGCCGCGATCGTGTCCCGAGAGCTCGAGCGCCCGATTCGCGATGACCTCGTTGGCGTTCATGTTGGTCGACGTGCCCGCGCCGCCCTGAATCATGTCCACGAGAAAATGCTCGTGGTGACGGCCGGCGCGGATCTCCTGCGCGGCGCGCACGACGACGTCGGCGACTGCGGGCTCCAGCTTGCCCAGCTCCGCGTTTGCCAGCGCGGCGGCCTCCTTCACCGCGCCGAGCGCCTCGATGAGCGCGGGAAATTCGCGCAGCGGCACGCCGGTGATGGCGAAGTTCTCGAGGGCACGGAGGGTCTGGATGCCGTACAGCGCCTCGCCCGGTACGTCGCGGTCTCCCAGCAGGTCGTGCTCGCGGCGGGTGGCCGTTCCGCCAAAGCCCAGCGTGCGTCCCCGGCCGACGATGGTCGCGTCCACGGCGGAGAGCCGTTGCTTGATCGCGCGCGCCGCGCGTCCCACGAGCGCCGCGTAGAGCGTCGGCGCCTCGCGCACCATGTCCTGAATGCGGTCCTGCGTGAGGACGAAGGCCCGCGTCTTCACGAGGGTGCGGGCGGTCGTCCCATGCGCGGACTCGTCGAGCAGCAGTCCCTCGCCGACCGCTTCGCCGGGGCCAAGGGTCGCCAGACGCACCGGCCGGCCGGCGCCCTTCTCGATGGCAACCGCGCCCGACACGATGAACGCCATCAGATGCCTCGGCTGTCCTTCGGCGAAGAGGATCGCGTCGACGTCGAACTCCTCTTCCTTCACGAGTCGCGCGAGCTGGTGCACGGCGGTGTCGGTGACGCCGTCGAGGAATCGAAGGCCGCGGAGGGTGTCTCGGACGGATGACATGGGCAGGAAAGTAGACCTCGAGCCCGGAGGCGGCCAACCTTGAAGGTTCCCGCTACCATGCCGAGACTTGACGGGTTCGACTGCCGGCAGCGGCCGGCGCGGCCTCACCTCGATGGGTTTTCAATGACACTCACGCGACGCGAATTCATCGGTGCGGGCGCCATGGGCGCCGCGACTCTCGTTCTCCCCCGAAACACGGGCGCGTCGACACCGCTCGAATACGGAGACGCTGCGCGTGCCACCGTGGGAGATGCGGCGCGGCCCGTGACCATCGCGAGCGCCAACGGGCTGCGCGGAGTGAAAGTGGCGTACGACCGTATCGTGTCGGGGGCGGATCCGCTCGACGCGGCCATTGCCGGCGTGAACATCCAGGAGCTCGATCCCGAGGACCAATCGGTCGGCCTTGGTGGATTGCCGAACGCGGAAGGCGTGGTGCAGCTCGACGCGAGCGTCATGCACGGGCCCACGCGCCGCGCCGGATCCGTGGCGGCGCTGGAGGACATCGCGACGCCGTCGCTCGTGGCCAAGGCGGTGATGGACTACACCGACCACGTGATGATGGTCGGACCAGGCGCGAGAAAGTTCGCCATCGACATGGGCTTCACGCCGCAGAACCTGCTCACGGAAAAGAGCCGGCTCATGTGGCTGCGCTGGCGTGCCAACCTGAATCCGGACGACGCCTATCTCGACTACACGGGCGAGCCCGTCATCGCCAAACCGGTGCGTCCCCCGCGCACGTCGATGCGCATGCCCGCCTTCCGGCACGGCGACGAATCGGACACGACGCACGTGTTCTACGACGAGCACGGAATCGCTCACACGTATGGCACGATCAACCTCAATGCCGTGACCGCCGCGGGCGACATCGCCTCGGTGACGACCACCAGCGGACTGTCGTGGAAGATTCCCGGCCGCGTCGGCGACAGCCCGATCATCGGGGCGGGGCAGTACTGCGACAACGACGTCGGCGCCGCGGGGTCCACCGGCCGCGGCGAGGCGAGCATCAAGGTGTGCGGATCGTTCCTGGCCGTGGAGCTCATGCGGCAGGGATTGTCGCCCGAGGCGGCGCTCATGAAGACGATGGAACGCGTCATCGCCATGACGGAAAAGCGGCTGCTCAATGAGCGCGGCAGGCCCTACTTCGACCTGAATTTCTACGCCGTCAACAAGAAGGGCGACTTCGCGGGCGCCTGTGCGTACAGGGGGAGCAGCTACGCCGTGTGCGACGCGCAGGGACCGCGCCTGATCGAGGCAGCGTACCTGTTCAAGCGGGATGAGCGGCCTACCGGAAAGCCCATTTCGGGAACACTCGTCATCCCGAAGTAGCGCGCAATCCTCAGACGGCGGTCTTGAGCCCGCCCACGAGTTTCGAGAGCTTGTCCGCTGCCGCGCCGAGCGTCCCCGCAGCGGCAGCAATCTGCTGTGTGCTCGCGCTCTGTTCCTGGCTCGAGGCGGCCACCTGTTCCATCGCGGCCGCGAAGGATTCGGTGCCACCCGCGAGTGCGCCAAGACGCTGATCGATCTCGGCGACGAGCGCGCTCGTCGCATGCGAAGTGCTTTGGATGCTCGAGGTCCACGACTCCGACTCGGCCACGGCGCGCTCGATGTCGGTGAAGGAGCGGGAAGCCTTCAGGGTCGCGCCCCGCACGTCGCTCGCCGTGTTGGCGGCGCGCTCGGCGGATTCCCGTGTGCGCTCGATGCCCGCGAGCACGGTCTTCACGGTGACTTCCGTGCGATCGGCGGCCTCCGCGGACATGGTCGCGAGACGGCGCACCTCGCCCGCGACGACGGCGAAGCCCTTGCCGTGCTCGCCGGCGCGCGCAGCCTCCATGGCCGCGTTGAGCGCGAGCAGCTTCGACTGCCGCGCCACCTGACGGACGAGCGTCACGAATTCGCGAATCTGTTCGCTCGCGCTGCCCAACGCAGAAATTGCTTCGGCGCTGGCCATCACCGCGTCATCGAGGACGCCGAGCCACTCGGTGCTGGTGTCGAGGCCGGCGCGATTCTCGGTGGCGAGTCCCTTCAGTGCGTCATTGCGGGCCACACCGTCGTGTGCACCATGCTCGAGCGAAACTGCCAGCTGGCGCAATGAGCCCGATGCCTCGGCCAGTGCGGCAATGCTCGACGCCATGGACGTGGCCTGTGCCGACAGGTCGCCCGCCGTTCCCGCAATCTGCCCGGCGGATGCCGCCATCTCCTCCGTGCCCGCGGTGATCTCCGCCGACATGGCGCTCGTCTCGCTCGCCGAGCCGGCGATCGTCCGCGCCAGCCGCCGAAGCTCGTGGATCATGGCCGTGACGGCGCGGCTCAGGCGCCCGATCTCGTCGTCGCTCGTGCTGCGGCCAACCTCCACGGAAAAGTCGCCGGCCGCGACGGCTTCGGCCGCCACGGCGAGCGCCGTCGCTGGCGCAGTGATTCGGCGCTCGAGAAAATGGTTGATGAGGTAGACGATGACGCCAAAGATCAACAACAGCGCGAGCACGGTGCCCAGCAGGGCGGCGCGTACCGGTTGAAACGGTGCCGCGATTTCGTCCGCCGTGAGATGCGCGACGACGCGCCACCGTCCGGCGTTCACGAGACGCACCGCGGCACGTCCGCCCGCGAACACAATGCCGTCTCCCTCCGTGCTCGCGCCGAGACCGCGCAGCTGGCGGCCGATGTTCGTGGAATCCGAGCTGAGAACCATGCGTCCCATGGAGTCGATGACCTCCACGGGGACTCCACCGCTGGCGCCGGCGAGCGCGCGGTTCAACGGGATGACGCTGAACTTCAACTTGACCACGCCAACCTTCTCCGATCCGTCACGCACGACAGCGGCCACGGAGACGACGGCCAGGTGGGCGGCCGAGTCGAACGCCGCGTCGCCGGGCGTGATGCCATCGCGCCACGCAGTCTGCCACCACGCCTCGTCGCTCTGCACGAAGTCCTCGCTGCGCGACGTGGTGACGGCGTTATACCCGTTCGCGTCGGTGATCACGATCTCGGCGAGTTCCAGCTCCGGCAGGATGTTGGTGAGGTAGGTGCGCGCTTGCGGGGCCACCTGGAGCGAGCGATCCGCGTCGAACCGCTTTTCCAGCGTCGCGATGTCCGCGCCGACGATGCCGAGCGTCCGCGCGCGCGCTCCACCCTCGCGCGCGGCCGCGATCACGATGGGACTGAACGAAAGCGCTCGCGCGTCACGGATACGCTCGGCCAGCTCTTCGCTGATGACCAGCTCCTCGCGGCGGGCCGCGTCGGCAAGCCGGGCGTCTCCGCGCCGCTCCACGTCGCGCCGCAGCACCGTGCCGGCAACGGCTGCCAGCGCCAGCACCACCACCGCGCCGCCGGCTCCGACAGCGCCGATGAACCGGCTCTGCAACGATCGGGCGGCGCGCGCCTGAATGGGAGACGAGAAGGAGAAAAGCGACATCGACGGTGATAGGCTAGTTTTAGGAATGACAGATTTCGTTCCGGCCACCACCGTCGGCGAGCCGTCGATCGGATACGATCCTGCCGCAGTGGAACGCAAGTGGCAAGCACGCTGGGAGGCCAGCGGCACCAACGCGCCGAAGCTCGACGGAGCGCCGCGTCCCTACTACGCCCTCATGATGTTTCCCTACCCGAGCGCCGAGGGATTGCACGTCGGCAATCTGTTCGCGTTCACGGGGTGCGACATTCATGGACGATTTCAGCGGCTGCGGGGACACACCGTCTTCGAGCCGTTCGGGTACGACGCCTTTGGCATCCACTCCGAGAACTACGCCATCAGGCTCGGCATCCATCCCGCCGAGCTGATTCCGCGGAACATCGAGAACTTCCGCCGCCAGGTGCAGCGCAACGGTCTGATGATCGACTGGTCGCACGAGCTGGCCACTACGGACCCCGCCTACTACAAGTGGACGCAGTGGGTCTTTCTCCAGCTCCATAAGCGCGGACTGGCGTACAAAAAGAAGGGCGCGGTCAACTGGTGTCCCTTCGACAAGACCGTGCTCGCCAACGAGCAGGTCATTGGCGGCGCGTGTGAGCGCTGCGGCACCATGGTCGAGCAGCGCTTCCTGGAACAGTGGTTCTTCCGTATCACCGCCTATGCGGAACGCCTGCTGAAGAATCTCGACCACCTGGACTGGTCCGAGAGCACCAAGACGGCGCAGCGGAACTGGATCGGCCGGTCCGATGGGGCCGAGATTCTCTTCGTCGTGCAGGACCTGATGGAGTACGCTGGCAGCGCCACCGCGTCGGCAGGACAGTCGGGTGAAGTGACGGCCACCGCGATGGAGATACGCGTCTTCACCACACGTCCCGACACGCTGTTCGGCGCGACATATCTGGTGCTGTCACCGGAACATCCGCTCGTGCAGGAGCTGCCCGGCGACGACCAGCGTGACGAGGTCGAGGCATACGTCGCACGCGCCGCGAAGCAGGATCTCGTGACCCGCAAGACGAATCGCGACAAGACCGGCGTGTTCACCGGCGCCTATGCCACGAACCCGGCCAGCGGCGAACCGATCCCGATCTGGGTCGCGGACTACGTGCTGATGGAGTACGGCACGGGCGCCATCATGGCCGTGCCCGGCCACGACGAGCGGGATCACGAGTTCGCGAAGAAGTACGACTTGCCCATCCTCCAGGTCGTCGCGCCGACACCCAACACGGTGGACGTGCGCGAAGCGGCATTCGTGGAAACCGACAACTGCCACCTGATCGACTCGGGGCACTTCTCCGGTCTGTCAGTCGAGGAAGGCAAGGCCGCGATCGTCAGCGAGCTCGCGTCGCACCACGCAGGAAACGCCGTGGTGAACTACCGGCTGCACGACTGGTGCATCTCACGCCAGCGGTACTGGGGGCCGCCGATTCCCATTCTGTACTGCGATACGTGCGGCGTCGTGCCGGTGCCCGAGGCGCAGTTGCCGGTGGAGCTGCCGAACATCGAGGACTTCACGCCAGACGACTCGGGCGTGAGTCCGCTGGCGCGTCACGAGGAGTGGTATCTCACGACCTGTCCGAACTGCGCCCGTACGGCGCGGCGCGAGACGGACGTGAGCGACACGTTCCTCGACAGCGCGTGGTATTTCCTCCGCTATCCCAGCACGGATCGCAACGACGTGGCCTTCGATGCGTCGCTGACGAAACACTGGCTGCCCGTCACGAGCTACATCGGCGGCAACGAACACGCGGTGCTGCACCTGCTGTACTCGCGCTTCATCACCATGGTGCTCCACGACGCGGGCCTGCTGTCCTTCGAGGAACCGTTCACGCGCTTCCGCGCGCACGGCCTCATCGTCAAGGAAGGCGCGAAGATGTCGAAGACGAAGGGCAACGTGGTGAACCCCGACCAGTACATCGAGGAGTGGGGCGCCGACGCATTCCGCACGTACCTCATGTTCCTCGGCCCGTACGAGGAAGGCGGCGATTTCCGCGACAAGGGTATCTCGGGCGTGCGCCGCTTCCTCGATCGTCTGTGGCTGTCGGTGCACGACGCCCGCACGGACGGCGACATCGACGACACCGTGCGCCGGAAGCTTCACCAGACCATTCGCAAAGTCGGCGACGACATTCCGCGCCTCGGGTACAACACTGCCATCGCCGCGATGATGGAATACATGAACACCATGCGCTCCGGCGAGCGCCGGCCGCACGTGGACGAAGTACGGCCCCTGGTGCAGATGGTCAGTCCGTTCGCGCCGCACATTGCCGAGGAGCTGTGGGAGACACTCGGCCACACGAGGAGCGTCTTCGACTCGGGCTGGCCCGACTACGATCCGGCGCTGGTGGTGGAGGACACGTTCGAGATGCCGGTGCAGGTCAACGGCAAGCGGCGGGCAGTCATCACCATCTCCAAGCAGGTGGACGAGACGGCCGCGCTTGCAGCAGCGCTCGCCGAGCCGACCGTGGCGAAGTTCGTCACCGGCACGCCAAAGAAGATCGTGTTCGTGCCGGGACGACTGCTCAACATCGTGGTGTGAGGCCCGCCGCTTAGAAGCGAATGCCGACGGTGAGCGGAATCGCGAGGATGGGTCGCGCGTCGGCGAGCATCACGTGCAGGCGCGCCTCCGCCACAGCGGAAAAACCTGTGAGCGGAATCTCGACGCCGGAGCCCACGTTGAAGCCCGGCCGCGTCCCCTCGTGCGTTCCGTTATAGATGGCAATGCCGCCGGTGACGAAGGTCTGCGCCGCGGAATGCTGGAGACGGTACACGATGGTCGAGCCGAGCGAGAGAAGATTCGCGTCGTCCTTCCCGGGCCCTTCGTGTCCCGATTTGAGCGGAAAGCGCTGCCACAGCACCTCGCCACGTAGCGAATAGGGCTGCCCACTCACCGCGTATTCCACGACGCCGCCCAGACCGTAGCCGGCGGCATGGTCGTCCGCGAGCCGGCCGATGGGAATCGAAATGCCCGCGGTGCCCCCATAGAGCGGAACGTAGTAGTCCGATTGGGTGCGAGGTGCGGGCGCCGTACTCGCGGGCGGTCCGGACTGCTGGGCGCCAGCCGGCAATGTTGCGCCCACGAGCGCAATGAAGAGAGCGGTCGAGATGCGACGAGGTAGAATCATCGAGAGACGGGTTGGAATGAGACGAGCGCCGCAAGGGCGCAGGCTGGCAGGCGCGTCAGAGCAGTGTGCCGACCCACTCGCCGACGTAGTACCCCACTGCGGCGACGCCGAGCCCGACGACGAACATGTCGAGGCCCGAGCGGAACACGCTGCGTCCGGTAAAGACGGATCGCGCCGCACCCACGACCCAGTGGGAGATCATCGCGATGGAGAACGCCGCGATCGCCGCGGTGCGGCCCTGAAACATGAAGAAGGGCAGTACGGGAATCAGCGCGCCGACCGCCGTGGAAAGACCCGTGATCCAGCCCTCCTGCAATGGAGATGACGTGGACACGCCGATGCCAAGCTCCTCCTGCACCTGCTCGGCCAGCATCTGCTCGGGATCCGCCATCACCTGCGTCGCGAGATTCTGCGCGTGTTCGGCGTCGATGCCCTTGGCCTGATAGATCAACGCGAGCTCGTCCCGCTCGATCTCCGGCATGAGCGCGATCTCGTCGCGCTCCATCGCGATCTCGTGCGCATACACCTCGCGTTCGCTCTCCGCCGCGAGATAGCCGCTCGAACCCATCGAGAGCGCGTCGGCGATGATGCCGGCCACGCCCGCTACCATGACGGCGTGGTACTGCGTGCCCACGGACGCGCCGATGACGCCGGCCACGAGCCCGAAGTTCGCGGTGAGGCCGTCGTTGAACCCGTACACCACGTTGCGCAGGATTCCTCCCGCTGCGGTGCGGTGCCACGGCTCGCCTTTGCGCCCAGCGATACGGTTGAGCGTGAGCGCGTGGTCCGCCGATTCACGCGCCAGCGTGAGTGCCTCGTGCTTTCCCGGCACGCCTGCCGCCGTGTCGCGATGCATGCCGAGATAGCCCTTGACCTCGCGTCCCTCTTCCGCGAGCAGCATCGGCAGCAGAAAGCCCGGGCCGAAGCGCCGGCCCAGAAAAGCGAGCAACCGCGTGCGTCCCGTGGGACGATGGTTACGGACCGGATGCCCGTGCTCGGAGAGCAGCTGCGCCCAGACGTCCACGTGCCGCTGCTCCACCTCAGCCAATTTCCTGTAGAGCTCCTGCCGCGCCGGGTCCGACTCGGCCGTCGCGAGCACGCCATACAGAAACGCCGCATCCGCTTCGTCCTGCCAGTGGTGCTCGAACGCGTGGAGATCGGGGAGCGGCCGGCGGGCCGGCGCTGGGGTTGGCGGCGTGAGCGTAGCCATATTCATAAAGTAAGCAGGGCGCTCCCATGGCCGTAGGCAACCTTCGGCGGAATTCGGCGTGTCTCAGGGATACGACGATTCCACGGAACCCCGAGGACCCCAATCATGCGACACACACATCTGCTCGCGCTTGCTGCCCTGGCCGGCATCACCTCCACCGCCCATTCACAGGAAGCCCGGACGGAGGCGACCCGAGTCAGAGCCTCCACGCCGGAGGTCTTCAGCTTCCGCTCCGCCGAGCCGGGCCACCGGGCGGCGATCGGCGTCAGCACGTCCACGAGCGGCACGTTGCGCGACACGCTGGGCATTCTCATCACCGCGGTGACGAAGGACGGTCCCGCGGAAAAGGCCGGGCTGGAGGAAGGCAATCGAATTGCGGCAATCAACAGTGTGAATCTCCGCGCCAATGCCGCGGACGTCGAAGACGCAGAGATGTCCGGCGCGCTTACTCGGCGGCTCACCCGCGAGCTCGCCAGGCACAAGCCGGGTGACGAGGTGGAGCTCAAGGTGTATCGAGATGGCCGCACGCAGACCGTGAAGGTCCGGACGGCCGATTCCGATTCGCTGTTCCACCGCCTGGACTTCCGGCGGACGTCGGAGGAGTTGAAGCAGGAGCGCGAGAACCGGCCGGCCCTCGGCTTCAGCGTCGGGAGCACCGGCAGCCGCCGCGATACTCTCGGCGTGCTGGTGATGAGCGTCGCGGATTCGAGTCCGGCTGCCCGCGCCGGCATCGAGGAAGGCAATCGCATTGCCGCGATCAACGGCGTAAACCTTCGCGTGTCGCGTGACGACGCCGGGGACCGATATCTCTCGAGCGTCAAAGCGCAGCGGCTGCATCGCGAGATCTCCCAGCTCAAGCCCGGCGACAACGTGACGCTGAGCGTGTACTCCGGCGGCCGTGTCCGCGACGTGTCGGTCAAGGTTGCGCGTGCCGCGGACATACACGGCGCCGGCGGAATGATGTATTTCGGCGGCGATGCGTTTGTAATGCCATCCATGCCTCCGATGCCCGCGATGCCGCCCATGCCGCCCATGCCGATGATCCGGGCCAACCAGCGCATGCACCCGATCTTCGACTACGAGTTCGATCCCGAGCTCCGCGGCCAACTGGAGGACGTGCGCATGCACCTCGACATGATTCGTCCCCAGCTGGAGCATTCACTGAGGGCCGTTGAGCCGCAGGTGCGGATGCAGCTCGAGCGTGTGCGGCCTCAGATCGAGCGCGCGCTGCGAGACGTTCGCCCGCAAATCGAGCAGATTCGCCGACAGATTCCCACGCGGATGCTGTGGGTGGATGCCTGAAGCGTCGCTTTTAGAGACCGGTAGTAGTGAAGACCAGTATCCGGTATCCGGCACTCGGTAAACGACGTATCCGGTATGGACCACCGACGCCCCTCTCGGTATGGAAACGACGTTTCAGAGTCAGAGTCGGATATCCGAAAGTCGACATCCGCCATGCGCCGTCCCATCGCCGCAGGGGCATCGGCGGCGGAGAGTCTCAGAGTGGCGACCATCCGTCAGAACTCGATCTGCGCTCCGAGCTCCACAACTCGGTTTGGCGGGATCTGAAAGAACTCCGTCGCCGACCGTGCATTGCGCGTCATCACGGCGAAGAGCTTCTTGCGCCACCGCCACATCTTCGTGCGGTTCGACAGCACCAGCCGCTCGCGTCCCAGGTAGTAGGACGTCTCCATGGGAGGGGCGGGGACGCCCTGCGCCACCGCCGCGGCCAGCAACTCCGGCACGTTCGGCGACTGCATGAAGCCGTACAGCCCCACGAGGCGGTAGAAGCCCTGGCCCAACTTCTGTAGCGTGACGCGCTTTTCCGCCGGCACTTCCGGAATGCCGTGCGTCTGAATGCTCAGGACGACGACCGTCTCGTGCAGCACCTTGTTGTGCTTGAGGTGATGCAGCAGGACGACTGGCACGCCGTCCGGTGAAGACGTCATGAAGACCGCCGTGCCTCGCACCCTCACCGGCGGATTTCTTTCGATGCTGGTGAGGAACGTCTCGAGGGGAAGCGACGTCTCCTTCTGGATCGCGTTGAGCGCGGCCCGGCCGTGCTTCCATGTGCTCATCAGCGTGTAGACGCCAGCGGCCAGGGCGATCGGCACCCAGCCGCCGTGTTCGATCTTCACCACGTTGGCCAGGAGGAACGAGAGGTCGACGAGCAGAAACGCGGTGGTCAATGCGACGACATTCAGGAGCGACCACTGCCACCGTACGCGCGCCACGACCGCGAACAGAATGGACGTGATGGCCATCGTCCCCGTGACGGCGATGCCGTATGCCGCGCTCAGATTGCTCGAGTTCCTGAACCCGACGATGAGCAGCAGGCAGCCGTACATCAGCAACTTGTTCACCTCGGGGATGTAGATCTGCCCCGCCTCGTGCACGGAGGTATGGATGATCTGCATTCGCGGAGAGTAGCCGAGCTGGATGCTCTGCTGCGTCAGCGAAAACGCGCCCGAGATGAGCGCTTGCGATGCCACCACCGCCGCCAGTGTCGCGATGATCAGGAGCGGCCACAGGAGCGCCTTCGGCGCGAGCAGGTAGAATGGATTGCTCGCCGCATGCGTGTCGCGGAGCAACAGCGCGCCCTGCCCGAAGTAGTTGAGCACCAGCGCAGGCAAAACGATCACGAACCACGCCAGGCGGATGGGCCGCTTGCCGAAGTGCCCCATGTCCGCATAGAGCGCCTCAGCGCCCGTGACACAAAGGACAACCGCGCCGAGCGTGAGAAAGCCCGCGAGACCATGGTTGAAGAAGAACTGCACGCCGTGCCACGGATTGATGGCGAGCAATACCGTGGGCGTCGCGATGATCGAGCGGACGCCGAGCGCCGCGATGCTGGCGAACCACGCCAGCATGATCGGTCCGAAGGCGGTGCCGACGGATGCCGTGCCGAAGCGCTGCACCATGAACAGCAGGAGGACGATGACGAGACTGATCCACGTGACGAACGGCGCGAGCGCCGGCGTGTTCACCTCCAGACCCTCGATCGCGCCAAGCACCGAGATGGCGGGCGTGATGACTCCGTCGCCATAGAGCAGTGCGGCGCCGAACAGCCCCACGGCGATGAGCGCGAGCCGGCGCCGTTTGTCCTCGTCGCGGCGTTTCTGCTGGAGCAGCAGTGCCAGCAGGGCGAGAATGCCGCCTTCGCCGCGGTTGTCCGCGCGCAGGATGAAGACGATGTACTTGACGCTGACGACGAGAATCAGCGACCAGACGATGAGCGACAATATGCCGAGCACGCTTTCCGGCGTCGGGACGATGCCGTATTCGGCCCGGAAGCATTCACGCAGCGCGTAGAGGGGACTCGTTCCGATGTCGCCGTAGACGACGCCGAGCGCGGTGAGGGAGAGCGTGGCGAGCCGACGACCGGTGGGCGCCTTTCGCTCGGGCAGTTCGGGGTACGCCGTATGTTCTGCAGTCTGGGCCGACATCGCGTCCGGGGCATTCGAGAGCTCGCCGGTCGTGGGAACGGCGCAGGCCGGAGACGCGAACGCCTCCGGCCTGCCATGAACATATGCATGGAACAATCCCGCCGCAGTCGGCGGGACGAACTGCCGCCGGCTACCGCTCCAGCCCCTCGATCTCCTTCGCGGTGCGCTCCAGGATCTCGGCGATCCGCTTCAGGAGCGCCTGGTCATGGACGGCCCCGGTGGCCTTGCCGTACGTGGCCTTCCCGACGTGCCGGAACGCCCCGTGGACCTCGGCCATGGGCTCGTCGAGGAAGTGTCCCACAAGCGTCGCGATGCGGTCGAAGATGTTGTCGACCGTTTCGCGATTTGCGGCGAGGTACGCGCGCCCCTCGTCCGTGATCTCGTAGACCTTCTTGCCCTCGGGGCCGGGGACGATACGCGCATAGCCCTGGTCCTCAAGGAGTTGCAACGTGGGGTAGACGGTGCCCGGGCTCGGGGCGTAGGCGCCGCCGAACTTCTCCTCGAGGGCCTTGATGATCTCGTAGCCGTGCCGCGGCTTTTCCTCGAGGAGGCGCAGCACGACGTAGCGGAGGTCGCCCTGCTCGAACATCCTTCCGCCGCGCCAGCGGCCCCTGGGGCGGCCTTCGGCGAAGAATGCGTTCATGAATCCGGCGTCCCATCCCCACTTCATGCGGGCCCAGTACGGGCGGCCGTGATGTCCTTCCCAACAGCCGTGCATAGGAGTCATCTCCGATATATCGCTGCAAGTATGATATATCGGGCGATATATCGTTGTCAAGGCGGCGCGCCGGCATATCGGAAAAGCAAACGGACCCCATGCGCTGGGGTCCGTCGATTGAGCACCGGCTATAGCGCCGGCGAGCTGGTAACTCGTGAAAGTCAATCTAGGAACAGACCATTGCATCAGTCAAGTCCCATGCAACATCGACGATGCGCAAAAAGCCGAGGGCGTCCTTTGGGTGGGTGACCGGCGGGACTCGAACCCGCTTCCCCGAGTTACCAGCTCAATGTGTTAGCCAGTTACACCACGGTCACCACGGTGCGTAGGCCTTGGTGGTGGTAATCTGCCCCCGCCACGCGCCTCACCCCTAGGACACGTTCGAAGATGATGCGAGATGGCCACGTGCGCTATGCTCGCATCAGACGCATTCGATGCGTGGCCGTACCCTATTGCTGCGGATGGTGAGTCACCCGCTTTCGGTGCACTCTCGCCGGGGGCTGCGCCTTCTGCCACCGCACCCGCAGCGCGATCGCCACGATCACGAGCGCGATGCACAGCTCCACAAACACCTTCTCGCCGTCCAGATAATCGATCGCGTGATCGCCGAGCGTGGAGTCCGTGAACATCGAATGCAGCGCGAAGAGTGGAAACACCGCGTACGTCGTAAAGTGGATCCGCTTCCACCACCGTCGCCCGATCTCGAACCGAAAGTACGACGTCACCAGCACCACGACGAGCAGATACGCCGCCGCGGCGCCGAGCGTGTTCACGAGCGGCTGCTTGGGCGCATGCGTGGGATACAACACGTCGATGAGCCGGAAGTCCACGCGACTCGGCAACAGCAGCAGGGCGGGATGTACGAGCACGAGCGCGAGCGCCGTCCAACCTGTGTAGTTGTGCAACGAAACCGTATCGATGCGATGGTGCGGCCAGCGTCGAACGGGGTTGTATTTCGTCGACAACAACAGCCCGATAAGAATGTTCAGCGTCAGCAGGCCGATGGCGCCGAGACCGGCGTAGCTCGACAGCTCGATGGGATCCACTCGGTCACGCGCTCCTGTCATCACAATTGCGGCTGGCGACGTCAGCGTTTCGCACACGGAAATCGCTCACGGTCGCGCACGGTCAGGGAAGCGCGACACGACAAGTATGGGGCACGTGCATTGCGCTTGTTGAGGCACACGGAACGCCACATGAACCCTCATCCGAGGATGACCAGCATGGCTGACGACTTCGACAACGACGGACTCGAGAACAGAATGAAAGGCACGGCGAAAGAAGCGAGCGGCAAGCTCCGCAACGCCGCCGGCGGCCTGACTGGCGATACGAGCGAGCAGATCAAGGGCAAGGCGAAGGAGCTCGAGGGAAAGGCGCAGCGAAAGATCGGCGAAGCCGAAGATCGCGTCGACGAAGACGCCTGATCTCGATCCGCAAGACAGAAGGGGCGCCGTTGCGGGCGCCCCTTCGTCGTTCGCCTACTCGTATCGTAGAGCGACGATCGGATCGAGCTTGGCCGCCCGCCGCGCCGGCCACACACCGAACACCACACCCACCAGGGCCGAGAAGACGAAGGCCATGGCGATGGAGCCGGCGGAAATCTGCGTGTTCCACTGCGCGAACGCGCTCATCGCCGCGGCGCCGCCGCTCCCCACCACCGCACCGACCAGGCCGCCAAGCAGGCAGAGCACCACCGCCTCGATGAGGAACTGCAACAGAATGTTCGATCGCGTGGCGCCGAGCGCCTTGCGGATGCCGATTTCGCGCGTGCGCTCGGTGACGGACACGAGCATGATGTTCATGATGCCGATGCCGCCGACGAGCAGACTCACGGCGGCGATGCCGGAGAGCAGGTAGGTGAACACCTGCGTCGTCTCGCCGAGAGTATTCAGGAAATCGGCCTGGCTGCGAATCGTGAAGTCGTCAGGTTTTCCGGCGGTAAGGCGGTGCTCGCGGCGAAGAATCCGCTGCACGTCGGCCATCGCGTCCGGAATCTTTTCCTCGGTCTGTGCAAGAACGCTGACGGAACGCAGGCGATCCGTTCCGAACACGCGGAAACGCCCGGTGGTGATGGGAATCAGGACCTGATCGTCGGGGTTGCCGAACGGACTCGATTGTCCCTTGGATTTGAGCACGCCGATGACCGCGAACTGGAGCCCGCGAATCCGGATGTTCTCACCGATGATCGCGTCAGGAGACCGGATGTTGAGGTTCTCGAGCACCGCGGACCCGATCACGGCGAGCCGCTGCTTTCCGTCGTCCTCGGCACGGGTGAACATGCGGCCGGCATCGAGCTGATACTTGCGCACCTCGAGGTAGTTGGCCGTGGTGCCCACGATGGAGGTGCTGGTGTTCTGATTGAGATACACCACCTGCAACCGGCTGTTGATCTCCGGCTGGACTGCGCTGAGCGTCGTCGCCCGCTCTTCCACCGCCTTGGCGTCCGCGAGGGTGAGCCTGGTGTTCTGGTCGAACGAGATGCCCATGCCGCGCTGCTGCCCCGGAATCACGGTGAGCAGCGTGGTGCCGAGCGACGCGATGCGATCCTTGACCGCTGATTGTGCGCCTGTGCCGAGCGCGACGACGGCGATGACGGCCGCGACGCCGATGACGATGCCGAGCATCGTGAGCAGCGAGCGAAGCTTGTTGGCGCGCAGCGCTCCGAGTGCCACGCTGATGATCTCACCAATGAGCATGGGTGCCTCCGGCCATGGCCACGCCTGTCACCGTCCGCCGCCGCCCGTGCGAGCCGCACCACCGCTCGCGGCACCGCCGGCCGCGCGCTGACCGGCCGGCTGCGTCGACTGCATGCCCGGCACACCGGTATTCTGGCGCATTCGATCGTTCTGCTGCTGGCGCTGCGCCTGCATCGCGGCCGCCGTGAGCATTGCGACCTCCTCACCCTCGCTGAGACCGCTCACGACCTCGGAGTAGTCGAAGTTCGCTGCGCCAAGCATGATGACACGCGGCTCGAACGAAGCGCCCTTCTTCACGAACACGAGCCCGGGTCGCGAACGGCGAGATACGCCGCCGCCGGTCTCCGCCGCGCCGATGGTCAGCCCTGCGCCCGGTGCGCGCCGCGTGTCGGCTCCCCGCTGCGGCGCGGAAGGAACTTGCGCACCCGGAGCAGCGCCCTGCTGCTGCATTTCACGACGCCGGCATGCGCCCGCCACGCGCGCATCCACGCCAACGGCCGCGTAGATCTTCTCCATCTCGGCACGAATGGCCTGGCGGTCGCCGGTACCGCCGCGCATCTGATCGCGAAGATCATCCAGCCGCTTCTTCTCCATGGGCTTCTTGCGCAGCGCCGCGTCCACAGCGGCGCAGTCCTTGTCGGAGACGTCGGGCATCTGGAACCCACCCTGCTGCGCGCCGAGACTCACGTCACCGCGCGAAACGCCGCGCGTCGCACCAGACGGTGTTCCTGTGGGACCCGCTCCACCAGCGCCACCGCGGTTGCCGCGCATTGCCGACTGCTGCGCGGCTACCTGGACACGTACACTGTCCGGATCGAGCCCGAGAATCGGCGCGGTCGCAACAGCCTCGCGTGTATTTCGCACGGCATCGTTCGGGACGGCGAGTACGCCGAGCCGCTGATCGACGAGGACACTCGTCTCGCCGTTCATGCCGGGCTTGAGCAGCCCCTCGCCGTTGTCGAGCGTAACGAGCACGGGGAACATGGTGACGTTCTGCTGGATCACCGCCTGCGGCTCGATCTTTTCCACGACACCCGTGAAGGGGCGGTTGGGGTACGCGTCGACCACGACGGTGGCGGTCTGCCCCGGACGCACCTGACCGATGTCGGTCTCGTTGAACAGCGCACGCACGCGGACGCGACCGAGGTCCGCCATCTTGAGCAGCGTGGTCCCCCCGCCGAATGCGCCGGTGGCGGAGGTGATGACCGTGCCGAGCGACACGGTTTTCTCGATCACCGTTCCGGCGACGGGCGCCTTGACGGTCGCGTCCTCGAGCCGTTGCATGGCGAGGTCCATGCTGGTGGCCGCGGCAACAAGCTGTGACTGGGCGTTGGCGTAGTCGAGCTGCGCCGCTTCGTGCTCCGGAGCCGTGATGATCCGGCCCTTGAAGAGATCGTCCGAGCGTTTCTTCTGCGCGACGGACACCTCGAGCTTGGACTTCGCGGCAGAGAGCTGCGCGGCTGCCTGGTCGTACTGGTTCTTGGTGTCGCGCGTCTCGATCTGCACGAGCAGGTCGCCGGGCTGCACGAGCGACCCGGTCTCCACCGGCATCTTGAGGATCTGTCCCGATGCCTTCGACTTGACCTCGACGACGTTGATCGGCTCGACGACGCCGGTGGCCTGTGCGTCGATCACGATGTCGCGCCGCTGCACCTTCACGGTGGAGATGACGACGTTGGACTTCTTGTCGGACGAGCAAGCGGCGCCGGCGAGCAACGCAGCGAGGAGAGCGAGTTTTCGCACGGGACGGAGCGAGAAGGTCGGAGTCAGCACCGGATGAGCGGGGCGGTGTGACATCAGGGCAGGTCGTGTCCCACGAGCGCCTCGAGCTGCGCGCGTGCGACGCGGAAGTCCTGCCGTGCCTGGATGAGCGCGGAGCGCGCCCCGTCCAGCGTGGATTGCGATGTGAGCACGTCGAGCAGCGTGGACGCACCGAGTGCGTAGCGCTGCTGCTGTACGCGAAGGTCTTCCTTTGCGGCGTCGACGCTGGCCTGCTGAATGACGATGCGCTGTTGCGCGGTACGGATGGCGCCGAGCTGCTGTACGAACGTCTGCTGTGCGGCGAGGCGGGCATCCCGAAGTCCCGCATCCGCGAGATCTTCATTGACGCTCGCGCGCGTCACGGCATCCTCGCGCGCGTAGTTGTTGAAGAGCGCGTACGAGAGACGCAGGCTGACGTTGTTGGTGTAGGCGAGTGGCTGGCCGTTGAGGCCGTACGCCTGACTGTACCCGTTGCCCGAGCGCGAGAGCGTGAGATCCACGGATGGCAAATATGCCGTCCTGGAGGATCGTGCCACGGCATGCGCGGATTCGAGTTGCGTCTGGGCCTGTCTGACCGCCGGACCCTGGTCGAGCGACGCGGCAAGCGACACGCTGTCAACGGAGGCGAGATCGAGGTCCAGGGTGTCCGATGGCAGCGCGGTGACGGGAGTCGCGGAGCCGATGAGACGCGTGAGCGCGGCACTCGCGATCCGGACGTTGTTGCGCGCCGTGATCAGCGCGAGCCGTGCGTTGCCGAGTGCGATGACGGATCGCAGCGAGTCGGAGAGCGTCGCCACGCCGGCGCGCGTGCGTGCGATGGAGGTCTTGAGCTGCTCCTGCGCCTGTTGCAGTTGCGCCAGCGCGGCGCCCTCGGCTTCGCGCGCCGCCAGAATGGAGTAGTACTGCGTCTTTACCTGTAGAGCGACGTTGAAGCGCTGCGTGATCTCGTTGGCTTCGGCGGACGAGACGTCGAAGTGTGCGCGCCGCAGGTCGCTCAGGCGGCGCCCGCCGTCGAACAGATTGAGTGTCGACGCGAGGCCGGTGCTGTACGTCCACGGCTGCGGCGCGGCATACGGTACGAGCCGGCCCTGCGTGTCGAGGCGGTCGCCGGACTGATTCACCTGGCCAAGGGAGAGGCTGAGGCTGGGCAGCAGCGCGCCCTTTGCGGAGCGGACGCCGGACTCCGCCGTGCGGACCTGTCCGCGCGCCGTCACGGCGAGAAGACTGTAGTCCTGCGCCTGTGCGACTGCGTCACGTAACGACATGGGACGCCCGCCGAGGGTGTCGGGTGTCTGCGCGGCGAGAACGGCGGGAACGACGAGCAGCGCGCAGAGCGCGCGAAGGGGGGCGAGGTACATCACTTATGGCAGGCGGCCTTGATGCGCTTGCGCTCGGCGTCGCGGCGGGCGTCGTCGTCCTTGCGCCGCGCGTCGATCCGGCTCCGCTGCTCCGGCGTGAGAATGGCATTGATGGCCACGCGCCGCGCCATCTTGATGGAATCCATGGCTGGTTGAACGGGGCGGAGCAACGTCTCGACCTGGCAATTCGAGTCGTCGAGCACGGAGTCCATCGTGGCGCGCTGCGTGCCACTGAGCGCCAGGTCGTCGTAGAGCGCCTTGCGCCGCGACGCGATGGTCGAGTCGTCGTGGCGGAAGACGCGATCGGCGGAGAGGCCGAGTACGCCGCCAACGAGGAGGGCACCGAGCAGGAACGCGAGCGCTTGCTGTTTTGGACGCTCCATGACGGCCTAGCGCGAGAGGAGGTAGTGAATGGCAACGTCGCCGTCGCCCACGGACGCAGCCCGCGCCGAGGGCTCGAGCGACGTCGTCGGATTGATGACGCTCGCGTACGCGCTGCGCACCTCGAGCTGGCGCGAGCGAACGAGCGCGAGGCTTGCGGCGACGATGAGCGCCGCGGCGGCCACGAGTCCTGGGCGCGACATGCCGGCCAGCGCGGACCACCAACTGTCCGTGTCCTGGTTCCGCGCGATGTGCGCGAGGATGCGCGACTCGAGCGCGTCCCAGTAGGTCTCGTCGTCGGGCGCCGCATACAGGGCCCGCAGGGCGTCTGTCAATTGGGCGTCGCCGGACATCCAGCGTTCATCCGTCATGGTTTGCTCCGAAGATTCTGCAATCGCTTTCTCAATGCCGCGCGCGCATGATGAAGATCGGATCGTGCCGTTCCCTCGGGAATGCCCAGCGTGCGGCCGATCTCCCCGTGGGTGAACCCCTCCACGTCGTGCATCACGATGACCGCGCGCTGGCGGTCGGTCAGATGCGTCAGCGCTTCCTTCAACCGTTCGCGAAGCTCCTCCGATTCCGCCGGATCGCGGAACGGCATCGGGATCGCTTCGGGCAGCTCCTCCGCCGCCCGCACCTTGCGGCGACGGACGAGATCGAGCGCGGCGTTGGCCATGATCCGGTACAGCCACGCCCCGAATGGCTGGTCGGGACGAAACCGGTCGAGCGCGCGATGCGCATGCAGAAATCCTTCCTGCACCGCATCCTCCGCGTCTTCATGCGAGAGCACGATCGCGCGGACGATACCATAGGCCCGTCGCTGATGGATGCGCACGAGGTCCGAAAAGGCCTCGTCCGATCCGCGCTGCGCCGCGATCACGATGGCGCGCTCCGCCCGCACGCCGTCAGCCGGCGACGGCATCTCGAGCGATGTGAGCGGCGCGGCGGTCGCGATCATGACTCCAGCGGTGGGCGAACCTCATTCTTCCTACGGCTGCTCGGAATGAAGCGTTGGAGTATCCGTCACCCGGCGGCAGGCGCACCGGCGAGCCCGAGCGAGTTCGCCGCGCGCTGCATGGCGCCGATCACGACCGTGATGTGCTCGTCGAGATCCACGCCGAGATCCGCCGCGCCCTGTACCACGTCCTCGCGGCTCACGCCGCGCGCGAACGCCTTGTCCTTCATCTTCTTCTTCACCGACCGGGCGTCCACTTCATGTACACTCCGTGAGGGACGCACGAGCGCCGTGGCCGTAATGAGCCCCGTCAGCTCATCCACCGCGAAGAGGGTCTTGGCCATGGGCGTGACGCGCGGCACGCCGGAATACTGCGCATGTCCAAGCACGGCCTCCAGAATGTCCTCCGGCCAGCCTCGGTCGCGGAGCACGCGCACTCCGTGCGCCGGATGCTCCTCGGTGGGCGAATGCGCGGCGTTCGGAAACCGCTCGTAGTCGAAGTCGTGAATCAGGCCCGTGAGCCCCCAACGCTCGGCGTCTCCGTCCAGGCGGACCGCATATTCCCGCATCGCGGCCTCGACGGCCAGCATGTGCTTCCGAAGGGAATCGCTCCGGGTGTACTCCTGAACGAGGGCGAGGGCTTCGGTGCGGGAAGGAAGCGTCATGTCAGCGATTGGTGGCGGGGAGCCGCCTACTTCGCCGCTTCGGCCGCGGGCTTTCCCTCGCGTTCCTCAGCGTTGTAGTGCGCGTTGGTGATGCGCACGATGCCAAAGAGGATCACGAACAGGGCGATGGCGCCAAGGATGAGTCCGGTAAATCCGGCCGACTTGTCTCCGGGCTGTGGGGAGCTCATGCGACACGCACCTTGTTCATGACGTCGTTCTTCTTGATCTGCTTCATGATGTCGAGGCCACCGGTAATCTTGCCGAACACTGTATGTACACCGTTCAGGTGCTTCGTGTTGTCCTCTGACAGCACCATGAAGAACTGGCTTCCGCCCGTGTCCTTGCCGGCATGCGCCATGGAGAGTGCGCCAACCTCATGTTTCCGCGGATTGCCACTTGTCTCGCACTTGATCTTCCAGCCGGGACCGCCCGTGCCGATGCGCGGATCGCCCTCCGGAAGGTCGCGGGAGAGCGGGTCGCCCCCCTGGACCACGAAGTCCGCGATGACGCGATGAAATTTCACGCCGTCGTAAAACCCCGAGTTGGCCAGCTTCTCGAAGTTCTCGACGGTCTTGGGCGCGTCCACATCATACAGCTCGGCGCTGATGGTGCCGCGATTGGTCTCGAAGGTTGCAGTCTTCAACGGCGTCTCCGCACAGGGTACAGGCCTCGCATAGGGTATTCAAGGAAAGATAGTCCTGCGATGGGACCGTGCCACCGGGGGCTGTTCGGGCGTCTATTTACAATACGGCGGAATGGGTGATGCTTAGCATCTCGTCCGTCGTTCACTCGTGCCCTGCGGGCCATGCGCATCCGCCACGTCCTCTCGCTTCTCGCCCTTGCCTCGGCCGCAGTTTCGTGCGGCGGTGACGCATCCAAGTCTTCACCTGGCGAAACGCAGCCGACCACACTGGTGGTGACGACGGTCATCGTCGCGCCGCCCTTCGCTCAGCTCGAGCTCGGGAGCAGCGCGACGTTCACGGTCGAAGTGCACGATCAGCTCGGCGCCCTCATGAGCGGGAAGGTTGCGGCCTGGACTTCCGGCGATCCGCGAGTCGCAACGGTCGATGCCTCTGGCGTGGTGAAGTCCATCGCCGTCGGGACGGCGTCGGTGATAGCGACCGTCGAGGGCAAATCCGGGCTGGCGACCATCACCGTCGTGCCCGTGGCAGTGGCAAGTGTGAGCATCGCAGCTCCCGCGAGCAGTGTCACGGCGGGCCTGACGGCCACGTATACGGCCACGACGAAGGACAGGAACGGCAACGTGCTCGCGGGCCGAGTGGTGGCGTGGACGTCCAGCTCGACGCGCGTGGCGACGATCGACGGCAACGGCGTGCTCACCGCGATTTCGGCGGGCACCACCACCATCACCGCGACAAGCGAGACCATCTCGGCAACGCTCAGCGTCGTCGTGGCCGCGCCCGCCGGTTCAGTTCCACCGACCATCGCGTCCATAGCTCCGGCGACGCTCACGCGTGGCGCGACTGCGACCATCACGGGCGCGAATTTTGGTGCCACGCCGGGCCTCAATCAGGTGTTCATCAGTGGAGTCGCAACCCAGGTGACTGCGGCGTCACCGACCCAGCTCACCGTCACGGTTCCGGCAGGAGTACCGTGTCAGGTTACGCAATCCGTAAACGTCGACGTGTTGACGGTGGCCGGAAGCACCACGGCAAAGCAGACGTTGCAAGTCGCCGCGCAACGTTCGCTGGCGGTTGGAGCGAGCTTCTTCATGACGGCCACAGGCAACCTGGCGTGCAACGAGCTGCCGACTGGCGGCACGTATCTCGTGAGCGTCTTCAACGCTGGGAAAGCGGTGGGCAGTGTGGCGGGGTTCGAGCTCAAGGGAATCGGGGGTACGCCGGCCGGCAACATGGCGGCGCCCGTCAGCCCGAATGCGACCGTCATTCCGGCCCCGAGGATGTCTGTGCAGAGCGCCGTGACGCCCGAAGCGCAGGCCGCGGAGAACGAGCACCTTCAACATCTCCAGGGAGATCTCGATCTCGTACGACGCCTCGGTTCGCCGCGGCGGTATCCAATCGCGCGCAGCATCGCCGGCGTGGCGAACACGCAGTCGCAGTTGGTGGTTCCGACCACCGTCGGCGCGACGACGAGCATCAACTATCACTTCAACAGTTGTCGCATCAGCAGCGCGACGACCATCACTGCGCGCGTGGTGTACGTCGGTCCCAAAGCGATCGTGCTCGAGGACAACGCCTCGCCGCTCGCCGGAAAGATCGACGCCGACCTCAGCGCACTGGCGAAGGAATTCGAGGATGTCTCGTTCCCGTTGCTCGGGAGCTTCGGCAACGTCCTGGCCTACGACGACTCGACCAACAAGAACGGCCACCTGATCATGCTGTTCACCCCCCAGGTGAACAATCAGTCGGCCAACCTGCTCGGGTTCGTCTCGGCGTGCGACTTCTATCCGCCGAGCATCGATCCGTCGGTCAGCGCGAGCAACCAGGCGGAGATCTTCTATGCGCGTGCAGTGACGGACACCTCGCCCACGAGCAACTCCATCAACGGACGGCCGCTCTGGCGCCGCGAGATGCCCGGAACGCTGATTCACGAGTCGAAGCACATCCTCGCCTTCGGAGAGCGATTCCAGACGCCGGTCATCATCACCGCGTTCGAGCAGATCTGGCTCGAGGAAGCCACCGCGCAGCAGGCGAGTGAGCTCTACGGGCGCGCGATTCACGGCAACGGGTGGAAGACCAACGCGGGGTACCAGGACGCGCTGTTCTGCGAGGTACGGCCAAGCTCTGCGAGCTGCAACGGCGCGACGTTCGTGATGGGCAACCACTTCGGCTTCCTGAACGACTATCTCCAGAACTTCGAGACCAAGAGCATCCTGAGCGGAGTCGACGACTACGATATCTACGGAAGCTCGTGGCTGTTCGCCCGGTGGCTCACCGATACGTATGCGGCGGGAAACGAGTCCGCGTTCCTTCAGTCGGTGGTGAAGAACTACAACGTCACGGGAGTGGACAACGTGGTATCCGTCACGGGCAAGACCTGGCCGGAGCTGCTCTCACAGTTCACGCTGATGCTCCTGGCGGACGATTTGCCCAACGTCCCCAAGCAGTTCCAGGAGCTGAGCTGGAATCTGCCGGCAGTGTTCGCGGGCTACAACGGCGATTTCCCGTCGTCGCGGTCGCTCTCGCCGCTCGCGCCGCGTCAAGCACCCTTCGCGACCAACTTCACGGCGTCCCTGTCGTCCATCAAGGGCGGCGGAGCCATGCTGCTGCGCATCAACGCATCAGGCAACGTGGGTTCTCAGCTGCTGGACCTGCATGATTTCTCGGGTCAGCCGCTGGATCCGACGTCGAACATCGGGATCGCGGTCTTGCGGATTCAGTAAACCCGCGCGCCGGCGTCAGCTCTTTGACGCCGGCGGTTTGCCCGACGTGAGCACACCGAGCCAGACGCGTGGCACCTTGCAGCCGGCCAACATCGCGGGATCGAAGGTCCATTTCGCGACGGCGCCGCGGAAGCTTTCGCCGAGCCAGGGGTGCGTGGCCTTGACGACGGTGAAGGTCTTCATGTCCGCCTTGCCGAGCGTGTCCACCATGACCGACACCCGTACCTCGTTGTACTTGGCGCGCCGCACCGCGGACGGCATGGCCTTTACCGGCAGCGCCGTGGCGACGTTGGCGTGTGGTGTGGCGAGACGATCCACACCCAGATCGGGCTTCACTGCCGCGCGCCGGAGCGCCTCGGCGCAATCACCATAGGCGATTGCCCCCTCCGGCGGCGCACTGCGTACAGGAGTCTCGGGCACGATTTCCGGCTCGGGTTCGGGATTGCCCGCGCACGCCACGAGGAGCACGGTGAGAGCGAGGGCGGAGCGGCCGCGCGAGAGCAGGATCATATCCGGAAGTGAGGTGAGAACACGCGTCGTGCTCATGGAGCCACGAGCGACGATGGACAGATGTCCGCGAGCACGCAGTCGGCGCAGCGCGGCGCGCGCGCATCGCAGACGCGACGCCCGTGCTCGATGAGAAGGTGGGACAACATCGTCCAATATTGCTTCGGAAACAGCGGCATGAGTGCAAGCTCGATCTTCACGGCGTCGGACTCCTTCGTGAAGCCGAGGCGGTTGCTGAGACGCGTGACGTGTGTGTCCACGGTGATGCCGTCGTTTCTTCCGAAGGCATTCCCGAGGATCACGTTCGCCGTCTTGCGTCCGACACCGGGAAGCTGCACGAGTGCGTCCATGTCGGCCGGAACGTCGCCGCCGTGTCGCTCCACCAGCGCAGTGGCCATGCCAATGAGGCTCCTGGCCTTGTTCCGGAAGAATCCCGTCGACCGGATGAGCTCCTCCAGCTCCCACTGCTCCGCTTCTGCAAGCGCCGCAGGGTCCCGGTACCGGGCAAACAGCGCGGGCGTCACCATGTTGACGCGCTTGTCCGTGCACTGCGCACTGAGAATCGTGGCGACGAGCAGTTGATACGCATTCGTGAAGTCGAGCGCGCAATGGGCGTCGGGATACTCCGCGAGAAGGCGGTCGAGCACCACGCCGGCCTGCTTCTTCAGCGCTGCGCCGCGCAGAACTCGAGACGCCCGTGCCCGGACCGGGCGCTTCTTTTTCGCGGGCATCAGCGCAGCGCCTCCCGCCGCGCGCGAGAGAACGCCAGCACGTCGTCAACGCTCCGGGCGTTCAATATGTCCTGCGCTGCGACGCCTGCCTTCCGCGCCATGCCGACGCCGATCGTCGTGTAGTCGAGCGACGCGACGGAGTGGGCGTCGGGCCCGATGGCAATCGTAACGCCGCGCTCGATGGCCCGTGGAATGAGACGCCAATCCAGATCGAGCCGCTTGGGATCGGCATTGAGCTCGAGCGCGACACCAACGTAGCCGGCCTTGTCGATCACCGCTTCCAGATCGAGCGGGTACGGATCGCGAGACAGCAGCAAGCGCCCGGTCGGGTGGCCGAGGATGGTGAGATGCGGGTCGTCGAGCGCGCGAAGAACGCGCGCGGTCATGGTACTCTGGTCCATTGAGAACCGGGAATGTATGGACCCGACCACGAAATCGAAGCGGTCCAGCGTCTCGCCATCGTAGTCGAGCGTACCGTCGGCCAGGATGTCCGCCTCGATGCCCTTGAGGATGAGAAACCCATCCGTGGCCGCAGCGTTGAGCGCGTCGATCTCGGCGTGTTGCGCGAGAATCCGTTCGCGGGACACGCCGCCGGCGTAAAACGCCGACGCCGAGTGGTCCGTGATTCCGAGGTAGCTCCACCCGCGGGCACGCGCGCCGTCTGCCATGACCGCGATGCTGGCACGGCCGTCCGAGTACTCCGAGTGGCAATGCAACACGCCGCGAATGTCGGATGGCTCGATGAGCGTCGGCATGCGTCCCCGCGCGGCAAGCTGGAGCTCGCGCCCGCTCTCGCGCATCTCTGGAGCGACGTAGGGAAGCCCTGCGAGGGCGTAGAACGCCGCTTCATTCGCGGCCTCGAGGCGACGTCCGCTCGCGTCCAGCAGGTGATTTCCTTCGAGCGTGATGCCGTGCGCGGCCAGCATGGTCGACACCGAGCGCACGTGCTGATCCGACCCCGTGGCGCGCCAGAGCGCCACGACGAAGTCCTCTGCCGAAACGCAATGCAGATCGAGACGGGCGCCATCCGTCAGCGTGATGCACGGCGACGCCGTGCCCTCGTTCGTGACTTGTCGGACTCCCGGCGCTCGCGACAGCGATGACGCCACCGCCACCGGATCTGCCACGCACGCTGCCACGACGTCGACGTCCCGAGCCGTCTCACAGTGACGGCGCAGCGACCCCGCAAGTTCGGCCCGGACGACGTCCGGATGTGAACGAACCATCGCGAGCAAGGACGTCGCGCTGGCGAGCATGCGAGGGTAGAGATCGCGTGTTCCGGACGCGCGAAAACGCTCGACGGCATGGATGAGCCGGTCTACGGTCTTGGGGCCGAATCCCTTCAGTGCGCGGAGTCGCCCGTCGCGCGCGGCCGTCTCCATGGCGTCCACGGAATCGATGCCGAGCGCTGCATGCAGTTGGTGAATGCGGCTCGTTCCCAATCCGGGAACCTGCATGAGATCGAGCAGGCCGGGCGGCGTCTCGGCGCGCAGCTGCTCGAGGTAGCTCGACTCGCCCGTCGCGTTGAGGTCGCGGATGACGGCGAGCGTCGCGGGTCCGATGCCGCGCGTCTCGGCAAGTGTTCCCGCATGGTCCAGTGCGGCGAGATCATCCGTCTCGAGGGCGATGACAGCCTTCGCTGCACCCTCGTATGCTCGCACCTTGAAGGGACTCTCGCCGCGGAGCTCGAGGTGGGCCGCAATGAGGGAGAGCACGTGCGCGGCGGAACGGGGATCCATCTCGTCAAAAAAAATCAGTAGTGAAGGACAGTACCCGGTACCCTGCACCCGGTAAAACAACGTATCCGGTACGGCCCCCCGAAGTGGGGCGACAGTCTATCCCTCCAACCCCGCGAAGTTCTTGAGCTTCTCGATGATCTCATGGAGCTGCCGCTCCGTGAGATCGATCTCCGCCGCCGCGCCATCGGAGTCGAGCAGGCCCGCACGCATCGATATCGCCACCTGATTCAGGTAGCGGATCTTCCCCAGAATCTCGTCCGTGGCACGCCGCAGTCCCACGAAGCGGCGTTTCTCGGCGAGCGCGCGGCGATAGCGGAGGAGGATTTCCTGGGACGTCAGGCGGCGGGCGAGCGCCAGTGCTTCCTCCCGGGTGCGTCCCGGAAACGCACCACGGTCGGGCAGGCCGGCGTCGTCCCAGCTCTCGTCGGCGAACCAGAGGCGACCCACGTATTCGATGCCGTCGAACGCAACGCGACAGCTGACGTTGAAACGCCGGCCGTCATACTCGAGTGTAGCGATGTGCGGTTGAACGTTGTCGTCGACCACGGAAGCTACCTGGCACGGATTGGAGAAGACCCAAGCTCGCGAAGGAACGCGAGCAGGGGAGGAAACAGCCGTTGCGGGTGCTCAACATAGGGCACATGCCCGCAGTCTTCCAGCACCAGGCAGGAGGTCCCGAGGGCGCTTGCGACGTCGAGCGACGACGCCAGCGGGATGGGATCCTGCCGCCCATGTGCGACAAAGGCGGGCACATGCGCGTCTCCGAGCGCCGCACGGATGTCGTAGTCGCCCAGCGACGTCCAGATGGACTGCTGCACGCGGCCGGTTACGCGAAACGGTGTGAGATCGTGCGCGCGCCGCGGATCGGCGAAGTATCCGGCGACGCTGAGCTCGAATGCCCGCTGCCGGTATGCTTCGGGATCGGACTCCCGGAGCCCCGAGGCCGCGAGGGCCGCGCGCAGCTCCTGCACCGCGGGGGCCGTCTGGCGACGCGAGAACTCCTGCTCGAACTGGTCCCGATATGCACGTGTCGCCGGCGCCGGATCGATGAGCGCCAGCCCCACCGGCATCGGTGTGACCCTGCCACGCTGCGCCTCGATTGTGTACAACAATGCGAGCAGCCCACCCCACGAGTAGCCGACGATCGCGAGCGGCGTGACGTCGAGCTCCAACGCCACGCGGCCGAGGTCGCGTACCTGATCCAGCCAGCCGAGCTCCGCGCGGTCGTCGTCGTGCCGCGAGCGGCCGCCGCCACGCTGGTCATACAGTATCACACAGTGTTCGCGTGCCAGCTCGAGCATCTGCGGCAGGAGATATTCGTGGCTCGCACCCGGTCCGCCGTGCAACACGAGTATCCGTGGCGCATCGGCGTCGCCATACTCGCACCAGTAGAGCGGAACGGCCGTGGACGAGGTGTATCCTTCGGCGCGGGGGCTGGGAATCGAGGGCACGACGCAGAATGTCCGCGTGACATGCGTCCGCGAAAGGGATCTGCCGGCCGGTGTCGAAATTCGCCGGCGCCGGTCGACTATGTGGCGAAGGTCACATTCAACCCAACGGAGAGCACCAATGAAATACCTTTGCCTGATCTACGGAGACGAGTCCGCGTGGGCACGCATGCCCAAGGGCGACATGGGGAAGATGAACGAAGACTACGGGTCGTTCACCGAGAGCATCCGCGGAAGCGGGCACTACCTGGGCGGCGAAGCGCTTCAGCCGACGACGACCGCCACCACCATTCGCGCACGCAACGGCGCCGTGACGACCACGGACGGCCCATTCGCCGAAACGAAGGAACAGCTCGGCGGCTTCTACCTCATCGAGGCCCGCGACCTCAACGATGCCATTCAGGTGGCGTCGCGCATTCCCGGCGCGCGCACCGGCTCGGTGGAGGTTCGTCCGATTCTGTCATTCAGCTGATGGTGAGGAGCGACGAGCACGGGCCGCATTCCGGCGACTCGATCCACGAGGTGGTGGATCGGTTGTACCGCACGGACTCGCGCCGCGTGCTCGCCACGCTCATCCGCCTCCTCGGCGATTTCGACCTTGCCGAGGAGGCGCTTCAGGAGGCGTTCGTCGCCGCCGTGGAGCGGTGGCCGACTGACGGCGCTCCGGCCAACCCCGTTCCCTGGCTCGTGAGCGCCGGACGTTTTCGAGCAATCGATCGGCTGCGGCGAGAGTCGAGCTTCGACGCCCGCCGCGACGAGCTCGCACGCGAGGCCGTGTCGGCCATCGAGAGCGATGCAACCGACGTCGGCGAGCACGAGTTCGGTGACGACCGGCTGCGGCTCATCTTCACCTGCTGCCATCCGGCGTTGTCCCCTGAAGCGCAGGTGGCGCTCACGCTGAGGACCGTAGGTGGGCTCACCACGGAAGAGATTGCGCGCGCCTTTCTCGTGCCGGCACCCACCCTTGCCCAGCGCATCGTTCGAGCGAAGACCAAGATTCGCGCGGCACGCATTCCATATGAGGTGCCGTCGGCATCCGAGCGTCCCGCGCGGCTCGATACAGTGCTCGCGGTGCTCTACCTGATCTTCAATGAAGGCTACAGCGCGAGCAGTGGAGAAGCGCTGACTCGCGCGGATGTCTCCCTGGAAGCAATTCGTCTTGGCCGGCTGCTCGTCGATCTGCTGCCCGAGCCCGAGGCGCTCGGATTGCTCGCGCTGATGCTGCTTCACGAGTCGCGTCGCGAGTCACGCGTGGCGCGCGACGGGAGCTTGGTATTGCTGGAGGAACAGGATCGCACGACCTGGAACCAGGCGCAGATCAGAGAAGGCGTCGCCCTGGCCGAACGCGCGCTCGTGTCGCCGAGCGTTGGCCCGTATGCGCTGCAAGCGGCAATCGCAGCGCTGCACGCGGAAGCACCCACGGCGCAGGCCACGGACTGGCGGCAGATCGCCGCGTTATACGACGTGCTGCTCGAAGCACTTCCGACGCCCGTGGTGGCGCTCAATCGTGCGGTGGCCATTGCGATGAGCCGTGGTCCGGATGAAGGACTCGCCGAGCTCGATGCGTTACTGGCACGGGGCGAGCTCGACGCATATCACCTCGCGCACGCCGCGCGCGCGAACCTGCTGCGCCGGCTGCATCGGTACGACGAGTCGCGCGACGCCTATGAGCGTGCGTTGTCGCTGACGACGCAGGCCACGGAGCGTCGGTTCATCGAGCGCCGCCTCGAGACGCTTCGCCGCGATGTCATCGGGCCCGCGCCACATGCGACGCCGCGATCCGCGCGGTCGTGACGTGAATGCGGACGGTATCCTCGATGTCGCGCCCGTACCCTCCTCCAATCGTGATTGCGACCGGCAGGCCCACCTCACGACACTGATCGAGGACGAAGGCGTCCCGTCGCGCGAGGCCGTCGAACGTGAGGGAGAGCCGTCCGAGTGAATCGCCCTCGTGCGGATCGGCGCCGGCAACGTAGATGACGAGATCGGGCGCGGCGCTCGCGAGCCCGGCCGGCAGCGCCGATTCCAGCAGGTCGAGATATTCCGTGTCGCCGCATCCGTCGGCGAGCTCGATGTCCAGCGTGCCGGCGACCTTGTGAAACGGATAGTTTCGTCCGCCGTGCATGCTGAAGGTGTAGACGCTGTCGTCGCCGGCGAAGATCGCGTGCGTGCCGTTGCCTTGGTGGACGTCGAGATCGATCACGGCGGCGCGCGCGATGCGTCCGCGCGATTGCAGGGTGCGAATCGCGACGGCGACGTCGTTGAACACGCAGAAGCCCTCGCCATGATCGGAGAAGGCATGGTGCGTTCCTCCCGCGAGGTTCATTGCAATCCCGGACGACAGCGCTTCCTCCGCGGCCGCCATGGTTCCGCCCACCGCGCGCCGCGAGCGCTCCGCCAGGGCGGGCGACCACGGAAAGCCGAGTAGCCGCTCTTCGGCGGCGGTGAGCTGTCCACCGGCGACCCGACGCACGTAATCCGCCGCGTGCACCAGTCGAAGGACGTCATCCGAGGCGGCGTCGGGGTCGCGCACGTCTCCCGCGCCGACGATGCCCTCCGCGATCACGCGTTCGCGCAGCATCGCGTATTTCGTCACCGGAAATCGATGGCCTTCCGGAAGCGGGAACACGTATTTCGCCGACGACCACAGCGCGAGCGGCATCGCGGCGCTATGGCGTTCGGGCTCGCTCGGACTGTCCGGAGAGTCGCACCGGTGTAATCCGCGCCGGCCGGTCGCCAATGAGGCGAATGGTACGTTCGGCGACGGACACCACGCGCGCCTCTCCCGGAATCGCGAGCTTCTCGGCCACGTCGGTGGCCCGATGGTAGTCCTCGTGAAATCCCGTGAAGAAATGCAGCACGGGAATTCCCATGGCGTAGAACGGGCGCTGATCGCTGTCTCCCCAACCGTTGCCGCGCGCGTCGATGGTGAGTGGAGGCTGGACGTTGGCACTGTCCAACAACGCGCGAAGCTCCTTCGCTGTCGCGACGCCATAGACGATGAGCGTGTCGTTCCGAAGCCTGCCTACCATGTCGAAGTTGATCATCGCCACGACGCTGTCGAGCGCGACCGGAGCATGCTGGACGAACCATTCCGACCCGAGCTGTCCGAGCTCCTCGCCGGAAAAATTGGCGAAGATGACTGACCGCCTGGTGGGACGCGCCGCAAATGCTCGCGCCAGCTCCATCACCGCCGCGGTGCCGGACGCATTGTCGTCGGCGCCGGGCCGCATGGCGTTCTTCGCCTCGGGGTCGAGCGCACCGACGGGCGACCGGCCGAGGTGATCGAAGTGCGCACCGACGACGATCACCTGGCCGCGGAGCGCCGCATCCCGCCCGCGCACGAGCGCGGCGACGTTCTGCGTCAGCATGATTTCGGGACTTCCGTCGGCCACCACGGCAACGTGCCGCGCGGTGAACGGTTGGAGAAAGCAGCGTATGGGCGCCCTGGCCGCCGCGCACTGGGAGGCGCTGTCGAGCGAAAGGGGACGAAGTCCGAGCCCTGCATACGTTGCGGCGATGTACGCGGCGGCGCTGTCGTTGCCCGGAGTGCCGGTGCGACGGCCCGCGAGACGGCTGTCGACGAGATACGCGATGTCGCGCCGCAGGCGGTCCACCGCCGGTTGCTGCGCATGCAGTGTGGGGGTGGCTACCGATGCGGCGTGCAGGGACAGCGCAGCAAGGGCCAGCGCGCGCGGGCGTCCGAGGCGAGGAGCGCGAAAAGGGAATGGCATGAACATGTGGCTCCGGCGAATGCTAACCGCCACGCTTCCCGGACGCGATTCGCTTCTGGCGACGAGGCGCTCCGCATCATTAGTTTGCAATGGAATCTGCCCCGCCGATCACGGTGGGCGACCGCCTGCCGCATGGAACATCCGGTCAACTTCGCGCGTCGCTTCTCCCATCTCGTCTGGCTCCTCATGAATGAGCCCGACAACGTGGATGAGCAAAAAAGCACGCTCCGAGCTCTCGTCGTTCAGTCGAAGCTGGGTGCGGTGCACATTGCGCATCAACAGACCGGGCTCACCGCCAATGACCAGGTGGTGCCGTCGGCGCTCACGGGTGTGACCGAGCTCGGGAGCCAGATGCAACTCCACGGCATCGCGCTCATTTCCACCGACGCCGACGCCAAGCCAGCCGACCTGCTCGGTGTGGCGCGCGTGCTCACCGGCCTCCACGTGCACGGCGACGGCGGCGCGGCGGCAGAGAGCAAACGTCGCGCAGGAGGCATCACCAGCGTGAAATTCGCCGGGAGACCCGACGTCGCCGATGAGCCGCTGCCGTCTCCAGGGCCACCGCAGCCAGCGCCGGCCGTTCCCGACATGGACTTCGAGATGTACGACGATCCCTATGGCGAGGCGATGAAGAAGGCGACGCCCCGCTCCACGCAGGCGATCGTGGGAGACAGCAAGCGCGGCACGACCGGGCTGTTCTCCCAGTTCGCGGCCTCGCAGGTCCCGAGCGAATCGCACGAGGCGCTGCTGAAGGCACTCGAGCACGCCCAGGACGTCGGGACCATCGAGTCCACGCTCGCGGATCTCTTGACGATTGCGGAGAAGGCGGCCGCGGACGGCAAGGCCGCCGTCGTCACCGAGATTCTGATCCGGGTCACCAAGCGCGAGCAGGCCGTGGATCAGTCGGAGGCGAAGCGCGTGCTCGGCATGACGCTGCGACGCATGTCCAAGCCGGCGCTCCTGCGCCTCGTGGCGACGCAGATGCCCACCAACCCTGACATCCGCGGGGACCTTGGCGCCGTGCTCGCACGGGCCGGTGAGGACGGCGCCGACACGCTCGTCGAACTGATCTCCGATCCGGCGCATCAGCGCGACAAGCGCATGTACTTCGACGTCCTCGTGCAGTTGAAGGCAGGTGTCCCGACGCTGCTGCACATGCTGACGGATACGCGCTGGTTCGTCGTGCGCAACGCCGCGGAGCTCCTTGGGGAGATGCACGTGCGTGAAGCAGAAGGCCCGCTCACCGAGACATTGAAGCACGAGGACGAGCGCGTCCGTCGCACGGCCAACGGTGCGCTCATGCGACTCGGGACGACACGGGCGATGCAGACCATTCAGGAAGCGCTCGCCAGCACCATGCCGCAGGTGCGCATGGAGGCGGCGGCGGCGCTCGGCTCGCGAAAGGACGCGCAGGCCGTTCCGACGCTCTTGCGCGCGCTCGACGCAGAGCGGGACGAGGAGGTGCAGGCCGCCCTGATGCTCGCGCTCGGACGGCTGGGTACGCCCGAGGCGCTGCAACGGCTCTCGATGGCCGCGTCCGCGGAGCGCAGCCTCTTCAAGCGAAAGACGCCGACGTATCGCATGGCCGCGGTGCACGGCCTCGTGGAGTCACGTGCACCCGATGCGCTCGATGCACTGCGCGCGCTTCAGGAAGACAAGGACTCCGAGGTGCGCAACGCGGCCACCTTCGGACTTCGCCGGATCTCGCGCGCCGACAACCCGCGGATCAACGAGCCGTAAAGTCCGTTTCGCTGGTGATCGCCCGGCAGAATTCCGCGATCAGCGTGGCCGCGTTGTCCACGTCCACGAGCGACACCATTTCGTTCGGCGAGTGCATGTAGCGATTCGGGATCGACACCAGGCCCGTCGCCACGCCTTCTCTCGCGATGTGAATGGCGTCCGCATTGGTGGACGTGTCGCGCCCCACCGCGTGCACCACGTGTGCAATGTCGTGCGCCTTCGCGGTCTCGCGAAGAATGCGATGCACCACCGGCGAGATGAGCGCGCCGCGGCTGATGATCGGCCCGCCACCCATCTTGTGCTCGCCGATCTCCTTCTTGTCGATGTTCGGGTGGTCCGTGGCGAAGGTGACGTCCACGACGATGGCGATCTGCGGATTGATGCAGTGCGCGCATACGAGCGCGCCGCCGCCGTGCCACGCGATCTCCTCCTGCGTGGTGGCTGCCGCGACGACCCGCGCCGCGCCCGGCTTCTCCGCGTAGCGGCGCAAGGCCTCGAGCACGATGAACGCGCCGATCCGGTCGTCGATGGACCGCGACACGATGCGGTCATTGGGAAAGTCGAGCGTCCGCGAATCCACCACGCCGGGGTCGCCGACGCTCACCCGCTGCTCGGCCTCCTCACGCTTGGTGGCGCCGATGTCCACCCACAGGTCCACGAACTTGCTCGCGTGCTCGCGATCTTCCGTCTTCATCAGGTGGATCGGCTTCTTGCCGACGACACCGAGCACGTCGCCCTCGTTACCGAGAAAGCGAATCCGCTGGCCAATGAGCACCTGCGGATCCCACCCGCCGATGGGCGCGATGTAGATGAACCCGTCGTCGTCGATGTACTGGACGATGACGCCGATCTCGTCGATGTGGCCATCGAGCATGATCGTCGGATGCCCGCCGGGGTTCACCTCCGCCATGCTATTGCCGGTGACGTCCACCGACACCTTGTGCGCGAACTGCTCCGCCTCGCTCCGCCAGGCGCGCGCCGCCGCCGTCTCGAAGCCGGACGGCGCCGGAGCGTCGAGCAGGCGCTTCAGGAAGGCGAATGAGGAAGGACTGATCATCGAGGTCGGAAGAGTGGAACAGTGGAGGGAATCCTAGCCCGTGCCTCCACGCGAAGGAAGAGTACCTTTGGGGACGGCGCGAACTGGCGCGCCATGGCTGCTAACGTCACCGCGTCACACACACATGCCTTTCCTTTTTCTCGCAATCGGGCTCATCGCCGGGTTTCTCTCCGGAATCTTCGGCATCGGCGGTGGAATCCTCATCGTCCCCGCGCTGCTCTTCTTCGGACGCATGGACCAGACGTCGGCGACTGGAACCTCCCTCGGCGCCCTTCTCCTTCCGGTGGGATTGCTCGGCGCCTGGCAGTACTACAAGAGCGGACACGTCAACGTCACGGCGTCGCTGCTCATCGCGCTCGGACTGTTTTTCGGCGCGTACTTCGGTGCGCGTGCGGGGTTGACGCTGAATCCCGCGACGGTGAAGCGGTCGTTCGCGGTGTTTCTCGTGCTGGTTGCCGCGCGCATCTGGTATACCGCGTGAAGCTCGCGTCCGCGCAGGGACGCTGGGTCGTCGCCGGCGCGGTGCTCGGCTCCGGCGCGGTGTTTCTGGAAGGCACCGTCGTCAACGTCGCGTTGCCTGCGATTGCGCGCGATCTGCATCTCGGCATTGCCGGCCTGCAGTGGGTGGTGAATGCCTACCTCCTCACGCTGAGCGCGCTCATGCTGCTCGGCGGCGCACTGGGCGACCGATACAGCCGGGCTGGAGTGTTTGGCATTGGTGCGTTCAGCTTTTCGGCGGCCTCGCTCGCCAGCGCGTTCGCGCCGACGGTCCAGATGCTGGTGGTGTTCCGGCTGTTGCAGGGTGTCGCGGGCGCGCTGCTGGTGCCCAATAGTCTTGCGATGCTCGAGGCGGCGTTCGAGGGAGAGGAGCGCGGTGCGGCCATCGGCCAGTGGGCCGCGTGGTCGGCCGTGTCCACGGCAATCGGTCCGCTCGTGGGCGGGTGGTTGGTGGATGCGCATTCGTGGCGATGGGTGTTTGCGGCCGTCGCACCCTTCGGCATCATGGCCGCCTTGATCGCGTGGCGACACGTGGATACCGCGCGCGGCTCACAGTCCGAAGGTCACATCGATTGGCTCGGGGGCGTGATCGTGACGCTGGCACTCGCGAGTCTCGTCGGCGGGCTCACCGCCGGCCCAGAGCACGGATTTGCGACGCCGCTCATCGGCGGCGCCATCATGGCCGGTGTCGCGCTGCTCGTGCTCTTTCTCGTCGTGGAGGCGCGCACACGAGATCCGTTGCTGCCGCTCGGCGTCTTCGAGTCGCGGCAATTCAGCGGTGCGAACATCACCACGCTGTTCGTTTACGCGCCCCTCTCGGCGCTGTTGCTCCTGCTCATGCTGCAGCTGCAGAACGTGCTGGGCTACTCCGCACTGCGTGCGGGCGCTGCCTTTCTTCCGGTCAACGCGATCATGCTCGCGATCTCTCCGGCGGCGGGGCGCCTCTCGCACCGCATCGGCGCGCGCCGCCCCATGGCGATCGGCGCATTGCTGGCCGCGATCGGCATGGTGCTGTTCACGCGCCTGTCGCCGGGCAGCACGTATGTGAGCGGAGTCATTCCCGCCGTGCTCGTCTTCGGCGTAGGGCTTTCGATATTCGTGGCGCCCCTCACGTCGGCAGTGCTCGCGGCGGTGCCGCAGGACCAGGTGGGTGTCGCGTCCGCCGTCAACAACGCCGCGGCCCGACTGGCCGGACTGCTTGCCGTCGCGGCCATTCCTCTTGCCGCGGGGCTATCCGGATCGACTGCGCTTCAACGCGACGATCTGGCGCGTGGGTTCGTGCGAGGCATGTGGATCTGCGCGGGTCTCTGCCTCCTGGGATCGGTGACGTCGTGGCTGACGATCAGCGACGAGCGTCCACGCGCTCAGGACGACAGCTTGCGCGCGTAATCGCGCGGCGGTGCGCCGAACAGAGACGGCGCCACGATGGCGGCGATCGTCTCGACGGCGTCCGCGAGCCGCGGACCGGGACGACTGGTGAGCGCGTTGCCGTCCAGCGCCCATGCTTCGACGTCGCGCGCCCACGCCCAATCGTCCGTCGCGAGCAACGCGTACGCTTCCGTTGCTGCTCGCTCGACATCGAAGCCGCAAGGAGCGAAGAGCAGGAGCTCCGGGGCCGCGTCGCGAAAACGCTCGACCGGGACGCTTGCAGAATGTGCTCCCGGTTCGGCGATTACATCGATGCCGCCGGCCCGGCGCACCAGGTCGGGCGTCCAGTGCCCGGCGGTAAACAACGGATCGAGCCATTCGATCACCGCGACACGCGGGCGCGGAGCCCGCGCCGCCTCGAGCGCGTCATGAACGCATCGCATTCTGGCATCGAGCTGGGCGAGAAGCTCAACGCCTCGTTCGTCGCGGCCCAACGCGCGCGCCACGCGCATGACGTCGTTCCAAACGCCCGCGAGCGTCGTACCCGTCAAGGGAATGATGACGGGAGCAGGCGACATGAGCGTCGCCACGTCGCGAACGTCGCCGTCGACCACCGCGCACACGTCGCACAGCGTCTGCGTCAGAATGAGCGTTGGCGCCAGGGACGAAATCAGTTCGGCATCGAGAACGAACACGGGAGTGCCGGACGACACGGACTCGCGCACTGTCGCGTCGATGACGGCGGAGGACGCGTCGCGCTGCACGATCCCCGCGGTGACCCGAGGGAGCGACGTCACCTCGACTGGGTAATCGCACTCGTGGCTGATGCCCACGAGAGTTTCTCCGGCGCCGAGCGCGGCAACCACCTCCGTGCCGGCCGGCAGCAGGGAGACGACGCGCACTAGGTGCCCGGCAGGCGCGTCCAGATCACGATCGCGCCGCACGTCCGCTGCTGTTGCATTACGCGTGGCGCGAACTGCGCGGGAATGGTGGAGATTCCATTATAGATCTCGATCGCCTCGACGTCCTGCGGCGGAAACTCATCCGGCGTCGCATTCTCCACACGCATGCCGTCCACCACGTACTGCGGAGGGCAATCGTTGCGCCCCGTGAATGCGCTGCGCGAGAAGCGGATCGACCGCCGACCGTTGACCATCACGACGCTCACGCCCGGTGTGGTGCGCACGATGTCGGTGAACTCGTGGGGATTCCTGGCTTCGATTTCGTCGCGTGTGAAGAAATGGCCGAAGCCGCGCGACCGGCGATCCCAGAATCCGGCGAGCAGTCGCTTTGAGCGCGTCGTCGCCTCGTCCTCTACGAGCACGCCCGGAAGCGTTGTCGCTATCGACGTCATCGAGACGACCAGCGAGTCCGTGCGCCCGAGCCGGAGCTCGAGGTCCACCATCGCCTGCTCGAAGCCCATGCGTCGCAGCGCGAGCTTCACCGTTCCCCCCGGCGCACCCATGAGCCGGAACCCGCCGGAATCATTCGTATGCGTATAGAGGTCGGTTCCGCGAATCCACACCTCCACGCCGCCGATGGGCGCTCCCGCGGAATCGCGCACCAGACCGACGAGATTTGCGGCCGCCACGACGCGCGCCTGCGCCTGGAGGACGCACGTGGCCCCGCAGCAGGCGACGAGCGTCACCGCGGCGATGAGCCGAGTCGAGACACCGGGCATGAGTCGTTCTCCGCGCTCCAACTGCGGGCGCCACTGAGGTGAATCTCAATCACCGGACATTCGCATCCGCCGCGCCACGAGGTACAGCGGCCCGGCAAGAAGCACCACATAGAAAACCAGCGCGGCCAGATTGCTCGTCGCAAGGGCGCCGAGCGTCTTCGAGAGATCGAACGACTCGTCGAGGTGGCGGGCGGAGAGCCCCGCCAGGACGACGCCCATGATGGCGCCTCCGGCAATCAACCCCGATGAGAACAGGACCCCGGGACCGGAGTCGCCGTCAGCGCCCGCGCGGGCCGCTTCCGACATTCGGCGGTCCACGATCCACCGGACGACACCGCCCATGAACATGGCCGCCGACGTCGAGATGGGCAGGTACACGCCGACCGCCACCGGAAGTGACGGTATGCCAACGAGTTCCATTGCCACTGCCAGAAAGGCTCCGATGAGGATCAGCCCCCAGGGCAGCTTCTGCGTCAGAATGCCGTCCACCACCAGCGCCATGATCTGCGCCTTGGGTGAATCGAGCTTTTCCACCTCGCGGCCGTCGTAGTTCACGCGTTCGCGGCCACCCACGCCCGGGTCCACGAGGTATTTGATCGCACCCGTATCGTCCACGAGATATTCACCGGCCACGGCATTTCCCGTCTGCTCGTAAAGCCGTCCGATACGGTAGGGAGCCGCACCTCCGACCGTGGACGATTGCACCATGCGTCCGTTGGCCAGCGCATACCGCGCATTCGTCTCGACGACCGACACACGAACACCGGGATAGTCCCTCGGCACAATCGTGGTCTTTGCGTCGTTCAGGAACTGGATGATGCCGCCCACCACGAGCGCGCTCGCCGTCACCCCGATGAGCAACCCGATCTGCTGCGACCTCGGCGTCGCACCGACGAGGAAGCCCGTCTTGAGATCCTGCGATGTTGCACCGGCGGTGGATGCGGCAACGCAGACGACACCGCCGATGGAGAGCGCGAGCACACGATGTTCGATGCCCACCCAACCGACGGCGAGAAACAGCAGTGACGTCAGCAGCAGCGTCGCCACCGTCATGCCGGACACGGGATTGGAGGACGATCCAATCTGCCCCGTGATGCGACTCGACACGGTGACGAACAGGAAGCCGAAGAACAGCGCCAGGATTCCGCCGGCAATGTTGATCCCGATTTGCGGCAGCACCACCATGGCGACAAGACAGAGCAGGGCACCCACCACCACGACTGACATGGGGAGGTCGCGGTCAGTGCGCGCGACGTCCGCCGAGCTTGCGCCTGAACCGACTCCGCCGAGTCCGGCCACCAGCGCGGACCAGATCGTGGGCAGCGAGCGTGCGAGGCTCATGAGCCCCGCCGCCGTGACAGCACCTGCGCCGATGTAGAACACGTAGTTGGCGCGCACCTGCATGGCGCTCATGTCCTTGATCAGAATCGTCGCGGGGAAAATCGGCGACGCGAGACCGCCCCCGAACAGCTTGATGGCGGGAATGAGCACGAAGAACGACAACAATCCGCCGGCGAAGAGATATCCGGCGATGCGCGTGCCGATGATGTATCCCACGCCTGTGAGCTCGGGGCTGATCTCCGCCTGAATTTCGCCGAAGAGCTGCGATTGCCCGGTGGCGGTGATGGCGGTGAACGCGCGGCGCGGAACCTCGAGAAACGCATGCAGCCCGCCGTTCAGAAACTTGTACGCGGCACCGAGACCAAAGCCCATGAACACGGTCTTCGCCTGGACGCCGCCCTGCTCGCCGACGATGAGCACCTGCGCGCAGGCCGTGCCTTCGGGGTACTTCAGGTTGCCGTGCTCCTTCACGATGAGACTGCGCCGGATGGGCACGAGAAAGAGGACACCGAGCACGCCGCCCACCACGCCGATGGCGATGACCTTCGTCCACGGCAGCTCGTAGCCCAGAAGCAGCAACGCCGGCAGCGTGAACGCGATGCCGGCGGCAATGGACTCACCAGCGGAGCCGGTAGTCTGCACGAGATTGTTCTGGAGGATGGTCGCGGGCTGAGCGCCGAATGCGCGCGATACGTAGCGGAAGATGGTGATGGAGAGGACGGCGATGGGAATCGACGCGCTCACCGTGAGGCTCACCTTGAGCGCCAGATAGATGCTCGACGCGGCGAACACGAGTCCGAGCAGCACGCCCAGCAGGATCGCGCTGGCGGTGAATTCTCGCGGCGCCTCCGACGGCGAGACGTACGGCGTGAAAGCCGTCACGGGCGCAGCTTCGGCCTCCGTGCGTGGTGCGGACATGCGCGAGCTCCTTGGCGACGTGGTCCAGCTAGGACGAGCGGGCTCGAATATGGGCGTGCGCGCCGCCGGATGAACAGGCTGCCCGCAACCGCCTGCTGCAGCGCGCACCGCTTTCGCCCGGCTTTGCCGGATCGTATCTCTCTGGACCTTCCCGCGCTGCTCCCTCGATGGCGCGGCGTCACAATCGAACCGAGCGTCATCGTGCGTATCAACGTTCGCCGTTCTGGTCCCGTTGCTTCCGCCTGCCTTGTCCTTCTGGGCAGACCGGCCCTCTCGCAGCACGAGCCGGTGTCCGCGCCCATCAGCGGCGTGCGTTACGAGATCACCGCCACGGCGGCGTCGCTCAGGTCGCGCAAGCTGTCAGTGAATACCTCGTTCGACGTCGCCGATACCGCGACCGTCCTTCTGGCGCTCCCCGCGTGGACGCCCGGCGCATACGAAATCAGCTATTTCGCGCGGTGGGTGAGCGGCTTCTCGGCCGCCGAAGGCGGCACGTCGCTGCGCTGGGACAAGCTCGACTACGATACCTGGCGCATCCATCCCGCGCGTCCTGGTAGAGTGACCGTGTCGTTCGATTACACGGCGGACACCCTCGACAACGCGATGTCGTGGTCGCGTCCGGATTTTACGCTCTTCAACGGGACCAACCTCTTCCACTATCCCGTGGGGCGCCCCCTCGATTTTCCCGCCGCCGTGGCGATTCACACGGACGCCACCTGGCGCGTCGCCACGAGCATGACGCCGGCTGGCGCTTCGCACACGTGGAAGGCGACCAACTACCACGACCTCGTGGACATGCCCGTGTTCGTGGGAAAATTCGACGTCGATAGCGCCACTGTTGCGGGGCGCACGTTGCGCTACGCGACGTATCCGGTGGGGAGCGTGTCAGGCGCCGCCCGCGCGGAGGCGTGGGAGCAGCTCAAGCGAATCATTCCGGTTGAGTCGAACGTGTTCGGCGAAACGCCATGGGACAGCTACTCCCTGCTGCAGATCATGGACAGCTCGGCGCAGGGATATTCGGGTCTCGAGCATTCGAGCTCGCACGTGGACATCGTGGCGCCGCAATTCATCGGCAGCGAGTCGCAGCCATCGCTGTATGCGCACGAGATCTTCCACGCATGGAACGTGAAGCGCCTGCGGCCGGCGGAGATGGTGCCGTATCATTACGATCGTGCCCAGCCTACGCCATGGCTGTGGGTCAGCGAGGGAGTGACCGACTACTACGCCGACCTCGCGCAGGTGCGCGCCGGGATCATCGACGCGGCGGGGTTTTACGGGCTGACGGCCGGGAAGATCGGCGAAATCGCCGCGACGGTGCCGTTTGCGCTCGAAGATGCGTCTGTCAACACGTGGATACACCCGAAAGATGGCACGGAGTACAGCTACTACCCGAAGGGATCGCTCGCGGGGCTCATGCTGGATCTCATCGTCCGCGACGCGAGCGACAACCGTCATTCGCTCGACGGCGTCATGCGGGAGCTCTATCAGACCACGTGGAAGAGGGGGCGCGGCTTTACGCGCGCGGATTTCTGGAGCGCGGTGTCGCGTGCAGCAAACGGAAAGTCGTTCGAGGAGTTCGAGCGAAATTATGTCGATGGACGTGAACCGTATCCGTGGCCATCGATGCTCGCACTCGCCGGCCTCAGGTTGGAGCCGGACAGCACGCCACGCATCGGCGTTACGACCGCGAACGATCCAACCGGCGCCGTGCGCGTCATCACGGTCGATAGCACGAGCGCAGCGGCGCTGGCCGGCGTCCAGCCCGGCGACGAGCTGGTGAGCGTCGGAGAGATTCCCGTGTCTGATGCCACGTTCGGCGCGAAGTTTCGCGTACGCTACGTGGGACGGCCGACCGGATCACCGTTGCCCATCGTCGTGAAGCGCGGCACGCAGACGCTCACGCTGCAGGCGTCGTTGAAGTATTCGTCTGTCGCGCCTCGAATCGTCGAGGACTCGGCGGCGCCGCCGAAGGCTCGCCGCATTCGAGAAGGCCTCTTGCACGGAACCACCACCCAATGAGCTACATGCGGACACTCCGGACGGTTGCCTCGGCCGCCTTTCTCTCGGCGGCAGCGCACGGTCAGTCGGCGGCGCGCCCGGCGTCGCAGCCGGCGTCCTCCATCGCCTCGCTCACGGCGGGTTTCGAGCGTCGCGACGGATTCATGCCGATCTATCTGGACTCGCGTGAAGGCCGCCTTTACGCAGAGCTGCCGAAGGGCACGAATCGCGCGCTGTTCTGGTCGAGTCTCGCAACCGGCTTTGGATCGAACCCCATCGGTCTCGATCGCGGCATGGGAACGTCCGACCATGTCGTCCGCTTCGACCGCGACGGCAACCGCGTTCTGATGGTCTTCGAGAACGAGCGGTTTCGCACGTCGCTCGCCGACGCCGCGCATCAACGCAGCGTGTTGGAAGCGTTTCCCTCGAGCACGATTGCATCGCTCCCGGTGCTGGCTGAGGAGGCAGGCACGGTCCTCGTCGATCTCACGGAAGTCGTCTATCGCGACTGGGGTGACATCGCGGGAACTCTCGCCCAGGCCAATCAGGGGACGTTCAGCGTGGTGCGCGACAGATCGTCGATCGACCGCGCGCACACGCGCGCCTATTCGACCAACACGGAGATCGACGTCTCGCTCACGTTCTGTCTCTCCGGCGGGCCCGGCGGCGGATGTCTCTCGTCCGGCGGGCGACCGGGTCCGGTCGTACGCCGGATCGTTCCCGATGCGCGCGCGGTCACCATGCGGCAGCATCTGTCGATTCTTCCGCTGCCGGCCGCAGGCTATCGGCCGCGCGAGGAGGATCCGCGCCTCGGCTTCATCGGACTCTGGTTCAAGGATTACGGTCAGCCGATTCAGCGCGCGCTCGAGCAGCGCTGGATCGCTCGCCATCGGTTGGAGCGCGTCGATCCGAACGACCCGCGCTCACCGATCAAGAATCCGATTCACTACTATGTCGATCCGGGAATCCCGGAGCCTGTAAAGCAGGCCACGCTCGACGGCGTCCGCTTTTGGTCGCAAGCATTCGACAAGGCAGGACTCACGGGCGCCTTTGTCGCGGAGCTCCTGCCCGAGGGAGCGGATCCGCTGGATGCGCGATACAACATCGTACAATGGGAGAACCGCAACGAACGCGGCTGGTCGGTGGGGGGATCGCTCGGAGATCCGCGCACGGGCGAAATTCTCAAGGCGATGGCGCGCATGGATTCACATCGCGCGCGCACCGACTACAACATCTACGCCGCATTGTTCGGTGCCGAGCCCACCGCCGCCGACACGCATTTCGTGTTATCGCGCGTCCGGCAGGTGAGCGCACACGAAGTCGGCCATACGCTCGGCATGTCGCACAACTACATCGCGAGCACGTACGAGCGAGCGTCGGTGATGGATTATCCCGCGCCGCGCATCCGGCTGACTTCGTCCGGCGACATCGACATCTCGTCTGCATATGCCACGGGTCCCGGCGACTATGACGTGTGGGCCATCCGCTGGGCATACGGCATCTTTCCCGCGGCCACGGAGCGTGACTCGCTCGCCGCGATTGCGGCCGAGGGTCTGCGCAAGGGATATCTCTATCTCACGGACATCGACGCGAGGCCCGAGAACGCCAGCGATCCGCGAGTGAACCTGTGGGATGACGCGGCGACGCCGAACGAATTTCTCGCGCATCAGAGCGCGGTGCGACGCGTGGCGCTGTCACGCTTCGGGTTGCGCAACATCCGGGTCGGCGAACCGGTAGCGACGCTCCAGGAGCGTCTCGTTCCGCTCTACTTCTGGCACCGCTTTGCGCTGAACGGCGTCACCAAGACCCTCGGCGGCATGATCTACCAGAATGCGTTGCGCGGCGACGGCCAGCTTGCCACGCGTCCCATCGATGGCCCGCATCAGCGCGTCGCACTGAGCGCCCTGCTCGACGCGTTGCAGCCCGTGGAGCTGGCCATTCCCGACACGGTGTTGAACCTGCTCGCTCCGAGGCCGAGTGGCTACGACGGGCCGGTGAACAACAGCAACAGTCCGGTTGGCGAGCTGTTTCGCGGGCGCACTGACCCCGCCTTCGACGAGCTCTCGGCGGCGCGCACATTGGCGCAGATGATCGTGGACGGAGTACTTCAGCGGGAGCGTGCGGGGCGTCTTGTGGCGTTCGCAACGCGTGGCGCGGGCATGCTCACGCTGGGCGAGACAATCGACTCATTGCTGGCGCGCACATGGGACGCAATCGACACGCGCTCGTCGGCAAAGTACGTGGCGCTCCGTCGGGTCACGCAGCGTGCGGTGGCCGATCGGCTGCTGTTGCTCGCGGCGGATGCCGAGGCGCTGCCCGAAGTTCGCGCAGTGGCAGAGTATGAGATCGCGACGCGCCGAGCCGATGCACAGCGACGCGCGGCGTCGGGCGACGCCATGCATCGCGCGCATTGGTCGTCCATTGCGGGCGACTTCACACGATGGATCGATCGCCGGGAGCTGCCCAAGCCGAGTCCCGCTTTGGCGGCGCCCCCGGGAGATCCATTCGGCAGTCCAGATCAATAGAGAGCAACTTCTAAGATCAGTTGAGAGCAACAGCAAAAGCCGATGAACCACAGAGAGCACAGAGGCCACAGAGTTCTCCTCTGTGGCCTCTGTGCTCTCTGTGGCTTATTCAAGTCCCTTGCTCTTTCTCCTACTACGGATTCGCCGTCAGTATCCGGCGACGTCGTCCATCCAGGTGTTGGCCAGCATCGTATAACGCGCCATGGCGGACGTCGCCTTGGCGACCGAACACGAGTCGTACTGGTAGCTCTTCTGTCCGTTGGCGGTGGCATCGTCGGCACTGGAGGCGACCGGCCTCGATCCCGTGAGCGCGTTGAGGCCGCTCAGTGTGGCGCCCGCGGACACGTTGTTCCCGTTCGATGTGAGAGTGCCTCCGACCAGGATGACGCCGGACCACTGATTGCTGCCATTGATGTTGAGGTCGCCGTCGATGATGAGCATACCCCTGCCTGCGTTAGGCAGCGTGTATGCTGAACCGGCGCCGTTGGTCACGTGAATGACCGGCCAGTAGTTGGTGTCGGCCGCGAACGCCGCCGTGTTTGGAAAGGTGCCGCCGCCAATGATGATGTCGGCCTGAACCGCGGTGCCGGACTTCATGCTCGCCCAATCGATCTTCACGGCCGACGATTCCTGAGCGAAGGTCTTCGTCGTGTCGTACGGCGGACTTCCCGTCGGTGCCCAGTTGTTGCCGTTCACCACCATGTCGGCATGCCCGTTGTATTGCGGCACGGAGAGCCCAGCCACGTTCGATCCGCCACCGCACTCGTCGGTGCCGCTGATGGTGCCCGTTCCGTTCTTGATGATGCCGGTGAGGCTCGTCCAGGCGCTCAGGACGTTCATGGTCGTCTTGTTCCACGTGGCGAAGACGCCCACCGTGCGCGTGGCCTGCGCCGTCCGGCCGCTGCCGCCGCCCACGAAGGCCTGCTGGTCGTATCCCGTGGAGGTGATGAAGTACGTCCCCTTGCCGTTCGGGATGTCAAGCCAGACGGGCGTGGCCCGGACGATGGCGTAGCCCGAGGCGAACGCCACATACACCGTTTCTCTCACGGTGGGCAACCCGTCGAGGTTGCTGGATATCGAGCCGCTGGCCGGCGTCGCATTCACGGCCCAGCAGTGCGGACAGAATTGCGAGCCCGTGTTCTCCTTTCGCCGGACCAGGAAGGCCTCGAGGCCCATCTGCGCGTAGCTGTATGCACGTGCCTGGGCGCGCTGGGACATTGTGGTGCTGATCTCACTGGACGTCGAGGCAAATCCTGCGACGATGCCCATGGTGAGCAGCGTGAGTACGACGATCGCGAGCGGCAGCGCGAAACCCTCGCGCGCCGGGGACCGAGTTCCATTCGTTCGCATGCTGGTGTGTGTTCTCATGGGCGTCTCGTATTCTTGAAGAAGACCGCGGTGGTCGTGGTCGTCGACAGCGGTGCCGTACGTCCTGGCACGGTGTCGGGAGCGATTCCCGGCAGCACGATCTGAAATCCGCGCACCTTCCAATAATTCGCCGCCGTCGGCGCGACCTTCAGCGAAGTGTCCTTGGCCTGCGCCGGATTGGTGTAGTAGTTGAACCGCGCCGTCGACGCGAATGGCGCGATGATCTCCTCGGCGAGCGTATCCGTATTGCTGCGGCCACGAGTCGTGCGATACAGGCCCAGCGTCCCCGGGTAGATCGCGGATGTCTTGAACTCGTACGTGACGGTCTGAAAGACGAACGCCATGTCGCCCACCTGCGTACCGGCTGGCGGCGCGGGCGAGACCTGCATGACGCTGCCGGCGCGGCCGCTGGACGTCACGGTGTCCGCATACCGCGCGACACCTCCGCTATGACAGTGTCCTGCTCCGGTGCTCTGGATCGTGTCGCTGGATCCGGCGGTCGCGAACGAGTAATTGCCCGTCGACGCGTTGCGCGTGGCATACCCGCCGTACTTCGCCGCCGCCATCTGGAATGAGTCCACGGGAACCAGCGACAGGACCGCGTTCCCCCCGTTCACCTCGCAGACGACGCCGAACACCAGCGGCACCCGCACGTCGACACGCCGGTTGTTCGTGGCATCGAGGTATGTCACGCTCGCGCCACTATCGTGCGCCATTCGGAGGTCGGTGATCATGATGTTCATCGCGCTGCGCGACGCCGAGCGGGCGCGCTTCAGCCCGTTGTCGAGCTGAAACGAGCGGGCCTGGCCGACGACGAGCTTCGTCATCGCGATGCCGAGTATGCCGATGATCACGATGGAGGTGATGATCTCGGCGGTGGTGAACCCGCGTCGAAAGCGATGCATGAGTCTCACGGGTAGTTGAGGGCATTGGCCACCGGCGGCCTGGCGCGCCGGATCTTGCCCGTCTGCGCCGTCATGCCCGTGACGCGCGGCGTGACCGTGAGCGTCACCAGCTTGTACTTCGAGATCCCGGTGGCGCTGGTGGAATCCGCCACTGTGTACGACCACACATACCAGACGTTGCCGGACTTCACCGAATCGCTCACCAGATAGGTGCCGAGTGAATCGTACATCATGGACTCGACGCGGTTCACTTCCTGGTAGAACGTCGCGGCTCGCTGTTCCGTATAGGCCGCGGTGCGCACCCGTTGCGCGAGCTTGGTCGTGACGCCAGTCAGCGCCGTGAGCGATACCGCGAGCAGCGTGCACGCGACCACGATCTCGATCAGCGTGATGCCCGAGCGGCGTGAACGGCGCGGAAGGCGCGAGGCAGGGGCGGGCGTCACAGGATCTGCACCAGGCCGGCCCTCGTCATGCGGAGAGTCCGGGAGTGAAGCGCGCCGAACCGGCTGTGGATGCTCAGCTTGACGCGCAGCGTGTCGGCGGCCATGCCCGTCGGCAGGATGTCCAGCGTGCTCCGCGTCGATGACAGAACGTCGAGCGCCAGGTCGCCGGTCTTGAATTGCCGCGTGCGATACTTGAAGGTTGTGTCGGCACGGCTGGCGAGCGAAAACGCCATCGTCGTGCTGTCGAGCAGGACGCGGACAGGCGTGCGCTGGCGCGCCGCGAGCGCAAATCCCTGCTCGAGATCGGAAGTCATGATGGCCATCGCCTTGTTCAGGCGATCACGGCGAATGGTGTCTCCCACGGACGGAATGGCGATGCTCATGATGATTCCAATGATGGCGAAGACGAGAATCACCTCGATGATCGTGTATCCATCGCGTGCTGACCGGTCCGGTCGCAGGGCGTTCATGTGAGGCAGTGGAACGAGGGTCGGCCGACGTACCGGCCGGGGGTGCTGACGCACCCATTCATATGTGGGATCACGCGCGCAAAGTGATAGCTTATTCCCGGAATGTGACAGAATGCAACAGCAAGTCTCTGCCCTTGCGGCGAGCCCGTCCGTGACTCGTATCACCAAGCTCGGCATCGTCGGCGCCGGAACCATGGGCAGCGGCATCGCCGCCCTGGCCGCCTCAGCAGGTATCTCCGTGGTATTGCTCGACATAGCCGCCACGGACGGAGATCGTAACAGTCCCGCGAAGCTGGGGTTGGAACGCGCAAAAAAGGCGCGCCCGGCGGCCTTTCTGGACACCTCCAGAAGTGCCCTCATCAGTATCGGAAACCTGGACGACGATCTGCACCGGCTCAGGGACTGCGATCTCGTGCTCGAGGCGATCATCGAGCAGCCCGCGCCGAAGCAGGCGCTCTACGCGCGTCTGGAGACCATTCTCGCACCCGCGACCATCGTCGCTTCGAACACGTCGGGGATTCCGATGAAGACGCTGCTCGAGGGGCGCAGCGCGGCCTTCAGGCAGCGGTTCATCGGCATGCACTTCTTCAATCCGCCGAGATACCTGCATCTCCTGGAGTTGATTCCGTCCGCCGACACCACGCCCGACGTCATCGGCGCGGCGCGCCGATTCAGCGAGGTCGTGCTCGGCAAGGGGATCGTCATCGCAAAGGACGTCCCGGGCTTCGTCGCGAACCGCCTCGGCGTCTACGGAATGATCGCGGCGATGAAGGGATTGATGGAGTCGGATCTCTCCATCGACGAAGTGGATACGCTCACCGGACCACTGCTCGGACGCGCAAAGAGCGCGACCTTCCGGACCGCCGACATCACGGGCCTCGACGTGCTGCTCCACGTGTCGAAGGAACTTGGTGCCGCCACCGGCGAGGACTTCTCCATGCCGCCGTGGGTCCTCTCGCTCGCGGCGAGCAACCGCCTTGGCGACAAGACAGGTGGAGGCTTCTACAAGAAGGTCGGAAAGAACATCACGACCCTGGACTGGAAGACCCTGGAGTACGGTCCTCAGCGCGAGGTGAAGGACGCCGCGCTCGGGGCGCTCCTGAAGGAGCCGCTTGCGAAGCGACTGCCCGCCGCGGCGACGCTGCCTGGCAAGTACGGGGAGTTCGTGCGGAACTATCTCCTGCGGATGTCGCACTACGTTCTCGCGACGACGCCATCCATTGCATACGACATCGTGTCGGTGGATCGCGCTATCGAATGGGGCTTCGCGTGGGAGGCCGGACCATTTCAGCAGATGGACGCACTCGGACACGACTTTCTGCGTGCGGGATTCACACAGCTCGGCCTTGCCGAACCTCCATTGCTCGCGCTCGCGAAGGACGGCGCGTTCTACCATGAGTCGGAGAATGGCCCGACGTATCTCGTGCACGAAGGCCCGAAGGCGGGGACGTATGCGCCCGTGCTCCCTGTCGCCGGTCAGATCAGTCTCGAAACCGTTCGGCGGCGGAAGGGCGGAGTGGTGGAGTCGTCGCACGATGCGGGCCTTCTCGACCTCGGCGACGGTGTGCTGCTCCTCGAGGCGCGCAGCAAGATGAACACGATGGGCGAAGGCGTGCTCCGAATGCTGCGCACCGGACTCGATCGTGTCGGGAGCGGTGCTTATGCGGGGCTCGTCATCGGCAACGACGATTCACGGGCGTTCAGCGCTGGAGCGGATCTCGGAGCGGTCGTCGCGATGGTGCAGGCCGCCGACTGGAAAGGGCTGGACGCGATGGTGCGTTACTTCCAGGAGGGCGCGCAGCTCGTAAGACGCGCTCCGTTTCCTGTGGTCGCCGCGCCATTCGGTCTCACACTGGGCGGCGGATGCGAGTACGCGCTGCACTGCGATCGCATTCAGGCGCACGCCGAGCTGTACATGGGGCTCGTCGAGGCGGGCGTGGGGCTCATTCCCGCTGGTGGCGGCACCAAGGAATTGCTTTTCCGATTCACTGACGCGCTCGCGCCGTATGACGAGGCCGATCCCTTCGAGGCGGTAAAGCGCGCCTTCAAGGTCATTGCCATGGCGACGACGAGCACCAGTGCGCTCGAGGCGCGGTCGCTCGGCTTCCTACGTCCCGTGGCGGATCGCATCTCCATGAACCGCGATCGCCTCATTGCGGATGCGAAGGCGCGTGTGCTCGATCTCGCCCCGGACTACATCGCCCCCATCCCTCGCACGATCACCGCGCTCGGCAAGGACGCACTGGGCAATCTGCTCTACGCGGGCTGGGCGATGCACGAAGGTGGAGCAATCACCGACCACGAGGTGCGCATCGCGCGCCAGCTGGCGTACGTGCTCTGTGGCGGCGACGGACCTCCACGCACCGTGACGGAGCAGGATATTCTGGATCTCGAACGCGAGGCGTTTCTCTCCCTCCTCGGTACGAAGGAAACTCAGGAGCGCATCGCGCACACGCTGAAAACCGGCAAGCCGCTTCGGAATTGACGAGGACACATGGCTGACAATGACGTCGTGATCGTATCGGCCGTTCGCTCGGCGGTTGGCCGAGGCAAGAAGGACGGTGCGCTGGCTACCACACATCCCGTCGAGCTCTCCGCGCTCGTCATGAAGGACGCCATCGCGCGTGCGGGCATCGACGCGTCCACCATCGACGACGTCGCGTGGGGCTGCGCGATGCCCGAGGCGTCGCAGGGACTCAACGTCGCTCGATTGAGCGCACTCCGCGCCGGTATTCCCGTGGAGGTACCGGCACAGACCATCAACCGCTTCTGCTCGTCGGGACTTCAGACCGTCGCTAACGGCGCCATGCAGATCATGAGCGGCATGGCGGACGTCGTGCTTGCCGGCGGCGTCGAGATGATGAGCCAGGTGCCGATGTCCGGCTATCATGCGCGGCTGGACCCGAAAGCGATGGAGTCCTACATCGGCATGGGTTTCACCGCGGAACGGGTGGCCGAGCGGTGGAGGGTGAGCCGCGATGATCAGGACGCGTGGGCGTTGCGCAGCCAGCAACGCGCGACGGCCGCCCTGAAGAGCGGAGCGTTCGCCTCGCAGATCGTTCCCGTGCCCGTGGAGCGAGTCATCTGGAACGGCACCGACAAGCACGTTGACTCGCTCGATTTCGTGCGCGACGAACTGCCGCGTTCCGAGACGACCGCCGAGGGACTCGCAAAGCTGCGGCCTGCGTTCAAGGAGAAGGGAACTGTGACGGCGGGTAACGCGAGCCCGTACTCCGACGGCGCCGCCGCGCTCGTGTTGATGCGGCGCTCCGTGGCGGAGGCTGGTGGCATTCGTCCGCTTGCACGCTTCGTGAGCTTCGCCGTGGCCGGCGTGGAGCCGGACGTCATGGGAGTCGGTCCGATCAAGGCCGTGCCAAAGGCGCTTGGGCGTGTAGGCATGTCCCTCGGCGACATCGATCTGATCGAGTTCAACGAGGCGTTCGCGGCGCAGGTGCTCGCCGTGATGCGAGAGCTTGGTATGCCGGAAGAGAAGGTGAACGTCAACGGTGGCGCGATTGCGCTCGGCCATCCTCTCGGCGCGACGGGCGCGAAGCTTTCCACGCAACTCATTCACGAATTGGGCAAGCGTGGCGGTGGCCAGGGGCTCGTGACCATGTGTATCGGCGGCGGCATGGGTGCCGCTGGCGTGTTCGAGGTGTACCCGGCCGCGGCGTGACGGAGCGACGGGAGCGCGTCGCCCTCGGAGTCATCACGCTCATCGCGGCGCTGGCGCGTCTCGTTTCGCTCCGCCAACCCATGCGGTTCGACGAGTCGGTCTCGTGGGCGTATTACGTGGGCCGACCGTGGGGCACGGTCGTCGGCAAATACCTTCAGCCGAACAACCACGTCCTCTACTCCCTGCTGGCGAAGCTCGCCGCCATGCCGGCAGGCTATGCGCCATGGGCTTTGCGGCTGCCCGCGTTCGTCGCCGGTGTCGCCATCGTTCCGCTCGTGTGGGTGGTGGCGAGACGACTCACGGATCCGTCCACCGCGTTGCTCGCGGCGGCGTTGGCCGCGGGATCCACGCCACTCGCGCTCTACTCGACGAACGCCCGCGGCTATTCGCTGCTGGTCGTGATCTTCCTCGCGATGCTGCTCATGGTGGACGAGCTGCGGCGTGAGCCGTCGCCTGCACGCTGGGCTCTCCTTGCGGTGCTCGGCGCGCTTGGACTCTACGACATTCCGGTGATGCTGTATCCGCTCGGGGTGGTGTTTACGTGGTATGTCCTCGGTACGCTTCGTCTTGCCGGCGACAGTCGGCGACGCGCGCTCGGCGAAATGTTCGTCGCGGTCGGCGTGACGATTGTCATTGCCGGCGTGTTGTACGCGCCGATCATCGCGAGCTCCGGCATCGCGCCGATCATCGGCAACAAGTTCGTGGCGTCCAGCACGTGGGAACAGTTCGTTAGCGAGCTGCCGAGGATGCTGCTTTCGACGCTGGCAACGTGGACGAGCCCTTTGCCGGTGTGGTCCACGCCGGTTGTCGTACTCGTGGCGTGGATCGGCTATCGCGCACGCACTGACGGCGAACGACCACCTTTGGCTCCCGCCATCGCGACATGGTGTCTTCTCCTGCTGCTCGCGATGCATCGTGCGCCATTTACCCGTGTGTGGCTCTTCCTGTTACCGCTCTACCTCATTGCCGTGGCACGGGGACTCCGCTTGCTCGTCGAGCGATGGATGCAGCGAGGAGCCGCGATTCAGGAATGGGTGGCCGTTGGTGTCGCCACCGCTCTGGCGACGGGGCTGGTCGTCACTCGCGACGTCGAGCAATCTGATGAAACGGGAGCTTTTCCCACCGCCCGCGAGGTGGCGGCGCTTCTTGGGCCGCGACTCGGCGCGACGGACCGTGTGCTTGCGCCAATTCCGGCGATTGGTCCGCTGCTCTACTACTTCCCGATGGCGGGGCTGGACTCGGCGGCGCTTACGCGTCCGGTGAAGCCTGGGGCTCGTGCGTTCCTGGTGCTCGATAGGCGCTATGGCCAGACGCTCACATGGGCATCGCAGAATGGCGTCACGCCGCCGGGACAGTTTACCACGCCAGTCCTCATCGCCCGCTTCGGGGATGCCGAGATTTACGAGGCGAGCGCGCGCTGAGGAAAGTTTCCACGCAGGCGCGCGCTAACGCCGACTGGTTCGGCCTTGACGCACCGGCCATATAGCCGTAAGTCCTAAGGCATCTCTCCTGGCGGAGGCTCGGCGTGAAACGTCCATGGTGCGCTCTGCTGCTGGTGGTGACCTTCGGCGCATCGGATGCGATCGCGCAGGCCGAGGGCCGGGTGGGGCAGGTTCGCGGCAGCGTGGTGGATTCGCTCACGCGCTTTCCAATCTCGGGAGCGACGGTCGAGATCAGCGAAAAGGGGCTACGGCAGGCCACCGACTCCGGTGGGCATTTTATCTTTGCCGCGGTGCCGCAGGGGCAGTACGTGATTCATGCGCGTCATTTCGGACATCTCGAAGCGACCGACACCGTTCGTGTCCGGGAGGGCGATGTCGCTGAGCGCGGCTTCGCAATGCGTCGCGTGCCTGTAAGGCTACAGGAGATGGTGATCTCCGGACGCACGGTGACGTTTCCGGCATTCTTCGCTGACGCATACAGGCGAGCCGCGGCGGGCCGCGGGTCCTACTTTACTCGCGAAGACATCGAGGAAATCAACCCGACGGACTACGAGCCGCTTTTCAACCGGATTGCCGGCGTGAACGCAAACGATAGGGGGATCAGCTTCAATCGCTGTCAGGCCGGCCTGGTGCAGTTCGGCGACAATCAGCCTCCTCATGCAAAGGTCCAGGTCTGGATCGACGGCACGCGGATGACGCCATCGGCGAGTCCCTACTCGGTTCGCGACATTCTCGGCACGGTAAAACCGCAAGGAGTGCAGATCATGGAGGTGTACACCAGCACTTCCACCATTCCGGTGGAGTTCCTGAGTGACGCATGCGCCGTCATCGTCATCTGGACGAAGCGGGGTACCTAGAGGGAGCGCGCTAGCGAGCGTATGGAATGAGGGTGGGGAGTTGATCGCCCTGCCGCCTTCTCGGTCCAAAGCGATACCACGCCCGGTCGCCGAAACGCTCGCGCAGGAGCTCATCTCGTTCGCCGAGATCGAGCACGTAAACAATGTCCCCATTCACGTGTCCATTCTTGTCGATGTCGTTGGCGGGAAAAAATGGCGCGTAAGAGGCTGAGCCAGCGCTGTCGCGCTGCTCGTCCACGACACATGCCGGCGACAGCGGCGCCCTGGGATCGAACGAAAGGGCGCGTCGGATGAGACGGTCGCGACGCCCCGCGATGCGCGGCGGCGTCAATGCATATTCGGAATCGATGGCGCTACGCACAGCGCACGCCGGTGCTGATACCATGAGACGGGCTGCGTCTCCGCGACTGAGTCCAAGCGACCACAGCGCATGAACATTCCGGGCCTCGGCACCTTCGTTGATGAAGACGACCGCGTGATGCAGGCCTGTCGAGCGCACGAGTGAATCGGGATCGATGCGTGACACTGGTGATGCCCGGCGATATTGCCGGATTCGCCCGATGGCGGTATCGCCAAGGCCGAATCCGAGCCAGGCTACCAGCACGCATGCGGGCAGCGCGAGCCGGGCCACGAGGCGAGTCGTCCCCACCGTTGCGTTCGCAATGAGAAACGGCGCGCGCGCCGCAAGAACGATGATTGCCGGCAGCGCAGTGAAGAGAAAGCGTGGGCCGCGGAATTCTCCCGGATGCCAATACAGCGCATAGCCCACGAGCTGCGCGAAGAGAAGCAACAGCAGGAGATAGTCCCATCTACTCGGATGTCTGAGCACCAACAGGCCGGCGACGATGACGCCGACCGCGGGCAGCGGCCACTCGAACAGCAGCACGTCGAGCTGCAGCAGGTATTGCGACGCGAAGGTCAGCGCGCGCAGCGGTGTGTGGGCGGTGCCATAGGGATCCAGGTGAAAGCCCAGCCGGTGCGCCGCGCCGAAGAGGACCTCGTAGCCGAGGCGAAACGGTGCGCCTGTGGTTCTCGCATTGACAATGAGCAGGACCGCCACCGGCAGCGCGCCGACGACGCATTGCACGACGAGTGAACGGGCGCGCCCGCTGCTGCCTCGCAGCTCCACGATCTGCATCACCGCGAACACGCCGATCACAAGTAGCGCGTCGAGCGGCCGAATCGTGACCGCAAGACCAAGGGCAAGCCCGATCCACGCCGCCGCGAAGTATGCGTCACGAGCACGCTCCGCTCGGACCCAGACGGCAAGCTGCCACATCGCGACGCCGACGAGCCACGTGACAGGCACGTGATTCATGTAGCTCGCCCCCATGAACAGGGCGAAGGGGCTCAGGGCGAGCAACAGTGCTGCCGCGCGCCCGACTGCCTCGCCGTACGCGCGGCGCGCAAAGCCGTAAACGGCGCAAACGGTGAGTCCCAACAGCGCGGGATTCACGAGCCACGCAGCCCGCAGAAGCACGCCAATCGCAAGAAATGCTGGTCCGCCGACCGGGAACTGGGAATACCAGCGTCCGCGGTCGATCATGTTGTCCATCCCGAAGAACTCGGGGTGCGGGTCGGGCGGAAGGGAAAGGCGGCCGCTCAGCAGGATCTTGGCGTGGAAGAGCTGCGCGACTTCGTCCGCGTTGTGCGGCTGCCGGCCGAAGCAGACGATCGCGAGCACCGCGGCCAGCGTGGTGGCGAGCACCGCAGTGGTCACGATGAATACGCGCGATGGAACGCGCATGACGGCTGTGGAGCCCGCGTCCCATGCGCGCTCGACGGCACTGGCCGCGCGGCGTGCCACGAGAAACAGCGCGATCAGCAATCCGCCGCCGAACACGATCCAGAACGTCAGAGCGTGGCGGTACCATGGAATGGCCTGACCACCGCTCAGAACGTTCGCGAGCGGAAAGAGTCCGAACACGAACAACATGAGCGCGGCAGCCTTGGGGACGACTGCCGCGCGCGCGGACGAGGGCGTCGGATGCGCCACGTCAGGGAATCATGCGGTACTTCTCGACGCGCAGCTCGTCGCGGCCAGCGACGCCGGCGCTCCCCTGTTTCATGAGCGCTTCGATCTCCGCCAGCTCGCGCGGTGCCTGCGAGATCCACTCCACACCCTGGGTCGTGGCGATGTAATCGTCCTCGATGCGCACGCCGATGTTCTTGTACGTGGCCACCGCGTCGTGCAACTTCGCCGCAAGCGCGCGGTTTCTCGGCGAGTCGGGAATTTCGTTCAGCACGCGTTCACGCACGTACACGCCGGGCTCGATCGTGAAGGCGCTGCCGGGCTGGATCTTTCCGCTATAGTAGAACTGGTCGGGGTCGTGGACCTCGAGTCCGATCCCGTGTCCGAGAGCGTGCATGTAGTAGAGGCTGAGCTGCGAGCACGCGCGGACCTGCGGCGGCGGCACACAGTCGTAGACGGCGTTCGGCGACTCGATGAGCCCGAGCTTCGTGAGCCCGGCCGCGAGCACCGCGCTGGCGGAATCCGACATCAGCCGAGCGTCATTGCCGAGCGTCGCTTGACGTTCGGCCGCTTTCTGCGCGTCACGCACGAGCTGATAGATGGCCCGCTGCTCGTTCGTGAACACCCCGCTGGCGGGAACCGTGCGTGTCACATCCGCGGCGTAGCCCTTGAACGAGGCGCCGACGTCCATCACCACGAGATCCATGGCGCCGATGAAGCGGTCGTTCGCGTTGTAATGGAGCGTCGTGGAATTGGGCCCCGAGCCCACGATGGAGGAGAACGACGGCCGGTCCGCGCCGTTGCGCCGGAAGGTGTATTCGATGAGCGCCTGGACCTCGAACTCGTTGTAGCCGGCCTTGATGCTCGGAATGGTCTCCCTGAGCGCGCGCACCGTGATGTCGACGGCATTGCGGATGAGCGTGATCTCGATGGCGCTCTTCTTCCCACGCAGTTGCTCCACCACGTCGTTCAGCGGCTTCACCTTGAGCGAAGGGTGCTTGCGTCGCAGCCGATCGAAGATCTGCTCGTCCGGCGAGCGTGGCACGCTGACCGTGCTGTCGTCATCCGTACCGTGCATACCCACATCGCCCACGACGGTGAATGCCGCGCCTGTGCCAGCAAGGGAATCGAGGACGGGATACAGATCGGCCGAGTTGCGGCCGCGAATGCCCGTGAGTGTGCCGATGCCGTCCACGCCGATGCGCGTCCCCGTCCACACCTCCCTCGTCGGCTGCTTCGGTAACACGAACATGGTCGCGGAGCGCACCGCGCCCTCCGACTTGATCATGATGAGCGCGGCATCCGGCTCCTTGAATCCCGTGAGGTAGTAGAACGAAGGCGCCTGGTAGAACGACAGGTAATCCTGCGCCGGTTCGTGTCCGCCGAGCGCCACGAAAACGCCATCCGGCAAGCGCGCGGCGAGCTCGGTGCGTCGCAATGCATACTCCTGCTGCGTCTGTGCGCCGGCGGCGAGCGGCGCGAAAAGGGCAAGAAGAAACAGGCGGCGGATCACGGTTCCTCCACGAAGATCGGCCGGCTCACGGAGCCAGCGTGCCGATGACATAAAGTATCAGGCCGACGAGACCGCCGACCAACGTGCCGTTGATCCGGATGAACTGCAGATCGCGTCCAATCTGGATCTCGATCTTTCGCGACGCATCCGTCGCGTCCCATCCCTCCACCGTGCGGGCGATCAACTCCGCGACCTCCGGCCGGTATTCGTCCACGATGCTCAGTGCGAGTCGCTCGATGGCCGTGTCCACCTCCCGGAGGAATGCGTCGCTGGCGAGCGCCCGCGCCGCCATCGCCGCGAGCGCGCGCTCGAGCGGTTCCGGCGAAGGCGCATCGGGACCCGAATATCTGGCGAGTGATTCCCGCGCGGCGCGGAGCAGCGCGTCGGAAACGTCCGCCACGGCCGGATGCCCGAGGAGGCGTTCCTTGATCTCCTCGGCGCGCGCGATCGTCTCCGGCGACGATTGCAGCTTCTCCACGAAGCTGGTAAGCGCCTGATCGAATTGCGCACGCAGCGGGTGCTGGTCGTTTGTGGCGATCTCGTCGAGGGTGCGCTGAATCCCGGCCACGATCTTCTGATAGAGCTTGTCGTCGATCGCGTCCGGCACCCACCATGGGCTTTCCTCCGCGATGCGGACGCGAATGATCTCTCGGTTCTCATCCACGACTCGGCTCAGGAGACGCACGAGACGGTCGAGCAGCTCGTGATGCCGGTCGTCCGTCGTCGCCACGGAGACCAGCTCAGCCAGCACGGGCGCGACCTGTGCCTTGCGGAGCTGCCCCACGAGCGTGGTGTGAACGGTGTCCTGGAGCTCCTCGACGGGTACCGATTCCACGGCGCGGGCAACTCCGCTCGCTACGGCGCGCGCCACGCGTCGCTGGTGCTGAGGCTCGGCGAGCCAGCGGGCGGCCCGTTCGCCGAGCGTCAGGCCGGCGAGCTGTCGCGTGATGACGTCGCGTGACAGAAAGTTATTCCCCACGAAATTGCCGAGGCTGCGGCCGATCCGATCCTTGCGCTTGGCCACGATTGCCGTGTGCGGTATCGGCAGTCCCATCGGGTGGCGGAACAGTGCCGTGACCGCGAACCAATCTGCAATGCCGCCCACCAGCGCGGCCTCGGCGGTCGCGCGAATGAGGCCGAGCCAGAACGGAGCCGGCGTCGGCCGCAAGTAGTGCGACAGCACGGACACGGCGACGAACAGCAGCGCAAAGCCGCCGAGCAGTGCGGTCGCGCGCCCGCGCATGGCGGCGTATTGTCGCGCCTTTTCGGAATCATCGCGAACGACGAGCATGGTATGAAAGCTACGATATGGGCAGGGGGACGCCGATACTCCCGTTCATAACGGATGCGTGCCCGCACAGGTTGCGGCGACGCGGCGCCGGACCGACATTTCCGCCATCATGCCCTCCCACGAGCCCAACGAACCGGGACGCGCACTCGTCTATGCGCCTGCCCTCCTCATGCTTGGCCTCGTGCTGTTCAGCGCCGTCCTGTTCAACCGCGCGGACGAGGGACGAACGGACCTCCGGCGCATCGAGAAAATCCGCGTGACGACGATGCGCGCATTCTCTGAGCTTCAGGACGCCGAGACCGGCCAGCGCGGCTACCTGCTCACGGGACGTGAAGACTATCTCGCTCCGTATCTGGCGGAAAAGGACTCGGTAATGCTGCAACTGGACGAGCTGCGGCGCATGACCCGCGACGAGCCGGTGCAGCAGAATCTCCTGGCGCAGCTCTATCCGGTGGTGAATCGCCGGATGCGGCTTCTCGATTCCACCGTTGCGGAGCGCCGAGCGGGCGACGAGGCCGGCGCCCTGGCCATCGTGATTTCGGGCCGCGGACAAGCGCTGATGGACAGCGCCCGAAAGATCTTCGGCCAGATGCGGCGTGTGGAGACGCGCATGTTGCTGCTCAGCGAGGACCGGGAGCGCAAGGACCAGCGGCGGCTCCAGTACGCGCTCATCATTGGCGTCGTGCTGTCGGCGATCATCTCGCTGCTCGTGAGCAACAAGCTCGCGAACGACGCGACGCGCCACTGGCTCATGTCCGCGGAGCTTCAATCGCGCGTGGACATGCTGAAGTCGCAATCGACGCAGCGGACGAGAACCTCCGGCGAAACACGGGGCGTATCGGGCGAAACCGCCGTGAACCGCGATTCGTGAAGCTCGAGCGGTTCACCGTTCACCGTCTCGACCATGCCAGAAGCCGCCGCTGACGCTCTCGAACATCTGCGCCGCGTCGATCCGATTCTCGGCACCGTGATCGACCGCGTCGGACCGTATCGGCTCGAGCGACGCCGCGCGGGGACGCATTACGACGCGCTGGTCCGCTCCATCGTGTTTCAACAACTGTCCGGAAAGGCGGCGGGCACGATTCACCGGCGCTTCTGCGCGCTCTATCCACGCAACCGTCCCACTGCGGAACTGGTGTTGAAGACGGAAGAGGGGCGGCTGCGCGCGGCCGGACTCTCCCGGCAGAAGATCGCTTACCTGAGCGACCTCTCGGCACGCGTCGCCGATGGATCGTTGCCGCTGGCGCACCTCGGCCGGTTGAGCGACGACGACGTCATCGCGCACCTGGTGAAAGTGAAGGGCATCGGGCGCTGGACGGTGCAGATGTTCCTCATGTTCCGGCTGGGCCGTCCCGATGTGCTGCCGGAACTGGATCTCGGAGTTCAGACGGCCATCCAGCGCGCGTACGGTTTACGCAAGCGGCCCAAGCCGAAGGACGTGCTCAAGCGGGGCGCGAAGTGGCGGCCATATGCGTCGGTCGCAAGCTGGTATCTCTGGCGGTCGCTGGAGAGCAAGTGAAGGGTGTTCACCGTTTACCGTTCGCCGTTTTTCTGAGATACCGCGCCACCGCTCGGAGATCATTTTCTATTGCCCCGAGCGTCGCGTCACGGTTCTCCGGTGGCGCCCGTAAGGCCGCGCTCGGATGCATGGTGATGAATCCGGCGTCCGCATGCTCCGTGGCGATCGCGCGCCCGCGCTCCTTCGTCACGCGGGCCTGAGGGCCGAACAGCGCCTTTGCCGCCGTCGCGCCGAGGGCGAGGATGACGCGCGGCTTCACGGCGCTGATCTCGGCTTCGAGCCACGGGTGACACGCGCGAATCTCCGAGCCGTTCGGCGTCTTGTGGATCCGCCGTTTACCCCGCGCGTCCGGCGTCCACTTGAAGTGCTTCACCGCGTTGGTGACGTACGTCTTCTCGCGGTCGATGCCGGCGCGCTCGAGCATGCCATTCAGGAGCCGGCCGGCGGGACCGACGAACGGATGCCCTTGACGGTCTTCCTGGTCGCCAGGCTGCTCACCGACGATCATCACCTCGGCCGTCGACGCGCCCTCGCCGAACACGGTCTGCGTACCGATGCTCCAGAGAAGGCACCCTCGGCAGCCCGCAGCCGCGCTTCGCAACGCCGGCAGCGAGCGCCGTGCGGGGAGGAAGTCAGCGGCGCTTCTGGCGGTTGCGGTCGCTGTTCTTCGTCGCTTCGTCGTGCTGCTCGCGGTCCTCGCTGAGTCGATGCTTGCCGGTGCGGTGCGTGGCGATGATGTTGTCCGCGTCGGCGGGCGGCGAGGTGTGGATCTGCTCCTGGAATCGCTGGTGCGTACGCTCGCCATGCTGTCCTTCCGCGTGACGCTGAGGTCCCTTCTGCCTGCCGGTGTGCTCGCGCATCGGTCACTCCTGCGGCCGCCTGATGCGGAAACTTCTGGCAATCGGCGGGCCATGCCCTGCATCGCACCGAGCGCCTCCGTAGCTTCCGGCTAACGCGGACAGGAGCACAGACCAATGACCAGACTGCTGAACTATTTCTTCAAGGGCATCGTTTTTCTCGCCCCGATCGTCTTCACGGGCTACGTGTGCGTGCGGATCTTCCGGGTCATCGACGGCTGGCTCGGCATACCAATCCCGGGTGTCGGATTCGCCATCACGGTGGTGCTCATCACGCTGTTCGGCTTCCTGGCGCAGAGCATCCTGACGCGTGGTGCGCTGAGCCTCGTCGAGCGCGTGCTCGAGCGGCTGCCCTTCGTGCGCCTGCTGTACTCCTCCACACGTGACCTGCTGAATGCGTTCGTCGGGGAGCAGCGCCGGTTCGACAAGCCGGTACTCGTGTCGGGGCACACCTCCGGCGTGGCGCGTGCAATCGGCTTCGTCACGCAGGAGTCGCTGGCCAACCTTGGGCTCGTCGGCTACGTGACGGTCTACATGCCATTCTCATACAGCTTTACCGGCACGCTCATCATCATGCCGGCGTCAGCCTTGACGCCAATCGAAGCAGACAGCGCCGAAGTGATGGCGTTCATCGTGTCCGGCGGCGTCACCGGACTGGTTCGTCGCGAGCCGGCGGCTTAAGGCTGCGGGGCACCTGCCGTCACCGCGTCGGACACGCGCTCACGCTGATGCTCGTTGTGGCTGAAGAGCAGCACCAGCAGGTTGTCATTCTGGATGACGGTCGTCTCGCCGTGCATCGTGAGCGGCTTGGACTGCGGAATGAAGCGCACCGTATCGAGCGCCGCCGCCGCGCGATGGCGCGACAGCGTGTCGCTGAAGAAATAGTATGCCAGCCCTGCATTGCCGAGTATGAGCGTGGAGGCATTCACGCCGAGGGCCGGCAGCTCACCCACTTTGTCTCGTGCCGTGTGCGGTGCCAGGCCCGACTGCTCGAGACGCAGACGGAACTGGCAGTCGCTCCAGTGTCCGGTCCGCGGGCACGCCGATGCCGCAGCCGGAATGCCTGCCTGGGCGGGAGGACGAACGGCCGACGTGTCGCGAACGGCGTCCTTCGCACGGCCGCACGCGGTGCAGCAAACCGCGAGCGCGAGCGCGCGTCGGATCAGGTCCACTGCATGCGCGCGCGAAGGGCGGCCACGTGCGCCGTGTGGTGCCGGCCGTGCCACTGATAGGTGTTGAGGAGCCCGTCTACGGTCATCGGCCCGTTTTCCGGATGCGACAGGGGACGCTGAAATGCCTCGGCCGGTGTCGCACGCAGCAGTACCACGAGACGCTGGTGCATCGCGTCGAGCAACGAGAGCGAGACGTCGATTGGCAGCGTTCGAGCGTCCTCGAGCTCCGCCCAGCGTGCCTCCTCGTAGGGCTTGATCGTGGGATTGTCCTCGGTGAAGGCCAGGCGGAAGCGCGTGTACGCGTTCATGTGGCTGTCCGCCACGTGGTGCACGAGTTGACGCACGGTCCAGCCGCCGGGTCTATACGGTGTATCCAGCTGGGCGTCGGACAGCCCGGCCACCGCGGCGCGTAGCTCGCCTGGAGCGCTGGCGAGCGCATCGATGGCGGCCGCCCGATCAGTTGCGGAAAGGGTAGTCTTGCGCTGCGCGCGGCCGATTGGATATCGAAGATCCTGCTCTGCGGGGGTGGACGTGGTCATGGGATGGCTCATGTGGGATTCTGCGTATCGGTGATCGGAAAATATCCAGTCTGTACTGCGGCGCGAGAGGCGTGGCGTACGCCTTGACATCCCGCCGGCGGCGCGTGAGCTATACGTTTGGGATGTGAAACCATGGACCGAGCGCCATGACTGAGAAGAAGCGCCGCGTCGTGAAGAAGCGGGGCGGCCCCGCGCACAAATCGCCGTACTTTCTGCAGCCCGCCAAAGGGGGGGCCGTGACGGTGCTGCGCCGCCCTGCGGGGAATCGAATCGACGCCAAGCTCTGCGGCACCATGGAGAACCGCGCCATGGCGCTCGCACTCGTCAAACAACTCGAGAAGGCCGAGTCGGTGGTGAAGGACCTGTTTCTCGAGGCCACCGACGATGGCATCGAAGCCCTCGAGGCGGTCCTCGAGGCCTGCCGCCAATCGGTGATCAAGCGCGCGGACGTCATTGCGCAGGGACAGCAGGCCAATGGCGGCGGCTTCACTCCGCGCCGTCGGGGACGTGGGCGCCGGCGCGAGCATGGGCCGCGTCCAGGCGGAAATCCATCCGCGCCCTCGACGGGCGCCGAAGACCCGAGCGCCGCCTGAGCGAACGCACGCTCGCTCGCGCCTATACCGCCCGCGAGGGCGCTCCCGTCATCCGCGCCGTCGATCGCGAGATCTTCACGCGCCGCTATTTCGGCCACTGCATGCGCTGCGGCTTCTGTGGCGATGCATGCTGCCAGCACGGCGTGGACGTGTCATTGCCTGAGCGCGATCGCATCCTCGCCCGCGCGGGCGACATCGCGTCGCGCGTCCCGGTCCCTGCGACGCAGTGGTTCGAAACCCGCGTCACGCTCGACGCCGAGTTTCCCGGCGGCGCGTCCACGCGCACGCGCGTGGTCGGCGGTGGATGCGTGTTCCTCCAGCACGACGCGCGCGGGTGCGTGCTCCATGCGCTCGCGCTCGAGACGGACGACGACTATCACCTGCTCAAGCCGATGGTGAGCGCGCTCTTTCCCGTCACGTTCGGCGGCGAGACGCTGTTCTGCTCCGAGGAGCTCACCGACGGCACGCTCGTCTGCGGCGGCGAGGGGCCCACCGCATACGAGATGGCGCGCGGAGAGCTCGGCTACTACTTCGGCGCCGAGCTCGTCGCCGAGCTCGACCTCCTCGCGGCCGAGCTCAACCCTCCGGACCGAGCCGCTACGGCGTAGCGCTCCCTCCGCCGGACACGCTCCACGTGTTGTTCGTCCGATCCACGTCCACCAGGCGCTTGTCCGGATCGAGCTCGATGCGCGTCAGCGTCTTGCCCGTGAAGGAATACTGCCGGACGTAATGCGTGGTGTTGGTGCTCCACACTTCGGCCGGGTAATCGTAGGTCTCCACTGACCCGTCGCTGAAGGTGAAGCGCGCGTGAATCGGCAGCACGCCGCGCGCACGATTGCCATACATCACCATTACGTGCTGCGCGCCGTCCGCAGCCTTGGTGGTGATCACGGTGTCGATGGCCTGATCGAAATGCGGATTCTGCTTGAACCATTCGCGCCAGAAGAAATCGAGGCGCTTGCCGCCGGCGTCTTCCATGGTGCGGTAGAAGTCCGCCGGCGTCGGATGCTTGTACGCCCACCGCTGGATGTACGTGCGGAATGCGTCGTCGAACGCATCGGGACCCATGATCTCCTGACGGAGGAGCTGAAGGCCCACGCTGGGCTTCACGTACGCGGCGATGCCGAGCAATTGCGGGTTGATCCGGTCCGGGCCGACGTCGATCGGCTCATCCAGATTGCGCTGCATCACCTGCTCGATGAGCTGTCGTTCCTGGAGCGCGCGCGTCATCTGGTCGCCGCGCTCCGGATACCGTCGCGCCTCGCTGAACGTGTTGATGAAGGTGTTGAACCCCTCGTCCTGCCACATGTAGACGCGCTCATTGGAGCCCACGAGCATCGGGAACCAGTTATGTCCCGCCTCGTGCGTGACGACGTTGTACAGGGCGTACTTGTCGTTGCTCTTCGACTCCATGATGAGCATGGGATACTCCATGCCACTGATGGGCCCCTCGACCGCGGACATCTGCGGCCACGGGTACCGGTACCAGCGCTCGGAGTATTCCTGAATGGACATGCGCGTTTGATCGGCGGCATCGGCCCAGGGATCCACAGCCGACGGACGATAGAACGCCTGCGCCAGAATGCCGCTCCAGGAGCTGGCGTCCCAGATGTAGTCCGGCGACGCGGCCCATGCGACGTCGCGCACGTTCTTCGCGGCGAACTTCCACGTGAAAGTGCCGGCCGTCTTCGGACGCGACGCGCCCGAGCGATTCTCGGCTTCAGTGACGATGTGCACGGGCGTCCCCGACTTCGCCGCCTGCGCGAGCCTCGCGATCTCTTCCGGCGTCAGGACCTCACGCGCATTGGTGAGTGTCCCCGTACTTGCGACGATGTAGCCCGCGGGCACCGTGATTTCCACGGTGTAGTCGCCGTAATCGAGATAGAACTCACCCTGGCCGAGGTACGGCTCCGTGTTCCATCCACGCACGTCGTCGTACACGTTCACGCGTGGATACCATTGCGCGAGCTCATAGAGCGCACCTTCACGCCCCATGCGGTCCGCCCCGTGCTCCGGAACCACGAAGTGCCACGCGATGTCGAACGACGCCGACTTGCCCGGTGCGAGCGGCTCGGCGAGATCGATCTTCATGACCGTCTCGTTCGGGCGACGCTTCACCGCAACGCGCCTGGTGCCCAGGAGCTGGTCGAATCGCTCGACGACGTCGCCACCCTCGAATCCGCGGGCGCCGAACCGCGAGTCCTGCGGGAAGATGTAGGAGTTGAGCGACTTGTCCCTGAACGCGTTCTGCTCCATTTGCATCCAGATGAAGCGGAGCGAGTCGGGCGAGTTGTTCGTGTAGCGGAATCGGAGTGATCCGCGGAGCGTCTTCGTCCCCGTGTCGAGAGACGCCTTGATGTCGTAGTCCGCCCGATTCTGCCAGTATTTCGGGCCCGGCGCGCCGGATGCGGAGCGATATACGTTCGGCGCCGCCAGCTCGAGCGGCGCGAAGATCGAGGTGTCGCCAACGCCGGTGGCGTCGAAGCGGGGGCGCGGCACGGGCTGCGGCGCCTGTGCATGAAGGGGCGCGGCGAGAAAGGCCGCGCCGACGAAAGCCAGACAGCGGATGCGCATTACGATCGAGTCCGGGTAAAATGGCTGGGAGAAATGTACTACCCCGGCCGCGAGGGTAATGCCGGGCTCCTCAGCCCCGTGAAACTCGGAGGCTCACCTGCGCGAAAGGGTCACCGAGCCGTTGGTGGTCGTCGCCCGCAGAGTCGCGCCGCCTCCATTGAGTGGCAGCGTGAGATGCCGGCCAATGCGTCCCTGCAGGGTGACCGGGAAGTCGGTGCTCAGGCGCCCATTCACGGTCTCGGTCTCGATGACGGCGGCGTAGTCGGCAGGGATGCCGAGCTGCACCGATCCGTTCTGCGTTACGGCGTCGAGTCCGCGGCCATCCCACTTGGTGCCGGCAAGGCGCACCCTGACCGAGCCGTTCTGCGTGTGTGCGCGCACGTCCCCGCCGACGTCCACGAGGTTCACGGAGCCGTTCGTCGTCCGCAGCTCCATGCGCCCGGTCACGCCGTTGACGCCGAGCGATCCGTTGTGTGCTTCGAGATCCAGATCGAACCGGCGGGGGACGCGGAGCACGTAGCTCACGTACCAGTGCTCCCGGCGCCATTCGTGCGGCCCCTCCGAGAAGATCCGCCGGCCATCCGTGTTGATGCGGACATCCTTCAGCACGGCGCGCGCGGCGTCGTCGTCGTCCGCATTGGCCTGAATATGCGCCGTGACGTTCACGGAGTCTCCGTCCCAGGCGACCACCCGGACGGATCCGTTCTCGCGCGAATCCACTTCGATGGCTCGCCCACTGAGCTTCAACGGGACGACGCGCACCTCGCAGGCGCGCCCCCGGTCGTCGTTCCAACCACCGTTGCGGCAGTCGGCGAGCCAGCGCTCGTCGTCCGTCTCGGGGGACTGGGCGTTCAGGCGCCCCGCAATGGGCGTCGCAAGCAGGGCGGCAGCGAGAATGAGGCGGCGCATGGACGGGCTCCGGTCAGTGGGAGGATGCACTGCTCAGACATCGCCATCGTCTACATGGTTGGACCCGCCAGGCTCGAGGGCGTCCGGCTCCTCACCGCAACATCGCCTTCGCGATGGTGTTCAGCTGCATGTTGCTGGTTCCTTCGTAGATCGTGCCGATCTTGGCATCGCGATAGAACTTTTCCGCCGGATAGTCGGTGGTATACCCATATCCCCCGAACAGCTCCAGGGACAACGACGTGACCCGCTCCGCGACCTGGCTCGAGAACAGCTTGGCCATCGCTCCTTCCATCGCGATGTCGGCGCCGGCGTCCTTCAGCCTCGCCGCATTGTAGACCATCAGGCGTGCCGCCTCGGTTTCGGTCCTGGCCTGCGCGAGCTGGAACTGGATTCCCTGGAATTCCGAGAGCGATTTGCCGAACTGGTGCCGCTCCTTCACGTAAGCGGTCGCGGCGGCGAGCGCGCCCTGGCTCACGCCGATCATCTGCGCGCCGATGCCGATCCGTCCCTCGTTCAGCGTCTCGATCGCCACCTTGTAGCCCTGTCCCACGGGGCCGAGCACGTTCTCCTCGGGGACTTCCACGCCGTCGAGAATGAGCTCGGTCGTGCTCGAGGCACGGATGCCGAGCTTGTCCTCCTTCTTGCCGACGGAAAATCCCTCGAGCTCCCGTTCGACGACGAATGCGGTAATGCCCTTGTAGCCGGCCGCGGGATTCGTGTTCGCGAACACGACGAAGATGCCGGCCTCGGCACCGTTGGTGATCCACATCTTGCGGCCGGTGAGCACCCACGTGTCGCCGCGCTTCTCCGCGCGGGTCGCCATGCCGAACGCATCGGAGCCGGAGCCGGGCTCGCTCAACGCATATGCGCCAAGCGTGTCGGTCGTGAGGCGCGGCAGGTACTTCGCCTTGAGCGCATCGCTGCCATACCGGCTGATCGGATAGTTGACCAGCGTGTTCTGGACGTCCACCACGATGGCGGCCGCCGCGTCGACCTTGCTGATCTCCTCCACGGCAATGGCCACCATGGTCAGCGAGCCTGCGGCGCCACCGTACTGCTCGGGCACTTCGATGCCCATGAGGCCCAGCCCGAAGTACTGCGTGATGAGCTCGGGATCGAGCTTTCCCGCACGCTCCATCTTCGCCACGCGCGGCTTCACCTCCTCGGAGGCGAAGGCGGCGACCGCGTCGCGGAATTGCTCCTCATCGTCGGAGAGTTGCGTGAGGGGCGGGCGCTGAGGCGTGGTATCAATCGTCATTCCGAGCGTGCGAACGAGGTCGTGGTAGTCGCGTCCGCGTCGGCGCGCGCGGATAAGGGCTGGCAGCGGCACGCGTCTCCGCACGCCATGCCGTTCTGCGACGAGTGCCAGCATCGCGTGGCCTCGGCGTCCGAGAGATGATGCACGACGGGCATGCCGGCGCGCTTCAGGATCAGCTCGCCGAGCATCTCGTGCACACCGAAAGCGTCCGTCACGCGAACGGCGACATCGGGGTACTCAGCGGCCGCCGCAGCCACCATGCGCGGGATGTCGCCCGTGGAGTGCTTTCCAGGGGACAACATATAGGGGAACGCAATCAGCTCCGTCGCGCCGGCCTCGACACAACTGCGCACTCCCGCCGCGATGGACGGCTCGGCCAGCTCCATGTGTGCGTAACGCACCACCACCGAGCTGCCGGCCATGGCCTGGACCAGGTTCGCCATGCAGTCCATCATCTCGTTCGCGGCGTCGCGCCGCGAGCCATGGTCGATCAGCAGTATTGCCCTCACCCAACCGCTCCCTTGCTCGGACCGTGAATCCTCGAAAGCTACCAGCGGGACGGGAGCCGGGCAGGGCCGCGTAGCTCAGGACGTGGGAAGGAGCCCCACTCGGCGGCCGAGTATCAACTTCACGATGCGCTTCTCGTTCAGTGCTCCGGATCCGAAGCCGACCCCCGCATTGAACTCCCATTCCGGCCCGAGATCGAGGTTCACCACGGCGAAGAGTTGATGCGTTCGCTCGTTCGGTGGCGACAGTGCGGTGATTGGCCCCCAGCCGCCATAGTACTCGACTCCCACGTTCACCACCGACGACAAGTCGCGATTCAGCGCGACGTTGGGCGAGAAGTCGAATCCGTTCGCGGCGTTGACACCGCGGAGCGACTTGCCGAGCACCGGATTGAGCGAGGCGTACCAGGCGCCGAGGCGCTTGTCCACGATCGGGCGGATCTCGACGCTCCAGGTGTCTTCCGAGAAATCGCGGCCCTGATAGCCGAACTCCATGGACAGGCTCGCGCCGACGGGCCAGTCCCACCACTCGGGCGCGCGCACTCGCGGCCGCACGTGACTGCCGACGAAGCGCCACGATTGTCCGGGAGCGGCGCTGGTGAATCCGTACACGCCCACCTCGAACCAGGGGTTGAATCCACGCGTGATCTCGACTGTCTCGTGCAGTTGATGGTGCGTGGGAAGCACTCCGGCCTCGAGCACTCTGCGTCCCCGCGGCGTGTAGTTGCTGTGCAGCTCGAACATGGTGACGCCGACCGGCATGGTCTCCGCGCCGTACACCTGGATCTCGTAGTTCTCCTGCGCGCCGACGCGTGCCAAGGCCGCCACAAGAAGGGCGACGAGAGTCGCCGGAAGGATTGACGGCTTCATGGGGATCGTCCGGTCAGATGAGCGCAGTTGCCACTTTGAGCAACCCCTCGAGCTCCCGATCGCTCAGCGTTCTCCAGTTGGACGGACAGGGAAAGATCCGCCGCCGGCCGAGGACCGAATCGAACAGCAGAGCAGGATTCTCGGCCTGGGGTGGATACTCCCAGTCGAGAGCCCAGGCGATGGTCCATTGCGATTCGTCGTAGACCTCCCATTCGATCCCGGTCGAGTCGACGAAGAGGCGACCGTTTTCCATCTGTCCTCCCCGTCCCGAACCGGCTGCGCGTACGGCTGAGCGGTACCGTACCCCTTTGCCTATGACGCGCCTGGCCCGGGCAACGTATCACCGAACACCTCGATGGCCAGCTCGACCTTCCCAAAGGGAGCGGAGACCTGGACGCCCTGCACGGCGTCCCGGACGCGCACCAGCATCTCGCGGGCAATGGCGATTCCCTCCGCTACGCCGTGCTCCTTCGACTTGTCGCTCGCCCGCCGCATGCGCGCGATGACCTCCGCCGGCACGCTCACGCCGGGCACCTCGTTCGCGAGAAACTCGGCATTGCGAAGACTGACCAGCGGCCAGATGCCGGCGACGATGGGAATGTGCCCGCCCTTCGTGCGCTCGAGAAACCGCTCGAGCTGATCCGCGTCGAACACGGGTTGCGTCACCGCAAACTCGGCGCCCGCCTCCACCTTCCAGGCAAAGCGCTTGAGCTCGTGCTCCATGTCGATCGAGGCGGGATTCACGCCGACGCCGATGACGAACCGGGTTCCCGTGCCGATGGAGTTGTCGCCCGGATCGCGGCCGCGATTGAGGTTGCGCACCAGGTTCGTGAGGCCGATCGCGTCGATGTCGAACACCGCGGTGGCGCTCGGGTAGGGACCCATCTTCGGTGGGTCGCCCGTGATGAGCAGCAAGTTGCGAAGGCCAACGGCCGACGCGCCCAACAGGTCGCTCAGCATGCCGAGCAGGTTGCGGTCGCGGCAGGCGTAGTGCGTGACCGTCTCGATGCCGACCTGCTGCTCGATGAGCAACGACGTCAACAGCGCGCCCATGCGGCTCTGCGCGCGCGGACCATCGGGCACGTTCACCGCGTCCACGCCTGCCGTCTTGAGGCGCGCCACGTCGGCGAGCATGCGCGAAGCATCCACGCCCCGCGGAGGCACGATCTCGACGGAGGTGACGAACTGGCCCGTGGCGATCTTCGCCCCCCACTTTGACCGTTCGGCGAGGGGAGCGACCGGTGAATCCGGGACGCGGTGACTGTCCGTCGCGGCTGCGCCGGCCGTGGCGCGCGCGACGTCACCGGTGCGAGCGAAGCGCGGGCTGAGCGGCCGGAGCCCCGAGCACATCGCTTCGATGTGCTCCGGCGTGGTTCCGCAGCATCCGCCGACAACCTTGGCGCCGGCGTGCACGAGGTGCCGCGCGTACTCCGCCATGTACTCCGGGCTGGCCATGTACATGCTCCGGCCACCTACGTCTCGCGGCATGCCCGCGTTGGGCTGCGCCGACAGCTTTTTGCGCGTCACCGGTGCCATCTTCTCGATGGCCTCGAGAATCGCCTGTGGGCCCACGGAGCAGTTGAGACCGACGATGTCGGCGCCTGCTCGATCCAGTGCGAGCGCCACGTCCTCGGGCGTCGCGCCATACGGCGTGCGTCCATCCACGCCGATCGTCATCTGCGCGATCACGGGCATCGACGGATCGACTGCGCGCGCCGCGGCGATGCCCTGCGTGATCTCGTGCAAGTCGCCGAACGTCTCGAGAATGAAGAGATCGCTGCCGCCGGATTTCAGCCCCTCCATTTGCTCGCGAAAGATGGCCAGCGCCTCCTCCGCCGACGTGGGCCCGAACGGTTCCAGCCGGACACCGAGTGGTCCGACGGCGCCGGCTACGAGCACGTCGTGGCCCTCGTCCGCCGCCTCGCGAGCCACTTCGGCCGCTCGGCGATTCAGCTCGGCGGTTTGCGCGGCCAGCCCGAATTGCGCCAGCTTCAGACGATTCGCGCCGAAGCTGTTCGTCTCGAGGATCTCCGCGCCGGCCTTCACGTACGCGCGATGCACGTCGCGGACGAGATCGGGCGCACGGACGTTGAGCTCGTCGTAACACTGATTGATGAACACGCCGCGTGAGTACAGCATCGTGCCCATCGCGCCGTCGAAGAGGACCACCGCGTCGGGATCGAGGAGCCGCTTGACGGCGGCGCTGCTCATGCGGCGACGCCCTCGCCCGCAGTGCGCACGGCGTAGTACTTCGCCTCCGGATGATGCACGATGATCGCCGCCGTGCTCTGCTCGGGAATGAGCTGATACGCCGACGTCAGCACCATGCCCAGTGCGTCCTCCGCCGGCAGCAGACGGAAGAGCTGCGCGTGATCCTCGAGGTCGGGACATGCGCCGTAACCCCACGAGTATCGCTTCCCGCGTCCGCCGGGAATGCCAAGCTCGCGACGCACGCGACGATGCAGCCACTCCGCGACCGCCTCGGCGGATTCCACCGCGAGGCCGTGCGAGTAGAATGCCTCCGAGTACTCGCCCAGGGCCTGGAGCGCCTCGAAGCGTCGCGTGGCCTCGTCGCCAACCGTCACGACCTGAAGAGCCACGACATCTACGTCACCGCTGGTGGCCGCACGGAAGTAGTCGGCGAGGCACAGGCGTTCGCGGCCTTCCTGCCGCGGAAAGTGAAAGCGTCCCTGCTCGACGAGCGATCCGTCGCGCGCGTACGCATCCGGCGAATACAGGACGAGGTCATTCTGGTCGCTCTGCGCAGGGAAGAAACCGTACACCGCGCGCGGCTGCACCCAGCGCCCTTCGCGCGCCTCTTCCCTCAGCCGCGCGAGCGTCGGCTCGAACTGGTCGCGAACGAGCGCGTCGAATTCCGGTCCCGAACCGCGTCCGCCCCACTGAAGCCGAAACAGCTCGTCCTTGTCGAGCAGCGCGAAGACCTCGTCCAGCGGAATGTCCTCGAGCACGCGCGTGCCCCAGAATGGCGGTGCCGGGATCGCGTGATTCTGCGTGACGTCGCTTCGCTCGCCCCCGGCGATTCCGGCGCGGACGTCCTTGCCCACGTTGGTCCGCAGGAACGTGTCGTTGCGTGCGTCCTCGATGAGCTTCGCGACGAGGTCGCCGCGGCGATCCGGCGATTGCAGCGCATCCATCGTCTCGAGTCCCTCGAACGCATCCTTGCAGTAGAACACGCCCGATTCGTACGCGCGATCGCCGTCCACGAACAGCGCCCGCCGTCCAAAGCGGCGATTGATTGCCGCGCCACCGATCAGCACGGGCAACTGAATGCCGCGCTTGTCCAGCTCCTGCACGCAGAGCGGCATCTGCTTGCTCGTGCTCACCAGCAGGGCGCTCAGGCCGATGGCATCCGCCTCGACCTCGAGCGCCTTCTCGATGATAGTGTTCACGGGCACCTGCTTCCCGAGATCGAACACGGTGTAGCCGTTGTTCGACAGAATCGTGTTGACGAGCGACTTGCCGATGTCATGGACGTCGCCGTACACGGTGGCCAGCACGACCTTTCCCTTCGTGTATCCCTCGGCCTTTTCCAGGAAGGTCTCGAGATGTTTCACGGCTTTCTTCATCACCTCCGCACTTTGGAGCACGAAGGGAAGGATCAACTCCCCGGCGCCGAACTTGTCGCCCACCTCTTTCATGGCCGGCAGCAGCACCTCGTTCAGGACTTTCACAGGATTCGCGCGGACACCCGCGGCGTCGAGCGCGTCCTCGATGCCCTCCTTCTTTCTGTGGAGGACCATCCAGTGCACCTTCTGCTCGGCCGTCATGCCGGCCGTGGGATCTTCCTTCTCGGCGCGCGCGTCCTTCTGCTCCGCGGTCGAGAAGCCTTCGATGAACCGTTGGAGCGCGTCCGGCCGTTTGTTGAATACGAGGTCGTCCGCCAATGAGCGCTCCAGGGCGCTCAATTCCGCGTAGGGCTTGATGTGCGCCGGATTGACGATGGCCGCGTCGAGGCCTGCTTCAACGCAATGATGCAGGAAGACGGAGTTCAGAACGTGGCGCGCCGCGGGATCGAGCCCGAAGCTCACGTTCGACACGCCCAGAATCGTGAAGACGCCGGGCAGCTCGCGCTTGATGAGCCGGATTCCCTCGATGGTTTCGTGCGCGCTGTCGATCCACTCCGCGTCGCCCGTGGCGAGCGTGAAGGTCAGCGCATCGTAGATGAGATCTTCGGCCCGGAGGCCATACTCGCCCACGACGATGTCGTAGATGGCGCGCGCCACCTCGAGCTTGCGCTCGCGGGTCTTGGCCATGCCGACCGGATCGATCGTGAGCGCGACGAGCGCTGCCCCGTGCTTTTTCGCAATGGGGACGACGGAATCGATTCGCGTGCGGCCGTTCTCCATGTTGATGGAGTTGATGATGCCGCGCCCAGGCAGATGCTGGAGCGCCGCCTCGATGACCGGCGCCTCCGTCGAGTCGATCATCAGCGGCGTCTCGACGCTCATCGACAGGAGCTTCACCACCTTCGACATCTGTTCCGCTTCGTCGCCACGCTCCGTGAGCGCGACGCAGACGTCGAGCACATGCGCGCCGCTGTCCTGCTGCTCGCGCGCGACCTCGAGGATGCCTTCGTAGTCGTCGGCCAGGAGGAGGCGTTTCACCTTGCGCGAGCCCTGCGAGTTCACGCGCTCGCCGACGATGAGCGGCGCAGGCTCCTGTCGCAGCCACGTCGCACGCATGGCCGACGACACCTTCGCCTCGCGCTGATGCGCCGGGTGCGCGACCGGGGACAAGTCGCTCACCGTGCGCACGATGGCGGCGAGGTGCTCCGGCGTCGTCCCGCAGCAACCGCCAACGATGCGGACGCCGAAGTCGCGCACGAGCTCGCCCAGCATGGCCGCCATCGGCTCGGGCTCGAGCGGATAGATCGCCTCGCCCGTGCCCGTGTTGAGCGGCAGACCGGCGTTCGGAATGACAGACAGCGGCAACGACGCATGCTCGCTGAGGAACCGCACAGGCTCGCGCATGTGCTCCGGCCCAGTCGAGCAATTGAGTCCCACCACGTCTACGCGCATGGCCTCCAGCGTCGCCAGCGAACTCGCGATGTCGGTGCCGAGGAGCATGCGTCCACTCGTGTCGAGCGTGACCTGCGCCTGAACCGGCACACGATGTCCCAGCTCGGTGAACAACCGCTCGAAGCCGGTGATTGCCGCCTTCACCTCGAGAATGTCCTGCGCCGTCTCGACGAGGAGCACGTCCACGCCGCCTTCGACGAGGTACTTCGCCTGGAGGTAATACGTCTCCGCGAGAGCCTCGAAGGTGATGTTGCTCAGCGTCGGGTCGCTGCTGGACGGCAGCATGCCTGTCGGCCCGATGGAGCCCGCAACGAAGCGAGGATGCTCCGGCGTTGCGAACTTGTCGCACGCCGCGCGGGCCAGGCGCGCCGCCTGTACGTTCAGCTCTCGCGCCTTCTCCTCGATGCCCCACTCGCGAAGCCGGTGCGGCGTGCTCTGAAACGTGCAGGTCTCCACCACATCGCATCCCACGGCCAGGAACGATTCGTGGATGGACTGGATCACGTCGGGGCGTGTGAGCACCAGGTGGTCGTTGCAGCCCTCCAGCGCCTTGCCACCGTAGTCCTCGGGGGTGGGATTGTGGCGCTGAATGTTGGTGCCCATGGCGCCGTCGTACACGAGGACCCGTCGTGCGATGGCGTCGAGGTAGGGATGCATGTCCCGCGGGGGGCGATTCGTCATTCGTCGAAAAAAAAAAGAGCCCAAACGCGATAGTGCGGGCTCGCGCTTTAGCGGTGGATTAACGTGGCCGCAATTTGCCGGAAATCGCCACGACTGACGGTTAACCTTCTCCCTTGATACTTAGCGGATGTGATAGTACCGGGCAAGCGCGTGCTGGACGCGCGGCACCTGCGGACCGAGATTCCTGCGGCCCAAAGCTCGCGCAGGGAACGATTCATGAAGGGGCGGTACACTATCCGATACTCACACTCATGAACGACCTCGCATCCACCTGCGTGGAAACAAGCGCGCCTCCCGCGTATGGAGATCTGGGGCGTGCGCTGGCGCCGCTGCTCGAGCATCTGGGCGAGGGCTGCTTCTACGTCTACGACGACCTCCGCGTCGCCTTTCTGAACGCGGCGGCGCGGCGCGACATCGCGGCGCGTGGAGCTGATCCCGACGGGTTTCCTGGCGAGCCCCTGTGGAACCTCCTTCCGTATCCTCCGGACTGGCCGGCTCGCGTGGCCGTGGAGCAAGCCATCCGCGACCGACTGCCGTGCTACTTCACCACGCTCGGCACCTACGGCAACTATTGGGTCGACATCGACGTCGTTCCGCAGGAGCAGGGCGTGTTGATCTATTATCGCGACGTCACGCCGAGCCATAACCTCGCCGGGGCGCAGGCGGCGTCGGAGAGCGCCCTCCAGGCGACGACGGCGCGCATGCAAACGCTGATCGACGAAGCGCCCCTTGCCGTGATTCTGCTCGATCCCGATCTCCGGATCGTCCACTGGAATCCCGCCTCCGAAGCGATGTTCCAGTGGAAGGCCGCGGAGGTGGTCGGACGGCCGCTCCCGACCGTGCCCAGCGACGAGACGCAGAGCTTCGAGGCAAACGCCCTGCGAACGCTGCGAGGCGAGTCGCTGCGAGCGGTTCCCGCGCGCCGTCGCCGGAAGGACGGCGTCGTCCTCGACGTCCAGATTTCCGCCACCGCGATGCGCAACGCCCAGGACGCAATCACCGGCATCGTGGTGATGATTTCCGACGTCACGGCGCACCGGAAGCTCGAGGCGCAGCTTCGCATGGCACAGAAGATGGAAGCCGTGGGAATGCTGGCGGGGGGCGTCGCGCACGACTTCAACAACCTGCTCACGGCCATCAAGGGGTTCACCTCCCTCCTTCAGATGTCCGTCTCACCGGAAGACGAGGCTGCCGAGTTTCTGGGCGAGATCAACAAGGCAGCCGATCGTGCGGCCGCCCTCACCGCGCAGCTGCTGGCGTTCAGCCGCCGCCAGCTCCTTCGCCCCGAGCCGATCGACCTCAATGCGCGCGTGCGCGAGCTGGAGCGTATGCTGCGGCTCCTGCTCCGCGAAGACGGAAACCTCGTGCTCGACCTCGATCCCGCGCTCAACAAGGTGCAGGCCGATCCAGGTCAGATCGAGCAGGTCGTCCTGAACCTGGTCGTGAACGCACGAGACGCGCTGCACGATCAGGACGGAGGCCGCGTCATCATCAAGACGCGCAATGCCGAGCTCCGAGATGAGTTCGCGCACTGGGGCGTGCAGGAGGCGCCAGGCCACTATGTCCGTCTCGACGTCATCGACAACGGCATCGGCATGGACCGCGCGACTCAGGCCCGGATCTTCGATCCATTCTTCACCACGAAGGAACCGGGACACGGCACCGGCCTCGGCCTCGCGACGGTCTTCGGCATCGTGAAGCAGAGCAACGGATACGTGTGGGTGGAATCGAGTCCGGGCGAGGGAGCGTCGTTCACCGTCTACCTGCCGCGTGCCAGCCAGGCCGCGCGTACGTCCGAATCATTTGCCACCGAGCATACCGGCGGCGGCGAGATCATTCTCCTCGTGGAGGATGAAGACGCCGTGCGCCGCGTCGCCCGGCGCGCTCTCGAGCTGCAGGGCTTCCGTGTCGTCGAGGCGTCCGACGGCCAGACCGCCGTCGAGTGGGCCGAGGCGAACCATCTCGACTTGTTGTTGACCGATGTCATGATGCCGCGCATGAGCGGCACGGCTGTCGTGAGTCGGATTCGCCAGACCAAGCCGGGCGTCAAGGTGTTGATGATGTCCGGGCACAGTGAGGAGCTGACGCGGCGGGGAACGCTCGAACCGGGTACGCCATTCATCAAGAAGCCGTTCACGCCGGCGCAACTGACACAGATCGTTCGCGACACGCTGGACGCCGTACCGGCGGACTGACGTTTCGTCAGACCTCCGCGGCCAACAAGGAGTTGCGCCGCCAGTACAGGAACACCGGCACGCCTGCCGCGAGCACCATCACCCCGCGCAGCGCATTGCCCGGATTGGACGCCACCGAACCGAACACCACGTACGCGGACGCGGCCACGAACAGGATGACGCTCACGGGATACAACGGCGCACGATAGCCACGATCCGTCACCTGCTCGCGCGCGTCGCGCCGGCGGAATACCACGAGCGTCAGGGCCGTCGCGCCGAAGAAGATCCAGTCGCCGAACACCACCCAGTCGAGGAGCTGGCCGTAGGTGCCGGTCATGATGAGCACCGACGCCACGATCGCCTGCAACAGCAGCGCACGCAGTGGAGTGCGCCAGCGCGGATGCAGATCCGCCAGCGCCGCGAAGAAGAGTCCGTCGCGGGCCATGGCCTGATACACGCGAGGCGAGACCAGAATCACGAGATCGAGAAATCCGAACGAGGACGCCGCGACGCCTGCTGCGATCAGCCGCCGGCCGCTCGTTCCGGCGACGATTGCCATGGTGTCCGACGCTGGCGCTCTGCTCGCGGCCAGGCCTGCGACTCCCAGTGCGCGCAGATACGCGAGATTGGCGCCGAGATACACCACTACCACGATGAGCACGCCGAGAACGAGCGCACGTGGCAGCGTACGCTCCGGATCGCGCAGCTCCTCGGCCACGAAGTTCGTCTGCTGCCAGCCGCCGAAGGTGAAGAGCACCGGAACGAGCGCTGTGCCGAGCACCAGAAAGATCTCGCGAACGGAGTGAGGCGTGGGCAGCGACAAGGTCGGCGGCGTCGGGATCGATGACACGAACAGGGCCGCGACGAGCAACGATGCCAGGGCGGCCAGCTTGAGGATCGTGAACACGTTCTGCGTCACGGCTCCAGGCTGCACGCCGAAGGCGTTGACGATCGTGAGGACCACGACGGCGCCGAGTGCAATCGGCTTGATGAGATCGGGAGAAAGTCCCGCAAGCTGCGTCGCATAGGTGGCGAACGTCACGGCTACCGCCGCGATGGCGCCTGTGGCAATCGCAAGCAGCAACGCCCAGCCATACAGAAATGCGGGGAGCGGGCCGAATGCGTCGCGGAGATAGGCGTAGCCACCGCCGACTTGCGGACGACGCCGGCCGAGCTCGGCGAAGATGAACGCGCCGAGCAGCGCGATCACCGCACCGAGCGACCAGGCGCTGATCGTCAGCGTGGCGGTGCCGGTTCGCGCGGCCACCGCCTGCGAGCTGATGAAAATGCCGGAGCCAATGATGCCACCAACCACGAGCATCGTGGCGGAGAAGAGCCCAAGGCTGCGCGAGTAGGTCGCGCGATCGTCCTGCTCGCTGCCGGACGGCACTACGGCTTGCAGATGCCGCCGTACGTCTCCGGCCTCCGGTCACGAAAGAACTGCCACGTGTTCCGCACCTGCCGGATCATGTCGAGATCGAGCTCGGCCACGATCAATTCGTCCTTGTCCCGGCTGCCCGTGGCGAGCATCTGCCCACGTGGATCGCAGAAGTAGCTCTGGCCGTAGAACTCGCCGATGTTCCATGGCGCCTCGATGCCCACACGGTTGATGGCGCCGACGAAATATCCGTTCGCCACAGCGTGCGCCGGCTGCTCGAGCTTCCAGAGGTATTCCGAGAGGCCGGCAACCGTCGCCGACGGATTGAACACGATCTCCGCGCCATTGAGGCCGAGCGCGCGCGCGCCTTCGGGGAAATGGCGGTCGTAACAGATGTAGACGCCGACCTTCGCGTAGCGCGTCTGGAACACGGGATATCCGAGGTTGCCGGGCTTGAAGTAGTACTTCTCCCAGAATCCTGGTGCGACCTGCGGAATGTGGTTCTTGCGATACTTGCCCAGGAATGCGCCGTCGGCGTCGATGACGCCGGCGGTGTTGTAGTACACGCCAGTGGCCTCGACCTCATACAGCGGCACGATGATCACCATGCCGTGCTTCCGCGCAGTCTCCTGCATGAGCTTCGTCGTCGGCCCGTCGGGAATCGCCTCCGTCGCCTCGTACCACCGCGGCGTCTGCTCGGCGCAGAAATACGGGCCCGTAAAGATTTCCTGCATGCAGAGGATCTGCACGCCCTGATCGGCCGCTCGCTCGATCAACACCATGTGCTTGTCGACATTCGCCTGGCGAATTTTGTCGAGGGGCGCGTTCGTGTCGAGCGCGTTCGACGCCTGAATGAGTCCGCATTTCACGATCTGGGACATGACCGACACTCACGTGGAAATTGTGAAGCGCAGGATGCGACGCTCAGGACCGGCGCTGACCGACGCCCGCCTTCATCAGGGCGAGGTAGAGCGCGAAGCTCAGCCCGAAGGTAACGAACCACGCGTACCGATAGAGATGATCCAGCAGGCTGGGATTCGCGACGTTGCCGCCGGGCGTCGTTGCCGCGTGCAGGAACCCGGGCACCACTGGAAGCACCGCGACCACGAGCGCGATCATCGCCGCCGGATTCCACCCGCCGCGATAAGTGTACGCGCCATTCTCACGAAACAGGTCGTGCAGTGAAAGCTGCTGCTTCCGGAGCACCCAGTAGTCGGCGATCAGAATGCCGCCCAACGCGCCCATGAGGCTCGAGTAGCCCACGAGCCACGTGAAGATGTATGCGCCCGCGTCCGAATAGAGCTTCCAGGGCATCATCAGCACGCCCACGACCGCCGTGATGAGCCCGCCCATCACGTAGCTGATCTTCTTCGGGTTCAGATTTGAGAAGTCGTTCGACGGGGACACGACGTTGGCCGCCATGTTGGTATGCAACTGTGCGGCAAGCACCACGAGCGTTGCGGCGATGATCACCGCGGTGCCGCCGATCTTCGTGACGAGGACGACGGGATCCCACTCGGGCTTTCCGAAAATGACGATCGTCGCACTGGTGACCGCCACGCCGATGAACGCGAACGCCGTCATGGTCGTCGGCAGCCCCATCGCCTGCCCGAGCATCTGCGACTTCTGGCTGCGTGCGTATCGCGTAAAGTCGGGGATGTTGAGGCTCAACGTGGCCCAGTATCCCACGGCAGCAGTCAGCGCAGGCGGAAAGATGGTCCAGAAGGGCAGCGCATTTGCGCCTTGAAGGCGCGACGACTCACTGAGGATATGAGCGAGACCACCGCCGTGCTCGATGCCCCACAGCAGAAGGATCGTGCTGCCGGTGATGAGCACCGGCGCGGCCGCGCTGCCAAGATGCTTGATGCTTTCGATGCCGCCCGCGATGATCGCGACCTGAAGGAGCCAGAAGAGCAGGAACGCGATTGCGATACCGCCGGGAACGGTCGTCCATCGTGGCCACGCCGCCGTGAGGAGCGTGTTGAGCGCCAGCGCGGCGATCCACGTCTGAATCCCGAACCATCCACAGGCCACGATGGCCCGGAGAATTGCCGGCACGTTCGCGCCCTTCGTGCCGAACGCCGCTCGGCACAGCACCGGAAAGGAGATCCCGTACTTCGTGCCGGCGTGCGCGTTCAGGATCATCGGCACGAGCACGATGGTATTGCCGAGCAGGATCGTGAGCATGGCCTGCCACCACGTCATGCCCTGCGTCATCATCCCCGACGCGAGCGTGTAGGTCGTGATGACGACGCTCATGCCGATCCACAGGGCGGCGATGTTGTACGTGGACCAGGTGCGCCGCGACAGTGGCGTGGGTGCGAGATCGGGATTCCACAGCGAGCTGGCCGACAGGTCGGCGTCCACCGTCACGAAATCCACCGTGTACGAGGCCGCCTCGATCTCGTTCGAGAGCCTCACGCGGGCGCCCCCGCGAGGCCGGCTCTCGTGCGCGGAAGCCACTGCCCGCGTCCCTCCTTGCCGACGACCTTGTAGTCGTCCACGATCACTTCGCCACGCGAGAGTGTCGTGCGAGCGAATCCGGCGAGCTCCCAGCCTTCAAACGGCGACCAGTCCGCGTTGGTCTCCATCTCGTCCGGCCGCACGGTGTGTGTCCGCGTGGGGTGGATGATCGCGAGATCGGCGTCGGCGCCGATGGCGATGGAGCCCTTCTTCGGCGCGAGTCCCATGATGCGCGCTGGATTGGTGCTGAGCTTCGCGCACATCTCCTCGAGCGTGAGCCGCCCCTCGAGCACACCCTTCGTGTACGTGAGGGGCATCAGCGTCTCGAGGCCGGGCATCCCCATGGGAATCTTCGTCCAGTCCCCTTCCCACATGGCCTTCTGATCACGCGTGAACGTGCAGGTGTCCGTCGAGATGACAGACACTTCGCCACTCCTGAGCCCACGCCACAGGCGCTCGGAATCGGCGGGCTTCTTGAGCTGCGGACAGCACGCGAACAGATGCCCGTCCTCTCGGCTGAAGACGGAATCGTCCAGCACGAGATACTGCACGCACGTCTCGGCGAGCACCGGCACGCCACGGCCCTGTGCGGCGCGGATGGTATCCGCCCCCTCGCGCGTGGACATGTGGACGATGTAGAGCTGGCCGCCGGTCGCTTCGCTCCACTGTACCACCCGCTGGATCGCCTCTGCTTCCACGAAGTTCGGTCGCGTCATCGCGTGCAGCACCGCGCCGTGCTGCTTCATCAGCTCCGGCGTATGATGCCGGGCAATGAGCTCATCCAGCACGCGCGACGATTCGGCGTGCACGAGCAGCATGGCGCCGTGCTCCTTCATCCGTTCCAACGTGCCGAACAGCGCGCGGTCGTCCGACTGCCAGCCCTCGGACTCATAGATCATGAACTCCTTGAAGGTGGTGAAGCCCCGCTTCACCATCCCCGCGATCTGATCCTTGTGCTCGTTGTAGCGGGTGATGCAGATGTGAAAGGTGTAATCGACGAGCGACTTCCCCTCCGCCTTCTGCATCCATGTGTCGGCGGCTTCGCTGAGCGATCCCGTTGCGCTTGGAATGGCGAAGTCGATGACGGTGGTGACACCGCCCCGCGCGCCGCCGCGCGTCCCCGTCCGATAGTCGTCGGCGGAAACAGTGCCGCAGAACGGCAGCTCGAGATGCACGTGCACGTCGATCACACCGGGAATGACGTGATGTCCCGAAGCGTCGATGATCTCCGCGCCTTCGGTGTCGAGCCCGGCGCCCAGCGCGGTGATCTTCTCACCCGAAATGCCGATGTCGCCGGTGAACGTACCACCGGGCGTCACGACGTTTCCGCCGCGCACTATGCGATCAAACTTCACGGCTTACCGCACTTGCCCGAGTGCTCTGTCAAACGCCTCGAGCGCATAGTCCACGTCATCCGCCCCAATGCACATCGGCGGCTTGATCCGAAGCACGTTGCCGTCGATGCCGCCCTTGCCCACCAACACGTTGAGCTCGCGGAGCGCCTCCATGAGATCCAGCGTCTCCTGCTTGGCCGGCGCCTTGGACGCACGGTCCCGCACGAGCTCGAGTCCCAGCATCAGCCCCTTTCCGCGCACGTCGCCAATGAGCGAGTGCGACCGCTGGAGCCTCTCGAGGCCACCCTTGAAACGGGCGCCGAGCACTCGGCAGTTCTCCTGGAGCTCGTCTTCGTCGATGATGTCGAGCACGGCCAGGCCGGCCGCCGTGGACACGGGATTGTTCGCGAACGTATTGAAGTGAATTCGCTGTGTGAGCGAGCGAGCGATCTCCATCCGCGTCGTCACCGCGCCAATCGGCGCTCCATTGCCGAGTCCCTTGGCCATCGTGACGAAGTCGGGCACGACGCCCCAGTTCTGGAATCCCCAGTAGTGATCTCCGGTGCGGCCGAAACCCGTCTGCACTTCGTCCGAGATACAGAGCCCGCCATTTTCGCGAATGATCGCGTATACCTCTTTCAGGTAGTTCGGCGCTCCATACGTCACGCCGCCGACGCCTTGCATGGGCTCGGCGAGAAAGGCCGCGACCTTGCCGGAGGTGGTAAAGCGAATCATGTCGCGGATGTCCGCTGCGGACTTCGACGCGATCTCCTCCGGCGTACCGGCGAACGGGCTGCGATACGGATCGGGATTGATCGCGTGGTGCACGTTTCCGTCACCGCCGACGGGATACTTCCACGTGCTGTGCGACGTCAGTCCCATCGCACTCGGGCTCCCGCCATGATACGAATTGCGCAACGCGATCACGTCGCGGTGGCCGGTGTGCAGCCGTGCCATCTGAATCGCGAGATCATTCGCCTCGCTGCCCGAGTTCGTGAAGTACGTGACGTCGAGTCCTGGCGGCATCTTCGACGCAAGCTTCTTGGCCAGCATCGGAAAGTTCGGATGCAGGTAGATCGTGGTGGCGTGCTGCAGCGTGCCCACCTGCCGCGTCACGCGCTGCACGAACTTCGGATGGCAGTGACCCACGCTCACGGTGACGATGCCGGCCAGGCAGTCCAGGTAGCGGCGGCCCGTCTCGTCGTAGAGGTACTGCATGTAGCCCTCGACGATGAGCAGCGGCTCGCGGTAGATGGTGTACACCGCAGGATTCGTGTACTGCTTCCGCATCGCAATCAGCTCCGCTTTCGGCGGGCCGTCGTATGGACGCGGCGTATGATCGACGGGCGGCAGCTCGAGCTGCGGAGCGATGGTGGTCATAGAGATTCAGGTGTGGTCAGTTGTGTTGCATTGCCACAGAGGACACAGAGGCGATTACCGCCGGGCACATAAGAGCGAGCTACCCAAACTGGACGCAAAAAAAGCCAATTACCACAGAGGACACAGAGGCATAGAGAACCACAGAAGGTCTTTTTTTATTTCTTGGGTCGTTCTCGGTGCCCTCTGTGCCCTCTGTGGTTAATAGCCGTCGCGTGGTGATGCTGTTCCGTCGTGTGGTGATGCTGTTCCGTAGTGATGTTGTTCTGAGGTGAATTGCCGTTCTCTGTGGTGAATGGCTCTTAGGTGAACGATCTCACGACGTCACTACCTCGGCAGTCTCTGGAGCCGCATACCCCTCGACAGGCTCGTACCCGCCCTTATATGCGTCACCCTCGGGCCGCCGGATCTGTGACTGAAGTACGACACGATCTCGCCGTGCACCTCGGAAATCTTCCACCGTCGTCCATCCCTTCGCGGCGTTCGCCTCCAGAAACGCATCGAGGCCCGCATTCAGGCGCTTGATCACGTTCGGCCCGATCGCGCTGTCGAGCATGGCCGCCGTGCACACCTGCACCGTGCCCGCGCCGAGCAGGAAATAGGAGAGCGCCTGCCCGAAGTCCGACACGCCGCCGATGGCCGAGAACGCCCGGTCGGGGAATGCATTCGTCATGCGCGCCATGTTCGCCAGCGACATCGGCAAGATGGCGGGTCCGCCCAAGCCGCCGCTCGACACCAGTCCGTCCACGTTGATCTCGAACTCGAGTGTCTCGGGATCGATGAGGGGAAGCGACGGAAACGTGTTCGAGGAGACGATGGCGTCGGCGCCACCACGGAAGCAGGCGCCGGCTTCCTCAACGATGTCCTGTGTGGCGGGCGTCAGCTTCGTCCACACCGGCACCTTCGCGACGCCCTTCACCGCCTCCGTCACCGTGGAACAGAGCACGGTGTCCTTGCCGATGTTGGAGCCCATGTCCTTCCGGTCCATGTGCGGGCACGAAAAGTTGAGCTCGAGACCGTCCGCACCGGCATCCTGGCACCCCTCCGCCAGTGTCTGCCACGCCCTCAGCTCCTTGTCGTTTCCGGAGCCCGCCATGATCGACGCGATCACGACCTTTGTCGGATGCGCCTGCTTGATGCGCCGGATTCGCGGCACCCACCACTCCAGCGCCTTGTCCGAGATCAGCTCCCAATTCCACGAGCCGTGCAGGGCGGCACCCGGCCGCTTCTTCATCGACACGTAGTTGTCATCCGCGGACGTGCGGAAGAATTTCGTTCGCGCGCCGACGACGTTCACCACGGGATGCAGCCCGATCGTCTTGACCACCACGCCGCCCCAGCCCGCATCGAAGGCGCGCAGAATGTTGTTCTCGGACTCCGTCGGCGGCGCCGACGAGAGGAGAAAGGGATTCTCGAATCGAATCCCGGTGAACGTGACCGAACGGTCCGCCATGGTATTCCTCCTCAGCTCATCCAGTTGACGCCTGCTTCCTTGTTCCACTTGGTCGTCATCTTCTTCGCCTGCGTCCAGAACTCGATCGATCCTCTTCCCGTGATGTCGCCGACCCCGAAGCGGGACTCGTTCCAGCCGCCGAACGAGAACGGCTCACGCGGCACGGGCACGCCGACGTTCACGCCGACCATCCCGGCGCTCGCCTTCTCCATGACGTAGCGCGCCACGCCGCCGCTCTCGGTGAACACCGACGCCGCATTCCCGTATCGCGACGCATTCTCGATGGAGATCGCCTGTTCCACGTCCTTCGCGCGCACGATCACGAGCACGGGTCCGAACACTTCCTCAGTCGCAATCCGCATGTCAGGCGTGACATAGTCGATGATCGTCGGGCCGAGATAATATCCATCCTCACGCCCCGACACCGTCGCGTTGCGTCCGTCCACGAGCACCTTTGCTCCGGCCGCCTCCGCCTCGGTGATGTAGCGGATGATCCGCTCCCTTGCGGCGGCGGAGATGACGGGGCCGACGTCCCGGCCGGGCACCATCGCCTTCGCCACCTCCACCATGCGCGCGATGATGTGGTCCGTCTGAGAGACAGCCACCATGACGCTCGCCGCCATGCATCGTTGTCCCGCGCATCCCGACATGGACGCGACGATGTTCGTCGCCGCCATCTCGCGGTCGGCGTCCGGCATCACGATCAGGTGATTCTTCGCCCCACCGAGTGCGAGACAGCGCTTGAGATGCGACGTCGCGCGACGGTAGACGATCTGCGCCACACGCGTGGAGCCGACGAAGCTCACCGCGGCAATGTCGGGATGATCACAGATGGCTTCGACCGTCTCTTGTCCGCCGTGTACCACCTGGAGCACACCGTCCGGCAGCCCCGCCTCGTGCAGCAGCTCGACGATGCGTCGCGCGCTCAACGGCACGAGCTCCGACGGCTTGAGGATCATGCAGTTGCCCAGTCCAATCGCATTCGGAATGGACCAGTTCGGCACCATGTTGGGGAAGTTGAACGGCGTGATCGAGGCCACCACGCCCACCGGAAAACGCTCGACGCGACACTCCACGCCGCGGCTCACCTCCAATACTTCGCCGGTGACGATCTGCGGCAGCGAGCACGCGAACTCGGTGAGCTCCGCGCTCTTGAGCACTTCCGCACGGGCCTCACTGGCGATCTTTCCATTCTCTTCCGTGACCAGCGCCGAGAGCTCGTCGATGTGCCGTTCGAGCAACGCCTTGTATCGGTACAGGACCTGAACCCGTTCCTTGATGGGCCGCGATGACCAGGCAGGGAAGGCGGCCCGGGCCGCGGAGACAGCGGCATCGACGTCGCGCGCCGAGGAGAGAGGGACGCGCGAAATGACGCGACCGATGCTCGGGTCGTAGACGTCCAGCGTTGGACCATCCGGCGACACGAAAGCGCCGCCGATGCAGTTCTGCACTTCGGCGTATTTCATTCGTAATGATGTGAAGCGGGCGCGAGGTCAGCAAGGCTCGCGCACCGTGAAACCGCTCTGCGCTCCGGCCTACCGACCTGTTGGCAGCAGCCCTCGCACCGCGTCCTCGGTCGTTCCCTCGATCTCGACCGTCTTGGCACGCGAGCTGAGACCGGCCACCACCGTCACTGCGCGCTGCGGAACACCCAACCGCTCGGCCAGCAGCTCCACGAGCGCCGCGTTTGCCGCTCCGTCTACCGGTGGTGCCTGAAGGCGCACCTTGAGCGCTCCACCATGGAGTCCAACGATCTCGGTGCGCGACGAGCGAGGCTGGACGTGCACACTGACCCGGATCGTCCCGCCTCGCACGCTGGTGAGCGATTCACGGTTCACCGTCAACCGCTCACCGTCCTAGAGCCGCGTCTCCGGCGGCGTCGTCCGCGGCGCTCGGCCCGTCGTCCGCGCTCGATCGGCGATGGACTGTACCAACGCGGCCAGGCGGTGTCGCTCCAGTGGCAGCGTGAGATCGGCCAGCACCGCGCGCTGGAGCGTCGGCGACAGCGGCGCCAGGGTAGAGGACGCCGCACGATACAGCAGCCGCGCCCCACCGGCGAGAATCGGGACCGTGAGCATCTCCGCGCCCGCGCTGCTCGCCATCGAGCGATCCGCCACGAGGACCAGCGGAGGATGAATCGCCGCGAGGTCGGCCGCCTCCGCGAACGACGTCGTTACCGCCGGCCGATGTCCGAGCCGCGCGAGCGACTGGGCGAGGCCCTCCAGAAGGGCCAGATCGGTTCCCACCAGCATCACATTCGTCATTCTGCGCGCTGCTCCATCTCGTCAGACTCCCGGAAACAATACTCGCGTGACCAGCCCTTCCACCAATTGAAGCGCGAAGTATGCCACGATCGGCGTGATGTCGATCACACCAATCGTGGGAATCACCCGCCGCAGGGGGCGGAGCATCCACTCCGTGGCGCCAAAGGACCAGCGCATCCACACGCTGCCGGCCGCGCGCGGGAACCAGCTCCCGATGACGCGGACCAGCAGTGCAAAGCTGAAGAAACCGAAGGTCCAGTGGACCGCCAGCGCGAGCAGTCCCTCCGCGCCCAGCGTCGTTGCCATGAAGACTTCACGCACCAGGCCGAAGAGGACGTCCACGATCGCGAGCGCCAGCGCCGCGATCACGACGTAGGCGACGACCGCCCACCAGGGGGTGGCGGACGGATGGCCCCCCGCGCGCAGCACCTGACGCTCGATGCCGTCGAGCCGCGGGTCCACCTGGGCGCGCATGAAGCGCGCGACACCGCTGAACGGGTTGATGCGCCGCGTTCGCACCGCCCAATCGGCCGCGGCAAGGACGACCATCGCGACGCCGCCAGCCAACAGCACGGAACGAAGCACTGCGGTGAAAGCCGAGAGAGCGGACAGTGCGTCGGGCATGAGGCAATACTGATGGCCGTTCGGCTCCGCTACAAGTGCGTTATGACACCCTTACATTTGGGAGGACCAGAACAGGGGATCAATGCCGAACGCCGACGGTGACCGCCGCCACTGGCTCGTCAAGTCCGAGCCGGATGCCTTCTCGTTTGACGACCTCATGGCCAGTCCGCGACGCACGTCGCACTGGGACGGCGTACGGAACTTTCAGGCGCGCAACACGCTGCGCGACGGGATGAAGAAGGGCGATCTCGTCTTCTTCTACCACTCGAGCGCCGATCCAACAGCCATCGTCGGCGTAGCCGAGGTGGTGCGTGAGGGATACCCTGACCACACCGCGTTCGACAAGTCCGACTCCCATTACGATCCGAAGAGCAAGCCGGACGCGCCGACCTGGTTCATGGTGGACCTCAAGGGCGTCGAGAAGCTCAAGCGTCCCGTGACGCTTGCGGAGCTCCGCACGGTCAAGGGACTCGAGAGGATGGTGCTGCTTCAGAAGGGCAGCCGGCTGAGCGTCCAGCCCGTGTCGCCCAAGGAGTGGGACATCATCTACGCACTCGGCATGCGCGGCTAGGCTCTCGAGCGGCGCCGGCGCCATGACATAACGTCGTCCCGCGCGCATGCGCAGTTTGTTTCTTCGAGATACATTTCAGCGCCGGTTGGTTTTGGGGGTTGGGTTCTTTATGGAGAGGGAAATGAGCAAGACGGAGTCGAAGGGGACGGGTGCCGGCGATGGGGCGCTCGAGATCAAGGACACGCGCACCGGGTCGACGTACTCGGTTCCCATCATGCCACCGGCCACGGAGGGCGACACCGCCATCCGCGCCATGGACCTGCGGCCCATCAAGGTCGAGGCTGGTGAATTCGGGTTGATGACGTACGACCCGGCCTTCATGAACACCGCCTCATGCAAGAGCGCCATCACTTTCATCGATGGCGACAAGGGAATCCTCCGCTATCGCGGTTATCCCATCGAGCAACTCGCCGAGAAGGCCAGCTTTCTCGAGGTGGCGTGGCTGCTGCGCAACGGCGAGCTGCCGACGCAGGCGCAGTACGACGACTGGACGCACCAGATCACGTTCCACACGTACGTCCACGAGAACATCAAGACCTTTCTCTCCGGTTTTCGCTACGACGCGCATCCGATGTCCATGCTCACGAGCACGGTCGCGGCGCTGTCGAGCTTCTATCCCAACGCCAAGAACATTCAGGATCCGGAGGAGCGCCACATCAGCATCGTGCGGTTGCTCGCCAAGCTGCCGACGCTCGCGGCGTTCTGTTTCCGTCATGTGAAGGGCCTTCCGATCATCTATCCGGACAACGACCTGAGCTACGTCGAGAACTTTCTCTCGATGGTGGCGCGGATGTCCGAGCCGAAGTACGAGTCGAACCCCGTGTTCACCAAGGCGCTGGAGGTGTTGTTCATTCTTCACGCCGATCACGAGCAGAACTGTTCCACCAACGCCGTGCGCGCCGTCGGCAGCTCGCACGTCGACCCCTTCTCGGCCGTTGCGGCCGGGATTGCCGCGCTCTATGGCCCGTTGCATGGCGGCGCCAACGAGGCCGTGCTGCACATGATCAAGGAGATCGGTGACGTGAAGAACGTCGCCGGCTTCATCGAGGGCGTGAAGGGCGGGAAGGGTAACCGTCTCATGGGCTTCGGTCACCGCGTCTACAAGAGCTACGATCCGCGCGCGCGCATCGTGAAGAAGCTCGCCGACGACGTATTCAAGGTGGTCGGCGTGGACAAGGATCTCGAGATCGCGCTGGAGCTCGAGCGCATCGCGTTGTCCGACGACTATTTCGTCTCGCGAAAGCTCTACCCCAACGTGGACTTCTACACGGGGCTGATCTATCGGTCGATGGCGTTCCCCACGGATTTCTTTACCGTGCTGTTCGCCGTGGCGCGTACGGCGGGGTGGCTCGCGCAGTGGGAGGAGATGCTGAACGACAAGGAGCAGAAGATCGCCCGCCCGCGGCAGATCTATACCGGATACGGCGAACGGGCCTATTCGACGTCGCTGGATTATTCAGTCGCGACGGCCAGGAAGGACGCGGTTCGGAAATAGGCCTGACGGTGCGCTCCGTGCCGCGCTCATGGTTTTGCGCGACGCACAGAGTGCTCGCACCGGACACGCGTGGCAGTGCGCGATCCGCGCCGTGCAGATGAGCGCTCCCAGTTCCATGATCGCCTGATTGTGCGTCCACGTGGCCGCGCCCGTGCGGGGAAGGATCGCGCGCGCGATCGCCCAGATCTCCTTCTGTCCTCGCGTTGACTTGGCGTTCACGTGCGGCGCGAAGACGCGCCGAACGACTCGCGCGACATTCGTATCCACGAGCGCCTCTCTCCGCTCGTACGCGAAGGAGCTCACCGCGCCGGCGGTGTATGCGCCCACGCCGGGCAGCGCGCGCAATGCCGCGGTATCGGCTGGCAGCGCGGCGTCGTCATCACGCCCACCGTCGGTCACGACTCGCGCCAATGCGCGGAGGTTCCGCGCACGAGCATAGTAACCGAGCCCCTCCCACGCCTCCATGACGCGTTTCGGGCGTGCGCGTGCGACATCACCCAGCGTCGGGAACGTCTCGAGAAACTCCGCATACTTCGGTACGACGCGCGACACCTGCGTCTGCTGCAGCATCAGCTCGGATACGAGCACCTGATAGGGATCGCGCGTTCGACGCCATGGAAGATCCCGTCCATTGGCCCTGAACCAGCGGCGAATGGCACTGCTGAATTTGGCGTACTGTCTCCGTCGGGCTGGGGACGCCGCGATCGCGTACTTCCCCTCGCTCACTGAGGCGTCCAACTCGGCGCAGCGGTGAACAGCCCATCCACGAATCCGATGCGATGGGCGAGAAACAGGCCGAACGCAATGCTCGCGAGTCCCGACGCGACGCGCAGCCGGTGATTCAGTCCCGCAAATCGATGCGTTGCGACCACCGACGGCGCCGCGATGGACACGGTGATCAGCATCATCCCCGCGATGGTGCCGACACCAAACACGGCCAGATAGCACGCGGCCCACAGCGGACTCGGAATGAGCGCCACCTGCGGAAGCGTCGCCACCGCGGCCGAACCGGCGAGCCCGTGGACGAATCCCACCGTCAGCGGGCGCGCGGTGCTGTCCACCACGCGGCGTTCACTCCCGGCCAGTGTCAGGAGACCGAGGACGACGAGCATCACCGCCACCGCGAACTCGAGCGACAGCCCGAGCCGCGCGGGAATCGCGGAGAGCTGCACCTTGAGCACGATGATCGCGCCGCCGACGAGCAGGATGGTGGCAGTGTGCCCGATGCCCCAGAGCGCGCCAGTGCGAGCAGCGCGCACGACCGACTGTTGCTGCGACACGATCGTCGTCACCGCGACGACGTGATCGGGATCGGTGGCGTGCCGCATGCCCAGCAGGAAGCCGAGTATCACGACGCTCAGCAGCGCGGCTGTCATGTCAGGCGCTCCCGCCAACGGCCGCGCGTGCGAGCGCGAACCCCGCGAACGTCGCGGCAAATGCGACCGCAAGGCTGGCGGCGACGTTCAGTGCCGCCAGCCCGGCACCGCCACTCTCGAGGAGCGCTACCGTATCGGCGCTGAAGGTCGAGAACGTCGTGTAGCCGCCGCACAGTCCGACCACCAGCAAATACTGAATCGCGTTCGCCCGGTCCGGCTGGCGCGCCATGAACACGATGAGCACACCGATGAGCAGGGACCCGCTCGCGTTCACGAGCAGCGTCCCCACGGGAAACGGCTTCGCACCGGCGTGCGGCATCCAGCGCCCTAGGCGCTCCTGGAGCCACAGCCCGATCACGAGGCGCGCGAGTCCGCCCACGGCACTGCCGACGGCGACATAGACGTAATTCAGCATCGGTGGTCTTTGCGCATTCGTGCGACGCAATCTAACCTCAGCGACGATGACTTCGCCGATCACACTGTCCGACGTGGAACGAGCTCGGGAGCGCCTCGCACCCTGGCTCGCGCCGACGCCGGTGCGCACGTATCCCACCCTGGATCAGATCGTCCCGGGCGTCCGCCTTCTCGTGAAGCACGAGAACATGCAACCGACGGGCTCGTTCAAGGTCCGCAACGGCCTGTCCACGGTCACCGCGCTCGGCGACGCAGAGCGCCAACGCGGCGTCGTCGGCGCGACCACCGGCAACCACGGACTGGGACTCGCCTACGCAGGCCGCCAGCTGGGCGTCCCCGTGACGATCTGCGTGCCGCGCAACAACAACCCGGAGAAGAATTCGGCGCTCCGCGCCTGGGGCGCCACGGTGGTCGAGGAAGGGAAGGACTACGATGAGGCCGTTGCCGTCGCATCCCGGCTCGCGGCGGAGCGCGAGGTTACGCTCGCGCACTCGACCAACAACGTGAACGTCCTGAGCGGCGCCGGAACGATGACGCTCGAGCTCCTGGAGCAGACGCAGGATCTCGACGTGCTGCTCATTGCCGTGGGCGGCGGTTCGCAGGCGGTCGGCGCCATGACAGTCGCACGTTCGCTCAAGCCCACGCTTCAGATCGTCGGCATTCAGGCTGCCGGCGCACCGACGTTGCACGACGCCTGGCATGCGCGCGAACCACGCAAGGGGACACGCGCCGACACATTCGCCGAAGGCGTGGCGACGCGGTCCACCTACGAGCTGACTTTCCCCGCGCTGCTCGAAGGCCTCGCGGATTTCGTCACCGTCGCCGACGCCGAAATCGCCGAGGCCGTGCGTATCATTCTCGCGACGACGCATCATCTCGTGGAAGGCGCTGGCGCCATGGGCGTCGCGGCGGCGATCAAGCTGCGCGATCAGCTCGAGGGCAAGTCCGTTGGCGTCATCTTCTGCGGCGCGAACATGGACACAGGTGTGCTCCGCCGCATCCTGAATCGCGAGCTGTAGGTCAGCTGACCGTTCTCGTCTTCCGCTTCAGGAAGTCCATGAGGATGAACTGCCCAAGCGTCATGGTCGTGGTGAAATACGCCTTGCCGCGGCTGATCTCGCTCATGCGCTTCACGAATTCCACGAGGGCGCGGTCCCGCGCGAGCATGAAGGTGTTGATCATGATGCCCGCCTTCCGGCACGCCGCCACTTCCTGAAGCGTCTTCTCGATGACGGTGACGTCGAGCCCGAACGAGTTCTTGTAGATCTCACCGCCCGGCATCGTGAGCGCGCTCGGCTTGCCGTCGGTGATCATGATGATCTGACGCATGTCCTTCTTCTGCGCCATCAACAGGCGGCGGGCGAGCTTCAACCCCTCAGCCGTGTTGGTGTGATAGGGCCCCACCTGTGCGCTCGCCAACGTCGCCAACGGAATCTCCTCGGCGCTGTCGTGAAAGAGCACGACCTTGATCGAGTCTCCGGGAAATTGTGTCCGGATGAGATGCGTCAGCGCGAGTGCCACTTTTTTTGCCGGCGTGAAGCGATCCTCGCCGTAGAGGATCATCGAATGCGAGCAGTCGAGCATCAGCACCGTCGCGCAGCTCGAGCGATACTCGGCCTGGCGCACCATGAGGTCGCTGTAGTCGAGGTCCATCGGCACCGTGATGTTGCCCGTGCGGAGCAGCGAGTGCTTCAGCGTCTCGTTGACGTCGATGTTGAGGACGTCGCCGAACTCGTACGGTTTGCTCCAGCCGTCCGCCTCGATGCCAGTGGCGAGGTAGGGCGTGTCATGGCTGCCGAAGCTGGACTTGCCGAGCGATCCGAGCAGACCGCGCAACGTCTTGTAGCCGAGAAAGTCGATACCCTTCTCGGTGAGGCTGAAGTTGACGTCGCGCGCGGCCGCCTGTGCGAGTGATCCCTTGCCCGTGACCGGCTGGTGACCGGCCGGCATCTGCGGCGGCGCCTCGAGATTCAGGTACCCCTCGGCGATGAGGCGCTTCACCAGGTCGTCGAGCAGCTGCGCGAGCTTCGCCTGTGATTCCTCGTCGCCCTCACCGCGCAGCGCATCGAGCATCTCGGGCGTGAATTGCCCGCTCTCCATCAGCGCGTCGAGAATTGCCTGTCGCAGCGCGTCGAGGGAGCGGTCGCCCTGCTCCTCCATGCCCATGCCGTAGTGCGGATGGTTTTCCCCCGCAAAGCCCGACTGGAGCAGAAAGTCCGCGAGCTTGTCGAGCAGCGCCTGCAAATCGACTGCGTCGGCGAGCTCCGGCGAGAACTTGCTGTATGTGTGAAAGCGCATGCGGTCTCCCTCCCGTGAGATAACCCCGGGCGCACGCTCGAGGCAATGGGACCCGAAAGCGCGGCTGTCCGTATATTGGTCACGTGCCCGAAGCGAGATCGCTCAATCCATTCCGCGTCTTTCAAAAGCATCGGAATTTCCGGCTGTTTCTCATCGGCCAGACGCTCTCGCTCGTCGGCACGTGGATGCAGACGATGGCGCTCGGATGGCTTGCGCTCGAGCTCACCAACAGTGCGTTTCTGGTCGGCCTCGTGGCGACGGCGTCATCGGTGCCGATCCTCATCTTCACGATGCCGGCCGGCACCATCGTCGATCGTTCGGACAAGCTGAGGCTCGTGCGTTTCGCGCAGTTCGCGTTTCTGTGCGATGCATCATTGCTGTGGTGGCTCACGTACACGGACCGCATCACGATCGTGTCGTTGCTGGCTCTCGCATTCGTGAGCGGGCTCGTCGCGTCGATCGAGATTCCTGCGCGCCAGTCCATGTTCATCGACCTCGTGGGCCGCGAGGATCTGCCGGACGCGATTGCGCTCAACTCGAGCGGCTTCAACCTCGCGCGCGTTGTGGGACCCGGCATCGCCGCCGCGGTCATCGCACAGCTCGGAATCGCGTGGTGCTTCTTTCTCAACGCCGCGAGCTTCGTCACCGTGCTGATCGGGCTGTTCATGATCCGCCTGCCGGAATGGGTGCCGCGTCCCGTGACGCTCACGCCATGGCAGGGGGTGCGGCAGGCCGCGCACTACCTGCGCGATACGCCGAAAGTTCGCGCGCTGATGACGATGGTGACCGTCTATTCCATCCTCGGCGTACCCGTCCTGGCGCTCATGCCGGTCGTCGCGCGCCAGATGTTCGGGCTCGGCGCGGGCGGATACGGCCTGCTGATGTCGTGCGTAGGCATCGGAGGGCTGGCAGGTGCACTCTCCCTGGCAGCGCTTGGGTACAGGACATCGCGTGTGCGACTGCTGGTCAGTGCGTCCATGGCGTGGCCGGTGTTGCTGCTGGCGTTCTCATTCACCACGCGGCCCGCACTCGGCTATGCGCTGCTGCTCGGTGTGGGCTTCACGATGATCATGAATGGCGCGATCTCGAACGGTTTGCTTCAGACGAACGTTCCGGATGCCATGCGCGGGCGCATGATGGCCGCCTACGGCCTCGTCGTCGTGGGACTGTCGCAGGTGGTCGGTGCATTCGTGGCGGGCTTTGTCGCGAACGTCGTCGGCATCGCGCCCGCCATTGGAGGGTCAGCCGCGCTCATGATGCTGTACGGCCTCTTCGCATTTTTCCGGCGCCACGACCTTCTCGCGCTCTAAACGGCGTAACAGCAGTACTGAGAGGGAACTACAGTATCCGGTATCCGGCATCCGGTACAGGCGGTATTCGGTAAGGGGCGGTCTTCGTCTGGGGGGTTTTTCTACCGGATACGCTCGTTTACCGAGTGCAGGGTACAGGATACTGGCCTTCACTACTGCGGTTCATCAGAGTAGTCGAGTATGCGTTACGCGCACGATCAGCTCGGCGGCGCCGTCGATGCCAAGCCACGCGGTATCCAGGCACAAGTGATAGTTGCCGACGTCGCGCCAGTCGCGCGACCAGTAACGCTTGACGTACTCCGCTCGCCCGGCGTTCATGTCGATCACCTTCCGGCGCGCCTCCTCCCGCGAGAGCGAATCGCTCGTCATCGTGCGGGCGACCAGGGCGTCGAGCGGAGCGTAGCAGAAGACGTGCAGGGCATCGCTTCGCATTGCCAGGAGGCATTGCGCACCGCGGCCGACGATGACCGCCGGCCCCGCACTCACCGCCTCCTCCATCACCCGCTTCGTCACGTCGACGATGCGCTCCTCGCTCGGCAGAATGCCTTCGCCGCTCACGTCGGGGAGGAACTGCGTCGCCGTCAGCGAAATGGTCGACGCGACGCGTTCGGCCAATGACGGCGCGCGCTCGTCGCGCGCGGACACCGCTTCCACCGTGGTACCCAGGCGCGCGGCGACCTCGTCCACCATCGCGTTGTCATAGAGCTGCCATCCAAGAGCGTCCGCCACTTTCTCGGCGACGCGCGATCCTCCCGCCCCGAACTGGCGGGACACCGTGATGATCGGCATCAGTCCGTTCCCGGCAGGCGACGCGAGCGGACCTGCTCCACCACGTCGAACCCCAGGGCGCCCCACGCGCCCTCCGCGGCCCCGCTGCCCGCCACGTTGTGCAGCCGCATCTCGTCCAGCCCGCGCGCGCGGCCCCAGGCATCCGCCTCGCGAAGCAATGCCCGCAACACGCCGCGACGACGATGCGCCGGACGCACGTACGCCGAGGAGACGTAGACGTAGCGCGAGGGCTCGAGCAGCGGTGAGCCGATGGACTCCACGCATCGCAGAATCCCGACGATCTCCTCGCCGGACTCCGCGAGAAACATCACTTCCGCGTCGGAGAGAAGTTGCGCGCCGAAGAGCTCAGCAGCGCGCTCGCGCGCATCGGCGCGGAGCCGCCCGTAAATCGGATGTTCCGTGTGCTCGCGCAGCAGCTCGAGGCGCAGCTTGACCACGGTGCCGAGATCGCGCGGCATTGCTCGCCGCACGCGGACGTCCGGCGCCGCCGGATGCTGCGACGCGCTGGATGACGCCGCGTGAGGCGCGAGTCCCATGTCGCGTCAGGCCGACAGCCCGCCGCCAAAAAAGTCCTCGTTCTGCCGCCGACGGCGACGCTCCGGCTCCGCACGGCCATACAGGCCGCCATCGGAGCGCGAGATCTTCTTCCGCGCCACCAGCGCCTCGAGCACCAACTCGCACGCCGCCACGGCAAGGGCGGGATCGTCCGCGGACGCGAGTCCCACATGCTGCACGAGATCGATGAGCCCCGGCACGACGCCAAACGCCGCCGCCATCGCGTCCGCGCTGCCGTCCTCACTCACCTGGAGCGCGCCACCCTCATCGAACCAGATGACGATGTCGTCCGTGTTCACACCGCCGGCTCGCTCCTCGAACGTCGCATCCGCCGCGCGCCGGATCAGCTCGCGCGCGATCGTGTGGCCGCCGACCAGCTCACCTTCATATTCCAGCTCGATCTTTCCGGTGATCGCGGGTTGCGCGGCGTACACGTCCGAGATGCGGGGCACGATCTCCGCGTCGCCCGTCGTCATCGCGCGCCGCTCGGCGTTCGAGACGACGTTTTCCATCACGCTGATGGGCAACCGCTGCGAGACGCCGGACCTGCGGTCGATCCGCTTGTCCGTCCGTGCCTCGAACGCGATCCGCTCGACCACCTCCGCGATGAAGTCTGGCACACGCACGGGCCTGGCGTCGCGCGCGGTCCACGATTCCTGGCGCGTGATCGTCATGCCGAGCTCCACCGTCTCGGGATAGTGCGTGATGATCTCGCTGCCGATGCGATCCTTGAGCGGCGTGATGATCTTGCCGCGCGCCGTGTAGTCCTCCGGATTCGCCGTGAAGCAGAGCTGCACGTCGAGCGGAAGGCGCACGGGGTAGCCCTTGATCTGCACGTCCCCCTCCTGCATCACGTTGAAGAGACCCACCTGCACCTTGCCCGCGAGGTCCGGGAGCTCGTTCAGCGCGAAGATGCCGCGGTTGGCGCGCGGCAGCATGCCGTAGTGGATCGTGAGCTCGTCGGACAGCACGTGGCCGCCGCGCGCGGCGCGAATCGGATCGAGGTCTCCGATCATGTCAGCAATGGTCACGTCCGGCGTCGCAAGCTTTTCGACGTACCGGCTGTCACGATCCACCCACGCCACCGGCGTGTCGTCGCCCGCCTGCGCAATGAGTGTGCGCGAGTATCTCGATATGGGAGCGAACGGGTTGTCGTTCACCTCGCTGCCGGCGACGATGGGCATCGCGGCGTCCAGCAGCGTCACGAGCGCGCGCAGGATGCGCGACTTCGCCTGCCCCCGAAGCCCGAGCAGGATGAAGTTGTGCCGCGAGAGCAGGGCGTTCACGATCTGCGGCATGACCGTTTCCTCGTACCCGATCACGCCCTCGAACAGCACGCCTCCGTCGCTCAGGCGCCGAAGGAGATTCTGCCGCATTTCGTCCTTCACGGATCGCCGCGCGTGGTCCGCGGCACCGAACGGCGACCGCTTCAGTGCGCCGAGTGTTTCGGGGAGCGACGACAACATGCCTCCGGTGTTCTCTTCAATCGTGAATCAGCAAGCGAGACTCGAGCGACGCAAGGCCCGTCGCTATGCCATCTCGACTTCGACCTGGTTGTCGTAAAATACCGGGCCGTGACCCAGATCGGTCTCGCGCTGCGACGTCGTTTGATTGGCGTTGGCGCCGTCGCCGGCGAGCTTGCCCCACCAGATGGATGGCGCCCAGATCACGCCCTCGCGGAGCGATGGCTCCACACGCGCCCGCGCGAGAAACGCGCCGCGATCGTTCCGCACCGTCACCATCGCTCCCGCCGCGATCGCACGACGCTCGGCGTCCGCGGGATGCAGCAGCACCTCGGGCTCCCGCGCCTGCCGTCGCAGCGAGGTGACGTTGACGAACGTCGTGTTCAGGAACGTGTGCGCGGGCGACGAGATCAGCGTCAGCGGATACCGCGCCACGAGATCGGGATCGCGCTCCGGCGACTCGTACGGCGGAATGTAGGTCGGCAGTGGATCGAGCCCCATCTCCTCCAACCGCGCCGAGCGGAATTCGCACTTGCCACTCGGCGTCGTGAATTCTCCGTTCGCATACGGCAGATACGGCGTCGGCACGTTGAGACGCATCCAGCCGCGTTCCAGCAGCCCGTCGAAGGTGACGCCTTGCAGCTTCGACGCCTGTGTGTCGAGCGCCTGTCGGATCAGCGTCACGTCATCATCGCGCATGGCGGGTTGCGCCATCCCCATCCGCGCCGCGATGAGACGAAAGATCTCGCTGTTCGGCTTTGCTTCGCCGATGGGTGTGATGGACGGCTGGTTGAGCGTGACGTAGTGATGCCCGTAAGCGAAGTGGACGTCCCAGTGCTCGAGCTGCGTGGTGGCGGGCAGCACGATGTCCGCCCAATCCGCGGTATCGGTCTGGAAATGCTCCAGCACCACGGTGAAGAGATCCTCGCGCGCGAGACCGCGCAGCACCGCGTTCCTGTCCGGCGCGACGGCGGCGGGGTTGCTGTTGTACACCACGAGGGCCTTCACCGGCGGGCCGCCCACGCCGGCGTCGTCCATGGTGAGCGCTTCGCCGAGCCGGATCATGTTGATCGTCCGGACGTCCGGTCCGAGGTCGGGGCGCTCGAGCGCGCGCTTGTTGAACTGGAAGTTCGCCGACGTGGAGAGCTGCACGCCGCCACCTGCACGGCGCCAATGCCCCGTGACGGCGGGCAGACACGCGATGGTGCGCACCGCCATGCCTCCGCCGGCATGCCGTTGCAAGCCGTAGTTGACGCGAATGAACGCGGCCTTCGCGCGGCCGTACCGCTCGCCGAGCGATTCGACGTCGTGACGCGAGAGTCCGGTGACGGCCGCCGTGCGCTCAGGCGTCCACTCGGCGGCGCGCGCGCGAAGGTCCTCGTGGCCGAGTGTGTATTGCTCGAGGTAGTCGCGATCCTCGAGGCCGCGCGCGAAGACCACGTGCATCAGCCCAAGCGCGAGCGCCGCGTCGGTGCCCGGACGAATCGGAAGCCATTCGTCGCACTGCAAGGCGGTTCGCGTGCGGAGCGGGTCGATGCAGATGATCGGCGCGCCGCGCTCTCGCGCCTTGAGAATGAACGGCCACAGGTGCGGATTCGCGGTGAGCGTGTTCGTGCCCCAGAGCAGGATGAGATCACTCTCGGGGACGCCTTCGCTGTCCGCGCCGATGTTGGCGCCCACGGTCATGCGCATGCCGACGGTGCCGGCCATGGAGCAGATCGTGCGATCGAGCTTCGATGCGCCGAGCAGATGGAAGAAGCGATGGTCCATCGAGGAGCCCTGCACGAGCCCCATGGTTCCCGCGTAGGAGTACGGCAGAATGGCCTGCGGTCCGTGCGGCGAGCTCGCGATGTCGCCGAGGCGCGACGCGATTTCGTCGAGCGCATCGTCCCACGAGATGGGCGCGAACGTTCCGCTTCCCTTCGGGCCGACGCGTCGCAGTGGTTGCGTGAGCCGGTCGGGGTGATACGTGCGCTCGATGTACCGATTCACCTTCGCGCAAAGGAAGCCGTTGGTGAATGGATGGTCGGGATCACCGGCGACGCGGACGGCACGTCCGTCCTCTACGGTGACGAGCATGGCACACGTGTCGGGGCAGTCGTGGGGACATGCGCCACGCACGGTGCCTGACATGGCGAGCGGAGCGTCTGGAGCGATCGCCGGTATGCTCATGGTGCGAATCGGGGACAGTGCCAAGCTAGCGATGGGCGGCAGCGCGAACCATGCACGTGCGGTCGCGCGGCGGCGGTACAGCGTGTAAGATATTGCTCGTGAAAGGTTTATGCAGCATGCATAAACATTTGCTTCACGTTGTCGACGCCCCGACTTCGCCGCTCGTGCGAGAATCCTTTCGCATTCACGGACGAACACGTTGGGGCGCAGAGACTTGGGACGTTTCACGCCGCTCTTGACAGCGGCACCTGACATTCTAAGTTTCACGCCGCTGAAGCCGGGCACCGAGAACGTGCGCGGACCAACGCGTTTTTCACACAGACCCATTCAGGAGAAATACATGAAGCGCCTGGCCCTTGTCGCAGTCGTGCTCGTCGCCGCCTGCAGCTCTAAGGAAACCCCGAAGGCAGATACCGCCGCGCCAGCAATGGCTCCGGCGCCTGCTCCCGCGCCGACAGTCGCGGACACCGGCATGAAGAAGGATTCCGCCATGGCTGGTATGAAGATGGATACCGCCAAGGCGAAGCTCGACACCGCCGCCAAGAAAGTTGAAGAGGCGAAGGACAAGGTGAAGGCAGCGGCCAAGAAGCCGTAAGCTTCACTACGAGCACGACACGGCGGGGCGGCGCTTCGGCGTCGCCCCGTTTTGTCGTTCAGTGGTGCCGCGCCCACCACGCGAACGCGTCGGGCACGCCGACTTCCGGCTGCACGGGCGGATCCCAGCCGAGCTCCGCGCGCGCGCGCTCCGACGTGAATGGATTGTCGCGCGTGAGAAAATCGAGCGACGAGAGCGACACTGCGTTGAAGCGATGTCCGACGATGACCGGCGCGATGACGTTGAACACGCCGAGCATGCTTCGCGCGACGGCATACGGAATCGTCGGCAGGCGAATCTGCCGTCCCAGTCCATCGCCGGCGAGGCGGAAGAACTCTGCGACGGTGACGTCGTAGTCGTTGGCCAGATTGTAGGCGCGGCCGCCCGCGATGTCCGTGCGCGCCGCGCGCACGATACCATCGGCGACGTTCTCCGCATGCACCACGGACAGCACGGACCGGCCGCCACCCACCACCGGCATGACACCATATCGCAGCAGCCGCGCAATACGCGGAACGAGCTGCCGGTCGTGACGGCCATAGATCACCACGGGCCGCACGGCGGTGGCCCACACGCGGCCCTCTCGATGCGCGGCGAACACGAGCTCCTCCGACTCACGCTTGGAGCGCGCATAGTTGGCGCGCTCTGGCAGCGGAGCGAACGGGGTGTCCTCATCCGTCTTCGCACCATCGGCGCGGTAGCGCGTGCCGCTGCCATAAACGGCAACGCTGCTCACGTGAACGAGCCGCGCCTTCGCCGCCGAGGCCGCGACGATGGCGTTGTGCGTGCCGTCCACGTTCGGGCGACGGTAGGCCTCCCAGCCGCCATCCACCGTCACCGCCGCCGCGGCATGGACCACCAGCTCACAGCCACGTGCGGCGCGCGCGAGACCGGTGGGCTCGAGCACGTCACCGGTCGCCAGTTCCACTCCCACCCGGCTCAGCGCACCTGCTCGCGCGGCATCCCGAACCAGTGCGCGCACGTGCCACCCGTCACGCTGCAGCCGATGCACGACGTACGTCCCCACCTGACCGGTGGCGCCCGTGACGAGCGCGTTCGGCACTCAGAGCTCGATGAAGGGCAGCGCCGAGACCTCGACACGCTGCTCGATCACGCCGTCGTCATCGGGCGGAGACCAGCGAGCCGTCAGTGAGGCGCCGAGTTCCACCTCGCGCCGAATCATTGCCAGCGCGATGCCCCCGAGCCGCGGCGAGCGCACGGCGCTGCGGACGTCACCGACCTGGAGCCCGGCGCCATCGTGCAGCGTCGCTCCGGTGCGAGGCGCGTCGAAGACCTCGTCCACCGTGCGAATGCCGCGAAGGTGCTTGTTCACGTGCCCGCGAAAATGCACGCGCGCCACCGTCTCCTGTCCAACGTAGCACCCCTTCGTATACGAGATGGCATGCAGCTCGTCGAAGTTGGCTTCCTGGGGAATCGTCGTGTCGTCCATGTCGAGGCCCCATTCCGGCCGCCCGGACTCCACACGCGCAATCTCCCACGCCTCGAGACCCGCCGGCACCGCGCCAGCCGCGGCCGCGCGCTCCCACAACAGCGGAAATACCGGCGACGGCATGAGCAGCTCGAATCCCTCGAGGGCGAGATCCGCCGACCTGACGAGCACGCACCGCTGGCCCTCGAGCTCCACGGTGACGTGCGCGTATGGCGCGAGCAATGTGAGCGCCGACGCCGGCACGTCGGTGAGCGCGGCGGCGACGTGCCGCGCATTGCGCCCGAAGATGGCGAGGTTCCGCAGCGCCGCGGTTTCATCTGTGTGCGTCGCGATGCGCGGATTGACAAATTTCTTCACCATTGCCGCCCATGCCGCGGCGGCGCGCGGCGGCGCGTCGGTGAGCACGCCGGATTCCTCGACGAACACGCGAATGTCGGCGACGATCTTTCCCTTGGCCGTCAGCGCCGCCGCATAGCAGCCTTGTCCGGGCACAAGTCCGGAGACGTCGTTGGTGACAAGGCCGGAGACCATCTCCGCGGCACGGTCGCCGTGAAGGCGCAGGCGTCCCCGATGACTCCGATCGAACACCACGGCGCCCGCCTGCAACGCCTCGTACTCGGCGGCAACGCTTCCGTAGGCGAGTACGACGCTTGCGTCAACCATGACGCGTAAGTAACTGAGGCTCTCTCGGCGGCGCTACGGGAGCGCTGCCCGGCTGTACGAGGCGTCGAGCAGATCGACCGGATGTGCGACGCGCGCGCGGCTCCCGGTGCGAAGCAGTCCGGCGCCGATCTGCATGAGACATCCGGGGTTCCCCGTAGCGACGATGGACGCCCCGCTGCGCGCAATGTTCTCGAGCTTCACATCGAGTACGCGCGCGCTCGTTTCCGGCTCGATCAGATTGTAGATGCCCGCGCTGCCGCAGCAGTGCTCGCTTCCCTCGAGCGGCAGCAGCTCGAGTCCGGTGACGGCGCCGAGCACGCGCAACGGTGGCTCGCTGAGGCGCTGCGCATGCAGAAGGTGGCACGGTGCATCGTAGGCGACCGCGAGCGGCAGCGGTGCGCCCGGCTGCGGTCCAGCGGCGGCGAGGAGCTCCGTCACGTCACGCACACGCGACGCGACCTGTTTTGCGCGCTCGTGCCATTCAGGATCGTCTGCGAGCAGCTCGCCGTACTCCTTCATCATCGCGCCACATCCCGAGGCGTTGACTGCAACGAGCTCAGCTCCGGCGCGCTCGAATGCGGCGACGTTTGCGCGGGCCAGCACGCGCGCGGTGTCGAGGTCGCCGGCATGGGCGTGTAGCGCGCCACAGCATCGCTGTCCGGGTGCCGGCTGCGTGCGATATCCGTTCGCCTCGAGGGTGCGTGCCGTCGCGCGATTGGTGTCCGCGAACAATCCCTCCATCACGCATCCCGTGAGCAGGGCAACAGAACCACGCGTTCCATCCGACGACGCGATGTAGTCCGCGCGCTGGACTGGCGAGCGAGTCGCCTCCAGCATGGCCATTGCAAACCCGACGCGCCCCGGAATGCGCGAGAGCAGTGCCGACACGCGAAGCGCGCGCGTCACGCGGCCTCCCATCATCGCGAGCCACAGCAGCGGACGCCGCGCGAAGACGAAGAGGATGAAGCGCGCAATCCACGGATTGGGCGACACGCGCGCAAGCGTCGCACGCGTGCCTTCCAACAATTGCCCGTATGGCACACCGGACGGACATGCGGTCTCGCACGCTCGGCAGCCAAGACACCGGTCGATGTGTGTGCGCACATCCGCGTCGGTTGGTGGCAGCGTCCCCTCGACGAGTGCGCGCATGAGCACGATGCGGCCGCGCGGGCTGTCGTTCTCGTCCTCGAGCGTGAGGTACGTCGGGCACGCCTGGAGACAGAAGCCGCAATGCACGCACGCGTCGATGCCCGCGCTCACAGCGGCGAGCGGCGTGCCCGGCAGCGCGCATGCGGCAGCGGCGCGAGTGACTCCGCTCATGCGCCGAGCACGCCCGAATTCAGGATGTGCGCGGGATCGAATGCCGTGCGGACACGAGCCTCGAGGTCCCGCGTACTCCGCGCTGACGGGAGTGCGGGCCACAGGTGCGCGGGCATGCGCTCACCGACGATCGACACACCATCCGCGAGCCGGAGGAGTGCCGTGCGCAACATGTCGATGTCGGCGCCCTCCGTGGGCGCCACGCAACGCACCACGCCGCGCGCGCACGTCGCATGGGCGTAACCGCCGGTGACCGCGATGAGCTCCAGCGCGCGCTGCCAGAGAGATTCCGCGTGCGAGGGCAGGGCACTCACGCGCACCGCAAGCGCCGCCGCCGACTCTGCGCGCGCAAGCCGATCCCACACGCTGGAAGGCACCTCATGTGCGACGCCAAGCGTCCCGACCGCATCGCTTGCGGCACGCACGAATGTTTCGTTGCCACCCAGTCGAATGAGCGCCACCGTGCCATTGCCGACGGCGAGCGCCGCGGCGAGCGAAGGAGACAACAGCTCCGCGGCGAGGGGAGTGAGTTCCGATTCCCGAAGCCAGCGCCAAAGGGTTTCGGCGGGCTCCGCGTCCAGCGCGACAGCGAGCGTACGATCCACCTCGGGGCGCGCGCGCAACCGCACCGTCACCTCGGTGATGGGGCCGAGCGTTCCCCATGCACCGGTGACGAGCCGCACGAGATCGAAGCCCGCAACGTTCTTCACGACCTGGCCGCCCCCGCGCACGACGTCCCCCGAACCGGTGACGAACTCGCAGCCGAGCAGATGGTCGCGTGGTGTCCCGAAGGCGGAGGCCAACGGACCGCACGACCCCGTGGCGACCGTGGCGCCGATCGTTCCGTCCGCGGATCCGAGTGGGTCAAGCGCGAGCCATTGCCCGTGCTCGCGTGTGGCAGCGGCGATGTCGGCCAGACTGGTTCCGGCGCGAGCCGACAGTACGAGGTCACCGGGCTCGTAACGTGTAATGCCTGTGAGCGAGCTGACATCGAGTCGCGTCGCGTCTGCGCAGGGATGACCCGCGTCGAGCCACGTTCCGGCTCCGACAATGCGCAGCGGCTCGTTGCGCGCTCGCGCCGCGCGTATCGTGTCGGCGATGTGTTCGACGCCTTCGTGAGTGACCGACGTCATCGAACGGCTGCGGCTCTCACCGAGGGCGCGGCGCGCCACTCGGAGCAGCTGTGTATGGGAATGACCTTGCCGGGATTGCTGCGCCGGTCGGGATCGAAGACGGCGCGTAGCGCGCACATCGCCTCGAGCGTCGGCGCAGTGAACAGCCGATCCATGTACTGCAGCTTGTCGAGCCCGATGCCGTGCTCCCCGGTAATGCTTCCGCCGGCGTCGATGCAGGCTTGCATCATCTCCGTCATGGCGACGTGGACGCGCGCCGCCTCGTCCGGATCGTCGGCGTTGTAGCCGATGTTCGGGTGCAGGTTCCCATCACCCGCATGGAACACGTTGCACACGTTGACGCGGTGCTCCGTCGCGATGCGCTGAATCGTGGCCAGCACGGCGGGAAGCTTCGTGCGCGGCACGACCGCATCCTGCACGACGAGGTGCGGAGAGATGCGTCCCATCGCCCCGAAAGCTTTCTTGCGCCCCTGCCAAAGCCGCGCGCGATCTGCGGGATCGGAAGCGACACGCACGTCACGCGCTCCGGCGCTACGGCAGAATTGGATTACGCGTGCGACGTCGTCCTCGAGTCCGGCCGCTGGGCCATCGAGCTCGATCAGGAGAATCGCGGCGGCATCGGTGGGATAGCCGGCGGCATAGATGGACGCCTCGACCGCCTGGATGGTATTGGCGTCCATCATCTCGAGCGCGGCGGCAACGATGCCCGACGCGATGATGGCCGACACGGCCTGGGCCGCCGCATCCACCGACGAGAAGTCGGCAAGCAGCGTACGAATCGCGGCAGGATCGCGTGTCAGCCGCACGGTGGCGTCGAGCACGACACCGAAGCAGCCCTCGGATCCGATGAACGCGCCGAGGAGATCGTAGCCCTCCTGTTCGCCGTTCGGTGAGCCGAGCGTCACGACGGTGCCGTCGGGCAGGATGACGGTGAGCGCGAGCACGTGATTCAGCGTCACTCCGTACTTGAGGCAGTGCGGGCCACCGGCATTCTCCGCGACGTTGCCTCCGATGGTGCACGCCGTCTGGCTCGACGGGTCCGGAGCGTAGTGCAACCCGAAACGTCGCGTCTCCGCCGTGAGCCGCGAATTCACCACGCCTGGCTCGACCACCGCACGCGCATTGTCGCGATCGATCGAGATGATGCGCTTCAACCGGTGCAGGCCGAGCAGAACGACATCGTCCGCCAGCGCGCCACCCGACAGGCCCGTGCCCGCGCCGCGCGCCACATATGGCGTCCCGGTGTCGGCGAGCACGCGAACGACGGCGACGGTCTCGTCGCGCGTGCCGGGAAAGACAGCGAGCGAGGGGCGCTTCTGATAACCCGGGAGGCCGTCCGCCTCGTACGAGCGCAGCTCGCCGGTGCGTGTGAGGATCCGATCGTCGCCGACGATGGCGGCAAGCCGTGAGCGAAGTGCGCTCATGTCGGACACACCACGCGGAGCGCATCTCGCCGGAGCGAGTACTCCAGCGTTGGATCCGCCATCACGATTTCCCCATCGATCGTGATGGGTGCCGCGTGGCTCCGCGTGATGGTACAACGATCCACGATGAAGGTCTCCACGACCGGGCTGCGGGCAGTGCTCTTTCCGCCGCGCGCGACGGCGGAAAGCGCGAGCGCAAACAGGCGCGCGCGCGAGCGGCCGCGCACCGCGATGACATGCAGCCCACGGCGCCCGTTCGGCGTCCGCTGCCCCAATGCCGGAAGCTGCAACTCGCGTTCGCCGATGCCGATGAAGACGAGCGGCGTGCGGACGACGAGAGTTCGGCTGTCCACTTCGAGCTCGACCGCCATGAGACGCAACGCGAACAGGACGCGGAGTGCTGCCAGCGCGGACGCGATCCGGTAACCGAAGCGCGGCTCGAGAAGCTCTCTGACGCGCACGAAGCGTACGTACGCGCCCACGCTGCTCGTATTGAGAAACACCGTGCCGTTCACCATGCCGACGTCCACGCCGCGGCACAACGTGCCAACCGCCGTGATGAGCGCGTCGGCCGGTACGGTGCTGATGCCGAGGTTCCTCGCGAAATGGTTGAGGGTTCCGCCAGGGAGAATTGCGAGCTCGACGTCCGTCGACAGCAAGGTGTGCGCGGCCGCCGCGATGGTGCCGTCGCCGCCGGCCACGAGCACACGCTTGGCACCCTCGGCCACGACCTCGTCGAGCGCGTCGTTGAGCGCATCGGGCGCGACTTCGCGCACGTCGAAGGAATCGTTCGCGCCCAGGGCCTCCCGCGCGGCGGCGGCATTGCCCGATGCGGAGTTGATGAGCGCCGGAATGCGGCGCGCCGGCCGGGTGGCGGTCACGTCAGGCTGCGCTGGGTGAGGCGGCGGCGGATGCCGGCCAGCCATTGTACGAACCCTCGCGTGTCCTGTGCCGACGGCAATTCGACGGTGGCCTTACGATCCAGCTTGCCCCAACCCACGAGCCGGCCGCTGAGCGCCGCGGCAAAGGACTTCACCACGACCCAGTACATCACCTGACGATACGCGAACCGCTGTAGGAAGATCAGCCACGTGAGCGACTTTTCCTCGTCCGGCTCCATGAGGAACGCCATTGCGGCCGCCAGCCAATCCACCATGAGAAAGACCGCGTAATACGCGAACACCTTCTCGAGGTCCACCAGCGCGTACGTCAACTGGTCGCCTACGCGATGGCTGGCGGCGTTGATCCACACGGAAATGATGCTGTACACGAAGAGCAGATCCGCCAGCGGAGAGATGGCGGGAAGCAGGAGCTGAAAGAGAAACACGTTCGGCAGCGCCACCCATCCCAGCGATCCGTACCTGGGGCGGAAGAACGCGTCGCGGTGCTTCCAGGTGCACTGCAGCGTGCCGAATGACCAGCGAAAGCGTTGCTTGGCGAGACCGCGCAGCGTATCCGGTGCCTCCGTGTACGCCACCGCCCCGTCCGCATACGCAACCGAATATCCGGCTCGCCGCATCTCGAGCGTCAGATCCTGGTCCTCGGCCAGAGTATCCTCCCTGAATCCGCCGACCTCGATCACCGCAGAGCGGCGCCACGCGCCCACGGCGCCCGGCACCACGGTGATGCAGTCGAGCAGCGAGAATGCACGCCGGTCGAGGTTCTGGCTCGTCACGTACTCGAGCGCCTGCCACCGCGTGACGATGTTGATGCGGTTGCCGACCTTTGCATTGCCGGCCACGGCGGCCACTCGAGGGTTCTCGAGTGGCTGGACCAGCTCCGCCACGGTGTCGTCGTCGAACACCGTGTCCGCGTCGAGGCCGATGACCACGTCGTATCGAGCGCGCGCGATGCCGAAGTTGAGGGCGCTCGCCTTGCCGCCGTTCTCCTTGCACAACACGGCCACCTGGGGATGCGAGCCGTATGCCTCCTCACAGATGGCTGCCGTGTCGTCGGACGAGCCGTCGTCGACGACGACGATTTCCAGCGCGCCGGCGTAGCGCTGGTTCAGCAGCGACGCGATCGTCTGCACGATCACCTTCTCTTCATTGAACGCGGGCACGATCACGCTGACACCGGGTGTGTACGTCACCGGCACCCCGCGGTCCTGATGCTGCTTCCAGCGCTGTATGAGTGCCAGAATGCCGATGACGAACAGCCGCGCGATGCCCAGAATCACCGCGACGGTAAAAACCCAGAAGATCGAGATGTCTGCCAGGCCAAGCAGCAGCCAGCCGGCCTGCCGCAGCAGACGAGTTGCTCCGCTGGCCGGTGGCAGCGCGGGCATCGCGTCGAGCCGTGTAATGCCGGCCAGCTCACTCACCAGCACGAGCGTGTCCCCTCGCGCGCGCAGTGAGTCGATCAACGCACCGAGGGCCGCAACGGTGTTGCGTCGATTGCCGCCCGCGTCGTGCAGCAGCACGATGTTGCGCGCCGAATCCTGCGCGAGCGTGTTCAGCTCGTTGGGCAGTTGGCGGCGCTTCAGCACCAGGTGGATGATCGAGTCGGGCGGCAGCTCCTTCCAATCCTCGCCGTCCACGTGCAAGCCGATGGTCCAGTAGTTCGACCGCGACGCGATGCCCACCGGTGCCAGCTCGGCGTCCGTCGTCGGCTCGGCGTCCCCGAAATACGGAGGCCGAAAGAATGCCACCCGTCGGTTCAGCACCGCCTCGATGAGCGACGCGGTGGAGTTGATCTCGAGGTTGGCGCGCGTGTCGCTGGCCAGCGCGAGATTGGGATGCGTGTACGTATGGTTCCCGATCTCGTGCCCTTCCTCGTACATGCGCTGGAGCAGCCGCTGGTGCGTGTCCACGTTCTGCCCGACGACGAAGAACGTCGCCTTCACGCCGCGCGACCGCAGCGTATCGAGGATGTCGGGCGTCCACCGCGGGTCGGGACCGTCGTCGAACGTGAGCGCGACACGATGCCGGTTACGCTCCTGGCCGCCCGTGCGCGCCAGGACGTATGGAATCGGCACCTTCACGAGGGTCTCGTTCACGATGTAGCCGGACTTCGTGTCCACCTGCACGTTGCGCCGTCCGTCACTCGGGAAGTAGGTGATCTGAAGGATCTCCCCGGTGCCGTCGAACTCCGCGTCGTAGCTCGGCCGCATGGCCTTGAGGCTGTCCGGCTTGAAAAGCTGTCCTTCCGCGGTGAGGGCGTTCCAGAGCGAGGGATCCTCTCCGCCGAGGTGCCAGATGGCGTGCCCCGCGACACCGAGTGACTTGCCGACCAGCATCTCGTTGTACGCGGTGGTGGCATCGAGGAACCACAGCACGTGATCCGTCGAGTCCGCCGTGGTCCACCGCATGTACGGGTTCATCGACACCGGATCGAACTGCGGGCGCGGCTGCGCCGGCCCGCGCGCGGCGCGCATGACTTCCTGGAAGTCGAAGTTTTCCGCCCGATGATTGGCGACCGCCTCCGCGTCGTTCCAGTCGTAGCCGTACGCGCCGATCATGAGAATCAGCTTCGACGGATCGACGAGCGACGCGAAGCGGCGCGCCTGCATCACGTAGAAGCGCTGGCTCGCGACGGGGCCGGGATCGCCGGTGGCGTAATGCTCGTCGAACAGCATCGGAAACAGCTTGTCGTTCGTCGCGGCCGCGGCGCTGATGTACGCGTCGTCGTCGCCGGCGGCGAGCGTCTGCGTCGCCAGCTTTCCGATGCCGTGCATGGCATCGTGTACTTCTCGCGCGAACGTGAGCACGGCAGGGCGCAGGGCTGTGTCCGAGAAGTTCTCGAGATCCAGCGTGGTGCCGGCCAGGCCGTACTGCAGTACCGCTCCACGAAGCTGCCGGATCGCATTGGCGCGCGCCGTCGGATTGTTGAGAAAGCGGCGAAGCACCTCCTCGTCGAATCGGCCCGTCGTGGAATCCATGCCCGGATTCACCACGAAGTTGCTGACCATGAGGAAGAGCGAGGGGCGCGTTTCCACCGGCTTGCTGTTGAACAGGTCCACGACCTGCGGCTTGACCCGCAGCAAGAGCGAATCGGCGTCGCGGGGAATGAACCCCCATTCGCCGATGACCCAATCGAGCTTCTCGTAGTTGCGCCGGAGCGACGCGAAGGAGTTGTCCGCCCAGTTCACGTAGAATCCGGCAACGATGGATTCGCTGCGCGGCGGCCGGTTGCCCGTGCCCACGTTCACCATGGGCACGGTCTCGGGACGCCGGGACGATGGCGTTCCGTACTGCTTCATCGCTTCGGCCAGCTTGCGGCGGTACGCCAGCCGGAGCCGGTCCACTTTCGTGAACGCACCGGGTCGGCCCGTCGTCGCGCGCGCGATGGGCTCGTTGTTGGACGTGGCGAGCGGCAGCTCGGGGGGAATCGGCGGCGTCAGGAACAGCGTGCCGACGAGCACGACCGCCAGCGTCGTCGTGACGATGCCGACCGCGAGCGCGGCGCGCCTGATGTGGCGCCAGCGCCGTCCGGTGAGATCGATGAATACGGGGGTCTGGCGACTGCTGTCGTGCATTCAGGGCGCGGCGTGGGAACGGCCGGCGCGCACGCAGGCGCCTACAGGGCCGTTGCTTCTTAAGGTACTACCCGCCCTCCGGCCGCGCCCTCGGTGACGGTCGCGATGATGTCGTCGAGCATTCGCAACTCGAACGGCTTCTGGAGGATGGGGCAGGACGTCCGTTGCACGAAGTTCGCCGCTTCCGCGGACGCGACGTCGCCCGTGCTGAAAACGAACCGGCGGAGCAGGGCGGGTTGCGACACCGCGAGCTCATCGTGCAGCTCGATGCCCGAAAAGCCGGGCATGCGCAGGTCGGAAATCACGATGCCGATGCGATCCGCCATCTCGTCCAGCCGCTTCAGCCCCGACGCTCCATCCGCCGCCTCCTCCACCTGCCAACCGCGACGCGTGAAATACCGGCGAAGCGCCGACCGAATGGTCGGCTCGTCGTCGATGATGAGCGCCACCGTGCGCTCCGCGTCACCCGCCCGCGAAGAGTCAGACGGTGCCGAGGCCGAAACTGCGCCTGGCGCTGCCTTCGCCGCCGCCGAAGCGGGTGCCTCCGGAACGCTGTCCGAATCCATAGACGGGAATTGTACCGTAAAACGGGAGCCGGGTCCATCGTCACGTGAATCAACGGCAATTCGCCCTCCAAATTGCTCGACGATACCCAGCGTTACGGACAGCCCGAGCCCCGTTCCCTCACCGATGGGCTTGGTTGTAAAGAATGGATCGAAGATGCGAGGCAGGATTTCCGGCGGAATGCCGGAGCCGGAATCTTCCACCACCAGCCGGCACGACGAGCCCGCTCGCGAGGTGTGCACCCAGATGCGTCCGCCCGGTCCGCACGCCTGCGCCGCATTGCTCACGAGGTTCGTCACGATCTGCTCCACGCCCGCCCGGTCGGCAAGCACGAACGACGGGTCGGGGTCGATCCGAAGAAAAAGCGTGACTCCCGTGGTATCGAGCGTGGGACGAAGAGCACGCGCCGTGGCGGCCACCACGCTGCCGAGCGACATGGGCTCCGCGTGCGCGGTGCGCTGCCGTACGAACGACAACAGATCGCGCACGATCGAACGGGAGCGCCGCGCCTGATCCCGAATGATGCCGAGCGCCTCGAAGTCGGCGGGCGGGCGCTCATCCGCCAGCAGGTCTTCGGCGAAATGCAGAATCGAGGACAGAGGATTGTTCAGCTCGTGCGCGACGCCGGAGATCAACTGTCCAACGGCGGCGAGCCGCTCGTTGCGCCGCAGCGCATGCTCCGCGGCGCGCAGCGACGTGACGTCCTCCGCGTAGCCCTCCCACATCCAGACGTCGCCGAAGTCGTCGCGGTAGGCGCGCGCGCTCAAACGAACCGTGACGAGGGACGCGTCGGCGCGCTGCCATTCCACCTCGAAGCCGCGTACGACGTCCTCTTCTTCCAGGTGTCGCACCAGCGCCGCGCGCGCTCCGGCGTCACGATACAGCTCGCCGCGTTCCGCCGCGTGCCCGAGCGCCATTGCCTCCGGGTGGCCGAGGAGCGCGATCATCGCCTGATTCCACGAGATCAGATGTCCGCCTCTCGTCTCGCGGAAGATCGCGGCGGGCGCGTTTTCCACGAACGAGCGAAAGCTCGCCTCGGAGGTTCGCAGCAAGGCCGCATCACGTGCGCTCGAGAGCGCGATGCTCGCCACCTGTACGGCGGCGATGGCAAGCTCCTCTTCCTGGACCGTGCGCTCACGCGGCTCTCCGAGGTACCAGACGTAGCCGCCGATGACGCGGTCGTCCGCCGCGCGAAGCGGCATTGCCCAGCCCGCGCGAACGCCGTGCGCAACGGCCAGATCGCGGAGATCTCGCCAGTGAGGGTCGTTGGCGATGTCGGTCCAGGAGACGACGTCGTTGCGGTAAATGGCGGCGCCCACCGACGGCTCGCGGGATCCAATGGCAATCTCGCGTGTCGCCTCCACCAGCTCGGCCGGGAGTGAAGGCGCGGCCACCAGCCGCGCCACCTGTCGCTCGTCGTCCATCTCGTACACGGCGCAGCGTATGTCGGGCAGCTCCCCCTCCACCACACGCGCGAGGTCGCCGATCGTTTCGGCGGCGGGCGCACCGCTGGCGATGAGCTCCAGCACCTGACGCTGCCCCTGGAGAAAACGCTCGGCGCGCGCCTGATCCGACATGTCGCGCAGCCCCATGACGAACAGCGGTTCGCCGTCGGTCAGGGTGCGTCCAACGCGCGCATCCACCGGGACGGACATCCCATCGAACGTCAGTGCGATGCAGCGCTCCGTGCTGGCCTGGGCGGCGGAATCCGTTTCCGGCCCGTCGAGGCTCGCAAACGTGCGCATGAGCCGCGCGTGGAACTCGTCAGCGAACAGCTCGAGCACCGGCACGCCCACGAGCCGCTCGCGGGAATGTCCCAACATCCGCTCGACGGCCGCATTCACCATCGTGATCTCGTAGCGCTCGTTGAGCGAGATGATGCCGTCGGTGGACGCATCCACGACGATCGCGAGCAGGCGCATCGCGTCGCGCGTCTCGGTGAGCCGCACGACGCGCCTGGTGCGATTCAGCGCCACTGCGCCCAGCCCGACGATCACGACAAACGCGACGAGGAAGCCACCCTCGATCAGGATCTCGTTGCGGAGCGGGACGATTGCATCGGAGCGCCGGATGCTGCGGACGATGCCCCAGCCGAGGCGACGATTGTAGCCCGTCGCCGCGAAGAGCGGTTCGCCTCCTTTCTGGGCGGGGAAGACGCCGAACGTGTCCACGCCGGCGTACGCCAGAGCGACCGGCGTGCCTGCCGTCAGGCGACGATACGGCTCGACGCACACGCCCGGATTCTCGTCGGGGCAGACCGAGACCACTGCGACGCCGTCAGATGCGGGCGCAACGAAGCGGCTGAGCGCCGCGTTGGCGCGGCCCGTCGCCCACGGTGTGAACGCACGCACGGCGTCGACGCGAAGGAGAACCGCCGCCGGGGCACCAGGGCCGCGTGCCACACTTCGGTCCAGGCGTACTGGAGACGCAATAGAGATCCGTGCGGCATGGCGTCCGAGCACGGTGACGCGCGACAACGTCGTGTGCTGTCTGGTGACTGCCGCGCGCGCGGCGTCACGCTCCGTCCCGGTCACGCTGTCGCCGTGCGTGGATGACAGGACGCGGCCGCTCGCATCGACGATGAAGAGGTCCAGATACTTTCCGTGCCGGTCGAGCGATGCGAGTGGATCGAATCGCGACTCGGTCGGGAAACCGTGCTCGAGTGACGCGTGCATCGCGGCCGTGGATGCGAGCACCTCGGCGTCGATCACGCGCTCGCCGAACCAGTCGTCCAGCGTCGTGCGCGTCGTCTGCTCGCCGCCCACGAGCACCTTGCGCCAGGTGTTTATCGTGATGCTCTGAAGCTCGCGCAGGCGCAGCACACCGCCGATGACGAGGGCGATAGCGAGCAGAACAATAAGCGTAGAGTGATTTGGCGCACGAAGTCGCCGGCGGTTCGACATACCGCTAGCGTCGGCAGAAATCGCGCGATTCTTGAGAAGAAAAAACGAGCGAGGGCGGAGACTCGCTCCGCCCTCGCTCCACAGCCGCGCGCGCCTGCCGGTCAGTACGTCAAGCCGCCTGCCAGAATCCTGCGAGCGCGCGGCCGTCCGGCGACTCGCGGAGCTTTTCGAACGCGCGCTCACGAATCTGCCGGATGCGCTCACGCGTGACGCCCATCAACGCACCGATCTTCTCGAGCGTCATCGGCTCGCCGCTCTCGTCGAGACCGTAGTAGAGGAACAGAATCTTGCGCTCACGCGGCGTGAGATACTTGCGGAACACGCGGTCGATGAATTCCCGCATGAGCTTATAGTCGGTCGTCTCCTCGATCTCCGTTCCGTCCACGCCGGCGAAACGCTCGCCCAGTGTGGAGGCCTCACGGTCGGAGCGGTCGATCGGGGCATCGAGCGAGACCTCGGTCGAGCTCATCTGCTTGGCGGCTCGAACCTGCTCCGGTGTTTCCTCGAGCAGCCGGGAGATCTCGTTTTCGGTTGGGTCGCGCTTCAGGACCTGTGCGAGGATCGTCTCGGCGCGCGCGAGCCGGATGAGCTGCGAATTCTGATTGAGCGGGATGCGAACGCTGCGTGTCTGCTCGGCGAGGGCCTTGAGCACCGCCTGCCGCACCCACCAGACGGCGTACGAGATGAACTTCACGCCCTGATCCGGATCGAACTTTCGAACCGCCTTGAGAAGCCCTTCGTTGCCGATGGCGACCAGCTCACTGAGGTCGAGCCCGTGCCCCTGATACTTCTTCACGTACGAGATGACGAATCGCAGATTCGCCGTCACGAGCCGCTCAGCGGCGGCTTCGTCGCCCTTCTGGGCGAGCCGCGCGAGGCGGCGCTCTTCGGCCGCGTCACTGATGAGCGGCAGTTTTTGTATGTCCTGGAGGTACTGGTCGAACGCGGTGGAAGGAGACGAGCGGAAATAACCCTTGGACCTGGTCTCGGTCGCTTGCTCCATACACGCCCCTTGCCTATGCCGGAAGGTATTCAGGCTCGCGGGCGCCGAAGCACCCCTCGCCCGCATGTGTCAGCAGGACGGCCAGGATAATGTCGGGGGAAAAACCCGTCAACAGTGAGATTGCCAGAATGACGCCTCGCTCAGAATTGTGATGCGCTAACTGCTGTATTGACAGGTGTTTGACGGTTACTTCGGCGAGCGCCAACACCAAAAGCTCCGATGCCCGCGCAAATCAGGGGTGCCGGAGGGCTGGATGTTGTGTCAAACAATTGTCCTACAAGAGCTTAGCCGCTCACGTCTGCGGCGGATCCTTCATTTTCGTCCGGCTGGTGGCCGTCAGAATACCGATACCGAGCAGAACAATGACACCCACGATGATCCAGTTCGTCGGCACGTTGAGGAGGAACGCGGCGATGGTGACACCGACGATCAGGACGATGAAGCCGAGGAGATACGTGGAGAACGAGGACATGGGGTGCTCCTGGCGTGGTGTGACGTCGTCGGTCCGAAGCCGTGACTAGCCTCGGCAAGGAAAGCGCCAGACGCGATCAGTCCGCGTCTATGCGAGAATGGCGCGAACCGTTTCCTCATCGACCGGCACGGACCAACGTCCGCCCTGCTCGGTCATTTCACCGATGCGTGTCGGGAGGGCGTATTCCACCGCGCCCGCGCGCGCTTTCTTGTCGCGCCGAGTGGAGGCGACGATCGCGTCGACGTCCATGTGCGCGGGGCGCGACGTCGGCAATTTCGCGCGAATGAGCGTGTCCTCGATGCGCTCGGCGACACCGGCCTCCGCAATGCCGAGTCGCTCGGCAAGTCGTGCCTCGAGCACCATGCCAATGGCGACGCACTCACCGTGCAGCAGCGAGAAGCCACTCACGTGCTCGATGGCGTGACCGAGTGTGTGGCCGAAGTTGAGGATTCGTCGCCGGCCGCGCTCCAGTGGATCGGCGCGCGCGACGTCGGCCTTGATCTCGACGCTGCGCGCGACGAGCGGAAGCGTGGCCCCGGACTCGGCGCGCTGGAGCGCGTCGAGCTGCGATTCGATCGTGGTGAGGTAGTCCGCGTCCGCGATGACGCCGTGCTTGATGGCCTCCGCGAGCCCTGCGCGCCGATGCGCCGGCGGAAGCGTCGAGAGAACGTCCACGTCGGCGACGACCGCCGCGGGCGCGTGGAAGGCGCCGACGAGATTCTTGCCCGCCTGCGTATCGACGCCGGTCTTTCCGCCAACGGATGCATCGATCATCGCGAGGAGCGTGGTGGGTACCTGCACGACCGGAACGCCGCGCATGTACGTCGCCGCCACGAAACCGGCGAGATCGCCCACGACACCGCCGCCGAGTGCAACCACCGTCGTGTCACGGGTGCCGCCGGCGTCGAGGAGCTCGTCGGTGAGGCGGCTCCAGCTCTCGCGCGTCTTGAAGGACTCTCCGCCGGGGATCACGTGCAGCGACGTCCGGCCGAAGCGGGCCAGCGCCGCGACGAGCGGCTCGGCATATCGGGCCGAGATGTTCGCGTCGGTAATGACGGCGTAGTGATGCGCGGGCGCCGTTTCCGCGATGAGCGGAGCGAGGTCGTCACGCAGCCCTGCGCCCACGTGCACCGTGTAACCGCCCGCGTCGATGGCGACGCCCGAGCGCCCGGGATTCACGCGCATGTTACCAGGTCACTTCTCCGGCGCCGGCGCGCTGGTTGGCGACGCGGGCGAGCGTGAAGAGCACGTCGGAGAGGCGGTTGAGGTAGATGACGACGAGCGCCGGAAGGTCGACGTCGCGCTGAAGGCGCACGACGTGCCGTTCGGCGCGGCGGCACACCGTGCGCGCGACATGGAGCGCGGCGGCCTTTGGCGAGCCGCCGGGAATGATGAACGCCCTGAGTGGGGTGAGCTCCGTGTCGCCTTCGTCGATGGCGCGCTCGAGCTCCGCGATGCGCGTCTCGTCGATGCGCGCCTTCTCCAGGTGGTGCGCCATCTTCTCGCGATCCGGTGTGGCGAGGAGCGCGCCGATGGCGAAGAGATCGCGCTGCACGGCGACGAGGACTTCGTCGATTCTGGGCATCACCTCGATGCCGCGCGCGAGTCCGAGGACGGCGTTGAGCTCGTCGACGTCGCCATATGCTTCCACGCGCAGATCGTCCTTGGGCACGCGGCCTCCCCCGAACAGCGCCGTCTGCCCCGAGTCCCCGGTGCGCGTATAGATCTTCATGGCGGGAAGAATATAGGCGGCGGCCTCTAGGCGCGCCGCCGCGCGTAGCGTCCGCCATGCGAACCGGCGAACTTTCCACGATGGAACATCCAGCCAAGGACATCACGATCATCGGCGGCGGGCCGGCGGGGCTGTTCGCGCTGTTCTACGCGGGCATGCGCGGCGCGTCGGCGCAGATCGTCGACGCGTTGCCGGAGCCCGGCGGCCAGCTCGCGGCTCTCTATCCGGAGAAATACGTCTTCGACGTCGCGGGCTATCCAAAGGTCCTCGCGCGCGACCTCGTGCGTGCGCTTGCCGAGCAGGCAGCGCAGTTCGGCGAGCCGATTCACCTTGCACAACGGGTGACGGGACTCGAGCGGCACGACGGACAATTCGTGCTGCACACGGAGCGCGGCGACTATCCGACCAGGGCCATCGTCATTGCCGCGGGCATCGGCGCGTTCTCACCGCGGCGTCTGCCGCAGGCGTGCGCGGAGCCGTGGTATGGCAAGGGGATCTACGACGTCGTCACGGACCCGAAGGAGTTTGCGGGGCAGCGCGTCGTCATCATTGGAGGCGGCGATTCCGCATTCGACTGGGCGACGCAGCTTGCGGGCGTGGCGACGCATGTCTCGCTCGTGCATCGCAGCGACCGCTTCCGCGCTCACGGCGCGACGGTAACGCAGTTCGAGGGCGACGTGCGCGACGGCCGTGCGTCGATGTACACCTTCCACGAGTTGGCAGACGTCCACTGCCGCACGGCGGGTGAGCGGTTCTCGCATCTCTCGCTGCGCAACGTGAAGGCGAAGACGATCGCGGAGGTGGAAGCGGACGTTGTGCTGCCGATGCTCGGCTTCGTGAGCGACATCGGTCCGTTGGCAGACTGGGGGCTCACCCTCGAGAAGGATGAGATCGTCGTCAACCAGTTGATGGAGACGGGCCGCGAGGGCGTGTGGGCGGCCGGCGACGTCACGACGTATCCCGGGAAGCTCAAGCTCATCGCGTGTGGCTTCGGCGAAGCGGCGACCGCCGTGAACCAGGCGGTGCACTGGATCTACCCCGAGAAGAAGATTGCGCCGGGCCACTCGTCCAACATGGCGCTGTTCGGCCAGAAGGACGACTGATCCGCGGCGCCTATTTGCTCTTGACGAGGATGACGCCGCCCATGGCGGCGGTGGTACCGAATCGCTGCGCCGCGTCAGTCGGGCTGAGGTAGCGGATCTCCTCGATGGACGCGGGGCGCAGACGATTGAGATTGTCCACGCTGACGAGCGGACCGCCATCGATGGAGACGTGCACGCTGCCGGCCTGCGGGTTCGCGCTGCTCATCGTACCGCGCGTCATGAGAAAGCGGGGTCGCAACCGCTGCACGGCCTGGAGCGCGTCCCCCGCGGCAATCTGTGGGTCCGCCAGCTCCGCGGCCGTGATGACGTCGGCGCTTCTCGTCGGCGCTTCGCCCGGCGCGGGATTGGCGCTGCATGCGGCCAGCGCAACGAGAATTGCCGCTGGACCGAACAGTTGACGTCGCATTGGAGTCCTGGCTGGTGACACCTCGAATGTACGGGCGCGAGGTACACGCGCCAGCGGCTATTCGGCGGCTCTGAAGCCGTGCGGATGGCGCAGCCGCAGCTTCTCCTCGTTCGCGCGCGCCACCTCGGACAACGGAAGTCCGAGCGTGCGCGCGGCAATGGCCACACACCACAGCGCGTCACCGAGCTCGCGCGCGAGGGCGTCGCGGTCGAGCGCGCGTCCCTGCATCACGTGCTTGCGCACGTGGCCCAATGCTTCACCTGCCTCCTCCGCCAGGCCCGCCACCGCGTCGAGCAGGCGCTCCGCCTCGGTGAGGGCCGGATTGATGGTTCGCGCAGCAGCGTCCTGATACGCATCGAGGGCGTTGGACTCACTCATCCGTAGCTCACGCGCGGATCGGCCTTCGCATAGGCGACGTCCGTAAGAAGGTTCACGAGCACGAACACGGCGCTCAGGAAGAGGACGGAGCCTTGAATCGCCGGCAGGTCGCGGCGCGCGATGGCGTTCACCACGTAGCGTCCAATGCCCGGCCAGGAGAAGATGGTCTCGGTAAGTATGCTGCCGGTGAGATACGAGCCGAAGTCGAGGCCGAGCACCGTGATGATGGGAATGAGTGCGTTTCTGAGCGCGTGTCGTCCAACGACGATACTCTCGCGCAATCCCTTGGCGCGCGCCGTCCGCACGTAGTCCGCGCTCAGTGAGTCCAACATGGCGGAGCGAGTCATCCGCGCGAGAAAGGCGATGCTGCGCATGCCGAGCGCCAATGCCGGGAGCGCGAGATAGCGCAGTCCGCCGAATCCGGACGGCGGGAGCCAGTGCAGGGTTACGGCAAACAGCAGAATGAGCAGCAGGCCAACCCAGTAGACGGGAAAGCTGATGCCCAGATACGCCACGCCGAGTCCGAAGCGGTCAATGATGCCGCCGGGCACGCGTGCACTCAGCACGCCGAGCGTCACGCCAAGCACTGTGGCGAGCAGCATGGCGGCGCCGGCGAGTTGAAGCGTCTTGGGAAAGCGCTCGACGATGTCCTTCCGAATCGGCCGGTTCGTGATGTACGAGCGGCCGAGGTCGCCCTTGGCGATGGCTGCGACGTAGTGCCCGAACTGCACGGGAAGCGGATCGTTCAGGCGGAGCTCCTGCCGCAGTCGCGCGATGGTTGCGGAATCGGCGCGCTCGCCGACCATGGCCTGCACCGGGTCGCCAGGCGCGACGTACAGCAGCAGAAACGCGACGATCAACACGCCGAACAGCGTGGGAACGGCGAGCAGCAGCCGGCGGAGGACGAAGGCACTCATGTCAGTGTGTCGCGACGCTCTTCGTCACCGTGATCCATGACTGCCCGTTGAAGATTGTGGGAGGCACGAACCCGTGCAGCCACGGCTGAATGGCATTGAGCTCACTGTAGAAATACAGGAATACCATGGGAGCACTCTCGAAGGCCAGCTCGTCGGCCTGTCGATAGAGCGCTACGCGTCGCGTCTCGTCCTGTTCTCGTCGCGCCAGCGTGACGAGCGAGTCGTAGCGCGCGTCGCCGAAGTACGAGACGTTGCCCCCCACTCCCTTGTTCGCGCCATGGAGAAGCGGATAGAGGAAGTTCTCGGCATCGGGATAGTCGGCGTACCAATCCTTGACGAAGAGATCCGTCTGTCCCTTGCGCGCCGCTTCGCGGGCGGCGGCGCTCTCACGTTGAATGATCTTTGCGCGAATGCCCGAGAGCTGGAAGTATCCCTGAAGCGTCTCCGCGATGCGCACGTAGATGGGATTGGTGGAGGTCCAGAGCTCGACGTCGATTCCGTTGGGGTAGCCGGCTTCACGCAGGAGCTGCCTCGCGCGCAGAGTGTCGAATTGGTAGCCCTTGCGCGTGGGATCGGAGCCGGGAAGTGATGGCGGAATCACGCCCGCCGCGAGCTCGCCCCGCCCCGAGATGAGGTTCCGGACAAGCACGGCCCGATCGATCGAGTGGTTGATCGCCTGTCGCACGCGGACGTCGCGGAGCGGGCCACGCATGGTGTTGATCGCCACGTACACCAACTCCAGCGACGGCGTGGTCACGAGCAGCTTCCGACGCTCGACGTCCTCCTCCCAACTGCGGATCTCGCTCTGCGGGACTTGCAGCACGTCCACGTTGCCGCTCTCGAACTCCGCGACGGCAGTGCTGGGCTCGGCGATGATGCGCGCCTCGAGGGAGTCCGAGCGTGGGCGCCCATCCCAGTACTTCGGGTTCGCGGCGAAGAGGAGATAGTCGTCGTGCTTCCACTCCACGAGCTTCCACGGTCCGGTGCCGACCGGATTCTCACCGAAGTTCGCGGGGATGCTGTCCGGCGCAATCGAGGCCACCGGCATCGCGAGCAGCTTTGGAAAGATCGCGAACGGCTCCTTGAGCGTGACGACCACCGTCGAGTCATTGGGCGCGGCGAGCCCATCGATGCTCTTGGCGGTGCCGGCCGCGAACTCCTTTGCGCCTCGAATGGGATACAGGGGCCATCCGCGCCCGCCCTTGACCTTGGGGTCGAGGACGCGCTTCCAGCTCGTGAGCACCTGTCGTGCGACGAACGGCCTGCCGTCGGTGAACGCGACGCCGCGTCGCAAATGGAAGGTGTAGACGCTCCCGTCCGGTGAGACATCCCAACTCGTTGCGAGCGAGGGAATGACGCGTGCGTCCGGCGTGAATCGCGTCAGGCCATCGAACAGGTACGCGACGGCGCGCCCCGTCGGCACGTCGGTGGACAACGCCGGATCCAGCGAGCGCGGATCGTAGTTGTCCCGCGAATCGATGAGGGTGCGCCGACTGCTTCCTCCTCCGCCTCCGCAGGCGACCAGCAGAAGTGCGGACAGCAGTCCGGTGCGACGACGCATGACGTTCTGGCGTAAGCAGTTGACAGCATGGCAAAGGCGCGAGAACTTACCCGCGTCACGGAGCAGCGTCAAACAAGAAACGCGCCCGCCGGATGCTTGCCGCGCGGGCGCGACGTGTCTCAGGCTGCAAGTTGCGTCCCGCCCGTTCACTTCCCGCAGTGTCATGGCCTTGCCGACCGATCGCCAGCCACGTCATACCGCACGGCTCGAGGGCTACGTCTATCGGCGGTCGCTGGCGAAGCGCGAGCTGCTTCCCGCCATCGGCGTAGGCGTGGCGGCGGGGCTCGCGGCGTTCTACGTGACGCGGCTCTTTCTGGAGCGCACGCCGCTGTTGCCGGAGGAGCGCCGACTCGGGAAGCACCACGCAAGCGGACGCGCCGGCGGATGATGCGTAGGCGCGGGGCTGCGTGGCGACGTGTCGCCGTGTGCGCCGCTCTGCTGATCAGCATCACCGGAGTCGCTCAGGCGCAGGGAACGGAGTGCGAAGCGGGTGAGCCGGAGGTGCGGGCGCTCGAGTTCCGCGGCAACACCGTGTTCCGCGCCAGCGATCTCGCGCTGCGCATCGTCACGTCGTCGTCGGAGTTCCTGCGCCGGAACCTCCGCATCGTGGGTGCGAAGCATTGTCTCGACCACGCCGAGTTGCGGCTCGACGTGGGGCGGCTTCGCATCTTCTATCGGCGCCACGGCTATTTCTCGACGCGCGTGGACACCGCGGTGACGCCGCTGTACGACGGTTACGGCGGCGTCCGCGTGGCGTTCCAGATCCACGAGGGCGAGCCGGTCATCGTGGACTCTCTGCGCGTCGGCGGACTGGACAGCGCCATCGCGGCTATCGCGGACACGAGCAGCCTGGCTCTGCGCCCAGGGATCACATTCGACATGACGCGGCTGCAGGCGGCAATCGATTCCATCAAGTCGCGCCTGCGGGACAACGGCTATCCGCGCGGCGACGTCGCCGCGAGCTTCAGCGCGGATACCGCCTCACATCGCGCGAAGGTCACGCTCGACATCCTTTCCGGCACCCGGTCGCGCATCGGCACCATTCGCGTGCTCGATGCGCCCCTGCCGGGTGCTCCGCGCCGGCTACGGGACAGCACCATCCTTCGGCTGCTTGGGGTCAGCTCCGGGGATCTCTATCAGGAGCGTGAGCTCATCAGAGGGCAGCGCGCGCTCTATCAGACGGACCTGTTTCGGCACGTGGAGGTGACGCTCGTCGCCGACAGCGCGTATGTCCGCGGCGACTCGCTCGTGGCGCTCCAGGTGAGCGTGGCCGAGAACTACGTGCGAGCCGTGGAGACGGAAGGGGGGTGGGCGGTGCTGGACTGCTTCAAGGCGCGCGCCCAACTGGTGGACAAGAACTTCCTCGGTGAGGCGCGGCGACTCGAGCTTTCCGCGCAACTCTCGAAGATCGGATGGGGCGAGCCGACGCGATTCGCGCGCGGCGCGCTCTGCGCGCCAGCCATCAAGGCCGACACGTTCAGCGCGTCGCTCAACTACTTCGTCGGCGCTACACTGAAGGTTCCATCCTTCCTGGGCCTGCGCTCGCCCGCGCTGTCGGTGTACAGCGAGCGACGCGGTGAGTATCAGGCATACCTCCGCTCCACGCTGGTGGGCGGCGAGGCGTCCGTCACGTACGAGCCGTCGCTCGACGTCCCGCTTCGACTCGCGTACTCGCTGGAGTATGGCCGCACCGAAGCGCAGCCCGCGCTTCTCTGCGCTGTCTTCAATCGATGCGATGCGCAGTCGCGCTCGCTCATCACCGACAAGAATCGTCCCTTGGCGGTCGCGAGCGCGCACGCCGAACGGCTCCGCGTGGACAATCCCTTCAACCCGCGACGCGGCACGGCGCTGCGGCTGGACCTGCGCACCGCGGCGAAGGAGATCGGCTCGGACCGGGACATCCAGTTCCTCAAGGCGCTGTCGGACGCATCGGTGTACCGGGCGCTCAGCGGCTCGGTCACGTTCGCCGCGCGCGCGCGCTTCGGCACGGTGCTGGGCCGTACGCTCTCCTTCAGCGATGCGGTGGGATTCATCCCGCCGCAGGAACGCCTGTACGCGGGGGGCGCGACGAGCGTGCGTGGGTATCCGCAGAACGAGCTTGGCGATCTCATCTACATCGCCGAGGACGAGCCGCTCACGCGGGGCACGGGCGATACCGTCTTCAAGGAGGCTTCTTCGGACCGGGTGCGCCGGGTCGTCCCTGTGGGCGGCAACTCGTTGATCGTGGCGAACTTCGAGCTGCGGGTGCGGAGCGCCTTGTTTCCCGATCTCGTGCAGTACACACTTTTCGCGGACGCCGGCGACGTCTGGGATCGCGGCCGCACCGTGACGGCGCGAGACCACAAGGCGTCCGCCCTATGGCTGAATGGCCTCAAGTGGACGCCGGGAATCGGTGTCCGAATCTTCACGCCGGTGGGGCCCTTTCAAGCGAACGTGGGGTACAATCCCTTCGCGCGTCCGCTTGGAGCCATCTACTTCGATCAGGCGCCGAACGCCGTGGGATTCGCGCCGCTCTACTGCGTCAGCCCAGGCAACAGCATCCCCAGCATTCGCGGACCGAACGGGTACGAGCAGGTATCCGGCAGCGAGTGTCCCGCCACGTTTGCGCCGGGCCAGTCGAAGACGTTTCTGAGCCGCCTTACCTTTACGTTCTCCATCGGACCGGACTTCTGATCCGCCGCGCCCACGTATGACACGCCGCAACTTCATCGCCATCGTCAGCCTCTGCGTGGTCGTCGCGCTCGGGCTGATCGTCGGCGGGCTCGGCGTGTTCACGACCCAGTCCGAGTATGGGCAGGACGCGCTGCGCCATGCGATCGAGCGTCGCATGCGGTCCTCTCTCAACGGATCGGTGTACGTCGGGCGGATTCGCGGCAACTTCCTTACCGGCGTCACGATCGATTCGCTCGAGATGCGGGATGACGAGGACTCGCTCGTCGTCGCCACGGGGCGGATATCGCTGGAGTACGATCCGCGCGACCTCGCGGACCGGCGGTTGTACTTCCGCAGGGTGACCCTGGAGCATCCGTCCGTCGTGCTGCGCCAGCATGAGAACTGGAAGTGGAACTATCGGAAGCTGTTTCGGCTTGGCGGCGGACCACAGACGAAGGGACCCAACCGGGGCTTCGGCGATTTCGTGACGCTCGATTCCGTGCACGTGGTCGGAGGCGGAAACCTGCGCCTCACGATCCCGTGGCACGCGGACGATTCACTCCACGGCGTTCGCCGCGATTCGGCGATTCGCGCGAACGTCGCGCGCAAGGACCACGAGATACGAAAGACCAGAGAGGGAATCACACAGACGTATCGGTGGACGGGCGCATATGCGTACCTGCCGCACGTGCTTCTCGCGCACCCGGACACGGCCGGACAGTTGGTGCTCATCGACACGCTGCACGTGGCCGAAAGCACGCCGCCGTTTCGCTGGCGCAACGTGCAGGGTGAAGCGCGCATCAAGGGCGACACCGCGTGGATGCGCGCAACGCACTGGGATCTGCCGGGCTCCACGGGAACCGCTACGGGAAAGATCGTGTGGGGCAGCGATCTTCCCGTGCGCTACGCCGTTCGTGTAATCGGTGACAGCGTGTCCATGGCGGACATCGCATGGGTTTACCCCACCTTGCCGGTCACGGGGAGCGGCAAGATGGTGCTCGACATCAGGAACGAGCGAAATCTCAACCTGCTCGATTACGCCATCCATTCGATGGACGTCCGCTCGACGAAGTCCAGACTTCGCGGGTCGATGACGTTCGAGATCGGGGGGCCCGTGCTCTCGGTGCACGACGTGAAGCTCGAGGCGGATCCTGTCGACTTCGATCTGCTGCGCACGCTGAACGGCAAGCCGTTTCCCGCCGACTGGCAAGGCAAGCTCACCGGCACGGTGACGGCGCGCGGAGGACCGCTGACGCATTTCAAGGTGGACGCGTCCAACCTCGTCTTCCGCGACGCGCACGTGCGCGATGCGGTGTCGCACGTTCAGGGACATGGGGAGCTCGACATCCTGTTCCCGGCCTTTACCGCGTTCCACGACTTTTCGGTGAACACCGACCGGTTGGACATCAGGACGCTCGCAGCCATCTATCCGTCCTTTCCACGCATGAAGGGGATCGTGACGGGAACCGCCGTGCTCGACTCCTCGTGGCTGGACGTGCGCGTCTCGAATGCCAACCTGACGCACACCGACGGGCCGTTCGAGCCCTCGCACGCCACAGGCGGCGGACGCATCACGTACGGCATTCCTTTCATGACGTACGACCTCACGCTCCAGGCGTCGCCGCTCTCGTTGACGACGCTCGCACAGTCGTACCCGAAGCTGCCCCTCCGTGGCACGCTGTCGGGACCGATGCGCGTTCGTGGCACGGCGGACAACCTCGATGTGACGGCCGATCTGGTGGGCGGGCCTGGCCACGTCGTGTACACGGGCAAGGTCGACGCGGATTCCGCCGGCGGATATGGCGCCAGAGGAAGCGGTAGCTTCGACGCATTGAATGCGGCAATCCTGTTTGGGCAAGCCACGCCGCCGACGCGGCTCGCCGGAAGCTACGACGTCGACCTCCTCGGCAATGAACTGGCTGATCTGGCCGGATCGGCGTTTGCGCGTCTCGACCGCTCGGAGGCCGACGGCCTCCGCATTGCGCGAGGTGCCGCGGGAATTCGCTTCGAGCGCGGCGTGCTGGTCGTGGACACGGCACGCGTGGACGGACCCGCCGGTGTGCTTCAGGCTCGCGGGTCGTTGGGGCTCACGCGCGCCGCGACGAATGACTCGCTCGCCTATGCTCTCGAGGTGGATTCGCTGGGCGGTCTGCGCCGGTATCTCTCGCGCGCATCGGACTCGTCGTTGAAAGCGGTTGCTGCGGATTCGCTCGCCGGATTGCTTGCCATCCGTGGTACTGCTCGCGGTACGCTCGATTCGCTCGAGCTGCGCGGAGCGATTCGCGGCAGCGGGATCCGCGTGCGTTCCGATCGTGCCGTGACGCTTGCCGGACGCATGGACCTGCGCAGCATTCGTGGCGCGTTGTCCGGTGACGTGGCGCTGCGAGCCGATACAGTGCTGTTAGCGGGGCTGCGCATGGACACCGTCACCATGGCCGCGCGTGTGCTCGACGCGGGACATGCCCGCTTCTCGACGAGTGCGGTTGGCGACAACGGCGCGAGGCTTCGCGCAGGCGGTGAGTGGAGCGGTGCGGCCGACACCACTGCGATCCTGATCGACACGCTCGATCTCGTCGCGGGACCGTCGCATTGGTCGCTTCGCCGGCCATCCCGATTCGTGTCGTCGCCGGCGAGCATGTCCCTCGATACGCTTCTCTTTACAAATGCGGGCGGCGCAAGCGTGAGCGGATTCCTCCGTGCCGCGAGCGGCGCCGTCGCAACGGGCCGGCTGCGAGCCGACTCCGTCTCGATGGCGGACGTCGGACAGATCATGCAGCTCACCACTCCAATCGCCGGGAAACTGTCGCTCGACCTGAACCTCGCCGGCACGCGCGAGGCGCCGGTGATTCGGATGACGTCGAGCACGAGAGCGTTCCGCTACGCCGGACTTCAGGCGGACGAGGTTGCGATGCGGGGAGATTACGACGCGAGCCGGCTCGCTCTCTCGGGCGAAGTCCGGCGTGGCGCCCGATCCATACTCGATGCGACACTCAGCTACCCCGTGGCGCTCACGCTCTTTTCCGCGAAGGCGACGGGGGACTCGCTGCGCGGACGGATTCGCGCGGACAGCGTCGACCTCGCGCTCGTGGAGGCGTTGTCTCCCAAGGTGCGCAACTCGCGTGGCCGGCTTGCGCTCGATCTGGCGCTCAGCGGGGAGCCGGGTCACCCGCACGTGGGTGGTCGAGTGACGGTGGCCGGAGGCGACATCGAGGTCCCCGACATGGGCATCCGTCTCGCGAGCATGGACGGTTTGATCACGGTCGACGCCGCACGTGACTCACTCAACATCGATCGGCTGACGTGGACCAGCCCGGCCAGTGGCGGAAGCGGCTCGCTGAACGGATCGGTGGTATTCCGCGATCTCACTCAGCCGTCGCTCGATCTGCGGTTCGACGCTCGCGGAATGCGGGCGGTGGACAAGCGTGGCGTCGCCCGGTTGGACATCTCGACCGGCGCGGGCGGACTCGCGCTGCGCGGGACGCCGGAGGCTGCGTCGCTCTCCGGTGCGCTCAACGTGGACCGCGGTACCATCTACATCCCCGAGCTCGTCAGGAAGCAGATCGTCGATCTCACGGCCGACGAGTTCGCGCAACTCTTCGACACGACCGACGTGCGCAACCGCTCCATCATGCCGCAGCCGCCGAGTGTGCTGATGGAGCACCTCCAGGTGAACGGCGTGACGGTGCAGTTGGGCGAGGACGTGTGGCTCAGGTCTCGCGAGGCCAGCATCAAACTGGGCGGATCGCTCACGGTGGCGCGTGTGCGCGACGACCGAGCCACCACGCGCTCGACGCTGGCACGCGGCGCGCGGGCCGACGCGGCGCGATACAACCTGGCGTTGAGTGGAACGCTGAGCGCGGATCGCGGCACGTACACCCTCGACCTCACGGCCGTGCAGCGCGAGTTCCAGGTGCAGAGCGGACGCATCACCTTCTTCGGCACGCCCGATTTCAATCCGGAAATCGACGTCAGCGCCCTCTACAACGTGAAGCAGGCGAACCGTGCCGACATCGGCATCCGCGCCCGGATCCACGGCAACTTCTATCCGCAGCCGACGCTGGAGCTCTCGAGCACGGACGTCTCGTTGTCGCCGACGGATCTCGTGAGCTACCTGGTGACTGGACTGCCGAGCTTCGAGCGTAGCGCGGACATTGGCGCTTCACAGCGTGCGATCGAGTTCTTCATCCCGACCGTCGGTGCCTCCGTGAGCCGCGCGTTGCGCGATCAGCTCGGCGGTGTGGTGGATCTCTTCCAGATCCAGTCCGGCGCCGTGAACGATCCGGGCAACGTCGGCACGAGCAGCCAGTTCCGCAGCATTCTGTCGAGCACGCGTCTGGGCGGTGAGAAGCAGATCAGCGACAAGCTGTTCTTCAGCTTCAGCACGGGGCTCTGCCAACTCGGCGGCACGAGCGTGGCGGAAGATCCGTCGCGTCAGGGTTTCTCGGGATTCGTCAGCGCGATCGAGGGCAAGCTCGAGTACCGATTCCCGACGGTCGCGCCTGATCGGTTGTCGCTTCGCGCGGGCCGCGAGCCCGCTGCTGCGGCACTCCGCTGCAGCGCCAATCAAGTGCGCGGCTTCGTTGCGACGCCGGAACAGTGGGGCCTGTCGCTCTTCCGCTCCTGGTCGTTCTGAAGCGCGCGCTCATCATCGCCAATCCCGCGTCGCGTCGCGGCGAGCGCCTTGTGGACGAAGCGCGTTTCGCCGTCGAGAAGTGCGGCGCCACGTGCGACGTGCTGCTGACGGAGCATCCGGGGCACGCGCGCCAGCTCACCACCTCGCACGCGCAGAACTACGACGTCGTCTTTGCCCTCGGCGGCGACGGGACCGCGATGGAGGTGGTCGGCGCGCTGGCGAATACGACGACGCCGATCGGCGTGCTCCCCGGAGGCACGGGCAACCTGCTGGCACGGGCGCTCGGCATTCCCCTCGCCGTTCGTGAGGCGGTGCCGGTGCTCATGTCCGGCACGACGCGCGTGATCGACCTCGGGATGGTGAAGGGTCATCATTTCGCCGTCGCGGCGGGTGTCGGCATCGACGCGACCATGGTGGCCGAGACGCCACCGTGGATGAAGCGGCGCCTTGGCGTGCTCGCGTACACCCTCATCGCGGCGAAGGCAGCCTTCACCGCGGTGCTGTTCCGGCGCTTCTTCGTCGCCCGCGTCGAGGTTGGCGGAGAGGTGATCGAGCGGCCGGCGGCGGCCGTCCTCTTTGCCAATTTCGGCGCCATTCTGGAGGACCGGATCTCGTTCGGTCCCGACATCACGGTGGACGACGGCCTTCTGGATTTGTGTCTCGTGTCACCGCGCCACCTGCTCGACGCATTTCGTATCATTTGGAGGATAACATGCCGAGACTTCAGACCAGATCCAGCGTTACTATATAGGAAGGGGACGCGTTTCCGGCTGGAGACCGTGCCCGTCCTTCCCCTCCAGGCCGATGGCGAGTTGCTCGGTGTCACACCCGCCGAGATCACCGTCGAACCGCTCGCGGTTCATCTGCTCGTCCCGCGCTCCTGACGCGGAGACACTCTTTCCGGTTTGCATGTGATGGCGAACGACAGGCACGCGAACGCCGCATCGGCGCCCCGGTCCGGGAAGACGTATGATGCACGGAACGAGATTCTCGCCGATTCCGTTCTCCGGAAGGTGCAGCAGGAGCGCGACCATCTGCTCCTGCTGCACGAGGCGCTCGCGGACGTCGAGCGCGCGACGACGCTCGAGGACCGCCTCCAGATCTTCGTTGCGGCGATCCGCCGCATCGGCTTCGGGCGTGTGACCATCACGCTGCGCGACGACGACCTGAACGCGACGCGGATCGTCACGGCCGGACTCACACCCGCGGAGGACGCGCGGCTCCGCGAGAACCCGATTCCAGGGCACGTGTGGGCGCGGCGGCTGACGATGATCGACCGGTTCCGCGTGAGCAACTCCTTTTACCTCGACGGGGCTGATGCCTGGGTGAAGGAGGAGTTCGGCGGCGGTCTGCAGAGTCAGCTCGAGCCCGTTGCGGACTCCGATTGGTTGCCCGCGGACATGCTGCTCGTGCCGTTGCATTCCGCCAAGGGCGCCGTGGTGGCCACGCTCGTCCTCGACGATCCATCGGACCGTGCACGTCCGACGCTCATGCGCGTGCACACCGTGGAGCTGTTCGCGCAACAGGTGGCGTCGATGCTGGAGCACGCCGCGCTCATCGAGGTGGCTGACCGTCGCGCGCGGCGCCTTCAGCACGTGCACCAGGTTGGCCTGCTGCTCGCCCAATCGCTGGACGAGCCCACAATTCTGCGCAGCCTCGCCGAGCAGATCGAGCGAATCCTGCCCGTGGCGACGGTGGGAGTGCTGCCTCCTGAGGACGCCGACGCCACGTGGCCCAGCGTGCTGCGCCGCGGCGGGAAGGAGCAGGACGAATTCGTCGTGCCGCAACACCTGCGCTCTCTCGCGTCGGTGGCCGCGCGCACTCAGCGTGCGGCCCGTGTCGGTGCCGCGCTGGCCGTGCCGTCGATGCTCGGCACCGCAACCGTCGGCGTGGTCGTCGTGGAGGCAAAGCCTGGCGAGCACGTTTCCGAGCCCGACGCGGAGCTGCTCGCCACCATCGCAATGCAGGCTGCCGCGGCCATCAGCAACGCGCGGCTGTACGCGGCCAGTCAGCGTCAGCGGCGACAGATGGAGGCGCTCGCGGAGATCGCGCGCGCGGTCGGCGAATCGCTGCGGATCGACCGGGTAATGCAGCTCATCCTGCGTCATGCGTGTGCGTTGCTGCGCACGGACGGCGCGACCATCGCACTGCTGCGTGGCGACGTGCTGGAGGTCACCGCCGGCGTGGGCGCCGGCCGGAGCCTCGTCGGTGCGCAGTTGACTCTCGGAACGAGCCTCGCCGGCCGGGCAGTGCGCTCGTCCATCAGCATCATCGAAGACGACGTGCGCGCGGACGCCGACGCGTTCGGAGGCAGCGTGTCCGCGGGCGACGTGCGCAACGCCGTCGTGGTGCCAATGTTCAGCGCGGACGGTCCAATCGGTGCGCTGTCGGTGTTTAACCGCGTGACGCCCTTTACCGACGACGACGCTGGCATTCTCCAGCGGCTCGCGGACCAGGTTGCCTTCGCGGTGGTGCACGCGCGGCTGTTCGAGGAGGTCGGCGAGGCGACGCGGGAGTGGGCGGTGGCATTCGACTCCATCGGTAGCGGCATGGTGCTGCTCGATCGGGACGGAATCATCCGTCGCACGAATGCCCGCGCACGTGCCTTGATGCAGGTGGAGCGGGAAGACGAATTGGTCGGCCGCCCATTCCACACGGCGTTGTTCGGGGACGAGGCTCCGTGCGAGAACTGTGTGCATCTCGCCGCGATGCGCGATGGGGCGGTTACTCGCGGGACGCACGACGACCGCGAGCGCGGACGCCTGTTCGACATCACTGCCGCGCCACACCCACTGGGAGGCGCCGTCGTCACGTTCGACGACGTGACCGAGCACCATTCATTGGCGGAGCGCTATCGCCGTGTCGTCGAGACGACGCGCGATGCCATCGTCATCACCGACGAATATCGCCGCATCTCTTTCGCGAATCCCGCGGCACACGACCTTCTCGGTCACGGCGCGGATCTCATTGGCCTGCCCACGGATGCCGTCGTGCCCGAGGAGTATCGCGCATCGGTGCGACAGCACGAGGATTTGGGCTTCAGCGGCGAGCCGCAAAGCTACGAAGGCATGGTGCTGCGCGCCGACGGCGAGCGCCGTCTCGCGTCCATCCGTACCGCGCCATTGCGCGAGCTGGGTCAGGTGACCGGCGTCGTTGCGACGCTACGCGACATCACGGACGAGCGCCGCGCGCGCGATGCCGTGGCGCACTCGGAGACGCGGTATCGCAATCTCTTTCATTCCGCGAGCGACGCGATCTACACGCTCGACGTCTACGGTGCGTTCACGTCCGCCAACCAGTCGACCAGCGAGCTCACCGGCCGCGCACACGAAGCGCTCGTCGGCCACGACTTCGGCCCAATGGTGGACGCGGAGGATGCCGCGCACGTGCTCGAGCACTTCCGGAGCGCGCTGCGCGGGCAGGCCGTTCGATACGAGTGTCGCGTGGTTCGCCCGGACGGCGACCGCCGCACCATTTCCGTCACGAACACGCCCATCAAGCGCGACGACAAGATCATCGGCGTGCTCGGCGTGGCGCGCGACGTCACCGAGGCGCGGGCGCGCGCAGCGGCGCTCGCGCGCTCCGAAGCGCGATACACGCGGCTGGTCGAATCAGCCACGGACGCCATTTTCACCATCGACCAGACGGGGCGGTTTACCGCCGCCAACCGTGCGCTCTGCCAAGCGGTAGGCCGCCGCCGCGAAAAGTTGCTTGGCACGCTGCTCACCGATCTCGTAGACCCGCGCGATCTCGCCGCCGCCAACCGAATATTGCGCGAGGCCGGCGCGGGGCAGCGCTCCCGCGGCGCGCTGCGGTATCTCGGTCTCGACGGCAGCGTGAGACAGGGGTCCATCATCATGTCCCCCGTACTCGAGGACGATCTCGTCGTCGGCACGCTGGGCATTCTGCGCGACGTCACCGACGAGCAGCGAATCGCGGAGCAATTGCTGCAACAGGAGAAGCTGGTGGCCGTCGGACAACTGGTCAGCGGCGTGGCGCACGAGCTGAACAATCCACTCGCGGCGGTGATGGCCTTCGCGCAGCTCCTGCTGGCGTCTCCTGACGGAGTGTCGCCCGAATCGCGGCAATCCGTGGACACCATTCACCGTGAAGCCAAACGCGCCGCGAAGATCGTGTCCAATCTGCTCACGTTCGCGCGGCAGCAGCCGGCGGAGCGGAGAGAGGCGAGCCTGAACGAGATCGTGAGCGACACACTGGAGCTGCGCCGCTACGCGCTGCGATCGGCCGAGATCGAGGTCACGCTGAGCCTCGACGAATCCCTGCCGAACACGTGGGCGGATCCGTATCAGCTTCAACAGGTCGTGCTGAACCTAGTCACGAACGCGGAGCAGGCGCTTGCGGAGCGCACCGGCGCGCGGCACATCCGGATCCATACGTTTCGCGATGGGTCGCGGCTCATGCTCAGCATCTCGGACAACGGACCCGGTATTCCGCGCGATCAACTGGACCGGATCTTCAATCCGTTCTTTACGACGAAGCCGGTCGGGCAGGGGACGGGCCTCGGCCTCTCGATTTCCGACGGCATCATCCGCGAGCATGGCGGCCGCATCCGCGTGGAATCCGCGCATGGCTTCGGCGCGGTATTCATCGTCGAGCTGCCGCATGTCGTGCCGCCCCCGGCGGCTGGCGCCCCCGACGAGCGGGAGAGCGGCGAGCATTCGACCGCCCGGCATATGCTCGTGGTGGACGACGAGCCCGCGATGCGCGCGGCCGTCTCGGGCTTCCTCCAGTCCCTCGGTCACCGCGTCCACGTGGCCGCCGGCGGGGCCAGTGCCCGCGCGCTCATGCAGGAAAACACTTATGATGTAATCCTGCTCGACCTGCGCATGCCCGACGTCGGCGGTGAGGCGTTGTACCGCGAGCTGTGCGAGCGCGACCCGCGTCATGCGTCCCGCATCGTCTTCGTGACCGGGGATCTGCAGAGCGAGCTGGCGCAGCGCTTTCTCAACGAGGCCGGACGGCCCGTCATCGGCAAACCTTTTCAGCTCGACCACCTTGCGGACGTCGTGGCCCGCGTGACGAACTGATGGCGAAGATTCTGATCGTCGACGACGAGGCGGACATCCGCGCGGCGTTCGCTCGCTACTTCGAGCGTGCCGGTCATGAGGTATTGCAGGCGGCTACGGGCGAGGAGGGCGTCGCGCTGGCACGCGCGGAGAATCCCCCGGTGATCCTGCTGGACCTGTTCCTGCCCGACATCTCGGGGCTCGAGGTCCTCGAGCGGACGCGCGAGCAAGCGCCAGTCGTCATCATGATCACCGCGCACGGGGACGTCCCCGCCGCGGTGCAGGCAATGCAGGGCGGCGCCGAAGGCTTCCTCACGAAACCGGTCGAGCTGGGTCATCTTGGTGCTGTCGTCGACCGCGCGTTGGAGAAAGCGCAGCTCCGTGCCTTGCGGAGGGAGCACACGGCCCGCAACGCGAGAGCGGCAGCCGAAATGCTCCTCGGCTCCTCCGCACCCATGCGCGAGCTCGCCGAGCAGATCGACGTGCTGGCGCGCAGCGAGCAGACGGTGGCGCTCCTCGTGGGAGAGACGGGGGTCGGCAAGTCGCGGGTCGCGCGCGCCATCCATGCGCTCAGCAGCCGCGCGGCGCGGCCATTCCAGGAGGTCGAGTGCAGCATGCGGCCGGCCGATGCCCTGGAGCGCGAGCTCTTCGGCAGCGAAAGTATCGACGATCAGCCGCCCGTGGCTGGTCTGCTGGAGGCTGCCGACGGCGGCACGCTGTATCTCGACGAGATCGCGGACCTGCCGGCCGGGCTTCAGACGCGGCTGTTGCGCGTGCTCGAGAAGCACCGAATGACGAGAGGAGGCGGGTCGCGAGAGATTGCCGTGGACGTCCGCGTCATCGCATCGTCCATCCGTGATCTCGCCACCGAAGTGACGGAACAGCGCTTTCGCGAGGACCTCTATTACCGGCTCGGGGCGATGCCGTTGCATTTGCCGCCGCTCCGCGCCCGAGCGCCGGGGGACCTGCGCGAGACCGCCGTAGCACTGGTATCGGAGCTGAGACGCGGACTCCCCGACGCGCCGACAGAGCTCAGTCGCGCGGCACTCGACGCCATCGGACGCTATCCATGGCCGGGAAACATCCGCGAGCTTCGCACGGCGTTGGAGCGCGCCCTGCTGCATGCGCGTGGTGAGCCGGCCATCGGCCTCGAGCACCTTCCATTGGAAGTCCTCGAGGCTGGTGACGGCGAAGGACGCCCGCACGTCTCTCGGACGCTGGCGGACGTGGAGCGCACGCACATCGAGCGCACGCTCCGTGCGCATGGAGCGAACCGCACGCGTGCCGCACGGGAGCTTGGCATCTCGCGTGCGACGCTGATCAAGAAGATCCGGGAATTCGGACTCGGCGACCGGCCGGCGCCGGGTGCTCACAACGGCGCCCAGGAGCGGTAATGACGACACTGAACGAGCGGGACGCGATGATCTGCCGCGCATGTGGCAACGAGGAGCGTGCGTCCGAAGGGTATCCCTGCGTCAAATGCGGCACTTTCATCTGCGTCATCTGTAATCTCCGCGGCGTGGTGACATGCCGCGCATGTGCGAAGGACGAAGTCCCCGCCTCCAAGTGACCGAAGTAGCTCGAGCGGGTTGCTGGTGATCTCGTTTGCAGACTGCGGCCTCGCGATCGGGCATGCCACCGACGCCGAGGGCGCGACGGGCTGCACGGTCATTCGTGGCGCGGAGGACGCTTTCGCGTGTGGGGTTCATGTGCCGGGCCGCGCGACCGGCACGCGTGAGCTGACGTTGCTCGAGCCCACCCAGTTGGTCGACCGGGTCGATGCCATTCTGCTGGCGGGCGGCTCGGCGTACGGTCTCGACGCCGCGGCCGGCGTGATGAAATGGATGGAGGAGCACGGCCGCGGCTTTCCCGTGGGAGGCGGTGTCGTCCCCATCGTGCCCGGGGCCGTGATCTTCGACCTCGTACCGCTCGGCAGATTTGACGCACGACCGACCGCGGCGATGGCATACGATGCGTGTGAGCACGCCACCGCCACGCCCGCGCAGGGATCGATCGGCGCGGGCACGGGTGCGACCGTCGGCAAGATCGTTGGCGCCGACCGATGCTCAAAGGGCGGCCTCGGTCTCGCGGCTGCCGACCGCGACGGCCTCGTGGTACGAGCTCTGGCCGTCGTGAACGCCCTCGGCGACGTACGCAACGCGCGAGGAGACATCATCGCCGGAGCGCACGACGCCGACGGCTCGTGGCTGGACAGCGAGGTGTTCATCGCGAGAGGCCGTCGTGATGCGGCGAGCTTCGCCGACGTCGCCGCGCGCAACACCACGCTGTGCGTCGTCGCAACCAACGCGGCACTCGACCGCGCGCAGCTCGCGGCACTGGCCCGTGCCTCAACCGCCGCGCTGTATCGGCGCATCACGCCCGTTGGCACGCTGTACGACGGCGATGTCGTCTTCGCCACGGCGCCGCGCTCGGGCGGTGTTCGTATTGACTCTTCGCAATTGGAGGTGCTCGCGGTCATGGCCCTCGAACAGGCGATCGAGAGAGCAGTGGCCACCTCTACTCCCGGAGAAGTGCGTCAGACATGAGCACGGACACGTCCCGCGCCGTCGTATGCGTTCCCGTAGCGCCATTACACGATGAGCCCCGCGTCGCCAGCGCCCAGATCTCCCAACTGCTCGCTGGTCGGGCGGTCGACGTCATCGAGTCCCGCGAGGAGTGGCATCTCGTTCGCGGACCCGACGAGTACGAAGGCTGGATGCATCGCGGATATCTCGCGCCGAGGCCCGACGAGAGTCTGCGCCGCAGCACTGAAGCCAATCGCGTGTCGCTCGGCTGCGTCACCACGAATCGCGCCGGCAGTCGCCGGGCCATGCCCCTCGGCGCATACCTCACCGCCGACGAGCGCGTGAGAAGCGGCGACGCCATCGATGCCGGACAACGCGAGGAAATGTTTCCCGCGCACGCGGGGGCGATCACCCGCAGCGCGCAGCTTTTCTTCGAGGGGACGAGCTATCTCTGGGGTGGCGTGACGCCATGGGGCGCCGACTGCTCCGGGCTCGTGCAAAGCGTGTTCTGGCTGCACGGCGTTCAGCTCAAGCGCGATGCATGGCTCCAGTCACAGCAGGGCATCGCGGGCGACGCTGATCCCATCGCCGCCGCAGCGGGCGATCTCCTCTTCTTCTCCGATCGGCCCGACGGCTACGTCACTCACGTTGCCATCTCTCTCGGCGGCGGGTGCATCGTTCACCTTGCCCTCGGTCGAGGCGGCTACGCGGTGGAGCGCCTCGAGGACACTCGAGATCCGTACGTCCGTACGCTGCGCGAGCGATTCGTCACCGCTCGTCGCATTCTGCCGTCGTCGGACTAAGAGTCAGCTCATCCAGGTCGGCGCGCGCGGTTGCGGGGCAGCGCTCACCGGGCGCACTTGCACCGGCACCTCGGCGTGCGTTTCGCCATCGAGCCCCACGCGCATCGTGTAACGGCCGGCGACGTCGAGCGGCAGATCCAGCTGCGCGATGAGAGGGAAGTCCATTTCGGTCACGGCGGTGGGAGGCGTGGCGACGCCGAGCTCTCCGTCGCTGCTCCAGAGCTCCGAGCCGCTCGGGCTGACCCACTGCAACGAAACACGATGTGGACCGGCATCCGAAGGCGAACCCTTGAGGTGCACCACCAGCGTTGCGCGCGGGTGCAGCGCGGGCAGCGACGCCACCTGAAGCGCATCGAATACGCCGAGGATGTTCAACTTGCCCTCTTGCGAGAGATTGGCTGCGTCGGCGAAAACCGCGAATGAGACGTGCATGGCGAATAGTACATCGCGCGCCCGTGTTTGAAACAGGATGACGCACGCCTAGCTTTTGTGCACCGGCGGCGCGATGCGCGGCACCGGACTCACTCCGCTATCCGTTTTTCCCCGCTTCTCACCGCATGGCGTCGTCTCTCTATGTAACGGCGGATCATCCGGCCCAGCCGGTTCCGTCCGGCCTCTCCGTCACCGACCTGCTGCTGCTCTGTATGTCCCTCATCTGGGGACTGAACTTCATCGTGGTGAAGTTCGCGACAGGGATTCTGCCTCCGCTGGCGTTCAACAGCACGCGCATCCTCATCGCGCTCGCGGTGCTGTGGACCATCATCGGTGTGCGCGGTACGCCGCTCCCTCCGCGCCGCCACGTCATCGCGTTGGTCGCGCTCGGCATGCTGGGCAACGGCCTCTATCAGATCCTCTGGGTCGAGGGCATGGCGCGCACGCGCGCCAGCGACGCCGCGCTCCTCGTGGCCGCGGCGCCGGCGTTCATCGAGATCATCGGATGGTTGCGCGGTCACGAGCGTATCGGCGGCCGCGGCATGCTTGGCATCGCCCTTTCGATTGCCGGCATCGGCCTCGTCGTCTCCGGTGGACGCGGAGCGTCGCGGCACGACGCCACGCTGCTCGGAAACGCCCTCATCCTCGCCTCGGCGCTCTGTTGGTCCGTGTATTCGGTCTATCTGAAGCCATACACGGTGCACGTGGACGGTCTCACCATCTCGGCGGTGACGATGACCGGTGGCATCTCCGCCATGCTCGTCGTCGCGGCGCCTTCGCTGATGAAGACGGATTGGAGCACCATCAGCACCGTAGGCTGGGGCGCCATTGCGTACAGCAGCATCATGGCGCTCGTCATCGCGTATCTGTTCTGGTATCGCGGCATTCGCGTCCTCGGCCCCACGCGCGCCGCGATGTACTCGAACCTGCAACCCTTGTTCGCCATCGCGGCGGCGTGGGCATTTCTGTCGGAGACGCCGCGCGCGCCGCAGCTTGCCGGCGGCGCGTGCATCGTGGGTGGATTGCTGCTCACACGTCTTCCGGGGCGCGACGCCGTCGTAGCCGTCGAATGAAAGTCGTTCTGTTCGACATCGACGGGACGCTGCTGTGGACCGCAGGCGCCGCTTTGCGCGCCGTGCATCGCGCCATTCGCGAGACATACGGAACGGCTCCGGCAGAGGGGGTTCGCTTCGACGGAAAGACCGACCCGCAGATCGTGCGGGAGCTCACGAGACCCGTAGGAATTGCCGAGGACGTCATCGAGCAACGCCTTGATGACGCCATCGCGCGGTACGTGACGCTGCTTCAGGACGAGCTCGCGGGCGTGGACCTCAAAGGGCACACGTATCCGGGCGTCGCCGCGCTGCTGGATGCGCTCGACGATCGCGACGACGTCGTACTGGGCCTCCTTACGGGCAACGTGCGCGAGGGCGCAATGGCGAAGCTTGCCGCAGTTGGGATCGCGCACCATCGCTTTCGCGTAGGGGCTTTTGGCTCGGATCACGCCTCGCGCCCGGAGCTGCCGGCCATCGCACGGACTCGGGCGGAGGCGATGCTCGGACATCCCGTGGAGGGAAGGGACTTCATCGTCATCGGCGACACGCCAGCCGACATGGGCTGCGGCCGCGGCATCGGCGCGCGGGCCATCGGAGTTGCGACGGGGCGGTATTCGGTGGATGATCTTCGCGCGTGCAATCCCGCCGCAGTGTTCGCGGACCTCTCGGACACGCCGGCGGTCATGCGCGCCATTCTGGAGGAGTGACGTGCTCGAGGTCGAGCTGAAGAGCGTCGTCGACGACACGGCAGTCCGCCGCGCGGCCATCGAGCGCGCGGGCGGTGTTCTCGTCTTCGAGGGACGTCTCGAGGACCGCCGGTACGACTTCGACGACCGCTCGCTCACGATGCGCGATCACGTGCTGCGCGTCCGCATCTACCGAGACGAGCACTCCGCGCGCGCGCAGTTGGACTGGAAGGGCCCGACCCGCCGGGCCGAGGGCTACAAGCTCCGTGAAGAGATCGAAGCGCGGGTCAGCGACGCCGACGCGCTCGTTGCCATTCTCGAGCGGCTCGGCTTTCGCGTCACCATCGAGATCGATCGCGACATCGCGCAATACGAGCTCCATGGTGCCATGGTGCGATTCGAACACTATCCGCGCATGGATGACCTGGTGGAAGTGGAAGGCACGCCGGAGCAGATCGAGCGAGCCATCGCAGCGCTCGGCCTGCCTCGCGAGGGCTTTTCGACCGACCGCCTGCCGGACTTTGCGCTTCGGTACAGGGAGCGTACCGGTGTCCCTGCCGCGCTTTCCTTTCTCGTCCTTGCCGGCGACGCCGCGTACGACGACTCGAATGCCTGAGGCTCGGCGACTTCCGGAGCTGGCGCGCTCGCTGCGGACGCTCGGTAGATCGGGTGACTCATGCAGCGAGGACGCTCACACGGCGATCTTCACGCCGCTCCTGGCGGCGAGAGCACGCGCCGAGGAATTACCGGCGGAGCGAATGCATGAGGCGTTCGTCGGCCACGTGCTTCTCGCACGCATCGAGGAGCGAGTGGCCGAACTCGCATCGCGCGGCATCGCAGTTCCCGCGCGCGGCCGCGCCATGTCGGCGCGCGCTCACGAGAGCATCGAACCCGTGCGTCGCCAACTTCTGGCGCTGGACGACGCAAGCACCACCGACCTGGTAGCAGAGGAAGCCTGGTCCACATGGGTCGCGCAGTTGCGCGACGTATTCATTGCCGCGGACCAGAGTTGCCGCGCGCTCGCCGTGGTATTGGCGGACCGGCCACAGGGCGCGCCCCGTGTCGGGCGTCGACTCGCGTGATCGTCGGCATCGGCATCGATCTCGTGGAGGTAGAGCGGATGCGCCGTCTGCTCGATGCGAAGGGTGATCGCGCCCTGGAACGGATGTTTACAATCGGCGAGCGCGAGTATGCCTGCACTCATCCGGAACCGGTGAGACAGCTCGCCGCACGTGTGGCCGCGAAAGAGGCGGCCTTCAAGGCGCTGTCGGGAAACGATCTCGCCCGCGGCATCGGGTGGCGAGAGCTCGAGGTGGTGTCTCGACACGCGCAGGCCCCGTTGCTCGTCCTGCATGGAAGGGCGCAGGAGCGAGTGGCCGAATTGGCGGTGACTCGCGTTCACCTGTCCCTCACGCACACCGAGCACATGGCCGCAGCCTACGTCATCGCGGAGCGGCTTTGAGAGCCGCGGGGTTGTGGCAAGGCCGCTCGAATCCCGATATATTTGCTCGGCAATGACGCTCTCCAGGATCCGCAAACAGATTGCGCTGCTCGGCGCCTGTTGTCTTGCCGTTTCCGCCGCCCGCGCCCAGGAACACCCGGCGCGCCGAGTGGCCAACATCGTCAGCGTTGCCGTGGAGGAGTATGGCAAGGCGGTGGACGCGCAAGGCAAGCTCATCAGTGCGCAGGAATATCAGGAAACCAATGATTTTCTGACCGATGCTCGACGCGCCGCCGAACGATTGTCCGGCGACAACGCGGCGGCGGCGCGCGCGCTGCTGGATTCGGTTGCTGCTGCCGTGCGCGAAAAGCGGCCCCCAGCGGTGCTCGACTCGCTCGAGAAGCGGTTTGCCGCGGTGCTCGGCAAGGAGGCGCAGCTCGAGCTTCCCGCGCAGCCGCTCGACTTGGCGGAAGGACGCACCATCTACGAGCGCAGTTGCGCAAGCTGTCATGGCATGCAGGGCTTGGGAGACGGACCCGCTGGTCGCGCGCTGACGCCACCGCCTCCCGCCATCGGGTCGGCCTCTCCGATGCACGGCGTTTCGCCGGCGCTGATGTACCGCGTGGTTTCCGTCGGTGTCGCAGGCACGCCGATGGCCGGTTTCGGTGCGTCGCTCACACCGATTCAGCGCTGGAACGTAGTCACGTACGTGACGTCGCTTCGGGCGACGCATGCGCAGCGGCTCGAGGGTGAGGGCTTGTTCACTCAACGATGCACGGGATGTCATGGCATCGTCGGCGCCGGTGACGGTCCGCTCGCGCGCTCGCTCACCAAGCTGCCGCCGGAGATCGGAGGCGTGGCGTTTCAGGTAGAGCGCAGCGACGAGCAGCTTTCAGCGGTGGTGCGCGACGGTGTTCCGGGCTCCGCGATGCCGCCATCGAAGGATCTGTCCGATGCGCAGGTGGCGAGCATGGTTGCGTATCTGCGCACGCTTCCGATGAAGGATCGCAACGCGCAGGCGCTCGCAACCACGGGTGACAGCGCGAGCGTCACGACGGCTCGGCGCACGGTCCTCTCGCTGCTCGAGCAGGCACTGGGCCAGGTGCGGAGCGGCCACCAGGGCGATGCCCTCGACAAGGCGTTCGACGCGTACATCGCCTTCGAGCCGCTGGAGACGACGGCGCGCGCCAAGAATCCCGGCCTCGTGTCGACGATGGAGCGCCTGTTCGCCGAGTTCAAGACGGCGGTGCGAGGCAATGACCTCAGGCAGGCGGAACACGTGCGCGATGCGATCGAGGCCACGATGCCCGAGATCGTCGCGCTGACCGCGCCCGCCGGCAGTGGCGTCGAAGCGTTCTGGCAATCGTTCCTCATCATTCTCCGCGAAGGCTTCGAGGCCATCCTGGTCGTGGGAGCCATCGTCGCGATTCTGATCAAGACGGGACATCGCGAGCGACTGCGCAGCATCTGGCTCGGCGTCGCCTATGCGCTCGCGGCGAGCGCTGCGACTGCGGTCGTCCTCAAGACGGTGCTCGCGGCCATGCCGGCGAGCCGCGAGATCATCGAGGGGACGACGCTGCTCGTCGCGGTTGCGGTGCTCTTCTCCGTGAGCTACTGGCTCATCTCGAAGGTCGAGGCGGCCAAGTGGCAGCAGTTCATCAAGGAGAAGGTGAGTGCAGCGCTCGAGCAGGGCGGTGGCAGCGCTCTCACGTTCGTAGCGTTCCTCGCCGTGTATCGCGAGGGCGCTGAGACGGCGCTCTTTTACCAGGCGCTCTTCAACGAGGGGCCGAACGTCGCCCTGCCGCTCTCGCTCGGCATCCTGGCGGGATTCGCGGTGTTGGCGGTGGTCTTCGTCGGGATCTACCGCTTCGGCGTGCGCATTCGCATGCGGCTGTTCTTCGGCGTCACGAGCGTGCTGCTCTACTACATGGCGTTCGTGTTCACCGGAAAGGGCGTCCGCGAGCTTCAGGAGGGCAATGCGATTCCGCTGTCGGCAATTCCTGGCTTCCCGAGCGTGGAGTGGCTCGGCCTCTTTCCGACGTGGCAGGGGATTGCGGCGCAGTTCGCTCTGCTGGTGCTGTTTGCTTTCGCGGTGCTGAAGACCTTCTGGCCTCGGCGCGCCGTCGCGCTACCGATGGTGATCCCGCCCACGCCTCCGGCGCGCGTGAGCGCGGAGCTGGCGGAAATCCGTGCGGAAAACGAAGTGCTGAAGCGTCGGCTGGCCGCGCTCGAGGAAGCCGTAGGAAAGGAAACAGCCGGCGGCTAAGCGCCGGCGCCGCGTCAGGTGGTGACCAGCCCGGGAATAGGGTGTGAGGCGAACGCGTTGAGGTCGAGTGGCGCGCGGTCTCCCCGCTCCAGGTGAAAGAGTCCAGCGCGCGCGATCATCGCGGCATTATCCGTGGCCAGACGCGCGCTGGGCGCATACACCGTCGCGCCAGCGCGGCCCATGCGCGTCTGCATTGCGGCGACCAGCGTCCTGTTTCCTGCAACTCCGCCGCCGAGCACGATGCGCGTGCGGCCGAATTCCTTCGCCGCGCGCCACGTCTTCTCCACGAGCGTCTCGATGAGCGCATCATGGAAGCCGCGCGCGATATCGGCGAAATCGTCCGGCGTGGCAGCGCGAACGGCGTGAAGGACCGCCGTCTTCAATCCGCTGAATGAGACGTCGTAGTAATCATCGTCGCCGGGCTGCTGATTGCGGCGAAGCATCGGTCTCGCGAATCGAAATCGATCGGGATTTCCTGAACGCGCGAGCGACTCCACGTGTGGGCCACCGGGATACGGCAGCCCCAGCAGCTTGGCCACCTTGTCGAATGCTTCGCCCGCCGCGTCGTCCCGCGTGCGGCCGAGCAGCCGATAGCGTCCCCATGCTTCGACGTCCAGGAGCAGCGTGTGTCCGCCAGACACCAGCAGGCCGGTAAAGGGCGGAACAGCGTCCGAGTGCTCGAGCGCCGTCGCAAAGAGATGTCCCTCCATGTGATGCACGCCGACAGCCGGAATCCCGCGCCCGAACGCGAGCGACTTGGCAAAGCTCACACCCACGAGCAGCGCGCCGACGAGGCCCGGTGTATTGGTCACTGCTACGGCGTCGATGTCCGCCAGCGTTGCGCCGGCGTCGTCGAGCGCGCGTTGCACCACTGGCACGATGGCCGTGAGATGCTGGCGCGACGCAATCTCGGGCACGACACCGCCGAATACGCGGTGAACGTCCTGCGAAAGAATCACGAGCGACTCCGTGCGCACGTCGTCGCCGGAACCGGAGAGCACGGCGGCGGACGTCTCGTCGCACGATGTCTCGATGCCGAGGATTCGTGTCACAGCCGATCAACCACAGAGAGACGCGGCAAGTTAACCACAGAGAGCACAGAGGGCACAGAGAACATCGCACGACGCATGGCTGTCGCACCGCAGTTCATTCAAAAGCTCTTCTGTTTTCGTTCTTCTCTTCCGCATTTCAAAACTCTGTGTTCTCTGTGTTCTCTGTGGTTCATTCGAGCCTTTCCCGCTCTTCTGCTATTGCGGAACCTCCGTGCGGGCGCAGGTCGTGCACGCGGACCTCGCTCGACGTGTCTCGAGACGGACGCTCACGATGACCCACAGCACGATCGCCAGGGCCAGCGCCGTCACCTTGAGGCCGATCCTGTCGGTCAACGCCACAGTCAGCGCGACGCGGTGGAGTCGCCGAGCAGCTCGCGGACCAGCGCGCGGTTCTCCGGAGAGCTCCAATCCGCGGCGCCGATGAACTTCTTGCGAATGGTGCCCTCGCGCCCGATCACGAACGTCTCCGGATAACCGGTGATCTGATAGCTCGCCGCCACGGATTTATCCGGATCGTGCAGTATCTCGAACGTGAGTCCGAGCTCCTTTGCGAAGTCCCGTACGGCCTGCTTCGCGGACGCCGGATCGACACTGATGGCGACGACCTGGAGCCCGGCCGGTCCGAACTCGCGATACAGCCGTTCGATGCTCGGCATCTCCACGCGACATGGCTCGCACCACGTGGCCCATACGTTCACGAGAAGAACGCGTCCCTTGTACTCGGCCAGCGTCTTCGTTCGCGGCGTGGCGTCGACAGTGACCGCTCTGAAATCAGGCGCCGCGGAACCGACCGAGACAGGGAACAGTTCGTCCCCGAGAAAGTGTGTGGCCGCCGCGAGCGTGAGGCCGAGAAACGCGACGATGGCCGCGACGATGAGCCACTGCTGGCGTGCGGTCATCCGGAAGCCTCACACCCGCCGGGCGCACTGTGCCCGCAACGCACCGACCTCGGCGCGCGGATCCGGTGCGGAGAAGATGGCGTTGCCGGCCACGAACGTATCGGCGCCCGCCTCCCAACATTCAGCGATGGTGTCGCGGTTGATACCTCCGTCCACCTCGAGCGCCGCCGCGCTGCGTGCGCCGTCGAGCATGCGTCGCGCGCGCGAGATTCGGGCGATCGACTGGGAAATGAAGCTCTGTCCGCCGAAGCCAGGGTTCACGGACATCACAAGCAGCAGATCGAGGCATTCGAGTACGTCTTCGACGACGTTGAGCGGCGTCGAAGGATTGAGCGCTACTCCGGCGAGGCATCCGAGCTCGCGAATGCGCGTGAGCTGCCGCTGAAGGTGCGGAGACACTTCTGCGTGAATGGTGAGTCCGCTCGCTCCTGCCGCCGCGAAGTCGTCGAAGTAGCGTTCCGGTTCGACCACCATGAGATGCACGTCGAGCGGCAACGAGGTGCGCCGGCGGAGCGTTTCGATGACCTTGGCGCCGAAGGTGAGGTTCGGCACGAAGCGGCCGTCCATCACGTCCACGTGGATCGAGTCGGCCCCCGCCGCCTCCAGCATGGCGACTTCCTCCGCCAGCCGGCCGAAGTCCGCGCTCAGAATGGATGGCGCAATGCGAATGCGCGTCACGGCGATGCGTCTCCCGCCACTCGCAGCGTGACCGAGCCTCGGGGCACGAGCGTCGCCCCTGCAACGGGAGTCTGGCCGACCACCGTTCCCTTCGGGGCCGTCGCCATCGGATCGTAGGCCACCTGCACGTCCCGCACTCCGAGTTGTGTCAACGTCTGCCTCGCGCTCTCGACGTCGCGGTCCATGAGGTTTGGCATCTGAATGGCCGCGGTTCCGCCACTCAACACGATATTCACGGTGCTCGGCACACCCACCTGCGTTCCTGCTGGCGGTCGCGTGGCGATGACGGAGCCGCGCGGAGCATTGCTCGGTGACTCGGTGGCGTCGCCGACGTCGAAGCCGGCGCGCTCGAGCATCGCCTGCGCCTCGGTCTTCGTCAGCCCGGTGACGGTCGGTACGGCGACGATGCGCTGGCCTCCGCTCACCACGAGGGTCACCGGATTGCCGACGCCCTCGCGCGCGCCGGGTGGAGGCGACTGCTCGAGCACCGTCAGCTTCGGCGCGGTGCTGTTGTAGCGCATCTCGCCCTGTTCTCCCTTGAAGCCGGCTTGCGCGAGCCGCTGCACCGCCTCGTCGTACATGAGTCCCGTGACGTTGGGAACTTTTACGTCGCGCGGAACGACGCCGGCGGGAAACACCGCGAACGCGACGACGAGATAGGCGAGCGAGAAACCGCCGACGAGCGCCGTGAGATAGACCAGTGATCCTCTGACGCGAGTCCGCCAGGTCATGCGGCGGTCTCGAGCCGCGAGCGGCGGAGGCGTGCCGCAAACGCGCCGTCGGTAGCGTGACGGTGCGGCAGCACCCGCAGGAGTCCACCGTCGAGCACGTCCGCGGGCACCACTCCATGCGGCGGCGGCTCCAGCGTCCAGCCAGCATGATCGGTCAGGAACCGCTCGATCTGCTCGTCATTCTCTTCCGTCTCGAGCGAGCAGGTGCTGTAGATGAGAAGTCCCCCCGGGCGCACGACACTTGCCGCCTCGCGGAGGATCGACCGCTGGAGCGCCGGCAGCACGGAGAGGTCGCTCACCTTCAGGCGCCAGCGCGCATCGGGATGTCGACGAAACGTCCCGGTGCCAGTGCAGGGGACGTCGATCAGCACGGCATCCATGTCGCGCAGCGGTGGGGCCGTTGCATCGGCGACGACGGCGTACACGTTGGTGGCGTCGAGACGACGCACGTTCTCTCGAACGCGCTTGATGCGCTCCTGGGAGAGATCGCTCGCTATCACCGTGCCCGCGGAACGCGCCAGCTCGAGGGCCTTGCCCCCCGGTGCGGCGCAGAGATCGGCCACGACGCTCCCCGTTGCCACGCAGGCGTACCGCGTCACGAGTGTGGACGCTGGATCCTGTAGATGGAAGAATCCCTGTTTGAATGCCCCAAGCTCCGTCAGCGACGTCACGCCACCCTTGAGTACCACGCTGTCCGGGACCAGCGGGACTTCCGCGGTCTCCACGCCAGCCGACTCCAGCATCGCCTCGAGCTGCTCGCGCACGATGTGATACGGTCGCGCGACGAGCGGTGCCTCGGTGTTGTTGGCCGCGAGCAACGCGCGTGTGTCGGCTTCGCCAAACCGTTGAAGCCAGCGTTCCACGATCCATCGCGGATGCGAAAACTCCAGAGCGAGTGCGTCCACGATGTTCGGCGGCGTGGCGACCGCCAGTGCATCGCGTTCGCGATCGACGCGGCGAAGCACCGCATTCGCGAGCTTGCTCGCGCCGATCCCGTGGCGGCGCTTCACGAGCTCCACCGTCTGCGCAATGGCCGCGTACGCGGGCACGCTGCCCATGAACAGCAGTTGATGCGTGCCCAGCCGCAGGAGATCGGAGACGTCGGCATCGAGACGCGAGGGGCCGCCGCGCACTCGGTCGGCCAGCACCGCATCGATCCAGCTCCGGTGACGGAGCATGCCATACACCAGCTCACGGGTCCAGCGGCGATCGCGCGCTTCGAGCGCGGCCGTTCTGCGGTCGAAGCTGCCGTCGAGCAGCGCACCGGCGCGAAGGTCCGCACAGATCGCCGCAGCGGCGATCCGCGCGTCAGTGACCCCTGCGTGCTGGGTCGAGGTGACCGGGCGTCCTTCCGTCGTCGCCATAGGCGGAAAGATAGTCGTTCGCGGCCTCCTCGGCATTCGGCGCATCCCAGATTCCGCGAATGACCGCTACGCCGTATGCACCGGCTTCGAGGAGCGACGGCGCGTGCTCCACACGCACGCCGCCGATGGCAATGATGGGAAGCGCCGTCGCTCGAGCGAGCGATCTCACCCACTCCACGCCGCGCGGAAGCTCCAGACCGTTCGCGAGGGTGGCGAACACATGTCCGGCCACGAGCCAGTCAGCGCCGGCGGCTTCGGCTGAACGTCCATCGTTGACGTCGTGCACGCTTGCCCCGATCGCGAGGTCGGGGGCAATGCGACGAGCGTCTCCCGCCGCGAGCGAGTTGCTGGTGAGCTGCGCGGCGCGGGCGCCGGAAAGCAGCGCGATGTCGACGCGGTCGTTCACCACCAGCCACCCTCCCGTAAGACCCTGTGCAGCGGCGAGGCCCTCGGCCAATGCCTGGAAGCGCGCCCCGTTGAGCCGGTGCGCGCGAAGATGCAGGGCGCCTCGGTTGCCAAGCGCACGCATCACCGCGCATGCGACGTCGATGAAGTCCGGTCTCGAGACCACTTCATCGTTCGTCACAGCGTGTACGATGGGCACATCGGAGGAGGGTCCGATTCTCCCGACCACGTCGCCGGCACTCATGCCGACCCTACGAAGCGGGCTCTCCAATGGTGTCGAACGTGTCACCCGGAGCGACCGCGCGACCGCGAGCCCACTCCACCGGCGCGAGCCGCTTCCCGCCGGCCGGCTGCACGGCGGCCACACGCACGGCACCGCCGCCGCATGCGACCAGCAGTCCGACGTCATCCACCGCGAGCACCTCGCCTGCGTGATGCAACGTCCCGCGGGGCGCGACACGTGCGCCGAAGAGCTTCACCTCGACGCCTCGCAGCGTGGTCCATGCGCCAGGGCGTGGATCGTATGCGCGAACGTGCCGCGCCACCTCGTGCGCCGAACGGGTCCAGTCCACCTGTGCGGACGCGCGCGTGATCTTCGGCGCATACGTCGCGCGACTGTGATCCTGTGGCGTGGGCGTCGCCGCGCCCATCTCGAGCAGTGCCAGCGCCTCGATGAGAGCCAGGGCACCGAGCTCGCTCAGCCGCAGCGAGAGCTCGAGCGCGGTCTCGTCCTCGAGAATCGGCGTGCGCATCGAATGAATCACGGGCCCCGCGTCGAGCTCGCGAACCATCTGCATGATGGAGATGCCGGTCTCGCCGAAGCCTTCGTGGATGGCGGTCTGAATCGGTGCGGCGCCCCGCAGCAACGGAAGCAGCGATGCATGGATGTTCAGCGTGCCCAGTGGTGGCAATGCAATCACGGCGTCCGGAAGCAGATGCCCGTACGCGACGACGACGCTCAGGTCCGGAGTCAGCGCGGCGATCTGTGCGAGAAAATCCTCACCGCGTGGGCGCTCGGGCTGAAGCACCGGAATACCCTCCGCGACGGCGACCTCCTTGACTGCCGGAGCCTTTACCGAGGATCGCGTGCGGCCGACGGGCTTGTCGGGCTGCGTGACCACGCCGACGACGTCGAATCCTTCGCCGATGAGCGCGCGCAGGGGCGCGGTCGCGAACTCCGGGGTGCCCCAGAAGAGTACGCGCACCTACAACTCCTCCTCCGGATGCCCGTGCTCGTCCCGGTCCTCTGGGGTCTCGAGCGCCACGCGCCGGATGAAGCCGGGATACTCGTCGGCCGAGAGCTTCCACTTGGCCAGCGCGGCCGCGCGCTTGAGGACGCTCAGGTAGTCGAGAAACAGTTTGCCGTCGAGGTGGTCGATCTCGTGCTGAAGACAGCGCGCGAGCAGTTCCGTTGCCTCGCGCTCGAACGGTTGCCCGTCGCGTCCAATCGCGTGTACGACCACGGACTTGGGCCGCTCCACGTCCGCATAGATGTCGGGAATCGAGAGGCAGCCTTCCTCGCCCTTGGCCGTCGACGATGACGCCTGGACCACTTCGGGATTGATGACCACGAATGGATCGTCACCGAGGTCGATGACGGCGACCCGCTCGCTGCGACCCACCTGCGGCGCGGCCAGACCGATGCCGCGCGCATGGTACATCGTCTCGAACATGTCGTCGATCAGCCGCCGTACATCGTCCGTGATCGTGGCGACGGGCGTCGTCGCCTGGCGAAGAATGGGGTCGCCCAGGACCCGGATATCGAGGATGCTCACGCGGGGGTTATTCGCGCGACGCCGGGCCGGTGCTGACGCCCAGGATCTTCACGATGCGGCCGCGCTCAACGATCAGGCGCGACTCCGCTGACTTGATGGTGATCTGATCTTCCATCGGCCGCGAGGTGGCTCCCTCTCCCGACGCGACTTCCTTCACATGAACGACTTCGCCGATGATGCCGCCCGCGGTGACAATCTGATCGCCGCGCTTGATCTTCGACAATGCATCCTCGTGCTTCCGCTTCTGCTGCTGCTGCGGACGAATGAGCAGGAAGTAGAAGATGCCGAAGATGGCGGCGAGCTGAAGGAGAAAGGGCGTGAAGCTCGAGAGGCCGCCCGCCTGGAGGGCGAGGAGCGCGAACAGCGGGCCGATATGCGTCATACGGTTGGTGCGGTGCGTGAGTGGTAACGGAGCAACCAGTCGGTGCTCCAGCGCTCGAAGCTGCCGTCGAGTATCGCGCTGCGCGCGTCCCGCATCAGCGTCACGAGGAAATGTACATTGTGCAGGGAAAGGAGGCGCAGCCCCAGGATCTCGTCCGCCAGAAACAGGTGGCGGACATAAGCACGCGTGAACCGGGTGCACGCGGCGCACGTGCACTCCGGATCGAGCGGCTGCGTGCTCGCGCGGAACTCCGCGCGTTTGATGTTGAGCCGGCCGTCCCGCGTAAAGACCGCGCCGTTGCGCCCCATGCGCGTGGGCGCCACGCAGTCGAAGAGATCCACCCCGCGCCGCACGCCCTCAACGAGGTCTTCGGGAAACCCGACGCCCATCAGATAGCGCGGACGATCTGCCGGCAGAACCTCGTGCAGGTCCTCGAGAATGCGGTACATGTCGGGCTTGGCCTCGCCGACCGACAGCCCGCCGATGCCGACGCCTTTCCAGTCTCCCTGATCTCGGATAGCTGCCGCCGCCTCTCTGCGCAGCCCGGTGTGAATGCCACCTTGCACGATGGGGAAGAGCGCCTGCGGATGACGACCGGGAAGCGGCTCGTCGGCGATGAGACGCTCGAACTCCGCGCGACAGCGCGCCAGCCACCGCAGACTGCGCTCGCTCGCGTCGCGCGCAACGGCGGGCTCGCTCTGCCCCGGAATGACGTGATCGAACTGCATGATCACGTCGGCACCGAGGTTTCGCTCGATGCGCATCACCCCCTCGGGCGTGAAGCGCCGGCGCGACCCATCGAGGTGACTGCGAAACTCCACGCCATCCTCGTCCACCGTCCGCAGCGTGGCGAGGGAGAAAACCTGAAAGCCTCCCGAGTCGGTGAGAATCGGGCCGTCCCACTGCATGAACGCGTGGAGGCCGCCAAGGTCCCGGACCAGCTCGTCGCCCGGGCGGAGATGCAGGTGATACGCATTCGCGAGAATCATCTGCGCGTCCATCGCACGCAGGTCGTCGGGATCCAACGCCTTGACGGTGGCGAGCGTGCCGACGGCCATGAATGCAGGCGACTCCACGACGCCATGCGGCGTGGCAAACCGCGCGGCCCTGGCCGCACCAACCGTGCGCTCGAGCGTGAATGTGAAGCTCATGGGCTCAGACGATGGCCATGGCGTCGCCGTATGAATAGAAGCGATACCGCTCCTCGATCGCCTGGCGATAGGCGCGCATCGTCAGCTCGTAACCCGCGAATGCCGCAACCAGCATGATGAGCGTGGAGCGGGGCAGGTGGAAGTTCGTGATCATTGCGTCCACGGCGCGCGGCGGCTCGGGTGGGCGAATGAAAATCCGCGTCTCTCCGCTGCCCGCCACCACCGTGCCCGACGATGCCGCACTCTCCAACGTCCGCACCGTGGTGGAGCCCACGCCCCACACGCGATGGTCTTTGGCACGCGTTTCCGCCCACGCTGCCGCCGTCTCGGGCGGAATCGTGTAGCGCTCCTCGTGCATCACGTGCTGCGCCGGATCATCCACCTCCACCGGCTTGAACGTCCCCGCACCGACATGCAACACCACCTCGGCACGCTTTACTCCCCGAGCGTCCAATGCGCCTAACAGCTCTGGCGTGAAATGCAGTCCGGCGGTTGGCGCGGCGACCGAGCCTGCTTCACGGGCAAACACCGTCTGATACCGCTCGGAGTCGGACGCCTCGTCGGCACGCTCGATGTACGGTGGCAGAGGAACGTGCCCAAACCGCTCGATGGCGATGTCTAGCGGCACGTCGGCGACGAGCCGCACGATGCGAGTGCGTCTGTCGGTCACCTCGAGCACTTCCGCGCTGAAGCCGGCCGCAATCTCCACGACGCGGCCGGGCTTGAGCTTTCCGCCCGGCGACACCAACGCCTCGTATCGGTCGTCGCCAAGGGGTGCCAGCAGGAAGATCTCCGCCGGCGCGCCCGATCCCGCGCGTCGGCCCAGGAGACGCGCGCGCACCACGCGCGATCGGTTGACGACGAGCAGGTCGCCCGGATCCAGCAGCGACGGCAGATCGTTGAACTGGCGGTGCGCGATGGCCTGGCGCGCGCGATCCACAACCATCAGCCGGCTCGCATCACGCCGCGCAAGCGGCGCTTGCGCGATGAGATCGTGCGGAAGGGTGAAGTCGTAGTCGGAGGTCGCGAGGCCGCGCATGTCGGCCGTCAGAACAGCGCCACCTGCTCCGCGGCGGGCGGCGCGAACCCGAAATGCCGATAGGCAATGGCCGTCGCCACGCGGCCGCGTGGCGTGCGCTGGAGAAATCCCTGCTGCACGAGAAACGGCTCGTACACCTCTTCGAGCGTGGAGGCGTCCTCACCCACCGCGGCGCTGATTGTCGCCACACCCACCGGCCCGCCGTCGAACTTCTCGATGATCACCTTGAGAATTCGGGCGTCCATGTCGTCGAGACCGAACGAATCCACGTCGAGCATCTCGAGTGCCGCGCGCGCCACGTCGGCCGTGATGACGCCATCCGCACGCACCTGTGCATAGTCGCGCACGCGACGCAGCAGCCGGTTGGCGACGCGTGGCGTACCGCGCGAGCGCTTTGCGATTTCACGGGCGCCGGCCGAGTCCATGTCCACCTTCAGCACTGCTGCCGTGCGGTGCGCGATCAGCTCGAGGTCCTCGGCAGAATAGAAGTTGAGCCGCTGCTCGATGCCGAAGCGTGCGCGCATGGGCGGCGTGAGCATGCCGAACCGAGTCGTCGCACCGATGAGCGTGAAGCGCTCGATCGGCATCGTGATCGTCTGCGCCTTGGGTCCTTCGCCGAGCCGGATGTCGATTCGGTAGTCCTCCATGGCGGGATAGAGGAACTCCTCGATGACCGGACGCAGCCGATGGATCTCGTCGATGAAGAGGATGTCCTTTTCGCGCAGGTTGGTCAGCGTCCCCACGAGATCGCCCGGCTTTTCGAGCGCAGGCCCGGACGTCGACCGAATGTTGACCCGAAGCTCACGCGCGATGAGGTCCGCGAGCGTCGTCTTGCCAAGCCCTGGCGGACCATAGAAGATCGCATGATCCAGTGGCTCGTCGCGTGCGACGGCAGCATCGATCGCCAGGCGCAGGTTGTCCTTCACTTTCTGCTGCCCGATGAACTCCTCCAGCCGTTGCGGACGGAGGGAGAGCTCAACGAGCGACTCGTCCGACAGGACTTCCGGCGTGGTGATCTCTGGGCGGGACATTGCTCCTACTCTACTCACGGAAGCGACGCTCGGCCAAGGATTTGGCCGACGCCAATATTGCCGAAGGAACACCGAAGCGCCAGCTGTGAAGAAAGACGCATGCGTTCGTCCTACGACAGACCCTTACCCGACTCAGCAATGCGCAGACTGATGCCAGTCGCTCCACGCCGGCTCCGCTTTCGAACGCCAGTGCTCCTCGCGACCGCCGCGGCGGGCGCGCTGGGTGGGTGCACGATTCCCACTGACGCACCGGTGACGGACACACGGTGGGTCGTCCCCGCGCAGACGACGCGCATCGCCGTCGACAAATATCTGCCGAGCGGCGTGACCGTCGCGCCTGACAGCAGCGGGTTTCTCGTATCGGTGCCGGGCGCCACGGTCACGCGCACGCTTGGGCAGGACTGCGCGCAATGCACAGCCGCCAATGGTCTCACGGCGCCGAAGCCCGCGTTCGTCGGCTCCGCGAGCATAAGCACGAGCGTGCCAACGGACATCGTGTCGGCGACGATCACCGGCGGGGCGCTCTCGATCACCGTGCAGAACAACTACACCTTCGATCCGCTGCGTCCCAGTCCGTCCAACGGAGTTTACGGCTACGCAGTCATCATCGCGTCCAACGGCAACACCGTCATCGGAAAAGATTCGATCAACGGTGCCACCACCGCGATGCCCAGTGGAGGCACGTTGTCCCGCACCATCCCGCTGTCGGGCACGGTCACGGGATCGTCCCCCGTCACCATCTCCGTGACGATCAATTCGCCCGCCGGCGATCCGGTGCTCATCGACGCCTCGCGCACCATCAGCGTGTCGGTGGCGGCGCAGAGCCTCAAGGTGGCGAGCGCGAACGTCGTCGTCGCAAACAAGTCGTTGACCTCGAGCTCCACCTTGAACTTCAAGGACATCGACCAGACGATCATCGATCACGTGCTCTCCGGCACGCTGCTCCTTACCATCTCCAATCCGTTCAACGCCACGGGCACGCTCACGGTGACCCTCACTCCCGAGGGTGGCGCACCCATTGTGCGCTCGATCCAGCTCCTGACGGGAACGTCGACACCGACGATCCCCTTCTCCCAGTCCGAGCTACAGAGCCTGCTCGGGCACGCGGTGACCGTGTCGTACTCCGGCACCGTGAATGCCACGTCGGGATCCGTCAACGTCTCGCCCAAGCAGGCCGTCGTCGTCCAGGCTCGCCTCGATCTCACCCTCGAACTCGGAACGCCAAAGCAATGACCATCCTTCGGACCTTGAGCGCCTCGACTGCGCTTGCGCTGATCGCTGGCACGGCTGGCGCGCAGATGCCGAGTGCGAGCGCCGCGGCGTTCGGCATGGCCGGCAATTACTCCGCGGCCGCGCGAGGCTACGACGCCCTCGCCTGGAATCCCGCTGGCCTCGGCCTCGATGGTGGCCCGGCATTCTCGCTCAACCTGCTTTCTGGCGGTGGCACCACGGGATTGGATCCGGTGAAGTTCAACGACATCGCCGATTACGGCGGCAAGATCATTCCGGCCAATGTGAAGGAGCAGTGGCTTCAGAAGATCGGCTCGGGCTCGGAGCGTGGGAGCGTGGACGGCAGTCTCTCCATACTCGCGCTCAGCATCGGCCGCATTGGTATTCAGGGCGGCATCGTGGCAACCGGAGATGCAAACCTCAATCAGGATGCGGCGGAGGCGTTGTTGTTCGGTAACGCGGGGCGCACCGGCACACCGCGATCGTTCAACTTTGCCGGCTCGAATGCGAACGGTTCGGTGTTCGCCGTCGGAGGCGCAGGGTTCGGCATTCCACTCTCTCACGGCGAGCACGGCGAACAGCTTTCGCTTGGCGTGGGTGGACACTACATCCGCGGCATCGGCGCCGCGCGCGCGGCGGACGCGGGCTCACGAGTCACACCGGACACGGTGAACGTACAGTTTCCGACCATCTACACGGACACCTCGCACATCGCGAACGCTGGAAGTGGCGTCGCAATGGATCTCGGCCTCGCCTACTCGAACGGCGCGACGACGTTCAGCGCGGCGGTGCGAAATGTCGTGAACACCTTCTCGTGGTCACCGAGCGCGTTCAAGTCGCGCGTGGGGACACTCACGTTCGATGGGACGACGCAGAAGTCCGATTTCAAGGAAGCGCCATACGAGAGCGCACCGGCGGCCATGCGCGCGGCGCTCGAGGCTGAAAAGTTCAAGCCGGAGGTCGCCGTCGGCATGGCGCATCGCACCGGATCGTTGCTGCTGGCGCTCGATGGCAGCGAACGCGTCGGCGACGGCATCGCCATCGGGCCGAAGATGCACGTCGGCGTCGGCGCAGAGTACACGGGACTCCCGCTTCTGTCGTTGCGCGCGGGAGCGGCGGCCGTGACGGACGGATTTCAGGCGGCGGGAGGACTTGGTATTCGCATTGGCTCGTATGAGCTGGGCGCGGCGGCATCCACGCGCTCGCGCACCAACGGTCAGGAGCTCGGACTGATGGTGTCGCTGTTGTCCATCAGGTAGCTACGTAGCGTTATCGAGCGAGGCGCGTCGGAATAGACGCGCCTCTTCTCGTTTCACACGGATGCGCGAACTGTGGCGAGCCGCTCGGCCGCGCGCTTGAGCGTATCGTACTTCTTGCAGAAGGCAAAGCGCACGAGCGACCGGCCCAGCGAGCGATCTGAATAGAAGCTGGAGCCCGGCACCGTCGCGACGCCGATCTCCTCCGTCATCCACTTTGCGAACGAGACGTCGTCCATGTCGCTCAGCGCCGAGAAGTCCGCCAGCACATAGTACGCTCCCTCCGGCTGGGAGTACGTGAAGCCCGCCTCGGTGAGTGCGTCGCAGAGCAGCGAGCGACGCCCGCGATAGTCGAGCGCCATGTGGTTGTAATAATCGGCATCGAAGTGCATGCCCACTGCGCCCGCGGCCTGAAGCGGCGCCGGTGCACCGACCGTGAGAAAGTCGTGCACCTTCCGAATTGCCTGCGTCTGCACAAACGGAGCCACCGCATAGCCCAGTCGCCAGCCCGTGCAGCTGTACGTCTTCGAGAGCCCCGAAATGGTGACGGTGCGCTCGCGCATGCCCGGCCACGTCGCCATCACGTGATGATCGCCGGCATATCGGATGTGCTCGTAGATCTCGTCGGTAATCACCCACACGTCGTGCTTGATGCACAGGTCGGCGATCATCGTCATCTCTGCACGTGTGAACACGCGTCCCGTGGGATTGTGCGGCGTGTTCAGGACGATGGCCTTCGTTCGCTTGGTGAAGGCCTTTGCGAGACGCTCGCCGTCGAGCGTCCAGTTTGGACGCTCCAGCGGCACGAACGTGGGGTGCGCGCCGGCGAGGATGGCGTCGGGCCCGTAGTTCTCGTAGAACGGCTCGATGATGATGACCTCGTCGCCGGGGTCGATCAGCGCGAGAAACACCGAGGCCATGGCCTCCGTGGCCCCGCACGTCACCGTGACCTCACGGTCGTGATCGACCTCCATGCCGTACCAGCGACGATACTTCTCGGCGATGGCGATGCGCAGCGCCGAGCTGCCCCAGGTGACCGCGTACTGGTTGATGTCCCCGTGAATCGCCGCGCACGCCGCTTCCTTCATCGGCTCCGGCATTGGGAAATCCGGAAACCCCTGCGCGAGGTTCACCGCCTCGTGCTGTTGCGCGATGCGCGTCATCTCGCGAATGACGGATTCCGTGAAGGACGACGTGCGGCGGGCAGCGAGCATGAGCGGCGATTCGTGGGTAGAGAGAGATCAGGGCGCGCCCGACGCGGGCACCATCAGATGAGCGTATGGCGTGCCCTTGAACATGACGAAGGGGCCGACACTCTTCGGATCGGATGGATACGAGTCGAGCTGCTTCGGGTCGGGGAGCAGCACCATCGTGTGGGCCGACGTGTTGACCCAGTCCGCGCCCGCGGCAGGCTTGCTGGCGAAGGGATCGCTGTTGCTCGCGTCTGACCCGCCGGCCAGCATGTAGGCGATCCCGATCTGCTTCGGAGCGGGCGTCTTCTTCGCCATCCACGCCTGCATCCACTCCTGCCACGCTTTGTCGGCACACATGGGATCGGGCTTTGGCGTGCCCGGGTTGTCCGGCAGGCACACCCAGCCGTTCGTACCTGCTCGCAGGGTGATCATCTTTCCGTCGGCCCCAATGTCAGCGATGGTCGCTTTCGCGCTGATGGACGCCGGCGCCGCGCTCGTCGCGCTCGCAATCTTCGCCGCTTTCTCGACGCTTTCCGCTGTGGGACTCTTCGGAGCTCCACTCTGCTGCTGCGCCGCTGCGGGCACCGCCGCCACGGCGACGATCAGGACAGTCAGTCTCAACGACATGTTGTCTCTCCAGGGCGATAGAGGTTGACGTGCGGGTGGGGTGCACAGAGTTATGCGCCAGGCGGGCGGACGGTGTCAATCGTCGGACCGCTCGTCAGCGTCCGGCGATGATCGCGAGGGCCGTGCGGATCAGCTCCGGCGCGGATGACGTCGCTGCGCCCGCATCCAGCGCCTTGCGCACCGCCTTCTCCGCATCGGTCGTCGTGTAGCCCAGCGACACGAGCGCACGAATGGCATCATCCGTCGTGGGTGACCCGGTGCGCGCTGCCGCGGGCATCGCGCCGGCACCTTGCAGCTCGTCCAGCTTGTCCGCCAGATCGAGAATCATCTGCTCCGCCTTCTTTCGTCCGACGCGCGGCACGGACTGGAGCGTCGCAATGTCCTTCTCCCGAATCGCGCGCACGAGCCGGTCCGCGGTGAGCGACGACAACAGTCCCAGCGCCAACGCGGGCCCGACACCCTTCGCGCCGAGCACCTTCTGGAACACCCGCCGCTCGTGCGCGGAGGTGAACCCGAAGAGCTGCCAGCCATCCTCCTTCACCACGAGGTACGTGTGCAGCATGCACTTCTCGCCAGTGCGCGGCAGCGCCTCGAATGCGCTGAGCGGTACCGCCAACTCGTACGCGACGCCGCCGTCGGTGAAGATCTCGACGCGGTCGAGCTCCTTCGTGAGAAGGACGCCGGAGACCTGTACGATCATGCGGGACGCGCCGGATGGTGCGACGCTGGCGCCGCGCGCGAGGGCTCGCGCACGCGACGCCCGTCCGCGATGCGCGGCACGTGTGCGCTCATCACGCACGCCAACGCCGCGGCCACACCGTCGGCGGCATCCGACGGCTGAGGAGCATGCTTCAACCGTAGCAGCCGCGTGAGCATGAACTGCACCTGTTCCTTGGTGGCGGCGCCGGTGCCGGCAACGGCTTTCTTGATCTCCGCCGGCGCCAGCTCGTTCACCACGATGCCGCGTTGTTCAGCGGCAAGGAGAATGACACCGCGCGCGTGGCCGAGCACCACGGTCGTCCGCACGTTGCGCGCGTAAAAGACGTCTTCCACCGACAGCGCATCCGGACGGTGACGCTCGATCAACTCCGCCACGCCGTCGTGGATCTCGCGGAGACGCGAAGGCAGGGAATCGCGTGGGCGCGTCCGAATGACGCCGCATTCCACGAGCGTCGCGACGCCCGCGTCGCCGCCTCTCACCACGCCATAGCCGGTGCTGGCCGTGCCCGGGTCGATGCCGAGGACGAGCACGCGCGTCGTCTCAGCTCAGAGGTCGCCTACGTCCACGTCGTCGATCTCGAAGTTGCCCCAGACTTTCTGCACGTCGTCGAGATCCTCGAGGGCGTCGATGAGCTTGAGCAGCGAGACCACCTGCTCCTTGCCGGTGACGGCCACCTGGCTCTTCGGCACCATGGCCAGCTCCGACTCCGCGGGCGCGATCCCCTTGACCTCCAGCGCCGCGCGCACGGCATGGAACGAGGCGGGATCGGTCGTGATCACGTAGACGTCTCCCTCCCGCCGAAAGTCCTCCGCACCGGCGTCGAGCGCGGCCTCGAGCGCGGCGTCCTCGTCCGCGTACTTCGACGCATCGATCTCGATCTGTCCCTTTCGGTCGAACAGGAAGGCCACCGAATTCGGTGTGCCGAGGTTGCCGCCGCCGCGCGACATCCGGTGGCGGACGTCGGCCACCGTGCGCGTCGGATTGTCCGTCACCGCCTCGATGATCAGGGCGACACCGCCGGGACCGTAGCCCTCGTACGTCACCTCCTGATAGTCCACACCCTCCAACTCACCGGTTCCTTTCTTGATGGCCCGGTCGATGTTGTCCTTGGGCATCGACTTCGCCCGCGCGGCCTCGATGGCCACGCGGAGCCGCGCGTTTCCGGCCGGGTCGCCGCCGCCCATTTTCGCGGCCATCGTGATCTCGCGAATGAGCTTCGTGAACAGCGCGCCCCGCTTGGCGTCGGTGGCGGCCTTGTAGTGCTTGATCTGCTTCCACTTGCTATGGCCGGCCATAGGTCGAGCACACCGGTGAGAAGGTCAGGACCTCGCGGAATATACTTTCGTGCCACGGCGTCCGGGTACGTGAGATGCAGTCACCCTCCGCGCTGGCCCAAAATCCAGGGGACCCGTGTCGTTCGAGGACGTTTTCGCGGTCCCGCATCAGCCGAAGTCTCCTCACTACGGAGTGGGTACCATGAAACAGATTCACCGGATGTTCTCGATCGCCGCACTCATGCTGCTCGCCGCGGTCACGGTGCACGCGCAGGCGGCCACGGTTGCCTGCAAGGACGGCACGTCATCCAAGGGTGGCCGCGGCGCATGCAGCGGTCACGGCGGCGTCGTCTCGGCAAAGGCTGCGGCGAAGGCCGACGAGAAGAACGAATCGAAAGCTGAAAAGAAGGCCGAAGCCAAGGCCGAGGAAAAGCACGAGTCCAAGGCCGAGAAACGGGCCGAGCACAGGGCTGCGAAAAAGGACGAGAAGACGGAGTCCAAGGCCGAGAAGCGGGCGGAAGCCAAGGCCGAGAAGAAGGAAGGCGCCGCGACGGCAACCTGTAATGATGGTACCAAGTCCTACGCCAAGAGTCACACGGGCGCGTGCTCGGGACACGGCGGCGTGAAGGAGTGGCTCGACGGGACGAAGAAGCCCTGATGCACCGCGCAACCGGGGAAACGAACGAGGGGGCGGCTGGTCGCCGTCCCCTCGATTCTTTACGACAACAGCCTTTAAGGACCGAAGCGGACGGCGAGCTGGGCGCGGAAGCCCGTCAGGTTCGCGTGCGTCGGGACGCTCGCCGCGTTGACCGTGGCCAGTTGGCCCACCGTGAAGCCCGCGCTGGGAAACAGTGAAAGCCCCACGCCATCGATCCGCGTGCGAAGACCGAACGTGGCCAGGTAGCTGGACTGCGACCGCTCGGCCGTGACACTGCCCGCAGTGCTCGCGGGCACGTTTTGCAGCCAGTGGCGTCCTTCGACATTCGGCTCCACGATCGTTCCCAGCACGTGCAACCCGACGCCGAGGTAGCCGTTCAGGATGTTCTCGCGTCCCGCTGGATCGCCCGACGCAAACGTCCCCGATCCGCGAAAGACGTTGTACGCCGCCATCGTGACGTCGGTGCCAGCGTATGTGTTCGTCGCCAATGCTTGCGCGATGAGGCGGTTGCCGGTGTGATACACGGAGCCGCCCGCGTCGTCGTTGCCGAACGCGGAATACGTGAGACCGAGACTCACACGGCCCACGCCGAACCCATGGTCCACTCCCACCCGCGCGCGATATTCGTCCCCCGGCTGAAAGTGCAGGGACTGGCCCGGCACGTTGAACGGCTCGTACGACGTGGAATGCCGCATCGCACCGCCGAAGCCGAGGCTCCAGTCGCCGAGCGGCTGTGCGATCGCGATACCGCCCGTGAATGCGAGTCCGGTTCCCAGGCTGTTGATCGGAAACGCGAGGAAATCACTGGCGATGCGCCCCGCCGCCGTGAGCTGGTCAACAGTCACGGACGATCGGCCTGTGGGCAGATTCAGGCCGCCGGTGAGCACGATGAAATCGTTGCCGAGCGTGAGGTTGCCGCGCACCTGCGTGTCGGTGAGGCCGTTGATCTCGCTCACCGTGCCACCCGTCACGGAACGCGCCCGGGCGTAGGACGTCCCCACGTCGACGTTGAGGCTCGAGCCTAGAGGAATGCGCACGAACACCGGCACGGCAAGTTCGGAGACGGTCTCGTTGCTCGGCGACTTGAACTGATACTGAATGAACTGCGGCGCGAGACGCAGCTCACTGTCGAAGATGGACTGAGCGCCGAGAGCCGGCGCAGCGATCGCGACGAGCGCGAGAGGAAACAGGCTTCGCATGGTCAGACTCATGGCTTCGGACGCGTGATGACGATCGTGACCTTTGCCGTTGCCGACGGATTGTCCGTCCCCGTACCAGCGGACACGGGATCCTTTTGTCCCGGGTTCGAGCTGCCGCTGGTGTTGGCGCTTGCCCCTGTCGCGGAACCAGTCGGCGATGGATTGAGATCGCCCGCCGCCGCCTGCGCCGTCGAGCCCAGGCTCACCGGATTCGTCGTCGCAGTCGGCGCAGGTGCACCCTGCGTTGCGGCCTGCACGACGGCGCCCTCGGTCGTACCACGCAGGCTGACTTCCACCGTCTGCGCGGTGACGGCCGCTCCAACCGTGGCCTGCCGTGCTTCCTGACTCTTCTGCTGCGCGGCATTGAAGCCCGGATCGAGTCGCACGGCTTCGTTGAAGTAGCGACTCGCGTCGTCGTAGCGGCCCTCGTCTTCAGCGGTGAGGCCGCGGCTGTACGCGAGGAACGCCGCAAGCGACCGTGTCGGCCGCTGTTCGATCTGGTTGCGCTCGGCCACGGTGAGCGTGACGCCAAGCGACTCGAAGAGATCGAGCGCGAGCTTCTTCTCGATGTTGAACACCTGGTCGAGCTGGTCCGACGCGGTGGCCGTACCGGCGATCTGGCTCGTCGGCACATCCACCACCGAGGCGGCCACGCTGAGCCCCTGGTCGCCGACCTGATTGAGCGACCCCTGCACGAGCTTGCCGGCGCGAATGAGCTTGCCGGTGCGCACGTTCGTCGTGGCGTCCGTAGCGCCGCCCTTCTGGAGTTGCAATTCGTCCAGAAGGGCCTGAACGCGCGCCCGCTCGACGAGGGTGAGCTGCGAGGAGCGCGCGAGATCGGTGGTCAGCAGATCCGCGAATCCGCGCTCGAGCGACTTGAGCGTGGTGTCACTGCCGCTGAACCGCATCGGAAGGACCGCGACCGTGCGCGGATTCCCGGGTTCTCTCGCAATCGTTGCCTCTTGCGCCACCGCCGTCTTCGCATCGGCGACGATCTCCTTCTTCGTCAGCGCGACGAGGCGGCTCTCGAGCTGTCCGCGCACGCGGCTGGTGCGCCCGTACTGGATGTACGACGAATACGCCGCCTTGGCCGCCTTCAGATCTCCGAGCGCCTCGGCGCTCAACCCGAGGAACAGGGCGGTGGTTCCGTCCTTCGGGTCGAGTCGCTGCGCGGTCTCGAGCGCGGCGCGTGCCTCGGCGAAGCGATCGGCCTTGTAGTACGCGATGCCTAGCGAGCGATTGACGGCAGCGGACGTCGGAGTGCTCCGCTGCTGCTCCTCGAGACGGGTCACGGACTCGGACGTGCTCATACCTCCCGTGGCGCAGCCGATGCCGGCCGCCAGCACGAGAGTCGGGACGATTGACCTGTAGATTCGCATGCCACCGCCTCCTAGCGGTCCGGGTCCAGCATATCTTCGAAGCGCATCCACTGCGCATAGAAGTAGAGATCGACGTAGCCAGTCGCGCCGTTGCGATTTTTCCGCACCAGCAGCTCGGTCGCGCCCTCGATCTCCCGGGCGCTATCGTACATCGCTTCCCTGAAGAGCGCGAGTACCACGTCGGCGCGTTCCTTCGCGGCGCCGAGCGCCCCGAAGTCATCCAGCAGCGGACGGCGATTGGCACGCTCGGCAAGTCCCGACAATGGTGCCGTCAGCAGCACGGCCACATTCGCGTCGAGCGCCAGCTCTTTCAGTGCACGCACCGCGGCCGCAGCCTCCTCTTCTGTTTCGCGGGCACCGGGCAATAGCGCATGCAGTCCGTCCACCACGACGAGCTGAAGATCCCTGTGCGATTCGACTTCCTCGCGAATCCACGCAACGTGGCCGCGCGGGACGCGCTCCACGATGGGGAGGTCGTCACGAAGGCGTATCGCCGCGGCGCCGACGGCGGCGCGCGTCACGTCGTCCAGCGTCCCGCGTCGAAGGTCGTCCAGGCGCGCGCGCCCCTCGATGGCCAGCGCCCGCTCCAGAACACGGTCCGGAAGCATCTCGCCGGAGTAGAAGATCGCTGGCCGCCGCCCCTGGGCGACGCGAAGCGCCACGGCCAGCGCGAACGCGCTCTTGCCGCTGGCGACATCGCCACCCAGAACGACCAGATCTCCCCGGCGGAGTCCACCGCCGAGCAGCTTGTCCAGGCTCGGGAATCCGGAAGGAATGGTGTCGGTGGGAGACGCACCATCAGCGACGGAATCGACGCGCCCGAGGAGAAGCGACAGGGGGGAAATGTCTGCACCTCGCGGCATGGTCCAAGATATGGGGCGCCAAGCGTGCGGAGCAATGCTATTCGTCACATTTGGCAGGCTCCCGCGGAGGGTCCAACCCCCTCTGTTTCAGTCCTTTAGGCTTGCCGCCAGGACCTCGAGCTCATGGCGCGCGGGCGCGTCCAGATAGGCCGCCGCGGCCTGCATCAGACCTGTGAGCTCGCGGGCCAGAGTTCCCGTCCGGCCGCCCGCGCTCGATTCGGCGCACCGGGTCGCCGAGGAGCGCACGGGTGTCGGGAGCGCGAGCGTGCCCAGCCAGGCTCTTGCTGCCGTACTCCGGGTGGTACGGCCGGACGCGCCCTCCTCGGCGCCGTTGCCGGCGTCCGCCGCCAGTCGGGCCGCCACGAAACACGCGAGCGCCACTTCGCGCGCCCCGCCGATCTGTGCACGGCCCGCCAGATTCGCCAGATGGCGAAATCGGAACGTCGGTGACGCGAGCGCGTAGGGCGGCAACGTAGGGGGCACACTGCAATCTGAGGCAGAGGCGGGCGGGAGAACAGGAGCACGTGTCGTCGGTCTGCTGCGCCTTCCTGTCTTACCGTCCGCCGGTCGTCTAGCTTTACGACATGCCGCAACAGGGGAAGTCCGTACTCTGGGTGGACGACGAGGCAGAGCTTCTCGAGCCACACCGCATCTTCTTGCGGGACAAGGGGTTCGACGTCGAGTCCGCCACCAACGCGGACGATGCCGCGGAGCTCGCGCGCCGGCGTCCGTTCGACCTCATATTGCTCGACGAACAGATGCCCGGCACTCGGGGGCTCGATGCGCTCAAGGAACTTCGTGAGAGCTCGCCGAATCTTCAGGTCGTGATGGTCACGAAGAGCGAGGAAGATACGACCCTGAACGAGGCCCTCGGCAAGAACATCGGCGGTTACCTCGTGAAGCCGGTGACGCCGCGGCAGGTCTATGCCATGGTGGCGCGGTTGCTCGAGGGGCCGCGGATGCACCAGCAGGCTGTGGCACGCGCGTTCGTCGACCGCTTTCGCGCCATGCAGCTCGAGTCGCCGCGAGAGCTCGACTGGCGTGGGTGGATCGATCGCTACCTCGAGGTCGTGCAGTGGGACCTCGATCTCTCGGCGGCCAACGAAATGGGATTGCACGAGTCGCTGCGCAGTCTCTTTCCCGAGCTGCGTCGCGAGTTTGCGGCATTCATCGCGCGGACGTATCCCGCGTGGCTCGCACATCTGGAGGGCGACCGGCCCCCGCTGTCCATCGACATCGTCGGTGAGTTCCTGATGCCGGTGCTGGAGAAGGAGAAGGCGGTCGCGTTCATCGTCGTCGACTGCCTGCGGCTCGACCAGTGGCGCGTGCTGGAGCCGGTCATCGCGCCGCTCTTCGAGATCGAGACGACGCATTATTTCGGCGTCCTCCCGACTGCGACGCCGTATGCGCGAAACGCTCTGTTCAGCGGGCTCTTTCCAAACGAAATTGCCGCGCGTTTTCCCGACTGGTGGGGCGAGCGTGAGGACGAGACGCTCAATGCGCACGAGAAGGATTTGCTCGAGGCGCAACTTGGCGAGCTCGGCAAGCGCGTGCCGGTCAAGTACGACAAGATCTCGTCCTCGCACGAGGCGGACGAGCTGGACCGCCGGCTGGCGAATGCCATCTCGCCCGAGGGCATCAGCGCGTTCGTGTTCAACTTCGTGGACCTGTTGACGCACGGCAGGTCGGAGTCCGCCATCCTGTACGAGGTGGCGCGCGACGAGCTGGCACTCAGGCAACTGACGCTGCAATGGTTCAAGCGGTCCGCACTCTTCAGCGTGCTCCAGGAGGCGCGCCGCAAGAACGTGAAAGTGCTGATTACGAGCGACCACGGCTCCATTCACTGCCACACGCCAGCGACGGTGTTCGCCAAGCGCGACGCCACGCAGAACCTTCGGTACAAGTTCGGCGAGGATCTTCGCGCGGAGAATCCGGAGTACGCGCTGCTCTTCAAGAATGAGGATGCGCTGCGGTTACCGCGGCGCGGGCTGGGCGCGAACACGCTGCTCGCTACGGGCGACACGTTCTTCGTCTATCCCACCAAGCTGCGCGAGTACCAGAGTCGATATCGCGGCTCGTTTCTGCATGGCGGCGTCACACCCGAGGAGTGCATCCTGCCCGTGTCGCTGCTGACGCCGCGACGATAGGTCATGTACGCACGTCTGCTTCGATATCTGCGCCCGCACGCCTGGCGCATGGCGGGCACCATCGCGTGCAACGTCATCGCCGCCGCGCTGGACGTGTTTTCGTTCACGCTGCTGGTGCCGTTCCTCAACGCACTGTTCGGAGCGCCGCAGCTCATCCCCAGAGCATCGGGGAGCTGGGTCACGTCGCTCCAGGATGCGCTGGTCGGTGCCTTTCTGAATCCAAACGACCGGCTCGGCTCCGTCGCGACGATGATGGTGGCCATCGTCTCGATCGTCGCGGTAAAGAACGTTTTCGTGTGGTTGTCGGGACAGCTCGGCGCGTCGCTTCAGGAGAACGTGACACGCGACCTGCGCGATAGCGTCTTCAGGCATCTCCAGCGCCTGCCGCTGGCGTATTTCCAGCGCACCAAGGCGGGACAGATCATCTCGCGCGTGCTGTCCGACACCGAGCAGACGAAGGCGCTCATCACCGAGCTGGTCACGCGCACGCTGTTGAGCCTCGCGCAGATCGTTGGCACGATCGTGATCCTGCTCAACTACTCGGTGCGGCTCACGTTCATCGCGCTGGTCATTGCGCCCTTGCTCACGCTGTCGCTCCAGCCGCTGTTGCGGCGCCTGCGGAGGGGACACCGGCGCCTGCGCGGCGACTACGGCGAGATCACGAGCGTGCTCCAGGAAGTCGTGGGCGGCATGCGCCTCGTGAAGTCCTTCCGCGGGGAAGCCTACGAGGACGAACGCTTTGCCGTCGCGAGTGCGCGTTACTCGAGCGGCATGGTGAAGATCAATCGCGTGTCGGCGCTCTCGCAGCCCATGACGGAGCTCATCGGCACCTCGGTCGCCATGCTCATTCTCTGGGTCGGGGCGCGGGAAGTGCTGCTCGGCAGCGGCACCATGGACAGCGCCACGCTGATCACGTTCATGATCATGGTCATGCGCCTCCTGCCGCCACTCAAGCAACTCTCGCAAGCGCCGACGACGGCGCAGCAGTCGTTCGCGTCGGCGGAACGTCTCTTCGAGGTCCTCGATCTCCCGACGGAGCCGCAGGAGGATCGCGGCACGCGCGTCGTCAACGAGCTGCGCGACTCCCTTCAGTTCGAGCGCGTGAGCTTCTCGTATGGCGATGACGACGTGCTCAGCGACGTATCCTTCACAGCGAGTCGCGGAACGGTCACGGCCCTCGTAGGGGCCAGTGGAGCAGGAAAGAGCACGCTCGTCGATCTCATTCCGCGCTTCTACGAGCCGACGGCTGGCAGCATCCTGTTGGACGGAGTCGATACGCGCGAGATCACGCTCGCATCGCTGCGCGGACTCACGGGAATCGTGAGCCAGGATACGGTGTTGTTCAACGATACGGTGCGCCGGAACATCGCGTACGGCGCGGCCGACCGGTTCACCGATGCGCAGGTCGAGGCGGCCGCGCGGGCGGCCAACGCACACGCCTTCATCTCGGACCTTCCCGAGGGATACGACACGGTGCTCGGCGAGCGAGGCACGCGCCTGTCCGGCGGACAACGGCAGCGGCTGGCCATTGCGCGCGCGCTGCTCACCGACCCACCCATCCTCATCCTCGACGAGGCGACGTCGGCGCTCGACTCCGAATCCGAACGGTTGGTGCAGGAGGCGATCGACCGTCTGCTCGCCGGACGCACGGTGTTCGTCATCGCGCATCGGCTCTCGACGGTGGTGGACGCCGACCAGATTCTCGTGCTGGATCGTGGACGGATCGTCGAGCGCGGCACGCACGCGGAGCTCCTCGCGAATCGCGGCGCGTATCATCGCCTGCACGAGTCTCAACTCCATCGCGGCGACGTCGAGCTCCCTCCGGTCACAATGCCGGCCACTGTCCGCTGATGCGCGCGCTTTTCTATCAGTCGTCCGCGCACTGGTCCGGCTCCTCGCGAGCCTTTAGCGCGGCGGCGCGGGGGCTGGCGGCGCGCGGCGACCCGGTGACCATCGCGTGCCGGGAGAACAGCGGTGCGCACGAGGGATTTCTCGCTGCCGGTCTCGACGTCGTCGGATTGCCGGCAGGAGAATCCATCGGGGGAGACGCATGGCGACTCCGCGCGGTACTCAAGGAGCGATTCGTCGAGGCAGTGTTTCTTCACACGGAGCGCGAGCAGCTCGCCGTCGGCTCGGCAATGCGCCTGGCCGAGCGTGGGGCGATCATTCGCCGGATGCGCGTTGGGAGCGCTGCCGCGCTCACGCGCTCCGGCAAGCTGGCCCAATACATGGCGACGACGCGGCTGCTGTTCTCCACGGAGGAGGATCGCGCTCGGTCGGGCGCGGGCGACCAGGCCTTTCTGGCGCCGCTCGGGGTGGATGTCTCACGCCTCGAGAACGCGCGCGATGCTTCTCGGGAAGCGCTGCGCATTTCTCCGGACACTCAGCTCATCGTGTGCGCCATCGACAAACGCGCGGGAACCCGGCTCACCACACCGCTGCGCACGCTCGCACTGCTGGCGGAACGTCATCCGGAGCTGCGGCTCGTCCTCGTGGGTCGCGACGCCGACGCGGACGACACCCGAATGCACGCTGCCGCGCTCGGCGTCACGTCGCTGGTGCGCTTTCTCGGCGAGCGACCCGATGTGTCGCAGGTGTGCGCGGCGGCGGACGTCGGATGGGTCGCTGCGGAGGGCGACGACGGCGCCTTTGCCTGTCTCGATTTCATGTCTGCTCGCGTTCCGATCATCGCGGACCGCTCTCCGGTCGTATCGCACTTCGTGCCGGACGGAATCGCCGGTGTGCTGTTGCCGCCGGCCGATCCGAGCGACACCGCTGCCACCGTCGCGCGGTTCCTCGTGGATGCCGACACGCGGATCGCGATGGGAAAGGCAGGTCATACACGCGCTCGCCGCGACTTTGGCGAGGCGGCGATGATCGATGGTTTCGCTGACGCGGCCAACGCGGCGAGCGACCGTACGCTCTGGGCGGCACGGTGAAGGGAACGGTCGTCGCGCACTACGCGGAGTACTATGGGCTGCGCGGCGCCGTCGCGCTGATGAAACGCATGAGCCTCCGTCGCGCCGGCGACGTCGGCGAATGGATCGGCCGGCTTGGCTACTCTCCGTTTGCCGTGCGCCGCGCCGTCGTGGAGCGGCAGATCGGCGCCGCGTTTCCCGGACTCGCCGAGCCGGAGGTGAAGCGCATCGCGCGGGAATCGTACGCGCATCTCGGGCGCACGACGATCGAGACGGCACTGCTGCCTGCGTGCTCGCGCGAAGAAGTTCTCGATCTCGTGGATTACGTGGAGGGATGGGACGTTCTCGAGCGCGCGCGTGCCGAGGGCCGCGGCGTGATGATCGTGAGCGGCCATCTGGGCAACTGGGAGCTCGGCGGGTCGTATCTCGCCGCACGCGGCCTCGCACTCGAGGCGGTTGCGCGGCGTATGCAGAATCCGCTGTTCGACCGCTATCTCACCCAGACGCGCGCCCGCATCGGCATGTCCGTCATTCACGACGCGGATGCGGTGCGCCGCGTCCCGCGCGCGATGAAGGAGGGGCACGGCGTTGCGTTTCTCGTAGACCAGGGCGCTGTCGGGCTCGCCTCCACCTGGGTTCCCTTTTTCGGACGGTATGCCAAGACGCCGCGCGGGCCGGCGGTTTTTGCACTGCGCCTCCGGGCTCCGTTGATTTTCGCCACCGCCGTGCGGAACCCCGCGGGCACGTTCTCGATACGCCTCGAGGAAGTGCCGGTGCGGCGCACTGATGATCTGGAAGCGGATGTCGATGCGATCGTGGCCGCCTACACGAGCGCGCTCGAGCGCGCCATCCGGCGCCACCCCGAGCAATACTTCTGGCATCATCGTCGCTGGAAGCACCAGCGTCCCGGTACGCCATCCGAGCTTGGAGATCCTTCATGAACGAGCGGGCAAAGCGCGCGCTTCGCGCCGACCGGCGCGCCTGGTTCGGGGCGGGCGTCGTGGTGCTCATCGTCCTGCTCGCGCTGCTTGCACCGGCCGTCTCCCGGCACGATCCGCTGCGCATCGATCTCGTGCATCAGTTACAAGCCCCGTCGCCTTCACACTGGTTGGGCACCGACATTCAGGGTCGCGACGTCTGGGCACGCCTCGTCTACGGCGCGCGCGTCTCGCTCTCGGCCGGCATCGTCTCGCAATCCATCGCCCTGCTGATCGGCCTCACGATGGGACTGATGGCCGGATACCGCGGCGGCTGGATCGACGAAGTCGTCATGCGCCTCGCTGACGTCACGCTCGCGTTTCCCACCTTGCTGCTGCTCATCGCCATGGCGGCCGCCCTACAGCCATCGCTCGGCGTCGTCTTTCTGACGATCGGACTTGTCGGCTGGGCCGGCATGGCACGCCTCGTCCGGGGCCAGGTGCTCGTGGTGCGTGAGTTCGAATTCGTACAGGCATCGAAGGCGCTCGGCGCGCGCGACGTGTCCGTGGTGCTGCACCACGTGCTGCCCAACGTGCTCGCACCGATCCTCATCGCGGCCACGCTTGGCGTCGCCGCGGCGATCATGGCGGAATCCTCCCTCTCGTTCCTCGGTCTCGGCGTGCAGCCGCCGACGCCGAGCTGGGGCTCCATGATCGCCGACGGCCGCGACCTGAATCAGTTGCGGTACGCGCCATGGACGTCGCTCGCGCCTGGTCTCGCCATTGGCGCGGCGGTACTCGGCTTCAACCTCCTCGGCGATGCCTTACGCGATGCGCTCGATCCGCGCCACGCGGCGAAGAGCGGCGTCATCGACGCTCCTCCGTCGGCGCGGACATAGGGTGACGCTCGACGTCGCGCGTATCCGGCGCGCGGAGTTTCCGTGGATGGATGCGCGCGCCGAGGTCTACATGAACGCCGCGAGCACAGGGCCGTCTCCGGTGCGGTCCATCGCCGCGCAGCGCGAGTTCATCGAGCGTCGCGCCGCGCCGCACACGGTGGACTACGAGGACCAATTCGGGACGCTGGCGCGCTGTCGCGACCTCGTCGCGTCGCTCCTCAATGCGCGCACCTCCGAGATCGCGATGGCGACGAACACCGGCGCGGGAATCAACCTGGCCGCGTGGGGTCTTCCCCTCGGTCGTGGCGACACGATGGTTGTTCCCGATGGAGAGTTTCCCGCCAACATGTATCCGTGGCTCGGCGCTTCGAGAGCAAGGGGCTTCGATGTTTGCGTCGTGCCGCTGCGCAACGGCCTGCTCGACGAAGACGCCCTCCTTTCCGCGCTCGACGGCCGCGGCGTGAAGGCGTTATCCGTCTCGTGGACGAGCTTCGCGAGCGGTGACGTCGCGGACCTCGCAACCCTGGGGGCAGCGTGTCAGGCGCGCGACATCGTCTTCGTCGTGGATGGCATTCAGGGCCTCGGCCCGCTTACGCTCGACGTCGCGAAGGTGAAGGTGGACATCCTTGCGTGCGGTGCGCAGAAATGGTTGCTGTCACCCTGGGGCTCGGGTTTCACGTTTGTGCGACGCGAATTGCTGGACGTCATCACGCCGCAACCCGTGAGCTGGATGGCCGTGCGCGGCTCCGACGACTTCTCGCGGCTCGTCGACTATGAGCTCGCGTGGCGCGACGACGCGCGTCGTTTCGAGCAGGTGACGCTCGCTTACCAGGACTTTGCGGGGATGGCCGCGAGTCTCGAGCTGCTGGCCGAGCTTGGCAAGGAGAACGTGGCTGCGCATGTCGCGACGTGTACCCGTGCACTTCTGTCGGGAGCGGCCGAGCGAGGTGTCGAGTGCGTCACGTCCATCGAGCGGCACGCGGGAATCGCATCCGTGCGGCCGCGCGACGCGGAGCAGGCGAGTGCACGCCTCGGTGCGCGCGGCGTCATCCATTCGCTGCGCGAAGGGACGATCCGGCTCTCCCCGTACTGCTATACGACCGACGCCGACGTCGAGGCGACGCTCGACGCGCTCGCCGACTAACGCCGCGGCTGCAGCTTGCTAGGCGCGCACGCGCAGGAGCGCGAAGTCCCGCTTGCCCTTTCCAACGACGATGTGCTGGCCGCTCAGCAGCGTACCGGCTGAAGGGAGGTGACGATCGGCCGCGCCGAGTTTTTGCTTGTTGATGCTGACCGCACCCTGCTCGAGCAGACGCTTGGCCGCTCCGTTGGAGGCTGCGAGCTCTGACGCGGTGAGCAGCTTGAGGACGTCGAAGGTGGATGCATCGCCGTCGCTCGCGAGCGCGTCCAGCGTCACTTCATGAAACGGTGCCTCGGAGCGCAACATTAGAAACGCGTCGTCGCTGAGCTCGCGCGGATCCAGGCCGCCGAAGAAGAACGTCGTCACCTGCTCGGCGGCGTGCAGGGCGGGCTCGCCATGGACGCGGCGCGTTACGTCGCGCGCCAGCGTGCGCTGTGCGACGCGTTGCTCCGGTGCGCTCTCCACTCCCGCTTCGAGCGTCCTGATCTCCTCATGGCCCAGAAGCGTGAAGAATCGCAGGAAGCGACCGACGTCGCTGTCCTCGGTCGCGAGCCAGAACTGGTAGAACGCGTACGGCGACGTGCGTGCTGCGTCGAGCCAGACAGCTCCGGCCTCCGTCTTTCCAAACTTGGTGCCCGACGTGCTGGTCACGAGCGGAACAGTCAGGCCGTGCGCCTCCGCGCCTTCCACGCGTCGAATCAGCTCGATGCCCGCCGTGATGTTGCCCCACTGGTCGCTGCCGCCGAGCTGCAGCGCAACGCCATCCCGGCGATGGAGCTCCAGGAAGTCGTACGCCTGCAGCAGCATGTAGGAGAATTCCGTGAATGAGAGGCCGGCGTCCATTCGCGAGCGAACGGACTCCTTCTGGAGCATGTAATTCACCGTGAAGTGCTTGCCCGTATCACGCAGGAACTCCACGAGATTCAGCGTTGACAGCCACTCGGCATTGTCCCGCATGCGCGCGCCAGCCGGACCCGAGAAGTCGAGAAAGTGCTCGAGCTGGGCGCGAATGGACGCCGTGTTTGCTGCGACGAGCTCCGGCGTGAGCAGCTGACGCTCCGCCGTCTTGCCACTCGGATCGCCGATCATGCCGGTGCCGCCGCCCACCAGCGCCACCGGCCGGTGTCCGTGCCGCTGCAAGTGCACGAGCAGCATGATGACGAGCAGGCTTCCCACGTGGAGACTGCTGCCAGTGGGATCGAAGCCGATGTAGGCGGAGATGCGATCGCCCGCGAGCAATGCGGGCACTCCGTCTGTTCGCTGATAGACGAGTCCCCGCCACTCCAGCTCTTCCAGCACGCCGGTCGTCGACATGGCACAAAACTAGACGCGTGGCGGGGTGCTTGTCAGCGGACGCGGCCGGATTTCGTCCTCCGATCGGAGCGCCGCGCCCGTGATGCGTCGCTCGCTGCCGAAGGTTAACCTTCGCGCGGGAGGCGAACGGCGCAGGCCGTCCGCGCTCCGTTCACTTCCTGAAATCGATGGACTATCCGTTCTCGAAGAACTTCCGGCGGCGACATCCGAAGTTGTCGCGCGGCCTCGGTGTTGGACTGACATTTGTCGGCGCGTTCGTCGTGGGATTTGCGTACGCGAGCTGGGCGCTCGTCTGTCGGGCCGGTGCATGTCCCTCGGTGGACGTGCTCGACGAATACCAGCCGCGGCAGACGTCCAAGCTCTACGCCGCGGATGGGCGTTTCATCGCCGAGCTCGGTCTCGAGCGTCGAACGGTCCTCAAGCTGAGCGACATTCCGCCCGTCGTCCGCAACGCGTTCATCATGACGGAGGACAAGCGGTTCTATAAACACAAGGGCGTCGACTTCTATCGCATTCCCGGTGCGCTGTGGGCCGACGTCCGGCGGAGGAGTTTCGCCGAGGGCTTCTCGACCATCACGATGCAGCTTGCGCGCAACATCTTTCCGGAGCGTCTCACCCGCGAGAAGTCGCTCGTGCGAAAGCTCAAGGAGGCGAAGATCGCGCGCGCCATCGAATCGAAGTACCCCAAGGACAAGATCCTCGAGCTCTATCTGAATCAGATCTCGCTCGGCAACGGATCGTTCGGTGTGGAGACAGCCGCGCAGCGGTACTTCGGCAAGTCGGCCAGAGATCTGAATCTCGCGGAAGCAGCGATGCTCGCCGGACTCCCGAAGGCGCCCGAGCGCTACAATCCGCGTCGCTTTCCGGATCGCGCCATCCAGCGCCGCAACACGGTCATTCAGATCATGCGCGACCAGGGGGCCATCAGCGACGCCGATGCCAGTCTGGCCAGCGCATATCCGCTCCAGCTCGCGCGCCGGTCGGAAGCGGGCGACGTCGCGCCCTATTTCGTGGAGTGGGTTCGCGTGCAGCTCGAGAACCAGTTTGGACAACGCTTGTACGAGCAGGGCCTCAAGGTGTACACGACGCTCGACGTGGACCTCCAGTCCGCGGCCGAACGTGCGCTGGAGAATCAGCTTCGCGCCATCGAGTCCGGCCGCTTTGGCGCATACAACCATACGTCCTTCGAGAGCTACCTCTCGCGCGCGTCCGAGCGTGAGGGAGGTCCCGGTGCGGCAAACTCGCCGTATCTCCAGGGCGCGTTCGTCGCCATGGATCCGCGCACGGGGGCGGTGCGCGCACTCGTCGGAGGTCGCGACTTCGACGACTCGAAGTTCAATCGTGCCACGCAGGCACTCCGGCAGCCCGGCTCCACCTTCAAGCCGATCGTGTACGCCGACGCCGTGCAGAACGGGCGGCCGCCCAGCTACATCGTGGACGACTCTCCCGTGTCCGTTCCTTTGGCCGGAGGAGGCGCGTGGACGCCGCAGAACTACGATGGGAAGTTCGACGGACCCATGCCGATGCGGCGCGGCCTCTACCAATCGCGCAACATCATCGCGATCAAGGTCGGTATGGAGCTCGGCGAGCAGAGCGTCGTCGACATGGCGCGCAAGTTCGGGCTCACCACGCCGATTCCACCCTATCCCTCCATCCACATCGGCGCCGCCGACGTCTATCCCATCGAGCTGGTTTCCGCCTACTCCGCGTTCGCCGCGCTTGGCACGCGCGCACAGGCCACTCCAATCGTTCGCGTGGAGAACGCAAAGGGTGACGTCCTCTGGGAGCCCACCGTGAATCGCGCGCCGGTCATGTCGCAGGAGGAAGCGTGGATCATGGTGAGCATGATGAAGGACGTCGTGCGGCGGGGAACGGCAGCGAGCTCGGTAGGGAGTCAGTTCCCCTATCCGGCGGGCGGTAAGACGGGCACTACGAACGAAGGCGCCGACGTCTGGTTCATCGGCTACACGTCCGACCTCGTGGCCGGCGTGTGGATGGGTCTGGACCGGCCGCAGAAGATCAAGGGCAATGCGCAGGGCGGAGTGCTCGCTGCGCCGGCGTGGACCGCCTTCATGCGCGAGGTCTATCGTCTGAAGCCGGCGCCGCAAGACTGGCCCAAGCCCGAGGGCATCATCACGCGCGAAGTGGATCCGCTGACCGGAATGCTCGCCGGTCCGGGGTGTCCCGGCTACACCGAGTTTTTCATCGCGGGCACCGAACCCGTTCAGACGTGCATACCGACGATGGCAACGCCGGGCGCCGGCGCGCCGGGCGTCGATACCTCGTTCGGATTTCCACCTGTTGGCTCTCCGCCGCCGGCAACTCCACCTTCGGACACCAGTCGTCGGCGCACGGACTCTACCATCTTCTCTCGGCCACCAACCGGCTCGCCTGGCACCGTGGTGATTCCCGGTGCGACACCGCTACCGCGTCCGTCGCGACCCATACGTGCTAACGCCAGAGATTCGACGCGCCCAGCGGCCGACAGTGCCCGCGCGCGCCGCGACTCGACCCGCTCGCCGCGCGACACCGCGAACCCGTTCAAGATTCCTCCAGCGTGAACCACTGGCTTCCGACGGACTGTCACGCCCACTCCACGCACTCCGATGGCGCGCTGCGTGTCGAGGAAGTCGTAGCGCGCGGTGAAGCGCTCGGCGTACGGCCCAGCGTATCGGATCACATCTCACGAGACGCACCGACGTCACTGGATTCCGTGGAGCGCGTCGAGGCCTACCTGGATGACCTCGACCAGTACGACGTGCTTCGCGGCGGAGAGTTCTGCTGGCACGATGTGCTGTGGCGGGAGCTTCCGGCAAACGTCGTGCGCCGCTTCACGCACCGCCTCGGATCGCTCCATGCCATTCCTTTGGCCGGCGGCCAGCTCTGCCGCGCGTTCGTGTCCGCGCTGCCCGAGGGCGTGAGCCCCGACGCGTACGTTGCCGCGCACGTCGATGCGCTCGAACAGCTCGCGCGCGAAATGCCGGTGGACATTCTTGCGCACCCCACGCTGATCCCGCCGCCGCTCCGTACGATGGATCCGCACGAGCTTTGGACCGAGGCGCGCGAGGAACGAATGATCCAGGCCCTGCGGGCCGCCGGTGTCGCGTTCGAGGTATCCGCGCGCTACCCGCCACATGAACGGATTGTCCGTCGCGCGGCGGATGCCGGCGTGCGGCTCTCATTGGGCTCCGATGGACACTCGAAGGCGCAGGTCGCCAACGTCGCGGCACCGCTCGCGCTTGCACGATCGCTGGGTGTCCCCGATGAGGCACTGTTCGATCCTGTGCGGCACGGCTCGCGCACCGGAGCGTTCGACGTGTGATTCGGTATCACGCTCGCTGGGTCTATCCGGTCAGCACCCCTCCGATCGCAAACGGCACGGTCGTCGAGGCGCACGATCGCATCGAGTTCGTCGGGCCGCGAGCACTCGCCCCGCCCGGCGGTGAGGACGTCGAGCTCGGCGACGCGATTCTCCTCCCCGGTCTCGTCAACGCGCATTGTCATCTCGAGCTCACCGCAATGCGCGGATTCCTCGATGGCCTGGGCTTCCGCGACTGGATCCTGCGTCTTACCGCCGCGCGCGCCGCCGTACTCACCTACGGCATGATGCTGGATGCCGCGCGACTTGGCGTGGATGAGGGGCTGCGTCACGGTGTCACGACCTTTGCCGACACGGGAGACTCGGGCGCCGGCTTCCAGGCGATGCTCGAGCGTGGCGTGCGGGGCATCTGTTACCGCGAGGTCTTCGGTCCCGATCCGGCACAGAGCGCTGCGTCCATCGCCGATCTCACGATCAAGCTCGACGAGATGTCCATGCGAGCGACACCGCTCGTACGTGTCGGGGTGTCGCCGCACGCGCCGTACACGGTGTCGGACGCCCTCTACCGCGCAACGGCCGCGCTGGCAAAACATCGCTCGCTCCCGCTGGCCACACATGTGGCGGAGAGCGCCATCGAGACGGATCTCATCGTCAACGGCGCCGGCCCGTTTGCGGACGGCCTGCGCGCGCGCGCGATCCCGGTGACCGCGAGGGCACGGTCACCCATTGCGTTGCTCGAACAGCGGGAGGTGCTCGATTGCCGTCCGCTGCTCATTCACTGCATCCGCGTCGACACACGGGACGTCGACACCATTGCGCGCACCGGAAGCACCGTGGCCCACTGCCCGGCGTCGAACGCGAAGCTGGGGCACGGCATCGCACCGCTCGCCGCGTTGCTCGACGCCGACATCGCCGTCGGCATCGGCACGGACTCCGTCGCGAGCAACGATCGCATGGAGCTGCTCGAGGAGGCGCGGCTGGCCGCGTTGCTGTCGGCGGCACGCGAGCAACGCGTCGACGTCGTCTCCGCCGCCCGCGCATTGCGCCTCGCGACGCTCGGTGGCGCGCATGCGCTGGGCATTCAGGATGACGTCGGATCGCTCGAGCGCGGCAAGTTCGCGGACATGGTCGCGTTCCCACTTCCCGCGCACCGCGCTCCCATGCACGAACCCGCGGCGGCTCTGGTGTACGCAATGGCCGGCACGCCCGCCTCGCTCGTCACCGTGGCGGGCAGAGTGCTCGTGCGCGACGGATCACTGACCACCGATGATCCGGCGCTGGCCGGCCGCGTACAGGCCACCGCGGATCTCCTGCAGGCGTGGCTGGTGACCCAGGCCGCCCGCAATCCGTGACCCGAATTGTCTTGTTCCGCCTCTGACACGCCCCTAGCTTTCACATAGAGCGCCGGAGGCACCTTCGTGATCGTTGGATGTCTGGCATTGAACGCCTCGTTCGAACCCCTGACCATGGTCCCCATGCGTCGGGCGCTTCGACTCGTCATTGACGGGAAGGCGGAAATCGTCGAGTCGGAGTCCGACCGCGTCGTTCGCTCCGAGCGGCTGACCATGCCGCGGCCAGCCGTCATTCGGCTCACGAAGTTCATTCACGTGCCGCGCCGGTTCCGCCGCCAGGTCACCAACACCTTCCTGTTCGCGCGCGACCATTACCGCTGCCAGTACTGCGGCCGGCCTGCGTCCGAGCTGCGTCCCCGCGAGGCCCTGACGCGCGATCACGTCGTGCCGATGTCGCGTGGTGGCCGCAATGACTGGACGAACGTCGTGACCGCGTGCTCGCCCTGCAACACGCGAAAGGGCAATCGGCTGCCGCACGAAATCGGCATGCATCCGCTCACCCAGCCGGTCGAGCCGCACTTCGTGCATCTCTCGTGGGCCGTGCGCCGGCTCACCCAGACGCAGGCGAAGTACATCCGCACGTTTTACGGCGACTCCATGCTCCACCAGCTCGAGGCGCTCGAGCATCGCGTGCACCCCGACGCAAGGCGGCACGCTCACGGAGACCATGCGGTGGCAGCGGACTAGCTGCCTCGTTTTGTTTTCAGGACAAGCGCATCACCGCTCGGCCACAAACGACGGGCTGCGCGTCTGATAGTGGCGTTTCTCGCCGCCGAGCATCCGGAGCATGAGCGTGCGCAGCCCCGAGCCAACTGCGGACGCGGCCGTTCCGCCGCGCACTCCGCGCAGCCAACGCTCGAGTTGATCCATGTCGCTCACGGAGAGCGCTTCGATGTTGAGCAGGAACGCGTAGTAGTAACGCGCCCCGCCGCGATCCGGGGCAAGCGTCGTTCGCTGCGTCCGCTCCATGGCGCTCTGCGCCGTTGCCAGCGTGGCAAAGCTGCCGGCATCCTCCAGCTTGCCGTTCTGACGCTTGATGACACCGTATCGCTGCGCGGACGGATCGTACTGAATGATCAACTCCCACTCCACCTGGCCCTCGAGCGCGTCGAACAGTCCGCCCTGACGCCACAGCTCGAGACGATAGCGCAGCAGCGCAGGAAAGCCGCTGCGGACCAGCTCGCGCATGTCCGATTCGGCAAACAGGTTCGCTGCGGTAGCGGCGCCACCGGCTCCCGCCGCGGGAAGCGTGATGCTCAGCAATGGCTGGCGTCCCTGCGCGTGGGACACCGGCGACCGCATCGTGATCAGCGCGAAGAGCAGGACGCAAACGCGCCCGGGATGGGACATGCGTCAGAAGCGGTGGCGAACGCGAATGAACACGTTCAAGGGCTCCTTCGGCGTCGAGACCGCCTTCGCGAGGTAAATCCCCAGCTTTTCGAAATCGACGCCCGCTCCGATGTCGGTGCGATACGTCCCCAGCGGAGGTAGCTCCTTGCGGCCGTAGTTCGACGCGCCGCCTGGCGCGTTCACGGTCCATCCGCGGCCCGCGTCGGCGAAAAAGACCCACGCACCATCCGCGCGGAACTGGTTGACGCGCTGGCCATCCTCCCACGCACTGTACGAGATGCGGAGATCGTTCCGATACTCGAGCTGCGCCAGCGCCACGCGCTCACACTCGGCGGGTCGGCCCGGCAAAGGCACACCCGCGCTGCACGTGCCCACGTCCGGGCGGTCGCTCACACGAAAGTCGAAGCCCGGCACAGTTCCCGGACCGTCGATGGACAGCCGGCGCTCCAGCGGCAACGGATCGCCGCTCAACCATCCACCCATCACGAGCCGGAGGTTCAGCGCAGCGCTGGGGGCGAGGCGATTGTAGCGGCGTACATCCACGAAGCCGCGCTGATAGCGCGTCGGCAGCAGCGCCGACGCCCGGACTCCGCTGGACGCGGGACCGAGTGCATCGATACGTCCCGCACCACGCTCGAAGTCCGCGAGCACGTACCAGCCAGCCCACGGGTTGAAGTCATCGTTCCGCGTGTCCACGCGCAGGGTGAGATTCGCGACATGGAATCGGCCGTCGTCCACGTGCGGATTCTGACGCCACCCGCGGTCGCCGTCGCCCTGCCACAGGGTCAAGGGTTCGTGCGCATCGAGCGAGCGCCACCGCTCATCGCTGTACGAGAACGTCAGGTCCGCGTTGTCCGTCGCGCGAAGGGCCGCGCTCACCAGCCCGCCGTGTCGCCCGAAGTAGTCGCGATAGTCGCGATGAAAGAGAAACGTCGCGAGACCCACCTCGACGTTGCTCAGTTGCCACTCCTCGACGCCCTGCACGACCTGAAAGAGCCTGCCGCCCAGCGAGACGCCGTATTGGCGGCCAATGCGGAGCTCCGTGTGTACGTCGTGTCCGACGTCCGGAGTTGATCCCGCAAATGAGCTCGCGGTTCGCAGAATCGTGGTCGCGTCGAGCCGCACGTGACCCCATCCCTGGTCGCGGTAGAGCACAGGCCCGATCCGCACCGGCAGCCCTTCGACGCGGTTGTACACGCCCGCCGTGGCGATGTCGAGCCGGTTGAAGTTGTGCCGGCGCGCGTGCTCCCAACGCTGCCACCACGAATACTCGGCGCCTTCGTCCACCACCGCCGTGAGCTGGTCGCCCGTTTCGGCATAGCGAAGCGGCGGATGGTACACGCGAATCTCCCCTCCAATGCGCGCGTCGCGCAGCCCTTCCACCTCTCCGCCCACGACGAGCAGGTCTCCCTCGATGCGCGCGCCGCGCGTCAGGATCACGTCCGCGTTGATCGCGAGCACTCTGCCTGTCACGTGGCCCGCGATCATGACCGGTCCGTTCAGCACGGCGACGTCACCGAGGACCGTCCGCGCGCTGTCGATCACCAGGCGGGTCGTCGTCCGCAACGCCTGGGTCGCGTTGAAGAGCGCGACGACCTCCCGGGCAACGTCGCGAGGCAGGACGTTGGCGGTGTCGCGCAGCTGCGCGTCCGCCTTGCGCGCAGTCAGCGAAACAAGCAGCGCCAATCCGGCGACGTGAATCAATCGCACCCTATTCATCGCCCACCGGTATGCCGAGCCGCCGCATGCGGCGATAGAGATTCGCCCGATCGGTCTTGAGCCGCCGCGACGCCTCGGCCACGTTGCCTCCCGCCGCCGACAGCGCCCGCACGATCAGCGTGCGCTCGTGCGTGTCGAGCGTGTCGGAGAGGGATTGGTCGAGTGCGGTGGGATCCGGCAGCGGCTCCTCGCGCCGTGCGCCACCGTCTACAGGGAGCACGGCTCGCACGCGGGCTTCGTCCACGTCGCCTCCCGCGTGCAAGATCGCGAGGCGCTCGACGATGTTGGCGAGCTCCCGAATGTTGCCGGGCCACCGATAGCTCGCGAGCAGCGCGAAGGCGCCCGGCGTCCATCGCGGCGCGCGTCGCCCCGTACGCGCATGATGCACGGCCGAGAAATGCGCCACGAGCGCGGGGATGTCGTCGGGCCGTTCGCGGAGCGGTGGCACCGCGATCGGAATGACGTTGAGCCGAAAGAGCAGATCCTCGCGAAACGTCCCGTCGGTCACGCACCGTTCCAAGTCGCGGTTGGTGGCGCTCACGATGCGCACGTCGATGCGGATGGGTTTTCCGCCGCCCACCCGCTCGATCTCCCGCGCCTCGATGGCGCGCAGGAGCTTCGCTTGCGCTTCGGGCCCGAGGTCGCCCACCTCGTCGAGAAACAGCGTCCCCGTGTGCGCCAGCTCGAAGCGTCCGATGCGGCGATCCGTGGCCCCGGTGAACGCACCCTTCTCGTGGCCGAACATTTCGCTCTCCACGAGGTCGCGTGGAATCGCAGCACAGTTGACCCGCACGAACGGCCGATCGCGCCGCATGCTGCCCGAATGAATGGCTGCCGCGACCAGCTCCTTTCCCGTTCCGGATTCTCCTGTCACCAGCACGCGTGAATCCGTTGGCGCCACGCGATCGATGAGCGCACGCACTCGGTCCATTGCCGGGCTGCTGCCGATCATCACACCGGCAAGGCCCAGATCCTCGCGCAGTGCCCGCGCCTCGCGGCGAACGCGCCGCAGCTCCAGCGCGGACGAGAGCGCAAGCAGAACACCTTCGGGCGACAACGGCTTCTCGAGAAAGTTGAAGGCGCCAAGTTTCGTCGCCTTCACCGCGTCGCTCAATCCGGCCTTGCCGCTCATCATGATGACCGGCACGTCGGGGGCTGCCTCGCGCAACCGCGCGAGCGTCGCGAGGCCGTCCAGCTCACCGGGGATCATCAGGTCGAGCAGCACGACATCGGGCTCGCTCTCCGCCGTCCGTGCGAGGCTCGACACGCCGTCCGCGGCGTCGCGCACTTCGTAGCTCTCGCTCGCCAGCAGGGCGCCTACCATGCGCCGGATGTTCGGCTCGTCGTCGACGATCAGGACGGTCGGCACGCAGGACCCTCGTTGAAACGTGTTGGCCGTGGCTCCGATCTCATGCTAACCGGCGTACGCGACGCCGGCATCGCGCACCGGCAATTCCGCGGGGAGCAGGAGCCGCATCGTCGTGCCCTCACCGGGCACACTCTCGACTTCCACGATGCCGTCATGCGCAAGGACCGTCTGTCGCACGATCGCAAGTCCGAGCCCGGTGCCGCCGGGCTTGTGGGTGACGTACGGCTCCCAGATTCGCTCCAGCCTCGCGGGCGGAATGCCGCTTCCCGAATCGAGAACGGCCAACTCCACCATCGTTCGTCCTTCGCGCTCCCCGCGCCGCACCCGAACCGTGATGGGCGCATGCCGTGCGCTGGCTTCTACCGCATTGAGCAACACGTTCGTGAGCGCGCGGCCGAGCGCTTCAACGTGTCCAGGGACCATGGGGAGGTCGTCGGCGATGTCGAGCGTGAGAGGTCGTTCCGCGGGCACCGCGGCCTTCGCGACCGTGCGCGCCATCTCGCCGACATCGACAGGAGCACGCGGGCCCTCCGGCAGGCGTCCGAACTGCGCGAAGCTCTTCGCCATCTCCTCGAGCCGCTTCGACTCCGCCTCCAGAACGTCGATGGTCTCATTGAGCGACTCGGGGACCTCTCGTCGCAACCGCGCAATGGCAAATCGGATGGGCGTCAACGGATTCTTCAGCTCGTGCGCCACCTGACGCGCCGATTCGCGCAACGCCGTCGCGCGTTCGGCCTCGAGTGCGCGCCGTCGGCCGAGTCGGAGCTCTTCGGCCATTGCGCGCATGCCGTCTCGCAGCACGACGAACTCCGGCGCTCCCTTGCGTGGTGGACCTTCCGGCAGCGGCTCGCCACGGCCAATCATCGCGGTCCAGCCAACCAGCTCACTGAGCGGACGGCTCAGATTGCGGCTCAAATGGCCGGCTACCCGCGATGCCACGAGAATGAACAGGAGCGACGCCAGCAGCGCGACACCCGCGGCGACGACCGGCGTCCGATGCGTCGTCAGATACTCCATCTGCCGCGCGTGCAGCAGGCCCTCGGACAGCGCTCGCTCATGCTCCGCGACGGCGGCACGCTGCGCCGGAGACAACGGCATCCTTTGCGTGACGTCCAGCGCCCTGCCTCCCGTGGCGGCAATGCGCTCCATCGCCGGAGTCGTGCCCAGCAGCGGCAGCGCGCGCACCACGGTCAGCTCCCAGGCCAGCGAAAGCACGATCGTGGGGATGAGCGCGAAGCTCAGCAGGATGAAAAACAACCGGGCGCGAAAGCCGATCTGCTTCACGAACGGTAACTTAGGCCGGGTCGGGAGTGCCAACCACCCAGTGGGCCGGCGCCGGCGCCGAACGTCCGCTTTGCCTGCCGCGGGCCCACGGGTATAGATTGAGCGTTCGCCATCCAGGGATCCGCGAGCGGCCAAGCCCGCGGCGCCAGGGGTGACCATGCGCAGACGGTGATCGAGTGATCGGCCACCGCCCGGAGACCGCGAAGCGTCGCGCCCGGGCGAGCCGGTCGACACGAGCACCGCATCATCGCTTCACGCGCGCCAGCGCGCGCCTGCTGACTGACAATGAACCCACGCTCCTCGCGGAATACTCCGTCGCGCTCCGGCGCGGCGCTGATCCACCGCGGACCCCAGGCGCTCATCGCGCCACACGTCGCTTCGGCCAATTTCGCGCCGGCGATGCACGCGCCCAACGCGGCACTTCTCATCGATTTCGACAACGTCACGATGGGAATTCGCTCCGACCTCGGAAAGGAGCTTCGTACGCTCCTCGGCTCGGACATCATCAAGGGAAAGGTCGCCGTCCAGCGCGCCTACGCGGATTGGCGGCGCTATCCCCAGTACATCGTGCCCCTCGCCGAGTCGTCCATCGACATGATCATGGCGCCGGCGTACGGCTCGTCGAAGAAGAACGCCACCGACATCCGGCTCGCCGTGGACGCGATGGAAATCGTCTTCACCCGACCCGAGATCGGCACGTACATCCTGCTGTCCGGCGACAGTGATTTCGCGTCGCTCGTGACCAAGCTCAAGGAGTACGGCAAGTACGTCATCGGCGTCGGCATCCGCGAGTCGTCGAGCGACCTGCTCGTCATGAATTGCGACGAGTATTACAGCTATAACGCGCTCGCCGGTCTCGTGAAGACGTCGGAGGAAGAGCCCGCAAAGAAGTGGGATCCCTGGGAGCTCGTCACCGAGGCGGTCAACCGCATGAAGCGCAATGGCGACGTCATGCGCTCGGATCGCCTCAAGCAGGTGATGCAGGAGATCGACAGCTCGTTCGACGAGAAGGACCTCGGCATGTCGAAGTTCTCGCGCTTCGTGCAGGACGCCGTCCAACGCGGACTCATCTCGGCGACGAAGCTCGAGAATGGACAGCTCGAGATCGGCCTGCCCGGCGAGCGCGCTGCCGAGCCTGCCGCTGAAACCGCCTCGAGAGCCGAAGCCGCCGTCACACCCGGGGAAGATCGCAAGTCGCGGGGCCGTCGGGGCCGTCGTGGCCGCGGCGGTCGCGATCGCGAAGATCGCCCGCGCCCCGAAGGCGCGGCGGAGCCGACGGAGGAGCCAAGAGCCGCCGCCGCACCGGAAACCACCGAGCAGATTGGCACCACCGGCGAGCGGCTCACGCGCGACGAGGCGTTCGACCTCATGCGCCGCGCCGTCAACAGCCTGACGTCCGACGACACCGCCGTTCGCGCAAGCGCTGTACGCGCCCGCGCGCACGAGCTGCTCGGCCGCGATAGCGAGAGTCTGAGCGACAGAAATTTCCCGCGTATTCTGAAGGACGCTCACGATCACGACGTGATCGACCTTCGCCGTAGCGGCGACGACTTCGAGATCGCGCGGGCAGCCGCTAAACCACCCGCTACAGAGTCGGCGGCCGCTACGACTGGCGTCGCTGCCAGTCCGACCGCGCCGACGGCACCGCCGCGTGGCATGGCGCCGCGTGGTGTTGCTGGATCTCGCGCTCGCAGTGGACGGCCTGGACCACTTCCGCCGGAGCTGCTCAGCATCGGAGTGGTGGGTCCCGCGTCAACGACGACCGTGAGCGCACCTGCGGTTGTCGCCGAGCCGAAGCCGAAGAGCGCACCGGCAGCCAAGCGTGGGAGAGGCAAGGGCGCGGCGAAGGCGGCGCCTGTGGCGCAAGCCATTACACCCGCGGCGGTCGACACCAAGGGAGCGAAGCCGGCAAGGAAGCGGGCGGCAGCCAAGGCGCCGCGCGCAAAGAAGGCTGCTGGCGCGAAGTCTCACGGAACGGCTCCGGCTCGCGACGAAACATGACGCGAAACGCCGCGCTCACCGCGCGGCGTGCTCGTCCCGCCGCCACGCTTCCCGCGTCGTTCTATGATCGCGACACCGGCATCGTCGCACGCGAGCTGCTCGGCGCGGTGATCGAGTGCGTGACACCGCAAGGCGTCACGCACTCGCGCATCGTCGAGACCGAGGCCTACCTCGGTCCCCACGATCCCGCCTGCCACGCCGCCGCCGGGCTCACGGCGCGCACGAAGCATTTGTTCGGACCCGCGGGCACGTCGTACGTCTACTTCATCTACGGGATGTATTGGTGCTTCAACGCGGTCACGCGCGAGAGCGGCCATGGAAGTGCCGTGCTCATTCGCGCCGCGGCGCCCGTGGACGGTCTTCCGCTGATGCACGCGCGACGTCCACACGTGCGCCGCGACGCCGACCTCACCAATGGACCTGGCAAGCTTTGCCTCGCGCTCGGCATCGATGGGACCATGAGCGGCCTGTCATTGCAGAAAGGGCCGCTCGTGATCCGCGCGGGAACACCGGTAGTGGATCGCGATGTTCGCGTGACGCCACGCATCGGCATCACCAAGGCTGCCGACTGGCCTCAACGCTACTTTGTGGCCGGCGATCCCTTCGTGTCGCGGACGCCGATGTCACTCCAATCGCGTCGCCCCTAACGGGCCCGGTCGATCGCGCTGCCCATGTTGTAACGAACCCCGAACTCGAGAGAGAGGTTGAACGACCGCGGGCTCGCGTCGTTCGAGAGGAAAAATGCCCGCTGCATCGGCGACGCGGACCCCTGCACGAATAGCGAGAACGGATGCAGCCGCGCCTGGACGCCAGCGAGCAGTATCGGCGAGAATCCCGCCTTGCGCGCCTGAATGCTGTCGAGGGCGATCTGATATCGCACCGGATTGCTCACGGGCGAGAGCAGCTGTGTTCCGCCGATCTGACTGAACAGCAGCCCGAGCCCCGCGTACGGGTGGAGCACGCGCGACTGAATGGGAAAGACCATGCCGGCGATGGTGAATCGCCGCAGGTCCTTCAGCCGCACCGGACGCGTGAACGTGCTGTCGGGATCATGGTCGACGAACCCGCCCTGCGTGGTGAAGAAGGCCTGATCGTAGCTGATGTACAGGCCGCCGCTGGTCCGCGTGATCAGCCATTCACCGCCGACCAGCGGAGCACCGCCGTTCGTGGTGGTAGCGGACGAAAAGGAGAGAGCACCGCCCTTGACGCCCCAGAACCACGCGTCCTTGAATTGCCGCGCGTCCTGCGCCGCAGCGGACCGGGAGAGCAGGACGGCGAAGACAGCAGCCATCGCCAGAGCACGGAGGAGTCGCATAACCGGAAACCTCGGGAATGGAGAACGGAGCCGACAACCGACAGCGGCGGTCAACTCATGTCCCGGACGAAGACGGCGCCCAAAGAGTCACGCCCGCACCGCCCCGGACGCATGTTGCACGCCCGCATGAAACATGCTGATTCCGCCCGGAGACCCCGTTACATATCCTTGCCGCATGTCCTCCATCCTGCCCGATGCGCCGCGGTTCGACGCGCCGGTGTATGGAACGATCTTCGGCGACCGCCTGGCCGCGGTACAGCGTCTGGCCGAGGGAGACAGCCTGATTCTCGTCCCCGATCCGGCCGGCGTGGACCCCGCGAGCGTCTGGGTACACGCCACCGGCGGCGACGTCGTCGGACATCTCGCGCCCGACATCAATCGATGGCTCGTCCCCCGCATGCTCGACGGCGCACGCTACGCCGCCACCGTCCAGAGCCTCGGTGCCGCCGGCACGGAAAGCTGGCGGCGCCTCGTCATCTCCGTGAGACGACTGTGAGCCGCGTCTAGATCAGGCGCAGCTTCATGCCAACCCGCTTGAACGCCGCCACCGCCTCGTCCAGATCGGCCGTGCTGTGCGCCGCGGACACCTGGCACCGCACACGCGCCTCGCCCTGTGCCACCACCGGGAAACCGAAACCCGTGACGAACACGCCTTCCTTCAACAGCAGATCGCTCATCTGAATCGCCGCCGACGTCTCTCCGACGATGATCGGCACGATCGGCGTTTCGCCCGCGAGCGGCTTGAATCCCGCCTCGATGATCTGTTCGCGAAAATAGCGCGCGTTCTCGCGCAGCTTCTGCACACGCTCCGGATGCTGCTCGATGAACCGCACGCTCGCGAGGGCACTCGAGGCCACGGTGGGCGGCAGCGCATTGGAGAAGAGCTGCGGGCGCGAGCGCTGGGTCAGATAATCACACAGCGCGGCCGATCCGGCGACGAAACCGCCAGCTGCGCCGCCGATCGCCTTCCCGAGCGTCGAAGTGATGACGTCCACCTCCCCCAGAATACCGAAATGCTCCGCCGTGCCGCGCCCCGTACGCCCGAGCACGCCCGTGCCATGCGAGTCGTCCACGACGAGAATCGCGTTGTGCTCGCGACAGATCTGCACGAGGTCCGGCAGCGGCGCGATCGAGCCCTCCATGGAGAAGACGCCATCGCTCCACACGACGCGTCGCTTTGCGCTCCGCGCTGACGCGAGCTTCGAGCGGAGATCGTCGAGGTCGCCGTGCCGATACACCGCGGTCGTGCACTTCGTGATCGACTTCGCCAGCCGAACCGAATCGATGATCGACGCGTGATTCAGCGCGTCGGAGCAGACGAAGTCCCCTTCCTCGACGATGGTCGCCGTCAGTCCTTCATTCGCGTTCCAGGCCGACACGTAGGACATGGACGCGGCAGTCCCGACGAACCGCGCCAGCGCGTCCTCGAGCTCCCGATGGATGGTGAACGTGCCGCAGATGAAGCGCACGCTTCCCGTCCCGGCGCCAAATTGCCGAAGCCCGTCGATTCCCGCCTCGACCACGGCGGGCTCGCTGCACAAGCCGAGATAATTGTTGGACGAGAGGATGAGCACCTCGCCGCGCCCCTCCATGATCACGCGCGCCGCCTGCGGCGAATCGAGGTAGTTGAGCTGCTTGTACACGTTGTCCGCCCGCAGCTGCTGAAGGCGCGACTCGAGATCGGCGGTGAATGCTTGATTCATGTGAGTGGTAGGAAGGCTACGCGATCTCGAAAACGACTTTGCCCGCCGAGCCACCCTTGATGGCGGCGATCGCGTCGTCGAATCGCTCCAGCGGCAAGCGATGTGTGATGACCGGCGTCGGATCGAACTGCCCCGAGCGCAGGAACTGCGTCATCTGAATCCAGGTGTCGTACATCCTGCGTCCCACGACACCATACACGGTGATGCCCTTGAAGATGATCTCCGTGGCAAAGTCCACGTCCATGGGCCTGGCCGGAATGCCGAGCATCTGCACGCGGCCGCCCACGCGCACCAGAGCGAACGCCTGGTGAATTGCCGACGGCACGCCCGACATCTCGAGCACGACGTCCACACCCAGCCCGCCCGTCGCAGCACGAACGGCAGCCTCCGCCTGCTGCGGATGCAGCGCGTCGTGCGCGCCCATCGTCGTGGCCAGCGCCAGCCGCGTCTCGTTGACGTCGCTGGCGATGATCCGTGACGCGCCCGCCGCACGGCAGATGCCGACGGCGAACAGCCCGATCGGACCGCAGCCGGTCACGAGCACCGTCTTGCCCGACAACTCAGTGCCAACGAGCGCGGTGTGAAACGCATTCCCCATGGGATCGTGGATTCCGCCGATCTCGTACGAGACCGCATCGTCGAGATGCCACACGTTGGACGCGGGCATCGCGATGAAGTCGGCGAAGCATCCGTCACGGTCCACGCCGATGATGCGCGTGTTCGGACACACGTGCGCATTGCCCGTCCGACACAGGTGGCACCGCCCGCACACGATGTGTCCCTCGGCCGTCACCCGGTCGCCCTCACGAACGTCCGCCACCAGCCGGCCGACCTGCACGACGTCTCCCGCAAACTCGTGTCCGACCGTGAACGGCGGACGGCAACGGCCCTGCGCCCACGCATCCCACTCGTAAATGTGCACGTCCGTGCCGCACACACCCGCGCGCCGCACCTTGATCAGCACCTCGTCGTCGCGGATCGTCGGTCGTGGTACGTCGCGGAGCTCGAACCCGGGTCCTGCGGAAGCTTTCACCAGCGCTCTCACGTGCGCCTCGTCTCATCGAATAGGAAACAGCCGGCAACTGCGCGGCGTGCACGAATAGTGACGGGTCGTGTTCGCATGTGGAAGTGCGCACGCCGTGAACGAACGTTGCGCACGCCATTGCGTGCGATTTCGCACATTCCTATATTCGCGCACGATGTCACATGCGACGTAACATCGCGTGTCGGCAAACGGTGTCGCGATTTCGTCATGAGATCGCGCACGGTGAATGAAGGCTTCGGCCCGCACTCACCGGCTCGGCCGGACCACCGGGGGTTCGATCGAGCGTCAACCTCGCTCGAGTGGAGATGACGATGGCTGCACGGAAGAAAGTTGCAAAAAAGGCTGCCAAGAAGGCCGCGAAGAAGACCGTTAAGCGTGGCGCCAAGAAGGCCGGTGCCCGCAAGAAGGCTGTGAAGCGCGGTAAGAAGTAGGGTTTGGAGTGAGAAAGAAGCCGGCGCAGATGCGCCGGCTTTTTTCATTGCGGCTACCGCGCATAGCGGGCGACCGCCAGCTCGAGAATCCGAGCGATGAGCGCGTCATGCGAGAGGCCCGATGCTTCGGCGGCGCGCGAGAACTCCGCCGATCGCTCCAGATAGCAGTTTGGATTCACCTCGAGCACGTAGATCTCTCCGTCGGCCGTGACGCGCAGGTCCACGCGCCCGTAATCGCGCAGCCGCAGCGCATTGAAGGCCTCGACCGCCACCCGCTGCATTCCCTCGGTGAGATCCTCGGACAGGTTCGTCGGAAATACGGACTTCGTGCCCGCGAACTCCTCGCCCCGCTCGTCCACCTCACCGGTGCCTCCTTCGCCCCACTTCGCCTCCCAGCTCGCGACCCGCGGCCGGCCGGGAGGAAACGCGCTGAAATCCAGCTCGATCACGGGCAGCGCCACCGGCGTCACGTTGCCGAGCACGCCGACATAGAACTCGCGTCCGTCGATGAATTCTTCCACGAGCACCGGCGACTGGAATTCGCGCTGGAGCGCGTCCATCGTCCCAAACAGCTCGCGCACGTCGCGCACCACGCTCCTGGTCGTCACACCGATCGACGCATCCTCCTGGGGCGGCTTCACGATCAGGGGAAAGCAAAGGTCTCCCGCATGGTCCAGCGCGCCGCGATACACGGTCGCGAATTCCGGAGTGAGAATGCCGTGAAACCGCAACAGCTTCTTGGTCAGACTCTTGTCGCCAGCCATGAATAGCGCCGCCGGGCTGGAGCCCGTATAGCGCATGCCCATGAGGTTGAGCAGCGCGGCGACATTCGAGTCGAGCGCGCTCTTTCCCCCGAACGACTCCGCAAGATTGAACACGATGGCTGGTGTCGCGGCGCGTAGTGACGCGACGAGCTCCTGCACGTCGTCGCCCATCGCCACACGAGTGGGTGTGTGACCGGCCTGCTGGATCGCATCTTCGATCTGTGCGAGGACAGGATCCTCCGGCGGCGGCTCCACCGCATCCACACCGTGCAGCAGCGCCACGTTCACCGTGCGCGGCTCCGCTGACGGCCACGCAGCGCGTGCGTATACCGCCAGTGCAGCATCACGGCGGTGCCGAACGCCGTGAGCTCGATCAGCGTCGTCGCCTCGAGTCCGGCGACGTGCAGCTCGAGCGCGTGCGCGCGATCGCGCAGTGCATGCACGAGCGAGCGCACTCCCGCCGCATCGACCGCCGACCAGTATGCAATCCGTGACACCAGCTCGCCCTCGTGCCTCCGCACGTACACTGCCGCCGACTCGCCGAGCGGCGCGTCCGAGGTCGGCGCAAAGATGCGGCGAAGGTCCCCATCGAACTGCCTCCCATCACCCACCGCGATCCCCGCGCCATCAGCGTAGTGCTCGGCCACAGTCCAGCTCATGGCCTCCACGGGGACGTCATCCTCCGTCACCGTGGGATTTTCCGGCGTTTGCGCGGCGACGTCGCGCATCACGTCGTCCACCCAGAGCAGCTTTTCCAGCGCGGGCCACCCCGCATACTCCGCACGCCAGTCGAGGCCTGGCGTGAGCCACACGGCGAACGTCTCCGCAAAGTCCTCGTCAGGATGCTTCTGTGCATACCAGCCGAGTATGTGGCGGACGTGGCGTCGCGAGAGGGGATCGGCGGGGTAGTGCTCGCGATACGGCCGCGCGTAGTCACCGAACACCTGGCTGAACTCGGGACGCTCGTGTACGCGAAACGCGTAGTTCACCGCGTGCCCCGCCTCGTGTCGCATGTAGCGCATCGCTTCCTCCTCTCCCTCCACGGCACCTGCCTGCTCCGCTTCGATCCGCTCGAGGCGCGCGTCAGCCAGGTAGAAGGGGACGCCAATCAACGGCGTCCCGTCCGGACAACCCCATTCGTCGCTGAGATACACCGGGGGACGAAATGCCACGCCGCGCTGCGACAGCTCATCATGCAGCCGCTGGACGAGCCGCTCGACGCGCGTTCCCGCGATCGACAGACCCAGCTCCGAGATACGCCGCCCGAGCAACTGCGAGCGCTCGTGTTCCCACTCCGTTCGGTCGGTCACGCGCGTGCAGCGGGCAAAGGGCGTACCGAGCCCAGCGCAAAATGAAAAGCGCCGCGACATGTCGCGGCGCTTCCAGAGTCATCGGCGGCCGTGGATCAGACGGGCTGGGCGTCCGGCTCGAGCTCGTCCTCGGGGGCGGGTCCCCAGACGTAGGCTGTAAAGCGCGGGACCTGCTCGGTCTCTCCACCATTGGAGATCACGATGCCGACTGGCTCGTCGGATTCTGTTTGCGTCTCGGGCACCATATAAGGAAGCAGATTGAAGAAATGAAAAACCCCCGGAACGGTCGGGGGCGGTTTCTCCAAAAGCAGCTACGGTGCCAGTTTCTGCGATATGAGTAAGAGCCTTGCCAGTAACGACTTAGCCAATTGCGTCTCCTGCGCCCTTCCACAATGCGTGTCACTTTGATACACGCATCGCCGCACACAGATGCGTCGTATTGACGCGCTCTACCTATGCGACACCCTTCCGTGCGACAAAGCTGTTTGTGTCGGACTCATCCACCGTCACGACCCATCCGCGATAGCGCCGGCGCAGCTCGTCGATGGACACCCGTTTGCCGGCGGCAATCGTCTGCACGAGATGGACGCCTCCGTCGCTGGTCGCGCTCTGGAGCACTCGGATCACGCGCGTCCGTTCCGCCGCGCTCAGCCCCCGGAATGCAGCAGCCGAATAGATGACCGCCGTGAGCGGAGCGTCCGGCGTGAACCCGCTCAACGCCTCCGCGCTCACGTGGACACGCTCCCCCAAGCCGGATTCTTCGGCGGCGTGGAGCACGCGCTCCACGGCGTCCGGCTCTGACAGCGCGGTCACCTCGCACCCGATCGCGGCGAGATACAGCGCCGGCGTCTCGACCTGCGGACCCGCGAGCAGGACCCGCGAGTCGCCTGTGACGTCGGTCATGGCGCGCACGACGATGTCGTTGCGACTCAGGCCCCAATGCTCCGGACGTCGCTGCTCAACGAGCATCTTCACTCGGCGCTGACGCCATGCGCTGTAGCTGAGCAGACCCAGGCGCCGAAAAATGATACGGTCCACTTCCGCGCAGAGTAGCAGCTCGGTGAGCGCAATCTGTTGCTGGCGCGCGAGCGACTGCACGGCCTCGTCGCCAATCGAGAGCAGGACGCTTCTGGGGACCGACTCCTTATAGTCCTCGATCTCGCGATCGAGGTACAGCGCATACTCGTGCTTGAGCGATCTGGACGGTCGCTGAGTCATGCGGGGGAGCAGGGGGTGAGTTGGGTCTAAGATAGTACTTGCACTCCGGCGCGCAAGTAGCTGTCGCAGATCACCTTAGCCAGATGTTTCTTCAGCCGCTCGGCGCCGCGGCCTCGACCTACGCCGGCTCCACGTGCACGATGGCTTCCGCCGTCCCCAGCTCCCGCGCGATTGCACGCTCCACGTCGTCCGTGAAATCGTGCGCGTCCGTCACCGTCGTCGCGCCGTCCACCAGAATCGTCACCTCGGCAAAGAGATGCCCGGACGCCGTCCGCCTGGACCGCGCGGCGCGCACGTCCACGACGCCGGGTATCGTCCGCACGATTTCGACGAGGCGTGCCGCATCCACGCCCCGCGCATCCACGAGAATCGGGATGGACCCCCGAAGAATGAGATACCCGCTCCACGCGATCGCCAGCGCCACGAGGATGCCCAGCAGTCCGTCGGCGCGCGTGACACCCAGCGTTGACAGCCACAGCGACCCAAGCGCGAGCGCCGTGACGACGACGTCGCCCATCGTATGCGCCGCGTCTGCGAGCAGCAACGCGCTACCCAACGCCCGCCCTCGGCGCCGCTCGTAATACACCACGAGAAGGTTGACTCCCAGCGATGCGAGGAGCCAAACGGTATCCGTTCGCGTGGACACCGGCGCCAGGCGCTCACCCGCAAGCGCGACGAGACTCTGCCGCAGCAGCTCGAAGCACGTGACGGAGAGAAAGCACACGATGCCCAGCGTGCCGAGCGTCTCGAATTTTTCGTGGCCGTAAGGATGGTCTTCGTCTGGCGCGCGCGCCGCCACGACCACAGCGAGAATGGCGACACCGTTGCTCAGCATGTCGAGCACCGACTCGAGCGCGGCACCCAGTACGGTGATGGCGCCGGTGCGCGCACCCACGCCACCCTTGATCAAGGCGCTCAGTAGATTGAGCACCAGCACGACCGTGAGCGTACGCCGCACGCTCACCATTCGCGCGGATGATTCGACCTGTTCGACGGACAGTCGTTCCGGAATCGACATTCGAGGAGTCTGACGACCTTGCCTGCGGCGTGTCAACCGACCGTCACCCTCACACGCCGATGCCCGAACTGCCTGAGGTGGAATCAGCGCTCCGCGCGCTGCGCGAGCGCGTCGTCGGCCGCACCATCGGAAAAGTGCGGCTGCTTCATCCATCTCTTCGGCGACGTCTGTCGCCCTCCCGCCTGAGAACGCTCCGGGGTGCCGTGGTCGAGCGCGTCGAGCGGAGAGGCAAGCATCAGCTTCTCCACCTTCACGATGGTCGAGTGCTGCACGCTCACTTTCGCATGAGCGGCGACTGGGTGTTCGACGCAGCGAACGATGTGCCGCCTCGCCACGCACGAGCGCTCATCGAGTTTGCGGACGGCTCCCGCCTCGTCTTCGTGGACTCGCGTGCGCTTGGCACGCTCGACCTCCACGCCGTTGCGAGCGATCTCGATCTGGGCCTCGGCCCCGATGCATCCGATCCCGAATGGACCGCTCGTGATCTCAAGGCCGCGCTGGCAACACGTCGCGGTCCCATCAAACCGGCCTTGCTCGATCAGAAGCTCGTGGCCGGGCTGGGCAATATCTACGCAGCCGAGTCGCTGTGGCGGGCTCGTATCGATCCACGCCGTCCATGCAACCGGCTCGCGCGAAACGAGATTTCCGCGCTGCGGAAAGCAATCGCCACGGTGCTGAAGCGCGCGACGGGCGCCAGGTATACCGACGACGACACGGTGACGCTCGACGTCTACGATCGCGAGGGGAGTCCCTGTCGCCGCTGCGGCACGCCGATCGAGCGAATTGTTCAGGCGGGCCGCTCCACGTACTTCTGCCCGAGCTGTCAGCGGTAAATCACTCCGCGGCGAGCAGTGCTCCCTTGAGATAGCCCGTTTCGGGAATCGTGATCACCTCCGGATGATCGCGCGGCTGTCCTGTGATCTCTCGCAGGATCATTTGCCGCCCGCTGTCGGCGGCCGCGGAGTGGAGCATCTCCAGGAAGAGCGACCTGGAAAGGTGAAACGAGCAGCTTGCCGTAAAGAGCGTCCCTCCGGGCGACAGCAGGCGCATCGCGCGCAGGTTGATCTCCTTGTAGCCCCGGATCGCGGCGGGCAGCGACGCCTTCGTCTTGGCAAAGGCCGGCGGATCGAGCACGATGGTGTCGAAGCGAGTCCGGTCGCGCTCGCGCGCCTTCAGGTATTCGAAGGCATCCGCTTCGACGAACTCACCGTTCGTGAATTCGTTGCGCCGAAAGTTCTCTTCGGCGCGCCGCAGCGCCTGTGCGGAGACGTCGAGCGCGACGACGTGCTCCGAGCGCCGAGCGAGATGCAGCGCGAAAGATCCGTGATAGCTGAAGCAGTCGAGCGCTCGCCCCCGCGCATGCTGTCCGGCGAGCGCTCGGTTGTCGCGCTGGTCGAGAAACGCTCCCGTCTTCTGTCCACCCCAGGGAGCGGCCAGATACTTCACGCCGTGCTCCTGCACCTCGATTTCCTCGGGCACTTCACCGTGCAGCAGCTCCACGCTCGTCGCGAGTCCCTCCTTGGCGCGAAGAGAAACGTCGTTTCGCGCGAGAATGCCGGCCGGCGCAAGCGTGTCCCGCAGCGCGGCAACCACGTCCTCGCGATGCTGCTCGAGACCGGCGCTCATCAACTGAACCACGAGCCAGCGATCGTATCGGTCCACGACGAGGGAGGGCAGGCCATCCCCTTCGCCATGGACCAGACGGAATGCGTTCGTCTCCCGATCGAGCCCGGTGCGTCGTGCAGTGGCGCGATCGATGGCGTCCCGCCACCACGCCGCGTCGATCGTCGCCTCGGGATTGCGATCGAGCAGCCGCAGCGAGATCTCCGACGTCGGGCTCCACAATGCCACGCCGAGTGGTTTCCCCCGTTCGTCCTGCACGCGAACCGTGCCGGCCTCCACACCTGGCCGCTCGGCAACGTCGCTGCGGAAAATCCAGGGATGTCCTGCGGCCCATCGGCGCGCGCCCTTCGGTGTTACGACTGCTGTGTGCATGCGCAGGAAGGTATTGGATGCATTGGGGACCGCGTGACATGCGAGCGGCGGCGTTCTGGCGCATCACGAGTGCTGGGACGGACGTGGTGACCCGAAGTGGCTCATCATGTTTCGCTGGCGTCCTGCGCAGCGCGGATCGCGCGCGCAGCGGCTGCCGCGTCCGGCGATCGGAACACCGCGCTGATCACGGCAACACCCGAGGCGCCAGCGGACATCAGCGCTGCCACGTTCTCTGCCTTCACGCCGCCGATGGCCACAGCAGGGCCTCCAAAACGCTTCGCGAGTTGCGCAAATCCTGCGACACCAAGAGCATCCTCGCCCTGACGCGCTCCGTGCACCGGGCCAATGCAGGCATAGTTGGCTCCCGCGGCGCGCGCGACGTCGTCATCGATGCCAACGGACGCACCGATGACGAAGCGGTCCGGCACGATGCGTCTGAGTGACGCCGGCGTCACCTCGTCCAGCGCGAGGTGTACGCCATGCGCGCCGACGGCGAGCGCAACGTCCGCCCGGTCACTCACCAGCAGCGGCACGTGCGGCAGCACGGCGCGAAGTTCGCGCGCAACCTCAGCGAGACGCCGCGGCGGCTCCTCCGGCAGCCGAAGCTGAATCATCGTTGCACCGCCGCGCACCGCCTCGATGGCGCGCGATGAAAGCCCTGCGATGCCGTCGTGCACCGAATCCGTGATGGCGATCAGGCGCAGCCAGGAAACATCGAACGGCACGCGATCCTGACTCACCGTGTTCTCGACTCAGCGTGGAGATTGTGCCGGCGCGGGCGGCGCCGTCGCCGCTCCCGGTAACACGCTGGCCGGCGGTTCGTGCACCGTGTCGCGTCGCACGGCCGCCACCGAATCCCACGCGCGTCGCGCTCGTCGCACGGCGGCAGCGTGTTGCGCGAACGTGGTGGTGAACTCGTGATGGCCGTCCGGATGCGCGACGAAGTACCGATACGGAACGTTCGCGGGATTCAATGCCGCGACGATGGACGGCCTTCCCGGCGATGCGATGGGACCCGGAGGAAGACCCTTGTGCCGATACGTGTTGTAGGGCGAGTCGATCTCGAGATGGCGGTACAACACGCGTGCGACATGGTGGCCGATGGCGTACTGCACGGTGGGATCCGCCTGTAGCGGCATTCCTGCCTTCATGCGATTCAGGTACACGGCCGCGATCACTGGCCGCTCCTCCGGAAGGCGCGCCTCCTTCTCCACGATGGCGGCGAGTGCCATGACGTCGTTGCGGCTCATGGCTCTTTGCTGGAGCACCGAATCCCACGCGGGTTGCCACACCTGCTGGAACCGATTCACCATCAGTCGGACCGCCTGGCGAGGGGTCGTGCCCTCGGGAAACACGTACGTGTCGGGGAAGAGGTATCCCTCGAGCGTCGGCGTTGCCAGATCGAGTGCATGAAGGAGCGCCGTGTCGCGCGCCGCGACGTCCACCGACTCCGGCGCAACATGCAGCACTCGCGTGAGCTGTGGCTCGATCTGCGCCAGCGACCACCCCTCCGGAATCGTAATGCTCGGCTCCACGCCCTTGCCGCCATTGAGCACGTCCAGCACCTCGTCCCACGACATGCTCGGTTGAAAGACGTATGTCCCCGCACGGATCGATCGGTCGCGTCGACGGAACATTCCGTAGACGCGAAAGAGTGTCGGATGCCGGATGATCCGTGCGTTCGCGAGCGATTCGGCGGCCACGCGGAGATTCGACCCGCGCGGGACCACGACGCGCACGTTGCGCGTGTTCACTTCGTGACATGCCAGCATCGCGACCAGCGGGATGATCGCGAACAGCGCGAGGAGTCTGCCGGACGCGAGACGCTCAGTGAGTCGCATCATCCTGAGACGACACGAAGGGAAGCTCCGACATGCGCAACGCGTGCTGGAGCAGGACCGTGGCAGCAAGGGAATCGACGTCGGACTTTCGTCCGCGCGTGCTCCCATCCATCTCGCGAATGGCGCGCAGCGCAATGGCGGTGGTGAACCGCTCGTCCAGCAGCGCGACCGGCAATCGCGACCGCCTCGTGATCTCGGCGGCTACCTTCCGGCATTCGAGAGAGCGCGGCGTGTCGTCGCCATTGCCGTCCAACGGCAGGCCCATCACCATGCCGGTGGCCTCCAGCGTCTCAGCGCGCCGAAGAAGCTCCGCGATCGGCGGCCGCTTGCCAGCGCGGCGTAGGATCGCGCCGGCCGGTGACGCAATGGTACCCGTAGGATCGCTGATGGCGAGCCCGATGCGCCGCTCTCCCCAATCGACTGCCAGCCAGCGGCCACGGGCGCGATCGCTCACGCGATCATCCCTCCCGCATCTGGACGAAAAACTCCCGGTTGTTCTTCGAGCGCGACATCTGCTTCAGGAGGAAGTCGATGGCTTCCGATTCAGGCATGTCCGCGAGGAAGGTTCGCAGGAGCGTCACGCGGTTCAACTCCTCGGGCGTGAAGAGCAGCTCTTCCTTGCGCGTCCCGGACCGATTGATGTCGATGGCCGGATAGATCCGCTTCTCGGCGATCTCCCGCGCGAGCACGAGCTCCATGTTGCCCGTGCCCTTGAACTCCTCGAAGATCATCTCGTCTGCGCGTGAGCCGGTCTCGATGAGCGCGGTCGCGATGATCGTCAGCGAGCCGCCGTCGGCCACGTTGCGCGCCGCGCCGAAGAACTTCTTCGGCTTCTCCATCGACTTCGCGTCGAGACCGCCAGACATGATCTTCCCACCTGTGGGAATGACCGTATTGTGCGCCCGCGCGAGGCGTGTGATGGAATCGAGCAGAATGACGACGTCGCGTCCCGACTCCACCAGCCGCTTCGCCTTCTCGATCACCATGTCCGCGACCTGCACGTGCCGCGTCGCCTCCTCGTCAAACGTCGAGGAGATGACCTCGCCCTTCACGACGCGCTGCATGTCGGTGACTTCTTCGGGCCGCTCGTCGATCAGCAGCACGATCAGCGTCACGTCCGGATAATTCTCGGCAATGGCGTTCGCGAGTTTCTGGAGGAGAATCGTCTTTCCGGCCCTTGGCGGGGCGACGATGAGCCCCCGCTGTCCCTTGCCGATGGGTGCAATGAGGTCCATCACGCGCATGCTCAGGTCGCCGGACTCCGTCTCGAGGCGCAGGCGTCCGTCCGGATAGCGCGGCCGAAGACTCTCGAACTCGATGCGTGACTTCGCCGCCTCGGGCTCGCCGCCGTTCACCTTCTCGACCTTGAGGAGCGCCAGATAGCGCTCCCACTCCTTCGGTGGACGCACGTGCCCGCTCACCGTGTCGCCTGTGCGCAGGTCGAACCGCTTGATCTGCGACGGCGACACGTAGATGTCCTCGGGGCTGTAGAGGTAGTTCCAGTCCTGGCTGCGCAGGAAGCCGTATCCCTCCGGAAGAACCTCGAGCACGCCCTCGCCGAGCAGCGTCTCCGCCTGTTCCAGGAGCTTCTGCTCGATGCGGAACATCAGCGTCTGCCGCTCGAGCGTCGTGTACGAGCTCAACTCGAGGGCGTCGGCGATGTCGTGAAGCTCGGGGATCGATTTCCCCTTCAGCTCAGCGATGTTCACGGTGCGGCAGCGGTGCGCGGAAGGAAGGGACGGCGATCAGCGTGCGCGCACGACGTCCGCGGCGGAGCGATGGGCGATTGGGCGATTGGGCGCGGGAGACTGTCCACGCCGGGCGGCGGGAGACGAACGACGGGGTCCCGTGCAGCATGAGAATGCTAGACGGCGCTGAATGGAGGGTCAAGGTCGTCGAGGTCAGAAGCGTATGTAACGAAGTGGATGTCGTTTCATGTCGGCGAAAAGCGCTGCCATCTCGCGGTGCGCGTCCGCCACCGCGTCTGTCATCGCGCTGTCATGGAGCACGCGTCCCGCCGTGCCCTGCGACGCGTCCAGCGAGGCGCGCACGCGCGCGAGCTCGGACCGGATGTCGCCAACTTCAGAGACGAGCGTGCTATCTCGGCGCAGACGGCCTAGCGACGTCCCGTGCGACGCGAGCAGCGTGCGCACCGAATCGACGCGTGCCATGACTCGCCCGACTTCCGCCGGAATCTGTTCGCGCTCCGTTGCATTCTGCCGCATACCGGACCGTATTCCTGCGCCGAGTGTGGCGAGTTCGGCGCGGGTCTGTGTGAATTGGGTGGGGCCGGGGCGGCTCTGTGCATTCAACAGTGCGCCTGCGGTGCCATGCGAGTCCCGCAGCGCTCCGGCAATCTCCTTCAAGTTTCTGGCGATTATGGGAAACTCCTTGGCCGCGGTGCCGAAGCGTCCGCTGGCGCCCTCTACATCCACCTGCGGCTTCGAGTGGATCGTGTCGCCTGGCCTCAGCGGAGCGCCCGCTGGCGTGCCGGCCGTCAGATACACGACCGGCGCACCGATGATGGTGCCGCCATTCCGGATCTGCGCAATGGCGTCGTGTCGCAAGGCGGACCGGTATTTCTCGAGCACCTGCATCGCGATCTCCACGCGCTCCGAGGTGTCCGATGACGGCGGCTGATATTTGATCGACGTGATCTTTCCGATCTTTTGCCCTCTGAGCCACACCTCGGATCCGACGAGGACGCCGCGCGCTTCGCCGACGTGGACGTAGAGCGGGAACGTCGCGCCGTGTAATGCGCCGACACGGGAGTACTTGAGAACGACGAAGCTCACGGCGGCGATCGCGGCAAGGGCGATCAGTCCACCGCGGACGTCGGACCAGGTGAGTTGGCGCGCCACGGGCGAGAGGGAGGGATCGGGCGGAGGAGGTGAACGTATGCGAGAGCAAACACCGGACCACTGGCCAGACCGACGCTCTATGCCGCCTCGGTCTCAGCTCGCGAGCTGGCTTGAGCACGGGAGATTACGCGAGGCCGATCAGTGCGGTCGCACACTCGCTCCAGTAACACCGTGCACGCAGACCTTTCCAATCGTTCAACTGGCACCGCGAAGTGCCCCAGACATCCGCGAGGGTGAACGCACAAAGCACTGCACCGATTGGATCTCGATGCAGTGCCTTGAACTACCACCAGTGCGCGCGGCGGGATTCGAACCCACGACCTCTTGCTCCGGAGGCAAGCGCTCTATCCAGCTGAGCTACGCACGCGGCGGGCAGACAGAGTCTGCCCCGGACCTTACAAGTTAGCCTGCCGCCGAGACCCATTCAAGGAACGCATGCGCCCCGCGGCCTTCGTGGGCGCGCCGGCAGGCGACGAACAGGCAGATCGGCCCCGCGCTTGCACGTTGCCCCACACATGCAAGCCCGGCAGATACCCCGTGGACGCGCACTCCTCGCGCATCTCATGCTGGTAGCCTTGCCCGCGATGAGCTGGGGACAAACCCCACAGCGCCCAACCGGCTTCTCTGTCGCCGGTCTGCCGGCCGTCAACTACGACGCCGACGAGGGAGTGGGCTACGGCGCGCTCCTCCAGCTCTACGACTACGGCCCGAACGGCGCGCAACCGTATCGGTACAGCCTTCAGCCCACGGTGTTCTTCACCACCCGCGGCCGGCGCGATGTCATCCTCTTCGTCGACGCGCCACACCTGCTGCCCGATCCCTGGCGACTCGGCGGATCGCTGGCGCGCGAACAACAGCTCGCCACACCGTTCTACGGCGTCGGCAATGCAACGGTGTTCGACTCCAACGCGACCAAAGGGCCAAACACCTACTACTATCGCTACGGTCGCACCGTGTGGCGTGGCAACGCGGACGTTCAACACGACGTCGGCGTACGCGCGGTGCGTCTGCTTGTAGGGGCTGGCGTGCGTGCGGTCACCATTCGACCGGTGCCCCACGACTCGGGCACCACGCTCCTCGCCCAGCAGGTCGGGCGCGCGACGCTGCCCGCGCGCAACACCGTCAACGCGCGATTGGGCGTCGTTGTGGACACGCGCGACGGCGAGATCCGCACCCACGCTGGCAACTGGTCCGAGCTGGTCGTACAGAGGGCGGGCAAAGTCCTGGGCGGCGACGAAGCATACACTCGTATAACGGCAAACATCCGACAGTTCGCCCCCCTCGGTCCGTCGGTCACGTTCGCCGAGCGCGTGGTGCTCCAGACCGTGCGCGGGAGTCCGTTCGTGACGGAGCTTTCAACCGTTCAGAGCTCCTTCCGAGACGACGAGGCGCTTGGCGGCGCGACATCCATTCGCGGCGTCCCGCGCAATCGCTACATCGGAAAAGGCGTGGCGTTCTCGAACTCGGAACTGCGGTGGTCCGTCACGGGCTTCGAGCTCTTTCGACAGCCGATGCGACTCGTGCTGAGCAGCTTCTTCGACGCGGGCCGCGTGTGGACCGACGGGCTCGATTTCTCCACGATCGCAAGCGACCTGCACGTGGGATACGGAGGCGGCGCGCACGTCGAGGTCGGCCCGAGCTTCGTCGTCACGGGCGACGTAGCCCATTCCTCGCAGACGAAGGCGGCAGTCTACATCGGCATCGGATATTTGTTCTAGGCAAACGGCTCATCGGTCACGTGCACTTGACCCATCAAAAAAACTCGATACAATCCAGTCCATGATCGCCGAACGAGTCAACGTCCCCCGCATCGCCATACTGTGCAACGCACTGGCCGACGAGGCGCGCGTTGAAATTGTCGCGCGGCTCCTGGACGGCGAAAAGTGCGTCTGCGACCTCATGGACGATCTCGATGCTGGCCAATCGCGCCTCTCGTACCACTTGAAGGTGCTCAAGGAGGCGGGGCTGGTGGCCGACCGCCGTGAAGGACGCTGGTCCTACTACACGCTGGAACGAGCAGCCTTTGTCGAGGCTGGTGAGCTCATCACATCGTTGCGTCCCAGAGCATCCAGAACCCTCAAGACGAACTGTTGCTGATGACAGAATCACAGAACATCGACGCACTGCGAGACACCGTGCGCGGACGCTACGGTCAGGCCGCTCTCCAAGTGATCGAGAGCAGTACCTCGGCCTCCTGTTGTGGTCCGGCCACCGGCTCGAGCGGATGCTGTGGCGCGACAACGGAGAGCTGGGATCCGATCACCGCCAACCTCTATGATGAAGGACAGGCAGCCGGCGTCCCCGCCGAAGCGCTGCTCGCGTCCCTCGGCTGCGGCAACCCGACCGCCCTCGCCGATCTGGCCGAAGGCGAAACCGTTCTCGATCTGGGATCAGGCGGCGGCATCGACGTGCTCCTCTCGGCCAAGCGCGTCGGCCCAACCGGAAAGGCCTATGGCCTCGACATGACGGACGAAATGCTCGCCCTCGCCAACGAGAACAAGGCGCGAGCGGGCGCATCGAACGTCGAATTCCTTCGCGGCCACATCGAGAGCATTCCGCTTCCCTCCAACACCGTTGACGTCATCATCTCGAATTGCGTGATCAACCTCTCCGGCGACAAGCGAAAGGTGCTTGCGGAGGCGTTCCGCGTGCTCAAGCCCGGCGGTCGCTTTGCCGTGTCGGACGTGGTAGTGCGCGGAGACATGCCGCCCGAAGTCCGTAAGAGCGCTGAGCTCTGGGTCGGCTGTGTGGCCGGCGCCCTGGAGGAACAGGAATTCCTTTCGTTGCTTCGCGACGTCGGGTTCGAGAATGCGAGCATCGAGCCCACGCGCGTATACGCAGCCGAGGACGCGGCGGCTTTCCTCGCCAACACGGGACTCGACGCGGTGCAAGTAGCGAAGGCGATCGACGGCAGGATCATGAGCGCATTCGTGCGCGCCACCAAGCCGTGAAGGCGACAATAGCTCCGACGCTACGCAACGCGACCGCGACTGACGCAACGGCCGTCGAAGCGCTGCTTGCCGCGGCGCAACTTCCACTCGTCGGTGTCCGCGATGCCCTCGAGAGCTTTACGGTCGCCGAGGACGGCTCTCGCATCGTCGGCGTCGCCGGTATCGAAGAGTGCGGTGAGGACACGGGGTACGCCCTACTGCGTTCGGTGGCAGTCGACCCCGAATGGCGCGGCAGAGAGCTCGGGCAGGCGCTCGTAGCGCGCGCGATCGCCTCGGCGCAGGAGCGGGGAATCCGCTCGCTCTATCTGTTGACCACGACCGCCGAAGCCTGGTTCCCAAGGTTCGGATTCGCCATTACCTCCCGCGACGCGGTTCCTGACGAAGTCCGCGCCAGTGCGGAATTCTGTAGCGCATGTCCTGCCAGTGCGACCGTGATGGTCCTGCACCTCGAGACTGCGTAATGCGCTATCTCCTCTTCTCCGACGTCCACGCCAATCTTCCCGCACTCCGCGTCGTTCTGCGCGACGCACATGCGCGCACCGATCTGGCCGGCCGATATCACCTCGGCGATCTCGTCGGCTACGCACCCTGGCCCGACGAGGTCGTCGCGCTCATTGCGGAAGAGGGCATTCCAGGGGTCGCGGGAAATTACGACTCCACCGTCGCGAGCGCGTACAAGCACTGTGGTTGCCGCTACGAGGACGCGCGACAGGAGGAGCTGTCGCACCTGAGCTATGCGTGGACCCTCGCCAATACATCAGCCGAGACCAAGCGATTCCTCGGCAGCCTGCCATTCCGAATCGACATTCGGCCGCTCGGCGGTCACGTCGCAGGTCCCACGATTCGCTTCGTGCACGGCAATCATTCCCTGAACACCGTGTACGTCACGGAAGACCGAAGTGACGAGTTCCTGTCGTCGATGGCCTCGCACCTCGCCGCACGCGAGGGCGACGTCGTGTGCTTCGGCCATACGCACAAACCGTGGCACCGCGTGGTTCAGGGAATCCACTTCGTCAACACGGGAAGCGTCGGCCGGCCAAAGGACGGCGATCCGCGTGCCGGATACGTGCTGCTGGACGTGACGGAGACAGAGGTCGACGTCGAATTCGTCCGAATCGAGTACGACGTGGAGCAGGCAGCGCGCGCCATCATTTCAAGCACGTTGCCGGACGACTTTGCCGACTATCTCCGCACCGGTGGTGCGTTGGTGCGCGCGTAGCGGCGCACGACGCACGTTCGCACTGGCAGCACGTCGCGTGCGCCGATAGCTTCGCCGGCCATGCAAGAAATCGTGATTCGTCGCGCGATCGTCTCGGTCCTTCTACTCGGCGGACCTGCCTTCGCCCAGAGTACCAAGCCCATCGTCCACGTCATCGGGACGGGTGGCACGATCGGTTCGGCCGGCGACTACTGGGGCGGCGATCCGACGCGAGTCGCCATCGCCGATCTCCTGCGTATCCCGGGTATCGACTCCGTGGCGACGATGGAATCGGAGCAACTGTTCAATGTGTCCTCCGTCAGCATCGGACCGGCGCGATGGCTCGAGCTGTCGCGGCGCGTCTCCGAGCTCTTTCGCACGCGCGCCGACATCGCTGGTGTGATCGTCACGCACGGCACGGACACCATGGAGGAGACGTCCTACTTCCTCGATCTCACGGTGTCCGACGAGCGGCCGGTGATCGTGACGGGCGCCATGCGTCCGTCGAACATGGCGGGAGCTGACGGGCCGGCGAATCTCATGAACGCAGCTCGCGTCGCCGCGAGTTCCGATGCGCGCGGTCGGGGTGCCATGGTCCTGATGGACGACCGCCTCTACTCCGCACACGACGTCGTAAAGATGAACTCGACTCGGGTCGAGGCGTTTCAGGCACCCGAGCACGGACCTGTCGCCGTCACGGATGCCGATGGTCTCTTCTTCCGCGCGCCATCGCCCGGTCGCAAGCATGCGGCGTTCGACATCGCGGACGTGAAAGAGCTGCCGAGGGTGGACATCGTGTACGCCTATGCCGGAGCCGACAGCGTGCCGATTGACGCGGTGGTCGCGGCCGGTGCTCGAGGCATCGTTGTCGCGGGCGTGGGACGCGGAGGCGCGACGGCATCCCAGAACGCAGCGCTCAAGCGAGCCGTCGCCAAGGGAATAGTCGTGGTCATGGCCACACGCACTGGAGCCGGCCGCACTGGTCGGGGGAGTGACGGCATCATCGGCGCAGGCGACCTCAATGCGCAGAAGGCCCGCGTCCTCCTGACGCTCGCGCTCGCGAGCAGCGCGGATGTCGCGCAGGCGAAGCGCGCCTTCATCGAGCATCAATGAGACATTCGCGCCCGGTCGCTACGCCCTGATACGGCGACTCAGGGGGACGTTGCGCTGTGAAAAAAGATCCGAAAAAGCCACACGACCAGCGCGATCGGCAGAATGACCAGGAGCGCAATCTTGATCACGGCGACGAGCAGGCCGATCATCGCCATTCCGAGGCCGAATACCACGCCGAACGTCGCCATCCCAAGCACGAAGAGGATGAACAGGCACGGGACGCCGACAAAGAGAAACAGCGCGGAGAGCAGAAGAAATCGAAGGAGGCGCATTGTTCCGGCGGTTGAGGACTGGGCATCCCTACGTGGCCGTGCTGCATGAGGTTTCTCGCCGCTGGTGGCCGCTAAGAATTCACAAAGTCCCATGCGCCTCGCAGGCGCGGACGCAGATTCTGCCAACCGAATTGAGGTGAGCGTTCATGCCGGAAGAGATCGAGGTGGATACCGAAAGGCTGCGGGAGACGATCGACGAGGAGATCGAGAAGGAGGGTGGAAGGTTCCTGCGCGCGGTGGCCTTGACGACCGCGCTCCTCGCGGCGGTCACCGCGGTCGTTTCGCTGGAGGCCGGCGCCACGGTAAACGAGGCGCTCATCCTCAAGAGCGAGGCGACCGCCTTGCAGGCCCGCGCGTCGGACCAATGGGCGTACTATCAGGCCAAGGGAATAAAGTCCGCCATCGCGTCGAACGCGGCGAGTGGGTTCGCGGCGGCCGGACGCCCCGCGCCGGATTCACTCGGCGGCGTGGTCGCCCGTTACGAGCGGGAACAGAAGTCCATCCAGGCCGAGGCGAAGAAGCTCGAGACGGAGCGCGACGCGCGGAATGCGGAATCCGAGGTGATGATGGCGCGACACCATCACTACGCGGTCGCCATCGCCTTGCTGCAGATCGCCATCGCGCTCGGCGCCATCGCCGCGCTCACCAGGCAACGTCTCGCGCTCGTCGCCGCAGGTCTGTCCGGGTTCGGAGGCATCATGCTCGCGGTCACGGCCGCATTGCGTCACTGAAGCGCGTGACCCTTCCTCGCCGCCGGCGGCCACTTTTTTTTGCTGCTGGCGATTTGTTCGTGACTTGTGCAAGTTGTGCGGGCCGAATTGCGGTCCGTGCATTTCTTGCACGATTTCACGCGTCTGGACCTGTTTTTCGCTCCGTAGATGTCTTGATGAAGGTCCCAACGCGCATCGTCCGTTGTGAGCGACTCACCTGCCTCCACGAGGCCATTTCGCTGCAGCACCGTTTCCTCGTGCACTTGACAGTCTGAATTCTCAGCAGTAAAGCTGGGTGTCTCAGAACCCCCCATGCGCCGTCGCTTGGCTGGGACACCGGTCGAAAAGACAGACGTACCTGACTTCCTTTTTCCAGGACGGTCGTACGCGGCGCCAAGTTGATTTGCCTTGCTTCCGAGTCGCGGTGTTTGTACTCCGCGCCGACAAATGCTGTCGGTCGGTTTGGCGCGCCATCGCGCTCGAGCCGCCGCGAGCCCACGAAGCACGACGCCCAACGTCCCCCGTAGCACGCATCGCTTAGCTGATCCGCAAGCAGGGCCTGTCGTCCAAGCGAGGACCAGGAGAACACCAACGAATGCGCACTGGGAGGAGAACAATGGAGAAGCAGTTGCCCGATACGAAGCCATTCTGGAGCGGTGTGCCGCACGGCTTCCGCGTTGTGATGTCGAGCCTACTCTTCATGCTGGCCCTGGCCGGAACGGCCACCGCCCAGCAGATCGCGGTCACGGGCACCGTCACCTCCCCCGGCGGCACGCCACTCCAGGGAGTCGTGGTTCGAGTCCAGGGCGTGCCGGATAGCCGCGCGGTCAGTGCCGCCAACGGACGCTACTTCATCAACGCGCCCGCCAACGGCACGCTGGCCTTCTCGCTCCTCGGCACGAAGCCCGCGTCGACGCCGGTTGCGGGTCGTACCCGGATCGACGTCGTCATGTCGCAGGTCTCCTACCTCGAAGAGGTGGTGGTGACCGCGTACACGGAGCAGCGGCGTGCGGACATCACGGGCGCCGTCGCCAGCGTCAACATGGAGAGCGCGAACCGCCAGACGGGGGCGAGCGTCATCCAGCGACTGGACGTCGCGGTGCCCGGCATCACGGTGGCCGCGAGCGGCTCGCCCGGCGGGCGCAGCACGGTGCGCGTGCGAGGGATCAGCTCCTTCCAGAACAACGATCCGCTCTATGTCGTGGACGGCACGCCGGTTCAGGACTCGTACATCAACTTCCTGAATCCCGACGACATCACGTCCATCCAGGTTCTGAAGGATGCCTCGGCGGCATCGATCTACGGGTCGCGCGCCAGCAACGGCGTCATCGTCATCGAGACCACCAAGAGGGGGCCTGCCGGACCGCCACAGGTCACCATGCGCGTGAGAAGCGGCGTCGCCACTCCGACCCGCGGGTATGACGATTTCCTCATCACGAACTCACTGGACTACTTCCAGATCATCAAGGCCAGCTATCTGAACGCGGGGCTGCCGGTTCCGACGAACATCTACGGAGACCCGAGCAACCCGACGATTCCGGCCTACACGTTCGCGTCGAACGCCGCAACCCTCACGAAGGACCAGTGGGGCCGGCCGGTCACGGTCGATGCGAGCAAGTACTCGTACCCGAACAGCCTGATCATGCCAGGCAGCGCGGGCACGAACTGGTGGAAGGCGGTGTTCGGCTCTGCGCCGGTTGCGGATTACAACCTCGACGTCAGAGGCGGCGGTGAAGAAAACGCGTACAACGCGTCGTTCAACTTCTTCAACCAGAGTGGCACGGCAAAGTACAATAACTTCCAGCGCGGCACGGTCCGCGTGAACACGTCGTTCAACCGGAGCAAGTTCAACTTCGGCGAGAACGTAAACCTGGCGCTCCAGCAGTCGTATGGCGGCATCCCGAACGATCCGGGTGGGTACGCGGAGGATGGCATCGTCGGCAAGAACATCCTGATGCAGCCCGTCATTCCCATCTACGACATCAACGGCAACTTCGCCGGCGGAAAAGCGACCGGCCTCGGCAACCAGAGCAATCCGCTCAAGGAAGCCTACGAGTTCAGAGACAACAAGAACCGGAACAACTCCGTCTTCGGGAGCGCCTTTGCGGGTTACGACTTCACGCCGGAGCTCACGCTGAGAACCCGGCTCGGATTCAACCTGTCCCAGAACAACTTCTCGGGGTTCAATCCGATCTTCCCCGAGAACGCCGAGGCGACGTTCATCAACTCGATCAACGAGAACGAGAACACGGGCACGGATTGGACCTGGTCCAACACCGCACGGTTTGCACGGACGTTCAGAGGAAAACACCAGTTCGACGTCTTCGTCGGCGAAGAAGCCAACGCCGGCACCAACCGGTTCATCACGGCGTCGCTGTCCAACCTGCTCTCGAGCGACCTGAATTCCCGCTACGTGCAGGACGCCCTGGGCGACGCCAGCACGAAGAACGTCTCGAGCTCCGGCGGGAAGAGCGCGTTGCTGTCGTATTTTGGCAAGGCCGGGTACAACTACGGCGACAAGTATGTCGCGAGCGTCACGGTGCGCCGGGACGGCTCATCGCGGCTCGGTGAGACCCACCGCTGGGGTACGTTCCCGGCATTCGGTCTGGGGTGGAGAATCACCAACGAGCAGTTCCTCCAGAACAACCGGATCTTCTCGGACGTCATGCTCCGGTACGGATTCGGCGTCACGGGAAATCAGCAGATACCGTCCGGACGCATCGTCTCCCAGTTCGGCGGCGGCCGTGGCGATACGTACTACGACGTGGCAGCATCCGGGAGCAGCGTGGTGGCGGGATTCCGTCAGTCGTCGCTCGGTAATCCGGATCTGAAATGGGAAGAGAACCGGTCCACGAACGTTGGAGCGGATCTCTCGCTTTTCAATAACAACATCAACGTCGTGGTCGATCTGTATCGGCGTGAGACGAACAACCTGCTGTTCGACCCGAGAACGCCTGGCACGGCTGGCATCGCCGCTCCGCCCATCGTGAACGTCGGAACGATGAAGAACAGCGGCTACGACTTCTCCATCGGTCACATTGGGCCGACGTGGAGTGCGACGTTCAACGGAAGCCACTACAAGAACACCGTGGTTTCCATCGACGGCGTGCAGGACTTCTTCTACGGTCCCGTCTCGACGCGCTACGGCAATCAGGTCATCAACAAGGTCGGCTACCCCATCGGCTCGTTCTTCGGTTACGTCGCCGAGGGTCTCTACAAGGACGCGGCGGAAGTGGCGGCCCACGCGAAGCAGGACGGGGCCGCGCCGGGCCGTATCAAGTTCAAGGACACGAATGGCGACGGACAGATCGATCTGAACGATCGTGTCGTCATTGGAAATCCCCATCCGAACTTCACCGGCGGCCTCGATCTCGGCTATCGCCGCGGAAACTGGGACGTGAGCGCGACCACGTTCGGAACGTTCGGAAACGACATCTTCGACGTGCAGAAGGAGTTCTACATCTTCCGCAACTTCTCCACGAACGTGCGCAGTGACCTGCTCGCCAATTCGTGGACGCCGACGAATCTCGACGCGAAGTATCCGCGGCTGGACGTCAACGACAACTACAGCCACGCGATCAGCAGCTTCTACATCGAGGACGGTTCGTACGTCAGGCTGCGCAACCTGCAGCTCGGCTACAACGTTCCGCCGAACTTTGCGCGCTGGACCGCCACGACGCGGGTGTACGTGCAGGGCGAGAACCTGTTCACCATCACCAGGTATCCGGGCCTCGACCCGGCGCTACCCGCGGCGAACGTGTTCGGCTCCGCCGGTGACGTCAGGGACCAGTATCGGGGCGTGGACCGCGGTACCTATCCGAGCAGCAAGACATGGAGCGTCGGCATCACCACCTCGTTTTAGCGAACCGCCTTTATCAAGGAAGACGCGACGATGAAAATGGCATCAAAACACCCCGTGCTCGTCGGAACGGTGCTCGTGCTTCTCGCTTCAGTTTCGGTGTACGGATGCAAGGATTTCCTGAACTCGGCCGCTGCGCCCCAGGGGACGCTGAACGAGCAATCCCTCGCGAATGCCAATGGCGTCGAGGGCACCCTTGTTGCCGCCTATCGGCCACTCGACTGCACGAGCTCGACCAACGGGAACTGGGGATGCGCCGCCAGTAACTGGGTCTGGGGGACTGTGGCGGCCGACGACGCCTACAAGGGATCGAACGCCACCGACCAACCTCCAATCAACGACGTCGAAGCGTATCACTGGGGTACGCCCGACGCCGACAGCTATCTGAACAACAAGTGGGTCAACGTCTACGAAGGCGTCGTCCGCGCCAATTCGACGCTGCGGCTGTTCAACTCGTTCCAGAAAGCATCGCCGGGCGTGCTGAAGGCGACTGACGTCACGGGCATCCCGGGAGAGGCCATCTTCCTGCGGGCCTATTACCACTTCGAGGCATATCGGATGTGGGGCAGCATTCCGTACTACCGCGAAGACGACACGGATTTCCGGAAGCCGAACATCGCTCCGGCGGACGTGGTCACGGAAATCCTGAAGGACCTCGACCTCGCCATCTCGAAGCTGCCAGCCACACCGCGAAACGGGCAGTTGGGACGCGCCACGTCGTGGACGGCCAAGGCCTACAAGGGGCGCGTTCAGATGTACGCCGGTCAGTTCGCTGCCGCACTGGTCACGCTGAAGGACGTTTCCACGAACGGCCCGTACGCGCTGGAAGCCAGCTACGACCGCGTGTGGACGGGCTTCAAGGACTACGCGAACGGAAAGGAGACGATCTTCGCGTACGAGGCCTCCGTGAATGACGGAGAGCCGAACGGCAACAACGCCAACTTCGGCGAACGGCTCAACTTCCCGTATTCCGGCAGTCACTTCGGCTGCTGCGGCTTCAACCAGCCATCGCAGAATCTGGTCAACTTCTTCAAGGTCGACGCCGCCGGGCTTCCGCTGGCCGTGTCGAGCCCGACGACGTGGAACGCATCGAATGCCAACTTCGCCGCCGGAAACCTGACGCCCGTGGATCCGCGGCTCGACTGGACCGTCGGTCGAGATAACGTGCCTTACAAGGATTGGGGGCTTTACAGCCTCGCCTCTGGTTGGGTGCGAGACCCGGATAACGGCGGCCCGTACGGCCCGAAGAAGAACGCACACGAAAAGGCCAGCGGAGCTGAGAGCTCGGTGGGCTGGCAAAACACGCAGTTGAACGCCGTGCACATCCACCTGTTCCGATTTGCAGACCTCCTGCTGCTGCAGGCAGAGGCCGAGGTCGAGGCCGGATCGATCGACAACGCGCGCACGATCGTCAATCAGATCAGAGCGCGGGCCGGTGTGAAAGCCCAGGGGACTGGCGCCGACCGCGCCAGCATCGCGGTGCCCATCAACGATCCGTCCATCACGTGGGCGGTGTACAAGATTGGTCCGTACCCGGCGTTCGCGAGTCAGACCGAGGCGCGTACCGCCGTTCGAAACGAACGTCGGCTCGAGCTGGCGATGGAAGGCCAGCGGATGTTCGATCTCCGCCGCTGGGGAATCGCCGATGTCACGCTCAACGCATACGTCAACGGCGTGGGCGGCGGAGCAGAAAAGACGCGGAGACTCTACAAGACCGCCGCGGAGCCCGTTGCGGCGCGGCACCGGTGGTATCCGCTCCCATCCCTCCAGATCGAATTGAGCAAGATTGGCGGCACGTCGACGCTGAAGCAGAATACTGGCTGGTAAGCAGAGCCCCTGCTTGGCTTCCAGGAAACGGAGAACAGCAGGGCTTCAAATGAACCACAGAGAGCACAGAGAGCACAGAGAGCACAGAGAATTCTCTGTGCTCTCTGTGCTCTCTGTGGTTACTGGCTTTGCTTTCCGTGGTCTATCGGAACGCGTTTGCGCTGTCTGATGGCGAACGCCTGAAGGGAATCTCCGGTATTGGCGACCAGCACCGCCTTGCCGGTGGGCGTGTTGATCAGTGCCAGCCCCGAGACCCTTCCGGGCGCGAGGAAGCCGCTCTCGGTCGGAGACACAGGCGTGAAGTGTCCCTTGCCGTCGCCCCGCAACCAGAGGCCATTGCCCGCGTCGGCTCGCGGCGTGTTCGGGTCGACATCGTAAAGATTCCCCGCCACCAGCAGATCGAGATGGCCGTCGCCGTCCACATCGTGTGCGATGATGCTCTTGATCGGAGCGATCTGTGCCAGGGTGGGCAACGCGAACGAGCTGAAGGTTCCCCCGCCGTCGTTGTGGAGATAGACGCTCGCGAACGTGTCCGCCTGATAGTGAACTGCCTGCTGCAATTGGGCGGCGCTGAACAACTGCGGAACGGATGCCTGCGCGAAGGATCCGTAGGTCGGGAACTTTACGGCGAGCGAATAGATCTCCTGGCCGAGCGACGCCAGGCTTGCGAAGGGGTATTCGGTGCCGGCGATCTCCTGCGTGAGCAGAACGTCCGTCTTCTGGCCACCGGTGAACGCCGCGGCGTAGACGCCGAACCTGCTCTCCCTGGACGTCTGGTAGGCGAAGTTCAACCCGAGATTCCCAACCACGAGATCGGGGCGGCCGTCCTTGTCGAAGTCACCCACCGCAAGGCTGTACCACCATCCGCGCATGGGCGGAAGGCGCGTCGATTGTGTCACGTTCTGTAATCGCGTACCATCGTTCCGGTAAAACTGAATGGGCATCCATTCACCCACCGTCACCAGGTCGAGCCGGCCGTCGCCGTCGAAATCGACCCATGCGGCGTCAGTCACCATTCCGCCCGGGTGAATCAAGTCCGGCGCGACAGATTCAGTTACGTCCGTAAAGCGACCTCCGTCGTTACGTAAGACATAACTCCTGGTGGGCGACGGATAGTCCCGAGGACTCAGGCGGCCGCCGACGAACAGATCCGGCCGGCCATCGCCGTTGAAATCACCGACGCGAACAGCTGCCTTGCTCGTCAACATCGACGGTAAAGTCCCCGCCGGCGCACGCACGAATTTGCCGCCCCCCTTGTTGAGGTAGAGGCGATCCTGCAACAGCGGAGAGCTCGGCGGCAAATGATATCCGCCGCTCGTGACGTAGAGATCCGGCAAGCCATCTCCATTCGCGTCGAAGAACACGGCCCCCCAATCCTCGTACGCCTTGTCGGCCTCCCACGGCTGCCCCTGCGGGGATGCGACGAAACTGCCGTCCTTCTGCTGGATGTACAGCACGCCTGGCACGCCTGCGGCGCCGCCAATGAAGACGTCGTCGAGCCCGTCGCCATTGACGTCACCCACTGCCATGGGCGGCCCCTGACTCGAGAGCATGTATGGCAGCAACGGCTGCACGTTGTAATCCAGCAGGGACACCGCCCGATGCACGTACGTCAATCCACGCTTCGCATCGAACGGCTCGAAGACGTAATCTCGAACCGGAGGAGGTATCGTCCGCGGCCCCTTGTGCGTCGCATCGGACTGTTTCACCACAATCATCCGATCGGCAGCCAGATTCCTCAGAACCTGGGAGCGGCCGTCGGGCCACGTCACTTCCATGCTGTCCGCACGCGTGGCCCGTCCAAGCCCGAAATGCACCGGGTCGTCCATGCTGGACATGTAGCCCCGAACCGGCGTGAAGTAGACGTGCTGCCGCTGCCCGCCGGCCGTGAGGACCACCGAGGCGCCGACGCCGCGCGTGTTGGGAGACTCCCCGACGAGCTTGATGCGCAGGAAGTGATGCGCGTCGTCCTTCGATTGCACGTTGTGATAGATGAACGCCGGCCCATCGATGTTGTTCACGACCAGGTCGAGCTTGCCGTCGTTATCGAGATCGGCGTAGGCGGCTCCATAGGAGAAGCTTGGCTCGTCCATCTTCCACGCCTTCGTCTTGTCCGTGAACGTCAGGTTCCCGTTGTTGCGGAACACGTAGTTCGGGAACTGATACGCATACAAGTCCTTGAGGAGCTGCCGAGCGCGTCGAACATTGCCGTTGCGCAGTGCGCCGTTCGCCGCCGTCTGGTAATCGAGATCGTTGACCGCCTTGGGATAGCCGTTGCCGATGAAGATGTCCTTGTAACCGTCATTGTCGAAGTCCGCGAACAGCGCGCTCCAGCTCCAATCCGTGGCTGCGACGCCTCCAAGCCGCGCGATGTCGCTGAAGATGACGTCCCCGTTCCTCGTGACGCCGCCGTTCAACTGCAGCGTGTTGACGTCGTAGTCGTCGCGAAAGCCACGGCTGCGCGCTTCCAGGACGCCGCCATACGTCGTGAAGCCGCTCGTGCGCTTCCGGCGGCTCAGGTCCGGCGGCAACATGTCCACCTGGAGGATGTCGGGCAGCCCGTCGTTGTTGAAGTCGGCGATGTCCACGCCCATGCCCGCCTGACTCGTGTGCTTGAGCCATTGTGCAGCCTTGTTCGTGAACGTCCCGTCTCGATTGTTGACGTACAGCACATCGTTCGGCGCGCCGTCGTTCGACACGTAGATGTCGGGCCAGCCGTCGCCGTTCACGTCGGCGACGGCGACGCCGAGCCCGTAGCCGGCACCCTTGAGAATCCCCGCCTTCTCGGAGACGTCCGTGAACGTCCCATTGCAGTTGTTTCTGTACAGGACGTTATGACTCCCCGGCGTCTCTCCTCGCATCCCCGTCGGGTGCGACGCCACGTCCGCCCGCGTGAAGTCCTTCGGCGAGTTGTTGAGCAGAAAGAGGTCGAGGCATCCGTCACCGTCGTAGTCGAGGAACACTGCGTGCGTCGTGAAATTGGTGTCCGCGATGCCGTACTTCGCCGCGGACTCCGTGAACGTCCGATCCCCGTTGTTGACGAAGAGCAGATTCGCCCGCTCCGATGCCGTGGACCACGGCGGCCCCGACACCGAGACGTAGATGTCGAGCAACCCGTCGTTGTTGATGTCCACCATCGTCACGCCCGTCACCCAGCGATTCGTGGCGACACCCGCCGACTTGGTGATGTCCTCGAACCGCATGTTCCCTTTGTTCAGGTACAGGCGGCTCGAGACCATGTTGCCGGCGAAGAAGATGTCCGGCAGCCCATCGTTGTCGATGTCCCCGACGGCGACGCCGGCGCCGTTGTACACGTAGACGTCGCTCTGAACGTTCAGCGAGTCGTCGGTCGTGATCGTGTTCGCGAACGAAACGCCGGTCCGGTCGGCGCTCAGGCGCTCGAAGACGGGTCGATCGCCGCCTCGGCAGGCCGCCAGCCAGAGGAGCGGAACCACGACTGCCAGGCGAGCCTGATGGTGCATGCGTACGAACCTCGTGGTCGGAAGACAGGCACAGCGATGGGCCCGCATACTCGCGATAACATACGTCCTCGTTCCACGATTCGCCGCGAGCCACAAGTTTGCCAACAACCACGCCGTTCCGCAGAATTGTTCGCTGCAGAAACCTTCAGAGGAGGGCTCGTGAAGAGAAGAGAGTTCGTCGTCTCCTCGGCGTTGGGCTCGTTCGCGCTGTTGATGGGCCGACTGCCAGGCGTCGCCGCGAATGCCACCGTGTTCGGCGGGGCGGCCACGCGGAAAATCCTGATCGCCGGCGGCAACTACAACACCGCATTCATCCGCTACATGGCCACGCTCACAGGGAAGAGCCGGCCCAAGCTCCTCTTTCTGCCGACGGCCAACGCAGATCGTGCGGACTCGATGATCGCATGGTACAAGAGCTGCGCGCCGCTGAACGTTGAACCGTTGGTTCAGGAGAGCTTCATCGCGAGCACGTCCCAGAACAGAGGGTGGGACGAGGTACTCCTCTCCGTCGACGGCATCGTCGCCTCGGGAGGCAACACGCTCAATCAGCAGGCCATCTGGAAGGCGCAGGGGATCGATCAGGTGCTCCACCAGGCCTGGGACCGTGGCATCGTCCTCGGCGGAGCAAGCGCCGGATCGCTCTGCTGGTTCGAGGAGGGCACGACGGATTCGCGACCCAAGGAATTGTCGATCGTTCAGGGCTTGGGCTTCCTGAAGGGGAGCCACTGTCCTCACTATGACCGTGAGCCGGGGCGCCGGCCGCTCTATCACAAGCTGATCGGGTCCGGAGAGATGAAACCGGGCTACGCCTGCGACAACGATGCGGGGATCTACTTCGAGGACAACGACGTGAAGCGCGTCGTGTCCACTCGCGCGGACGCGAAAGTGTATTACGTGAGCCGAGTGGGCGGGGACGCCGTCGAGAAGGTGCTCGAGCCGGAGCGGATTTCGTAGGGCCTCGACATGATCACCGCACTCGTCCGACTCGCGGCGCTCGTGAGCGCGTCGCTGAGCGGCGACAGCACACTCTTCATTCGCGTCAACCAGATCGGCTATCTCCCCGACGCGCCAAAGGTCGCCGTCGCGTGTGTGCTCGACAGTACTATCGTGTCCCGTTTCTCCGTCATCGACGCGAATGGGCGCACGGTTGTGCGGAGTCGACGCGCCTGGAGGGCCGGCGCATTCGGGCCATGCACGTCGACGTTCCGACTCGAGTTCTCGTCGCTTCGCGCGCGCGGCCGTTATCGCGTCATCGCGGGGCCGGACACCTCCCCGGCGTTTCGCATCGGTGCGCATGTCTATGATGGTGCAGCCGACACGCTGCTCTACTACATGCGCCAGCAGCGCTCGGGCTGGAATCCCGTGTTTGGCGACTCCGTGCATCGGCGCGATGGCATCGTCGTCGACTCGCCGCGCGCGGGAGACACCGTACATGTCAGCGGTGGGTGGGCCGACGCCTCGGACTATCTGCAATACGTGACCACGTCGGCCAATGCGACCTACGTCATGCTCATGGCGTATCGCGATCATCCCACCGCCTTTGCCGACCGATTTGGCGCGAACGGAACGCCCGGAGCGAACGGGCTGCCGGATATACTCGACGAGGCGCGTCACGGACTCGAATGGCTCGTGCGCATGTTCCCCAACGACTCCGTGATGTTCAATCAGATCGCCGACGATCGCGATCACACGTACTTCGACCTGCCGTTCAACGACTCGTCGGACTATGGATGGGGCAAGGGAGGCCCTCGGCCCGTTTACGAATGCACCGGCCACCCGCAGGGCCTCTTCCAGAACAAGAATCGCTCCACCGGTTACGCGTCCACCGCCGGGAAGTACGCATCAGCGTTTGCACTCGGTGCGTCAACCTTCGCGAAGCGCGACCCAGCCTTCGCAGACACCCTGCGCCGCAAGGCCGAGGCGGCGTATGCGTTGGGTCGGGCGCATCCAGGTGTGTGTCAGACGGCGCCTGCGCGGTCGCCCTACTTCTACGAGGAAGACAATTGGGTCGACGACATGGAGCTGGGCGCCGCGGAGCTCGCGTCGCTCCCGGGCCATCGTACGATGCTCACCGAGGCCGTAGAGTACGCGGCGCTCGAGCCCGTGACGCCGTGGATGGGAGCGGATACCGCCAAGCACTATCAGTGGTATCCGTGGCACAACAACGGCCACTTTGAGACGTGGCGCGTTGCAGCAGGTCAACATGATGCGGCCACGAAACGGCGCATGGCAGACTACTACCGCCGCGGGCTCGCCGGGGTGAGCGCCCGCGCGGACAACGGGTTTTTCATGGGTGTGCCATTCATCTGGTGCTCGAACAATCTGATTGCCTCATTTGCCACGCAGGCGACGCTGTATCGTCGCATGACGGGGGACGCACGCTTCCGTGCCTACGAGCAAGCGGCAATCGATTGGCTCTTCGGTATCAACCCGTGGGGAGTGTCGATGGTGATCGGATTTCCGCATGACGGCCGATCGGCGCGCGACCCGCACTCTGCCGTCGCGGTGCGACTGGGCGTCGATAACCTGCTGGGTGGTTTGCTCGACGGGCCGGTGTATCGGTCGATCTACGGCAACCTGAAGGGCATCGCGTTGCAGCACCCTGATGCGTATGGCCGCTTCAACACCGGCCACGTCGTCTATCACGACGACGTCGGGGACTACTCGACCAATGAGCCGATCATGGACGGGACGGCGAACCTTACGTGGCTGCTGTCCGCGCTGGCCACACGACGGCGATAGGCTCACATCCGGATTCATCGTCGGGCGTCAGTCGCTACGGTCTTCCCGCCTCGCTCCGTCGAAACTGCTCCAACCAACCCTGTAGCACCACGATCTGCCGCTCGGGCGCATTCACGGGCTGCGTCATCAGGATCCGCCCCGTCGCCCGGTCGAAATCCCAGGCCGGCCCGAGGCCTCGCGCCGTCATCACCACCTCGCTCGCGCCGACCGCGACCTGGGAGCCAAGCGTCACGTGTGCCGCACGGAGCGTCTTGCCGTCGAGCGCCTGATAGTAGACGGTCCGCCCGTCTCCCGACCAGCGCGCGCGATAGCCGCCCCCCGCGGAGACTTTCCACTCGCCACCGGCGTTCGCGTCGGGGAAGTGCCGGAGGTACACCTCCGGCGTCCCGGACTCCAGCGACGTAAACGCTGCCCACTTCCCGTCGGGCGAGATGGACGCGTCCGACTGTGCCCACTGCGCCTCGAGGTAATCGCGCACGGGGGCGCCGGGTGCGGTGGGATTCGCGATCCCGACGCTGCCGATCGTCCCGCCGCGGCGCATGCTGCCGGAGATTCCCGGCGCGTTGTTCGACGAGTACACGAGCATCGTGTCCACTGGCCACGCGCTCGCGTGCTGGTCGCTGGGGAGCTTGAACAGACGAACGGGCTTCGCGCTGCGGTCCACCGGGCGAACGAAGATGTCCTCTGCGTCGGTGTCCTGTCCCTCCGCCGTGAATGCGAGACGCGTCCCGTCCGGCGACCAGACAGGCGAGTGGCCGCCCCCCTCGTCGGTGAAGCGCGTTAGCGTGCCGAGCGCGAGGTCGTAAAGCGCGGTGTGCCGGTTGGTGCCGCGGGCGGAGCCGATGGTGAGTGCGAGCGTCTTCCCATTCGGTGAGAAGGCCGCGTAGCTCAGGACCTTCGGCGCAATTGGGAGCGTGTCGACCTTGCCGCGCGGATCGCGCAGGAGCAGCCGCGATTCCGGCTCGACGCCAGCGCGATATACGAGCGTGCCGTTGCGCGTGATCACGAACGGTGAGACGCCGCCGTTCGGCTGCAGGTCGTTGATCACCGGCACCGGCGTCCCGGAAACGGTGTGGCGCGTGCGGTCGAAGCGCACGATGAAAAGGCCGCCCGCAGGTGCCGTGTACAGGAGGTGGCCGGTGGGCAGGTACTCCGATTCCGCGGCGTCCTCGAGGATCGTGTAGGCGGTATCGGCCGCGATGTCGTAGTACTTCAGCTTCGACCCGCGCTCCACGTCCACATAGATCACGCCGCGCCCGTCAAATGTGAGACGCGGTCCTTCGGCGCCGTGAGACTTGGCGAGCACCTTCGGTGTGCCGCCCGCCGGGATCAGGATCAGGCGCGTCCCATTTTGGAAGACGATGCTGCCGTCGCCTCCGCAGTGCACCGTCCCCGAGAGCAGCGAGTCATTCGGGATCAGGGCGAGCGGCGAGCCGCCGGTGATCGCGATCTTCCGCAGGTGCCCGCGGGCGTGGTACACGATCCACTGTCCGTCGGGAAGGAAGCACGGGGACTCGCCCATCTCCGTGCCGGTCAGCAAGCGATACTCGCGCTGGCCGGCGTCGCGGACGACGATCCCTTCGTCGGTGGCAAAGGCGAATCGTGCGCCGTCAGGCGAGACGGCGAAGCGACCCAGGTCCGGATTCGCGCTCGGCAGATTGAGCATGAGCGGAACGACGGGCGTGGACGGCGCGCTCCGGTCGCGCGTCCACGCCCAGCCGGCGAGGAGGACGCCGACAAGCGCGACCGCGACGCCGGCGACGCGCATGGCGCGGCCCGAGATACTCGCGGCGACGCTCGACGAGTGCGCCGCGACATATGCACTCGTGCCGTAGGTGAATCGCGAATTCTGCAGCGCCTCCGCAAACGCTGCCGCGCTCTCGAATCGGTCGGCAGGAAGCTTTTCCAGCGCCTTGGTCACCGCCGCCGCCACATGTGGCGGCACCGACCTCCGGATGTCGGTCAACACCTTCGGCGACTCGGTGATGATGCGCATGATGATCTGCTGCGCCGAGCCGCCGAGGTGCGGAGGCTGGCCGGCGAGCATCTCGTAGAGCACGGATCCGAGCGAATAGACGTCCGAACGCGCGCTGATCTCCTTCTCGGCGGTCGCCTGTTCGGGGGACATGTAGTGCGGCGTGCCGAGGGAGAGGCCTGTCTCCGTCATCCGGCCGCCGGCGGCGGCGCTCACCGCGAGGGCGATGCCGAAGTCCGCCACCATCGCGTGGCCGCCGTGGAGCAGGATGTTCTCCGGCTTCACGTCTCGGTGCACGATACCGTGCTGGTGCGCGTAGTGCAGCGCATCGAGCACCTCGCGCGCGATGCGAATGGCTTCGTCGACGCCGAGTTGCGTCTCGCGGTTCAGCTTGTCGCGCAGCGTCTCGCCCTGGATGTAGGGCATGACGTAGAACAGGAATCCGTCAGCGGTCCCTGAGTCGAACAGCGGCAGGATGTGGGGATGCTGCAGCGCTGCCGTCGTCTTGATCTCGACCACGAACCGCTCGGCGCCGAGCACTGCCGCAAGCTCCGGCTTGAGGACCTTGAGGGCCACCTCGCGATCGTGCTTGAGGTCGCGGGCGAGGTAGACGGTCGCCATGCCGCCCTGGCCGAGCTGGCGTTCAAGGCGATAGCGATCGGCGAGGGCGGAGGAGAGCCGCTGAGTCGTGGGGTTCACGCGACATAGAATGGCGTGCGGGACGACGAACGGCGAATGACGGGGCTCGCTGTCCGTCTCGCACGCCTGGGCATCACGCGCCATCCTGCGGCGCGGCCCGCTCGGTGACCCTCCTTGGCACCGCGGGCTTGTCTGGCGTTGCCATTCTCATGGTGCTATGCTCAGAAGAAGGGACTGCATCAGTTCCTACCTACTAGTTGGTCACGATTCGGTTCGAGCCTCAAAGTTACCGTTCCTGACGCATCGCGATGTCAGGAGCATGTGGTGGACGAATGTCCCCTGAGCGCACGCGAAACCACTCGTTCTCGCCCAAGTCGTTTGCGGCGGTGGACCAGACAGCCGGCCAGGTCGCAGCATTGTCCCCTGGCATAGCGATCACCACGGCGCAATGTGACACCAAGAACGCGTCGACTCTCTGAGCTCCTCACCCAAGCGGTGCGCGACCTGTCGCGATCGAAAATCGCGAAGTGGCCCGGGAATGTTGCGGCGCGCCGATCGTTGACGGTGGAAACAGGACGCACAGGCTCGGTCACGATCCGCAGCACTGATGTCTCCAATTGCTGGCAGATATCAAACGCGGAACACTCGACGGAGGTTCGTCATGCACATCGTCGACCTTATGTCAAAGCGGCTCATGGTGCGGGTTACGGCCCTCGTCAGAATGACCCGCGCGCTCACTCTCGTCGCGCTTCTTGGCGGGAGCGTCGCCGGTTGCCCTGACGGAGGCGTGAACATCACGACCCCGGCGAACCCCTGCGGCACGGGAACTCGGCTCGTGAAGGGTGCGTGCCTGCTGCTCTTCGACGGCGTGTATATCGGGCCATTCTCCGGCACGAAGACTATCGTTGGGTTTAACGGGTCCACCAACGTGAGCGCGACTCTGAACCTCACCGTAACCAACGGCAGTCTGATCCGGGCAGCGTTCGATGGCGTGCCCTTTGCCGAAAACGTCGGCGTCACCAATAGCGGTCCAGGCATCAGTAACACACTGACGTGGCCGGTGGGGGTGCCGAACCCTGACCCGCGCGCTCCTTGCTCGTTTCACATGACCGGCACCTTCAGATCCGGCACGGCGCTCGGCAACACGGCCAGCGGCTCATGGTCGTACGACAACGGCAGCGGTTGCTCCGGTGGAGGCACCTGGCAGGCAAACGCGCCATAGTTGGTTTGTGGCTTTGAGCCGCTTCATCATGCAGAGCGCGCCTGCTGCGCTTGGGCGTGCTCCCGAGTGAGGGCTGGGATGAGAGCCACACCACCGTGAAATCTGCGCACCCCACCCAGCAGCAGGATTCAGGGCGCGATGCTGACACAAACAGCAAACCAGCGAAAGCTAAGTCGCGGGTCTGTTGGCAAACCATTGTAAATGACCACTTATATGGTCGGGGCGACTGGATTTGAACCAGCGACCTCCTGCTCCCGATGCGGAACGGGCGATCTATTGGCGCCACGTCTTGCGGCATTCCCCTATGAGAAGTCGATCGCGGGGCGGAATGGCGAAATGGACTTCCGATTGCGGCATTCCCCTATGAGAAGTCGATCGCGGGGCGGAATGGCGAAATGGACTTCCGACGAGTATCCGGCGCTCCACGTTGCACTTGCGTTACAGCTGCTCGGCGTCCCTCAACGCAGGAAGGTGCCGAGGAGAAACCACATCTTCGCACCCCACTCTTGGCGCTCCCCTATTGTTCGCACAACCCATCGAATCCCGGGAAAAGTGATCCGGCGTCAATCGACTCCAGCGCCAGCAGTCGAAGCAGACGCGGCGCGTGATGCACTGGAAGATTTATTCCGACCAGGACTGACATCTCATCAAGCCAGGGAAACTCCCGAGCGCTCTTGCTGGCCGAGCTGCCGGCGCTCGCGCTTCTCGTCAACCAGCTCGCGGCGAGCGCGGGAGGCAGCGGGCGTAGATTGCCGACCTCACCATCTTCGCTTTGAGACGTGACGCCATCCTCGCCAGAGCCATCCAGGACCACCGTCCACGTCGTAGCCGCCGTCATCTGTCAGGATGGCAACTATCTCATCGCGCAACGTGCAGCGGAGAAGCGCCACGGTGGTACGTGGGAGTTCCCGGGCGGGAAGATTGAGCCGGGAGAAAGTTCCGAACGTGCGCTGGCCCGTGAACTCCGCGTTGGTGTCCGTTCGTGTGTCCGTTGCCTCGATTTCAGGCCGAAACGGACTTTCGCTCACGGGTCGCCAGTGCTGCTCTCATTGTTCCTTCATCGGGCTGTTGATAGCACTCCCGTTGTCCTCAAACCTCGTGTACTCGTGAGAATAGGCTCGCCAAAATTCTGAGGGCTAGCCGCTTCCCTAGTGTTCAAGCTCGCTATCCTGTTCGGCATTTGGCGGCTGCGATGAGTCCACGGTTTCGCCGGACCCGAGCGCTTTGGTAACTACCCGCGAAATGCTTGCTATTGCTCTCGCGCCTTCGAGGGCTTCGGCCGGAAACTTGACGGCGCCCCCAATAACTCCGAGAGTTACAGCACCGGCAACGAGCCGCCTCCCGATTGCCGATAGGCGTAACGCCCGTTCAACCGCAAGACGCTGCCGATCATCGAGACGTGGGGAACCACGCATGAACGTACCGTCTTCCCTCAGGCCAACGTTGGTTTGCAGTGAGCCGTCAAGTTCGTACGTTGAACGGCGAAGCGCTTCAGCTCCGACGATATCATAGTCGCCGCGCGCTTGCTTCATCTGAGAGAGCTGCTCTAGAAGAATTGCGACGAGGGGGTCATCCCGCGACAGAGCATTGACCGCTTCCTCCAGGTCCTTGTAGGCTTGGTCAAAGGCGGAGAGGTCCTCAGCGGTCAGGACGGCCTCAGTCGGTGAGGTAACTAGGGCACAGATGTGCAGCGCGCCGAGAACTAGGGGGTTGAGGTGCTCTGTTACGGTGTTGCCCCAGGCTACTTGCAGGAGATCGCCGCGCATCGCAGCCCGGACATGCTCAATCGCAGCCTCGTACGTCGGTCGTGGTAGAGAGGAGTGCTCTATGTCGCGAATCGCGCGGTCCAGTTGACCGTTTAGAAGAACAAGCGAGCGCAGTGTTGCGGTCATCTGTGGCGCGCTAGGTCCAGCATCGGGCTGCGATGTGCCGAGGACCCAGCCCCAGACGGTGAGCGCGCTACTTCCTTGGCCTTTGTGTATGAGTCCTCGTTCCAGCGCGGCGATCACACGCAGAATCGGAGAAGATGGTTTCGGCATTGTAGAGGGTGACTATTTCAAGGAGCGTGATTCCACGTCCGTCCCGTTCATGGTGACCGCCTCGCGCCGCACTACGTACACCACTCGTAATAGTTCAGCCCCGAGTTCCGCGCTCCCTCCAGGAATGCCAGCGCATAGCACGCACGCTCCCGCCGGCGGAGCGCTCGCAGCAAGAGACCAAGGCTCGACAAGAAGCCAAAGGCGACAGCGAGTAGCAGAATCGGGCCCCAAAGCGCACGGGGCTCGGGCGAATCATCAAGGGTCACATAAGCCAATGAAGAGAGGCAGACAGCCAAAACCTGCCAATCCAGATGCAAGCTGACCCGTTTCATGTGTTCTCCTCCGCCCGATTCAACGTAAACCTGTCCGCCGTGGCCACCGCTGTCGAGTAGAGTACCACGCTAGAGCCCCTCTCATTGCCCAGCACAGATCATACGGAGACAGGGTCGCTTGGCTGCCTCCTAGTCGTCGTTGTATGAGAGATCGATATCCGCTCGAGCGTCCGGCGGCCGTCGCTCGCAAACAGTGCCGATGCGCCCTAAAGGACTTGCCTGCGCAAGGCCCCCATCTGGCGCCGGGTGCGCGTTAGCTGCCAATTAGTTCCCCTCACCATGAGATGCGGCGCGTATCTGGAGCCGAAGTCGTGGACCTCTTTGTATGGGTGGTGCTCGCGTTCCTCCTTGCGTTCATTCCCGCGGCGATCGCCAAGGGAAAGGGGCATAGCTTTGTCGAATGGTGGATCTTTGGATTCCTCCTATTCATAGTCGCCCTGCCGTACGCGCTGCTCCTGAAGCCAGCTGCCGGTTTCGTGGAAACCGAGCAGCGCGCGGCGGGAATGAAGAAGTGCCCGGACTGCGCCGAAATGATTCGAGGAGAAGCGCTGAAGTGCCGCTATTGCGGCAAGGTCTTCGACGAAGCCCAACCCGCGGCGCCAATCGCCGCAACGGTGACCGCCCCCGCGCGCGCGAGCGAGACGGGCGTCTCCAAGGGCGCAAAGGCCATCGCGCTATTGGCCTTTCTGCTCCTGCTGTACGGGCTATTCGCCTCTCAGTGACGTCGGAGGCTCCATCAACGATCTTAAGGACGAACGCCCAAGTTTCCCACGACGTGACCGGTTGGTGGCGGCTCTACACGTTCACCGCGGGAGAATCACGTGAGCCGATGGACGAGGCGATCTCGCGTCAGCTCGCGAACGCGGGGCTATCTCGGCGGAAGAAGCCGTCTGAGGTCGGGAAGCACGCGGACGGACAGCAACATCCACCCACCGGAGCGAAATAAGTGACCGCGCAATCTGGGTTTGGCGGGAAGTCGAACTGCCTTAAGCGCGCCGCCCATTACCTAAAGCGCGCGGCGGAATTCTCAATCGAGTCGGAGCCCTCGTTGAATACCTTTCACGCGTGGGCTCGAGTACTCGAAGTCCCCGATTCCACGGGCCGCCCTGAGTACGAGCAGGAACTTCAGACCGCTGTGATGGAGCGACTGCTCGCGATTCGCGCCGATCTCACGCTGGCGCGGAAACTCCTGCTGAACTCGATATACCCGCCAGACATCTATAGCTCGGCGTTTGACAAGGCGCTGATGGTTACGTCGGGGCAATATCTAGCGCTCGGCTGGTCCTCGATTCGGCAGCTACTGACGGAGGATGTGGTGAGCGTTCTCAGGCTCTGCGCAACTGCGATCGGTGATGAAGAGCGCGAGATCGCTGTGGATGAGCTGGAAGCAATCATTGCCATGCTGTCTGATCTCGAGGCGGTCGTGTCGGCCGCCGAACTCGACGCCGACGTGAAGAGCCTGTTCTACGATCAGATTGCCATTCTTCGAAGGGCGTTGAGAGAGTATCCGGTTCGCGGTGCGCAAGCGATTCGCCAGGCGTTCTATATCGCCGTCGGTGAGTGGTACGATCGCAATGGAGATTCGAGGGCGTCGAAGGCCGGAGCCAGCAAATTGGCCGCGCGGTTCAACGACGTCATGGTGGAGGTTCAGCGCGTCCTCGCCCTCGCGAAGACCGGCGAGTCGCTAATAGCCGGTGCGCCTGGCGTGATCGAGCGAATCGGAAATGGCATCGACGCAGTGCGCCGCGCTCTGACGTCAGGAAGCTGAAATGGCACCGGGGCCTCGCGCGATCACGGCCTGCATCGGGACCGCGAGCCGCGGAATGCAGTTCTGCGTCGATGATGTGGTGGGAGGACAGTGATCTCGTTGCCCCTGGCGTTACGGTGCCGTGCGCGGTCGGTGAGCAGACTGGCCGTTCACCCGGAGCAGGAGAACTCCCATGAGGGGCTCCCATCTGTGAAGTCGAATGGCGCAGCGGCGTACCGTGGGGAGCGTGGCGCTCTCCCTACTGGCCTGTGGCGCCAGCCCCTCACGGCGGTCTGCCGAACTTCAGTTAACTCCGTATTCCCGACGTTTACCGCCTATAGGAGTGGGCATGAATTAAGTATAGGATCGAGCCCGAAAGTCTACCGAAGCCTTGATGCCCCAGCCGGCCCGTGACGGTTGCGTGCAGTCGGTGTCCGGCGTCACTGCAGAGTCTGGACGGAAACCTGAACTTACTCAGGTCGTAGGGATATCGGAGCCGGAACCTGCTGACAGCCGAGGGTATAGATGCCTTGACCGCGCAGCACGGGAGCCGTACCTTCGGGCGATTGCGCGTCAAGGCACGCAGTGTGTCTGCGGTTGAGGGGCCGGGTGGTCTCGTGCTGTTCCGCCGAGTGAGGCACTGCTGTTGCTACTGAAGCCGCCGACGTGGGCGGCGTTTCGTGTTGTATATTCACGCACCATTCCTTTAGGGGGAAGAATGCACAATGTTTCTCGTAAGCTACTCGTGAAGGGCCGCGTGGCTCCTCTTTGCCGTTCGGTCGTGCCTCACGATCAGCAGGGAACCATTTGGGACTGAGTGCTAGCGCGGCGACATCGAACAGAAGGGCCTGCTGAAAAAGCAGGCCCTTCTCCATTTCCGCATGCTTAGAAATTATTAAGCGAGCTCTCCCGTTGAGAAGCCATGTTCGCCGCACCATCTCGTCGCCCTCGCCTCGGACAGTTCCACAATCCCGGCATCGGGTGATCCTCTGTCTCAATCCGGTGGACGCCAATGCCCGAAAAGACGACCAGCCAGCGCTTACTTCATTCGGCAATCGTGCTGGGCTTCGCAGTGGCGGCAGTTCTCATCCTCACATGGACGGAGGGCACTGGGAAAGAGACCTTCTGGAGCTTTGTCTCCAAGCACTTTGAGCGCCAGGCTCTAGAAGCAATCACACTCGCGTGCCTGCTATACCTCGTTCATGAAGTCCCTTGGTTCAGACACTTCTCTGTCGAGACGGTGCGAGAGGTGGTAGATGCCGACTTTCTCGCTCGAGCATCTGATCCGACAATGCTCATGAAGCTCACTCCCGCTGCACGATCAGCGATCGAACGCGCGCTATGGGAGGCAAATTACTCACCTGCGGAATTGCCGGAGACGGTGAAGACACTCTTCACAAAACTGACAGAGATTCGCGAAACGACACGCCTGTACCGCACCCACTACCGGGAAATGCTGAAATACGCTGACGGCGTGGGTGCTTCCGACCGATACGAAGTCCGATCCACCAAGGAGTTTGTGTTCCACAACCATGGGTCCGCGGCGGTGCACCATCCATTCAAAGTGCAAGCGATTGTCTATTCGCCGGTTCGTGATGGATCAGGGCATCAGAAGATTGAGCACCCCGTAGTAAACGAGAACAGGCAGCTTGTCCCTGTAGGGGAGCGGATTACTGAAGACCTTGGCGAGAAAACAACGATCGTGCGGGATTATGTTGTGGAGCTGCCCGCTAGGTCCGAAACGCGCCTGACTTACTCCTACCAGATGGAGGAAGCGAAAACACAGCCGTGGGTCATGTCGTTTAATACGCCGGTACACGGGTACGATCTAACGGTTGAGCACCCCGCGGGCATTCTCCCAAACGTTTACGTCTTTGGAGTTGGCGGCAGTAAGCCCAACCCTCTCCCCCTTGATGCGGAAAGGGGCAGTACTGATCAAGTTCACAAATGGGTGTACGACGGGTGGATGATGCCCAACCAAGGGCTTGTCGTCTCCTTCCCACGCAAGCCAACGAAGGGGAAGCCACCAACGCCGAACGAGGGTACTCCTTCCGATCAGAAACAGTTAACGGAGCCAGGCCCGAAAGGATTGCTTACAGACGGAAAGACGGAGCCCGACAAGCCCCAACAGCCTTGCTCCGAGGCGGTGCGCGAATGAAACGCATGGCCCTTCTCGGCGCCAAGGAGCCACGCGTCCTTCAGTGCAGGATGCCCAGCCCAGGCCCGTAGATGCGGCAGCGCTGCATGAGGCGATCGATCACGTCCTGCGTCGCCAGGTCAGGGTGGGTTCGGAATTCCTCGAAGACGTCGCCTCGTTCATCGAACGAGATCAGCAAGACGCGGTTCGGTGCGATCTGGTAATTGGACGACGCATCGCGCGGGTTTTCGTCGGGCGGCAGGTCTTCAAGCGTGGGCGGGAGCTCGTCGAGAACTGGCGGACGCGGCATGGGAGGACCGATGTGTGCAACGGTGCGACCTCCCGCCGGCTTCTCGGCACCAGCCGGAGCGTGCGCTCACCGTCCCGGTGCCTCATGGTTGTTCGCATCAGGTGATCCCTCGTGCGCTCAGGGCGACGCGAAGGTCCGTTGGCAAACCTCCCGCCACTCCACGTGTCGCTGTTCTCCCACCCCACGTACTGCATCGGCCGCTCGAGATACCAGCCGAGCAGCATGTCGACCAAGTCACGGCTCCAGCTCTGCTCGTCGTCGCACCGGAGCTGAAAAAACGTCCCGGCGCACTGAGGTCAGGCGCGAAGATCTCGCCAAGGAGCAGGCGACGCAGCCATGCGCGCGCCTTCTTCCCGAACTTGACTGGAGGCTCAAAGGCGTCCTCACTCTCCTTCCAAGTCTCGCTCATGCATCCACCCCTGCGTGTTGTCCCGTCGGGCCGCGCGCGCGATATTGCGAAAGCGCAACCCTCGGGGAGCGTGGGCGGGATCGTCGGCAACTCTTCTCGGGGGCGCCGAAGGTCCCGTTTCTCTTGCCGGAAGCTTACAAGCTTGCTGGCAAGATATCAAGAGGATGCTGTTACGACCTTGCTTGTAATGCCAGGCTGCTGTATACTCCCGACATGGAGACTGCCGTGACCGTGCGCTTTCGACTCGCCGAGGTGCTCGCCGGACGAAACGAGTCGATGAGCCAGAGCGAGCTCTCGCGCCGCTCCGGGGTCTCGATGACGACCATCAATGCGATGGCGCTCAACAAGACCAAACAGGTCTCGCTCGCGACGCTGGACGCGCTCAGCGCGGCGCTCGGCGTGGCTCCTGGTGAGCTACTCGTACGCGAGAGCACGCGTCGCAAGCGGTGACGCCGTAGGTAGCCAGTTCGGCTAGCGACTCGTCTGGAGCCAAGGCTATCTTACGGACAGAGAACCTTAAGGCTCGCGGGATACCAGAAGAGCTCGGAAATGACAGAGGACAGAAGGACGCCGGCCATCGGTGACTCGGGCGTCGTTGTAGACGTCATCGCTCGCAAGTATGGCCACATGACGGTCGCCCAACTCATGCCGGATTACGAGATCGGCGAGGCACACCTCGTCCGCGACGCGGATGGAGGCGTATGGGCGCTGTACCCGCGCGCAGCTCGTTCCGCGCAGAGCGACGCGCCGTGGTACGCGCACCGGACGGTCGGCTTCGACGCCCTGTAGAAGAGTACCGAAGGTTCGTGCGCTCGCTCCCCTAAGCCGGCCACATGCACACACGCCCTCTGGAGGCAGATAGGCCCAAAGGGCGTATCCACTACGCTGACAACGACGTCCTCACTGCCGCCGAGATGAGGGAGGCACTCAGGTTGTCACTGCGCCAGTGGAATCGGGTGATGCCCTCGCTGCCGGCGAGCTACGCCCTCGGAGAGAACTCCGCGCGATTCATCTACGGAGAGGTACTCGCGCTCCTGCGTCGGACCGGAGCGTCTGCGTGACCCTGAGCAACACCCAGCAGGACTATCGACGCGTGGCCGAGATCGCGGCCCGCCGTGACCTGAACATTCCCGCCATGAATCGGTGGGCGTCTCACGTCGTCGATGCGTGGCTGGGGCGGCGTGAATCGTCGCACGAGTGGCATTCGCCTGACTACTGGTGGCGACTCAAGGCGACAACGTCGGGCCGGTCGATCTCCTACGGCGAGGTACTCGTTACACGAGCGCACGATGGCTTCGTCGCGCTCGTCAACGGCAAACGATACCGGCACCGTTCATGGAAGCTGCGAATGGAGCTGCTCGAGCGAGCGCTTGCGCGTCGTCGTGTCCCGGTGCTCGTCATCAGGCCCCCCATTCCCTGGGGCTATGTGCAAGCCGAGAACCTGGATCGTTGGTACGGCGCCCTCCGGGGATGGCAGCGATTGACTGCTGACGGGCGCACCGCTCGCGTTCGCGGCATCGCCGAGTTCCTCGTGAGCGCGTACTTGGACAGAGAGAGCGCGAGCTATTTCGACGGCTACTTCTCGGCGGACGCCACGGACGACTGCATTGCAGTCTGGTCCGAGTGCATCGCGGTGCGAGCGCGCCGGGGCTCGCGGATCATGCTCCTCTCGGCGCGCCGTTACCCGCGCGTGAGCGCCTCGCGCGACATCCGCGATGCGGTTCGTCTCGCGCTACAGGAGCGGGCGATTCCGTTTCGTGAGCTTCGGCCGGCCGAGGCAGGCTACTCGACGCCCCGGAGTCTCATTGCCGCATGGAGGGCGAGCCCGATGCGGGTCGCGTGACACCGGCGCCCTCACGGACCGGCCGAGGCATTGAGGAATCGGTCACATCCGGTCCATAGTCAGACTTGGCGATCGGGTGCGACTGGGCTTCGTGGCGCGGCATCGTGACGAAGGTCGAGTCGAGATCCCACGACCCGGCTTTCGCATTGACAGAATCCATTGAACCATCCCTAAAGGAGACGAGGTCACGATGCGCTCTCCAATGCGCCGTGCGCAAGCTGGCAACATGACACCCGCGTTCTCGTCGCGCGGCATCTAGGTGAGATCAATTACGGTGGATGCTGTGTGGATGCTAGAGAAAACCCCCTGACGGCTCGCGCGATCAGGGGGCTTCATATCTTCTTATCCTGCTGTGACTTATATGGTCGGGGCGACTGGATTTGAACCAGCGACCTCCTGCTCCCGAAGCAGGCGCGCTACCGGGCTACGCTACGCCCCGCCGACTCACCCTAACCGCCTCATGCGCCCGGAGGAACTCGAATCCCCAACCTTCTGATCCGTAGTCAGATGCTCTATCCAATTGAGCTACGAGCGCGCGGCTGCATTCACACACAAAATGAATATCGAACGCAGACACGAATCATATCGGCGACGACCCCAAGCGTCAACTCGAACGCGCCCAAGCACAATTGACTGAGGTGCCGGTGATTCGTTTCCTGCGGCGAAAAACGTGCTGCGTCGCCTACGCGGGCGACTTCCGCGGTCGGCCCCCCTTGGCTCCATTCGCTCGAGCAGCACGCCGTTTGTCAGCGCTCGTGACACTACCACCGCGACGACCGATTTCCCGGGCTGTCATCGCCATCACCAGCCCAGGGACACTGTAGTCCGCATCGAGCGCCGGTACGCGCAGTGCAAACCCGGCCGGCGACACCTCGACATCGGCGAGCTGTGCGGCCGTCGCCCCGGCCAGGTGCGGCAAGGTCGCAATCGGGATACCGAGAGAGTACCCGTTGGTGAGTTCGAGCACGATACGCTTCGACCTGCGATCATACCGCGCGCTGGTGGCGTAGAGTCCCGCGGCCCGCTCCTCTTCCGTGCGGCGCTGCGCTGCGTCGAACTGTCGGTCGATCTCGGCTTCCGTCAGTGGCCTAGCCATGGTACTTCCTCCATTCGCTCAACAGAAACTCCCGATGCGCCTCCACCAACCGGACGGCACCGCCCGTCTCCGCGCGAGTCATCTGCGTCCGCACAATTGCGACCGGCTCCAGTGTGACGACGACTTCCTTTCCGGCCTTTCGGACATGCACGTGCGCCGGGCCGTGCTCGCGGTCGGGCAGAAAGACGATGACGTCGAAGCCATCGATGCGAAGCACGGAAGGCATTATTAATCTAAGCGGCTTGGGTTACCGGTCAAGGAGCCTCGCTGAGCGCGGACACACCACGCTGAGTCAGAGTCGGACGTCCGAAATCCGCTATCACCGTCAGTCGTCCCATCGCCACACGGGCATCAGCGGCGGAGAGTCTCCGAGTGGAATCTCCGACATCCGGTGCCGCTACTGACACCCTCCGCCCGCCGCCACAACGAAAAAGCCTCCCGATCTCGCATCGGGAGGCAACGAAGTGGGCGGTACAAGACTCGAACTTGTGACCTCCACGATGTCAACGTGGCGCTCTAACCAACTGAGCTAACCGCCCCACTCGGCGCAGCTCGCCGGTCACCGGCGGCCCGCCAACCACGACCGAACGGAACCACATGCCACGCTCGCCCGTAGATATCCACCAGAGCGGGAAACGGGACTCGAACCCGCGACCCCAACCTTGGCAAGGTTGTGCTCTACCAACTGAGCTATTCCCGCAGTCTGCTCCGGCCCAGTGGAGGTGAGGGGAATCGAACCCCTGACCTCTTGAATGCCATTCAAGCGCTCTCCCAACTGAGCTACACCCCCGGGCCCGCGGAAAATCGACGGAATCCACACGCAAAACCGACGCAAAACACACGTTCCCGCAGGAACCAGAATATATAGCCGAGGGTATATGTGGTGTCAACAAAGAGGGCTGGCGGAATCGCAGTAGGCCGGTAATTTGCAGCGCTCCGGATGAACTACCCGGAACACCGCACCAAACCCGCCACGACGACGGTCATTTCGATGACGCGTCACCATCGTGGCGCTCCAGATTTCAACGTAGCCCAGCGACACGCCGCCAGCGCTTTCGATCCGATTTCGTCAGCACGCCAGCTCGTCCGTCGCAGCTCATAGATGCCTACTCTCACGCGTAGGACCTGTACGAGGCACCCATGACCGAAGTGAAAAAGCCGGTACGCCGGCGCCGCGCCGCGCCCGCGGGCATCGCGCCCAACGAGCCCGAGCGCGACATCCTCGACCAATACCTGTACGAAGTCTCCACCTATCCCCTCCTCAAGGGGACGGAGGAGATCGAGCTCGCCCGAAAGATCCGCGCCGGCGACCAGGACGCACTCCAGGACCTCGTCAAGCGCAACCTGCGTTTCGTCATCTCCGTCGCCAAGAAATATCAGAACCGCGGACTCCCCCTCATCGATCTCATCGGCGAGGGTAACGTCGGCCTGCTCACGGCCGCCAGGAAATTCGATCCCGACCAGGGCGTCAAGTTCATCTCCTACGCCGTATGGTGGATCCGCCAGGCGATCCTTTCCGCGCTCGCGCGGCAGGGCCGCACCGTCCGCGTTCCGCTCAACCGCACGGCGGATCTCTCGCGCATCATCAAGGCGAGTGAGATTCTCAGGCAGAAGCTCAACCGTGAGCCGAGTCCCGAAGAGCTGAGCCAGCTCACGGGCCTGTCGGTGGACGTCGTGCAGTCGCTCGCAGCGCTCAACACGAGCGACGTACGCCTCGACGCGCCCATGGATCCCGAGGGCGACCGCTCGCTCATCGAGCGCTTCGTGGCGGATGAGATGCCGGACACCGAGGAGGAGGCAATGAACCGCTTCCTCACGGACGAGATCGAGCAGGCGTTGTCCACGCTGCCTCCGCGCGACGCGAAGGTGCTGCGCCTCTACTTCGGCCTCGAAGGCGGACGCGAGCACACGCTCGAGGAAATCGGCAGCATGCTCGGCGTCACTCGCGAGCGGGTTCGTCAGCTCCGCGATCGGGCGCTCAAGCGGCTCCGCGAAGGAGATGTCGGGCGTGCGCTGGGCAGCTTCGCGGCGTAACGGTCGTGAAGGGTTGAACCGCAACAACGGATGAACGGAAAGAAGCGGGGCGGCTTTCGAGCCGCCTCGTTTTTTTCGGCACCTCCGGGTGAACGTCCGGCCCACTCCGCAAGATCTGGCACGGGACCCGCCCGGCCATCACGTTTCTGATGTCAACCGCCGTAACCGTTCACCGCCCACCGTCTGTCGGTGATTCAGCTCAAGGACGTCCACAAAAGCTTCGGCCCGAAGCAGGTGCTCGACGGGTTCACCCTGGACGTCCCCGAGGGTGAGACCACCGTCATCATCGGCTATTCGGGCACGGGCAAGTCCGTCGCGATCAAGCACATCGTCGGCCTGCTCGAGCCGGATTCGGGCGAAGTCTGGGTCGATGGACTCAACGTGCCGGAGCTCCCGCGGAAGGAGCTCTACGAGCTGCGGTCGCACATCGGCTACGTGTTCCAGTTTGCCGCGCTCTTCGACTCGTTCTCCATCGGCGAGAACGTGGCCATGGGACTGCGCAAGCAGGGGCGTCTCTCGGAGCGCGAAATCAGTGAGCGCGTCGACGAAGCACTCGAGCTCGTCGACCTGCCGAACGTGCGCGAGCGTTTTCCGGCGGAGCTGTCGGGGGGTATGCGCAAGCGAGTGGGCATCGCGCGCGCAATCGCGCTCCGCCCCAAGTACATCCTCTACGACGAGCCGACCACCGGGCTCGATCCCGTGACCAGCGCGGTGATCGATCAGCTCATGGTCCGGATGCGCGAGAAGCTGCACGTCACCGGAATCGTCATCACGCACGACATGCGCAGCGCGTACACGGTGGGCACTCGCATCGCGATGCTCTACGACGGAAAGGTGCGCTGGCAGGGCACCGTCGCCGAGATCAAGCGGGCGGACGATCCCATCGTGAAGCAGTTCATCGAAGGCCGTCCGACCGTGAACGGACACGGCGACGCTGCAAAGCCCGCCGGATCCTCGTGAGCGACCCGATGCCTCGCTCACAAGCGCAGCAGGAGACGTCCGCCGGTGGAGTCGTCTATCGGCTCCACGATGGAAGTCCGCTGTACCTGCTCATCCGGGACAGCTATCGGAATTGGGGATTTCCCAAGGGACATCTCGAATCCGGCGAGCGCCCGGAGGACGCGGCGTTGCGCGAAGTACGGGAGGAAACCGGAATCGCCGACGTGGCGCTTCGCGGCGCCATCAACACGATCGACTGGCACTTTCGCTTTCGCGGTCGTCTGATCCACAAGGTCTGCCACTTCTTTCTCATGGAGACGGGCGAGAACCATACGTCGCCCCAGCACGCCGAGGGCATCACGGCGTGCCAGTGGGTGGATTTTGATGCGGCGTCGGCGGCCATCTCGTACGCCAACGCGCGCCTCGTCCTGCGAAGGGCGCGAGAGATGATCGGCGCCATTGTCGCGGAGCCGGGATGACGACGGACGGCGCGGGCGCGATTCCACGATCTCTCCTTCCTTCGCCGCTCGTGGCGCTGTTCACCATGCGTGAGCGCGCGCGAACGATGATGCGGACGGCGTTTCCGCGCCGGCGTGCGCGTCTCACGCTCACGCGCACGCCCGAAGAGCTCGACGCGGTGTTTCGAGGCTCGCTCGTGGACGCGGCCATCGTCGATCTGGCGGGCGCACAGGAAGAGACGTGGCGCGCCGCAGCGCTCGCGCGCGAGTTTCCGAGCGTTCCGTTCTTTGGCCTGACGGCGCTTCGCGCCGCGGAAGCGTCGGCGGTGTCGCAGTGCGCGTCGCTCGACTTCGCGGATGTGCTGGTGGAGTCGGTGGACGACGCAGTCGCGCGCGACATCGTACTGCGTAGCGGCTTCTCCACGCGATTCAACTTGGCGCTGGCGCAACCGCCCGAGACGCTGGGTCTGGCAGCGCCACTTCAGCGCTCCGCCTGGCAGTGCATCGTGGCGTGGTCCGGCCGCCCCGTGCGGACGCAACTGCTGGCCGACGCGCTCGGCGTGACGCGAGAGCACCTGAGCCGATCGTTCGCGGCGGAGGGCGCGCCCAACCTCAAGCGCGTGATCGATCTGGTGCGGCTGATTGCGGCGGCGGAGCTGGCGAAGAATCCGGGTTATGACGTGCGCGACGTGGCGGAAGTACTGGACTTCGCGAGCTCGTCCCACCTCTCGAGCACGGCGCAGCGCGTGGTGGGAATGAAGCCCGCGTCGCTGGCCCGCCTGCGCGCGGTGGACCTGATCGACCGATTCTCGAGAGGTCACGCGCGTAGCCGGGGTTGATCGGCCGCGGCCGTGTCGCCCACCTGGCGATCGAGGTAGACGATGTAACCGGCCAGCAGCCGTGCGACGAGCGCGGAGCGGGCGGTGATCTCCGTAAAGGCGCCTGCCGGGATGAGGTCGGCGTGCTTTGCGATCGCCAGCTCGGTCTCGAGGCGCAGCAGTGCGCACTTGGCGGCGAGATATGCTTCACGCTGCCCGGCGAGCGAGTGTTTGCCGTATCCTTCGGCGATGTGGTCGCCGACGGACAGGGCGGTGACCATGACCGTTTCGCTGACGATCTGGCTTTCGCGCTTCGCGTTCGCGCGGACCGCGCGAATCACCTCTCCGGCGAGTGAAACGGATTCCTGCCAGACGCGGAGCTCGCGGACGCCTGATGACATGCGATCATGGTAGGGGCGCGCGGGATTTGCGTCGTCACCAAACCCGTGCTTTGCGTGGCCTGATCGCCCCTGGGGGTAGGCGCTGGCCTGTCCTACTGTCCTACTTTAAAGAAGCGCGGACCGGATGGATTGCTTCCGGAAATCGCTTGTGATAAATTTCACAAGCTGGCCCCACATCGCCCTCTCAGACCGACCGTATGGCAACCGAAACCACGCTCCGCCCCGGCGAGATCAAGGATATTCTGCTCCGCGAGATCGAAGCCGCAGATCTCCATGAGCTCGATGTCGAGGAAGTCGGCTCCGTCCTCGAGGTGAAGGACGGAATCGCCCGCATCTACGGTCTCCGGAAGGCCATGGCGGGTGAGATGCTCGAGGTGCAGTCGAGCGAAACGGGGAATCGCGTCACCGCCCTCGCCCTGAATCTCGAGGAGGACAACATCGGCGCCGTCATCCTCGGCGACTACCTCCAGCTCAAGGAGAGCGATGAGGTACGCCGCACGGGCCGCGTGCTCGAGGTGCCGGTCGGTCAGGCGCTGGTCGGCCGCGTGGTGGACGCACTCGGACGTCCCATCGACGGACAGGGTGACATCAACACGCAGTTTGCCAGGAAGGTAGAGAGCGAGGCGCCGGGCATCATCGTGCGCCAGCCCGTCAAGGAGCCGCTCCAGACGGGCATCAAGGCCATCGATTCGATGATTCCCATCGGCCGTGGCCAGCGCGAGCTCATCATCGGTGATCGCGGCACCGGCAAGACCGCCATCGCGGTCGATACGATCATCAATCAGAAAGGCACGGGCGTCATCTGCGTCTATGTCGCCATCGGGCAGAAGGCGTCAACTGTCGCATCGGTGGTCGCGCGCCTCAAATCCGCCGGCGCCATGGAATACACCATCGTCGTCGTTGCATCCGCGTCCGATCCTGCGCCGATGCAGTACATCGCCCCCTACACGGGCTGCGCGATGGCCGAGTACTTCATGTACAACGAGGGCATGGCGACGCTCTGTGTGTACGACGACCTCTCCAAGCAGGCCGCCGCCTATCGCCAGCTCTCGCTGGTGCTGCGGCGTCCGCCGGGCCGCGAGGCGTTCCCGGGTGACGTGTTCTACCTCCACTCGAGACTTCTCGAGCGCGCTGCGAAGCTGTCCAACGACGCCAAGGTCGTCGACGGCAAGAACATCCTGAAGCCGGGCGGCTCGCTCACCGCGCTGCCGATCATCGAGACCCAGGCGGGTGACGTCTCGGCCTACATCCCGACGAACGTCATCTCGATCACGGACGGCCAGATCTTTCTGGAGGCCGACCTCTTCTACGCGGGCGTTCGTCCCGCGGTGAACGTCGGTATCTCCGTCAGCCGCGTCGGTGGATCCGCACAGGTGAAGGCGATGCGTTCGGTTGCCGGCCGCCTCCGCCTCGACCTCGCGCAGTACCGCGAGCTCGAGGCATTCTCGTCGTTCGCGTCGGACCTCGACGCCGCCACGAAGCGCCAGCTCGAGCGTGGTGCACGCACGGTCGAAGTGCTGAAGCAGGGACAGTACGAGCCCATGCCGGTGGAGCAGCAGGTCACGACCATCTATGCCGTGACGAACGGGTATCTCGACGACGTTCAGGTCAATCAGATCCGTGCATGGGAGAAGGGACTGCACGAGTTCATCGCCGCCCAGTTCCCCCAGGTAGGCGAGCGTCTCCGCTCCGAGAAGGTGTTGTCGAAGGAGATCGAGGCGGATCTCAAGCGGGCGCTCGAGGAGTACAAGAAGACCGTCGCGAGCAGTCATGGCTAAGGGCCGCGAGCTCAAGGGCCGCATTCGCTCCGTCGAGAACACGCGCAAGATCACGCGCACGATGGAGATGGTCGCGACCTCGAAGATGAAGCGCGCGCAGGATCGCGTCGTCGCCGCGCGTCCGTACGCGCAGGCGCTCTCGGACGTGATTTCCAGTCTCTACTCGCCCGATCTGGCGGAGCGGTTTCCGCTGCTGCGCCAGCCGGTGAAGCCGGAGCGCGTGGCGCTCGTGCTGCTCACCAGCAACCGCGGCCTCGCCGGTGCCTTCAACGCGAACCTGATCAAGGAAGCGCGGGCTCGCATCACCGAGCTCGAGGGCCGTGGCGTCAAGGTGGACGTCCACGTCGTCGGTAAGAAGGGACTCGGGTACTTCAAGTACGTCGGCCGCGCGCTCGCGACGCAGCGCACGGAGATCACCGATCGTCCCACCGCCGCGGACGCGGCGGAGATCGTGGAGCAGTTGATGGTGGACTACGTGGCCGGCCGTCTGGATGGCGTGTACGTCGTCTATAGCAAGTTCAATTCGGTCCTGAACACGCCGCCCACGACAGATCAGGTGCTGCCCGTGACGCCGCCGTCGAAGAAGGACGGCGCATCGGCGCAGCGGGACTATCTCCTCTTTCCGAGCGGCGAAGCGATTCTCAGCGAGCTGCTCCCGAGCTACGTGCGCAACGCGGTGTATCGTGCGCTCGTGGAAACCGTGGCGGGCGAGCAGGCGGCGCGCCGCACGGCGATGAAGAACGCCACGGACAACGCGGGCGACATGCTCAACGTGCTCCGTCGTACCTACAACCGCGCCCGTCAGGCGCAGATCACGCAGGAGATCGCCGAGATCGTCGGCGGCGCTGCGGCTCTCCAGGGATAAGCCATGGCAACCGCAATCGCAGGGCAGCAGATCGGCAAGGTCGTGCAGGTCATCGGACCGGTGCTCGACGTCGAATTCGAGTCCGGCCACCTGCCGGAGCTGTACAACGCGCTCGAGATTCACGCCACGACCGATTCGGGTCAGGTCATCGACGTCACCGTGGAAGTGCAGCAGCACATCGGCCGCAATCAGGTGCGCGCGGTCGCGATGAGCACGACCGACGCGGTCGTGCGCGGCATGGACGTCGTCGACACCGGCGCGGCCATCTCGGTGCCGGTCGGCGCTCCAGCGCTCGGCCGCATCCTCAACGTGCTCGGCAAGCCCGTCGACAACGGCGCGGAGATTCCGGCGAGCGCGATGCGCTGGCCGATTCATCGCAAGCGTCCCGACTTCGTCAACCTCGAGCCCAAGACCGAGGTCTTCGAGACGGGTATCAAGGTCATCGACCTCGTCGCGCCGTTCGTGAAGGGCGGAAAGATCGGTCTCTTCGGCGGCGCCGGCGTCGGCAAGACGGTCATCATCATGGAGCTCATCAACAACGTCGCGAAGGGACACGGCGGAAAGTCCGTGTTCTGCGGCGTCGGTGAGCGCACGCGTGAAGGAAACGACCTGTACCTCGAGATGCAGGAGTCGGGCGTCCTCAAGAACGTGGCGCTCATCTACGGCCAGATGAACGAGCCGCCTGGCGCGCGTCTGCGCGTTGGTCTCTCGGGACTGACCGTGGCCGAGTATTTCCGTGACGAGGAGAATGCGGACGTGCTCGTGTTCATCGACAACATCTTCCGTTTCACGCAGGCGGGATCGGAAGTCTCCGCGCTGCTGGGCCGCATGCCGAGCGCCGTGGGCTATCAGCCGACGCTCGCGACGGAGATGGGCGATCTTCAGGAGCGCATCACCTCGACGCGCAACGGCTCGATCACGTCGGTGCAGGCCATCTACGTTCCTGCCGACGACATCACCGACCCGGCGCCGGCCACCGCGTTCGCGCACCTGGACGCTACGGTCGTGTTGTCGCGTGCGATCACGGAGCTCGGCATCTATCCCGCGGTCGATCCGCTTGCCTCGGGGAGTCGCATCCTCGATGCGCAGTACCTCGGACCCCGGCACTACAAGGCCGCGACCGACGTGCAGCGCATTCTGCAGCGCTACAAGGAGCTTCAGGACATCATCGCCATTCTCGGCATGGACGAGCTGTCGGAGGACGACAAGAAGATCGTCGGCCGCGCGCGTCGCATTCAGCGCTTCATGTCGCAGCCGTTCGCGGTGGCCGAGCAGTTCACCGGCATTCCGGGCAAGTACGTGAAGCTCGAGGAGACGATCAACAGCTTCGAGCGGCTGGTGGCTGGTGACTTCGACCACCTGCCGGAGCAGGCGTTCTTCATGGCGGGCGGCATCGACGACGTCGTCGAGAACGCGAAGAAGCTTCAGGGCTGATCGTGCTCACCGTCTCGATCATCTCGCCGGAGGCCGTGCTCTTCGAGGGCACCGCAGAGTCCGTCGTGGCGCCCGCGTTCGATGGAGAAGTCGGGATCCTCACGGGGCATGCACCGATGGTCACGCTCCTCGGCCGCGGTGAGCTGCGGCTTGGCACAAACGGAAACCGGTTCGAGGTGGAGGGCGGTTTTCTTCAGGTGCTGGACGACGTGGTGCGTGTGGTCACGGAGCGCGCCCGGCCGGCGTAGATCGCGGTCGCAATGGAAAAAAAGGCGGCGGAGCAGTGCTCCGTCGCCTTGGTCTTTTTCGGCAGTCGCATGCCGTCTATTGCACCCGACGCAGACTATATGGTCTATCGGCGCCGCCATCGTGTGACCTCGGTGGCGGAGCGGGGGTCCGTTCTTGTCGCGGGAGGTGCGCAACCCTCCCCTGCCAGCATTCGAGCGCTTGCAGGGGTGGGGATGACGTCGTAGTTTGGCGCTCGCCCCGCATCGAAGGGCTCGCGGGAGTACCCAACCTCATGACGTGCGGTCCCCTGTTCCGATCGCCGCACGATGGACCATGGTCATGTGTGCTCCACCAGAGAGCCGCGTGGCACTCCAGCAGTTGGACCGGTTGATGAGTTGACACTCGGCAACCCGAAATGGTTTGCCGCGTTGCGGTTTCTGTCGTTGTCCGACGTACGCGCTGTCCCCTATCACGGAAGGGAGAAGACTCCATGAACCGAGTGCGTGTTCTGCTTGCGGTCGCCGCGATGTGGCTCGTGTTGCCCGCCAGGGCAAGCGGCCAGGCTGCGACGATCAGCGGCAAGGTGACCAGCGAATCCGGGCAGCCCGTCGAGGCGGCCAACGTCTACATCAACCAGTTGGGGGCGTCGGTTGGTACCAACGCCGCCGGCAACTATTCGATTGCGGTTCCGGCCGCACGTGTCAGTGGCCAGAAGGTGCATCTGCGAGTCCGTGCGATCGGCCACCTGTCGCAGATGCGCGAGGTGACGGTTCAACCGGGGCTCCAGACGCAGAACTTCACCCTGCCGGCCGACGTGAATCGTCTGAGCGAGGTGGTGGTCACCGGCGTTGTCGAGGGAACGGAGCGCGCCAAGGTGCCGTTCTCCATCGGGCGCGTGACGGCGGAGGATCTGCCGGTCCCCGGTCTCGATCCGATTCGCGCGCTGGCCGGCAAGGTCTCGGGAATGCGTATCGCGCAGACGAGCGGCCGGCCCGGCACGACGCCGGAGATTCAGCTTCGCGGACCGACCTCCATCAATGCGACGGGCCGGAGCTCTGGGCCGCTCATCGTCGTGGACGGAGTCATCGCGAATGTCGGCAGCCTGAACGAGCTCGGCGGCCTCGACATCGAGTCGGTGGAGGTCGTGAAGGGCGCCGCTGGTGCGTCGCTTTACGGATCGCGCGCCGCGAACGGCGTCATTCAGATCACCACCAAGCGGGGCAGCTCGGGCACGGAGGGGATCTCGTTCAACGCCCGCTCCGAGATGGGCTACAGTGATCTGAACAGCCTTGACTGGGGGCAGCCGAAATACCATCAGGTCCAGCTCGACGAGACGGGAAAGCGGTTCTGCGTGGCGCAGTCGAGCAACATCGCGCCGTGCAGCCGCACGTTCAACTGGATGAAGGAGATCCTGCGCATCAACAACGTCGCAGCGGATACGCTGCGCACGCCACAAGGAGGTCAGTATGCAGCGCCTGGTGTGGCCAATGGCGATCTCCAGAATCTGTTCCAGGCGCAGCAATGGCCGGATCAGTCCTATAACATGCTCGCGCAGGTCATCACGCGGAACCTCTCCACCATCAACTCGGTCGACGCCACCGGCAAGTTGAACGCGGTGCGCTTCTTCGCGAGCGGATCGTACCAGAATGAGGCCGGTGCGTTACGCGGACTCACGGGCAATCAGCAAAAGCGCGGACGCGTGAACCTCGACTACGATGCGCGCTCGGACCTGACGATTTCGACGACCACGCTGTACGACAAGGGCACGAACGACAACAGAAACGCCGGCGGCGGCGGCGGATCCCTGTTCGGTCAGCTCATGCGCGGCGCGTCGCCCGGCACGGATTATCTGGCGCGCGATACGCTGGGCCGCTATCTCGTCCGGAGCGGCGGCGCGAGCCTCCGCACGCCGACGGGCAACGGTGGCGGAACTCTGCTCTACAACACCGAGAACCTCTTCTCCTGGGACGACTCGCAGCGCTTTCAGGCCAGCATCACCAGTCGGTATTTCCCGCGCGATTGGGTCACCATCGAGGGTCTCGCGGGCTACGACAATCGGTACCGCATCAATCCGTTCTACGAGGTGAAGGGCTATCGGACGTTCACGACGTCCACGTCGGAGAACTTCGGCAATCAGGGATTCGCCAACCGGAGCGATATTCAGTCGAACGCGAGCGTCACGGCGACGTTGCGCCGCCAGCTCCGGAGCGACCTGAACGCCAAGCTGCAGTTCCGCGGCCTGTACGACCAGGAAACGATCGACGAAAACAACAGCTATGGCGAGCAGTTCATCGTGAAGGACGTCTTCACGACCAGCAACACGCTCACCAACAAGACGGCCAACTCGGCGTCGCAGACCGTCAAGAACACCGGTCAGTCGGCGAGCCTCAATCTCGACTTCAAGGATCGCTACGTTCTCGACGGCACCATCCGCCGCGACGGCAGCTCGCTGTTCGGCGAGGGCAATCGGTACGCCGTGTTCGGCCGCATCTCCGGTGTCTGGCGCCTTTCGGAGGAGCCGTTCTGGAAGCCGAATCGATATCTGAGCGACACGCGCTTCCGCGCGTCGCATGGAACAGCCGGCAACAGCCCTCGCTTCATCGCGCAGTATGAGACGTACTTCTGCAGTACCACCGGGTGCTCGCTCGGCCAGGCCGGCAACTCCAAGCTCAGGCCTGAAACCACGACCGAGAACGAGTTCGGCGTCGACCTGACGGCATTCGGGCGCCTGGGCCTCGAGCTCACGAAAGCCGACTCCCGCACGCGCAACCAGATCCTGCCGGTGCAGACGCCCAACTCACTGGGCTTTGCGACGCAGTGGCAAAACGCCGGCTCGCTCGACAACCATACATGGGAAGTGGCGCTGAGCCTCCCGGTCATGGAGAAGAAGGACTTCAGCTGGAGCATGCACGGCACGTGGGACCGCACGCGCACTTACGTGAGCGAGCTGTTCACTCAGGAGTTCGTCTATGATGGCGGCACGTTGCAGGGTACCGGGAGCTTCTTCCACATCACGTCGAATCCGTCGTTGAGCAACGGCACGCCGCAGAATCTCTACGGCGCGATCTGGGGGCGGAAGTTCTATACGGCCTGCGATCAGATGGCGGCCTCGCTGCAGCCCCAGTGCGGTGATGGCAAGGCGTTCCAGCGGAACGACCTGGGCTACATCGTCTGGGTCGGCGACGGCAACAGCTGGCGCGACGGGGTCACGAAGAATCTGTGGCAGACGAGACTCTCCGGATCGCAGTCACCGTTCGGCAACGCTGTGCCGTTGTACTTCGGCATGCCGATCATCGATCGGCCGCTCCGCGGCGAGGCGGGCGAGAGCTTCGGCATCAACCAGATCATCGGCCATGCGCTGCCGGATTTCCGCCTCAGCTACAGCAACAACATCACGTACAAGCGCCTGAGCCTCTATGCGTTGGTCGATGGCACGTACGGGCAGTCCCTCTATAATCAGAGTGAAGGCTGGGGACTCCTCGATTTCGCCTCGAACAGATTCGATGGAAGGGACCTGACGGTCGAGACCGCAAAACCTGTGGGCTATGAGTGGCGCGGTGGGCCGAGCGAGAGCACCGGCATCGGCGGGTTCTATGATGTGCTCGGGCCGAACAACTACGTCGTGCAGGACGCGTCGTACGCGAAGATCCGCGAGGTGAGCGCCACGTACCGTGTCGGCCCGGTGGCCAGAACGGGCGACTGGACGATTGGCGTTATCGGCCGGAACCTGAAGACGTTTACGAGCTATCATGGCCTCGATCCGGAGGTTGGCGCTCCGCAGTCGGGCAGCGGCACCAATGGCACGGGCTCCTCTCTCACGAATTCGGTGGATGCATTCGGATTCCCGAATCTCCGTACATTCACCTTCACGGTCTCCACGCGCTTCTAGGAGCTGCCATCCAATGAATCGATTCTGGATCAGGAGCGCCGTCTTTGCGGCGGCGCTCGTGGGGATTGCCGGATGCGACCTCGCGGTGCGCAACCCCAACAACCCCGAGACCGCGCGTGTCATCGCGACGCCCGCCGACCTCGAGGCGTTGCTCGGCACGTACTACAAGCGGTGGCACTCGGCGTTGTATAACAACACGAATAGCGTGGCGCTGATGGCGATGGTGCAGTCGTTCGAGGACTTCTCCAGCCTCTCGAACAACTGCATGGGCCAGCGTGTCACGATTCCCCGTCCGCCCAACGACAACTCGATTGGCAACGGATGCGGCGGCGAGCAGCTCAAGATTTACCAGGTCGAGAACGAGGTGAATCGCGTGGCGTCGAGCGTGCTCGCGCGCTTCAACGATCCCGCGTTCTCGCTGGGATCTCCGGCGCAGGACCTGAGAGCCAAGGCGTTCGCGCAGTTCCTTCGCGGCGTCTCGCTGGGATACATCGCGATGGTCTACGACTCATCCGCTGCGGTGGATGACAAGACGAGCGCCGAGGATCCCGGCGACCTGAAGAGCTACACGGACGTGGCGGCGGCGTCGATGGACGCCTTGCAGAAGTCCATCGATTACGCGAACACGCCAGGGACCGGAGGCAACGGCTTTCCCCTTCCGGCCACGTGGGTGCCGTCGACCACCACTTTCACGGCGGCGGAGTTCGTCAAGCTCGTTCGCAGCTACCGGGCGCGCATTCGCGCCAATGTGGCGCGCACGCCGGCAGAGCGTGCGGCCGTCGACTGGACGGCGGTCATTGCGGATGCCCAAAACGGGTTCTCGGCGAATCACGACAACGTCACCAACACGACGAGCGGGCCATTCAACGAGCTCCTCAGCCAGTTGTACTCGTACGGCACGTGGCACCAGATGTCGCCCTTCATCGTCGGCATGGCCGATACGTCGGGTTCATATGCCGCATGGATCGGTAAGGCGTTGGCGGATCGCGGTGCGGATGGTTCGTTCACGATGGCGACGCCCGACCTGCGGTTCCCGCAAGGCCCGACACGCGCGGCGCAGCAGGCGGACTTCGCGCTCGCGCAGTGCAATGGTGCATCGCAGGTGTGCAAGCGCTATTTCGTCAACCGGCCGACGGCAAACGATCCACAGTCGAGCCCCGCGTGGGGACTGTCGAACTACGACCATGCGCGCTGGTGGTCGTGGAGGACGTCAGGCGACGGCACGTCGAAGAATGGAAAGCTCGTCTTCTTCACTCTCGCCGAGTTGAATCTGCTCGAGGCGGAAGGCCAGTATCGGAAGGGCAACTTCGCGGCCGCCGGGGCTCTCATCAACAAGACACGTCTCGCGAGCGGACTCCCCTCCATCGCGGTGTTCGATGCGACGACGCCGGTGCCAGGCGGCAGTGCGTGCGTGCCGAAAGTGCCTGTTGCTCCCAGCTACAGCACCGTGGCGTGCGGCAACATGCTCGAGGCGCTGAAGTGGGAAAAGCGCGTGGAGACGGCGTATACCGGGTTCACGCAGTGGTTCTTCGACTCGCGCGGATGGGGCGACCTGCCCGCTGGAACGCCGCTGTATTGGGCGCCGCCGTATCAGGATCTCCAGGCCCGCGGCCGTTCCGGTACGCAGATCTACAGCACGGGCGGCGGAAGTCTTCCGGGCTCGGCCGCCAAGGGCACGTACGGCTGGTAGCCCATGCGGTTGCGCAGTCACCACGGTGTTGCCGTTCTCGCCGCGCTACTCACGGGTTGCTACACGTTGCAACCCGTCGAGCGGACGGTACCGGTTCCGGGCGATGAAGTCGCCTTCGACATCACCGACCTCGGTCGGGTCGGTCTGGGTGCGGCAGCCGGGCCGGAGATCGGGGTAGTGCAGGGCAGGTTGGTCGAGCGCAGGAACGAAGAGTTCGTGGTCGCCGTGAGCGAGCTGCGCACCATTCGTGGAGCAACGCAGGTGTGGACGGGAGAGCAGGTCAGCATCCGGCCTGAATGGATCTCGACCATGTATCAACGCCAGTACTCGAAAGCCAAAACGTATGCGCTCGCGGCAAGTGTCGTCGCCGCGGGCGTGTTCATCGCCACTCGATCGCTCATCGCGCGCGGCACGGAAGATACCGTCGCCCTGCCGCCGGGCGGAACAAGCTTGCGGATTCCCTGAGCGCCGATGCGCTTCAACCACTACGGAGTTTCTATGCGCTGTGTTACGCGACTCGCAATGATGTTCGTGGCTGTGGGCGCCGTGGCCGCTTGCTCGACGCCGGACCAGATCATCACGGCTCCGGACATTCCAACGGCTGGCGTGCGCTTCATCAATGCCGTGCCGGATACGAACAACATGGACTTCCGGTTCATCGATCTCGTCGAGAACAGCGCGCACTACAAGATCGGCTTCCGGAACAGTCCCTCCACCTCGGGCGGCGTCACGGCGTCGACGCAGATCGAGTACAAGAACACGCAGGCGGGCTCCCGGCACCTGCGCATCTTCCTGAACGACACGCTCCAGTCGGTCGCGTCCACGATTCTGAAGGACACGACGGTGACGATTCAGGCGGGCAAGCTGTACACCGCGATCATGTACGGCTCGGCTCGCGCCGGCAACATGAAGTTCCTGTTTCTGGAGGAGAACATTCCCGATCCGGGGTCCAACGTCGGCCTGCGCGTCCTGAACACAACGACCGGTACGGTCGAGGTCCGCACCTATCCCACCAGTGGCGTCGTGCCGGCAGCGGCGACGTTCACAGTGCCGACGATGAGCTTCTCGGCCTTCGTCAACGCGACACCAGGGCAGATTCGGTACAACGTGCAGCCGCCAGGCGGCGGAACGACCATCGTGCCCGACGGGCTCGCGCTCATCGGAGCACCAGCAACGGTAGACATCGAGGGTGTGCCCGGAACGACCCAGGCTGGCTCCGCGGTCACGGCGATCATCTTCCCGCCCTCGACCCCAGGCAGCAAGGCCGTGCAGTTCGCGGCACCTGGCATGTCCTTTATGTGGGACAAACGGGCGCCGCGTCCGGCAGGCGTCTAAGAACAGCCCAAATTTGGGGGAGAGGGCCGCCGGGCATTCGCGTCCGGCGGCCCTTTTCGTCACTATTCAGGTGCGCCAGAATCTCTCAGTCAACCAGAGGTTTCCCCATGCGCCTGTTTCGCATCGCTTTTACAACGCTCGTGATGGTTGTTACCGCGCAGCTCTTCACGCCGCGTGAGCTCGCCGCGCAGAGTAAGAACCGCGACCTCATCACTCGCGAGGACATCGAGAACTCCGCTCAGAAGGACGCGGACATCTATTCCGTCATCCGAGCGCTTCGCCCCAAATTCCTCGAAATGCCGCGAGGGGTGCGCACGTTGGGCAATTCGAGCGTCCGCATGTCGCTCTACGTCGATGGCGCTCGCGAATCGGGCTTCGATGCTCTCAAGCGCATTCCGGCCTCGAGCGTGGAGGAGGTCAGGTATCAGGATCCCTCCACGGCCGAGAGCGAGCATGGCTTCGAGGCAAGTGGCGGCGCGTTGGTCGTGAAGCGCCTCAAGGCGCCGGCAACGCCTCCGCCGGACTTGTAGCGGACCGCGGTCCTCTGACTCAGCGCGCGTCGATCATCTCGCCGACCATCGATCTCCTGCTCGTTGGCGGTCTCTCGATCGTTCTCCTCGTCCCGCTCCTCCTGAGCGGGAGATCCGACCTCGTCATCATCGGCGCTGGGGCACAGGCGTGGGTGGCGACCACGATCAACATGCCACACTTCATGGCGTCGTATCGCCTGGTCTATCGCGACAAGGCGTCCATCCTCCGTCACCGATGGGCGTCCATCTATGTCCCCGCACTTTTACTGATCGCCATCGTGGTGGCGGTCTGGGAAGCCCAGTACTCACCGGTCGCCGTCGTCACGCTGGTCGCCATCGGAAGCGCATATCTCGCGTGGCATTACACCGGCCAGGTGTGGGGAATGATGGCGTCGTATGCGTGGCTCGAGGGCGCGTCCTTCGACAGGTCGGAACGGAGGCTCATCCGCACCGGCCTTCGAATCCTCCTTGCCTGGCACGTCACGTGGTTCCTCGTTACTCAGCTTCGTGACGCCAACCCGGTGCGTCCGCTCTATCTCCTCATCAGCGCGGGCACCGTGGTCGCATTCGTGCTCGGCGCGATTGGGCTCATCAGGTTCCGTTGGCGCACCGGCGTACGTCCTCCCACGCGCGCGCTGGTCGCCTGGCTCGCGCTCTTCGTGTGGTACGCGGCCATGGCGCGCGACCCACGAGCGATCTTCTGGGTGCAGATCGCGCACGCGCTCCAGTATCTCGCGTTCCCCGTTCGCGTCGAGCTCAATCGCACGGCGGAACATGAGCCACGTCGCGGGCCCATCGCGGTTCACATGGCGGCGTACGGCATTCTGCTGCTCGCGGCGAGCTGGCTGGCGGCGCAGGTCATCCCAGGTCATGCAATGGATGGTGTCGCCAAGGTGTTTGGCGAGGAGCCGGCCAAGGCGACACCGATTCTCATTCTGATCTTCATCAACATCCACCACTACTTCACCGACGGTGTGATCTGGAAGATCAGCAATCCGGCGGTGCGGAAGGAGCTTTTCGCTCACGTGACGAGGCCGGCGACGTAAGCACTCGCTAGTGCAGGGAGCGCTCCGCCCGCGCGAGGTAAGCACTCGCTTCCGCATGCGCGGGGTCGATTGCCAGGGCGGCGCGGAAATGTGTCACGGCGCCCGCGAGATCGTTGGCGTTGGCCAGTGCGACACCCCAATTCAGTTCGGCATCCGCGTCTGACGGACGAATCTCCAGCGCGCGCTGGTACTCGGCGATCGCCTCGTTCGTCGCTCTCATTCGCAACAGCACATTGCCAAGATTGACGTGCGCATCGGCGTTCTCATCGTTGATGAAGAGCGCGCGCCGATAGTGTGAGATGGCGCCGCTCAGATCACCCCTTCGGGCGAGCAAAACGCCGAGGTTGTTCTCTGCCTCGTCATAAATGGGCTTCAGCTCGAGCGCACGGAGGTACTCCACCCGCGCGCTATCAGCATCGCCGGTCCGCGCCAGCCCGATACCAAGATTGTTGTGCGCCTCGGCGTACGTCGGAGCCAATGCCGCGGCGCGCCTGCTTTGAGCGAGGCCCTCGGCCACACGGTTTCGTGCGTAGTATTCGCTCGCCAGCGCGCTGTGGGCGATCCCGGATGCATCGTCCATCTCGATCGCACGGGTCCACAGGGTTGCACCGTCGCGCCAGACCTCGGTTTGTCGCCACGTCAGCGCGCCAAGCACTATCACGATCGCGACTTCCGCCGAGTACACGAGGCGGCGGCGTCGCCGGAGAAGAAAGCCGAATCCAGCCGCCACAGGGAGGGTGAGTGCCGCCGCGGAGTGATAGGTGTAGCGGTCGGCGGCGATCTGCGGTCCGTTCTGCACGATGCCCAGCAGTGGCAGCGAGACGATCACGAACACGAGCCAGCAGGTTGCGAGGCCAGGCCACTTGTGCCGCATGGCGAATGCGATCGCGGAGAGTGCGACGGCCAGGATAACGCCACACACGAGCGCAGGATCACCGATGTTCACGACCGCGGGCAACTCGTAGAGTGGAGAGAGTCGCACGGGTATCAGCAGCTTCACGACGTAGAAGCAGAGGCTGTAGGCGGAGACCAGGACCTTCTGTGCGAGTGACAACTGTTCCGGCGGCTCCAGCGCCACCAGCGTAAGCACCACAGTGCCCGCAGCAAGTGCGAAGAATGGCGCGAGCTCCAGGTAGACACGAATGGACTGTGGAGCCGAGATGCCGCGCAGTCGTCGAAGGGGATAAGCGTTGAGGACGAGAAGCACCACTGGCAACGTCACCGCGATTGCTTTCGACAACAGCGCCGCCACAAAGAACAGGAGTGCGGCCCAGTACCACGCGTCGAGTGCCTCGGTGTGTTTCCGCGATTGCAGGTACGCCAGCACGCTCGAGAAACAGAAGAGCAGGGACACAACGTCACGACGTTCGGTTATCCAGGCGACTGATTCCACGCGAAGGGGATGCACCGCGAAGAGCAATGCTGCGAACACTGCCGACACGATGGTGCTGCCATCGTTCACCGACGTCGTGGTGCCGAACACACGCGCGAGCACGAGGAGGCGCAGCGCGAGATGATACCAGAGCACCGCGTTGACGCCGTGGAGGAGAAGACTCGTGAGGTGGTATCCACCCGGTTGCATTCCCCATAGCTTGAAGTCGAGCCCGAGCGTCATCCACGTGAGCGGCGTGTAGTGGCCCAGGTGAAAGGTCGACCACATCCACGACAGTTGTTCCCCGCCGAGTCCGCGGTAGTGCGCGTTCGAGAGAAAGTTGAACGTGTCGTCCCACGACACCCACCCGTTTTGTGTGGCAGGCCAGAAGGCCAGCACAGTGGCCGAGACGATGCACAGCGCAGCGATCCAATGAATCGGCGCGGAAGGCACATCGCGTTGATGACTCTTTCGACGGCCCACCATGCGGATCCCGGGTGCGTGGAACGGATGGTTGGACTATGGCACGGTGTTACCAATCTCGCGCGGAAAGATCGGCTTGGCCACGGTTGACGGCCGAAGCGCGTAATCCTGTCGAGTCAACACGGGAGTGGCGATGAGATCTGCACACGTCATGATCGCGATCCTGCTGGCGGCATGCGCCTCGGGTGGAACCGGCACCCCATCTGACCACGAGACGATGCGAGTGAGCGGCAGCGCCATGCGAATGCGCGGTGGCGACGTTGCGAAGGTTGCCACAGTCGATGCGCCGCTGTCGCGCGTGTGGATGGCGCTTCCCATCGCCTACGACTCCCTCGGCATCGACCTCACGGACGTCGACAACGCGACGCACAGCCTGGGCACCACCGGCATGAAGGCGTACAAGGAGCTTCGTAAAGTGCCGCTCAGCACATACCTGGAGTGCGGCAGTGCCCAGGCGTTCCAGAGTGCCGATACCTACGCCGTCCAGTTGGCCGTGCGGACGCAGGCGGACACTGCCTCGGCCGGAGGTACACGGCTGTCGACGCTGGTCGAAGCCGTCGCGCGACCTCTCGCGTTCAGCGGCGAGTATGTGCGATGCTCGACGAAAGGCGAGCTCGAAGGGCGGATCGCAGCGATCGTTCGCGCGCATCTCGGGGCATCGCGGTAGTTGCAGCTCGTTTCACGATGGCTACAGCGGCGCACGCCCATCCTGCTGTGTGCGTTGATTGCCGCCTGTACGAACAGGTCGCCGCGACCGTGGCATCAGGAGACCGGCTACCGCTGGCGTGAGCTCGACGTGCCGGCAGGGTTGGCTGGCTTTACACACATGGAGGGACGCCGGAGCGGCATCACCTTCGAGAATCGGGTGAGCGATTCTCTGTTGCTGGGTAATCGCATTCTCGGTCAGGGCGCCGGCATCGCGCTGGGCGATGTCGACGGCGATGGGTTGGTCGACGTGTTCCTCGGCCGTACCGAGGGATGCAGCGCTCTCTATAGGAATCTCGGGAACTGGAGGTTCCAGGACATCACCAGGAGCGCCGGCGTCGGCGCCTGCGACCGGAATACGACCGGTGCGGCATTCGCGGACGTGGACGGCGATGGCGATCTGGATCTCGTTCTGCTCTCGACGACGGGACCGAATGCGATCTTCCTGAACGACGGCCACGGTCATTTCACCGAGCGGCGCGATCTCGGACTCGACACAATCGGCTCGGGCGGAACGACCATCACGATGGCCGACGTGGACGGCACGGGATGGCTGTCCTTGTACGTCGCCAACTATCGCGCGCGGGACTTGGAGGACAGCCTGCCTCCGGAGCGTCCGTCGTTGAGCCAGATGGTGCGCCAGACCGCTCCAGGCCGGTATGAGGTAGTTCCCGAGTTCTCCAGTCTGTATCGTCTCGTGATGCGGCCGGACATGGGCGGGCTCAGAATGAGCGCTCGCGGCGCACCCGATGCCTTCTATCGCAACGTGAACGGACGCTTCGTTCGCGAGACGATGGCCCAACGCTTCAGCGGTGTGGACGGATCACCCTATCCGGGAGACGAGTCCTTCAGTCTCGACGCGCGGTTCGTCGATCTCAACGGCGACGGCGCGCCGGACCTCTACGTCACGAACGATTTCGAGGATCTCGACCAACTGTGGTTCAATGATGGCCACGGTCACTTCCGCGCCGCGGCATGGCGCTCCATCCGGCAGATGAGCAATGCGTCGATGGGGCTCGACGTGGCCGACGTGAACGGCGACGGGCGTCCGGACCTGTTCGTCACCGACATGCTGAGCAATGACTCGCATCACCTGAAGACGCAGATCCCCACGCACACGCCGTTGCCGAAGAAGCCGGGCGACACCGAGACACAGTTGCAGCAGCAGCGGAACACACTCTTTCTGAATCGCGGCGATGGGACGTTCGCCGAAATCGCGCAGCTCGCCGGCGTGCAGGCGAGCGGGTGGTCGTGGGGAGCACTGTTCATCGACGTGGACCTCGACGGGCGTCAGGATCTCCTCGTCGCGAACGGACACCTCTGGGACATCATGGACGGAGACGTCCAGCAAAGCCTGCCGACCCGTTTACCGTCAGCGAATCGTCGCCACATTAACTGGCTGTTTCCGAAGCTGCCGTTGAAGAACGTCGCGTGGCGCAACCGTGGCGATCTCACGTTCGAGCCGATGGGCGACGCCTGGCGCTTCGGCACGTCGCCCGACATCTCCCACACGATGGCGGCAGCCGACCTCGACGGCGACGGAGATCTCGACGTCGTCATCAATCGTCTCGGCGCACCCACCATGGTGTTGCGCAACGACGGCTCGGCGCCGCGTGTGGCCGTGCGTCTCGTGGGCGATCCACCCAACACGCGCGCAGTTGGTGCGAAGATCACGCTGCTCGACGGCGCCGTTCCGCTCCAGGTCCGCGAAGTGGCTGTCGGCGGGCTGTACATGTCGCACAGCGACTACAAGGCATCATTTGCCATGGGGCGCTCGCGGCGCGCCACGCTTGTGGTGGACTGGCGTGACGGCCGGCGTACGACGATCTCCGGCGTGGCGCCGAACCGCGAGTATGAGATCACGCAGTCGACGGCACTGCGTCCGGTGAACTCCGCGATGACGCATGCTGCGGCGCTCTTCGAGGACGCGAGCGCGCAATTGGGTGGTCATCGGCATGTGGAGGACGTGTTCGACGACTGGGACAGGCAACACCTGCTTCCCGACGCGCTCTCCCAGGAAGGGCCCGGCGTGTCCTGGTACGACTATGATCGCGATGGCGCCGAGGATCTCATCATCGGCACCGGAAAGGGCGGCCGCATCGCTGTCTTTCATAACGCGAGTGGACGTCTCGTGCCGCTCTCCCCATCCGGTCCGGTCGCGCCGGCGGACGTAACTACTGTGCTGGGCTTCGCGGGGCGCGGAACGTCGCGCTTGCTCGCCGGTGTTTCGACGTGGGAGCTTCGCTCGCTGCAAGAGCTCACGAGTCAGCCAGCGGTCATCGGCTTCGATGTCGCGCGCGGCGTCCTCTCGCCGACGCCGGATGCGGTCATTCCCTCTCACGAATCGGCCACCGGACCGATCGCGATGGCGGACTATGACGGCGATGGCGCAATCGATCTCTTCGTCGGATCCCGTGCCGTGCCGATGCGCTATCCAATGCCGGCGTCCTCCGGATTCTTCAGGAACGTCAACGGACGATTCGTGCTCGACTCAGCCAACAGTGCGCTGCTTCGGGACGTCGGGATGGTGAGCTCCGCCGTGTTCGCCGACGTGAACGGCGACGGATTCAGCGATCTGATCCTCGCGCGTGAGTGGAACTCGTTGCTGCTTCTGCTCAACGACGGTCACGGGCATTTCAGGATCGCGCCGCCATCCTGGGGTCTCGACCGGCTCACGAGCCGATGGATCGGGGTCACGGTGGGCGACCTGAATGGCGACGGACGCCTCGACATCGTGGCCACGAGCTGGGGGCGAAATACCATGCTGCATCCCGAGCCGCTCCACCCACTCGTGCTCACCTATGGGCCCTTTGGCGCCAACGGTGGCATGGAGATGCTGCTCGCACAGGACGACAAGCGTCTCGGAGGACTCGCGCCGCTCGACGGCTTTCCGCGCGTGCGCGAGGCGATACCGGACGTGGTGACCCGCGTACCGACCTTCGCGGCGTACGCCGATGCCACATTGCCGCAGGTGCTCGGGCCATGGATGACACGCGCTGCGCAACGCAGCATCGTGTCGCTCGACAACACCGTGTTCCTCAATCGTGGCGATCACTTCGAGGCCGTTCCGATGCCGATCGAAGCGCAGATGGCGCCCGCTCATGCCGTATTGGTGGCCGACTTCGACGGCGACGGGCACGAGGACGTCTTCCTTGGGCAGAATTTTTCACCGACCTCGTTGGGAGCACCGCGCTACGACGCGGGTCGCGGGCTGCTGCTGTTGGGCGATGGATCCGGCAAGCTGATTCCGCAGCCGTCCGCGTTTTCCGGAATCGAAGTGTATGGCGACCAGCGCGGCGCGGCGTTCGCCGATTACGATGGCGACGGCCGGCTCGATCTCGTGGTGTCGCAGAACGGCGCGGAAACCAAGCTCTATCACAATCGCGGCGCCCGTCGTGGATTGCGTGTGCGCCTCGTCGGTCCGCAGTCGAATCCCGACGCCGTCGGCGCACAGATTCGAGTCCTGTATGGCGACCACATGGGGCCGGTGCGCGAAGTGACGGCGGGTGGCGGTTTCTGGTCGCAGAATGGCGCAACGCAGGTGATGGGGCTCGCCGGAACGCCAACAGCGGTCTGGGTGCGGTGGCCCGGGGGTGCGCAGACGCGAACAAACGTCGCCACGGGAACCAATGAGATCGTGATCCGGCACTAGGGCCACCTTTCCCCTCCGGCACACGCGCGGCACTTTCATGTGTGCCGACAAGGAACCCCGCGACATGACGCTACGCGTCTGCGCGCTCGCCCTGAGCGTGATGGTGCTGTTCGCGTGTGCACCACCCGTGGACACCAGCTGGCACCAGGAACACGGATATCGCTGGCGCGAGCTCACTGTCCCACGCCGCGGCCACGCCGGCTTTGCCCAGCTCGACGCCGATCGAACGGGGTTGACGCACGCAAACGTCGTCGACGACGAGCATGCGGCGCTCAATCGCAACCTGCTCATCGGCGCGGGCGTGGCCATTGGCGACGTGGACGGCGACGGACTGCCGGACATCTTTCTTGCGTCGATGGAACGTCCGGCCGCCCTCTATCACAACGACGGTGGCATGCACTTCACCGACGTCACGGCGGCGAGCGGCATCGACACCCGAGGCCTGACGACGACGAGCGCCGTGCTGGCTGACCTCGATGGAGACGGGAACCTCGATCTCCTCGTCGGCACGCTCGGTGGACCCATCAAGCTGTGGCTCGGCGACGGTCACGGACACTTTCACGAGCAATCCTCGAGCGGTCTCGATTCGGGGTACGCGGTCACCACCATCGCGCTTGCCGACGTCGATGGCGACGGACATCTCGACGTGTACGTCTCCACGTACAAGGTGCGCAACGCACTCGACGCATTTCCGCCCGAGGCGCGCGCCTTTGACCAGGTCGTGCACAAGGTCGGCGGCAAGTACGTCGTCGCGGATCAGTGGAAGAAGGAGTACCGCGTGGAGGACCGCCCGGACCTCGGCGGCGTCATGCGGTCGCAGCGCGCCGAGCCGGACTTGTTCTACTTGAATGATGGGCATGCGCATTTCAGGCGCGTCCCCGTGACCGGACCGCGGTTTCTCGACGAAGACGGAAAGCCCATCACGGAAGATCCCGACTTCTTTACGCTGGCGGCGCGATTCTACGACGTGAACGGAGATGGCGCACCCGATCTCTACGTCTGCAACGACTTCGAGGATCCGGACCAGTTCTGGATCAACGACGGCAAAGGCCACTTCCGCCTCGTGCCGTGGCATGCCCTGCGACAGACGAGCAATACCTGCATGTCCGTCGACTTCGCCGACGTGAATCGTGATGGCCACGTCGACTTCTTCACGGCGGACATGTTGAGTCCCACGCTGGCCGCGCGGCAGCGTCAGTTTCCCACGCATTCGTCGCTGCCCAAGCAACTGGGCAATCCGAACGACCGCCCACAGTGGATGCGCAACAGCCTGCAGCTCGGTCGTGGTGATGGAACCTGGGCGCAGATCGCGGACTTCGCCGGTGTAGCGGCGTCCGACTGGACCTGGGGCTCGGCGTTTCTGGACGTCGATCTCGACGGATACGAGGATCTCATCGTCGCGGCCGGTCATCGGTGGGACGTTCGCGACGCCGACACGTTCGAGCGCATCCGCAACAGCTATCCGCGAGTGCCGTGGAATCAGGAGCAGAAGCTCTTTCCGCGGCTCGCCGTGCCGAACATGGTCTTCCGGAATGGCGGTGATCTGCACTTTACGGACGTAAGCGCCGCGTGGGGTGTGGGGCGTGACAGCGCAATCTCGCACGGCATCGCCCTCGCGGATCTGGACGGCGACGGCGCGCTCGACGTCGTCGTGACGCGGCTCAACGCGCCTCCGGTCGTCTATCACAACCAGTCAAACGCGCCACGCGTCGCGATTCGTCTCAAGGGACTGGCCGCGAATACGCGCGGCATAGGCGCTGCCGTTACGGTGCGCGCACGCGGGCTTCCCGTGCAATCCCGCGAGATGACGGCGGGCGGTTACTACCTCTCGAGCAGCGATCCGGAGCTCGTGTTCGCGACGGGGACTGATTCAGCCGTCACCATCGATGTGCGTTGGCGGGACGGCCGAGTGAGCACGATCCCGGCCGCGCGACCGAATCGACTGTACGAGATCGACCAGTCCGGCGCGTCCGCGACGTCGAAAGTCCGAGCCGACACTGCGGCGCTCTTCGAGGACGCAACGGCGTTGCTCGGCGGACACGTACACGTGGACTCGTTGTTCGAGGATGCGCGCCGTCAGCCGCTCCTTCCGAATCGATTCAGCCAGCTCGGTCCGGGTGTGAGCTGGATCGACGTGGACGGCGATGGACGCGAGGATCTCGTCGTGGGAACTGGCGCCGGCGGACGATTGGTCATCCTGAAGAACGGCGCGACGCGATTCACAGATCTCGCACGATCGTTCCCAATTGCGCGGCTGGATCTCACGACCATCCTGCCGGTGCCCTCTGCGAGCGGCCTTTCGCTCGCGGTTGGCCAGTCGAGCTACGAGGCGCAAACGCCGGCTGCCGCACTCGCGACGCCGTCCGTGTTGCGCGTGCCGCTGACTCGCGGCGTTCCCGGTATGCCTGTCGCGCTGGCAGCACCCGAGTCGGCGAGCGTGGGTCCCCTCGCGCTGGCCGACGTCAACGGCGACGGACGCCTTGACCTCTTCGTCGGTGCGCGGATCATTCCAGGCGCGTGGCCCGCGCCCGCGCCGTCGCGACTCTATCTGCGAACGACGGACGGCGGATGGACGCTGGACTCGGCTAACGCAACCGTTCTCCACAGTCTTGGACTCGTGTCCGCGGCCATGTTTACGGACATCGATGGCGATGGGCGACCCGATCTCATCGTCGCCTCCGAGTGGGGTCCCATCCGCGTGTTGCACAACGAGGGCGGACGCTTCCGCGACGTGACCACACAGTGGGGGCTGACGGGCATGACGAGCCGGTGGCTGGGACTTGCCGCCGGCGACTTCGACGGCGACGGCCGCATGGATCTCGTCGTCACGAGCTTTGGCAGAAATACGCCGTGGCAGGCGTCTCCGGAACGACCGTATGAGCTCGTCGTCGGCAACTTTGGCGGTGACGGCATCGGGTTCGTGCCAGCACGTCGAGATTCCATCACGAAGCGTGAGATGCCGTTGGCGCCGTTTACGCGACTCGCCCCTGTGATGCCCTCACTGCGCGATCGCTTCGCGTCATTCACAGCATATTCCACCGCGTCGCTCGACGAGGTGCTCGCGCCGGCTTCGGCGCGTGCGGTGCGTGTTGGTGCAACGACGTTCGATCATCTCCTGCTCCTCAACCGGGGCGATCACTTCCAGATCGTGCGACTGCCGGCGGAGGCGCAGCTCGCGCCCGCGTTCGGCATCGTCGTGGCGGACTTCGATGGCGATGGACACGAAGATCTCTTTCTCGCACAGAACTTCTTTCCCACCGACATCGAGACGCCCCGCTTCGACGCCGGTGCAGGGCTCGTGCTTCGCGGTGATGGCCGGGGTGGATTTCAGCCGCTCAGCGTATCGCGATCGGGCATCTCGGTGCTCGGTGACCAGCGTGGTGCGGCGGGCGCCGACTATGACGGCGACGGCCGCGTCGATCTCGCCGTGTCGCAGAACGGAGGACCGACCACGCTCTGGCACAATCGTGCCGCGACGCCGGGACTTCGCGTGCGTCTCTCCGCTGGAGCGGACAACCCGCTCGGCATCGGCGCGAGGGTGCGACTGCTGAGCTCGGGGCGCACCGGCCCCGTTCGCGAGCTCCACGCCGGCAGCGGCTACTGGTCTATGGATGGCGCAACCACGGTCATTGCCCGCCCGAGGCCCTCTCAAACGGACTCGCTATGGGTGCGGTGGCCCGGCGGACGCGTGCAGACAGTGCCGCTGGCGATCGATCAGAGAGAGCTCTCCGTGCGCGCGCCGTGACTGTTCAGCGTCGTTTGGACGGACCCGACGGCGTCCAGATGGCGACGACGCCGCATCCGGCGCGCGTGCCAGCGAACTCGCCGGGAACATCGGACGCTCCGGTGTAGATCTCGAGGCCAATGATGTCCCGAATGGGCGTGAGCGGACCGAACACGTTGTCCACGCGGCCATCCACGAGGTACTCGGGCTGGCAGTTGATCGGCGCGCGCGCCACCTGGATGCGGCAGCCACCGGCTTCCGTGCCTCCGCAGTGGACAGTGATGCCGCGCATGCCACGGGTCGCGTCCGGAAGCGTGGCGGCGCCGCTGCCGCGGATCTCCTCCTCCGTCATGTACTGACCCATGCCCGTGCGGCGCCGGCGCTCGAAGTCGACCAGCCTATAGCTCACGGCGAGCGGTGCCGGTGCGGTGACGGAGACGCCAGCGAGCGCCTGCGCCCCACCGGACCGCGTGGAGTCGAGAATGATTCGCAGATCGATGTCGTCGCCCGGACGAACCGCGACCACCACTTCCATCGTCTGGAATCGCGGCGCGCGCACCCGGAGGTGCGCATCTCCGGGCGTCAGTTCGCTGACGGCGTACCGTCCCGCGGAATCAGTCGTGAATAGCCGCCCTTCCTGAATCACGAGCAGCTCGGCGAGCGCAATCGGCCCGCCGGTGCTTCGGTCGGTGACGCGGCCACTGACCCTGGCGGTCCGGGTTGGCTGCGAGTGCAAACCGAACGGCATCGCGGCCGGCCCCAGCGCGAGGACCAACATTCGCGCAATCCGGCAGCCCTGGCGGAAGGGTGGATTCATGGCCTCACTCGGCGAGCAGCGTCGCCGATTTTTTCGTCATGATGACGATGTGGCCGGTGCCGGGGTCTGTCCAGCAGGTGTGACCCAACCAAGACCTGATGATTCAGAATTCTTTACGTCCTTGACACTCTGCGCGTTGAGTCGCAAAATCGGCCTTGCTGGTTCGGACTCCCGTCCCGCGGGCCTCTGGCTCAACTCGACCAGAGCGAGAACCGTCCCACCAACGCACTCGAGGTCACTCATGGCAGATGCATCGTTTCGAAGAGCGTTCCTCCTCGCCGCCGCCGCTCTGTTGAGCTTCGCGTCGGCAGCGGCCGCTCAAGTGCAGACCGTCACGTTCTCCGGGCGTGTCACGTCGCAGGCAGGCGGTCCATTGTCGGGCGCCATGGTTTCGATCGTGGACTTCCGGGCGGGCGGCGCCGCAAACGCCGAGGGCAATTATACGTTCACGGTCGACCGTGCGCGAGTCGCCGGCCGGACCATCGCCCTCTCGGCCCGGTACCTCGGTCACAAGCCGCAGCGATTCCTCGTCGCCATCAACACGAACACCTCTCGGGTCGAGCACAACTTCGTGCTCGAGCGCGACGTGCTGAATCTCGAGGAAGTGGTCGTGACCGGGACGAGTGCCGCGACGTCGCAGCTCCGGACGCCGTTCACCGTTAGCGTCGTGGACGCCCAGCAGATCAAGGATGTTCCCGGCGTGTCGCCGCTCGCATCGCTGGAGGGGAAGATTCCCGGCGCGGCCGTGGTGACGACCTCCGGCCAGCCGGGCTCCGAGCCGGCCATTCGTCTGCGTGCGGCCACGAGCCTTACAGGACGTCAGGATCCGCTCATCATCGTGGACGGCACCATCACTCGCCTCGGACTGGCCGACATCAATTCCGAGGACATCGAGCGCGTCGAGATCATCAAGGGTGCGGCCGCGAGCTCGCTTTATGGATCCGACGCCGCCAACGGCGTGCTCCAGATCTTCACGAAGCGTGGCTCGAACCTCGGTGAGGGGCAGACCACGCTGACCGTGCGCAATGAGCTCGGGCAGAGCAAGATTCCGCACTTCCTTGCCTCGAACCAGCACCATCCGTACGCGGTTACGACGGCTGCGAACGGAAGCGTCACCTTCGCGCGTGATGCCAACGGCAACCGTGTCACGAAGGAAGATTTCATCTCCGACAACCCGTATCCGGTCCTGTACGACCAGCCCGCTGCAGTATTCCGGTCAGGCAACTTCCTGACGAATTACGTCTCGGTCTCGCAGCGGCGTGGATCCACCAACCTCAGCAGCTCGTTCCAGAACACGAAGGATCAGGGCGTTCTGGCGCAGCTCAACGGCTACCGGCGCCAGAACTTCCGAGTCAACGCGGATCAGGCCCTCACAGAGGACATCGACCTTGGCGTCGGCGCCTTCTACGGTCGCAGCGTGGCGGACCAGGGGGAAGACACCGGCCTGTTCTTCGGCATGCGCTTCCTCGAGCCGAACGTCAGACTCGATTCGATTCCGACCACCGGGCCATTCGCCGGCCAGTACAACCCGGCCATCAAGCAGCCGCCCCTCTCGGGCAACGTCTCGAACCCGCTTTACGTGCTGCAGCAGCGCCAGGTGGAGAACGCTCGCGACCGATTCACTGGTACATTCAAGGCGCAGTACCGCACCACGAACTGGCTGACGTGGGACGGCAACTTCGGCTATGACGAGTCGGGCCAGACCTACCGGTTCTTCACGCCCCTCGGCTTCGCGAATTCCTCTGGTTCGCAGGGCAAGGGTGGTTTGTTTCAGAAGAACAACAGCGATCGGTCCTACAACATCGGTGTGAACGGCACGGCCGTGGGTACATGGAAGGCCATTCGCAACACGACGAAGGCCGCCTTCCTGTACGAAGACCAGACGAACGCATTCGTGAGCATCAGCGCGTCGGCCCTTACCGTGCCGAAGGTGCCGGAGTTCTCGGCCGCTTCGACCGATCCCTCGAATCCGATCTCACCGGGCTCGCGGACTGAGACGATTCGCGCGCGGGACGAGTTCCTCGTCACCACGTTCGAGATCAAGGATCGCTACATCCTCGACGGCCTCATTCGTCACGACGAATCATCGCTGTTCGGCGCCGACGCGCGGTCTGCTCTCTATCACCGCGTCTCGGCGGCATATCGCGTCACGCAGGACTTCCATCTTCCGCTGTTCGACGAGCTGAAGCTGCGCATCTCGAACGGCACGGCAGGCCTGCGCCCGCCATTCAGCGCACAGTACGAGGTGCTGGCGGTTACCGGCGGCGTTCCCGAGAAGATCACGCTGGGCAATCGCGATCTGCGTCCGGCGTTCTCGCGCGAGACCGAGATGGGCTTCGACGCGAGCATGTTCAAGAACGTCTCGTTGGAGTACAGCTACTCCAAGAAGCGGACGACCGACGAGATCATCAAGGTGCCGCTCTCTGCGGCCACCGGATATCAGACGCAGTGGAGAAACGCGGGAACGCTCTCCGGCTACTCGCACGAAGCAGCGCTCGGCATCGTGCTGCTCGCCAAGTCCGACAAGTTCTGGCGTGTGAACGTCACGGCGGATCGCACTCGCCAGCGCATCGACGATTTGAGCGTCGGCGCGTTCCTGGTTGGTCCGTCGGATGCGACCACGAATACCCAGATCTTCCGTATCGCCGCGGGCGAGCCGTTCGGTGTGATCTACGGTTCAAAGTGGGTCAAGACGACGGACCAGCTCAGCGAGACCATCAAAGCCGGCAAACTCGGGGGCGCGGTTACGGACTATACGCTGAACGAAGAAGGCTTCTATGTACGGACAGCCGACTTCCACACGAAGGCCGAGGTGCCGCTCAAGGCGTGGACCTGCCTTGACGACGCGTGCAAGACGTCCAAGGCCGTTGTACAGATCGGCGACGTGAACCCCGACTTCAACATGGGATTCAGTTCGAATGCCACATGGAAGACGCTGTCGCTCAATGGCACGGTGACGTGGGTGCGCGGCGGAAACATCTACAACTACACCCGCCAGTGGCCGTTCAACGAGCTGCGTGATGCGGTCATCGACCAGAGCAGCAAGCCCAGTGCTGGCGCATGCCCGGCGCTGGCCGTGGACGCGACATGCCCCTACAAGACCGGCAAGAAGTCCACGCAGTACTACAGCGCGTTCTACAACAACTTCGATCCCAACGACTACTTCGTCGAAGACGGCAGCTACTGGCGTCTGCGCGAGCTGTCGGTGAACTGGCAGCTTCCGGTCAACCTCGTGTCGCACCTTCCGGGCAGCACGGTTCACTCGGCACGCCTGGGCATCGTTGGCCGTAACCTGTGGACGAAGACGAACTATTCCGGCTACGATCCCGACGTCACCGGCCCGGGTGGCGGCAATCCGTTCTCGTATCGCGTGGACTACTTCACGTATCCCGCGTATCGCACGTTCACGGCCATGCTGGAATTCGGTTTCTAAACCCCACCCATTCGAGGACATCGATTCCGATGAAGAACATGCGAAGCCTTCGAGGGTTCGGGGCAGCCGCGCTGGTGGCGTTTGCCGGCTGCAACAGCCTTGATGTGCAAAATCCGAATGAGCCGGACCGCGTCCGCGCACTCGCCGATCCTAATGCCATCGAGGCTGTTGGATCGGGCGCGCTGCGGACCTTTTTCAACGCGTACACCAGCCTCCGCGGCGCCGGTGTTTTGAGCACGCAGGCCCGGTCGTATTCATCGTCGTGGAACAACGGCAACCTGAACTTCTACTCGAGCGTCGACAACCCGACGTCGCCGCCCGATCAGTGGACGCGCCTCAACACTCCGCGGTCGTGGCAGAACGATGCCGCCGCGGCTGCACGAACGAGCATCGATGCGTTCTGGGGCGGAGGCATCGACGAGAACGGAATCCAGCGCGGCGGCTTCTATAACGCCCTCTCGTCGGCGAACGACGCGTTGATCGCGATTCGCAAGAACGGCGTCGTGATCCGCACGGCGTCCGACACGAAACGGTCGGAGACGGTGGCGCTCATGATGCAGGGTGCCTCGCTGATGATGCTCGCGCTCCAGTACGACAAGGCTTACATCGTCGACGAGAACACCGATCTGAACGCGATCGCGTACGCAAACCGCGCCGTGGTGCGCGATTCCGCTGTATCAAAGCTCTCGCAGGCGGCGACGCTCGCGTCCGCGAATACGTTCACGACCCCGACCTCGTGGGCGAACGGCATTGCCTACACGAACGTCCAGATCGCGCAGCTTTCGAACACACTGGCGGCGATGACGCTTGCCTTCTGGCCGCGCGACAACTCCGAGATCGCCAAGGTGGACTGGGCCAAGGTGGCCTCCTTCGCCTCGAAAGGCATTTCTACCGGCGCACGCTTCGACTTCATGTTCGTGCAGGATGGCTACAACGCCTGGATCAGCGAGTTGATGAACTGGTTCGAGGAAATCGACACGGGTCGCATGAGCACGCGTGTCGCACATCTGCTCGATCCGTCCACGCAGGTCGATCCGTGGCCGCTCTCCGGCAATCCGAAGCCGAATTCGCCCGACAAACGCTTTGGAGACGGAAGTTTCGGTAACGCGGACGACGTGGATGCATACGGGACCTACCCCAAGACCGCGAAAGGTGGGACGGACTATGCGTGGTCCGGTGTAGCCGGGTTCCGGCCATCGCGCGGATCATATCATCAGTCGAACATGGCGCAGATCCGTTACGACTATTCCGGCAATCAGGACCCGAACGGCCAGTACGGCGGCTACGGACCGGCGCCGGTGATCAACGCCACCGTGAACGACCTGCTGTGGGCGGAAGCGCTGCTCCGTCAGGGCGCGGCGAACATGGCGTCCGCGGTTGCCCTCATCGACAAGACGCGCGTTGGACGCGGTGGTCTGGCGAGCTCGGCGGCAAATGCCGGGCTGGGTGCAGATGCCGATGGCCCCTGCATGGCGAATGGGCTCCAGGCGAAGGACGGCAAGGCGTGCTCGCTATGGGCCATGCTGCTCTACGAGAAGGAGGTCGAAGAGCCGGGTCTCGGACCGGTGCCATTCTGGGAACAGCGGCGCCTTCCCGTCATCGTCGGTGGCGGTTGGGCAGGAGACAACAGCCTGAAGCGTGTGATCGCCGGGCTCTTGCCCGGGACGCCGCGTGAGATGCCGGTGACGTACAAGGAGCTCGGCGTAAAGGGTGAAGCGATCTATACCTGGGGCGGTGCGACACCGAATTCCCCGGCTCCGTAATCGAGGGTGACATTGCACGACGGAGGGGCTGGGAAGCAACTTCCCAGCCCCTCCTTTTTCTTTGCCTCACCAATTCTCGAGGGCGCATACATGACTCGTCACCTTGGCACATCGCTGATCATCTCGCTGCTCGGCGTCGCGGCATGCGCGGGAAAGTCCGCCACAACGGTGCCCGGCGTCGCTGGAAGTTGGAACGGCAGCTTCCGTCAGTCCCAGACGGCCGCATCGTCCGTGATCGGACCGGCGACGGCGCCCAAGTCCGCCGCTTACGGGTCAATCACGTTGACGCCCGCGGAAGGCAGGCCCGGATACTTCAAGGTGGAACTATCCGCGAGCGCTCCTGTCGACCCCAACACGCAGCTCGCCTGGGCCATTTTCTCGGGGCCGTGTGGCTCGCCGGGCCCCTCCGTTGCGGGCATCAATGAGTTCCCGGCCCTCGAGATCAGCAGTGGCGGAGGGAACGTCCGCACTGTCATGGGGCTCTCACTCGATCCGCACGGCTCATATCACGCCAATGTGTATTGGTCATCGAGAGCGTCCGACGTGAGCAACGTGATGATGTGCGCGAACCTCACGCCATGACGGCGATGGATCGGTAGGTCAGCAGGTCGGAAAATCGTGGCCTCGTCCACCTTGGGAGGGCGCACAGATGACACGTCAATTCCAGGCGCTTGCGATGGCATTGGTGCTCTTCGCCGCCGCGTGCGCAGGCAGATCCGGGACGGCGGGACTGAGCGCGACCGTCGGCGGTTGGAGCGGCAGTTTCCGACAGGACCGTCGAGCGGTGGATTACGGATCCATCTCGCTGGCCCCAGTAGAGGGCCGACAGGGATATTTCCGCGTGGAGCTTGCCGCGACCGCCCCAGCGGATCTGAGCACTCAGATCGCTTGGGCCATCGCGTCCGGACCGTGCGGCAGTTCCGGTCCCGCAGTGGCGGGGATCAAGGAATTCCCGCCGATCGAGCTCACACCTGGCGGTGCCTTCTACAGCGGCGTGATGGCGCTCTCAATGGAGCCGAAAGGTTCCTATCGTGCGGACATATACTGGACCTCGAAGGCCTCGAACGGCACCAACGCCCAGATGTTGTGTGCGAATTTGACACAGTAGGACAGTGAGGGTAGGGCGGAGCGCAACTGCGTGCGGCCATAAACGCATGTGTTCGCAGGCGGCCCGGGCTGTCGTGGCCTCCGAATTGCCCCGTTCAGTGCGAGGCCTCCCAACTCCGGGTCGGCCGGGCTGGAGACGTGGGGGCGCGAGTCAGTGCACACTGCCGAGTCAGATCTGCCACCCATCCTCGTGGTGGACGACAATCATGACAACGCCGAGATCATTCGGCAGTACCTCGAGACCCGCGGATATCCCATCACCGTCGCACATGACGGCGACGAGGCGCTCGCGCTCTTCGAGACCGTGCGCCCCGCCATCGTGCTGCTCGACGTGATGATGCCCGGCCGCGATGGCTGGGAGGTCTGCCGGCTCATGAAGCAGCACCCCGTGCTTGGCCGTACCGTGCGCGTCATCATGGTGACGGCGCTCGACGCATGGGAGGACAAACGCGAAGCGCTGCAGCTCGGCGCGGACGACTACGTGGAGAAGCCCTTTGACCTTCCGACCCTGGCTAAAAAGGTCGAGCGCAACCTGGAGCAGCTGCGCGTCGCGTCGTAGCGCGCTCGCGCGCGGAGCCGATCGGAACGCGTGAGCGAATCGATCCTCCTGACGGATTCCACCGACCCGGCCATCGCCGCGGGCGTTGCACTGCTCGAGGGGTGGCGCGTGGTGGTCCGCGCCGTCGCGGAGCTGCCGGCCGCTTCCGCCGAGACGAATGTCCGCGCGGTGCTGATCACGACGAGCGATCCCGTCGCGCTTCGGCTCGCCGCCGAATCGGCGCGCGCACGCTCGACAGCCGTCATCGTGGGTTGCACCGACGAGGTCGCGCGCCGCAGGGCCATCGAGCTGCGCGCGGAGGAATGGGTGCTGCTCCCCGCGACGCCGCAGGAGATCGCGGCGCGCACATGGGCCGCCGTCGCCCGAAAGAGCATGAATGGCTCGATGGCAAACGAGAAGGCGGAGAAGGCGGAGTACGAGCAGATGCTGCACGACGCGCTCACCGGACTGCCGACGTTGCCGGTGGTCATCGAGCGGTCGCGGCAGCTCTTCAAGGAACGCGGCGAGCTGGTGGTGCTGTACCTCAACTTCGTGCGCTACTCGAAGATCGAGGAGATCTACGGGTGGGAGAAGCTCGACGCCGTGCTCGAGACGACCGCCAGCGCCGTGCGCGATTTTCTCGACGACGACGACCTCCGCGCGTCGCGCTTGATGGTCAGCTTCAGCAACGACGACGACTTCATCTTCTTCCACGTGCCCGCGAGAGGTGTCGCCGCGGCCACGGACGCGGAGATCACAGAGATGGTGACGCGGCTCCAGCGTCACGTCGCCGGCCAGATCGAAGCCGTGCACGGCGAGGACGTGGCCGCGCTGTTCGACATCTATGTCGGCCGGGCGCACCTCTACTACAATCCGAAGATCCGGCTGGAACGCGTCATCTACCGAGGGATTCGCGAGGCACAGAACGCGTCGAGGTCACTCGAGGAGCGCGAACGAGCGCGTCGCGTGAGCGACCTCAAAGCCGCCATCCGCGACCGGGCCGTGTACGTCGAGTATCACCCGATCGTCGTGTCCACCTCGCGCGAGATCTTCGGCTACGAGGCGCTCGCGCGCGGCACCATGCGGAGCCTGCGCAGCCCGGAGGTGATGTTCGACGTTGCAGCGGAGGCGGACCTCATCTGGGAGTTGAGCCGACTCTGTCGCGACCGGGCACTCGAGGGCATGGGAACGCGTCTCGAGGCCGGCCAACTCCTCTTCCTGAACGTCGACCCGCACGATTTCAGCGATCCGGCATTCACGGAGAAGGGCGTGACCGATCCGTCGCGGGTGGTCATCGAGATCACGGAGCGGACCGCGATCAAGGATTATCCCAAGTTCCGCGAGCGACTCAAGGCCTTCCGCGAGCAAGGGTTCCGCTTCGCCGTGGACGACGCCGGGAGCGGCTACGCCGGACTCGGCTCGATCGCCAACCTCGAGCCGGACTTCATCAAGCTCGACATCTCGCTCATCACCGGCATCGACACGAACTTCATCAAGCAGAACCTCGTGCAGACGATGGTCCGTTTCGCCGACGACCATGGCGCGATGGTGATCGCGGAAGGTGTGGAACGGGCGGAGGAGTTCCAGGCGGTGCAGGAGCTCGGCGTGCATCTCGTGCAGGGATTCTTCCTCCATCGTCCGCAGCCGGCGTCGTCGCCGCTCGTGCACCTCGAGACGGTGGCCCGCTAGGCGATCAGCTCGCGCACGAGCGCATACGAGCGCTCGGCCGCGCCGAGTCCGCGCCGCACGACCGTCTGTGCCGCAGCCCCCGCGCGTTCCCGCTCCGCCGGCGATCCAAGCCATGTCTCGAGGGCGGACACCAGCTCGTCCGCGTCGCTCACACTCACTGCAGCGTCATCGTCGAGCAGCAGCCGTGCATCGCGGCTCGCGGCATGTCGCGGACCGAAGAGCACCGGTGCGCCGAATGCCGCGGGTTCGAGCACGGAGTGCAGTCCAGCGGAATGAAATCCGCCACCGACGAATGCGACGTCGGCGAGCGCATACAAGTCGCCGAGCACGCCCACGCGGTCCACCACGATGACGTCGGCGGCGTCGGTATCGGGTGCGCCGAGACGCGCCGCCCGAAACCCGGCGGCATCGGCCCACGCGTCGATGGGATCGAGATGTGACACGGACGGTTCATGTGGTGCGATGATGAGCCGGGCCTCTCCGGGCCGCGTCCATCGCTCCCAGGCGGCGAGCAACACCGATTCGTCAGCGGGCCACGTTGACCCGGCAACCAGTGTCGGGCGCTCGCTCGCCAATGCGGCGAGCAAAGGCCCCTCGCGATCGAGGCGTTGCGCGCGCGCCCAGACCTGATCGAAACGCGTGTCGCCGGTGACGGTCACGCGCGATGCAGGAACGCCGAGGGAGACGAGCCGGTCGGCGTCCTCGGCGCTCACGGCGCCGACGCGGTCGAGCCAGCCGTATGCGTCGCGCAAGAGCGCCGCGGCGAGTCCCTTCCGACGCGTCGAATTGCGTGCGAGCGTCGCGCTGATGAGACCGAGCCGCGTTCCGCGCGTGGCTGCCTCGCGAGCCAGCGTTGGCCACACATCGAGCTTGCTGAAGACCAATGCGCGCGGCGACAGCGCGGCGAGCGCCCGCCGCATGGACGGTGTCGAGTCGAACGGCAGCGCGTCCTGAAAGTCCACCGGCAAGCCCGCCGCAAACTCGCGGGCGCTCGGCGAAAACCAGGTATAGGCAAGTTGCAGAGAGGGATGCCGCTCGCGCATCAGGTCGAGCACCGGCTTCGCCTGAAGACCTTCCCCCACACTCGGTGCGTGCACCCAGAGCAGATCGCGCGCCGTGTCGCGCGCGAAGGCGTCATATCGGTCGAGCAGACCGTGGCGCGCCGCCAGGCTGTCGAGAACTTTGTTCCGCCCTTCAGGGGCAATCCGCGACAACACGCCGGCGAAGCGCGCGGCCCCCTCGTATGCGACGCGCAGTGCGCCGTTCACGGCGCGTGCCGAAGAAGGATCAGGGCGACGCCTTGGCTTTTGCTTTGGCCAACTGCGTGTTGATCGCGAGACGGAAGGTGTCCAGCGGATAGGCGCCGAGGATCTTCTGGTCGCCCACGAAGAACGTTGGCGTGGATTGCACGCCCGCCTGCCGGCTGCGGTCGATGTCCGCGTCGATCAGCGGCACGGTGGCATGCGTCGCCATGCACGCGCGCCAGCTTTTCGCGTCCACGCCCGCGGCCGTTGCGAGCGAATCCAGTTTTGGCATTGGATCCTTCTCGCTCGCCCACGACTGCTGCGTGATGAACAGCGATTCGTGCAGCGCCCAGAACTTTCCCTGGACCGACGCGCACATGGCGGCCTCGGATGCCACACGCGCATTCGGATGCAGCGACGGAATCGGATAATTGAGGTAGGCGAGCCGTACCTTGCCGGTCTTCACGAATTCGCTGTCGATGCCGGCATACGTATCGTCGTGCCATCGCTTGCAATAGGGGCACTGGAAGTCGCTGATCTCCACGAGCCAGATGGGCGCCGATTCCGCGCCGCGAATTCTTCCCTTGTCCGCGCGCGCGCTCACCGAATCCGTGAGGCCGGACAATCCGGTTGCGCCGCGGGCCGGCGCGACCTCACCGGAGGCCGTTTGGCGGGAGGTGGCTGGCTCGGAGCGCGTGCAGGCAGCGCTCACCAGCGCGATGCAGGCGACTATGACGATGAACGGAGAGCGCGGCATGGTCGGGTGGATTTCAGGTTGAACGAAACCGATGAAACCTAACAGCCGTTCCTATCTGGGGGCGAGGCACCAGGGCGGCGCTTGCGCCGCTGCTCACCCCGGCGTTTCCTACGGTGTGCCTGAATCCACGATGCCCGCATGACGTTCGGTCTGGCGGTACGCGCGTTGCTCGCGATGTCGCTCGCTCTCACCCAAGGCGCGCCGCCGATTCCTCCCCCGCGCGGCCTCGTGAACGATTTCGCCGGCGTGCTCACCCCGGAGGCGTCGGCGCGGATCGAGCGCATTGCGCAGAGCGTTCGCGACCGCACCGGCGGCGAGATGGCCGTCGTGACGATGCGCGACATCGGGGACCGTGCGCCCAGCGACGTGGCGCTTCGCATCGGGCGCGAATGGAAGGTGGGTGCCATGGCGCCCATCGGCGATCGGAAGCGCAATGCGGGAGTCGTGATCCTGGTCGTCCCGAAGGAGACGTCCTCGGACGGCCACGGCCACTGCCGGATCGAGACGGGGCAGGGCGCCGAAGGCTTCATCACGGATGCCACATCGGGCGACATCTGCCGCGCGGCGACCGACGCATTCAAGCGGCGTGACTACAGCGGCGGCGTCGAGCTCATCGCGTTCTATGTGGCGCAGCGCTTCGCGCAGGAGTTCAAGGTCTCCCTGGATTCGGGGTCGCAGGCTCCGGTGGTCCGCGCGCCGCCGCGCCAGACGCGCCAGCGCGGCGGCGGTGGAATCAATCCGTTCACGCTTCTCGTCATCCTGTTCGTCGTGCTCTCACTGTTGGGAGGACGGAGGCGCGGCTGCATTCCGATCTTCATTCCGTTCGGCGGATTCGGCGGCGGCGGTGGCGGGTGGAGCAGCGGTGGATTCGGAGGCGGCGGTGGATTCGGCGGCTTCGGTGGTGGCGGAGGATTCAGCGGCGGTGGCGGCGGCTCTGACTGGTGACCACATGGCAACAATGACACTCGATGAGCTCGTGAAGCAACTGCACGCGGCATATGGACAGAATCTCGTGTCCGTGGTGTTGTACGGTTCTGCGGCCGCCGGCGAGCACGTGGCAAAGAAGTCGGACTACAACGTGCTCGTGCTGCTGAACCGTGTGGATGCCACGCATCTCGCCGCGGCATCGTCGGTCGCGCGCGCCTGGCGCGAGAGCGGCAACCCGCCGCCCATGACGATGACGGTCGACGAGTGGCGGCACTCCGCGGACGTCTTCCCGATGGAGTACGCGGACATCCTCGAGCGGCACCGTGTGCTTCATGGTGCGCCTCCATTCGAGGGCATCTCCGTTTCGAACGACGACCTGCGCCTTCAGCTCGAGTCGCAGGTGATGGGCAAGCTGTTGCAGCTCAGGCAGGGTGCGCTGCTGGCCGGCACCGACACAAAACGACAGATCGAGCTCATCGAGGCGAGCTTCAGCACCATCATGGTGCTGTTTCGCGCCGTGCTTCGCTTGAACGGAGAGAAGCCGCCGGTCGACAACGCGGCGCTCTCGGACGCCGCGGGCCGCCTCGTTGGATTCGACGCTGCGCCGTTCGTGCGCATGGCACGCCACCATCGGGGAGACGCCCGCATCCCGGACGGCGACGCATCCGTCATCTTCTCGCACTATCTTGCCGGCGTCGAGCGGCTCGACGCGTATCTCGACACCTTCACACGTGAGGAACGGTCACCATGAAACGTTGGCTTGCGCTCATCCTGCCCTTCGCTCTCGCGGGGTGCGGATACAATACGATCCAATCGCTCGACGAGCAGGCGAGCGCGGCACAGGGACAGATCGAGGTCCAACTGCAGCGGCGCGCGGATCTGGTTCCAAGTCTGGTGAACACCGTCAAGGGAATGGCGAATCAGGAGCTCGCCGTCTTCGGCGAAGTCGCCCGGGCACGCGGTGGACTGCTCGGTGCAATTCAGACCAAGGATCCCGAGCAGATGGCAAACGCGAGCGCCACGTTCAACGGCGCGCTGGGTCGGCTCCTCGCGGTCTCGGAAGCCTATCCGCAGCTCAAGAGCGATCAGGGCTTTCTGCGCCTTCAGGACGAGCTGGCGGGCACGGAGAACCGCATCGCCGTCGCGCGGACGGACTACAACTCCGCCGTGCAGCAATACAATTCATACATCCGTCGATTCCCCGCGGTTCTCACGGCCAAGATGACGGGTGCGCACGAGCGGAAGTACTTCCAGGTGACGAACGCCGCGAATCGCGAGCCGCCGCCGGTGAACTTCGGTCCGCCGCCGAAGTCCTGAGTCCGGAAAGAACGGCAGCGGGTGAGTGGTCTTGTTGCAAAGAACGGGGACTACTTGAATGAGCCACAGAGGCCACAGAGAGCACAGAGCTACGACGTAAGAGTCTCTGTGCTCTCTGTGCGCTCTGTGGTAAATGTTTTCAAGCGTCCCGCGGAAAGAGGAGGCATCTCCCTTATGGACCTTTAAGAAAGGCAGCGAGAGAGTTGTCTTGTTGCAACGAACACGAACTACTTGAATGAGCCACAGAGGCCACAGAGAGCACAGAGCTACGACGTAAGAGTCTCTATGCTCTCTGTGTGCTCTGTGGCAAATGTTTTCAAGCGTCCCGCGGAAAGAGTGCGTCTCCCTTGTGCACCTTCCACCCCTCGGCGTCCAGATCTTTCAGGTGGTGGAATCGTTGATCGAGCACCGCGCCCGGTCCGCCGATCTGATCCCATAGCGCCTGGGCCCGCTCCGGCATGAATGGCGCGAGAAGCACGGCCTGCCGGGCGAGTTGCCGCATCAATGACGTGAGGACGGCATCGAGGGCCTCGTCGTCCCCCTTCTTCGCGAGCACCCATGGCGCGGCCGACTGCACGAACTCGTTGCCGCGCGTCACACAGGCCATGGCGTGCCGCAGCGCCTCGTGCAGCAGATAGCCGCGCGAGCCATCCATCGCCGCGTGATACCTCGCGATATCCTCGGCGTCGGCAGCGTCGGCGGCGTCCGGCACCCCGTGCGGAACCGTACCCGCGCGGTACTTCTCGACCATCGCGATGACCCGACTTGCCAGGTTGCCCCACGCGTTGGCCAGATCCGCCTCGTACCGCTCGTCGAAACGCTCCCAGGTAAAGCTGCCGTCGCCGTCGAACGGAACCTCGCGCAGCAGAAAATACCGCAGCGCGTCGGCGCCATGCCGCGCGATGGCTTCATCGACGTCGAGTCGGACGCCCGCGGACTTGCTGAAGCGCTCGCCGCTGAAGAGAACGAACCCGTGACCCCACACCCGAGCGGGCAACGGCAGCTCCGCGGCCTCGAGCATCGCCGGCCAGATGATGGTATGAAAGCGGGTGATGTCCTTCCCCACGATGTGTAACTGCGCCGGCCAGACTGCCGGACCGCGCTGCTCCGGAAATCCCGTCGCCGTGAGGTAGTTCGGCAGCGCTTCGAACCACACGTACGTGGTCTGCTGCTCTCCCGAGCTGAGCGGCTTGGGAAAAGGAATGCCCCACGCGAGTCGCGAGCGGCTTGCCGAGACGTCCTCGAGCCCGCGATCGATGAGTGCCAGCATCTCGTTCCTGCGGCTCTCGGGCTGAAGAAACTGTGGATTCCCGCTGAGCAGCCGGCGAAGAAAGTCCGTGTAGCGGCTCAGGCGGAAGAACCAGTTGCGCTCCTCTACCCATTCCAGCGTGCGGGTCGGGTGAAGCACGCATTTTCCATCGGCGATCTCGGCGTCCTGCTTGAACGCCTCGCACCCGACGCAGTACCACCCCTCGTACGCCTTCTCGTAGAAGTCGTCCGGGTTGCGATCGAGAATGCGCGTGATGAGTGCCTGCACGCCCCTGCGATGCATCGCGTCCGTCGTGCGAACGAACTGGTCGTAGGAGATGCCGAGCCGTTGCCACATGGCAGAGAAGCGATCGGCAAGCCGGTCCACGAGCGCTTGTGGAGCGATGCCCTCCTGTGCGGCGGTCTGTTCGACCTTTTGCCCGTGCTCATCCATCCCGATGAGGAAGTGGACGTCGTCGCCACGAAGGCGATGATACCGGGCAATCGCATCCGCACCGATCTTCTCGTACGCATGACCGATGTGGGGATCACCGTTGGCATAGTCGATCGCCGTGGTGAGAAAAAAACGAGTCAATTACGCTCCACCGGGGACGCTTCCGTCCCCTCCAGTGTTGGCGTCGCCAGGCGCGCCGCCGGGCCGATTTCGCCTGCCGCCACGACGGCCGCGGCGGCGCTGGACGCGACGCTCGGAGCCAGGCGCGGGCGCGTCGACATCCTTGTCAGCCTTTGCCGCTGGCCGAGACTCTCGCCGTGTTGGCACGACAGGCGCTTCTTCGGCGAAGACTTCTCCCTCGCTCTCTTCAACCTCGATGGGCCGAGACGGAGCGGCGACGGTCTCTCGCGCCGCAGCGGCCAGAGTGGCCGCCAGCAGATCACCAGCCGCCGACATTTCACCGAGCAAATCGGAGAGCGCGATGGTGCGAACGTCGCCGCCATCGACCGCACGCACCGTTACCCGCTCGCGAAAGATGTCGTTGGCCACGACCTTCTCCTCGCCGCGAGCCGTCAGCACGCTCTTCCCCTCCTTCGGATACTTCCGGCGGCTGTGCACGTAGAATTCGTGCTCGTAACGCAGGCAACACATCAGGCGGCCGCACGCGCCGGAGATCTGAGAGGGATTGAGCGACAGCCGCTGATCCTTCGCGACGCCGAGGTTCACGGGTCGAAGCTCCGGCAGCCAGGACGCAGAGCAGTACTGCCGGCCGCATCGCCCGATGCCGTCGAGCCGCTTGGCCTCGTCGCGCACACCGATCTGCTTCAACTCGATGCGCGTGCGGAACATCGACGCCAGCTCCCGCACGAGCGTGCGAAAATCCACGCGCTTCTCGGCCGTGAAGTAGAACGTGAGCTTCTTCCGGTCCCACTGCCACTCGGCGTCCGTCACCTTCATCACGAGCGCGTTCGCCCGTACGCGGTCCATGGCTTTTCGGCGGGCGTCGTCGTCGCTTGCCCGGATCTCGGTGTGACGGCGCACTTCCTCGCTGCTGGCCAGCCGCCGTACGACGCGTGCAGGCGGAGCGCCGAACAGGCCGTGCGGCACCTTGGCGGAGCGTTGCTCGGCTTCCGCACCTACGGCGTGCACGTGACCGAGATCTTCCCCGCGGTCCGCGTCCACGACCACCGGCGCGCGGTGCGCGGGCGGCTCATCGGACTCCCAGAGGAAAAACTCCTTTCGATTGCCCTTGAACGCGATCTCGACGAGATGGGGCACGGCTACTCCGCGTACTGCCCTATCCGCAAGAACTTCTCGCGGCGCCGCCGTACCAGCTTGTCGGGCTTGAGCCGGCGCAGCTCGTCAAGCTGCCGCACCAGCGTTTCCTGAACGCTCGCGGCCGTCGTTGCGTGATCTGCATGCGCGCCACCCGCCGGTTCAGGAATGATCTCATCGATGACCTTGAGCTCGAGGAGATCCGGCGCCGTGATGCGAAGCGCGGTGGCCGCCTTCTCACGCATCTCGGGGCTCTTGCCGTCCTTCCAGAGGATCGCGGCGCATCCCTCAACCGTAATCACGGAATAGACCGAGTTCTCGAGCATGTTGACGCGGTCGGCGACGCCGAGCGCAAGCGCGCCCCCCGAGCCGCCCTCGCCAATGACCGTCGCGATGATCGGCGTCTCGAGGCGGCTCATCTCGAAGAGATTTCGCGCGATGGCTTCGCTCTGCCCGCGCTCTTCCGCGCCCAGACCGGCCCAGGCGCCCGGCGTGTCGATGAAGGTGATCACCGGAACGTGAAATTTTTCCGCCAGCTTCATGAGGCGGAGCGCCTTCCGATATCCCTCGGGGTGCGCCATGCCGAAGTTGCGCCGGAGATTTTCCTTCGTGTCGCGCCCCCGCTCGTGACCGATGACCATCACGGTCTCTCCGTCGAGTCGCGCCCATCCACCCATGATGGCGGCGTCCTCGCGGAACGCGCGGTCGCCGTGCAGCTCGATGAAATCGGTGAAGCACAGGCGAAGATAGTCGTCGGTGAGCGGACGCTTGTTGCTCCGCGCCACCTGCACGCGCTGAAGCGGCGTGAGGCTCCGATAGATGTCGGTCCGCAGCTCGACGAGCTTCTTCTCCAGCGGCGCGATCTCGTCGGTGACGTTCAGCGACTGTTCGCCCGCCAGCTTCTTCAGCTCGTCGATCTGCCGTTCCAGCTCGTAGATCGGCTTCTCGAACTCCATGGTCGCAGTCGCCATCCGGGTCAGCTCCCGCGCACGAGGCGGACGCGCTCGTCGCCGAGCAGAGCCCGCAAGTCTGTCAGCGCGGCCTGTGTCGCCGCCAGTCTCAGCGAACGCGACCGGAGCCGCGATCGCGCTCCATTGCCATCACTCCACGCCAGCTCCAGCGGCGGCGCACCGGAGTGCGACGTCGCATGCGCATCGATCACGGCGCGCACGTCGGCCATCGCGTCCGGCGACAACGACTCGCCCGCCGCCAATTCGATCGACACCGACACCTGACCGTTCAGCCGCAACTCCGCAAACGGCGTCACGGACTCCACGATGAAGGTCGGCGCCTCCGCCTCCTGATCGCGCTTCGAGTAGCCGCCCTTCATCAGGACGGGGACGTCCACGCGAACACGATCCGCCAGGAGTCCCCAGGCCTCCGGGAACACCAGGACCTCGGAAGATCCCGAAAAATCCTCCACTGTCAACCGCGCGAACTCCGCGCCTGACCGCTTGCTCACCTGCCGCTTGACGGCGGTCACGACCACTCCGAGCTGCATCGGCTCGCCTGTCCATGCGCCGAGCGCGCTCACGGTATGCGTGGCGAAGAGCTCGCACTCCATCCGGTAGGGCTCGAGCGGATGCCCGCTGATATAGAAGCCGAGGATCTCCTTCTCCCGCGTCAGCCGCTCCGACTCGGCCATGGGTGCCACGTTCGGAAGGACGCGCGCCGCGTGGGTTCCCGACGCGTCCGCGTCGGTTGGCCCGCCGAACAGCGATCCCTGACCCATCGCCTGCTCCTGCTGCTTCAGCGACGACTCCTGCATGGCGACGTCGAGCGCATGCCAGTACTGCGCGCGGTGGCCGCCGAGTCCATCCAGCGCACCCGCGGAGATCAACGCCTCGAAGACGCGGCGGTTGCAGCGCGTGAGATCCACGCGCTCCGTGAAATCGAAGAAATCGCTGAACGGTTTCTCACGTTTCGCGGCGAGAATCGATTCGATCGCCCCGCGGCCCACGTTGCGAATGGCGCCGAGGCCGAAGCGGATGCGCTTCTCGTCGAGCACCGTGAACTTGTAGTTGGACTCGTTGACGTCGGGCGGAAGCACCTCGATGCCCAACTCACGCGCTTCGTTGATGAACTTCACCACCGAGTCCGTATCCCCGATGCTGCTCGACAGAATCGCGGCGAGAAAGTCGGCGGGGTAATACGCCTTGAGCCAGGCCGTGTGGAACGACACCACCGAGTACGCCACCGAGTGCGACTTGTTGAAACCGTAGCGGCCGAACGTCTCGATCTGGCCAGCCAGCTCCTCGATGATCTTCCGATCGTAGCCGCGGGCAATGGACTTCTCGACGAACTTCCCGAGCTCGAGCTTGATGAGGTCGGCGTCCTTCTTTCCCACCGCCTTGCGCAGCACGTCCGCTTCCGCCAGCGAGATGCCGGCAAGCGTCTGCGCGAGGCGCATCACCTGCTCCTGGTAGGTGATGACGCCGTACGTGGGCTCGAGGATCGGCTCGAGCTCGGGAAGGGCATAGCTGACAGGCTCCTCTCCCCGCTTGCGTCGCTGATACACCTTGTGCATGCCGGCGTCGAGCGGACCGGGCCGCATCAGTGCGTTGCTCGCTACCAGATCGTTGAACCGGTCGCACCGCATGGAGCGCAGCATGTCGGTCGCGAGCGCCGACTCGAACTGGAACACGCCGGTCGTGCGTCCCGCGCGCAGCATCCGGTACACGACCGGATCTTCCATGTCCACGGCGTTGAGATCGGGCCGCGTTGCCGTGCGCGCCTGGATGTTGTCCAGCGCATCGCGGATGACCGTGAGCGTGGTGAGGCCCAGGAAGTCCATCTTGAGCATGCCTGCCTTCTCGAGGCAGTTCATGTCGTACTGCGTCACGACGACATTCTCATCGGCGCCCGCACCCGCACCCTTGCTCGAGACGGTGGCGATCGGCACATAATCGTCGAGCGGGCCCGGCGCGATCACCACTCCAGCCGCATGCACGCCGGTGTGCCGCGACAACCCTTCCAGCGCAATGGCGTAGTCGAGCAACTGCGTATAACGCTCGTCGTTCTTGTAGTGCCTGGCTATTTCCGGCACGTCCTTCACCGCTTCCTTCACCGTCAGCGAATAGGCGGGACCATTCGGAATCAGCTTCGCCAGCGCGTCGGTCTCCGCCGGCGTGAACCCGAGTGTACGGCCGACGTCCTTGATGGCGGCGCGTGACTTCATAGTTCCGAACGTCACGATCTGGCCGACGGACTCGCGTCCGTACTTCTGCCGCACGTACTCGATCACCTCGCCGCGACGCTCGAAGCAGAAGTCCACGTCGATGTCGGGCATCGAGACGCGCTCCGGATTCAGGAAGCGCTCGAACAGCAGGTCGTACTTGAGCGGACACACGTCGGTGATCCGGAGCGAGTACGCCACGATGGAGCCCGCCGCGGAGCCGCGCCCGGGACCCACGGGAATGTCGAGATCCCGCGCCGCGCGGATGAAGTCGTAGACGATCAGGAAGTAGCCGGCGTAGCCGGTCTTCGTGATCACGCCGAGCTCATATTCAAGCCGCTCCTTGACCTCCGGCGGCAGCTCGGCGCCGTACCGCTCCTTCGCGCCAGCGGTGGCAAGCCGTACGAGCAGCTCGTTTTCCGTTTCCACCCCGGCGGGGAGTGGAAACGAGGGCACATAGTATTTCTTCTCGAAGGCGAAGCCCGCCTCGTCCGCGATTCTCAGCGTGTTCTCGAGGACGTCGGCGCGATCCGGGAATCTCTCGGCAATCTGGGGAGCGCTCTTGAAGTAGAGTCCTCGATCGTAGCGCATCCGCTGCTGATCGGAGCGGTCCTTGCCGAGCCCGATGCAGAGCAGCACGTCATGCGCATCGTGGTCGTCCTCGCGCAGGAAATGCGCGTCGTTCGTCGCGATCACGGGGAGGCTGAGCTCCCTGGCGAGAGCGAACACGTGCTCGTTGTGTTTCGACTGCCCCTCGGAGTCGTGCGCCTGCACCTCGAGGTAGTACCGGTCGCGGAACACGCCGGCATACCACTCCGCGGCCTCGCGCGCGCCGGCCTCGTTGCCCGCGTCGAAATTGACCGCGATCTCGCCCGCCAGGCACGCCGAGCTCACGATAAGGCCTTCCGCATGTCTCGCGAGCAGCTCCCGGTCCACGCGAGGCTTGGAGTAGAACCCCTCGGTGTACGCGAGCGACGACAGCTTCACGAGGTTGCGGTAGCCGACCAGGTCGCGCGCAAGCAGCACCAGGTGGAAATACGGCTTCGCGCCCGGCGACGGCCGGCTCCGTGCCCGCCGATCACCCGGGGCGACATACGCCTCCATGCCGATGATCGGCTTCAGTCCCTTCTTCTTCGCCTTCTCCTGGAAGTCCCACGCCGCGTGGAGATTCCCGTGATCCGTGATGGCCAGCGCCGGCTGCTCGTACTCCAGCGCGCGGGCAATCAGGTCATCGATCCGGTTCGCGCCATCGAGGAGGGAATACTCCGAGTGGCAGTGAAGGTGAACGAAGGACATCTTGAAAAGGATAGCGACCGCAGCCCCTCGCGTCAAAGGCGGTCATGGGGTGTGATGACATCGGAACTAGTTGTCAGAAAAGGACTTAGGTGGGTCCGGCCAGCGTCTCGCGCGCTGGCCGCGCTGGTATTGTGCGGAGTGGCCGCATTCGCCCTCACCGCCGACGGACGCTACCTCGTGCGCGCCGGTTGGGAGGAGTCGAAGATCCTTGCGCGCCGGCGTCCGATAAGCGAATTGGTCACCGATCCGGCGACCTCCTCATCGGTACGCGAGCAGCTTCGAGTCGTGCAGGCTGCGCGATCCTTCGCCCACGATTCACTCGCCCTCTCGACCGGCCAAAGCTTCACGACCTTCAGCCGTCTCGACCGCGACACGTTGGTCCTCGTGCTGTCGGGAGCATACCGCGACCGCCTGAAGCCCCATACCTGGTGGTTCCCGGTCGTGGGGCGGGTGCCGTACAAGGGCTACTTCGATTTCGACGAAGCCCGCAGTCAGGCACGGCAACTCATCGCCCACGGATTCGACGCCAGGCTCGGCGCCGCCAGCGCCTTCAGCACGCTCGGATGGTTCAACGATCCTGTGCTGCCAACCACTCTCCGTGCCGATTCGCTGACGGTGGCCAACACGGTCATCCACGAGCTCACGCACAACACCTTTTACGCGCCCGGCAACGCGGTGTTCAACGAGAGCTTCGCCAACTTCGTCGGGTCACGCGGGGCAGAGCGGTTCTTCCGGTCGAGAGGCCAGCTCGGAGCGGCAGACGAAACCTCCGCGCGCTGGCAGGACGACAAGATCCTCGGCCGATTCTGGCAGGCGTTGTATGCGACCGTGGACTCGGTGTTCAATGCGCATCCCGGCGATCAACCCGAGCGAGTTGCACAACGCATCGTGCTTCGCGACTCCATTTACAAGGTGGCGCTCGAAAGGCTGAAGCATGAGGTTGCGCCGCAGCTTCATACGATCAGCCCGCGAGCGCTGGAGCGCGTGCGGCTCGACAACGCCGTCTTGATGTCGCGTCGGATCTACGTGACGGGTCTCGACGAGTTCGATGCGGTCCTCGATCGCGACGGGGGCGATCTGCGTCGCGCGGTGCAGGATATCATCGCCGCGGTCAAGGGACGCGAGCGCGCGCCGTTCCGGGCATTGCATTCGCTCATCGCGCACTAACCCGAGCATGCTTTCTGCGCCGGTCCCACTGTTGACTTGAGGGCAGCGAAGAAAAAATTGAACCACAGAGCACACAGAGAGCACAGAGAGGAAACAAAAAACCTGCGAATTCTCTGTGCCCTCTGTGTGCTCTGTGGTTCATTCGTCCGTCGCGTCTCTGTGGTTCTGTATCATTCTTGCGCTTCCGGATCTTTCTAGCTCGCCGACGAGACTCTCGTGACTTCGAGCAGCATGTTCGAGCATGCCCAAAGCCGCCGGTTCCGAGCGCGATCCGCTCACCAACTCCATCCTCGGCGCCGCCATCGAAGTGCATCGCCACCTCGGGCCGGGCTTGCTGGAATCGATCTACGACGCCTGTCTGGCGTGGGAGCTGCGAGCCCGCGATATCCGCATCGAGCGTCAGGTGCCGGTGCCTGTCATGTACAAGGGTCTGCAAGTCCCACTCGCCTATCGGCTCGATCTGGTTGTCGAGCAGTCGGTGATCGTGGAGGTCAAGGCCGTCGAGCGCCTGCACCCACTCGTCGATGCCCAGGTACTCACGTATCTCAGGCTGATGGGGATGCGGACCGCACTGATTCTCAACTTCAATGTGGGGCTGCTGCGGGATGGAGTGCGGAGACTGGTCCTCTAAAAGTGAAAAGAGAGAGAGCTGGCGAAGGCGCGAGTAAAGAAACGTTACGAACGAACTTCCAATAAACCACAGAGAACACAGAGCACACAGAGCACTGCGGCATCAAGGAAGAACTCTGTGCGCTCTGTGTCCTCTGTGGTCTATCGGGCTTGTGATCATTCTTTCATCAGTTGAACGGAAGTAGTCGCACATCGATCTCTTCGCCGCGGCGCTCTACACGCGCGCCATACCACGCACGGTCGGGAAACCGCTGGCGAAGCACGCCATTGCGCGCTCCAAAATCTCGCGCGAATACCACGTCGCCATCCAGAACGCCCGATGCGTCAACGCGCTCGAACAGCATCAACTCCGCGAGGCTGGCTCCGTTGCCGCGCAACGTCTCGAGCTCGCGACCACACTCGGCATCGGGGGCGCGCGCCTGAACGAGCGCGATTTGCTCAGCGGGCGGAAGATTCAACGGCATCGCCTCCACATCCGCGACCACAGCGCGCGCCACGACCTCGAGCTGCTGACCGGAGCGCGGATCGGGCATGATCTCGGCCTCGGCAATCGAGTGGATGAGCGTACATGCGTCGGCGTGCGACACGAGCTGCTCCGCCGCAAGCGGCCGCATGCCGAGCGCACCCAGCCGCGCGGTGAGCCGGCCGTGCAACCCCTCCTGCACGAACACGACGGCGTGATGGATCTGCGCATCGCCGATCGCGCGCAAGATCGCTGGACCCACTGCGTGCATCCTGTACAACGACGCAAGTTGACGCACGCCGTACAACTGAAACTCCCGTATGGGCGCCGCCCAGGAGACGAGTAGCCACACGGGGACCAGCAGTGCCGCGGCGATCCGCGTCCTCAGAGTACCGAGGCGGCTCATGAGGGTCATCGGAAATCGCGCCGTGTAGAGCACGAACACGGGAGCGAGCACAAAGAGAAATCGCGGGCCGACGAAGTAGTTCTCGGACCAGTAGCACGCGTACCCGAGGAGAAGGGCGGCCGCGAACCCGACGAGAAGCAGGTCCCATCTGGTGGCGCCTCGCAGTAGCCAGAGCCCGCCGGCAACGAGAGCCATGGCAGGTACCGGCCATGCAAAGAGGCCGACGTCGAGCTTCATCAGGTACGCGGACGCCATGTACAGTGCACGCCGTGGCGTGTGCTCGAAGCCGAGCGGTGTCATATGGAAGCCGGGACGATGCTCCGGCCCGTTGAGAACGTCATACGCAAACGTGAAGGCGCTGCCGACCGTGGCGTGATTCGCATAGAGCAGGAGCGCCACCGGAATCGACATCGCCGCAAGCTCGACGAGCGGCGAGCGCCGGAGTGCCGGTCGAACAACGACTTCGCGAAGCTGAAACAGGCCGATGCACGCCGCGGCAACCGCCGCGTCAAATGGCCGGATGGTTGCGGCGGCACCGAGGGAAAGACCGATCGCGGCAGCGGCGACGGCTCGCTGCCGTCCGGTGCCGGCTCCGCTCCATCGCGCGAGCGAGGCGAGCGCAATCCACACGAGAGCAAGAGCTCCCACGTGGTTCATCTCGCTCCCCGCCATCATCAGCACCCACGGACACACGGCGAAGAGCAGGGCCGCGATGCGTGCCACACGTTCGTCGGTTGTGTGACTGAGGAAATCGTAGAAGGCCAGCGCCGCCACACCCGCCAGCAACGGATTCACCAGCCACGCCGCGTGCGCAATGGCCCCCGCGGCGAGAAGTAGCGGACCGCCGATGGGGAACTGCGCGAACCATCGGCCGTTTACCGTGAGCGTCTCGACCGTGGAGAAGAACTCGGGATGCAGCTCCGCCCGTGCGCTGAGGTGTCCCGATGCGAGCAGCATCGCCTGCCAGCGCTGCGCGAACTCGTCGCCGACGACAGCGTGCAGGCCGAACAACCACCATCCCGTCGCGAGAGCGAGCCCCGTGGTCAGCAGTGCGACGAGCAGCGCAAATGTTCGTCGGGACGGTAGGAACAGGAGTCGATCCGCGGCCGCGAGGAATTGCTGCGTTGCCTCCGTCGCCAGACATGCTACGGCGATCGCCGCGGCTGGAACGATAACCGCCCAGGCCAACCATTGCCGCACCGCTGTGGACCACCATGGCAAACCCGTACCGGTGGTCACGAGATTCGCCGTCGGAATCACGGCGAGCAGCGTGAGCGCGGCGGCGAAGAGTTTGAGCGGAAGCGAGGAGTCTGACGCTTTCAGCCGCTTCTCCTTACGAAGTGCCGCCGAAGCGTCCCCGCATCAATGCGCGGAGGTCGATTTCGGGAGCTGTCGCCGCAGGCGCGGGAACCGCCGCCTCGGTGTCCTCCACGACGACGCGTTGCATCGTCGCGCGGACGCCGCGGTCGAGAAAGCGCGAGAGCTGATCGAAGGAGTAATCCGCGCTGCGCTTCGAGCCGTACACCTGCATCGGATAGACGACCGCCAACTCGTCCTTGGCGCGCGTGAGCGCCACGTACATGAGACGACGCTCTTCCTCGAGCTCGTCCGGATCCTCGATCGAGCGCGATGCCGGAAACCATCCGTCAACCGCCCAGATGACGAAGACCGCCTTCCACTCCTTGCCTTTCGCCGAGTGCACCGTGCTGAGGACGAGCGTGTCGTTTTCCGATTCCGAGCCGCCGGCCAGGTCCTGGGTGCCGGAGGGCGGATCGAGGGCGAGAGCGGCCAGGAACGTGGTGCGCGAGGGATATCCGGTCGCGATGGTGCGGAGTTGATCGAGATCGGCCAATCGCGCTTCGGGACGATCGTACTTCTCAGTGAGAATGGCGTCGTAGAGTGCGCGCACTGCGGTGATGTCGCTCGCGACCTTCGCGCCGCCGCTTGCGTCGGCCGCGCCGATTCCGCGAAGCTGCCGCAACAGATGCGCGAGCGACCGGTGCGCCTCCCGTGCCTTTGGCGGCGTCAGCAGGTGCGTAAAAGCGTCCGGGTCCCATGAGCGCTCCTGCATTGCGGCCATCATCGTGCGTGCCGTGGAATCGCCGATTCCGGGGAGGAGCATGAGGATGCGATACCAGCTCACCTCGTCGCGCGGATTCTCGCTCACACGAAGAAAGGCGAGGACGTCCTTCACGTGCGCCGCCTCGAGGAACTTGAGCCCGCCCCATTTCTCGAAGGGGATCTTGCGGTTGGCGAGCTCGATCTCGAGGTCGGCGGACATGTACCCCGCGCGGAAGAGCACGGCCATGTCGTGCAGCGGCACGCCTGACTCGTAAAGCTGAAGCACGCGGTCGGCGACGAAGCGTGTCTGTTGCGCCTCGTCCTTTGCCGTCACGAGCCAGGGACGCTCGCCCCCTTCGCGCTTGGTGAACAGGTCCTTCGTGTAGCGCTCCTCCGCGCGCGAGATGACCACGTTGGACAGATCCAGGATCGGCTGTGTCGACCGATAGTTTTGCGCGAGCGTGATCATCGTGGCGCCGGGAAAGTGGCGCGGAAAATCGAGGATGTTGCGGAAATGCGCGCCGCGGAACGCGTAGATGCTCTGCGCGTCGTCGCCAACGACGGTGAGCTTGCGATGTGCGGTGCACATCCCGCGGAGAATGCGTGCCTGGAGGAGGTTCGTGTCCTGGTACTCGTCCACGAGCACGTGATCGTAGAGTCCCGCAATGCGCGCTTGAAGCGAAGGCGACGCCTCGAGCATCAGCGCCCAGAAGAGCAGCAGATCGTCGTAGTCGACGAGATTGCGCTCCTGCTTTCGCAGCGTGTAATCGGCGAAGAGTGCGGTGATCTGCTCCTGGTACTCGAGGAACTGCGGCGTGTCGCGATGGAGCAGCTCGTCGAGCGGCAGCTCGGTGTTGATGTGCCGCGAGTAGAGCCAGTGCAGCGTTTCCGTCTTGGGAAAGCGCTTGTTCGATTTCGCCAGGCCGAGGGCGCCGCGGCCGAGCTGCATGAGGTCCTGTGCGTCGCCCTGGTCCATGATGGTGAAGTCCGCCGGAAGTCCCGCCGCCGCGCCGAATTGCCGGAGCAGGCGGTGCCCGACGGAGTGGAACGTTCCGCCATGCACGCGGGCGCTGGCCGAGCCCACCAGCCGCTCCGCGCGCGCCAGCATCTCCGCGGCGGCTCGGCGCGTGAAGGTCAGGAGGAGAATTCGGTCGGCGGCGACGCCCCGCTCGATGAGGCCGGCAACGCGATGGATCAGCGTGCGCGTTTTGCCCGTGCCCGCTCCGGCGATGACGAGGAGTGGCGCGTCGCCGAAGGTGACGGCGCGGGCCTGGTCGGGGTTGAGCGCCGCGGTGAGGTCCCGATCGCCGGGATGGGGAACTGCCCGATCTCGTGGTCTATACAGTCGCGGCTCGTCGGCCATGACACATAGTATAGGGTGATGACCGAACGTCTGCCGAAGCCTCCCGATGCGGGTGTTGCGTGTGACGGGTTGACCGGTGGGGCGTCTTGAGACGGTTTCCAGAGCGGACAGAAGGGCCGAACGCACGATTCAGGCGGACGAATTGCCTGCATTGGCGAGTGGTTTGCAGCACGAGCCGTGACTCCAGTCACGGACACGAGAGCAGTGATGAGATATGGTCGTCGTCCTCGACGGCCCTTAGCGCCGATAGGGTGTTGGGATGGGTGGGTCACTTGACCACCCTTTCCTGGCGCCGTATCTTCGGTCGATTGCGCGTCGAAGGCACGAAGTGTCTGCGGTTGAGGGGCCGGGTGGTTTCCCTCGTTGGTCCGCCGAGTGAGGCGCTTCTGTGTGAATGACTCCGCCGATGTGGGCGGTGTGGGACCAGGCGGGAATTCAGTGTCCGTAGTTCCAGTTTCGTAGTTGTATGTCCACGCACCATTCCTCAGGGGGAAGAATGCAAAAGGTTTCTCGTTCGCTACTGCTCGCCGGTGTGCTGGCGTTCGGTACGCTCGTGGCGGCCTGCGGCGACAAGGTAGAAGTCGCTGCACCCGTTCCCGCGCAGACCGGCGTATTCAGCGTCACGGTATCGCCGTCCAACGCGACCATCAATGTCGGCGCGACGATTCAGCTTGCTGTTTCGGTCACCGCCGATGCCACCACGGACAAGTCCGTGACGTGGAGCTCCAGCAGTCCCGCCGTTGCCACGGTCGATGCGGCCGGCAAAGTGACGGGTGTTACCGCCGGAACCGTGACCGTTACGGCCACGTCCAAGGCGGATGCCTCGAAGGCGAGCGCCGCGGCCATCACGGTGCAGGCGGTCTCGACGCCGATCACGGTGCCGCCGTCGATCGCGATCAACAGCGTCACGACGTCCGCGAGTGGCATTTCAGTCCCGGTGAACCTCAGCAACGTCGCTGGCCAGATCGACATCACGGTCAACACGTCGGGCGGCGGTCTCATCGAGGTGTTCCTCTCGGCGAGCTGCAGCACGAACACGATCAGCGCATCTGACGGTGCCGCGGTTGCGTCGCAGACGGCGACGTCCGCGCAGGCCGGCTCGATCACGCTGAGCGTGAACACGGCGCAGTTGACCTCGGCGAACGTTCCGCGTTTCCCGAACGGCAACTACTGCGTCAAGGCGCGTCTGACCAATGGCGCCACGGTGGTTGTTGCGACGAACACCGTTCCGCTGACGCTGAACAACCTCAACGTCTTCAAGGCGACGCAGTCGTTCGCTTCGCAGACGGGCGGTCCGACCACGGCGGTCAGCTCGATCAACGGTCTGAACTACAACCAGGGCACGCTGACGGTGACGATCACTCCGGTGATCTTCACGAGCTCCACGCAGGCGGCACTGATCTCCGGCTACTTCACGCGGAACGGTGAGCAGAACTCCGTGGCGCCGCCAACGGGCAACGCTGCATTCACGAACGTTGCGGTGACCAGCGGCACGGCCACCATCGCAATGACCGATACCGGCTCGTCCGCCGGCGTCCGGTCGATCTTCGCATATCAGTCGCTGCCTGCTGGCGACACGCTGTACATCACGTCCATCACGGACGCGTCGGGCAACCCGATCACCGTTACCCCGACGCCTGGCTTCCCGGCGTTCTCGGTCATCGGTGTGCAGGGCGTTCGCATCGACAACGATGCGCCGACCCTTGCCGCGGCGTACGCGGTCACCGCTCCGAACGGCTACATCGGTGCGGCCTATTCGTTCGCGAGTGGCATCACCGCTCCGGCATCGTCCGACGTGAAGGCTGGCGTCGCCGGCGTCGGTGGCGTGACCACCACGTGGTATGTTGGTGCGGCTGGTGCGGCGGCGTTCGCGCCGGCCACCTCGTGCTCCACGACCGGCCTGACGGCCGCCGCGGTCGGCACGGACCTCGCCAACACGACGGCTACCAATGCCGATCAGGCGAAGGTCGTCGTCTCTGATGCGCTGGGCAACAAGATCTGCACGAACGTCGCGAGCACCTTCGCGGGCGGCCTGTTCGGTGTCGACAAGATTCCGCCTTCGGTCGTGTTCTCGACCAGCAACAACGGCGCGTCTGACCTGACGGGCTACAACGTGTCGAAGAACTGGAGCTTCATCTACAACGACACGATCTCCGGCTTCAACCCGGCGCTGCCGCTCAAGGGCACGCTGACGCGCAACTTCTTCACCGCAGGCTCGGGTGCAGCGGTTGATTGCGTCATCGGTACCTATGCCGCCACGCCGAAGACCTGCGCGGCTGCCGCGTTCGGACCGACCTCCACGTTCGGCACGCCGCCGACCGCTGGTGGATCGATCGAGTTCACGAACGGCACAGCAGTGGTTGGCTACTACCTGATGAGCGCATTCGCAGTGGATCAGGCTAGCAACGTGAGCCCGACGATCACGCGTCAGGCTGCGTTCGACAACGTTGCTCCGGCTGTCAGCGCCTTGACGCAGTCTCCGGCTGCGGTGGCCTCGCTCGGCACCGTGACGGTCAGCGGCACGGCGACGGACAACTTCGACCTCGCATCATCGAAGGGTAACCTGCAGTATTCGCCTGCTGGCTACGTCCTCGTGACCGTTCCGTTCGCCAGTGTGGCGGGAACGTCCTTCGGTACGAAGTTCGTAGCAGCGAACATCGTGACGAGTGGCGCGGTATCGGTGGCGCTCTCGAACGTGTACCGTGGCCTCCAGGGCACGGACGCCGCCAACAATGTCCTCGCCGGTGGGTCGGCTCCTGCAGCCCAGGTTACCGTCACGGACGTTGGCACCAACACGGCGACATCAGCTCCGCTGACGATTGCTACATCGACGGCAAAGGCTGACATCCTGCTCACCAGCAACACGTTCTCCGGCACGCCGACCAGTGCGGCTCCGGCGACGACGCAGGCGTCGACCACGATCACGATCCGCGTTGGCGGTCTGGTTGCCGATCCGGCCTTCCAGAGCCAGCCGTTCGCGCAGATCGACGTCTACAAGTGCACCAACACCTCGGCGAACTGCGCGACTGGTCAGCTTGCACTCGTTGCAAACACGACGCTCGCCGCAGTAACTGATATCGGTGCCAACCGCACGTACACGTACTCCGCCGGTGGTCTGGCCCTTACGGCCACCGCGGTGAACACGTTCTTCCTCGTCGGCCGCAATGCCGCAGGGGATGCGGTCATCTCGCAGCCGATCACCGTCACCAACCCGTAATTCTGGGTTGTAGTACGGGCAGCACGTAGAACAGGAAGGCCCCGTCGAAAGACGGGGCCTTCTTGTATTCACGGCTCAAAGAACGAAAAAGCGGCGGGGACGCAGTTCTGCGTCCCCGCCGCCTTTCCCTTCTCACTCTTTCGAAGAGCTATCCTGTTTATCGCTTCTTGACCGGAATCTTGTGCGACGTGTAGAGGCTGTCGATGTAGCTCCAGCCCTTGCCCACCACGCGACGATCGATCATCGCAATCGGCGTCAGGTCCTTCCACGGGATCGTGTCCTTCTGCACTCCGATGAACGCATGGCGGCCCGTGGGGGAGAAGTACATGATCTCGTAGTTCTTGCCATCGATCAGATACCGCTCCTGCATGTAGACGTTGGGCAGCGAATCCACCCCCGGCGCCTCCTTGCCGATGACGGTGAGCAGGGAATCACGCGTGATCCCCGTGTCCACTCCCTTCACCCGCTTATCCGTACAGGCGCCGAGCAGCATCATGCCGCTGAGCGCCACGAGCGCGTGCCTTCGCCCTCTGACGAAACTGTTCATCGATGCTCCTGGTTGGTGGGGGCGAGGACGGCTTGGCGCAATGGTTGGCGGCCCGCCGATCGCTCGCACCCCCGAAATCTAGACCGACCCGACGGAGGCTGCTACCCGCTCGAGGGCGGCTGGGTCCAGTGGCGTGACGTCGAGGGAAAAGACCTCGCCGAAGGCCTCTGCCACATGAGCACGCGCCAATCGGCCCAGATTGCCCTTTGGCGGCACATCGGTGTGGACCCCAGCCTCGGCCCCTCGCTCGAGCTCAGCGGCGATTGAGGTCATCGTAACGGCATCGATGCCGCACGGCACGATGAGGTCGAACCAGTCGAGGTCGGTGGTCACGTTGAGAGCGAACCCATGCCAGGTGACCCAGTCCCGCGCATGAACGCCGATGGACGCGATCTTCCGCCCGCCAGTCCAGACGCCGGTGTAGCCGGCGCTCCGTCCCGCTTCGATCCCCATCGGCACCAAGGCGCGAATCAGCGCCTCTTCGACCTGCCTGAGATACCAGTGCAGGTCCTGCCGATGGCGCTTGAGATCGATGATCGGATAGCCGACGAGCTGCCCGGGACCATGGAAGGTGACGTCTCCTCCGCGCTCCACCTCATGGAGCTCCACGCCGCGCGCGGCGAGCAGCTCGGGAGACGCCAGCAGATGCTTCTCCTTCGACGATCGACCCAGGGTGACGACCGGCGGATGTTCGACGAGGAGCAACAAGTCCTCCTCGAACGCCCCGCTGATCCGTCCGCGAGCGGCGGCGCGCTGAAGCTCCAAGGCTTCCGCGTACGCCATGGTGCCCAGCTCGCAGACGGAAAGCCGGGGCATGTCAGGCGTGAATCATCCGTCCGAGCGAGTCGAGGGTAGCCTCGGCGATGGCCTCGGACAGCGTGGGGTGCGCGTGAATGGCGAGGTCGACTTCTTCGACGGTGAATTCGTTCGTCCGCGCGACGACGAGCTCATGGATCATCTCCGTGGCGTGCGCGCCGACGATGTGCGCGCCGAGGATCTCTCCGTATTTCGCGCCGCGGATGATCTTGACGAATCCGTCGGTCTCGCCGGACGTGCGCGCGCGGCCGTTCGCGGAGAAGGGGAACTTGCCGACCTTGTAGTCGAGCTTCTTCTCCTTGCACGCCTGCTCGGTGAGGCCCACGGAGGCCACTTCCGGATGGCAGTAGGTGGCGCCGGGAACGTTCGAGTAGTCGAATAGGTGCGCGTGCTGTCCCGCGATCGTCTCTGCCGCGATGATGCCCTCGCGCTCGCCCTTGTGCGCGAGCATCGGCGGGCCGGCGACGTCGCCGATGGCATAGATGCCCTTGACGCTGGTCTCCATCTTCTCGCCGATGCGGATGAAACCGCGCTCCGTGAGCTGGATGCCCTGCTCCTTGAGCCCGATGTCCTCGACGTTGGGCGCGCGTCCAGCCGCGACGAGCACGATGTCGGCCTTGAGCTCCTTCTTCTCGCCTGCGGACTCGACCGTCATGGAGACGGAGTCCTTTCCGACCTTCACGTTGGAGATCTTTGCGCCGGTAAGCACGTCGATCTTTCGCTTCTTGAAGGCACGCTCGACTTCCTTCGAGCAGTCGGTGTCCTCGACGGGGAGGATGTTCGGCAACACCTCGAGGAGAGAAACCTGCGAGCCGAACGCCGCGAAGACGTCGGCAAACTCGCAGCCCACCGCGCCTGCGCCGACGATGATGACGGACTTCGGCGCCTTCTCGAGGACAAGTGCCTCGTCGGACGAGATTACGGTCTTGCCATTCAGCTCGAGGCCGACCTGCGGAAGGCCCTTTACGCGCGAGCCGGTAGAGATGACGACGGCCTTCTTCGCATCGTACTTTTCTTCTTTTCCTTCCGCAGTCTTCACCGACACCGTGTTCTTGCCGGTCAGCTTGGCCGTCCCCTTGATCCACGTGATCTTGTTCTTCTTGAAGAGGAACTCGACGCCCTTGGAATTCTGGGTGCTGACGCCGCGCGAGCGCTTCATGGCGACGCCGAAGTCGAGCTTCGCCTCGCCCACGTCCACGCCGAAGTCCTTCGCCTTCTTCACCTTCTCGGCGAGCGATGCCGCCTCGAGAAGGGCCTTGGCCGGAATGCAGCCCCAGAGGACGCACGTGCCGCCGAGGCCTTCGCGCTCCACGACGGCGGTGTTGAGCCCCAACTGCGCGGCGCGGATGGCGCCGACATACCCGGCGGGACCGCCGCCGAGGAAGATGACATCGAATGAAGACATGGCGGAGAAAATGTTAGAGCGATCGAGCGGTCATGTGTCTCAGTACACGAGCATCAGCGGGTTTTCAACCAGGCGCCCCAGCGTCTGGAGGAATTTCGCGCCGACGGCGCCGTCGATGACGCGGTGATCGCAGCTCATGGTGACGCGGACACGATTGCGAATGACGGTCTCTCCCTTCACGACCACGAGCTTTTCCTCGCTCCGGCCGATGGCGATGATGCCGGCCTCGGGCGGATTGATGATGGCGGTGAACTGGTCGATGCCGAACATGCCGAGGTTGCTCACGGAGAACGTCGAGCCGGTGAACTCCTCCGGCTTGAGCTTCCGTTCGCGCGCGCGCTTCGCGAGCTCCTTGGCGTCCCTCGAGATCTCGCTCAGGCGCTTGCCGTCGGCGTCCCAGATGACAGGGACGATGAGTCCATCGTCCGTCGCCACTGCCATGCCGAGGTGCACGCGGTTGAAGTAGCGGATGTGATCGCCACCCCAGTGCGCGTTGACCTCCGGATGCTGCGACAGGGCGACGGCGATTGCCTTGAGCAGAACGTCGTTCACCGAGACCTTGAACTCCGGTCCCATCTCGGTCATGGCCGCGCGCATCTCCATTACGCGCGTGAGGTCGAACTCCGCGGTGAGATAGAAGGTCGGAATGGGTCCGATGGACTCGGCAAGCCGCTTGGCGATGACCTTGCGAATGTTGGTGAGCGGAACGTCGGTGAAGTCGCCCTCGGCCTTCAGTGCGCTCGGCTGACGGGTTTGCGCGGCGGGAGCTGCGGTCGCCGCCGCTTCGATGTCCCGTTTGATGATCCGACCGTTTGGCCCGGATCCTTGCACGGAACCGAGATCGAGTCCGCGCTCCGTAGCCATGCGCCGCGCGAGCGGTGACGATCGCGTCGGTCCGGAGGGTGCCGCGGGTGTCGGTGGCGCCGCAGGCGTCGGCTTGGCGGGAGCGGCAGGAGCAACAGGTGCTTGAGGCGCCGGGGCCGGCGGAGGCGCTGACGGTGCGGGCGGAGCCGAGGGTGCCGGAGCGGCGGACGGAGCTGGTGCCGCCGCGGCGGGTGCTGATGCACTCGCGACGAGCGAATCGATGTTCTCGTCCGCCGCCGCGATTACGCCAACGAGCGTACCGACCGGCACCGAATCGCCCTCGTTGACGAGCCGCTTGCGAAGCACCCCGTCGCCGCGTGCGACGAGCTCCATGATGGCCTTGTCCGTCTCGACTTCGCCGAGCGGCTCGCCACTCTTTACGGCGTCGCCCTCGTTCTTGAGCCACTTGACCAGCTTTCCCTCCTCCATCGTGGGGGAAAGCGCTTCCATGAAGACTTTGGTTGCCATGGTGTGATTCGGCTCAGTCGAGATACATGACTTTACGGACGGCCGCGATTGTCTTCGGCAGGTCCGGTTTCGCGGCCTTCTCGAGGCTCTTGGTGTACGGCATCGGGACGTCTGCCTGATGGACGCGGATTACCGGCGCATCGAGGCTGTCGAAGCACTCGCGCTGGATATGGTCCACGACCTGTGCGCCGACGCCGCAGACCTCCCATCCTTCCTCGAGCACGACCGCCCGGTTCGTCTTGCGCACGGACGTGGTGATGGCCTCGACGTCCATCGGCCTGATGGTTCGCAGGTCAACGACGTCAATGGCGATTCCATCCTTCGCGAGCTGATCGGCCGCCTGCATGGCCACGAGCACCATCTTGCCGTGCGTGATGATGGAGCAGGCGTCGCCCTCGCGCTTCAGGTCCGCCTTGCCGAGCGGAATGATGTACTCCTCGTCGGGGACGTCGCCCTTGGTGTTGTAGAGCATCTCGCCCTCGAGGAAGCACACCGGGTTGTCGTCGCGGATGGCGCTCTTGAGCAGGCCCTTGGCATCGTACGGCGTGCCCGGCGCGACGACCTTCAGTCCGGGGATGTGCGCGAGCCAGGACTCCCATGCCTGCGAATGCTGCGCGGAGAGCTGGAGCGCCGCGCCGTTCGGACCGCGGAAGACGATAGGGATCTTGTACTGGCCGCCGGACATGTAGAGCATCTTGGCCGCGGCATTCACGACCTGGTCGAGCGCGAGAAGCGCGAAGTTCCAGGTCATGAACTCGATGACGGGACGCAGGCCGACCATCGCGGCGCCGACGCCCACGCCGGCAAATCCGAGCTCGGTGATGGGCGTGTCCACGACACGCATCTCGCCGAACTCCTGAAGGAAGCCCTTGGAGACCTTGTACGCGCCATTGTAGACGCCGACTTCCTCGCCCATGAGGAAGACGCGGTCGTCGCGCTGCATCTCCTCGCGGATGGCGGCGCCGAGGGCATCTCTGTATGTGACTACAGGCATACGGTAGGACGGTAGGACGGTAGGTCGGTAGGCCGGAGAACAAGAGCCAGAACAGTCATCGTTTTCAGGTGGTGGTATCGACGTAAACGTCCTCGTACAACGCCTCGAGGGGCAGCTCGGGGGAGGCGTCGGCGAAATCCCAGGCGTCCTGCACGACGGCCTTGATGTCCGCGTCCATCTTCTGCAACTGCTCTTCGTTGAGCGTGCCGTCTTTTTCCATCTTCGCGCGCAGGAGCGAGATGGGATCGCGCTTCATGTACTCCTCGAGCTCGGCCTTGGTGCGATAGGTGCCGCTCACGGCGTCGGACATCGAGTGCCCCATGAAGCGGTAGGTGCGAACCTCGAGCAGCGTGGGCTGCTGTTCCTTGCGGGCGCGCTCCACGGCTTCGCCGACGGCCTGGCGCACGGCGAAGATGTCCTGCCCGTCGCACTGCTGGCGCGCCATGTTGTACGCCGCACCGCGCTCGTAGATGTCATGAATGGCCGACGCGCGCTCGAGCGACGTGCCCATGCCGTAGCGGTTGTTCTCGATGATGAACACGCACGGCAGCTTCCAGAGGGCGGCCATGTTGAGCGCCTCGTGGAATGCGCCGGTGTTCACGACGGACTCGCCCATGAAGCACACGATGACCTGGTCGCCGCCGCGGTACTTGATGGCGAATCCGACACCGGTGGCGAGCGGCACGTGGCCGCCGACGATGCCGTGTCCGCCCAGGAAGTTGGTGTTCTGGTCGAACAGGTGCATCGAGCCGCCCTTGCCGCGCGAGCACCCATCCTGACGCCCGAACAGCTCGGCCATGACCGAGCGGGACGAGATGCCGCGGGCAAGCGCCTGGCCGTGATCGCGATACGTGGTAATGATGTAGTCGTCGGCGCGGAGCATGCTCAGCGTGCCAGTGCTCACCGCCTCCTGGCCGATGTACAGGTGGCAGAACCCGCCGATCTTGCCGAGCGCGTACGCCTCGGCAACGCGCTCCTCGAAGCGGCGCTGGAGGAGCATGGAGTGCAGCAGCTCCGCGTCGTTGGCGGAGGATTTTGTTTCAGCGTCGGACTTTTTCTTCGAGACCATAACGGACGGTGAATGGCGAACGGTTAAGACTGCACTGGCCTAAACGCCGGCGGCCTGGACCTGCTCCCAGGCGTGATAGCTGGAGCGCACCAGCGGGCCGCTCTCGACGTGCCGGAATCCCAACTCCATGCCGATCTCGCGGAACTGGCGGAACTCGTCAGGCGTGACGTAACGATCGAGCGCGATGTGGCCGTCGGACGGCCGGAGGTACTGGCCAAGGGTGAGGATGTCGACGTCCACCTTGCGGAGGTCCTTCATGACCTCCACGACTTCCTCGTTCGTCTCGCCCATGCCGAGGATGATTCCGGTCTTGGTCGGGATGTGCGGCGCAAGGCGCTTGGACGTGGTGAAGATGTTCATCACGCGCTCGTAGCGTCCGCCGGGCCGGCAGCGCTTGTAAAGGCGCGGGACGGTTTCCGTGTTGTGGTTGTAGATGTCGGGCTCCGCCTCGAGCACTTCGCGAATCGACGCCTCGCGCCCCTGGAAGTCGGGAACGAGCACTTCGACGGAGGTCTCCGGACTCCGCAGCTTGATCTGGCGGATGGTCTCTGCGAAGGCCCAGGCGCCGAAGTCGGGGAGGTCGTCGCGATCCACCGAGGTAAGGACCACGTGCTGGAGCGCCATCGTCGCCGCGGCCTCCGCGACGCGGTCCGGCTCGGATGGGTCGAACTTGGGCGGACGTCCATGCGCGACGGCGCAGTAGGCACAATTGCGCGTGCAGACGTCGCCCAGGATCATGAACGTGGCGGTGCCATGCTCCCAGCACTCGCCGACATTGGGACAATGGGCCTCCTCACAGACGGTGTGGAGGTCGAGGTCGCGCATGAGCTGCTTCAGCCGGAGGTAGCCGGGCCCGCCGGGAGCCCTGACCTTGAGCCAGGACGGCTTCCGCTCGGGGAGCGCGGGCGCCTGGTGGCGACCCATGATCTGGTAGAGAGTTTCGCTCATGACGGCCGGTAAAGCGGTGGAATCGGTGGGGGTGAGTGCATTTCCGAACCCCGCGCCGGTGCCGCGCAACCCATTGCAGATGCGGAAGGTAGCGGGGGTGTGCGCAAGAGGAAAGTGGACGTTAACCCTCTAAAACTCACTTCGAGGGTTAGTATCCATCGAAGCGGTTGACGCCGAAGGAATCGATCGACTTCCAGGTGCGTTCCGCGACGAGGCCGGCCGCGATACGCTCGGCCGCCCATGGCGCGAAGAGGATGCCGTTTCGGGAGAAACCGGCTGCGTAAACGAGCGACGGGCACGCTGGATCGGGGCCGAGAATGGGCATTCCATCGGGCGACACAGGGCGAAGACCGGCCCAGTGCGACAACACGGGAGCGGCAACGAGTGCTGGCGCGGCACGTCGCACGACGTCGAGAAGCCACTCTCGGCCAGCGGCCGAGATGTCGCAGGCTAGCCCGGTGTTCTCGCTCGTCGCGCCGACGATCAGTGCATTGCCGCGAGGGACGAGATAGCCGCCGGCAGGAGCATATGCGACGTGGTGGAGCTCATTCGTCCCCAGACTCAACAACTGGCCCATGACGGGGCGCACAGGCAGGCGGCGTGGCAGGCCCGAGATTGCATCCGTCCAGCTTCCCGCCGCCAGCACGATCCAGGGTGCGGAATGTCGCACACTGCTGGCGCAGACGACCCGTGGCGTTTGCGAGAGCTCGATTGAAACAACCGTGTCCACGACGCGACTGACATTGGCTGCCGCCTCGACCGCGGAATTCAGGGCGGACATGAGCGCAATGGTGTCCACGGCACCGTCACGTGGATGCAGCACTGCGCCTGCATTCTGGCGAAGAGCCGGTTCGAGCGCGGCCAACTCCGAGGCGGAGAGTCGAGTGGCCGCGGGCGAACGTGCCACGAGCTCCTGGAGCACCCGATCGTCTTCCGCGAGCTCCAGAATGCCACGCCGGTCGAGCGGCACGTCCCAGCCACCGAGGTCGCGCAGCCTCTCGAGATAGCCGGGATAGAAGTCGCGCGCCGCGACGGCGTGCTCGCGGGCGGCTGAAGGCAGTCCCTCGATCGATGGCGCGAGCAACCCGGCGGCGGCGCGGGAGGCGGCACCGGGCCGCGGTACGTCGATCACGATGACGCGAAGTCCGCGATCTGCCGCGGCGAGCGCGGTCGTCAGCCCGGCGATTCCGCCGCCGATGACGACGAGATCCGCGGAGGTCATGACGGGCTTGGGGCTCGGCTCAGGATCTTGCGACGCGACCGGTCACGTCGCCAATGTGTGCGTAGCCGGCACCCGCTTGGGCGGCGCGGCGTGGAAATGATGAAACCGCCTCGTGAATCCAGCGTAGGGAACTCAGACCCGCACACAGAGACAGCACCATGCTCCGCACCATCTTCATGATCGGCTCGTCCGCGCTGGCGGGGCTCTTCGTCCTCAAGCTGGTCTTTGGCGTGATCGTCGTCGGCTTCGGCATTCTGGGCTGGCTCTTCGGCCTGGCGATCAAGGCGGTCATCTTCGGAGCGCTGGTCTATCTCGCCATCAGGATCTTCAGCCCGGACACCGCGAGAGGGCTGCGCGAGAAGTTCTCCGGCAAGCGGTACTAAGCGCGGAGCGAAAAACAGTATTAAGGACAGTACCCGGTATCCGGCACTCGGTAGTAAGGACCGGGTACCGACTACGGAGTGCCGGATACCGGATACTGGTTTTCACTACTGCGGTTGGTCAATTCCTCGACGACGGCCCACGCCAAGAGAGGCACCATGATCTCGTGGTGCCCGGTAATCTCGTAGCCCTTGCCGCTCTGCAGCGTGGGACGCTGCACGACGTTCATGCGCGGGCGGTAGTGGCGCTGCATGTCGAGATCGACCGTCGTGAAGTGCTGGGGCCGGCCCGCATTCAGGTTGCGCGCGATGGTGAGGGCCTTGAGGAACACCTCGGGCATGATCACCGCGCTGCCGAGATTGAGCACGACACCGCCGTCGTCGATCGATACGAGCGAGTGCGCCAGCCGGCGAAAGTCGCGGTGGCTCGTGTCGCCTATGGCGGCTCCGTTTGCAGCGGGATGCTGATGGATGATCTCGGCGCCGAGCGCCGCGTGGACCGTTGCGGGCACGCCGAGGGTGTACGCGGCGAGCAGGATGGAGAGCTCCGGATTTGCGAGGGCCGGCGTGCTCTCGAGCGCGGCGCCGAGTGTCTCTCCCATGCCTCGCTGATCCTTCATGCCCTGCACGAACGCCGCGTTCATTTCGCGCCCCGTCTCGTCCGCCATGCCGAACGTGCCGTGCTCGAGGCCGGCGGCGACATCCTCGGACGTCGCGCCGAAGCGTGCGACCTCGAAGTCGTGAATCGCGGCTGATCCATTCATGGCGACGTGGGTCGCCACGCCGCGGCGCATGAGATCGATGAGCACGGGTGCGAGCCCGGTCTTCACGATATGTCCGCCGAGCATGAGCACGACGCCGCGGCGCCGGCGCGCTGCTGCGGCGATGGCCGCGACCACCGCCCTGAAGTCGCGCGCGACGAGGACGTCGGGTAACGCGCTCAGAAATGCGGCGAAGGAGCGGTCGTCTCCGGGCGGATGCGCGAAATCGCCGGCGCTCACCTTGTTGTGGCGCACGGCGACGGGGACGGTTCGCACGGCCTGCAAGTCCGCCTCGGGGAAGAGGCGGGCGGGTGCGGGCGTGTCTATGGGCTGGCGGTCGCGGCCGCCGTCGCTGGTCGGTACGATGTGAGAAAGAGGTTGATGGAACCGAACGAGAGACCCGATTTCATCTGCAGCATGATGCGGTTCCTGTCGTCCGAAAGCCAGACCTCCGCCCGGCCGTTCTCGCTGAAGATGCCGGGCGTCTTGATGATGGGCTGTATGACGATGGCGTCGAACTCGCCGGCCGGCACGCTGATGCGTTCTTTGCGCAGCACACGGATGGTGACGGGATTGCGATCGGGCTTGAAGTAGCGGTTGAACGAATACGTCTCGCCGACGGCAAGCGGGATGGTGCGGATGAAGTACAGGAAGGCGGCGTCATCGAGTGGCTCGTGGACGCTCACCTCGGCGGTGTCGCCGTCCTCGATGAAGATGCCGCGCTCGGGGAAGAAGTTGTAGATGCGCTCGACGTCGCGGCGTCCTTCATTCTGGTCCTTGCGGAAGCGGAGCGAGTTGCCGGTGCGGCGGTCGATCCAGCTCTCGAACGTGTCATCGACGCGATAGAGAAACCGCACGCCACCGTGGAGCTCGAAGGTGGTGTGCCACGTGTCGCGGCCGCGGACGTCCTGAACGTCGGCGACCTCCATGAAGCCGTTGCCGACCTTGAGCTTGCCGAAGTACACGGTGTACTCCATGCGCTCGCCCACGGCGTAGGGGACGGACGCTGGTCCGTCGCGCGCCGTCTGTGCGAGGAGCGGCGTGCCGGCAAGCAACAAAAAAGGTGCGGCGGCGCGCAAGGCGTGGCGCACGAAGAGAGTCATGCCCGAGAGACGCGAACGCTCCGTCCGCGCGCTCCGCGCGCGAATCGAAAGAGGGTCATGGCATCGGCCCATGCGCGCACGCGGCTTTCACGAGCCCTGACGTCGTACCGCGGGGTGACCTCGACGGTCTCGATCCGGCGTGCATGTGCCGCCGCACGAAGCAACAGGTCCATGTTTGCGCTCCATCCGTCGGCCGTGAGGAGCGGCTCGGCACCGCGCTCCTTGATGACGTCGCGAATGACGGAGACGCGATACAGTCTCAGCGCGCCGAATGGATCGCGCACACCGTGCACGGAGACGAACGGATTGACCAGCCACTTCGCAACGCGCCGGAGCGTCCTCACCGGCTGCGGGACGACGAGTGAGTCGGCCGTTCGCTCACCGACCACGATGTCCGCGCCGCCGTCAAACCGCTTGACGAGCTCCGGAATGTTCTCGGGCTGATCGGTGAAATCCGCCTGAAGCACGATGACGGCGTCACGCCTCGGGTAGCGCGTCCGCTTGGACGCCTCGCGAAGCAGTGCATCGACTGCGCGCGCGTAACCCACGTGCGTGCCGCCGAGTACCGTCAGGGGCATCACCTTGCGGTAGGGCTCGAGCGTGTCGGCAGTGGAGTCGGTGCTGCCGTCGTCGAACACGAGCACCTCGTACTCGCGTGGCTGCTCCTGGAAGACCTTGCGCAGGCGCCAGAGCAGAAGGCCGACCGTGGCCGACTCGTTGTAGCAGGGAATGGCGAAGTAGAGCACGAAGGAAAGGTAGACGCCGCTCGCGGGGGAGACTATGGGGCGCGGTTCGGCGGCGATTAGTGTTCTATCCCAGGCCTGATAAGGGAGTTCCGATGCGTCGTCTTCATCCGCTGCTCGTGCTGGCGCTGAGCGCGTGTGCGCGTGCGCCTGGCGTGTCGTCCCCGACGCCCATGGAGGCGCCGCGAGGCGAGATCGGTGCGGCGGAGCTCCGGCGCGACCTGTTCGCGTTCGCGGCGGATTCCATGCGAGGGCGCGAGACCGGGACGGAGGACGCCGCGCGCGCTGCGCAATTTCTCACGGATCGAATCCAGCAGCTCGGTCTGGAGCCCGCGGGCGACAGCCTGTATCTGCAGCGCATCCCGCTCCAGCGCGAGCGGTTCACCGCGACATCCCGCATGGTCGTTACGGACGGAGGCCGCACGGTCGCGCTCTCCATCGGGCGCGATCTCATCCCTTTGGTGAACCTGGGTCCTGGCGTTCCGCCGGCGCGGCGCGTGGCAGATGGACCTCTCGTGTTCGCCGGGTACGGAACGACGTTGGCTACGCCGCGCCGCGACGACTTTGCGGGCCTCGATCTCGAGGACAAGGTCGTGGTAGTGGTGAACGGCGCGCCGCCGGGCGTGGACAGCGCCACGCGTGCCAATCTGGAGTCGGAGTCGACCATCAGCGAACGGCTGGCTCGGATCCTTCCGGCGCGACCAGCGGCGGTGATCGTGCTGTTCACCGAGGGCAAGCGGCAGTTCTTCGATCAACTATCCTCGGAGCTGTCGCGCACCATCACCCGGCAAAGCATCAGCGACGATGTGCCTGACTCCGAGCGTCCGCTGCCGATGATCATGCTCGGCGTGGTACGAGCGGGATCGCCGCTGTTGCCCGTGAGATGGCCTGTGGACGACCGGGCACAGGTGCTCGAGGGACGGCGATTCGCCGCCCGCGTGTTTCAGCAGCGCGTTCCAGTGAGCGGCTTCAATGTCGTTGGCGTGGTGCGCGGGAGCGACCCTGTCCTGTCGCGGACATTCGTGGCGCTGGGCGCGCACTACGATCACCTCGGCATCGTGACGCCCGTACACGACGATTCGATTGCCAATGGCGCGGACGACGATGGCTCTGGCACCGTGGCGCTACTGGCAATCGCGCGAAATCTGCAGAGTGCGGCGGTGAAGCCGAGGCGGTCGGTGTTGTTCGTGTGGCACGTGGGCGAGGAGAAGGGGCTGCTGGGGTCGGCATGGTTCGTGGATCATCCGACGGTGCCGATCGACTCGATCGTGGCGCAGCTCAACGCGGACATGATCGGCCGGAACGCGCGGACCCTGCTGTATGTCGTGGGTCCGCGCGCGGCTCCGAATGGGCAGAGCAAGCGGCTGGGTGCCATCGTGGACAGCGTGAATGCTGCGGAGCGCGAACCGTTCGCAATCAACCGCGAATGGGATTCCGCGACGCATCCGGAGCACATCTACGAGCGGAGCGACCACTACAACTATGCGCGCAAGGGGATTCCGATCGCGTTCTTCACCACGGGGCTGCACGCGGACTACCACAAGCCGAGCGACGAAGCAGACAAGATCGATTACGAGAAGCTGGCGAGGGTGGCGCGGCTGATACGGGATGTGACAGTAGTTCTTGGGAACTCGAGCAGTCGACCAGGCACAATAGGACAGTAGGACAGAGAGCTACAACGCAAATCTTTCGCGCGCAGCGGAGGCGAAGGCGGAGAACAGCTGTCGGTCCCATGGCTCTGCCGTCGCGATCATTTCCTCAGGATGCCACTGCACGCCGACGAGCCACCAGTCGTCCCCGGTCCATTCCGCGCCTTCGATGATGCCGTCGGGCGCATGTGCTGTGGCGACGAGGCCGGATCCGAGCTGCCCGACTGCCTGATGATGCACCGAGTTGACCCCGATCTCCTGCGCGTCGAGCAGCTTTGCCAGCCGCGATGACGGCGCGAGCAGAACGGTGTGCGTGCGTTGATCGCGCACGTTCTCGTGCGAGAGAGCGTCGGGCCATTCGCTCGGGATGTCCTGAACCAGCGTTCCGCCGAGCGCGACGTTGGCGATCTGGATACCCCGGCAGATGGCGAGCGTGGGCAGCTTTCGCTCACGGGCAGCGTGTACGAGCGCCATCTCGAACGCGTCGCGCTGCGAGTGAACGTCCTCCACGGTAGCGTGGCGCGCCGCTCCGTAGAGAGCGGGGTCGATGTCCTCGCCGCCGGTGAGCATCAGGCCATCCATGCCCTCGAGCATGTCGTCGGCGTCCCTGGGATCGAGCGGCGGCAGGATGTATGGCCTCATGCCGGCGGCGCGCGCTGCCTGCGTGTAGGCTTCGTTCGCGCGCACGCGAGGCACGTGGCGGATGAATTCCGTCGTCGACGTGATTGCGATGGCTGGAGGGCGCGACACGGGGTATCAGGTTGCGGGAGGAAGAGCGGCATCTGTATGCTAACACCCGAGCCAAGCCGGGATTCCGCATGTTCGAGTCGTTTCGCAAGTCACTGGAAGATCTGATGGATCGCGCGACGCCCCCCGAGGAGCGGCGCGCCGGTCTCGCGCGCATGAAGGACACGCTGGTGCACGCGCGGATGGGGCTGGATGATCTTCGCGAAGGCGTGACGCAGACGCGGCAGCGGCTTGCGGTGGAGGAGCGCGAGCTCCAGACGATGCGCAGGCGCCGCGACGCCGCGCAGGCGATCAGTGACGCGGAGACCGTGGCGCTGTCCGAGAAATACGAAGCCATTCACACGGAGCGCGCCGACATTTTGCGTCGCAAGCTCGACGCGCAGGAGGCGGAGCTTGCGCTGCTCGAGAAGGACGTCACGGAGATGACGGAGCAGTTGAAGCAAGCTGTCGCCGGAGTCGGCGGGCCAGGACGTCCGTCCATCGACGATGCCGCGCGAGCCGAGGCTGACGCGGTGCTCGACGATCGTGGAGGACTCGCGGACGAGCTGGATTCACTCGCGCGCGCCGGACGTCGCTCGGCACGCGAAGCGGAGGCGGAGCGGCAGCTCGCCGAGCTGAAGAAACGGATGGGCAAATAGCAGTCTGGTGAAGACGCGCCTCACTGTGACGGCGCTGCTGTCTGCACTCGCGCCGATGACGGGCATCGCGGCGCAGCAACGTGCTGTGCCGCAGCGGCCGCAGTTCTCGCCATCGGGGCGCGCGACGACGCAATGCGCTGGGCAGCGCATCGATTCGATCTATGTCTTCTCGGATGCGCCGACCGTCCAGCGACTGCAGCGCGTCCCGGCATTGGCGCGCATCGCGCGCGACGTTCACGTCGTCACGCGGCCCGAGCTCATTCGGCGCTATCTCCTGCTGGAGCCGGGAGCGCCATGCACCGAGATCCGGCGCGCGGAGTCCGAGCGCATCCTCCGCGCACAGCCATTCATCGCAGAGGCCGACGTGGTAGCGGTCCCGAATGATGACGGTGGCGTGGATCTCGAGGTGCGGACCACCGACGAGACGTCGATGGTGCTCGGCGGCAGCTTTCGCGCGCGAGCACCCATGGTCAGCGCGTTGCTCCTGGGCAACGCAAACATTGCCGGAGGGGGCGTCTTCGGCGCGCTGTCGTGGCGCTATGGCGAGGGGCTGCGCGACGCCGTGGCGATGCGTGTCACGGACAATCAGTTCCTCGGCCAGGTGATGGTGAGCACGGTAGAGGGCGAGCGATCGGAACGTGGTGGCCGCTGGCGGGCGGACCTGCTGCGTCCCTATTACACGGACCTGCAGCGACTCGCGTGGCGCGCGCAAGCAGGTGCCTCGACGCAATACGCGGAGCTGCGGCGGCCGGACGACTTGCGGCCGAGTGTAGTGGTGCGGCGCAATTTCTTCGACGTCGGGAGCATTGCGCGCGTGGGGGCACCCGGCCGCCTTGGGCTGTTGGGCGCGTCCGTCACCGGAGTGGACGAGCAGACCGGTGATCGCCTGACGACGGTGGACTCGGGAATCGTTTCAGATGTCGGAGCACTGCCGCGAAACTATCCTGCCCATCGCGTGGCCAGACTCAACTTGCTCGCCGGTGTTCGCTACATCCAGTTCGTGCGCCGCACGGGACTCGACGCGCTCACCGCGACCGAGGACGTCCCCCTCGGCGTGCAGATCGGTACCCTGTTTGGACGGAGCGTACGGGCTTTCGGCTCGCGCGAAGACGATTTGTTCGCGTCCGCCGATCTGTACGCCGGCAGTACCTCCGGTGTCGGCGTGCTGCGGCTACAGGCGCGCGGCGAGGCGCGTCGCGTCACCACGAGCGACAATTGGGACGGCATTCTCACGAGCGCGCGACTGTCTCACGTCCTCCAATTCTCGGCAAGCCATCAGAATCAATTTCGGCTCGAGTGGAGCGGCACCTACCGGCAGCGAACGCCAATCCAACTGTTGTTCGGCATCATCGACGGCGGAGTGCGGGGATTCGAGGATTCACCGCTCGCGGGCGGCCAGCGGCTCGTCGGTCACGTTGACGAGCGGTTCCTCATGGGGCGGCCGTTCAACCTTGCGGACGTTGGCATCGCTGCGTTCGCAGATGCGGGACGTCAGTGGGCCGGAGACGTGCCCTTCGGCGTGACGACCTCGATCAAGGGTTCCCTTGGTTTTGGACTGCTCGCCGCACTGCCGCCGAGATCGGGCCGTTTGTGGAGGGCGGATGTCGCGCTGCCGCTGGGCTCCGGCGCGAATTCGCGTTGGACGGTGTCGATCACGAACGCCGACCGGGTGGGCTTCGTCTACAGGGAACCAGGAGACGTGGCGGATGCACGCGAGCCGACGGTGCCACGGTCGGTGTTTGCATGGCCGTGAGGCGGAGCGTCGCCTCGTCAGGACTCCGCCGCCCGTTTTCGCATCATGCGGGAAATGGGTATCAAGAGCACGAGTAGCACGGCGGCGGCAACGAACAAGGAGACCGCAGTCCGCTGAAAGAGGGCGGGCATCTCGTTCAGCTTTTCGGGATCCACGTTACCACCGATGAGTCCCGCGATGAGGTTGCCGAGCGAGATGGAGGTGAACCAGACGCCCATCATCTGCCCGACGATGCGGCGCGGCGCCAGCGTCGTCATGGCACTCAGGCCAACAGGGCTCAGCGCAAGCTCGCCCCAGACCTGAAGCAGGTAGCTGCCTATGAGCCACCACATGGCAACACGCGCTCCTGTGCCGCCGGCGATCACGTGGTTGGCTGCCGCGACCATGAGCAGGAAGCCGACGCCGGCGGCAGCGAGACCGAAGGTGAACTTTGCGGGGCTCGACGGGTTGGCGTTTCGTTTTCCGAGCACGGTCCAAACCGCGGCGAACACGGGCGCAAAGACGATGACGAAGAACGGTGGCACCGACTGGAGCATGCTGGTCGGCACTTCGTGCCCCATGACGTGACGGTCGGTGAAGTCGCGGGCAAAGAGGTTCAGCGACGTCGGCGCCTGCTCGTAGGCAGACCAGAAGATCACTGAAAAAACGAAGAGCACGACGATGACGACCATGCCCTTCTTCTCGTTCGTCGTGAGTCCCGCAAACAGAAAGAGATAGATGAAGTAGAGCACGGCCGCGGTGAGGATGACATCCCGAACTTTCGTGGCGAGCGCCACCGGATTCACCGTGTACACGCCAAGCATTCCGAGCAGTACCACGACGGCGACGACAGCGCCCAGCGCAAGGGCGACGGTGCGCGCGCGCTTCTGGTCGCTCGCCGAGCCCGAGGCGGCGCTGCCGAGGGGGCCGAGTGTCGTGCCCGCGCGGATGCGGAACGTGATCAGCCCGATGAGCATCCCCAACCCGGCAGCGCCAAAGCCGAGATGCCAACCGACACGCTCGCCGAGCGGCCCACTGAAAAACGGCGCGATGAACGCGCCGAGGTTGATGCCCATGTAGAAGATCGAGAAGCCTGCGTCGCGCCGCGCGCCCCGATCGGTGTAGAGATCGCCGACGAGGGCGGAGATGTTCGGCTTGAGCAGTCCGGTTCCGATGATGATGAGAATCAGACCGAGGAAGAACATCTTCGATGAAAGGACCGCGGAGAGCGCGATGCTCAGGTGACCGAGTGCGATGAACACGCCGCCGTACCAGATGGCGCGCTGCAAACCGAGCCAGCGGTCGGCGATCCAGCCACCGGGGAGCGAGGAGAGGTATACGGACGCAGCGTAGATGCCTGTGATGGCCGACGCCGTTTCACGCGTGAGGCCGAGCCCTCCGCTCATCAGCGCAGCCGTCATGAAGAGCACGAGCAGCGGACGGATCCCGTAATACGAGAACCGCTCCCACATCTCCATGAAGAAGAGGGTCGCGAGTCCGCGCGGATGCCCGAAGAACGCGCGATCGTCCGTAATGCCCTGCAAGCCGGAAGGCGCTTCGTCGTGTGTCAGCGTTGCGGCCTGCGGCTGTGAAAAGACGTCCTTGTTCGCCATGTCGGGTTCAGTAGGTGGCTGCGGCGAGGCTCGGGGGCACGAACAGTTCCGGTGGCTTTGTCCCACCAGCCGACTTCTGTTGCTCCCAGCTCACGGTGGTCGGCGTCTGCTTGATGCACGCCGCAAAATGTCCCGGCGCCTTCTCTTCCAGAGGCGGTACAATGCCCGCGCACGCCGCATCGCGCGCCGGATGCTGGCAGCGTGGATGGAACACGCAGCCAGAGGGAGGATTGGCTGGCGAGGGTACGTCGCCGGCGAGCAGGATGCGCGAGTGCTTGAGGCCGGGCTCGGGTGCCGGCACGGCAGAGAGCAGCGCCTGCGTGTACGGCATGAGCGGTACGCTGAACACGCGCTGCACGGGCGCCATCTCGACGATGTGGCCGAGATACATCACGGCGACACGATCGGCGATATGCTCGACGACCGAGAGATCGTGCGCGATGAAGAGGTACGAGAGGCCGCGATCGCGCTGGAGATCCTGAAGGAGATTGACGACCTGCGCCTGCACGCTCACGTCGAGCGCGCTCACGGGCTCGTCGCACACGATGAAGCTGGGCTCGACGGAAAGCGCGCGCGCGATGCCGACGCGCTGCCGCTGCCCGCCTGAAAACTCGTGGGGATAGCGCGACGCGTACTCGGATCGAAGACCGACTTCCTCGAGAAGCTGTCGAACGCGTGCGTCCGCCGCGGCGCCCTCGGCAATGTGATGGATGATGAGTCCTTCGCGAACGATCGACCCGATGCTCATCCGTGGGTTGAGCGACGAAAAAGGATCCTGAAAGACGATCTGCATGCGACGTCGCAGCTTGCGCATGCGCGCGCCATCGAGCGCGAGGACGTCCTCGCCGTCGAAGGTCACGGAGCCCGACGTCGGCTCGATGAGACGCAGAATGGCGCGGCCGGTCGTGGACTTGCCGCATCCGGATTCGCCGACGAGCGCGAGCGTCTCCGCCGCACCGACGTGGAAGGACACACCGTCCACCGCGCGTACGTGACCAGTCACTCGACCGAACACGCCGCGTTTGATGGGGAAGTACCTCCTCAGATCGCGAACGGCGAGCAGCGGTGTCGTCATGCCGCGCTCGCTCCGCGCTCCGCGGCCAGCGGAGGGTGAGGATGCGCCCGACGCTCGGGCTCCTCGGCGAGATGACAGCGCGAGACATGTGCAACGTCGATCTGATAGAGCGGCGGATGTTCGCGCTCGCAACGGTCCCAGGCGTACTGGCAGCGATCCCGAAAGCGACAGCCGACTGGCCACGCCGTTGGCGGAGGCACCGTACCTGGAATGGTGGCGAGCCGCTCGGCATGACGCCCAATTCGCGGCATCGCGCCGAGCAGGCCTTCGGTGTACGGATGATGGGCCGCGGAGAAGAGGCCGGTGGTGATCGTCTCCTCCACGACTTCACCGGCGTACATCACGATGACACGCGTGCAGTGTTCCGCCACGACGCCGAGGTCGTGCGTGATGAGCAGGACGGAAGTCCCCAGACGGCGCGTGAGGTCCGCGAGCAGCTCGAGAATCTGCGCCTGAATGGTGACGTCGAGCGCCGTGGTCGGTTCGTCGGCGATCACGAGGGCCGGGTTCATCACGAGCGCCATCGCGATCACGACCCGCTGCCGCATGCCGCCCGAGAGCTGGTGCGGATATTCGTTCGCGCGCTGCTCGGGGGCAGGAATCCCGACGAGTTTGAGCATCTCCACCGCCTTGGCGGCGGCGTCCCTCTTCGACATGCCGGCGTGGATGCGCGCGACCTCCGCGATCTGATCGCCGACCGTGAAAACGGGATTGAGCGCCGTCATCGGCTCCTGAAACACCATGGAGATGCGATTGCCGCGCACGCGCTGCACTTCTCGCTCGGTCATCTCGAGGAGGTTCTTGTCCTCGAAGCGGATGGCGCTTCCTGCCTCAATGCGGCCCGGCGGCAGAATGAGCCGCAAAATGGAAAGCGCGGTAACGCTCTTGCCGCATCCCGACTCGCCCACGACACCGACGGTCTCGCCAGCGTCGACGCGCAGTGACACGCCATCTACGGCGCGCGCGACGCCCGCATCGGTGTAGAAATACGTGCGAAGACTCTCAATCTCGAGCAGCGGAGCCGTCATGTCGCCTTGATGGGTGTGTCGTCGTCCGGCGCGGCCTGAAGCTGCCGTGGGTCGAGCGCGTCCCGCAAGGCATCGCCTAGGGCGTTGCACGCGAACACGGTGACGAGGATCGCGAGACCCGGAAAGAGCGTGAGCCACCAGAGATCGCTCACGCGCTCGGAGCCGTCCTGGATGATGCTGCCCCAGCTCGCGGTCGGCGGCCGGACGCCAATGCCCAGATATGAAAGCCCCGCCTCGAGAAGAATCACGTTTCCGACGGCGAGCGCGGCCGCAATGATCGCTGGCCCGACGACGTTGGGCAGCACGTGCTGGCCGAGCACGCGCCACGCGGGTACACCGAGCGCACGCGCCGCGACGACGAAGTCCGCATCGCGCATTGCGAGCGTCTCGGCGCGCACCAGACGACTGACGGTGAACCAACCGACGCTGGCGATGAGCAGCGTGAGGGCGGATGTGCTCACCTCGCCCCAGAGCGCGATCACGACGATGAGCAGAAGAAGGGTTGGAATCGAAAACGCGGCGTCCACGAGGCGCATGAGCACGGCATCAATCGCGCCGCCAAGGTATCCCGCCACGGCGCCGATGAGCGTGCCGAATGACATGGCCAGCGCGACGGCGGTGAATGAAATCAGCAGTGAAATTCGTGCTCCATACAGGAGACGCGACAGCACGTCGCGACTGAATGGATCAGTGCCGAGCGGATGCGACCACGATGGTGCCTGACTCTGCAAGCGCGAGATGTCGAGCTGGGCGTTCGGATCAAATGGGGAGAGAATCGGCGCGAGGAGCGCGCATGTGGCGATGGTCAGCAATACACCGAGCGCAAAGGTCGCCCGGCGGTCGCGTCGGAGTCGCGAACGGATACCAGCAACGTCGGGCAGTGGCGGGACAACAGGCGGCACGTCAGCTCAACCGCACGCGTGGATCCGCCGCAGCGACCGCGAGATCTGTTAGCACGGTGGCGATCACCACCATGACGCTCATCACCAGCACGCCCGCTGTGACGAGATGATAATCGCGCGCCGCGATCGCATTCACCGTCACCAGCCCCATGCCCGGCCACGAGAACACTTTCTCGATGAACACCGTGCCCGCGGCAAAGGCGGGGAGCGACAGACCGAAGAGCGTGATCACGGGCAACAAGGCATTGCGTAGCGCGTGTCGCCGGACGGCCGAGCGCCAGCTCACGCCCTTTGCGAGCGCGGTTCGCATCCAGGCGCTCGGCAAGACGGACAGCAACGCGCCTCGTTGATACCGGGCGACAGAGGCGGCCGTGAGGAGCGTCAGCGTGATCACGGGAAGGACGAGATGCCGCAGGCGGTCTACGAGCTGCTCACGCGGCGACATGTAGTCATACAGCACCGGATCGGTGAGGCCGCCCGGAGGAAAAAGGCGCACGCGATAGGAGAAGAGCAGGAGAGCGACGAGGGCGAGCCAGAAGTCCGGCACCGAGTACAGTGCCAGTAACACGCGCCCGAGCCATCGGTCTCGCGCGGAACGTGGGCGTTCGGCCTGAAGGACGCCGACCGTGATGCCGAGTGCGAAGCTGAGAAGAAGCGCGGGCAGTGCAAGCACCAACGTTCTGGGCAGCGCGTCCCTCAGCACGTCGCTGACGGGCTGTCGCCGCGAGAAGCTATAGCCCAGTCGCCCGCGCGCGGCGTTAGCGACCCACTTTACGTACTGCTCGGCGATGGGGCGATCCAGCCCGAACTCGGCGCGCCATTGATTCCTCACGGTCTCGCTTACGCGCGATCCGCTCAGCGCCGCGGCGATGGGATCGCCGGGCGCGAGGTGGATCAATGCAAAGGAGAGCGTCGTCACGAACAGGACGACGCCGGCTGCCTGGAGAAGACGTCGCGCGAGATATCGGCGCACCGATCAGCGCGCTTGCCTCAACCCGATCTTGTCCCGCGGACTCCGCATGCCCGATGGAATCCACCATTCACCCAAGCCGGAGAGATACTGGTCGGCACGAAGCTTAGCGGTGCGAATTCTCTTGTGAATTCCGGCCAGCGTGGGAACCTCGTACAGCCAGATGGCCGGCGCGTCCTCGATGATGGTCTCGAACGCGCGTCGTGCATACGCACGCGTGCGCGCCGGATCGAACGACGTCGTGGCGCTGTCGAGTAGCGCATCGACGGTGGGATTGGAGTACGAGTAATGGTTCTGTCCATCCTTTCCGATGCCGGAAGTGGCCCAGATCTGCTTGAAGCCCGAGACACTCGGATCGGGATTGAAGCTGGCCATCTCCGTGTCGAAGGCGTGCGTCGTCAACTTCTGCATGTAGCCGGGGAAGTCGACTTCGTCGATCTTCGCGTCGGCGCCGATGCGGCGAAACGCATCCTGCAAGAGCACGGCGTAGGCACGGCGTGCGGCACTGGAATTTGGCGTCGTGATGGAGAATGCCAATCGGCGTCCGCCCTTCGAGCGGATTCCATCGGAGCCCACTGTCCAACCGGCGGAGTCGAGGAGCGCCTTCGCCTTGGCGGTGTCATACCGAATCTGTGGAAGCGTCGTATCCGCCACGGGGAGTGCGTGGGGAAATGGGCCGTACGCGATGGACGCCATGGTGTCGAAGACGTTTCGAAGCATGGCGCGCCGGTCCACCGCCATCGTCAACGCGCGACGCACCGCGCGATCGCCGAAGATCGGATGTGGCTTGCCGGGCGCCGACGGGTCCACCGCGTTCATCGCCAGATAATTGAAAGCGAGACTCGGGAAACGTTGCACCCGGCGCGCGGTGTCACCGGCCAATTGCTTAACGTGCTCAGGGCGGAGGTACTCGAAGATGTCCGCGTCTCCAGAAAGGAACCGCGTCACCGCCCCGTTGAAGTCGGGTGCCACAGTGAAGACCACGCGATCGAGCTTCGGGCGTCCCCGATAGTTCGCTGTGTCGGCGAGGAGCTCGATGCGAGAGCCGGCGTCCCAGCGCGCGAGCTTGAATCGCCCGGAGCCGATACCACGGCGCGCAACCTCCGCTGTCTTGAGCTGGCCCGCGGGCGTGTTGGACAACACATGCTCCGGCACGATGAGCACCTGATAGGTCAGATCGTAGAACTGCTCCGGCAGGTGACGCTTGAACCACGCCACGGCCGTGAGCGAATCGCGCACGGAGACGGAATCGATGTTCGTGAGCAGCGGCGCGGCGGGCGACCCGAGCGCGGGATCGCGGACGAGGTTGAAGCTGTAGCGGACATCCGCGGCGCGCACCGGTTGGCCATCGTGCCATTTCGCGTGCGGATTGATATGAAACACAATGGACAGCGAATCGGGTGCCCACTCCCACCGCTCTGCCAGCTGCGGTGTGAATCCATTGTCCCCGACGGTGTTGAGGTCCTGGCCGATGTCGGCGAGACGGTCGTAAACGAGGTCGGTGATCTCGCGGTCGAGCTGACCGGCAACGAGCGGCGGAAGAACTGTCCCTGCGTCCGTCGCCGAAGCGACGACGATGGTTCCCCCAATGTCCGCCGGCCCGGCGCTCGTGCCGGATTGATCGGACCCGGTGCAGGCCGCCACCGCGAGTGAGGTGATGAGGAGGCCGATCTGACGAAATCGCGCTGAACGGACCATTGGGCGGCGTCTCTGAAGGTGAGGGCGGGTCAACGATGAACGGCTACCGTAGCCTGGTCAAGCGGAGCGGGGGATCGATCGCGTCACCGTCTCCATGTCCAGGAGGGGTCGGCGTAGTGCGCAACGAGCGCATCCACGCGGGGTCCGTCGTCCTCGAAGCCTTCCAGAGGCGAGATCTCGTCGCCCTTCGCTCGCACCGCCTCGACGAGCGCGTCAGCGACCTCTGCGGCCGTCGGTGCGCGGCCGAGGATGTCGCGAAGCGTGGCGGGGGCGGGTACCGGCGCTGGAGGTTCGTGCATCAGACTGGGGATGAGCGACTGATCGTCCTCGACGAGCATCGAGCCATGTTGCAGAGCGGTGCCGGCGTCACGCCACTGCGCGCTGCCGACCAGCTTCCTTCCGTCAACCACCAGCTCGCCCTTGGCCGGCTCGGCGAAGCAGGGACGCGGGCTCGGTGTTGCGGCCCGTTGTGAGGGCGCCGCGTTGGACACCCGCACTCCCAGCAGAGACAGCGCGGTTACAAGGAGGTCGTTGACGCGCCGATACATGGCCACGAGGCCTTCGCCAGTTGTGACGGGAGCCGCGACGGCGTAGGTAACCTCGCGATGATGAAGAAGGGCGCGTCCCCCCGTCGGACGGCGAACCACCTCGATTCCGCGTCGCTCGACGGCGGCGAGATCGTACACGCCTCGCGCCCGCTGGTTGACTCCGAGTGAAAGTACGGGGCGGCTCCACTCGTACACGCGCAGCACGGTGTGGCCGGTGAGACGCGCGTGCTCCATGAGCGCGTGGTCCACCGCCATGTTGTGGGCGCCCCATAGGGGCGGCGAGCGCAGCAAACGCCAGTGCACGAGTCCGGTGACTATAATGAAAGGCGTCCGCTCGCCTTGACCTGGAACATAACTTTGGTGCGAGCGGATTCGATTTCCACAAAGACTCAATGACCACGACCGTACGCACCGCGCCGCTTGCCGGCGCTGATCCCTTCGTTCCGCGCCATGTCGGTCCCAACGAGACCGAAGTCGCCGAGATGCTGGAACGCCTTGGCTACAGGTCACTCGACGATCTGATCGACGCAACCATTCCTGCCGCCATCCGCCTGCGGCGGCCCCTTGCCATTCATTCGGGGCGCAGCGAGCACGAAGCGCTGGAGACGCTGCGCGGCATTGCGCGCAAGAATCGAATCTTCCGGTCGTACCTGGGCTACGGGTATCACGACACGCTGACGCCGCCGGTCATTCAGCGAAATGTGCTCGAGAGTCCGGGCTGGTATACGGCCTACACGCCCTATCAAGCCGAAATCGCGCAAGGCCGCCTGGAGGCACTGCTCAACTTCCAGACGATGGTCATGGACCTCACAGGTCTGGAGATCGCGAATGCGTCGCTGCTGGACGAGAGCACGGCGGCCGCGGAGGCGATGTTTCTCGCGTACCAGGTGAAAGGCTCTGACAGTCGCAACGTGTTCTTCGTGGACGCGCGGTGTCATCCGCAGACCATCGACGTGGTGAAGACGCGGGCTCATGCCCGTGGAATTGACGTGACCACTGGGGACGCGACGTCCGCAACGTTTGGCGACACGACCTTCGGCGTGCTGCTCCAGTACCCCACGACGGACGGCGCCGTCGTCGACTACAGGGATGTCAGCACCTCCGCCCACGACGCGGGTGCACTCGTTGTCGCTGCCGCGGACCTCATGAGCCTCGTGCTCATCGCGCCGCCAGGTGAGTGGGGCGCCGACGTATGCGTCGGCAACACGCAGCGTTTCGGCGTACCCCTCGGCTACGGTGGGCCGCATGCGGCGTTCTTCGCCACGAAGGACGAGTTCAAGCGCATGCTGCCCGGCCGGATCATCGGTGTCAGCCGCGATTCGCACGGCCGCCCGGCGCTGCGCATGGCGCTGCAAACGCGCGAGCAGCACATCCGCCGAGAGAAGGCGACGTCGAACGTCTGCACTGCCCAGGTGCTCCTCGCCGTAATCGCGAGCATGTACGCCGTATGGCACGGCCCGGTCGGGCTCACCACCATCGCGCGACGCATCCACCGCAGAGCCGCGACGCTTGCCGCGGGTCTCGAGCAGCTTGGGCACGGCATCTCGAGCGACGTGTATTTCGATACGCTTTGCGTAGAGCTCGGCGGCACGCTCACGGCCAATCTCGTCATCGGCGCCGCTGCGAAGGCAGGGATCAACCTTCGGCACGCGGGCGAGCGCAGCGTGATCGTCGCGCTCGACGAAACCGTCACCGACGACGATGTGCAGGCGCTCCTCAGCGTGTTTGCCGCTGGACAGCCGGCCCCGGAGACGACTGGCCTGACCGACGATCTCGACGACCGGTTCGACGAACGCTTCGCGCGGACGAGCTCGTTCCTCGCGCATCCCGTGTTCAACACGCATCACTCCGAGACGGAGATGCTGCGCTATCTGCGCACGCTCGAGTCGCGCGACCTGTCGCTGACGCACTCGATGATTCCGCTGGGAAGCTGCACGATGAAGCTGAACGCGACCGCCGAGATGATCCCGGTGACGTGGCCCGAGTTCGGACGAATTCATCCGTTCGCGCCGGTGGAGCAGACGCAGGGATATCAGGAGCTGTTCGCCAACCTCGAGTCCGCGCTGGCCGAAATTACGGGCTTCGCCGCGGTGTCGCTGCAGCCGAACGCCGGGTCGCAGGGTGAGTACGCCGGTTTGCTGACGATCAGCGCCTACCATCAGGCTCGCGGCGAGAGCAACAGGATCGTCTGTCTCATTCCGCAATCGGCGCACGGCACCAACCCCGCGAGCGCCGCGATGGCGGGCATGCAGGTGGTGGTGACGAAGACGGACGCCAAGGGGAACATCGACGTCGCCGACCTGCGTGCAAAGGCCGAGCAGCACAAGGATCGGCTTGCCGCGCTGATGGTGACGTATCCCAGCACGCACGGTGTGTTCGAGGAGTCCATTCGCGAGATCTGCGACATCGTGCACGAGCACGGAGGGCAGGTCTACATGGACGGCGCGAACATGAACGCCATGGTGGGACTCTGCCGGCCGGGCGACATCGGCGCGGACGTGTGTCACCTGAATCTCCACAAGACGTTCTGCATTCCGCACGGCGGCGGCGGTCCTGGCATGGGTCCGATCGGCGTCGCGAAGCAGCTCGCACCGTTTCTGCCGGGCAATCCCGTCGTGCGCACCGGCGGGTCACAGGCCACGGGCGCCGTCAGCGCGGCGCCCTGGGGCAGCGCGAGCATTCTGCCCATCTCCATGATGTACATCGACATGATGGGCGGCGAGGGGCTCACGTACGCCACCAAGATTGCGATTCTGAGCGCCAACTACGTCGCCGCGCGTCTCGAGGAGCATTACCCGGTGCTCTACAAGGGCGCCAACGGGCGGATCGCGCATGAATGCATCGTGGATCCTCGGGCGCTCAAGGCGAGCGCAGGCATCGAGGTCGAGGACATCACCAAGCGGCTGATGGACTACGGCTTTCATGCGCCGACGGTGAGCTTCCCGGTGGCGGGCACGCTGATGATCGAGCCGACGGAGAGCGAACCCAAGGCGGAGCTGGACCGTTTCTGCGACGCGCTGATTGCCATCCGCGAGGAGGTCCGCGCCATCGAGAAGGGGACGATGGACCGCGAGGACAATCCGCTGAAGCACGCGCCGCACACGATGCACGCAGTGGTGAGCGACGCGTGGGCACACGCCTACTCGCGTGAGCTCGCCGCTTTTCCCACCGAGGATACGCGCCAGCGCAAGTTCTGGCCGTCGGTTGGGCGCGTGGAGTCAGCGTATGGCGACCGGCACCTGGTATGCTCGTGTCTGCCGACGGATGCGTATGTAGAACAGTAGTCCTACAGGCCTACTGTCCTACCTTCTTGCTGTACGCCGCTGCATCCAGGAGCGACGCTCTCTCGGCCTCATTACTTAACTTCACTTTCACCATCCAGCCGTCTCCGTACGGGCTGCTGTTCACGAGCGCGGGCTCGGCGTCCAGGCGGGCGTTGATCTCCACGATCTCGCCGCTCACGGGCGCATAGAGCTCGGAGACGGCCTTCACTGCCTCGATGGTGCCGAAAACATCGTGCTTGGAGAAGGTTGCGCCCACCTTGGGGAGCTCGACGAACACGACGTCGCCCAGCTCACCCTGCGCGTAGTCCGTGATGCCGATATACACCAGACCCGCCTCGGCGGCGGGCTTCAAGTATTCGTGATCTTCGGTATAGAGCAGGTCCTGCGGAATCTCTGACACGCGTACGCTCCGGCGGATGATGTGCAGCGCGGAGTCTATCCGCGCATCGATACGTGGGCAAGCGGATCGTCGCTCACGGATTCACGCTCACCAGCCTCGGCGCGCAACGCACTCCATACGTCCGAGACGCGGGCGTCCAATTTCGCCAGCGAGCCGTCGTTGTCGATGATGTGATCCGCGCGGGCGCGCTTGAGCTCCGCCGGCATCTGCGCGACGATCATGTCCATCGCTTCGGTTTCGCGCAGGCCGCGCTCACGCACCAGGCGATCCAGCCGCGTTGGACGCGGTGCGTCGACGAGGACGATCCGGTCGAACGCGTCCGTCATGCGTCCCTCGAAGAGGAGGGGAATGTCGCACACCACGAGGCGATCGCCGCGCTGGCGCGCGGCATCGATGAGGGCGGTCCGCATCCGCTCGACCTCCGGATGCACGATGGCATTCAACTGCTCCAGCTCCGCCGGATCGCCGAACACGATGCGGCGGAGCGCGGCACGGTCGATCCCGCTGCCGTCGGGGGACAGGATGGACGTCCCCCAGCGTTCCGCGATGGCGCGGTACGCGGCCGTGCCCGGTTCCACCGCCCGCCGCGCCAGAACGTCGGCGTCGATGATCGTGGCGCCATGCTCGCTCAGGAATTGCGCGACCGTGGACTTGCCGCTGCCGATGTTGCCCGTGAGCCCGACGAGGAGCATAGTCCCGACGAAGAGGGGTCGTGTGCCGGCAAGGTAGGGCGGGTGGCCGGGGGCGGCAAGCAGCAGACTCGTGTGTAAACACTTGTCTCGGCTGCGACTAACTGTCCGGATCCACACGGGCCATGGAGCGCGCCGGTGTCGGGCGTTCCAACAGCAATCCGACCTCGCGCGCCTCGCGCTTTGCGCCAAGCTCCGTAAAAATGGTGAGTGCGCGTTGGAGCATCTTGATGCCGCCCGCGCGGTCGCCGCGAAGTCCACGGATCACGCCGAGGTCGCGCGCGGCCTCCGCCTCGAGCAGGCGAGCGCCCGCGCGCATGGCGATCTGCAGCGCCTCGAGCGCGTACGGCTCCGCGGCACTATGATCTCCGCCGCGCCCGAGCGCATGCGAGCGCCACCGGAGCGCTTCTCCGCGTCCGACCTCGTCGCCGACGACGGCGTAGATCTGCAGCGCGCGGTCACAGTGATCGACCGCCTCGGCAAGCTCGCCGCGCTCGACCAGCACCTCGGACCGATTCACGAGCGCCTTGGCGATCATCTCCTTATTGCCGAGCTCCGTCGCGATCTCGAGTGCGGCCAGGAAGGAACGATCTGCGTCGTTCCACCGTTGAAGATCCGCCTCGACCATGCCCTGATTGTGCAAGGCGAGCATCGCACTCTCGGAGTCACCGCTTTCCGAGAACAGCTCGTAGGCGCGCTTGTAGTGCTCCCGTGCCGTTTCGAAGTTGCTCTCGATATTCTCGATGACGCCAAGGTTGAGAATCACCTTGCCGCGCATCGCGGGATCGCTCGTGCGCGCCTGCGCCGCCGCGTACGCACGGCGCGCTGCCGCGTAGTCACCGCGGGCATAATGCACCGCGCCGACGCCGTTATCTGTTCGCGCCACGAGCTCGATGTCGCCGAGACGTTCGGCGAGCGCGCGGGCGTCCTCGAACGATTTGAGTGCCGCGTCGAAGCGGCCCTGCCGCCATTTTACGCGACCGAGGCAAAAATACGCCTGTACGGCGAGGCGCTCGTCCGGCACGGCGGCGACGGCAACATATGCCGCCACCGCCGCGATGTAGTCGCCCGCGTTTTCTGCGCGCTGTCCCGCCGCAAGTTGCTCGGGACCTAGCACGGCGGCCTGAAGTCGCTCGCCTTCACGCTCGAGTCAGAATGCGATTGCGTAGCCGGAGAAGTGATCGATCGGCGATGCGACCGTGTGCCAGTGGGGATCGTACACCGCATCGATGGTGTCGAGGATCTGGCCCGTCGGACTCAGGTAGACGATGGCCGGTGCGCTCGGATTGCTGAGTGTGCAATTCGTGGTGCCAAGGCTCAACCCAGCCGGCTTCGCGAATTGCAGTCCATGCGGTTGGAGCTCGACGCGCGACGTCGTGGTATCCAGAACGGTGGCGCTGATGGTGACCGTGTCGTGCAGCGCGCCGCCCGGGATGATGAGCATCGACCCACCGAACGTGAGCGTGCCGCCTTGCGGACCGAAGACGGCCTTATAGGTGGCCACGCGTCTGCCAATGCACGACGCGATCTTGTAGTTCTCTCCGTTATTGGAGTTGTTGTTGGCCCCTGACGCCGCGGACTTCTGGCTTGCGTCCTTCGCCGAGACGTTGTCGGAGGCAGGCTCGGTTGGCGTGAGCGCACCGCGTGAGGTATCGGGCGCGGCGCATGCGGCCACCGCACCGACGGCGAGCGCAAACGGCAGGCGGCGAAGAAACGGCGTGGCGAAAGACATGATCTATATCCGGTTGGTGTAAGAGTCGTTCATTGGGTGTTGAATCGACGGACATGACGTCGCGCGTCATATCGCGAGCGCGGGCGTTCTCGCCGGCGATCTCGACCGAGGTTCCGCGGCGCTGGTGACCCGCGAATGCACCTGGCGGAGCAGTGCGCGGACGACGTACGAAGCTCCTCCCCGCGCGCGGATCTGCCGCGGTGTTGCGTGCAGGTAGCGTTGACACGCGTTGCGAAATGCCGAGCCTGACGGGAAGTCGAGCGTGCTCGCAACGCGGTCGGCGCTGCGATGGCGATCCTCGAGCATGTGTGCGGCGACGATGAGCCGTCCCCACGTGATGAGGCGTTGCGGGGCGGGAAAGCCCTCGGCCTCGAGCCGTTGGGTGACACCGCGCCTCGGTTGTGCGAGCAGCCGCGCGAGCCCTTGGGGGGAGAGCCGCTCGTGCGCGCGCGTGACGACGAGCAGCATCGCATCGGCGACGAGCGGGTCGATTCCGTCGAGAGATCGACGGACGAGCCCGCCGAGGCTCCTTGATTCGGCTCCCTCGATGAGGGCCAGCAGCGGCCGTGGCGCGTCGTCGCGCCCCACGATGACGAGCCCGTCGACGCCTGCGCGACCCGCATCGAACAGGTCGTGTGTCCGGTCGATCGTCGCTGTGACGTACGCGACAATCGTGAGTCGCGGGAGGCGCTGTTTGAGCTGTCGCACACCCTCGAAATCCGGACTCTGGTTCCAGTAGAAGTCAACGACGGCGACGCGGACCGGCTCCCGGTCGCAGACACGTACGAACCCGGGCCAGTCCGCGCACTCGATCACCTCGTGCCGATCGCGTATGGCGGAGCGAAGCCGCTGAATCTGCGCGGAGTGCGGCAGCAGCGTGGCGATGACTCCCATGCACACTCGTTGTGCGAGGCGGCTGGAACAGGTGCGAAACGCACGCTACGCCTTTGGCTGCATCACTGGCAAGGAGGACATGAGCACAACGTGACGTTCATGTCGTGGAATGTGATAGTCCCTCGTCCCCGCGGCCCTAGGCTCATTCGAGAAGAGGAACCGCCTCACACCGTAGTCTCGACTAGGAGGAGCTTTGCTGCGGCTCCAAAGGGCCGGACTCGAGCGCCCGCCGGGCTTCACGATGATCGAAATGCTGGTCGTGCTGGTGCTGGTTTCGGCAATCATGATGATAGCGTTGCGACCGTTGAATCGCTCCAGGCTGGCAACCAACGCACGCTCGGCTCGCGTCGAGGCCTCGCAGGGGTTGGCGCTCGCGCGTACCGCGGCCGTTGCGCGCAACTGCCGCTCCGTCTTTCATCTGACGCGAGGGACCGTTGCCCCCATGTGGGTGACGTCATGCAAGGCCTCGACGATCGGCGCGGCCGGCACCACGGTCGATACGTTGGGACGCATCGACTCCCTGAGCGTGCGCTTTGGCGTCTCCGTTTCCGGGACGACCGACTCGGTCATCTTTGATTCCCGCGGGCTGAGTCAGGGCTACACCAGCGCCGCGTTCGGATTCCAGAGCGCCACCGGCGTGCGCGACACGCTGACGATCACCGCGGTGGGGCGTGTGGTCCAATGACGCGCGCGCGCACCGGTTTCACGATCGTCGAACTGCTCGTGGCGATCATGGTCCTCACCATCGGCCTCCTGGCCATGCTCGGCAGCTCGGCTTTCGATACGCGTTCCCTCATGCGAGAACGCAACATCGACCTTGCCGCGATCTTCGCGCTGCGTCGACTCGAGGCACTTCGCGTGGACGCGTGCCGCCGGCACGTCGACAGCTCCGAGGTCCTGATAAAAGGCGCCGATACGCTCGCGACCAATACCTGGACCTTCACAGCCGCACCGGGCGGAACTGGCTATCGCGTGTCGTTGACGAGCTGGTACCTCAAGGCGCCGACCATGAACAGCGGCAACGCCGCGGCGCGTCGTGCCTCGAACCATCGCACCGATACGTACGAGGCAGGGATTTCATGCGCGTTGTGAGCAGAACCGGATCGCGGCGCCGCGGTGTGACGTTGGCGGAGCTCATCGTCGCACTGACGATGTTCGCGATCATCTTTGCCGCGATCATCAAGTCGCTCAGCACCGGCCAGCGTGCGTACGACGCGCAGGTCGCGCACACGGATCTCCAACAGAACGTCCGTCTCGCGTCGATCATGGTGCCCGGCGAGCTGCGCGAGCTGGATGCGAGCGACGGCGACATCATCACCATGGACTCGGTGTCCATCAAGATGCGGTCGCTGCGGCAAATGGGCATCATCTGCACCTTGCCGGCCCTCGGCGGCTCGTTGACCGCGGTCACGTTCTCGGCCCGCGACACGCTCATGTCGATGCGCTACTTCGCGGCCGGCGACTCGCTCCTGTTGTACTACGAGGGGAATCCGACGATTCGCACGGATGACAGCTGGATGCCCGCCGCGCTCACCTCGATCGGTGCGAACACCGCCTGCACCGATGGCTCCGGCAAGACCGGCAAGCTGTTCACCGCCGCGCTCAGGCTCGATGCCACCACGGTGCCGGCACAGACCAATACGGCGGGCGTCGTTCCCCTAGGGTCACCGATTCGCGGCTTTCAGGTCATCACGTTCAAGCGCTATTTCGCGTCCGACAGCAACTGGTACGTCGGAATGGATTCCGCCGGCACCACGCTGCCGCTCCTCGGGCCGCTCGCGGACTCGCTCGGCTTCAAGCTCACGTACTACGACTCGCTCTCCAATCGCCTGGCGAACACGGCACAGCGTTCGGTCGCGCGCATCAACATCGCGCTTGCGCTGAAGACCGCGCGCGCCATTCGGAAGGAGACCGGCTCGCCCGCGGCCGATACCACGCGCGTTACGCTCGACGTCGCGCTGCGCAACAACAGGCGTTACTAGGAGGTTTCGTGACTCATCATGCCGACGCAACCCATTCGTTGTCTCCCCGCGCACCGCACACTCGTGCGCCGCGACGGAGGGGAGTCGCGCTCCCGGTCGCGCTGATGGCCATCGTGCTCATGGCGGCCATGGTGGCGGGAGCGTCGTATTTCGCGATGCAGAACGGCCGGCAGGCGGACAACACGCGGCGCGTCGAGAAATCGTTCGCGGTGGCGGAGGCGGCGACGGCGGAATTCGTCCGGACGTGGACCCCGGCCACGTACAATCTCAAAGCCGTCGGCAGCAACACGCCGTTCTCGCAGGCCACGTCGCCACTCGGTGGAGGCACGTATCAGGGGAGTGTCACGAAGTTCACGCAGAAGACCTTCCTTCTCGATCTCACTGCGTGGGATTCGGTCAACACCAAGGCGCGTGGCGGCGGTGCCCGTCAGCGCGTTGGTACGCTCCTGCGGCTGGTGCCCATCAACGTGGACATCCAGTCCGCGCTCACGACGCTTGGTCCGGTGGCCTTTGGCGGCGGTAACGTCTTCATCGAGGGGAACGACGCGCTGCCACCGACGTGGCCGAGCACGCAGTGCCCCCCGCTCGGAGCCAACCTGGCCGGCATCCGTTCGCAGAAGATCGGTGACCTTCCGTCCTCGCAGGGCCAATTTCACGGGGCGCCCGATTCACTCGTTTCGCCGGCACTCGACACGTCGGCGCTGACGCAGTTCGGCACGACGAACTACGTCACGCTTGCCGCGAGCCGCAACGTCAAGATCACCCCTGGCATGTACGCCACGGGTCCGAATCCCAATTCGGCGACAGGGCCCTGCGTGCCCGGCCAGACGAACTGGGGTGACGGGCAGACGCTGACCAACGCCTGCGGCAACTATTACCCGATCGTCTATGACTCGGGCGCCGGAACCACGACCATCAGCAGCGGTCAGGGTCAGGGCATCCTGCTCGTCGATGGCAACTTGACCATCTCCGGTAACTGGACGTTCTGGGGAGTGGTGATCGTGAAGGGCAAGTTGATGACGTCCGGCGCCGCGTCGCCGAAGATCTACGGTGCGGTGCTGGCGGGCGGCATCGACTTCACCAGCACGTCGGGCAGCGGCAGCGCCGTGGTGAACTACTCGTCGTGCTCGGTGAGCCGCTCGCTGGACGCGAACGGCATGGCCACGCCCGTGCGATCACGAGGATTCATTCGGATGCAGTGAACGGTGGACGGTCTGACGCCGCGGTTCGTCAGACCGTCAGCTCCACCTGGTCCTCGTCGCGCCTCGGCACCGTGTGACACGCGCGGCAACGCGCCTCGTAGCTTTCCTGGCCGCCGACCATGATCGTTGGCGAGTCCCAGCGGGCGGGCACTCCTTCGATGAGCCGCTGATTGCGGCTCGCGGGGTTGCCGCATTTCACGCAGATGGCGTGCAGCTTGTCCACCTGCTCCGCGACCGCGAGCAACTGCGGCATCGGCCCGAACGGCTCGCCGCGAAAGTCCGTATCGGCGCCGGCGAGAATCACGCGCCGGCCGCCCGCCGCGAGATCCGTGGCGAGTCGCACGATGCCGGACGGCATGAACTGCGCCTCGTCAATAGCGACGACCTGCGTATCCGGAAGCAGCGCGCGCGCGATCTGCTCCGGTGAATCGACCGGCACGGCTTCCACCGTGCGGCCATCGTGGCTCGACACGTGGTAGAGGCCCGTGTAGCGCTCGTCGAGATGCGACTTGAACACCTGCACGCGCTTGCGGGCGATGAGCGCCCGCCGCACGCGACGAATGAGCTCCTCGCTCTTTCCGCTGAACATCACGCCGCAGATGACTTCGATCCACCCGCCGGCGCCCGCGGGGTACATGTCGCCGATCACGTTTCGTGTCGCGGCCCGCGTGGCCGCCCGGGCCGGTCGTTGCGATCGCGATTCGGGCGCTCGCGGTCATTCCGCCGCGCTCCGCCCTGTGGTGGACCACGCCGTGCGCCACGGTCGGACTTGTCGAATGGGCGAGGAGAGCGCTCGCCACGCGGTGCGCGTGCATCGCGCGGCTGGTCCATGCGAGCCTGCACCTTTCGCCCACGCAGCGCGGCGCCCGTGAGCTTGCCGACGACGAGCTGCGCAGCGGCCTCCGCGACCTCGACGATGGAATGCGTGTCGCGCACCTCGATGCGTCCGACCTGCGAGCCGGGTATGCCCGCCTCCGACGTGATCAGCGCAATGATCTCCTGCGCTCGCGCTCCGTCCCGCTCGCCAACGTTGACGAAGAGTTTCTGCATCGGAGCGGACGGCGTCGTGGCAGCGGCTGGCCTCGAGGGTCTCTGCTGCTCGAGCATCCGAAGTGTCGCGGCCGCGATCTCGATGCCGTCGAACTCGGCCAGCAGCGGCTCGAGTGTCAACAGCTCGCGATGCAGGTCGCCGGAGGACAACGTCTCGCGAATCGCGCCGCGCACCGCTGCATCCTTTCCGCGGGCGCGCTCCGTGGCCTCCAGCAGGGTCAACGGGCTCAGCGTCCCTCCGGACGTCAGGGCGCGCAGGCTTCCGAGTTGCGAGGGCGGCACCAACGCGTAGAGCTTGCGTCCCTTCGTTCCCGCCAGCGCACGGATTTCTTCCTTCGTGGTCGGCAGTTCAAGGAGAATGAGCGGATCCGTGCCCGCCTCCGCCGCCGGATCCGCAAGCGCAACGGCATGCTTCGCGTATCCCAGCGCTCTCCCAACGCGAAGTGCCTCGTCGCGCAGTGCCTGCGACCGCGCAAAGATCTCCGCCCGTGGAAAATCCATGACGTCGAGCACTCTGCGCAGCATTTCCACGCGCGCCGCGGGCGTGGTGGTCACGTACTCCACCGACAGCGAAGCGCCCGGCTCCGCGGGTGTCTCCACGGCGCGTCGCGCGCGACGTGCATATCGCTCAATGAGCGTCTCATAGGCCGCATTGAGCTCGCCAGCCAGCACCACGCGCGCGCCCTCCTTGGGCAGCTCGCTCAACAGATTCTCGAGCGACGCGGCGTCCGGCGTGCCGAGGATGGGATCGAGCCACGCGAACAGCACGGCGCGAACGCCCTGCGGTTTCAGCGCAGAGCTCTGAAGCAGCGACACCAGATCCGCTGGGGCGCCGCTGACCACATGCGCAGGCGCCGAGCGCAACAGCCGCGAGGCTCGCGGACTGGCCGTGGCCGGAAGCACGCTGATGTCGCGGTCGCCGACGAGCGAGACGATGGCGTTGGACGCGGTCGTTGCGCCTTCCCCGTCGCTCGTGAGGACGATGAGCTGCGTTTCCGCGCGCGAGGGATCAATCCGGTCGAGGAGAGCCGCTACGACCGAGGATGCCGTGGACCAATCCATCGGCATCACGTGCACTGCGTTCTGTCCGCGGGTCACACCCGACGGCTCTTTTACGTCCACTTCCACCGGAAACTCCGTGCGTGGGCCGGGCGGCACGCGGCGCGCCCTCGAGTTGTCAACGAGTCCGGAAGTTAGTTGCGGCGCGCGCTGCCGGCCACTCGATCGCTCCGCCCCTGTCTTGCCGTTGCCGGGCGCGGTATTGTTCCCGCGAAACCCGGCATCCCAACGGAGGGGCCGCTCGTGAACGTCGCCGTACAGGTCGAGCCCAATGCGGATGTGCCGCCGTCGGTTGAGTATCGCTGGGATGCCGACACCGACATCCTCATCGCGCGACTCGACGGCGACGGCGCGCATGGCGGCATGTCCGGCTCGGTCGAGCTGGAAGGGAACGACGGCTCGTGGCTCATCCTCGACGTGGCGTCCGGCCGCATTCGGGCTGTGGAGGTGGCGGTCTGGCCAGCCATGCACAAGCGCGCGTCGCTCGCTCCTCCGTCGCCGGTGGAGGACGCACGCGTCGTCATTCCATCGCGCGTGTCGCAGCCCGGTATTGCGTCACTCGAGGTGGACACATCGCTCACCGCCGAATCCGATGACGGCGAGGCCACCATCCACTTCTGGCTTGGCAGCCGCCGGGGCGTGCGGACCGTCCGAATCGCGCGCGACCTGTTGCTCGACGTGGACCCGCAGAGCCGCATCGCCGGCCTGTGGATGCTGAACGTGCCGCCCTTTCCCTCCACCTGATGTCGCCGTGATCACCACCATCGTTCTCATTCGCGCCGAGCCCGCGTCCATTCCCGCGGCGGCGCAGTACATCGCGGAAATCGACGGAGTGACCGACGTCTACTCGGTGAGCGGCGATTGGGATCTCGTCGCGATCGTGCGCGTGCCGGAATACGATCAGATCGCGCGCGTCGTGACGGAGAAGTTTCCCCTCGTGCCCGGGCTGCAGCGGACGCAGACCCTCACGGCGTTTCGCGCCTACTCGAAGAAGGATCTTCAGCAGGCCTGGGACATCGGCGTCGAATAGCGCGCGCCGTGCTTGTCGCCGCCTGAAGCGGCCATTAGGATGCGGGAAGTGACACGAGGTCCGGGGACAGCGCGATGATGAGCGCGGAATCGCTGCGGCGCGAATTGGCGGCGCTCCTTCCCGGGGCGCGGGCGACGTCCGGTGACGCCACGCTGGAGTTGATGTCGTCGGCCATCGATCCGCCCCGCCTCATCGGAGCAGGTGTCGTGGAAGATCCCGCGATGATGGCGCATCGTATCAACGGAGCGCCGACCGGTGGCTTTCGTGCGTTCCTCGACGGCACGCAGAGAAGCCGTACCGTGTCCTACGTCGGCAACGTGCCCATCGTGCACGGTGTCGTTTCGGCGGTCGCGCGTGAGCGGCGCGGCCGGCGCCTGCACACGTGGAGCGTACCACTCGTGGAGGAGCGCATCTATGCTCCGCGGTCACTGCTCGGGAATGCCGCCTGGGACGCCCTGTGCACCCGCTTTCGCGACACACTGGTCGATTGCACGGAGCAGGACGACAGCGCCGCGCATCCGTACGCAATGCGCGATGCCGCCTACCATAAAGTACAGGCTGACCGTGAGGTGCTCGAGCAACGTCTCGCGGAGCGGTGGTGCTCCCTCGAGAACGACGCGCTATTCGTCGATGGCAGCATCAGTGGCTCGGACACCGTAGCGAAATCCGCGTGTGCGGTTGGCGTCGTGAAGAGTCACCGCACCATCTATGCGGCGGCTCGCGATCTATCCGTCGTGCTCGGCCTCCGCGCCGGAGAACGCACGAGCGTGTTTCGGGTGACATCGCAGAAACGCACCACCGTGGCGAGCTGGTATCTCCGCATGCGCGATCCGGCGGAGCACGACCCCATGTGGGGACTCGTGCGTGCGGAGATCGCGTACGCCGACGAACGGCTCGCCGAGCGGCTCGCCGAGCGCGCGAACGAAGTCTCCCGCTGGATTCTCGCCGAGACCTCGCCGCTCGCGCTGCCCGACGGACGGTGGGACACCATGGTCTATGGAATCCGCGATTGTGAGGAATATCTGAGGGCGCTCGCATGATCATGGGCAAACCGACCGCGCTCGGACGCGTCGTGGCCACGGAGCGGCGTCCCAATACGCCGCATGAATTCCATTTCTGGACGTCGCTCGATTCGCCGGTCGGCATCGGCACGATCGTGCGCGTGGAAGGCCGCGACGCCGTGAATGGCGTGGTGCCTCGTGTGTTCGGCATCGTCACCGAGGGCTTCAGCTGGACGGATCTCGCGTCACCCATGCACGACGTCATGGGACACGACGGCAATCCCGCGGACGACCCACCGTTCCAGACCACGCGATCCGAGATCCGGTTATACACGGCGGCGGTGCTGCGCCACATACCCGAAGAGCCGCTTCAGCCCGTGCCCATGGGCACCGTGTATCTCGCGGATGAAACCGACGTGGCCGTCGCGCTGCGTATGGACGGATACCTGAAGGAGGGGTCGCGCACGGGCATTCCGATCGGCGTCTATCGGGCCGGCGGTACGGACTCGGTCATCTATCTCGACGCCGACTTCCTGCTCGGACCCGAAGCGGCGCACATGAACATCAGCGGCGTGTCGGGCCTGGCGACGAAGACGAGCGCGGTCGAGTGGCTCCTGCAATCCATCTTCGCGCATGCGCCGGCGCAGAAGGGGAGTGTGGCGGCCGTCTGCTTCAACGTGAAGGGGCCGGACCTCTGCTTCCTCGATCAACCGGGCGAGATCGACGAAGCCGATCGTCGGCTCTATGAGCAGTGCGGTGTGGCGCCGGAGCCGTTTCAGAACGCGCAGTACTACGCGCCGTACAAGTCGGACGGCGTTTCCCTGAACACGCTGCGCAGCAACGAGCAACTCCTCGAGAATGTCTCGCCGCTGACGTGGGGCTTGCGCGAGGTCCTTCAGTACGCCGAAGTCCTGTTGAACAAGGACGACGTGGACGCGAAGGCCGACGCGCTCATCGACTTCATCAAGGAGAACGTCCTCGACAAGCGCTTCGCCGACCCAATGCTGGAGCGCTCGCACACGGTCGTGTCGTTCGCCGATCTCGACGCGTGGTTCAAGGACGTGCTGCGCAGCCTGGAGCGGAAGGACGACCAGAGCTGGCGCACGCATCACGTGGCGACCATCCGAAAGGTGCGGAATCGCCTCTCGAACATCTCGTTGCGCTGCAAAGGACTCGTCGCCGACGACGGAGCAGCGAGCGACCTCCCGTTCGGGAGCTTTGAGGACCGCACGGTGTATGTGATCGACGTCGCCGGTCTGGAGGAAGACGCGCAGGATCTCGTCTTCGCGCGCGTCGTCACCAAGCTGCGCGAGCACCTGGAGAAGCACGACCTGGGTGTGCAGCAGGTGGTGGTGTTCGTGGACGAGCTGAACAAGTATGCGCCCGGAGACGGCACGGAGACGTATGTCCGCAAGATGCTGCTCGACATCGCCGAACGTGGGCGCTACCTCGGGCTCGTGCTGTTCGGGGCGCAACAGTTCCGCTCACAGGTACACCGGCGCGTCGTCGGCAACTCGGGTACCGCGGTGTACGGCAGGATGGACGGCGACGAGCTGGCGACCCCGGGGTATTCGGTGTTGAGCCCGGCGATCAAGACGAAGCTCGCGACTCTCGAGAAGGGCCAGTTGATGGTGCGGCACCCGCATTTCACACAACCGATCTTCGTTCGCTTTCCGCGGCCGGCGATCATGCGCGGACGCGATGGCGTACGACAGTATCCTCAGGCGCAGTCTCCATCGTTGCACGCCGCGGTGCTCCGCACGCTGAGGGTTCTCGACGCATCGCTCACGCTCGGCTGGTTGCAGGACGTGACCGCCCTCGCCACGGACGACGAGATTCTGCGCGCGCGCAACGATGTCGTGCGCACACGTCCCGGCGACGTTCGCAGGGCCTTCGCGGCGAACTTCCGCGCGACGGTCGCGCCGCGCTCGGCCTCTCGTTCGGAGTCGGTGACGCCGCTGCCGGCCGTGCCCGCCGACGATCCCTACGGATTCTGACGGAACCGTATCGATGCGCTGGACCGCGACGTCTGCGGCTCTTTCGCTGGTGCTGGCCGCGGTGTCGCGCGCACAGGAGCCGGCGACCGTGCTGCTTCGTCTTCACCCGCGGGTCGGAGACACGCTGCACATGGTGCTCGATCAACGGACAGAGGTAAATGCCGTGCCGGTTGCTGGCGCGCCCGCGTCGGCTCGGCCCGTGAGGACCGCCATCGCGATTCATTCGCAGACCATCGTGCGGTCGGTGCTTGGCGCGAGCACGGTGGTGGTCACCATCGTCGACTCCGTGCGACTCTCGAGCAGCGACGCACACGCTGCGGCGCGGGCGGCCGACACGCAGCGCGCCCTCGAGGGGCAGCAGATGGAGCTTCAGCTCGGAGCGGATGGCAGGGTGGAGAGCGCCCGTGACGCGCGAGGTGCCCTCGTGCCACGTCAGGTTGCCGACGCGATGGCGGCGATGCCGGCCGTCTTCCCGCAGAAAGCCGTTCACGTGGGCGAGCAATGGACGCGCGAGCTCGCGCTGCCGGCATCCGGCCCACTCGCGGGCCCCGGAAGCGGCCGCGCGAAAGCGACGTTCCGGCTCGACTCACTCGGTCGAAGGGGTTCGGTCGCATTCGTCTCGATGCGTGGAGACATCCTGCCAGAGAGCGGCGGCGCCGTGGCGTTGAGCGGCTCGATTGCCGGCACCATGCAGCTCGACAGGAACAGGGGCTGGATGACGGAGTCGCGCGTCCTCGTGACCCTCGAGTCGCTCGTCACTCCGCCGTTGGCCTCCGGGCTCGCGCCAATGCGATTTCTCACTCGGGTCACGCAGCACCTCAGCACCATGGACAAGCGCTGAACTGCCGCTAGACTATGCCAGAGGCACCGGTGAACGCGGGGTAACTCCCGTCGTCGCAATTGTTTAGCAGCCCGCAACGCACGTTCACGCTCTCGCCCACAAGCGTCTGCGCCTCGTACATCTCTCGGACCTGCATCTCGGCTTCCGCCAGTTTCAGCGGTTGACTCCGCGCGGAATCAACCAGCGCGAGCATGACGTCGCGCACACGTTCAGGCAGGCGCTGAACAAGATCATCGAGCTCGCGCCGGAGCTGGTGCTCGTTGCGGGCGACGTGTTTCACCAGGTGCGACCGACGAACACGGCCATCGTGCTGGCGTACGTGGAATTCGCGCGCCTTCGCCGTGAGTTGCCCGACACCGAGGTCGTGATGATCGCGGGGAATCATGACACCCCGCGCTCGTTGGAGCTCGTGTGCATTCTCCGTCTCTTTCGCTCACTCGGCATTCACGTCGTGGAGTCCAACGCGGACGCGCTGGAGTTTCCCGCCCTGGACGCGACCGTGCTCGCCGTGCCCAGCAGCGCATTCGGCCGACAGAGACTCGTGCCGACGGGTGCCTTGCGATGGAACGTGCTGCTCATGCACGGACCCGTGGAAGGAGAGATCGGTCCGTATTCACCGCCGACCGGCATTCCGCGACAGGAGATCCCGCAGCGCGACCTCAACGCGGAGCAGTGGGACTACATCGCGCTTGGCGAATACCACACGTTCCGCAAGATCGCGGCGAATCAGTTCTACAGCGGCGCCACCGACTACACGGGCAACAACGTGTGGGGCGAGAAGATCGAGGAATCGCTCGTTCACGTTCCTGGAAAGGGTCTGATCGAGTTCGACCTCGACACCGGCTCGCACGTATTTCACACGCTCACTCCCTCGCGGGTCTTCCTGGATCTGCCGGTCATTCGCGCGCGCGGACGTACGGCGGAGGAGATCAACACACTCATTCGCGACACGGTGGACGGCTGTCCGGGCGGAATCGACGACAAGGTGGTGCGTCTCGTCGTCCACGACATTCCCCGCCACATCGCTCGCCAGCTCGATCAGCGACTTCTGCGTGATTACCGGCAGCGGGCGCTGCACTTTCAATTCGATCCGCGGCGCCCCGAGCCGTTGCCCACGATGGGAAATGGCGCGCCCGGGCGCCGTCCGTCGCTCATGGATGTGGTGCGCGACAAGCTGCGCGAGCGCGTCGTGCCAGCCGACGTGGACCGGGATGCGCTGGTCGAGCTGGGCGTGCACTACCTGCGCGAAGCCGAGGAGCGAGAGACTTACACGACGCCGGTGCTCGGCGCCGAGGTCTGATGCGGCTCAACAGCCTGCACCTCGTCAACTTCCGGCAGCACGTGGACACGCGCATCTCGTTCGAGCTTGGCTTGACGGGCATCATCGGCACGAACGGATCGGGGAAGTCCACGATTCTGGAGGCCATCGCGTGGGCGCTTTATGGGCAGGATGCCGCTCGGGGCCGCAAGGACTCCATCCGGACCCTCCGCGCGCCAGCGGGCGCGCGCGTGAAGGTGGTTCTCGATTTCGATCTCGGTGGCCACCGCTACCGCGTTGAGCGCGGACTCTCGAATGCGGAGCTGTACCTCGACGGATCGGAGTCACCGATCGCGAATTCGCTCAGCGGTGTAACCGAGGTGCTCCGCCGCAGGCTGGGCATGAGCCGCGACGAGTTCTTCAACACCTATTTCACGGGGCAGAAGGAGCTGGACGTGATGGCGGCGATGCAGCCGTCCGAGCGGGCGCAGTTTCTCAGCCGTGTACTGGGCTATGAACGTTTGCGCGTGGCGCAGCGGCTCGTGCGAGACCAGGCCCGGCTGCTGGCCGCCGAAGCGTCCGGCTTGCGGACCGCGCTTCCGGATGCGCCGAGTGTCGAACGGATTCACGCCGAATCCGCTGCGAGACTGGCACAGGCCATCAACGCGCACGCGACCAGTGCGGAGCGTCGTGCCGCCGCGCAGGAGCGTGTGGATCAGATCTCGCCCCGCTGGGTTGCAGCACAACACGAGCGTGAGCAAGCGCAGGAGGCGCTCGCGGAACTTCGCGTCGCGGAGAGTGAGGTGAGCGCGTATGCGCGCGACGTGGAGCGCATCGGCCGCGAGCTCGCGGATGTCGCGATCGCCGAAGAGGAGCTGCGACGTCTCGCCGAAGAGCTCGCGCCGCTGGCGGCGTTGAGCGAAGAGCTGCAGCGCCTGGATCGCCTGTTCCGTGATGAGGGGCGGCGCCAGACGCTGCTCGAGAGCGAGCATGCGCTCGGTGAGGAAGTTCGCCGCCTGCGCGAGCGCCGCGTTCGTCTCGAGACCGCGGCCGCGCACGAAGAGGAAGCGACGCTCGAGCTCGAGCAGCAGCGCTCGCTACTCGACCTGGCCGAGGGCGAGTTGGAGAACCGGCGGACCGAGTGGGTTCGCGACAAGCAGGAAGCCGAGACGAAGCGCGCGGCGCTACGTGAGCAGTATGCGGAGGTGAAGGAAGCACGCGAGCGCCTCGTCGCGGCCGGCGAGGACGGAACGTGCCCCACGTGCGAGCGGCCGCTTCAGGACCATTATCGATCCGTGCTCGATCATTTCGACGAGCAGCTCGAGAATCTCGTCGCCGACGGCAAGTATTTCGCGTCTCGCATCGAACAGCTCGAGCACATGCCGGACGACGTGCGCGAGCTGGATGAACGTCGGCGGGCCATGTTCGAGGAGGTCGGTCGTCTGGAACGGGCACTGGCCAAGGTGCAGAGCGAAGTGCGCGAGCTGGCGGACGTTGCACGTGATCTCCACGCACGAGAGCAACGTTTTGCCCAGGTGGTGGCGGATCGGGAGGCCATCGCCGCGGACTATGACGCCGTGCGACACGCGGCGGCGCGCAAGGAGCTGGAGCGGCTCAAGCCGCTGGATGCGCGTGCGACGCGGCTCACGACGCAGCTCGAGCGGCAACCCGTGCTCGAGTCCGAACGTGATCGCGCCGCCGCCGGGCTTGCAAGTGCACAAGCGCGCATTGCAACCCTTTCGGCACGTCGCGACCTGCTCGCGTTTTCCGAGCAGAGCTTCCTCGAGCTGCGTGGGAGTCAGGAAGCCGCTGTGGCGGAGTTGCGAGCCACCGAGCTGGCGACCGTGGCGACGGAGGGAGAGATGTCCGCCGCGCAGGCGGCGCTCGTTCGCGCAGAACAGACGCGCGAGGACATGAAGCGCGCGCAGGCGCAGCTCGACGGCCTCGATCGCCAGCGCCGCCTGCATGATGAGCTGGATCGGGCATTCACCGATCTCCGCACGGACCTGAACAGCGATCTGCGCCCGGAGATCGGCGAGCTCTCGAGCGGCTTCCTGAAGCAGCTCACGGATGGCCGCTATGACGAGCTGCAACTCGAGGAGGATTACACCATGTCGCTCCTCGAGGACAGCATTCCCAAGCCGGTGATCTCGGGTGGAGAGCAGGACATCGCGAATCTCTGTCTCCGGCTTGCCATCTCGCAGATGATCGCTGAGCGGGCGGGTCAGTCCTTCTCGCTGTTGGTGCTGGACGAGGTATTCGGCTCGCTGGACGAGTCGCGGCGGCAGAACGTCGTGCAATTGCTGCGCGGGCTTCAAGACAGATTCGAGCAGGTGATTCTCATCACGCACATCGAGAACGTGCGCGAAGGACTGGATCGCGTCATCAACGTCCGCTACGACGAGGAGTCGGGGGCATCGGTCGTCACACAGCTCGAGCCCGGTCCGATCGACGAGGAAGAGCTCGCGGCCGCGGCGGAGGTGGGCGACTGATGGTCAGCGCGCGTACCTGGCGTCCGCTGGCGCCGATGGATGGACCCTATCGCGCAAGCGCGGCCGACGTCGGTGCGCTGAACGTGGTGTTCAGCGACGCGTTCACGGAGCGGTATCGTCGTGACGGCATGGTGGGTGTGCGCGTGCCGAACCTGAATCCTCACGTGTGGCGCTATGCCATCGAGGATGCCGCTGGTGGCGCGATGCTGTGGCGGGACGCGCGCGGCGAGATCGCCGCCTTCAACATGGTGCACCATTCCGGCGTGGAAGGCTGGATGGGACCGCTCGCGGTGCGCACCGAGTATCAGGGGAGCGGTGCAGGCAAGGACGTCGTTGAGCGTGGCATCGCGTGGCTCCGCGAAAAGGGAACACGCGTCATCGGACTGGAAACGATGCCGCGTACAATGGACAACATCGGCTTCTATTCCGGCCTTGGGTTTGTGCCCGGACGGCTGACGGTGACGCTCACGCTCGACGCCGCGCATGGCGACGCGACGGCCGAGCTTTTCGGACGACTCAACGCGCGCGACCGAGACGACGCAATCATCGCGACGAAGGCGCTCGCGAACGCCGTGTCGCCCGGGTACGACTTCACGCGCGAGATCGAGCTCACCGAGACGCTCGCGGTCGGAGATACGGTCCTGCTGCACCAGCGCGGGACGCTGGCGGGATTCGCCGTGTGCCACACGGCTCCGCTTGTTGAGGGGCGCGTACGAGAGGAGCTTCGCGTCCTCAAGCTCGTGCTCGCGAGCGACGCGTCGCTCGACCCGATGGTGCGCCTCCTTCGCGATGTCGCAAAGCGGAGCGGCACGCGCCGAGTCGCATTCCGTATGCAGGGCGAATACGATTGGGCCTACAAGCGCCTGATCGCGCTCGGCGCACGCGTGCGTTGGACTGACCTCCGGATGTCGCTCGACGGTTACGAGGAACAGCCGCCACGCCTGGGAATGCTGCTCTCGAACTGGGAGATCTGAGGAGCAGCCTTGCCAGGATTCCTAGGGGTCGCAGGTCTCTGTCTGCTGTGTTGGGGACATACCCTGCGGGCTCAACGATTGGTCCGTGATGACCGATTGCCCTCACTCGGCGCGGGCCGCATCGAGTTATCACGACTCCAGCCCGATGCTGGCCCTGACGGAACCTGGCGTGGCGCGCGGCTCGGAGCACTCATAGGGGGAGCCATTGGGCTTACCGCCGGTATCATCGCGGATCTCACGCAGAAGGGCCCGACAAGGATCTACGGGCTTTCACCCACCGTTGGTCTTCTCGGCGGAGCGTTGAGTGGCGCGGTCATCGGTGGTCTCATCGGACATTCGGGATCGCGGCCATGAGCGTCAAATGGAGCCGTGTGACGTTTCGTCTGCCCACCGGTCCTTTTGGTGATGACGGACGAGCTCGGTGGAGCACGTCCGTCACACCGCACGGATCACTGGGCGATGCGGCTCGCGATTCGCTTCCCGCTGCACCCTCTCCATTCGGGAGCTGTCACTTGAACACGCACAACCGCCGGGGCTTTACGCTCATCGAACTTCTGATCGTCGTGGTCATCATCGGCATTCTGGCCGCGATCGCGATCCCGAAGTTCGCCAACACCAAGCAGAAGGCGTACATCGCCGCGATGAAGTCGGATCTCCGCAACCTCGTGACGGCCGAAGAGTCGTTCTTCGCCGACTCGACGAAGTACGTCACCTACGATACGACGCTGCTCAAGTTCAAGCCCTCGACGGGCGTGAACAACCCGACGATCGTGCCGGGCGCGGGCTACTGGTCGGCGACGGTGACGCACACGCAGATCGCGAGCTTCAGCTGCGGCATCGGCGTCAACACGACGAACCCGCTGGTCTCCACGGCAGGGGACGGCGAGCCAGTGTGTAAGTAGCGCGGCCTGCTCGCATACCATCGCGAACGGCGCGCCGAGAGGCGCGCCGTTTCCGTCTGACCAGCCACAATGGGCCTCCTCGACTCGCTCAAATTCCGCGTTGGACGCTGGCGCGCCCTGCGTGCGGCAGAGCGTGGCCTCGCGCCTCCAACGCCCAGGGAGCGCGCGCGGATTGACGCACTGCACGCCGACTTTGCCGAGCTGCCCGTTGCTCCGGTTGATGGACTTGACCCGAACGAGGCCGACTGGAACGGCGCCATGAACCGGCTCCGGGAGCTTGGCATGCGCGCCGATCCGCGAGCGTTTCAGCGATGGGACGTCATCGTCGCGCGCATGGCACACATGGAGTCGCCGGCCACCGCTCCTGAACTGGCGGCGCTCCAGGCTGACGCCGCGTGGGAGACGCGGTGGCGCGACGCGATTCGCGAAGTCGGCGTCGGCAGGCCCAGCCAATACGCGCCTCATCCGTCCAGCAGCGAAGCGCTGATTCAGACGGTGTACCATGTGCGCGAGCTCGAGGAACTCTCGGCGCGTCGCGTGGACGAATGGGATGTTGTGGTCGAGTTCGGCGGTGGCTTCGGTGGCCTGTGCCGCGTGATGCACGCACTCGGTTTCCGTGGACGGTATCTGATCTTCGATTTGCCGGCGTTCACGCTGTTGCAACGATACTATCTCGATCAGGCCGGCGTTCTCGGCGGCGGAAACGTGCGAGTGACCAGCGACCTCCGCGATCTCGATGCATTTGTGAACGGTATCAAGCCGAACGAGCGCGCCGTGTTCTGGGCCACGTGGTCGCTCAGCGAGACGCCAATGACACTGCGTGAGCGCATCAAGCCGCTCGTGCAGCGGATCGGCAATTATTGCATCGCGTATCAGGGACGGTACGGGGGCGTAGACAACGTTCGCTACTTCACCGACCATTGGATTTCAGGCGAGTCGCGAATCCGGCGCATCGAACACCGGCCGGACGACTACTACCTTGCGGGCCGTGTGGCGCCTGTCACGGAGGCGTGATGATCGCAGTCCTTCGCGATGCGGAAGCCGAGTCCGTCAGCGCTCCGGCCGGGAACTTCCGCGCGCGACGATCCTATATATCAGCAGCGATACACCGACGGTGAGCAGCAGGTGTACCCAGCCGGGCCCCTCGATCACCAGGGCGGCAATGGCCCAGACGACAAGCAGCGCGATTGCGCCGACTATTCCAAGATCCATCGTCACCTCGCGAATTGACCCGTCACGTGACGAGCCGTAGATTTGCGGCGTCAATCTGACGGCACCGGGGCGGAGAGCCACGTTTTTGAGCCGATAAGTCCTTCGAGTGGGTTCGACAATCTATACTGACGGCATGCCCCCAGTGCGGGGGAAGCCGGAAGGTGTGGTGAGGGCCTCATAATTTCGACAGGGCTTCAATAAACCCTCTCCGTTCTTTCTGCGGGCTTCGTTCGGCTCACCAGCCGGGCGGAGCTCGTGGTCGTTCTGGCCCCTGCCGTTCCGGGAATCGCTCCGTCATACTGCATGAATGGCGGATTCCCCACAGATCACCGTGACGCGGCGGCTTCTCTTCAACGCCGCGCATCGCGTCCACAATCCGGCGCTCTCGGACGAAGAGAATCAGCGGCTATTCGGCAAGTGCAACAACCCGAACTGGCACGGGCACAACTATACGCTCGACGTCTCCGTGCGGGGCACGGTGGACCCGCGAACCGGCTACGTCATCGACCTGAGCGTCCTGAAGCGAATCGTACAGGATCGCGTGGTCGAGCGAGTGGATCACAGGAACTTCAATCTCGACGTGGACTTCATGAAGGGTGTGATCCCAACGTCAGAGAACATCGTCGTCGGCATGTGGCGCGAGCTCGCGCCGGCCGTCCAGCCCGGCACCCTCGTGAAGCTGGTGCTGTGGGAAACGTCGAACAACTACGTCGAGTATACAGGTGAGTAAACCCGAATCGTCGCGCGCTTCCGCGCCGTCCGTCCTTCCGCTGCACGCCGACGACGCCACGTCGACGGCATACGCGTCCATCGTCCGGGAGCAGCTCCGGCTTCTCGGTGAAGATCCCGAGCGCGAGGGCCTGGTCCGCACGCCGCATCGCGTGGCGGAGGCCATGGCCTTTCTCACGCGAGGCTACTCTCAGTCCCTCGAGGACGTCGTGGGTGACGCCCTGTTCGAGGAAGAGCACGAGAACATGGTGATGGTGCGCGACATCGAGCTCTACTCGTTGTGCGAGCACCACATGCTGCCCTTCTTCGGTAAGGCGCATGTCGCTTACATCCCGAACCGGAAGTTGGTCGGCCTCTCCAAGCTCCCGCGGATCGTGGACATGTTCGCCCGCCGTCTGCAGGTGCAGGAGCGTCTGACCGAACAGGTAGCGGCCGCCGTCGAAGACGTGCTCCAGCCACTGGGCGTCGGCGTCGTCATCGAGGCGTTTCACATGTGCATGATGATGCGCGGCGTGGAAAAGCAGAATTCGCGGACCATCACCTCCGCGTTGCGCGGTGTGTTCCGCGAGGATGGCAAGACCCGAGACGAATTTCTGCGACTGGCGTACAGCGCGCACCGATAGCGATGGGTGCCACGTCGCTGGCCGGGCGCAGTGCGCTTGTCACGGGCGCGTCGCGCGGTATCGGGGCGGCGGTGGCGCGCCGGCTGGCGGCCGATGGCGTGCGGGTCGCGTTGATGGCGCGCGACAAGGCGGCGCTGACGTCGCTTGCTCATGAGCTGGGGCACGGCGCCGTTGGTCTCGCGTGCGACGTAAGAGACACGGACACGCTGACGCGCGCAATCGAGCAGCTTCCCGATCTAATGGGCGACATGCCCGACATCGTGGTCAACAATGCGGGCGCCTTTTTTCTTGCGCCGGCACAGGAAACCTCCGTTGCGGCTTTCGGTGAGACGCTCGCCGTGAATCTCACGGCGCCGTTCGCCGTCATCCGCACACTCGCGCCGGCCATGTCCCGTCGCGGGAATGGACACATCGTCACCATTGGGTCCGTCGCGGATCGTCACATCCTTGCGGGCAACGCAGCCTATGCGTCATCGAAGCACGGATTGCGCGCGTTGCACGAAGTGCTTCGCGCCGAGTTGCGCGGCACCGGCGTGCGTGTGAGCCTCGTGTCGCCCGGGCCGGTGGACACGCCGCTATGGGATGCGGTGGTTACCGACTCCAAGCCGGACTCCACGTCGCGCTCGAAGATGTTGTCGCCTGCCGCGGTGGCCGACGCCGTGCATTACGTGCTCACAGCGCCGTGGGAGCTGAACGTGGACGAGCTGCGCGTGTCGCGCACCTGATCGCGTCGATGTTCATCGAGCTGGTCGATGCGTTGCGATGCCCGAACGCGCACGAGGAGAGCTGGATGGTGGCGTCGAGCGATCGCATGGAGGCGCGTCACATCGTGACCGGCACCGTCGGCTGCCCGGTGTGCTCAGCCGTATTTCCCATTCGCGAGGGTGTCGTGGATTTCCGCCGCGCCTCGGCGCCTCCGGTGGCACATCGTGCAGCGGGCAGCGCCGACGAGGCCATGCGTCTCGCTGCATTGCTCGATCTCACCGACGCGCAGGGCTTCGCCGTGCTGCTCGGCGAATGGGGCAATCAGGCGCACGAGCTGCACGGAATTGTGGACACACCGCTGGTGCTCGTTGACCCTCCGGAGGGCATCACCGGGGCGCCCGGCATTTCCGTGATTCGCGGCGACGGCACCATTCCATTGGCAGAGCGAGCCGCCCGGGCCGTTGCCGTCGACGCAGCGGACAGCGCGCGCGTGGCCTCCGCGGTGCGCGTGGCGCGCGCGGGCGGGCGAGTCATCGCCCCAGCCACTGCGTCGTTGCCTGATGACGTTACCGAGCTCGCGAGGGACGCACGCATCTGGCTCGGTGAACGTCACGCCGCGACGTCGGAGATGGTGTCCCTCCATGTGCGTCGCGGCAGCGCACCAGGCGCCGAATCACCACGCCCGTTCCCCTAGCCGACCGTTACTTCCTCGTGCTCGCCGGCGTAGAGTGAATCGATGACGGACTTGTACGTCTTGTCGATGACGCGCCGCTTCACCTTCAGCGTGGGCGTGAGCTCGCCTCGTTCAATGGAGAAATCGTGTTCCAGCAGCGCGATCTTCTTCGGCGTCTCGAACCGCGCGAGCCCTTGGAGCTTGCCGAGGACTTCCTTTTCCATCTTCGCCTGAATCACCGGCATCTCGAGAAGCTGTGTTCGCTGCGTCCACACGAGGTTCTTGATCTTTGCGTACTTCTCGAGCTGCTCCCAGTTGGGCACCACCAGCACCGCGGGGAACTTCCGTTTGTCGCCGATCACCACGGCTTGACTGACGTACTTGTTCGTCTTGATGGCGTTCTCGATGGGCTGCGGCGCGACCTTCTTGCCGCCTGCGGTGACAATGATGTCCTTCTTGCGATCGGTGATCGAGAGAAAGTCATCGTGCAGCTCGCCGATGTCGCCCGTATGGAACCAACGGTCGTCATCGATGGCGTCGCGCGTGGCGTCGGGTTTGTTGTAGTAACCCTTCATGACGTGCGGTCCCCGGGTGAGGACCTCGCCGTCCGGTGCGATCGTGACCTCCACGCCCGGTACCGGCTTCCCCACGGTACCGATGCGGAACGCCTTCGGCGTGTTGACCGCGATCACGGGGGACGTCTCGGTGAGCCCGTACCCTTCGAGAATCACCAGCCCGGCGGCATAGAAGAACTTGTTGATCTCGGGTGACAAGGGCGCGCCGCCGGAGACGAAGTAGCGGAGCTGGCCGCCCGTTCGCGCCTTGAGCTTGCTGAACACGAGCTTCTGCGCGATGCGGTACTTCAGTGCGAGCACCCCCGCCGGCGTACCGCCCGCAAGCGTCACGTCCGCCCACTGCTCGGCCACCTTTCGCGCCCAGAAAAAGATGCGGCTCTTGATCGCGCCGCCCGCCAGCGCGTTCTCCAGAACGCGCGCATACATCTTCTCGTAGAGGCGCGGCACCGAGAGCACGAGCGTCGGACGGACCGTCTGCAAATCGACCGGCACAGTGTCCATGGACTCCGCATATGCGATCGAGCACCCGACGTGGAACATGAGATAATGGCCGGCCATCCGCTCGAAGATGTGTGAAAGCGGCAGGAAGCTGAGACCGGTGTCGTTGCCGGCGAATGGAACCTGAACCGCGCTGGCCATGACGTTCGAGTAGATGTTGTCGTGCGTGAGCATCACGCCTTTCGGCTCACCGGTGGTGCCGGACGTGTAGATCAACGTTGCGACGTCATCGGGCCGGATGGCGTCAGCCGCTGCGCGGTAGGCGGCACGATGCGTTTCGTCATCCACGCCGGTACCCAGCGACTCCAGCTCCGCGAGCGTATGCTCCGCGCCCGGATGTGATGCCTCGGCAAACGTGATGACGTACTTGAGCGCCGGCACGATCTTGCGGATCTGCGTGATCTTCGACGCCTGCGCGGCATCGCTCACGAATATCGCGACCGCACCCGAATCCTTCAGGATATACGCTGCTTGTTCGGGAGGCAGGTTAGGGTACAGCGGCACGTCGGTGACGCCCGATGTGATGCATGCGTAGTCGGCGATGGCCCATTCCGGGCGGTTCTCCGAGAAGATGGCGACGTGATCGCCGGCTCGTATTCCCAGTTCTCGCATGCCCATGGCGACACGGCGCACGCGATCGGCGAGCGCGCGGCTCGAGATCGGCTGATACGCGCTATTTACCTTGTGCTGTAGCGCGTTGGGCTTGTCGTGCGTTGCGACGGCGTCGAGAAAGAGCCTCGCGAGAGTTCCGGGCTCTGAATTGCGCGGGCCACCGGACGTGATCATGACGGCCTCCGATGCGGTACTGGCGCGACGAGCTCGTCGCGGTGGGCGATAATACGGCGCGGCACCACAGCCGCGCCATGCCCCGTGGTCAGGGGCCGCGTTTCACGGGGAGAACGAAGCGCACCGGACTGCCGCGCAACGACTCGCCCCGGAGATTTGTTCCGGCAGCAGTGACCTCCACCGAATCGATGCCCTGATTGGCGGTGATCTGGATCGCGCGCGATGCGCCGGTGGCGTGCGTGGTGTCTGTCGCACGCGTGAAATCGCCGGTCAGGCCGAATGGCGGCGGAAAGAGGACGAGGGTGGGATCGACGGGGCGTGCGGGCCACAGGCGCGAAATCCGGTAGCGCACGATAATGCCCTTGACGCTCACACGATTACCGCCGCGCAAACCGGTCACGTTCACCTGAAGCGCGCTCGAGCTCTGGGCCACACGCAGCGAGTCGATCGTGCCTGATCCAGCCATGGAATCCGGTTGCGGCACTATCTCGAGCGTGGCGGGCGCGGTTTGCAAACGGTCACCCACCCGTCCCACGAGCTGCACCGAGGCCACCGTGTCCTGCGCGGTCACGCGGCCGTTCGCGTCGATCGATACGACCACCGGAAACGACGACACCAGAAACGACGGCGTGAGTCCAGTGATGACGCTGTTGTGCTGATCGTAGGCGACGACGGAGAGCACCGCGACATTGCCGAGGCTGTCGCGCAGCACGTCACCCGCTGCGATCGCGGGCGACGGCAACAGAAGGGGCGAGATGTACGCGATGTTTCCGGCGAGTGTGGGCACTTCGCCGCACGCCGCAGCAATGCCGGCGGCACCGAGCAGGGTGAGTGCTCGTACAGCGTTACGCTTCACGTCAATCCTGGTTCCAGCAGCTCGGCAAGTCGGACGTACGCGCGCGCGGCCAGGTCGTCTGGCGCACGCAGCGTCACGGGTTGTCCCGCCGCAAAGGCATCAATCGACGCCATCGTACGCGGAATCTCCACATCAAATAGCAGTTCGCGCGGCAATTGTTCCCGCACGTAGGCTGCCACCCGCTGCGACACCAGGTTTCCTTCCTCCACCATCGTCAGCAGGATGCCGTCGAGCTTGAGCTGTGAGTTGGTTGATGACGCATCCCGAATCGCACGAAGTATCTGCGTAGTGGTTTGAAGGGCGAGCGGCTCCGACTGGAGCGGCACGATGACGTGCTGGCTGAACGACAGCACCCGCCGGGTGACCGAGCCAAGCCCGGGTGGCGTGTCCACGACGACGATGTAGCCGCGTGTTCGCGCGCGCTCGAACAGCTCGCCGAGCGTCGGTGACGAGTTGAGGCGTTCGCGATAGCTGTCGTGTTCGGCAGAGTCCGACACGCTTCCGGCCAGGAGCACGCGAAGCCACGGCAGCGGCGTGGGGAGCACCACGTCCTGGAGCTCGTGCGTCCCCGCCAGCACGTCGGCGAGGCCAGGGGGCTGACCTGTCCCCCCGAGGCCGATGCCATGTCGCACCGCGCCCTGTGGATCTACGTCCACGAGAAGGGTCTTTCGACCACGACGCGCCAGCGCGCTCGACAGGTTGATGGCCGTGGTCGTCTTGCCCACTCCTCCCTTCTGGCTGACGACGGCGAGGACGGTGCCCACTACGCTTCGGGCTGACCGGCGGACGTCGAGCCGCGCAGCTCGTCCAACGTCTGTCGCGCGTGGCGGATCCAGCGGTCCGCGTCGGGGCCCGAGGGCGGCGTCTCGAGAAACGCACTCAGGTGCGACATGGCCGAGCCCGTATCGCCGCGCTTGAGTTGAAGGAATGCGAGACCGTAGTGCGCTCCCGAAAGCTGCGGATCGAGCTCCAGAGCTCGCCGATAAGCGCGCACCGCCTCCTCCAGCCGTCCGGTCCGCGAAAAGGCAATCGCCATGTTCTGGAGAATGCGCGGATCGTTGGGATGATCGCGCAGTGCGAGGCGATACGACGTGAGGGCCGCGTCGAAGTCGCCCTGGCGCTCCAGCGCCAGCGCTTCATTCAGATAGTCGAGGCGCTGCGGCTTGAGGCCGCCGTCCGACTTGCCGCCGAGCATGCGGCTCAACCAGGACATTCGATGCGCAACGGGGAGGAGAGGAGGAGCTACGGCGCTCGGGGGCCGCCGGCAGGGCCCAGGCTGGGCAAACATAATTCCGCGGCGCAGGGGGTACAACGCCGACGGTCATTCTCGCGCGCTTCCTGCGCTCCATCCCCGCGGGTAGCTTCAGCCCGGGATCCGGCCCAGGGAGAGCAACGTGTCGCCACGGAAGACGGCAGGGGATCAGAGCAAGGGCGTCTTCGAGGTCGAGTGGCCGCTGTTCGGCGAGCTGTCGCGGGCGCTCGCGCTCAAGGTCGTGCGGTCATACGACCCCGAGCTCGTTGTGGGCATCGCGACGGCCGGCGTCGTCCCCGGAGCCGTGATCGCCGCCATTCTCGATCGCGAGTTCCACTCGATCGTCGTGAGCCGGCGGTATCAGGCGGACGTAGTACGGCAAACGCCCGCGGTATTCGGTGCGGCGCCGACGGCCATCCGCGGAAAGCGCGTGCTCATCGTGGACGAGACGTGCGACTCCGGCGAGACGATGCGTCTGGCCGTCAGCTCGATCGTGAACGGAGGCGCGTCCGAAGTCCAGACCGCGGTGGCGTTCCGTACGGGTGAGTACCAACCGCACTATTACGCACTCGCCACCGAGAGCACCATCGTGCTGCCCTGGGACCGGGAAGTCCTGTTCAAGGGCGAGCTGGTGCCGAATCCGCTCTATCGGGAAACACTCGGCAACCGTTGAGCGCCGCGGCGGATCATCCCGCGGCGTATACCGCGCTCTCGTAGTCTGAGCCCGCGGCCATTCCCTCGTAGACCTGCTGAAGCACTTCGGTGCTGCCAAGGAGGAAACGGCAGCGCTGGGCGCCGGTCGAGCGGCATTCGACCTCCATCACAGCCAGGGGCGCGCCGGCGATCCGGCCAAAAAAGTCGGCGAACATTCCGCTGGAGAGATGGCAGTACGGGTGATCGAGGCCGGCCTCGGGGGACGCTTCGCCCCAATCCTCCGAGTCGAGCGTCGCGACCGTGTCGTGCAGGTCCCCAACGGCGAGCGAGCCCCAACCCGCCTCGCGGAAGAACTGCGTCGCATACGTCTGGAAGTTCCCCACGGAAAGTGATTCGGGATCGGGTGCGCCGCGAGCGCTCAGCCATCCGTGGAACGCGCCGAAAAGCGCCGCGCCACCGGCATATCCCGCCTCCTGCAGGTAACCGGCAGCGGCCTCCCCGGTGTCGCGCAGGAGCGCGTTACGCAGCGCGGCGAGCGCATCGCGCGTGATCGCCATCATCCCGGATTCCGTGAGGTCCATGCTCATATCGCTCGCTTCGTGGTCTGTGGATCAGACGTCTCGTTTCGCCCGCCCGTCACGTCCGCCCGGCTCGGCGCACCAACTCGGCTTCGTCGATCGTCTCGACACCCAGCGCGCGTGCCTTTTCCAGCTTGCTGCCCGCGTCATCCCCCACGACCACGGCCGTCGTCGCCTTGGAGACACCGCTGGCGACGCGCCCGCCCTCTGATTCTATCAGCGCCGTGGCCTGCGTGCGAGACAGCGTCGGCAGCGTGCCCGTGATGACGAAGGTCATTCCGAAAAACGCTGCACCAGCCGCGACGGAAATCGGTTCGGTCATCGTGAGTCCCGCCTTCGCCAGCTTGCGCACCAGGGCTGACGCGGAGCGATCGGCGAAATAGGCGACGACCGCGACCGCGATGGTCTCGCCCACGCCATGGAGCGCGAGAATGTCCTCGTCCGGCGCGCGCGAGAGGGCGTCCATCGTGCCGAAGTGTCGCGCAAGAAGCTGCGCCGCGGTCTGGCCGACGTGGCGAATGCCAAGTCCGAAGAGCAGGCGCGACAGCGGCTGTGTCCTGGATGCTTCGATCGCGGCCACGAGGTTCTCCGCGCCCTTTTCCGCGAACCCGTCGAGCGCGATGAGTTGCTTCTCCGTGAGCGCGTAGAGATCCGCGACGTCGTGCACCAGGCCGGCGACGATGAGCTGCTCGATGCGCGCATACGAGAGGCCGCGGATGTCCATCGCACCGCGCGACGCGAAGTGCACGAGCGCCTCGAGCTGACGGGCCGGGCACGCGACGTTCGGGCAGTAGATCGCGATCTCTCCCTCGGGGCGCTCGACCGGCGTGCCGCACGACGGACACTTCGTCGGCAGGCGCGTAGGGCGCGGCGGCTGTTTCGGATTTCTCCGCTCCGGTACGGGTCCGATCACCTGCGGAATGACGTCGCCGGCGCGCTTCACCAGCACGACGTCGCCCTCGCGGAGATCCTTCGAGATGACGAGGTCGAAGTTGTGGAGTGTGGCGAGCTTCACCGTCGTTCCGCCGATCTCGACGGGCGTCAGCATCGCGTAGGGATTCAGCGCGCCCGTTCGTCCGACGTTGACCGCAATGCGCTCGAGCACCGTTTCGGCGATGTCCGGGGCGAATTTTCGCGCGATGGCCCACCGTGGCTCGCGTCCACCGACGACCCCCAGCTCCTCCTGTAGCCGAAGGTTGTCGACCTTCACAACGCCGCCGTCGATCGCGAAGTCGAGCTCCGCACGCCTCCGGTTCTCGACGTCGCTCGCCCACGCGTGCACCTCCGCAAGGGACTCGCATCGCAGCCGGTGTGGCGCAACGGGAATACCCCACCGCTCCAGTGTGTCGAGCAGCTCCCATTGCGTCTCGAACGGCAGGTCGGTGCCTGGCGGCGCCGCGACGGTGTAGCCGAAAAAGCGCAGCGGCCGTCGCGCCGAGACGGAGGGATCGAGCTGCCGCAGCGAGCCGGCCGCAGAATTGCGCGGATTCGCGAAAACCGGTTCGCCCGCCCTGATTCGCTCCGCATTGAGCAGCTCGAAGCGGCTGAACGGGAGATAGACCTCTCCCCGGATCTCGAGCAGCGGCGGCACGTCCTTTCCGCGGAGCCGGAGCGGCACGTCACGGATCGTGCGCAGGTTGGCGGTGACGTCTTCACCGACCGTGCCGTTGCCGCGCGTCGCGCCCACGGTGAACACGCCCTCCTTGTACGTGAGGCTCACGGCGGCTCCGTCGATCTTGAGTTCCGTGACGTAGCCGGCGCGGCGCGCATCGTCGCCGACGAGGCGCGTGATACGCTCCTCCCAATCATCCAGCTCGGCATCGTTAAACGCGTTCCCCAGGGAAATCATCGGGACCAGATGCGTGTGCTTCACCAGCGAGCCGGCGGGTTCCGCACCCACGCGCGTGGTCGGTGAGTCGGCGGTTTTCAGCTCCGGATGCGCGCGCTCGATGTCGAGCAGCTCGCGATAGGCCAGGTCGTACTCCGCGTCGGAGATCGTGGGCCGATCCAGCACGTGGTAGTCGTACGAAGCGTGGTTGAGCAGCGCGCGGAGCTCAGCGGCGCGCCGCTCGGGTGGTACGCTCGCCATGCGCCGTCAGCCCTTGGCTTCCTCTTCGAACACCTGCATCGCGACGGTCACGAGCCGTTCGAGCTCGTCGTCCGCGGCTTTCGGAAGAAGGGTCTCGGCCCAGGTGTGCTCTTCACCCTTTGCGTAGCGGTCCAGCAGGCGCCGCATGAATCCGACGAGGGCCACGCGCTGCAACTCGGCCTTGCGTTGCGCGACGTTCACATCCTGCTGGCTGTGCAGCAGCGACTCGAACCGGTGCGCGTTGCGCAGCGCTTTGGCCGTGTGGGACGCGACGGTCTGGCAGAAGCGGACGTCCGCTTCGCTGAACGGTTCCGCCTCACGCTCGGTGCGAAGAAAGATCGCACCGATGACAGACCCCTCCCAGCGGATGGGCACGACGATGATCGAGCGCACGTTGCGCGTATCGAGCGTCATCCGGATGCTCTTCAGCATCGGCTCCGATGCGGCATCGGGGATGAATACCGTCTCACCGCTCTCGAACGCCCGCTTGAGCTCGGGATAGCGGTTGAGATCGACGACGAGATTCCGGATGGTCGGATCCTCGTAGCTGGCCACGAGGCGGACCTCATCCTTGTCGCCCGAAAGGAAGATGGCGCAGCGATCGAGCCCGAACGTCTCGCCGAGCTTGCGTGCGATCGTCTGGAGCACATCCACGAAGTGCAGTGAGCCGGAGACTTCCTGAAGGATGTCCACGACGGCGAGCAGGTGATCGCGCTCGCGCTGTAGCTCGACGACGCGCACCCTGAGGCGGGCGAGCTCCTCAGCGTGCGGCAGCTCCTCCGTTCGATCCTGTGGCGACTGGAGCGTCTGATCCATCGTGTACGTGGTGCGCGTTGAACTCGTCGCTGTCGAACTCGATGACCCGGTTGCGCCCCGTCTCCTTGGCGACGTACAGCGCGTCGTCCGCCGTGCGCACCAGCGAGTCGCAGTCCTCCACCAGCTCGTGCGGCCAGCCCGACACGCCGAAGCTCGCGGTGCGCTGCAGCGTGCCGCCGGGAAAGGTGAATGTATGTCCCTCGATGCGTTTGCGCACCCGGTCGGCGAAGCGCCCCGCCGTCTTGAGCGTCGCGCCCGGCAGGAGGACCATGAACTCCTCGCCACCGTAGCGTCCGACCCGGTCGATCTCGCGCGCCTCGTCCTTGAGGATTGCTGCGAACTGCTTGAGCACCTCGTCCCCGGCCTGGTGCCCATGGGTGTCGTTCACGCTCTTGAACTTGTCCAGGTCGCACATCACGACGGCGAAAGGCTCCTTCAACCGTTGCGCGTGGGCAAACATCTCCTCGATCCGGTCGTTGAGATGCCGCCGGTTGTCGAGCCCCGTGAGCGCGTCCGTCTGCGACATGTACCGCAGCCGCTCGTTGAACTCGAGCAGCTCGCGCTCCCGCTCTTCGAGCGTTTCCTGCAAGCGCTTGATGCGCAGCATGGACCGCACGCGCGCGCGCAGCTCGGCGAAGTCGATGGGCTTCGTGATGTAGTCGTCGGCGCCCGCTTCGAGCCCCTCCACCTTGTTCTCCGTGGAGTCGAGCGCGGTCTGCATGATGATCGGGATGAACGGCAGGCTCTTGTCGCCCTTGATCTCTCGTGCGACGTCGATGCCGCTCACCTCTGGCATCATGACGTCGAGGAGGATCAGGTCGGGCGGCTCGCGCCTGACCATCTCCAGTGCCTCGTTGCCGCTGCGCGCGGACGTCGTCTCGTACCCCCAGTGCTCCAGGCGCACGCGAAGGACTTCGATGTTGTCCTCGTGGTCGTCGACGACGAGAATCTTGCCGGTATCCGCGGTCGTCGCCTTGGCCGGAGCCGTCTCAGCCGGCATTCGTCGGGGCGTCCTTGCCGAGAAAGCGCTGCACCTCGGCGACGACCGCCCGGGGCTCGCACGGCTTCGCGAGGTATCCGTCGCAACCGACCTCCATCGCCTTCTCCCGATCCGACGCCAGCGCATGCGCCGTGAGCGCGATGATGGGAATGTCGCGCGTCGTGGGATCGTGCTTCAGCACTTGCGTGGCTTCCCACCCGTCGATGATCGGGATCGAGATGTCCATCAGGATCAGATCCGGCTGCTCCATGCGGGCCTTGGCGATTCCCTCCTCGCCATTCATTGCCTCGCTGACATCGTAGCCGAAATGCCGAAGGATGGTGGAATAGACGATGCGGTTGTCCTCGTTGTCCTCCACCAGCAGGACCGTTTTTCCGTTTTTCGGCATGCACGGCCCTCACTCGGGGTACAGCGCGGTACCATCGCCCGCGCGGGCTTCGGACGCAATTTCCAAACCAACCTCTGCCACGCCTACACCATGTCCTACGCCGGCCCCACAGGGAAACGAGGCCCCTCCCGTTCACGAGTCGCCAGCGCCGGCAAAAGGCCGCCCGCCAGGAAGAACGAATCGGACTGGCAGCAGGTTGCGGTCTTCGGCGCTGGACTGGCGCTCGGTATACTCGTAGGCGCCGGCGCGGCGCTGCTCACCGCGCCCCAGTCCGGTCGCGAAGCGCGTTCGGACATTCGCCACTATGCGCGCCGGAAGCGGCGCGCACTCGGACGACGCAGCCGCGATGCATGGCTCGACCTGCGAGACGAGCTGCGAGATGCAGCCCGCTCACTGCGACGCAGGCGGCGCCGTGCTCCTAACGCACGTCCTGAATCTCCCGCCTCGCCTCCTCCAGATAATGACGATCGTTGAACTCGGCGGGCGCCGTGCGGAGGGCGATCTCGTATTGCTCGCGCGCCCTGTCGTTCAGATCGCGGGCCGCGTACACGCGCGCGAGATCGAGATGATGGACGATGCGGGCCGGTTCCGCCGCCACTGACTCCTCCATGAACTTCTGCGCGTCATCCCAGTTGGCGCTGTTGAAGACCTTCCCGCCCAGGAAGGTCTTGGCGAATAATCGCGTGAGTCCACTGAGGCTCATGACGTTGTAGTTCCACATGCCCATCACGTGGAGCGCGCCGGCATGCGTCGGTTCGATCCTCAGCGCCGCGAGCGCCTCGCTGCGGACGTCGCCCGCGTACCGCACCTGATCGCGCTTGCCGAGCGAGAGCGCTCGGCGACCCAGCGCGCGGGCGAGCTGGAAGTGACCTTCCGCGTCTGCGGGGTTCGCCTCGACCGCCCTGCGTGCATATTGTTCTGCCACGCCATACAGGCGCTCGCGCTCCTTCTCATCCGTGTTGAACTCGCTCAGATCGACAGCTTCCCCCGTCGCCTTCCACAGCGCCTCGTATGAGCGCGGGTCGAGCTTCAGCGCTTCTTCGTAATGGCGCAGCGCGCTCTGTGCGTTGAGCGCTGCACGGTCCCGATCGCCGAGCGCGATGTGCTCCGCCACGGATTGTGCGGCGACGCGCGCGGGGATGATGACGATGGCGGCTAGCGCGGCCGCGCGCACAGCTCGACCCGGCATCGCGAGAGACACGATCATGAAAGACTCCAGGAAAGCGGGTAAACGGTCAACAGTGAACGGTTCACGGTGAACGGCAGAAACACCTTGTATACCCCGGTGCCCGTCTAATGCTCGCCTTGCGGCTCATCGAGCGCAAACGTGACGGTGGGCGCATCGACGCCGGTGAGTGGCGCGCGTTGGCGAATGCCTATGCGGCCGGCCACATCCCCGACTATCAGATGGCCGCCCTGCTCATGGCGTGCTTTCTCCGGGGGCTCGATCGAGCCGAGACGAATGCGCTCACGGACGCGATGCTGCGCAGCGGCGAGACCCTCGATCTCTCGGAGCTCGGGCGCCCTCGCATCGACAAGCACTCCACCGGCGGCGTTGGAGACAAGGTCTCCATCGTGCTCGCGCCGCTCATCGCGAGCCTCGGTGTCGCCGTCCCGATGATGTCGGGCCGGGGCCTCGGCCACACGGGCGGCACGCTCGACAAGCTCGATTCCATCCCGGGGTTCGACACCCATCTCTCGCTCGACACGGCGAAGCAGCTGATCGGCACGCTCAACGCGGCGCTGATGGGTCAGACGTCGACGATCGCTCCGGCCGACCGCAAGATGTACGCGCTGCGCGATGCCACGGGCACCGTCGAGTCCATCCCGCTCATCGCCGCCAGCATCATGAGCAAGAAGTTGGCGGAGGGACTCACCGGTCTGGTGCTCGACGTGAAGCGCGGCTCCGGCGCATTTCTCCCGACGATGGGAATCGAGCTCGCGCAGATGATGATCGAGATTGGCGCGGACCACGATTGTCCCGTGGTCGCGCTTCTTACCGCAATGGATCGCCCGCTCGGCCGTGCCTGCGGCAATGCGCTGGAAGTGGAAGAGGCCATTCTCGCGCTGCGCGGCGAAGGGCCGCCAGACCTCATGCGCGTCACGTACGCGCTTGGCGCGGAGATGCTCGTGCTCGCCGGTGTGACGCGCGACTACGATGACGCGCATCGGCAAATGGAGCGACAGATCGGGACCGGACACGCGGCCGAGCACTTTCAACGCATCATCGAAGCGCAGGGCGGCAACCCCGCCGTGGTCGACGATCCCGCGATTCTGCCGCAAGCAGCGGAGGTCGAGCTGTTCAGCGCGCCGCGCCGCGGCTTCGTGTCCCGTGTCGAGCCGCGCGCAATCGGCCGCGGCATCATCGCGCTCGGCGGTGGACGCACGACCATGGAAGACAGGATCGATCTCTCTGTTGGTTTCGTCATCACCGCACGGCCCGGTGATTGGGTCGAGCAGGGTGAGCCGCTCGCCACCATTTTCGCGAAGGACCGCCCCGGCGTCGAACAAGGACGGGCAGCGTTGCGCACCGCCATTCTGATTGCAGACGAAGCCGATCCGCCGTTGCCGCTCGTGTCGCATCGGGTGACCGCGGCGGGTGTCGAGGTCCTCGAGTCGGCCTGACGTCAGCGCGGCCGTCCAAAGACCTGCGCGTAGAACCGTCGGCCATTCCTGCCAATGGCCATGCCCGCCCCCATCTCCGCGTAGCGTGTGGACAGGATGTTCTCACGATGTCCTGTGGAGGACATCCAGCCCGCCACCACGCTGGCCGCGCTGGAGTACCCTTCCGCGATGTTCTCTGCGGAGGCCAGCATCTTATAGCCCACTGCGGCGAGACGCGTGCTCAGGGTGGGATACCGTGCCTCTGGCAGCTCGTGCGACATGGTGAGCTGCGCGGCCATCTGCTCGGCGTGAATCTGCGCGGCACGCATGAGGGCCTCGGAACGTGTCAGTCCGAACAGTCCGTGTGCAGCACGTTCGGCATTCGTGCGCGAGACGATGTCGCCAGCGATCTCCGGCGTGGGAGAGGCAGACGGTGCGGCGGTTGACGGCGATGTGCCGGCCACAGGCACGGCACAGGCCGATGCGAGTGTCGCCATGCCCAGCAGAAGAACATGCAGGCGCATCAGTGTTCTACTCCTGCGTGCGCGTCAACGATCCATTCGACGAAATCCACGAAGACTGGAACAATCCGTGCCGGCAGAGTGGACCCGCCACGCATCGCCGGGAACGAGGGGGACGATGACCGAAGGGCAGGACACGCGCGACGCCGCGGACGCCATGGGCGACGCGAGAATGAGGTTTCACAGGGCGCTCCTGCAATCCCATCGCCTGCGCGGGTTCTTCGACGAGCTCGACGATGCTGCCTCGAGCTTCTGCCTGCTGCTCAAGCAACTCGGCTACAGCCCGGAACAAACCCTCATCGATGCGAAGAAGGTCATCGACGACGCGCTCGAGGGCCACGACATCCCCACGGCCGAGCGGGCGGTGTTGATGTGTATCCAGCAGTACTACAAGTAGGTCGGTAGGCCAGCCAGCGACTCCTACTACCGTCCTACTGTCTGCATCCGCCCAACGGATCCATCCTCTGTCCATCGATGACAAACCTCTGCGGTCGATCCGCAACCGCTCTCGCTACGTCGTACACAAAACCGGCGATGCGCGCGAGGTGATCGTAGTCGATGTACTGCGCCTCGTCCGTCACCTGGTGATAGTCCGTGTGATAGCCGAGTGAGAAGTACGAGATCGGAATGCCGTACCGCGCGTACATGTAATGGTCGCTGCGGCAGTAGCGATTCATCGGGTGTCCGTTTGCGTCGAACGACAGGTCGATGTCCATGTGCGGCGTCCGTGCGGCATTGACGGAATCGATCGTCGCGCGCAATCCGCTCGCGAGCCGGCCGGCCCCGATGAGCTGCACGTTGTTGGGTCCACGCCCCATGACGTCCGTCGCCTTCCCGCGCCCAACCATGTCCATGTTGAGCTGCGTGATGATGGAGTCGCGCGGGACAGTGGGATGATCGGTGAACCACTGTGAGCCCCACAGGCCCTTTTCTTCTCCCGTATGCGAGACGAACAGCAGCGACCGCCGCGGCTTGTCGGCGGATGCCGCGAACCGTCTGGCGATTGCGAGGAGCGCGACGGTGCCGGATCCATCATCGTCGGCGCCGTTGTTTACGGAATCGCGACGCACGCCACCGTGTGCGCGCGTGAGACTGTCGCGAAGAAATGCGATTCTCGCCGCCTCGTCCGCGGTGGGCGCGCGCAACGCGTCCTGCACGCCCTGACGCCGAATGACCATGTTGTTGGCCAGCACGGAGTCGTGATCGAGCGCGCGCCGCTCGAGCCCGACGTGATCGTTGTGCGCGCCGATGGCGACGTACGTGTTCCGCAGTTGTGGGTCGCTCCCTCGTACGATGCCGATGACGTTGCGCGCGGGATACGACGCTGGCATCTCCGTGTACGAGAGGCCGCCGGTAAGACTCGGCGCCGACGTGCCCACCGCCACGGCGTCGATGTTGTCCACACCAAACATCCGCGCGGCCACCGTGGGCGTGATCAGCATGATGAGCGGTGCCGAGCCCGTGACGTTGCTGTGGATGTGTTCCTGGGAGCTCCGCGCCCTGGCCAGCGACGTGGCTGACATTGCGTCGAGCGACGCGATGGCGACACCCGCCGCATCGGCATACCTGGCTATGGAGCCTGGGCGATAGAAATACCGGAAGTCGCGCCGGCCGTCGCTGCCCGCAGGAATCGTGAAGACGACGACTTTTCCTGCCACGGCAGACGGCACAATCACCGATGGCGCGCCGAGCTGTCCTCCGAAGACCACCTCGACGCCGTCCACGGAGCGAATGCTGCCGCCCTGAGGTACCGCTCGCCCGCCATTCGCATTGATGAATGGCAGCACGTCGACGCCGACACGAAGCGGCAGGCCGCGCACCGCGATCGTGCGCGTGGTGTCGAGCCACGCGATGCTGATCGGTACAGTCTGGTAGTACGTGCCGCCATCGCCCCCCGGCTCGAGGCCGATGCGACGCATCTGCTCCGCGATCCACGTCGTCGCCTTGAAATCGCCAAGCTGGCCCGCCTCGCGCCCGAGCATGGAATCGTCGGAGAACGCATACAGCAGGGTGCGCAGCTCCTCGGCGGTGCTCTCACGGGATGCCGGCTGCGTGGTGGTCGTTGATACCGCGCTCGTACATCCCGCGACGAGGAGGGTGGCGAAGAACAACTGGCTGACGTAACGCGTCCGCATGAGAGCTCAGGGTTGGTTCCCCTGAATTATCACCGCACGCGGCGCCCGCCGCCACGGGTTTAGTTCCTGTTGTATCGCTGCGTGTATCCGTTGATGACTTCCGTCAGCACGCTGCCGCTCACCGTGCCCTGGTACGTGAAGCCCGACGTCTGGTCGGTGAAGTCGATGGAGCCGCTGCGGCTGGTGTAATAGCCGTAGTGGCTGTCGCTGTGCCCGTCGTTCCAGAGAGAGATGTCGGTATACGACCCATCCCCGTTCAGCGTGAGGGTTTCGTTGATCAGCGTCTGCCCCTGCGAGAACGTGTAGGGCATGGAATAGCCGTTGATGCTCCGGAGCGAATAGTTGCCCTGCACCGACCCTGTGATGCCGGTGAGATCGACGTTGCAGGCAGCGAGCGTGGACGAGAGTGCCGCCGCTGCTGTCAGCATGAGCGCTCGACGAATGAGGTGCACGTGTTCCTCCTCGGTGAGGTTACCTGACCGGGAGTAAGGCAAACGAAGCACCGCGCGTAGACCCCGTGTTTCGCGGGCCGAGCGGATGCGGTGAACGAAAAAGTGGACAGCCCGCGGTGCGGGCTGTCCACCTTCGTGGAACCTGTCGGTGCGATCAGATGTCGAGGTTGCTCGCGAACTTTGCGTTGTCCTCGATGAACTGCCGCCGCGGCTCGACCTCGTCGCCCATCAGCTTGCGGAACATCTCGTCGGCGAGCACGGCGTCCTCGATGTTCACCTTCAGCAGCGTGCGCGTGTTGGGATCCATCGTCGTGTCGAAAAGCTGGTCGGCGTTCATCTCGCCGAGGCCCTTGTAGCGCTGGATGTTGAGCCCGGTTTTGCCGTCGGGCACCATGCGACGCGCGATCTCGTCGCGCTCCTTCATGTCGTACGCGTAATAGGCTTCCTTGCCCTTGGCCACGCGAAACAGCGGCGGCTGCGCGATGTACACGAAGCCCGCCTCGATGAGCTCGGCCATCTGCCGATAGAAGAACGTGAGGAGCAGCGTGCGGATGTGCGCGCCGTCCACGTCGGCGTCGGTCATGATGATGACCTTGTGGTAGCGCGCCCGCGTGATGTCGAATTCTTCCTTGATGCCCGTGCCGAGCGCCGTGATGATCGTGCGGATTTCTTCGTTCGACAGCACCTTGTCGATGCGCGCCTTCTCCACGTTGATGATCTTGCCGCGCAGCGGCAGAATCGCCTGGAACTCGCGCTTGCGGCCCTGCTTCGCTGAACCGCCGGCCGAGTCGCCCTCGACGAGATAGATCTCGCACAGTGCCGGATCGGTGAGCGAGCAATCGGCGAGCTTGCCAGGCAGATTGCCGACGTCGAGCGCGCTCTTGCGACGCGTGAGATCGCGCGCCTTGCGGGCGGCCTCGCGGGCGCGCGCAGCGGACATCGCCTTGTCGATGACGATGTTGGCGGTGCGCGGATGCTCCTCGAGGTATGCGGCGAGCCACTCGTTCACCACCGTCTTCACGGCGGATTCCACCTCGGAGTTGCCGAGCTTCGTCTTCGTCTGCCCCTCGAACTGAGGCTCGTGCACCTTCACCGACAACACTGCGGTGAGGCCCTCGCGCACGTCGTCGCCGGACAGCGTGACGTCCTTGTCCTTCTTGGCCAGGGACGACTTCTGGATGTACTGGTTGATCACCCGGGTGAGCGCGCTCTTGAAGCCCGTCAGGTGCGTGCCGCCCTCGTGGGTGTTGATGTTGTTGACGAACGAGAAGACGTTGTCGTTGTAGCCGTCGTTGTACTGCAACGCGAGCTCGATCCCGATGTCGTCCTTCGTCGTCTCGAGGTAGATGACCTCGTTGTGCAACGGCTTCCGCCCCGAGTTGAGATGCTGCACGAACTCGCGCAGGCCATTCTTGGCCAGGAAGACCTCTTCCTTCTCCTCGCCGAGCCGCTCGTCCCGCAGCGTGATCGTCACGCCCTTGTTGAGGAAGGAGAGCTCACGCAGCCGCGACGCCAGCGTGCCGTAGTTGTAGACGAGCTCCGTGAAGATGAGATGGTCGGGCTTGAACCAGATCTTCGTGCCGGTCTGCTTGCGCGGGCTCTCGCCGATGACCTTGAGCTTCGTCTTCGTGTCGCCACGGACGAAGTCCATGTAGTGCTCCTTGCCGTCGCGACGCACCCACACCTTGAGGATCTCGGACAGCGCATTCACGACCGACACGCCGACGCCATGCAGTCCGCCGGATACCTTGTAGCTCTCCTTGTCGAACTTGCCGCCGGCGTGCAGCACGGTCATGGCCAGCTCCACACCCGGAATCTTCTCGATCGGATGGATGTCGACCGGAATGCCGCGCCCGTTGTCGTCGACCGTAATGGAATTGTCAGCGTGAATGATGACGCTGATCTTGTCCGCAAAACCGGCGAGCGCCTCGTCGATGGAATTGTCGACGACCTCGTACACGAGATGATGGAGTCCCCGCTCCGACGTCGAACCGATGTACATCCCCGGACGCTTGCGAACGGCTTCCAACCCCTTGAGCACCGTGATCTGACTCGCGCCATACTCCGTGGCGGCCGGCTTGTCGGTCGTCGTCGTCATGCACTCCACTCGCGAAAATCGCGGAAAGGGATTCCCGAATATACGCCGAAAATGGGCGCGTATCCCGCACCCGGAAATCTAAGCGGCCAGCACGCCAAACGCAACGGGGCAGCACGCATCCAAGTCATTTGACACCAACGACTTGGAAGACTGGCAAAACTGATGCATCACACGCGCCGCAACAGCCACCGAATCTTGCGCACCGGCTTCCGGCCCGGCTTCGCATTCAACGCCCGCAACAACTCGGGCTCGAGCATCGACAGCTCATTCATCCAGGCGTTCGTCGTCACGTGCACGAACAGCGTTCCGTCAGCCGAGATGGACTGCGGCGTCGTCACCGACGCGATCTGCGCGCCGACGAGCGTGTTCCAGTCCGGAATGATCCCCGCCTGCTCGACCCGCGCCTCGATGCCGGCGTTCTTGAGCACACCGGCAAGCACGTCACCCAATGCCGAAGGCTTCTTACGCGGCGGCATTACGCGGCGCCCTCGAGCGATCCGTCTTCACGTACGACGCCCGCCACGATGCGCCACCGCACGAGCTGGGTCAGCGCGGCCGGAATGTCGCTCTCGCGCGGCACTGTCAGCAGCGTCTGTCCCATCTGACGCTCCGCGAGCAGCTCCAGAATCCGTGTTGCGCGCCGCACGTCCAACTCGGCGAAGGGATCATCGAGCAGCAGCATCGGCGCGGCGCCGAGTCTCACGCGCAGCGTTTCACTCTCGAGGAATCGAAGCGCGATCGCCGCGGTCCGCTGCTGTCCGGCAGAGCCGAACGCACGCAGCTCGCGTCCATCGAGTGTGACCACGAGGTCGTCCCGATGCGGGCCGGTGTGCGTGAGGCAGCGGCGCACGTCCAACGCGCGGCGCTGCTCGAGCCCCGCCGCGAGTGCGCTCCTCACGTCACTCACGTCCAGCGACCGCGGCTCGAGTGACGACGCATGGCGCATCATGACGACGCCCTGCTCTCCAATCTGCGAGCACGCCTCCGCAAACTGCGCGGCGACCTCCGCGACCCACGTCACGCGCTCGAGCCAGAGCACCGCGCCGTGTTCCGCGAGCGGCGCTTCCCAAACAGCTACGCGCGCATCGGACGCGCCGCCTTTCTGCGCATCCCGCAACGCGGCGTTGCGCTGTGCCAAGGCGTGGCGATAGCGCTGGAGGGCGATCAAATACGGCCGCGACGACAACGCGAGCAGGATGTCCAGGTAGCGTCGTCTCGCGCTCGGCGCGCCGGCGACCAGCTCGACGTCAGCCGGCGAGAAGAGCACGCAGGGCAGGGCGCCCAGCGCGTCGCTAAGACGTGTCGGCTCGACTCCGTCGAGCTTCACGCGTTTGCGCTTTCCATGCCGCTCGAACCCAGCGGAGATTTCAGCATGCGTCGCCCCCTCCATGCGCGCCGCCACGTGAAAGGCCGGCGCGCCAAAGCGCACCACGTCCTGATCGCGGGCGCCGCGCACCGATCGCAGCAGATGCAGATAGTAGATGGCCTCGAGCAGGTTCGTCTTGCCCTGTCCGTTGTCGCCGATCAGGACGGCGCCTTCGGCGGGGATCCGCAGGTCGAGACGCGCCAGGTTCCGAAAGTCGCGAACGCTCAGTGTCCGGAGCGTGACGCGGGGTCCGTGACTCACGTGCCGGTGAACTTCGGCGCGCGCTTCTCCAGGAACGCGCGCATGCCTTCCACTGTGTCGTTCGTCGCGGACAACAATCCGAAGTAGCCGGCCTCGAGGGCGATCGCATCGTCGAGCGGCATGTCGAGGCCGCGGTCCACCGCTTCGATGCAGTGCGCGAGGGCCAGCGGTCCGTGCTGGATCATCGACGCGAGCAGCGCGCGCGACACGGTGATCAGCTCGCCGGCGGGCACCACGCGATTCACGAGACCGATGCGCCATGCCTCCTGCGCGTCGATCGGTTCTCCGCCGAGCAGAAGCTGGAGTGCGCGTCCCTTGCCCACGAGACGAGGCAGGCGTTGCGTTCCGCCGTAACCGGGGACGATGCCCAGCTTCACCTCCGGCTGGCCGAACTTCGCCGACTCGGATGCGATGCGAACGTGGCAGGCCATCGCGAGCTCGCAGCCGCCGCCGAGTGCGAATCCGTTGACTGCGGCGAGCGTCGGCTTCGGCGACGTCTCGAACAGGCGAAACGTCCGCTGCCCGCGTTCGGCGCGCGCCTTTCCTTCCGCCGCACTCTGATCCACCAACTCGGAGATGTCCGCGCCGGCAACGAACGCACGCCCAGCTCCGGTGAGCAATACGGCACCCACGTCGGCGCGCTCGCGCGCTTCGGTGATCGCCGCGGCCAGCGCTTCCATCACTGCGTCGTTCAGCGCGTTCAGCTTTTCCGGCCGCTGCAGCGTGATGGTGGCGATGCGGTCGGATACGTCGAAGGTCAGGAGCGAATCGGCCATTGACGGAGTGCGCGGGGGAGGACGGCGATCACGGAATCTATGGATGCGGCCCCCATTTTGCCCTTCAGGCCGCCGCGCATGGCTGAGTGGATTCGTCGAACGGGCCCGAAGAGAGGGTTTGACTATCGGCGGCCGGACGGCCGTCCGGTGCGCGACGCGCGCACGCTCGGGCGCATCCGGTCGCTCGTGATTCCGCCGGGCTGGACGGACGTCCATATCGCCGCCGGCGCCGCGCACGAGGTGCAGGCCTGGGGGATGGATGCGAAGGGCCGCAAGCAGTATCGCTACCACGCGCGCGCCGTGGAGCGTGGACAGTTGCGCAAATACTATCGGGTGCGCGAGCTCGCGAAACAGCTGCCCGCCATTCGCGAACAGGTGCGCGCGGATGCCACATCGCCGGCCCGCACTCGGCGCGCTGCCGCGGCTGCGGTCGTGCGTCTCATCAGCGAGAGCTTCTTCCGTGTCGGCAGCGAGCGATATGCCGAGGAGAATGGAACGTTCGGCATTGCGACGTTGCGGAAGCGACACGTGAGCGTGGAGCGCGGGCGCGCCGTGTTCACGTACGTCGGCAAGCGGGCCATTCGACAGCGCCAGGTCGTCGCCAACCGCGATCTCGCGCGGCTCGTGGCGCGCCACCTGACTGCGCCCGGCACGCGTCTCTTTCGCTATCGCGAGGACGGCCGCTGGTGCGACCTCACGGCGCGCGACGTCAACGAGTATCTGCACGCTACGCTCCGCGTCGGCTTCAGCGCCAAGGACTTTCGCACGTGGGGAGGTACGTTGCGGGCTGCAACGGTGCTCGCGGAGCTCGGGCCGGCGGTCAGCGATGCGGAAGCGAGGCGCAATGTCACGACCATGCTTCGACTCGTCGCGGCCGAGCTGGGGAATTCGCCGGCGATTTGCCGGACGTCGTACGTGCATCCCATGGTGCTCGCGCGGTATCTCGACGATGGCGAAGTGATCAGGCTGCCAGCACGCCACGTTGCGAGAGCGGATACCTACGCGCACTCCCCCGAGGAACGGGCACTGATCCGATTCCTCGACAAGCACTTTCCGGAGCGGCGCCAGCGGAAGCGCGCGGCTGTGCGACCCGTAGCTAAGCGCCGGACTGCCCGATAGGTTGGCCGCTTGTGACCGAACAACCGGACGCAGCGGACCAGGAGAGCGTGATTTCGCGGCAGAGCTTCGCGTCTGCCGTCACTGCACGCGTGGCCATCGTGCTCCTGGCCGTCGTGCCATTGCTGCCGACGATGCGCGCCGCATTCGTGTATGACGACACGAGCGTCATTCGCGACAATGCAGTGCTCCGCGGCTGGAGCGCGCTCTGGCGCGTGTGGAGCGAGCCCTATTGGCCGTCCGAGGGGATCAACTCCCTCGGCCTGTATCGCCCGATGCAGCTCGCGCTGCTGGCGGCGGTCTGGAATCTGAGCGGCGGCTCGCCGCGCTGGTTTCATGCGTACGCGCTGTCGCTTGGCATGCTCGTCGTGCTCGCGGTATGGTGGCTGCTGAGACGCGCGACTGCTGTGGGCGCGGCCGTCGTCGGCGCCGCGTGGTTCGCGACGCACCCACTTCACGTCGAAGCGACGGCGAGCGTCGCCAACACGTCGGAGCTGGTGGTTGTTTTGGCGACGATCGGAATGATTCGCGTGTTGTGGTCTTCGTCTGCCGCCGTGCGCGGTTGGGCGCGTCCCGCCGCGTTCGGAATGCTTGCGGCAGTCGCGCTTGCGACGAAGGAGTCCGGCCTGCTCGCCGTCCCGGTCGCTGCGGTGACTGCCTGGGGATGGGCGCCTGAATCGCGCTCCGCGGCACGGGAGACGATCGGGCAATTTCTCCGTCGGCACGAGCGCGAATGGCTCGTTGCGCTCGTTTCCGTCGTCGCGATCGTTCTCGCGCGTCTCGTTGTGCTCGGTGCACCAGTCGCGCACGCGTCGATTGCGGCGCAGGGCCTCAGTGGACTCAGTGCGGCGCAGCGGGTCATCGCGATGATGTCGCTGTGGCCGCGCATACTCGACATGCTCGTGTGGCCGACTTTGCTCGCGCCGTACTACGGCCCAACGATTCTTCCGACGAACGGCGCGGCGATCGCCGCACTGAGTCTTCTCGTCGCCACAGGACTGGCCGGACTCGCTGTGGTCATCGCGAAGCGCGGCGACAGGCGTCCGATCGTTGCGCTGGGCTGGATCGCGATGACGTACCTCCCTGCGTCCAACCTGCTCACGGCAACGGGACAGTTGCTGTCGGACCGCACGCTGTTCGGCGCGACCGTTGGCGTCGCCCTGTTGCTCGCATGGGTGCTCGATCGATTGCCGCTGTTCGCGCGCCGCACTGCGATGATCCTTTGCGTGGTCGTCGTCGCGCGCGACGCCATCGTGGAGACGCATTACGCCGTCGCATGGACGTCTCACCGTGCCCTTTGGGAGCGTCTCGCCGACGTCTCGCCGAACGAGCACATGAGCTACAAGCTGCTCGGCATGGACGCACGGGCGCGTGGCGACACGGCGCATGCCGTTGCGTTGCTCGAGCGCGCGCTGACGATGGCGCCGACGGATCGGCAGATCCGTTTCGAGCTCGGCCAGGCATACTATCGAGTGGGCCGTTACCTGCCGGCAGCGCGGACGCTCGCACCGCTCATGCGTGACGGGGATGCGCGGGCGGAGCCAGGGTTTGCGGCGCTCTACTTCGACGCGGTGGGGCGGGCCGGCGGACCGGCGGCCGTTGTGGGTGCGACTGCTCCCTATTTGCACTCGGAGACGGCGGCGGTCGCCGCGCTCTTCGGCGGTGTCGCCAAGGAGCAGCTCGGCGATCGAGCGGGAGCGGACTCGCTTTTCACGCTTGGGTTGCGTCGCAGTCCGGGTAATTCCACGCTGCTCGCGCGGCGTGCGGCGTTGCGTACTGGCCGGCAATGAGCGCGGGACGCCGAGGAGATTCCTGATGCGCGGACTATGGTTCGTCGTCACGCTCGGGCCGTCCGCCTTTTCGGGGGACGCATGGCTGGCCAGCGACAAGATCCAGCACTTCGTGTCCTCGGCGTTTGTACAGGGCATGGGATACGGCACCCTTCGCGCGGCAGGCATTCCTCACGGTGCTGCGCTTGCAGGCGCCAGCGTCGCCACGGTTGCCGTCGGCGCAGGCAAGGAGATTTACGACGCGGGACATCACGGCGATCCGAGCGTGAAGGACTTCGCATGGGACCTTGCCGGCGCGGGCGCCATGACTGTTCTTCTCGTCCACACGAGACGGTGACGCTGCCGCTGTAGGGGAAACACCAGCTTCAGCACGGTTCACCGGCCGCTATATTCTGAAGGTCCCTCCATTCGCCAACGGGCGCGGCACGCATGACATCGGCACGCACGAAATTCCTGATCGGGGGCGCTCTCGTGCTCGGGACGGCCGGCTATCTCATGGCGACGTCCATCAGGGATACGGGCACGTACTATCTCACGCCCTCCGAGCTCGCGACCAAGCTCAGCGCCGACCCTTCGTTGCGGCATACCGGTGTGAAGCTCGGCGCGCGCGTCGTGCCCGGCTCCATCACACGTGTTCCGGGCGGAAAGGAATATGCCTTCACGGTCACCGACGGGGCGCAGACATATCCCGTCGTCTATCACGGCATCGCGCCGGACACGTTCACCGATGGCGTGGACGTCGTGGTAGAAGGGCGCATGGGTGAGGACGGAACCTTCCGGGCGACGACGCTGCTCGCGAAGTGCGCGTCTCGCTATGAGAATGCGCCCGGGCCTCGCCCCGACGTCCCCAAATACCGGGCGACGCCGGGGTACAGGGCCGGGGCGCGCGCGTGATCCTGATTGGCGAGCTGTCGCTGTGGGTCGCGCTTCTCATGGCGGCCTGGGCGAGCGTCACCTCGATTGCGGGCGGCATGCTGGGGCGAGAGGATCTCGTGACCAGTGGGCGTCGCGGGCTGTACGCCACCTGTGCGATGGTGGTGCTTGCGTCCATCGGATTGTGGGACGCGCTGCTCACGCACGACTTCTCGTTGAGCTACGTCGCGGGCCACATCAGCGCGAACATGCCGAAGATCTACGTGTTCACCGCGTTCTGGGGCGGGCAGGCGGGATCGATGCTGTTCTGGGCGCTCATCCTTTCCGTCTACTCGGCGATTGCGGTGTGGTCCGCGAAGGACTCGGCGCGCGATCTCGCCCCGTGGGCCGCCGGCACTCTGGCGGCGATTCTCGTGTTCTTCATCGCCACCACGTGCTTCAAGGCGAACCCCTTCGACCGGCTTCCGTTCGTACCCGCGGACGGCAAGGGAATGAATCCGCAGTTGCAGAATCCCGGCATGGCCATTCATCCGCCGAATCTGTATCTCGGCTATGTCGCGACTGCGGTGCCCTTTGCCTTTGCGATTGCGGCACTCGCAACGCGCCGGCTCGACGCGACCTGGCTTCTCGTGGTGCGGCGCTGGTCGCTCGTCTCGTGGTTCTTCCTCACCGTCGGCATCACGCTCGGCATGTGGTGGGCGTACGTGGAGCTTGGCTGGAGCGGTTATTGGGCATGGGATCCGGTGGAGAACGCGAGCTTTCTTCCATGGCTCACGGGAACCGCGTTTCTCCACTCCATCATGATCCAGGAGAAGCGCGGGATGCTGCGAAAATGGAATGTCGTGCTCGTGGTCACGACGTTCCTGCTCGCCATTTTCGGCACGTTCATCACCCGCAGTGGCGTCATCGAGAGCGTGCACTCCTTTGCGCAATCTCCGGTGGGCACCTGGTTCGGCACGTTCTTCGTGCTCACCACGGGTGCGACGATCTACTTCGTCGCAACACGGCTCAACGATCTCGAGGCGCGCGCGGGCCTCGAGAGCATGGTGAGCCGAGAGGCCGCGTTCCTCTACAACAATCTCGTGCTCGTGGGCATTGCGTTCTCCGTGCTCTGGGGAACGCTCTTTCCGATTCTCAGCGAGTGGGTGCGCGGATCGAAGATCACGGTGGGCCCGCCATTCTTCAACACGGTCAACGTGCCGTTGGGCTTGCTGCTGCTCGGTCTCACCGGTGTCGGACCGCTCATCGCGTGGCGCAAGGCATCGCTGTCGAACCTTCGACGGCAGTTCACGACGCCGGTGTTGGTGGGCGTATTCGCGGGTAGTGCGCTCGTCGCCGTCGGCATGCGGAATGGCCACGCACTGGTCGCCTACACGCTGGCGGCATTCGTCGCCGGCACCATCGCGCAGGAGTTCTACAAGGGCATCGGCGCGCGCCGTCACATTCACAGCGAGTCGCTCGGCACGGCGACTGTGCGGTTGATCGCGCGCAACCGGCGGCGCTATGGCGGCTACATCGTGCATGCCGGTATCGTCATTCTCTTTTCGGCGTTCGCAGGGCTCGCGTTCAAGAAGGACCACGACGTGCAGCTCAAGGCGGGCGAGACGAAGGAGCTGGTGGATCCGCTCGGGCACCGGTGGCGATTCATCAGCCAGGGCGTGTCTACCTCCGAAACGCTGAATCGATTTGTCACAGCCATCGGCCTCGAGGTCTTTCGCGACGGAAAGCGCCTCGGCATTCTGACCAGCGAGAAGCGCCAGTACTTCGACAGCAACAAGCAGGCGCAATTCGAGCCGGCAACCGAGGTTGGCATTCGTACCTCGGCGGCGCTGGACCTCTACGTGGTGCTCGCCGGCGTGCGCGACGATACCGCGGAGTTGCGCATCAGCTTCAATCCCCTCGTGGTCTGGGTGTGGATTGGAGGAATGATCATGGCGATCGGCGGCTTGATCGTGATGTGGCCGCAGGCGCAGCAACGACGGGCACACGCCGGTTATGCCGCCACGCTGGAGCCCGCGGGCGACCTCGCAGTGATCTCCTGATGCGTCGCCGCGATTTCCTCGCGCGTGCGGCGTCCGGTGGTGTCATCCTCGTCGCGGTGCAGTCGCTGCGCGCGCAGCAGAACGGACCCGCGCAGGGCAACACGTCGAACTTGTTCGACATGGATCAGGACGCCGCCAAGACGGTACGTCGGGCGGCGAAACCTGGCGCGCGCGCTCAGGTCACTGACGAGCAGCGCGATGCGCTCGAGCGGCAACTGCGCTGCCAATGCGGCTGCACGCTCGACGTCTATATCTGCCGCACCACCGACTTCTCGTGTCAGGTCTCACCCGCCATGCATCGGGACATCATGTCGCTCGTGCGGGGTGGGTATTCCGCGCAGGAGATCATCGACGCCTTCGTGCAGACCTACGGTGAAAAGGTGTTGATGTCCCCGAAGCGCGAGGGTTTCAACTGGGCCGGATACGTGGTGCCATTTGCCGCGATCGCCGTGGGCGCGGTGGCGCTCGTCGGTGTGCTGCAGCGCATGCGGCGCCGCGGCGTGACAATCGGCGCCGCGTCACCTGACGCCCTCGATGTGGTCGCGACATCGGAAGAGCTCGCGCGCATCGAGGCGGCAATCCACAAGGACGACTGAGTGTTGGCCCTCGCACTCGGCACGTTGCTGGCGGTCGGCGCGTTGGCGTTCGTGCTGTTTCCGCTCTTCGCAGGCTCGCCCCGTGCGACACGCCGGGCCTCGGCGCCTCGGATGTCTGCGGAGCGCGACGCCGTGGCCGCGCTGCGGGAGATCGAGTTCGACCGTGAAACGGGGAAGCTCTCGCCCGCGGATTACGACGCACTACGCGTTCGCTACACCAAGCAGGCGCTCGACGCGATGCGTCGTGATGCGTCACCGGTATCCGCTGACGAGGTCGCCGAAGCCGCGATCCGCGCGTACCGTGCACGGCTGGAATGCCCATCGTGCGGCCCGCGCCTCGAACCGGATGCCGTTTACTGCTCCTCGTGCGGTCGAAGGCTGGCCGCTTAGGAGGCAGCCGGTCGGCGCGTCCTCGCGCGTCACCGAAAGGTTCCTGGGCTCACCTCGTAAACCACCTGGGGCACGCCTGCTTCCTCGTCCGCGGTCCAGAACCCGAGTTGCTCCGCCCAGCGCAGGGTCTGCAACCGCCGCCCGTTGAGTGTGAGAAATCCCGCTGCGCGCGCCGCGACGACGCCCAGGCGCCGCAGGTCGCCGAGACCGCGCAGGATGACGGAGTTACGCTCCATCACGATGCGGCGCGCCGTTGCCGGCCCAATTCCGGGCACCCGCACGAGCGCCGAGCGCGACGCGGTCTTCACCTCCACCGGGAAGCGCTCGGGATGCGATAACGCCCACGCCACCTTCGGCTCCGTCGACAGCGGCAGATTGCCGGCATCGTCGTACACCAGTTCCTCAGCCCCGAATCCGTACTGCCTCAGCAGGTAGTCAGCCTGATACAGCCGATGCTCGCGCAGCGCCGGCGTTGCGCGCGCGTTCTCCAACGGCGTGTCGCGGATGGGGCGAAAGGCGGCGAAATGCGCATGATGAATTCCTCCCCGCGCGTACAGCTCTGTCGTGCGCTCGATCAGCGTGCGGTCGGAGTCGGGCGTCGCGCCGACCACGAACTGCATCGTCATGCCCGAAGTCCCGCCGGGATGAAGCCGATCGCGCGGCCGGCCGTATGACTCGGCCTCGCGCTCCCGCACCACGAGCGCGCGGGCATGCTCCAGCGTCGCGAGCGACGTGGCGAAGTTCTTTTCCGGTGCGATGCGCGAAAGGCTTTCACCGCACGGTGCCTCGAGGTTGAGCGACACGCGGCTGGCGAGCGAGGTGATGCGCTCGATCTGCGCGGTCTCGGCACCCGGCACGATCTTGACGTGGATGTAGCCCTTGAAGTCATGCCGCTCGCGCAACAACGCGAGCGCGTGGATCAGATCATCCATCACTTTCACCGGGCGCCCGGGAATACCCGTCGTCACGAACAACCCCTCGCACCAGCCGCGGCTCAGCGCACCGAGGAAGATGCGCACCAGTTCCTCCGGCTTGAGCAGCGTGCGCGGCATCGAGCGATCGCGCCGCATCGGGCAGTAGTGGCAATTGAAGGTGCACGCGTTCGTCATCAACACGCGCAACAGCGACATCTTCATCCCCGGCAAGGGACGCAGGTTGCGGATATTGAGAGGTCGAAGCGCGCCGACCTCGTTTGCATGCCGTAACCGCGGCGGGAGTGGCGCGCTGCCGGTCGCTGGCGAAACCATGCCGGGACTACCCTCGCGGTCGTCCGCGGCGAGCGACATCAACAGCTCGAGCTTCTGCTCCAGACCAAGGTTTCGCTCCACGACTCCCTCCGGCTCGCCCTTCCGGAGGATACCGAACAAAAACCGAAAGTCAATGGAGGCGAACCCTGCGCGCCTTCTCTCGGCATGTCGGCGCCGCAGTGCGGGGCACGCTTACACCCTTTGCGTCCCAGGCAAAACGCGGAGTGGCCGCCGGGATCATCCACTGCGCGCACCGCGGGCTCACCAGTTGAAAGCGTCCCGTGAGCACGCTCTCCGAGCTTCCGCCGGCGAAGACCCGAAACACGCCGGGCTCGATGACGAGGTGCCCCGCATGATCCGTGAACGCAAGGTCGCGCGCGCCGAGCGCGAACGACATCGTGCGCATTCCACCGGCAGCAAGCGTGATGCGCTGGAATCCGCGTAGCTCCTTCACAGGCCGCGTAAGACTCGCCACGACGTCCTGCACATAGAGCTGAACGACTTCGTCTCCTTCGCGCCCTCCGGTATTCGCAACGTCGACGGAGACGATGATCGAATCACGCGGATGCATGCGTGACGCGCTCAGTCGGAGATTGGAGTACGCGAATGTCGTGTAGCTCAGCCCATGGCCGAAGGGATACAGCGGTGTCCACGGCAGGTCGAGATACTTGGACGTGTACTTCTCGCTCGCGGTCGGCGGGCGTCCGGTGTTGCGATGGTTGTAGTAGATCGGCACCTGTCCCGTCGCGCGCGGCACGCTCACGGGCAGCTTGCCACTCGGGCTCGCGTCGCCGAAGAGGAGATCGGCTACGGCGGTGCCCATCTCGGAGCCGAGGTACCACGTTTCCAGGATGGCGGGCACGTGCTCGGCTTCCCACGGAATTGCCAGCGGCCGTCCGTTCACGAGCACGAGGACGACCGGCTTGCCCACCGCACTCACCCGCTTGATGAGCTCCTCCTGCATTCCAGGGAGCTCGATGCTGGCGCGGCTGCTCGCTTCCGCGCTCTGGTCTTCGCGCTCTCCGGCGACGATCACGACCGCATCGGCGTCGCGCGCCGCTTCGACCGCGTGCTGAATGTCACTCGTGTCGCTGGTGACATCCGCGCCGCGGACGTAGGTCACCCCCCCGGAACCGGCCGCGCGGCGAATGCCGTCGAGCACGGTCACGGCTTCATTCGCGCGGCCCTCCGCCGCCCAGTTGCCGATCATGGATCGCGCGTCGGCCGCCAGAGCACCGATGACGACGAGGCTTCCGACTGAGCGCGATAACGGCAGCACCGGAGTGCCGCCAATCGGCGCATTCTTCAGCAACACGGCCGACTCGCGCGCGAGCTGTCGCGACAGGGCGCGATGTGCCGGCGTGAGCTGTTGCGTCTTCTCTCGCGTGGTGTCGCAGAACCGATACGGATCGGAGAAGAGGCCGAGCGCGTACTTCGCGCGCAGAATGCGGCGCACCGCGTCGTCCACGTCGTTGAGGGGCACCACGCTGTCCCGAACGAGCCGCGGAAGCTCCGAGACGTAGATGCCGCTCACCATGTCGACGTCCACGCCCGCGCGCAGTGCGAGCCGCGCCGCCTCGGCGGAGTCGGCGGCGACACCGTGCGGAATCAACTCCATCACGCCCGTGTAGTCGCTCACGAGCAGACCCTTCCACTTCCACTGACCGCGCAGGAGATCGTGGATCAAAGCGCGGTTGGCGTGCATGGGCACGCCCGCGATTTCGTTGAATGCCGCCATCACCGACCACGTGCCCGCGACCGCGGCCGCGTGGAACGGAGGGAGATAGACGTCGCTCAACGTCGGCCGCGAGACCTCAGCCACGTTGTAGTCGCGGCCACCTTCGGCGGCGCCATAGGCGACGAAGTGTTTCGCCGTGGCGAGCATCACGTCGGATGGCACGAGTCGGGACGAGTCGGCCGGAGAGCCGTCGCCGCGAATCATGCCGGAGAGCTCCTGACCCTGAAACCCACGCACTTGGGCGGCGGCCATGGCCGCGCCGAGGTACGGATCCTCGCCCGCGCCTTCGACGACGCGTCCCCAGCGGGGGTCGCGCGCGATGTCCACCATCGGCGCGAAGGTCCAATGCAGCCCCGAGGCGGTTGCTTCGATGGCGCTGACGCGCGCCGCGCGCTGAACCAGCGCGGGATCCCAGCTCGACGCGCTCGCAAGCGGCACGGGGAACATCGTCCGGAAGCCGTGAATGACGTCGCTGGCGAAAAGCAGGGGAATGTGCGACCGCGACTCGTTCACGGCGATGCGTTGTAGACCGCACGTGTACGTCGCTCCAAAGACACTGAGAAACGAGCCGACGCGCCCGGCGCGGATGTCCGCCTCACCGCCCTCCGGCACCAGTGGACCCGTCAATCCACTGTGGCCGCGATACTGCGCGAGCTGGCCGGCCTTCTCCTCCAAGGTCATCCGAGTGAGCACGGAATCCGCAAAGCGCTCCGCACGCCGGTACTGCGTCTGCGCGTGCCCTACGAACGGGACCAGCAGAAGGATGATCGCGACGCAGCGAAGGCGCGCGTTCAACACCTGTTCTCGATCCAGCCGCCCGTGAAGCCGGCGCGACACAGGCCGCGAACGAGGTAGGGCTGCTTCTTCATCGCCTGCCATACGAGCTCCGTGCGATAGTTCTCGGCCATGCCGATGATGGGTCCCTGATCGATGCCGAGTTGATTGTCGTCGAACCAACCGGCGTCGGGATAGATGCGCCCGCGCCGCACGCGAATCGTCGTATCGCGCAGCGTAGGACTGAAGGAGTCGATGAATCCGTAACGATTGAATATCCGCTCGCCATACGTCTCGCGCATCGTGCGAAGTGCGCTGATCGTGATGTCCGGAGCGAACGGGATCGAGCCGCCGGTGGCGGTGGGTGCAAGGGTGCCGTCGTCGCGGACGTCACCGAGCGCCGCGCCGCGCGCCCAATAGGTGTGCAGTCGCCAGGGAGTACCTTCGCGAGTCATCAAGGTATCCTTCGGCCCGTCTGCCGCCGTGAGCCCCCAGATGCGCTCGGAGTAGTCGCGGTAGTGAGACGGATTCTCCGTTGCGTACGCGCGCTGCGACAGCGTGGCTCGGCGTGAATTCTCGAAGTAGTCGATGCCGCGCGCGCGCATGTATCCATCGCGGATTCCGCGAAAGTCCACCCACAGGTGGGAGTATTGATGTCCGAAGAGCGGAGCAAAGTTGACCATCGCGATGCCTTCGAACGTTCCCCACTGATACGTCTCGGTGAAGGCCGTCCACGCGGAGGCATCCATGGGATGCGTCGGCGATCCGAGTGCGAGCAGGTAGAGCAGCATCGCCTCGTCGTAGCCCTTGTATTCGCTGGTGCCGAAGCCGCGCTCCGGGCGCCACGACATCGTAACCCGGGAGGACGTCGCCTGCATCCATCTCCAATCAACGCGTCGGTACAGCGAGTCCGCGAGCGCTCGAATTTCCGCCTCGGCCGGGTCGGCACGGTCGAAATACTGCTGGCAGAACAGCACGCCACCCATGAGCAGCGCCGTGTCGATGGTGGACAGCTCCGTGTTGCGATAGCGCTGGCCCGTCCTCATGTCGAGGAAATGGTAGAAGAAGCCATGATGGCCCGTGACACCGACCGAATCAGCACCCTGTGGCGCACGCCAGAAAAAGCGCAGCGTGGCGAGAACTCGCTGCGCCGCATCGGCGCGCGTCACGTACTGCCGCTCAATGCCCACAGGATACGCAGTAAGAGCGAACCCCACCGCCGCGATGCTCGCGAATGGTGGATCCGGTGTTCGATCCGGCGTAAGACCATTTACCGGATTCGACGTTTCCCAGAACCAGTCGAAGGTGCGCCGCTGGAGCGTATCGAGAAATGCCAGATTGGACGGGTCTCCAACCGCAGCGACCGTCGTATGATGACTTGCGGGGGCGGGCTTGAGTGCGGCACAGCCCGCGATCAAGCCCCCTGAGACCACGGCGACGCGGCGAAACACCATGCGAAGACGGGACATCAGAACCGGTAGTTGAGGCCGAGCTGGAAGCGTCTCGCGGCGCCCGGAATGGTCAAATCGGTGACGACGGAGCGCGCCGTGCCGAACGTGGGGTTTGACTTGATGCTGCCGTCCACGTTGAACGTACCGTAGTTCAGATCATAGCCGTTGAAGTTCACGTAGTTGAAGACGTTGAACATCTCGCCCACCACTCCCACGCGTTGGCCGCGGACGGTGGTGAAATCCTTCTCCAGGCGCAGGTCGACATTGCGGTAGCCCCAGTTGCCGATGCCGAGGAACGGCTTGCCGTCAGGCCGATACCAGTTGCGGTCCAGGCCATCGGGGTAATCGTTGCCCGACAGACAATCCTTGTTGCCGTGCGTGCACGAGTTGGTGCCCGGTCCGAATCCCACGGTGGCGTTGCCCGGCGTTGGAGAGCCGAGATCGATGATGCCGCCGAGCTTGAGATCGAGCGGAAGGCCCAACAGCCAACTCGCCGTGAGATGGTGTCGCTCGTCGTTTGCCGTCCGATAACGCGTAAAGTCACTCGTGGAAACGATGTTGAGCGCGCTGAACACGTCGCCCGCGCTCGCTTCCTCCGTGGCCTTGGCCAATGTGTACGAGAGCTGCATGCCCCAGTGTGAGTCGTCGCTGTAGCGTTTCTGCGCGGAGAGATAGAGGGCGTCGTACCAGTTGCGCGCGTCGTCGCTCGACACGAACACGTTCGAGTACTTGCGCGTCGTCGTGGATGGAAACGCCGCGCAGCATGTGCCATTGGCATTCCGGTTTGCGCGAATCCACGTAAAGGTGTGGGAGCCGCGCACACCGGTGTAGCTCGCCGAGAGCAGCAGGTCGCCAATGGCCTGACGAACGCCGCCGCTGACCTGCCGCGCCATGGGCGGAATCATCTCGTTCTTCGTGAGGAAGAGCTCGGGCTGCGGAGCGTTGCCGCTGCGAAGGATTTCCTGCAAGCCCGCGGGCGTGAGATAGCGGTCCTCCCACTTGATCGTGGGATTGCCGTTCACGGGCGCACCGTTGGCCGAGAAACGGAACGTGTACTGCGTCCACCGCAGGTTGCCCATCTCATTCAGCGTATTGTTGTAGCGGTTGCGGTCGTAATACAAACCGAAACCGCCGAACAACACGGTCTGTCCCGTGCCGCGGACGTCGTAGGAAAATCCCACCCGCGGTTGAACGGCGCCCATGAACGGCTTCCGCTGACTGCCGTCGGTGAAGTAGGGCGATGGGTCGCAGAGCTGCTCGGTCTTGCGATTCGTTCCATCGCAGGCCAGGCCAGCACGATACGCCAGCACCGCGGCGCGCACCGAGTCGGGCGTGACCCAGTCGTTGTTGTTCATGTTGCTCTCGTAGTCCCAGCGGACGCCGAGATTGAGCGTCACGCGTGGCACGACACTCCAGTCGTCCTGCAGGAACAACCCTGCCTGCTTGTTACGGGCGCCAACGTCGGGATTGCCGAATCCCGCGACGGCCGAAGTGGGGAAGGCCCAGCTGTTCGTCGCATCGAACGTGTACTGCGGCACGCCACTCAGGTACTTGAGGATGGCGTACTCCAGCAGATCGACGTTCGCTCCGAGCTTGAAGAGATGGTCGCCGAGGAGACCAGGCAGCGCGTACGTGTAATCGTCGCGCAACGAAAGGCGGTTCTGATTGAAGTCCTGTCTCGTGCTGCGGCCGCCGATCTTCATCGCGCCGCTGTAGTTGAGGCCGACCTTGCCCTCGTACAGCGGGATGGGATTCCAGTGGTAGAGCTGATAGCTGACGCTGGCCTCGTTCAGTCCCGCGCCGCGCACGTACGTATGCCGCAGCGCATAGCTCGAGACCGTGTTGTAGAAGTATTCCGCGTTGTCGTAGCTGTTGGTTCCGCCGAAGCTGCGGACGTCGTACTCATGCCGGAGATTCGCGCTGAACTCGAGCCGATGGTTCTCGCCCGGCACGTAGGTGAGCTTGCCAAAGCCGAGATGTGAGCGGAATGGCGACTCGAACGTTCCCTCGAAACCGCGCAGGGAGTCGACGAGACGCTGCGGCATGGTGGCCGTGTTGCTGCCGAGCGTGACGTCGGCCGCACGCGTCTGCAGGTTCCCTTCGTAGGATCCAAAGAAGAACAGGCGATCGTGTATGAGCGGACCGCCGAGACTCCCGCCGAGCTGATATTTGTCGAGCCGGGGCTTCGGTGCGCACGGCGTCGCGGCGCCCGCCGCAGTCAGTGAGTCGCAGCGTCGCGCAGTGAAGTAGTCGCGCTCGATGGCATTCTTGTTCTGGAAGAAGCCGAAGGCGTCGCCGGACCAGGTGTTCGTTCCGGACCTGGTCGTCGCGGTAATGATCGCGCTCGTCGCCTTCTGATATTCGGCCTTGTACTGCTGCGTGATGACGCGGAACTCCTGGACCGCGTTCTGCGGGAACGGATTGCCCTTGCTGGCGTCTTGTCCGACCGCGCCGCCGGTCAGCACGTCGTTCTTGAAGCTCGTGCCGTCGATGAAGACGTTGATGTTGTTCGCGCTCTGCGCGCCACTCGTGATGCTGCCGCCGTCGCGCTTCACGCCAGGCGCGAGCAGCGCGAGGGCGAGAAAATTGCGGTCCGGCAGCGGCGTGTTCTCGATCTGGTCGCGCGTGATGTTGGTGGAGAGCTCTGGCGTGCGACGCTCGACGAGCTGTTGCGCCGAGCGTGCAGACACGTTCACTCCGGACAACTGCGCGGCGACCCCGAGAAGCGTGAAGTCGATGCTGAGCGACTGCCCAACGAGTGCGCGCACAACCCGGCGGGTTGGCGCGAAGCCGATCCGGTTCACCGTCAGCTCGTACTCGTCGGGCGCGAGGCCGGGCAGGACGTAGAATCCGCGCGCGGAAGTTCGGACGCTGCGGCGCGCATTGGTGCTGGTGGCGCGTGCGGTCACGGTCGCGTCGGCAACCGCAGCTCCCGCGTCCGTGGACACCGTTCCCGTCATGCTGGCGGTGGTGGTCTGCGCCGCGGCGGAATCGGGGCGCAAGGGAACAAGAATGACACCGAGCACGGCGGCGGCGCAGGCGGTGCGCCGCCGCAGGTTAAACGTTGAAGCAATCATTGGGGAAAACACTGGTGGGGAGGGCAGGCGAGCCCAGCAGCACGATCGGCACGGAAACGTGCGCGGGATTAGTTCGGGATCGAGACTATTGTCGGGCGAAGCGGTACGCAAGTGTTTCTGACACACCTCGCGCTATCGCTCCACAGCCTCCAGCCGCCGCTTCGCGATCCCGATCGGCACGATCGTCACTGCCACGCACAACACCGCCGCAAGGCCGAATCCAACGATCATCTCCGTGGGATCGGTCCGCGTATTGTAGAGGCGCGCCGAGAGATATCCGTACACCGGGCGCGCCTCGAGCGTGATCACACCCGCGATGAGGCCGACGGACGCGATCATGAACAGCAGCCCGCCGAACGACGTCGGAATCTGCGCCGCATTCTCCGTCTCGAACTGCGGAAACAGCGTCCCGAACCCGAGCGCCAACCCACACAGCGCCAGCGTCATCATGGTGATCGTCATGACGCTCACCGCGAACATGAAGTCGCTCACCTGCAGGAGCGCGTTCGTCACGCCGACGATCCCCAGGGCGAGCACGAGCAACGGAAGCGTCCCCACCCAGAACTTCGCCCACAGCAGATCCTTCACCGGCATCGGGCTCGACCTCAGGAGCCACAGCGTCCGGCCTTCGAGCGAGACACTCGGAAAGATGAATCGTGCCGCGATCGAGGCGAGCACGAACCCGGCAAGCACCAGGTTCAGGAACGGAATCACGTTGACGAGGGAGAATGCTCCCAAAACCCTTTTCCTCCCTTCTTGCTGAGGTCCGGTCTGCGAGAAGGGCAGGCCACCTTCGCGACCTGTGCCACGTCGAGCTGACCCTCATGCGGCGGGTCTGCATTGGGAGCCCGTCATTGGACAAGCAGTCGGAAGGCGAAAACCTTACATTTCGGATTCAACTGCCGAGCAGGTTGCTCGATAGCAGCACTGGCTTAAGGGCGCCGATGGATTTACTGACAAACGCAATCGAATCGATTCAGGTGGGCGTGGAGGACTACCAAGTGGGCAGCCGTCCCCGCCTAATCTCCGCCGTGCGTAACGTCTACGCTGGAATCCTGTTGCTCTACAAAGAAGCCCTGTTACGTCATTCTCCCGAGGGGAGCGGCGAAGTCCTGATAAAAGCCAAAATCGCCACGGTAATGGGCTCGACAGGTGAGCTGAAGTTTGTCGGGCACGGCAAGAAGACCGTAGACACGCAGCAGATTCGAGAACGATTCAAGGACTTGGGAATCGTGACAGACTGGAGTGCATTGAACGCAATCGCTAGCGTGCGTAACGATGTCGAGCATTACTACGCTGACATCACGAAGGACAGTGTACGCAGTGCAATTGCATCGGCGTTCTTGATCATTCGGACGTTTATCGTCACCGAACTTGAGGAAGACCCGCCGAAGCTGGTCGGGAGCGCAACCTGGCAGTTGATGTTGGCGGAAAACGAGCTGTACGCCGAAGAGCGCCGGCTATGCAACGAGGCGTTTTCAGTCGTTGAATGGACATCAGAAACCCTACGTCAGGGCATTCCGAAACTCAGGTGCTCCAAGTGCGGCTCAGATCTGATGTGCCCGTCGGACGATTGGGCCGATCTTGCCGACGCCACACTGGCCTGCCGGGCATGCGGCACCGAGGTCGAGGCCCATCACTTCGTGCCGAAAGCGTTGGATCAAGAACTGGAATGGGAGCGGTATTTGGCGGCTTCGGACGGAGCCGACGAACCCGTTGGCGAGTGTCCGAACTGCGGCGTCGAGTCTTACGTGTTCGCCGAGGGACAGTGCGCGCTTTGCGGTGAGTCGGCTCAGACTGATTGTGCGCGCTGCGGACAGACCATTCCGGCGAGTGAGTTCGGATCTTCTCCGGTTTGCGGTTACTGCGACTACCTGGGGTCGAAGGACGACTGAAATCGCAGCTCCGACGTCCACCTCCGACGTCCACTCCGACGTCCACCGTGTTGACGGACTCGTCAGAAGTCATTAGGATGAACTTGCCTCAGTCAGCACTCTCGGCGCGAATGCGTTGGAGCCTGCGCTGTAGGTCGTAGCGGCGGCGGCCATTGTGGCTCGCTTGCCAGGAACAGTCGGTTCGGGGACCGGCGCACCGCGCGCCTGTCCCTGATCCCGATCAACAGGCGGCAGCCATTTGGGGTCTGCTTGCCAACGGAGATTCTATGCACCAGCTTCGCTTTCCGGCGCAGCAGTTTCGCGCCATGCCCGCACCGAGTGGACGAGCTCGAGTGGGGCTTTTTTATTGCCCGGCATCGGCGATCCCATCCGAGCTGATGGACTGGCGGGATGTGAACCCGCGCGAGGTAAACCCGCGCAGCGCCACGTACAAGGCGATCGTCAGCACGCTCATGGAGGAGCCCGAGCGCTTCCACGAGCGGAATCGCGGCATCACCGTGGTGGCCAAGGACGTCACGTTCGATGAGAAGCGGCAGGAGGTTGTGATCAGCCTCGCGGACAAGACACAGCACGGTGTGGTTGACGGCTCGCACACGCTACACGCGATCTTGGAAGGTCAGAAACTCATGTCAGACGAGCCCTGGCCGGCGCATGTCTTCATCATTGCCAAGACCGGCATCGATCCGGAGCAGATCGCCGAAGTCGCCGGTGGCCTGAACACGAGCCAGCAGGTCGATCTCAAGAGTCTCGAGAACCTGCGCGAGCACTTCAAGGGATTGCAGGATGCGATCAAAGGTGAGCCGTACCACGACCAGATCGCGTACAAGATGAACGAGGTAAAGCCGGTAGACGTCCGCGAAATCCTATACTACCTCGCTGTGTTTGACGCGGAGACGTACAACGGTAACCGCCATCCCGTCGCGCTCTTTGGACGTAAAGAGGGAATCGTCCGTGAGTTCGCACGCCAGGCCGAGGAGCCGTCCAGAACGGACCCATTCCCGATCCTAATCTCCAAGGCGCCGGACATCCTTCGACTCCGTGATCTGATCGAGAAGGCAGCGTTAGCACAGCAGAACGTCGGTCGCTACAAGGCGAGCAAGAAGACGCGCATCCGCAGCGAGTCGAATCGTGAGAATACGTTGTACTTCCTCAACGAGAAAACGAACGGGAAGATTCCCCTCGGCTGGATCATGCCGATGCTCGCCGCGTTCCGTGCCAACGTGGTATGGAACAAGCCGAAGGGGACGTTTACCTGGATCGTCCCAATTGAGGAGTTGGTCGACATGTCGATCGAACGCCTCGTCGGCGGTATCCTTGAGGTTCACGAGCAAGAGAACAGCCGCCCAGAATTTGTAGGTCGTAATTCTATCGCGTGGCGCATGAGCTACACCACGGTCTCGCAGTCCATTCTCGAGTGGCAGCTCAAGCGCGAGCGCAAGCGATCGTAGTGTCAGCCCTGGCTGGCGTGGCTCTCACGGGGCCACGCCAGCGCTCCAGTGCGCAGCGTCGACAAATGCGCCCGAATATAGACGAGCGCTGCGGCCAAACACTTCCGGGGGGCGGATGTTCTCCCGTTGGCCATTACCCAATTCGTGAAATGTATTCTGCTCAGGCATCTGCCCGATCCCTCCCTTGATTGACAACAACCTGACGGATACCGCTTCAGACGAAGTTACGGAGATCGCGGCAATAAGCGCCTTCGTGGGGACGATGCGGAGCGTAACAGTTCCGCTAGTGGGAAACGCGCAAACTATGCCCCGAAAGTCAAAATTGGGTTCGGGCGTCCTCCTTCAGCGCGGACAGGATTTTCTGTTGCTTACCGTGCAACACCTGTTCAGGAGCGATGCTCAGTGGAGTTTCGAAACTGGCATAACTCACAATCGAGAATCGCTAAACATATCAATTCGCGATCTTCGCGCGCTCAAGAAACGCGACCTGAAATCTGGGGCGATGCAAGAGATTGATCTCGCGTGGGGCTGGCTCCGCCGAACGGACATGGTCGAAGGGCTGCAGTCGTTGCCAGACCCGAAACCGAAAATGATTCTTCCTGTGTATGACGGTCCGCTCGATACGGCGGTGATGGAAGACGAGCAGTACGGCTATGCCGCGAACAACCGAATAAAATGGAATCCGCAAAGTCGTGAACTAATGCGAGAGCCGTCTTTCGAGGTAGGAATGACGCTCCGTAGCCGTCACGAAAGCGATGGTACGGTCGAGTTTGAACTCGCGCGAGATCATCAAGGCAACGAGTACTACAATGGTGCATCGGGTGCACCAATCGCAGATAGAAGCGGAAGGATTGTAGCACTTCTCGTCGGTTCGGCGCCGGGTAACGTCATTATCGGCGTCGAGCTGAGTCAATTCAGCGCACTCTTTGACCTGGATCCACCGCAGTCGCCACCTTCCGCTAGCGCCGCCTGAGTCTTGCGATGGACGTCGATGGTTCTTAGCTGAACGGCCGTGTGCATGCGGAACCGTTGGCGATTGAACTACTCGCCAATGCTTACGAAGTACGCCAGCGGCTTGTTGTAGATACGCGCAAATTGAAGCGCCTCGATAATGTCAACACGCCGCTCTCCAGATTCGCACTTCGAGACAAACGACTGTGGCTTTCTGAGCGCAGCCGCAGCTTCTGTCTGCGTCAGTCCAGACTGTCGGCGCGCCTTCCTAAGACGCTGCAAGAAGCTGATATTCTCTGCTATGTATTGAGCTCAAGGTTCGGCGCGCCAATAGGTAGGGCAGGACCTTGCGCCGGGAGATCAAGTATCCCAAATGGGATATCATTTTCTCAATAGCACATGCGCAAGCTTAGAGATGGCTGTGACAAGAGCAGGGAGCGCGTGAGCGAGCTACTCTTTTCGCCTGAAGTACTCGCGGCCGCAGAGGCCGTGCGCCTTGAGCAGAAGGATGAGTATCAGTCCACCAGGCGTGAGCTTCTATACAAGCAGCCGTTGTTCGAAGCGCTTCTGCGCGAAGCGGCTGAATTGAGTCGAAAGCGCGAGGGCAGATAGGGTTGCACAGCGCCGGATGGCGTTCAATTGAGCAACCCGCTGCGCGCGCTATCAGCGCTCGACTTCCTCAAGGCGCCGCCGAGCGATGGAAATGGGAATGACAGTGGTAACGATGCACAACAGCGCTGCCAAACTGAAGCCAACAACCATATCCGTCATGTCTGTCGCAGTTCCGTAGAATTGCGCAGAGAGATACCCGTACACGGGTCGTGCTTCGAGTATTAACACTCCGGCGATAAGGGAAATCGCCGCGATCATGTACAAGAGTCCCCCGAATGATGTCGGAATTTGCGCAGCGTTTTCCGTCTCGAACTGCGGAAATAGTGTTCCGAATCCCAACGCGAGACCACAGAGTGCCAGCGTCATCAGCGCAATTGTCATGATCGAAACCGCGAACATGAAATCGCTCACCTGAAGGAGCACGTTCGTCACGCCGATAATCCCGAGCGCCAAGATCAATAGGGGTAGAGTCCCAACCCAATACTTGGCCCAAAGCAAGTCAGGCACCGGCATAGGGCTGGACTTGAGCAGCCAAAGGGTCCGTCCCTCAAGGGAAACGCTCGGGAAAACGAACCGCGCGGCGATCGATGCGAGCACGAAGCCCGCCAATAACATGTTGGCGAACGGGACCGTATTTCGGAGAAAGAACGTGACGCCCTCGCCGCGCAGCGGCAGATACTTGATGTTGAACACGTACACGATGACGAGCACGGCGAGCAGGATGAGCTGCGACCACTGCGTCGTGTCCCGAAAGAAGAGGCGAAGCTCCTTGAGGATCAGCTCCCGGCGAAGCACGCCCAATGGCGCCAACAACCGGTAGGCCGCGCGCCCCATCCGCGAGCTCCTCGCCCAGCGCTGCGCGCTCTCCTGCGCCTTGCTGAATCCATCCAGGTACAGCGCGCGATGCACGAGCGCACCGAGGACGAACGCGGCCGCGGCCGTGCTCCAGAGCAGGTAGATCGGCAGATAGTCCGGCCGGTTGTCGAGCCAGCCGAGCACCGCGCGCTGCACCCACTCGCTTGGCATGAACGGCGACGTCGGCGTCCGCAGCACCGTCACGAAGTCCACGAGCGAACGAAATCCTTCAGGGCGGGCGAGACGCTCGGGCCGCACGACGCGAAAGAGCAACACGATGCCGCCCGCGGCCAGCACCGCGATGACGCTCAGAATGTCGCGCGTGCGTCGCGCCGGAAACACGTTCACGAGGATGAGCGTGATCGCGCTGCCGATGACCGCCGGCACCAGGAGAAACGGCAGAAACACGGTGGCGACGAGCACGGGAAACGCGAATCCGCCGTGATATGCCACGCCGAACGCGGCAAACATCGGCACCGACATGAGCACCACCATCCAGCTCGATGCCACCGCCGTCTCGAGCAGTTTCGCGGCGTACAGCGTCAGCCAATCCACTGGCCCGGCGACGAGCAGGTCCAGATCGCGCGCGAGAAAGAAGCTCGACAGCGCGGTGATGATGTTCGAGAGCAGCAGGATCGAGAAAAACCCGATGAGAATGACGCCAAGCAGCTTGCCCGCCAGAAATGGACCGAGGTCGGGCACGTTGCGGAAATACACGAGCAACCGGTAGAGCACGGCGTAGATGAATGCCCAGAAGCCGAAACCGATGATGCCCAGAATCGTGAAACGCGCCCCGCGTCCACGCTGACCGGCCAGCGTGCGCGCGCGCGCCGTGAGCCACTTCGGTAGCAGGACGAAACCGAGCGACGGATCGGGACGCGACTCGGCGTCAGGCATCCAGAACCTCGACCAGCTCGCGCGCGGCGTTCTCGCCAGTGAGTCGCAGGAAGATCTGCTCGAGTCCCTCCGTGCCGTGCTCTGCGGTTTCGCGAAGCTCCGGGATCGTGCCGGCCGCGCGAATGCGCCCCTTCGCAATGATGGCGACGCGATCGCACAGACTCTCCGCCACCTCGAGCGTATGCGTGGACATCATGATCGTGTGACCGCGCCGCGTGTACTCGCGGAAAAGGTCCTTCAGAATGCGGGCCGCCTTCGGATCCAGACCGACCATGGGCTCGTCCACCACGATCACTTCGGGTCGGTGCACGAAGGCACTCGAGATGATGAGCTTCTGCCGCATCCCGTGGCTGTAGCTCTCCACCAGCTCGTCGCGCCAATCCTCGAGGTCGAACAGAGCCATCAATTCCCGCGCGCGATGCTCCACCTCGTCGCCCTGCTGCTCGTACAGCCCCGCTACGAACCGGAGAAACTCGGCGCCGGTGAGCTTCTCATATATGAATGGCCGGTCCGGAATGAATCCGAGCCGCATCTTTGCTCCGATCGGATCGGTGGCCAGGTCCACGCCCGCAATGGAGATGCTCCCGGCCGTTGGCTTGAGGATGCCCGCGATCATTCGCAGCGTCGTCGTCTTGCCGGCGCCGTTCGGCCCGAGGAAGCCGAACAGCTGGCCGCGCGGCACCTCGAGGTCGATGGAGTCGACCGCCGTGAACGTGCCGTATCGCTTGGTGAGGCTCCGCAGGTTGATCATCGGTGTCAGCGTGAAGACAAAACGGTGATGTGCAAGGCACCCATGAGTCGCACCAGCTCGACCTGCTTGTTCAGCCCGCCGACCACGAAGCGAATGTGAGACGCATCGGCCGGGAATTGTCCGAACGTCGGATCGACGGCCACCCATCGCTCGAGCCAGATCTCGGGCCACGCGTGGTAGTAGAACTTGCCCTCCACATACGCGAGGCCCGCGGCGACGCGCGCTGGAATGCCCGCGGCACGAGCCAACGCCACGAACAACTGTGAATGCTCGTTGCAGTCACCCACGCGTGATCGCAGCGTACCCACGGCGCTCGGCACGCCGACCGTGACTCGCTTTGCGAGGGAGTCGTAGAGCCAGGTATTGATGCGTTGCGCAACGACACGTGGATCCGTGTCTGTTCCTCGAAGACGTGTCGCCAGCGCGACGATGGAGGGATCATTCACTTCCAGGAGCGGCTCCGCGTCGAGATAGACGCTCATCACCGTGGCGCGTGCGCCGTTCGGAAGCACGTATGCCGCCTTGAGCGACGACGGCTCCTCGCGCGTGACCGTCAGCGTGTCGCCTCGCAGGCGCTGGCGATATCCCTTGACGTCGAATCCCGCGAGATCCACGCCGTCGAGGCGCATGACGAGCTGCTGAAGATTTTCGCGCAACGTCTTATTTGCGCTGAGCGCAGTCGTCTCGTAGATGTCGCGGTCCGCAGACACCGCGGTGCCGCGCCGCAGTGCATCGGTTTTCCAGTTCTCGAAGGCCACCTCGTACGGCCGGCGCTCGAGCGTGAGACCGAGAACCTGTGTCGCCCGGACGACGCGTCCCTGCTCGTCCACCCACCCGGAAAACCCGGCGGACGCGTTCCCCTCGGAGCCGAGCTTCCACGCGCGTACCGTGTCCGGCAGGGCGCCGCGCCATCGCGAAGACGCGGCATCGAACACGCTGCTGTCCTGCACCACGAAGATGCTTTCCGCTTCGACGCGCACGCGTGCGTCCTTCGTGCTCATACTCGCAAGATCGAATACGGGAAGCGTGTACGTCTTTCCAACCTTCGGCCGCTCACCCAGAGCCACCGCGAGCGGAACGAGCGTCGGCAGCAGCATCGGGCCTGACAGATGTACGCGTTGCGTATCCGGCGCCACGCCGCCTGTGCCGCCGATCGCCAGCAGCAGCAGTGTGTCGCCGAGCACCTTTCCGGACGCTCTCAGCGGAGAGAGATCCGCGTCGACGTCGGCGGTAAAGCTCGTGACGCGCAGCGCGCGGGTGAGGTGCACGGCGATTCGCGCGCTCGCGCGATGGATCTTCCCTGCCACCGGCAGGTCGGCGACGAGGTAGTCCTGAATGTTGATGGTTGAGCCGGCCGTATCGATCGTCGTGGACGCGAAGCCGATCTGCTCGCCTTTCTGGAGAACGGCGTAAAATGTCGCGCCGGGCGTAACGCGAAGACCCGCCTCGGCCAGTTGCTCGGTATGTGGCCGGAAGAGTTCGCGCTGAAGGAGGACGCCAAGTCCGCCGAGCCAGAACACCAGGATGCCGACGGCCCACAGGATGCGCCGGTCCGGGAGGCGCGTCACCCGATCACCGCTGGTGCAATTCGCGCGAGCGGCGATGCGCCGCGGCCGCCTCCGTCGGGCGCCCCAGCCGATCCAGCACGATGCCCATGCCCTTCAGGGCGCGGACGTTCGACGGCTGCAACTGCACGGCGGCTTCAAATGCCGCGAGCGCCGCCGGCAAATCGTCGATGTGATTGTACGCCTCGCCGAGATAGTATTGCGCGTCGGCGCGCTCGGGGGCGGCGGCCACGGCGGCGAGCAGCGGTTCGATGGCCTCCCGCCAGCGAGCACGCTTGGAAAACAGCGTGCCGAGCTGGATCTGTACGTCTGCACTTTGCGGCTCCGTTCGCGCGGCGTGCCGCAGCGCCTCCTCCGCGTCGTCGAATCGGCCGCGCGAGGCCAGCAGCGTGGCACGTGCACAGAGGAGCTGCACGTCGTCGGGCGCCGTATCGAGCGCCCGACCGAGCTCGGCCAGGGCGCCCTCCGGATCGCCGCGCCGCTCGAGCAGCGCGGCGAGAAGGGATCGTGCCCTGGTATCCGCGGGATCTTTCGCGAGCAGGCCGCGAAGGCGCGCGAGGGCGGCGCCGGATTCACCGCGCGCGGCCATCTCGGTCGCTTCGTCGACAGCGTCCTCGGTGTGCTCCGGCGCCCGATCGTCTGCCGCCGACAGCGGCAGCTCGAGCTCGCCATGCGACTCGTCATGCTGCACCGGGCCGGCGCCGCTCGTTCGCTCGTTGCGATTCTCCGAATTCAGCTGCGACATGCTGCGGCTCATCTCCTTCTAGCGTGGCTCAAGCGAGGGCCAACGTCGTCTCGGAATTGATCCAGTCCAGATACTTCGGGTTGCCGGCAGTCACCGGCAACGCCAGCAATTCCGGCACCTTGTACGGATGCAGCTCCTCGAACGCGATCTGCAACGTCTCCAGCCGTGCCGAGCGCGTCTTGAGGAGTACGATCGCCTCCTGTTCGTCCGCGATCTTTCCCTGCCACCGGTAGAGCGAGCGTCCACCGGGCATCACGGTTCCGCATGCAACGAGCCGGCGCTCCAGGAGGGCTCGCACCAGCTTTACCGCTTCGTCCGTGGAAGAGAGCGTCGTCATCACGACGATGGCATCGGAGTGGGGCATGTCCAAGTCGGAGCGTGAGGGGAGGCATCCGGGCACGACGAGATCGCGGCCGGTAATCTAATGCACGCGGACCGCCGGCATCCCGCTGCGCCATGCGGGCAAGCACGCACTCACTCCAACCCGCGTCTTGTCTCACCACGGTCCGGAAGCGACTTTTCCCTGGTTATGGCAGAAGACGCATTGATCGTCCGCGGCGCGCGCGAGCACAACCTCCGCAACGTGGACGTCACCATCCCGCGGGACCGCCTCACGGTCATTACGGGGCTGTCGGGGTCGGGCAAGTCCTCGCTGGCCTTCGATACCATCTACGCGGAAGGCCAGCGGCGATACGTCGAGTCGCTCTCCGCCTACGCGCGGCAGTTCCTCGGCCTCATGGAGAAGCCGGACGTCGATGCCATCGACGGTCTGTCGCCCGCCATCTCGATCGAGCAGAAGACTGCCGGCCACAACCCGCGGTCGACCGTCGGAACAGTCACCGAGATCTACGATTATCTGCGCCTGCTCTACGCGCGCGCGGGTACGCCTCACTGCCCGAGCTGCGGGCGGTCGGTGCAACGGCAGAGCCCGGCGCAGATCGCCGAATCCGTCCTCGCGTGGACCGACGGAACCAAGATCGAGGTGCGCGCTCCGCTTATTCGCGGACGCAAGGGTGAATTCCGCGAGCTCTTCGAGACGGTGCGCAAGCAGGGCTTCATCCGCGCGTACGTCGATGGAGCGCTCATCGAGGTGGCCGATCCGCCGAAGCTGAACCGGCGGCAGAATCACGACGTCTCGGTGGTCGTCGATCGGCTGGCCGTTCGCGCCGATGACCGCACGCGACTCACCGATTCCCTGGAGACTGCTCTCAAGCTCGCCGACGGACTCGTCGAAGTGTTCAACGCCCAGGCAGAAACGGTCGAGACCTTCTCCGAGCGGTACGGTTGCCCGGTCTGCGGCATCTCCATGCCGGAGCTGGAGCCGCGCCATTTCTCGTTCAACTCGCCGTTCGGCGCATGCACGAAGTGCGGCGGACTCGGCACGCGGAGGCGCGTTGCCGAAGAGCTCATCCTCGGCGATCCGCGCATCTCGATTCTCGAGGGCGTCGTGCTGCCGTGGGGCGAGCCGACAGGCTATCTGCGCAAGGTGGTGCTGCCCACGCTCGCGCGGCAGTTCAAGTTCGACCTCAATGCTCCCTGGGGCGAGCTCGCGAAGTCCGTGCGCGATTGTCTCCTGTACGGTGACTCGTCGACCGGCAAACGTAAAAAGGCCGACGGCCATTGGGAGGGCATCATTGCCAACGTCGAGCGTCGCTACGAGGACAGCGACTCCGACATGGTGCGGATGGAGCTCGAGGGATACATGCTTGCCGTCCCGTGCTCCGCATGCCACGGCCACCGCCTCAAGCCCGAGTCGCTTGCGGTGACGGTGCATGGGCGCAACATCGGCGAGGTCGTCGACCTTCCCATCACGGAGTCGCTCGCATTCTTCGAGAGCATTCCGATGCGCAGCGCGAGCCGTGCGATCGGGCTCGATTCGGAAATTGCGATGCCGATCCTGAAGGAGGTGCGCGAGCGTCTCCGTTTTCTGGTCGACGTCGGGCTCGACTATCTCACGCTCGGACGCGCGGCCGAATCGCTGTCCGGAGGAGAAGCGCAGCGCATCCGCCTCGCCACGCAGATCGGCTCGCGCCTTGTGGGCGTTCTGTACATCCTCGACGAGCCGTCCATCGGCCTGCATCAGCGCGACAACGCTCGGCTCCTCGCGACGCTCGAACAATTGCGCGACCTGGGCAACACCGTCATCGTCGTCGAGCACGACGAGGAGACCATGCGCGCCGCGGACCATCTGATCGACATGGGACCCGGCGCGGGCAAGCACGGCGGTGAAGTGATCGCGGCCGGCACGGTGGAGGAAATCATCCGTGCGGAGCGTTCGATCACGGGCCGCTACCTGAGCGGCGCGACGAGCATTGCTGTCCCTTCCGTACGCCGAAAGCCGGACCCAAAGCGCCAGATCAGAATCCAGAACGCACGCGAGCACAATCTCCGCAACGTGAACGCGGAAATTCCCCTCGGCCTGTTCGTCTCGGTCACCGGCGTGTCAGGATCGGGAAAGAGCAGCCTCATCGAGGATATCCTGCATCGGTCGCTGGCGCGGCATTTCTACCGCGCGCGCGTCATCCCCGGGGTGCACGACCGCATCACTGGTCTGGAGCACGTGGACAAGGTCATCGACATCGACCAGAGCCCCATCGGGCGCACTCCGCGCTCCAATCCCGCGACGTATACGGGACTCTTCACGCCCATTCGCGAGCTGTTCGCCGAGCTGCCCGAGGCAAAGATTCGCGGATACGGTCCGGGACGCTTTTCCTTCAATGTGAAAGGCGGCCGCTGCGAGGCGTGTCAGGGCGATGGTCTCGTGAAGATCGAGATGCACTTTCTGCCCGACGTCTACGTGCCGTGCGAGGTATGCAAGGGCAAGCGGTACAACCGCGAGACGCTGGAGGTGCGCTTCCGCGGCCAGAGCATCGCCGACGTCCTCGAGATGACCGTGGAAGATGCCCTCGCGTTCTTCGAGAATCAGCCTCGCGTGCGTCAAAAGCTCGAGACGATGAACGACGTCGGCCTCGGTTACATCCATCTGGGTCAGAGCGCCACGACGCTCTCCGGTGGTGAAGCGCAGCGCATCAAGCTCGCCACCGAGCTCTCCAAGCGCGACACGGGGCGCACGTTGTACATCCTCGACGAGCCGACCACGGGTCTCCACTTCGAGGACGTGCGAGTTCTTCTCGAGGTGTTGCATCGCCTCGTCGATCGAGGGAACACCGTTCTGGTCATCGAGCACAATCTCGATGTCATCAAGACGGCGGACTGGATCATCGATTTGGGGCCAGAGGGCGGTACGCGCGGCGGGACGATCGTCGCGACCGGCGCGCCGGAGGACGTGGCGCGCATCGAGGCATCACACACTGGGCGGTACTTGAAGTCGCTGCTCGACAAGCGAGTGGCGCAACGAAAGGCAGGTTGACGGCCATTGGTCTCCCTCCTCGACATCATCGGCCCCGTCATGGTCGGCCCGTCGTCCTCGCACACCGCGGGGGCGTGTCGGCTCGGGCTGTTGGCTCGGGGCCTCGTCGGTGGGACACCGGAACGTGCTCGTGTCGAGCTGCACGGATCCTTTGCTCGTACGGGAGAAGGCCATGGCACCGATAAGGCGATCGTCGGTGGACTGATGGGTTTCCGTCCCGACGACGCCCGCATCCGCGAAGCGCTCGAGATCGCCGAACAGGAGGGGCTGGACTATCGCTTCGAGAAGACCACTCTCGCCGCCGACGCGCATCCCAACACGGCGCGATTCACGCTGGAGCTCGGCAGCAGACACTCCGTGATGGTCGGCTCGTCACTCGGCGCGGGACGGGTGCTGCTTACGGAGATCGACGGCTATCCGGTGGAGGTCACCGGCAACCAGCACACCATCGTGCTCGTCGCCGAGGACATCAAGGGCTCCGTTGCGCGCATCGCGACGATCCTCGCACAGAATGACCTGAACATCGCCACGCTTCGCCTTACGAGAAAGGAACGCGGTGGCGACGCCTTCATGGTCATCGAGCTCGATGAAGCGCCGGGGGAATCCACTCGCGACGCGATTCGCGGGCTGCCGTGGGTTCGTTGGTCGTATCGGTTGGACAAGGTGAGTGCCTGATGTACAAGGCCCTGGCGGACGCCATCCGGGACGCCGAAGCGCAGGGCATCTCGTTGTCGCGTCTGGCGCTCGAAACGGAATCCCGGGATCAGGGGCGTAGCGTCGACGACATCCGGTCCGTGCTGCAACGCGCGCTCGACGTCATGCGTGGTGCCGTGGATCGCGGCATGACGGGCGATCTCATGTCCGCGTCGGGACTCGTGGGCGGCGACGCCGCGAAGCTGCGCACCGGACCCGCGGGACCCCTGTCCGGAACGCCCTTTCGCGACATCCTCGCGCGCGCACTCGCTGTGCAGGAGGTGAACGCGGCGATGGGTGTCATCGTCGCCGCGCCGACCGCTGGCGGTGCGGGCGTGCTCCCCGCCGTTCTTACCGGCCTCGCGGCTGCGCGTGGCATCGGTGACGACGGCGTGGTCAGCGCCCTGGCGGTCGCGGGCCTCATCGGTGCCGTCATTGCGGAGCGTGCGTCGTTGTCCGGAGCGGAAGGTGGTTGTCAGGCCGAGACTGGCGCGGCGGCCGCGATGGCCGCCGGCGCCGCTACCGAGATGCTTGGCGGAACGCCGACGCAAGCCGGACACGCCACGGCACTCGCCCTTCAGGGCACGCTCGGCCTCGTGTGCGATCCGTTAGGCGGGCTGGTCGAGCTGCCATGCGTCTTTCGCAATGCAACCGGATCGGCCATCGCACTGACGGGCATCGAGCTCGCGCTGGCCGGTGTGGAGTTCAGAATCCCGGTGGATGAGGTGATCGACGTCATGGGAGAGATCGGGCGGTCCATGGACGTGAAATATCGCGAGACTGCCGGTGGAGGGCTCGCTGCCACGCCGACGGGGCGCCGGCTTGCGCGCGAGCGTCTGGTTCAGATCAAGCGCGGTTGAGGCAACGGCTACACACCTTGTCCCGACGCGCAATCTGCCCGTAGCTTGACCGTGTAACGCGCACGTGAAACGCATGGCGTGCGCGCGCCGTAGTGAACGCAACCACTGCTTCGGGTGCGCAGATGCTCACGAAAGACGACATCGAAAGCTTTCTCGTTCGCCTGAGCACGACGGGCGCGACGTATACGGAAGTCCAGCCGGGCTTCTGGATCGTCAGGCCCAGCCCCGACAGCGAGCTGTCGATTGCCGTGAACTACTCGCCACCCGTTGTGCTGCTCCGAGTGAACGTCATGAACCTGCCGGACGACCCCGCGCAAACCGCCACGCTCACGCGGCGCTTGCTCGAGCTCAACGCGTCCGACCTGCTGCACGGCTCCTACGGCATTCAGGAAAACCAGATCGTTCTCACCGAGGCGCTCGAGCTGTCGGCCCTCGACTACGAGGAATTTCTCGCGACCTACGAGAGCATGACGCTCGCGCTGGCGTCGCATCTGCGCGAGCTCGGCTCGTTCCGCGAGGCACGCTGACCCATGGGCATCTTCGATCGTTTCTCACAGCTCTTCAAGAGCAACATCAACGACCTCATCTCGCGCGCGGAGGACCCCGAGAAGATGCTCACGCAGATTCTCGAGGATATGCGCGGGCAGCTCGTCAAGGCGAAGCAGCAGGTCGCCGTCGCGATTGCCGACGAGAAACGGCTGCGCGACCAGGCCGACACCGAATACAAGAACGCGAAGGACTGGGAAGGCCGTGCCATGCTCGCGGTGCAACAGGGCCGCGACGACCTCGCCAAGCAGGCGCTGCTCCGCCACGGCGAGCATCTGTCGCACGCGCAACAGTATGAGCAGACCTGGGAGACGCAGCGCACCGAGTCCGAGAAGCTCAAGAACTCGCTTCGCGATCTGAACGACAAGATCGAAGAGGCGAAGCGCAAGAAGAACCTCCTCATCGCCCGCCAGCGCCGCGCTCAGGCCCAGGAGCGCATTCAGCAGACGATGTCCTCCCTCTCCGAGAAGAGCGCCTTCGAGGCATTCGCCAGGATGGAAGAGCGCATCGAGACCAACGAACGGCAGATCCGCGCCGCGTCGGAAATCGAGGAGGAGTTCACCGGCGACACGCTCCAGCGCGACTTCAAGCAGCTCGAGAAAGGAGCCGCGAGCCTTTCGGTGGACAATCAGCTCCTCGCGCTCAAGCAGAAGATGGGCATGCTCGGAGCCGGCGGCACGGCCAACAAGGCGCTGGGAACCGGGCAGCAGGAGGAGGAAGTGCACGCCGAGATCGACCGGCCGGGCGAAGGCAAGCCGCGCTGATGGACGAGGGCAAGGAACGGGCGAGGTTTCGGTTCGGCCCGATCCTCGCCGCCTCCGTCTTCACCGTTCTCCTCGTCTGGCTCACCGGTCAGGTCGTCGAGGTCTTTCTTCTCCTCTTTCTCGGCATCCTGATCTCGCTCTATCTCGGTGCGCTCGTCGGCGTGCTCCATCGCCGCGCGCACATCCCCGAGCGGCTTGCGTTCATTCTTGCGCTCGTGATCACCCTCGGCGCTCTGGCGCTGCTCGCCTGGACGCTCGTACCGCCGCTGATCCAGCAGACGCAGGAGCTCGTAAAGGTCCTCCCGGCGTACATCGAGGGTTGGGAGACCGCCATCGACCGCCTCGTGGCACGTGTCCCGTCGCTGCAATCCGTGTATCCGCCGGGCGAGCACAAGCTCCTGCTCGCGGTCTATCAGCAGGTCTCCGCGCAGTTCAGCAACGTGGTCCCGAAGGTCCTCGGTGTCGCGCAGATCGTGGTCAGTCTCTTTTCCGTCATGGTGATGGGACTGTACCTCGCGGTGCACCCGGCCCTGTATCGCGAGTGGCTCATCGCGCTTTTTCCCCCCATCCACCGGGACCTCGTCCGTGACGTGATCTCGGACTGCGCCGACTCCCTGCGCGCATACATCGTCGGTCTCCTGCTGTCCATGACGTTTCTCGGCACACTCAGCGCCGCGGGGCTCTCGATGTTGCAGGTGCCCTACGCGTTGACGTTCGGCGTGTTCACGGGACTCGCCACCATCGTTCCGTTTTTCGGGTCTCTCCTTTCGACGCTGCTGCCGGCGCTCTTCGTGCTCACGGCGCCGCACGGTGGCACCCGGGCCCTGTGGGTCATCGGGCTTGGGATATTTGTCCATCTCGTCGAGGGCAACTTCGTCTCGCCGTACATCATGTCGCGGAAGGTGGACCTTCCCCCGGTGCTCACCATCTTCTTCGTGCTCATCGTCGGCCGGTTGCTCGGTCCGCTGGGGCTTCTCGTCGCCGTGCCCTTGCTCTGCGTCCTCATGGTGGTGGTGCGCCGCATCCTGCTCTCCCGCATCTATGAAGGAAAGGGCTTCCGCCGCACCACGCGCGAGCGGGCGCTTCTGCTCCGGCTCCCGGCGTCCGAGGGCGGCGTCATCGTCCCGCCGACGTCACTCGATGTGATCACGCTGCTCGAGCGTCGCACGCCGGTGGCCGCCGCTTAGATTTGGCGGGCATGATCCACAGCGCTCCCACAAATCTTCGCTATCTCATTCTCGCGGACGGATCGTTCGGTCCCGAAGAATCCAAGACCGCCAACGCCTGCATTCGCTACACGCCGGAGCGCGTCGTCGGGGTCATTGATTCCCGACTGGCGGGCAAGACCGCACACGAGGTGCTCGGCTTCGGCGGCAGCATTCCAGTCGTCGCATCGCTCGAGGAGGGCCTTCCACTCGGCCCGAATGCCCTGCTCGTCGGCATCGCGCCGGCGGGCGGCCAGCTTCCCGAGGAGTGGATTCGCGTCATCGGACGCGCCATAGACCGGGGACTTCACATCTGGAGCGGCCTCCACTCCTTCGTCGGCGATGTGCCGGAGCTGAAGGCGAGCGCCGAGCGACGCGGCGTGGAGATCCACGATCTGCGCCGGCCGCCGGCGAAGCTTCCGGTGTCGAACGGCCGTGTGCGGTCCGTCGTCGCCACCGTGATCCTCACGGTCGGCACGGACTGCAACATCGGCAAGATGACGACGCAGTTGCAGCTCCTGGGAGGACTGCGCAAGAAGGGTATCCGCACCAGCTTCGCCGCCACGGGCCAGACGGGCATCCTCATCGAAGGGCGCGGTATCGGCGTGGACGCCGTCGTCGCGGACTTCATCGGCGGCGCCGCCGAATCGCTGGTGCTCGAGTGCGCCAAGGACTCCGATCTCGTTCTGGTCGAAGGGCAGGGCTCCATCATTCACCCGAGCTATTCGGGTGTGACGTACGGTTTGCTTCACGGCTCGCTGCCACACGCGCAGGTCATGTGCGCGCAACCGACGCGCAAGGCGATCAACCGATGCGAGTGGGTCAAGATTCCTCCGCTCGCCGACTTCATCCGCCTCAGCGAGCAGGCGGCCGCGCCCCTGCGTCCCGCGCCTGTCATCGCTGTCGCGTTGAACACGTACGATCTGAGCGACGATGCCGCACGGGCGGCCATCGAGTCGGTGCGGAGGGAAACCGGCCTGCCAGCGACCGATCCGGTGCGCTTCGACACGGCGCCCATCGTGGACGCGATCGAGCGCTTCCATCTCGCCCGCCCGCGTTAGGCCAATCGGACCAACGCGCAGCGTCCCGCACCGCCGCGCACGAAAAGGGTGATGCTCGGGAAAGGGCGGATGCCACCTTTCGCTCGTGCCGAACGTCGTCGTTGAGAGCGTGTGGAAGAGTCATGTGGCGGGGGTGCGTGGCTGCTCCGCGCGCGTCTGGGCGCTGCGTGGCTGCGCGCTGACTGTCGCGGCGGGTGAGTGCGTCGCGGTCGTCGGGCGGCCGGGCTCCGGGAAGTCAACGCTGCTCCAGTGTATCGCAGGGCTTCGGTCGCTGGACGCCGGACGTATCCGGTCCGGGTTCGATCGCACCGTCTTCGTAGCCGCGGACGAGCTTCGCGCCGACGTCATCGATCACGCGTCGCGAGCGCTCTTTCTCATCGACGACGTCGCCTGCGCCCTGGACGCGGTCTCCATAGTCCGCGCGATCAACCGCCGTTCACATCATCGAGCGACCATCATTCTCACAGCGCGCGACGTGGCGAGCGTCCGTCAGGTCGCAACGCGAATCTGCATGCTGCGCGACGGACGCATCGCTCCGCTGCATCTGCTGCCCCTGCGGCGCGTGGCGGAGCGCACGAGCGCCGTCAGTGCTGCTTCCGGTACGCGTGAATCATCAGACCCTGGAACTGCCCGCGCGTAATCGGCGTGTAGACCTGACCGATGAGCTGATATCCGAATCCCTGTTGCTCGAGGAGCGCGAGGCATTCGGCGAGCTTGTCGTCCGCTGGATTCAGGTGATGGTGGTACTCGAGGGCGATCTGCTGCACGAAGCGCAACTTGTCCGCCTCCGCCATCTCGCGAAGCACGCCCATCTCGTCTCCCTCGATGTCGACCTTCATGAAGTCGACCGGTCCGTCGACGTAGGCCGACAGCCGGACTGCGGGAACCGTGGATGTCGCCGCCAGCGCGAAGCCGGCCGTCGTGCTCATCAGCGCGGACCCGGGATCGTCCGTGTCATGGTGCAGCGTCGCGCGTCCATCGCGCTCCGCGAGCGCTACGTTGTGGACGGTGACGCCGGCGATGCCGTTCGCTCGAAAGGTCTGCTCCATGGCCTCGCATGCCCAGGGCGCCGGCTCGAACACCGATACGTGTGCGTCGGGATAGAGCGCCTTGAAGAAGAGCGTCGACATTCCGATGTTGCCGCCGCAGTCGAGAATCTCGGGCGTGCGTGACGTGCTGCTGAACCAGTACATCTGCTGCGCGAACACCTCCCGATACAGATACCGCATCCACTCGGCGCCGAGGTGCCTGATGCGGAATCCGGCGATCTCGTCCCAGCCTGGGCCGGGCGGCGATTGTCGGCGCAGCTGTGCGACGGCATGACGCCGATACGTGCGAGCCGCCGCAAAGCGGCGTGCGCCCAGCGCGGTGAACCGCCGGAGGCGACGATACCGCACCATGTGATCGAACAGCTCGCGCGCGAGTGTCATTGCGAATCGTGAGGGACGCCGGAAGTTGGCCTGCGGACAGTCGAAGGGCGAGGCCGCTGGCCGCTCCGTTGACCGTGTGCGCCATGCGCCTCTAGCTTGCCGCCATGCCTCTTGGACAGAGCAACGCCGCGTCTCCGCCGCACAGACCTCACACGCTCGCTGACTGGCGGCGTGATGGGCTGGACTACGCCATGGACAAGGCCATCGACGTCGGCGCGGTATTGCTTGCCGTGCTCGTCGCGTGGCTTTTTGTCCGCCTCCTGTCACGCCGCATCGAGCGCTGGGGCGACGAGGGGACCGATCGGCCGCGAAACGCCCGAGAGCAGCGCGCGCGCACCGCCGCCAAGCTCGTGCGAAACATCGGCCGCGCCGTGCTCACCGTCGTCGCCGTGCTGATGATACTCAACCAGCTCGACATCAACATCTCGCCCCTCCTCGCCAGTGCCGGCGTCGTCGGACTCGCCGTGTCGTTCGGCTCGCAGAGTCTCGTGCGGGATTACGTCACCGGCTTCTTTCTCCAGCTCGAGCATCAATTCGCGCTCGGCGACGTCATCCGGATCGGTGCGGCGGAGGGCACGGTCGAGAACATCACGCTCCGCCTCGTCTACCTCCGGGATGCCAACGGTGCTGTGCACATCATCCCCAACGGACAGATTGCGCAGGTTACGAATCTCACCGAATCGTGGGGACGCGTGACGGTGGACATCGAGGTCGCGTGGCGTGATGCCGACAAGGCCACCGTTGCAGTCAAGCGGGCGGCCGGCGCGCTCGGCACGGATCCGACGCTTGCCGACGCTCTCCTCGATGCGCCCGAAGTCGCCGGCATCGAGAAATTGTCCGGAGGAGGCGTCACGCTGCGAATGGTTGCGCGCGTGGACCCTTATCGCCGCGACGAGGTCGCGCGCGCCATGCGCGAGCGCATCCGCGAGTCACTCGACGTGGACGGCATCACTACGTTCGTCCCGCAGGTCGTGCCGCCCGCATAGGCAACGCCGCGGCGTCGCGGAGCTGCGCGCGCGACACGTGGCAGACGCTCTTGATCTATCTTACGGCCACGATGCCCGACTTCCGCCTGTACAACACGCTTACGCGCCACATCGAGCCCTTCGCGCCGGCGGACGGCACCACCGTGCGCATGTACACATGCGGGCCGACCGTGTACAACCCGGCGCATCTGGGAAACTTCCGCACATTCCTGTTCGAGGACCTGATGCGGCGCACCCTCGCGCTGCGCGGCTGGCGCGTCCACCAGGTGATGAACCTCACCGACGTCGACGACAAGATCATCAAGCGCGCCCATGAGCAGGGGAAGTCGATCGTCGAGGTGACCGGGCCCGTCATCGCCGCGTTTCATGCCGATCGGGTGTTTCTGCGCATACAGGCGGCGGAGGCGTATCCTCGCGCCACCGATTTCATCCCGCAGATGATCGCGCTGGTGCAGCGGCTCATCGACCGCGGTGTGGCGTATCAGGCCGAGGACGGATCGGTGTATTTCGCCATCTCGAAGTTTCCGTCGTATGGCCGGCTGTCGCGGCTCGACACGCGCGAGATCAAGTCCGGTGCGCGCGTCATTCAGGACGACTACTCAAAGGAGAACGCGCAGGATTTCGCGCTGTGGAAGGCGGCGAAGCAGGAGGACGAAGCGGCCGGTGCCGCATGGGATTCACCCTGGGGACGTGGCCGTCCCGGCTGGCACCTCGAGTGCTCCGCGATGGCAATGGACCTGCTCGGCGAGACGTTGGACCTGCATTGCGGAGCGGTCGATCTCATCTTTCCTCATCATGAGGATGAAATCGCGCAGAGCGAGGCGGCTACCGGCAAGACCTTTTCCCACGTTTGGTGCCATGGCGCGTTCCTCTTGACCGAGGGCGCGAAGATGGCGAAGCGCGTTGGCAACGTCAGCACCGTGCAGGGGCTGCGCGAGGAGCGTATCTCGTCGGCCGCCATCCGTCACTTCGTGTTCAACACGCACTATCGGAAGGAGCTCAATCTGTCGGATGAGGCCCTCGAGGCGTCGCGACAGGCGGTGCGTCGCATCGGTGATTTTGCCGACCGGCTTGGCTCCGAGACGACCTTGACCCTTGGCGGAACGCCTGAGCTCGCCCGCGCGGCGGATGTCGCCGTCGAGCTCGCCGAGGCGGCGTTGTTCGACGATCTGAATGCTCCGGAGGCGCTGGCCGCGCTGTTCGACTTTATCCGCGCGGCCAATGCGGAGCTCGACCGGCGCGGTGGCGACCGATCCGCTGTCGAGCGGGCTCGGGCGGCGTTGACGCGTATCGATTCCGTGCTGGACATCGTTCCCGGGCGCGAGGCGCCGGATGACGGTCTCGTGGCATGGGTGGAGGAGCGGTTGGCAGCCAGGAAGGCCGCCCGTCAGGCGCGAAATTTCGCCGACGCGGACCGGATTCGTGCGGAGTTGGTGGGTCGGGGGGTGGTGATCGAGGATTCGTCGGCCGGTACCACCTGGAAGGTGGTGTGAGCGGCGGGGTGAATGGGGGTGTGCTAAGTTGCGGCGTGCACGCGCCTTGACTGGCATTCCCCGCCTGACTATCCTACGGGTCTCGCGCAAAAAAAAATCGGCCGTCTGCTGACGTAGCTCAATTGGCAGAGCACCTGATTTGTAATCAGGCGGTTGCGAGTTCGATTCTCGCCGTCAGCTCTGCTGGGTGCAGGAAACGAGCGCGGGGCCGGAGCCGTCGCGAAACGATTTGGGGTGGGGTACCCAAGTGGCCAACGGGATCAGACTGTAAATCTGACGGCGCAAGCCTTCGAAGGTTCGAATCCTTCCCCCACCATGCGCCGTCGGGTGGCGCGGTGTGAAAGCATGGGGCGGTAGTTCGCGGGAGTAGCTCAGCTGGTAGAGCGCAAGCCTTCCAAGCTTGATGTCGCGGGTTCGAGCCCCGTCTCCCGCTCTTGGGTGTGGTGTGCTGGAGTGTGATGTGCAGGTGTCGCGGGTGGGATGCCGCACGCGTAGCTCAGTTGGTAGAGCACACCCTTGGTAAGGGTGAGGTCACCGGTTCAATCCCGGTCGCGTGCTCTGGTCGGTGGCTCGTGAGCGTTGTGGGTCGAGGTTGAAGTGTCACTGGTTCGCCGCCGCGGGAGGTTGCTCGCCTCCGGGGGCTGCTCGTTGTCCAACCCTTCTGCATTTCGGTACTGGTCATGGCAAAGGCAAAGTTTGAGCGCACCAAGCCGCACGTGAACGTGGGGACGATCGGGCACGTCGATCATGGGAAGACGACGCTGACGGCGGCGATCACGGCGATTCAGGCGGCGAAGGGGTTGGCGCAGTCGGTGGCCTTCGACCAGATCGACAAGGCGCCGGAGGAGAAGGCGCGCGGGATCACGATCGCGACGGCGCACGTGGAGTACGAGTCGACGAAGCGGCACTACGCGCACGTGGACTGCCCGGGGCACGCGGACTACGTGAAGAACATGATCACGGGGGCGGCGCAGATGGACGGCGCGATCCTGGTGGTGTCGGCGGCCGATGGCCCGATGCCGCAGACGCGGGAGCACATCCTGCTGGCGCGCCAGGTGAACGTGCCGTACGTGCTCGTGTTCATGAACAAGGTGGACATGGTGGACGATGCGGAGCTGCTGGACCTGGTGGAGCTCGAGGTCCGCGAGCTGCTCTCGGCCTACAAGTTTCCGGGCGACGACACGCCGATCATCCGCGGCTCGGCGCTGAAGGCGCTGGAGTCGAAGGATCCGAACTCGGAGTGGGGGCAGAAGATCGGCGAGCTGATGGATGCGCTGGATTCCTACATTCCGCAGCCGAAGCGCGACATCGACAAGCCGTTCCTGATGCCGGTCGAGGACGTGTTCTCGATCACGGGGCGCGGGACGGTGGCGACGGGGCGCATCGAGCGGGGCGAGATCAAGATCCAGGAGGAAGTCGCCCTGATCGGGTTCAACTCGGACAAGAAGACGGTCGTGACGGGCGTGGAGATGTTCCGGAAGCTGCTGGATTCCGGCCAGGCCGGGGACAACGTGGGCCTCCTGCTGCGGGGCGTGAACAAGGAGGACATCGAGCGGGGGATGGTGCTGGCGAAGCCGGGGTCGATCACGCCGCACACGCAGTTCACGGCGGAGGTGTACGTCCTCACGAAGGAAGAGGGGGGCCGGCACACGCCGTTCTTCAAGGGGTACCGGCCGCAGTTCTACTTCCGGACGACGGACGTGACGGGGAGTGTGGAGCTGCCGGAGGGGATGGAGATGGTGATGCCGGGAGACAACGTGCAGATGACGATCGAGCTGATCACGCCGATCGCGATGGACGAGGGGCTGCGGTTTGCGATCCGCGAGGGTGGGCGGACCGTGGGCGCAGGGGTGGTCGCAAAGATCGTGAAGTAGGACTGACCTACCGTCCTACGAGTGGTTCATTCACCAGCACGCGGGCGTCGGGACTCACTGCCGAACAACCCAGGTTGCCGGCTCCCTGACAGCAAGCCTCGCGTGGTCTGACTTTACCGGAGTAAGCAATGCCAAGAGAAAAAATCATTCTCGCGTGCAGCGAGTGTAAGAATCGCAACTACTTCACCATGAAGAACAAGCGTCTCCATCCGGAGCGTGTCGAGTGGAAGAAGTATTGCCCGCGCTGCAACAAGCATCAGTTGCATAAGGAAACCAAGTAATGGCAGTCGACGGCACGCTTCCCCCGGCGCCCGAGAACAAGGTTCTCGCGTCGGCACGGGGAGTCACGGGCTTCTATCAGGCCGTCGTGGCGGAAATGAAGAAGGTGTCGTGGCCGGAGGTGGTCGACGTTCGTCGCGCCACGGTCGCGATCATCGTCTTCGTGCTGCTCCTCGGGCTCGTCATTTACCTGCTCGACATCGTCCTGCAGGGAGTGCTGGGCAAGCTCATCCCTTCACTCTTCGTGGGGCGCTGACGTGGAGCACCGCTTCTATGCCATTCAGACGACGGCCGGACACGAGAACAAGGTTCGGTCGCTGATTCAACGCAAGATCGACGTGGACGCGCGTCCGGCCGAGGAGCGCAACATCCGCCAGGCGCTCGTGCCGACGCAGGATGTCGTCGAGATCAAGAATGGCAAGAAGGTCACCGTCGAACGGAAGATCTTCCCGGGGTACGTGCTGGTGGAAATGGTGATGTCGCAGGAGACGCTGCATCAGATCAACGGGATCCAGGGCGTGATCAAGTTCGTCGGGCACGAGCGCTTTCCGCAGCCGCTGCGCCCCGACGAAGTGAACCGCCTGCTCGGCATCACGGACGACGTCGAGGAGTCCGCCGCGAAGGAAGAGATTCCGTTCCTGGTCGGCCAGGCTGTCGCCATCACCGAAGGGCCGTTCACTGATTTCAACGGAACGGTCGAAGAAGTGATGGCGGACAAGGGAAAGGTTCGGGTGTCGGTCAGCCTGTTCGGACGGCCGACGTCGGTGGAGTTGGATTACCTGCAGTTGAAGGGATACTGAACCACCGGAGTTCGTCGCAGACCACGGCGACGTAAATACAGCAGTGGCAGTACGACCCGGAGCGTTCCGGGCATACGATAGGGAGGATACGGCATGGCAAAGAAAGCAGTGGGGTTCGTCAAGCTCCAGATTCCGGCGGGGAAAGCCAATCCGGCTCCTCCCGTAGGAACGGCGCTGGGCCCGCAGGGCATCAACATCATGGCCTTCTGCAAGGAGTTCAACGCTCGCACGCAGGGCCAGGACACGATCCTGCCGGTCGAAATCACGATCTTCTCCGACAAATCCTTCAGCTTCATTCTCAAGACGCCGCCCGCGGCGATTCTGGTGAAGAAGGCGGTCGGCATCGAGAAAGGATCGGGACAGCCGAACCGTAACAAGGTCGGCAAGATTACCAGGGCGCAGGTGAAGCAGATCGCCGAGATCAAGATGCCGGACCTGAACACCGAATCGATCGAATCCGCGATGGCCATGGTGGCCGGCGCGGCACGCTCGATGGGTGTGGAGGTCGTGGACTGATGAAGACACACGGCAAGCAGTACCGCGCGGCCGCGGAAAAGCGCGACATCGCCTCCGCCTATGAGGCCAGACGGGCGCTCGAGCTCGTGAAGACGGGCGCGTTCGCGAAGTTCGACGAGACGGTCGAAGCAGTCGTTCGACTCGGCGTCGATCCGCGGCACGCCGATCAGGTCGTGCGTGGCACCGTTGTGCTGCCGGCGGGTACTGGCGCCACGGTCCGCGTGCTCGTCATCGCTGTCGGCGATAAGGCCCGTGAGGCCGAAGCCGCCGGCGCCGACTACGTGGGTGCGGAGTATCTCCAGAAGATCAAGGATGGCTGGCTGGAGTTCGACGTCCTCATTGCGACGCCGGACCAGATGGGTCAGCTCGGTCAGCTCGGCCGCATCCTCGGTCCGCGCGGCCTCATGCCCAACCCGAAGGCGGGCACGGTCACGTTCAACGTCGGTCAGGCGGTGAAGGAGACGAAGGCCGGCAAGATCGAGTTCCGCGTGGACAAGGGTGGCAACATCCACGTGCCGCTCGGGAAGGTCTCGTTCGCGCTCGATGCGCTGCTCGAGAACTTCACGGCCTTCATGGACCAGATCATTCGCTCGAAGCCGAGTGCGGCCAAGGGCGTCTACGTGCGCAACGTCTCGCTTTCCAGCACCATGGGACCGGGCGTTGCCGTCGACACCACTCCCTACCGGCTACGCGCATGAAGAGAACCGACAAGGAGCAGCTCGTCACCGAGCTGACGGAAAAGATTCATGGCGCCAAGGCGCTCTACTATACGGACTTCACGGGCTTGAACGTGAAGAGCATGACCGAGCTGCGCCGCCGCCTGCGGAAGGCGAACGTGCAGTACGTCGTGATCAAGAACACCCTCGCGCTGCGCGCCGTGAACGAGTCAGGCCTCGTTGGCGAGCGGCTGAAGGGACCCACCGGCATCGTCATGGCGAAGGACCCGGTGGAAGCCGCGAAGATTCTGACGGAGTTCGCGAAGGCGAACGAGCAGCGTCCCACGGTGAAGGGTGGTCTGCTCGACGGCGCGTCGCTCAGCGCGGATCAGGTCAAGCGGCTTGCCGCGATGCCGTCGCGCGAGCAGATGCTGTCCGAGCTCGGAGCGGGTCTGCAGGCCCCGCTCGGCGCCATGCTCGGCGCGTTGAACGGTCTGCTGATGATGTTTGCTGGTGCTCTCGACGCGCTGAAGACCCAGCGCGAAGCGAATAATTCCCAGGCGTCCGCCTGACACACACGCCCCAGGGTTCCCTGGGAACACACTAGGAGAGAACGACAATGGCTAACGCGACCATGAGCAAGGACGAGATCCTCGAGGCAATCGGCAACATGTCGGTGTTCGAGCTCGCCGACCTCATCGAGGCTTTCAAGAGCAAGTTCAACGTCACCATCGCGGCCGCGCCGGTTGGCGGCGCTCCCGCCGCCGGCGGTGGCGCGGCAGCCGCCGCCCCGGCCGCCGAGGAGCAGACCGAGTTCACGGTCAACCTCAAGGAGGCGGGCGCGAAGAAGATCCAGGTCATCAAGGTGGTTCGCGAGATCACCGGCCTGGGCCTGAAGGAAGCGAAGGATCTCGTCGACGGCGCCCCGCAGACGGTCAAGGCGGGCGTGTCGAAGGACGAGGCGAGCGCCATCAAGGCGAAGCTGGAAGAGCAGGGCGCAGTCGTCGAGGTGAAGTGAGGGTGCTCCTCGGCCGTCGGTCGTGATGGGCGCCGTCGGCGTCCCGCGTCCCCGGTCGGTTTGCAGCCCTGACTTCTACCTTGGCACCTGCGTGCATCACTTTCGTTGCACGGCCCTCCAATCGTTGTATCCCGACGGCACGCCCCGGTCCCCGCGAAATTGCTCGCGCGGAACCGGGGCCTCCGCCGTTTTCCTGTCTGCGGGTGAGATATGCCTGAACTGATGAAAGAAATTTCCTTCGGTAAGCTCGATGATCGGGGGATGCAGATGCCGCATCTCCTCGACATCCAGACGCGCGCCTTCGAGGCGTTGCTCCAGCTGGATGCCACCTCGCACGACCGCGAGGACATCGGTCTGGAACGCGTCTTCAAGGACCTGTTCCCCATCGCGGACGTCCACGAGAACTTCTCGCTGGAATTCGTCCGCTACACGCTCGGCGGCCCCAAGTACACCGTCGAGGAGTGCATCGAGCGCGACATGACCTACTCGGCGCCGCTCAAGGCGACGCTGCAGCTCGTGATCAACGAGGAGGTCAACGGCGTCAAGCGGCCGCGCAACATCATCGAGAAGGAAGTCTATCTCGGTGAGCTGCCGCTGCTGACCCCGCTCGGCACCTTCGTGATCAATGGGGCAGAGCGCGTCATCGTCAGCCAGCTTCACCGGTCGCCCGGCGTCGTGTTCGAGGAGAGCACGCATCCGAACGGCCAGCGGCTCATCTCGTCCCGCATCATTCCGTTCCGCGGATCGTGGGTCGAGTTCACGGTGGACATCCACGACATCGTGTACGTCCACATCGACAAGAAGAAGAAATTCCCGGCCACCGCGCTGCTGCGCGCGTTCGGCTACGGATCGAACTCGGACATCCTGCGGCTCTTCTTCGCCGTCCGCAGCCTCGATCTCACCAAGGAGCGCGAGTCGCGCACCGACCTCCGCGAGGCGCTCGGCGCCATCATCGCGGAGGACATCGAGCTGCCCGGCGAAGCTACGGCCGAGGACGCGCCCAAGGCGCGCACCAAGAAGGCGAAGGCGGAGCGCGAGCGCGCGGAGAACGCGCTGCTCGTCAAGGAAGGCGACGAGCTGACGGAAGAGGTGTACAATCGCCTGCGCCGCCAGGGCATCAAGACGGTCAAGGTCTTTGCCTCGTACATGACCATCGACCTGCGCGACGAGCAGGATGCCATCGAGCGGCAGGAGCGCCCGACGCGCCGGATGCTTGCCATCGACGTCGTCAGCCCCGACGGCGAGGTCATTGCCGAAGCCGGCCAGACGCTCAGTGACGCGCTGATCAAGAAGATTCGGAAGGGTGAGATCAACAAGGTCAAGGTGTTCGTGACGAGCGGTCGTGCGGAGAGCACGATGGTCAAGAACACGCTCGCCAAGGATCCCACAGCCCGGTACTACAAGAAGGAAGGCGGGGAGCAGCGCGAGTACGCCGTCGATTCCAAGACCGGTGAAGAGCTGGCACTGAAGCAGATCTATGGCCTGCTCCGTCCCGGCGACGCGCCCGATACGCTCACGGCCAAGCAGGCCCTGGAGCGGCTGTTCTTCTCGCCCAAACGGTACGACCTCGGTCGCGTGGGCCGCTACAAGATCAACCAGCGGCTGAACCTCAATGCACCGCCCGATCTCACCGTCCTGACGAAGGAAGATTTCGTCGAGATCGTGCGGTATCTGGTCGAGTTGCACGAGGGCCGTGGCCATGTGGACGACATCGACCATCTCGGCAATCGTCGCATCCGGTCGGTGGGCGAGCTCATCGCCAACCAATTCTCGGTGGGACTCTCCCGCATGGCGCGCCTGGTGAAGGAGCGCATGTCCATCAACACGGACCCGGAAAAGATCTCGCTGGACGATCTCGTGAATGCGCGTACGGTGAGCGCGGTGATCCAGGCGTTCTTCGGATCGTCACAGCTCTCGCAGTTCATGGATCAGACGAACCCGCTCGCCGAGCTGACGCACAAGCGTCGCCTCTCCGCGCTGGGTCCGGGCGGTCTGACGCGTGAGCGCGCCGGCTTTGAGGTGCGCGACGTGCACTACTCGCAGTACGGGCGCATGTGCCCCATCGAGACGCCGGAAGGTCCGAACATCGGCCTCATCACGTCGCTCGCGTGCTATGCGCGCGTGAACGACCTCGGCTTCGTGGAGACGCCGTATCGCGTCGTGCGAAACGGCAAGGTCACGAGCGACCTCGAGTGGCTGGACGCGAACAAGGAAGAGGACAAGGTCATCGCGCAGGCGAATGCCGCTCTGAATTCCGACGGCTCGTTCCTGGACGAGCTGGTGCTCGCCCGTCAGAACGGCGACGTGCCGCTCACGCCGGCTGACCGGATCGAGTACATGGACGTCGCGCCCGAGCAGCTGGTCTCCATCGCCGCGGCGCTCATTCCGTTCCTCGAGCACGATGACGCCAACCGCGCGCTCATGGGCTCCAACATGCAGCGCCAGGCCGTGCCGCTCCTCAACCCGAAGACGCCGTTCGTTGGCACCGGGCTGGAAGAGAAGGTCGCGGTGGATTCGGGCGCGGTCGTGATCGCGAAGCGCAGCGGCGTGGTCAGCCGCGTCACGGCGGACGAGATCATCGTCGATGCCGGTCCCGAGGAGCTTCGGCGCGCGGCGGAAGACGGCCGCGTGCTCGCTCGTCTGACGCAGCACGATCGCTACAAGCTGCGGAAGTACTGGCGCACCAATCAGGACACGGCCATCAACCAGCGGCCGCTGGTGAAGCTCGGCCAGGCGGTGAAGGTGGGCGACGTGCTCGCCGACGGCGCCGCGACCGAGATGGGCCAGCTCGCGCTCGGCGCCAATGTCGTCGTCGCGTTCATGCCCTGGTATGGCCACAACTTCGAGGACGCCATCGTGTTGAGCGAGCGTCTGGTGAAGGACGACGTGTATTCGTCGATCCACATCCAGGAGCTCGAGCTGCACGTGCGCGACACGAAGCGCGGGCAGGAAGAGATCACGCGAGAGATTCCCAACGTCTCGGAAGAGGCGCTGCTGGATCTCGACGAGCGCGGCATCGTCCGCATCGGCGCGCACGTCAAGCCGGGCGACATCCTCGTCGGCAAGATCACGCCGAAGGGCGAGACGGAGCTGTCACCGGAAGAGAAGCTGCTCACCGCCATCTTCGGCGAGAAGGCGAAGGACGTGAAGGACTCGTCGCTGAAGGTGCCGCCGGGTATGGAAGGGGTGGTAATTGATGTGAAGATCTTCTCGCGCATCGAGGATCAGGTCGTCGAGAAGGATCGCGGCGAACGGATCGGCGAAGTGCGTCGGCTCGAGGGCGAGGAGAAGCTCCGCGTCAACGACGTCCGCGACGCAGAGCTCGGAGAGCTGCTCGAGGGCGAGACCGTGGCGCTGGCGCTCAAGAGCGGGACCGTCGAGGAAGCCATTCCGGCGGGCACGAAGCTCACCGCGGGCGTGCTGCGCGATCTTCGGATCTCGTCGCTCGACCTCAAGACCTTCCGCGTCGCCGACAAGAAGGTGAACGACAAGATTCGCGCGATCATCGACGCGGCGAACGACGAGAAGGCGAAGCTCGAGGAGAAGGCCGAGGAGCGGATCGACCGCATCCTTCAGCCGGATGAGCTGCCGCCCGGCGTCATTCAGCTCGTGAAGGTCTATCTCGCCGAGAAGCGCAAGATCTCGGTGGGCGACAAGATGGCCGGCCGCCACGGCAACAAGGGCATCGTGGCGCGCATCGTTCCCGAGGAGGACATGCCGTTCCTGCCGGACGGACGTCCGGTGGACATCGTGCTGAACCCGCTCGGCGTGCCGTCGCGCATGAACGTCGGACAGATTCTCGAGACCCATCTCGGATGGGCCGCGAAGCTGCTCGGCTTCTACGCCAAGACGCCGGTGTTCCAGGGCGCGAACGAGAAGGAAATCGGACTGCTGCTCAAGATCGCGGGCCTCACGTGGGTGCGCGATGCGCTCGAACTGAAGACGCCGAAGCTGGAAGTCGGCGATGCGGATGTGAAGAGCATTCTCGCGAACGTGAAGCCGGAACGTGTCGAGGGCGGCAAGGTGACGCTGCTGAGCGACGCGTCCCTGAACGATCTCGGCGCGCGCGGAATGTCGCAGGCCACGCGCGACGTCTATCACCGCATCCGTGATTTCATCGCGGCGGCGGCGAAGGAGCTCGTCGAGCGCGAGTCGACGGCTACGGGACACGAGCTCACGTTCCACCAGAGCGACGACCCGGAGCTCACGGCCGCACGCAAGACGGAGTACAAGGCGGCGGTGAAGCAGCTCGAGAAGGCGGCCGCGATGGCGCCAGCCGACGTGCTGGCGGATCGTGAGCTTGGCGCGCTCGGCGCGATGCTCGGACGGAAGTCGGACGCCGACGTGGACGCAGCGGCGGTTGAGCTGCTCCGTCTCGCAGGCATCACGCCGTTCGGAAAGGTTCGCCTCCGCGACGGCCGGAGCGGAGAGACCTTCGCCGCACCGGTCACGGTGGGCGCAGTGTACATGCTGAAGCTCTCGCACCTGGTCGATGACAAGATCCACGCGCGGAGCATCGGACCGTACTCGCTGGTCACGCAGCAGCCGCTCGCCGGCAAGGCGCAGTTCGGCGGCCAGCGGTTCGGAGAAATGGAGGTGTGGGCGCTGGAAGCGTACGGCGCCGCGCACGTCCTGCAGGAGATCCTGACGGTCAAATCGGACGACGTGAACGGTCGCAGCCGCGTGTACGAGGCGATCGTGAAGGGGCAGAACCTGCCGGAGCCCGGCATCCCCGAGTCGTTCAACGTGCTGGTGAAGGAGCTTCAGGCCCTTGGTATCAAGGTGACCATGGGGCAGAGCACGGACGGTTTCTACGGCACCGGTATCGACACCGGCACGGCCGAGAATGCGTCCGGTAACGGGAGCGAGGAGTAGTCATGATCGATTTCCGCAGCGTGCGCGACACCCGCGCATCGGCGTTCGACTTCATTCAGGTCCGCATCGCCTCTCCGGAGGAGATTCGCGGCCCCAAGGACAGCAAGGAGCGCGAGCGCCTCGAGATGGCCGGCGTGCGCAACTGGTGGTCGTGGGGCGAGGTGACCAAGCCGGAGACCATCAACTACCGGTCGTTCAAGCCGGAAAAGGACGGTCTCTTCTGCGAGCGCATCTTCGGTCCCGTCAAGGACTGGGAATGCCATTGCGGCAAGTACAAGCGCATCCGGTACCGCGGCGTCATCTGCGACCGGTGCGGCGTCGAAGTGACCCTGTCGAAGGTCCGCCGCGAGCGGATGGGGCACATCGAGCTCGCCGTGCCCGTCGCGCACATCTGGTTCTTCAAGACGCTGCCCAGTCCGATGGGAAACCTGATCGACATCACGCTCCGTGATCTCGAGAAGGTCATCTACTACTCGAATTACGTCGTCATCGAGAAGGGCAAGCAGGAGGTGGACAACAACCAGCTCCTGGACGAAGAGGAGTACCTGAACCTCAAGACAAAGGCGAAGGATGAGGGCGACGGCGCCTTCCTCGCCGACATCGGTGCGCCCGCGGTCCGCGAGCTGCTCCGCCGTCTCGACGTGGACAAGACTGCGGACGAGCTTCGCGCCGCCGTCGTGACGGAGACGTCGCAGCATCGGAAGAAGATGCTGCTCAAGCGCCTCAAGATCGTCGATGCGTTCCGCAACTCGGGCGATTCGGGCGACGTGCGCAACAAGCCGGAGTGGATGATCCTGGACGTCATTCCAGTCATCCCGCCGGACCTGCGTCCGCTCGTGCCGCTCGACGGCGGCCGCTTTGCGACGTCGGACCTCAACGATCTGTATCGCCGCGTCATCAACCGGAACAACCGCCTTCAGAAGCTCATCTCGCACCGCGCGCCGGAAGTCATCCTGCGCAATGAGAAGCGCATGCTTCAGGAGGCGGTGGACGCGCTGTTCGACAACGGGCGCCGCTCCAAGGCCATTCGCGGCCGCGGCAAGCGTCCGCTCAAGTCGCTGTCCGACATGCTCAAGGGCAAGCAGGGCCGGTTCCGTCAGAACCTGCTCGGCAAGCGCGTGGACTACTCGGGCCGTTCCGTCATCGTCGTTGGCCCCGAGCTGCGCCTGCACCAGTGCGGCCTGCCGAAGCTGATGGCGCTCGAGCTCTTCAAGCCGTTCATCATCCATAAGCTTGTCGAGAAGGGAATCGCCGAGACGGTCAAGCGCGCCAAGAAGATCGTCGAGAGGGAAAGCCCGGAAGTCTATGAAATTCTCGAGGAGATCATCCGTGACCACCCGGTGCTCCTGAACCGCGCGCCGACGCTGCATCGCCTGGGCATCCAGGCGTTCGAGCCGGTGCTCGTGGAAGGCAAGGCCATTCGTATCCATCCGCTCGTCTGTGCCGCGTTCAACGCGGACTTTGACGGCGACCAGATGGCCGTGCACGTGCCGCTCTCGTTCGAGGCACAGCTCGAGGCGCGCCTGCTCATGCTGTCGTCGAACAACATCCTCAAGCCGTCCGACGGACGCCCCGTCGCCGAGCCGTCACAGGACATCGTGCTCGGCTGCTACGTCGCGACCAAGGCGCCGGCGGACTTCACCACCGCGCAGCCGACGCGCCGCTACACCACGGTCGCCGAGGTGGAGATGGAGCTCGGGGTGGGCAAGGGTGTCACGCTGCAGACGCCGATCCTCTACTGGGTCGACGACGCCAGCGCCGCGCTGGAGAACGTCCGCGCGAAGGGCGCACGATGGGAGAAGACCACCATCGGCCGCGCGCTCTTCAACGCGATCATTCCCACGGAGCTCGGCTTCAAGAACCACGACATGAAGAAGAAGGCCCTGTCGGAGCTCGTGTTCGAGAGCTACCGCCAGGCCGGGCTCGCGAACACCGTGCAGTTCCTGGATCGCCTGAAGGAGTTCGGGTTCGCCCACGCTACCCGCGGCGGCGTCTCGATCGGCATCGAGGATCTCCACATTCCGTCGGAAAAGGAGACGCTGCTCGAGGAAGCGACCACACGTGTGGAGCGCTTCCAGAAGGCGTACCAGACGGGCAACATCACGAACGGCGAGCGCTACAACAAAGTCATCGACACGTGGACGCACGCGAACTCCGACGTCGCCGATGCCATGGTCAAGGCCATGCGCGAGAGCAAGTCGGGCTTCAACCCGGTGTTCATGATGTTCGACTCCGGTTCCCGTGGTTCACGCGACCAGATCCGTCAGCTCGCCGGCATGCGCGGACTGATGGCCAAGCCGCAGAAGAAGCTCACTGGCGGCATCGGCGAAATCATCGAATCACCCATCAAGTCGAACTTCCGTGAAGGACTCTCGGTGCTCGAGTACTTCATCTCGACGCACGGCGCACGGAAGGGTCTCGCGGACACCGCGCTCAAGACGGCGGACGCGGGATATCTCACACGCCGCCTCGTGGACGTCGCGCAGGACGTGACGATCACCGAGGAGGATTGCGGCACCATCATGGGGCTCGAGGTCGGAGCGCTCAAGGAAGGTGAGGACGTCATCGAGCCGCTGTCCGAGCGCATCGTCGGCAACGTGGCCGCCGAGGACATCGAGGATCCGCATGCGATCGACGAGTCCGGTCGTCCGCTCATGCTCGCCGAGGCCGGCGAGCTGATCGACGAGGAGACGGCGGCCGAGATCGAGGAGTCCGGTCTGGAGACGGTGAAGATCCGCAGCGTCCTCACGTGTGAGGCGAAGCGCGGTCTCTGCCGCATGTGCTATGGCCGTAACCTGGCCACCATGAACATGGTGGACATCGGCGAGGCCGTCGGCATCATCGCCGCGCAGTCCATCGGCGAGCCTGGCACGCAGCTCACGCTGCGCACGTTCCACATCGGCGGAACCGCCGCGCGCATCGCCGAGCAGACCGCGCGCAAGAGCAAGGTCGCGGGCCGCATCGAGTACAGCGATCGTCTCGTGGCGGTCACCAACCGCGAGGGCCAGCAGATCGTCACGGGCTACGAGGGTGAGATCATCATCCGCAGCTCGTCCGATCCGCACTCCGCGGTCGGCGCGCGCCTGCAGGTGCCGCTCGGCGCCGTGCTCATGATCAAGAACGGCGACGAGGTGAAGAAGGATCAGGTCATCTTCACCTGGGATCCGTATTCCAATCCGATCATCGCCGACGTCGAAGGCACGATCCGGTTCGTGGACCTCGTGGAGGACGAGTCGGTGTCCGAGGAGCTCGACGAGCTCACCGGCCTTCGCCAGCGCGTCGTCATCGAGGATCGCGACAAGAAGCTCCACCCGCACATCGAGATCTGGCAGTCGAAGGGCGGGAAGGAGAAGAAGGTCCGCGACTTCGTCATCCCGGTGGGCGCTCAGCTCACGGTGGAGGACGCAAAGCAGATCTTCCCCGGCGAGACGCTGGCGAAGCTTGGGCGAGAGGCGTACAAGACCCGCGACATCACCGGCGGTCTGCCGCGTGTTGCGGAGCTGTTCGAGGCACGCAAGCCGAAGGATCCGGCCACCATCTCGGAGATCGACGGCGTCGTGCGCTTCGGCGACATCAAGCGTGGCAAGCGCGAGATCTTCGTGCACCCCGTGCGCGGTGGCGATGGTGCCGACGCATTCGCGATCGACGAGACGATCGAGCCGCAGTTGTACGACGTCGCGGCGGGCAAGCACCTGCGCGTGCACGAGGGTGACCGCGTGCGCGCCGGCGATCGCCTGTCCGAGGGGCCGGTCAATCCGCACGACATCCTCCGCATCAAGGGAGCGCGCGCGGTGCAGGAATACCTGCTCAACGAGGTGCAGGAGGTCTATCGCCTCCAGGGTGTGAAGATCAACGACAAGCACATCGGCGTCATCGTCCGCCAGATGCTCCAGAAGGTCCGCGTCATGGAAGCGGGCGAGACGGAGTTCCTCGAGGGCGAGCACGTCGACAAGCAGGTGTTCCGTGACGAGAACGATCGGATGAAGAAGCGGAAGGAAGCACCGTCCACGGCGGAGCCCCTGCTGCTCGGCATCACGAAGGCCTCGCTCACGACGCAGTCGTTCATCTCCGCGGCATCGTTCCAGGAGACCACGCGGGTGCTGACCGACGCGTCCATTCGTGGCGCGAAGGACGACCTGCTGGGCCTCAAGGAGAACATCATCATCGGGCACCTCATCCCCGCTGGCACCGGCATGTATCGGTACCAGGACGTGGAGCTCGAGGGACTCGAGATGCCGGCGGTCGCCGAGCTGCCTCCGCTTCCCGACGCGCTGCCGAACGTGTTCTCCATGGCGGAGGAGGATGAGTTCCCCGCCAGCGCACGCGCGGCCGCGAAGAATCCGTAGAACGCGTTTTTCCTGACGGCGAGCGGCCCGGGCATTCATCTGCCCGGGCCGCTTTGCTGTCAGTCATCCGAAGCTCGCCGTAGTCTGTCCGAGTGTCATCTGTTCTCGGGGTTGCCCTCCTCTTCCACGCAGAATAGGATTGTCGGCACTCCCGATCGGCTCCCATGCGACGGTCCCACCCGCCGGAGCCGCCTCGAGCGCCTTGCCGCCTCGCGGAACTGGTCCCCGATTCACACCACTCTGCGGCCTCTTGCAGGCCAGTCGTCCCTGAACGACCTGTACGCGACACGAGAGCTTCTCTCGGTGCCGCCAACCCGATACACGACGATCATGAAAGGACGAATACTCACGGTCTTGGCGGCATTATTCCTCGTCGCCACTCAGGCCGGCGCCCAGCAGAAAACGGTGACGGGCAAGGTGACAGACGAGCAGGGCGTGCCTCTGCGCAGCGTTTCGGTCGTCATCAAGGGAACGAACCAGGGCACGTCGACCGGCGACGGGGGCACCTACTCCATTCGCGTGGCCGTCGGACAAGTGCTGACGTTCAGGTTCATCGGCACGCTTCCGGCGGAGCGCGTGGTTGGCGCCGACAACGTCATCAACGTCCAGCTTCGCCGGGCGCCGACGTCGCTGGATGCGGTGGTGGTCACGGCGCTCGGACAGACCGCGGCGCAACGATCGCTTGGCTTCGCACAGCAAACGGTCGAGGGAATCGACGTCGCGCAGACGCAGCGGGAGAATTTCGTGAATGCGCTACAGGGGCGCATCGCCGGCGTCGATGTGACGAGCACGTCGGGCGCGCCCGGCGCGTCCGCCTCGATCACCATCCGCGGCGTGAGCTCGATCAGCAGCACCAATCAGCCGCTGATGATCGTCGACGGTCTGCCGATCGACAACAAGACCACCAACACGAGCAATCTCGCGTCTGATGCACCGACATCGGCGCTGGCATTCAGCAATCGCAACGTCGACTTCACCAACCGTGCGGCCGACATCAACCCCGAGGACATCGAGTCGCTGACCGTCCTCAAGGGACCGGAAGCGTCGGCTCTTTACGGTATCGATGCCGCGAATGGTGCGATCGTCATCACCACGAAGCGCGGCCGTGCCGGCGCGGGCGGACTCGTCTACAGCAACAGCTTCCGTATCGAGCAGGTGCGCGCGAAGCCGGACATCCAGAGCGTGTATGGTCCGAGCGGCACGCTCAGCGTGGGCGGTTCCGGCTACGGCTCGTTCCAGTACTTCGGAGCGCCCTATCCCGCCGGCACGCCGATCTTCGACAACATCGCCAACTTCTTTCAGACGGGGGCCACGCAGAAGCACAACCTGGCGTTCAGCGGCGGCGCGGCGGACAGCCGCATCAACTACCGCATCTCCTCGTCGTTCACCAAGCAACAGGGCGTCATTCCAAACACGGGGTTGCGCAAGATCAACCTCACAGGCGCCTCGCAGGGCCAGGTCACGCCGTCGTTGAAGGTGGACCTGACCATGATGTACTCCTACTCCGACAACGATCAGGCGTACAAGGGGGACAACAGCCCGCTCATCGGTCTCCTGGCGTGGCCGGACACGAACAACGCCGCGAACTGGCTCACCCCAGCGGGCACGCGGACCCGCATCACCAGCCTCTCGGCGGCCTCAGAAATCGACAATCCGTACTTCGCGGTGAACAAGAACAAGATCAACGCGAAGACGAACCGCATCATGGCCAACGCCGGCTTCACGTACTCCCCGATCGCATGGGGGTACTTCCAGAGCAACATCGGTACGGACGCATACACGACGCAGAACCTGATGCTGCGGCATCCCGAAAGCGCGATGGGCAACTCGTACAACGGCATTCTCGACATCAACGACGACATCACGCGCAACATCAACGTCCAGACGCTCTTTCGCACGAACGACCATCCGGTCTGGAATGGCCTGTCGGTCAACGGGCTCGTCGGCAACGCGATCATCGATCAGAAGGGCACCGTCGATGGCTCGGAGGGAACCAACTTTCTCGATCCGAATTTCGTCTCGATCAACAACACCCTGAGCAAGTCGAGCCGAACGATCATCACGCAGCGGCGCGTGGTCAGCGCCTTCGGGCAGGGTGTCGCCAACTTCAAGAATTATCTGTACGTCACCGTCACGGGGCGGAACGACTGGACCTCGACCATTCCACAGGGGCAGAATTCGTTCTTCTACCCGTCGGTCTCCTCGAGCTTCATCTTCACCGACGCGTTCCCGAAGCTGCAGCGTTTCATGACGGGCAAGCTGCGCGCGGCATTCGCGGAAGTGGGGCGTGATGCGCCGCCATACTCGTACCGCACCACGCTCGAGGCGAAGACGTCCTCCTTCGGCGGCTACGGCTATGGCTTCTACGGGCCGAATCCGAATCTCCATCCGGAGTATGCCAAGTCGTACGAGGTCGGTACCGAGCTCACTTTCCTGAACGACCGACTTGGGATCGATGCGTCGATCTATCGCAAGCGGACGGAGAATCAGATCGTCCAGAATCTGCGTGAGAGTTACGGCACCGGGTTCATTCTCTTCAACCTGAACGGCGCGACCACCGAGAATAAGGGCCTCGAGCTCACCGTCCGCGGCACGCCGGCGCTCCGCAACGATTTCTCCTGGGACGTGGTCGCCAACTTCGCGAGCGCGCGCGGAAAGACCGTGGCGCTGCCGAATGCGCTGCCGGAGTCGTACGTCTCCGACACCTGGTTGTACGGCAACGTGCGCAACGGCACGCAGCCCGGACTCTCGACGATGTCGCTGACCGGCTTGTTCTATCTCCGGAACAATCAGGGACAGACGCTGATCGATCCGACCACTGGCTTGCCGGTACGTTCGAGTACGTTCATCGACGGCGGCTACGACCGCCAGCCGAACTGGACGATGGGCGTCTCGAACGACTTCAAGTACAAGCGCACCCATCTCAGCTTCCTCTTCGACATCCGGCGAGGAGGCGACGTCTTCAATGCGACGGAGCACTACCTCACCATCCGCGGCCTTGCTCCGAGCACACTGGACCGCAACACGCCGCGTGTCATCACCGGAGTGCTGCGCGACGGCAAGGAAAACACCGCCACCCCGACGGTCAATACGATCGTCGTCGTGCCGTCGATACAGACGCAGTACTACACGGGCATGAGCGAGGAGCCCTTCATCGAGAAGAACATCAACTGGCTGCGCCTGCGCGACGTCACGCTCTCCTACCTCATTCCGGAGCGGTTTGCACGGAATGCCAGCGTGTTCGTGACGGGCACGGACCTCTTTCTCTGGACGAATTACACCGGTCTGGACCCGATCGCGAACGGCAACGACGCCGCGGTCGGTGGCTCTGGCGGCGTGGGCATCGATTACGGGGATTTCCCCATCCCGCGCGGCATCAATTTCGGTCTCAAGCTGAGCTTCTGAGGATATGTCGATGAAGAGACGCTACGCGACAACCGCGCTCCTCGTGGGCAGCCTGAGCCTGGCGAGTGGATGCAGGGATTACCTGGACGTCAACACGAACCCGAACGCACCCGAATCCGTCTCGGCGAATCTGTACCTCTCGCCGATGGAGCACTGGATGGTGACGGCGCCGCAGTACGACGGGCGGTTCGTGGGCCGATACACGCAGGAGTGGGTGTTCGCCAACGGACAGACGGTGCTGAGCACGTGGGATCGCATGGGCTACGACGCGTCGAGTGACAACGGCGCCGAACAGTGGCGTGACGTGTACTGGTCACTCGGCCAGAATCTCGTGGACATGATCAACAAGGCCGAGGCCGAGCAGCGGTGGGACCTGGCCGGCGTCGGCTACTTCATGAAGGCGTGGGGGTGGCAGGTCCTGACTGACCATCACGGCGAGATCATCATCAAGCAGGCGATCGACGCCACCCGAAGCACCTTCGACTACGACACGCAGGATTTCGCGTATACGGAGGTTCAGCGGCTGCTGAATCTGGCCATCACCGATCTCCAGCGCGCCGACGGTGCCGTGGACGCGGCATATCTCGGGAAGACGGACCATCTCTACAACGGCGATCGGACGAAGTGGCTGAAGCTCGCCTACGGGCTTCTGGCCATCAATCTGAATCACTTCAGCAACAAGGCGGCCTACCAGCCGGCCGCGGTGATCGCCAACGTGGACAAGTCGTTCGTGAGCGAAGCGGACGATGCACTGCTGGGGTATCCGGGGATCGACCCGGGTCTTGGCGACTTCAACTTCTGGGGCCGGTCGCGCAGCAACATCACGAACTACCGCCAGTCGCAGTTCGTGGTGAACCTGATGAACGGCACCGATTTCGGCGCGGTCGATCCGCGCATGAGCCGCATGCTGGCGCCATCGGGCGACGGGCAATTCCGAGGCGTCGATCCGAACGTCCCGGGTTACGGCGCCCTGAGCGCCGCCCAGCAGCCATTCAACTTCTTTGGCTATCCCGGCACCGGTGGCCTTGGACTTCCGAGCCGCTACATCTTCGACGACAAGTCGAAGATGCCCCTCATGACCTATGCGCAGTTGCAGTTCGTGAAGGCGGAAGCGGCGTTCCGGTCGGGCGACAAGGCCACGGCGCTTTCGGCGTACAGCAAGGGCATCGCGGCGCACTTTGATTTCGTCAACGCGCGCAATCTCGACAACAACCAGGCGGTGACACAGATCAGCTCGACGGAAAGGACGACATTCCTCGGCGACCCGCGCATCGTTCCGGTCAGCCCGGCATCGTTGACCCTGACTCAGATCATGACGCAGAAGTACATCGCGCAGTGGGGCTGGGGCCACAACGAGCTCTGGATGGACATGCGGCGCTATCACTACACGGACACCGATCCGGCCACCGGTGCGCAGATCTACCCCGGCTTCGCGGTACCGACGAACCTGTTTGGCGACAATTCCGGCAAGATCGCCCAGCGCATTCGGCCGCGCTACAACTCGGAGTACGTGTGGAACTTCGCGTCGCTGAAGACCATCGGCGCCGATCAGTTGGACTACCACACGAAGCCGTTGTGGATCACTCAACCCTGACCCAGCCATGACCAGAATCCGATCCATCACGGTGCTGCTGCGTGCAGCGGTGCTCGCGGCATGCTCGAAGGACAGCGTCCAGAAGATCGCCGGACCAACGGCGGGTGCATTCATCAAGTTCTACAACGCCAGCGTGAACGCCCCTGCCGTGAACTTTTACGCGAACGATGTGAAGGTCACGGCCATCAACGCCACGGGATGTACGCCGCTGACGCAATCGTCGGATCCCAAGTGCCTGACCACGGGGGTCGAGGCGGTGACGGGCACGGCGTACGGCGCCGTGGGGAACGGCGGGCTCTATTCGTCGATCGCTCCCGCGTCCTACACGTTCACCGGGAGAATCACGGCCGCCATCGACAACGGGCTTGCGGTATCGAAGCTCACGACGGCGCTCGGCGACGGAAAGTACTATTCGTACTATCAGAGCGGCTTTTACGATCCGAACGCGAAGACCTCGGACGCATTCGTCGTCGAGGACCCGGTGCCCGCAGCCATCGATTTCACGGTCGCCAACGTGAGGTTCGTCAATGCGATCTCGAATTCGGTTCCGATGATTCTGTACGCGAAAAGCACCGTCTCCGGAGCGGAGGTCGCCGTTGGCGGCGCTGTCGCGTACAAGAGCGCGGGAACGTTCGTGGCGTTACCCGGTGCGTTTTACGATCTGAACGTGCGCACTGCGGGATCGGCGGCCAACGCGATCACCAGAACCGGCGTCTCGTTCGTTGCAGGGCGCGTATATACGGTCAGCGCGAGAGGCGACATCACCGTGACGTCGGCGACGGCGGCGAACAGGCCCATTCTGGACAACACCGCGAACAGATAGCCGAGACCACATTCCGACATGGATCGCAGACACTTCGTAAAATCGGGCATCGCGGCGACAGCCGTTGGCGTCACGGGCTTTCGCGCTCCTTCGTCGCCTGACAGCTCTGCGGAGCGCCGCTACTACGAGCTCCGGAACTACGAGCTGCGTACCGACATCAAGCCGGAGCGCATCCGCGCCTTTACGCGCGACGCGCTCCTGCCGGCGCTTGGCCGCGCGGGCGCCGGCACCGTGGGTGTGATGTCACCCGAAACAGGCTTTCCTTCGCAGTCACTCGTCGTGGTCATCGAGTATCCGTCGATCGCCGCGGTGGATGCCGTCGCCCAGGCGCTGGATGCGGACGCCGCGTATACCGCGGCGCGCCGCGCTTTCGAAGGCGCTGACGACCTGCCGTTCGTGCGGTACGACTCGCAGCTCATGCGTGCATTCAGCGGACATCCGCGTATCGAGGTTCCCAGGACCGAAGCGGGACGCCCGGCGCGGATGTTCGAGCTGCGCACCTACGAGGCGCGAAGCGCCGCGGCGCTCGAACGAAAGATCGCGATGTTCAACGAGGGCGAAATCGATCTGTTCCGGTCGATCGACATGACGCCGGTCTTCTTCGGCGAGAATGTGTTCGGCACGCGACTGCCGAGCCTCACGTACATGCTCACGTTCGACGACATGGCCGCGCGCATGAAGGCGTGGTCCACGTTCGGGTCGCATCCCGACTGGCGGCGCATGAACAGTGATCCACGATTTGCCGCGCTGGGTTCCGTGTCCGTCACGAACGTGGCGTTCCTCCGGCCACTGGGGTTCTCTCAGCTCCGGTAGACAGGAGCCTCGATTCAGAGGTCACCACTCCGAGCCTCTCCGCCGCCGATGCAGGCGCCGGCTTGGGCGGCTTGGTCTCAGAGTGGGAGCCGTTCCCTCGCCGCAGGGCCAGTCTGGCGGACGAGTCCTGGGCGGGAGTTCGTGCCTAGAGTTGACCCAACCCCCTGCGGCAGGCTATCTTACGAGTCTGTTCCGTGCCGCCTCGTCCGAGGCGATCCACGTAGGAAGCAGATCGACGAACATCTCGAGAGTGCATGCCGACGATTAACCAGCTGGTCCGGCAGTCTCGCCGCGACCTCGCGAAGAAGGAAAAGGCGCCGGCGCTGAAGGCGAACCCGCAGAAGCGGGGCGTCTGCACGCGCGTCTATACCACGACCCCGAAAAAGCCGAACTCCGCCCTCCGCAAGGTGGCCCGAGTGCGCCTCACGAACGGCTTCGAGGTCACCGCGTACATCCCGGGTGAGGGACACAACCTCCAGGAGCACTCCATCGTGCTCATTCGCGGCGGTCGTGTGAAAGATCTTCCTGGGGTGCGCTACCACATCGTTCGCGGCACGCTGGACGCCTCGGGCGTCAACGGCCGCAACCAGAGCCGTTCCAAGTACGGCACCAAGAAGCCGAAGGCATCGGCGGGAGGTAAGAAATGAGCCGCCGCAAGAGCGCCGTAAAGCGCACCATCCTGCCCGACGCGCGCTACGATAGCCAGACCGTCTCGAAGTTCATCAACGTGCTGATGTATCAGGGCAAGAAGAGCACGGCCGAGCGGATCTTCTACGCCGCCATGGATCTCGTCGAGACGCGCACGAGCCAGCCCGGTGTGAACATCTTCAAGCAGGCCCTCACCAACCTGAAGCCGGTGGTCGAGGTCAAGAGCCGCCGCGTCGGCGGCGCCACCTATCAGGTGCCCGTCGAAGTGCGTCCGGAGCGCCGCACGGCGCTGGCAATGCGCTGGCTGATTCTCTACAGCCGCGAGCGCAACGAGAAGTCCATGTCCGAGAAGCTAGCGGCCGAGGTCATCTCGGCGTCCAAGGGCGAGGGCAATGCGGTGAAGAAGAAGGAAGACACGCACCGCATGGCGGACGCCAACAAGGCCTTCGCGCACTATCGCTGGTAAGCTGACCGCACGATTGACTCGATGCCCCGCTAGTGGACCATTCCACTGGCGGGGCATCATCGTTTACAGGAGCTCGTCATGACGGGACTGCAACGACTATTCGCCACGGAGCCACAGAGCCACAGAGTCCTTGCCTGTGGTTCTCTGTGTCCTCCGTGACTCTGTGGCTCAATTGCAGTACCCGCCGTTACGTCGTTCTCAGCAGGGCAAAAACAAAAGCGGGGACCGTGAGGTCCCCGCTTTCGGTGCCGATCAGGGAATCGCGCTTACTTTCTGCGACGGCGCACCGCGACGAGCGTGCCCAGCAGACCCGTACCGAGGAGGACCAGGCTCGCCGGCTCCGGCGCTGCCGTGACCGTCACGTCACCCGTGATGATGCCGGTGTGCGTGCCGAGGTACACGGTGGCGTTGTTGATGTGCAGGTCGAACCAGCCATGGCCAGGGCCGTTCGTGTAGGGAACGCCCGTCGCCAGACCCGGTGCCCACGAGATGCTGAGCGACTGCAGCGGGTTGCACCCCGTGCACGTGTAGATGGTGCCGGTCAGCGTCGAGGAGAACGTCTGGTTGGGCGCCGTCGGGTTGCTCAGCGTCACCAGCATCTGCACGATGTCGCCGTTGTAGATGTTCCGGCGATCCTTCAGATAGATGCCGCCGAAGTTGTTCCCCGGAACACCGATGTTCGCGAAGGAAACGTATGGCGGCGTGATCAACGTCGTATTGACGTTGAATCCCTGGTTCGCGAACGTGACACCATCGCCCGCCACACCGCCGAACTGCAGCTGCGATGTAAAGGCGCCGGACGTTCCAAACCGGAACGCTGTCGTACCCGCAAAATTGATCTGCGCACTCGCGCTCGCTGCCTGACCGATCACCATCGCTGCGGCCAGAACACCGGACGCCAGGAGACCACGCACGGCGCGGATCACTGGGGCGGCGGACACTGGGTTCATGCTGGTCTCCAAGAAAATGAAGGAACCTTCGATATGGCATCCCTGATCGGCACTGCGATCGGGGGTGGCCAATGCAAGCTTGCGGCCACTGGCGGCCACTGCCATTCCAGGATGTTAAGTTGCTTGAAATCAACGCGTTACGGCGATGAATTCGGAGCTAAATCGGGCCGAAAAGTGCTGCGCTGTTGCAACAGTGCAGCAGTTTGTGTCGCAGTTTTCATGTGTCGGGCAACACACCTCCAGTGGCACGCCGATCGCCCCCCGAATTCCTCATTCCACCCCGCCCCGCAAGGCCGTCCGCACGTGTTAGCGGCCGAAAACCGGACAATTCGTCCTTGCTTTCCCACTCGACGTTCACGAGTTTCTGTCTGCCAAATCGCCGCGACACCTCGCGTCGGCCGACGGTGATACCAGGAGCGGCTGTAAGCGCTTCATCCCCACACCATTCAATGGCATCCACCAGCGCCCGCGACGTCCTCCGCCCGCTCCGACTCCCCGGCTACGCCTTTCTCGGCGTCACCATCGTCCTGCAGGCGGCAGACTTCGTCCTCACCATTGCCCCCCTCCGGCCGCTCGCCCTCATGTGGCGCTTTGCCACGCTCGGCAGCGCCTCGGGCAATGTCGGCAATATCCTGCTCCTCATCCTCCTGCTCTACGTCTTCGCGCTGCTCCTGCAGGACCGGCCCGCGCTCCTCATCGTCTCCATCTCGACGGCCATCCTCTCGCTCAGCCTGATCCTCGCGGGCGCCGCGTTCTCGCTCGATGCCATGCAGCTTCGGTCGCGGATCGACGCGCAAGTCGTCCAGCGCTTCGACATCGCGTCCGCGGAGGCCATCGTGAAGTTCATCGCGCAGGGGATCGTGTCGGCCTTGCTGTCGCTCAGCGCACTGCGCTCCTGGCGGCTGCTCACACGGGAGTTCCATCGCGACGAGCGGCCCTCCGAGGAGATGGTCGTGGTCCGAGGCGCACCCTCCCGGACTGCCTGACGTCCACACAGTAGGGTCCCTTCATGCTCTTTGTCCCAGCGCCGTCCGCGTACCGGCTGCGCGCGCCAGGCTACTTCATACTCGGCATGGCAGTGGTTCTGCCGCTCGCCGATTGGTTCGTCGCCGTCTCGCCCATCACGACGGGTGCGCTGCTCTGGCGATTCACCGCCATCGTGCAGCTCGCCAACGCCGCGTCAACGCCACTGTTCGCGCTGCTGCTATTGTATGCGCTCGCGTACGCCTGCATCGACCGCAAGGCACTCATCATCTGCGCGGCAGCGGCGGCGGTCATCGTCGTGCTCACGAGCATCGGTGCGGTGAGCTTTCCGCTTGACGCGGTGGAATTTCGCCGGCGCGTCCCGGCGGCGTCGCTCTCCAAGTTCCAGATTGCGGCGCTCGAAGCGTCGCTCAAGCTGGTCCTCGAGGTCATCGGGTCGCTCATCTTGCTGGTCAGCGTCATCCGCACGCTGCCCAAGACAAAGGTTCAGGGGAGCAACGATCCCTCATCGTCGCTGGTGATGGGGCGGCTCTCGGGCGCGGGCAAGGCGCCGGCAGCCGCGACGTCGGTGTCGGTCGGCGCGCCGGGCGACACAGTTTCGACGGAAGAGTAGCTTTCCACCGTCGAGACGCGGCACCCGGCTTGCGATTGCTCGGCTCGCCATGCTCAGCCGAAGTCCCGCCCAGCCGCAGGTTTCGCCGGTGTTCGTTCCAGCGCAGCTCCAGGAGCGACTCGACGAGCTGCAGCTACGAAGCAGAGCCTCGGCGCTCGCGGTGTCCGTCGTGGATCTGGAGACGGAGGTGGCGTTTCATTACCACGCGGACCGCTGGTTTCACGCCGCCAGCACCATCAAGGTCGCCATTCTTCTCGGGGTGTTCGGCGCGATCTTCCGTGGCGAGCTGCTGCCGCAGTCGCGCGTCCACGTGCGCAACCGCTTTCTCAGCGCGTACGACGGCTCACCCTATCGCGTGCGCATGGACCGCGACGCAAACGCCGAGGTGCACCGGTCGATTGGCCGGACGCTGCGTGTCAGCGAGCTCGCCCATGCCATGATCACGACGAGCAGCAATCTCGCCACCAATCTGCTGCTCGACCTCGTCGGCCTCGACGTGGTGCAGCGCACGATCGACGGCTTCGGGCTGGAGGGAATCGATCTGCGGCGCGGCGTCGAAGACGAATTGGCCTTCGAGCACGGAATCAACAATCGCGTCACCGCGCGCGGGCTCGCGCGCCTGCTGTGGCTCATCGGCGAAGAGCGTGCGTTCAGCCCGGCGCTGTCCGGCCAGATCCTCGACACGCTGCATGAGCAGCACTTCAAGAGCGGAATCCCCGCCGGGCTGCCGCGTGACGCACGGGTGGCGCACAAGACGGGTGACATCTCCACGGTGGCACACGATGCGGGGCTCGTGTACCTGCCGAACCGGCGGCCATACGCGCTCGTCATCCTGACCGAGTGGGCGCCGTCGGCCGGCGACCGGTCTGCCACCATCGCCGCGGCATCGTATCTCGCCTACGCCGCGCTCGTGGGAGACCCCGAGGCGTGACCGGACCTGCGCCGTCCCTGCCGCTTCGCCTCGCGGATGGACGACGGCTGGAGCGGCGCTATCGAGACGTCCTCCTGCCGGATGGAATTTTGTGCGACCATGCGGGTCAGGCGCGCCTGCTGCCGCGGTATTTCTACGAGATCGAGTCGTGGGACCAGGCTCGCGACACGTATCTCTCGCCGCACTTTGCCGTCGCGGAGTTCATTCACACCGACGTGCGCGAGGCGCCGCCGCTGAGAGTCTTTCCGCGGTACATCCCTTGTGCGACGGCACTGCTGGCGCTCGCGCTGGAGCTCCTGCGCGACGCCGCGGGGACATACGTCCACATCGGCGCCAACGGAGGCTACTGCTCGCCACGCCACGCTCGAGTGGGGGGAGCCTCACCGCATTGCTGGGGCACGGCGGCCAACATCTATCGGATCGGCGACACGTATCTGGACACGCACGAGGCAATCGCACGCTATGCGTCGATCGTACGTGAGGTGCTTCCGACGGCATGGACGCGTCCGCTTGCTCCGGAGCACGACCGAACGGACGATCATTTGCACATCGATCTCGGATATGTCGTGAGTGTGCCGCGCGAAGCAGCGGGCGAGACGTATGGCGCGAAGCTCGCCGGCGATCCGTTGTAGGCGGTTACGCGCGACGCGGAGTCGGGTGGTTACCTGAGCGGTGCTGGGAGCAGGAGATGGTGACGGTAGACGTAAAGCGGCCACGCAGGGGTGATCGGGCGAATCGGCAGTCGCGAGCGACGGCCGTCGGCGCGGGACTGCCCGCGATTGGACTCGAAGCGGAGTTCGCCACGGTGGTCGACGGCGTGCAGCAGATGCCGGAGCGGGTGTTCGGATCTCCGCGGCACTTCGTGCGCGGACCGCTGGTGCATCGAACGGGGCGATCGTATCACCTGCCCACCGGTGGTGCGGTGTACTTCGACACGGGCGTCATGGAGATCGCGACTCCGATGATCGAGATCGACCCCGGGTGCGGCGCACGCGCGACTCGCTCGCTCTGGGAGAGTCTCGGGTTTCTCCGCGGCGAGCTCGATGCGTGGGAGCACACGCAGCATCGCACCGTGCGGTTGGTGGGTTTCAGCACCCACTACAACGTGTCGTTCGACGTGCCGAGCGTGCGCGGGCGATCGGTGGAGCAGTTCGCGTTTCTTCTTGCGCACGTCCTCGCGGCGCCGGTGATGCTGCTGGCGGCAAACCGGCGATCCACGGGCGTCGGTGTCCGGCCGCGCGGCAATCGTGTCGAGGTGACGGCGGACTTCACGCCCGATGCGGCGCTCATGACGGCGACAGCGACGCTCGTCGTGGGCATCGTCCGCGAAGTGATGACGTGGCCGTCATACGGGACAGAGCAACTCGAGGCGCACGAGATCCCGGTGGTGCGCGGGTTCGTACCGGTGCCGCACAGCTCGCGGAAGGGGTGGGTCGCCAGGTACACGTCCTTTCCGGCGAATCCGTTCACGACGGACGTCGACGATGTGGTGTGGCCTCAGCGGGATGGTTCGCTCCTTTCTCTCCGCGAGATGGCGGGACGCACCACGCGTCACTTCTGGGGCGCTATCCGCGCGCTTGGCGATCCTCTGTCGCTCCGGCTGATCGCCGGCGTCATGCGTGGCCGCGCGCCCTCGTTGCTGGAGCTCGACGACCGGCCGGCAGCGTACGAGGACGTGGGGCGCCTGTGCAGTTGGGACGACCTCTTTCCGCTCACGCTGCTACCGCGGTCCCGGTATGAACGCGTGCTGGCCAATGCGGTGTCGGGCCGTCGGGTGCGCATCGGTGGCGCGTGGCACAAGCCGGTCGGCGTGCGGGGGTGGACGCATGTGGTGCTTCGGCGGGAGGGGGATGGTGCGCGGCAGGTGCGCTCGCTCGACGACATGCTCGAGCATCTGGATGCGTGGGACCGTTCGGCGGACCGGCGGGTCGCGGACCGGCGGGTTGAGTCCGGCGTTCCGGTGTCGGATGAGCGGCGCGTGGTGGCGGATCGGCGGGACGGGGAGGAGGAAGTGAAACGCAGCCGCCGGGCGGGTGATGAAACCTCAATGGGACAGTAAGAGGGTTCACCAGTTGACAGCCCCCGGATCCCCTATAAATTCAAGGGGCTACGGGATTTTGCGCGCCGAATCGGCTCGCTGACCCGCGCTCCGGCTCGCTGCGGCCGGCACTATGGGCTTCCGTTCGCGGAAGAGGTTCTTCAGGCCGGCGGCGTTTGCCGCTCCCGAAAAGCAACGCAGGACAACTTGACGCCGGAGGCTGTTTGGTCCGGCGCGCCTTGGGTCCCCGCTCGTGCTGCAGAAGCGAGCACACCCTGGCGACAGCGGATGGATACCGGCCCGGTTCGGGCGCCTGGTCCACCCGCGTTTGTATTTGCTGGATCATGCGCATTTGTCGCCGGCGCTCTTTGCAGCCGCCGCGACTGACACTAGACGGGTAGACATGGCACGCTCAACACCGCTCGATCAGTACCGGAACATCGGCATCATGGCGCACATCGATGCCGGGAAGACGACTACGACCGAGCGTATCCTCTACTATACGGGGAAGCAGCACAAGATCGGCGAAGTGCACGAAGGCGCCGCGACGATGGATTGGATGGAGCAGGAGCAGGAGCGCGGCATCACCATCACGTCCGCCGCGACGACATGCTTCTGGATGCGGCATGGCCAGGCGTTCGACAAGGGCGACGGGCCGGAGTACCGCATCAACATCATCGACACGCCGGGCCACGTGGACTTCACCGTCGAGGTGGAGCGGTCGCTGCGCGTCCTGGATGGTGCGGTGACGCTGCTCGATTCGGTGGCGGGCGTCGAGCCGCAGACGGAGACCGTGTGGCGCCAGGCGGATCGCTATCGCGTGCCGCGCATGATCTTCGCGAACAAGATGGATCGCGTCGGCGCGAATTTCGACCGCTGCATGACGATGATCAAGGACCGCCTGAGCAAGCGCGCGTTCGCGCTGCAGCTGCCGGTCGGGTCGGGGGAGCTGTTCACGGGGCACATCGACGTGCTCGAGCGCAAGCAGTACATCTTCGACGAAGCGAGCCTCGGCAAGACGTTCGCCGTGGTGGACGTGCCGGCGGAGTACCACGACGCGGTGGAGTTGGCGCGCCACGAGGCGGTGGAAGCCGCGGTGGAGCACGACGAAGAGCTGATGCAGAAGTACCTCGATGGCGAGGAGCTGTCGGTGGACGAAATTCGTCGTGCCATCCGGAAGGCGACGATCGCGATGGAGTTCGTCCCGGTCCTGTGCGGCGCCTCGTTCAAGAACAAGGGCGTGCAGGCGCTGCTCGATGCGGTGATCGACTATCTGCCGGCACCGGTGGAAGTGAAGGCGATCTCGGGCCATCTGCCGCACCACGACGAGCACTTCGAGGAGCGCGTGGTGTCGGACGAGGCGCCGTTCGCGGCGCTGGCGTTCAAGATTGCGACGGATCCGTTCGTCGGAAAGCTGACGTTCTTCCGTGTGTATTCGGGCGTGCTCAAGTCGGGCTCGTACGTCTACAACTCGACGAAGGACCGGCGCGAGCGCGTCGGGCGTCTGCTGCAGATGCACGCGAACAAGCGCGAGGAGATCGAGGAAGTGCGGGCGGGCGACATCGCCGCCGCGATCGGGCTGAAGGAGACGCGCACGGGTGATACCATGTGCGACGACGATCATCCGATCATTCTCGAGGCGATGAAGTTCCCGAACCCCGTCATCGACGTCGCGATCGAGCCGAAGACGAAGGCCGATCAGGACAAGCTGGCGATCGCCCTCATGAAGTTGTCGGAGGAAGATCCGACGTTCCGCGTCCACACGGACTCGGAGACGTCGCAGACGATCATCTCGGGCATGGGCGAGCTGCACCTCGAGATCATCGTCGACCGCATGATGCGAGAGTTCAAGGTCGACGCCAATATCGGTCGGCCCCAGGTCGCGTATCGCGAAACGATCAAGAAGCGCGTCGAGAAGGTCGAGGGAAAGTTCATCCGCCAGTCCGGCGGCAAGGGTCAGTACGGGCACTGCGTCATCAACATGCAGCCGTCCGAGCCCGGCCAGGGCTTCGTGTTCGAGGACAAGATCGTCGGCGGCGTGATTCCGCGTGAGTACATCGGTCCCATCGAACAGGGCATCAAGGAGGCGCTGGAGAACGGCGTGCTCGCGGGCTATCCGATGGTGGACGTGAAGGTGGAGCTCATCTACGGCTCCTATCACGACGTCGACTCGAGCGAGATGGCGTTCAAGATTGCCGGCTCGATGGCGTTCAAGGAGGCGGCCAAGCGGGCGCATCCCGTGATTCTCGAGCCGATGATGAACGTCGAGGTGGTGGTGCCGGAGGCATACATGGGCGACGTGCTTGGCGACCTGTCGTCGCGCCGCGGCAAGATCGGCGGCATGACGCAGCGCGGCGAGGCGCAGGTGATCGCGTCTACGGTGCCGCTGTCCGAGATGTTCGGGTACTCGACGCGGCTCCGCTCGATGTCACAGGGACGCGCGGTGTACTCGATGGAGTTCGCGCACTACGAGGAAGTTCCGAAGAGCAAGGCCGAGGAGATCATCTCGAAGGTGACGGTCGGCCGGTAGGACAGATAACAGACTCTTTTCGAATCGAGATCATAGCAAATGGCAAAGGCAAAGTTTGAGCGCACCAAGCCGCACGTGAACGTGGGGACGATCGGGCACGTCGATCATGGGAAGACGACGCTGACGGCGGCGATCACGGCGATTCAGGCGGCGAAGGGGTTGGCGCAGTCGGTGGCCTTCGACCAGATCGACAAGGCGCCGGAGGAGAAGGCGCGCGGGATCACGATCGCGACGGCGCACGTGGAGTACGAGTCGACGAAGCGGCACTACGCGCACGTGGACTGCCCGGGGCACGCGGACTACGTGAAGAACATGATCACGGGGGCGGCGCAGATGGACGGCGCGATCCTGGTGGTGTCGGCGGCCGATGGCCCGATGCCGCAGACGCGGGAGCACATCCTGCTGGCGCGCCAGGTGAACGTGCCGTACGTGCTCGTGTTCATGAACAAGGTGGACATGGTGGACGATGCGGAGCTGCTGGACCTGGTGGAGCTCGAGGTCCGCGAGCTGCTCTCGGCCTACAAGTTTCCGGGCGACGACACGCCGATCATCCGCGGCTCGGCGCTGAAGGCGCTGGAGTCGAAGGATCCGAACTCGGAGTGGGGGCAGAAGATCGGCGAGCTGATGGATGCGCTGGATTCCTACATTCCGCAGCCGAAGCGCGACATCGACAAGCCGTTCCTGATGCCGGTCGAGGACGTGTTCTCGATCACGGGGCGCGGGACGGTGGCGACGGGGCGCATCGAGCGGGGCGAGATCAAGATCCAGGAGGAAGTCGCCCTGATCGGGTTCAACTCGGACAAGAAGACGGTCGTGACGGGCGTGGAGATGTTCCGGAAGCTGCTGGATTCCGGCCAGGCCGGGGACAACGTGGGCCTCCTGCTGCGGGGCGTGAACAAGGAGGACATCGAGCGGGGGATGGTGCTGGCGAAGCCGGGGTCGATCACGCCGCACACGCAGTTCACGGCGGAGGTGTACGTCCTCACGAAGGAAGAGGGGGGCCGGCACACGCCGTTCTTCAAGGGGTACCGGCCGCAGTTCTACTTCCGGACGACGGACGTGACGGGGAGTGTGGAGCTGCCGGAGGGGATGGAGATGGTGATGCCGGGAGACAACGTGCAGATGACGATCGAGCTGATCACGCCGATCGCGATGGACGAGGGGCTGCGGTTTGCGATCCGCGAGGGTGGGCGGACCGTGGGCGCAGGGGTGGTCGCAAAGATCCTGAAGTAGGACTGACCTACCGTCCTACTGATACAGAAAGCTCACAGTCTCTCTCTCTCGATATCTCTATGGCAGGCAGAATCCGCATCCGTCTCAAGGCCTTCGATCACGCGATCATCGATCAGGCGTCGGCCGACATCGTCCGCACGGCGGAAAAGACGGGCGCACAGGTGTCCGGCCCGATTCCGCTGCCGACGAAGACGCAGCGCTGGACGGTGCTGCGCTCGCCGCACGTGGACAAGAAGTCGCGCGAACAGTTCGAGCTGAAGACACACAAGCGGGTCATCGACATCCTCGACAGCCGCGCGCAGACGGTGGACGCGCTGACGAAGCTCGATCTGCCGGCGGGTGTGGATGTGGAGATCAAGGTTCAGTAGCCGTAGACAGTACAACCGCAGCTCCAGCAGGGCGCGTTCACCGCGCAGTTCGGCGGCGACACCGCTCACAGTCCAACGGAGCCTGGCTCCGTGACTCAGCACAGAGGAAATACATGATCGGAATCATTGGCAAAAAGCTGGGCATGACCCAGCTCTTCAACGAGGCGGGGCAGCAGATCCCGTGCACCGTGATCGAGGCCGAGCCCAACTCGGTGCTCGCGGTCACGAGCACGTCGCGGATCAAGCAGGTGCAGCTCGGCGGGCTCGGCGTGCAGAAGAATGCGCGCGCGAACGCGAAGGGCGAGCACACACCGCGCGGCCGCCGGGTGAACAATGCGGAGCTCGGGCACGCCAAGAAGGCGGGGCTCGATGCCGCGCCGCGCGTCGTCCGGAGCGTCCGTCTCGACGAAAAGGGAAACTCCACGGTGGAGATCCCATCGCTGACCGTGGGCGAACTGATCAACGTCGGCGTCTTCTCGGTTGGCGAGACGGTCAAGGTGACAGGCACCACGAAGGGGCGCGGATTCCAGGGCGTCGTGAAGCGCTGGAACTTCGGCGGCGGTCCGAACACGCACGGCAATACGAAGCATCGCCGTCCGGGATCCATCGGACCCGGCACGGATCCGTCGCGCGTCATCAAGGGAAAGAAGATGCCGGGCCATTTCGGCGCCGAGCGTCATACGCAGATCGGCCTCCGGGTGGAGAAGATCGATCTCGAGCGCAATCTGATCTATGTCCGCGGCCCGGTTCCCGGTCCGAAGAGCGGCATCGTCGTCGTCCGGAAGCAGGGATAAGCCATGAGCGAGACCGAGAATCTGAACGCGCCCGCGTACACGGCGCAGGGGACGGCACGGCGCGAGCGGGTGACGCTGCCGGCGTCCACGTTCGACGGCGTGATCAACATGCCGGTGATGCACAAGGCGGTGCTGGCCTTCATGGCCAACCAGCGTCAGGGCAACGCCTCGACCAAGATCCGCAAGTTCGTGACGGGTGGAAACCAGAAGCCCTGGAAGCAGAAGGGCACTGGGCGGGCCCGTCAGGGCTCCACGCGAGCGCCGCAGTGGGTTGGTGGTGGCACGGTGTTCGGCCCCACGCCGCGTGCGTATGACCAGTACGTGCCGCGCCAGGTCCGCGCGCTCGCGAAGAAGAGCGCGCTCAACGCGCGTGCGCGCGAAGGTGCGATCGTCGTGATCGATGCGTTCGACTATGCGGCGCCGAAGACGCAGGCGCTCGTTGCGCTCGTGGCGCGAGTCGAGGCGTCGGACAAGAAGGTGCTCATCCTGACGGACGGCGTGAAGCAGAATGTGTTCCTGAGCGGCCGGAATCTGCCGAAGGTGCACGTGATGCCGTACACGGATGCGTCCACGTACCACATCCTGTGGTCGGATGTGGTGCTGGTGGAGGCGGGTGCCCTTGGTACCGCGCTCGAGCCGGTGGCCGAGGAAGCGCCGGCGCCGGTGGTGAAGGAGGCGCGCGCGAAGAAGGCCGCGGCGCCGAAGACCGCGGCGAAGAAGACTGTCGCGAAGGCGGCGAAGGCTCCGGCCAAGGCGGCGGCGAAGACGGCCGCGAAGAAGACGGCGACGCCGTCCAAAAAGAAGGAGAAGTAATCGATGCCGACTCTGCATCGTACCATCGTGCGGCCGCTCATCACCGAGGCGAGCTCGGTCGCGTATCAGGACCGCGGGGAGTACCACTTCGAGGTGCATCCCGGCGCGAACAAGACGGAAATCCGCCAGGCCATTCAGACGCTGTTCGGCGTCAAGGTGACCGGAGTGTGGACCTCGAACCATCGCGGGAAGGACAAGCGCGTGGGGCAGAGCGTCGGGCGCAAGCCGCACTGGAAGCGGGCGATCGTCAAGCTCGCGGACGGCGACAAGATCGAGATCTTCGAGGGCTGACCCGATGCCGATTCGTCAATTCAAGCCGGTGACCAAGAGCAGCCGTTTCCGCTCCGTTGCCGATTTCACCGAGATCACGCGTACGACGCCGGAGAAGTCGTTGCTCGAGCCGCTCACGAAGAGCGGTGGGCGCGACAATCACGGGCACATCGCCATGCGTCGTCGTGGCGGCGGGCACAAGCGGAAATACCGGATCATCGACTTCAAGCGCAACCGGCTCGGCGAGCCGGCCACCGTGCGCGAGATCGAGTACGATCCGAATCGCTCGGCGCGTATTGCGCTGGTGGAATACGCCGATGGCGAGAAGCGGTACGTCCTGCATCCGAAAGGATTGAAGGTGGGCGACGTGATCGCGTCGGGTCCTGGCACGGATGTGCGGCTCGGGAACGCGCTGCCGCTGGGCGAGATCCCGCTCGGCACGGCGGTGCACAACATCGAGCTGAAGGTGGGCAAGGGCGGTCAGGTCTGCCGCTCGGCCGGGATGTCGGCGCAGGTGATGGCGAAGGAGGGCGAATACGTCACCCTGCGCATGCCGAGCTCCGAGGTGCGCCTGGTGCACCAGAAGTGTCTGGCGACGATCGGTGAAGTCGGCAATGCCGAGCACGAGCTGGAGTCGTGGGGCAAGGCGGGCAAGAGCCGCTGGATGGGCAAGCGTCCGAAGGTGCGCGGCGAGGTGATGAACCCCGTCGACCACCCGCACGGTGGGCGGACGCGCGGCGGACGCAACGTCGTGAGCCCGTGGGGCAAGAAGGAAGGCGTCAAGACGCGCAACAAGAAGAAGGCTTCGCAGCGGATGATCGTCCGCGGCCGAAAGCGCGGCAAGGCCACGCAGTAATCCGGGATAGAGACCATGGCGAGAAGCATCAAGAAGGGTCCGTTCGTGCAGGCGGCCCTCGTGAAGAAGGTCGACGCGCAGAACACCGCGGGCTCGAAGAAGGTGATCAAGACCTGGTCACGCTCGAGCACGGTGCTGCCTGATTTCGTCGGCCATACGTTCGCGGTGCACAACGGCAACAAGTTCATTCCGGTGTACGTGACCGAGAACATGGTGGGGCACAAGCTCGGCGAGTTTTCGCCGACGCGGCTGTTCCGTGGTCACACGGGCACCAAGGCGGCGGACAAGAAGGCTCCGGCACCGGCGGCTGCGCCGGCGAAGCCGGCGGGAGGCAAGTAAGCCATGCCGACCGCCAAGAAGACTGTTGCGAAGCGGGCGAGTGGCGCGCGTGCGCCGCGTGTCGCGGCCATCGCGCGACCCGCGACGGAAGCACGCGCGTTTCAGCGCGGCACCCGCCAGTCGCCTTACAAGATGCGCCTCGTGATCGATCAGATCCGCGGCAAGGACGTGAACGAGGCGCTTGCGCTGCTCACGTTCTCGAAGAAGCATGCGGCGAAGCAGATCACGAAGACGCTCAAGTCCGCGGTCGCGAACGCCGAGCAGGCGGCGCGGTCGGCGAATGCGGCGCTGGACGTGGATGCGTTGTATGTGAAGCACGCGGTGATCAACGAGGGTCCGAAGCTCAAGCGGTTCATGCCGGCCGCCCAGGGGCGCGCGACTCCGATTCAGAAGCGGACGAGCCACGTCGAGATCGTGGTCGCCGAACGGCACGGTGGGGGACGCTAATGGGACAGAAAACGAATCCGATCGGCTTTCGCCTTGGCATCAGCAAGCAGTGGAGCTCGCGTTATTACGCCGGGCGTGAACTGCCGGCGCTGCTGCGCGAGGACGAGCTGTTGCGGAAGTACCTGAAGGCGCGGCTTGGACACGCGGCAATCGCGAACATCGTGATCGAGCGGAAGCCGGGCAAGGTCGTCGTCACGCTGCACACCGGCCGGCCGGGCGTCGTCATCGGGAAGAAGGGCGCCGAGGTGGACAAGCTGCGGGACGAGCTGTCGCACCTGACGAACAAGGAAGTCGGGATCAACGTGGAGGAGATCAAGCGTCCCGAGCTCGACGCGCAGCTGGTGGCGGACAACATCGCCGCGCAGCTCGCGCAGCGCATCTCGTTCCGCCGCGCGATGAAGCGTGCGGTGCAGAGCACGATGCGGATGGGTGCGGCGGGCATCAAGGTGAAGGCCGGTGGCCGTCTGGGCGGCGCGGAGATCGCGCGCGTCGAGGGCTATCACGAGGGACGCGTGCCGCTGCACACGCTGCGCGCGGACATCGACTATGCCATTTCGACCGCGAAGACCACCTACGGCACCATCGGTGTGAAGGTGTGGATCTTCAAGGGTGACATCGTGCAGGATCGCCGCGGGACCACGTACTCGAGCGGCCAGTAAGGAGAGCGATCGATGCTGAGTCCAAAGCGCGTGAAGTTCCGCAAGATGTTCAAGGGTCGTACGAAGGGGCTGAGCCAGCGTGGCAACACGGTGGCGTTCGGCACCTACGGGCTGCAGACGCTGGAGCCGGGCTGGGTGACCAGCCGCCAGATCGAGGCGGCGCGCGTGGCGCTGACGCGTCACATCAAGCGCGGTGGAAAGGTGTGGATTCGCATCTTCCCCGATAAGCCGATCACGAAGAAGCCCGCCGAGACCCGCATGGGTAAGGGAAAGGGCTCGCCGGAGATGTGGGTCGCGGTGGTGAAGCCAGGACGCGTGATGTTCGAGCTCGAGGGTGTGAGCGTGGACATCGCGAAGAAGGCGATGGCGCTGGCCGCGGCCAAGATGCCGGTGAAGACCAAGTTCGTCGTGCGTGAGGAGGCGCATACGGATGCCAGCTAAAGACGTTCTGCGTCCCAGCGACATTCGCGAGATGTCCGCGGAGGACATCCAGTCGCGGATTGCGCAGCTCGAACGCGAGCGATTCAATCTGCGATTCCGTGCGGCCACGCAGCCGCTGGACGATCCGCTCCGGTTGCGGTTCCTCCGGAAGGACATCGCGCGCCTCAAGACCATCCTGCGCGAGCGCGAGCTCGGGAACGCGCGTTGAGCGCGGGGGGAATGACCAATGGCTGAAATGACCAACGAGCAAGCCGCCACACGGGGCACGCGCAAGACGCGCACAGGCCTGGTGGTGAGCGACAAGATGCAGAAGACGGTGGTGGTGGCGATCGAGCGTCGCGTGCCGCACCCCGTTTACGGCAAGATGGTGACGCGCACCAAGCGGTTGAAGGCCCACGACGAGGAGAACTCGGCGAAGGTCGGCGACACGGTGCGCATCGTGGAGACCCGGCCGCTGTCGAAGGACAAGCGGTGGCGCGTGGTCGAGATCGTCGACCGTGCACGGTAAGGGAGGCCGACCATGATCCAGCAGGAATCGATGGTGAAGGTCGCGGACAACTCCGGCGCGAAGACGGCGCTGGTGATCCGCGTCCTCGGCGGCACGCGCCGGCGCTATGCCGGCCTCGGCGACATCGTCGTCGTGGCTGTGAAGAACGCGCTCCCGAACGGAACGGTGAAGAAGAGCGAGGTCGCGAAGGCGGTCGTCGTGCGCACGGTGAAGGAGACGCGGCGGAAGGACGGCAGCTACATCCGCTTCGACGAGAACGCCGTGGTGATCATCAATGATGCGGGTGAGCCGAGGGCGACGCGTATCTTCGGCCCGGTTGCCCGCGAGCTGCGCGAGAAGAAGTACATGAAGATCGTCTCGCTCGCGCCGGAGGTCTTGTAGGATGCGCGAACTCAAGATTCGGAAGACGGATCGCGCCGGGGTAAAGGCGCACAAGCGTCATGCCCGCAAGGCAGAGCGCGTGAAGCTGCACGTCACGACGGGGGATACCGTGCGCGTGGTGCGCGGCGACGACCGGGGACATGTGGGCAAGATCCTGCGCGTGTACCGCAAGACGGGGCGCGTGGTGGTGGAGGGGGCGAACATCGTGAAGCGGCATCGCAAGGCGCGCACGGCGGATGAGCAGGGGGGCATCATCGATTTCCCCGCGCCGATGCATGCGTCGAACGTGATGCTGCTCGACCCGAAGAGTGACCGGCCGACGCGGACGCGGCGGCGGATCGATACGGATGGGACCAAGGAGCGGATCAGCGTGAAGAGCGGGGATGCAATTCCCCGCGTCCACTGACCGTCGAGGATACGAGAATGGCGACGAAAGAGAAGCAGGCCGGCGCGCCGAAGGGCGGCTCCAAGAAGAAGGGCGAAGCCCCGAAGACTCGCGGCCCGCACGCGGGTGCCGGTCGTCCGGTGCCTCCGCCCCGGCTCAAGTTGTTCTACGAGAGCACGGTGCGCGGGCGGCTCACGGAGCAGTTCGGCCTCGGCAACAAGCATCAGCTGCCGACGCTCACAAAGATCGTGGTGAATGTCGGTGCGGGCGAGGCGATCAAGCAGCCGAAGTTCCTCGACACGATCGTGGAGGAGCTCGCGACGATCACGGGGCAGCAGCCCGTGCGGCGCAAGGCGAAGAAGTCGATCGCCAACTTCGGGCTGCGCGAGGGCCAGGAAATCGGCGCCTCGGTGACGCTGCGCGGCGCTCGCATGTGGGAGTTCCTCGACCGGTTCGTTACGGTGGCGCTCCCACGAGTGCGCGACTTCCGCGGCGTGGGCACGAAGTCGTTCGACGGGCGGGGCAACTATTCGCTGGGGGTCAAGGAGCAGATGATCTTCCCGGAGATCAACTACGACTCGATCGAGTCCATCCACGGGATGGACATCACCTTCGTCACCACGGCCGGCCGCGATGATCTCGCGTTTGCCCTGCTCAAGGAGCTGGGGATGCCGTTTCGTGGTGATGACAAAAAGGGCACGCGCCTCTAGGCGTTCCCGTCACTTCAGGAAAGAGAGAGAGCGATGGCTCGGAAGGCCATGATCGAGAAGAGCAAGCGGAAGCCGAAGTTCGCCGTGCGGCAGCACAATCGGTGCGGCCGGTGCGGACGTTCGCGCGCTTTCGTGCGGCGGTTCGGCCTCTGCCGAATCTGCTTCCGTGAGCTCGCATTGTTCGGGATGATTCCCGGTGTACGCAAGGCAAGCTGGTAGATCAGTAGGTCTACCGCAGTTCAATACACATTCACTTCCTCCACGTCCCTCCGGATACGAGAGGAGAAGGAATCACTCATGAGCATGACCGATCCGATTGCCGACATGCTGACGCGCATCCGCAACGCCTGCGGATCGAAGCACCGCCGCGTCGACATGCCGGTATCGAGAATGAAGACCGAGATCGCGCGCATCCTGAAGGACAACGATTTCATCCAGGATTACGCGACGGTCGAGACCGAGGATGGCACGAAGGTGCTCCGCGTGCGGCTCAAGTATGCCGCGGGCGGCCAGCCGGTGATCCGTGCGCTCGAGCGTGTGTCCACGCCCGGGCTGCGCAAGTACGTCGGCGTGGCCGAGGTGCCGCGCGTGCGCAACGGACTGGGCATCGCGATCCTCTCCACGTCGAAGGGGCTGATGTCCGACCGTGAGGCGCGTCAGGCGCGCACGGGCGGCGAGCTCCTCGCTCTCGTCTGGTAGGAGCGCCCATATGTCGCGAATTGGCAAGCATCCCGTCGCCCTGCCCAAGGGCGTTACCGTCACCCTCCACGAGGGGAACGGCATCACGGTCAAAGGTCCTCGTGGTGAGCTCACGCGCAAACTGCCATCGGCCATGCTGGTGTCGCAGGATGCCGAACAGGTCGTCGTCACGCGTCCGTCGGACGAGGCGGCGCACAAGGCACTGCATGGGCTCACGCGTACGCTCGTCGCCAACATGGTGGAGGGCGTGACGAAGGGCTTCTCGAAGCAGCTCGAGCTCGTGGGCGTCGGCTACAAGGCGGAGGTGCGGCCCTATGGGCTGCAGCTCGCGCTCGGCTTCTCGCATCCGATCGAGTACAAGGCGCCGGCGGGCATCAAGCTGACGGCTCCGCAGCCCACGCAGATCGTCATCGAGGGCGCGAACAAGGAAGTGGTGGGACAGGTGGCCGCGGAGCTCCGCAGCCTGCGTCCGCCCGAGCCGTACAAGGGGAAGGGCATCAAGTACGTGGGTGAACAGATTCGCCGGAAGGCCGGTAAGGCGGGAGGCAAGTAACATGGGACGCATCGGAATTCCGAAAAATCGGGCCGAGAAGCGCGTGCGTCGGCATCTGCGCGTGCGGAAGTCGGTGAAGGGCACGGCGGAGCGGCCGCGGCTGGTGGTCTTTCGCTCGCTCAAGCACATCACCGCGCAACTGGTGGATGACGCCGCGGCGCGGACGCTCGCGACGGTGACGTCGACCAAGGTCGGCGAAGGGAAGAAGACGGAGAAGTCGCTCGAGGTCGGCAAGCAGATCGCCGCGGTCGCCAAGCAGAACGGGATCACGAAGGTCGTCTTCGATCGTGGCGGATATCAGTTTCACGGCCGCGTGAAGGCGGTGGCCGACGGCGCCCGCGAAGGCGGGTTGGAGTTCTAATGGAAAATTCGAGCAGCGAAACGACGACTCCTACTCGCACGGGCCGCGGCGGGAGTGCGCGCAGCGGTGGTGGCGGCGGTGGCCGCGGTCGCGGTGGACAGGGTGGTGGTGGCCGCGGTGGGCAGGGCGGTGGTGGTCGCGGGCGTGGCGGTCCGGGCGGTGGTCCGGGCGGCGGCGGCGGCGGTGACAACCGTGGTCGCGGTGGCGGGGGCGGCGGACGTGGCGGAGACAACCGCGGTGAGCGCGAAGGCAGCGATCTCATCGAGAACGTCGTCGCGATCAACCGCGTTGCGAAAGTCGTGAAGGGCGGCCGGCGCTTCAGCTTCAACGCGCTCGTGGCCGTCGGCGACGGGCAGGGCCGGGTGGGCTTCGCGTCGGGCAAGGCGAACGAAGTGTCCGAGGCGGTCCGCAAGGCCGTGGACGCGGCGCGCCGCAGCCTGGTAACGATTCCGCTCACCGGTTCGACCATTCCGCACGAGGTCACGGGTCAGCACGGCGCCGGAAAGGTCTGGATGAAGCCGGCCGCTCCGGGTGCCGGTGTGATTGCCGGCGGTGCGGTGCGCGCGGTGATGGAGTGCGTCGGCATCAGCGACATCCTCACGAAGAGCCTCGGCTCCACGAATCCGCACAACATGGTGCGCGCGGCAATGGATGGACTCTCACAGCTCACCACGGTGGATCAGGTGGCGCGCGAGCGTGGCATCGATCCAGCGAAGCTGGGCTATCGGTCGCGCTCGAAGGCGAAGGCAACGGTCTGATATGGCACGCACATTCGTTTGGCATCCCGGTAAGGGGCCGAAGACGACAGGAAAGAACGAGTTGACGTCGGGCAAGGTCCGCATCACGCAGGTGCGGAGCGGCATCGGGCACTCGTGGAAGATGAACCTCACGCTCAAGGCGATGGGGCTGAAGCACCACCAGCACGCGGTGATCAAGCAGGATTCACCCGCGCTGCGTGGACAACTCAAGCAGGTGCGCCACCTCGTCGAGGTGGTGCCCGTCGAGGAGTAAAGACAGTGGCCACGGAGAAGATCGGCCTGCACAACCTCTCGCCCGCCCCGGGCAGCAACCGCGACCGCAAGCGTCTGGGACGCGGTCCGGGCTCCGGAACGGGCAAGACGTCGGGCAAGGGCCACAAGGGAATCAAGGCCCGCGCGGGACATCACGGTCCCGGTGGCGGCAAGCCGCAGTTCGAGGGCGGCCAGATGCCGCTCACGCGCCGGCTGCCGAAGCGCGGTTTCACGAATCCGTTCCGCGAGGAGTCGAATGTCATCCGTCTCGATCAGCTTGCGTCGATCGACGGCGAGGTGACGGGCGACTCGTTGCGCGCGGCGGGACTCGTGAAGCGGAGCGGCCCGGTAAAGGTGCTCGCGAACGGCGCGGTCTCGAGTGCGGTGACGGTGCGCGGTCTCAAGGTGAGCGCGAAAGCGCGCGAGGCGATTCTCGCCGCCGGCGGACGCGTCGAGGAGTAACGCCGGACCACCAGGAGTCATCATGGCACAGAGCAATGCCGCCGCGGCGGTGTCGAGTGTGTTCCGGACGCCGGAGCTGAAGGACAAGATCCTCTTCACGCTCCTCTGTCTGTTCATTTACCGGCTTGGCGCGCACGTCACGGCGCCGGGCGTGGACGTCCTGGCCCTTCAGGACTTCTTTGCCAATCAGTCGAAGAGCGGAGGAGGAGGGCTGCTCGGCCTGTACGACCTGTTCACGGGCGGCCAGTTGTCGCGCGCGACCGTGTTCGCGCTCGGCATCATGCCGTACATCTCGGCGAGCATCTTCGTGCAGATCGCCGGCGCGGTCGTGCCGCAGGTCGAGAAGATGCAGAAGGACGAGGAAGGCAGGAAGCGGATCAATCAGTGGACACGCTACGCCACGGTGTTCCTGGCTGCGGTGCAGGCGTGGGGGTTCGCGCTCTTCACCGAATCGCTTCAGGGAGCGATCGCGTCGCCGGGTCTGGGCTTCCGGCTTCAGATGGTGTTCTTCCTCACCACGGGCGCGTTGTTCGTGATGTGGCTGGGTGAACAGATCACCGAGCGCGGTCTCGGCAATGGGGCGAGTCTCCTCATCTTCTTCTCCATCGTCGAGCGCATCTGGCCAGGCATCGGCACGGTGTACGGGTTCGTGACCACGGGCGCGATCGGCACGTTCTCGTTGCTCGTCCTCGGGGTGTTGATGGTCGCGGTCGTGGCCGGCGTGGTGACCATCACGATGGCGGCGCGCCGCATCCTCATCCAGATCCCGCAGCGCACGATGGCGAGGGGACGCATGCGCGAAGCCGCGCGAAGTTTCATCCCGCTGCGCATCAATACGGCGGGCGTCATGCCCATCGTGTTCGCGCAGTCCATCATCGTGGTCCCGGGCGCATTTGCGCAGTTCTTTCACAACGCCACGGCGCAGCGCGTTGCCGATCTGTTCGCGCCGGGCACGGTGTGGTACCTGCTGCTGTCGGCGGTGCTGATCCTGTTCTTCACGTACTTCTACACGTCGATCATTTTCAACCCCATCGACCTGGCGGAGAACCTGAAGAAGCAGGGCGGGTTCATTCCGGGCGTGAAGCCGGGTGCGAAGACCGCGGAGTACATCGACCAGGTGGTGTCGCGCATCACGCTGCCGGGGGCGCTGTTCCTGACGGCCATCGCGCTGTTGCCGGTAGCCATCTCCCGGACGATGAACGTGCCGCAGTCCGTGTCGTTCGGCGGAACGTCGCTGCTCATCGTGGTCGGTGTCGCGCTCGATACGCTGGCGCAGATGCAGCAGCATCTTCTGCTGCGGAAGTACGACGGCTTCATGAAGAAGGGCAAGCTGAAGATCCGCGGACGCCAGCAGCCGGGACCCGCGGGATTCTGATCCCTCGCCATTCGACATGATCATCGTACTTTTCGGAAAGCCAGGGGCCGGAAAGGGAACCCAAGCGCCGCTGCTCGCAGCGGCGCTTGGCGTTCCGACCCTTTCCACGGGTGACGAGCTTCGCGCGGCCATTCGCGCGGGCACGGCGCTGGGCCTCGAGGCCAAGGGATACATGGACCGGGGAGATCTCGTGCCGGATGCCGTCATCATGGGCATCATCAAGCAGGCGTTGAGCGAGCCGCGCGCGGCGGGCGGCGTGCTGCTGGACGGCGTCGTCCGCACCATCCCGCAGGCCGAGGGTCTCGCCGAGGTGTGCGCTCAGCTGGGTCGAACGGTGGACGCGGTGCTATGCTTCGAGATCGACGACGACGAGATCGTCCGCCGTCTCGGCAGCCGCACGGTCTGCGAACGGTGTCAGACGCCCTACACGGGACGAGAGGCCGGAACGCCGTGCGACAAGGGAGACGGGGTGCTGGTCCGCCGGAAGGACGATGAGCCCGCGGCGGTCCGAAATCGTCTCGAGGTGTACGAGCGCCAGACGGCCCCCGTACTGAATTGGTATCGTGAGCACGGCACGAAGGTGGCAAAGATCGATGCCGTCGGATCGGTGCAGGACGTGACGGCGCGCGCGCTCGGTGCGCTCGCGGCTTGAAGGACACCAGAGGCGACGTGATCCAGCTCAAGAGCACGCGTGAGATCGAGCTCATGGCCGAGGGAGGGAGAATTCTCGCGGCGACGGTGCAGTTGCTGCGCCGCGAGGTGCGCGCGGGGGTGTCCACCCAGCAACTGGATCAGATTGCGGAGGAGTTCATCCGCAGCCATGCCGGCGCCACGCCCGCGTTCAAGGGGTTATACGGCTTTCCGGGCACGCTGTGCACCTCCATCAACCAGGAGATCGTGCACGGCATTCCGTCCAAGAAGCGCGTGCTCAGGGAAGGGGACATCATCTCCATCGACGTCGGCGTCGGCTTCGAGGGCTACTTCACGGATTCGGCGACCACGGTGCCGGTGGGGCGGGTGGACGACGTGACGAGCCGACTGCTCGAGATTACCGAGCGCTCGCTGGCGGCGGGCATTGCGGCGGCGGTGCCGGGCAACCATCTCGGGGACATCGGCGCCGCGGTGCAGCATGTGGTGGAGGACGCCGGATTCAGCGTCGTCCGCGACCTCGTGGGCCACGGCATCGGCGTGGAGTTTCACGAGGAGCCGCAGGTTCCCAACTACGGCAAGCCGAAGCGCGGCTTGAAGCTCGTCCCAGGCCTAACACTGGCCATAGAGCCCATGGTGAACATCGGTGGGCCAGCCACGCGCACGATGCCGGACAAGTGGACGATCGTGACCGTGGACGGCTCGCGGTCGGCGCACTTCGAGCATACGGTCGCGATTACGGACTCCGGGAATCGTGTGCTAACGGCCGCGTAAGCTGGAGCGCTCACGCAGTCGGTCCGTGGCTGATACCACAGAGACCCAAAGAGAACTGCACATCAACCACAGAGGACACAGAGCGCACAGAGAACTACTGAGTCCTTTCGTAGTTTCTCCGTGGGCTCTGTGTCCTCTGTGGTGCATTTCAACTGCTGTTCTCGCAAACGCGCGAACAACCTGAGCGGCACCTCAATTCGTTGCGGCCCAACGAATCTCCCAGCACATACGTTCTTCTCCGAAACGATCTCCCACCATCTGTCGAGGACGCTCGATGATCGGTTTTTCCAGGCGACACGTAACGGCTGCCACGGCCGCAGCCGTGCTCACGGCATCCACGCTCAGCGCACAGAAAATCACGTCCCCGAAGGAGCAGTTCGGCTTCAGCATCGGGGACGACTACAAGCTCGCGAACTACACACAGTTCGACTCCTACTGGCATACGCTGGCGAAGGAATCGAACCGCATGAAGCTCGTGCCCATCGGCAAGTCCGCCGAGGGGCGAACGCAGCTCATGGCGATCATTTCGTCGCCGGCGAATCTGGCGAAGCTCGACCGCTACAAGTCGATCTCCGGCACGCTGGCGCACGGGCAGGTGTCCGAAAGCGAGGCGCACGCGCTGGCGCGGGAAGGAAAAGCGATCGTCTGGCTCGACGGCGGCCTGCATGCCACCGAAGTGCTCGGCGCTGCACAGCTCATCGAGACCGTGTACCGGTTGCTGAGCGCGACCGACGCGGAGACGATGCGGATCCTGGACGACTGCATCATTCTCGCCGTGCATGCCAATCCCGACGGCATGGAGCTCGTGTCGAACTGGTACATGAAGGACGCCGACACGCTCAAGCGGAACATGAACATTCCGCGCCTTTACCAGAAGTACATCGGGCACGACAACAATCGCGACTTCTACATGTCGAACCAGCCCGAGTCGCAGAACATCAATCACCAGCTCTACTGGGAGTGGTATCCGCAGATCGTCTACAACCACCACCAGACGGGTCCCGTCGGCACGGTGATGTTCGCGCCGCCCTTCCGCGATCCGTTCAACTTCAACTTCGATCCGCTCATTCCGGTGGAGCTCGACCTCGTCGCGGCCGCGATGCACTCGCGCTTCGAGGCGGAGGGCAAGCCCGGCGTGACGATGCGCAGCGGCTCGACATATTCCACGTGGTGGAATGGCGGCCTGCGCACGACGGTGTACTTCCACAACCAGATCGGCCTGCTCACGGAGACGATCGGCAATCCGACGCCGATGACGATTCCATTCGTGCCCGACCAACAGCTGCCACGCGCGGATCTGCCGTTTCCGATCGCGCCGCAGCCGTGGCACTTCCGGCAGTCCGTCGAGTATTCACTGACGGCGAACCGCGCGGTGCTCGACATCGCCTCGCGGTACCGTGAGACGCTGCTGTTCAACTTCTGGCGCATGGGGCGCAACTCCATCGAGCGGGGCAGCCGCGACGCGTGGACCACGAGCCCGAAGGCGATCGACGAGGTGAAGGCGAAGGTCGCCGCGGCGGGAGGAGCGTCACGCGGCACAGCCGAATCTGCTGGCGGCGCCGCGGGCGATCCGCTGTTCCAGTTCGGGCGCGGCGTCGATCTGAAGTATTATACCGAGGTCCTTCGCGCACCCGAACGGCGGGACGCCCGCGGATACATCCTGCCGAGCGACCAGCCTGATTTTCCGACCGCGACGAAGTTCGTGAACACGCTGCGCCACGTCGGCGTGGACGTGTATCGCGCGACGGCCCCGTTTGCGGTGAGTGGTAAGCAGTATCCCGCCGGGTCATACGTGGTGAAGGCGAATCAGGCCTTTCGCCCGCACGTGCTGGACATGTTCGAGCCGCAGGATCACCCGAACGATTTCGCCTATCCGGGCGGACCGCCGAAGCGCCCCTACGACAATGCGGGCTATACGCTCGCCTATCAGATGGGCGTGCGATTCGATCGCGTTCTCGAGGGATTCGATGGTCCGTTCGAGCTGATCCAGGGGCTGGCGAAGCCGATGGAGGCACGCGTCGCCTCGGTGAGCGGCGTGAAGGGATACCTGATCAGCCGGTCGATCAACGATGCGGTCATCGCCGTCAATCGCGCACTGAAGGCCAACACGGACGTGTTCGTGCTGCGATCGCCGCTGACGTCGAACGGTACGACGTATCCAGCGGGCACGTTTTACATCGCGGCTGCTCCTGCTACGACTGCCCTCGTCCAACAGATTGCGCGTACCAATGGCGTGGCCGTCGCGGCGACGCAGGTGACGCCGGGCAGCGACGCGCGAAAGCTGCATGCGTCGCGCATCGCGCTGTGGGACCAGTATGGCGGCTCGATGCCGTCCGGACACACGCGGTGGCTGCTCGAGCAGTTCGAGTTCCCATTCGACGTCATCTATCCGAACACGCTCGACGCGGGAAATCTCGCGAGCAAGTACGACGTGATCATCCTTCCCTCGGGTGCGGTTCCATCCCGTGAAGGGCAAGGACGCGGCGGCTTCTTCGCGCAGGACAGCTCGACCGTGCCGGCCGAGTATCGTGACCGCCTGGGACGCATCAGTGTGGCGACCACGGTACCACAGCTGCGCCGGTTCCTCGAGGCGGGGGGCACGATCATCGCCGTTGGAACGTCGTCCACACTCGGCACCTTGCTCGGCCTTCCGGTAACGAGCGCGCTAGTGGAGAAGACGGCAACCGGTGCGACGCGCGCACTTCCCGCAGACAAGTTCTACGTGCCCGGATCGATTCTGCGCGTGCAAGTGGACACGGCAGCCGCGGTTTCCGCGGGGCTGCCGCGCGATCTCGACGTCTTCTACGACAACAGCCCGGCGTTTCGTCTGGGAGCCGACGCGGCCGCGAGCGGCGTGCGTCCTCTCGCGTGGTTCGCCACTGGTGCGCCGGTGCGCAGTGGCTGGGCGTGGGGACAGAACTATCTGGACGGCGCGGTGGAAGCGGCGGAAGCAACCGTCGGCAAAGGAAAGCTCTATCTCTTTGCGCCGGAGATCACGTTCCGTGGACAGCCACACGGCACGTTCAAGTGGCTGTTCAACGGGATCTACAGCGTGGGGGACGCAGCGCCCGTCCCCTGATCGCCTATGGGATCGCCTTGTCGACGAGCTCCAGTGCCTTGCGTGCGGCGCTGCGAGCTCGCTCGACATGGGCCTTTGCTGTTTCGCCAAGCGCGGCCGCGTTCTCCCGATCTGACATGTTGCCGATGTTGATGCGCACGTTGAACGCCGCGCCGAGGCAACCGGCCTCCGCGGCGAGTGCTGCGACGCCGGCGTCGCTCGCCGCGTTGATGTTGCCCTTTTCGGCCACAAAGAGCGCCAGCTCGGCGACATCGGCGCACGCGCGCGCGGTCTCGAGGGGTACCTCAGTGGCGTAGAGGAGCGCTTCGTCGATCTGACGAGCCCTTGCCGCTTTCTGACTGTCGGATTCAGCAGGGAGCTTGTATGCCGCCGACACCATGTTGTACGCCGCCGCGTCCCGCGCGACGAGCGCGCTGAGCGTGTTGCCAAGCGCCGCTGCACGAATGGCGGTTTCGCGCATGTCGGCGTCCACCGCGGCGTATTTCTTTTTTCCCATCGTCAGCCCCGCAACCATCTGCGCCAATGCGGCGCCGAGCGCGCCAATGAGCGCGGCCACGCTTCCGCCGCCTGGCGCCGGTGTCGATGACGCCAGTGCGCCCAGAAAGCCGCTCAACGACTCGCCTCCGGCAACGGCCGTGCGGACCTTGTGCTCGAGCACCATGTCGGGCGAGAAGTTGCGCAGTCGCAGGTGGCGCGCGGCGGCCTCGAACAACACGCGCTCCGGAACCAAGCCGACGATCTCGCTCCACGTCGGCGTGACGCCTCGTGCCTCGGCCTCCATCGTCACCGCATCGTACGCCTGGTGCAGTGGCGTCTTCTCGGTATCCACGAGGTTCATGGAGACCTGCGCCTGTCCGTCCACCTCGAAGGCCAGTCCTTTCACGTAGCGCAGTCCGCCGGCCGAGCCGCGGACGGCTCTCGCGACGTCCTTCGCGACCGGAAGGTTGGACGCGGCACCCAGATAGACGTTGTACGCCACGAGAAACGGGCGGGCACCGATGGCCACCGCGCCGGCGGTGGGATGCACCTTCGCGGGGCCGAAGTCCGGCGTCCGCTGCGGCGTGGCGCCGATGTCCGCGCGGATGCCCTCGAACTCGCCGCGCCGCACGTCGGCCAGATTTTCGCGATCGGGGCGCGTAGCGGCGCGCTCATATAGAAACACGGGGATGCCGAGCTCTCGACCGACGCGCTCGCCGAGCTCCCGCGCGAGTGCGATGCAGTCCTCCATCGTCGAGCCCTCGAGCGGAATGAACGGCACGACGTCGGTTGCACCCATGCGCGGATGCTCGCCCTTGTGCTGTGTGAGATCGATCAGGTCGCGCGCGGTGCGGATGCCCTCGAACGCCGCTACGACGACCTGTTCAATGGGCGCGACGAACGTGATGACACAGCGGTTATGGCTCGCGTCGGCGCTGGCGTCGAGCACGCGCGCGCCGTCGACCGCCGCGATGGCGTCGCGAATGGCCGCGACGACTTCGGGGCGGCGGCCTTCGGAGAAGTTCGGAACGCACTCGATGAGCTTCATGGCAGCAATGAAGATGGAGCAGGACGATTCTGTCGGCGAGGCGTCATGCGGCGCGCAACGTTCGCAGCAGCCATGCGTGCATTGAGGGACTCCCGGCGAGCAGCGACGACTCACGAACGTCCGCCAGAGCGCCGTCCATCGTGGTGACGATGCCGCCGGCTTCGCGAATGAGCAACGTGCCTGCCGCGAGATCCCAGGCATTGAGCCGCAGCTCGAAGAACGCATCGAACCGTCCCGCGGCCACGCACGCGAGGTCCAGCGCCGCCGCGCCGAAACGACGAATACCCGCGGTGGCGCTCATGATGGCGGGCAGCATCGGCACGTACTCGGCGATCTCGTCATCACGCGAGAATGGAAACCCGGTTGCAATCAGCGCGCGCGACGGATCCGTCTCCTGACTCACGTGAATCGGTGCGCCGGCGCGACGCGCGCCACCGCCCGCCGTCGCCGTAAAGAGCTCGCCCGTCGCGGCATTGATGACCGCGCCCGCCTGGAGCTCACCGTCCACGAGCGCGGCAATCGAGACGGCGTACCACGGCACGCCGTGGAGAAAGTTCGTCGTTCCGTCGAGCGGATCGGCGACGAACACGAGCCCGCGTGACGCGGACGCATTGGGCGATCCCTCCTCCGCGACGAGCACGGCCTCCGGGTGACGCGAGGCGATGATCCGTGCCAATGCGGTCTCGCTCGCGCGATCGACTTCGCTCACGAAGTCGAAGCTGCCCTTCGATTCCCATGCGAGCGTGGCGACGCGTGACGCGCCGTCGCGGATGACTTCCGCCGATCTGGTCGTGGCGGAGACGCACGTGGCGAGCAGCGCGCGGCGATCCCTGTCTGTAATGGACGACACCGAGTCCTCGTTTGCTTGCTTGGCCCGCGACGCGCTCATTACGTTCCGGGGATGGCACGCATCTTCAGCGGAATCCAGCCGTCCGGGGAGCTCCACATTGGAAACTACCTCGGTGCGGTGAAGAACTGGGTGGCGCTGCAGGGAACGGCCGAGTCGTTCTTCTGCATCGTCGACTACCACGCCATCGTCGTCGCGTACGACCCGGCGCTGCTCCGGCAGCGTCGCCGCGACATGGCGCTTGGCCTGCTTGCCGCCGGACTGGATCCGGACCGGTGCACCGTATTCGTGCAGTCCGACGTGCCGGAACATACCGAGCTCGCGTGGATCTTCAACACCGTCACCCCGGTGGGCGAGCTGGAGCGACAGACGCAGTTCAAGGACAAGGCGCAGAAGCAGGAGAGCGTGAGCGCCGGACTGCTCAACTATCCGATTCTCCAGGCCGCGGACATTCTGCTCTATCTTGCCGACCGTGTGCCGGTCGGCGACGATCAGCTTCAACATCTCGAGCTCTCGCGTGTCATTGCGCGCCGCTGGAACGCGCAGTTCTCTTCCGACGGCGACTATTTCCCGGAGCCGCAGCCGCTGCTGACGCCCACGCGCCGTATCATGGGGCTCGACGGACAGGCGAAGATGTCCAAGTCCATGGGTAACACCATCGGACTGCTCGAGTCGCCGGAGGAGATCTGGGCGAAGCTGCGGCCCGCCGTCACGGACCCGAAGCGCATCAAGCGCACGGACCCCGGGACGCCCGAGGTCTGCAACATCTATCACCTCCACAAGGCGTTCAGTGCCGCCGACACCGTGACGCACGTCGCGACGCAATGCACGACCGCGGGCTGGGGATGCGTCGACTGCAAGCGCGTGCTCGCGGACTCGATCGAGACGGAACTGGTGCCGATTCGCGCGCGCGCAGAATCATTGCGGCGCGAGCCCGGACGCATCGATGACGCGTTGGCCACTGCGGCCCGAAGGTGCCGCGACATCGCACAGGAGACGATGCGCGTGGTACGGGACAGAATGGGTTTCGCGTAAATGCTGCTCGACACGCTCATTCCGTTTCTGCATGGCAATCGCTGGACGCTCGCGTGGTATCACATTGCGTTGATGCTTGCGCTGCCCGCCACGTTCCTGGCCGTGGCGGATCGACTGCTGCGCCGTTCGCGTTGACGTGTACATAGGCCACGCCGCCATCGCGCTCGCCATCAGGGCGCGACGACCCGACGTACCGATCCTCGCGCTCACGCTTGCGAGCTACGGACCGGACTGGATCGAGACCGTGCTGATGATGCCGCACCCGCGATCCGGCGTGGCGCCGCTCACGCATTCCATCCCCGCCATCGTGATCGGAGCAACCCTCGCCGCGGTCCTGTATCGCGCGTTCGTCCCCGGACGTGGGGCCCTGATGGTGGCGCTGGCGTGGCTGTCGCACTGGCCCCTGGACCTCGTCACGGGGCTCAAGCCGATCATCGGCCTCTCTCCACTCATCGGGCTGGACGTCTATCACATTCCTCTGCTCGATTTCGTGATCGAGGCGCTCGTCGTCAGCGTCGCCTGTCTGGACTACGCGCATGCCATGGCGTGGAACCGACGCCAGCGCTTCATCGTCACGAGTCTTTGGGGCGCGCTTCTCGCCGCGCAGGGCCTGTGCGATTATGCCATCAGCCGGACGGATCCACGCGAGTGGGCACCCTCGCTGGCGAAGAACGGCCGGCGGCCTCATGTTAGGCACCGTGAACTCGCCGATCATCATCCGGATGTCGTTCCGCATGGGTCTTGCATCAATGCCGTGCTCTCGAGTGGAGTGAGCCATGAGCCGGAACGGGCCGAAGGGCGTTGTCACGCTGGTATGTCTGACCTGCGGCAAGGAACGATTCTTCACGCATGACGTGCCCGCGACGCTGTCCTGTGACCAGTGCGCAGGAACCGTGTTCCGGACATTTGCCACCCCAACCGAGCCCGACGACGCGGCAATCGATGCGCTCGAGGCACAAGCGCGCAGCATGGCGTACGGCGACAGCTCGCCGGACACCACGCGAGACGACGTGCGCGACCTCGGTCTGCTCTGAGCCGGCGGCGGGCGGGAGCTCGCCATTCTCGACCCCGCCGCGCAACACCTGACTCCGTCGCCCCAGATGATGGAGGTCGTGCGCACGCTGCGCATCGATCTCCTCGTCAAGCTCTTGCTGGCCGCCCTCATGGGAGGCACGGTCGGCTTCGAGCGCGAGCTCGCGGGCAAACCCGCAGGGCTTCGCACCAACATTCTCATCTGCGTCGGCGCCGCATTGCTCATGGATCTCTCCGTTCGTATCGGCATCGTGGAGGGGCAGCGCATCGGCGACCCATCGCGCATCGCCGCGCAAATCGTCACGGGCGTCGGATTTCTCGGCGCCGGTACGATCATGCAGGCGCAGGGCACGGTCATGGGCCTCACGTCTGCCGCGACGATCTGGGTCGTTGCCGCCATCGGCATGACGCTCGGCGCCGGACTCTTTATCGAAGGCGTGGGAGCGACTCTTCTGGTGACATTCGTTCTGGCGGGGTTGGGCGGCCTCGAGCGGTGGGTTCGTCGTGCGCGCCGTGTGGCAGGGGCTACCATTCGGGCGCGCCCGGGCACATCGCTGAGCACCGTGACGGCGGCGCTGAAGACGCACGGCATCACCATCCTCGAGGATCGCATGTACGACCACCCGGAGGACCGGACGTTCGAGCTCAAGCTCTCCGGACCGTCACGACAGTTCGAGGTCGCCTCCGAGGCATTGTCGGCTCGCGACGACATTCTGAGCGTGAATGTCGACTGAGGCCCGCCATCTCGTCCTCGATCTCACCGCAAAGTCCCGCAACTGGGCGCTCACGCCGGAGGCGGAACAGCGTGTGCGCGCCGAGGCGCCTCCGGGGTGGGTGGTGGACGTCGTGCGGTCGCCGACGAGCTCCGATGGCGACGGCCCTCAGCGTGCCAGCGAGGAGGCCGTGCGTCTCATGCCCGAGGCCGAGATCTACTTCGGATTCGGCATCACGCGCGATCTGCTCGCCGCGGGGCGGCGCCTCCGATGGGTGCACTCGGCGGCGGCCGGTGTCGGCAGCGTGCTTCAGACCGGCATTGCGGATACCGACATCCTGCTCACGAACTCCGCGGGCGTCCACGGTCCACCGATCGGCGAGTTCGTCCTGGCGGGCGTGCTCCACTTCATGCGGGGATTTGACGCGGCAGTAGACCAGCAGCACCGTGCGGAATGGAGCAAGGCATTCTTCGTCGCGGAGGAGTCGCCGTTGCGGGAGATCAGCGGCGCGCGAGTGTTGATCGTGGGCACCGGCGGGCTCGGCCGTGAGGCGGCCTGGCGGTTTGCGGCGCTGGGTGCGACGTGCGTGGGCATCCGGCGCCGGCCCGAGTTGGGCGCGCCGGAAGGGTTTGCGTCGGTGGTGGGCATGGATGCGCTCGACGGAGAGCTGGCGAAGGCCGACGTGCTCGTTCTCGCGGCGCCGCTCACTGGAGCGACGGCCGCGTTGATGTCGCGCGACCGGCTGGCTCTGCTTCCGCGCCGTGCCATCGTCGTCAACGTGGCGAGGGGGGCGATGCTCGATGAAGACGCGCTGGCCGAGATGGTCGAATCGGGCCGGTTGCGCGGCGCAGTTCTCGACGTCTTTCGCGAGGAGCCACTGGCATCCACGAGTCGCCTTTGGCAGCTTCGAGCAGTGCTCGTGGCGCCCCATGTCTCGCCCGTGTCTCCCGGGCGATTCTGGCCTCGGGCACTCGACCTTTTCTTCGACAATTGGCGACGTTACGTGGCGGGCACACCGCTGCGGAACCTCGTTGACAAGACGGCAGGGTATTGAATCATGGAACGCATCATCAAGGCGGCGGTGGATCGCGGCGCGTCGGACCTGCACATCAAGGCGGGCGACGTCTTCCGCGCGCGCATCCACGGCAAGCTCGTGCCGCTCACGAAACAGGCGCTGACGCCGGAGCAGACGCGCACGATCGCGCTACACCTGATGTCCAACGAAGACGACAAGGCGCGCATCGACAAGATCATGGACTACGACTGCTCGTGGTCCTCGGTCGGCATCGGACGCTTCCGCGTGAACATCATGAAGCAGCGGTCGAGCTTCATGGTCGTAATGCGTGTCATTCCATTCGAGGTGCCGACGTTCGAGAAGCTGCGGCTGCCGCCATCTCTCGAGCGCGTGGCGCAGGCGGAGCGGGGCATGGTGCTCGTCACCGGCGTCACGGGCTCGGGCAAGTCGAGCACCATGGCGGCGATGGTGAACTACATCAACCAGCACGAGAACCGGCACATTCTCACGCTCGAGAACCCGATCGAGTTTCTCCATACCGACATTCAGAGCGCCATCACGCAGCGCGAGATCGGGTCGGACACCATGGACTTCAAGAATGGGCTCCGCGCCGCGCTGCGTCAGGACCCCGACGTCGTCATGATCGGTGAGATGCGCGACGCGGAGACGATCGACACGGCGATGAAGGCCGCGGAGACGGGCCACCTGCTGATCTCCACGCTGCACACGCCGGACGCGCAGAGCACGATTCTCCGCATCATGGCCATGTTCCCGCCCGAGGAGCAGGACGTCGTGCGCATCCGGTTGAGCGAGACGCTGAACTCCGTCGTGTCACAACGCCTGCTGCCGCGCGCCGACGGCCACGGCCGCGCGGTGGCCGCCGAGATTCTCATCGTGACGCCCGCGGTGCGCGACATGATCGCGGACGGCAAGCGCATCGGTGAAATCCGCGACTACATCGCTGACGGTCGCGACCAGTACGGCATGCAGACGTTCGACCAACACCTGGCCGACCTCGTTCAGTCGGGCGAGGTGACGTTCGACACCGCGATGTCGGCGGCCACCAATCCGTCGGACTTCGAGCTGAAGATGCGCATGTTCAGCCGTGTCACCTCGTCGGTCAGCGCGTCGGCGGTCGCTGCGGCGGAGGCGGCCGCGTCGGCGGAATCCGCGCCAGCCGCCGCGGGGATGGACGGCATGACGCAGGGCGGCGGCGGGTTCGATTTCCTCGGCCAGTGACGCCGATGCCGGCGGCGTCCGGCATCTCCGCGCAATCGCGCAGCAGCCTCGAATGGCCGGCTCGGCCGAGGAAGCGGTGGCGCGCGCTTACGCCACGGCAGTACTCGAGAAGTGCGGGTTCGCGGTAAGCGAAGAGCCGTTCGACTTTTCCCGGTTCCCGTCGAGGTTTGCGTCGCCGCTCGGCGCCCTACTCATTTCGGCGACCGTTGTCGGGGCGGCACGCTTCGGATCGAGCGGAAGCGATCCGCGCCTTGCGGCGGCGACGCTGCTTGCGGGACTCCTGCTCACGGTGATCTTCGCGGGTGCCATGCTCGGCGACGCCGTGCTGTGGCTCCCCTTCCTGCGCGGCACCTCGCGAAATCTCGTCGCGACGCGCGGCAATGGTCCGCCGCGCGTGTGGCTCGTGGCGCACACGGATACCAAGTCGCAACCCGTGCCGTCGGCCACCCGCGTTGCGGGAATCGTCGTGCTCGGACTCGGCCTCGGCGTGTCATTTCTTTCGGTGATGCTGACACTCGGCGGCGTACCGGCCCGTACGATGTGGGTGACCGCGACGGTAATCACGGTTGCCGGCGCACTGCCCCTGGCGCTGAGTGTTCCCGGCAACCGATCGGCTGGCGCGCTGGACAATGCGTCCGGTGTGTCCGCCGTGCTCGTCGCCGCGGAGCTGCTGTCACCGAAACTTGCGATCGGGATATTGCTGCCGAGCGCCGAAGAGTTGGGGTTGGCAGGTGTGCGGGCGTGGATGCGCGGGAAAGCGCCATCCATCGCACTCAACTGTGACGGAGTGGACGACGATGGGTCGATCGTGATCATGTATTCGCGACGTCTGCCGCAGGACATCGCTCGCGCGGTGTCGAGCGCGACATCACGCGAGGTCCGCGTGCGGCGAATGCCACCCGGCCTGTTGACCGATTCAACGGCGCTCGTTCAGGCCGGCTGGCAGGCCGTTACGGTGAGTCATGGCTCTGTAAGCTCGTTGCGCCGCGTGCATCTGCGCGCGGACTCGTTGGACGCAATGCGCGGCACTCGCATCGACGAAGTGGGCGCCATCCTTGCGCACGCGGCGGAGGCATTGGCTCCATGAATCAACTGCTGCTTGCCCTGGTGCTGCTGCTCGGCCTCGTGATGGTGCCATTCGGCTTGCCCGGGACGTGGATCATCGCGGGGGCAGCGCTGGGCTACTCGCTGCTCGTGCCCAACAGCGTGGGCATCGTTACGGTCGTCGGCGTCACGGTGCTTGCCGTGGTCGGCGAGGTCATCGAGTGGACGCTGACGGCGAAGTACACGCGGAAGTACGGCGGCTCGCGGCGAGCCAGTTGGGGTGCGGTCATCGGGGCGATGGTCGGCGCGTTCATGGGCGTTCCCCTGCCGATTGTCGGATCGGTGATCGGCGCGTTCGTCGGAGCATTTGTCGGCGCGTTCGTGTTGGAGATCTCCGGAGGCAGCGGCGGCGCGAATGCGACGCGGGTGGCGACAGGGGCGTTGATCGGGCGTGCGTTGTCGGCCGCAGCAAAGGTGGGCATCGGCGTGGGGATGGCGGCGTGGGTCATGGTCGCGGCACTCCCCTGAATGGGGACGCAGACCCAGTAGTGAAGACCAGTACCCGGTATCCGGTACTCGGTAAAACGTCGTATCCGGTAGGACTACGGACGCGGCTTAGCGCGGGAATACCATACCGAGCGACGGCCGACAAAGACCGCCCTGCTGCATACGCGTTTGTACAGGATGCCGGATACCGGGTACTGGAGTTCCCTCCTGATACTGCTGTTGCGTTTGTTGACTTCGTCCACCCATCCGGTAGATTCAGCCAACGCCCACGCGAACCCGCGGGGCGTTTTTTGTTGCCCACGGTAGACTGCTCGGAGCCTCATGTTCGGTCCGGAATCGCGCGTGGTGGTCGTCGTCGGTGCGCAGTGGGGCGACGAGGGAAAGGGGAAGCTCGTGGACGTCCTGGCGGAGCGCGCCGATTGGGTGGTGCGCTACCAGGGCGGCGCCAACGCCGGACATACCGTGGACCTCGGCGACCGCTCGTTCGTGCTCCACCAGATTCCGAGTGGCATTCTGCATCCGGGAGTCCGGTGTGCCATCGGCAACGGCGTCGTCCTCGATCCTGACACGTTGTTCGATGAGGTCGACGGCCTCGTGCAGGCCGGCGTGGACGTCGAGGGGCGACTCTATGTGAGTGGCCGCGCGCATCTCGTACTGCCCTATCACAAGCTCGTGGACGCGGAGAGTGCGTCGAGCCGGGCCATCGGCACGACCGGCCGGGGCATTGGCCCTGCGTACGAGGACAAGGTGGCGCGGCGCGGTGTCCGCGTGCTCGACCTGCGCTACCCGGATCGTCTTCGCGAGCTGGTCTCAAAGGGCGCCGAGCATGCACAGTGGCGCCTCAAGCGTTATGGGTCCGATACGACGATCGACGTGGACGCCATCGTGACGAAGCTCGAGCAGCTCGCCAAACGCCTGGTGCCGCTCACGGACGACATCAGCCTCACCATCTATCGTGCGGTGAAGTCGCACGCATCGGTGCTCCTGGAGGGCGCACAGGGCTCGCTGCTGGACATCGATCATGGCACGTATCCGTACGTGACGTCGAGCAGCACGACGGCCGGCGGTGCGGCCATCGGCGTCGGCATTGGTCCCAACCTCGTGGACCGGGTACTTGGCGTGGTGAAAGCGTACACGACACGCGTCGGCAATGGGCCGCTGCCAACGGAACTCGGCGAGCCGCTCCAGACTGAAGTCCGCGGCCTCGGCAACGAGTTCGGCGCGACCACGGGCCGCCCGCGCCGCTGCGGCTGGTTCGACGCCGTCGTCGTGCGATACGCCACGCGAGTCAACGGCCTCACCGATCTCGCGGTGACAAAGCTCGACGTACTCGACACGCTGGACTCGCTTCAGCTCTGCGTCGGGTATGAGATCGATGGCGAGTTGCACCAAGAGTTCCCGAGCGATCTCATGGCACTCGAGCGCGCGGTTCCGCGCTACGAGCGGTTCGAGGGCTGGAAATGCTCGACCGCGGCCGCCCGGACGCTCACGGACCTGCCCGGCGCCGCGCGTCGGTATCTCGATCGCATCGAATCGCTCGTCGAGGCGCCGATCACCTATGTGAGCGTCGGCACCAGGCGGGACCAGATCATTGGACTCTGACGCGCCAGTCATCGACCTGTTGGTTGTCGGTGCCGGACCCTGTGGGCTAGCCGCGGCCATCGCGGCGCAGCGCGCCGGGCTGAGGGCGCGCGTGCTCGATGCCGGGTGTGTCGTCAGCACCATCACGGAGTATCCTTACTACGTCAGCTTCTTTTCCACGGCGGAGAAACTGTCGCTCGGCGGCGTTCCATTCGTGGTGGCGACGGAGAAGCCCACGCGCCGCGACGCCTTGGCGTACTATCGCGCCATCGTGCGGCATTTCACTCTCGACGTGCGACAGTACGAGCGGGTCAGCCGCCTCGAGCGTGTGGGCGATGCGTGGAGGGTTTACTCGGTGACCACGGAGGGCGCGCAGTACGAGACGCAAGCGCGCTCCGTCGTGGTTGCCACCGGATACTTCGGGTCGCCAAATCGGCTGGGTGTGGCTGGTGAAGAGTTATCGCACGTCCGGCACACATACCGCGAAGGGCACGGTGCGTTCGATCAGGACGTCGTCGTCGTGGGGGGCGGCAATTCCGCTGCCGAGGCGGCGCTCGACCTCTGGCGCGCCGGCGCTCGTGTCACACTGGTGCATTTCGGTCCCACGTTCGACAAGCGCATCAAGCCGTGGGTGCTTCCGGACTTCGAGAATCGCGCCAAGGAAGGCGCGATCGCGACGCGTTGGAATTCTCGCGTCGCGCGCATCGAACCCGGCGTCGTGGTGGTGCGATCGCCGCGCGGCGAGGACGATCTGGCCGCGCGATTCGTCTACCTCATGACCGGATTTGCTCCGAACACGGACCTGCTGCGCGATGCCGGCGTACCCATCGACGGAGTGACAGGAATTCCGACACATGATTCCGAGACCCTCGAGACCTCCATGGCAGGCCTGTACATCGCCGGTGTGGTCGTGGCCGGTTACGACGCCAACAAGGTCTTCATCGAGAACGGGCGTTATCACGGCGACAGGATCGTGGCGCACCTGCTGGGACGTCCCACGCCCGAGGCGCCCACACTCAGCGCAGAGCTGGATACCTGAGTACTTTTCGCGGACCCATGCCGGCAAGCACACAACCCGACGTAATGGACAAGCTCGTGTCGCTCGCAAAGCGACGCGGCTTCATCTTTCAAAGCTCCGAAATCTACGGCGGAGCGGGCTCGGTGTGGGATTACGGGCCACTCGGCGTCGAGCTCAAGAAGAACCTCAAGGACGCATGGTGGCACGCGATGGTGCGCCTGCGCGACGACATCGAGGGGCTGGACGCCGCGATTCTCATGCATCCGCGCGTCTGGGAGGCCAGTGGGCACGTCGCTGGATTCACGGATCCGCTCGTGGACTGCCGCACGTGCAAGGGTCGCTTTCGCGCCGACAAGCTGCAGGATGCGCGTTGTCCCCAGAAACCGAGCAAGCGTCCGGGCGAGGCGGAGCAGTGCCAGCTCACCGAGCCGCGGCTGTTCAATCTGATGTTCAAGACCTTCATGGGTCCCGTGGAGGAGAGCGCGGCCACGGTGTACCTCCGTCCGGAGACGGCGCAGGGCATCTTCGTCAACTTCCTGAACGTGCAGCAGAGCACCCGTCAGAAGGTGCCGTTCGGCATCGCACAGATCGGCAAAGCGTTCCGCAACGAGATCACGCCCGGAAACTTCATCTTCCGCACGCGCGAGTTCGAGCAGATGGAGATGCAATTCTTCGTCGAGCCTGGAACGGACATGGAGTGGTTCCAGTTCTGGAAGGAAGAAAGAATGCGGTGGCATCAGGGCCTCGGTCTGGCAGCCGCGCGACTGAATTACCACGAGCATCAGGGTTCGGAACTCGCGCACTACGCACGCGCGGCCTTCGACATCGAGTTCGACTTCGGCGGCACGCTCGGCTTCCAGGAAGTCGAGGGCATCCACAACCGCGGTGACTTCGATCTGTCGCGGCACCAGGAATATTCGGGCAAGAAGCTCGAGTACTTCGATCAGCCGAAGAACAAGCGCTATCTTCCCTACGTCATCGAGACATCGGTCGGCGCGGATCGGACGACGCTGGCGCTGCTCGTGAATGCCTATCGTGAGGAGACGGTGCAGGGGGAGGAGGAGGGGCGCACCGTGCTGCGATTGAGCCCGTCGCTCGCACCAATCAAGGCGGCTGTCTTCGCGCTGACGAAGAAGGACGGCATGCCGGAAATGGCGCATCGCATCGCGAGCTCGCTTCGGCAGCATTTCCCCACGGACTACGACGAGACCGGCAGCATCGGAAAGCGGTACCGCCGGCAGGACGAGGTAGGCACTCCCTTCTGCATCACGGTGGATGGCGAGTCCGTGAAGGACGGCACCGTGACCGTGCGCGACCGTGACACGCTCTCACAGGACCGCATCGCCGCCGACGCAGTCCGCGACTACGTGCGCGAGCGAATTGCCTGATGGCGGAGCCGCTGTCGCTCGATCGCCTTCGCCGCGAGGGCGAGGAGTTCATGATCGAGCTGTCTCGCGAATTCTACGAAGCGTACAGTGGGCTGAAGGGCGAAGCACAGATTCAGCCATTGTACGAGAAGCACCGCGCGATCTTCTCGCATGACTCGCTCGCTGTCGCGCGAGAGGCATTGCTCGCCAGCGAGGAGGGGAGCGAGGAACGACGCTCGGCAAGGCTGCTGCTCGACTGGCAGGTGGAGTCGCAAAGCAGCCGGGAGCTTGCGCCGCTCGACGAGCGCGACATCGCGTGGGAAGGCGCAGCGATCGTGCGGCTTCCGGATGGACGCGAGATTCCCCTGCAGCGCACGTCCATCGAGATCTCGAACAGCACGGACCGGAAGGAGCGCGCAATCATCGACGCTGCGCGCTCGGCACTCGTAGAGCGCGAGCTGGCACCGATCCGGCGAGAGCGCTTTCAGCGTGAGCGCGAGATCACCGAGTCCGTCGAGATCGCGAACGACTACAATGCCACCTGGGAGCTACTGAGCGGCATCTCGCTGGCCGGCCTCCGTGCGGAGTGTGAGGCTTTTCTTCGCGATACGCAGGCCATGTGGGACGACGTGGCCCGAGTTGAAGTGAAGCGCGTGCTCGGCATGGAGCTGCAGGAGGCGACGCGTGCGGATGCCCTCGCCCTGTTTCGTGCGCGCGAGTTCGATGAGTACTTCCCCGAAAGCGACATGGAGCTCGCGATCCGTCGCCAGGTGCACGAGATGGGAATCGATCCGGAAGCCAACGGGCGCATTCACTTCGATACGGGCGAACGGGAAGGAAAGCGGCCCCGCGCATTCTGCGCGCCGGTACGAGTGCCGGACGAGGTGTACCTGGTACTGCGCCCGCACGGCGGCCAGGTGGACTGGAATACGTTTCTCCACGAGCTCGGGCATGCGCTGCACTATGCGTACATGCGGCCCGATCATCCCATGGAGTTCCGCTTCATGGGCGACAACTCGGTGACGGAGAGCTACGCCATGCTCTTCGATCATCTGATGCAGGACGCTGGCTGGTTGCACCGCTACACGGGGCTCGACAAGCGGACGTCGCCAGCGTTCCTGCGGAGCGCCGGGTTCGAGGAGCTGCACTTTCTCCGCCGGTACAGCGCGAAGCTGATCTACGAGACGCAGCTTTATGGTGGCGGAGTGCCGTGGGACTCGCTGCCCGATCTCTACGTCGAGCTACTCACCGCCGCGACGGATTTCCGCTACGCGCGCTCGGATGCGTTCGTCGACGTGGATCCACGGTACTATTCGGCGCGCTATCTTCGCGCGTGGCAGCTACAGGCGCTGCTCAACGAGACTCTCGTCGAGCGAGATAACGAGGATTGGTGGCGCAATCCTCGCACGGGGCCGTGGATGACGAATGCGTTGTTCGGCGAGGCGCAACGGGAGCTGGCCCACGAGCTCGCAGAGCGCGTGACGGGCAAGGCGCTCGGCTTCGCGCCCCTCGTGAGAAAGATCGAGCAGCTCCTGCGCTGAGCGGCGCCGTCGCCTCGCAGCGGAAACGCGATAATTAGAATTTTCTAAGAGGCACTCCGCCACACTTGACCGCCGCCAGCATCGATAGAAGTATTGTTCGCCTCAGCCTTCCATTTGGGAGTTTCTATGGCGGACCATGTTTGGATGGACGTCCCGACCGGCGCACTGATGGAGCTTGCCACGTCCGGCACCGACGCGTACCTCGCGGATGCGCACGTGCACTTCGACATGAAAGCGGGCCCTCCACCTCGCGCAGACTACGCGATCCCAGAGGAGCAGTTGGACCCAGGTCCGTCGACCATCGACGTGCCGAACGCGGGGACGGTCGCGGTCACGGTGGGAATCATCTTCGTGAAGCCCAGTGCGACGACGGTCACGGTGACGGCCGTCATCAAGAAGGCCGACGGGACGAATTTCACTGAGCCATTCAGCAAGCCCTATCAGGGCATTGCCGGCGACGGCAAGCAAACGTGCGTGATCATGGCTCGGGGCGATGGCGTATGAGAACCACCGTTAGGACCCTCGCCAGAATGTGGGTCACAGGCATCGGCGCGCTCATCTCCGCCAGCTACTCTTTGTCGGCGCAGAACCCGTGCGATCCAGCAAGCACGTTCGGCGTTTGCGTTGCAAGCTACCAAACACGGCCGCCCGCACCCAACCAGGCGCGGGATGCGGAAAAGGCGAAGGCCAAGGCAACGGTCGAAAAGCGCTCCACCGGAGGCGATGGCCCCGGCGTGGGCGCCGGTACGACAATCGCGAACTATCTGCCTCGTCTCGCCGCGGCCGTCGCTGCTCCAGGCCTGTCGGGCGACACCGCGGCGCTCGGCCTCAGCCTCAACGTTCCTCTCAACGACGGCGTCCTGTTCAACACCGGCGTGCGACTGCAAATCGGCATGGTGGCGCACAAACCCGAGATCTTCTCGCAGTTGGCCGACAGCATTCCGGAGGCGAAGAGAGAGGCCATCGTGAAGAAGTTCCGCGGCGGCCTGAACGACCTGGACGACGCCGAGTTGACGGGCACTCTCTCGCTGGACAATGGCTACTTCGGCCGTTCGTTCGACGGGTACGACGCCATGCTCAATGCGTTCGCCAGCGACATCACGGGCACGCTCGACGCCGCCGTAGCAGCGGCAGTGAATGCCGAGACGAATGCACTCAACAATCTCGCTCGAGACCCTGCGCAGGCCGCGAACGCTGCGTGCCGCGTCCCATCGCTCGACGACCGACCCCTCTCCTGCTACACGGAAGCCACTCGCACGCCATACCTGCAAGCGGTGAAAGCTGCCTCCTCCGCGCGTCAGGCGTTGACCGATCAGTCGAAAGTGGCCTTTCACGCGACCGGCTTCGACAGAATCGCCGACCTCGTCGACAACCAACCGCAGCTTTCAATCGCCGTATTCACACGCAACCGGCGCGATCTCGTTGGGCCCAGCCAATTCGGGGGCCAATTGAAGCTCGAGTGGGGGTTCGCCAACCTCAACCGCCTCACGTCCTACTGTGGGGGCGTTGCGAGCGCCGGCTGTCTGTCGACGTTCATGAACAACTCTGCCGTCGCCGGCTCGTTAGAGCGGGGCGACCGTGTTTCGCTCTCCGTCGACTTCAAGTCGCAGCCAGCGTTCAGTGTCGTCAAGAAGGACACCGTGACCGTTTCGCTCACTCCGTCGTGGAGTCTCACGCCTTCGCTGGCGTACGGCTTCTATGTCGGCAAGAAGGCCGACGGCGCCGACAAAGGGAGATTCGACCTGCAGGTGCAACACGTCTGGCAGCTCAAGGAGTCGCAGCGAGCAGATCAAACGACAGCCAAGCTCACGCTGACCCAGCCGGTAAGCGACCAATCTTCGCTGCTCTTTGGGCTTTCATGGGCGAACAAGCCCGAATACCTCGGAGCGGCCGAGGTGAAGATCCGCGCGAACGTCGGACTGACCTACCACCTGACCACGGCCGCCGGCAAGTAAGACCAGCGTCAAAGCGGAAGCCGCGGCCACAGGCTGGAGACGACCCACACCTCGATGAGTCCGACGATCGACACGATGCTCACCGTGGGCGTCCAACTGCGCAACGTCTCCTCCTGCGTGAGTCCGCCCATGCGGCACACCACCCAGAACCCGGCATCGTTCATCCACGCGAGGAACTTTGCGCCGAAGCCGATGGCCAGGAAGATGTACAGCGGATGCACGCCGAAGCCGTCCGCTCCCGCAATGGACAGCATGATCCCGGACGCCGCAATCGTGGCCACCGTGGCGGAGCCCTGCGCGGCGCGGATGAGCGCCGCGAGAAGCCACGCGAGAACCACGTAGTTGATCGAGTGGCCGGTTGCGAGCGCCTTCACGGCGTCGCCGACGCCGGCGTTCTTGATCATCGCGCCGTACGCGCCGCCGGCGGACACGATGAGAATGATTACGCCGGCTGTCTCCAGCGGCCTGCCGAGAATCCGCGCCGCGTCGCGGCCGGTGACGTCCTTCTGGCGCGCATACATGATCACCGCGATGACGCCGCCGATGGCGAGGGCGACGTTCTTGTTGCCGAGTGTCTCCATGGCTGTCTCGATGACCGGCGACCAGGTCTTATGCGCCAGCGCCGCGAAGGACGCAATCGAGATGAGCAGCAACGGCACGAGCACGGGACACACCGAGAGCCAGAGCGGCGGCAGCTCCGACTCGGGCCGCGCGGCGATGAGCCGAAGAGAATCCAGCGTCGAGCCGGGAACGGGCCGGACAGGAACAGTGATGCGCCCGTCGAACCACCGTGCCGTGACGAGCGCCGCGGCGAGCGGAATGATACAGAACACGACACCGGCAATCATCGCGATGCCGAGCGGCAATCGGAGCGCCTCGGCCACGAAGAGCGGGCCCGGCGCCGGTGGGATCACGCCATTCGCGAGCGACGCTCCGGCGCACACGACGAGCACGTTCAACAGGTAGTGGCGGCCGGTGCGAAGGCTCAGCGCGCGCGCGAGCGGTAGCAGCAGCATCATGACCGTGTCGACGAAAACCGGTCCCGCGATCACGAAGGCGCCAAGCAAGAGAGCGACGCTGGCTCGCCGTTCGCCGAAAACGGCGATGAGACGACGGATGATTCGGTCCGCGGCGCCGCTCTCGAGCAGACACATGCCGATGACCGCGGCCATCGCGATCGTGAAGCCAAGCCTCCCCATCACGACACCTGCCTCGGCCATCACGCCGTCGATTGCCTTGACGAAGCGAAGCGAATCGCTGCCCTTGGCTGAGAGCACGGCGACGACCGCTGCCGAGAGCAACAGCGAGAAGAATGGATGCAGCCGCAGCACGCCGACGGCGAGAACGACCACGCCGACGCTGAGCGCGAGAATCAGGAGCGGATTCACCAGCGCGTCGGACTGAACGTCCAATCAGGAACCTTCTTTCGCATCTCCGGTGCGTCATCGCGCTCGGCGTAACCGCAGCGCTTGTATGTGTCGTGCGCGCGTGCGAGCGCTGCGCGATCCAGCTCGACGCCGAGGCCGGAGCCGGTTGGCAGCACGATACTGCCCTCGTCGAAGACGAAGCGGCCGCCGACGATGATCTCCTCGCACTGCCACGGATAGTGCGTGTCGAGCGCATGGGAGAGATTCGGCATCGCCGCGCCCAGGTGCGTCATCGCCGCGAGTGAGATTCCCGCGTGATTGTTGGAGTGCATCGACACGCCGCGGCCGAAGGTCCGGCAATGTGCAGCCAGCTCCATCGAAGCGCGCAGTCCGCCCCAGAAGTGGTGATCGGTGAGAATGATGTCCTCCGATCCCAGCGCGACGCTCCCGGGCAGATCGTCGAACGACGTGGTGCACATGTTCGTCGCGAGCGGAAGGGTCAGCGCGCGGCGCACCGTCGCCATTCCGTCCTGCCCACGCACGGGATCCTCGAGATACTCCAGCACGCCCTCGAGCTCGCGCCCCCATCGGACGGCCGTCTCGACCTTCCAGAGTGCATTCGGGTCGAATCGGAGGGGCACGGATGGCCCGAACGCCTTGCGGAGTGCATGTATGGCGGCGACTTCACGCTCGGGCTCGAACACGCCGCCCTTGAGCTTGATCGACTTGAAGCCGAACTCGTTCACCATTGCCGTTGCCTGCGCGACGATGGCATCCGGGTCGAGCGCCTCAGCCTGTCGCGCAGCAGCCCATCCCGTTGCGCGCGGATCGATGTCCCACCCCAGCGCGCCGCCGGCACCCTCATACTTGTAGAACAGATAAGCGGAGTACGGCACTCGCTCGCGCACGATGCCGCCGAGCAGCGTCGCAACGGGAACGTCGAACGCCTTTCCGGCGATGTCGAGACAGGCGACGTCCAGCGCGCTGAACACCTGCACGCGTGTGCGGCCGTCCCACGGCTTGTCGCCCCTCGTCGCAGACGGCTCGGGCGACGCGCGCTCCGCGATGCGTGCACGTAGCGCATGCCAATTGAGTGGATCGGCGCCGAGCACTGCGTCGCGCGCGTCCTGGAGTGCGTCTGTCACCGCAACGCCGCCGGGAACTTCCGCCACTCCCGTTACTCCATCGTCGGTCCGCAGCTCGACGATTGTGCGCAAGCAATACGGTGCATGGAGGCCCGCCGCGTTGAGCAGCGGCGGATCGCCGAGCGCGATGGGCGTGACCTGCATGTCGGCGATCCTCATGCGGTCACGAACCGGTCAGGGCGACGCCCGCAACACGCCGATGTTCTTCTGTATTCCTGCGAGCACGGCGCTGCCGTCGGAGCCGAGCGCGATGAACGTGAAGCCCAGCCGCCGGCAGATGGCCACGTGCGCCGGATCGGCGAGCAGAATGCCCGCGGCCTTTCCCGCGGCTCGTGCGACGGACGCTACGTGCGTCCACGCTTCCTGGCAGCGCGGATGCAGGTAGTCTCCCGGCACGCCAAGGCTCACGGAGAGATCCATCGGGCCAATGAAGAGGACATCCACGCCGTCGATGGCCGCGATGGCGGCCGCGTTCTGCACGGCCTCGGCCGTCTCGACCTGCGGGATGGTGACGAGCCACTCGTGCGCGTGCGTGTAGTACTCGTCGAAGCGGGCGCCGAAGCCGCTGGCGCGCGTGAGCTTCGCGACGCCCCGTATGCCGCGGGGCTGATAGCGCATTGCATTGACCACGGCCTGGGCCTCGGCCGGCGTGCTGATGTACGGCACCATTACGCCGTGTGCCCCCGCGTCGAGCACGCGTTTGAACCGCGCGGGATCGTTGGTCGCAATGCGGACCAGCGGCACCGCCGGCGTCGCCGATGCCGCCTGAAGCTGATGGAGAATGGTTTCTTCGCTGCCGGGTCCGTGCTCGTGATCCAGCAGCACCCAGTCGAAGCCGGCAAGGCCGGCCATCTCCGCCGTCACCGGCGAGCCGAGATTGAGCCAGCATCCGGCGACGAAGTCGCCGGCAAGTAGACGGGCGCGGAAATCGCCGCTGATGGTCATTGAGATGTGTAGAGTTGGTAAAGCACCTGCGTTCCCTTGTCTGCCCATCCGAGCGCAGCGACGCGCTCGTACAGCTCCCGCGCGCACTGCAACCCGGGCACGGCCAGGCCCATCTCCTCCGCGCTGTCGCACGCGATCTTGATGTCCTTGAGAATGTGCTTCACGAAGAAGCCCGGCTCGAAATTGCCGCTCAGGGCCCGTGGTGCGAGGTTCGTGAGCGCCCAGCTTCCCGCGGCGCCACCGCTGATGCTGGCGTGCACCGCGTTGGGGTCGAGCCCCGCTTTTCTTGCGTAAGCGAGTGCTTCGCACCACGCCACCATCCCAACGGCGACGGCAATCTGATTCGCCATCTTGCAATGCTGACCCGAGCCGGCGGGTCCCAGGAGCGCGACATTCTTGCCCATGCGCTCGAGGATGGGCTTCGCGCCCTCGAAGGCGTTCGTCTCGCCGCCGACCATGATGACGAGGCGCGCCTCGCGAGCGCCGATGTCGCCACCCGAGACCGGCGCGTCGAGTGACTCGAGGCCGCGGGCAGCCGCCTCGGATGCGATGCGACGCGCGAGCACCGGGCTCGACGTCGTCATGTCGATGAGCAACGCGCCGGGCCGCGCACTGGCGACGACCTTGCCATGCCCCAGATATATGTCTTCGACGTCGCTTGGAAAGCCGAGCATGGTGATGACGACATCCGCGGCGCGTGCGACATCGGCGGGCGAATCGTGCCACTGCGCACCGCTGTCGACGAGCGATTGTGCCTTCTCTCGGGTGCGATTGTGGACGTGCAGCTCGTGGCCGGCGGCCTTGAGATGCTGGGCCATGCTGCGGCCCATGACGCCGGTTCCGATGAAGCCGATGACGGGAAGGGTGCTCATGCGGGAAAAGTCCATCGCCGCGCGCATGAGGACAAGTGCGATAGTTTTACTGTCATGAACACGCGTCGGCGGCAATCGGCATGAGTGCGGGCGAGGGATCGGCGCTCGTCACGGGCGCGTCGCGCGGCATCGGCCGTGCGATCGCGCTTCGCCTTGCTCGCGATGGCTACGAGGTGATCGGCGTGGCGCGAGGTCGGGGTGCGCTCGACGCGCTGCGTGACGAGATCGTCGCGGCGGGTGGGCGTTGTCGTCCCATCGCTGTTGATCTCTCTAATGCCCAGGACACGGCGCAGGCGCTCTCGGGACTCGACGTCGACGTGCTCGTAAACAATGCCGGCACCGGGATCATCAAGCCCTTCGTGGATCTCTCGCTCGACGAGTGGCGCGCGATGGTCGACCTGAACGTCAACGCGCTCTTTCACGTGACGCGTGCCGTGCTGCCGGGCATGCTGCAGCGCGGCCGCGGGCAGGTCTGCACCATCGGCTCCATCGGCGGACGTAGCGCGTGGGTGGGCGGCTCGTGCTACGGGGCGACCAAGGCCTTCGTGACCTCCTGGTCGGAATCCCTGATGCTCGAGGTGCGGGAGCGCGGCGTGAAGGTGTCGGTGGTGATGCCAGGTGGAGTGGCGACGGAATTCGGCGGCAAGGTGCCGAACGAGGCGGATCGCTGGAAGCTGACGCCGGAGGACGTGGCGGATGCCGTGGCTCACGTCCTGGCCGCGCCCGGTTCGGTGCTGGTGCACCGGCTGGAGATACGATCCAGTGCGGCCCCGCCCAAGCGCCCCCCACCCTAAACATCTGGCCCCACAAACGTTTCCCCTACATATTGAGGCTCGTGACGAAGATCACTCCGCTCACGAGGGATCGCTTTCGCACGCCCGCCGAGCCCACGGACTCGGGCCTGCGCGAGCTGATCGCCGTCCGCGAGATCGTTCACGCGTTCCTCACGGCCGACCGGCCGGAGGAAGTCTTTCAGTTCGCGCTCGATCGGGTCAGCCCACTGGTCGGCGCGTCCTTCGCGTGCGTGTATCTCATCGACGGCGCATCGGAGCTGATGCGGCTGGCGGCCGTTCACAATTGGCCGGAACGCTACGCACCATTCCTGGGCGAGATGCGAGTACGCCTCGGCTTCGGGCCAAGTGGCGAGGCGGCCGCTGAACGACGAGTGATCGAGGTGCCGGACGTCATGTCCGATCCCTCACTCGAAGACTGGGCGGAGGTCGCGAACGAGCTGGGTTTCCGGGCCATCGTCGCGCTCCCACTCCAAACCGGCGACGGCGTCCTTGGCGCCGTCGCGTTTTACTTCGAGCAGGCCGGCGCCATCAGCGCCGAGACGCGTTCGCTGCTGCGCATGGTGGCGGATCAGATGGCCGCCACGGCGCAAAAGGCGCGGCTCATCGAGGATCTCCGCCGCGCCAATGGCGCCCTGCTCGAGACCAACGCGGAGCTGGAACAGCAGTATGTCGCGCTCCTCGAGGCCCGCCGTGTGAAGGACGAATTTCTCGCCAACATCTCGCACGAGCTCCGCACGCCGCTCACCGCGGTGATGGGATACCTTTCCCTGATGGAGGAGGGGCTCGCCGGACCGGTGACGCAGGAGCAGCTCCGTACGCTCGCGCAGGTCAAGACGTCGAGCCACCACCTGCTCGATCTCATCGGCGACCTGCTGGAGCTCACGACGCTCAAGCGCGGCGGCATCGAGGCGATCACGTCGATCTTCGACATCCGGGATCCGTTGCACGACGCAATCACTGCCACGCGTGGCCGAGCGGATGGCGTGGCGCTCCGCGTCACCGAGCCGGATGCCGCGGTGATGATGATCAGCGACCGCCGCAAGATCGCGAAGCTGCTCATCGCGCTGCTAAGTAACGCGTACAAGTTCACCACGGCGGGCGAGGTTCGCGTGGCCGTCTCGACGCGCAACGACCGCGTCATCTACACGGTGACCGACACCGGCATCGGCATCGCGCGCGACCTGCAGCAAGTGGTGTTCGAGGAGTTCCGTCAGGTGGACGGCTCGAGCACGCGCAAGTACGGTGGATCCGGCCTCGGCCTGTCGCTCGCGCAGCGCCTCGCGGGCCTCCTCGGCGGGGAGATCCACGTCGAGTCGTCGCTGGGAGAGGGCTCGACGTTCAGGGTCGAGCTCCCCATCGAATACCAGCGGGCGGACCGGACCTGACGTCTCCTGCGGACGGACGGCACTCCCGGCTTCGCTCGGCTCGTGATTACTCTTCAACAACCCATTACCGCGGCCCGTTGTCCAACGGGCTCAGCGCCTACGCGTCCTCGCCGACATGAACCAGTCCCAGCGCACGCTCCAGGAATTCAAGACCACGCTTCCGCCCGCCGACGTGTTGGCGCGCGCGAAGTCGTTCTTCACGCGCCGCAACAGCATCTACGCCACGTTCCTCGAGAAGGAGAGCGCGAATCACGCGACCTTCCGCGGCCAGGGGGGCGAAGAGCTCGTTATTGCGGCTCGCTCGGAGCACGGATTCACGCTCGTCACCGGCTCGACGTACATCTTCGACATGCAGGTGTCGCGCTTCTTCACGACGCTGCCCGCCGTCGAGGCCACGGAGCTGCTGCTTCCCGAGCGGAAATCGACCGACAAGGTCACGGCATGACACAGCCTTTCGTGACGCAGCTCAGGGCACGTCCCGATGCGATTCATCTCGCGCCTCCGGGAACGGCGGCCATCACCGTTCGTGTGGAGATGCCGGAGGTGTGGGATACCGTGAAGGTGGTGGTGTCACCGGACCAGCCGGTGTCCGTGCTGAAATCCGCGGCGCTCGGTGCGTTGTTCCCGGATAGTATTCCGGGTGATTTCCTGATGAAGCTGCGCGGCTTCGAGGTGCTCGACGAGCGGGCCTCGCTGCGCGACATCGGATGCGTGGACGGCTCGATCTTTCTGCTCACGCATCGCCGCCGGCGCGCCGTCCGCTGAGCTCCGCCGCGTCGCTTCACACCGCCCGGTCATCCGACCAGCCCGCGTTGCGCGATGCACTCCATCGACTGCGCGCCGAGGTCCAGCGCCGCATCGTAGGGCAGGGCGCGGCGCTCGACGAGATCCTCATGGCACTGGCGGCCGGCGGACACGCATTGCTCGTTGGCGTGCCCGGCCTGGCGAAGACGTTGATGATCCGCTCCATCGCCGAAGCGCTCGCACTCGAGTTCCGGCGCATCCAGTTCACGCCCGATCTCGTGCCGAGCGACATCACGGGCAGCGAGATTCTCGAGGAGGATTCGGCGACGGGCGCGCGCGCATTCCGATTCGTGCGCGGTCCGATCTTCGCGAACATCGTGCTGGCCGACGAGATCAATCGCGCTCCGCCGCGCACGCAGGCGGCGTTGCTCGAGGCCATGCAGGAGCATCGCGTGACCGCGGGCGGCGAATCCCTTCGCCTGCCCGAGCCGTTCTTCGTGCTCGCGACGCAGAATCCAATCGAGCAGGAGGGAACGTATCCGCTGCCCGAGGCACAGCTCGATCGGTTCCTGTTCGACGTGCGCCTCGGATATCCCGACGTCGACGACGAGGTCTCGATTCTCCGCTCCACCACAGGAGCTGCGCAGGAGCCGCTGCGACCGATACTCGGCGCCGATGAAACGGTCGCGCTGCAGCGCGCCGTTCGCGATGTCTCGGCTTCGGAGCCCGCGTTGCAGTACGCCGCATCGCTTGCGCGCTCGACTCGGCCGGATGATCCTACGGCGACAGCGCTGGTGAAGCGCGCCGTCCGTTGGGGCGCCGGTCCACGCGCAGGCCAGGCCCTCATTCTCGGAGCCAAGGCGCATGCATTTCTCGGCGACCGCGCCGCGGTTGCGCCGGAAGACATCGTTCGCGTCGCGCTGCCCGTGCTGCGGCATCGCGTGCTCACGAGCTTCGCCGCAGAGGCGGAAGGCATCACGCCGGAGCAGATCGTAGCCGACGTGCTTGCGCGCATCACCCCGCCGCGGAGCGGGCTGGTGATCTAGCATGCCGGCGGGCCCGTACGGCGCGCTGCTCGACGCCGTCCGCGGAGTCCGCTGGCCGGCGGCCCGCCGCGTGGCTGGTGCTACACTGGGCGCGCATCCGTCGCATCTCCGCGGCAACTCATCGGAGTTCAGCGAGTTTCGTCCCTATCGACAGGGTGACGACCCACGTCGTGTCGACTGGCGGCTGCTGGCTCGGAGCGACCGGGCGTTCGTAAGACTGACGTCCGATCGCGCCACGTTGCCGACGACCGTGATCGTGGATGCGTCGGCCTCGATGGCGTTTCCCCAGCCGGGCCGCGACAAGTGGCGCCTGACGCGCGAGATCGCAGTGGGGCTCGCATCCGTCGCTCACGGGGAGGGCGATCCCGTTGGCCTCGCCGTGGCAGGACCGTCGTCGACGGTGCTGGCTCCTCGTGCACGCCGCAGCGTCCTGCACGAGATGATGCGCGCACTCGACGAGACGTCGCCTGCCGGAGCCGCTCCGATTGCTCCCCTCGTGTCGGCGGCACGTGCTGGACGGCTCGTCGTGATCACCGACCTGCTCGGCGACTTCGATGATGTGCTGCGTGCGGCCCGACTGCGCGTGGCGCGCAGCGACGAAGTCATCATCGTGCACGTCATGGCGACGGAAGAGTTGGATCCCCCCGGCGGAGCGGTGCTGGCCGTCGATCCGGAGAACCCGTCGCTCCGACGCATGCTCGACGAGCCGGCACGCGCGGCATATCAGGCGAACATCTCGCGATGGTTGCACGATGCGTCCAGTACGCTGCGTGCGGCGGGTGTTCGCTACGTTCGCGCGGAGACCGACACGCCCGCGGCAGGCCTGGTGCGCCGCATCGCGGGCGCCGCACGCCGCGGACAATGACGTTCCTCGCTCCGTGGGCGCTGCTGGTCGGCGTGGCCGGCGCGGTTGGCATGGTGCTGCTGCATCTCGTCTCGCGGCAGCAGCCGGCTGAATATGCGTTGCCGACGGCGCGCTTCATTCCCGATCAGCGGTCGCTCGTGAGCCGCGCCGCGTTCAGACCACGCGACCTTCTGCTTCTCGCCCTTCGCGTGTCGATGCTGCTCGCCGCGGGTGCCGCATTTGCGCGCCCTGTCCTTGCTCCGATGCGCGGAAGCGTCGCCCACATCGTATTGCTCGACCGGTCTCGCGCGGCGGGTGACATGCGCGACGCTGTAAACCGGGCGAGAGCAGCGATCGGCAATGACGCCAACGCGACGACGATCGCGTTTGACACCACGCTCATGGTTGTTCGCGGGTCAGCGCTCGATTCACTCGGCGACGCCCCCACGTCGCGGGCACCAGGATCCCTAAGCAACGCACTCGTCGCCGCGCGCCGAATCGGAGCGTCGCTTGCCGAGCAGGCGGACTCGGTGCGTCTCACACTCGTGTCGCCGATTGCGATGAGTGAGATCGATTCGGCCACGAAGACGCTTCGTGCTGAGTGGCCGGGCGGCGTGGAGATCGTGCGCACCGCGCTCGCGCAGGACACCGCGACGTCCTGGCGACTCTCGATGGCGTTGGCTCCGAGCGATCCCCTCGCGCCGGCCGTCGCTCTCATTCCGATTGGGTCCAGGGGTCGGGCAACGAGGCTCGTGCGGACGTCGCCGAGTGCGGACGACACCGCGTTCGTGCGCGGCGGTGGAACGGTCGTACGGTGGCGTGCGGCGCCGACGCCACGCCCGACGCCCCAAGGCCTCGCATTGGGAGACGAGGTCATCGTCGCGATGCTCGGCAGAGCGGCCATTCGCGATGAAGGAGCTGTCATTGCGCGTTGGGCCGATGGATCGGCCGCGGCACAAGAGACTCGTTTGGGTGCGGGATGCATGCGCGAAGTCGGCATCTTGCTGCCATTGCGTGGCGATCTTCCGCTGCACGCGCCGTTTCAGCGTATCGCGCGGCAACTGCTTGCACCGTGCGGCGTTCGTTCAGCCGAGATCGCGGCTGATTCCGCGAGCGTCAACAACGTGCTCGGTGGCTCGCGCGCCAGTGCTCCCAGCGCCGTCCTTCGTGGCGAGGGGGATCAGGCTTCGCCGATGGCGAAATGGCTGCTGCTCATCGCACTTGCGGCGGCCGTGCTCGAGCTCGTGGTTCGCGCGCGCGCGAGGCAAGAGATCGCATGAGCGCACGCGATCGTCTCATCGGGCTACAGCGTTCCATGCGTCTCGCCGTTGCGACGCGCGCGGCAACGATTGGCATCACTGTCTTTCTCGCGGCCCTGGTGCTGGTGCGCATGAGTGGTGCGCCCAGGTGGGCGATGGGTGTAGCTGCACTGGTTGCCGCAGTCGCTACAGCGTTGTTTCTGCTGCGCCTTCGCGGCATGGCATCGCTGCCGCGTGTCGCGCTGTGGGTGGAGGAGCGAACGCCGTCGCTGCGGTACGCGCTGGTGACCGTCGCCGAAGGTGTTAAAGATCCTCGCCTGGAGACACAAGCGCTCTCCGCGCCATGGTGGGCGGACGCTTCACGGACGCTTCTAAGGTCGCTCGTCGCGCCATTGCTTGCGCTGCTCGTGACCGGAGGCATCGCAGTATGGAGTCACAGTGCCTTTGCTCCAACGTTCTCGAACGAGCCGACCCTCGCTACCGCGGCCGCGTCGATGGACGTCCTTGCGACGGTTCACGTTGCGGTGACGCCGCCCGCCTATGCCGGCCGCGCGGCGATGTCCACCGATGATCCGACGAGTGTCGATGCACTGATCGGGAGCGTCATCACGGTCAGCGGCTCTGGCGACGCGAGGCTGCTCACTGCCGAGGCGGATTCGTCCCCACGCGCCGTGGCACAGCGGGGAGCTGGATGGAGCGTCTCATTGGCAATGCCGGCGCGGCCTGCCTTGCTGCACCTTCATTCCTCGGCGGGACGTGACCGGCTGATCGTGCTTGCACCCGCCATGGACGCCGTTCCTGTGGTGACACTGATCGCTCCATCTCGCGATACGATCGTGCGTCGTGCGTCAGGCGTGCTTGCGCTCAACGCCGAGGTGCGCGACGACATCGGGCTGCGTGATGCGTCGTTCGAGCTCGTGATCAGCTCGGGGGGCGGCGAGTCGTTCACGTTTCGGACCACCACGCTCGCGCGCACGGTGTTCGCCTCACGCACAGAGGCGACACTCGCTACGCGGCTCTCACTCGACTCACTCGCGCTGAAGCCCGGCGATCTGCTTCAGGTGCGCGCCGTAGCGCGTGACGGCAACACCGTCACCGGTCCGGGCGTCGGCGCTTCCGAAACACGTTCCATTCGCGTGGCACGCCCGGATGAGTATGACTCGCTGTCCGTCGAGGCGGCACCGCCGCCGGACGAGGACGCACAGGTGCTGAGTCAGCGCATGCTGATCAATCTCACGGAGGCGCTCGTGCGCCGGCAGCGGCAACTCGTGCGCCCCATGCTCGTGGCCGAGTCGCGCCGCATTGCGAGCGATCAGCAGCGGCTTCGCAAGCGGGTTGGCGACGTCATCTTCCAACGCATCGGCGCACAGCCGTTAGCGGAGGAAGGTTCCGAGGAAAGCCGGGGAGGAAAGCTGACGCCGGAAGAACTGCTGCGCCTTGCCGATTCCGTCACGGGCGGTGCTGGCGCCGTGATGGACGTCGAAGGAGACGAAACGCCTATTCTCGCGCTCAACAAGCCGTTGCTCGAGGCGTTCAACGCCATGTGGGACGCAGGGCGCGCACTCGAGATCGGCGAGCCGAGGAACGCGCTCCCTCCCATGCGCGTCGCGCTTGCCGCAATCGAACGGGCGCGGGTTGCCGAGCGGATATATCTCCGCGGGCGCACCAAGGGCGCGATCGTCGACGTGGCACGCGTGCGTCTCTCGGGGAAGGACAAGGGAACCCCTCCCCTTCGCGAGACTCGTCTCCCGCATGACCCAGTTTCGCGCCGCCGCGCCGAGGCATTTGAGCGTGTGACGCCGTTGATGGCCACGCACCCTGATGCCGCCGCGGACTCGCTGCTCCTCATGCGCGTCGACGCGCTCGGCGATGCGCCTGCGCTCGCGGCCGCGCTCGACGACGCGGCCAAGGCGCTCAGAAAGCACGACCAGCACGGAATCGCTCTCGCATGGACTCGCGTCCGGCGCGCACTCGGCGGCGCACCGCGCGTTCGCGCCGGCATCTCATCGTGGAGCGGTGCGCCGTGAGTGAGTTCGTCTTCGCCACTGCGCAATACGAGTCCGGCGATTGGGACAGCGCACCGCTGCTGCCCGCGAACGTCATCGACTCCATCGCGCGTTATACCAGCATCGAGGTGGCGCCCACGGGCGTCATCGTGCCGCTCTCGTCTCCCTCGCTGTTCAGATATCCTCTCGTCTATCTCACGGGCCACCTTCCGGTGCGATTCAGTGACGCCGAGCGGGCGAACCTCCGGCAGTTCGCCGCGCGAGGCGGGCTGTTGTTCGTGGACGATCACAACCACGACATCGACGGCACGTTTCACAAGACGGCTACCGAGGAGCTGACGCGTGTCTATGGCGGGTTGAAGCCGCTGCCGAAGACACATCCCCTCTATCAGGCGTTCTTCGTCTTCGAGGATGGCCCGCCGACCACGAGCCACGAACTGAACGGCTGGGGCGACAACCTCGTCCACAAGACGCTCTCGGGTGTGGAGCGCGAGGGGCGCCTCGTGCTGCTTTTCAGCAACAAGGATTACAGCTCGGAGTGGAACTACCACCCCGAGAACAAGCGCTTCCTCTCCGTGGACAACACCAGGTTCTCGGTCAACATCGTCGTGTATGCCCTCACGCGCTGACGTGCGGCATGCGGCCGAGATCGCGCTTCGTGCTGTGCTGCTCGCGACGCTCGTGCTGGCGCTCTGGCGCAGCCTGCGGCAATCGCCCTCGGCGTCCCGCGTCATCGCGGCAAGGACCGAGACGCTCGACCGGGACACGCGCCGCGCTCTTCACAGCAGCGAAGTGAGCGGCGTCGACGTCGAGCTCTCCGCTCCACCGACGGCTGCGCAGCGAGACGCGCTCGTGGCACTGCGGAGGAATAGTATTTCCATCCACTGGCGCGGAGAGGTGCCAGGCATTGCCCTCGAGGTCATTCGGCGACGCGAGCCCGCCGGCGGAGCCACGATTACCGTCATTGGCGCCGGCAGCGCTCCGCTGGTCCTTTCGGATTCCGCCGGCCTGATCGACACCGTGCGTGCCGGGGCGGTGTCGGTCGACGTCGGCACGCTCGTAGGCGCCGTGAGTGCAACTCGCCTCACCACTCTCGCAAGCGCGCGAACGCCGAAGACGACGCCACGACGGGCCGTCCTCGTACTCGGCCAGCCCGACTGGGAGGAGAAGTTCGTCCAGGCAGCGCTCGGCGAGGCAGGCTGGCAGGTGCGGGCGCGCGTGCCCGTGGCGCCGGGCGTCGTCGTGCGCGACGATGGACTTCTTCCCATCGATACCGCTCGGTACGACGCCGTCGTGGTGCTCGACAGCAGTGCGAGTGACCTGTCGCCGGCAATAACGCGATTCGTGCAACAGGGCGGCGGCCTCGTGGTCAGTGGCGGCGCTCTCGGCATTCCTGCGTTGCGCGCACTGACCCCGGCTGCGGCGGGTGATCGCCGACCAGGACGGATACTTCTCGCGTCGGACACCGTGTCGCCGAGCGATCTGCCGTTTCGCCCACTCCTCGTTCGTGAGGATGCCGCGACACTCGAGCGCCATGTCGCGGGCGTCGCCCTCGCCGTACGGCGCGTCGGACTTGGTCGCGCGCTCGCGGTGGGCTACGACGAGAGTTGGCGTTGGCGCATGCTGGGCGGTTTCTCCGGACTCGCGGAGCATCGCGACTGGTGGTCGCGTGTGATCGCCGCGGTGGCACCGGAGCGGGCGGATACGTCTGCCGCCGGCGCCGACGCCGCGCCGCGCGCGGCACTGATTGACGCACTCGGCCCTCCGTCGGGCGCGGCGAGCGAAACGCCTCGCGTGCCGGAAGACCGGCTACCCGCCATCCTCCTTGGAATTGTCATTCTGGCGGAACTGGCAGAAACGGCGTCACGTCGCTTCCGTGGAGTACGATGAGCACCGTCGCCTATATCTCGCACGCGGACTGCGGCACGCACGACACTGGCTGGGGACATCCCGACCACGTGGGAAGGTTGCGCGCGATCTCGCGCGCTTTTCGCGACGACATCGAGCTGTATCACGCGCTCGACCACCGCGAGGCGCGGCATGCGACGGCGGACGAGATTTCCCTCGCGCACGAGGCGTCGTACGTCGCGCAGGTCGAGTCCCTCGCGAACACCGGTGGCGGCCGGCTCGATGCGGACACCGTGGTCAGCGCCGGCTCGTGGCTGGCGGCAACGGCCGGAGTCGGAGCCGTGCTCGACGCCGTTGATGCAGCGTTCGGCGACGGCCCGCGCCGCAGCTTCTGCGCGGTGCGACCGCCCGGACATCATGCTCTGCGTGGACAGGCGATGGGGTTCTGTCTTTTCGGCAACGTCGCCATCGGCGCGCGGTATGTCCGCGCCAAGCACGGCGCCGAACGCGTTCTGATCGTCGATTGGGACGTGCATCACGGCAACGGGACGCAGGCGCTCGTCGAGGACATTGCCGACGTGCACTTCGTCTCCATGCATCAGTGGCCGTGGTATCCGGGCACGGGCGCCGCTTCGGATCGCGGACCGCACGACAACGTTTGGAATGTCCCGCTTCCCGGTGGTCTTCCCCGGCAGCGATACGTGGATGCGTTGGTTCGGGCCGTCGACGACGCCACGTCGGGCTTCACTCCCGACCTCGTCCTGATCTCGGCGGGCTTCGACTCCCTCGCCGGCGATCCTCTCGGGAACTTCACCCTCGAGCTCGATGACGTGGAGGAGCTGACGCGCGCTCTCGTGTCGCGCGCCGAACAGTGGTGTGGTGGCCGCGTGGTGAGTGTACTCGAGGGCGGGTATGTCCCGGATCGACTCGGCGCGGCAAGCGCCCGGCACCTGCGCGCGCTGCTCTGATCGCCTGTTCGCAGCGCGGCACCGGACATATCTTCACAGCTCGGCCCTGGCGTCGGGTGAAACGCAAAGGAGCGAGCGCGTGGCCCTGAATCTGTTCGGCGTAACCGTGTACGACGCACACGTGACGGACCTGCAGGTGCCCGACGCGATGCTCGTCACCGTGCGTGACATCGCCGCGATCTGCGGAGCCACTGAGTACCATCCCACCGAGCCTGATGATGCCACCGTGCAACACTTCGCGGACGTGGTCGCCGCCTACGGAGCGCGGGGACCGGTGCTGCCATCACCGGTGGGCGTCGTGTTTCGCTCCGAGGAGTCGGTGCAGCGGTGGCTCGAGCTCCATTACAGCACGTTGACAGACGCGTTGAGTTACGTTGAGAATCGCGTGGCGGCGCGCGTGCACGTCAGGCGCGCGCACCGCGGCGAGGCTCGCGACGCGAACATCGACCTCGCCACCATTGCCGGCGAGAGCCTGCGAGTGTTGCGGAGAGCGGCGGTAGCGTCGCTGCCACTGCGAATGGAGGGGCAGGCGGGCGTCGTCCTCAGCGCCGCGTTTCTCGTTGAAGACGAGCTCTGGAAGGATTTCGTGGCGGAAGTGGAAGCGCAGGGCAAGACGACGACGTCAGTCCGCTTCGAGATCACCGGGCCCTGGCCGCCCTACGACTTCGTTCAGATGCAGCTCGGAGCCTGATGTTCTGTCCTGAATGCGGCACGTGGAATCGCGCGCTCGCCGCGACGTGCAGCCGGTGCAGCGCCGCCCTCCCGGCGGTGGCCGGCGTCTCCACGGAAAAACCCGACGACGAGATCACCGCGATCCGCCGCGCCACCGGCAGCCGCTATCGCATCCTCGGCCGGCTCGGCGGCGGCGGCATGGCCACGGTGTATCGCGCCGAGCAGATGCCGCTTGGGCGGGACGTCGTCGTGAAAGTGTTGCATCCGCATCTCGCGCGGGATACCGAGATGGCGGAGCGCTTCCGGCGCGAAGCCGAGGCGGCCGCGCAGCTCGTGCATCCGTTCATCTGTCCGCTGCTGGATTTCGGCCGCTCGGGTGAGACGATCTACATCGTCATGCCTTTTCTGGCCGGTGGCTCGCTCGCCGACCGCGTGCACAAGGAGCATGCGCTCGCGCCCACATTCATCGCCGCGGCGGCGGCGCAAGTGGCCGTCGCGCTCGATCACGCGCATCGCCGCGGCGTCGTGCATCGCGACGTGAAGCCCGACAACATCCTCTTCGATGAGGACGGAAACGCCCTCATCACCGACTTCGGCATCGCGACCGCGCGATTCCACGCGCGTCTCACCGCCAGCGGACGCGCGATGGGAACCCCGCACTACATGAGCCCGGAGCAGGCCATGGGCAAGCTCGTGGACGGCCGCAGCGATCTCTATGCGCTCGGCATCGTCATGTACGAGGCGCTCGTAGGGTTTCCACCCTTCGACGGAGCGGATGCGTTTTCCGTCGGATACAAGCATGTGCACGAACAGCCGGTGGACCTCGCCGTCGTGGACTCGCGCCTGCCCGAAGGCCTCGTCAACGTCATCATGCGATGTCTCTCCAAGCAGGCGTCGGAGCGGTACGAGCGAGGCTGTGACGTTGCCGACGCGCTGCTCGCATATCTTGCAACGGCCGACGACCCGAAGACAACCACCCGCCGTTCCGCAACTCTCGCCAGGCCACTGCTCTCCGAAACGACATGAAGCTCACGCACGAAATCCTCACGCTGCGGACGAAGAACCCCTTCTTCATCTCGCGCGGCGGGGCGAGTGAATATCGCGTTGTCCGCATTACGGTCACGGACCGCGACGGCGCCACGGGATGGGGCGAGGCCGCACCCAGCGCATTCTACGGCGAGACGGCCGATACGGTCGTGGACGTGCTCCCGATCCTCGCGTCGGCCATCGCCGGCATGGATAGCTGGTCGCTGGAGGCAATGGAGCACGCACTCAAGGGGCCGATTCGCTTCAACGGCGCGGCGCGCGCCGGCGTGAGTGCGGCGCTGCACGATCTCGTCGGAAAGCGACTCGGTATCCCGGTCTATCGCCTGTGGGGGCTCGATCCGGCGGCGTCTCCCCGCACGAGCTTCACCATCGGCATCGCGCCCGACGAGAAGACGCTGCGCCAGCGCGTGGAAGAGGCACAGCAGTACCCCGTGCTCAAGATCAAGCTCGGCAGCACGTGGGACGAACGCATCGTGCGCGTGGTTCGCGAGCTCGTTCCCGACAAGGTGCTTCGCGTCGACGCCAATGCCGCGTGGACGCCGAAATCCACGCTCCGTATTGTGCCGCTGCTCCAGGAGCTCGGCGTCGAATTCGTCGAGCAGCCCTTGCCGCCCGGTGACATCGCCGGCCTGCGCTTCGTACGCGAGCGGTCGGCGCTCCCCATCATCGCCGACGAGAGCTGTCTCGTGTCGGGCGACATCCCAAAGCTTGCCGGCGTGGTGGACGGCATCAACATCAAGCTCGCCAAGTGCGGCGGATTGCGAGAAGCGCTCCGCATGATCGCCACCGCGCGCGCACACGACATGATGGTCATGGCGGGTTGCATGATCGAGAGCTCGCTCGGCATCACCGCGGCCTGCCACTTCGCGCCGCTGCTGGACTGCGCGGACTTCGACGGGCACGCGCTGGTCTCCAACGATCCCTTCGTCGGCGCGACGATCGACGACGGCATCATCCGACTGCCCGACGGGCCCGGACTCGGCGTCGACGCGCGCACGCGCTGAGCGGCGCGGGGGCATCGTGTGTCGCTGATCGACGTCGCCCTCGCGCTGCCCCTGTATCGCACGTTCACCTACTCGGTGCCTGAGGGGACGACAGGAAGCGTCGCCGCCGGATCGCGCGTGATCGTGCCCTTCCACGGTGGCAGGGAGCTCGGCATCGTCGTGGGGACTGGCGTCGCCAATGACGCCGTGCGCGTGAAATCCATCGCTGCCGCACCGGATGAAGGCCCGGTGCTGAGCGACGCGATGATCGCGCTCTGCCGATGGATTGCAGACTATTATGTCGCCCCGCTGGGCGTGGCCTTGCGTGCCGCTTTACCCGCGGCCCTGACGGGAGCCGAGGCGCCGGAGCCGACTCGCGCGAAACGGCGTGTGGCGCGACTGCGCGGAGAGCTGCCGTCGCTGATGCAGCGCGAGAAGGTCTTTGCACGCGCGCCGCAGCAGCGCGCGCTCTATGAGCTCATCGAGGCGGTGGGCGGCTCGGCAGCAGTCGAGTCGCTCCAGGAGAAGTTGCACTTCTCGTCGTCGGTGCTCAAAGGGCTTGCCACGCGCGGCCTCGTGGACGTGGAAGACGAAACAGTCGCGCGCGATCCGTTCTTGTCGCGCGCGCGCATGTCGCCGGCACGTCACACGCCCACGGAAGCACAGCGTCATGCGATCGCGCGCCTGTCTGCGGCGCCGCCGGGCCATGTCGCTCTGCTGCACGGCGTCACCGGGAGCGGCAAGACGTTGGTCTATCTGGAGCTGCTCCGTCGCGTCGTCATCGAGCAGAATCGCACGGCCATCGTGCTCGTGCCGGAGATCGCACTCACGCCCCAGACGGTGGATCGCTTCCGCGCCGAGTTCGGCGACCGCATCGCCGTGCTGCACAGCGCCCTGTCGACGGGTGAGCGTTACGACGCCTGGCTCGCCCTCGCGCGCGGAGAAAAGCGCATCGCGGTCGGCGCACGCTCCGCCATCTTTGCTCCTCTGCGAGATCTCGGCGCGATCATCGTGGACGAGGAGCACGAGTCGAGCTACAAGCAGGGCGAATCGCCGCGATATCATGCGCGCGAGGTTGCCATCGTACGGGCGCGGGCTGCGGGCGCGGTGGTGGTGCTCGGCAGTGCGACGCCAAGTCTGGAGAGCTGGACGAATGCGACGTCGGGGAAGTACGAGCTGCTCACGCTCCCCGACCGTGCAGGCGGTGCGTCGCTGCCAGAGGTACGCGTCGTCGATCTGCGCGTGGAGCGGACGACGACGACTCCACCGCCCGCGGCAGACGTCACGTTCCGACTTGCCGTGAGCGAGCCGCTCGAGACTGCGCTCCGTGACCGGCTGGCAAAAAAGGAACAGAGCATCCTCCTGCTGAATCGCCGCGGCTACTCGGCGTTCATCCAGTGCGGTACCTGCGGCGACGTGACCGTGTGTCCCAACTGCAGCATCAGCCTCACGTATCACCGCACGCCGGAACAGCTCGTGTGTCACTATTGTCAGCACGTCGAGCCCCTTCAGCTCGCGTGCGTTCGTTGCGGCGGACAACGACTGCGTCAGCGCGGCCTCGGCACGCAGCAGGTGGAACGTCTGCTGAGCGAGCGTTTTCCCGACGCACGGGTCGCCCGTATGGATGTGGATACGACCAGCGGAAAATGGGCGCACACGGAGATTCTCGATCGGGTTGGCGCAGGCCATGTCGACATTCTGCTCGGCACGCAGATGATCGCGAAGGGGCTCGACTTCCCGAACGTCACGCTCGTTGGGGTGATCGACGCGGACGTCGGCATCAACCTCCCGGACTTCCGCGCGTCCGAGCGCTGCTTCCAGCTTCTCAGTCAGGTGGCCGGCCGTGCCGGCCGCGGACCGAAGGGTGGGGAAGTGCTCATCCAGACCAGAACGCCGTCGCATCATGCCGTGCGCTGCGCCGTCACGCACGACTATCACCGGTTCGTCGAACAGGAGCTTGCCGGACGTCACGATCCCCCGTATCCGCCGGACGTCCGCCTCGCGAACGTGGTGGTGAGTGGAACGCAGGAGGAGGCGACGGCGACCTTTGCGGCGACCGCCGCCGCCTGGATGCGCGATCTGCTGGCCGCCAAGCCGGCGCTTCGCGTCTCCGTGATTGGGCCCGCCCCCTGTCCGGTGGAGCGTGTCAAACAACGCTGGCGGTGGCACGTGCTCCTCAAATCCGACCGGCCAGCGGATTTGGGCCGGATGGTGAACTATCTGGCTCGGCGGCTGGAGGTGCCCCGTCAATTCGGGTTGCGAATGACGATCGACCGCGATCCCCAGCAGCTCATGTGACGCGACGCGTTAGCTCGCGACGCTTGTAGCTCGATGGCGGGGTAGTGAGATTTCACCTCGTGACCGTCTCCGCCCCCGATTTCTCCCGAGCACCTTTCACGGACTTTCCCGACGCGCGCTTCGAGCCCGCGCCAAAGGACGGCGTCCTCCCCGAAGGGTTCTTCTCCACGACCAATCTGCCGACGTACGTGCGGGTGGACGGCACGTGGCGCATGCCGAAGGAGCCGCGCATGGACTCTGCCCTCGTGCTCGACGCGGCCGGTGAGCTGTGGGTGAGGGAGCCGAGGCGCGTGCGGGTGGGAGAGCGCGTTGCGGTCGGGCAGGACGAGAACGGGCGCGACGGAATCTACGTGGACGCCGCGGGCTTCCTCGGCGATCGCGACGGCGAGGGCGAGTTTCGGTTCATGGCCAGTGAAGTCTCGCGCGAGAAGCCGACCGACTACGCGCTGATGGCGCGGCTGCTCATCGACGAGCGTGAGCGCGGCGGCTACGTCGCGTGGGTCACGGGACCTGCGCTCGTGCATTCGCGTGCGCGCAACGACCTCGTGTGGTTCATCCGGAACGGTTTCGTCAGCGTGCTGCTCGCCGGCAATGCCGTCGCGGTGCACGACATCGAGGCCTCCATCTTCGGCACCACGCTTGGCATGACCGGCGAAGGAGAGACCACCGCCGGCGGCCATGGACTGCACATGCGGGCCATCAACCGGGTGCGCAACGCGGGCTCCATCGCGGCCGCCGTGCGGACCGGCACCATCACGAGCGGCATCATGCACGCCTGCGTGGAGGAGAACGTTCCCTTCGTGCTCACCGGTTCCATCCGCGACGACGGTCCACTCCCCGACGTCATCACCGATGCGCTCGAGGGACAGGATGCCATGCGCTCGCACGCCGTGAAAACCACGATGGCCATCATGATCGCCACCGCGCTGCACGCCATCGCGACGGGCAACATGCTGCCCGCGTTCGTCACCGAGGCCGACGGCCGTGTGCGTCCGCTCACGACCATCTGCGTCGACTCGCTGGAATTCGTCGTCAGCAAGCTCAAGGACCGTGGCACGCACCAGGCATTCGGTGTGGTGACGAACGCGCAGGACTTCATGCACATCCTCCGCATCTTCGTGGAACGGGAGCTCGACCAGCGCGGCCTGACGCTCGTCGCCGCCCGGGCGAGCGCATGACGGACCAGACGCGACTGCGCTTTCTCGCCGCCATCGCGCGGCAGATTCCGCCCGAGCGGGTCGAGGAGGTCCATCTGTTTCCTGCCATCCGGCAGGGTGGAATGGAGAGCGGCGTGGCGGTCATCGCCCTCGCGCGCGATGGGGTGACGTCGCTCGACGTGGACGGAGGCTACGTGCCGCCTGCCGACGTGGCGGAGGCCGCGGAGGTCGAAAGTCACGCGGAGTTGGCCGTGCACGATCAGTTGGCCGACGAGACAGCCTTCGTCAGCGACGAGACGGTGGTGCCCGACGTCGAACCGGTGGTCGCACCACGAGTCGATGCCGCACCATCCAGATACACCGTCTACACGGCCGGTTATCGCCTCACGCTCAAGGGGCCCGATCGCGGAAAGTGGGAAGTCTCGGTCACGGAGGAAGCTGATGCCCCTCTCGTAACAGTGGATGCCGTCGTGCGCGGCGTGCAGCGACGCTCCGGGGACTCGGACGAGATCACGCGGCTCTCCGGCGACGATTTCCGCGCGAGTCTCGCGGCCGCAACCGTCTGATCCCGGGCGCTGTGAACGACGCCGCGCCGGTCGGACTCGCAATCGCATTCGGCGCAGGCCTGCTCAGTTTCATCTCGCCCTGCGTGTTGCCGCTCATTCCGAGCTACCTCACGTTCGTCACGGGGCTGGGCTTCGACGATCTTCCGCGAGCACGCCGTGCTGCGTTCGTGCATGCGCTGCTCTTCGTCGCCGGATTCACGATCATCTTCGTCGCCCTCGGCGCGTCGGCAACGTTGCTCGGGCGTGTGCTGCTGCACTATCGCGTTTGGATCACGCGTGCCGGTGGCGCACTCGTGATTTTCTTCGGCCTCTATCTGCTCGGCGCTTTGCGCATTGCGTCACTCGATCGCGAGCGACGTCTGCACCTTGCGCACAGGCCAGTCGGATTCCTCGGTTCGGCCCTCGTGGGCGTCGCGTTCGGCGCGGGGTGGACACCGTGTCTCGGCCCGATCCTAGGCGCCATCCTCACGTACACGGCCGCGAACGGCGAGCTCTCGCGTGGAGTTCCGTTGCTTCTGGCGTACTCGCTTGGCCTGGCGCTGCCGTTTCTCGTGGCGGCGGTCGCGCTCGAGCGGTTTCTGGAGACGGTGCGCGCGTTACGTCCGCATCTGTCTCGCGTGACGCAGGTCAGCGGCGTACTGCTCGTCGTCGTCGGAGTGTTGATGCTCTTCGACTACTTCGCCGTCATCGGGACGTACCTTCAGAGCGTGACGCCAGAGCTTCTCAGGCAGCGACTCTGACGCCGCTCACGGTGGAGTGAGCCATTCCTCCGCCATGCGCAGCAGCTCCCTCGGCGCCACCGGCTTGAGCAGCACGGCGACGCACCCCTCCGCGCGACAGCGTTTGGCCAGCTCCGGATCGTCGCGCCCGGTCAGCGCAGCAATCACCCTTGGCCGTGCCGATCGTGAACGCAGTCCCGCGAGCACGTCGAAGCCGTCTCCGCCCTTCAGGGTGACGTCGAGGAGGAGAAGGTCCACCGGGTCACGCGCCGCCAGCTCGATGATGGCGCCGACCTCTCCCGCGATGCTGACGCGATATCCCACGGCCTCGAAGAGCACGCGCATCGCATCCGAGACGAGCGCATTGTCCTCCGCGATCAGCACGTGTGGCGACGTCACCTGCGCTCAGCGCGGCAAATACGGGATCGTAAAAAAGAAACGGCTGCCGACACCGAGCTCGCTCTCCAGCCAGATCCGGCCGCCGTGCAGCTCCACGAGCTTTCGCGCGATCGTGAGGCCGAGCCCTGTGCCGTGGTGCTGGCGGGATGGGCTGGCGTCCACCTGCGCGAACTCGCGGAAGATGAGCTCGTAGTGCTCGGGGTCGATGCCGATACCTGTATCGCCGACTTCCACCTCGAACATCCCGACGTCTTCGCGTGCCCGCACCCAGACACGTCCACCGGTCGGCGTGAACTCGATGGCGTTGCCGAGCAGGTTGCTGAGGATGTGGGCAATCTTTTCGCGATCCGCGAGCACCGGCGGCAGGTCATCCGGAACGTGGGTCGTGAGCTGGAGCTGCTTCCTGTCGGCGAGCGGCTCGCTCAGCGCGCTGCTCTGCGCGACGACATCTGCGAGACGGAACTCGGTTGGCGAGAGACCGAGCTGGTCGGCGGCGCCGCGTGCGTAGGTCAGGATCTCGCCAACCTGATCGAGCAGTTGACGTCCGCCGCTGATGATGCCGCCGATGCTCTCGAGCTGGCGCTGCGTCAGCGGGCCGAGGATGCCGTCGCGCAAAATCTCGGCATGTGTGATGACCGCCGTGAGCGGCGTGCGCAGGTCGTGCGAGATGTTCGCGAGAAACTGCGTCTTGAGTGAATCGCGCGCTTCGAGCTCAGCGATTCGGCGAGCCGCTTGCCTGAGCTGCGCGTCGAGCAGCACCGAATCCAGTCCGCCGACGACTGGCGCCGTCAGGGAATCGTCTGCGCGCGTCATACGCAGAAGTTTACCAGCCGGACAATCGACTGCCAGTGTCGATTACCGAGCGCCCGCCGGCTCCGCCTCGATGGCTTCCTCCAATTGTTGTCGGCGCAATAGTGCCGAATAGCGTCCGCCCGCCGCGATGAGAACGCCGTGCGTCCCCTGTTCCACGATGCGGCCTTCGTCCAGTACGATGATCCAGCTTGCGTCGCGCACGGCGCTCACACGATGTGACGCGATGACCGCCGTGCGCCCCGCCAGCGTACCGCGAAGTCCTTGCAGGATTTCCGCTTCCGTGTGTGGATCCACCGCCGACAGGGAGTCGTCCAGCAACACCACGTGTGGCCGCCGCGCCAGCGCGCGCGCGAGCGCGAGGCGCTGCTTCTGCCCTCCGCTCAGGTTGATCCCGCGTTCCCCTAGTACGGTACCGTACCGTTCCGGAAACTCCGAGACCGTGGGGTGAAGTTGCGCCACGCCCGCGGCCCAGAGGTGCGGCGATGCGGCATCGTCGCCGGATGCGTGCGCTTCGGCATCGCCGTTTTCCGCGGCACGGATCTCCGCCGCCTCGCCATAGGCGAGATTGGACGCGATCGACTCGCTGAACAGGAACGTGTCCTGAGGCACGTAGCCGATCTCGCGACGCAGCGCCGAAAGATCGAGCTCTCGCAGTGGCACGCCGTCGAGCAGGATCTCGCCTTCCTGCGGATCCCGGACGCGCGGGATCAGATCCATCAATGCGCTCTTGCCACTCCCTGTGGCGCCCACCACCGCGAGCGTTTCACCAGCGGGAATGTCGAACGACACGTGGCGCAACACCCAGCGCGGCTCGGCTCCATCGGACGCGGGATAGTGAAAGCCGACATCGCGAAACGAAATCGCGCGTCCCGCCGACGCCGGTGGCAGCGCTCTCGGCTCGCGCGGTGACGCCGCACTGGTTTTCGCGTCGAGCACCTCGAGCAGCCGCCCCATCGACGCGGCACCGCGCTGAAAGAGGTTGATCACCCATCCGAGCGCAATCATCGGCCACGTGAGACTGGTGAGGTAGAATCCGAACGCCACGAACGCGCCGATCGTGATCGTGCCGCGCACCACCATCGTGCCGCCGACACCCAGCACCACGGCGACGCTGAGCCCCGCGAGCAGGCCGAACATCGGATTCATCATGCCGTAGAGCCGTGCGAGCGCGAGATTGCGCTTCACGTACGTCTCATTGAGCGCGCCGAACCGCGCCGTCTCTGCGCGTTCCTGGCGATACGCGCGCACCACGCGCACGCCGGAGAGGTTCTCCTGCACCTGCGTCGTGAGTGTGCTGAACTGCTCCTGCACCGCCTCGAAGCGCCGGTGAATGGCGCCGCCCATCCGGATCATGATGATCGGCAGGAGCGCCATCGGAATGAGCGCGAGCAGTGTGAGACGCGCATCGATGTGCACCATGAACACAAGCGCGAACGTCGCGCCGAAGATCGTGTTCGTGAGGTACATGATGGCCGGACCCGCCGCCATGCGCACCGCGCTCAGATCATTCGTGAGCCGCGCCATGAGGTCGCCCGTGCGCATGCGGCCGAAATACGACGCATCGAGAGTCGTGAGATGCGTGAAGAGGTCCTGCCGCAGGTCGTACTCGACGTATCGACTCAGTCCGTTCAGCACCTCTCGCATCCAGTACCGCAGGGTGCCGCCCACGAGCGCCACACCGATGATGCCCGACGCGATGACGGCCATGTGTGACGGCGGCGCGCCGGCGTGCAGCGCGTCGATGCCGGAGCGGAGCAGCCACGGTACGATGGCGCCTATTCCCGACGAAACCACCACGAGCGCGAGCCCGGCGGCGAGCTTCGCCTTGTACGGGCGAAAGTATGGAAACAGGCGCCGCAAGGCGGGCGGAACTGGCAGGATTCTTGCCACCAATATTCTTCTGCCCCTGGCTTAACTCGTTGCGGGATAGCAGCTTCGCCACCTGGCTCGCGGAGTCCGCACCACATCATTCGGAGGCGTCACCATGACGAAGTATATCCGCGGGCTGAGTGCACCGCTCGCGCTGTCCATTGCCCTCGTGCTCGCCGCATGCACCGTGTCGGAAAAGAAGAGCGACACCACGCTCGCCACGGACACGGCGCTCAAGAGAGACCTGGCCCTCGCGAACCGCGACACCACGTCGCAGCCCGCGCTCAAGGACATTCCGGCGACGTCAGCGGCGGCGCCCGCACCCGCACCGGCGCGCACGACGACGGCCAGGCCCGCGCCCGCACGCAGGCCCGCGCGCACGACGCCACCAGTGTCCGCACCTGTCACGACGCCCACCGGAAACACCGTCACGCGGAACCCCACGGGGTCGGCCGCTTCGAGCGCAGGTGGATCAGTAGGCACCATCGCCTCGGGGACGACGCTCGCACTTCGCTCCAACGCGCGCGTGTGCACCAACACGTACACGGTGGGACAGAGCTTTACGGCCACCGTCGCGAGCCCCGTGACGGGTTCCAACGGCGCCACCATCCCGGCCGGCGCGACGGTCAATCTCGAGGTCACCACCCTGAAGCGCAGCGAAAACGTCAACGACAAGATCGTCATGGAGTTTGCGGTGCGTTCTGTTTCGTATGGCGGACACACGTATCCGGTGACTGCGTCAGTCGCCAACGCCGACATCGAGCGCGTGCGCAATGAGCCGAAGAACAAGGACGTGCAGAAGGTCGTCGGCGGAGCGGTCGTCGGCGCCATTGCCGGCCAGATCCTCGGCAGGAGCACCAAGTCCACCGTCATCGGCGCGGCCACCGGTGCGGCCGCAGGCGCGGGCGTTGCTGCCGCAACGGCCAACTACGACGGCTGCGTGCCCGACGGCGGCAACATCTCCGTCACCCTCAACAGTCCGCTGCAGGTGAAGCTGACGTCCTGATCGCGGGCTCACCAACGGTTGGGCGCGCCGACGAATACATAGAGAAGGCGCACCACTCACGAGGTTTGAGCCACGTCTTCGATCGCGCGAATCGCGCCTGTGACCGACCTGGGTCCGGACAATGAGTCAGAGTCGGACGCGCGAGCCGTAGCGCGGCAGCGCGACATTGCGCTCGTCGCACGCGTTCGTGCCGGCGACCGCTTGGCGTTCGACGGCCTGGTACACGCCTACATGCGGCCCGCATTCCAGCTGGCCTATCGTGTCGTCGCGCACCGGGAGGACGCGGAGGACCTGGTGCAGGAAGCCTTTCTGGCCGCCTATCAGTATCTGGATTCGTACGACGCGGGGCGCCCATTCGGTCCGTGGCTCATGCGGATCGTGTTGAACCGCGGCGCCAACCTCCGCCGGTCGCGTGCACGGCGCTCGACGGAGCCCGAGGTGGACGCAGTCAGTCCGGCGCCGTCGGCGCTGGAGGAAAGTGAACGGTCGGACACGCGCGCCATGCTCACCCGCGCGATGGCCATGCTCTCCGAGCGGCAGCGGCTCATCGTCACGCTCTTCGACGTGGACGGTTTGACGAGCACCGAGATCGGCGAAATGCTGGAGCTCTCGCCGGGCACGGTGCGGTGGCATCTACACGAAGCGCGCCGCACGCTGCGCCGCGCGCTCACCCCCTTCTTCAAGGGCGACGGATGATGGATTCGAACGGAACACTTGGTGAAGGCGCCTTCGGCCCCGAGCCGGAGCGCGATCTGACACTCGCCGCACTGCTTCGCGAGCATCTCGGCGGCGCGCCGATGTCGGAGGCGGCGTGGAGCGCGCTCGCGGCGCGCATCGGCGACGCGGTCGCGACACAGCTCGCGGCGCCATGGTGGGCGTGGGCCACGCGATGGGAGCGTCGCGTCATTCCGCTGGCGCTCGCGGCGGGCATTGCGGCGTCGGTGGCGCTGTGGACCAGCGCGGTCTCCACGTCGAGCTCGACACAGGTCACGGCCTCGGACGTCTCCACCGCATTCGCGGGAGGCACACCAGCCGAGGATGTCGCGCGCCAGTTTGCGACCTCGGTGGCGAGCATCGGCGACCCGAGCGCGGGGATTGTCCAATGATGGGCGGTCGACTCCGAGCGGGATTCGTCATTGCGCTCATCGTCGTCTGTAGCGCGCTGGCCGGCGCCGCCATCGATCGCATGACGACGAAGCGCATGCGGCACGGCCGCCCGGGAGACCACATGTCCCGGGAGCAGGATGCAAAGCGCCGCGCCGAAATGCTCGACAAGATGACCAGCGAGCTTTCGTTGAGCACCGCGCAGCGCGCCGGCATCGACAGCGTCATGCGTGCAACCGACACGTCGCTACGGGCCATTCGCGGCGAGATGGAGCCGCGCCTCCGCAAGGTGTTCGAGGGCTCGCGGGCCGAGATGCTGGCGCGGCTCGATGCGGAGCAGCGCACGAAGTTCGAGAAGATGATGCCTCAGCGAAAGCCTCGCTGAGGGGCGCGGCCGATCAGTATCCGATCGGCCGTCCCGTCGATCGTGGATCGGATACCCCTTCGTATCCGCCACGCACCCGCATGATCGCGTTCACGAGCCCGATGCCGCGTCCGGTGGCGACGCCATAGCCCATCGCGCGCAGCGAGTCGGCCACCTCGGGACGCACGCCGGCCGCTTCCACCAGCAGAGAATCCGGCAGCGCCTGATGATGCAGGCGCGGCGCGCTCATGGCATCCGCGAGCGTCATCTTGAAGTCGAGCACGTTCAGGATGACCTGCGACGTGCTCGTGATGATGCGCGGACCGCCGCGGCTTCCCACGACGAGAAGCAGCGAGCCGTCGCGGTCGAGGACCACCGTGGGCGACATCGCGCTCAACATCCGCTTGCCCGGCTGGATGGCGTTCGCCTCACCCTGTACGAGCCCGAACATGTTCGGCTTGCCGGGTTGCGCGGCGAAGTCGTCCATCTCGTCGTTGAGGAAGAAGCCGGCCGTCGTCACGTACACGCCCGAGCCGAAGAGGTTGTTCAGCGTCGTCGTGGTGGCGACCGCGTTGCCGCGCTCGTCGACCACCGAGTAGTGCGTGGTCTCCATGCCTTCCCGCATGGTCGCGCTGACCGTGGCCGTCGGCGTCGCATGCATGTGGCCGATGGTTGCTCGCAGCTTGGCGGCGTAGCGCTTGTCGGTCAGCTCGCGAATCGGGACTGAAACGAACGCCGGATCCGCCAGCTTCTCGTTGCGGTCGATGAACGCGCGCTGATACGCCGATCCCAGCAGATGCGCCCAGCCGGCGCTCCCGAATGCGGGGAGTGAATCGAAGCCCTCGAGGATGTTGAGCGTCTCCGTGATGGTCACGCCCCCCGACGACGACGGCGGCATCGTGAGCAGCGTGTAGCCGCGATACGCCGAGCGCACGGGGTCATGCCAGGCCGGACGGTAGCGCGCGAGATCGTCCATCGTGATGATCCCACCAGCGCGCCGGAGCTCGCTCGTCCACGCTTCGGCAATGGGACCTGCGTAGAACGCATCGCGGCCGCGCTCCGCGATGGCGCGCAGTGTCTTTGCCAGTGCGGGCTGCTTCAGTGTCGACCCGAATGCAGGCGGCTCACCGTTCGGCAGGAAAACGGAACGGCCGTCGAATTTCTCGATGAGCGCGCGACCGCCACGCAACGACTTGTAGGTGATGCTGTCGACGGGAATGCCATCTTCCGCGTAGCGAATCGCGGGCGCCATGACCTGCGCCAGCGACATCGTGCCGTATTTCGCGAGCGCTTCCGTCAGCCCTGCAACCGCACCGGGGACGCCCGATGCCGTTACGCCGACGACGCTGCGGTCGGTGAGCTTGCCACTCTCGTCGAGGTACATGTTCCGTGTCGCCGCCAGCGGCGCAACCTCGCGGTAGTCGAGCGTGGCGTTGCGGCCATCGGCCATGTGGATGACCATGTATCCGCCGCCGCCGATGTTGCCGGCCTCCGGATACGCCACCGCGAGCGCGAAGCCCACGGCGACAGCGGCATCCACCGCGTTCCCGCCCAGCTTGAGGATCTCCACGCCGGCGGCGCTTCCGAGCGGCGCGTCGCTCGCCACCATGGCATGTGTGCCGATGATTGGTGCGCGTCCCGCCTTGTGTCGCCACTCCATGGGGAACACGGCCGCGCGGCGATCCGGCGCTGGAACGTAGCGCGCATCCGCGGACAGGGATTGCGGAGTGCCGGCGTCCGTCGCGCCGCGCGTGGGTGCGGGCGCAGAGGAGGTTCCACTATGACATGCCGCGAGCGCAAGCGCCGCGAGCAGAGGACGGCGTGAGATCATGTGTGCTCCTGGTAAGGCGCGGATCTCGCGCTTCAAATCCGACCGATCCGCTCACCGCGCATTATACACCCTGCGCGCGCGCTTCACTTCGTTCCGATTGGAGCACTGAGAATGACGGCGGAGGCGCTCGGCCGGCCATCCGGTCCTGCTTTTGTCAGCACGACGACATTCGCACCGGGAACAAGCCTGGTCTGGGTGAGCGCGATCGTGGTCACCGTGACGCCGGCCGGAATCTCGATGGTTTGTGTGCCGCCCTGATACGTCACCGTGTAGGTGGTAGCGCCCTTCGTCGTGCCGACGGTGCCGTTGGTCATCCGCGAACCCGCCACGCTGCCATTCGTCATTCGGGAGGGCGACACGGAGCCGTTCGTCATCGTGCTGCGCCCCGCGCTTCCGGCCGTCTGTTCCATCATGCGGCTCCCTTCGCCGGTGCCCCGCAGCTCCTCCGGGAAGACGTGGATCTCGGTCGCGCGTTGCGAGCCGTCCGGCTGCGCTACCGACGTGATGCCCACGAATGCATTCGGTGTCACATGTGCAAGATCGGACGGCGTCCGCGTGTAGACGTGAAGCGGAGCGACGATGTGGATCGTCTGCGCACCCGTCGCGGTCGTCACCGTGATCGACGTATCGCTCACGGCGGCAACGCTGCCGCGCACCGGTGTCATGGGGCTACTGGACTTCGCCGACTCGGCCGGAGCGGGGGCGAGCGCTGCGGTCGAGTCATTTCGTGGGGCGTCGTGCGTGCCGCATGCAGCCGACGTCATGAAAGTTGCCGCAACCAGTGACCGGACGACTGCGCCAACCGAAGCGCGATTTGACATGTGAGACTCCCGGCGTAAGAGCGATCTGCATCATTGGTGCAGCCTTGCTCGCTGCAAGATCCCTTCCCGCGTGCGCTCAGGGCTCGGGCATCCGGTCGACGCGCCGTTCCGTGGCTGCGAAGGTGCGGAAGAGATAGGCGAGTGCCGGCAGCAGGATCACGCCGCCTCCGACCAACCCGTACAGGAGCAGCCGCAGCGTGACTGAGGGCGCCGCCGCGTCGCGAAGCGTAAGCGTCGGCGGCACGACGAATGGATACTGCACGATGACCCAGCCCCACACGATCAGCGACACCTGCGTCGCCGCGGCCACACGCGCGGCCGCATAGCGCCGCGTCCAGAGCGTCCAGAGCGACCAGATCGCCGAGAGAGCAGCGAGCGCGATCGCGGCCTGAAGCACGAGCGCGATCCCGTGCGTCATGCGCCAGCTCACGTGCGGCACGTGCAGCTCCGCCACAACGAGTCCACCGAACGCCGCGATGAACATCGTCAGTGCTGCGCCGAGCGCGCGTCGCCGGAAATCGTCGCGCAACGGTTCGTCGCCCGCGGCGACTGCGAGATACACCGCCGCGAGAAACGCGAACATCGTGAGCGCAAGCACGCCCATCGCAAGCGGAAACGGCGAAAGCCACGGGGCCACGTAGACCGCGACGAACGAGGACGACTCGGCGCCTGGCGATACCGCACCAACCGCGCCCGAGGCGATGGCACCGACGATGACGCCAAGAAGAAGAGGGGTAAGGAGGCTGGCGATGGCGAACACGCGTCCCCAGCGTCGCTGGCTCAGGTCGTCGCGCGCGCCGTAGCTGCGAAACACGAACGACGATCCGCGCAACACGATCCCCGTCAGCATGAGCGACAGCGGGATGTGCAGCACAGTTCCGAGCGTGGCAAATGCGGCTGGAAACGCGGTGAACAGAATCACGACGACGAGAATCAACCAGACGTGGTTCGCTTCCCAGATGGGCCCGATCGCGTGCGCGATCAACGTGCGCTGTGCGTCGCGGCGCGGGCCGCGCGCCAGCAGATCCCACATGCCTCCACCGAAATCGGCTCCGCCCGTCAGCACATATGCGTTGAGCCCCATCACCATGATGCCGGCAATGATCTCCGGGAGTCCTATCATCTGGTCTCCCGCACCAGCGATGCGATCAATGCGACGACGATCGCACCGAGTCCCACATAGAGAAGGGTGAAGATGACCATCGGTACGATGAGCCCTGGCATCGGTGTCACGGCGTCAGACGTCCGCATCAGCCCTTGCACCACCCACGGCTGCCGGCCCACCTCCGTCACGATCCAGCCGGCCTCGGTCGCAATGAATCCGAACGGCGCGATCACCACCAACGCGCGCAGCACGCGACGACTTGCCGCGACGTCGCGCCGCCGCCACGCGACCCATCCCGCCCACAGCGCCACGAGCGCCATCGTCGTACCCAGTCCCACCATTGCCTGAAACGCGAGGTGAACGACCGCAACCGGCGGCCGATCCGACGCCTCAACGCTCTGCAGTCCTTTCACCACCGCGCCCGGATCATGAAAGGCCAGCAGTGACAATCCGTACGGAATCTCCAACGCCCACCGCGTCTGTTCACGTGCGGCATCCGGCCATCCACCAATGCGAATTGGAGCGCCCCGCTCGGTCTTCCACTGCGCTTCCAGCGCAGCGAGCTTCACCGGCTGCGTGAGGGCCACGACGCGAGCGCTGATGTCGCCCGATATGGGCTGGAGCACGGCGGCTGGCCCGCCAACGGCAAGCGCGATGGCGAGCGCGCGACGATGGAATACGGGCGAGGCGCCGCGCAGCAACATGAACGCATGCACGCCAGCCACCGCGAGTCCGGTGGCCGCATATGCGGCGAGCAGCATGTGCAGCGCCTGCTGAAACGCCGCCGGACTCTGCATCGCCGCGATCGGATCGATGTCCACCAGGTGGCCACCGGAGTCGAGGGAATATCCGGTCGGAGTATTCATCCATGCATTGACCATCACGACGAACACCGCCGACGCCGCGCCGCTCGCTGCGACGATGATTCCAGCGGCGAGATGCACCTTCGGGCGCACACGATCCCACCCGTAGAGATAGACGCCGAGAAAGATCGCCTCGAGAAAAAAGGCAAAACCCTCGAGCGAGAACGGCATGCCGATCAGCGGGCCGGCGAGGCGCATGAAGCCTGGCCAGAGCAGTCCGAGCTCGAAGGACAACACGGTCCCGGACACCGCACCCACCGCGAACAGAACCGCCGTTCCGTTCGCCCACCGCTTCGCGAGCTGAAGAAATGCGGCGTCTCCCGTGCGCCGCCACCGCCATTCTGCGATCACCATCATCAACGGCATCGCAATCCCGATCTCGGCGAAGATGATATGGAAGCCGAGGGAGATCGCCATCTGCAGACGCGCGGCGAACAGATCGTTCACACAATCAACGGCAGTAGTGAAGACCAGTACTCGATACCCGGCACTCGGTAAAAAAGCGTATCCGGTACACGACGTTTCCGAGTCAGAGTCTGATCTCTGAAAGCTGATCTCTGCCGTCAGCCGTCCCATCGCCGCAGGGGCATCGGCGGCGGAGAGTCCTGGAGTAGTAACTCTGACGTCCGAAGCTCACCATCCAATTCTACCCATAATTCGTGTCCCGTGTATGCGAACCGAGGAATCCGTGTTTGGCGGCACTCCGCTGGATGAATGCAGATCCGTCGTGATGTCCTGCACCACATCCACCGCGAACGTCGGAGAGAACGCATAACCCAATCCGTAACCGAACGCGAACGAGAAGTCCGTCGTCGCGCCGGACGGGCCGATCTGCGCACCCGTGTCGCGCCGCTGAAAGTTCGAGTAGATCGTCGCGCCGGCGCTCGCCTCGAGCACGCTGTGAAAGCCGACGCCGCTCGACAGACGCGCGGTCGCGAATATGCGCGAGACATTCGCGTCCGCTTCAGTCGCCGTGATGCCGTTGAACAGGAGCGGCACGCGTCCCGTTGATCCGTGGACTCCGAGCGTGGCACCCGGCGACACGCTCTTCTCCATCGTCACATGATATTGCGTCGCGCTGCCAAACTCCCAGCGGCTGTTCGTCTTGCCATCGATGACGGTGAAGCCCTGATCGAGGCCGACGCCGGCCGAGACCCACGCGGCGGGCTGGGTGAATCCGAATCGGGAACGGCCAATCTGCGCGCCGGCCGACGTACCGGTCGCGAGGATGAGCATGGCGATGAGTCGTGTGCGCACGGAGCTCCGGCTTGCGAGTGGCGAACGACGCCCGGTAACTTAGCCGCGTCGTCCGAGAGTGAACAGCGGTTTTCTACCCGCGGTTCCCGTTTTTGTTGTCGTCTCCCAACCGGATCACGTGCGCGTTCCTGATCCCCGCGTTACCGAGCGGCGCAACCCGCGCACGCAAGACATCGATCTCGCGGAGCCAGCAGGCATCGTCGACCTCATGATCGCCGAGGATCGCACGGTGCCCGATGCCGTCGCCATGCAACGCGACCGCATCGCCGAGGCCATTTCCTCGGCGGAAGATACGTTCAGAAAGGGCGGCCGCCTGTTTTACGTCGGCGCCGGAACGTCGGGACGACTCGGCGTCCTGGACGCGTCCGAGTGTCCGCCCACGTTTGGCACCGACCCCGAGATGGTGCAGGGAATCATCGCCGGTGGTCCAGCGGCATTGACGAGATCACAGGAAGGCGCGGAAGACGACCTCCCGCAGGCGCGCGCCGATCTCGCAGCGCGCGGCGTTCGCAAGGGAGACATGGTCGTCGGTATCGCCGCTTCGGGGACGACACCCTATGTACGAATCGCGCTCGAATACGCGCGCGGCGTCGGAGCGCGCACGGCCATCGTCGCATGCTCTCCGCCGCCGCCGGAGACGCTGCAATGGGTAGACGTCCCCATCGTCGCCATCACGGGACCGGAGGTCGTCACCGGAAGCACACGTCTCAAGGCGGGGACCGCCACCAAGCTGATCCTCAACATGATCACCACGGGCGCGATGGTCCGGCTGGGCAAGACCTTCGGCAACCTGATGATCGACCTGCGCGCCACCAACGACAAACTGGTCGACCGCAGCCAGCGCATCGTGGCCGAGGTATGTCGCGTGTCCCGCGACGAAGCGCGCGAGCTGCTCGAGCGCGCCGACGGTTCCGTGAAGCTCGCCATCGTCATGAACGCGCTCGGCATGTCGCCAGAGGAGGCTCAGCGTCGCCTGGCCGAGAACGGCGGTGTCGTGCGCCGCGTCATCGGTGGCGCGCCGCCACCGGTCGAATGACCGCCGACGAGCGTCAGGGCGGAACATACGTCGGACTCATGTCGGGCACGTCGCTCGACGGCATCTCCGCCGCCGTCGCACGCTTTGCACCATCGACGGGCTCCACATTTGACGTCGAGCTGCTCAGCTTTCGCGTCGCCGAATATTCGCCGTCACAGCGAGAGCGCCTCATGCGAGCGATGCGCGAGGGCGCCGCGCGAGAGTATTGCATGCTCGCCGTGGATCTCGGCGGCTGGCTCGCGGACGCCGCCGTGGCAGTCATCGCTGATGCCGGCGTCGCGCGCGAGGACATTCGTGCAGTCGGTTCACATGGCCACACGCTCTGGCATGAGCCGCCGCACTCCACCTGGCAGATCGATGCGCCATCGGTGATCGCCGAGCGCACTGGTCTTCCGGTCGTGAGTGACTTCCGTGTGCGCGACATGGCCGTGGGAGGGCAGGGCGCGCCACTCGTCACCATCGCGGATGCGCTGCTGTTCGGAGGAGGACGCTGGCGCGCGCTTCAGAACATCGGCGGCATCGGCAACGTGAGTGTCGTGCCGCCCGACGGCACGCTCGCGAGCGTGCGTGCCTTCGACACCGGACCGGGCGTTGGGATCGTAGACGCGGTGACGCAGAAGCTCTTCGACAAACGCTACGATGTCGACGGCCGCATCGGAGCGTCAGGCCGCGTGCTGTACGACGTCGTCACGACGCTGCTCGCCGAACCCTACTTCTGGCTGGAGCCGCCGAAGAGCACCGGACGCGAGCTGTTCGACGACAAGTATTTCGCGCGCTTCATTGCCTTGTGCCGCGACGCGGGCGCAGAGGACGCGGACGTCGTCGCCACCGCGACCGCGCTGACGGCACGCAGCATCGCCGACGCATATCGGCGATTCATTCCCGAGCCCGTGGAGGAAGTCCTCATCTCGGGCGGTGGCGCCAGGAATCCGACGCTGGTTGGCCAGCTGCGGGAGGCACTCGCCCCGCTGGACGTCGTTCCGTTCGACGAGCGCTATTTCGACGGTGAGGCCAAGGAAGCGGTGGCCTTCGCGCTGCTCGCGCATCTGCATCTCGAGGGAATTCCCGGAAACGTGCCATCCGCCACCGGCGCGAGAGAGCGGCGCGTGCTTGGCATGCTGACGCCCCCTAACGGATAATCGCCGAGCCTTCGCTGCCGAGGAACGCCGCGACGCGCTGCGCGGGAATCGCGTACACGATGCGGCCGTTGCTCTCCCTCGCTCCGCCATAGATGACGCCCACCACCGTGCCGGCGGCGTCGAACACGGGACTCCCGCTGGAGCCGTGGCCCGCGTACGAGTCGATCTGGAGCACGTCATCCAGGCGCTTGCTCACCGTGCCGGCCGTGATGGTCGTGCGCGCCGTGATCTTCATGCCGCTGCCCTCCATCGGCGTGTCGGTCGCGCCCGGATAACCGATCGACGCCACCGCCGCGCCCACGCGCGCCAGCCCGCCAGCTCGGCTCACGCCCGCCACCACCGGGTACGATCCGGGCACGTCGATCTGAAGCAGCGCGAGATCGTCCGTGTCGCTCGCGCGGACGATCTTCGCCGGGAGCCAGACCTTCGTGTTGGCGAAGATCACCATCACACGTCGCGCGTCCTTGCCCCCCTCTGTGCGCACCACGTGGCGGTTCGTCATCAACAGCCCGCCGGGCGTGACGCCGAATGCCGTGCCCGCGAGGAAATTTCCGTCGAAGTCGCTGGCGATCATCGCGACAGCCGCATCGTTCAGCTCGGAGACGCGCGCGAAGTCCATCCGCGCGACCTCTGGCACAGGGCCCAGGCGCCGCGACAGCTCTTCAACCGTGCCCTTGCCGTCCGCGACGAGCTCGCGCGCGCTCGCCATTTGACTCCTCTGCTTGGCGAGCTGTGCCTCGAGCGATGCACGCAGCGCCGAGTCCGCGGGGCGCATGGACGCGATCGTCTTCTGAAGCGCGGCCGTCATGCTGTCGCCATGTGCAATGAGCGCGTTCAGCTCCGCCTCGTGCGACGCGGAGCGACGCTGGCTCCAGACCAGTCCGGCCGCGCCGGCCAGTACGACGACCGCGATGACTCCCGCGAAGAGCCGGCGCATTGCCCTGGTCTGCTCATTCACGGCGATCGCCACGCGCACGCCGGTGTCCACGCGTCCCGATGCCGTCCGCAGTGGAATACCTGCGATTCCCGGACTCAGTCTCGTCGCCGGCGCGGCGCCGGATCCGCCCAGATGAACTTCCACGCGAGGTCCGTTCACACCAAAGTTGATCACGTCGCCGTCCTTCAGCGCCTTGCTGCCGGAAACGCGCACGCCGTTCACGTACGTTCCGTTCGTGCTCGCCTGATCGATGATGCGCCACAGACCGTTCTGCTCATGGAGCTCCGCGTGGCGTGTGGAGACGTCGAGATCGGCGTGCGGATCGAATCGCAGGTCGCTCGTTCCATGGCGTCCGACAGTCACGTCGGACTTGTCGAAGCTCAGGCTCGCCCCCGCGCGCGAGCCGCTCATCACGCGGAGCTCCAGCGTCATGGCGTGGCCGGCGACGCGTCGCGCTGTCGAGGTCCCATCACGGACGACGCGCTGTTGTAGACGAACCATGTGGCCATCGCGAGGAACAACACCACGAGGCCGAGTGCGATCATCGAGCCGCGCATTCTGCGCTGCGTGAGGTCGGGCGCAGGACGCGCCTCCACCGGCAGCTCGAATTCCTTGGTGGACACACGCACCGTCGCGCGATCGTCCTCCGTCCGCACGCCGCGCGTCTCGGCCGTCACCTCGCCTGCCGGTGCGGTCGGACGTGCGGCAGCCGGCGCCTGTCCCGAGTCACCAGTCAGCGGGAACACGCGATGTCCGATTGCGTTCTCACTTCCGGCCGGCAAAAGTCCCTGACCGTCGAAGCGCGCGGCAATCACGGTGATGTTGTCCGGCCCGCCGTTCTCATTCGCGCGGTCGATCAGCCTCTTGCACACCTGCATCAGGTCCGGCTCTTCGGACACCACCCGCGCGATCTCCTCCAGCTTCACCTGCCCGCTGAGACCGTCGCTACAGAGGACGAGAACGTCGCCTCGGCTCACCTTCTGATAGGTGAGGTCCACCTTGATCGCCGCTTCGGGGCCGAGTGCCTGGAGAATGATGTTGCGGCGCTCGCTGAGCTCCGCTTCCTCCTCCGTGATCTCGCCGGCCTCGATCAGCTTCTGCATGAGCGACTGATCCTTCGTGATCTGCTGCGCCTTTCCCTCGCGGACGAGGTACGCGCGGCTGTCGCCGACCTGCGCGAGGTACAGCGTGTCGCCGAGCACGCCCGCGACGGTTGCGGTGGTGCCCATGCCGCGGTATTCCGGGTGCTCGAGCGCAAACTGGTGGATGGCCGCGTTGGCGGCGGCTGTCGCGCGCTTGAGTGCGGCGGCGTAGGTCGCGCTGTCCGGCGCCTGCACCGCGCTGAAGGCCTCGCTCAGTTCGCGCAGCACGACTTCGATGGCCATCGCGCTGGCGATCTCGCCGGCGGCGGCGCCCCCCATGCCGTCGGCGACCATGAAGAGGGTGCCGCGGTCGCCGACTTCGTGGGTGCGAACCTCCGGTTGGAGAGTCGCGTTGCCACGCGTCATGTCGGCGACGACGAACGCGTCTTCGTTGTGCTCGCGCGTGCGGCCGACGTCGGTTCGGCCGAAGACGTGGACGATCACGGAGCCGGGGTTCACTCCCGCTGGCATTGGTACGGTCACGAGGTCAGGAGCAGGAGGAAATCCCCTCATCGAGTTCCCTTTTTTGCGCGGGATTCAGATCTGCGCGCTTCACGTCCTTCAACACCTTACAGCCTTTCTCGATCTTGCCGCTAGTGATATTAGCCTTTCCCTCGATCAAACCAAGAAACGCCTTGTCCGCCGGCAGCTGAAGGCTCGAGCGAATGACCTCGATCCTTCCGATGGCCGTTTGTGCGGAAACCTGATCCTGGATCGAATTATCGATCGCATCGAGATCGGACGCATACGAGACGAGCGGAGCCCCCGTCGAAGCGTCTGGCTTGGGCGGCGCTGCCGTCGTGCGCGAGCCGACTGGTACCCCTGGATTGGCCTGTTGCCTGGTGCCCCCTGTCGCCGGCGTTCCTAGATTCTGTGCCCCACCTTGCGGCGGCGCTGTGACCGCCGGCACACCCTTCGTCGAATCCGCCTTCACGGTTCCACCCGACTTGTCCAACGACTTCGCACCATAGATGGTTGCCAGGACGGCCAGACCCAACGCCGCCGCACCGCCCCCCGCGTACATCGGCATACGGCTCCTTGCCGCCACCGGAGCCACCGTCTTCTCCGGAACCGACGCCGCACTCGCGTCAACCCGCGTCGGAGGCGGCGCCGTCATCACCGCCGTGGCGCCGTCCATCGCACCCACCATCTGCGTCGCACCGGCCAACGCCTGCTTCGGCATACGGTTGACGGCATCCCACAACTCCTGTCCGAACTTCTGTGCTGACGTATACCGGTCCTCACGCCGCCGCTCCAGCGCCTTCCGCATCACCCGCTGCACGTCCGGCGGCCACGCGACGTCCGGCTTCATGTCCGCCAGCGTCTTCGGCTCGTCCGTCAGGCGCATGATCATCGACTCCTGCGCCGACTCCGCCTGGAAGGGCAGCTTGCCTGTAAACACGTTGAACGCGACGAGCGCCAACGAATAGATGTCGCTCCCGCCATCCAGTTTGTCGCCGGCCAACTGCTCGGGGCTCATGTACTCCGGCGTCCCGACCACCAGGCCCGTCTTCGTCACCTTCTGATTTTCGGCGCCCGCTGCCTTCGCGATCCCGAAGTCCACGACCTTCACGAGATCCGAATCGTTCCGCCCCTTCGCGATCATGATGTTGTCGGGCTTGAGATCGCGATGCACGATGCCCATGTCGTGCGCCACCTGGAGCCCCTCGGCGGCCTGTCGCACGATCTCCGCCGCCCGCTCCGGCGGCAGCGCGCCCTTGGATTCAACCAGGGACGTCAGCGACTGCCCCTCGATGAACTCCATCGCGAGATAGATCAGCCCGTCGCTCGTCTCGCCGAAATCATAGATGCCGGCGACGTTCGGATGGTTGATGCGACTCGCGTTGGCCGCCTCGCGATTGAACCGGCTGATCGCGTCCGCGTCGTTCACCATCCCCGGGTTCATCACCTTCACGGCGCTCTTGCGCCCCATCTTCACGTGCTCGGCGAGGTAGACCTGACCCATTCCCCCTTCGCCCAGCTTCTTCATTACGTGGTAGCGCTCGGCGATGATCGAGCCGACCAGATCGGCGCTGCCGCTCTGGGACCTGAGCGCGGTGCCGTCGCGCGGACAGAACCGCTCGTTGGCGGGATACTCGGTGCCGCAGGTCGGGCAGATCTTTTCGTTCTCGCTCACAATCCGAGACTCTCGACGCGAAGCACGTGGTCGCCCATGAGAATGCGCTGTCCCGGCGTCACCTGACGCTGGCCGCGCACCGCGAGCGCGACACCGTTCCTGCTGCCAGCGTCGTGCACGAAAAATTCCGCATCCTGACTCCGAACTTCGGCGTGGCGGCTGCTCATCGTTTGATCGTACGGGAAAACCCAGTCGCCCGATTCGCGTCCGAGCAGAACCGTTCGGGCCGGCGAGAGATGGAACGTATCGCGCACACTGCCATCCGCGCGAAGCTGCTCCAGCACTGCAACGTCCGCCGACGGGACGAGTGAGCCCATGCGCCGGGTGGAATCCGCTTCTGGCGGGTGGGGACCGGGATATCCGAGCCGGCGAAAGCGCAGGAGCTGCGAGCCCACGAGCACGATGTCTCCGTCCGCGAGCCTCGCCGGCCCGTCGATGAACGTCCATGTGCCGTTCCGCGACCCCAGATCGCGCAACCACAGCTCACCGTCGTGCAGCTCGAGCCGCGCATGCATCGGCGAGAGGTAGACGTCGTCGAAGCGGATGTCCGCGTCGCCGCGGCCGAGCACCGCTTCGCCCTGATCGAGCGTGTAGACCTTGACCACGGCGCCCTGTTCGTCGAGCAGGGCCAGACGCGGGCCCGTGTCGGGCGTCATCGCCGCCCGCGTCAGCGTCGAAACCGCGTCGTTCAGCTCCACGGAGACCCGTTTGCCCACACGCGTGCCGCAGCGTGCGCAGAAGAGGTCCACACCTTCCGTATAATCGGCGCCGCACGTCCAGCACGCGGCTTCGCTCACGATGGCCGTGACGCGTGCTCCGCAGTGGCCGCAGTAGGCAAGGCCGCCGTCCACGATCTTGCCGCACTTGGGACATGAGTTCGTCGCTGCCAGCGGCGACATGCGGGGCGGCGGCATGAGCGCCCCCGATCCCACCGCCGCACCAGGCACCGGAGGCTCGTTCGCCGACCCGGCCGACACACCGCCCGACGTATAGGCGGGAACAGGTCGTGCGGCGGAGGCCGTCATCGGTTTGCCGCAGTCGATGCAGTACCGGGAGGACGGATCGTTTTCGCGGCCGCAGAAGGCGCAGGCGACGAACGCAGTCACGGAACGGAGGGTGCAGCCATCGCGCGAATATACGGAGCGCGAACAAATCGCGTCAACGCGGCGGCCCGCCGGCCGCCTCACGGCCCCTTCGGCCCCGCCTTAGCTTCCCGTTCATGAACCGAACAGTCGCCGTTGCGCTGCTCGCCTGTGGGGCGTGCGCTGGTCCCGGACCGTCGCCCGCGCCCGCGCCGTCACCGAGCGGTGCCACCCCTGCCGCCACACCCGCTCCGGGACGCCCGGCCGCAAAGCCCCTGCCTCCGATTCCGCTCGTGGACGGTCCGCTCGACGTGAAAGTCGTCTACCCCACTCCCAATCAGCAGATCGCGTCGCGCGACTCGAATTTCATATTCGGATCCATCGGCAGCGGGCGGGCGTCGCTCACCATCAACGGTGTCCCCGCACGGGTCTACCTCAACGGCGCCTTCATGGCGTATGTCGTCAATCCGCCGGCGAGTGCGCCGAAATACGACCTCGTCGCCGCCCGCGGCGCCGATACCGCGCGCGTCACTCGACTCATCCGCTACCCCGTGCCGCCAGCTCTCGCAGCACTCCCCGCACCGCCCCGCAAACCGGAGAACCTCCCGACATCGCGCGCCGACACCATCGCCGCACTCACCTCGCGCATCGACTCTCTCCGCACGCAGCTCGCGCGCAACGAGCCCATTGGCGCGGTACAGCTCGGGAGGCAGGCGGCCGTAAACGACACCGACGTCACCGTCATCGGACGTCCCATCACGAGCGGCACCTACAAATGGTTCTTCACGCCGGGCACCATCGTGCCGCTCGTGGGTTACGTGAACGGGAGCGCCCGCATTCGGCTGGACAACGATCTCGACGTCTATGTCGACTCCGCCGACGCACAGCCGGCCATGCTTCCCGTTCCGCGGCGCACGCTCTCCAACATGCGCGTTCGCGCGTCTGCCACCGGCGCCGACGTCATCATGCCCATCGGTGTACGCGCACCGTACTTCGTCGAAGAGGGCGACAACGCCCTGCGCATCACCCTGTACGGCGTGCGTGGCAACACCGATCTGGTGAACTACGCGTCCGCCGACTCGCTCGTGCGCACCGTTGAGTGGGAGCAGGTGAGCACCGAGCGCCTGCGCGTCACCGTCAACTTGCGACACGAACCCTACGGCTACCTCGTGGTGTTCGACAACAATGCGCTCGTCGTGAAGGTGCGCGGACGCCCGGCCATCGACAACAATCGCCCACTCGCCGGCCTCACCATCGCCGTCGATCCGGGACATCCGCCTATCGGCGCCACGGGACCAACCGGTCTCTGGGAGCCGCAGGCCACGCTGCCCATCGGATTCGCGCTCAAACGTCTGCTCGAGGAGCGCGGCGCAAACGTCGTCATGACGAGGACGACCGACTCCGCCGTCGCACTCGGTGACCGCCCGATCGTCGCACGCAAAGCCAACGCGCACGCATTCGTCTCCATCCATCTCAACGCGTATCCGGACGGAGTCAATCCCTTTCTCCATCCCGGCACGGGGACGTACTTCTTCCGCACGCACAGCGCGCCCCTCGCGCGCGACATCCAGCACGGACTCGTCGCCAACATCGGCCTCGAGGACCTCGGCGTGAACTACGACAACCTCGCCGTTGTTCGGAGCACGTGGTATCCCGCGGTACTGTGTGAGGGCGCATTCATCATTCTGCCCGATCAGGAGGCCGCGCTTCGTATGCCCGAGTTTCAAGAGCGATACGCACGGGGCATCCTTGAAGGGCTAGAGGCATACTTCCGAAGCCTTGGCAATCGGTGAAGCGCTCCAGGAGCAGTAGTAACACCAGTATCCGGTATCCGGCACTCGGTAACGGTCGTATTCGGTACCACTGCGGCAAACCAGCCAGCGTGCCGACTGGAAACCAACGTCGAGTGCCGAGTACCGAGCTTTCTAAGAACAGTAGCAACACCAGTATCCGGTATCCGGCACTCGGTAACGATCGTATTCGGTACCACTGCGGCAAACCAGCCAGCGTGCCGACTGGAAACCAACGTCGAGTGCCGAGTACCGAGCTTTCTAAGAACAGTAGTAACACCAGTATCCGGTATCCGGCACTCGGTAACGATCGTATTCGGTACCACTGCGGCAAACCAGCCAGCGCGCCGACGAGAAACGCCGTTTACCGCGTACTCCAATACCGAGTGCCGAGTACCGGATACTGGTTTTCCCTACTGTTGTTATTTGTGCTTGTGTTCCTCGCCCCCACGACATCTGCGCAACCTGCTCCCTATCATCGCTACCTCACCCTCGAGACTGCGCACTTCAATGTGCATGTGCCGAAAGGCCTCGAGCGTGAAGGACGCGTCGCTGGAGCCTACGCCGAGCGTGCGTATTCACTCATTGCGCGCGATTTGAAGGAGCCTCGCGGGCGCATCGACCTGGTCGTCACCGACGATGCGGATTATTCCAACGGCTACGCCACGCCCGTTCCCACCAACCGCATCGTCATCTTCGCAACGCCTCCGGTCGCGAACGAGTCGCTGCGTCTCAACGAGGACTGGCTCCAGCTCGTCCTCACCCACGAGCTCACGCACATCTTCCATCTCGACCGCACCCGCGGGCTCTGGAGTCTCGCCCAACACATTTTCGGCCGCGGGCCGGCGCTCTTCCCGAATCTTTACGGACCCGCATGGCTCACCGAGGGACTTGCCGTCTACTACGAGTCCAAGCTCACCGAAGGCGGGCGGCTCAAGGACTCCGAGCATCGGCTCCTCGCGCAAACCGCCGCCGCCGAGCATCGCCTCCCCAACCTCAATGAGCTGAGCCTCGGCACACCAGTCTTTCCCGGTGGCGTGCGCGCATACGCATTCGGCTCGCTCTTTGTGGACTACCTCGCCAGCGTCTATGGCGACACGAGTCTTCGTCACTTCGTCGATGCGCAGAGCGCTTTCATTCTTCCATTCGCACTGGATGCGGAGGCGCGCCGATCGTTCGGCATCTCGTTTCATGATGCGTTCGAGAAGTGGCGCGACTCCGTACAGAAGAGTGTGAGCGACTATCGTCCGCCTCTCGCAGGATGGCGCGAGCTCACCACGCACGGCTACGCCGCGCTCGACCCGCGCTGGGTCGACGACACGACGCTTGTGTATGCGTCCAACGACGGCCGCTCGTCGCCCGCGCTCTATCGCGTCGACCTCGCCGGAAATCGACATCGCATCAGCCGACGCAACTCACTCGGCGCCAGCGTCCCGTGGCCCGGTGGAGGTCTGCTCTTCGCGCAGCTCGACTTCACGTCACCCTACGAGCTGCGCACCGACCTCTACGTCGAGCGTGGTGGACGTCAGCAACGTCTCACGAGTGGGCTTCGTTTGAGTCAGCCCGATGTTCGAAACGACGGCACCATCATCGCCGTACAGTTCGCGCCGACACGCGCGAGCCTCATGCTGCTGGATTCCACGACGACGCAGCGGCGGTACCTGCGCGACGCGGAGTCTGACGAGACCTGGAGCGAGCCTCGCTGGTCGCCGGATGGGCGGTTCATCGCCGCGATTCATCGGCAGCACGGCGGCGTGTTCACGCTCGAGGTCATCGACGTCGCGAGCTCCGTCGCAGAAGTGCTCGACCGCGCGGCCTCGATATTGTCGTCGCCATCGTGGTCGCTGGATGGTGCGTTCGTCATCTACACCAGCGAGGTCACGGGGACGCCTGCGCTCGCGCGCGGCCGCGCACATCCAACTGCGCGTGAAGCGTCCGTCGCTCGAGAGGGTGGCGCGGAGAACATGTACACGCCGGAGTATTCGCCGCGTGGAGATCGTCTCGCCGCAGTGACCCTTCGTGCGGATGGCTTTCACGTCGGCATGGCGCCTGCGTCGACGTTGACGTTTCCAGGTACTGCCGCCGCCCGCGCGGACACACTGCGCGTCCCGCAGCCCCAGCCACTCGCCGCCGGCGATTACCACGCGTATCACGCGTGGCGAAGCGTGCTGCCTACCTACTGGTATCCCGTCGTCGAGCAGGCGCCCGGGCGCGGCGTGCGACTTGGCGCCTCCACGGCGGGGCACGATGTCGTCTATCGCCACCTGTACGACGGCTTCGTCGCCCTGCCGACGACCGGCTCCTTTCCGACCGGGCGCTTCACGTATCGCTACGCCGGCTTCAGGCAGCCCCTGATCGATCTCAACCTGTCGCAGGATTTCACCGGGGAGTTTGACCTGTTCAACGGCGGCACCGCCGAGCGTCTGGGCACGCTGCTGCGGCGCACGCAGAGTGCGTCGCTGGCCACGACCTTCACGCGTCCGCGCGTGCGTACGTCGTCGTCCATGTCGGTGGGCGCCGCCGTGGAGCACCGAAATTTCTTCTCCGATCCCGATCAGTTTCTCAAGCAGCTCGACTCTGCGTTCTCGCGCGGATACGTGTTCCCGAGCGTGTTCGTCGCAACGGGCTGGTCGAATCTCCAGCGTCCCACGCTGAGCATCTCGCCGGAGGACGGCATCTCGGTGTCGCTCACCGCGCGCGAGCGTTGGCGCAGCGACATTCCCGGCACGAGCCGTTCGGCGAGCCTCATCGGCGTGACGTCGCTCTACAAGAGCCTCGATTTTCCAGGGTTTGCGCATCACGTCGTCGCCCTTCGCGTGGCCGGCGGCATCGCCGATTCCCGATCGGCGTCTGCGTTCCAGGTGGGCGGCGTGAGCGGCACCACGATTCAGATTCTGCCGGGCTACGTGATCGGGGAAGGGCGGCGCACGTTTGGCGTGCGCGGATTTCCCGCGGGGTCGGTTTATGGAAATCGTGCGCTCACGGGGACGTTCGAGTATCGTCTGCCGCTCGCGCTGCCGGCGGCGGGCATCGGGTCGCTGCCGTTCTTTCTGGATCGTTCGTCCGTGAGCTTCTTCGCCGACGCCGGTGTCGCGACCTGCTCCGATTCGACGTACGTTCGGAATCTCTGTGCTCCCACGGGCGTGATCGGGAAGACCATCGGGGCAGTGGGTGCGGAGCTGGTCCAGTCGGCCGCAGTGCTGGATTACGACACGCCACAGAATATCAGGGTGGGTTTCGGACTGCCGGTGGTTGGACGGGCGGGCGGCGCGAGGGGTTCAGTGTATCTCGCATACGGATTGTCGTTCTGATCTGCATTTCATCGCGAACTAATTCTCGTGAGTCCAAGCAAGCAATTTCCAACCTCTGACTGCTTTTGCTTGCCGTCCTACTGGCCCACCGTCCTACTGTCCTACCGGGTTCGTCCGTCTAAGTCTCGAAACGAACGCCACTTAGCTCTGTAACGAAACAGTCACAGCCGCTCCAATGATCGCAAACATTCGTTTCACATCCTGCCTCCACCTGTTTTCCACTCTCGGCCTCATCCATTCCTAACAAAGTGATGCATACAGTGGAACTCGTTGCCGCCAAACGAGTTAATATAGGACTGGCGCGGACTCACGAGTGCGGGTAGAATGCGCCCCCGCAGTTGAATCCGACAATTGCACCCTTTGCGCTGCTCCCCGGTCTAGCGACGACGCTCCCCGCCGACGAAGCGCTGCTGTATAGTCACAATTGATCCACTTGGGAGAAGCAGAAATGTCCCTGACCTCCACGTTCCCCACCGGTCCGGTCACGCTCTCACAGAACGCTCGCACCGTTCTCGGGAAGCGATACCTCGTCAAGGACAAAACGGGGAGTCCTACGGAGAGTCCCGAGGACCTCTTCTGGCGCGTGGCCACCGTCGTCGCCGAAGCAGACGCGCGCTATGGTGCGACTGAAGGGGCGGTGCAGGCGGTCGCGGAGGAGTTCTACTACCTCATGACCCAGCGTCGCTTCGAGCCCAACTCCCCGACGCTCATGAACGCCGGCCGTCCCCTCGGCCAGCTCTCCGCGTGCTTCGTGCTGCCCGTCGAGGATGCCCTCGCCAACGGCAAGAACGGCATCTACGACACGCTCAAGTCCATGGCCATCATTCACCAGAGTGGTGGCGGCACGGGCTTCGGTTTCTCCAAGCTCCGGCCAAAGGGCTCGATGGTGCGGTCCACCACCGGCGTCGCCAGTGGCCCCATCAGCTTCATGAAGCTGTACGACGCCAGCACCGACGCCGTGAAGCAGGGTGGTACGCGCCGAGGGGCCAACATGGGCATCCTGCGCGTGGATCATCCGGACATCATGGACTTCATCTCCTGCAAGGAAGACCTCACGCAGGTGACGAACTTCAACATCTCGGTCGCCGTCACCACGACGTTCATGGAGGCGGTAAAGAATCGGACGTCCTACGATCTCGTGGATCCGACGACGCACGAGGTCACCGGCCAGCTCGACGCCAACGCCGTGTGGGACAAGATGATCCTCGGCGCATGGCGCACCGGGGAGCCCGGCTGCTTCTTCATCGACGAGGCCAATCGCTACAACCCCGTGCCGCATCTCGGTGCGTACGAAGCGACTAACCCATGTGGTGAGCAGCCGCTTTTGGCATACGATGTCTGCAATCTTGGCAGCATCAACATCGGCGTCTATGTAAAGGACGGCGCGCTGGACTGGGACGCATTCCGCCGCGACATCCAGCTCAGCACCCATCTGCTCGACAACATCATCGATGCCAACAAGTATCCGCTCCCGGAAATCGACGCGCTCTCCAAGCGTATCCGTCGCATCGGGCTCGGCATCATGGGCTTCGCCGACACGCTCGTGCGGCTCGGCATCGCCTATGACAGCAACGAGGGCGTCGCCTTCGGCAAGAAGGTGATGGAGTTTCTCGACGTCGAGAGCAAGAAGGAGAGCGAGCGTCTCGCCAACGAGCGCGGCCCGTTCCCCGAGTGGCACAAGTCCATCTGGGGTCCGGACGCCACGTGCGCGCGGGACGCGGACGGCAAGCGCATTCGTCCCATGCAGCTCCTGCGCAACTGCAATGTCACCACCGTCGCGCCCACCGGAACGATTTCAATCATCGCCGGGTGCTCGTCCGGCCTCGAGCCGCTGTTTGCCGTTGCGTTCATGCGCAATCAGGCCGGCGTCATGATGCCCGACGTGAACGAGGACTTCGTCGCCATCGCCAAGCGCGAAGGCTGGTACAGCGACGCCCTCATGGAGCGCATCGCCAAGGAGGGCCACATCTCATTCGCCGAGGTGCCGGCGAAGTGGCAGCGTGTGTTCGTCACTGCCAATGCCATCGCGCCCGAGTGGCACATGCGCATGCAGGCCGCCTTCCAGGAGCACTGCGACAGCGCCATCAGCAAGACCACGAACTTCGCGCACACCGCCACGGTGGAAGACGTGCGCAAGATCTACGAGATGGCGTACGACATGAAGTGCAAGGGCGTCACCGTGTATCGCGACGGCAGCCGTGACGCGCAGGTGCTGAGCACCGGCGCCACCGCCAAGGCCAGCGAGCAGCGCGCCAGCGGCGCCACCTCGATGGACAGCCGCAGCGAGATCGGGGACCTCAAGGGCCAGCTCGCGGAGAAGGACGCGGACATCGACCGTCTCAAGAAGGCGCTGTTCGACGTCGAGGCGGAGAATCTTCAGCGTCGTGCGAAGCGCTCGCGTCCCGACAAGCTCCGCTCGACGTCCATCCGCAAGGAAACCCCGCTGGGCACCATGTTCGTCCACCTGACGGAGGACGATAAGGGGCAGCCATTCGAGGTGTTCGTCACCCTGGGCAAGGCCGGCGGTTCCGCGATGGCGGACGCTGAGGCGATGGGGCGGTTGATCTCGCTAGCGTTGCGGTCGGGGATTCCGCTGATGGAAGTGCATCGTCAGCTGCGCGGCATCTCGTCGGATCGTGCGGTGGGGCTGGGGCCGAACAAGGTGCTGTCGGTGCCGGATGCGATCGGTCTCGCGCTGGAGGAGTGGTGGAGAGACCGGACGCTGGGGATTCAGCAGAATCTGCTCGGCATGGAGACGCCGGTGCATGGGACGCCGATTCCGCAGGCGGTGCCGGTGGCGCGAGGGTCAGGGCAGAGTGGGGAGCAGGGGCAGCTCGAGGCGTACAACGGTGGGGAGACGTTTATGGGGACGTGCCCGGACTGTGGAGCGCAGCTCGAGTATGCAGAGGGGTGTGTGAAGTGTCATGTGTGCGGGTTTAGTGAGTGCGGGTGATGTGAGAATCCGCTAGCGCAAAACCGCGAAAGAAGCCGGGGAAATCTCCGGCCTTTCTCTTTCGCACGGGAGTCGTGCCTAGGGCCGCGCTTTAGTCCGTCCGTATGGACCTCCCTTTCGCGTCGAAGCGTCGACATCGAGCCGCATCATCGCACCTACCGGATCCTCTTAGAATTCTGTGACGCTGCCTTTACGAATGCCGACGATGAGTAGGATGAAGAGGATGCATGGCGGCGCCGTCGCGGAAGAGAAGTACGCAGTCGCGGTACGCGACGCGGGCGGCCTTCATCTGTTCATGTGGGTGCGAGTGTCGCTGCGAAGTGAATTCTTCACGATGCTGCCACGGCCGCGTGACCCTAGCATCAATGCACATGCAAGCCTCCATGCCGACGGAAGCTACCATATCAAGTCGCATGGGCTACCAAGGTGCATGGAACGGCAGAAGCAAAAGCCTGATGGCACCCTGGTCGATACCGAGCATCTCATGGATCAAGGATTGAACCGCGCCGGCGTTCTCTCGATCGGCGAAAATTGTGATCCGAGAGAGTGGAATGGGGTCTTCGAAATACCCATTGCGGATCTAGCGAATGGGCCCAACCACACCAGCCATGTTTCGGCCGACCTTATAGGCAGGGGCGGAAAGCCGACGTTGTTCCCCGAAGCTCGTGCAATTGACCAAACCATCTTTCGGCAGAACTATCCCCTTCTTGTATTTACTCACTATTTCGTGCCGATTCCTTAGCTTCAGGCAATCACATTCCTCTCGGCGAAATAGGATCGCGGTTTTTCTCAGAGCCCAGTCCTGTCCGCCTGGTGCCTCTAAGTGCAAATGCTTAGCCGAACGGGGGACGGCTATCTTCAATTTGTGATTGGCCCCATATTGGCCGCACGGCAAGTCGCTATTGCGCCTGACGTCACTGAGCGCCTCCGTAACGCGGCGGTTGCCATCGCGAATGAGGATTGCGACTAATGGCTTGCGACTACAACGCCATTCGCCACGAAAACGAAAGGCGCTACGGTACCGACATCGGGCGCATCGGACCGATGTTGCTCGCGGATCGGTACGACGACCGCACGCACTTCATTTTCGAGCTTCTCCAGAACGCTGAAGACGCGCTGTCTCGAAGAGCGGAGTGGGAAGGCTCGCGTGCGGTATCCTTTGACCTAACCAACAACGGCCTGCGTGTCAGCCACTTTGGTCGGCCGTTTGATGAACGGGATGTCCGTGGCATTTGCGGAATCGCCGAAAGCACCAAGGACATTACGGCGATCGGCCGGTTCGGGATCGGCTTCAAGTCCGTCTACGCGTTCACGGACCGCCCAGAGATCCATTCGGGCGACGAAGCCTTTGCGATTGAGAAGTTTGTCTGGCCGGTTGCCGCGAGGAAGGAGGTGCATGATACAGAGGAGACGGTCATTTCAATCCCCCTCAAGGCAAACGATGCAACAGGTCACGACGAAATGGCGTGCGGGCTCGGCCAACTAGGCGCCACTGCGTTGCTGTTTTTACGCGAAATCGAGGAGATTCGCTGGAGCGTCGATGGGGACCGGTCTGGACACTATATCCGTGCCTCGAAGGAGATCGCGGTAGGTGTACGACGCGTCACTGTGATTGGCCAAGAGGAGGCACAACCCGCGTTTCATGAGACGTGGCTGCTATTCAATCGAGGAGAACCTGCGACGAATTGGCAGCCAGCGGCGCACGTCGAGCTCGCGTTTCTTATCACCTTCGATGAGCGATCCCAACGAGAGCGCATTCAACGTGTCGAGCGGTCGCCACTCGTGGTGTTTTTTCCGACAATTCTAGAGACGCATCTCGGATTTCTCATCCAGGGCGCGTATCGGACGACTCCGAGTCGCGATAACGTGCCTCGCGCTGACGCCTGGAATCAGCTTCTGGTGCGAGAGACAGCTTTGCTGCTTCGGGAGGCACTCTTCTGGTTGCGAGATAACAAGCTTCTCGATGGTCAAGCGCTACGGTGCCTGCCGCTAGACTCGGGAAGGTTCGGGGACGACACCATGTTCGCGCCACTCTTTTCCGCCACTAAGTCGGTGCTCCTGTCTGAGTCGCTGCTTCCGCGCTTTGACGATGGACACGTGGCGGCCGTTGACGCGCGCCTCGGCCGTACACAGGAAATCCGGGACCTGCTCACCCCAATGCAACTTACGGAGCTTTACGGCGGAGAAGGTCACGTCGCGTGGATCAGCGGCGACATCACCCACGATCGGATGCCGGAAGTGCGCCGTTATCTGATACAGGAGCTGGATGTTGCAGAGCTAGCGCCGCAAGACGTCATCGGTCTGCTCACGCCATCGTTTCTGGTAGCGCAGTCCGACATTTGGATCGAGAGGCTGTACGCCTTTCTTAATGATCAGCCCGCGTTGCGACGACACTTGGACGACCTGCCACTAATTAGGCTGGAGGATGGCACACACGTTCTGTCGCACGCGGACGGACAGCCCCAAGCGTTTCTGCCCGGGAAGATCGCAACGGGGTTTCCCATTGTGCGCGGCACCGTTTGCGGTCGAGAGACAGCCCTCCATTTCCTGCGTTCACTTGGCCTAACTGAGCCAGATCCCGTGGACGACGTAGTGCGCAACGTTCTGCCGAAGTACCGACAGCATGTCAGCATGAGTAAGGCGGAATACGAGGCCGATATCGGTCGAATTCTGAATGCATTCAGCACTGATTCAAAGGCCCAGCGAGAGAAGCTACTTGGGACGCTTCGCGAGACTGCGTTTGTCATGGCGGTCAATATGGGCGACGAGAGCGAGCAAATGGCGAGGCCCGGCCAGCTCTATATCGCAACCGAGCGACTCAAGGAGCTGTTCGCGTCGGTGGCGAACGTTCTGCTAGTCGATGGTCGGTATTCTTGCCTGCGAGGAGAGGGAATACGCGAGCTGCTTGAAGCCTGTGGCGCGGTGCGTTACCTGCGCCCGATTGGCGGCATTGGCCTGTCATGGCAGGAGCGCGAGGCACTGCGTGTGCAGGCAGGCCACGCCGAGACTTCTGGCTTCAAGGACCACGTTACTGACTGGACGCTCCTCGGGCTTGAAGGCCTTCTCAAATCCCTCTCTGGGTTCACGCTTCAGGTGCGTCGCACCAAAGCCGGATTGCTCTGGGAAGAGCTTGATCATCTCGAAGAGCGCCGTGGCAAGGATATATTTGATGGTGAGTACAGTTGGTCTCACTACGGCGGTTACCGACGACGGTTCGACTCGACGTTCGTTCGCGTACTCAATACGACGGCTTGGATTGCGGACGGAGATGGCAATTTGCAGGTACCCGATGCGATTCTGTTTGGCTCGCTCGGCTGGAAGGCGAATCCGTTTCTTCTCGCCAAAGTGCGCTTTAGGCCAGCAATTATCGACCAACTGGCCAAAGAGGCTGGTATCGAGCCTGGAGTGTTGGACTTGCTCAAGCAGCTTGGTGTAACGAGCGAGTCGGAGCTCCGCGCGCGGCTCGGCGTTGCGGATGAGATAGTTCCCGATGTGACGTCGGGCGAAGGCGATGTGGAGAATGGCGCCAAGACGTCGGATGGGGATACGCTGAATGACGAGACGTCCGTCCCGCACCGGGATGATCAAGATCCTTTGGTGAGTGCTGTCGACGGGGGCGATGACGGTGATGCTAACGGGGGCGGCGCTGATTCTGGCCAAGATCACACGCGTAGCGAAGGCACCGGGGGCGACAAGGAAGCGAATGACCGCGAAGCGGGCGCCAAGCGCGCGCCCGACGGCACGGGAAAACGACCCTTCGTCTCCTACGTCGCGGCCCATTCTGAAACGGAAGCGCCGGACCCTGACGGCCTTGATCATTTGGCACGCATGACGCTTGAGAGGAAGGCCATTGATCTGATCATTAGCAAGGAGCCCACGTGGCGGCGCACGCCAGCTAACAACCCCGGTTTTGATTTGTACCAGGGCGAGGCGCTGGGCGCCGCTACCCGCTTGTGCGAGGTCAAGGCGATGACCGGCAGTCTCGATGATCGATCTGTAGGGATGTCGCGAACGCAGTTCGAATGCGCTCGCGATCGCGGCGAGAATTATTGGCTGTACATCGTCGAGCACGCGGGAAGTGAGGTTCCCCGAATCGTCCGAATTCAAGACCCGGCAGGCAAGTCCCAAAGCTTCACATTCGACCACGGTTGGCGGAGCATCGCCGAAGAGCGCTGAGGTCACAGGTACCGCGAGGGGCGACCGCGTAATTGAGCGCCTGTCACCGACATTCTTGACAGCGCACTGTAAGCGACTCCTTGACTCACAGCGACGGCGGCGGCATGGTTCCTCCGGCTGCGCGGCCCGTCCTGAATGGCATCAGGAACCGCCGACTCGGCTGATGGTCGCGTTAACGTCGGACGCCCATGTAGTTCGCCCGCCGCGCGCAGGATGACGCGCCTCCGCACGCACAACCCCACAAGCTCCGAATGGACATCATCGGGAAGGTCTCGAAGGGACTAGCGGAGCAACTCGCACCTGACCTCGCCGACGCCGGCCGTCTCCTCACGGACTTGATCGAGGAGGCTGCGTACGTCGGTGACGTGTACTCATTGTCATACGCCGAGAGCCTGGTGCAGATTCACGACCACTACCGGGCGAAGGTCGGAGGCGTGCCGGCACTCTCCTTCCTTCTGGCGAGCCGCATTTACCCTGATCAGACGGTCGACGTTAGAGAAGAAGACACCTCTGTTCTGTTGCTTCGTGTACTTGATCACGCTGATCTCCCGAATGCGCAGGAGGCCCTCCGCGTCCGCGTGGAGACGGCGCAGCGCGTGAGCGGGGAGGTCGGACGGCACTGGGATGACAAGTCCGTCATGGACGCGACAACCCACAACCTTTTGAGCTACGCCGGTGTACGTTGTCGCGTGCTCGGGACCTTTTACGTGTCTGAGCTCCCGCCTGGCACCGCCGGTGGAAGGTACGGGCTTGTTTTTGGCTCGGACATCAGCAACTACTACCCGAATCAGGGCCTCAAGGTCTACAAGCCGCGCGCCGAGGTTCTTCGTCGAATCGTGAACTACCGCGACCCGCGCGATCCGAAGGCCTTCGACCCGACCGTGCAAGTGACTATCGGCCATGTTCGCTATGCCTCGACGAACCGGCCATTCCAGAGGATCGCCAATGTACCGGTCGCGATCGGTCCACGCGATCTGCTCGGCCAAAAGTCCGCGCTCTTCGGCATGACGCGAACAGGCAAGTCCAATACTACGAAGGTGATGCTCAAGTCGATCTTCGAGCTGCGCTGGCACGACTCTAAGGAGCGGGTTGGTCAGCTCGTCCTCGATCCGAATGGCGAATACGCGAACGAAAACACTCAGGATGCGCAGAAGAGAGCGCAGCCAACGGCGATCAAGAACGTGTGGATGTGCGGCCCGACGTCTGAGCAGGCGATGTCCAAGGAGGATGTCGTGACGTATGGGATCATGGCCCACCCACACGATCCCGGGCGCAGGTTGATGCTCCTGAACTTCTTTGTTGATGGCAATCTTGAAATAGGCAAGAGCATAATCGATCTCGCGCTTTCGCCCGACCGGGGATCGAAGTACATCGGCAACTTCAGCGACGTCCGGCTGGAGACACCAGCTGCGACTGATCGCTCCGCCATGACGCGACACCAACGCCGCGTGCTGGCATACAGGGCGCTTCTCAGCAAAGCTGGCCTGGTACCGCCGACCACCTTGAAGCCAATAACGACGAGCCTCTTCAACCAGGACCTGCTCACAGCTCTTACATCGTCGGGCGGCAAGGATCCGGCGGCGTACGCGTTGTGTGCTACGATCCTTGGGAAAAAGGCGCCCGGTTGGCCAGAGCTCGCCCAAGCGTTCGGGACGCTGCACGACTTCATAAAGGACGGCGCATCAGGCTGGACCGGATTCGATCAGGCGTACGTTCAGACGAGTTCATCGGGTTCGTGGGCCGACGACGACCTTCGGAAAGTTCTCGAGATGTTTGCGTATCCGAACGGATCTCGGCTCATCGGCCGCGTCAAAGCGCAACACACGCCAGATACGAGCACCGACTATGCGGACGATATCTACGCACACGTCGCGGCCGGCAAGCTCGTGATCGTGGATCAATCTAGCGGTGAGCCGCTGCTCAACAAGGCCGCCGCCGACAGAGTCATGTGGCGCATTTTCGAGAAGAACCAGGAACTCTTCCGAACCGCGCAGATTCCGCCCAGCATCCTGATATACCTTGAGGAGGCTCATAACATTCTCCCCTCGTCCAACGAACAGGACTTCTCCGACGTCTGGGTCCGCACTGCCAAGGAGGGCGCGAAGTACCAGATCGGTCTCGTCTATGCGACGCAAGAAGTGAGTTCGATTCAGAAGAACATCCTCCGCAACACCGCGAACTGGTTTATAGGACATCTCAACAACACGGACGAGACAAGGGAATTGCGGAAGTTCTACGACTTTGCGGATTTCGAGGCGAGTATCTTGCGTGCCCAGGACAAGGGCTTCCTGCGGGTGAAGACCCTCTCAAATCCATACGTTGTACCCGTTCAAGTGGACCTGTTCAGCATCGACCCAACTATTGCCGGAGCGGATGGCGATGCCGTATGAGGGGGAGTTCGCAGGCTATCGCGCGCTCCAGCGGCTCGCCGACACCGAACGAGTCAAGCAACTTCTTACACGTGCACGAGTTCACGCGCCCGCTTCGAGCGAGCCAGCTGCCCTTCCTGCTCAAGCGCCCACCGCCGATGACGCGCTTCCCCAGTTCGTCGTAGCGATCGACGGGAGCCAATCTGAAGTCGATGTTCGCAACGGCTATCCGGGCGCGAAGGTCGGGTACCTTACGGTTGCCAGTGTTCTCCTCGACCTTGAGGCGGTCAATTCGCTTGATGAGCGGCGTCCAGCCGACCCCGTCGAGTTTCGAAAGACCGAGCAAGCGGCGACCATCGACGCAGCTCTGCCGGGAAGCAACGTGGTCACTCGGACGCACACGAGCGCCCGCGTGGCCTTTCGGGAGGAGGTGTACGACGTTTTCCACAATGGTGTCGTAGACAGCCAGGACCTGACGCCACTGCTCGACACATACGAGGCCCTCCTGGCCCTCAAGCCTCGGACTCGGCCCCAGGTGTGTCCATACAACCTCGACACGGCGTGCGAGGAGCATTTCGCCATTGGCCACGGACTGTCCTCCTGCGCGTGCACCCTCAAGCGCTCCGTGTGGTCAACTGATGCTCTCCGCAGTCACGAGGCATTTCGCGACACCGGAACGAATGGCGAGGCGTTCGGCGAGATCATGCAGGTGTGGGAGCGCGTGCTTCTCATTCACCTTCTCCGCGCTTTCGAACGTGGAGATCTGCTTGGCAGCGCTCATCGGTTGGCTTTCTTTCTCGACGGCCCACTGGCTCTCTTTGGGCATCCGGCGTGGCTCTCGGCTGCGATCTCAAGCGAACTCCAGCGTCTCAACGCAAAGGTCCGCGAGTCAACTGGACGAGACCTCCTGATCGTTGGCGTGGAGAAGAGCGGAGCCTTCGTCGCGCACTTCGAGGAGCTCGACAAATCGGAGACGGCTGGCACCACACGCTTCGCGCCGCGCGACTACATGCTTCTCACGGACGACTACATAAAGGAGCGGATCATTTTCTCGACATCGGAGAAGCGCTACGGCCTGGATACCTATTTCGGTCGCAAGTTCTTTTACAAAACGAGAAGCGGAGCGCGAATCGTCGCGAGCATCCCGTTCCTCGATCCGAAACAAGACACTCTTGAGACCGCCGATATCTCCATGTATCCGGCGTTTCCGGTTACGTGTGCTCTTCTAGACAAGCTCGTCTCGTCCCGCTTTCCAAACGCGCTCGCGCCGATTGTCTCGGCACACGCCCAAGCCGCGATCCCACTCCATCTCGGGGCAAAGGTACTCGAGCAGCTGGCCAAAGCCTTGATGCTGGCGACGTAGACCGCCCATGGCTCGGCACATCGACTATGGTACCGCCGCTGGGCGATGGGCAGGGCTCGGCCCTTACTATGCCATGTTCCCGACCGGCTTCGCGGACCGAGTGGTTCGCGAACACACGCAGGCCGGCGATTTGGTGCTCGATCCGTTCGCGGGTCGGGGCACTGCTATCTTCAGCGCCGCGACACAGGGTCGTGCCGGTGTCGGCATCGAAATCAGCCCGGTCGGGTTTGTCTACGCGAAGGCGAAACTTGCTGCGGCGGAGCACGATGAGGTCGCGCATCGCGTGCAGGAAATTGGCCGCGTAGCCACTGCTGCGCGATACGTAGAGAGCGCCCGTGCGCTGCCGCCCTTCTTTCATCGGTGCTTTGCGGCGCCTGTTCGCCGTTTTCTCTTAGCGGCACGCGATCGGCTCGACTGGCGCCGATCGGCTACGGATCGTACGGCCATGGCGATTCTTCTCGTGTACCTTCACGGAAATGAAGGCGCGGCGCTCTCGAACCAAATGCGACAGACGAAGTCAATGTCGCCGGACTACGCAATTCGCTGGTGGAAGGAGCATAACGCTCGGCCCCCACAGGTGGATCCTGTAGACTTCCTCACCTCTCGGCTCGCCTGGAGGTACGCAAAGGGAACTCCTGAGTGCGAATCATCGACTGTGTATTTCGGTAACAGCATGACTGTACTGCCACGCATCGCTGCCCGAATGGCACGCGGCGATCTCCGAAGGGCGAAGTTACTCTTTACGTCGCCGCCCTACTACGGAGTCACGAACTATCACTATGATCAGTGGCTGCGTCTCTGGTTGCTTGGCGGCCCTGCCCATGCCGCAAGGAACGGAAACTGGCTCCGCGGCAAATTTGAGCATCGTGCGAATTACGAGACCCTCCTCAGCGAGGTGTTTGCCCGCGCTAAGCGGCTACTGCGACGAGATGCCACGATCTACGTCCGAACGGACGCGCGCAAGTTCACCCGCGAAACAACGCTTGCTGTCCTCCGAGAGACATTCCCCACAAAGGATCTTGTAATCCGGAGACGACCGGTGGCCGGCGACACCCAAACTCACCTTTTTGGTGATTTCGCCAAGACGGCGGGAGAGATCGACCTCATTCTCACGTCATAGGCTAGCGCTGCCTGTTTCAGGGAAGCGAGGAGCTTTAAGTCTCAAGGCCGATGGGTGTTCACTGCGCCCTCTGGCGTGGTGCCGGCTGGTGTGGAATCCAAGCACCCCAGCTTGCCCCGTTATGACTCAGTGAACAACCTCTCAATCAATTGCAGCTACTAGCCACGTCGTGGCAGGAATGCCACCTTGAGTTCCGTCTTACGACGTGTTATTGGAGTTAACCAAGCCTCGTGGCACACATCGCGTGGGCGCAGCGCATATGCGGCAATTGGGACAATCATGCCAACCCACGCAATCTAGGACTCGTATTCTTCGGATGATCTTTTGGATGGGCACCAAGCGCTCGTCATGGGCATGACTCAGACAAGGGTGACGTATGTACACTAACAAATGGGGAACGTTTAGACAACACAACGTCCTCTGGACGGTGCTACTCGTAGGTGCCGCTGAAGGCGCCCTGCTATTGCCGATTCTCCTTGGCTGGGCGCACTTTGATCCAAACATCGGGATGGTCGTATTCGCTACTGTACCAGCGTTTGCGATTACGATTGCGCAACTGGTACGAACGCAGCAAGTGCAGCGCGCCGCTTACGTCAAAGATTTCTTGACTGAGTTCAGGAAGAACGGTGAATTGTTCCTGGCCTTCTATGACCTCGTGTATCGGTTTCGCGACGAGATCTTTAGCCAAGTCGATCGCACTGCGCATGAGTATATCAGTGCGAGAGGTAAGGTGCCCGCGCAGGATAAGCCAGTATTCGGCCCGTTTGAACGGCTAAATGCAGGAATTGAACCGGGCTGCAGGTTCTACCATCCATTGCTGTTTCAATTCAGCCCGGAAGAGAAGAAACTTGATGGTCTCCTCGATTACTTCAATGCAATCGGGCTGTATGTCTATGAGGGGCTGATGCGTATTGAGGATGTAGTAATCATTCTTGGCGATTATCTTGCAGTAATCGCCGATCGAAAGATCGTGCAAGAGTACCTACGCATTTGTCATAATCCAGCCGAATGGAAGTATGACGATACGGTCGGCGCGAGCCCGCCGTACCAGCATCTCCAGTTCCTGCTTGAGGCGTACAAGGGCTACAACCTGAAGACGCTAAACAGGAAGCGACTCGAAACACTCAGAGGCGCTATAGCGGCGAAAGAACTGGAAGTAGCAGCATTGCGCGATAAGCTTCGACAGCCGGCCTAACCCAGTCGAGATCAGGAGGTAGTTATGATGGCATTAGCGACGAACGGTGTACGGGAGCGTGCAATCGAGATCGCCTTTGGTCAGGCCTCTATTCCAAAGAGTCCAGCGACACGCGATACGCAAGGCCGCGTAATGCTATGTCTCGCGGCGATTGTAGCAAAAGCCGGCTTTCTTGCGCGAGGCCGGCAATCTGATGCAAGCGAATTGGAGAGAGACCTGGCTGACGGTGGCGCTCCGGAGCGACTTGAACGCGCCTTCGCGGACCTCGGCTGGGATATCGGTGAGTGCCGCGCAAAGATGGAATACAATGACAGAATGGAGGAGGGCGATCGCAAGCTAGCGGTCTTGAAGTACCTCACGACGGCCAATGAATCAACCCTCTGTCTGCGCGGTGATGCGATCTCGCACATGGACGTGTCCGAGTAGCGCCTCTAGGGTCAGCGAGGAGGCGGAAGCTCTTAAGCCGTGCGCGATGGTGGTGGGTGTTCCCGGACGGGGGTAGGACGGGCCCGGATGTGTCTCCCTGGAACTAGGGATGTCTGACGGGGCAGCGGCGAAGGTGGACGCGTGAGTACTGAGGTCAACCACTTGAGCGCTCGTCCTGCTCGTCCTGCTCGTCCTGCTCGTCGCGCAAGCGGTCCGAACATCCGGCTTGCTGATGGCGTCGTGCATCGCGTACGACAGATGGTGCTCGACCATCAGCAATACTGGTGAAGTAGGACAAGCCGCGTCAGTCGAGTACCTGGGATCGCAGGCGTCTCCGCCTTTCGCACAAAGGGAGACGAAGCGTTACAGTAGCAGAGGAACTCGTCAACGCGTGCCGGGTTGACGCGCTCAGCAGCTACGGCCGATCCCTCCATCGCCTGGAAGAATAATATATGCGCATTCTTCGCCTTGCCCTCGTCGCCACCCTGTGCTGTCCGGCGATCGCGTCATCGCAGCCGAGCGCAACCCTGTCTTCGAACGGATTGGCGCCCGCCGCGTTCGATGCCGAGCGGCTCGCGCGCGTGGACGCCTGGGTGCAACGTCTGATCGCCGACCGGAAGATTCCGGGCGCGGTCGTCATGCTCACCCGCGACGGGCGGACCGTGTACCACAAGGCATTCGGCAGCCGGGATCTTGGTACCCACGTCGCACTCCAACCGACCGACATCTTTCGCATCGCCTCGCAGACCAAGGCCATCACGACCCTCGCCGTGATGATGCTGTGGGAAGAGGGGCGCTTCAAGCTCGACGATCCCATCGGGAACTACCTGCCCGCATTCAAGGAGCAGACGGTCCTCACCAAGTTCAATCCGGCTGACTCGTCGTATGAATCCAGACCGGCGCGCCGACGCATCACCATTCGGCAGCTCCTCACGCACACCTCGGGACTCGACTACCCCGATATCGGCAGCGACGACTTCAAGGCGATCTACGCAAAGGCGGGCGTGCGCGCCCTCGGTCACGAGGGCGACATCCTCGGCGAAAAGATCGACGTGCTCGGCAAACTCCCATTGAAGAACGAGCCCGGTGAGCGCTTCACCTACAGCCTCTCCCTCGACGTGCTCGGCCGATTCGTGGAAGTGATGTCGGGCATGCCGCTCGACAGATTCTTCCGAACGCGCATCTTCGACCCGCTCGGCATGGTCGACACGTATTTCGAGGTCCCAGCGAGCAAGCGCGACCGGGTCGTGGCGCTGCACATGATCAAGGACAGCGTCCTCGTGGCGTCGCACGAGAAAACCAGGGGAATCCATGCGGACTTCCCGGCGCGCACGGTGTCGTACTTCTCGGGCGGTGGCGGATTGGCGTCCACCACGGCCGACTACGCGCGCTTTCTCCAGATGTTCCTCAACGGCGGAGAGCTCGACGGCACGCGGCTGCTCGGGCGAAAGACGGTGGAGATGATGCTGACGAATCAGATCGCGCCGTTGCAGCCGGCATTCGGACTCGGCTTCGCGCTCGAGACGCCGGAGAACGACTACCGCTCGCCGCTGTCGGTGGGATCGTTCTGGTGGAGCGGTGCCTTCAACACGTGGTATTGGGCTGACCCGAAGGAGCGGCTGGTCGGGCTGATCTTCACCAATACCTTTGGCGCGCCGACAGACCTGGGAGATACGTTCAAGGTCCTGGTGTATTCCGCGCTACGCTGACCGCGCTCGCACAAACAGGGGCGAGCGCACCTGGAGGTTGATATGAAGACGCAGCGGCTATTGGTCGCCCTCACAGTCGCGAATGCTGCACTGCTCGTGTTCTCACTGACGCATCCGCGTCCCACGACGGCGCAGGACTTCGCGCCCGTGCTCCGCGGCCGCGCGTTGGAAATCGTCGACGATCAAGGGCGTGTTCGCGCGGAGATCAGGGTGCTCCCGGCCGAGCCCAACGTGAAGATGCCCGACGGCACCACGGGATTTCGGGAGGCCGTGCAATTGCGCCTGATCGATACGAAGGGCGGCCCGCGCGTGAAGCTCGGAACGACGGAGGACGGATCTGGGCTCGTGCTTGGTGGCGAAGGAGGCGCGTATACTCAATTGCTCTCGCGTGGCCCGAGCCCCTTCATCAAAATCATCACCAGGGACGGTCGCGAACAGACGATCAAACCGTGAACCAATCCACAGTCTCAGACATTAGCGGCTGTCGCTGAGAGACTGGGCGTCCAAGAGGCCGACATTCGCTCATACTAGCACTCGGCTCATTTCCCGGTTCGGTCATGAGCACCCGATGGTTGCGTCGCACCAAGAGTCCAACGATATTTGCGTATCAGTCGGACAGCTGACGTCTCTCGTAACAACGGAGGCTTCGCCCGTGGGCTGCACATTCTGTCGTGTAACGCTGACCTTCGTGATCGGGTTGGCGGGCCTTGCCGCCGGCTACTTTCTCGGCGCCGGCATTGCGGCGGCGCTGGGCATCGAGGCAAGTGCCTCGACCATCGCCAACTGGAGCGAAGTCATTGGCTTTGTCGTCGGCCTCGGCATCGGGATCGTCGACCTCGCGTCGTACCTGTGCTGTCGATTGGCCAACTGCAAGGAGTACTGTCCCAAGGGCGCCACGGAATTCTGGACCGCGTACGCCAACGCCGTCCAGAGCACCAACGGCCACCTGACATCGAAGGACTGCAAACACCTCACCGCTGTGATCAACGGACTCGTGACCCGTGGCCAGATCGACGACGCGGCAGCGGAAACCTTGAGAAGGGTGCTCTCGAAACGGTGTCCCGATTAGGCAAAAAGGTCGCGCGGCCATACAACGGAGGCAACGCTCGTGACGAAATCGTGCACTTGGTGCAAGATCACGTTGGTCGTCGTCGTGACCCTCGTGGTAACAGCCATCGTCGGCCTTACGGTGACATCGGGCGGAGCCGCCGGCAGCGCAATCGTCGGCGCAGTCAAAGCCGCCGGGTACACCCTGGGCGCCGCGGCGGGCGCGGCAATCGCCAAAACGCTCATCACGCTGATCAGCGCCGGCGTGACGTATCTGCTCGGCGACTTTCTCTGCTGCAAGTTGTTTGGCGTCGACGCATGTTGCATCAAGGAGAGTGTCGAGTTCTGGACGGAGCTTTCCCGTAGGCTCGAAGCCAGCGGGGGAGGTAGCTTGTCAGAGGACGACTGCGCCGCGATGAAGAAGATCATCGATAAGCTCGTCGCAGAGAAGAAGATCGACGACAGCACGGCGCAAACGTTGCGCGACGAACTCAAGCAGCATTGCCCGCAATAGCAGCCATCTCATGTCTACGCAGCCGGCAAACGATGGCAAGAACAGACCGCCCTGCCACTGAACGCGTGGCGCGCTGATAGGTCTATCAGCTCTCGTCGTCGCCGTAATCAGCTACTTCATCTTTCTCTCGTAGGACCGGTGGCCGCACCCATTGCGCCCGGGATGGCAATCGCGCAGATTAACTGTGCCATGTGCCACAACTCCCGATGATCGTCTCCGAAGCCGTTGCTGCCGTCCTGGGAGGATATCCGCTCCTGGGGACGGACGTGCACTCGGATTTCGACCTGGCGACGGCTGCCATGGAAGGAATTCCCGCGGCCGCCGCGTACCGTGCGGTGGAAACCGGGGTGCTCGACGCCGAGGAGTTCTATTCGCTCGTCGTGCCGCGGCGCACCTTCGAGCGACGGCGCGACGAGAATGAGCCGCTCACGGTGGTTGAATCCGATCGGCTGCTGCGGGTGATCCGCATCGCGGTGTACGCCGCCGACGTGCTCGGAACCGAATCGAAGGCGCGCGCCTGGCTCAGAGCGAGCAACAGATCGCTCAGAGGGAAGGCGCCGATCGCTCTGCTGGAGACGGACGTCGGCGCGAGGCTCGTCGAGCGCGCCCTCGGCCGGATTGAACACGGCGTGTACAGCTAGAGCGTTCCGGTACAGTGCGAGTCTGGCGGATCGCGAGACGCCAGTATCAGGCTCTCGATGGCGAGGGCGCACGGCTGAATGGCGGACGCTGGAATCCCGCGGGCATTCCCGTCGTCTACACGTCGCAAAGCCTGTCGCTCGCGGCGCTCGAGTTGCTGGTCCACGTGGAACCGCTCCTTGCGCCCATCGATCTTGTCGCAAGCGAGATCGACGTGCCGGAAACGGATGGGCTGGGCGCACGGGTGACGGTCGGGCAGTTTCCTCCCGGGAACTGGCGGGACTACCCGGCGCAGGAGTGGCAGGCAGAGCTGGGCACGATGTGGGTCGCGGATGCAGCGTTCCTCTGGCTTGCAGTGCCATCGGCAATCGTCCCACAGGAGTACAACGTGCTGCTCAATCCACGGCACGCGGCGATGGCCCGGGTCAAAGTCGTCTCCACGCGACCATTTGCTTTCGACGGCACCGGGCACACATCGTCTTCGATCGCTAAGAAAACGGTCAGAACCTCAGCGTCGAGATGTAGTTGAAGTCGCGACGGACGCTCTCGAGCGGCGTACCCGGATATGTCTCCTGCTCGACGAACAGAAGCTTCTCGTCGATCCGGTCGATGCTCGCCAGCAGCCGGCGAAAATCGAGGATGCCCTTGCCGAGCTCCGCATCCGGCGTCGGTCCGAACTTCGGCACGTCCTTGATGTGGAACGACCAATAGCGGTCGCCGAACCGCTGCATGTAGTCCATCGGATCCTTGCCGCCCATCGCCGCATTGCCGACATCCAGCTGAAGCCGCACGACTGACGGATCCGTCCGCGCCGCGAACACGTCATACGCGACTGCGCCATCGAGCACGGCGTAGTCGCCCTCGTGATTGTGGAAGCCGATCCAGATGCCGCGCTCGCGCGTAATGCGCCCCGCCTCATTCAAACGGTCGGCCCAGCGGCGATAGTCGTCGAGCGTCGGCTTTCCCGGGATCGGCAGACTGGCCACGATGATGTACTCGTGGCCGAGCGTCTGCGCGTCGTCGAGCTGGCGCGGGAGATTGTCGAGTGCGTTACCGCCGACGTGCGTCGACGGAGCGCGCAGGCCATGGCTGTCGAGCACTCGACGAAGCTCCTTCGGTGGCATGCCGAAGTTGTTCATCGAGCCGAGGAGCTCGACGTCGTTGTAGCCTACCGCGGCGATGTCGGCGATGGTGCGCGCGAGATCGCGTCGGGCGTCGTCGCGCAGGCTGTAGAGCTGGAGGCCGACACGCTTGAGACGTCGTGTGCCGCTGCCGCGTGCGGCGGTGAGGCAGCCGAACTGCGAGAGCGCAGCCGCGGATCCGAGGGCGGTGATGAATTGGCGACGATGCATGGCGCCAATATCTCAACTGCCGGCGTTCATCGCCAGATCGACGCTGAGGCTTCAGCGGCCTGCTCCCTCCAGCGCTGCTCGTTCACGCCGAAGACGAGAAGCCACACGACGACCACGAAGGCCCCTATGACGCCGGTGCCGACGATGTAGAGCTCCAGGCGGCGCGCGAGTGGCTCGTACAGGTACATCAGCCAACCAAGACCTCCAACTGCCGACAACACGCCCAGCACCCGAGGCAGGAAGGTGGACCTGAGCAGGAGATAGCTCTGCACGAGCCCCTCGAAGCCGAAGAACACCACGGCGATCGTCTCGGCCGCGTAGTTCACGCGGAGAAAGAAGAACGCCAGCGCCTGCAACTGCTTCGGATCGAAGACGCTCAGATAGGGCGCGCCTCCGAGCACGAGCAGTGGCGCGAAGAAAAAGAGGCGGCTCACGATCTTGATGGTGCAACCGACGAGGCCGAACGTCGCCGCAACGAAAGAGGCGCTCCTGCTCACGGGTTTGAGCAATTCGTAAAGGAGCACGATCATCGCGATCTGACACGCCATCTCTACGAGGTACGTGGCGAACGCAAGCCGATAGAGCGGCTCGTGTGCCACGATGCTGGCGGCTGTTGCCGCGGCGTCGCCGGATACGATGAGACGTCCGCCGATGAATCCCTGGGCGAATCCGCCTGCGAGCATGGTGAGCAGCAGAAGACCACCAACCAGCCTCGCCTTCACCTTCGGCGACATGTCCGACGTCATGGCGAGATCTCCTCTTCGTCCAGGGTTGGCGCGAATTCCAGCAGGTCACCCGGCTGGCACCGCAGGGCCTCGCAGATGGCCTCGAGCGTGGAGAATCGGACGGCCCGCGCCTTCCCGGTTTTCAGGACAGACAGGTTGGCGAGCGTGATGCCGATTCTGTCCGAAAGCTCGGTCAGCGTCATTCGACGCTCGTGGAGCATGTCGTCCAGCTTGACGATGATCGACATGTTCAGACCGTGCCCTCGAGATCTTCGCGCATGCGCGCGCCCTGCTCGAAGACCTGCGCGAGCACGAAGAGCATCAGCACCGCGAGCCATCGCGTCAGGGAAAAGCCCCAGCCGAGGTTGAGGGGAACGGCGGCCGTCGAGACGGAGGCGGCAATGGTGCCGACGGCGAAGTGCAAGAGCTCCAGCGCCAGTATCGCCCAGGCGATCGTCTTCAGGCGGGCCGCGTTCGCCAGGACGAAGGGATTGCCGACGCCGACCGTCTCGACGATGGCGAGGAGCCGCGCCAGAACGAGATGCACGATCGGAATTCCGCAAAGGCCAATTACCATGATCAGGCGCATGCCCACGTACAGCATTGCAGTGCCGCGTGCTGCACCGAGTGCGCGCATGACCCAGGATTCGGCCACCAGGCTGGCAATGAGCAGCGTCAGAATGAAGGCGCCCATCAGCAGGTTCAGCGTGGTCAGCACGCGGAGTACTCTCCGCGACAACGCCAGGGTGTCAGGGTACGACTGGGGCATGAGACCTTGTCCTCCATGCAGAGTCAGAAGTAGCTGTTATTATCGAATAACGATATACAAGGTATCGTTTTTCGGCAAGTAGCATACTGATGGTCGATATGCCACAATTGAGCGCCGCCAACCCGCGCTTCAGCCTTTCCGCAAAAGGCTCGAAAGGGACGCCCCGCATGGGAACGAGATTGCCGGTGACGCACGGCACGGCGCGCCGCAAGTCGTCGTTGAAAAGTTCGGTGGTCTGCAATCCACTGCGCGGCACTCGGCTTGACCGACGCGAGGCTGAGAATTTCTTAAGCGCACAATTACCGCGATTTCAGCCTAAGAGCTGCTGAGACACACGGCACAGGACAGAGCGAGTTTTTCATTGCGTTGCGTAAAACGGCGGTCTATGGTTGGCTCCGAGTAAGCCCCTGCCTCGCCCAGAGAAGTTGCAATGACGTCCGGATCACAACAGCCTGCCAGGCAGGACGAGTTCGCAGTCCCTGTCGGTCCCGCGGGCGGGCTTTCGATCCGTGTGAGGTTGTTCCTCGTGATCGGGACGCTCCTGGCGCTCGTGACCGCTGCCCTCTCGGTCGCTGCGTATCGGGAGATGCGCGCATCGGCGATTGCGACCACGTTCACGCGTCTGGACGGCATTGCCACCCAGTGGGCACGGCTCTTCGAAGCGTCCACGGCCCGTCAGCTGGCTGTGCTTCGAGCGGCGCGAGACAACCGCATCATCCACGAGGCCCTCGACCATTCGACGGCAGCGGCCGACTCGGCGGCGATGCCGATACTCAGGCCTCTGCTTTCCGCCGAGTTGGCGAGCGTCGTTCGGCTCCTGAATGCGGAGGGCAAGGAGATCGCGCACGTGGGCGACGACCCGATCGCGCTCGGCGCGACGGTCAGCCGCGAAACGCTGGACCGAATACCAGCGCTTGACTCCGGAACCGTCGCTCCGCTCCGCGGCGCAGGTCCAGCGATCCTGGCCACGACAATCGTCAGGGTGCGCGACGGAGCGGTGCAGGGCTACCTGACGCAGACCACGAGAGTGCACGTCAGCCCGTCTCCCGAAACCCTGAACCGGCTCTTCGGCGGTGAAGCGACGCAAATGCGCTTTGCCAATCGCGACGGCACACTCTGGACTGACCTCTCGAAGCCGATCCCGGCTCCGGCCGTGGACTCATTCCGAACCGGCACGCTCACGTCATACACGAGCGCCGTGACCGGTCAGCCCGTGTTCGCCGTGTCCCGGCTCGTTCGCGGCACTCCCTACATGGTGGTGCTGGAAACCGCTCACGACGAGGTTGTGGCACAGGCAAAGCGCTTTCTCGTTCGAATCCTGGGGCAGGGCGCTCTGATCATCGTGCTCGGACTGCTGGTGGCAATCTGGTTGAGCGAGTCGTTCACGCGGCCCATTGCGCGCCTGACGCGTGCGGTCGGATCAGTGGCCGCCGGCGATTACTCGCACCAGGCCAGCCTTCCGCAACGCGGAGACGAGCTCGGGCAGCTGGCGAGTGCGTTCAACGCGATGGTCGCGCAGGTCGAGACGGCGTTCGCGTCGACGCGAGCCGCCGAGGAGAAACATCGCCTCCTGTTCGAAGCCGTCCCACTGCCGCTCTGGGTCTACGACCTCGAGACGCTTCGCATCCTCGCGGTCAACGACGCGGCGGTCCATCACTACGGCTACGAGCGCGACGAACTGCTTGCGATGACCGTGGCGGACATACGGCCCGCCGAGGATGTGCAGCGTCTCCGCGAAGCCGTCCGGGACGTCAGTGGGGCGAATTACGGCGGCGGTGAATGGCGGCACAAGAAGAAGGACGGCACCCTGATCGACATCGAGACGAACGCGCTCTCGATCGAGTTTCAGGGACGTCCCGCGCGAATCGTGTTGATTCACGACATCACCGAGCGCAAGCGGGCGAAGGAGCTGATCCGGCGGCAGGATGAACGATACCGGCGGCTGGTCGAGGAGTCGCCCGATGGCGTCACGCTTGCGACGATGGATGGCCGCTTTCTGGCGGTCAATCCAGCCTTTGCTCGCATGCTCGGCTACGACTCGATCGAAGAAGTCCGAGCGCTCGCCGTGCACGCTCTATTTCCGAAACCGGCCGACCGGGACGCGTTGGTCGCGAGGCTCGTCAAAGCCGGGCGACTTCATCGTCATGAAATTCAGCTCAAGCGCAAGGATGGCTCGCTCATCACGGCGTTGTATACGGCGCGCCTTGTGACCGATCCCGATTCTGGCGAGCAATACCTCGAGGCCGTCACCGAGGACGTGACAGACCTTCGGCGCATCGAGCGGCAGTTTCTCCAGGCACAGAAGATGGACGCGGTGGGGCAGCTCGCCGGCGGCGTGGCACACGACTTCAACAACATGCTGACGGTGATTCTCAGCTATTCCGATTTCTTGCTGACGGAACTGGCCCCTGATGCTCCGCAGCGGCCGGATGTAGAGGCGATTCGTGAAGCCGGTCTCAGTGCGGCGAAGCTCACACGCCAGCTTCTCGTATTCAGTCGTCAGCAGGTCATCGAGCCGAAGGTGATGCGGCTCAACGATCTCGTGGCGGGAACGGCACAGATGCTCACACGCCTGCTCGGCGAGCATGTGGAGTTGTCCACGTCGCTCGATCCCGGCGCTGGCGCCGTAAAGGTCGACGCCGGGCAGATGGAGCAGGTAATTGTGAACCTGGCCGTGAACGCCCGCGATGCGATGCCGAACGGCGGCCGTCTCCTGATCGAATCAAGGAATGTGGAGTTCGAGCAACCAAGCGCGGACCGAGTCAACATCTATCCTCCCGGGCCGCACGTCATGCTGTCGGTGAGCGATAACGGCGTCGGCATGGATGCGGCGCTTCAGGCGCGCGTGTTCGAACCCTTCTTCACCACGAAGGCGCCGGGCAAGGGAACCGGGCTTGGGTTGGCGACCGTTTACGGAATCGTGAAGCAGAATGGCGGGCAGATTTCCATGTACAGCGAGCCGGGACGCGGCACGAGCTTCAAGATGTACTTTCCGCGCTTCGACGAAGCGACCGAGGAGGCTGAACTGCCCTCGGTTGGTGTGGCCCCTGCGGGAGGAAACGAGACCATTCTCGTTGTGGAGGATCAGCCAGCCGTGCGGGAGATCGCGCGTCAGGTATTGGAGCGCGCCGGCTATCACGTGCTCGAAGCACCCCATGCCGAATCTGCTCTCGAGGTCGCGTTGAAGCACATCGGGCAGATCGACCTTCTCATAACCGACGCGATCTTGCCGCGTGTGAGCGGCCGCGAGCTGGCAGATCGATTCACCCAACTCCGGCCGTTTGCCGGCATTCTCTTCATTTCAGGCTATACGGATGACGCGATCGTGCACCACGGTGTACTGGAACGCGAGATGCAATTCCTCCAGAAGCCGTTCACTCCCGATGCCCTTCTGCGCAAGGTACGCGTCGTCCTCGACGGCGCTCCACGGGTACAGGCCGACTGAATCGTGCGGCACATCACGGTAGCGGCGGGCACGTTCTCTTCGCGTCGTAGGTCGCGCGCGCGCCGTTCGGGATTGCTTGCCCATCCACCATAAGCGTATTCGAGAATCCCGTCGGATCGCTGAACCACGCGTTGGCCCAGCTCGTGTTGCCATTGAGCGTGAGCGCATACGTGGAGCCTTTCAGGTACGCCGCATTCGCCAGACCCAGCGCCGTTGTGTGCCGGCTGAACGACACGAGCAGATCGACCTGACAGCTCAGTTGCAGCACGTTCTGGCTCAACGTGACGTCGATGTCGCCGCGAAGGGTCGAGGTTGCGACGGGAAACGCCGCGTCGAGGATGATCGCAAAGTTGTTGTTGGTCAGTGCATTGTTGGCGATGGTGACGACGCTGTGCCCGGCAACGTTCGGCGCGCCGATGCCGACCGCGCCTACGCGGACCCCGACGCCAACGGGCTTTCGCAGATGATCGCGCACCTCGTTGTTCGACACCGATGCGGTCACGGTCGACGCGGTCGGAAGCGTGAATTGCTCGACATCGCTGACGACAGGGAGAATCAGCGCCGGCACGATCAGGATCCCGGGAATTCCGCCGGCCAGGAGGCGGTTGCCGGTGATCTTGTAGTCGCCAGGCCCGGCCACACAGAGGTCGCACGCGCCGGAGCTCCCGCTCAAGTGGTTGACGTCCACGGTGGCGCTGCTGGCTCGCAGGTCGATGGCTTCCGTAAAGAATGCCTCGAACTTGTTGCCGCGAACCGCGAGACCGGACACGCGCATCGACTGCACCCCCTGGCCGCCGGGAATGGTGTCGATGCCCTCGTGTCCCGACCGGAGGATGAACCCCTGGATCGTCACCTCGTTACCGGCGGACCCGCCCGGGTGACCGTTCACCATGAAGATCGGGACAGACGCTCCGGTCTGTGACGACGTGCCGCCCACGATCGGCAGCGGATTGATCGGACTCATGGTCGTCGCGATGGCGCCTTCGGCGGTACCGAGGGCGCGGCCGCTGGCGTCCACCTGCATCTTCATGGCGCCCACGACGGCAATCGCCGGCACGTCGATGATGATGGGGAAGTGCTCCAGCGTCGGGTCGGCATTGGGCGCCGCGTCCCCGCGAACCAGGCCGGCCGCCACCGAGATCGTGATCGGACAGGCGGCGGACGTCAATTCACTCCGCGCCAGTCGTCCCGCCCGCGCCACGGCCAGCGCATCTCCGATGCGCGTGAAGTGCACGCTGTCCTGGACGGCGCTTGCCGTCGCGCTGACGGATAGTTGCGTCGGATAGTCGCCCTGACTCCGGTGAGCCGCGAGCTGGGACGAGGGCACGCTGATGACGCTCCCCGTCGCGCCGACGACGTGGCACATGGAGATCAAGTCCTCTAACGGTGCACTCGCAGAGTCGCCGGAACACCCAACGACCATCAGGGTCGCGGTGAGACATCCAAGGAGCATGGCTGGCGGACGGACTTGATGAGCGCGCATGTTCTGATGTCCTCAATGGCGGAGTGGTCGGAGCTCGCGAGGAGTCCGCGGTCATTGGGACGGTACGGTCGCATCGTCATCAAATCGTCTACAGCCTTCGCCGAGCCCGTCGTGTCCCACCTCGATGCCGCACGCGTGCGCATTCAGATGCTCGGCACGCTGCACGTCACCACCGCAGATCGTGACGCCGCCGCGGTGACACAGCCTCGGCGGCTCGCACTCCTGGCGTATCTCGTGCTCGCGGAGCCGCGCGGATTGCACTCACGCGATACGCTGATGGCGCTGCTCTGGCCCGAGGCCACGACGAATCAGGGCAGGCAGGCACTCCGCAATTCGCTGCACGAGCTGCGGAAGGCCCTGGGCGACGAAGTGATCGTCACCGCAGGGCACGATTTCGTCGGCGTGGCGAGCGACCAAATCGAGTGCGACGTCGAATGCCTCGAGCGCGACATGCTCCAGGGTCGCGTCATCGAAGCGCTCGAGCGGTATGGTGAGCTGCTGAGCGGGTTTCATGTCTCGGGCGCGCCCGAGTTCGAGCGATGGCTCGACGGCGAGCGCGATGCACTTCGGCGTCGGGTGGTCGAGGCCGCGCTCACCGCCGCCACACGTCACGGTGAGGCCGGAGAAGTAAAGGCGGCGCTCGGCGTTCTTCGCCAGGTGTACGCCATCGACCCTGACGACGAGCATGTACTTCGCCGCTGCCTCGAGGCCACGGCGGCAAGCGGCGACCTTCGCGGCGCGCTTCGCATGTACAGTGCGTTTACCGCCCGTCTCGCGAGCGAGCTCGATGCAGTACCCGCACCGGAGACGACGTCCCTCATGGCATCGCTCACCACGCAATACGGCGTTCGCATGCGCGACGGCGCGGCGCCGAGCGACTTCACGCTCCCGACGACACGAGCGAACCTCCTCGCGCTGGATGAGAGGTTGACTGCGGCAAGCGTCCCCGCGAGCGACAGCGACGATGAGGCATACGTCCTCTACGTACGTGGAACCTATCTCTTCCTGCGCGCAGCCCACGTCGGCGGCAGTGTCGACGATCTGAAGCGATGCCGAGAGTATTTCGAGCGCGCGCTGGTGCGCGAGCCGGAGTTTGCGCTCGCCTACGCCGGCCTCTCCAACTACTACGCCGTATCGGCGGCGAGAAATCTTCTGCGTCCCTTTCGCGAGCACTTCGATCGCGCGATCTCGTTGAGCCATCGGGCCCTCGAGCTCGACCCGCTGTTGGCGATCCCGCACGTTCACTTTGGCGTGCAGGCCATGTACCTCGAGAGCAATTGGGACGTGGCAGGGGAGGAGGTTCGCCGCGCCGTCGCGCTCGACCCGCGATATGCCGAAGCGCGACGATTCCTCGGCATCTACCTCGGGGCAACCGGCGATCGTGATGGGGGCATCCGGGAACTGCGCGAGGCCGTGCGTGTCGAACCTTACATGCCGCTATTCCGCAACTCGCTGGCTGACGCGCTATTGGCGACCGGCGCTTATGACGAAGCCATTGCAGAGCTGCGTGCCGCGCTGCTGCTGGACAGCGGTTACAAGGCGGCGCGTGCCCGCCTCGTGCGGTGTCTCGAGCATGCCGGCCGTTACGCCGATGCTATCGATGAGCGACGGATCGCTGACGGCGCCGAGGCGACCGAACCATTCGTGTTGGCGTTCGCTCGTGACGGCGCGGATGGCTATCGTCGCCAGCGTGCCCAGGAGCTTCGGGCGGTGATCGCCAACCTCACGATGCGTCTCGGTGCAGGCACACCGGAGAACGCCGCCGATCTGTTGAATGCTCCGGAGCTGCAGCTCGCGCTGTCCCACGCCGAGCTTGGAGAATGGGACCAGGCGTTCGCGTGGGAGGAGCGGGCATCGGCATCGCAACCAGCACGGCGTCTGTGGTTTACCGGTCGTCCGGAGCTGGATCCGCTGAACACCACGGGATTCCGCTTCAAGTAAGCTCGCCTAGGGCGCGAGCGAGCACGCACTGTCCTCGTTGATGTTCACGATCGACGCCTCATCTGCGATCCACGAAGAGCTGACGGCGTCCCACTTGAGAGCAGAGGCGTAGTCCGCCGGCTCGCACCGCACCTTTTTTCCGGAGAACTTCGCGGGTCCCTTTGCTGTTCCGACGGCGTCGATGGCGAGCTTGTAATTGATCCAGCGTCTCTCGCCGGATTGGTTCATCGCCGGCGTCCCGAGGATGGTTACTGCGCTTGGCGTGAAATCCGGACGCGCCTTGCGCCACGCCGCGAGGAACAGCTCACTCGCCGCCTTGCTCGACGGAAGCGCCGGCGCGCCGGGCGCACCAAGCTCCGCGACCGGGCCCACGGCGATCTTGTCGAAGCGATATTTGTTGTCCGCACCCCGATAGAGCGCCGCAACCTCGAACCGCGCTCGGCTCCTGTTCGCGCGCTCGACCGTCACGAGAGCGGTCTGCCGCGCAAAGGCGCCGGAGATCTCCTTCACGTCCGTCCACCACCAGTCGGTTTCGGTAACGCGCTCGGTGGACGAATACTCCACGCCGCCCTTGGGCTCCACGGAGAGAACCTTTTCAGTCGGGTAGGTGGTGCTCCAGTGGGCTTCGATCTTCTTCTTCAGCTCGGGCCAGGCGGGCATCTTCGAGTCGCTCTGCTGTGCGTTCGCCGTAAAGGCGCCGAGAAGTAGCGAGGCGGCGAGACCGCCGTACACGATCGAACGAGAGTGCATTGGAGTCTCCTTGATCGGCTGGGAGCAGAACGTGACGCGTGCTCCAAGAGACGCTACGCATAGCCGAAGGGGAAGGGGGTGTTCCGGGAGCTTTCGCACCGTTCTGCGGAAAGTTGATGACGCTCCATGGCGCTCGGAACACCACTATGCGACATCACCCAACGGAGCGATGCTGCCGTTCAGCGTCGGCCGGTTGGACCTACCGCAATCTGGATCACCTATGAGCAGTTCATTCGACGCGACAAGCGTTGGGCTCTTTCTGCTGGTGGTGTTTCCTGGATTGGTCTCGACGGCGATCTATCGGCTGCTCATGCCTGCGCGGGCACTCGAGTGGGGCAACGCACTGTTGCAGGGCTGTTCTACAGTGCCGTGAATCTCGTACTCGGCGTGCCGTTCCTGTTTCTGCTGGTGGTTGGCTACGATCCATTGGCCCATCCGGTGCGATACTCGGTGGCGGCCATTCTGCTCCTGTGCATTACGCCGATTGTCTGGCCGTTGATACTGGTCACGATCTTCAAGTCAACGCGACTCGTTACGCGTATCAGGCCCCGTACCCCACCGCCTGGGACTTCGTCTTCGATCAGACTGGGGAGGGCTTCGTCCTTGTGCACCTGAAAGACGGGGACGTATTAGGCGGATACTGGGGAAGGCAATCATATGCGGGCTCGGTCCCCAACGACGGTGACATCTATATCGAGGCGGTGTATGACGTCGGCGAGTCAGGCGTCTTCGGTCGTCGGATTCCGAACACTCGTGGCGTATTGCTCCGAAAGGAGCAGTACTCCTATATTGAGTTGTTCTCCGTGCCTCAAGTGGAGGGATCCTAGATGCCGAAGGACGATCAGAACGAGGAGAGACGCCCGTGGGGCTTTAGACCCACGAACGTGGGGTATTCGGGCACTGTACCACGCGGAAAGGTCTCCCGCGCTTTGGACGAGAACGGATTCCCGAAGGCTCCGAGGGGAGGTACGGGAGCGAGCGGAAGACGGCCTAAACCGGACACGACGACAGAGCCGGAAAAGTGACCTGCAATAGGTAGCGAGTATTGGCAGTGCGGCAGCAACAAGGAGAATGGCGCCCGGCGATGGGCGCCTTTGCGTTGTAGTGACTCGTGGTCGTAAGAAGCCGGCCGTCTACTTGATCACGCCCCGCGTCGATTTGCCGCCGTTGCCGAGCCACAAGATGCCGTCGATGATCAGCCGGTCCTGAATCGGATTGTTCAGCGTGTATGACAGGGTCTTGTTGGTCGTATCGTACCTGTGCTCGTAGTCGATGTCGTTGTGACCCATGTTCATGTAGATCATCCTGTACTTTCTGTTGGTCCACACCACGGGATAGTACCCGCTGTGCCAGATCTCATGCGGTTTGGGACCGGTGCCGAGTGGAAAGCTCGTCGAGTCGACCGAGAGCAGGATGTCGATGTCGGGATTACGTCGCAGATCCTTCTCCCACCGGTACCACTCGCTCGGCGATGACTTGAACGTCTCCGGCAGATGTTGCGTCGCCGGATGGCCGCGGTCTTCGACTCGCAGGATGGCGGACGTCGGCCTCCATGTGTTGCTCGCGTAAGAGCCCGAGCCCAAAAACGTGTTGTGGTACCAGTCCCAATTGGCTGGATACGTGGACGGAGTCAGCGCGAAGCCCGCGAAATGAAAGCCCATCCAGCCACCGCCGTGCTCCATGTATTCCTGAAACGCGGCGCGTTGCGCGGGATCTTCAGGGCGTGTATCCAGAAAGACGACGACCTGATAGTTGGCGAGAAAGGCTGAATTGAGATTCTGCCAGTTGGACGTGGTGTCGTAGATGAAGTGATGTCTGGACGCCACTTCAGGAAACCACTTGTTGGCTTCGTGCACGAAGCTGATGTGCGCCTGATCCTGCCTGGCCGTGAAGAACGCGATGACACGGAAGTCTGATTGGCTTCCGCGGGTGCCGAGGCTCGCGCAACTACCGAGGAGCGCCGTGGCGAGTGCAACGAGAGTTCGAGTGATCATGCCGCCAACCTTCATATAGGACGCAGCCGTTGACAACCCGAGCATTATCTGACTAATGTCAGAGAATGATACTCGGGCAGGTCGAGCAAGTCCGGCGCTTCCATCGGCTCGTCACGCAACGAGCCGGCGCTCTCGACGACCACTTCCTCGGTCGCGACCGACCACTCGGCGAGTCCCGCGTGCTGTTCGAGATCGGTGCCGAGGGCGCCGATCTCCGCGACCTTCGAGCGCGGCTCGGGCTCGATTCGGGATACCTGAGCCGCCTTGTGCAGTCCCTGGCGGCCTCGGGTCTCGTAAAGCTTCGCGCCGGGTCGGACGACGAACGAGTTCGATACGCCTACCTCACGCGCGCGGGAATCGCCGAGGTGGACGAGATGAACCGGCGATCGGATCAATTGGCCGAGGGCATTCTGGCGCCGCTGACGGAGCCCCAGCGCGAGCGCCTCGTCACCGCGATGGCGGAAGTGCGCCGGCTCCTCCAGGCGGCGGGGATACGGATCGAACGAGTGGACCCGGCCAGTCGCGTAGCTCGCTGGTGTGTCGCACAGTATTTCGCCGAGCTGGCCGAACGATTCGAGGAAGGTTTCGATCCGTCGCAGAGCCTTCCGACCGATGACACCGAGTGGCGTTTCCCGCTCGGAGCATTTCTCGTCGCAAGCGTGGATGGAGAGCCCGTCGCCTGCGGCGCAGTAAAGGCGATCGCCCCAGGAATCGGTTACATGAAGCGCATGTGGGTTGCAGGTACGGCCCGCGGACTCGGACTCGGCCGCCGAATGCTGGCCGCCCTCGAGACGCAGGCGGTGGAGCTCGGATTCACCACGCTTCGGCTCGAGACGCACCGGGCGCTCGCGGAGGCAATTCGTCTCTATAGAAGCTCGGGATACGAAGAAGTTGCGCCGTTCAACACGGAACCGTACGCTAATCACTGGTTCGAGAAGCGCCTGTCCTGAGGGCGCCGCGACGCGACGGGGCACTGACACAAGGGCGCGAGCATGGAGGAAACACCAGAGGCGCAGATTCACCATGCGCTCGAGCGGCACGATGCGGACACGGTGCGGCGGCTGCTCGAGCGTCATGCGGAGCTTCGCGCGCGCATCAATGAGCCCGTCTTCGCCTTCGACGCACCCGCGATCGTTGCGTTCTCCCGCGATCGCTCGATCGTCGACGTACTGCTCGACTTCGGCGCCGACCCGAATCGGCGCAGCGACTGGTGGGCCGGCGGCTTTCACGCCCTTTACTCGGCAACCGGTGCCGCGGCGGAACGACTGCTCGCGGCCGGTGCAATTCCGGACGCCTGCGCCGCGGCACATCTGGATCGTCCGGAGCTGCTGGCCCAAATACTGGCCGAGGATCCGGGACGCGTCCATGAGCGCGGCGGTGATGGACAGACGCCGCTGCACTTCGCGACGTCGCGCGCGATCATCGATCAGCTCCTCGACGCGGGCGCCGACATCGACGCGCGCGACGTGGATCATCGGTCGACCGCCGCGGAGTGGATGCTCGAGCAGAAGCGCGGCGCCGGACGCTACGAGCTGGCGCAGTATCTCGTCGAACGCGGCGCGTCGACAGACATCTTTCTTGCCGTGGCGCTCGGGCTCACCGATCGTGTGCTTTCCATGCTGCGGGCCAAGCCGGCCCTGCTGGATCTGCGAACGGGGCAGGGTGACTACGCTGAACAGCCGCCGAGCAGTTATCACATCTACTTCTGGACCATCGGCGCCGATCGCTCGCCACTGGAGGTGGCGACGCAGTTCGAGCAGCACGAGACGCTCGAGGCGCTCCTGTCGCTCGCGTCCCCACTCCAGAGATTCGTGGTCGCCAGCCGGCGCGGTGACGAAGCGGGGGCGCGCAGTCAATTGCGCGAGCATCCGGAGCTCGTCGAGTCGATGACGCAGCACGAGCACCGGGCGATCACCGACGCGGCGTGGGACGGCGATGCACGCGCTGTCGCCCTGATGCTGGAGCTCGGCTTCGATCCACGAACGCCCGGTCAAGATTCTGGCACGGCGCTGCACTGTGCGGCGTGGGCGGGCTCCGCGGAGACCGTTGCCGTGCTGCTGGGCCACCGCAATGGCCGCGAGCTCGTCGCAATCGCGGACGCACAGCATGGCGGAACGCCGTTGGACTGGTGCTGTCACGGATCACTCAACGGGAATAACGCCGGCGATCACGCGACGGTGGCGCAACTGCTTCTCGACGCGGGCGCCCGGTCAGCCACCAGGCATGCATCGCCATCGGTCGAAGCGGTGCTCGCCGCCTGGCGTTCGCCCCGATAAGACGGCGAACGCGCGCCGCGCTGGAGAATCAGAGACAGGTGGAGGCACGCTCGCTAACCTCGCAGAGGAATGAGCGACCACAGGTGCGCGTCGCGCAGCAAGAGGCCCGCCCACACCAACACACCCACACCGACCGAAAAGAGGAAGCCTGCATCCTTGAGGCGCGCCTTGGCCGCCGTCGCACCACCAAGAAATGCGGTCAACAGGATCGCGCCGAGGATCGAGGTGCGAGGAATCGCATAGAGGATGGTGCACGCGAGTCCGAGGACCCCGAGCAGGCGAGTCAGGTCCTCGGGATACCCGAGTTCTGCCTGTGCCACCATCACGGGCGCCACCTTCATCAATTTGGCGACACCATCGAAGAGCAGGAGCAGTATGACGGCGCCGCTGACGATGCTGCCCGCCCAGAGCATCCCCGTCGAGACGGAGTCTGGTTGAATCACTGATTGCATGGGGTCTTCCTCCACCGGTCGTTGGAAGTGAGAACAACTGGACGTGCAAACCGTCCGATGAACGGCCCATCCGTCACGATCTAAACACCGAGCTGCCGCAGGTGGTGGTCCAGGTGCTTGTACATGTATACCGACCACTCCTGCGGCGTCATTCGTCCGAAAAAGGGATGCGGATGCGACGTGCAGCCGCGCGGACCGGAAGAGACAAATCGGTTGATCAAGCCGACCAGCCACGTCTGTTCCGTTTCGACATCGCACTCCTCATCTATCACGAGCTCCTTCACCGTCTGTGAATTCGGGCGCATCGGTGTGTCCGCGCCGAGCTCCTTCGACTTCATGTTCCACCCGAGGAGCCGACCTACCAACTTCCGCGGCGGACGGATGTCCCCAGTTGCCATGTGCAATGCGGCCGAGCAGTGCGCCAAGACCTGCGCTGCGCTCATTCTGCCCCACAAGGGACTTGTATCTGGCCCTAAGCCGGCGATCCGCTCCTTCACTCCCTGAGCGGTCGCCGGGTCAAAGAGACTCTTCATGGCTGTGCGGTCGTTACCAGCCCTGACTGTTTGACATCGCCTGCCCGCTCTCCAGCAGCGTCTTGAGATCGCTGAGGATCCAGGTCCAGCCACCGCCCTCTCCCGGACCCTGCTTGTCGCCCGCGACCATGGCTGCGTGTCCGGGTGTTCCGGTGAGATCGTGAATCACGCTGAGGCGGCTCACACCGCCGCGCCCTTCCTCGATCTCGTACGTGAGGCGTGTGAAGCCCTCAGCGGCCAGTTTCGGATTCATCGCCATTCGCCAGGTCACTACGAGCTTGCTTGGCGGATCCGATTCGATGACCTCGCCGTCCACAGTGACTTCCGGCATTCCCATGGAGAGCATGCCCTCGTTGGCGTATGCGCGATACTTGCCGCCGGGGCGCAAGTCGTATTCGTCGCGCACGCGATAGCCGAAGCGCTCCGTCCACTCGGGTTTGGTGATGGCGTCCCAGATCGCCTGCGGGGTTGCCCTGATGAAGACACGATAGATCTGCGTCGTGAGACTCGTGTCGGGTGGTGCGGTCTTCGTCGTCATGCTGACTCCTTCTCCAGTTGGCGCTTGAGGTCTGTGAGCGCCGACACGCGGCGCTCGGTGAACTTGTCGATCCATCGGTCGTGGATGAGCCGGATCGGAACGGGGTTGAGAAAATGCAGCTTCTCTCGCCCCGACTTCCGGGTCACCACGATGCCCGCATCCTCGAGGATGCGGAGATGCTTCATGACGCCGAAGCGAGTCATCTCCAGCTCGGATTCCAGCTCCGTGAGCGTGCGGCCATCGCGCACGAAGAGCCGGTCGAGGAGGAATCGCCGAGTGGGGTCGGCGAGGGCTTTGAAGACGCGGTCGTCGTCAGTCACGGGAGGAGTATAGGTGACCAAATGGTCACATGTCAAGCGGAGGGATGCAGACCCCTCTTCGCGAGGGCTTACTTCACTCTGATCGTCAGCGCCGCGAGCGGCTGATTCACCGCCGACGTGACCGTGAGTCTGAGATCGCCTGGCGTCGTGGGCGCGAACTCGAAGTCGTACGTCTCACCGTTGCCCATCTGCTGGATCGACGGTCGCACCGTCGCGCGTGAAGGCGGAAGATCCATTCCGTCCTTCGCCATGGCGCGCCAGGTGACGAGCGATGAATCGCGCAGGACGCGCGCAATCATGCTCGGTCGAGACGTGTGCACGTCCACGAGACGTAGTCGATAGCGCTCACCGACCCGCAGTTCGAGTGGTGGGGGCGTGAGACTGCCGTTGATGTACACGGAGCCGCGGTTGGCGCCGAGTCGCGGGACCGTGAGCATCAGCACGATGTCGTGCGTTGGATCGAACGCTGCCGCATCGTCGACGACCAACAACACACCTGTAAGGCCCGCCCGCTGCTGGCGCATTTCGTCCGCATGCGGATGATACATGAACGTGCCGCTGCGCGGCGGCGTGAAGCGCGCCTCGAATGAATCGTTGGGCGCAATGGCGTGCGCGACGTGCGCACCGTTACCGGAGAAGTCGGCCACCCCGTCGAAGTAGCTCTCGAGCTCGATGCCGTGCCAGTGAACGGACGTCGCCTCGGCCAGGTGGTTCACGACCGTGATGCCAACCGGTTGGCCGCGCTCGAGCACGATGGTGGGGCCTGGAAGCAGCTGCGTATTGGGCGTAACGGACTGCGTACCCTCGTGGAGCGCGAATCCGTACGACGGCTCGGAATCTGTCCCGCCGGAAATTGACTGCGCCACGAGATGGAGCTTGCGCCGCGCGCTCTCGGCGACGTGAGCTCCCGGATGTTCACGTCCGCGCACCTCGATGCCCATGACCAGGCCGCCCATCATGTCGCGCGCATGATCGCTCGTGTGTACATGGTGCTCGGCGGGCAGCGGCGAACCGTCGAGCGGCGCGTTTCGCAGGACGTGAAAGTTGTCATGGCAGTGGAAGAGCCAGTTGCCGGCGCGCTCCGGCACCCATGTCATCGCGAAGGTGCTGCCGGCTATGCTGCGTTCGGTGACGACTCGGTATGGTGGCGTCGCGCTCGAGTACACGCTGTCCACGCTGCCGTCGCCGCGGCTATCGACATCGAAGTAGAACCCATGCAGATGCATGGGGTGCACGGCAGTGCTGGCATTGATGACGCGAAAGTGCACCGTGTCGCCGAGCGCGTAGGAGAGGTGCTCGGAGTGCGGCCATGATTTGCCGTTGATGGTGAACCGAAGCAGTGAATTCGCCGCGACGATGCCTCCGGGCAGGGGACCGCTGCCCCACAAGCCGATGATGAAAACGCGGTCGTTTGCGAGCGAGCCGGCGGGATCCACGATGAAGGCGCCATGCAGCTCGGCGTCCACGGATGGTCCGGTGCTCGACGGACGGGAAGTCGAGCCGCGATAGTAATAGGTACCCGGCGCACCGGCGTTGAACCGCAGGTCGCGCGTCTCTCCGGACGCGATCAGAATGGAATCCGCGTTCGTTACGACGCCGCGCGTGCTGAATCCGCGCAGCACGAGTGCCTGCGGCAGCGTGTTCGTAACGAGAGCGTGAATCTCCGTCCCCTCGGGCACGCGAATCAGCGGGCCCGGTATGCTGAGCGACTTTCCCTGCTCGGCGAAGGCGCGCACGATGAGGCCTGGATCGTGATCCCCGTCGGGATGCCACTCGCCCTCGCGAGCCTGGAGCCGGATCGTGAGCACTCCGTCGCGGAGAGTCCCACCGGCGGTTCGATTGTCGTTGATGACGATGCGCTCCACCGCTCGCGTCGTCCGCATGCGCGTCGGCGGGAACGCCAGGAGCGAAGTGACCAGGGCTAATGCGAGCGCTGCGTGCATGAACCTCTCCCCTCGGGATGCCCAAGTATAGGGAAGGTGGAGAACCGCGCCAGCCTTAGTAGTGATAGCGTGCCTGAAGGAATTCAACGCGATCGCTGAAGACTTCGTACACGAGGCGGTCTGCGTCCGTGATGCGCCGCGACCACACATTGCGGCCCATGTGTTTCAAGGGCTCAGGCTTGCCGATTCCGTCGAACGGATCCCGCAGTGCCGCCTCCATCAGGTCGAAGACACGAAGCGCCACCTTCCGATTCGTATCGACCCAGTGCCGGATATCCTCTCGGCATCCATCCTGAATGACCGCAACTCTCTTCAGTCGTGCGGTCATCAGGAATGTCTACTTATCGGACTTTCCGAGTCCGAGCTCGGCGCGCAGCGCGCCGAGGTCGACAGGCTTCGTTCCACCCTTTTTGGCGCGCGCAAGCGCGGCGAACAGGCGCGCCGCGTTCGCGGGGGAGCGGAGCAGGTATGCCGTCTCCCTAAGACTCGAGAGCTCGTCCGCGGGGATGAGCGCCATGTCCTCGTGGCCCCGGCGCTGAATCACCACCGTGTCGCGGGTATCCTCGACCTCGTTCCAGATGGCAGCGAGGTTCTCGCGGACGTGACTGTACGTGCGTTTCTCGGTCATGGGCTCCTCGCGTATACTTGTACAGGAAAGCTGTACAAGCGGGTGCCCATTTGTCAAGGACGTTTCCGGAGCCTATTCCCGCGCGAACGCCGAATCGAACGCCGCGCGCGCCGGGGGGAAATCGACCGAGCGCACGAAGGCGCACGCCTCTTTCGCGCCATGCTCGCGATCCATGCCGATGTCCTCCCATTCCACCGAGAGCGGACCATCGTAGCCGGCGGCATTGAGCCGACGAATGATCTCCTCGAAGTCGACGCGCCCGCGGCCGAGCGACCGGAATTCCCACGAGCGGTCCGGATGTCCGAAGGGCAGATGGCCACCGAACACGCCGGACGGCTTCGGTGTCTCGGACCACCACACGTCCTTCATATGGACGTGAAAGATGCGGTCGGCGAAGCGGTCGATGAAGGCGGCGTAGTCCACGCGCTGATAACCGAAGTGACTGGGATCGTAATTGAATCCGAACGTAGGCCGATTGCCGACGGCCTCCAATGCACGCACCGCAGACGAGATGTCGAACGCAATCTCCGTAGGGTGGACCTCCAGTGCGAAGCGCACGCCGACTTCGTCGAACACGTCCAGAATGGGGTTCCACCGAGCGGCGAAGTCCCGATAACCGGCGTCGATCCAGGCGTCGGGCACTGGAGGGAAGCTGTAGAGCAGGTGCCAGATGGAGGAACCGGTGAACCCCGCCACCGTCTTTACGCCGAGCTTGGCGGCGGCGTGCGCGGTGTCCTTCATCTCGTTCGCGGCACGTTCGCTGACGCCCTCGGGCTTGCCATCGCCCCACACGTGCGCCGGGATGATCGACTTGTGCCGCTCGTCCACGCGATCGCAGACGGCCTGTCCCACGAGGTGATTGCTGATGGCAAAGACCTTCAGACCATACCGTGCGAGCAGATTGCGTTGCCCCTGACAGTAGTTGTCCTCCGACAGCGCGCGTGCGACGTCGAAGTGATCGCCCCAGCAGGCCAGCTCGAGCCCGTCGAATCCAAACTCGCGAGCCTTCTTCGCGACGGTCTCGAGGGGAAGATCGGCCCATTGGCCGGTAAATAGCGTAACTGGACGGGACATTGTGGATGACTTGGGTGAACGGTTCACTCGGGCGCGTTGTAGGCTGCATCCACCCAATCCCTCTTGCGTCCACTCTCGAGCGCGGACTGGATGAAGTGCACTCCGGTCGCGCCGTCGCGCACAGTGGGGAAATCGAGGTCGAGAGGATCGGGCGTGTCTCCGTCGCGCCGCGCAGCCATGACGCGGAGCGCACTTCCATAAATGTTGGCGAAGGCTTCCAACAGCCCTTCCGGATGGCCCGCAGGCATTCGCGTGCCATGTTGTGCCGCACGAACGAGCTGTGCGTGGCCAGGCTTGTAGACCTCCATGGGTCGATCCGCATGGCGCACGTAGAGGAAGTTCGGGTCCTCCTGCTTCCATTCGAGTGATCCAGTGGTGCCATAGACACGAATGGTGAGACGATTCTCCTCTCCCACCGCGATCTGCGAGCACGACAGCATTCCTTTGGCACCGCCCGCGTAATGCACGAGCATGTTGGCGTCGTCGTCGATGCGCCTGCCGGGGACGTACGTGCTCACGTCCGCAAACAACTCCTCCATCTCCAATCCCGTGATGTACCGCGCAAGATGCTCGGCGTGCGTTCCAATGTCGCCGATGGCGCCGGCGCCCGCACGCGCGGGATCGGTGCGCCATCCCGCCTGCTTCTGTCCCGTCTCCTCGAGTCGCGTGGCGAGCCAACCCTGCGAATACTCGACGAGAATCTTCCGGACGGTGCCCAACGCGCCGTCCTGCACGAGCGCGCGCGCCTGCTTCACCATCGGATAGCCGACGTACGGATGCGTCAGCGCGAACACGACGTCGTGCTTCTTCACGAGACGGCAGAGCTCCTCTGCATCCTCGAGCGTCGTCGTCAACGGCTTGTCACACACGACATGGAAGCCGCGCTCGACGAACGCCTTCGCGACGGGGAAGTGCAAGTGGTTCGGTGTGACGATCGAAACGAAGTCGACGCGCACATCTTTCGGCAGCGCCGCCTCGCGCTCGGCCATCGCCTCGAAGCTTGCATACACGCGCTCGGGAGCGAGACGATACACCTCTCCCTGTTCGCGCGACTTCGCGGCGTCGGAAGAGAACGCGCCGGCGACGAGCGTTGCAAGACCATCGACCGTCGCGGCACGATTGTGGACGGCGCCGATGAAAGCGCCCGGACCGCCGCCGACCATTCCGAAACGCAACGCCTTCCTGGATGACATCAGACGAAGTGAGTATGTGTGATTACTACAGCGTCCACGGCTTGCGATACTCGCGCGTCAGATGACGCGAAGCGTCGCTGTCTCCAAGGATGCGTTCCGTCGCCCCATCCCACGTGATGCGACGCCCCGTGCGATACGCGACGTTGCCGAGCAGCGCGGTGGTGGTCGAGCGATGGCCGATCTCGATGTCCGCCACCGGAGTGCGTCTCGATTTGACGCATTCTATGAAGTCGTGCAGATGATCGACATGGTTGTCGTTGGAGTTGGAAACCTGTATCGCCTCACTGCGATCGAGAATGCTGTCGCCGGATCTTCGCGTCTCGGGCGTGACTTCGAAGCCACCTCTGTCCACGAACAGCGTGCCGTCCGTACCGTGGAAATCGATGCCGCCGCGCTTGTCGTTGAGAGGCGCCGCGTTCGCCAGCCGGTTCTCGTAGGTGCAGATGAATCCGGGGTACTGGTACGTGGCAATGAGCGTGTCGGGCGTCTCGCGATCGTCCTGCAACGCGAACTTGCCACCCGACGCCGAGATGGCGACGGGCGCGTCAGCGCCGGTGGCCATCTGCACGATGTCGAGCCAGTGAACGCCCCAGTCGGTCATCATGCCTCCTGCATAATCCCAGAACCAGCGGAAGGTCGACCATCGCGCGTCGCTCACGCCGAAGCGATGCGAATTGAACGGGCGCTGCGGCGCGGGACCGAGCCACATGTCCCAATCCAGTTCGGGTGGTGGACTTCCATCGGGAGCCGTGCCGATGCCGTCAGGTGACTCGTTGCCAAAGTTCCAGCAACGCACCTGTGTGACCTTGCCAATCTTGCCGCTCCGCACCAGCTCAGCGGCCTGCTGAAAGTGCTTGCCGGAGCGCTGCTGCGTTCCGACCTGCACGATGCGTCCGTGTTTCCTCGCTGCGTCCACCATCTTGCGACCCTCCGCGACGGCAACGCTGATCGGCTTCTCGACGTAGACGTCCTTTCCCGCCTCGCACGCGAGAATGGCGTGCAGCGGATGCCAGTGGTCCGGCGACGCGACGATGACCGCGTCGATGTCCTTGCGCTCCAGCACGCGGCGAAAATCACCGTACTGCTGCGCGCTCGGCGCCAACGCCACGCCCTTGGCGAGGTTGGGCTGATACACGTCGCAGATGGCGGCGACATCCACGTCGGGATGCCGCATGGCGCTCTTCATGTCGCTCAGGCCCTGACGTCCCGAGCCGATCACCCCGACGACGACGCGGTTGTTGGCGCCGCGAATTCTCTCGTCGCGTCGTACTGGCTCGACGACGAGACGGCCTGCGATCATGCCCGCGGCGCTCCGTTTGACGAATTCGCGCCGATCGATGTTCGTGGGCTCGTGCGAGTTGGACATCAGCCGTCTTGTCGAGGGTGTAGGTCGATCGAGTCAGCGCGTGCTGAAATCGGCGGGTAGACGACCGGCCGCAATGCGAATGCCCTGGAGCACGCTCTTCAGATAATCGTCACGGCGCCAAGTGTCGGCAAAGTGTCCGAGGACGTTCACATAGACGCGGCCGTTGCCGTAGCGTCGGATGAAGGCGAGAGGGTGGTCGGTCCTGGTGGTGTCGCCCACGCTCGTGAGGTCGAGCGACATGAGCACGTGGCTGGTCGCACGCGGATCGCGGTCGAGATAGTAATACTCTTCCTTGAGCGTGACACTCGGCCCGAAGTGCGACGTCGCGGGATTGGTCCGATCCTCGACGGTGACGCGTGCTTCTCGAGTGAACGGGTGACTCTGGAACAGACCTCCTCCCACGATGTCCCGATACTCTGACCAGCCGTAGAACGCATCGACTCCCGAGTGTACAACGGCAAGCCCCTTTCCATCGCGCACGAACGAGATGATCGCCTCCTGCTGCTCCCGCGTGACGGGATTCGTGAGGCCGGTCCGCGGCCATTTCACGGAGGCGACCGACGCCGAATCGCGCGGGTTCGGCGGAGTGATGCGCAGCGTGGAGTTGTTCAGGAAGAGCACATCGTACTGCTGGAGGTTTCGCGCGTTGAGTGCGGCAGGGTCCTCGGTGAAGTCGAAGCGCATGTCTGGCGCGGCGTCGGCGGTCAGTCGCTCCTTCGATGCGGCGATGGCGTCGGTGTGACGGAAGCCTTGCGTCGCCGTCACCACGAGCACGCGGATGGGCTGGGAGGGCGTGCCCTGCTTCTGTGCGGCGCCGTTGCAGGCGAGTGTCGTCATGCCTATCGTCGCCCATCTGCGCATTCTCATTGTCATCTCCAGGAAATAAACGAGGCCATGCCTGAGGCCCTGAGTTTGGCGCGGGGAGTCGGCGCACGCTACCTTCGGCGCCCATGACTTTCTCGAGAGTCGCTCTTGTCGCGCTGTGTCTGATGCCTGCCTGTGCGGGAAGGCAGGGCACCGCTCCACCACCGCCCGTCGCGAGCGCCCAGTCCGCAATCCCTTTGTGGGTCACTGGTGCACCCAGCGCGCTCGGCACCGATACGCTCGATCGACCGGAAATGACGCCGTACCTCCCGCGCCAGGAGCGCGCCAACGGAACGGCGGTCGTGATATTCCCCGGTGGAGGCTATCAACATCTCGCCATGGGGCACGAGGGAATCGATGTCGCGAACTGGCTTGCCGGCCGCGGCATCACGGCTTTCGTGGTGCGCTACCGGCTTGGACCGCGCTACCACCACCCAGTGATGCTTGGCGACGCGCAACGTGCGATTCGAACGGCACGCTCGCGCGCCGAGGAATTCGGCGTGGATCCACACCGCATCGGAGTCATCGGCTTCTCGGCGGGTGGGCACCTGGCGTCCACGACAGGAACGCACTTCGACGCGGGTTCTCCCACGAGCGACGATCCGATCGAACGTGCAAGCTCGCGTCCGGACTTCATGTTGCTCATCTATCCCGTGATCACCATGCGCGAATCTGTCGCGCATGGTGGTTCGCGGCTTAATCTGCTCGGCGCACATCCCGATTCCGCACTCGTTCAGCTGCTCTCCAACGAAACGCAGGTGACCCGAGACACTCCACCGACGTTCATCGTGCACAGCAGCGACGACCGCACGGTGCCTGTGGAGAACTCGCTGTTGCTGTATCGGGCGCTTCGGGCGGCGTCCGTGCCGGTCGAGATGCATGTGTTCGAGCACGGCGGTCACGGCTTCGGGCTGGCGGCCACGGATCCTGTGCTTTCGGCGTGGACCACGTTGTGTGAGTCCTGGATGCGGCGGCGCGGGCTCCTCACGCCGCGTTGAGAAGGCACTGCGGGGGAGGGCAGCAGAGTCCTGCCACTCCCCCCTCGAAATACCAGAATCAATATCCTGGGTTCTGTGTGAGGTTCGGATTGAGCGAGAGCTCCGGCCCGGGGATCGGAAAACGCATACGGAAATCCTTGAGATCGCCGCGAGTTGCCGTCTCGGGATCGTGCGCGGCGATGCTCGCCTTGAAGTAGCCGGGCTCCAGCGAGTTGCGACGGATCTGGTCGAACCAGCGCTTGCCTTCATGCGCCATCTCCCAGTTGCGCTCCTGGTAGATCGCGTCGCGCACCGAAAGCTGATCCATCGCTTCACCCTTGGTGCCGTAGTCGTGCGGCTCGGCGAACGCCGTGGCGCCGCTGCCCTTTCGTGCGCGAGCTCGCAACATGTTGATGTATTGCACGGCCGCGGCCTGATTGCCGAGCTCGTTCTGCGCCTCGGCGTAAATCAACACTGCCTCGGCGTAGCGGAAGTAGGGGAAGTCCACGTCGCTGGGACCACCCACGCCCAGATTCGTCGGCCGGTACTTGTTCAGGTTCGGCCACTTGAAGACGATGCAGCCGATCGCGGAGCTGGTGCTGCATCCGCCGAGACGATACGTCACCTGCTTGCGATAGTCGCAGCCTCTGATGGCCGTGGTATCCGCGATGCGACCCTTGGAATCGAACTTGAGCGGGTCGGGTGACGTGCAGAGGTACGTCTCGTACTGCCACTTGGTCGGTTGGCCGACCACTTCGCATCCGCCCGCCTGATTGAAGCCGAGCTCGCGGGGCAGCCAGTTGCAATTCGGATCGGTGCTCGAGCGGCTGTCGACGCCGGACGACACCGACATCCAGATGACTTCCTTGTTGCCCTTGTTGGCCGGCAGGTACTGGGCGAGGTAGTCGTCCATCAAGCCCCACCGCGGATTGTCGAGCACCTTCTTCGACCAGCTCGCCGCCTGCGTCCACTCGCTCTTCTTCAGGAAGCTCGACCGCCACGAATAGAGGTCGGCAAGGAGGATCTCGGCGGCCGCCTTGTTTGCACGGCCGAGCTGCTTTGGCGCGTCGGGCAGGTTCGCCTCGGCCTCGGTGAGATCCTTGATCAGTTGTTGATGAATCTGCTCGACCGGCGTTCTGGTCTTGCTCGCGGTGTTGGCGTGGTCGTCGAGGGTGAGGAGGAGCGGCACGTCGTCGTACCCCTTCGTCAACAGCAGATAGCAGTAGGCACGAACGAACTTCGCCTCCGCAATCAACTGGCTCTGTAGCTTGGTATCGACGAAGGTCACCTTGCCCGCGTTCTCGATGACGAGATTGGCCCGGAAAATTGCCGCGTACAGGCCGTTCCACGGGTTCACCATGCTGCCGTCCATGGGAGTCCAGAGCAGCAGGCCGGGGTGGTATGTCCCGAAGTTGGGCTCGTCCGGATTGATGCGGATCATGTCGGATCCCATCTCCGTGTCCCAGAGCAGCCACCGACGCCACACGTCGTCGCGACTGAAGGGCTGGTAGGATGCGAGCGTGGCGGCTTCGATGTCCGCCGCCGTCTTGTAGTAGCTGTCGGTGGTGAGGAAGTTCTTCGGTGTTTCCGTCAGCATGTCCTGGCACCCTGCAAGCGCGCACGTCAGCGCGAGGGCGACCACCTGCATTGTCTTCTGCATTGGCAGTGGAATCTCCAGTGAAGGATCAGAACGTGACACTGAGTCCGGTATTCCACGTGCGAGCACGCGGATACGCGCCGACGTCCACGCCCGGAAGGCGCGGATCTCCGCCGATGCCGTTGACCTCGGGATCGAAGCCGGTGTAGCTCGTGCGCACGAACAGGTTCTGTCCGGTCACATAGAGCCGTGCCGTTGCTACGGGTACGAACGCGGGCTTGGGGAGCTGATATCCGACGGTGATGCTCTGCAGCCGGACGAACGAGGCGTCCTCCACCATCGGGCTGTAGAGCCACCGCGGCCGCGCGTTGTTGGCGCGCGGAATCGTGGCCTGCGTGTTCGTGGGCGTCCACCGGTTGAGGACGCGGTCACTCTCGTTGAGGAAGCCGGTCGCGAGCTCGGTCCAGGTGCGGCCGATGTTGGCGACCTTGTTGCCCTGCGAGAAGTTGATGAAGGCGTCGAAGGTCCACGGGCCGGCGTCGAAGCTGTTCGTCAATCCGCCGTAGAACTTCGGCTCCGCTGTGCCAAGGATGACGCGATCGGACTGGTCGATCTTGCCGTCACCGTTGGCGTCGAAAACGTTGTATTCGCCTGGCACGCAGTCCACACCGGCTCGCGGCATCGCGAGCGGACACGCATCGCCCGGTTGGAAGATGCCGTTCACCTGGAATCCGTAAAAGGTGCCGAGCGGCTGGCCGACCTGCACGATGTGACTGCTCATGTTGCCGATGAAGAAGCCATACCGGCTCGTGCCCGGGTCGATGAAGTCGCGTCCACCGAGGTCTTGCACGCTGTTGCGATTGGCCGAGAGGTTGAGCGTGGTCCGCCACGAGTACCTGTCGCTGTTGGCGTTCACGGTCGTGAGCGCCAATTCGACACCTCGGTTCATCACTGAGCCGACATTCTGGAGCTGCGACGAGAAGCCGGAGCTGCGCGGCAGTGGAACGTCGAGCAGCAGGTCGTGCGTGCGCGACTGATACGCGTCCACCGAAACGAGCAGCCGGTTGTTGAACATGCCGGCATCAACACCCGCGTTGAGCTGGTTCTGGGTCTCCCACTTGAGATTGGGATTGGCGGCGGCGCCCGAAGGTGCAAGAGAGACCGCCTCGTTGCTCTTTCCGGCGGCCACGAACACCGTGGAAAGCCGCGCGAGCGACTGATACTCGTTGATCGCCTGATTGCCCGTGACGCCGTAGCTGAGGCGGAACTTCAGGTCGCTCAGCGGTGTGCGGCCTCTCATGAAGGGCTCGTCTATCGCACGCCAGGCGAACGCCGCCGACGGAAAGACCGCCCACTTGTTATTGATCGCAAAACGGGAGCTGCCGTCGGCGCGGCCGGTCGCTGTAAAGAGATACTTCTCGCGGATGTTGTACGTCAGCCGACCGAGATACGAGAGGATCGTCCAATCGACCGCGTTCGTTCCGATGCCGGAGCGCGTCTTGCCAGCGCCGAGGTTGTTGAAGGCGAACGCATCGTTCGGGAACGTCTGCGCCTCTGCGTACTGGTCCTCGAAGTTCGACTTCTGAATCGAGAATCCGGCGAGCACGCCGAGATCGTTGCCGAGGAACCGACGGCGATAGTCCACCGTGTTCTCGTTCGTGAGCTCGACGCCCTGATTGGAGTAGACGCTGGCCCATCCCTGAAACTGCGCCCCGGCCGGGCTCGTGCTGGGCCGATATTCCGGCGTGCGCTCGGTGGCGAAGTTCGTCCCGATCGTGGACCGGAAGCGCAGTGCATCGGTGAGGGCGTACTCGCCGAACCCCGAGCCCAACAGCCGCGAGACGCGGCGCGGATTCTGGATCTCCAGCGCGTTCGCGAGCGGATTGTCGAGCTGCTCACCGAGCGTGGCCTTCAGGTTCCACGCGCCGGCGTCGTTTCGTGGTGCAACCGTCGGGTCGAAGTTCATGGCGCCGAGGATGCCGTTCGCGCCCGCGCCAATGCCGCCGTTCTCGGTGCGATTGAGACCCTGTTGCGACCGGTTCATGCTGATGCTCGCGCCGAGACGGAACCGCTTCGTCATCTCGCGGTCCAGATTCAGGCGTGCGCCGTACCGGAGGAAATCCGAGTTGACGATGACGCCCTTCTGGCTGAGCGCGTTGCCCGACAGCAGATAGCGTGTGCGCTCGTCGCCGCCGGTAAAGCTCACCGAGTGGCTTTGTTGCGGCGCGGCCTGCACCATCATCGACGGATAGTCGAACGAGCTGGCCGATGCGATCTGGGCATCGGTGTACGGCGCAGCGCGGCCCGCGTTGACGTACGCCTCGTTCCGGAGCTGCATGTACTGCGGCCCGTTGAGCGCGCCAAGCCACTTGCTGATCTTTTGCGTGCCGTAGCTCGACTCCACCGTGGTCTGACTGCCCGATCGCGGACCGTGCTTCGTCGTCACCATGACGACGCCGTTGGCGCCGCGTGCACCGTAGATCGCGGTCGCCGAGGCATCCTTGAGGATGTCGATCGTTTCGATCTCGCTCGGATCGATGGAATTGAGCGGATTGAACGTCGGGTCCGACGAGCGCGTTCCCTGGGCGGCGGGAATGCCGTCGATCACATAGAGGGGCTCGCTGTTCGCCGTGATCGAGTTGGTGCCGCGAATGCGGACGCTCGCGCCCGCGCCGGGTACACCGCTATTCGTCGTGACCTGCACGCCCGCCGCCTTACCCTGCAGCGCGTTGGAGAGCGCGGACGTGGGAGCGGCCTTGAGCGTCATGTCCTCGCCGCTCACCGAAGCGATGGCGCCGGTGACCTCGCGGCGGCTGCTCGTTCCATATCCCGTGACGACGACCTGATCGAGCGCCTGTGCTTGCCGCACGAGCTTGAAGTCGGCGGTCGTCGTGCCGCCGTCGGTTACCTCGACTGCGATTGTCTGTGGTGCGAAGCCGAGCATCGAGGCCCGGATCGTTCGCGCGCCCGTCGCGACAGTGGGAAGCGTGTAGCGACCATCGAGGCGCGTGATGACGCCGATCCGCGTGCCGATGATGACGATCTGTGCGCCTTCGAGCGGGCGGCCGCCGTCGCCGGTGACAACGCCGGAAATACGTCCTGTGGGCGCTTGCGAGATGGCCTGATGGCCAAGGGTAAGCGCCAGCATGGAGCTGGTGAGAATCCAACGCATCGTGCTTTCCTCCTACGGGTGGGTTCCGGGGGAAGTCGCGGAGTCGCGACAGCCGTGTGATGGAGCGAACTGATCGGTTTTGTCTTTTCAGGCGACAAAAGCGGTAGCCGACAGTCGATCGGCCCCGGTGAGTCGCCGTGTGTGGGTGGTATCCCTCGAAAGTGATGTTGGATTGCGCATCGCGTCATCGCGATACGTCAGGGCGCCCATCTCGGTTCGGAGGCAGGCGTAGCCGGCCCAGGACGCGCCAGTGTGGGCGGCGCACGAGATTATTTCCGGCGCCACAGCTTGTCAACCGACCACCGAATACCTCGCGTGGGGTGCGAACCTTGCACCCCGGAACTCACAGACGTGCCCGGCGCTGACCCTGCACGCCCCACGCGAAACGGAGTCATCCAGCATGCCCCAGCAGACTACATCCGATGAGCACGTCGGTGCCGAGCATCGCCGCGAACCGGAAGACCGGCCAACCATTGGCGGTGTCATCGTCCGGGAAGAGGACGTCGAACCCGTCAAGGGCATCCGCGCCGTGGCGTGGCTATTCCGCAGCATGGCGGTACTTCTGCTCCTGCTGATGGTCATTCAGATCATCTCGGGCGTGACGGGTACGGTGCCGCTCTCCATCGGCGTATTGTTCGCCGAGGCCGTGCGGCTGCTGATCTTCGCCGGTCTGCTTTGGGGAGCGGGCGATCTGGCGGTGCTTTGGGTGAAATCGCACCACGACATTCGTGCGACACGCATTCTCGTCGCCCGGCTGGCCTACATTGCCCGCGCGCGAGGCGAGGCAGAGGGAATTTTGCGCCTGACAGACCAGAGCTCTCGCGCGGATCGTGAGCTCTGACCACGCGTTCCGAGCGCGGGGTGCGGCGCGATTCGGAGGCGTGGCGGTTCTGCTCGTGGTGCTTGCCAGTGTTCTGAGCGGCGCAGGGGTCGGAAGCCGCCCGCGAGCACGGCTCTTTCAGCCGACACGCAATCCGCTCGCCGGCAAGCGATTCTACGTGGACCCGAACTCCAATGCGCGGCGGCAGGCCGAGACGCTACGACGATCGAGGCCGCAGGACGCCGCGCTTCTGGCGCAAATCGCGGATCAGCCCGTTGCGCGATGGCTCGGCGGATGGGTGTCTGACATTGGCCGCGAAGTGGACAACGCCGTGTCCATGATCACGGGCGCAGGCGCGGTGCCCGTATTTGTCGCGTACAACATTCCCGGGCGAGACTGCGGCCAGTACAGCGCCGGCGGCGCCAACGGCAGCGATGCATATCGGAGCTGGATCCGATCGTTTGCGGCCGGTTTGCGGGGACGTCAGGCGATCGTGGTCCTCGAGCCCGACGCACTGCCCGGCATGGATTGCCTCCGTCCAGACGGACAGCAACAACGTCTGGCCCTTCTGCGCGACGCGGTCCAGGTGCTCAAGAGCGAGCGCGCGTCGGTGTATCTGGACGCGGGGCACGCGCGGTGGAAGTCGCCCCAAGTGATCGCGGACCGTCTCCGTGACGCGAACGTCGCCGCGGCGGATGGCTTTTCGCTCAACGTCTCCAATTACATCGACAATCCGTCGAACATCGCATATGGCGAAGCGGTCTCGCGCCTGTTGGGCGGAAAGCATTTCATCATCGACACCAGCCGCAACGGCCTCGGCAGCGCCACCGAGTGGTGCAATCCGCGCGGGCAGGCGCTCGGCGTCACGCCGACGACGAACACCGGCCATCCCCTGATCGACGCGTTTCTCTGGATCAAGCAGCCCGGTGAATCGGACGGCACGTGCCGCGGCGGCCCCAGGGCGGGAACCTGGTGGACCGACATCGCGCTCGAGCTCAGCCGGGCCGCCTCCACGTTATCGAAGACGGTGGCGCGCTAGCGCAAATTCATCACGACGTCCCGGCTCGTTCTTCGTGAAGAACGCCGCACCTCGCACGGAGCGTCGCGACCTGCCCTGCCGCAAGCTCACCGACTAGACAAAGTGAGCACGCTGAACACCTTCATGAGCACTCCGCGCAGACTCTACTCCGAGAAGGCATCCATGAAACACGCGCTGCTGCTGCCCCTACTCATTACCGCCCTCGTTTCCGGCTCTCCTGCGCGGGCGCAAATCACGCGGCCGGCGCCCGAGCAGATACTCGCCCGCGCCATCTACAAGGAGTTCATCGAGATCCCGTCGGGATTCACGACCGGCGCGACGACGCCTGTCGCGCGCGCAGCGGCGGCACGCCTCAAGGCCGCGGGATTTCCAGACGCGGACATTCACGTCGATGGTCCCAATCCGCGAAAAGCCAACCTCGTCGTGCGCTATCACGGCACCGGCGCGCGCAAGCCGCTTCTACTGCTTGCCCACACGGATGTCGTGGAAGCGAAGCGCGAAGACTGGAGCATGGATCCGTTCAAGCTCATCGAGAAGGACGGCTACTTCTACGGACGCGGGACCGGCGACGACAAAGCACAAGCCGCGGTCTGGATTGCCAACCTGATCCAATACCGGAAGGAGGGCTTCAAACCGGACCGTGACATCATCGTCGCCCTCACCGCGGATGAAGAGGGCGGTGGGCCGTTCAACGGCGTGGACTGGCTGCTCGCGCACCACCGGGACTGGATCGACGCCGACTTCGCGCTCAACGAAGGCGGCTGGGGCGATGCGGTGAACGGCAGACGGATCGCCAACGACATTCAGGTCAGCGAGAAGTACGTCCTCAACTTCCGCCTGGAGTCGCGGAACAAGGGCGGCCACAGCTCGCTTCCGGTAGCCGACAACGCGATCTACCATCTCGCGGGCGCGCTCGACCGACTCTCGCGATTCGGATTTCCGCTCAAGACCAATGAAGTGACCGCCGAGTCCTTCAGGCAGATGTCGAAGATCGAGACGGGTGCGACGAAGGCGTTGCTCGAGGCGGTCGCTGCCGGCTCACACGATGCGATGGAGCGCGTCGCCAAGGCGGCACCCCTGTACAACGCGACACTGCGCACGACGTGCGTCGCCACGATGCTCGAGGGCGGACACGCGATGAACGCGTTGCCACAGCTCGCGGCGGCCACCGTGAATTGTCGCGTGCTCCCGGACGACGCTGCCGACTACGTGAAAGAAACGCTTCAGAAAGTCGTGGCCGACACGCAGGTCTCTGTCACCCTGTTGGGCAATCTCACCGCGGGCCCGTCGTCTCCAATGCGCGCAGACGTCTTGCAGGCGGTCACGGAAGTGACGCAGAAAATGTGGCCTGGCGTTCTGACTGTTCCGATCATGGTGATGGGTGCCACCGATGGACGGGCATTGCGCGCCGCCGGCATTCCCACGTACGGAATCCAGGGTTTCTTCTTCGATCGCGACGACATTCGCTTCCACGGCCGCGACGAGCGCATGGGCGTGCAGTCGTTCTACGAGGGACAAGCATTCCTGTTCGATCTCGTGAAGCGACTCTCGCGCGCAACGACGACATGAGATGGCCGGATTGCACTCTCAACCGCATCCTTCTTACATGATGATCCCTCATGGCGTGCGCATGAACCGCCTCTCGACCGCACGGCTCGCCGCCGCCCTCACGCTCGCGTGCTCTGTCGCCGCGTGCAATCCCGTGCAGTCTCCTCGCGGCCCCATACCACTCGTCATGCCGCCGCCGCTCACCACGCTCGGCGCACATCGTCTCGTGCCGACGCCTGTTTCCGTGACACCTGACGACGGTGCACCGTTCGTGCTCACTGCGACGACGGCGATCGTCGTTCCTGTGGGAGGTGGCGAGGCGTCCCGCGTCGGAGGAATGCTCGCCGCGCTGCTGCGACCAGCGTCGGGGTTCGTCTTGCCGGTGGCGGCCGGAGACGGCGCGCCTCCTCGCGGCGCCATCGTAGTGCGACTCGGTGGCCCTGCGTCGCTCGGACCCGAAGGTTACGAGCTCACAGTCAGTGCCGACTCCGTTCGTATTGTCGCGGTTGAGCCCGCGGGGCTGTTCCACGGCGTTCAGACATTCCGCCAACTACTCCCCGCCGGGATCGAAGGACAGCACCACGCGGTGCGCATGGCGAGTGCGTGGACCGTTCCTCCCGGTCGGATCGTCGATCGACCGCGCTTCGCGTGGCGCGGCGCGATGCTCGACGTCGCGCGCCATTTCTTCACGGTTTACGAGGTGAAGCAGTACATCGATCTCCTCGCCATGTACAAGATGAACACGCTGCATCTGCATCTCTCTGACGATCAGGGCTGGCGCATCCAGATCGACTCGTGGCCGAAGCTGACGACCGTGGGTGGCATCACCGAGGTGGGCGGCGGGCCGGGCGGGTTTTACACGAAGGACGAATACGCCGAGTTGGTGCGGTTCGCGGGGCAGCGGTTCATCACGATCGTGCCCGAGATCGACATGCCGGGCCACACGCACGCCGCGATTGCGTCCTATCCCGAGCTGGGCTGCAGCAAACCGACACCGGCCACACAGACCGGAACGGCCGGCTCGTACACGGGCACCGAGGTGGGGTGGAGCACGCTGTGTCCCGACAAGGATGTGACGTACAGGTTCGTCGACGATGTCGTGCGCGAGATCTCCGCGATGACGCCTGGCGCTTACTTCCACGTCGGAGGCGACGAGGTCCAGGGTTTGACTGCCGAGCAATACGCAAGTTTCGTCGAACGCACGCAGGAGATCGTCTACAAGTACGGCAAGACGATGGTCGGGTGGGAGGAAGTGGGAAAGGCGCGGCTCCGACCGACGTCCATCGCGCAGCAATGGAAGAGCGACAGCGCGTTACTCGCGCTGCGGCAGGGAGCGAAGCTGATCGCGTCGCCCGCTCCGAAGGCGTATCTCGACATGAAGTACACGCCGACCACCGAGCTCGGTCTCGATTGGGCGGGGCTCGTCGAGCTGCGCACGGCATACGATTGGGATCCGGTGACGTATCTGCCCGGTGTGGCGGAGCAATCCGTGATCGGTGTGGAAGCGCCATTGTGGACGGAAACGGTCCAGAACATCACGGCCGCGCAGTACATGACGGTGCCGCGTTTGCCGGCGATCGCCGAGGTGGGGTGGAGTCCGGCGTCTGAGCGAAGTTGGGATGGTTTTCGGGCGCGCATCGCGGCGCATGCGCCACGCTGGCGGTTGCTCGGCATCAATTTCTATCCGTCGCCGCAGGTGGATTGGTAGCCTAGTCGCGCGCCAGGCTGCTCCCCGCGCGACCGCTCGCTCGCGCACTGCGCGTCGCTCGCTTCACTTCGCCGTCCACCCGCTGCGCGGGTACCCGGCCGGCTCAGAGATCGCGCTCGGGAGCAGCCCGACACGCGGAATGGAGTCCTCCACGCCTTCGCCGAAATCGCACAGTGGTAGGAGGTTCGAAGCGCTCATGTTGGCGGGCAGTGCTACGATGGGATGGAGGCGCGCTGAAGCGTTTGCGCCGGCGCCCTCACCAGACATTGGCAACGGAGACGCTCTCCGCGCGCCGAGTTGACGCCATCGCCGTGTGGGGTTCTAGCACGACACGAACACCGATTCTACGTTGCCGGCATGAACTGGCGCCGCTACGTCTTTCTCTTTCATCGCTGGTCCGGCATCGTCCTCGGGCTCATCGTCTTCTCCTGGTTCGCCAGCGGGATCGCAATGATGTACTACTCGTGGCCGCTCATCACGGAGTCGCGGCAGCGAGCCATGCTGGAGCCATTCGATCTCGCGGTTCTGACCACGTCGGTCGTGGGCTTCAGCAAGGCAGCAACAGTCGATCAGCGCTCCACGCCTGTCGGCGGACGTCTGTTCCGGCGCGACGGACATCTGATATATGAGTTGTGGGAGGATTATCGCGACGGACACGTGGAACCGGTCGCACTCGTGGACGCCCGCTCCGGCTTGCCGCTCACACCACTCGACTCGCCGCGCGCGATCGCCTTTGCTCGCTCCGTTGGTGGCGCGCGTACAGCTGTGCGTGGCACGGCGCTCGTCGATCGCGGCGACCGCTACATGATGTCGGGAGAGTACGCGCGCTATTTCCCCGCGTATCGCGTGCGATTCGATGACGATGCCGGCACGGCGTTGTACGTCTCACGCGGCCGCGGCGCGATCTTTGGCGTCGTCACGAACCGCACGCGCCTCACAACGTGGCTCGGTGTCGTGCCGCACTGGCTGTATTTCGGATGGCTGTACGATCGCCGCGAGCTCTGGACCTGGCTCAATCTCCTTCTCCCGGGTGCAGCGGTGCTCATGGCGCTCACCGGAATCGTCTACGGGGTCGTGCAACTGTTTCCCCGGCGCCGACAAGGCCAATGGCGAGTGAGCGCATATGGTGGAGTGTCACAATGGCATCACGTCGCCGGCATTGGCTTCGGCCTCGTCGTTCTCACGTGGAGTGTCAGCGGCGTACTCGAGATTCTTGGCAGCGGAAACAGCGTGCGACCAGGACAGGCGGCTCGCGCGCGCGGCGGGTCGGTCGCCTGGCGACAGGTATCGCTGAGCGAGGGGGACGCCGTACGTGCAGCACGATCGAGCGGCGCATTGCGATCCGACCGCCTCCTGTCCGTCACGCTCGAACAATTGGGAGGACGTCCGGGCTACGACATTCAATCCGTGACGGGACCCGAAGTGTGGGTCGATGCCGCCACGGGCGCGGTCCGCGGCGAGCTCGATTCGGCGCGAGCGGCGCAAGCGGCTCTCAGCGTCGTGCCGACCGCGCGCGTCGCGTCAGCGGAGCGGCTCGACCGGCATGATTCCTATTACTATGCGCGGCGCGGACGCGAGGTACATCTCCCGGTTTGGCATGTGGCGTTCGACGACAGCGCACACTCGGCCCTGTACCTGCACACGGTCACTGGTGCCCCGGTCGGATTTGTCGACCGTGAGTCTCGGCGCTGGCGGTGGCTCAGAGACGGAATGCACACCTGGGACTTTCCGGCAATCAACGGTCGCCGGCCACTGTGGGATGCCGTCGTCCTGCCGTTCATGCTCGGCGGACTGATCGCCGCCGCGACGGGCGTGTGGATCGCGACCAGACGAGTGCGTCGCCTCCTGTAGACGTTGCCGTTTCACATCAATCCGGCCTTTGAATGTTCATACATGCGGTCTATTTCTGGCTTCGAGATGATCTGTCCGCCGCCCAACGCGCTCAGTTCGAGGCGGGCTTGCGATCGGTGCGCGCGATCGAGGGTGTGGCGCAGGGATACATCGGTGTGCCAGCGCCCACGGACCGTCCAGTGATCGAGCGGAGCTATACTCGGGCGCTCGTGCTCATCTTCGCCGATCAGGTGGCGCACGACGCGTATCAAGTGCATCCGGTGCACGACACGTTCAGAGCGGAGTGCGGTGCCTTCTGGACCGCAGTGCGCATCTATGACTCGGTCAGCGACGACGGAGAGCCTAAGAGAGCATAGCGCACGACGCCACGCCCACTCGGCGCGTTGCAACGCAAGGATAAGACGCGAGCACTAAGGGTTTGGCTGCGCAGCGCACGTCGCGCTAGGCTGCGTCATGGCCCCGCTTGCGAAACCCCATCGCCGCCGAGCACATTATGTTCATGGTCGCGCATCAATCAGCATCCCCTCTGTGGACCGAGGCGGAGTTCTACGTCGCGCGTGACGCGGCTCCGCCGGGCGAACGTTGGGAGCTGGTCGACGGCGAGGTGCTCGTGACTCCCAGCCCTCGCACAGATCATCAGTTGGTGAGCGGATCTCTTTTTGCGCTTCTCCATGAATACGTGCGCGCCATGCGGCTGGGACGCGCGCTGACCGCCTCGTTGGACGTGAAGCTCCAACCCGGACTCGTCACGCAGCCCGACCTGCTCGTGGTGCCGACGGCAGAGCTCGTGGACAAGGAGTACTTCGTCAGCAAGCTCCTGCTCGCCGCCGAGATCATCTCTCCGTCGTCGGCGCGCTTCGATCGTGTCGTCAAGCGCCCGCGCTATCAGCGCACCCGCGTGCCGGAGTATTGGGTCATCGATCAACAGTCGCGCACGTTCGAGCGGTGGCAGCCGGACGACGAACGTCCTGCGATTCTTGCGGAGCGTTTGGTGTGGCATCCCGAGGGAGCAGGCGCGGCATTCGAGCTGGACATCCCGGCATTTTTCGTCGACGCGGAATCGGTGTGAGCGGTCGGAAACGCTGCTGACCGGTCGCGATGGGCGAATCATTACGATGGCAGAATTCCGGAGCGTCCGAGATGCACTCCCAGCGGCGAGGGTGGTGATGAGCACACCGGCCATTCCGTATGTGGCCGTCCCCGCCGATCCTGCGCCCGTCGATCGCGACAGCGGGCGCACGCGGTGGCTGGTGGCCGCGCTGGTGCTTCCCGCCGTCGCATACCTCGCCTCACGCTACGTCGGACTCGGCCCGGAGACGGGCCCGTGGGCATACTGGCCGATCAACGGTATTCTCTGCGGCATCCTGTTTCGCCGCGCGTACCGCGAGTGGCCACTGATCGGCGGTCTTGCCGTGCTGGCGCAGGTCGGAACCATCTATGCCGTGCGTGGCGATCTCGCCAGCGGAGCCACGGTCATCGGCGCGCTTGCCGGCCTTGCACAGGCGGCGCTGGCGGCGCTGCTCCTGAGACGCACGACGAAAATAGGCGGTCCACTCGAGGACGCGGGCGATCTCGCGTCGTTCGTCGGCATCGCGGTGTGTCTCGTCCCCCTCGTAACGACGCTGCCGTCGGCCGTGGCGTACGCACGCGCGTTTCAACTGTCATTTGCTGCCGCGTGGACTCCGCTGTTCGCCGGCGATTCGCTGAGCATGCTCCTGTTTGCTCCCCCCGTGATGTATGGGTGGCGCGAGCATCGGCGGAGTGGACCGTGGTGCGCCCAGACGCCCGAGCTGCTGCTGGGCCAAGCCGCCATCCTCGCCGTGTCACTGCTCTCCTTTGCACGGCCGCCAGTCCTCCTGCAGTTCGTCGTGGTGCCGTACGCGATGTTCCCACTGTTGGCATGGTCCGCGATCCGATGCGGTCCGCGTTGGACCGCCTTTGCGATTCTGGAAATCAGCACCGTGGCCGCATGGTGTACCGCTCGCGGCACCGGTCCGTTCGCGACAGAGGCCGTGCTCGCCGATCGGGTGCTGCAACTTCAGATCTATCTGGCGATGCTCGCGCTCACCGGCATCCTGTTGTCGGCGCTCTCGGAGCAGGGGCGCCGAGCGTACGAGCAGCTCGTCCTTCAGGTGGACATCCGCGAAGGATTTCTCAACGGCTCGGACGACATTCTCGTGCTGAAGGATCTCGACGGACGCACGGTCATTGCCAACAGCGCCTACGCACGGCTCGTTGGACGAACGCGCGAGCAGTTGATTGGAGGATCCACCCGGGACTTCATGAGTCCCGCGGAATCCGCCCTGGCCCGAGAGCGCGACGGAATGGTTGTCGCTCGCGGGCACGCGATCACCTTCGACGAGACGATCGTCTTCGGAACGCCGCGTCATCTGGTCGTCACCCGCTTTCCAGTGCGCGACGCATCCGATGTCATCCGCTACACGGGTGTCGTTGCGCGAGACGTGACCGCCGAGCGCGAATTGACCGAACGGCTACAGCGGGCACAGCGCGTCGAGATGATGGGACATCTGGCGGCCGGGGTGGCGCACGACCTCAACAATCTTCTGACGTCGATCACGCTCAGCGCCGGCCTGCTCAAGGATACACCGGACCTTTCGGACGGGAATCGCGAGGCGCTCGACGATCTGGAGGAAGCCGGCGCACAGGCATCGCGTCTCACGGGACGACTGCTGTCGCTCGGTCGGGCACGGCTTCCACAGCCCGTGGCGATTCGCGTTGACGACACGATACGCGAGCTGGAGCCGATGCTGCACGTGCTCGTTCGCGGCATCGTCGATCTTCGCATCGACCTCGGTGCGGGGACTTCGTGTGTCGTGGCCGATCCCATCACCATCGAGCAGTTGGTCCTCAACCTCGTGTCGAACGCTCGTGACGCCGTCACGGAGCATGGATCGATCTCGGTCACGACTGAAGTGGTGTCCGCATCCGGGGCGAAACATTCATCCGGCACCGCGCCGGACGACGAGCTCCCGGTGGCGACGTCGTCGTCCGCATCACAGTGGGTTCGGCTGTGCGTGACCGACACTGGCATCGGCATGGACGAGGAGACGCTTTCATCCTTGTTTGTGCCGTTCTTCTCCACGAAGGGAGAGAGGGGCACGGGTCTCGGGCTCTATACCACGTTGCTCCTCGTCCGACAGGCTGGCGGCGAGATCCATGCGAAGAGCGAGCGCGGTACGGGATCGACCTTCGTGGTGGATCTCCCGATCGCTCCGGCGACATAGGTTTCCGGCATGACCTCCAGACGCGAATTCATCGGGCGTACCGCACTGGCCGCAGCTGGACTCTCGCTACCCTCGGCGCCCGTCGCCCGCGAGGCCACGACCGCCGCTGCGCCGCGCAGGTATCTCGACATCCACCGTGCACCCGATCGCGTCACCGTTCAATCCGCCACGCGTGACGTGCGCCTCGTGCGTGAGAACGAAGGGCGATGGACGAGTGACGGCATCGCGGTCACCACCATCGAGCACGGCGACGCCATTCGCGTCTCACTCATGTCACCTGGCACGGCCGCGAAACGCATCCATCTGCGCTGGCGCGGCGACTTGACCGACGTTCGCCTCATACTCGGCGACGCATGGGAGAGGGGGTACGGAGACCTCGAGTGGCGCGGGTGGGTGCCGGACCGCGTGATGCCATGGTACGCCGCGACGAGCGACGGCGAGCTCACTCATGCCTATGGTGTTCGCACTGGCGCGCGGGCGTTCTGTTTCTGGCAGATCGATCCGCAGGGAGTGAGTCTCTGGGCCGACGTCCGCAGCGGCGGCCTCGGCGTGCAGCTCGGCGAGCGCACGCTCGACGTCTGCGACGTCGTCTCACGCGCGGGCCGGGGAGGAGAATCTGCCTTTGCCGCCGTCCATGACTTCTGCCGACAGATGTGCCCGAGTCCACGGCTTCCCTCTCAGCCGGTTTACGGAAGCAACGACTGGTACTGGGTCTACGGCCGTAACAGCGCCGACACGGTTCGGGTGGACGCACGACACATCGTCGAGCTGTCGCCCGCCGGTGGCAACCGACCATTCGCCGTCATCGATGACGGATGGCAACCCGAGAGGAGCGCCACCAAGACTGGGGTCGGCACGTGGGACCACGGCAACGAGAAATTTCGGGACATGCCTGGATTGGCCGCGGAGATCCGCAGTATTGGCGCACGAGCCGGAATCTGGATACGGCCGCTTCAGGCGATGGTGAACTCGCCCGATGGATGGCGCTTGCCGCGTGATCGCACGTTCCTGGATCCGTCCGTGCCGGACGTTCTACACAAGGTTGCAGAAGACGTCGCGCGCCTGCGGCAGTGGGGATTCGACCTGATCAAGCACGATTACACGACGTACGACGTCTTCGGCCGATGGGGCATGCAGATGGGTGCGGCGATGACGCGCGACGGGTGGACGTTCGCCTCGGGCGCGACGCGCACGACCGCCGAAGTCATCGACGAGTTGTATCGCGCCATTCGCACGGCCGCCGGCGACGGCGTCGTCATCGGCTGCAATACGGTGAGCCACCTGTCGGCCGGGCACTTCGAGCTCTGCCGCGTGGGCGACGATACGAGCGGTACGGAGTGGTCCCGCACGAGAAAGATGGGTGTGAACACGCTGGCATTTCGCGGAGCGCAGCACGGCGCCTTCTACGTTGCCGATGCCGATTGCGTGGGTGTGACGAACGCGATCCCCTGGTCGCTGAACCGGCAGTGGCTCGATCTGCTGGGCCGAAGCGGCACGACGCTGTTCGTCTCCATCGCGCCTGATGCGCTCGGAGACGAACAGCGTCGCGATCTGAGAGCCGCGCTTGCACTGGCGGCGGTGCCGCAGCCGCTCGCCGAGCCTGTGGACTGGCAGCACGCCGTTTATCCGACGCGCTGGCGGCTCGGCCGGCGCGAGCACTCATACGACTGGGTGGGGCCGGATGGCGCGGGACTGCCGATGCTTTGAGATGGCGGGGCGAGACATCCGAAACGGGCGCGCGTCAATGCGTTGCATGCAGCACTCTGCCTGGCGGCTGCTTGCTTGTGTAGTCTTGTGAGACTACATTGCCGGGTATGCGAACCATCGGCATTCGTGAACTGAAGGCGCAGCTCAGCCGCGTGCTCCGGGACGTCCAGAATGGCGACGTCTATCTCGTGACGGACCGGGGCCGCGTGGTTGCGGAGCTCCGGCGTCCGGACGTCTCGCAATGGGTTGCGTCGCCCGAGGAGCGAGCACTTGCGGCGATGGCTGCCGAGGGACGTATGCGATTGGGCGAGCGTCCCGCGCCGGCGTATCAGGTGTCGCCGCTGAAATCGCCCGATGGGCTCGCGCGCGAGTTGCTGGACGAGGAGCGCCGCGACACGTGATCGTGTATCTGGAATCGAGCGCCGCTCTCGCATGGCTCATCGGCGAAGCCTCACAACAGGCGGTCGTCCTCGAACTCCAGCGGTCGGAACGCGTCGTCACGTCGGCGCTCACGGCCGTCGAGTGCGCACGTGCACTCGTCCGTGCGCGCGCGCTCAAGCGCATCACTGCGACGGAGGAGATTGTGGCTCGCCATCTTCTGGCCGAGGCGGAGTCTTCGTGGGACGTGCACGACCTGTCTGAGGAGATTCTCGCTCGCGCGAGGAAAGGGTTCCCCACTGAGCCGGTGCGTTCGCTCGATGCGTTGCACCTTGCGACCATCGATCGCTTCCGCGAGGTACTGGGTACGCTTTCCGTCATCTCGCTCGACGAGCGGGTGCGCGCCAACTCTCGAGCCGCGGGCCTCGAGGTCCTTCCAATCGAAGCGTGAATCGGACCGTGGCACGTTCGCGTTCTGGCGAGCAGCAGCGGGCCGGCGAAGCTTCACGTGCACCACACCGACGACGAGGCGTGGCACGTCCTTGAGGGGGCGCTTCGTTTTCGATTTGCCGATCGCTCCGTAGACGTCGGCGCAGGGGGAACGGTATTCGTGCCGGCCGGAGTTGCGCACACGTATGAAGCGATCGACGCCCGGTACCTCGTGTTTCTCACGCCGCGCCTCGTGGCGCTCATCGAGGAGCTTCAGCGTCCCGAGAATCGCGAATCTCAGGGTGCCGTCTACAAGAAGTATGAGTCCGACCTTCTCGAGTAGGCTCCCGGCTCCCCTCGACGACGGCTAGCCTCGATGCTACGACAACTCGCCACCTGAATTGTAAAGGCGCCTGACGGAGGAGCTACACGACCGGAAGCTCGGCCGTCGGCAGATAGCGGGGCGCCACACGAACGCGTGTCGCGTGCTCGAAGGCAAAAGCAAACTTGATGAGCGTCGCCTCTGACCACGCGCGCCCCATGAACGTGAGTCCCAGCGGGAGCCCCGAGGCATAGCCCATCGGAACGGTGATCGCGGGATAGCCGGCCACCGCACACGGTGTCGTGCTGTTTCCGCCGGATGGATCTCCGTTCACGAGATCGATCAGCGCCGGCGGCCCCTGCGTCGGTGCAACAAGGGCATCGAGCGAGTGCTTGGCGAACGTGGCATCGAGTCCCTTCTCGCGCGCAAGAGTGCCGCAAGTGCGCAGTGCCTTCTTGTATGCAGCGTCCGTCAACGGTCCCTTTTTCGCGGCCATCTCGAAGATCTCCTGCCCGAAGTACGCCGTCTCCTCGCGAGTGTGGGAACGATTGAAGGCGATCAGGTCGTCGAGCGTACGTGCGCGAGCGCCGGCCGGCATCGTCGCCAGATACTTCTGAAGGTCCGCCTTGAACTCGTAGAGCAACACCTCGAGCTCGGGATCATCCAGTTTCGCCGCCGTCGCAATGTCGGCCGGGTCGACGATGACCGCGCCGAGGTCCTTCATCACGCGCAGCGCCGTCTCGAGCGCGGCATCCGTGGCGGGGCTGTAGCCGGTGTACTTCTTACGCGCTACGCCAATACGCGCGCCCTTCAGTCCGTTCGCGTCGAGATCGCGCGTGTAGTCCGGTATCGGCCGCGAGATTCTGGCCGTCGCTTCGTCGCGCGGATCGCGCCCGGCCAGGACACCGAGCAGAATGGCCGCGTCGGCGACGGAGCGCGTCATGGGCCCGGCGGTGTCCTGCGTGTGTGCAATCGGAATGATGCCACTTCGACTGACCAATCCCACGGTCGGCTTGATGCCAACGAGCGAGCAGGCGGCGGCGGGAGAGGTAATGGAGCCATCGGTCTCCGTGCCGACGGCGACCACACAATAGTTCGAAGCAGCAGCGCCCGCGGAACCGGAGCTCGAGCCCGATGGCGTGCGATCGAGTGCGTATGGATTCTTCGCTTGGCCACCACGCGCCGACCACCCGCTGGATGAATGCGTGGACCGAAAGTTGGCCCATTCGCTGAGATTGGTCTTGCCCAGGATGATTGCACCGGCGGCGCGAAGTTGTTCCACCACGTGTGCGTCGCGTGAGGCAACGTTCCCCTCGAGCGCCAGCGACCCGGCGGTCGTCGTCATGCGATCCGCCGAGTCGATGTTGTCCTTGATGAGGACGGGAATGCCGTGCAGCGGGCCGCGCAACCGTCCGCTCTTGCGCTCGATGTCGAGTGCATCCGCAATTGCGAGCGCGTCGGGATTTGTCTCGAGCACGTAGCGCAGGTTCGGGCCTCGCCGGTCCATCGCCGCGATGCGCTCGAGGTACTGCTGAGTCAAGGCGTGCGCTGTGGTCTCACCGCGCTGCATTGCCGACGACACCTCGGCAATGGACCACTCCTCGAGCGGCGCCGCTGCTGTCTTCGTGGACTCCGCGGCGACTTTGGTCGGTAGAGCGGTTGCCGCGGCCAACGAGGCGGCGGCGCCAATGAAGTCGCGGCGGGTGAGCTCGGTCATTTGCGACACGTCCCCGGGGTAAAGTGACCTGCGCGGCACGGGACAAATGTCGCGGGCGCGAATCACATTAGCGAGATCGCCACCTCCTCGAGCAGGTCCATCGCGTCCTGCATGCCGGCCTCCATGCCGGACCGAATGTGCATGTCACGGTCAGCCTCGTTGGCGTGCTCCACGAGGAGGGTGACCGTGGTGATCCCGTTCGTCTCGGTGAACGAGAGGGTGACAACCGCACCCGCCTCCGGTGCGTCCTCGAATATTTCGGTATGCACGATGCGCTCGTTGGGGACCAGCTCGCGATACTCACCATGGAAGGCGACGTCGAAGCCGCGGTCGGTTTTCATCACCCAACGCCACTTGCCGCCCACGCGCAGGTCGACGTCGGCCGTCGTCACCGTGCCACGCTTGGCCGACCACCAGCGCTTGATGAGCTCGGGCGTCGTCCAGGCGCGGTAGACGAGATGCTTGGGCGCGTCGAAGGCGCGCGTGATCAGGATCTGCGTATTGGTGGGAAGCGTCACCACCGCCGTGCCACTACGTGCTCCTGCGGTCATCGTCCTCCTCCTCGTTCTTCAGGTCGCCGAAGGGCCGTTCAGGTGAGGTGAATCATGCCGCGCTTCAGCGCGACCGTGACGGCTTTGGTGCGGTCCTCGACGTCGAGCTTCTCGAGAATGTGAAGCACGTGGACCTTTACCGTGGCCTCGGTCCGCCCGATCGCCTCGGCGATTGCGCGATTGCTCATGCCCTTCGCCATGAGCGTCAGAACTTCGTGCTCGCGCTCGGTGAGCTCGACTCGTGGTGTGAACTCCGCGAGGCGCTGCGCCACGGCGGCGGGCAGAACGCGTTCGCCGTTGTGCACCGAGCGAATGGCGTGCGCCACCTCGTGACGAACCACATCCTTGAGCAGATATCCACGTGCGCCGGCCTTGAGAGCGCGGTGAATGTCCGCGTCGCCTTCGTACGTCGTCAGGGCGATGATCCTGGCGTTGGGAAACTCGGCAGTGATCCGTTCGATGGCGACGACTCCGCTCATCGTGGGCATGCTGAGATCCATGAGCGTGATGTCGGGACGATGGACGCGGAATAGCTCCACCGCCTGCGCGCCGTCACCCGCTTCCGCAACAAGCTCGAGATCCGGGTGCACAGCCAACAGCGCTGCGAGCCCGTCGCGGTAAAGCGGATGATCGTCGACGGTCATGACCGTGATAGAGGCGCCTGTCTCGTGGCCGCGCACGAGATTGGTACCTCTTCCGCTGGACGCCATGCTGAAGGGTTACCCCGCCGGTGAGAGGAGGCAATACGTCGTTCGGCTAGTCTTGCCGACGCGTCCATCCCGGCAGGGTGAGCCACCACAGAGGGTAGCGCACGTGGACGCAGACCACGGTGCCGGCCCCCGGTGTGCTGTTCAGCGTGAGCCGCGCTCCGATGCGACTGGCGCGTTCCCGCATTCCAAGCAAACCCCAGTGGCCCGGCCGTTTTCCCTCTCGGCCGACGTCGAAACCTTTGCCGTCATCAGAGATGGTCGCGCGGAGATGGCGCCATCCGTAATGCAGATTCACTGACGCCGATCTGGCGTCGGCGTGCTTCCTGATGTTGGTCAGCGCTTCCTCGACGATCCGGAGGCACTCGGTTCGCGACGCGGCCGAGACTCGGCGTCGCCGGCCGAGTGTGACCACATGAACCTCTGTCGGGCTCCCCGCGAGTACGCGTGCCGCGGCGGCCTCACATTCAGTTCCGAAGTCCGCGACCGCGGTGTCGGGTGGTCGCATGTCCCACACCGCTTCGCGCGCCTGCTTCAGCGTTTGATCGATCATGTCGAGGACACGGTCCAGCATGCGCTGCCGTGCGGCGGGAAGAGCAAGGCGCGCCGACGCCGCGTGCAGCTGCAACGCGATCCCGCCGAACCCCTGCAGCAGCGAATCGTGGATCTCACGCGCGAGACGGGATCGCTCATCCCGAATGGCCTCGCTGCGCGTTCTGAGAACCACCTGGTGCGCGATCCACAAACTCAGCGCGACCGCGAGAAGTATCGCGGCGACGAACCATGGCCGTAGAAATAGCGGCGCCAGGACGACAATCTCCATCGCGCCGCCGACCGGATTCCACGCGCCATCCCGGTTGGCTGCGGTCACGACGAATCGATACCGGCCCGCCGGGAGCCGAGAGTAGTACGCGACGCGCCGTGTTCCAGGTTCGACCCAGTGGTCGTCGAACCCCTCAAGCCGATATCGGAAGGTCACGTTTTCCGGCGCCGAAAGGTTGATAGCGGTGTAGCGGAATTCGACGTTCGGTCGTCCGGGCCCGATCGGAAGTGATCGCTCCGGTGCGTGGGCCTCGCCGTCCACGACGATCTCTTCGACGCTGACGGACGGCGGGTCAGGGACCGCCGTCGCCGCGGCGGGGTCCACGGTCGCGAGCCCGTCGATGGTTGGAAACCACAACCGACCCTCATGATCCTTCCACGCCGCGGGCTGAAACCCGCCGTTCGTCTCGGCATTCACGAGCCCATCACCCTTGCCGTACAGCACGGCGTGCACGCGATGCAATTCGCCGTTGGCGAACCGGTTGAGCTGTTCCTTGGCCACACGGAAGATGCCGCGATTGCCAGTCATCCACAGGTTGCCTCTGCCATCGTCGAGGATGGACGAGACCGCGTTGTCGGGCAGCCCGTCCGTTCGGGTGATTGGCACGAACTTCCCGCCGCGCAGGCGATTCAGCCCACCGCCGTACGTGCCAATCCAGAGCGTTTCGTCAGCATCCTCGTAGATCGAACGGACGTATTCACTCGACAAGCCGTCTGCAGTGGTGTAGTTGGCTATGCGACCATCGACACCAAGTCGGCTTACACCTCCGAGCGTCCCGATCCAGAGCGTGCCGTCCCGAGTCTGCGTGATGGTGCGCACACTGTTGTTCACGAGTCCGTCGCGGGTGGTGTAGACTCTCCGCACTCGACCGTCCTTCACTTCCGCGAGCCCCCCGACGCCGGTGCCTACCCATAGCGTTCCGCGCCGATCGGTATAGAGCGCGAGGATCGTGCTGTCTCGAAGCACGCCCAACCCACCGACGCGCTGCGCCTTCCCGTTCTCGATTCGTGTCAGGCCTCCACCGTACGTTCCAGCCCACACCACTCCTGCGCTGTCCTGCGCCAGCGCGAACACGCAGGGATCGCTTCCCGGGCCAGGCCGACCACGCAAATAGCTGCGGACCGTTTCACGCGTCGCGTCGATCACATTCACGCCGCCGCAGTTCGTTCCGGCCCAGATCTCGCCGTCGCGCGTCTCCATTACGGGGGTGATGACGTCGTTCGAGAGGCCGTTTCGTGTGCGATATGTCGTGAACAGGTTCTGCCTGAAGCGGAGCAAACCACTCGTTGCGGTTCCGACCCAGAGAATTCCGTCGCGCCCGTCGAGCAGCGTGCGTGCGCTGTAGTCCGATGCGCCACCATTCAGTGGATACGAGACGGTGTGTCCCGCACCTTCGGCGACGAATTCCAGAACGCCCTCTCCAAACGTGCCGAGCCAGTATCGGCCTGGGCGTTGTTGTTGGGTCATCTGTATTGGACCGAAGCCCCAACGAAATTCGTCCATGTGGCCCTGGCGCATTCTCGCCACGCCATCGGCGAGCCGGAACCAGAGAGATCCGTCTCGGTCCTCGAGCAGCATGTGCTCGAACCCGTGTCCGCCGAACTGCAGCGCACGAGCGACTGTGGGTTGTCCTTGCTCCACCGTCAGGAAATTGCCCTGCGAGTTCAGCCACAGGACGCCGGTGCGATCTTCAACGATGGAGACAACCTCGCGGAACACAGCGCCGTCGGCTTCACTGACCGCGACGAATATCCCCTTCTGGTAGCGCGCAGCGCCGCCGTGCTCAGTGCCGACCCAGAGCGTTCCCGCGCGGTCGAAATGAAGCGCTCGGATTTCATGGTCGGGTAGGCCGTTCGCCTGTGTGAATCGCTTGAAGTGTCCGGCGCGGTATTGGAGCAGGCCGTTCTCGGTGCCGATCCAGAGTGAACTGTCCGGCGCTACGGCGAGGGAGAGCACGCGATCGGCGTGGTGTCCGGCATCGTCTACGCGCTCAGCGACTCTGAACCTGAGTCCGTCGAATCGAGCGAGCCCGCCGAACGTGCCCACCCAGACGTAGCCGTCGGGTGTCTGCGCGATTGCGTTGACGGAGTTCTGTGGCAACCCGTCCGCCGTGGTCCACTGGTCGACAGTGAACTCGGGAGGGCGCGTGAGGCGTCGAGCGATCTGCGCAGCGCAGATTGGCGCGATGAACCAAACAGCCACGACCACGATCGACGCGCGGCAACTCCATCGCACACAGGACCCCGAGTGACAGTTGCAGAGAATGTACACCGATTGGCGTAGCCGACGAACCCTCCGATGGCGTAGCGAAAGAGTCGTCCGATGGACGATTTCCGGCCGCCGTTGCCGCGGTAAACTGACTTGCGGGCGGTAGTTCCGAGGCACCACATCCGGAGAGGCTCCATGACGACGAACGCACAGGTACGCACCATCGCGGCGGCACTGACGGGCTGGTTGCTCTCTGCGCATGTGGCCGGCGCGCAGGCGGCCTTTCCATCGACTTTCAAGACGCAGACTATCACCGTCGCGGAGGGAGTAGACATCTTCGTGCGCTCCGGCGGGTCGGGTCCTGCCGTCATTCTCATTCACGGTTTCGGCGACACGGGCGACATGTGGGCTCCGCTCGCCGGGGAGCTGTCCAAGTCGCACACCGTGATCGTTCCCGACCTGCGCGGCATGGGCTTGTCGTCGCATCCGGCGAGCGGGTACGAGAAGAAGACGGAAGCCGCGGACATCAGGGCTGTCGTGAGGGCGCTCGGCTACGACCGCGCGGCAGTTGTGGGACACGACATCGGTGACATGGTTGCGTACGCCTACGCCGCGCAGTACCCCGACAAGGTTGAACGTCTGGTGTTGATGGATGCCCCACTCCCGGGCATCGAGCCTTGGGACGCGGTTGCGCACAGCAAAGGCACCTGGCACTTCTATTTCGGAGGACCGGACGCCGAGCGACTGGTCCAGGGACGCGAGCGCATCTACCTCGATCGCTTCTGGAACGAGTTTGCGGCAAATCCGTCGAGGATCGACGAAGCGACGCGCACGCACTACGCCGCGATCTACGCGCGGCCGGGGGCGATGCATTCCGGCTTCCAGCAGTTCGCGGCGTTCGATCGCGACGGCGAGGACAACAAGCTGTTTCAGCATACGAAGCTGAGAATGCCCGTCCTGGCCATCGGTGGCGAGAAGTCGTTTGGCGCGCTGATGGCGGCGAACGCCCGCAACGTGGCGACCGACGTACGCGAGGTCATCGCGCCAGATGCCGGCCACTGGCTGATGGAGGAGAACCCTTCATTCGTCGTGCCGTTGATCAGCGACTTTCTCGGCGACGCGCAACGCTCCGCCGGCGATCGTCGGTTGGCGATCCGGGAGTACCAGTTCGCCGGCGCCAGGGCGGGCGGAACGGGGACGTCGGGAGTCAGCGGGATCGAAACCATCGTTTTGAAGGGCGACCCGAACCGGTCGGGGATATACACGATCATGCTGCGCGTTCCAGCACATACGCGAATCGCCGCGCACGAACACCCCGACGATCGCGTAGCGACAGTCGTCTCCGGCACGTGGTATTTCGGGTACGGCGACAGCTTCAACGAGGGCGTTCTGAAGGCGCTGCCGGCGGGCAGCTTCTACACGGAACCGCCTCGCCGCGCACACTTCGCGGAAACCCGCGATGAGCCCGTGCTCGTGCAGATCACGGGATTCGGTCCATCGGGAACGGAGTACATCGGTGCCGACGTTGGTCAGACGCGCACGAGCGCCGGGCCCAAAGGGCGCGGACCATGATGCCGCAGACTTCCTCCACGATCACTGACGCGGGAACCCACACAGGGAGATCGAGATGACACAGGGACAGCTGGATACCGTGCGTGAGGAACGAATCGAGGGGAAGGGCAGCACCAAGCTCTTCGTGAGATCGTGGCATCCGACCGCCAGGGCTCGGGGCGTCGTCGCCATCATCCCCGGCTTCAATAGTCACAGCAAGTACTACGGCGCGGTGGGCGAGCAGCTCGCGGCCGAGGGTCTCGTCGTGTATGCGGTGGACCTGCGAGGCCGCGGAAAATCGGACGGCGAGCGGTTCTACGTCGAGTCGTTCGCGGACTACGTTGATGATGCCGCGAATCTCGTGAAGCTCGCGAAATCACGCGAGCCGGGTCTGCCTGTGTATCTGTTGGGTCACAGCGCAGGCGGAGTCGTGTCGTGCCTGTACGCGCTCGACCATCAGAACGAGCTCGCGGGCCTGATCTGCGAGAGCTTCGCGTTCAAGGTGCCCGCACCCGACTTCGCCATTTCCGTCCTCAAGGGGCTGGCCCACGTCGCGCCACACGCTCACGTGCTGCACCTCAAGAATGAAGACTTCTCACGCGACGCCGCTGTGGTTCGTGCGATGAACGAGGATCCGCTCATCGCGAACGAAACGCAACCCACGCAAACCGTCGCTGAGATGGCGCGCGCGGACGACCGTCTCGAGAGGGAATTTCCGCGTGTCACACTGCCGTTGCTCATTCTCCACGGCACCGCGGACAAGGCGACGAAACCAGGTGGCAGCCAACTTTTCTTCGATACCGCCGGTTCGGCCGACAAGACACTCAAGCTCTACGAGGGGTATTATCACGATCTGCTCAACGATGTCGGGAAGGAAGTGGTGATGGCGGACATCGAAAGCTGGATCAACGCGCGGCTGGGCCCGATGTGATCCAGATCGGGAGGTCGGCGCGGAGGTGCCCTGAGCGCCGTTGAGAGATCGGAGATGGGTCGTGGGACGCGACGTCCTTCTGCTCGGGCGAGGCAGACCGTATAGTCCTGCCGCCGTCGCAGTCCACACGTTCACGATCTCCCCGCGCTCACTCATGTCTCCATTTGTCGCCGAGCTCGTCGGCACTGCAATTCTCATCGTGCTCGGCAACGGCGTCGTCGCCAACGTCGTGCTCCTCCGCACCAAGGGCAACAACTCCGGCTGGATCGTGATCACCGCGGGCTGGGCATTCGCGGTCACGATCGCCGTCTATTCGGTGAACAGTCTGAGCGGCGCACATCTCAATCCCGCCGTCACCATCGCCCTCGCCTGCATCGGCACATTCGCGTGGGCCAAGGTGCCGATGTACATCGCCGCACAGGTGGCCGGCGGCTTCATCGGCGCTGTGATCGTGTGGCTCGCATATCTCCCGCACTGGAGCGCGACGCCGGATCCGGAGAGCAAGCTCGCGGTCTTCTCCACCTCGCCCGCCATTCGGCAGCCCTGGGCCAACTTCGTGTCCGAGGTCATCGGCGGATTTGCACTGGTACTCGCGTTGCTCACCGTGTTCGCTCCGGGGAATTTTGTCCCTGGCTCTGACCTCGCGAAGGGATTCGGCCCCGTGCTCGTGGGTGTGATCATCTGGTCGATCGGACTCTCGCTTGGCGGACCCACGGGCTATGCGATCAATCCCGCGCGCGACCTGGGACCGCGCATTGCGCACGCTGTGCTGCCGATCGTGGGCAAGGGAGGATCGGATTGGGGATACGCGTGGATTCCGATCATGGGTCCGATCGTCGGCGGCCTCCTCGGCGCGCTCACGCACCAGTTCCTGTGGCGCGCGTGACGCACATCCTTGCCTTCGATCAGGGGACGACGAGCTCACGTGCGATCGTCTTTGATCGATCCGGCGCGATCGCAGCGGTGGCACAGAAGGAGTTCCCGCAGATCTTCCCAAAGCCGGGATGGGTGGAGCACGATCCGCGCGAAATCTGGTCATCGCAGGCGGGCGTGGCGGCCGAGGCGCTCACGCGAGCTGGACTCTCGGCGACCGATGTCGACGCCATCGGCATCACCAATCAGCGCGAGACGACGATCGTGTGGGATCGTGCGACGGGTGCGCCAGTCTACAACGCGATCGTCTGGCAGGATCGCCGCACAGCGGGCATCTGCGACCGCCTGCGAGCGCGGAAGCTGGACCGCCTGATCAAGCGAAAGACGGGGCTCGTCATCGACGCATACTTTTCCGCGACGAAGATCCAATGGATTCTCCAGCACGTGAAGGGCGCGCGCGCCCGCGCGAGAGCGGGGGAGCTGGCGTTCGGTACGGTGGATTCGTGGCTTGTGTGGAATCTCACAGGCGGCGCCGCGCACGTGACCGATCCCAGCAACGCGTCTCGCACGATGCTGTTCGACATCGCGAAGGGGCAGTGGGACGATGAGCTCCTCGCGATCTTCGGCGTCCCGCGTTCGATGTTGCCCGAGGTCCGCTCGTCGAGTGAGGTCTACGGCACGACGACGCTCCTCGGCGCGCCCATTCCGATCGCGGGCATTGCCGGCGATCAACAGGCGGCACTGTTCGGCCAGGCGTGCACGAAGCCGGGCATGGTGAAGAACACCTACGGTACCGGCTGCTTCATGCTGATGCATACGGGCGCAAAGCCTATCGCGTCGAAGCACAACCTGCTCACGACTGTGGCGTGGCGCATTGGCGGTCGCACGGAATACGCACTCGAGGGCAGCATCTTCATTGCGGGCGCTGTGGTGCAGTGGCTGCGCGACGGATTGGAGCTGTTCCGCGCGGCACCCGACATCGAGCAACTTGCCGCGAACGTGAGCGATACGGGCGGCGTGTATCTCGTGCCAGCGTTTGCCGGGCTGGGCGCGCCGCACTGGGATCAATACGCACGCGGCGCGATAGTCGGTATCACGCGTGGAACGACGAAGGCGCATCTTGCCCGAGCGGCACTCGAGGGCATCGCTCTTCAGGTGCGCGACGTGCTCGAGGCGATGGAGGCGGATTCCGGCATCAAACTGAAGGAACTCCGCGTGGACGGCGGTGCGAGCGCGAACAACCTTCTCATGCAGCTCCAGGCGGATCTGCTCGACGTCCCGGTTGTACGTCCACAGGTGGCCGAGACGACGGCGCTGGGCGCGGCGTATCTGGCGGGGCTCGCGGTTGGCTACTGGAAAAGTCAGGCGGACATCGCGAGGCAATGGCGCGCCGATGCGCGCTTCAAGCCAGTGATGAAGGCCGCAGTGCGGACACGGATCGCCAAGGGGTGGGTACGCGCGCTCGGCAGGGCGAAAGCGTGGGAGATATCGGAATGATACACGATACGCCGAATGGCTCGATCCCCCGCGCCTGCACTAACAGAAGGTCCAGAATGCTTGCCGTGGCCGCCAATCAGGGAGCACGCTATCGCGACATGCAAACGCCGCGGTTCCATACGCGCATCGGTCCGAAACACGCGCTGTTCGTTATTGAACTTGCGTGAGCATGGCCCGAACCGCCACGCCGATGGCGTGCCCGCATCGATCACCACTGACGCTGACACTCTGATTCCAGTCCGCATAGCCGGCCTTCGACACGCGAATGTTGTATGTACCACCCTTATCGAATCGCGACAGATGACCGCCACTATCAGCAGCGCTCATCGGAAATGTATAGGACTCGGTGTCCGCGCTGAGGGTAATTACGGCGGTGGCCCCAGGGGCGATCCCCTTGCCGGTGCTGGCATCCGTAACAAAGACAGTCACGGCATTGTAAATCAGATCATTGCCGCATGGCAAAAATGCTTCACACCCGGCAACTCCCATAACAGAGGTCAAGACGCCAATTAACCACAGGGGGCGCGACGACTGCACCGACAGCGGTCGCGATCGACGAAGGATGATGAGATCGTACTTCATGATGAGGCTCCTCATAACATGACCGCCATAGGACAGATTCTCACACGCCCCCTGAGGGAGCTAGTGAGACAATGACAGTGGTGTGTGACAATCAGCTATTGCCTTCCTCTCCGACCCAGACGTTTCTGATGGGCCGCAGGGTATACGGTTTTGCCCAACCTGCCTACGCCTCGAGCTACTGGCCAAGATAGAACACCGTGTTGCTATGCACCGTTATCGCGTTCCCCGTCGACGCCCAGACCTCATATTGGACGCCAGGGCAACCACTGGAATAGATGATGCTAGTGGCGATAATGGCCGAATCGTTGAACGACGTACTGTAGACGTCAAACTCGGAGTCGGTAGGCGAGTTACACGGCGAGGTCCACTGTCTTCGAAAGACGTGATACACCAACGCACCAGGAACGGAACTCCACGTCAACGCCGGGTAACTATTCGCATCGATTGCTGCCGAGAGGGTCGGACCTGCCACGGTAGCTGGCGCCGTGAAGACGAGTTGCGCACCCTCGCCATTGAAGTCATTCCGAATTCGGCCGATGCCGCTGAAGATCAACTGAAACGCATTGCCGCCGTCCAGTCCCGACAGTATTCCTGCGGCCATGACTTCATTGCCCATGTTCAGTTTTTTGTACAGCGGAGCACCACTATCTCCACCAATCGCGTTTATATACGCCTGGTACGTGCACGTGATCTTATACGGAAACTGACTCATCCAGTGGTCGACGCATGTGTTCGTGATCGCTCCACTGCTGGCACCACTCTGTGATCCCTCGCTGTAGACAGTGTTGCCGACATACAGATTGAACGCCTCCGTCTGGGTCACGACGGCAAGATTCGATGGGTCATAGCTGTGGGGATCATCTGTAGCCGGGTTCGCAGGCCATGCGATCAGGCCCAGTCCGACCGAAATGCCGGGGTTGGTCGCCACGAAGGTTGCGTCCGTGGGTCGACACTTAAATAATCCGCACAGATAATAAGCCGGATCATGGTTTTCCTGGCCGATCGGAGAGCCATTCGCGGGTTGTGTAAACCCGTCGCCATCGAAGCTGAATAGGCGTTCAGTACAATGGGAAGCTGTAAGAAAGCCGACCTGACCATTGTGTAGCACCGGCAAACCAAGCGTGCACCCGCGCTGCAGCTGGCCGCCACTCCACACTATGCCGACATAGATGCCCCCGATCATGGTAGGCGCACTTTGCCGGATATCGGACAACGTCATGACGGAGGTGCCTGATAACGCCCCCCTGCTAACGGTGGCGGAGCGCCTTCCCGTCTCGCTCAAGAACTTCATTGGCTGACTCGCGTGGAACACGAGTGCCTTGGGGTCAATGCCTGCCGATGTAAAGCGCGCAAGCAGTCCATCGGTCGAAGCGGATGGCAATGCGCCGACCACCACTCGGTTGACTGCCTCGTCGAGGTCCAGGGACACAACACCTGTGTTCGGCGTGTTGTCAACGTAGTCAGACACCATGTCACGCCATGCTGCCAGCTGTCGAAATGTGAAATCACCGCGCCGCAGAATAATCTGAGGATTGCCCGGCTTCTCCGGGCTGAGACTAATCTTGCCACGCCCAATCAGGCTCGAGATGGCCGTGGGAGCGTTTCTGAATTCCACGGTGTCGCGCACGACGACGATCAGCCTGCCCCGATTATCGAAAAAGAACCCCCCGGAACTCGCCACGACATTCGCTAGCTCGCTGAAGCCGGCCTCTTCCGGGCGAGTCGCTGGGGCGGTCGGACTCACGGCTTTGCTTGCCGTTTGCGCGACTGGCCGTGTCGGAACGCCATCCCGCTCCTGGTCGCACGCGCCGAGCGCAAGCAGTGAGACAGGTAATGCGATACGGAGACAGTGCCGCCACGCTCGTTTGCGCAAGCGGCTTGAGTGCATCGACAACATATGGGGATTCCTCATGTGGAAGGTCGTTGATCGGTACACAAGTCGACACAACATAATTGCCTATGTCAGAGGTGCGCGCGGGCTGAGTATCGCGGGAGTCGTGGTGAAGTCACCACAGTGTCTCTGCCATCCAAGCCGACGTCGGCCCTGGAGATGCCCCAAGCAGCGGTTCGTTAAGGCCGTCTCGCTACCGCAAGGTCGAACGTATAGGCGCGGTTATCGAAAACGCAATGAGTACATTCTACCAAGTCGCGCCGCTTAGAGAATCCTTAGCGGCACGACTGAGAAAATCTTAAGAAGTGGCGCCCTGGTTGCGGAGTGGAGTGCGTGCCCGCCTGACCGCCGCCACGTCGCTCACTCACGCCGATGTACACGTCCGCGGGTATCGGCACGGCGTCGCGGCGGCTCGAGGTGCGCGACGGCGGCTACATCGTGGGCGTGCTGGTGCAGTGCAACTATGGCGCGCGACCAGATTTCCGTGTGGCAGGCGTTCCGGTGGGACGTGAGATCGCGGACCTCATGCCGTGCATCGCGACTGCGGACACGAGTGTGCGGCGCGGGACGCGCCGTTGTGATTCGGCAACTGAAGCTCCGCGCTCTGGCAGCGAGACCGTCGAGCAAGGCTCGATCATCGTCGTCGTCGCGACCGACGCGCCACTCCTACCGCATCAGCTCAAACGTCTCGTCACCCGCGTGGCACTCGGCGTCGGCCGCACGGGCGGCTATGGCGGCAACAGCTCGGGCGACATCTTCGTGGCGTTCTCCACCGCCAACGCGCATACGGCAAACGAGGCGAGCGTCACGAAGCTGGACATGTTGCCGAATCCGCGCATGAATCCGCTCTTTTACGCGACGGTCCAGGCAACGGAAGAGGCGATCGTCAACGCGCTGCTTGCAGCGCGCACCATGACCGGCGCCGACGACTTCCGTGTGTTCGCCCTACCGCACGATCGACTGCTCGCGGCACTGCGGAAGTACGGTCGGTAGTCGTCGACGCCAATTTGGCGCGGCGTTACATGGCCTTCTTCTTGGCCGTCGGCGGCAGCTCGCCGTTGATGCGAAGGTAGATGGCCATCTGGCTGTAGTGGTCGGCCCAGTCGGTTGCCGTGGCGATCTCGAAGGCCGCGCGGCTCAGCGAGCGACCGAAGAATGGCAGCATCTCGCCGAGCTGCGAGTCGTCCAGCTTGGCGATGGCCTGGTCACAGAAGGCGAACGTCTCCTTCAAGCGCGCGATGAGCGCTTCCTTGCCTGCGTCCGGGCCGACCTTCGAGCGCTCGGGCGCCTTGACGCCGCCGATTGCGCCGCAGAGGTAGTCATTGCCCTTGGCGAGGTGCTCGGCAATGTCCGCGAAGCTCATCTGCGCGGGCGTCGGCTTGTAGCCATACTTGTCGGCCGGCATCGTTTCCGAGGCGGCGACGAGGTTCTTGCCATATTGCGCCGCGTTCTCGCGGAACGCCGCCGCAACGGGTGACTGAGCGGCGAGGAGCGCTGGGGCGAGAAGGGTCGCGAAAGCGAGAAACGGGGATCTGGTCATGGAACACCCAACGAATTGAGGGAGAGGGATGATGCACACGGCTCGGCCCGGCGTCCAGCGCGCCGCCATGATTGTTTGCTCGCTCGTTACGGCGGGCTGCTCGTCCTCAACGCGAGCCGATGGGGGCTACCCGCATGCCGCCGAGCCGATTGGCACGGTGCGACAGAGCTACGATGGGGCGCTGAGCGAGTCGCTGGCGGTCTACACGTTTCGAAACATCGATCGCCTGTTTCCGACGCGCACGATACCGAGGTCGGCGCATCCGCTGCCATTGCCCGCGGCGGACACGCCACTGGGAGACCTCAGCTTCACCGACCGTGGCGTCCGGTACACGCTCGACGACTACCTGGGGCGAAATCGCGTCTCCGGGCTGCTCATTCTCCAGGACGGACGCATTCGGTTCGAGCGCTATCGGCTCGGGAATTCGCCGCGCACGCGATGGATGTCCATGTCGGTGGCCAAGTCCATAACGTCCACGCTCGTCGGCGCGGCGCTGAAGCAGGGGTACATCGCGTCGCTCGACGACGCGGTGACGAAATACGTGCCTGCGCTCGCAGGGAGCGCGTATGAGGGTGTGTCGATCCGCGACGTCCTGATGATGTCTTCCGGCGTGCGGTGGAACGAGACGTATACGGATCCGGCGTCGGACCGCCGGCGGCTGCTGGAAGCGCAGATCTCCCAAGTGCCCGGGTCCGCGATGGCCGTCATGCGGTCTCTGCCGCGCGCAGCGCCGCCGGGGACGGTGAACAACTACAGCACCGGCGAGACGCAGGTGATCGGGGAAGTCGTACGGCACGCCACCGGACAGCCTCTGTCGACATATCTCGCGGAGCGCGTCTGGAGCAGAGTCGGCATGGAGTCTGACGCGAAATGGTGGCTCGATTCTCCCGGCGGCACGGAGATCGGCGGAAGCGGATTCAGCGCGACGCTGCGCGATTACGCGCGGTTCGGACAGTTTCTCCTGAACGACGGTGTTGCGAACGGAGAGCGGATTCTCCCCGAGGGGTGGCTAGCCGAGGCGACGACGCCCAAGCGGTTACGAAATGGCTCGATGCTGGATTACGGCTATTTGTGGTGGACGCCGACCTCGCTCTCGGCCCGCCGCGATGGCGCGTATGACGCGCAGGGGATCCACGGGCAGTTTCTCTACGTGAACCCCGCGGTGCATCTGGTCATCGTCGTATGGAGTGCGCAGCCCAAACCGAGCGGGGGCGCCGTCGTCGACGACTGGAGCTTCTTCATGGCCGTCGCCGATGCGCTGCGCTCATCCTCCGGCGTGGGAAGAGGGTAAAGGAACCCATGTTGCATTGATCCGGGCGACAAGTTCTCTCGAGACCCGGGTGCCCTTCGTGCCGATTCATCGCCTCACGCTGCTTGCGACCTTGACACTCGCGTCCGCCACCAGCATCGGATGTGGCGACACGGACTCTTCACGCGCCATCCGTTCCCGCATGCACCTCTCGAACGGATCGGTGGCGCTCGCTTCGACGGCCAACATCTACTCCGCCGCCGGAGCGGGAGCGCTTTCGCCCGCTGCCGCTCGTGTGAAACCACTGGTCTACGTCCCCAACTCTCGCTCGGCCAGCGTGTCGGTCATCGATCCGGCGACATACGAGGTCGTCCGTACGTTCTCGACGGGTCACATTCCGCAGCACGTCGTACCGTCGTACGACATGACGCGCCTCTGGGTGCTCAACAACCAGTCGAGCACCGTGACGCCGATCGATCCCGTTACCGGAGAGAACGGCACGCCGGTTCACGTGGACGATCCCTACAACATGTATTTCACGCCCGATGGCAAATATGCGATCGTCGTGGCGGAGCGGCGTCGCCGTCTGGACTTCCGCGATCCCGATTCGCTTACGCTCGTGCGGTCGCTCCCGACGGACTGCAAGGGTATCGACCACATGGACTTCACGTCGGACAACCGGTATCTCATCGCGACATGCGAGTTCTCGGGACATCTCGTGAAGGTAGATCTTCGGACGCTGTCGGTGGTCGGCTACCTCGATCTCGAGCCGGACGTCTCGAAGGCGATGGCGATGCCGCAGGACATCCGTTCCTCGCCCGACGGGTCGATCTTCTACGTTGCCGACATGCATCACGACGGCGTGCACCTGCTGGATCCCGTGGCGTTCAAGACCGTTGGCTTCCTGGCTACGGGAATTGGCACGCACGGGTTGAATCCGAGCCGCGACGGCAAGCTGCTGTATGTCACGAACCGCGGCTGGCATACCACGGCCGGCGGCCATCGCGGCCCGGGCTCGGTGAGCGTCATCGATCCGGCGGCGAAAAAAGTCGTGGCCAAGTGGGCGCTTCCGGGCGGCGGAAGCCCGGACATGGGGAATGTGAGCGCGGACGGCAAGGAGTACTGGGTGTCGGGTCGCTACGACGATGAGGTCTACGTGTTCGACACGGCGACGGGACAGTTGAAACACCGCATCAGTGTCGGGCGAGAGCCACACGGGTTGTGCGTGTGGCCGCAGCCCGGACGCTTTTCACTCGGTCATACAGGAAACATGCGATGAACGGCAGACAATCTCTCACTCACATCGCGTTGGTCGTTTCGTGTGCCGCGTGTACTGCGGACGCTCGCGAACCGGGCGACTCATCCCACGTTGCCGCCGCGCGCCTTCGCGACACGACGGCCGCTCCGTTGCAGCCGTCGGGAGACACGACCTATCTGACCACGGCCGAGGAGCTGAGGCGCATCAACGCGGAGCTGGCGGGCGGAACTCGGACGAGCGGTCTGTTCCGGGATCACCCGGGCATTCAGGTGCTGGAGACGCGACGCGTTGAAAACGGCGGACTGGAGGTGCACGACGACTGGATGGACGCGACGTACGTCCAGGCGGGCCACGCGACACTGCTCAGCGGCGGTCGCGTGACGGGATCATCGCTCCGCTCGCCGGGCGAGCACCGCGGAGGCACGCTCACCGGCGGTTCGACACGCCAGCTCAAGGAGGGAGATTTCCTCTTCGTGCCCGCTGGCGTGCCACATCAGGTCCTCGTGGCGCGCGGCGACTCGATTCGCTACATCACGATCAAGGTGCCGCGCGCGAAAGCGCCCTGAGGCTCAGCTCAGGGTCTGCGCGATCTGCTGCTCCTCCTCGTTCATGTCCGCGGCGATGTCGCCGAAAAGGGGTGTGCTCAGATAGCGCTCGCCGGTATCGGGCAGCATGCAGAGCACGGTGGACCCGGCGGGAAGATCGGCGCTGAGCTTCAACGAGCCGGCAAACGTGCCACCGGACGACACGCCCACGAATATTCCCTCCTTCAGCGCGAGCTGCCGGCTCCAGTGCATCGCCTCGGCATTGGGCACGGTGATGACGCGGTCTATGACGCCCGCGCCGACCGCGTCAGCGGTGAGCTTCGGGATGAAGTCGGGGCTCCAGCCCTGTAGCGGATGAGGATTCCACGCCGGATGGCTCTTGGTCGGCGAGCCATCGGGGTTTCTGTCCTGTTCTGCACCGCTCGTGAGCATCGCCGCATCGGCGGGCTCGCACACGATGACTTTCGTCTCCGGACGTTCCTTCCGAAGCACGCGGCTCACACCCTTGAGCGTGCCGCCTGTGCCGAAGCCGGTGACCCAATAGTCGAGACGCTTGCCGGCGAAATCATTGACGATCTCTCGGGCCGTCGTTTTCGAGTGGAAATCCGCGTTCGCCTCGTTCTCGAACTGGCGGGTGAGAAACCACCCGTTCTTGTCTGCCAGCGCTCGCGCCTTGCGCACCATACCCGTGCCGCGCTCCGCTGCTGGGGTGATGACCACCTTGGCGCCCAGAAAGCGCATGAGCTTGCGGCGCTCGACGCTGAAGGACTCGGCCATGGTCACGACGAGCGGATATCCTTTCTGCGCGCAGACCATCGCGAGCCCGATCCCCGTATTGCCGCTCGTCGCTTCGATCACGGTCTGTCCCGGCTTCAGCGCTCCGGTGCGCTCCGCGTCCTCGATGATGCCGAGCGCGAGGCGGTCCTTCACGGAGCCGAGCGGATTGAAGGCTTCGACCTTCACGTACAGATCGACGCCCTTGGGGGCGAGTCGGTTGATCCGGACGACTGGTGTGTTGCCGACGGTGCCGAGGATGTTCTCGAAGATGGCCATGGATTGTTTTACCGGTGAGCGACGTATGCCAAGAGTGGTACAGCCGGCGGTATTGGGCAACCCGTTCGGCGGGTCCTCGGGCATAAGACCATTCCGTCCGGAATGGTTCCGCAGACGGACGTGGCGCGTAATTTAGGCGCATGAACCGACCCCTTCGCTCGCTCTGCCTTGCCGCCACGCTCGCCGCGCCGCTTGCCCCGCAGGCCACCGCCGGCGCGCAAACATCCGACTCCGTTCCGGCGGTGCGCCGCGACGCGAGGCGATGGTATCAGGACGCCAAGTTCGGAATGTTCATCCACTGGGGCGTCTACAGTCAGCTCGCGCAGGGCGAGTGGGTAATGCAGCAGCGGGAAATACCGGTCCCCAAGTACGAGTGGCTGGCGTCCGCGTTCAATCCGATTCGCTTCGACGCACGCGAGTGGGTCACGCTCGCCAAGGCCGCCGGCGTCCGGTACATCACGATCACGTCACGGCACCACGATGGATTCTCGATGTTCAAGTCCGCGACCTCGCCGTACAACATCGTGGACTACACGCCGTTCAAGCGCGATCCACTCGCGGAGCTGGCGGAGGAATGCCGGCGGCAGGGGATCAAGCTGTTCTTCTACTACTCGCAGTTGGACTGGCATCATCCGGACTACTGGCCGCGCGGAGGAACCGGCACGAAGGTCGGCCGGCCGGAGCGAGGCGACTGGAATCGGTACCTCGATTACATGGACAGCCAGCTCACGGAGCTGCTGACCAACTACGGCCCCCTCGGCGGCATCTGGTTCGACGGCATGTGGGACAAGCCGACGGCGGACTGGCGCCTCGCGTCCACATACGCGCTCATCCACCGGCTGCAACCAGCGGCGCTCATCGTGCCCAATCACCACAAGGCGCCGCTGCCGGGCGAGGACGTCCAGACCTTCGAGCAGGATCTGCCGGGCGCCAACACGGCCGGATTCAACACGAAGGAAATCGGCTCGTTGCCGATGGAAACGTCGCTGACGATGAACAACTCGTGGGGCTTCAACATCACCGACGCGCGGTGGAAGTCCTCACGCGACCTGATCCACTATCTGGTGAAGGCAGCTGGAAACAATGCGAATCTGCTCCTCAACATCGGGCCGCGGCCCGACGGCACGATTCAGCCCGAAGCTGTGGAGCGTCTGCGCGAGCTCGGTGTGTGGCTCGGCTCGCACGGCGCGTCGATCTACGGGACGCGCGGCGGCCCGGTGTCGCCGAGAGATTGGGGTGTCACGACGCAGCGCGGCGACACGGTGTTCGTTCACGTCCTTCAGTGGTCGGACCGCCTGCTTTCTCTTCCGCCGCTCGGGGGCCGCGTGACTCGCGCGACGCTGCTCGGCACAGGCACGCCGGTGGAGTTTCGGCAATCCGATGCGGGGGTCACGCTCACCGTGCCGCCGAGCGACGAGGTGGATCGCGTCATCGTGCTGACGCTGGTCAATTGACCACCGAGGGCACAGAGATCACAGAGAACAACAAAATAATACAAGGCTTTTGTAGCTGCTCTGTGCTCTCTGTGTCCTCTGTGGTATTTGGCAGTTCGCTCCTGTGGTAATTGACAGTGAGCGTCACTCGCCCTTCGCCCGCCACTTGCCGCGGGTGAAGTCGGGGAACTTCACAGGCGCGCTTCCGGTCGCGACGGAACGTTCAGACAGAGGACCTGGAGCACTCCACGCCGCGGCGTCGTAGACGTCGAGGTCGGGCGCGAGGCCCTGTCGGATACATTCGACGAGCCGCCAGGCCATGATGAAGTCCATACCGCCGTGACCGCCGGTGCGCGCCCGCTCGCCCTGCTGCTTCCACCACGGATGCTCGAATTCGTCGCGATACGTGTCGATCGTCGCCCAAGTGTCATTCTTTCCGCGACCCTCGATGTAGATGCGCGGCGGATAGTCCTCGAACAGGCCGTTCGTCCCCTCGATGCTGTTGATGCGGCTGTAGGGACGCGGGCTCGAGACGTTGTGCTCGAGACGAATGGTGCGTCCACGCGACGTCTTGATCAGTGACGAATTGAGATCGCCGCAGGCGTAACGCTCCCTCCAGCGGGGATCGTCCTTGGGTACGTGCTCGGCGCGCCACTTGGTGAGCCCCATTTCTGGTGTGCTGACAGACACCATGTAGTCGAAGCGGTCGCCCGAGTGAATGCCGAGGTATCGGGCGACGGGGCCGAGTCCGTGCGTGGGATAGAGGTTGCCGTTCCGGTTCGTGTGTGCAGCGCGACGCCACAGTCCTTCGTCCTTCGTCTCGAAGAGAATGGAACGCAGGTCGTGATTGTAGGCGGCGCCGCCGTGCTTCAACTCACCGAACAAGCCGCCGCGGACCATCTGGAGCACCATCAGCTCGTTGTAGCCGTAGCAGCAGTTCTCCATCATGATGCAATGGCGTCTGGTTCGCTCCGAAGTGTCCACGAGCGTCCACAGATCTTCGATGGTGTACGCGGCGGGCACTTCGGTGGCGGCGTGCTTGCCATTCCTCATGGCGCTGAGAACCACGGGCACATGCCAGCGCCACGGCGTCGCGGTATAGACGAGATCGATGTCGTCTCGCGCGCAGAGCTTCTCGAAATCGTGTTCGCCGGCGGTGTAAACGGCGGGCTCGTAATCGTGCCCGGCCTTTTTCATCTGCGCCTTTGCCATCTCGACCTTCTCCGGCACGATGTCGCAGAGTGCAGTAATACGCACGTTGCCGACGCCAAGCAGCTCGCCCAAGACGCTGCGGCCACGGAGTCCCGTGCCGACGATGGCGATGCGCGGCACATCGCGCGGCTCGAACCTCACGCCCATCATGCTCTCGGCCACGGGCGCAGTCGGCTCTGCGTCGGCCGGTGCGGCGAAGCCGAGCTGCGCGAGTCCGATACCCGCGCTGGCGGCGGCCACGGACTTGAGGAGATCGCGGCGGGAGAGATCGCTCATGCGTGAATGTCCCCTGTGATTGATGACTTAGCGATGAGATTCTTACAACTTCACTGCACCGGGTCCAGCGCGTGTGACGAAGAACTCCGAGCTGGCCGCGGCGGTGGGGAACTGCTGCGCGTACGCGTCTCTCCACGCTCTGGAGAACGCTTCGGCATCCGATGCCGACGCAAGCGCCCACACGCTGCCGCCGAACCCCGCGCCGAACGCCGACGCAGCGTCCGCGCCAAGCTCTCTGGCGGTTTGCGCGAGCGCGATGGTCTCAGGAATCTGATTGCCGAGGAGCGTCTCGACGTTGTATTGCGAGCGGTCCACCAGCTCGCCGACCGAGACCAGGTCGCACCGGGCAAACGCGTCGGATACCTGAGGGATGATGTCGTACGATTCTTCGACGAACTGCTCGAACCGCTCGAGAAGCCGGTGTGGAGTAAACTCCGCCGACCGTGATGCCCGAATCATTGCACGAATGCGCTCGGCACATTCCGCGTTCGTGCCCGTTGCGTCGGCGAGGCAGCCGTCGTGGCGAGCCATGGCTTCATTCCACAACGTCAGGATCTCGCTGACGGCGAGCGACGCTTCGTTGTATTGGTGCAGGGCATTGGACGTCTTCGAGGCGCCCACGCCGGAGAATGCGACGACGAACACCCGATCCTCGGGGAGGGAGACTTCTCCCTCAGCCCGCACGGGGCAGAACGAGTACTGGCTCAACATGCCCGCGCGACAGCACAGAATTGCGGTCTGATCCTGGCTCCCGCCGAGCGTACCGACGCCGAGGTCGCCCGCGAGCGGCCCGAAGCTCCGTCCGTTCTCCACGGCGCCCAGGTAGTTGCCGAGCGTCTCCTTCGACGTGATGATGCTGCGGAATGTCTCGTCGCTGTGGAGGTCGTTGACGGCGTCCAGCACGAGGAAAATTGCAATCACGAGTGCGCTGGAGCTGCTCATGCCCGATGACGCCGGGAGATCGCTGGCGAATGCGATCTCCGCACCGCGCGATGCGCCAGCGAAGTTTCTCGCGAGGCTTCTTGCTACGGCCGCGACATAGTTGGACCAGTCTCCTCGACGGGCTTCGGCTGCGGCATCGAGTGCAAGCTCGCGCGTTTCTCCCGACGTGGCATCGGTGACGCGAATGATGCGGTCCGTACGAGGCGTGGCCAACACGGCGATGCCACGCTCGAGCGCGCAGAGCAGGCTCCTGCCTCCCGCGTAGTCCGTGTGCTTGCCCAGCACCTCGATTCGTCCGGGTACGAAGAACGCGAGGGACTCCTGGCCCTGCAGCGCGTTTCGACAACGCGCGAAGAGGTCAGCCTTTCGGACGGATTCCAGCTCCGACATTCCTTCGCGCTGAAGGCGCTCCGCGAAGTGCCTCACAGCCGAGGCTCCACGCCGCGCAGGCGTTCCGCAACCGATGCAATGTCTCCGCGGCTCGACAGATCGAGCACGCCATCGTGAAATCGAAGCACTGAAAACAGGATTCCCATTTCGTCGCGCGCGAACTGCACGGCATCCTGGAGCTCGAGCTCCCCGCGCACCGACGGCCTGATGCGGCGGCAGGCCTCGAAGATCTCCGGCGGCATCGACCAACTGTTCATGCCGACGTACACCTCGTCGCCGAGCGCGCCCAGCACGGAGGCGTCGGGCTTCTCGACGACGCGTTGGAGCATTCCGGATTCGTCGCTCATCACCACGGAGAATTTGGCGATGCGGTCAGCATCGATGTTGCTGAACTGCACGAGTGCATTCCGCTCGAACACCGCGACGCCTGCGGACTCGAGCAAACGCAGGGCGCGAAGTGTGTGATCGGGATAATAGTTGTCGGAGTTCACCACCAGCACATGCTCTCCCGCGGCGAACCGCTCGGCGGCATGCAACGCGTCGGCGGTGCCTCTGGGCTGCTCCTGAATGGCAAAGTGGACGCGGACACGCGAGAGTGAAATTCCGGTGGTGTAGTAGTCGCGAACGCGTCCGTGCTCCGGGCCAATGACGAGACACACGTCGGTGACCCCGGCGTCGGCGAGGGAGCTGATGGCGTAGTCGAGAAATGGGCGTCCGATCGGGATCATGCCTTTCATCCCGGCGTCTGCCGCGCTCACCTGCTCGTCGCTGAGAGCAGAATCGGCGCTCGCCTTTCGCATGCGACTGCCCAAGCCACGCGCGAGAATGACGGCCTTGGTCGTCGTCATGCTAGGCGTCTCCCGTGTCGACAAGAGCCTTCGCGGCCGCGCGCTCGCTGCGCATCACCACACGGGTATCACCCAGACGTTCGCCCAGCGCGCCGAATTCAGCGCGGGGCCCGCGCCAGCGGAGCTCGTCCACGTCGGCGAACAGCGGTGCGTCTGTCCGCAGTGTGGCGAGCTCCTTGAACAGCAGCGCCACCTGCCTGTTGTCACCCAGCACGTCGGCCGGAAAATCCTCGAGCCGTCCGTATTTGGTCACCAGCCGCGCCGCGGTCTTCGCGCCGATGCCGGGGAGACCGGGATATCCGTCCGCCGCGTCGCCCACGAGCGCGAGATAGTCGGGAATGAGCGCGGGCTCGACACCGAACTTCGCTCGCACGACGTCCGCATTCCGAATCTGGCCGCTGCGGCGGTCGACCTGTACCACGCGGTCGCCGCTCACGCATTGCGCGAGATCCTTGTCGGGCGTCCAGATGCACACCTTCTCTACGCGTTCGTCAGCGGCAGCGACGTGCGCCGCCGAGGCGAGTGCGTCGTCGGCCTCCAGATCGGTCATCGCCCAGACAGCGACGCCCATTGCGGCGAGAGCATCCTCGAGAGGATGGAATTGCGCGACGAGCGCCGGCTCCATTCCTTCGCCGGTCTTGTAGCTGTCCCAGAGGTCGTTGCGGAACGACTCGATCACGTGATCCGTTGCTACGCCTACGTGCGTGGCGCCTGTCTCCACCATCTGTAGCACGGTATTCAGCACGCCGATCACCGCGCCGAACGGAGGGTCCTCACCCTTGGTGAAGCGGCGAAGCCCGTAGAAATGACGGAACAGCTCATATGTGCCGTCGATGAGGTGGACGATCATGCGCGTCAGAGCTGTCCGAGCAGAGAGTCCCACGCCGCCACCTGCGCGCGATAGGCGGGATCCTCGTAGCGGGAGGGCAGGAATGCCCGTGCGTAGTCCGGCAGTGCGCCACCCACCACGTGCGCCGCGACGAGCTCCGCTCCTGCGTGCGCTCCCATGAGGCCGTAACCCGACAAGGCGCCGAGCACGAATGCGCCGTCAACGCCAAGTGGGCCTATGAGCGGCCGATTCTCGGCGGTCTTGCAGTAGTAGCCGCCGTCTACGACGCCGTCGGCGGCGTTCGCGACGTACCGCTGCAGACCGGGAATCATCTGCGCCGCACCGCGGAGCACGACATCGCCGTAATGGGGATCGAAGGCAGGCGGCCACGTGGCCGTGCATGGTTCCGTGTGATACGTCCAGATGAGAAACAGCTCGTCGCCATACGGGCCGTCCACGGGGCGGAGGTGAACGCCGGCCGGCAGCGCGTCAAGCAGATGGCGTGTGCGCGCCTCACCAGAAAGTTCGCGGCGTCGCTTGTCGTCCCATGCGATGCTCACCGGATCGTTCCAGATCACAAAGGGGCACGTCCTCGGTACGATTCCCAGCACGTCGCGGAGCGTCAGCTTCGCGTGCAGCTCGTGAAACACCGGCAACTCCACGCCGAGCAGCCGCGCTGCCTCGGGGAGCATTGGTCCGGCTGCGATGACAAGGGCGTCGGTGTCGATAGATCCGCCGGAGGCCAGATCGACTCGGCGCACGCGGCCACCCGTTGTTGCGACGCGCGTGACCTTGTCGCGAACGAACGTTGCACCTGCGCCGAGGGCGCGTGCCAGCATCCAGGCGCCCATGGCGTGGCCGTTCATGCACCCTGCGCGGCGCACGTGAAGCGCGGCGTGGGCTTCGGGAGCGAGAAAGGGGAAGGCTCGTCGCAATTCCTCGCCGGCCAGCAGATCGGCTCCCACGGGCTGATTGCGATATCCATCTCGCACCGCGGGACGATATGCTTCCCGTCCCGGATGTTCGCGCACCGGACCCATGCCGAATCCGGAAACGGTGTGCGCTGTTTCACGCAGCCGATCCGTGCCCGCCTTACTTCCCGTGACGAACAGGTAGCCGGTGCGGCCGAGGCGAAACGCGTTGCGGCTTTCGTCTGCCATTTCCTCCATGATGTCGATGCTGCGCGAGATGAAGCGAAGCATCGTCGCATCGGGACCGGGCCACCAATTGCGGTAGCCCTGCGTGCCCTTGTCGCTGGTGAGCGTGAGCGGCTCACGCTCGTCCACGATGGTCACGCGTGACACGCCTTTCCTCGCCGCCAAGTGATAGGCGGCCGCAACGCCAGCGATGCCAGCGCCGCAGACAACGACGTCAGCTCGTTGCGACATGCGCGGGAAGCTATCGGGATTTCATGGATGCCGGAACTCGTGCGATGTGGCGCGAGGCACGTGGCCGGCGTGACGCGCATCACATCCACGACGCGACGCGATGGGTGCGGGTCTCCAGGGTATGCGACTTGCCCCGAGAGTGCGCACGTTTGGCAGCGCCTGAGCGGCGCGTTTGCCAGCGTCCCCACGCAGACCAGAGGATCATGGCGATCCGCTATTTCGCCGACCCGGACGGCACACGGTGGAGCATGTGGCCGGTCCAGCCCACGACGTTGACAGGGAGCCATCTCCTGGCGGAGCAGTACCGCGGTGGGTGGCTGTGTTTCGAGAGTGCGCAGACTGGCGAGCGGTATCGCCTGTCGCTCGACGAAGTGCCACCGGCGTGGGAATCGTTTTCGGACGACCGCCTCGCTCTCGTGCGGCGCATGGCGGTGCTCACGAGATCTCCGTCCGTGACGTCGACGCCAATCGCTGCGCACAAGGCGATCATCGAGGAGGAGGCCAGGAATCGCGTGTCGGGGCCGAAGGCAATGGTCGGGGACGATGAAGACCGTTAGTCTCACGGGAACGTCTGCGGAGTCCTCGCTTCATGGATCTCGATACACTCGCGCGCCTGGTCGGGTACCATCACTGGGCAACTGACCGGCTGCTCGCCGCCGCCGCCGGCCTTCCGGCTGAGCGGCTGGACCGGCCACTCGGCGGCAGCTTCTCGACGGGTCGCGGTCTTCTCACTCACGTCATCGGCGTCGAACGGCTCTGGCTCGAGCGATGGAACGGCGGGACTCCCACACAGGTGCCTGACCTCAGCGGCTGCGATACGCCGGCAGATTTTCGAGCCGAGTGGGACGACATCAAGGCCGGCCAGCAGCGATTCATGACCGCTCTGTCGGCAGCGGAGCTGACGCGACCGTTCACGTACACGAGCCTTCGCGGCGGGACGTACACATACCCGCTGGGCGATGTGTTACAACACGTAGTCAATCACGGGACTTATCATCGCGGGCAGATCGCGCATTTTCTCAGGCAGCAGGGCGAGACACCGCCGTCTACGGACTACTTGTTGTACCTCGACGAGAAACGTCAACGGTGAACCGCTACCACTGGAGACTCGGATGAAGGCGTTTCAGCCGTACCTCAACTTCGACGGCAGCACGCGCGACGCGATGACGTTCTACACCGAGTGCTTCGGCGGCGACCTGTACATGATGACGTTCGCGGAGGCCAATACTCCCGTGCCTCCCGGCAATGAGAACCGCGTCATGCACGCTCGCCTTGCGAGTGGCAACGGCATCCTCATGGCCTCCGATAGCATGCCGGGCAAAGCCATTACGCAGGGCAACAACGTGTGGGTGAACGTCGATTGCGAGAGCGTCGAAGAGATCGATCGCCTGTTTGCCGCAATGGCCAGGGGCGGCACCGTCGTGATGCCGCTTGCCGACCAGTTCTGGGACGCCCGGTTCGGCATGCTCACGGACAAGTTCGGCATCAACTGGATGTTCAACTGCCAGCTGAAGAAGTAGAACTCCCCCCCGAAGGGGTCCATCGCTTGCAGTTGATCGGGCCAGACACCTGGAGGAGGCCCAGCAATGATTCGCAAGCTTCGCGTCGGCGGCTACCGGCTCTACTCGCGCAAGAAGGATCCGAAGACAGGCAAACGGCGCAACCTCGGCACGTTCAAGTCGCGCGCGGCGGCTGAGAAGCACGAACGTGCCGTGCAGTACTTCAAGCACGGGGGCTGAGCCACTCGCTACTGCGAGACATTGCCCATTCCGCCCGGGGACGCGAAGATGGTGGCGACCCCGGCAAGGCGGAAACATGGGCGTGAGCGCGAACGACGAGACTCTCACCGGCTTCCAACCACAGAGCGACGCAAGCTCCCGAGCGGGGCGCGTCAACTCGCTCGACATCGTCCGCGGGATCATCATGATCCTCATGGCCGTGGATCATGTCCGGGTGTACGCGGGCGTTCCGGCCGGCGGGTCCACGCCCGGCGTCTTCTTCACGCGGTGGATCACACATTTCTCCGCGCCCGGGTTCGCGTTCCTCGCCGGCACCGGAGCGTTTCTCTATGGGCGACGCCTCGCCACCTCGGGCGCGCTCTCGCGCTTCCTTCTGGTGCGCGGGATCATGCTCGTGTTGCTCGAGCTCACCGTCATCCGCCTGGCATGGACGTTCAACACGGACTTCGCGCACTACAATCTCGCGGGAGTCATCTGGATGCTCGGATGGTGCATGATCCTGATGGCTGCGCTCGTGCACCTTCCGATGACGGCCATCGGAGTGATCGGCGCGTTGATCGTTCTCGGGCAACCCGTGTTCGATCCCATCGCAAGGACATTACCAGGTCCGATCGGAAGCTTCCTGTATCTTGGCGGTGTGACGCAGATTGCCGGCCTCCCGATCGGGGTGCTGTACGTCATCGTGCCGTGGATCGGCGTGATGGCGATGGGCTACTGGTTCGGAACGGTGATCACGCTCGAACCGGAGGCGCGGCGACGCCGGTGCTTCCGGATGGGACTGGGTGCCACCGCAGCGTTCCTGCTCATTGCGACGGGGCTTGCCGTGCTCGGCCCGCACGGAGACAACGGGCCGCCGTTGTTCGTCCGCATCCTCAATCAGAGAAAGTATCCGGCCTCGCCGCTCTTTCTCCTGATGACGTTGGGTCCGATCATCGCGTTCATTCCCCTCGCGGAGCGCATGAAAGGGGCGGTGAGCGACTTCGTGGCGACGTTCGGCCGCGTGCCACTCTTCTACTACCTGCTGCACATCCCGCTCATTCATGCTCTCGCGATCGTGGTATCGCTGATCCGCGAAGGTGCGGTCAACCCGTGGCTGTTCGGCAACCATCCATTCGACCCGCCGCCCGTGCCACCGGGTTACCGATGGAGCCTGGGCCTGCTGTACCTCGTCTTCGCCGCCGCAATCGCGATCCTGTACCTCCCCTGTCGCTGGTATGCGATGCGGAAGGGAACCGCCCCGGCGCCCTGGATGAAATACCTCTGACTGAAACATTCGCATGGCGCGTGAATTCGATCCAGCGCGCACTCTTCGGATGACGTCCGCTGCACTGACACGTGCACCTTCCACGAGCGCAGCACACCGATACCCACTCCGAAGGAGGACACCGTGACGGACGAACGGATGGACGAGATTCTCGATGCGCTCGAGCGTGGACGGCAGCGCGCCACCTACGGCGCCGTCGCGGCACTCCTTGGCAGGGCGCCGAGGACGTTGATGAGTGGACGGGAGCGAGATCAGCGGCATTCGTGGATCGTAAGCCGCAAGACTGGCGAGCCGACGGGCTACGAGCCGGACCAGCTTCACCCGGAGCTTCGCGCCAACGTTCACGTCATCGATGCGCGGCAGGAACTCGAGGAATGGTTGGCCGGCGTTGGCGCGACGGCCTGAGCAACCGTACATTCGCCGCGGGCGGACATGGCCGGTTCAGCGTTCACCAGAGAGCATCATCCTCGTGAGTGACATCAGCGCCTCGGCGGCAGAAGCGCGCGTGTTTCTGCGGCATACGCTCGCCACACTGGCGTACCGTGGCGGAAAGGCGGTGCGCGGCGCTCCTGCGGACTTTGGCGATTTCCGCATTGGAGCGGAGTCGCGTACACCACGTCAGATTCTGGCGCACATCGGCGACCTTCTGGACTGGGCGTTGTGGATGTGTCGCGGTGAGCACCGGTGGAATAACTCGGAACCGCTGCCGTGGAACGAAGAAGTGGCGCGCTTTCACGGCGCTCTCCAGGAGCTCGACGCGATCCTGGCGTCGAACGTGGTGCTCGGGACGTCCATCGAGCGGCTGTTTCAGGGCCCGCTCGCTGACGCGCTCACGCACGTTGGTCAGTTGAACATGTTACGGCGACTCGCCGGATCTCCCGTACGCGCCGAGAATTACGCACGGGCGGACATTGCCGCGGGGCAGGTGGGGGTACGTCAACCTGCTCCGCGGGCGGAATTCGACTGACGTTATTCGCTGCCGCTCAACTTCCTCGCGGACCTCGCGACGGCGACAGGTTGTCGATTGGCACGCTGAGCTTGCCGTTGTCGTCGAGACTGAGTACGGCGCGACGCGTGCGCGGCATCGGATCAATCTCGTCCACCTCGATGACCAGCTTGTCTTCCGCCGGCCGGAACGCGGTGACGCGTGCGCCTACCTGCGCACCCGCGACACCGAGCTTCGCGAGCCGCGCGGGGTGAGACAGCTCACCCGAGACGCTGGCGCCCAGCGGCAGCGTCGCGCGCTGCTTCGGCGCTAGCCGAGTCCCCAACTGCTCGGCGAGAACGACGGAGGTGATGTCCCGGATCCGGCGCGCAAACGATGCCGGCCCCTGCGCATCCGCTTCGCACATGGCCAGATGGCCCGCCCCGACGACGAGTGCCGCGAATGCGATGTGTCGTGCTGACATGGTGTCCTCTCTCCTCGAGGACTCAACCATGGCAAGGACGTTCCGAGCACTGTGCTCCGGGTCCGCTTCCCCAACGGCGGACGGGTTTCCGTGGTTGTATCCTCGCCGGCCTATATCGTATTAAGTGTGCCGCGGCGGGACACGATGCGCGGATGGCCGAAACTCCGGCTTACGCAGTGCAGTCCTCACTCCTTTCGTATGACGAGCAGAGCGTTGCCCACGGCGCGCTCGCCGGCGGCGTCGGAGGGCTTGTTCACAAGCACGCCGTTCACGATGAGCGTCGTCGAGCCGCCGCCGTCGAGGTTCATGGCCTGCCATGCGCCAAGGTTCCGCATGTGGCGCGCGAGCTCGCCAAGCGTCATGCCGCCGCTGCTCTCGGAGCGACCATCTACAGTAAGGAGAATCAGCGTCGTCGAGTCCTGCGAGAAACCGACTGCGGTGCGAGGATGCCTCTGCTCCGCGAGGTGTGAGGTTGCTCCTTCCACGGTCGGCTCATCGGCGCTGACGTCCACGCCGTCACGCAGAATGCGGGGCCAACCGCCGATGAGCGTTACCGGCGCACCCGACGACAATTTCGGAAGGGTGCCCAACAGGACGCGAACGGTGTCTCCTGGCTGCATCGCCAGCACCTCCTGCATCCTGGAGCCCGCGCCGTATGCGGCAAGGACGGCGCCGTCCACGGGGATGGCCGAGCCGGATGTCTGGGACACTGGCCCTAGTCTTACAAAGAGCAGCGTGTCGCCCCGACGCCCGGCGGTGGTGAGCGCCGCCTCCACTGTCTTGCGTGCGGAATCGCGCGGGGCCGACGGCCCAAAACGTGGTGTATAGAGCGCGGTGCCCTCCGAACGACCGGAGGGATTGAAGTTCACGGTGAGAATGGGCGTCGCCTTCTCGTGCGCCCACGCGTGCGCGTCCAGGATGAAACGATCAATCGCCGGACGGCCGGCGCGGTCGATCGCAAGCTGAACGTGCACGTTGTCGAACATGTCGGATGGAGAGTCGGTGACTTTGAGACCCTTCCACCACTCGCCCGCGATCACCTGATTGTTCTCATTTTCCCCGGTGGCGAGGTTGAAGAAGTCGCCGTTGATCGCCGCCACCACATGGGCGCCACCGTCCACCGCACGTTTTGCCATTCCCGAGGTCGTCTCGCGTCCCTTGAGCTGATCGTGCGCGCGAGCATGCCGGATCTCGAGGTCGGCGCGTTGCAAGCTCACGTGGAGGACGTGTATCTCGAATGGGCCCTTCGGCTCCACGATATGACGATAGGTGATACCGGGTGCGACGTGTTGCGTCGCGACGGTGTCTCCCTGCGCGTGAAGTGCGAATGGAACGAGGAGCAGCGCGAAGAGCACGCGAGCTTTCATGTGGTGGACGGCTCGCGGTGAAACGCGAACGGACACGTCAGTACAGCAAGAACGGTTTCACCCTCTGGGTGAAGCGCTCGGCGTCCGCGTTCCATTCCATCAGCAGAGCGTCGATCGTGCCCGCCTCGACCGCCGTGCGAAGCTTGTCGGTGCCGGCCAGGCGGTCGATCTGACCCTGGCGCCAGGTGAACTCCGTGCGGTGTCGCGCGTAGATCGCGCGAAGCATGTGCACGCCGAGCTCCACGGGATGGACGGCATCGCGCTTCGTGACGTGTATCTTGATCATCGGAATCGTTTGCCCACCGAACTTGTAGCCCGCGTCGATGGTTCGCGTGGTCGCCTCGAAGGCGACGCCGGGCAGGTGAAGCGAGTCGAGCTCCGCGGCGATGGCGGCGTTGTCAGTCATCCAGGACGCGCCGATGAGAGTGAAGGGGTCATCGGTGCCGCGGCCTTCCGTCGCCGACGTGCCCTCGAAGAACACCGTGCCGGGATAGAGGAGCTCGGCGTCGACGGTCCGGAGGTTTGGGGACGGATTGAGCCAGGGAATACCGGTTTCGTCGAACCACATGGACCGGCGATAGTTCTTCATCGGCACGACATGAATGTCCGCGTCAATGAGCTTGGTGCCCGCGAGAAACCGCATCAGCTCGCCCGGCGTGAGCCCATACCGAAGCGCGACAGGATATTGTCCCACCAGCGACGCGAATCTCGGATCGAGAATGTTCCCCTCGATGCGATCGGCGCGGATGGGATCGGGACGGTCGAGGACGATGACCGGCTTGTGCGCCGCTTTCGCGGTGTTGGCGAGGGTCCATTCATAGGTATAGACGCGCGCGCCGACGTCCTGGATGTCGTATACGAGCACGTCCACGTTCCCGAGCATTTCGGCCGTGGGGACCTGCGCGTCGCCATAGAGCGAATAGATCGGAACGCCGGTGGCGGAGTCGACGCCTGAGCTGACCTTCTCACCGGCCTTCGCCTCGCCGCGAATGCCGTGCTCCGGACCGAAGAGCGCCGTGAGCCGCACGCCCGGGGCACGATACAGGAGGTCGATCGTGCTCGTACCCCGGCGGTCCCGCCCGGAATGGTTGGTGAGGAGCCCGACGCGCTTGCCGCGGATGAGGTGCAGGGAATCGCTGAGCAGCACCTCGACGCCGGGAATGACGCCTGTGTCGGCCGCGGTGCGTGACGACGTCGCGGCGGAGGCGCAGCTCGCGAGGAGCGCGCACGAAAGGAGTAGGATACGCATGGCGTAAGGGTGAACGTCGCAATTGTTCATCGCAAGCGCAGTTCCCTCCGATGCGTGCAGCCCGCAGATTGATGCCGGCCTGAAGGGACATGGCCGTGGCGGGCCGCCGAACCTTGTTGAAAACAGATCGTGAGTGACGAGCAACCCATTTCCGACGAGTCATCCGCTGCGCTGATCGAACGCATTCGCCGGCTGGAGCGCGCTTCGCGCGCGCTCGATCCAGGGAGCGGGCGGCGCAAGACGCTGCGGAATGCCGTCATGGCGTCATCCGAGCGCCATCTGCGCAAGCTGCATGGGCAGAAGGGGTATGTCGCCGGCGCGGATCAGGGAGCAGGCGTGCTGTCGCTACCCGTTGCCCGCGCCGGACACGATCTCGCGGACGTCATTGCACTCTACGAGCGTGAAGTGGTGCAGCCTGGAGCGCACCCGTCCGCGCCGTCCCACCTCGCCTACATCCCAGGCAGCGGCCTCTACCACTCGGCCCTCGCGGACTTTCTCGCCGCCATCAGCAACAAGTATTCGTCGATCTTCTTCAGCAGCCCAGGTGCCGCGCGACTGGAGAACATGATGGTGCGGTGGGTGGCGGATCTGGTCGGATATCCCGAATCCGCGCTCGGCAGCATCGTGTCGGGAGGCAGCATTGCGAACCTGACCGCCGTCGTCACCGCGCGCGATGCACGCGACATCCGCGGCGGAGACGTGCCGCGCGCCGTGGTGTACCTGACCACGCAAACGCACCACTGCATCCAGAAGTCCCTGCGTATCGCGGGACTCGGCGAAGTCCAGTTGCGCTACGTGGCGACGGATGCACGCCATCGCATGCGTCCGGACGCGCTCGCGACGATCATCTCGGACGATCGCGCGCATGGACTCCTCCCATGGATGATCGTTGCGACCGCCGGATCCACCGACGTCGGCGCCGTGGATCCCCTCGAGGACATCGGCGACGTGGCCGAGCGAGAGGGGTGCTGGTATCACGTGGATGCGGCGTATGGCGGGTTCTTCCTGCTCACCGCGGAGGGCCGTCGTCTGCTCAAGGGAATCGAGCGCTCGCACTCGGTCGTGCTGGATCCGCACAAGAGCCTGTTCATGCCCTGGGGCGCCGGTGTCGTCATCGTGCGCGACGGGCGGGCGCTCGTGGAATCGCACGGCACCTCGGGACATTACATGCAGGACGCGCTGCGTGACGACAGCGAAATCTCCCCCGCAGATCTTTCACCCGAGCTGACGAAACCATTTCGCGGACTCCGCATATGGCTTCCCCTCATGCTCCTCGGCACACAGCCGTTCGCCGACGCGCTGGAGGAGAAGCTCCTGCTCGCTCGCTACTTCCGCGGTGAAGTGGCAAAGCTTGGCTTCGAGGTGGGTCCGGCACCGGAGCTCAGCGTGGTCACGTATCGATGGGCGCCTCCGGGGATGCCGCTCGAGGAGACGAACGCGCTCAACCAGCGAATCATCGAGGGGACGCACGCGGACGGCCGCGTGTTTCTGTCCTCGACGATGCTCGATGGCCGATTCACGCTGCGAATGGTTGCGCTGTCGTTCCGCACACACAAACGCAATATCGACATGGCACTCCGCGTTCTGCACGAACAACTGGTTCGCATCGGTCTCGTCGAACGAGCGGCCGCCCAATGAAGCGTCGACGTCGTGTGGGTGTGCACGCTCGCCGAACGACGGCGGTCATTGGCGCGCTCATGGCGGGCGGCGTGATGGCATGTGCTCCGCGCGCTGCCGGTACAAATTCGGCGAGTGTGCCGAGCCCGTGGGTGCTTGTCTGGCGCGAGGAGTTCAATGGTCCCGTGGGTTCGCGCGTCGACAGCACCAAGTGGCGCCACGACCTCGGCGACGGCTGTGCGGTTGGCATCTGCGGATGGGGAAACACGGAGAAGGAGTTCTACACGAATGCCTCGGAGAACGTCGCGCTCGACGGGCATGGTCACCTGATCATCGTCGCGAGAACGGCGCCGTCAGGCCTCGCCTGCTACTATGGTGCCTGCCGCTACACGTCGGCCAAGATCACGACGCACGGGCGCATGCTCGGTGGTCCCGGACGCGTGGAGGCACGCATCAAGTTGCCTGCCGGACAGGGGCTCTGGCCCGCCTTCTGGATGCTCGGCGCCAGCCATCCCGGCACGCCGTGGCCGAAGTCGGGAGAGCTCGACATCATGGAGAACAAGGGGAGCGAATCCACGACGACGAGCTCCGCCGTGCACGGGCCGGGTTACTCCGGCCAGACGCCGTTCGCCCACCGTCACCCGCTGCGAGCCGGCGCGAGCGCGGACGGATTTCATACCTATGCGGTGGAGTGGGACTCGCTGCACATCCGCTTTCTCGTGGACGGCGGCGTCCACTACGTCGCGACGCGGCGCGAGGTGGACCAGCGGGGCCCGTGGGTCTTCGATCAGCCGTTCTTCGTCATCCTGAACCTGGCCGTCGGCGGGCACTTCGATGGCGATCCGGCGTCGGACGCGATCTTTCCCGCGACGATGCTCGTGGACTATGTCAGAGTGTACGCGCCGGCACCGTAGTCACACGTCGCAGATGTCGAAGGCCTGCTTGAGCGACGTCAGGGGATCGCGTTTGGGCACGAACTCCTGCGCCACGTAGCCCGTGAAGCCCGTGTCCGCGATGGCCTCCATGACGCGCCGATAATTGAGCTCCTGCGTGTCGTCGATCTCGTTGCGACCGGGAACGCCACCCGTATGGAAGTGCGCGATGTGTGGCGCGTTCGCGCGGATCGTTCTGATGACGTCGCCTTCCATGATCTGCATGTGGTAGATGTCGTAGAGGAGCTTCATGCGTGGTGAGTTGACGCCCTGTACGACCTGAACGCCCCATGCGGTGTGGTCACACTGATAGTCCTTGTGATCCACCTTGCTGTTGAGCAGCTCCATGCAGAGCGTGACGCCGTACTTCTCCGCGGTGGCCACGAGGCGCCTGAAGCCCGCGATACAGTTTGCGATGCCTTCGCCGTCGCTCAGGCCGGCGCGATTGCCGCTGAAGCACACGATGTTCGGGACGCCAGCCGCCGCGGCGAGCGGAATCATCTTCTCTCCATCCGCCACGAGCTTGTCATGGTGATCCGGCCGATTGAAGCCGACGGGAATCGTTCCGAAGCCATTGGCCATTGCGCAGACCATTCCGTGGCGCCGCGGCACCTCGTAGTCCATGGGATCGAGCAGATCGATGCCGCGATAGCCGAATCCTTTCGCGGCCTCGCACAGGTCGTCGATCGGAATCTGCCGGTAGCACCACCGCGAGACGGAGATCTTGAGTCGTCCCGCCGAGACGTCACGCGGGGCCGCCATGGCTGTGGCTGGTGCAATGGCGCTCACTGCGGCGAGCGCGCCGAGTGCGCCGAGTGCTTCTCTGCGTGAAATGGGAGGCGTCACAGCTCTCCGCGGTTGAGGGCCGAGACGGCGTGCGCAACGGCGCGAGCGGTGATTGCCATGTAGGTGATGCTCGGATTCTGGCAGGCCGTGCTGGCCATGCACGCGCCGTCCGTGATGAACAGGTTCTTCACGTCCCACGCCTGGTTCCATCCGTTGACGACGCCTGCGTCCGCCGTCTTGCTCATGCGCGCGCCGCCCATTTCATGGATGCAGTGTCCGGGCGGATTGTTGGACTCGTGCGTCCGGATGTCGGCGCATCCGGCGGCGTCCAGCATTTCCGCCATTGCCGTTTGCATGTCCTTCTCCATCGCCTTCTCGTTCTCGCGCCAGCGCACGTCGATGCGCGCGGCGGGAATGCCCCACTTGTCCTTGACGACGGGATCGAGCGTGACGCGATTGTCGGGATGCGGCAGCGTCTCGCCCCACCCAGACGCGGAGAGATGCCATGCGCCCAGGTCGTCGATGAGTGACTGCTTGAACGCCGGCCCGTAGCCGGGCATGCCACCGCCGCGCCCCCACCCGTTCCGGCCCGAGCCGCCCTGCATGCCATAGCCGCGCAGGAAATCCGGATGCTCCTTGGTCACGTTGCGGAAGCGCGCGATGTAAATGCCGTTGGGGCGGCGGCCGAACGTCTTGCGATCGGTGAAGCCTGGATAAACGCCACCGGCGCCGGACCCATAATGATGGTCCATCACGTAACGGCCGAGCGTGCCGCTCGAGTTGGCGAGTCCGTCGGGAAAGCGCGGGCCGCCCGAGTTGAGCAACAGGCGCACAGATTCTATTGTCGATGCGCACAGGAAGACGATGCGAGCCGTGTACTCGTGTTCCTGCATCGTGGTGGCGTCCACGATGCGAACGCCGCGCGCGCGGTTGCGCTTCGAATCGTACAGCACTTCCGCCACGACGCTGTTCGGCCGCAGCGTCAGGTTGCCTGTGCGGCGAGCCGCCGGCAGCGTGGCTGCGAGGCTGTTGAAGTACGAGTGTGTGACGCAGCCCTTCTCGCACGTGCCGCAGTAGTGACACGGCAGCCGTCCGTTATGCTGCTTGGTGAGGATCGCCACACGGCCGATCGTCATCACCCGCTCACCGTTGAACGCCTTGAGGATTTTGGGCCGCGCGTCGGACTCGACGCACGTCATTCCCATGGGAGGCAGGAAGTCGCCGTCGGGGAGCTGTGAAAGACCTTCGGTGGCTCCGCTCACGCCGATGAAGCGCTCGACGTGCGTGTACCACGGTGCAATGTCCTTGTAGCGGATGGGCCAGTCGTTGCCGTGGCCGTCCTTCGCATTGGCCGCGAAGTCGAGATCGCTCCAGCGATAGACCTGACGTCCCCACATGATGGAGCGGCCGCCGACCTGTCGGCCACGGAACCATTTGAACGGCGCGTCCTCCGGCGTCGTGTATGGATTCTCGTGGTCCTTCACGAAGAACTTGTGTCCGAGCTCGTCGCACGCATAACACCCGCGCTGGATGGGATGATCGCGCTCGAGCGCCTTGCGGTCGCCGCGCCCGCGATACGGCATTTCCCAAGGTTGGACGTGCTCCACATAATCGGTGTTCGGATCGACGGGCCCGCCGGCCTCGAGGACGAGCGTCTTCAGTCCGCGCTCCGTGAGCTCCTTGGCAGCCCATCCGCCACTGATGCCCGAGCCCACCACGATGGCGTCATAATGCGTGCGGTCAGTCATTGTGCTGTGCCCCAGCCGCCGCGGCCCGCGCCGGCATGAGGACGTCGCCGTCGAAGCGCCCCGGCATCACTTCCACCTTGAGGACAGTCTTCATCACGGACTCGCTCGTGAAGTATCCATGAATGATGAGATCCTTGAGCCGCCAGTAGGTTCGGCCGGGCTCGCTTCGTCTGTCGCCGCTTTCGATGGACGCGATGATCTGTTCACGCGTCTCGGGAGACAGCGCGACGAAGTCGGCGTTGCCGATTCGCTTTGCCGCATCGTCGATGAGACCGAGCCCGGCGATGAAGGCAGCTCGGTCGACGTCGCTGAAGTTGTCTGCGACGATCATCTCGACGAAGGCGGGAACTCGGACGTCCGTTGCGGACGGTGAATCCGTGCGCGGGAGCAAGGTGTCCGCAATTGCGCCAATGAGCTCGAGTTGCGTGCGTCCAAGCTCGCGACCGGGGCGCTCGCCGGCGGCGAGCCGAGTCCACGCGGCGATCGCGTCCTCGGGAATGAGTGCCAAGGCGGTGGCCGCGCCGAAGGCGCGCAGGAGGTCGCGGCGATGCATGAGGGCGGGTATGGGAAGAGGTACGCCAACCGTACGGTCGGCGGCGGCGCGAGTCAATCCGTTTGTTTGACGGCCGACGATGCTCATCCCACCGTGGAGCAGCCCTTTGTCCTCGGCGGGTCATCCAACCATTCACGGAGTGCTGCTGTCATAAGGGGCGAGACGAACCGCCCATCTTATGCAACGCTCCAGACTCCTGCTGCTGCTCGCCGCGCTGAACGTTGGCGGCCATACGCTTCTCGCGCAGACGGCGCCGCCCGCGGCGCCCCCCACGCCCGCATCGCAAAACGATCCACGGCCCATTGCGCACGCGGCCCTGCGTCGCGAACCGATCGTCATCGATGGAAAGCTGGACGACGCCGCATGGGCCGCCGCCGAGCCGATCATCGATTTCCATCAGCAGGCGCCGGACGAAGGCAAGCCGCCGACGGAACGAACGGAGGTGCGCATCCTGTTCGACGCCGGCGCGATCTACATCGGCGCCCGCATGTACGACAGCCAGGCACCCGACGGCGTCCGCAAACTGTTGGTGCGCCGAGATCAACTGTTGAACGACAACGCGTCGGACAAGATCGCATTCGTGCTCGATCCCTATCACGACCGCCAGACCCGCGTCTGGTTCGAGCTCAATCCGCTCGGCGTGAAGGGCGATCACATGAACGGCGACGCCTCGTTCGACCCGGTGTGGGAAGGGGCCGCGCACGTGGACTCGCTCGGATGGACCGCGGAATTCCGCATTCCGCTTTCGCAGTTGCACTTTCAGCGCGACTCGGTGCAACGCTGGGGCATGCAGATCTGGCGCACGCTCGCGCGGCGCAACGAAGCCGACATGTGGGCGTTCTGGAAGCTCAACGAAAGCGGCGGACCTGGGTATTTTGGAACGATCGAGGGGCTCGCGCTTGCGCAGCAGCCACGGCAGCTCGAGCTGCTTCCTTACGTAGTATCTAAGAGCAGTTTCGCGCTGCCGGCGAGTGGGGACCCGTTCCACAAGAGCCGAGAGGTGTCGCAGCGCGTGGGAGGGGACGTCAAGTACAACGTTACGTCGAATCTAACGCTCGACGCCACGGTGAACCCGGACTTCGGCCAGGTGGAGGTGGATCCGGCGGTCGTCAACCTGAGCGACTTCGAGACGACCTTTCAGGAGAAGCGACCGTTTTTCGTCGCGAATGCGTCCGCGTTCTCGTTCGGCGGCTTCAACTGCTTCTTCTGTAGCAACACGTCCAGCATGAATGTCTTCTACTCACGGCGGATCGGCCGTGCGCCGCAGCTCGGCGGGCTGTTGCGGTCACAGTCCGCGTACGCCGACGTGCCCGATGCCTCCGCCATTCTCGGCGCCGGAAAGATCACCGGCCGCACGCCCGGCGGACTCTCCGTCGCGCTCCTCGACGCGCTGACCAATCGCGCGAACGCGCGTTACGTCACGAGCGCCGCACCAGGCGCGCCCGTGCTGGAACGCGAGACCGAGCCGCTGACCAACTACTTTGTGGGACGTCTGCGCCAGGACTTCCGCCGCGGAGACACGCGCATCGGCGTCATCGGGACGTCCACGAACCGCTTCATGAGCGATACCGCCGAAGTCTCGCGGCTGCGCCGTCACGCGGAGCTGGGTGGTGTGGACGTGCTGCACTACTGGGGCAATCGCTCCTACTCGTTCTGGACGCAGCTCGCCGTCTCGCAGGTCGGGGGCGACACGGCCGCCATGCGCCGGACGCAACTCGGCAGCTCGCACTACTTCCAGCGTCCGTTCCGGACGGAGACGAGCGACGGTCTGTTCGACATTCGCTACGATCCCACGCGGACGTCGCTGCGCGGCTACGGGCTGTATGCGCGCCTGGCGAAGGAGAGCGGCGACTGGCTGTGGGAAACGCAGCAAAACTGGCGCAGCCCCGGCTTCGAGGTGAACGACCTCGGAACGTTGAGCCGCACCGGCTACAAGTGGATGATGGCGGACGTGCTCCGGCAGTGGACGAAGCCCACGAGCTGGTATCGCGACGCCGCAGCAATCGTGGGCGGCCAGACCGCATTCAACTACGAGGGCGATCGCACCGACCTTCAGTCGGAGATCTGGGGACGTGTCACGCTGCCGAACTACATCGGAGTCAGCGGCTTCGTCATCAATCATCCGCCGGTGCTGGATCCGCTGCGTACGCGGGGCGGCGTGGTGCAGAAGACGTCGGGATACAACTTCCTCGCCATCAATTTCTGGGGCGATCAGCGCAACGCGATCTCATGGGACGGTGGGTCCAGCCAGGGAAGGAACATCACGGACGCCGGCTGGCAGGCGGACGGGTATGCGGATCTGGTCATCAAGCCCCTCGTGAACGTGCGGCTGTCATTCGGCCCCTACTATTCCCGCAACGTGGAGCCGAACCAGTTCGTGACCACGGTAACGGACCAGACGGCAACTGCATTTGGCGGCCAGCGCAACGTGTTCGCGCGGCTCGATCAGCATTCATTCTCGATGCAGACGCGCCTGAACGCCACCTTCACGCCGAACCTGACGCTCGAGCTGTTCGCGCAGCCGTTTCTCGCCAGCGGCGCGTATAGCCAACTGAAGCAATATGCGGCGCCTCGTGTCAGCGATGTGCTCGTATACGGAACAGACGTGGGGACTGTGGTGGGGAACCGTGGGGCCGACGGCATCACGTCGAGCTACACGGTCGATCCCGACGGCCAGGGACCGGCTCAGTCATTCACCGTGGGCAATCCTGATTTCAACGTGCGCTCGCTGCGCGGCACCGCCGTGGTCCGCTGGGAGTATCGTCCCGGGTCGACGATGTTCTTCGTATGGACACAACAGCGCAGCGGCTCGGAGGCCTACGGCGACTTCGACTTCATGCGCGACAAGTCGGCGTTGTTCCGGGACCGGCCGGTGAACGTGTTCCAGATCAAGGCGTCGTACTGGCTGGGCATGTGACCGGATGATGTGACCGCGCGAAGGGGCATCGTGGTTCTCATGGCATGCCATGCCACGAGCCCCTCGATCCTCCGACGCAGCCCCGTCATTGCCGCTCGCTCGCGCGGCGGCTCGCCGCGGTGGCGATTCCTGTGCTGAGCCTTGCCGCCTGCAGCGGCGTGCCCACCGGTGGTGGACGTGTCTGCACTACCGAGGCGCGCGCCGGCATCACGGTGGACGTCCGCGATTCTGCCTCAAACGTTTCCGCAGGCCGCGGGTCCGTCATCATCGTGCGGGAGGGCGCGTTCGCCGATACCTCGCGCGACACGGGCGTCTTCGATGGCCCGTACGGACTCGTTTACGAGCGTGCGGGGACCTACGACCTCACCGTCCTGCAAAAGGGATTCGCGCTGTGGTCGCGAAGCGGCGTCGCCGTCACAAATGGCGAGTGCCATGTCAACGGGATTGCCGTGACCGTCCGGCTCCAGCACTGACTCGCGCGCTGCACCAAGGCCGGGACCGCTGGACATGATCTTGCTATGAAACGGCGCCAGCGCTTTCCACGACGCCGTGGCACAGCCGTAGCGCCGTGAGAGCTTCTCACCAAGGTGCGCCTTGTGACGGCTCAACCCGGCGACGCCGCCCGGCCCAGCGGTACATCACGAGATAGCGACGAGCTCTTCCGCGTCATGGCGGAGACGTCCGTTGACATCATCCGCGTGCTGGGCACCGACGGACACGTCGTCTACGCAAGTCCGTCCGCCGTCCGGCTCCTCGGTAAGTATCCGAAGACCCAGTTCGACAACATTCATCCCGATGACCTGGAGAGGGCCCGCCACTGGTGGAGACGCCTGGTCGCCGGAGACTCGGATCGACTCGAGTGGCGCGTGCACAACGCGAAGGGCGAGTATCACTCCTTCGAGACGTGGGGCCACTACGTCGAGTATCACGGGGAACCGAACATCCTCACGTTCTGTCGCGATGTCACCGAGCGCGTGGAAACCGTTCAGCGGTTGCGCGAAGCACAGCGGAAGGTCGAGGATGCGGCGCGCATCGCGCACGTCGGCTACTGGGACCAGGACCTCGAGACTGACCGCATGACGTGGTCGCTCGAGATGTATCGGATCCTCGAGCTGGAGCCAGGGGAGGTGGAACCCACACAGGCGACTTTGCTCGAGCGCCTGCATCCCGACGACAGGGCCGTGGAGGACGACATCAACGAGCGAAGGAAGCTCGATGAATGGCGCTACGATGTGGAGCTCCGCCTCGTTCGCCCGTCGGGAGAGGTGAGAACGATTCGGGCCGTGGGCGACGTCGCGCGCGAGGCATCCGGGCGCCCGACGCGCGCATTCGGCGTGGTCCAGGACATCACCGATCGCAAGCAAACCGAAGTGGCGCTCAGACGAAGCCACGGGCTGCTGAAGGCGATCGTGGAAAGCACGTCGGACCCCATCTTCGCCAAGGACATGGACGGCCGCTACCTGATGATGAACACCACCGGCGCGCGCGCAACGGGCAGGACGGTGCAGCAGGTGGTCGGGAAGACCGATGCGGAGCTGTTTCCACCGGATGTCGCGCGCGCAATCGCAGACAGAGATCGCGAGGTCATCGAGTCGGGCGAGTCGCAAACGTTCGAGGAGGAAATGACGACGGGGGAGGGCACTCGCATCTACGTCACGACGAAGGGCGCGTACCGCGACGAACAGGGAAAGGTCATCGGCCTCGTCGGCATCTCCAGTGACGTCACGGAGCTGAAGCGGCTCGAGGAACAGTTCCGCCAGGCGCAAAAAATGGAAGCAGTCGGCCGGCTGGCAGGCGGTGTGGCGCACGACTTCAACAACCTGCTCACGGTCATCAACAGCTACAGCCAGATGTTGATCGACGAGCGCGACGCGAACGATCCGGATCGGGAGCCTCTCGGCGAGATCCTCCAGGCCGGAAAGCGCGCGGCGACGCTCACGCGTCAATTGCTGGCGTTCAGCCGCAAGCAGATTCTCCAGCCGCGCGTTGTAAATCTCAATGCAGTGCTTCATGAGCTGCTCCGCCTGCTGGGCCGTCTCATCGGCGAAGACATTGACATCGTCCTCGTACCCGATCCGGCGCTGGGTCTCACCCGAATCGATCCGATGCAGTTCGAGCAGGCGATCATCAACCTCGCCGTGAATGCGCGAGATGCGATGCCCACGGGTGGCCGCCTGACCATCGAGACGAGTAACGTCGAACTCGACGCGCAGCACGCCGAGCGCCTGCCGGAGGTGCGGCCGGGCCGCTACGTGCTCGTGTCCGTGCGCGACACGGGGCACGGCATGGATGCCGTCACGAGAGAGCGCGTCTTCGATCCGTTCTTCACCACCAAGGACGTGGGAAAGGGAACGGGTCTCGGCCTCGCCATGGTGTATGGTTTCGTGAAGCAATCCGACGGGCACGTCGAGATCGCAACCGCGGTGGGGCAGGGCTCGACCTTCAGGCTCTATCTGCCACGCACGTTCGACGCGGCGGTCGCCGAGCCGGCGCGCGAGGCGTTGGCGGTCTCCAGCGGCAGCGAGACCGTGCTGCTCGTGGAGGACGAAACCGCCGTGCGCGGCCTGTCGAAGCTCGTCCTCGAATCCCACGGCTACACGGTGCTCGAGGCTCGCAACGGACAGGAGGCAATCGATCTCGCGGCCCACGACGCGCGCATGATTCACCTGCTCGTCACGGACGTCGTCATGCCGGTGATGAGCGGGCGGCAGCTCGCCGAATGCATGGCTGTCTCACGGCCCGGCATGCGCGTGCTGTACATTTCCGGCTACACGGACGAAGCCGTCCTCCCCCTGAGCGTGCCGCAAACGAGAGTCGCTTTCCTGCAAAAGCCCTTCAGTCCGATCGACCTGGTGCAAAAGGTCCGCGAAGTGCTCGATGGCCCGTGAGGCCGCGTCGCGCGTGACGGCACACTCACGAAACATGGATGGCGTTGCGACGTCCGCGACCCTGGCGCTGCTCGAGTTGATTCACCGCCGCCGGTCGGAGGGCCGCACCGTACTGGACCTGGGGCTCGGGGAGCCGGTGTTTCCCGCCCCACCAGCTGGCGCGCGCGCCGCCATCGAGAGCGTGCGATCTGGCGACCTTCGCTACGGACCGGTTGCGGGCGCGCCTGCATTGCGGGAATGCATCGCCGAGGAGGCGCGACGGTTGAGCCCTCGCGACGGTGATCTCCGCGCGGCCAACGTCGTCGTTTCGAATGGCTCGAAGCAGGCCCTCTTCAACGCGTGCTTCGTGCTCTTCGGCGAAGGGGACGAGGTTCTGATTCCGACGCCGGGGTGGACGAGCTACTACAGCATCGTCCGTCTTGCGCGCGCCCGTCCCGTGGCCGTGCTCGGAGATCCGGCGTCATCGTTCAAGGTGGACGCCGATCGTCTTCGAGCGGCGTCCACGCCGAACACGCGGGGCGTCATCCTGAACAGCCCCTGCAATCCGACCGGTGCCGTCTATTCTCCGAGCGAGCTCGCTGACATCGTGCGGCTGGCGGATGAGCGCGGATGGTGGATCATCTCGGACGAGATCTATCGCGAGCTCGCGTACGATGAGACGGCAGTATCATTGCTCTCGGTGAGTCCGGAGTTCGATCGCCTGGTGGTGACGAACGGCATGTCAAAGGCCTACGCGATGCCGGGGTGGCGTGTGGGTTGGTCGATTGCGCCGGCGCCTGTGACGAGTCTCATCGTGACGCTTCAGTCGCAAGCCACGGCGGGTGTGGGCAACGCGGCGCAGGCGGCCGCCCTGGCGATACTGAGCGACGTCGAGGGCGCGGCGGCGTTTGTCTCTTCGATCCGAAGCGCGTTCCGCGCGCGGCGCGACTGCGCGACGGAGGCACTCTCCGGCGTCGAGGGCCTCGATCTCGTCGCGCCACGTGGCGCGTTCTATAGTTTTTTCCGCCCGCCCCACGTGGACACCGCGGAACACTTCACCCGCCGGCTCCTCGAGGCGTGCGACGTGGCGGTGATTCCGGGTGACGCGTTCGGCGTTCCGCTCTGGGTGCGGGCGTCCTATTCCGGCGACCTCGACTCCGTGCGCGAGGGCTTTGGACGCCTCGCGCAATTTCTGCTCGCGTCCTAGTAGAACTGCCGCAGCTCGACACGCGAATTGTTCAGGAAGACTCCGGCAAATCGCACCGCGTCCCCGATGCGGAGCGAGCGAAACCGTTGGGTGTCCGATGCGTTCGCATTGTATGGCATGGAGATCGTCAACAGGACGTTGCTGCTCGCGTCGATCTGGAACCAGCCGTTCGACACGTCGATGTTCCGCACGACGCCCTGAAGCGTCTGCACCTGCGAGTTGCCCGAGACGACGGACCCGGATGCAGGTGAATCGACCTGCACGTAATCCGTGTAGTAGGCACCGTTCTGCGTCTGCTGAATACGGGCGGTGACCTGATCGCCGTACTCGAGCGACCCCACTGAATAGTCCTGATTCCGATACACCACGCGCGTCTGGTTGTCGTAATTGATCGAGACCGCCTGACCGTTCGATTGCGTGATGTTGATCTGATGATAGCGCGTGTCCACGCGCTGCACGGTGCCGGTCACCTGGTTGCTGTTGTTGTTGCCCAACACGCCGCCGAGGATGCTGCCGAGTCCGCCCGCCTGCGCACATGCGCTCAGGACCAGTGCGGCGACGCCGATGCCTGCCGCGCGAAATGAGGTTCCCACGGGCGCCTCCCATTGAATGGTCTGGTAGCGCACGAGGCAATCCTGGTGCCCGGAGGGGCAAAAGCTGCCTCGAGGCGTTCAGTGAGGGTGTGCTCGCCATCATCATCACGATCATGGAGTTGCCGTAGCTGCATCGCGCTTGCATTAGACTGGTGACGTGGAATCGTCACAAAAGCCCAACCCCATGTCCGACGCGTCACCCGCCGCACCGAGCGCCGAGCAGGTCGTGGAGCACACGATCACCGGTGACGTCCGGCTGCATGAGGATTTCCATTCACGCTTTCTCGAGCACGATCGCTCGATCGTCGTCTATCTCCCTCCGGGGTACCACGCTGACTCCGCGGATCGATATCCCGTGCTGTATCTGCACGACGGGCAGAACGTCTTCGATCGCGCCACGTCGTTCGGAGAGGAGTGGCACGCCGACGAATCGGCGCAGGCGTTGATTGCGGCGGGTGAGGTCGCGCCCGTGATCATCGTCGGCATCTACAATACCGGCGAACACCGGGTGGACGAGTACACGCCGACGTGCGAGAAGGGACGCGGCGGCCGCGCGGACGATTACGGCCAAATGCTCATCGAGGAGCTGAAGCCGTTCATCGACCAGACGTACAAGACGCTTCCCAGCGCGGCAAGCACGGCACTTGGCGGCTCATCGCTCGGCGGCTTGCTGACGATGCATCTCGGGCTCCGCTATCCGACCGCGTTCAGCCGGTTGGCTGTACTGTCTCCTGCGGTGTGGTGGGATGGCCGTGTGCTGCTGCGCGAGGTGGAGTCATTGGAGCACAAACTGCCGCTGCGCATCTGGCTCGACGCCGGCACGGGAGAAGGCGCGACGACGCTCGACGACGCGCGGGCGCTGCGCGATGCGCTGGTGGCCAAGGGATGGGTGCCGGGAGAGGACCTGGTTTACCTCGAGGCGCAGGGTGGAGAGCACAACGAGTCGAGCTGGGGTGCACGCTTCGGCGACGTGCTCAGGTTTCTCTTCCCGCCCGCCGGACGCGCCTGAATGCACCGCGAGCACCATCGCTGGTACAGCCCGCGGCTGGAACGCGACATGGAGCTGCTCGTGTTCGGGCACGCCGGCGCGCGTGCCCTCGTGTTCCCGAGCTCCATGGGACGCTTCTTCGAGTGGGAGGACCGGGGCATGATCGGTGCCCTGGCCGAATCTCTCGAGCGGGGGTGGCTCCAGCTCTTCTGCGTGGACAGCGTGGATCGGGAAAGCTGGTATGCGAAGCACAAGCATCCGGACGACCGCGCGCACTACCACAGCCGGTACGATGCGTATCTGCGGGATGAAGTGCTGCCGCTGACCCGCCTCCTCAATGACAATCCGTTTCTGATGACGACCGGCGCGAGCTTCGGGGCGTACCATGCGCTCACGTTCGCTCTGCGGTACCCACATCTCGTGAACCGGGCCATCGGGATGAGCGGTGTCTACGACATCCGTGAGGTCATCGACGGATACACGGATCAGCACGTCTATCCATTCAATCCCGCGGAGTTCATACTCGGCGAGCACGATCATGGACGCCTGGAGACCATGCGGCGCATGGACATCATTCTTGCGGTCGGCCGCGAGGACCGCCTGCGCGGGAACAACGAGTATTTCTCGGGCCGCCTGTGGTCGAAAAACGTCTGGCACGCGCTCCGCATCTGGGACGGCTGGGCGCACGACTGGCCCTTCTGGCAGCAGATGATCACCGTCTACATTGGCGGCCACGACTAACCGACCGCCGCGCAGGTGCCACAATTGACCCATGGACCCCATGCAGAAGGTCGGTCTGATTGTCGGTCGTGAGTGGTCCTTTCCGCCTGCGCTCATCGAGGAGGTCGCGCGCCGCGATGCGGGTGTGCAGGTCGAGTACGTCCAGCTCGGGGGCACGTCGATGGACGAGCCGATCCCGTACGCGGTGATCGTCGACCGGATCTCGCACGAAGTTCCGTATTACCGGACCTATCTGAAGCACGCCGTGCTGCAAGGCGTGACCGTCGTGAACAATCCGTTCATGTGGACGTCCGACGACAAGCTGTTCGACGCCTCACTCGCCACGCGGCTCGGCGTCCCCAGCCCGAAGACCATCGCCCTGCCGAACAAGGAATACGTCGCCGGCATCAAGCACGATGAGAGCCTGCGAAATCTCCGCTATCCGCTCGATTGGAACGCGATCGCCGCGCACGTGGGCATGCCGTGCATTCTCAAGGACGCGCACGGAGGCGGGTGGAAGGAGGTGTACGTCTGTCACACGCTCGACGAGCTGATTCACCACTACGACACCTCGGGGCTTCTGACGATGATCGTGCAGGAGTTCATCGAGTGGGAGCAGTTCGTGCGCTGCATGGCGCTGGGTCAGCGTGACGTGCTCTGCATGAAGTACGACCCCAAGCACCGGTGTTATGTGCCCGAAGAGGACCATCTCGCTCCGGAGCTCGAGGCGCGCATCAAAGCACACAGCGTCACGCTCATGCGTGCGCTCGGCTACGACATGTGCTCGCTGGAGTTTGCCGTGCGAAACGGTGTGCCCTACGCCATCGACTTCATGAATCCGGCTCCGGACATGGACGTCAATTCGCTCACGCCGCACTACTTTCAATGGGTGCTCACCCACATGGCCGACCTGGTGATCCGACTGGCTAACGAGCCGCGCGCGTCCCGGAATCCGGCCACAGGCGAGTTTCTGCTCGGCCGACGCGAGATAGCGTAAGACGGCATGCTCCAGGACGGCATCGATCAGTATCATGCGCTCCTCACCGATGAGCTGGCCGGTGAGACGCAGGCGCAGCTCGACGATCAGCTTCGTCAGCGTGGCCTGTTCTTCGGCTCGCGCTCCCTCTGTACCGTGCTTCGGCCGCGCATGCTCTCGCCAGCGCAATATCGGTTTCTCCAGCGGCGCAGCGCGGTGATTCTGCGCGCATTCCGGAAGGTGCATCGGGCCGCGCTCGCCGATGCCGCCGTGCTCGATCAGTTCCGTCTCCTCGATTGGGAGCGCCAGCTCGTTCCTGTTTCGACGGGCTTTCGTGACTCCAGCCCCGTGTCGCGGTTGGATGCATTCTTCAGCGGGCCGGGAGGCATCCGCTTTACCGAATACAACGCGGAGACGCCGGCGGGGGGCGCATACAACGACGTCCTGACGGAGGTGTTCTTCGGCCTGCCGATCATGCGGGAGTTCCTCCGCACGTGGGACGTACGGCCATTGCCCGCCCGCCACAACGTGCTGCACGCGCTGCTCGATGCCTTCGAGCAGTGGTCCGGTCGTCGCGAGCGCCCGCAAATCACGATCGTGGATTGGGCGGACGTGCCGACACAGAGTGAGTTCACGCTCTTCCGGGAGTACTTCAACCGGCAGGGCGCGCCGGCCGACATCGTCGATCCCGCGGAGATCACGTACACCGGCGGAAAGCTCCGTGGTCCGCACGGTCCCATCGAGCTGATCTACAAGCGCGTGTTGCTCCACGAGCTGGTGGAGCGCGGCGGCCTGGATCATCCCATTCTGCGTGCATTTCGCGAGGGCAACGTGTGCATGGTCAATCCACCCGCCTGCAAGGTGCTGCACAAGAAGGCGAGCCTCGCCGTGCTGCATGACGAGCGCAACGCACATCTCTTCGATGCGGAGGAGCTCCAGGCCATTGCCCTGTCCATTCCCTGGACGCGCGTCGTGGAGGAGCGCTCCACTCTTTACGCTGGTGAGAGCGTGGACCTGCTCGAGCTCATCGCAAGCCGCCGGGACCAGCTCGTCCTCAAGCCGAACGACGAGTATGGCGGGAAGGGAATCATCCTGGGGTGGGAGACCGACGATGCGGGTTGGACGACGGCGCTAGCGACGGCGCTGCACGAGCCGTACATCGTTCAGGAGCGTATCGAGCTGCCGATGGAAGGCTACCCCAGCGTCGTGAACGGCAAGCTCGCGCTGATCGATCGAATGGTGGATACCGCACCGTACGTCGCTTACGGAGATCACGTGGACGGCGTGCTGTCGAGGCTGGGCACGGCATCGCTACTCAACGTCACTGCGGGCGGTGGGAGTCAGACCCCCACGTTCATTGCTGAACGGAGATAGACCGACACACGGTACCTGCATGCAAGCACCCTCCCTGACGCTCGGCATCGAAGAGGAATACCAGATCATCGACCCGGAGACTCGCGAGCTCCGGTCGTACATCACGGAGATCCTCAAGGGCGATCACATGATCCTCGACGAGGTGAAGCCGGAGCTGCACCAGTCGATGGTGGAGATCGGCAGCAAGGTGTGCCGGACGCCACAGGAAGTGCGCGGCGAGCTCGTTCGGTTGCGCGGCATGGTCATGGATCTCGCGGGGAAGAACGGACTGGTGATCGCCGCCGCGGGCACGCATCCGTTCTCACTCTGGACGCGACAGGAGATCACGCCGCTGGATCGCTACGTTGGCGTAAAGCAGGATCTTCAGGATCTCGCGCAGCAATTGCTCATCTTCGGGACGCACGTGCACGTCGGCGTCGAGGATCGCGACTTTCTCATCGAAGCCATGAACGTGTCGCGGTACCTTCTGCCGCACGTGCTCGCGCTCTCCACCAGCTCTCCGTTCTGGCAGGGGCGGCGCACGGGACTCAAGTCCTATCGAAGCATCATCTTCCGGAATTTCCCGCGCACCGGAATGCCGCCCGTGCTGCGGTCATACGCGGAGTTCGACGAGTTGGTGGACACGCTCGTGAAGACGCGCTGCATCCCGGACGGCTCGAAGATCTGGTGGGACGTCCGGCCGCATCATGCCTATCCCACGCTGGAATTCCGCGTCTGCGACGTTTGCACTCGTGTGGACGAAGCCGTATGCCTCGCCGCAATCCTTCAGGCGATCGTGAGCAAGATCTGGAAGCTGCGTCGCGACAACCTCACCTTCCGTCTCTATCCGCAGGCCATGATCGACGAGAACAAATGGCGCGCGGTCCGCTTCGGGCTCGACGGCAAGCTGATAGATTTCGGCCGTGAGATCGAGCAGCCGGCGCGCGAGCTGATCGCGGAGATGCTCGAGTGGTTCGTGGACGACGTGGTGGACGAGCTGGGCAGCAGGCGGGAGGTGGAGTACGCCTTCCAGATCATGCGCGATGGATCGAGCGCGGATCGCCAGCTCGCGCAGTACGATCGCACCCGCGACCTTCGAAAGGTGGTGGACCGCGTAGTCTCGGAGACGGCAGAAGGTGTTCGTCCCGAGATTGCGCGGACGTTTGCAGACCGTGCGGCGGAGGGCGCGCCGCATCGGGCCGTCATGAGCGGCGAAACGAGCTTGCCTGAACAACTGAAAGCAACCTAGAAAACGTGACCTCACGCAGCAGACCCGTCGTTGGCATTCCGACGCAGACCCTTCAAAGCCTCGGCGGCATCTCCGAGAGCATCCCGGCCTCGTGGGTGATGAGCCAGCGCTACATCCTGACGCTCGCGAATGCAGGCGCCGTTCCGTGGATGATTCCGCTGGTGGACGAGGACACGCTGCGCGCCATCTACGACGAGCTCGATGCCGTCTTTCTTCCCGGCGGCGCGGACATCGATCCCAGCAGCTACGGCGCCGATCCGCACCCGTCATGTGATCGCACGGACCGCGACCGGGACCGCGTCGAGATGTCGCTCGCGCGCTGGGCGCAGCAGGATGAGAAGCCGGTGCTCGGCGTCTGCCGCGGCATGCAGCTCATCAACGTCGCCGCTGGTGGATCGCTCTATCAGGACATCGCGAGCGAGCTGCCAGGCGCCATCAAGCACGACTACTTCCCGTTCGGACCGCAAAGCCATTCGCGGGACTTTCTCGCGCACGAGGTCAACGTGGAGGAGGGAACGCGGCTCGCGTCGCTCGTGGGTGCCGGCCCGCTTCGCGTGAACAGCATGCATCATCAGGGTATACGCGAGCTGGGACACGGACTGGTTGCCACCGCGGAAGCGCCCGATGGGCTTGTCGAAGCACTCGAGGGCAGCGACGACGGCTACCTGGTGGCCGTGCAGTGGCACCCCGAGGCGCTCGCGGACGGCGATGCACGGACCAGGCGGATCTTCGCGGATTTCATCGAGGCGGCATCCATCTGGCGCAGGGCGCATGGCTGAACGAACGACGCGTCGGCGCATCGGCGCCCTGACGCTCGCCGCCGCGGCAAGCGCGATCCTCTCGTCGTGCGCGAACGCGCAGCGCAGCCAGCCCGGCACCGTGACGCAGATGGTGGCGGGAACGCGCATCGAGGTCTTCTATCATCGCCCTGTTGCTCGCGGGAGATCACTGTTCGGAGCGCTCGTGCCATGGGGGCGGATCTGGACGCCGAGCGCCGATAGTGCCGCGCGGTTCACGGTCTCGGCGCCAGTCACTGTCAACGGCGCCGCGCTCGCTGCGGGTACTTACGGAATCTGGGCCATTCCTGACTCGACCGAGTGGACGGTCATCTTCAGCGGGGAGGCGGACGCATTTCATCTTCGCTATCCGGAGGGCAAGGACGTGCTTCGCGTCCGGACGACGCCGTTGCGCGGAGAACACGTCGAGACCTTGCAGTTTGCATTTCCCGTCGTAGATGCCGACTCCGCGGTGCTTCAGCTGCGCTGGGGGACGACCATCGTTCCACTTGCGGTTCGCGCCGTCCACTGAGCGCGTCGATGACCAGGCTCCGCCCCGTACGCGGCAAGAAGGACATCACGCTGGGCGACGGCGCGGCGCACGTGCACGGTCGTGTAAAGCACGGTCCCGATCTGGAGTCTGCGATGCAACACGAGGGCGACCGCATCGCGGATCTTCAGAAGGTGCTGTACGCAGACGCGCGTTACGGGCTGCTCATCGTGCTGCAGGGCCGCGATGCGTCGGGAAAGGACGGCACCATCCGCAGGGTGTTCAGCGCCGTGAACCCGCAGGGCTGCCAGGTCACGAGCTTTGGAGTGCCGTCAGAGGCCGAGCAGATGCACGACTATCTCTGGCGCGTGCATCAGGCGGTGCCGTCGCGCCGCATGATCGGGATCTTCAACCGGTCGCATTACGAAGACGTCATCGTGCCGCGCGTGCACGGCACTCTCTCGAAGAAGCGGTGTGAGCGCCGCTACGAGGAGATCAACGACTTCGAGCGAATGCTCACCGACAACCATGTCGTCGTGCTGAAGTTCATGTTGCACGTGTCGCGCGACGAGCAGAAGAAGCGGCTTCAGGAGCGCCTCGAGAATCCGCAGAAGAACTGGAAATTTCGCGAGGGAGATCTCGAGGACCGGCGCAATTGGGACGCCTTCACCAAGGCGTATCGCGGCGTGCTCTCCAGCACGAGCACGAAGTGGGCGCCGTGGTACATCGTGCCGTCGGACGACGCCAAGGTGCGCGACTGGCTCGTCGCGCGGTGCATCGCGGATACGCTCGCCTCCCTTGGCCTGCGCTACCCGAAGGCGGAGCCGTCGTTACGTCGGCTCAAGGTGGAGTGACGGTGCCGCGATACGTCGCGTTCCTGCGCGCCATCAACGTGGGCGGCCGCGTCGTGAAGATGGATCGGCTGCGCGCGCTGTTCATGGAACTGGACCTGGCGAATCCAGAGACGTTCATCGCCAGCGGCAATGTGCTGTTCGAGAGCAAGGTCAAAGCGCTTGCCGGACTGGAGCGACGCATCGAGGCGCATCTCGCCTCGGCGCTCGGATACGAAGTGGCCACCTTTGTACGCCAGCACGACTCACTCTTGTCGCTGCTGGACGGCCACCCCTACGAGTCGCACGCGGATGACGGCCACACGCTGCAAATCGGCTTTCTCAAGGGGACGCCAGGGCCGAGCCAGCTCGAGGGGCTGAAGGCGCTGGAGACCCCGACCGACGAATTTCACCTCCGTGACCGGTCGCTGTACTGGTTGCTCCGAATGAAATTCAACGAGACGAAGATCACGACAGCGAAACTCGAGCGCGTGCTCGGCGGTCCGGTCACGTTTCGGAACATCACGTCGATCAGGCGCCTGGTAGAGAGGTAGGACGGTAGGACAGCGGGCCTAAGGGCGGATCGCCGCCTCGAGCACGACGCCATCCAACCGCTCTAGCGGTCGCGCACCCGCAAGCCGCGCAAGCGTCGGCGCAATGTCCACACTGCGCACGAAACCGTCGTAACGTCCCGGCTGCACGCCCGCGCCGAAAAAGATGATGGGGACGTGCGAATCGTAATCGTACGGCGACCCGTGCGACGCCACGATGCTGCCCCAAAGGCTGTACGGCGTCAGTGTGATCACCAGGTCGACACGCGCCGACGCCGGAATCTGATGACTCCAGCGACGCGCGACGGCGTCCGTGAGCGTATCCGCGAGCAGCGTACTGAATCGGTCCACCCGTGCCACGCCCGGAATTGCGCGCACCGCGGCCGCAAAGACGTTCAGCACCGAGTCGGCATCGAGCCCTGCCCGCCGAAATGCATCGCGGTCCGCGCGGATGATCTGCTGATCGAAATCGACGGCGAGCGTATCCACGCCCGCCGTACGAAGATCGGCACGCAGCCGCTGGATCTGCGATACGATCGTCACGCGCGTGGGCAAGGGTCGCACGCTCGTGGCCAGCTCGGGAATCGTGCCGGCGCCGTGATCTCCGGTGAGTACGAGCGTAATGGTCGCTGAATCGCGGAGCCTGTACAGCGAATCGAGGAACGTTCCCACCGCGCGGTCCACGCGCAGAATCTGATCGTGCATCTCTCGCGAGTCCGGACCGTACCGGTGGCCGATGTAGTCCGTCGCCGAGAGCGACACCGAAAGGACGTCCGTCCGCGAGGAGTCTACGCCGAGTGATAGTGCCTGCAATCCGTCGAGCGCGAACGCGAGCGTGATGCCGTCGATGAACGGCGTTCCGCGCAGTGCGCTCGCGGCATCGAGGGAATCGTCGGGCAGCAGGTGCGGAAATACGAAGTCCACGCCACCGCTCTCTACCGCCACGCTATCCGGCTCGGGGTACGCGCCAGCGGGCAGCAATAGGGTCCAGCTCTTCTCGGCGAATCGCTGCGGCAGATGCCGGGCATTGAAGGCGGTGACCCAGGGCGGGAGCGAGTCTCGATAGTATGTACTCGTCACGAAGCGGCCGTCGGGCGAATACCAGTAGACGTCCGCCTTCGACCGGCCGATGGGAAGGATGGCGGCGCGGTCCTTGACCGACACTGACAGCGCGCGCGAGCGAGCGTCCTTCGCACGGAGCCAGTCCACGAGGGTGGTGCCGGCGAATCGGCGCGGCGAAGCGCCATATCCCAGGCCGCCGGCGACGAGTGGATACGCGTCGTCTTCCACACCTGCGCGATTCGTCATGATGCCCGTGGAGCGGGGGAATCGCCCCGCGAGCAGCGTGGCGTGCCCGGGCGCCGTCTCGGTGATCGCGTGGTCGTGATGCGCGTTGGTGAACCACGCACCGCCGTGCGACAGCTTCGCGAGGCCGCCCGTGAGCTGCGGAGAAAAGCGCTGGATGTAATCCGCACGAAGCTGATCGATCGTGAGCAGCACGATCAGGCGCGGCACCGCGCGCGCTGGCGACGGCTGCGCATGCAGGCGCGGTGTGGCAAGAAGGAGCGAGCAGATGACGCCGCGAGCGCGCAGAGAGACCATAGGACGAATGTGCTCCGCGCCGTGTGGCCCGGCAAGCATGGCGCGATCACGTTCGCCGCGCGATACTAGGGCGTCACGACCGGAGCGCGTGCATGTCCGACACCTTGAACACGACCGCGCCAACCCGTCTCGTCATACGTGCCGTCGTGTATTACGCGGTGCTGACCGGCGGGGGAGCCCTCGTCTGGAATCTGCTCCCCCACGCCGGCGGATTTGCGCCGACGTCGCTGGACGCGCTGTTCGGTGGCGGGCCGCCGGTTACGCGGGGCATGGCGGCGCTGCCGCTCGACGAAGTGACGCTCGCGATCACGGTCAGCGTCGCGATGCTGGCGGCGGTCCTGCTCGCGCTCCCGGTAGCGTGGGTCTATCAGCTCACACGCGCAAAGCGCGGCTACCAACAGTCTGTCGTGCAGCTTCTCATCGTGCTGCCGCTGGTCGTGTCCGGCATCGTGCTGCTCGTGAAATACAGTCTTGCGCTGGCGTTCTCGCTCGCCGGCATCGTGGCGGCCGTCCGGTTCCGCAACACGCTCGAGGACAGCAAGGACGCCGTTTACGTATTTCTGGCCACTGCCATCGGTCTCGCGAGCGCGGTGAACCTTCCCGTGGCGCTCGTGATTTCGATGGGCTTCAATGCCGTGGTCCTCGTGCTGTGGTACACGGATTTCGGCATTGCGCCCGTGGAGCTCGACGGACGTATCGCGGAGCGCCGCCTCCGCCGCGCCCGGCAACTGGCGCGCACCGGCACGTTCGTCGCCCGCATCGACGATGAAGTGTTCCGCAACATGAGTCGGGAACAGTTGGAGGGCGTCGCGGAGCGCGCATGGCGCCGCGCACATTCGCAGGATGACGACGGTCCTCCCTCCAGCGAGGAGACGCGTCTCCGCCTTCGGACCACTGACCTCGCGAGCATGCGTCTGGTCGTGGAGCCGAAGCTCGAGGACTACACGAAGCGGTGGCGCATCGGCACGGTCACGGCGGTCGACGGCGTGGACGTCGTCGAGTATTTCGTGCAGCTCCGGAAAAAGACGCCGCCAGAAGAGCTGCTCTCGCTGCTGCGCGCGGCAGGGTCGTCGGCGATCCTCGACGCCGAGTTGAAGTAGGCGTGCGCGCCAGTACGGTGGTGCTGTCGTTCCTCGTCGCGGTGTGCGCGCACGCCGCAGTCTGCGTCGGCCAGGCGCCATCATCCGCCGACTCCGACACCTTCACGGTTCCCAAGCTCTTCAGGTCCACGTCGCCGGTGGCGGTCACGATCACCGCGAACTTCAAGCAGGTGCGCAACGACCGCGGCGAGAACGCACCGTACCACGCAGCGACGATCACATACACCGACAGCGGTGGAAAGCCCGTCATCGTTCCGCTTCGGGTGAAGACGCACGGCATCTGGCGGCTCAAGCACTGTGAGTTTCCACCCCTTCGCCTGAGCTTCTCCGACAAGACCACGAAGCACACGCTGTTTCATGGACTCGGCCGCCCGAAGTTCGTGAACACCTGTCGCGATCAGGACCGGTACGAGCAGCTCGTACTGCAAGAGTATCAGCTCTATCGCATTTACCAGCTGCTCACGCCGCAGAGTCATCACGCGCGGCTGCTTCGCGTCACGTACGCCGACAGCGCGACGGGCAAGGTGGACGCGACGCGGTACGGCTTCCTGTTCGAGGATCCGGACCAGCTCGCGACGCGGCTCGGTGGACAGCTCGTCCGCATCAAGGGCGCCGGTCCCGAGGACATCGATCATCGAGCCGGCGCACTCGTCTACGCGTTCCAATACCTCATCGGCAACACCGACTTCTCGTTCAACGGGCTGCACAATGGGGAACTCGTGCAGCGGGCCGATGGATCGCCGGTGATCCCGATCGCGTACGACTTCGACTTCTCGGGCGCGGTGAATGCGCCCTATGCCACCGTTGATCCCAAGCTCTCCATCCGCTCGGTCCGTGAGCGGCTCTTTCGCGGCTATTGCGCGTTCGAGGACGAGTACGAGGGAGCGTTCAGTGCGGTCCGCGCCAGGAAGAACGCCATCATGGCGCTCTATACGGATGAGGTCGGCCGGCTCCTCGATCAGCGGACGGCGAAGGATGCGCTCACCTACTTCGCCGAATTCTTCGAGGACACGGGCACGTACGACAGCGTGAAGCGCAATGTGCTCGGTTCATGCGTGAAGAGCCGGTAGTGCAGTAGGACGGTAGGTCCGTGGGACGGCAAACAAGGAACTGTTTTCCGTCCTACCGGCCTACTGTCCTACCGTCCTACACTTTCATCACGGACCGGCCATGACGTCCCCTCTCTTCTCCGCAACCGACCGTCAAAAAGACATCGGCCTCTTCATCCTGCGTCTCGTCACCGGCGTCGTCTTTACCGCTCACGGCTGGCAGAAGGTCTTCGGCATGGGCGTCGGCAACATTCAGGGATTCTTCGCGAAGGCAGGAGTCCCCGTGCCCGCGCTCGTTGCGCCGCTCGTCTCGTATCTCGAGCTCGTGGGCGGCATTGCCCTCATACTCGGACTGCTCACGCGACTCGTCGCGCTCGGCTTCGCCGTGGACATGCTCGGCGCCATGTTTTTCGTGCATTTTGCGGGCGGGTTCTTTTTGCCGAAGGGCTATGAGTTCGTGCTGGAGCTCTGTGCCGCGGCGGTTGCATTCGCGGTTGCCGGCGGCGGACGCTTCTCGGTAGACCACGCCATCGCGACTCGCCGCTCGACTCAGTGATGCCCGTCGGGATCGCGCCATCGGGGCGTCGGATGCCGGCCGAGATGCAGCTTGGCCACGTGTCGCTCCAGGTCGCGGATCTCGCCCGCTCCATTGCGTACTACGAAACTGTTCTCGGGCTGCGCGTCGTCGATCGCTCGGCATCCCACGCGATGCTCGGCACCGAAGACGCCGCGACGCCGCTCGTGGTGCTGACGGAGCGGGCCGGGGCCAGATCGTCGCCGCAGCATGGGCGGCTCGGTCTGTATCACTTCGCCATTCTGCTGCCCGACCGTGCCGCGCTCGGCCGATTCGTGGCGCATCTCGGCGAGGTGGGTGAACGGGCTGGCGCGTCGGATCACCTCGTGAGCGAGGCGATCTACCTGCGCGATCCCGACGGCCTCGGCATCGAGGTATATGTCGATCGTCCGCGCGAAAGCTGGCGCGTGGTGCAGGGACAGCTGCAGATGGCAACCGCGCCGCTCGACCTCGCCGAGGTGGTGAGAGCAGCGCACGGCGAGCCGTGGAGCGGGATGCCGCGCGGGACCACGATGGGGCACGTCCATCTCCATGTCGGCGATCTCGAGCTCGCGTCGCGGTTTTACCACGAGGCGCTCGGACTCGACAAGACGGTCTGGACGTACCAGGGCGCACTCTTTCTCAGCGCGGGCGGATACCATCACCACCTCGGCCTCAACGTGTGGGCCGGTCAGAACGCGCCACAGCCGACGGCTGATGACGCGCGTTTGCTCGAGTGGCGCATCGTACTTCCGTCTCGCGAGGCCGCGGCCGATGTGGCGGAGGCCGTGCGGTCGTCCGGCTTCGACGTCAGTGAATCGGGCGCGGACTGGCTGGCGACCGATCCCTGGGATACCACCGTTCGGCTCGCTGGCGCGGACTAAAACGCCAGCGGCCTCACGGAATCAGTGGCTCAGGCTGGCGTCACGGTCGCTTCCTGCTTCGGCCGGCGGCCCCACTGGCTACGCGGCTCCGCCGGGCGTGCACGCGCTTCCAGGACGTTCGTGTAGAAGGCAACGATCTTGGTCCGTACGGTCTTCTGCGTGTCGGCTGACGCGGCATGGAAGGGCGCATAACGCTGGCGGTCGCCGGAGACGTCGAACCACCACCAGGCGTCGTCGGGGGCGGAGCGGCGTGCCTCCACCGTGCAGCGGTACTTCCGCCCGTCCTCCTCGAACTCGAACCCTCGGATCATCGCTACTCCTCACGGGGTGAACCTCAATCTAACCGGTTGAGGCCCCGAGCTGTACGCCTTGACACTGACTGGCGCATTCCCCCGTAAAACGCGACTTTCCGGCATCCCGCACCCCCGATCCGCATGTCGAAGCTGCTCGCCTTCGTTGGAGCCACACTCGGAAGCGCTGTTGGCTGGTGGATTGGCGCGAAAGTCGGAATCATGACGGCCGTCATCGTTTCCGGGGTCGGAACGGGGGTCGGGCTCTACGCCGGCAGGCGCTTCGCCAGCAACTACGACCTTTGATCCATGTCACAGCGCCTCATCCGTATCCTCGCGCTTGCCGCGGTGATGTCACCGGGCAGCCTACGGGCGCAGCGCTGGAGGGACATCGGTACCACCTCCAGCGGAAATGTCGTCTCGGTCGATCCGGCGTCGGTAAAGCGTAGAGGCGGCCTTGTGAGCGCCACCGTTCGCATCGTGTTCACCACGCCGGTCAAGGCTGCAAGGGGCACGTGGGCCAGCTCCAGGACGTCCGCCACGCTCGACTGCGCAAAGCACTCGCTGGCCGCGCGCGAGAACGTCTACTACTCCGACGCCAGGAGCACGAAGGTGGTGGAGCGCACCGTGAACAAGCTGCCGGGGTTCGGGCCGGCGCTTGGCGGCTCGCTGGGCGCGATCGCGCTGGAGTATCTGTGCAAGGCCAGATGAAGGAATCGCGGTCGGGCGAGTAGCTTACAGGGATGCCCAATCGCGCCCCACAGTCAGGATTTGCAGCCCTCGGCCTCGACGGCCGCATCGTCGACGCACTCGCCCAGCTCGGTTACGAGGAGCCCACGCCCGTACAACGTGAGGCCATTCCGCCGCTGCTTTCGGGGCGCGACGTGCTCGGCCAGGCTGCCACTGGCACCGGCAAGACCGCGGCATTCGCGCTGCCATTGCTGCATCTCCTCGATCCCTCGAGAGAACCGCGCGAGCGGACCGCGGGGTTGATCCTCGTTCCCACGCGCGAGCTGGCCATGCAGGTGGCGGAGGCCGTGCACCGCTACGGCAAGTCCATGGGGATCATCGCGCTGCCGATCTACGGCGGAGCGCCGATGGAGGCGCAGCTACGCACGCTCAAGCGCGGTGTGGACGTCGTCGTCGCGACGCCTGGTCGCGCGCTGGATCACATTCGTCGCCGCACGCTGCGCCTCGACAACGTGAAGCTGGTCGTGCTCGACGAGGCGGACGAGATGCTCGACATGGGCTTCGCGGAGGACCTCGAGGCCATTCTCGCGGAGACGCCGGCGGAGCGTCAGACGGCGCTCTTCTCCGCCACGCTGCCGCCGCGCATCGCGGACATCGCGAACAAGCATCTCGACAATCCGGTGCGCGTGCGCATCGACCGCGAGGTCGTGCCGTCGGGGAGTGCCCCGCGCGTCCGCCAGACGGCGTACATCGTCAGCCGCGCGCACAAGATGGCGACGCTGGGCCGCGTGCTCGACGTCGAGAATCCCACTTCGGTCATCGTGTTCTGCCGCACGCGCACCGAGGTGGACGAGCTCACGGAATCGCTGAATGGCCGTGGCTATCGCGCGGAGGCGCTGCATGGCGGTCTCTCGCAGGAGCAGCGCGACCGCGTGATGAAGAAGTTCCGCGCGAACACGGCCGATCTACTCGTGGCCACGGATGTCGCCGCCCGCGGGCTCGACGTGCAGCATGTCTCGCACGTCGTGAATTACGACGTGCCCAGTGCGGCCGAGGCGTACGTGCATCGAATTGGCCGAACGGGTCGCGCGGGGCGCGAGGGCGTTGCCATCACGCTGGCCGAACCGCGGGAGCATCGTCTGCTTCGCAACATCGAGCATCTCACGAAGCAGAAGATCGAGATTGCCACGGTGCCGACGGTGGCCGATCTGCGTGCGAAGCGCATCGAGCTCACGAAGGCTTCGCTCCGCGAATCCATTCTTGCGGGCGATCTGGAGCATTACCGTGGCGTCGTCGGCGCGCTGGCGGAGGAGTTCGACGTCATGGATGTCGCCGCGGCGGCGGTGAAAATGGCCGACGCGAAGGATGCCGCGGATGAGGCGGAGATCCCGAGTGTCATCACGCGGCCAGAGCGGCCGTCTCAACGCGAACGGGGCGCGAAAGCCGGGCGAGGCGAGAAGCCCGCACGCGGAGAAAAGCCGGCGCGCGGAGAGAAGCCTGGACGCGGCGACAAGGCGGCGTCGAAGAAGCGGATCACCCCGACCTGGGACGTCGCGCGCATCTACGTCGGAGCAGGGCGGACCGCCAAGGTGCGGCCGGCTGATCTGGTCGGCGCCATCGTGAACGAGGCGGGCATCGACCCCCGCGCCATCGGCGCCATTCAGATCACGGACCGCTTCTCACTCGTCGAGGTGCCTGAAGAGGCCGCCGACAGCATCATCGAAAGCCTTCGATCCACTACGATCAAGGGACGCCGGGTTCCGGTGCGACGCGACAAGGAGGGGAAGCCGTGAGCATGAACACGTACGTGTACTACATCGCCGAAAAGTTGATGGGAGCGCCCGAGATGCAGCGGTTCGCCCATCCGATTCACGTGGGCATCGTTTCGGCGCACGATCACGAGGCTGCCTACAGCGCCGTCCTCGAGGATCTCCGGCCGACATTCGCCGACGCACCGCAGCCGCTCGAGGTGCGGTTCGAGGCGCTGACGCCGCCGCGTTCAGGGGCCGGTGTGTGGCGTCACGGCAAGCCGATCGACACCGACATCACGTTCTCAGCGGCCGACTAGCTGCGCGCGATCAGTTCGTGATGGTGAAGGGCGCCGCGACCTGCAGCCGTACCATCCGCGTGTCGCCAATGTGGAGGATGCCCTTCACCCAGTCCCAATCGCGCGTGATGCCGCTGTTGTCCATCACCAGGAGCGCGACTTCCGCCGCCTGGTTTGGATCCATGCGCAGACACCCGTGCGACGCCGCCTCACCGAGCGACTTCGGATTGTTCGTTCCGTGGATGTAGTAGTCGGGCTCGTGGAAGAAGATCTTGACGGTGCGCATCGGGTTGTCCGCGCTTCCGGGCGCCGCGGGTGCCTTGCCGCGCGCCCATGCCGCATCGGGCGGAATCCAGTCCGGATTCCACACGATGGTCCTGATGCGATACGATCCTGGCGGAGTCGGATGTGTCGATGAGCCAACGGCGATCGGGTACGATCCAATCGTCTCACCATCTCGCATGACGCTCAGCTTGCGCTCGCTGAGGCTCGCCTCGAGCGTCAAGGACGAGCTCCCTTCATGTGCCCTGATGGCGGCGCCGACGCCAAAGACGAGGGCGACGGCAATGGGGAGCGACAGGAGCGCGATGATCGAACGCGAACGTCTCTGCATCTGCCTCTGGGTGGTTGGGGTGGGCCACGCATGACGATTTGGCAAGGCATGTTCCACTTGCCCCGTGCGGCGAGCACCTTTCCGGTGTCGCGTCCGCTTCCGCCCGACTCAACCCTCGAACGCATGCCTCTCAACGTGAAGTTCCGCTCATTCGCGCTGGCGATTTCAGCGCTACTCGTGCTCGAGGCCGGGTGCGGTCCACAGATCGTCACCACGAACGTTCCCGTGCCCGCTCCTTCCACGGAGAGCCAAAGGGACACCAGCAAGCGTCTTCCACCGCCGCCACCACCACCGCCGACCACGATTCCGCAGCCCGTCGCCCCTGCGGTCGCGAGCGCAGCGGAGCGCCTGGCGCGATACGCCACCGTGCGACTGGTGGCTGACACCACCACGCTCACGAAACACGAGCGGCAGATGCTTCCGCTCCTCGTTGCGGCCGCGCGGGAGATGCACGGCATTTTCTGGGAGCAGGCGATCGGACCGCGCGACTCGGTGTTGTCCACGATCACGGATGCGTCCGAGCGGGCACTCGCCGAGGTCACCGTAGGTCCGTGGGACCGGCTGGATGGGAACGTGCCGTTCGTGCGAGGCGCGGGGCGCAAGCCGGACGGAGCGAACTTCTATCCCCGCGACATGACGAAGAACGAGTTCGCGCAGGCGGTGAGCTCCGGCGGCGCTCGCGCGGACAGCCTCAAGTCGCTGTACACGATGGTGAGGCGTGGTGCGGCCGGCTCGCTCGTGAGCGTGCCCTACTCCCGGTATTTCGCTGCGCCGAATGCGCGCGCCGCGGCAAAGTTGCGCGAGGCGGCCATGCTCGCCGACGACGCGGGCCTGAAGCGGTACCTCACCCTGGTGGCGAGCGCGTTGGTGACAGACAAATATCGGCCGAGCGATTTCGCATGGATGGACATGAAGAAGAACACGCTCGACATCGTCATCGGCCCGATCGAGACGTACGAGGACGAGCTGTTCGGCTACAAGGCCGCGAACGAGGCGTTCGTGCTCATCAAGGATCAGGCGTGGAGCCGCCGGCTCGCGAATTTCGCGAAGGAGCTCCCGGCGTTGCAGCAAGGCCTTCCCGTGGACGCGGCGTATCGTCGTGAGCGGCCCGGCACCGACGCGGATCTCAACGCATATGACGTGGTGTACGTCGCCGGCCACGCCAACGCCGGCCCCAAGACGATCGCCATCAACCTGCCGAATGACGAGGAAGTCCAGCTCAAGAAGGGCGCGCGCCGGCTGCAGCTCAAGAACGCCATTCGCGCGAAGTTCGACCGGATCCTCACGCCCATCGCGAAGGCGATGATCGCCGACGACCAGCTTTCGGCCGTGACATTCGATGCATTCTTCGAGAACGTCATGTTCCACGAAGTGGCGCACGGACTCGGCATCAAGAACACGATCGATGGCAAGAGCACGGTACGCGCGGCACTCAAGGAAAAAGGGGGCGCGCTCGAAGAGGGCAAGGCGGACATCCTCGGCCTCTATCTCATTCGGCAGTTACGCGACAAACGGCAGCTCTCCGGCGGGCGCATGGAGGACAACCTTGTCACGTTTCTCGCGAGCCTGTTCCGGTCCGTTCGCTTCGGCGCGGCCGACGCCCATGGCCGGGCCAACGTCGTGGCCTTCAACTATCTCCAACGGTCTGGCGCGTTCACCCGTGACGCGGGAGGAAAATATCGGATCGACGCGGTGAAGATGCGCGCCGCTGCCGACCAGCTCGCACGCGATATCCTCACGCTGCAAGGAAATGGCGATTACGCGGGCGTCGCGAAGATGTACGCCGAGCTCGGTGTCGTCGGACCGACGCTGCAGGGCGACATCGACCGGCTGGCGAAGCTCGGCATTCCCGTCGACCTCATCTACGAGCAACCGTGACGGCCCTGTTTGCGTGGAGTCCCGCATGATGCTCGCGCTCGCGGTGCTGCGTCTGTCGTCGCTCATGGCCGCGGGCGACAGCCTGCTCGTGCCCGGCGTGTCTCACCAGCTTGCCGAATATCGCGCCGCGCAGCTCTCCGCCGTGCGATACGAGCTCGCGCTCGACGTCACGCGTCGGGATACCGTCGTGGGCCGGGCGCGCGTGCGGTTCGTGCGAAGGGCAGGCGGCGACGTCATTCTCGATTTTCGCGGCTTCGGGTTGTCGGCCGTACGAGTGAACGGCAGGGCCATCGAGCCCGCGTGGCGCAATGGGCATCTCGTCCTGCCGACGGGTGCGGTGCAGGACGGCGAGAACGACGTGGAGCTCGCGTTTCGCGCCGCCATCGCTGCCGCCGGTGCGAGCGTCATTCGATATCACGACACCACCGACGGGGCGGACTATCTGTACACGCTGCTCGTGCCCGCCGACGCCAATCAGCTCTTTCCCTGTTTCGACCAGCCAGACCTGAAAGCGCGCGTCACGTTGTCGCTTTCCGTGCCGCGGGGATGGACGGCAGTGGCCAACGGTGGTGTCACCCGCGTCGATACCGCGACGACTCCGACCTATCACTTCGCCGAAACGGCACCGATCAGCACCTATCTGGTGGCGTTTGCAGCCGGACCATGGTCGGTGCGCACCGAGACGGTTCGCGGACGTCCCATCTCCATCTACGTCCGCGCGTCGCGCTTCAAGGACGCGGAGACCGACACGCTCATCGCGCTCAACGCGCGGGCGCTCGCATGGATGGAACATTACACCGCGCGCCCATTCCCCTTCGAGAAGTTCGATTTTCTTCTCGCGCCCGCGTTTCCGTTCGGCGGCATGGAACACCCCGGCGCGATCTTCTACAACGAGGAGAGCTTCATCTACCGGGAGCGTCCCACGCTCTCGCAGTTGCTCGGACGCGAGGCGACGGTCGACCACGAAGTCGCGCATCAGTGGTTCGGCGACGACGTCACCATGCGCTGGTTCGACGACCTGTGGCTGAAGGAGGGGTTCGCCACGTATCTCGCCGCGGTGATGCAGGCGTCGTTGAACCCCGCCGCCAACGCCTGGAAGACCTTTTACCTGCGCAACAAGCCGGCGGCATATGGCGTGGACGCCACGACCGGAACGACGCCGGTGTGGCAGCGGCTGGACAATCTGGACAAGGCCAAGAGCAACTACGGCGCGATCGTCTACAACAAGGCGCCCGGCATTCTGAAGCAGCTCAACTACCTCGTCGGCGACAGCGCGTTTCGCGAGGGACTGCGCGCGTACGTGCGCCAGCACGACTACGCCAATGCCACGTGGCGCGACCTGCTCGCGGCCGTGGGGAACGCCGCCGGCCGCCCGCTGGATGCGTGGGGTGCGAGCTACATCCTTCGCCCGGGCATGCCGGTGGTCGACCAGCAGCTGATCGTACGAAATGGACGAATCGTACGTCTGACCCTCGCCCAGTCGCCAGCACGCGCACTCTCCGGCAGTGCACCCTGGCCGGCACGCGTGGAACTGCTGCTCGGCCATCCCGACGGTTCGTCGGAACAGATTCCCGTGGAGCTCACCGGCCGCGTGACGCGCGTCGCGGTTGCAGGTAAACCCGCGCCCACGTTCGTGTTCGCCAATGCCCGCGACTACGGGTATGCGCTCGTGCGTCTCGACGGGCGCTCGATGCGGTGGCTCGAGGCGAACATCGGCTCCGTGCGCGACGACTTTCTCCGCTCGATGTTGTGGGGCGCCATGTGGGATCAGGTTCGTGACGCAGGGCTCGATCCCGCCGCGTACGTTCGATTGGCCCTTCGCGAGCTGCCGCGCGAAACGGACGAGCAGCTCGTTCCGGTCATACTTGGCCGCGTCTCCCGTTCGCTGACAGCCTATCTGCAGGGCGCGCGGCGCGACACGCTGGCGCGTGAGGTCGAGGCGGCACTGTTGAAAGAGATCGGGGACGACCGCCGCACGTACGGCGTACGAAAAAACGCGCTCGACACCTTCACCGGCGTCGCGCGCACCGACAGTGCGCTGAGGAGACTGGATGGAATGCTCGACAGCGCCAACGTGGCCGGCGCGCCGCTGCGTGCTCCTGCGAGGTGGGCCATCGTCACCACACTCGTGGCGCGCGGCGGGGCAACGGCCGATACGCGACTCGCGGCCGAACTGAAGCGCGATTCCACGAGTGAGGGAAAGCGTCGAGCGTTCGTCGCGAACGCCGCGCGTCCCGATTCCGCGACGAAAGCCGAGTACTGGGCGCGCTATTTCGGCGACCGCGATCTCAATGAGGATTGGGTCACCGCCAGCTTGCGCAGCTTCCACGATCCCGCGCGAGACGATCTCACGCGGCCCTACCTGCTGCCTGCCCTCGACAGTCTTCCCTGGATCCAGCGAAACCGGCGGATCTTCTTCCTGGGCAACTGGGTGTCGGCAACGCTCGACGGCCAGCGGTCCGCGGAGTCGCTGGCGGCGGTGGACCGTTTCCTCGGCCGGCGGAGGGACTTGCCGTCCGACCTGAAAGAGAAGATTCTTCAGTCGCGCGACGAGCTCGAGCGTACCGTCGCGATCCGGCGCAGATTTCGCTAGGCGAGCCCGTGTGGACGCAACGATATGCCCACTCGCTCGTCCTATGACGGAGCGGGCTGGAACACACGGCACGCTCGAGCGTACGTCCGTTCGTTCCCTCCGCTCTCGCATGCTGAACGCCCTCCTCGTCAGCGTCATCTCCGCACATCTGATCGTCTCCCCGCCCGGCCCGAAAAAGGTCGCTGCGGCGGCCGTACCCGCGAGCGCCGCGCACCGTCCTCTCGGACTGGCCGACAGCATCGTCGTCGAGAAACGGGCGCATACGCTCACGCTTTTCCGTGACGGCCGCATCATGCGCTCGTTTCTCGTCGCGCTTGGCGGACAGCCGCGCGGCGACAAGGTGCGGATCGGCGACAACCGCACGCCGGAAGGCCTCTTCTACATCGACGCACGGCAGCCGAATAGCCGCTATCACCTCGCGCTGCACATCTCGTATCCCGATGCGGCACATCGCGCGCGCGCCCAGGCACTCGGCGCCGAGCCTGGCGGCGACATCATGATCCACGGGTTGCCCAACGGCATGGGATCGGCGGGCGCGTCGCATCGGTTGAACGATTGGACGAACGGCTGCGTGGCGCTCACGGACGAGGAGATCGAGGAAGTCTGGAGCGTCGTGCCCATCGGCACGCCCGTCGAGATCAAGCCGTAAGGGCGCGGGCGCGCTGACGGCGTGCTGCGCTACCTGCTGGACCTCGCCGGCGTCGCGGTGTTCGCCATCAGCGGAGCGCTCGCCGCCGGACGCCGCGGGCTCGATCTCATCGGCGTGATCGTGCTCGGCGCGGTGACCGCCGTGGGAGGCGGCACCATTCGGGACGTGCTCCTGGCACGACATCCGATCTTCTGGCTCGCCGATCCCGCGTATCTCATCGTCATCGTCGCGAGCTCGTTGCTGACGGTCGCATACGCCCGGTGGCGGCCGGCTCCGCATGCAGCGCTGCTCGTGGCCGACGCGCTCGGGCTCTCGCTCTTCAGCATCGTCGGGGCGCAGATTGCGGAATCGCAGGGCATGCCCGCCGTAAGCGGCATTTTGCTCGGCACCGTGACCGGCACGGCCGGCGGCGTCGTGCGCGACGTCCTCAGTGCCGAGGTGCCGCTGGTGCTCCGCAGCGGCAATCTTTACGCGACGGCGGCCATCGCCGGAACGTCCACGTACTTCGTGCTCGGCAGCATGGGTGCTTCTCGCGTGATTGCGGCGTACGTTGGAATGGTCGTGTGCGCCGCACTCCGCGCTGCGTCCATCTGGTGGGGCCTCAAGCTGCCGGTGTTCGAGCTTGGCAACGGAGCTTCGAAATGACGACGAACTCTCCAGCGCGGCGCGACGCCACCGTCGCTGATCTACCGCTCGAATTCATCGATCGTTCGCGCCGCTATCTCGTGCGCGAATACCCGGCAAAGATCGAGCGCTGTCTCGCCGCGCTTCCGCCGGGCACGCTGTGGGCACGGTCGGATACGGAGTCCAACAGCGTCGGTAACCTGCTGCTGCATCTCGAGGGAAACGTCCGCCAGTGGATCGTGAGCAGCGTGGGAGGTGTGCCGGATGAACGGCACCGCGCGGCGGAGTTCGCAGCCACCGGCGGCACGGATGCGCAGAGCCTGTTTGCCGCCTTACGCGGGACGCTCGTCGACGCCGATGCAGTGCTTGCGCGGCTGACGCCGGACGACCTCGCGACTCGGCGCGTGATTCAGGACCGCGACGTGAGCGTGTTCGAGGCCATCTACCACGTGGTGGAGCATTTTGCGATGCACACGGGGCAGATCATTCTGCTGACCAAATTGCATGCGCCGGGCACGATCCAGTTCTACGATGACGCAGCGGGGGCAGCCAAGCCACTGTACTGAGCTACCAAGAACAGTACTCAGTACGAAGGCCAGTATCCGGAACTCGGCACTCGGTATTACGACGTATCCAGTACGGGGCGCGGAGGCCTCGCGTGACGCCTTTGCCGTTTGTACCGGATACGTTGTTTTAGCGAACTCGGTATGACGACGTATCCAGTACGGGGCGCGGAGGCCTCGCGTGACGCCTTTGCCGTTTGTACCGGATACGTCGTTTTACCGAGTGCCGGATACAGGGTACTGTTCTTCCTACTGTTGTTGGTCTCAGTAGATGTATACCCGTGTTCCCACCGGCACATTCTCGTACAGCCACTCGATGTCCTCGTCGCGCAGCCGCACGCACCCGTGCGTCACGGCGGCGCCGATCGATTTCGCGTATGGCGTGCCGTGCAGCAGGTAGCCGTTGCCGAGGTCGAGCCGGAAGTGACCGAGCTCGCCCTGAATGCGGCGGTGCTTCGTGCCCTGTGGTGGAATGAACAGCGTGTTGTCGAAGACGATGTGCTCGTCGTAGATCATGGGCACGAACTCATCCCCCCCGGGCCGAATGATGCCCACCTCGTCGCCCTGCGTCAGCAGCTTCGTGCCGTCTTTCAGCTTTACGACTCGGCCGCGCTCGAGCTGCGCGAGCTTGAGGCCGTGCTCGAGCGCCACCTCGGCGAAATGCCACTCGGGCGGCGTCCACACCGGATCGCGATCCTTGCGTAGCACCGTGCGTACGCCGCGAGGCGTGGTGAAGCGCCAGATCTTGCCGCCGTACTCCAGTGTCGCGTTCATCGCGGTGGCGACCGTGGCGGTGCGTAGCGTATCCTCGCCGTCGATGACGCGCAGCTGTCGCCCGAACAGATCGACGATGACGCGGTAGCCCTCGGACTTCTCGGCACTCGTACGCGCGCTCTCCCACGCCAACCGGTCCTTGCGCGACTTGAACGACCGCTCGGACGACGCCGCGGCCGTGGCTGTGACTTCGGTGCCGGCCGTCTCGGATGTGCTGCCGGAGGATGCGTCGTCGCTCCGCCGGGCAATCTTGCGCAGCAACGACACAAACCAATTATGGCCTCCGCGCTGTGCCTCGGCGGAGTCCGCTCGCGTGGTGACGCTGCTACTATCGAGGTTTCGTGCCTGGACTTGCGCTCGCGCCGGGGCGGCGTACAAAGCGAACAGAAGCGCTGCCGCCGCCAGTCGTGTCATCGTCAATCGCATCACTACGAAAAATACACTGCGGAGGGCGTGAAGGTTCACGTCCTCCGCAGTCTTGCACGACTCGGGCCGGACTTTCTAGTAGAACTTCAGCCCGACAGTGATCGGCCAGTAGTGCGAGTTGCCGTTCGTCGTCGCAACGGTCGTGTACTTGGTTTCGACGTACCAGTGCAGATCCCACATCGTCCAGTCGAGCCCCGCGCCGGCGTTGTAGTTCCAGAAGAGACTCTTGTCGCCACGGAAGTTGGCGGCACCCGCCGTGCTGGACAGGGTCAGGCCGGGATAGTTGAGATACGTATCCGAGCCGGCCGTGACGATCTTGCTACTCGAGTTCCGGAACGGCAGGAAGTCGGTGAACTTGTCCACGCCGCCGCCACCCATGAAATAGACGACGGGATTGAGATCGCTCCGTCGGTCGAGCGGGAAGCGGAGCACGACGTCCGCATTGCCCTCCCAGAGCTTCGGGCTCGGGCACGACGGACAGTCCGTCGCCCGATGGCCGAAGAAGTCCCCGAGCGCGTCAACGCGAAGTCCGAGCGCACCGTCCTTGGGGAACCATCCCAGGATGCCCTGGATGGCGGGACCGTCCTTCGTCGTGTTACGCCAGTCGTTCATCGGAACAGCCACGCCGGCGCCGAGCCCGAAGTACAGGCCCGGAAGCCGGTGCAGCGGAAGCGTCTGCATCACGGTGTCCACGCGGAGCCGTTCGACGGTCCGCACCACGGTATCCGTGCGCCCGCGAATCGTTACCGTGTCGACGCGCACGATTCGCACGGTGTCGATCTTGGGCGCCTCCGCCGGCTGCTCCTTCCGCACGGGAATTCGCCGCTGTGAGGCCGCCTGCGCTGATGCGATCGTCGCGTTACCGGTCGTTACGGCGGCAGCGAGGCCGAGTGCACACAGCACAAAATTTCTGGTCTTCATTCTTGTCCTCCGTCGCCTTCGCCCAATGTTCTCGTTCCCCGCGGGCGAGGTTGCGGGTGCGACGAGGGTCGTCGCGGGTCTGCCGCGCTCGGGGAATGGCAGACCTCGTGCCGCGGCGTTCGAAACACGCGGGCAAGCTGGACCTTTTCTCGCCGCAGCACGTTTCAAAAGTGTCAACGGCCGAGTCCGCCTCTGTTGCAACGGCGCTCACCTGACCAGTTTTTTGAGGTGATGCAGGTGTCCCTTCAGCCACTCGGAGTCGCTCATGTTCCCGTTCCGCGCCGTGCTCGCGGTCGTCGCCGCGACATCGCTGACACTTCCCGCCGCCCGCACGCCGCGGGCGAATCGTTCCCACGCTGACGCAAGGGCGGCAGCCAAGCCGCGCTGCGCACCTGACAATGGCGGCCTGACGCTGCCCGCAGGCTTCTGCGCGCTCGTCGTGGCGGATAATCTCGGCCAGCCGCGGCATCTCACCGTACTCTCCAACGGCGACATCGTCGCGTCGTCGCAACGCGCCGGTGTGATCGTGCTGCGCGACACGTCGGGCGACGGCCGCGCCGACATCGTGAAGGAGTGGGGCGGGGGCTATCGCTCGTCCGAGGTGGTCCTGCACGGCGGATATCTCTACGTCGACGCGACCACCGCAATTCTGCGCTATCCGTTCACCGTGGGCTCACTGACGCCGTCAGGGCCCGCCGACACGCTGATCAGCGGCCTGCCCGGAAACGGCCATTCCGCGAAGCCGTTCGTCATCGCCGACGACGGGACGCTGTACATGAACATCGGATCGGGCACCAACAGTTGTCAGAAGGCCGACCGTCAGCTCGAGATCCCGGGCAACGATCCGTGCGTGGAGCGCACTACGCGCGCGGGCATCTGGGCCTTCCGTACGGATCGCCTCAACCAGCATCCGAGCGACGGCGTGCATTTCGGCGCCGGCATCCGCAACGCCATGGGGATGGCGATTCACCCGGGTGACAACACGCTGTTCGTCACGCAGCACGGACGCGACCAGCTCGCGCAGAACTGGCCGAAGCTCTTCGACGAAGCCAAGAGCGCAGAGACCCCGGCGGAGGAGCTGTTCAACGTCACCAAGGGTGACGACTTCGGCTGGCCCTACTGCTACTATGACCGCCAGATCGGACGAAAGGTGCTCGCGCCCGAATACGGCGGTGACGGCAAGACCGTCGGCCGCTGCACATCGATGAAGGGGAACGTTGCGTCCTTTCCGGGGCACTGGGCGCCGAACGGACTGCTCTTCTATACCGGTTCGCAATTTCCAGCCAAGTATCGGAACGGCGCGTTCATCGCGTTCCACGGCTCGTGGAATCGCGCGCCATTGCCGCAGGCGGGATACAACATCGTCTTCCAGCCGCTGAACGGTGACAAGGCCGCCGGCGACTTCGAGGTGTTCGCAACCGGATTCAAGCCCGCGGAAGGCACCACGGGTACGTTGCGCCGTCCCACTGGGCTGGCGACCGGTCCCGACGGATCACTTTACATCGGAGATGACGCCAGCGGCCGCATCTGGCGCGTGATGTATACGGGTCCGCGCTGATCGGTGAATCCGTGTATCTTGCGGGCTCCGGCAGAAGCTGCCGGAGCTCGCCCTTCGACGCCGAGTTAGCGATGTCCACCAACCGCCTGCAACGCCTGCACGATGCCGGCCAGTCCATCTGGCTGGATTTCATCGACCGCACGATGCTCCGCAACGGGGATCTCCGCCGCCGGATTCAGGAGGACGCCCTCACGGGCATGACGTCGAACCCGACGATCTTCGAGAAGGCACTCGCGGAAGGCGTGGCGTATGACGACCAGCTCAAGAGCGCGGATCCCGAGCTGTCGCCGCACGACCTGTTCGAGCTGATCGAGACGACCGACGTACGCGATGCATGCGATCAGTTCATGCCGGTGTACGAGGCCACCTCGGGCGGCGACGGATTCGTGTCCATCGAGGTATCCCCTGGCGCGGCCAACAGCGCGGCGGAAACGATCGCCGAGGGGCAGCGCCTGTGGTCCATGGTCGATCGCCCGAACGTGCTGATCAAAGTGCCCGGCACCGCCGAGGGCGCGGTCGCTGTTCGCGCGCTCATCAGCCAGGGCATCAACGTGAACATCACGTTGCTCTTCGCCATCGAGGCGCACAAACGCGTCATCGACGCCTACATGGCGGGCCTCGAGGATCGCCGCGCGGCCGGCAAGCCCATCGATCGCCTCGCCTCGGTGGCTTCGTTCTTTGTCAGTCGCGTGGACACCGAGATCGACAAGCGGCTCGAGGCACTCGCGGCCAAGGCCACGGCACCCGAGCAGGCACGGATCCTCGCGCAGCGCGGCAAGGCGGCCGTGGCCAACGCGCAGCTCGCGTACAAGCTGTTCCTCGGGGAGTTCTCGTCGCCGCGATGGGCGGCGCTCAAGGCTGCCGGTGGACGACTTCAGCGTCCGCTCTGGGCCAGCACGAGCTCCAAGAACCCCGCGTACCGCGACGTCCTTTACGTGGAGCAGCTCATCGGTCCGGATACGGTCAACACCATGCCTCCGGCCACCATCGACGCGTTCCGCGACCACGGAGAAATCAAGCGGACCGTGGACGCCAATTTCCCCGCGGCGGAAGGCGTCATGCGCGACCTCGCCGCCACGGGCATCAGCATGTCCGACGTGACCGCCAAGCTGCTCGTGGACGGGCTGGCGAGCTTCCAGAAGAGCTTCGATTCCCTGATCGGAGGCCTGGAGAAGAAAAAACTGCAACTGGTAGGATAACAACCAACGTGCCTTTCCCCCGTACAAAAATCGTTTGCACCCTGGGCCCCGCCTCCAATTCGCGCGATACACTGCGCAGCCTGATGGAAGCGGGGCTCAGCATCGCTCGGGTCAATTTCTCTCACGGAACCCACGAACAGCACGCCGAGACGGTCGCCATGGTACGCGAGACCGCGCGCGAGCTGTCCCGGCCGGTCGCCATCATCGGCGATCTGCAGGGTCCGCGCATCCGCATCGGCGACCTGGACGCTCCGCGCGACGTGCGCGACGGACAGGACGTCGTCCTCGTGCCCGGTGAGAATGCGCAGGGCGATCAGTTTCCCACGACATACGCGCATCTCTGCGACGATCTCAGGGTCGGCGACCGCATCCTCATCGACGACGGCCTGATCGAGCTCGTCGCGCTCGAGGTGACACCGGCGTCCGTCACGGCGCGCGTCCTCCACGGCGGGCGCATCAAGAGTCACAAGGGCATCAATCTGCCCGGTGTGTCCGTGAGTGCGCCGTCCATCACCGAGAAGGATTGGGCCGACGTGGCCTTCGCGGTGCAGCACGAGCTCGACTATCTCGCGCTGAGCTTCGTGCGGCGCGCGGAGGACATTACCGAGCTGCGCGAGAAGATTCCGCGGCACATGCTCGTCGTCGCCAAGATCGAGAAGGACTCGGCGCTCGAGAACATCGAGAGCATCGTCCTCGCCTCCGACGCGGTCATGGTCGCCCGAGGCGACCTCGGCGTCGAGCTTCCGTTCGAGGAAGTACCGATCGCGCAGAAGCGCATCATCTCGCTCTGCAACAAGCTGGGACGTCCGGTCATCACCGCGACGCAGATGCTCGAGTCGATGATCACGCATCCCCGGCCGACACGCGCCGAGGCGAGCGACGTGGCCAACGCGATCTTCGACGGCACGGATGCCGTTATGCTCTCGGCGGAAACCGCCGCGGGCAAGTATCCGCGGCTCGCCGTGGAAGCGATGACGCGAATCATCACCGAGATCGAGCGTCACCCACGGGAGCCGCGCGACGAACGGACGGATCCCGAGGTGGCCGTTTCGACCGAACAGGCGATCGCCGCCGCCGCCACGTCCGCCGTTCGCAGCTTGAGGGCGCCGGCGCTCATCGTGTTTACGAAGAGCGGATTTTCCGCGCGCATCATCGCCGCGCACCGCCCGGACGTTCCCATTCTCGTGCTCACCGACCAGGAGCGCACGTACCGCCAGCTTGCGTTGGTCTGGGGGGTAGTGCCCTGTCTCGTGCAACATTGCGCCACCTACCAGGACATGGTTCAACTCGCGCTCGACGCGGTGCGGGATCGCGGTCTCGCCGTGACGGGCGACCGCGTGGTCGTCACGGCGGGCGTTCCGTTCGACGTCCCTGGCACGACGAACCTGATGAAAGTGGAGACGGTGTGAGGCGGTGAAGCTCACCTTTCTCGGCACGGGCACGAGCTTCGGCGTGCCGCAGCTTGGCTGCGGATGCGAGGTGTGTCACTCGCGCGACCCGCGAGACCGAAGGACTCGCGTCGGGGCCATCGTCGAGACGGTTGCAGGCGAGACCATTCTCATCGATACGCCGCCCGAGCTTCGGCTGCAGCTCATCCAGGCGGAGGTGGACACGGTGGATGCCGTGCTGTTCACGCACGAGCACGCGGACCACACGCACGGCATCGACGATCTGCGCGCGATCACCGCGCGTCGCGACACCCACCTGCCGATGTACGGGTCGGCGGAGACGCTCCAGTCACTCGCGAAGAAGTTCGATTACATCTTCGACGACGCCATCAAGCCGCTGCCGGGGACGTCGAAGCCGCAGGGGCGCGGCGTCGTCATTCACGAGGGCGAGACGATGCGGGTGGCCGGTGTGGAGGTCACCGCGGTGCCGGTGGCGCACGGCGGCGTCACCGTCTTCGCGTATCGTCTCGGTGCGCTCGCCTACGTCACCGACGCGAAGACGGTTCCCGAGAGCAGCATCGCGATGCTCAAGGGCTCGCGCGTGCTGGTGATCAACGCCCTCTTCCGCCGTCCTCACCCGTCACACCTCAGCCTCTCGGAGGCGCTCGAGGTGGCGCGCGCCATCGGGGCGGAGCGCACGTACCTCACGCACCTCACCCACGACAACTTTCACGCCGATCTGGAAGCGGAGCTTCCCGCCGGGATCTCCCCGGCGTTCGATGGGCTGACCATCACCGTTTGAGCGCCCAATGGCGATTCATCTCGACTACACAAACATGATGTCGCCGCCCATCGAGGGCGGCATTACCGCGGCCGAGTGGAGCGACGCGGCGACGGCGTTCACGGCAGCCCACAAGGCCGTCGCCGGACTGCATGCGGACCGGACGCTCGGCTTTCTCGACCTTCCGGATGACCGGGAGCTGCATCGTCAGACCACGGACTACGTCGCGCAGCTTCGGCGGGATGGGCGCTATCCGTCCGACGTCGTGGTGCTCGGCATCGGCGGCTCGGCACTCGGCCCGATCGCCCTGCGGACGTCGCTCAGAGCGCCTGGATGGAACCTGCTGGACGACGCGGCCCGAAAGGGCGAGCCGCGCCTTCACGTGCTGGATAACGTGGATCCCGCCAACATCGCGGCGCTGCTCTCGCGCCTCGATCTCTCGCGCGCGCTGTTCGTCGTCACCTCCAAGTCCGGCGGCACGGCAGAGACGATGGCGCAATACATGGTAGTCCGCGGTCGGCTGGCCGCGGCGCTCGGCGATGAGGCGGCGAAGCAACGTCTGGTCTTCGTCACCGATCCGGAGAAGGGAGCATTGCGGGCCATCGCTCGCGCCGAAGGCGTGACCGCGCTGGACATTCCGGCGAACGTTGGCGGCCGCTTCAGCGTGATGACGCCGGTGGGCATCCTGCCCGCGGCGCTCGTCGGCATCGACACCGGCGAGCTGCTCGCCGGAGCGGCGGAAATGCGCACGCGCTGTAGCTCTGGTGACGTTCGAAAGAACATCGCCGGCACCTATGCCTGCCTACAGTATCTCGCCGACCAGAAGCACGGCCGGCACGTCCACGTACTCATGCCGTACAGCGACGCACTGCGCGACATGGCCGATTGGTTCGTGCAACTGTGGGCGGAGAGCCTGGGCAAACATCGCACTCCGGGCGACGCCGGCTTCGGCCCAACGCCGCTCGGCGCTCTGGGCGCCACCGACCAGCACAGCAAGGTGCAGTTGTTCATGGAGGGCCCGGGCGACAAGACCGTCACGTTCATCGCCGTGGAGCAGGGCGACGTGGAGGTCACCATCCCGAAGCTGCATGGCGACATACCCGAGCTGGCGTACCTGGGCGGCCATGATCTCGGCGAGCTGCTGGACATCGAGCAGCGCGCCACGGCCGGCGCGCTGGCGCGGCGCGGCCGGCCGAACATGACGCTGACGCTGGAGCGGGTGGATGCGTGGCATGTCGGTGCGCTGTTCATGTTCCTGGAGATCGCGACGGCCTACGCGGGACAGTTGTATGGCGTGAATGCCTTCGACCAGCCGGGCGTGGAGCTGGGTAAACAGTTCACCTACGCCATGCTGGGCCGCGCGGACGCGGAGCAGGCTCGTCAGGAATGGAACCTGCTACCAAAATCGAATCCGGATCGCGTGATCTGACGCGAATCCGGTGTTTTTCCATCAGTCGTCGCCTGTCCACGTTCCTCCTTGCCGTTCTCGGCGGGCGCGGTCAGGTTCACCTGAGCACCTCGCTCCATTCAACGCGACGGCAACTTTGTGAGGCTTCGATTCAATGCACGATATTGATGCTCTGAACGCCCTCTTCGGGAACGCACTGACCATCACCGAGAGCGGCGTGTCCGTCTCCGACGCCGCCGAGCTGGCGTCAACGAAGATGGATGAGCTCGTGAGTGCCGCCGTCTTCGGCGACGATCACGCCAAGGAATACGCCCGGTGGCTCATCTGGGAGATCGGCCAGGCCGTAGGCGTGCGCGCGTCGTCCATTCACGACCTGTACATCGCGCGCGGCAAGGGGCTGACGCACGGGTTCACCGTGCCCGCCATGAACATCCGCGGCGCGTCATACGACACTGCGCGCGCCGTCTTTCGGACGGCCATTCGCAAGCAGGCGGGCGCGTTCATCCTCGAGATCGCGCGGTCGGAGATCGCCTACACCGACCAGCGCCCCGCGGAGTACGTCGCGGTCATGATCGCGGCGGCACTGCGCGAAGGATTCCGCGGGCCGGTCTTCATTCAGGGCGATCACTTCCAGATCAACCACAAGAAGTACGCGGTGAATCCGGAGCCCGAAGTCGCCGGCGTGAAAGCGCTCGTGCGCGAGGCGGTCGGCGCGGGGTTCTACAACATCGACGTCGATACCTCGACGCTCGTCGATCTGTCCAAGTCGTCGCTCGACGAGCAGCAGCGCCTCAACTACGAAGTCGGCATCGACATACTTACGGAAGTCCGTCGTGTCGAGCCGAATGGCGTCACCATCTCCGTGGGTGGAGAGATCGGCGAAGTCGGCACGCAGAACTCCACGGTGGAGGAGCTCCGCGCGTACATGGACGGCTTCAACCGGACGTTGCCGAAGGGCATGACCGGTCTCTCCAAGATCAGCGTGCAGAGTGGCACGTCGCACGGCGGCGTGGTGCTCGCGGACGGCAGCATTGCGGAGGTGAAGCTGGATCTCGACACGCTCGAGCGTCTCAGCATCGCGGCACGCGAGGAATATGGACTCGCCGGCGCCGTGCAGCACGGTGCCTCCACGCTTCCGGACACCGCCTTTCACAACTTTCCGCAGCGCGAGACGGCGGAGATTCATCTCGCCACGAACTTCCAGACCATGCTGTTCGACCACCTTCCGGACGCGCTGCGCAGGGAGGTGTATCAGTGGCTCACGGTCAACGCGAAGGACGAGCGGAAGGCGACCGATTCCGACGAGCAGTTCTTCTACAAGACGCGCAAGAAGGCGTTGGGACCCTTCAAGCGGCAGCTCTGGAGTCTTCCGGACGACGTTCGCGCGCAATTGGCGGCGGCGTATGACACAAAGTTTTCATTCCTGTTCGACGAGCTCGCGATTGGCAACACCGCGGCGGTGACCAATCGATTCGTCAAGCCGGCCGAGATTCATCGGCCGATGCCGATGGATGCCACACCAGCGCACGCCGCTGCGCCCGACGATGCGGACCTCTCGGACTGAATGACGCAGATCTCCGCGGCGGAAGACATCGGCGCACTCTGGCTGCAAACGCTGCAACGCGCGCTGACGCGCGCGGCGCACGACGTGAAGGATGCATTGAACGGCGTCACGGTGAATCTCGAGGTCATCAGGACGCGCGCGGGGCGAACGGACATGCAGGCGTCGGCGATTGAACCATTCGCTGAAGCAGCCGTCTCGCAGTTGGAGCGTCTTACGACGTTGGTGGACGCCGTGCTTGCGCTCGGCCGGCCGGAGCCGGAACCGGTGGATATTGCGAGTGTGCTGCGTCGCGTGAGCGTATTGTGTAGCGCGTCGCCGTCCTCGTCGGACGCGCGGGTGCGGGTGGTCGTGCGGGATGCCGCGGATCCGACCATGAGTCGTGTGGGAGGCGCGGCAGCTCGCGTCGCTCTTGCCGCGACACTGCTGGATGCCGCGACGGGGGTGCCCCGCGCAGCCCCCGCGTCAGAGGTGGTATGCACGATATCGGGCACGGCGGATGACGTATCGGTCAGGATCGCGGCAGCGGGACGACGTCTCGCGCTCGCGGAGCACGTCGCGGAGGCGGTGCGTGCCGCGGGCGTGAGCTGCCGTGAGGGGGATCGGGACATTACACTGACTTTTCCGCGCGGATGACCGCCGGCGAAGCGACGCGAGCGAGGACGATGAAACGCGCACGGATTCTCATCGCGGACGACGAAGCCGCGATCACGACGGGACTCAAGGCCATTCTCGAGGACGCGGGCTATTACGTCGCCGTCGCCGGTGACGGTCAAAAGGCGCTCGAGGCACTGTCGGCGGAGCGGTTCGGCGTCGTGCTTGCCGATCTCAAAATGCCGCGCCTCGATGGGCTGGCATTGTTGTCGGAGCTCCAGCAGCGGCAGATCCCGACCGAGTGCATCATCATTACCGGCCAGGCCACTGTGGACTCGGCAGTCCAGGCGATGCAGCAGGGCGCGTACGACTACATCGAGAAGCCTCTCAACGCCGACAAGCTGAACAGGCTCAAGGCACTCATCCCGAAGGCGCTCGACAAGTATCAGGTCCAGGAGACCAACCGCCAACTCGCATCGAAGATCGAGGGGCTCACCCATTACGGTGAGCTGACGGGACAGAGTGACGCCATGCGCGCCGTGTATCAGGTGATCGAGGCCGTCGCGCCCAGCACGGCCAGCGTGCTGTTGCTCGGGGAGAGCGGCACCGGCAAGGAGCTCGTCGCGCGTGCGCTCCACTCGAAGAGTGACCGTGCCAAAGGTCCGTTCTTCGCGCTCAACTGCGCCGCGTTGCCCAAGGAGATTCTCGAGAACGAGCTGTTCGGACACGAGAAGGGCGCGTTCACCGGCAGCACGAACGAGAAGCCGGGCGCGTTCGAGATGGCGAGCGGCGGCACGATCTTCCTCGACGAGATCGCCGAGATGTCACCGGACATCCAGGTCAAGCTCCTGCGCGCGCTGGAGACACGCCAGGTGCGCCGCCTGGGCGGCAAGAAGGAGATCAACGTCGACATCCGCATCGTCGCCGCGACGAACAAGAATCTTCACAAGGCCATCACCGACGGAGAAGTACGCGAGGATCTCTACTACCGCATCGCGGTCGTCGAGCTGGAGCTGCCGCCGCTTCGCGAGCGGGTGGACGACATCCAGCTTCTCGCAAACGAGTTCCTCGCGCGGTTCGCGCAGCAGAACGGCAAGAACATCACGCGGTTCGAGGACGCCGCCTGGGAGTGGATCATGAGCTACCACTGGCCCGGCAACGTGCGGGAGCTCAAGAACGCGGTGGAACGCGCGGTGATCATGGCGCGCGGCACCACGATTGGCCCGGGAGACGTCATCCCGAGACACATTCGCACTGGCGGCAACCTGCCGGCGGCGGTCACGATTCCCGTGGGCGCAACCGCCGCCGAGGCGCGACAGCAGCTCGTGCTGCGGACGTTCGCGTCCACGTCCGGCGACACGGTGCGCACCGGCAAGGTGCTCGGCCTGAGCGAGCAGGACGTTCGTGCCGAATTGCGGTCGCTCATCGAGCGGAATGGAGCTCCCGCGCCGCAACCCACCGCCAAGGCGGGTACGCCATCCAAGCCCGCACGGCCGTCGTCGCCATCGTCCAGGGCGCCCGCGAAGAAATCCCCTGGCAAGAAACGCTAGCCCGCTCCCGAGGCCACATCATGCGCGACGATTACCGTGATCCGCCGATCATCATCGAGAAGCACAACGACATCGGCACACTGCTCGTGGGCCTGCTGATCGGCGCAGGCGTCGCACTGCTGTTCGCGCCGAAGTCGGGGAAGGAGACTCGGCGCGCCATCCGTCGCACCGCGCGCGAGGCGGGCGACGCCGTGCGAACGGGTGTCGATGAGATGACCGAGAAGGTCGGCGAGACACTCGACAGCGCGCGCGAGCGGGTCGAGGAGCAGATCGCGTCCGCCCGCAGCGCGATCTCCGCCAAGAAGGAACAGGTGTCGCGCGCCATGGATGCGGGGCGCGAAGCCGCGCAGCAGGCGCGTGACGATCTGGAGCGCCGGTTGGCGGAAACGAAGGCGGCGTACAACGCCGGCGCCGATGTCGCGCGCAGTGCCCGCGCGCGGCGGCGCGCGCCCGACGTGGACGACTCGCCCGTCTGACACGCGAGCGAGGCGTGCGAGCCATCGCCACCACGGTTGGGCCACTGCGAATGTCGCCGCGCTCGTGGCTGGCCGACGGGTGGTGGACGCTACGCGACTACGCCAAGCGAGTGTGGGACAATGCGGGAGAAGACAACGTGCTCTTCCTCGCCGGCGGCATCGCCTTCAACATCCTCCTCGCCGCGGTGCCGTTCGTTCTCCTCCTGGTGTTTTTCCTGACGTATCTGCTGAACAAGACGTCGGCGGAAACGAACGACGTGGTCATCAACTATCTGGACAAGCTCCTGCCGGCGCATGAGGAGACGGCGGTCTCACCCTATCACAAGCTGCTCACCGACATTCTCGGGACACACCCGCGACTCGGCATCTGGAGCGCCGTGGGCTTCATCTGGTTCTCCACTCGCCTGTTCGGGTCGCTCCGCACCGTGCTCGCGAGCGTCTTCGACATAGAGAACGAGCGGAGCATCATTGCCGGAAAGATCTTCGACATCCAGATGACGGTGCTGGCCACCGTGCTCATCACCGCCAACACGCTCATCAGCGGGTATGTGCTGATCGCGACGGGCAGGAGCGTGAGTCTCCTCGAGGAGCTCGGTATCCGAAGCGATGTGATGGGCGAGGCCACGGCCTTCGGCAGCCAGGTGGTCGCGGCGGTGATCACCGCGACCATGTTTTTCGCGCTGTACAAGTTCCTCCCGATCCGCCGCGTCCGCACGCGCACGGCGTGGGTGGCTGCGCTGTTCACGACGATGATGTTCGAGATCGCGAAGCTGATCTTCACCTCGTACGTGAGCTCGTTCAATCCCAGCTCGTTTTACACGGGTACCGTCGCGGCCATCGTCGTCGTGGTGTTCTGGGTCTACTACGCCGCGCTGATCTTCATCCTGGGCGGCGAGGTGGGCCAGGTGTACGAGCTCCGGCGGACCCGAAAACGGCAGCGCGAGGCGTTTCTGGAGTGAGGTCCAGCCCGCCTGTCCGAGCGCAGGACCGAGCTCTGGCGCGAAGGTTGCCTCTCGCCGGTCGAACGCGCCACTCATAGGGAGGCATTCCATGCGCACGCTTGTCGTTGCCGCCGCGCTCGCGCTCAGCGTTGCGGCGTGCAAGAAGACCGGTGACAACACGTATCAGGTCCAGACGCCGACGATCGGTGTGGACACCCACGTCGTGAAGACGCCGGAAGTGAACGTCGGCACGAAGACCGATACCATCAGTACGCCCGTCGTGGGAACGAAGAAGGACACCATCGTGATCGACAAGCCGGTCGTGGGTACCAAGAAGACGGAAGTGAAGGTTCCGACGGTGACGGTGAAGAAGCCGTAGTCGAGCGCGACTGGGTGAACAACGGGCGGGGTTTCTCAGCCGCCGGCATTCGACTAGATTTCGTAGGTCCCAGGTCCCGGAGGGCGCCAGCCTTCTAACTCCGTCAGGACCCCGAAGGTAGCAGCGGCATGAGGTGTCTGACGTCGCTTCGTCAGGCCTGGGGCACTCAAAGCGCGGGAGACCGATCGTGTGATCGGTCCCCGCGCTTTTTGTAGGTCGGTAGGTCAGTAGGACGGCAAACGCGGTTACCGACCTACCGACCTACTGGCCTACCGTCCTACTAGTATCTTCCCTCATGGCTCTCGCCCTCGCGCGAAAATACCGCCCGAAGTCCTTCGCCGACGTGGCAGTGCAGTCACACGTCGCGGCGACCCTCAAGGGCGCCATCGCGAGGAACCGGGTCGCGCACGGCTACCTGCTGTGCGGTCCGCGAGGCGTCGGCAAGACGACACTCGCCCGCGTTCTGGCGATGGCGCTGAACTGCGAGCGGCGGGGTGATGCCGCGCTCGACGGCGAGCCCTGCGGAGTCTGCGCGAGCTGTACGCGCATCTGGTCGGGCGCATCGAGCCTCGACGTCGTCGAGATCGACGCGGCCTCCAACCGCGGCGTGGACGACGCTCGCGAGCTGAGGGAGCGCGCCATGTATGCCCCCTCAGGAGACGAGCGCTACAAGGTGTACATCGTGGACGAGGCCCACATGCTCACGCGCGAGGCCTGGAACGCGCTCCTCAAGATCCTCGAGGAGCCGCCGCCGCGCGTGGTATTCGTCTTCGCCACCACCGAGCCGCAGAAGATCGGGCAGATGGCCGCGCCCGTGCTCAGCCGCCTGCAGCGCTTCGACTTCAAGCGCATCGGGCCCGCCGACATCCGCGCACGCCTCGATCGCGTGCTCGCGGCGGAGGGCGTCACGCACGGCGAGGACGCGCTCGCGATGATCGCCCGTGCCGCCGATGGCTCCATGCGCGATGCGCTGTCGCTCACCGATCAGGTGTTGTCGATGGGAGACGGTACGCTCACGGCGGAACGCGTGCGCGAAGCGCTTGGCCTCGTGCCCGAGGACGAATTCCTTGCGCTCCTCGATCTGCTCGCGGCGCGCGCCGCGGGCGACGTGTTCGCGTTCGTCGCTCGGCTGGTGGATGCCGGCATCGATTTCGGCCAGTTCCTCACCGGGCTCGCCGACATGATTCGCGCGCAACTCGCCGTGACGCTCGGCGGCGCGCCGCCTGGTGTGAGCGACCGCGTACGCGAAGCATTGACGCAGCGGGCGAAAGCCTTCGCCGCCGGCGACCTCCTGCGAATGCTCACGGCGATCACCGAGCTCGAGCCCAGATTCCGAAAGAGCGGCCAGCAGCAGTTGCTGCTGGAGGCGCTGCTCGTTCGGTTCGCGCTGATCGACCACACCGTGTCGCTCGAGGCGATGTTGCGCGGCATGGGAGGCGGTGGAGCGACCGTCACGGATGCGCCCGTACCTCGACGCGCCGCGCCCGCCGATGCATCAGGCTCGCGCTCGGCCTCACCGCCAGCGGCCGACGCACCCGCTACCGATTGGCGTTCCGTGGTTCGGGATGCCGACCGGCGCGCAGCCGAGCGCGGTGATGCTGCCCCCCTCCTGCTCGAGGAAGAGGCGCCGGAGACGCTGCCCAAACATCGTGGCGCCACGCTTCCGCCCGGCCCTCCCATTCCCGACGTCAGCCACGTGGTCGAGCGTTGGGATGCACTGGTCGCGGCATTGCGCGGCAATGGAAAGACGATGGCCGCCACAGCGTTGGCGAGTGCGTCACCAATCGCCGTGACGGGCCGGGGCGAAATCACCATCGGGCTCGACGAGCCGAACGCCATCTACGAAAAGGCGCTCGACGCGCAGAAGGGCGAGATCGCGGAATTGCTCCAGACTGCGTTCGCCGGTGTGACGCGCGTCACGGTTCGGCCGGCGGAGGGCAAGGCGTCCGCACCCGTGCGGCTGACCGACGAGATGGTCCGCACCGAGCGCCTGACGGCGATGCGACGCAAGGATCCGGTGCTCGATCGGGCGATCGAAGTGCTGGATCTGGATCTGGCAGATTGAAACGGTAGGTCAGTAGGACGGAGAGCGCGTAGGACGGTGCTTGCCGACCTACTGTCCTACCGTCCTACAGCCTCCTAAGTTTACAATTCACACTAAGTTGCATCCCGAATGGCTGACTTCATGAAAATCCTGCAGCAAGCGCAGGAGATGCAGGGCCGCTTCCAGACCCTCCAGGCGGAGCTGCAGAAAGAAACCGTGACAGCCTCGGCCGGCGGTGGCATGGTGACCGTCGAAGCAAATGGGCAGGGCACCGTCCGCTCAATCCGGATCGATCCCAGCGTGGTCAACCCGGCGGACGTCGAGATGCTGGAGGACCTCGTGCTGGTCGCGGTCACCGAGGCGCAGAAGAAGGCGCAGGACGTCGCCCAGCGCGAGATGGGGAAGCTCACGGGCGGTCTTCCGCTCCCCTTCAAGCTGCCGTTCTGAACGTTCGCGGCATGTCAGCCATCGACGACCTCACCGGCGAGCTGGCGCGGCTGCCCGGCATCGGGCGAAAGACCGCGTTGCGACTCACGTATCACTTGCTGAAGCAGCCGCCCGAGCAGAGCCGGCGACTGGCCGAGGCGTTGCGGACGCTGTCGGACAAGGTGCATCCGTGTGCGCGGTGCGCGAATCTCACCGAGGAGGAGCTGTGCTCCATCTGCCGTGATCCGCGGCGCGACGCGGCGATCATCTGCGTCGTCGAGGAATCCGCGGACATCGGCGCCATCGAGCGGGCCGGCGAGTATCGGGGCCAGTATCACGTGCTGGGCGGCCGGCTCTCGCCACTGGACGGGATATCGCCGGAGGATCTCGCCATTCCGCAGCTGCTCAATCGCGTCGATTCCGGCGGCGTCCGCGAGGTCATCCTGGCGACGAATCCGAGCCTCGAGGGCGAGGCGACCGCGCTGTACGTCCAGCGGCAGCTCATGTCGCACGGGGTGACGGTCACGCGCATCGCGCGGGGGCTGCCGGTGGGTGGAGATCTGGAGTACGCCGACGGCGTCACCATTGCCCAGGCATTGTCCGCGCGGAGGGCGATGTGAGCGGACGGCAATCGTTGACGGGACTGGGCTTTCTGAGCGGTATCGCTGCGGGAATGGCCCTCTGGAGCCTGCACCTGCATCGGAGCCGCCGGGAGCTATTCAGCACGTCGCCCGTGCGCCGGTTGGGCGCACTGGGCTATCTTGGCGGGCACCCGGGAGCCCGATCGGCCCGGTTGCTGAGAGATTATGTGCAGTGGGAACGGCGCCCCGCCCTTCGTCGGCGCGGCGAGCGCCTGCTGCGCCGCATGAACGCTTACCTCGACGAGCGGGGACACTCATGCCAGTAGGCGCTGCGAGCTGGTCGTTCACGGAGGACGACTTCGCCGCCATCACGGAATCGCTGAACCGCTTCCTCTACGAGAGCAACGCGCGCTGTTCGCTCATCGTGGACCGGAGCGGCCAGCTCGTCGCGACGGTGGGCGAACAGCCGAAGTTCGACCCGACCGCCTTCGCGACGCTCACCGCCGCCGATTTCAGCGCCAACGATCAATTGGCGAAGCTCATTGGGGAATCGGACTTCAACTCGCTCTTCCATCAGGGCGAGAAGGAATCGATGTACCTCGCGGACGTCGCGCGGCGAGTCATCCTCGTCGTGTTGTTCGACAATCGGACGACGCTCGGCCTGGTCCGGCTGAAGATGAAGCAGACCGTGGAAGAGCTGACCGGCCTGTTTCAGCAGGTGTTCAACCGCCCCGCGGCGGCACAGGGTGGGAGTCCCGGACTCCTCGCTGGCGCCGACGACGAAATCGACAAGCTGTTCCAATAGGAGAGACGACAGCCATGTCGATGATCAACTACGCGTCGCGCGAGATCAACTGCAAGATCGTGTATTACGGCTCCGGACTTGGCGGCAAGACCACGAACCTCGAGCACGTCTACGGAAAGGTGCAGCCCGACACGCGCGGCAAGCTCATCTCGCTCGCCACCGAAACCGAGCGGACGCTGTTCTTCGATTTCCTCCCCGTCGATCTCGGCACCATTCGCGGCTTCAAGACGCGGTTCCATCTTTACACGGTGCCGGGCCAGGTCTACTACAATGCCAGCCGCAAGCTGATCCTCAAGGGCGTGGACGGCATCGTGTTCGTGGCCGATTCGCAGGTGGAGCGCATGGAGGCGAATCAGGAGGCGATGCAAAACCTGTACGACAACATGGCGGAGTACGGGTATGACCTCACGAAGATGCCGTTCGTGATCCAGTACAACAAACGGGACCTGCCGAACGCCGCGCCGCTCAGCGAGCTCCAGGCGGCGCTCAATCCCGGTTGGGAGGTGACCGAGCCCGCGAAGCAACGGGTGTCGCCCGATCCCTATCACGCCGGCGAGAATCTCGTGCAGCAGCTCCCGACGGGTGAGTGGATCGAGCGGGCGCAGTACTTCGAGGCCGTGGCGGTCACGGGAGACGGCGTCTTCGAGACGCTGCGCGGCGTCAGCAAGCTCGTACTCAAGTCGCTGGCCTGACGGCTGGCCGTACCAGTGAATCTGCCGACTTCGTTCACCGTCGGACGCATCGCCGTCACGCCGCTCATCGCGTGGCTCCCGCTCGCGCCGTCGTCGGCGCCGCGGCTCGGAGCCTTTCTGCTCTTCGTCGCCGCGGCGGTCACCGATTACGTGGACGGACGGCTCGCGCGGTCGCGCAAACAGGAAACGGATCTGGGACGACTGCTCGATCCGCTGGCGGACAAGCTCCTGCTCGTCGCCACGCTCATACCGATGTTCGTCCTCATGCGGCCGGGGGCGCACGCCGAGGATGCGTGGCCGGGCAAGGCGCTCGATAACGTGCTGCCCTTCCGCACGCCCTTCGGGGACATACCGCTTGCGTGGTGGGTGCTCGCGGTCGTCCTCGGACGCGAGCTGTTCATGACGCTCTTCCGCCAGCTTGCCGCGCGGCGGGGCGTCGTGATCGCCGCCATCGGGCCGGCCAAGTGGAAGACGGCGATGCAGCTCCTCTGGATCGGCTCCGCGTACTGCTGGTTCTTCGCGGCCACGCTCGCGGCGGAGCGCGGCTGGGATTCACACCCATGGAACGCGTTCGCAAACTTCAACGGTCTCGTGGGCGTTCTCGCCATGTGCAGCGCGGTGGCGCTGACGGTGTATTCCATGGCCCTGTACGTCCGCTACTATGGCAAGTTTCTGACGGGCGCGCCGGTGCGCAGCTAGCGATCCGATGCGGATAGAAGTCGTCACCATCGGTGACGAGCTGCTGCTCGGCTTCACGATCGACACCAATGCCGCGCATCTCGCCAGGGCGCTTGCGGCCGAGGGCATCGAAGTCGCGCGTCGCACCACGTGCGGCGACACTGCGGCCTCCATCGCCGATGCGGTCGGAGACGCGCTCGAGCGAACCGGCGCGGTCATCACGACGGGAGGACTCGGACCCACCAGCGACGATCTGACGAAGCCGAGCATCGCCGCACTGTTCGGGCGCGAGATGGTGCTCGACGAGGAGCATCTCGCGTGGATGAAGGAGCGGTGGCGGACACGTTTTCAGCGTGAGCTGCCTGCCTCGAATCGTCAACAGGCGATGCTGCCGCGCGGCGCCCACAAGCTCGTGAATCAACACGGCTCCGCGCCCGGCATCTGGCTCGAGGATGAGCAGGGACGCTGGGTCGCCATGCTCCCCGGTGTCCCGCGCGAGATGCGCGGCATGCTGGCCGACACGCTCCTGCCATTGTTGCGGGAGCGACTCGGCGGTGAAGGATGGCCGGTGCGATCACTCACGATCCGCACGACGGGCATCGGTGAGTCGCACATCGCGGACCTCGTCACTGCGATTCCGGATGGACTGGGCGACGTCGAGCTGGCGTACCTGCCGAACGCGGACGGTACGGACCTTCGCGTCACCGTGCGAGGTGCACCGCGGCCGATTGCGGACGCACGTCTGGCACTCGCGGCAGTTCGGTTGCGGTCGGTGGTGGGATCTCATGCGTACGGCGAGGACGCTACGGATCTCGCGGCGGTGGTGCTGGATCTCTGCCGCGCTCAAGGTCTCACGGTCGCGGTCGCGGAGAGCTGCACTGGCGGCCTGCTCGGTGCGCGGTTGACCGACATACCGGGAAGCAGCGATGTCGTGCGTGGAGGTGTCATTGCCTACCATGACGACATCAAGCGATCCGTGCTCGGTGTGCCGGCGGACGTGTTGCGCGAACATGGCGCGGTGAGCGAGCCCGTGGTGAGGGCGATGGCTGCCGGCGTGCGCATCCTGACGGGCAGCGACGCGGCGCTGGCGATCACGGGAATTGCTGGCCCCGGGGGCGGTAGCGAGGCGAAACCCGTCGGTACGGTATGGATCGCGCTGGACTTTCAGGGCGAGGTGGAGTCGCGGCGCTTCATGATGATTGGCGACCGCGCGGAGATACGTCACCGCTCGGCGCAGGCGGCCATGGAGATGTTGCGTCGCCGGCTGCAGCGCTGAGGGTTGCCCCGCTCGACCACGAACGACGACATTTCACGCATGTCAGACGACGACCCGTTCATCGAGGATGCCCTGCCCGAGGATCCCTCCGCACAGGCTGATGGCGGCCCTCCGCCCATCAACGGCGACGGCGTCGGCGCTGCTATTGGAACCGACGCGGCATCCGCCGCGCTCGAGGAGCAGCGGGAGAAATACCTTCGCCTCGCCGCCGAGTACGACAACTTCCGGCGGCGCACGGCCAAGGAGCGGCAGGAAGCGCATCTGCGCGGCCAGGCCGACATGCTGAAGGGCCTCATCGATCCGCTGGACGATCTGGGCCGTTTCGCGCACGTGGATCCCGCAACGACGGATTCGCGCACCATCGTGGACGGCGTGGAAATGGTCGAGCGCAAGATGCTCAAGACGCTCGCCGGCCACGGCATGGAGATCGTGAACCCGGTCGATCATCCCTTCGATCCGGCGCTGCACGAGGCCGTGATGACGGAGCCTGCCAGGACGCCGGAGGAGGATCACCTCGTTGCGCGCGTATTTCAGGTGGGCTATCTGTTCAACGGACAGCTCCTCCGCCCTGCGCGCGTCGTGGTGAAGCAGTGGAACGGCTGACCCCGTAAGGTCGGCATGGCTCAACCACCAGACTATTACGCGGTTCTCGGCGTCGCGGCGTCCGCGTCGCAGGACGAGATCAAGAAGAAGTATCGCAAGCTCGCCTCGAAGCATCATCCGGACAAGAATCCGAACGATCCGAAAGCGGCGGATACGTTCAAGCAGATCTCCGAGGCGTATCAGACGCTCGGCGACGCTGAGAAACGGAAGCAATACGACGACATGCGCCGCCTCGGCGCGTTCGGCGGTTTCGGTGGCGGCGCGCGCCAGGACCGCCCCGGTGCGCAGTATGGCTATCCGCCGCCGGGTGCCACGGGCAACATCCGCATGGAGGATTTCGGCGACGTCGGGCTCGGCGGCCTGGGCGACCTGTTCTCCTCCATGTTCGGCGGCCGCTCGAGCGCACGACGCGAGCCGCAGCGGGGAAATGACGTCGAGATCGCGGGTGAAATCGACTTTCGCACGGCGGCCCTCGGCGGCAAGATCGCCGTGGACATGGATCTCAACGAGGAATGCACCACGTGCCATGGCTCGGGTGCGGCGCCTGGAGCGCGACTCGTCACGTGCAGCGAGTGCGGGGGGCGCGGCACGATCAGCTTCGGCCAGGGCGGATTCGCGGTACAACGTCCGTGCCCCGTGTGCCTCGGGCGCGGTCAGGTACCGACCGAGCGGTGCCCCACGTGCGGCGGTGCCGGCGAGCTGCGTCAGCGCAGGAAGATTCAGATCACCGTGCCTCCCGGGGTCGATACCGGGACCAAGATGCGCCTCAAGGGCAAGGGTGCGAAGGGCACCAAGGGCGCTCCGCCCGGGGATCTGCTGATCACGTTCAACGTCAAGGCCGATCGCTTCTACAAGCGCGAGGGACTCGATCTCATCGCGCCGGTTCCGATCAACATCGTGGATGCGACGCTCGGCAAGAAGATCAACGTGAAAACCCTCGACGGGACAAGAGTGGCGATCCGTATTCCGCCCGGAACGCAGAGCGGCAAGCGGTTCCGCGTGCGAGGGCAGGGCATCGAGAAGGACGGCACGCGGGGCGATCTCATCGTCCAGGTGGACCTCCGCGTTCCGGAAAAGCTGACGCCGGAGCAGGAAGAGGCCATGCGGAAGTTTGGGGAGACAATGAAACCCTGAAAACTACAGTAGTAACAACAGTACCCGGTACTCGGCACTCGGTATGAAAAGTACCCGGTAAGAAAACATCGAAAGAAAACATCGAAAGAAAACGCCGAAAGAAAACGTCGAAAGAAAACGGTCGATAACATCGGTAAGAAAACACCCGTAATGGATTCACGGGTCATACCGGGGATCGGCGGGCAAGTTGCGCATCAGGGCGTGGAGCATGCGCTGAATCTGGACCGCTTCGCTGATCAGCTTGCGGCATTCCTGGTGCGGCAAGAGGGCGAGGTCCATGGCCTGCACGAGGTGACCTTCGGATTCCGTCGCCGAGCCCAGAGCGATGTCGAGGTACCGGACCGTCTCCGCGCGAGTGCGCTTGCCGCATCCCTCGCAAATGAGTGACGGGATCGCGAGGGCCGACCGGCGAAGCTGAGTCGCCGTGATCCTGTCATCGACTCGGCGAACGCGTGCGGTCAACCGAGCGACGTCACGGGCGAAATAGCGCGAGCGCTCCCAGACCTTCAATCTCCGAAAATCGTGCATGGCGCACGATACCCGCACTTGAGACAAAGGGTGGACCAATTCACCGCACACAACATCAGTACTGAAGGCCAGTACTCTGTATCCGGCACTCGGTAAACGACGTATTCGGTACAAACCGGGTTGATGGGTGAGCTACAAACCGGGTTGATGGGTGAGCCGACGAGGCGGCCTCACATTCGGACATCCTCCGGAGGTGCCCGAGCCGGCTGTTTTCCGTTGCGGTACCGGAATCCTCAATACAGAGTGCCGAGTTCCGGGTACTGGCCTTCGTACTTGGTACTGCCCTTGGAAGGCTTTAGGCCGCGAGTATTGGCAACTCGCGTCTTGCCGCCTCGATGACGCCTCCGCCGAGCACCACGTCGCCGCGATAGAACACGAGCGACTGTCCGGGCGTGATGGCCGATGCGCCGTCCGCGAGCGCGATCTCGATCTCGTCTGCCTCCGATCGCACGAGCGTACCACGCACGGGACGCGCGCGATGCCTGATCTGGACCTCGAGCTCGTCACCCGCTTGGAGTGGTGGAACGAGCCAGTTTACCTCGCGCGCAACGACGCCGCGGCCGGCCAGCTCCTCGTGCGGACCGATGACGACCTCGCGTGTCGTCGGCCGGATTTCCACCACGTACATCGGTTCGGCGAATCCACCGGGAAGCCCCCGCCGCTGGCCGATGGTGAATCGCGCGAATCCCTCGTGCTGGCCGACGACGGAACCGTCGCGTCGGACGAATGCGCCGCGGCTCAGCGCTGGCGCGTCGCCGCCGAGCTGCCGAGCGATCACCTTCGTGTGATCCCCATCCGGCACGAAGCAGATGTCCTGACTCTCCGTCTTCTCGGCGATGAGCTCGAGGCCGAGCTCATGCGCCATGGCGCGTGTCTCGGCTTTGGTCTGCTCACCGACCGGGAGGAGCATGCGCGAGAGAATTGTGCCGCGGATACCCCAGAGGAAATAGGACTGGTCCTTTGCCGGATCGAGTCCGCGGCGGAGCACACCGTCAACCACACGGGCGTAATGTCCCGTCGCAATCCATCGTGCGTCGATGGCGTCGGCCTTCCGCACGAGATCGCGAAACTTGGTGAACGTGTTGCACCGCACGCAGGGGATCGGCGTGCGGCCGCGCGCATATTCGTCCACGAAATCGCGCACCACGTCGCGTCCGAACGCGCTCTCCAGGTTGAGCACGTAATGCGGAATGCCGAGCTGCTGACAGACGCGGCGCGCGTCATTGACGCTGTCGAGCGAGCAGCACGGGCGGTCGGGCAGATCTTCGTCATGGCAGAAGAGCTTCATCGTGGCGCCGACGACGTCGAAGCCCTGCTTCACGAGCAGCCCCGCGGCGACGGACGAATCCACACCGCCGGACATGGCGACCAGCACACGCTCGCCCACCTGTCGTCTCAGGCCGTCTGAAGGCGGCGCGCCTTCTCGACGAGCATGGGGAACACGTCGAGTACGCGATCCACGCACGCCTCGGTGCTCAGGCAGCCGAGACTCAATCGGATGGCCGACCCCGCGAGCTCGGCGGGAACGCCGATGGCCGACAGCACGTGCGACGGGGTCACCGATCCGCTCTGACATGCCGACCCCGCCGAGCAGCCGATGCCGCGCAGGTCGAGCGCCATGAGCAGCGACTCACTGTCCGTCCCCGGAACGGAGATGTTGGTGATGTGCGGCGCGCGTGGTGCACCGCGCCCGTGAATCACCGCGTCCGGCAGCTTCTCGAGTAGTCCGCGTTCGAGACGATCACGCAGCGCTTCGAGTTTCTTCCACTCGTGCTCGCGTTCCGCCACCGCAAGCTCCGCGGCGCGTGCGAGTCCCACCGCCATCGCGACGTTCTCGGTTCCCGGACGGCGGCCGCGATCCTGGGTGCCACCGAACATCAGCGGCTCCAACGGCGTGCCGCGCCGGACATACAGCGCGCCGATTCCTTTGGGGGCGCCGATCTTGTGGCCCGACAGTGACAGGAGATCGAACTTCTGGCTTCGTGCGTCGATATGCACCTTGCCGAACGCCTGCACGGCGTCCGTATGGAACACCACGCCGCGAGCCTTCGCGCGCTCCGCGAGATCGGGCACGCGCTGCATGGCTCCGATCTCGTTGTTGATCCACATCACCGAGCAGATGGCGACGTCCTCCGTGACGAGCTTGTCGAACGAGCTGTCGTCCACGAGCCCGTCGCGCGTCATGGCGAGCAATCGCTCGTCGCCGCCTTCGCGCGTCACCTCGTGCACCGCGGCGAGCACCGCCTTGTGCTCGATGGGCGTCGTTACGACGGCGCGGCGTCCCTCCGCGCGACGCGCGCGCCAGATACCGAGCACCGCCAGATTGTCGGCCTCGGTGCCGCATGAGGTGAAGACCACTTCATCGGCGGACGCGCCGAGACATCGCGCGACGCGCTCGTGCGCCTCGTCGAGCGCCGTGCGCGCCTCGCGTCCCCACCGGTGCACGCTGGACGGATTGCCGAAGCGAGGGCCGAAGAACGGCTGCATCGCGTCGAACACTTCCGCGCGGACGGGCGTGGTGGCGGCGTGGTCGAGGTAGACCGGGTCGGGCATGTAGGAAAGCTAACGGAGCAGAGCAGACGGGGCGAGTTTGCCTCAGGCGGAGCCGTAGAACTTCGCTCGCACCGCCCAGAGGGTCGGAAAGAACCGCTGATCGATCGTGCGGGAGAGGTACTTGGCCCCGAGTGTCCCGCCGGTACCGCCCGTGAGAGGGCCGAGAATGCGCTCCACGAGCTGCACGTGCTTGAAGCGCCACTCCGCGAATTGCTGCTCATACTCCAGCAGCGCCTCGGCGAGAAAGAACTCGGTCGTCGGCTGCGCGCCGGTGTACAGCGCCTCGAGCTCGATGTGCTGCGCTCGCAAGAGCTCGAGAAACAGGTCCTGCAACGGAGGTCGCGAGAGCGCGCGTTGTACGACGTCCGGAACGGGTCCGTGTTCCTGAAGCACCTGCATGAAGTGCGGCTCGCGGAGGCCCGACGTCGCCTCGATGGCGCGAAACTGAACGCTCTGCGAACCGCTGGAGGTGCCCAGGTGGCCGCGAAATTCGGCGAAGTGTTGCGGCGGCAGCGTGTCCAGCGCGGACAGCTGTGCCGACACGATGCGCATGAGCGCATTGAGACGTCCCATGCGAAATAGCGCGAACGTCGGCTCATGCGCGGTCAGGGCGTCGATGAGAAGATCGAGCTCGTGCAGGATCTCGCGGAACCAGAGCTCGCTCGCCTGGTGCACGATGATGAACAACAGCTCGTCGGGATGGCCCGAACGCGTGCGCTGGAGTTGCAGAAGCTCATCCAACGCGAGGTACGATCCGTACGTGACTTCGTCGTCTCTCAAAACGTGGCGACCTCCAGCGCGCTCACGTCGTCCACTCGCATCATCTCGGTGGTGAAGTAGGGCTCACCGTATCTCGTGCGAATGAGCGCACCGTAGTACGCGGCGTAATGCGCGATCATGTCGTAGAGGGGCTCGCCGTTCGGGTACACCTCGCCGGCCTGCCTCGCTCCCTCGAACTGTGACGCATAGCATCGCACCGCCTCCATCTTCCGCTCGAACTCGTCGCTGATGTCCACCACGAACGTCGGACGGACGAAATCCTGACGATATGTGAGCGAGTGGAGGATCTTGTGCGGCCGGTGTTTGGGCACGTCGGGCGCCAACTTCTGGAGGCCGGCGACGAAGCAGGCGTCGCGCACGAGCTGCGCGGAGACGCGATGGTCGGGATGCCGGCCCTCGAGCGCTGGGGCAATCACGATGCGAGGCGCGAGACGTCGAATGACGCGGGCGAGCCGCTCGCGTGTGGCCGGGGTGTTCTCGATGCCGGCATCGGGGAGGCCGAGGTTCTCGCGTATTGCGCATCCGAGGATGTCGGCGGCCCGCGCCGCTTCGGCAGCGCGCTCGGGAGCCGAACCCTTCGTGCCCATCTCGCCTTCCGTCAGGTCGAGAATCGCGGTGCGATGGCCGGCCTTTGCCGCCTTGATGAGCGTCCCGCCGCACGTGAGCTCGATGTCGTCGCGGTGCGCGCCGATGGCGAGGATGTCCACGGATGACATGGGCGAGAATATATCACAGGGGCGCGGGCATGCGCGGCGCCCTTATTCGTATCTGAGCGCCACCACAGGGTCGAGGCGAGCCGCGCGAATGGCCGGCAGCATGCCGAACACGATGCCGGTGAACGCACTCATGGTGAGCGACGCTGCCACCGTGCTCCACGACGTCGTTGCCGGAATGGACGGCCACGCTGTACGCACGCCAATGGCCACCAGTATGCCGAGCACGAGACCGATCGAGGCGCCGACGCCGGTGAGTGTCACCGCCTCGACGAGAAACTGCCAGAGAATCGTCCAGCGGGTGGCACCGAGTGCTTTGCGCACTCCGATCTCCCGCGTGCGTTCGGTGACGGAGATCATCATGATCGCGACGACGCCCACACCGCCGACCAGCAGTCCGACGGAGGACAGCGCGAGCCCGACCACGAAGAACGTGCCGAACAGCTTGTTGTAGATGGCCCACAGGCGATCCTGCGTGACGATGTCGAAGTTGTTCGGTTGGCCGGGGTGAAGACCGCGCCGCGCCCGCAGCGTAGCGGTGACGTCGTCGACCGCTTCCTCGACGCTGACTCCGGTCCGCGGCTTCACGATGAGGTTGTTGCCCTTGAGCCAGATGTTGAGGCTTCGCTTCGCCGACTCGAAGGGCACGATCGCCTTTGGGGAATCGCCGCCGCCGGCCGATGTCGGCGTCCCCATCGGGCTCGCCGTGTAGTGATAGAATCCGATGACGGTGAATTGCACGCCGTCGATGAGGAACACCTTGCCGAGCGGATCCGACCCGGCAAAGAGAATCTCCGCCATCTTGTCGTTCACCAACGCGACGCGCGCACCGGCGGCATTCTCGGCTTCCGTAAAGCTGCGCCCGGGATAGATGTCGCCGCCGTCCACTTCGGTCCAGTTGGGCGAATAAATCTCGAGGCCGGTGCGTGGAATGAGCCTGTCCTTGTAGCGGAACGAGGCGCCGCTCCCGATGTGCGCCGTGACCGCACGAATCGTCGGAAGGCGGTCGAGCGCCGCCACCTCGTCGAGGGTGATACCTGGGTTGCGCCGCTCGGGGCAGGTCTCGTCCGTACCGTCGCAGACGTTGAATCCGCCAATCGGCCGACGATACACGAAGAACGAGGTCGGTCCCGCTGCTTCGACGTCGCGCCGGAACGACTCGTTGATGCCTTGAACCACGGAGGACATTGCCACGACGACGAATACGCCGAGCGCGACACCCATGATGGTGAGGAGTGCGCGGACGCGATTGGCCTTGAGCGCGTCGAACGCGATGCCGACGCCGTCGAAGATCTGTGCGAGGGGCGAGAGCAGTGATCGCATCGGCTACTCCTGACGCAGCGCTTCAATGGGGTCGAGCGAGGCGGCCCGCCTCGCCGGATACACGCCGGAGACGATGCCGACGCCCATGCCGAGCATCGTGGCCACCGCGAGCGACCACGGCGCCACCGCCGCCGGCAGCGGCGTGTTCCACGAGATGACCTTGGCGCCGAGGATGCCGAATCCGATGCCGATCACGGCGCCGAGGGTGCTCAGCGTCGCGGCCTCGACGAGAAACTGGCGCAGGATGTCCTTGCGTCTCGCCCCGAGCGCCTTCCTGATGCCGATCTCGCGCGTCCGCTCGGCGACGGCCACGAGCATGATATTCATGATCACGAGTCCGCCCACGATCAGTCCGATGGCGGGAAGCGCCGAGCCGGCGATGGTCATGATGTTCTTGACCTTCTCGAACGACGCGAGCGCAGACGCGGACGTTTCCATCACGAAGTTGTCCTTCTGTCCGGGGCGCAGTCCGCGGCGGCCGCGCATGACCTCACGGGTAGTCTCCATCGCGTCGTTCATCATCAGGTCGTTCGGGGCCTGCACGAGGATCCCGTCCACGTCGCCGCGCGGGTTCGTGAGCCGGTGCAGGGGAGACAGGAACGGCGCGAACGCGGTCTTGTCCATGGAAATGCCGAAGAGATTGCCCTGGTGCTCGATCACGCCGATGACCGTGTAGGGAATCCCACCGATGCGGAGCTGGCGTCCCACCGGGTCGAGGGCCGGGAAGAAATAGCGCCCGACCTCGTCGCCGATGACGATCACCGTGGCGCCGAGCTCGAATTCCTGCGACGTGAACGTACGTCCCTTGGTCAGGTCGTACTTCTTGATGGAGAAGTAATCCCCCTCCACGGCATGGGCGTCGATCTGGCGCGGCCGCGCATAGCGCGTGGCTGCGTAGAGGTTCTCCTGGCTCTCCACGGCGTATCGTGTGCCGGGCGGAAGTGAATTGCGCACGATCGCCACGTCCGCGTGCGTCACTCTCGGCCGGCGCTGCCACTCCTTCCACTCGTCTTCGGTAGTGGCGTCACCGAAGTATGGAAAGCGCCTCAGCGTGTACGTGTTGGCGCCGAGCAGCCGGCCGGCGAAGTCCTCTTCCATGTACTTGCCCATGCCGTTGACGATCGACACGACGGCGATGAGGAAGGTGACGCCGATCATGACGCCGAGGAGGGTGAAGAAGCTCTTCAGCTTCTGCACACGAATCTGCCGGAGCGCCAGCCGGACGGCCTCGAGAAAGGGCATGGGCGGACCTACGGGCGCCATGCCGGAAAGTGTCAGCGCCTACTCGTATCGCAGCGCTGTCACCGGGTCGAGTCGCGCCGCCCGCGCCGCGGGGAGCATGCCGAACAGCACGCCGGTAAAGGCGCTCGTGAGGAGCGCAGCCACCACGGCCATAGGGGGAACGCTCGCCGCAATCGGCGTCATCGACTTGATGAGCAGCGCCATCAATGTCCCGGTCACGAGCCCGATGACGGCGCCGATCCCCGTCAGCGTCACCGCTTCGACAAGGAATTGCCAGAGGATCGTGCCGCGCGTAGCGCCAAGCGCCTTGCGAACGCCGATCTCACGCGTGCGCTCGGTGACCGAGATCATCATGATGGCGATGACGCCCACGCCGCCGACGATGAGGCCGACGGCGGACAGCACGACCATGACCAGAAAGAACGCGCCGAAGATCTTGTTGTAGACGTCGAACAACTGGTCCTGCGTGATGATGGCGAACGTGTTGTCGGTCCCGGGCCGCAGCCCTCGATTCGCCCGGAGCGCAGCGATGACGTCGTCGATTGCGTCGGCGCGCGTGGACGTCGACGCGGGAATGACCGCAATGCCGATGTCCGCCCAGGAGACGTTGATGTGCCGGCGCGCGGCCTCGATGGGCAAAATGGCGCGCGGTCTGTTCCCCCCAGCGAGGAAGCTCGCCTGGTAGTGATAGACGCCGAGCACCTTGAAGGGCACACCCTGTATACCGATCGTCTTGTCGATGGGGTCGGAGTCGCCGAACAGCTGCATCGCCAGCTCGTCGTTGACGACGACCACGCGCTCGCCCGCTTCGGCTTCGGCGGCCGTGAAGTTGCGTCCGGGATAGATGTCGCCGCCGCCGTCGATCTGCTGCCAGTTGCCGGACAGGCCACTTACCCGTATGCCGGAAAGGCGCTTGTCCTTGTAGCTGATCGGGCGCGACGTATCCAACCGGCCGCCGGCAACGCGCACGGAGGGGAGCCGCTGAATCAGCGCGACGTCGGCCATCGTGAGGCGCGGGTTGCGCAGCCACTTGCACGTGGCGTCCGTCCCGTCGCAGGCCTCGAACGAGATCGGATAACGCGAGATGAAGAACGTCGTAGGCCCGGTGCTCTCGAAGTCCTTCGCGACGCTGTTGTTGATGCCGTGCACGGCAGCCGAGATCACGACGACCACGAAGACGCCGACGGCGATGCCAAGGATCGTCAGCCCCGCGCGCACCTTGTTGGCACGGATGGAATCGAGAGCGATCGTCACGCCCTCTTTCATGCCGAAGATCCGCTGCTGAATGAGCGACACGCGCTACTCCTGCCTCAACGCGGCGATGGGATCGAGGAGCGACGCACGGCTCGCGGGGTACACGCCGGCCACGATGCCGACCCCGGCGCCAATCGAGATGCCCACGAGCACCGACCAGAGCTCGACGGCCGCAGGCAGCGGCGTGACCGCGGCGATGACCTGCGCGAACGCGAATCCCGTGATGATGCCGAGCGCGGCGCCCAGCGTGCTGAGCATGGCGCTCTCGACGAGGAACTGGGACATGATGTCCTTGCGCCGCGCCCCCAACGCCTTCCGGATTCCGATTTCGCGCGTCCGCTCCGCGACGGCCACCAGCATGATGTTCATGATGACGATGGCGCCCACCACCAATCCGATGGCGGGCAGCGCGACGCCCGCCATCACGAGATAGCTCTTGATCTTGTTCCAGAACTCGAGCGCGGAATCCGACGTCTCGAGCGAGAAGTTGTCCTTCTGATTCGGCCGCAGCCCGTGCCGCGCGCGCATGACCTGGCGTACCGACTCCATCGCCGTCTGGAGCCCTTCGCGGCTCTGCGTCTGAAACATGATGGCGTCGATGACGCCGTGGGCGTTCACGTAGCGGTTGAGCGCCGACTTGTGCGGCGCAATGATGAACTTGTCGAACGACACGCCGAACGCGCTGCCCTGTTTCTCCATCACGCCGACCACGGTGTACGGAATGCCGCGGATGGTCACCTGCCGGTTGACGGGGTCGAGCGACGGGAAGAAGTACTTCGCCACGTCCTCTCCAATGACGATGACAGGCATGCCGCGCTCGTACTCCTGCGGCGACAACAGGCGCCCCTGCGCCGGCTCCATGCGCTTGATCGCGAAGTAGTCCTCGGTGACGGTATAGGTCTGAACCTGCTGCGGCTTCGCGACGTACTTCGATTCGACGACCAGGTTGTCGTTGCCGATCACGGCCCAGCGGACGCCGTCGGGGAGCGACGCGATGACCGGCTCGGCGTCCGTCTCACGAATGCGCGGGCGGCGCCAGAGCTCGCGCCAGTACCCTTCGTCATGCTCACCGAGATTGATGTTGGGCCGGTGGCGGAGCTCGAAGGAGTTCACCGCCATGATCTTGCCCACGAGCGTGTCGGTCATGTAGCGGCTCATGCCGCCCACGATGGACACCACCGCAATGAGAAAGGTGACGCCGATCATCACGCCGAGCAGGGTGAAGAAGCTCTTGAGCTTCTGCACCCGGATCTGCTGCATGGCGAGTCGTGCCGCTTCGAGAAAAGACACGGAGACGGCTAACCAGCCAATCCGATCTTCTCGACGAACGAGGACCGTCTGTCGTCCGACGCCACCAATCCGTCGCGCAGCACCACCACCCGCCGCGCATGCGCCGCGATGTCCTGCTCGTGCGTCACCATGATGACCGTCTGCCCCTGATTCGCCAGCGACTCGAAGACCTTCATGATCTCCTCCGACGTCGTCGAATCGAGGTTGCCAGTGGGCTCGTCGGCGAGAAGGATCGAGGGGTTGTTCACCAGCGCCCGCGCGATGGCCACGCGCTGGCGCTGTCCGCCGGACAGCTCGTTCGGGCGGTGATCCATGCGCGTCTCGAGCTGCACGCGCGCCAGTGCTTCCTTGGCGCGGCGCTTGCGCTCGTCCGCAGCGACACCGGCATAGACGAGCGGCAGCTCGACGTTGTGGAGTGCGGTGGCACGCGGCAGCAGGTTGAACGTCTGGAAGACGAAGCCGATCTCCTTGTTGCGCACGCGAGCCAGCTCATCGTCCGTCATGCGCGACACTTCCTTGCCGTTCAGCCAGTACTCGCCGGCGTTGGGGGTGTCGAGGCAGCCGATCACGTTCATGAGTGTCGACTTGCCCGAGCCCGACGGTCCCATGATCGCGACGTATTCGTTCCGCATGATGGCGATATCCACTCCGCGCAGCGCGCGGACGATCTCGCCGCCCATGTCGTACTCGCGCTTGATGCCGCGGGTCACGATGATCCAGTCCTTCGGCGGCGCCGCTCCGACCTCCGTTACCACCGCCTGCCGCTCGGCCGTCATGCCGAGCGGCGCTTCAACCGTCTCGTTGATCACGATTTCGCCTGTGGTTTCTTCGTGTCGGCCTTCGTCTCACGCACCGACGCGCCGTCCTTCAGCTCGCGGATCGCCTGGTACGTGCCGGCCACGATCTTCTCACCCGACTTGAGGCCGCTCACGACCTCGAAATACTTCTCGCCGGCTATACCCACCTTTACGGGCCGGAAGGTGACTTTGTTGTCCTTGCCCACCACGAAGACGCCCTCGACGTCCTTCTTGCCGACTTCCTTCTTCGGCCGCGCCTTGCCGAGGCCGACTGCCGTGTCTCCCTTGATGGCGGCCTCGTTCTCTCGCACGGTGAGCGCGATGATCGGAATGGAGAGCGCACTCCGGCGTGTATCGGTGATGATCTTGGCGGTGGCCGAGAAATCCGGACGCGTCTCCGACGGCGTGTTGAGGAGCTGCACCGTCACCTCATAATCCACGGCCTGATCGGCCGCGTTGCTGGTCGCGGCGCCCTTCACGGCACTGTTGGAGATCCGGGTCACGCGCCCGAGAAATGTCGTGTCGGGAAATGCGTCGATCTGAATGACCGCCGAATCGCCGACCGCGATGCGTGCGACGTCCGTCTCGTCCACCTTCACCTTGGTTTCGAGCACGCTCATGTCGGCGATCGTGAGCAGCGTGGCGGCATCCTTGTTCAGCGTTCCCATGATTGCGGTCTCACCGTTCTCCACGTTGAGCCGCGTCACTCGGCCCGACATGGGCGCATAGATGGTGGTCTTGCCGAGCGCCTGCTGCGCATCGCGCAGCGAGGCGGAGGACTGGTCCACCGAATGCCTTGCCGACTCGTAGAGCGCCTTGTTGACGTCCACAGCCGTGCGCAACTGCTCCATCTGCTCGTCGGAGATGAGTTGCGGGTTGGCCTTCTTGATCTTGGCGGTGCGCGAGTAGCTGTTCTCCGCCTGCAACAGGTTGGCGTGCGCCTGCGCGAGCTGCGCCTTGCTGGAAGCGAGCGACGCCTGCATGCGCTCCACCGACGCTTGTGCCTGCTGCGCGTCGATCTGGAGGAGGAACTGCCCCTTCGTCACCATCTGGCCCTCCTTCACGGCCAGCTTCACGATCTTGCCGGTGATGTCGGAGGAGAGATCCACCTTGGTCTGCGGCCGCACCTGCCCGCTCGCGGTGACCGAGGCGACGAGATCGCGCTTCTGGACGCTCTCCGTGCGCACCTCCACCGCCTTGTTGCCTCGCTTCATGGCCGTGAGACCGCCAATCGCGGCGATCGCGATGATCACCCCGCCGAACACCGAGTACTTCACACGCTTGCTCATGACTGTATGTCCAGTGGGATGGATTAGCGGAGAGGATGTCCGACCGCGTTCTCGAGCGCGGCGAAGGCCTTGTGATAGTCGTACACCGCATTGACGCGGTCGATCAACGCCTGTTCATAGGTGCCGCGCGACGTCACGACGTCAAGGAACGTGGACGCACCGACCTTGTACCGCTCCTCGGCATAGGCCAGCTCCTCCCGCGCCTTCGACGCGTTCTGCTCCTGGAGACGCACCGTCTGGATGGACGTCGTGAGCGTGCGGAATGCCTGCGTGACGTCGGCCGTGAGCGCGAGATCCTTGGCCTTCACGTTGTAGATGGCGTCGTCGCGGTCCACCTGCGCACGCTGCACGCGCTCCTCGCGGCTGAAGTTGTCGAACAGCGGGAGCGACAGCGACGCGGTCAGCGCGAGCGGCGAGCGCTGGAAGCTGAAGGGAAACTGGCGATTCTGCTGCCGAATGGCGTCGGCCATTGCCGGCGTGAACTGATATGCCTGCGCGCAGTTGTTGGTGGTCAGGCCGACCCGCGTGCGAATCGTGTCCTGCTGGAAGCACGCCGACTGCTGGCCGAGGATGCCGGCCTGCGCCTGATTCACGAGGAACTCGCTGTTGGTGTATTGATACGAGTTTCCGCCGACACCGGTGCTGAGATTCAGCGTCGGCGTGTAGGCGGACTTCGCCACGTCGACGTTGAGCGCCGAGGCGCGATCGCGTGCGCGCAGCGCGACGATCGCCGGGTTCTGGCGGCGCGCGTCACTCATCACCTGGTCCAGCGTGAAGGACGGAGGGACGATCGGAAAGTCGGTCACGAGCTTCACCGACTCCGGCTGCACCACGCCAAGCTGCTGATAGAGACGGAGCTTCTCGACCTCGGCGTTGTTTCGCTCGCGCAGCAGCGCCACCTGCGTCTGTCCGAGGGCCACCTCGGCGCGGCGGACGTCGAGCGACGTACCAGCTCCCACCTCGACCTTCGCAGTCGCGAGATCGAGCTGTGCCTGTGCGGTCTTGACGAGCGTGTCCTGGAGGGCGGCGCGCGCCTCTGCCTGGAGCACGGTGAGATACTGTTGTGTAACGCTTGCGCGGAGCGCCTCTGACGAGCCGACGATGTCGGCTTCCACGGCATCGCGGCTGGCGGCCGCTGCCTTCGGCGTCAGAAACGTCGAGCGATTGACGCGATAGTTGAGGCCCACGCTGTACCCGGACTGCAGTGTGGCGGAGCTGTTGCTGAACGACTGTCCGCTGAACACCTGCTGGCCGGCCTGCTGATACCGGCCGCTGAAGCTCGCATCCGCGGACGGCAGCAGGCTGCCTCGCGCGCTGCGCACGGCGGCGTCGGCGGTCTTCCGGGCGTTGGTCTGCGCGAGGAACACCGGGTTGTTGCGACGTGCCAGGGTTATGGCGTCGTCCAGCGTGAGGGTGGCGCCGGAGGGGGTCGCAACGACCTGCGCGCCCGCGACGGGAGCGGCAACTGCGACGACGAGCGCGAGCACCAGAGTACGCATCGGAGGGAGATATCCTTGTGAGTTGGTCACGGTGCCGTACGGGACCGTGGGGAGGGAGTTTCAGCTCCACTGAGAGGACGAATGGCGGCCCCTGTTCGCAAAGCACGTAAACGGTGAACGGTCCACCGTTCACCGTTCACCGTGCACGGTTGTTACAGGTGCTTCATCGCCCTGCCAACATACGCGAACATGGCAGGCGTCGGCACGTTGCCCAGCTTCTCCTTGAGTGCCGCCCCTTCGTGCTCGTACATCGTCATGACCGCCTTCCCGATGCCGCTGTCGCCGCCGGTGAATTCATCCACCAGCGCCTTCCAGCGCCGCGCGAGGGCGACGACGTCCGGCGAGGCCGGATCCACCGCCCCATCCATGGCGCGCTGCATCGCGGGGATGAGCTCGGCCCATTCGTCCTGCACCGCCTGAATTCGGGTGTCCCCGACACTCGTTTGCCGCTCGCGCAACACCGCGAGCTGATCGTGCGTGAAATACTTTTCCATTGTCGTCATAGCCTCGATGATGAGGCAGAGATCGTCGACCGACCCGATCGCCGCCGCGTCCAGATGGAGTGCGAGCGCCGTGAGACGCTCGGCCAGCCGTGCATGCGCGGTGATCTGCTCGTGCACTCTGGCGAGATGCATGTCGATCACCTGACGGGGAGAGACGGCGGCTCCGTCGAGCAGCCGCTTCACCTCGTCGAGTGATATGCCCATCAGGCGCAGCGACTGGATCTGCTGGAGGCGCTGGATGTCGGAGGCGTCGTAGAGACGGTGTCCGGTCGGCGTCCGCAGCGCGGGCTGCAACAGCCCGATCTCGTCGTAGTGGTGAAGCGCGCGGACGGACATGCCTGTCCGCTTCGCGAGCTCGCCCACCTTCCATGGAGGTGCCTTCATCTGTCTGCTCCTGACGTGTCCTTCGTGGCCACGGCAGGAGGGTAAAGCCTCACGCTACGTGAGGATCAAGGGGGGCCAATCAAGCAGTATCGTCAGGTCCCGGTGCGACGAACACGCGCATGCGGACCTTTTCCATGATATGCGAGTAAATCGCTGCTCCCTTGGCCGCCGACGCGAGGGAAGGCTTGCCGATGGACCCCGAGCTGTCCCGTGGAATCCGGAGCCAGCCACGGCGGTATCGCCGAACCTCGTCACGGGACATCATATAGTCTTCGGCGAGATCCAGCCGGACGAGTTGGGGCGCGAGATACAGCAGAACGGAAGTGTCCACTTCGTCGCCATGCATGGGCTCGGTTTGCCCCTCGAGCAGCTGATGCAGATCGACCGCGAAGACGTCCACCACCCGGACGCGCGCGGCCGTGGTGTGCACGGTGGCGAGTGCTTCTTGATGTGGATCGTGCTCGTGCGCCGTGAGTAGAATGAACTCCTTCACCCCGGTGAGCTCCCACGTGTCGAGCAGATCGTTCAGCATGCGGTGCAGCGTCTTCTTCCGGACGGACGCATTTCCGGCGAACCCTCGTTCTGTCTCGACATTGACGCCGTACTCGATGGTAGGCGCGCGCAGAATGCCGAACTCCGCGGAGAAGTCGTCGGCCATCCGCTCCACGATGATCGTGTCGGCGCCGAGGGGCAGGTGGCGGCCGTGCTGCTCACAGGTGCCAACGGGAATGATGAGCCGCGCGTCGCTCGCCAGCGCCGCCGCGATGTCGTCCGGACGCATTTCCTTGATCCGCTTCGGCTCGCCGGCCGCGGGCCCGGAGTAGCTCATTCTGAACGACGCGAAAGGTCCAATGGCCAATCCGACCCGGCGGCGAGTGATGCTCGCCTCCGCCGCGGCGGGCGCGGGACTGCTGGCAGCGAGCGGTTGGCTCGCGGAGCCGCGCGTAGGTTATCTCGCGGCCATTGTCATCGCTACGTGTGGCGGCGTTCTCGCGCTCAGAGGAGGAATGCGGGCGGGGATCCGCGTCCCCCTCGCCGTCGCCTTTGTGGCACTTGCAATCGCCGCCGGATTTGCGTTCCGCGCACAGGTGCGGCTCTATCGGTTCTCGCGCGCGCCGGACGTTGTAGCCCGGGCTGCCCGCGCGGCACAGCAGGAGCGCTTGCGGCTTGCCGTTGACGAGGAGCTCGCGGCCATTCGGTCCATTGCACGTACCGGCCGACGCCTGCCCCCGGATCCCGCCGAAGCCATCGCACGACTCACGCACGTTCTTGGGGATCGCGAGCATCGAGCCGTTCTGGTGACGCGCGGCGACACGCTGGTCGTGTGGGCCGGCACGTTTCACGGTGACGTGCGGCGACTCGCCGGCGCATCCGGCGTGGTGGCATCGCCGTTCGGGCTCACCATTTACGCGGCCGATGCCAGTGGCTCCGCGCGCACGATCGCGACATCGCTGCTGTACGCGACCACGCCGGCGGATCGACTCACACAGGGCTTGTCGCAGCGCATGTCGAGCGACGAGGTCACCGAAGGATTCGCCTTTGGGCCTCCGTCGGACTCCACGCCGCAGGCGCTGATCTATCGCGACGCCACACGGCCGTTATTCGTCGCACAAGCCAGGGCCGGAGGCGCCGAAGAGGTTCGTTTTCGCCTGCTGGAGCGAGCCCGCGTGCGCGTGGGCATCGCGCTGCTTGCAGCGATCATCGCGTTTCTGATCGCAGTCTCCGGCCGTGAGAGTGGTGCGGTTTCCGTCGTCGGCGGGGCGCTCATCGTACTCGCCTGCATCGCGCTCGTGCCGCTCAGCGAGTTCTCCACGCGATCTCGGCTCTTCGACGCCGGCGTCTTCTACTTTCCGGCGGGCCGCGCCCTCACGGCGAACGCCGCCGCCCTCGCGCTCTCGTCGGCAACGATTCTTCTGCTCGTGCTGCTTGGCGTGCGTCGAGTGGGGCGACACGTGCCGCGCGGCGTCGCGATCGGCATTGCGGTGGCGACCATTGCCGCCGGTCCATTCGCGGTGCGCTCCCTGTCGCGTGGCATCACGCCGCCTCCGGACGGAGCGAACGGCTCACTCTGGATCATCTGGAGCGTTCCTTTGACGCTCGCCGCCACGGCGCTGCTGGTGCTGGCTGCCTGGGCGGGACGACGCGCGCTTGGTGGGCGGCGTGGACTCCCTGTGGCGGTTGGCCCGCTGATCGCCATGGCCGCGGCAATGCTCGCGCCGCTCCTGTGGCAGGCACCTGGCCAGTGGCCGCAGTGGTACAGTCTTCTCTGGGCCGCTGCCGTTGCGACGTTGGTGCTTTCTCGCCCATCGCATCGCGCACTCCTTGCCGCGTCGTGCGTCGCGGCGCTTGGCGCCGCGACGGTCGTGTGGGGCAGTGCATCGCGCGGCCGCGTCGATCTCGCGGAGCGCGACGTGCGTGGCTTGGCGGCGCCGGATGCATACGCGAGCACGCTGGCGGACCGTCTCGCCCGCTCGCTTCAAGGAGAGGAGCTGCCGCGCACCCCGCAAGCGCTGCTCGAGCGATACGTGTCCTCCGATCTTGCGTCCGCTGGCTATCCGGTGGCGCTCGTTTCGTGGGAGCGCGATTTGCCCGCTGCGGCGTTCGGCACCGGGCCGTTCGATACGGCGTTCGATTCCGCAAAAGCGGTGGTGACCGTGGCCGAGCGCGAAGGCCGTACCGTGGCGGTGACGGCGCCCGCCGTTGCGTATGGCGTGCGGATCGTCGCCGTTCCCGTGCGCGATGGTGCCGTAACCATCATCGTGGCTCCGAGAACACGATTGATTCCAACCGACGCGTATGCGCGGTGGTACGGTCTCGCGTCGCCTGCCAGCAACGAGCCGCCGTACACTGTGCAGGTCGTGCCGGAGCCGATCGGGCCGCGGACAGACGTGCGGTGGCGCCGTGAAGGCACCGAACTGCACGGCGACTGGCCCATCATGAGCACGGTGGGGCCGGCCCGCGCGCACGTGGAGGTCGATCTCCGGTGGCTCGATACGTTGGTGCCGCGGGGCGGTCTTCTCGTCATCATCGATCTCACCATGGTGTCGCTCGTCTGGCTCCTCGGCGCGCTCGCTGACGGACGTGCGGCGCGTTGGCTTCGCCTGCGGCGGCGCCGGCTCCGCAGCTACCGCGCACAACTCTCGGTGGCCCTCTTCCTCTTCTTTCTCGTACCGGCCGCGGCGTTCGCAGTGTGGTCGTGGCAGCAGCTCTATGACGACGCGCAGGCGGCACGCCGCCTTCTGGTGACGGAAACGATTCGCGCGTTCGCGGCGAATCCCGCGCAGGACGACGCGCTCAAGCGGGAAGCTCGGCGCCTCGACACCAAACTGTTGCTGTACCGTTCCGGCGTGCTGATCGCCTCGAGCGATTCCCTCTTCTCGGACTTGGCGCCGATGGGGCAATTGCTGCGCCCCGACGTGGCGTTGCAGCTCGGCGTTTCCGACGAGATGAGCGCGACGAAACCCGAGCCGCTCGATGGCGCCACCGGCATGTTGGGATATCGCGTACTCCCGAACACCGAGGGACGCCTCGTGTTGGCAGCGCCGGCACGCGTGGATGATTTCCTGCTCGATCGTCGGCGCCGTGATCTCGGCGTGCTGGTGCTGTTTGCCTCCGTCCTTGGGGCCGTCGCGGCACTCTGGTCGAGCGCCGTCGCCGCGCGACAGCTCGCGCGTCCCATCGGCGCCCTGCGCGAGGCTGCTCGCGCCGTAGCGCGCGGAGAGCGAGAGGTACCGCTGCCGGATCATGCCGCCAGCGAGTTTCATCCAGTGTTCGCGTCGTTCCGCGCGATGGCGCACGACCTCGGCGAGAGCCGCGCCGCGCTCGAGGAGGCCAAACGTCGCACCGATGCCGTGTTACGCACGGTGGCCAGCGGCGTCGTGGCCGTGGACGAAAGCGGACGCGTCATCCTCGCAAACCCACGCGCCGAGGCGCTCCTCGGCGGTGTGCCGCCGGCCGGCGAGGCGCTGCATCGCTCGCCCGCCACGGACGTGGTGTCGCGCGTCGAACGTTTTCTAAAGGGAGGTCTCGACGAGGACGGATTCGAGATCGATAGCGGAGGACGCACCTTGCGCGGCCAACTCACGCGGCTCGCGCGCGGCGGCGCAGTGCTCACGCTCGACGACGTCACCGAGCTCGCGCGCGCCCAACGAGTGCTGGCCTGGGGTGAGATGGCGCGGCAAGTGGCGCACGAGATCAAGAACCCGCTCACGCCCATTCGCCTTGGCGTGCAGCATCTCCGCCGCTCGGTGGGACGTGCGGACTTCGACGTTGTCCTCGATCAGAACGTGACGAGAATTCTTCACGAGATCGACCGGCTCGACGAGATCGCGCGCGCATTCAGCCGCTACGGCGAGGCGCCGGAGGCGCGGGATCCGGCCGAGCCCACCGATGTTGCCGCGACGGTGTCGGACGTCGTGGCGCTCGAGACCCTCGGCCGAGGCGACATCGAGTGGCAATGCGACGTGCGCGGCGCCGTGCCGCTCGCGCTGACGAGAGAGGATCAGTTACGCGAGGTGTTGCTGAATCTCTTCGAGAATGCGCGACATGCGGGCGCCACGCGCGTTCACGCCGTCGTATCGCGCGTCGAGGACTTCGTGCAAATTGACGTCATCGACGACGGCACCGGTATCGGCGATGACGTCCTCGCGCGCATCTTCGAGCCGCATTTCTCTACCCGCACCAGTGGCAGCGGGCTCGGACTCGCCATCACGCGACGTCTCGTGGAGAGCTGGGGTGGGTCGGTGATGATTGCCGCGTCGGATCGCAGCGGCACCACGGTGCGCGTCGCGCTCCGCGTGTCGTAACGCCTATTCGGTCGCAGCGTCGCGGGCGCCGCCGGCGATACGCATGCGCACGGTCTTGATGTTGGTGAACTCCCGGAGCCCGAGCTCGCTCAGCTCACGGCCATGGCCAGAGGACTTCACGCCGCCGAACGGGAATCGTGGATCCGACACGACCATGTCGTTCACGAACACGCTGCCCGCATCGATCTCGCGGACAAAGCGATCACGCTCCGCGTCGTCGTTCGTCCAGACGCTGCTCGCCAGCCCGAAGCGTGTCGAGTTGGCGATGCGTATCGCGTCGCCTGCATCGCGCGCAACGAAGACGCAGGCAACCGGTCCGAACAACTCATCGCGATACGCGGGTGCATTCTCGGGAATGTCGATCAGCACCGTAGCGGGAAACCAGGCGGACTTCGGCTCTTCGCGCGATCCGCCGCAGAGGGCGCGGGCACCGAGAATGATGGACTGGCGCACTTGCTCCTCCAGCTCGGTGGCAAGACGCGCCGACGCGAGCGGCCCGAGCTGCGTTCGTGGATCCAGGGGATCGCCGACACGAAGCGCCTCCATTCCTGCGACGAGCCCTGCGGTAAACCGCTCTGCGACGTCACGATGCACGATGAATCGCTTTGCCGCGATGCAGCTCTGTCCGTTGTTGATGGTCCGTGCCTTCACCGCCGTCTCGATGGCCAGCGGCAGATTCGCGCTCGGCATCACGATGAACGGGTCGCTGCCGCCGAGCTCCAACACGGATGGCTTGAGCGCGCGGCCGGCGGTCTCCGCCACGCTGCCGCCCGCCCGTTCGCTGCCGGTCAGGGTTACCGCCGCGACGCGTGGGTCCGCGATGATGTCCGCCACAGCGGAAGAGTCAACGAGAAGGGTCTGGAAGACGCCATCCGGCGCGCCGGCGCGCCGAACCAGTGTCTCCAACTCGAGGGCGCACTGCGGAACGTTCGACGCATGCTTGAGCAGCCCGACGTTGCCGGCCACGAGCGCCGGCGCGAGAAACCGAATGACCTGCCAGAAGGGGAAATTCCAGGGCATCACCGCGAGCACGACTCCCAGAGGATCGTACGCGATGTACGAGCGATGCTCGTCGTCGGCCACCGGCTCATCCGCCACCATGGACGCGCCGTGAGCCGCATAGTGGCGACACGCGAGCGCACACTTGGCCGCTTCCTCCGCCCCGGCGCGAATCGGCTTTCCCATCTCCAGCGTCATCAGGCGGCCGAGCCGCTGTTGCTCCGCATCGAGCAGGTCGCCGAGCCGCGCGACGACCTTGCAGCGTTCCGCCACTGGAGTGAATCGCCACCTGTGGGCCGCGGCGGCCGCGCGGGCGAGCCGCGCCTCGATCTCGCCGGCGGAGTGCTCCGCGAGCTCGGCCAGGATTTCGCCGGTCGCCGGATTGATGGATTGCAGCGTCATGTGCCGATCAGATGCAGCGATCGTGCTCGCTCACGCGCCGGCGATTCCCTGCTGCCCCCACTCGCTCTCGCCGGCTGTAGGCTCCTCGCCTCCGAAGATGCGCTTCCACCACGGCACGTGTCGCTCGCGCTCCAACGCCGCGCCCGCGGCCACACGCCACGACTCCTGCATCTGCGCTGCATCGGCAAAGCGGTCTTCCGGTTGGGGCGCGAGCCCCTTGCGGATCCATTCACCGACTTCGGGCTGAAACGAGGACACGTCGAGATCGCCGCTCAGCTCGCGTGCAATGATGACCTTGCTGTCGACGTCGCCGAACGGGGGCGCACCCGTCAGGACGAACGCAACGATGGCCGCGATCGAAAAACAATCCGCCGCCGCCTCCTGCGGCTCGCCGAGCAGTTGCTCCGGGGGCGAAAACGCTGGGGTGCCCGAGGCGCCGGCCGCCTCCTCTCCCGCCGGGTTCGCGATGCCGAAGTCCGCGATGCGCCACCGACGGTACCGGTCGATGAGCAGATTCTCCGGCTTGAGGTCGCGGTGCAGGATGCCCACGGCGTGCGCGGCGGCGAGACCACTGAGCACGGCGTCGATCTGCGGAGCGACTTCCGCGAGTGTGCGCGCCCCAGCGCGTGCGACGAGCTCCGCCACCGAGCCGCCTTCGGCGAGCTCCATCGTGTACCACGACACGTCGCCGCGGCTGTCCCAATCATAGATGGGGACGATGCTGGGGTGCGCGAGCTGGGCCGCCAGCCGCGCCTCGCGCCTGAACCGGCCGACCGCTCGCTCGTCGCGCGCCACGTGCGGGTGCAGCAGCTTGAGCGCCACCTCCCGTCCGAGCGACAGATCGCGGACGCGCCACACCGACCCGAACGTCCCCGCGCCCAGCGGCGCCAGCACCTCGTAATCATCGGCGAGTGCCCACCGCAGGCGCACCTCAGGCGATTCCCGCGACGCGGCCATCGATTCACCGCTCATGGTCAACACGGTGCGGCTGCCGAGAACGCGATCCATTGCGCGCACCATCGTGCCGACCGACGTGAAGCGCTGCCCGGGATCTACTCTCAACGCCCGATCGAGCACGTTGGATACCGAGGGTGGAACCTCGGGGCGCACCAGCGAGATCGGCGGAATGTCCGCGAGTGGAGGACGCTCACCCGTGAGGGCGTGAAAGCAGAGCGCGGCAAGTTGCCACTGATCGCTGAGCGCCGTCGGCGCCCATCCGTCCGTCCACTCGGGAGGAAGCGGCATGCCAGTGGCATCGGGAGCGAGGGCGTCCGGCACGGACGCGAGCGGCACAGCCCACTGCCAGTCGAGCAGCCAGAGGCGGCCCATCGGCGTGGTCCAGACGGAGTGCACGGACAGCGCACCATGAACGCTGCCGGCGTCGTGCAGGTACGAGATGGTCGAGCCGATTTCCCGCATCACGCGGAGGACCGTGGGCACATCCTCCGGTCCTGCGCGGACGAGCCGGGCGCCTATCGTCTCGCCGGCGATCCAGCGCCGAAGGTAGCCGGGCCCGCGGCGGCTGTCGGCGTACGTCGCCCAATAGTGGTATGTGGTGGGCACCGCCGGGTGATTGCGATGCGCGAGGGCGCGTGCTTCCGCCTCCAGCCAGGGTGCGTGGGACGAGTCCGGAGCGCTGACAAGCGAAAGGGAGCGCCCCAGGGCGTCAATGACTTCCTGATGGTGACGATGCTGCGTCCAGAGCCCTTCGGATCCCCAGCTCCAGGCGACGGGAAGTTGCCAGTCCGCGAGGTGCTCGGGCAGCGCGTGGGTGACGTGCTGTGTGTCGCCCGATGCGCGCAGCGGACGCTCGGCGCGCGCTCGCGGGCGGGATGCCGGTGCGGTAATTCTGGTCACGCGTTCAACCTAGCGAGCGAGCGCGACCGGCAAGAGTCCGCGCGGTCACGAGGTGTCACATTCGCGACTCGGAGAGCACTTCCTCCTCGGCCTGCGCGAGTCCCGCGAGCAGCGTTACGTCCGGCAGCACGCTCACCTCTACGGTGCGGACGCGCAACGGCATTCCGTCGAGCGGCGCGGCGGACTGAAGGGACGGAACGTGCAGCGTCACGGCGACGATCCGCCACATGGTGCTGGGACGATTCATGGTGCCGTCGCGCTCGATCGTGTCGAGCTGCAACACCTCGCCCCGGGCGGGGATCACCGAGCTCTGGCACTCCGCAAGCAACTGTTCGTTGCGGTCGTGGCGAGTGACACGTAGCGTGATCATGCTGTCGTCGTCGAGGGATGGGGGTGCCAAAGAATACGCGTCCGGTCTCCGGCGAGCCAGCGCGGCGGTGGGACGAAACTCCGGCGGCGCGCGGTGCGTAGGTCAGCATGTACACGAACCCGGCAGGCTTTCAATGATTTGGTTCATCCTCAGCTTTCTCGCATCCAGCGCATTGGCAATTCTGGCGTATGCCCAGGCGCGTAACTTCGTGACCCGCCGGCTGCGCTACGTGGATGCGGTGCAGTCCGCACTCGCGCCGTGGATCGCCGGGGCCCTCACGGCCGTGGTCGCCATCCCGCTGGCGGCCTTTCTTCCGCTCGTCGGCACGGGCACCGCGCTGACCCTCGGACTTTCGGTTGGACTCGGCGTCGCGTCGGGAGCGAAAGATGTGAGGAACAAGCTGCCGGGCTACTGAACGGACTTCGATATCGGAAATGCCACTCCACGACTCTCCGCCGCAGACGCCCCTGCGGCGATGGGACGACTGACGGAGGATTGTCGGCTGTCAGAGATCAGACTCTGACTCCGAAACGCATCGGTGGATTCGTACCGGATACGTTTTTTACCGAGTGCCGGATACCGGGTACTGGTCTTCACTACTGGGCGGGTCTGGCGCGCGAGTCTCGGAGTGGGAGCTTGCTACATTTGACTGATGCAGCAGACCCTCCCAATCGAAGTCACCGATCCCCTCAACGCGCGCATTCTCGCCGTCAGCGAGGATCGCATCGCCGGCTTTCTCGAAAATCCCTTCGCGGAGATCGCGCGAGTGGCCGATGTTCCGGTGGAAGCGGTGCTCGAGCGGCTCCGCGCCATGCTCGAGGCCGGCGTGGTGCGCCGGATCCGCCAGACCCTCATGGCCACGAACCTCGCATCCGGCGCACTCGTGGCGTGGCGCCTCCCCACCGAGCTGCTCGACGAAGGCTTCGATCGCCTGGCCATGGACGATCCCTTTTCGGGCCATGTAGTGATCCGCTCCACGGACGCCGATACACCGGGCTCCGTCTACCGACTCTGGACGACGCTCAAGGTGCCGCAGGGGTTCTCCATCGAGCGACATTGCGATCTGCTCGCCAGTCGGATTGGCGCACAAGCGTACCGCGTCATGCCCGCGAAGCGCCTGTTCGCGCTGGGCGTCGGCCACGTGCGACGGAAAGGCATGGAGCCCGGAAGCCGGACTGATTCACCGGGCGTCGTCATCGACACGCAGATCGTGAAGCTGTCGGCGCTCGAGTGGCAGGTGCTTGGTCCGCTCAAGCGTGAGCTGTCTCCTGACGAGGTCACGACGTCGCCGTGGCGCACGCGCGCCGAGGAAGCCGGTGTCACCTATGAGGAGTTCCTAAACGTCGCGCGTGGACTTGCGGCACGAGGTGTCATCGGACGCTTCTCCACGTTCCTCGAGCACGTGAAACCCTCTGCCGCGGGAACGCGCGTCACGCGATACAACGCGCTCTATCACTGGCGCGTGCCGGAAGGGCGCGAGATCGAGGCTGGCCGCGAGGTCGGACGACACCACATCCTCACGCATGCGTACTGGCGCGAGGGCGGGCCGGAGTTCGCCAACGTGAACATCATGGCCGTGGCCCACGGCGCCGAGAAGGCCACGGTGCTGGCGCATAAGGAGGCCATCGACCGCCACCTCGAGGAAGTTGGCATTCCCGTGCTGTACACGAACGTGTTCTGGGGCGGTCGCAGTGAGATCAAGCCGTCGGAGATCATGCCGCACGCGTACGAGGCCTGGTGCCTCGCGCAGGGAGTGGATCCTGGCGCGATGCGTGCCCGCTGAGTGCGGGGATGCGCCTCGTCGTCATCGTCTACAGGCTGCTGCCGTTCGCGCTGGCGTTCTGGCGCGATTTCCGTCGGTGGCTCTTTTTCGGGGCGCCAGCTGACCGCAAGGCGCAGGATCACGAGCGTCGCGCCGAGCGACTGGTAACCACCCTCGCGCGACTCGGCCCCACGTTCGTGAAGATGGCGCAACTGTTCGCAGGCCGCTCGGACATCCTGGCGCCGGCGTACGCGAAGGCGCTGACGCGCCTCACCGATCAGGTGCCGCCGGTCGCCGCCGTGGAAGTGGAGCGCATCATCCTCGAGGAGTATGGCGCGCCGGCGGATGAGCTCTTCGAGCGGTTCGACCGCACGCCGCTCGCCGCTGCGTCGCTCGGGCAGGTGCATCGCGCGCGCTACGAGAACGAGGAAGTCGTCGTGAAGGTGCTCCGTCCCGGCGTGGAGGAGCTCGTCGCGGCCGACGTCCGTGCCGCAAAGCGCATCGTCGGCACCGTGGAGCGGTGGTGGCCCAACCCGCACGTCATCGGCACGCGCGTGGTGATCGAGGAGTTCAGCGTGCGTGTCGCCGAGGAGATGGATTTCCGCATGGAGGCGGCGCATGCCGTGGCCATCGGCGCGAACTTCGCCGGCCAGGGCAACGTGTGGATTCCGCGCGTCGTCGTACCGATGGTGCGGCAACGGTCGCTGGTGCTCGAGTATTGCGCCGGCATTCGCGTTGACAGGTTGGACGAGTGGGTGCGCGATGGACGCGTCGCTCCGGAACGAGTCATTCGCGACGTCATGGAGCTGTACGCGCGGATGATGCTCGTTCACGGGCTGTTTCACGCGGACCCGCATCCCGGCAACGTCCACGTCGCGCCGGACGGCCGCATCATCCTGCTCGACTTCGGCATGGTCGTGCGCGTGCCGCTCGAGCTGCGCCGCGAGCTGGTCACGGCGATCTTCGCCGCCATCCGACGCGATGCCGACGCGCTCGCCGAGAGCTTTCATCGGCTCGGCCTCGTCACCAGTGGTGCCGATCCCACAGTCATTCGCCGTCTCACGGCAACGCTGCTCTCGGTGGCCGACCGCCGCACGACGACGCGCGAACGTGTGGAGCTGCTCGCCAACGAAGTCCTTGCCGAGCTGTACGATTGGCCGATCATCGTTCCCAGTCAGCTCGTCTATTTTGCACGCACGGCGTCACTCATCGAAGGGCTCGGCACCCACTACGACGCCCATTTCAACGCTCTCGCGTTCGCCACGCCGATTGCGGTGTCGCTGCGCGGACGCATCATGGCATCGCTCTATCCGGAGGGCGCGCGCCCGCAGATCGATCCGATGCGTGCCGTCGGCGCGTCGATCGGCGCCATCGCACGCATCGTCACGCGCGCCTCGCGTGACATGTTCGATGCCGTGCGCGACGCCATCATGATCTCCACCATGCCGCCGACGAATGGTGGCGCGCCCACGGACGGCGCGCCCTCCACCAACGGTTCCGCTCCGACGAAGCGTATTAGAGGCGAATGATCGGACTGCGCGCGGGCATCGCCGCAGCCGTCTCCCGTCCCACAGACATCGGCTCGTCATGCGCGTAGCGCGTTTTTCGCTTCTTCTCCTCGTCGTCATCCTTGCAGCCGCACTTCCAGCCGCGGCGCAGGTCGGTGCGACGACGGACATCATCATGGGCAGGGTCACCGGACCGACGAACGAGCCCGTCGCCAATGCGCGCGTGGAGGTCACCTCCAACGAGACGGGCATCACGCGTCGCAAGACCACGAACGACAAGGGAGAGTTCTCCATTCTCTTCCCTGATGGCGGCGGCAGCTATCTGTTGAAGGTGAACTTCATCGGCTTCGGCCCGTATCAGGGCAACGTCACGCGCGTCGGCGACGAGGACCGCCTGGTGCACAACGTCCACCTGACGCGGAATCCTCAGGTATTGGCCGCGGTGCAGGTGCGGGCGAACAACAACAATCAGCAGCAGGACCGTCCCACGGCGGGCAGCATCGAGCGCAACCTGTCGTCGGCGCAGCTCGACCGCCTGCCGATCGACAAGGGTGATCTCGCCAGCATCGCGTCCCTCGCGCCCGGCGTCGTGCTCACCATCGCCACCGACTCCACCGCGGCTGTCTTCTCGGTGGCCGGCCAGCCCACCAACCAGAATCAGATCACCCTCGACGGACTCTCATTCGGCTCGGGGAGCGTGCCGAGTGAGGCGGTGCGGAGCACGCGAGTCATCACGAACACGTATGACGTCAGCCGGGGACAATTCACCGGCGGCCAGGTAGCGTCCACTACACGCGGCGGCACGAACAACGTGCAGGGTGTGTTCACCTACTCGTTGCGCGATCCGGAGCTTGAATTCGTCGACGAGTCATCCGCGACGTTCGGACAGAAGTACATGCAGAACTCGTTCAGCTTCGGCAGCGGCGGGCCCATCGTGGAGGACGAGATGTTCATCTTTGGCGCCGCATCCGTGTCGCGGCGGACGAACCCTCTGTCGTCACTCCTCGCGGCCAATCCGCTCACGCTCGCCCGGCTCGGTGCAGCGCAGGATTCGGTAACGCGATTCATCGACAAGCTCAACGTGCTCGGCGTGCGTCCCACGCTGCCCGGTGTACCCGACGAGCGGTTGGCGGACAACGCGTCGTCGATCGTCCGGTACGATTGGTCCCTCGGCGATCTCCACACGCTCACACTCCGTGGCGATTGGCGCGGACAGATTCAGGATGGCACGCGCATCAGCGCGACATCGGTGCCGAGTACCGGTGGACAGCTGCACACCACCGGCGGCGGCCTCATGGCCACACTCACGTCGCATCTCAACGGCTTCATCAATGAGGCCCGCGTGTATCGCTCACAGGATCACCAGAATACCGATCCGTATCTCCTCGCGCCCGACGGCCGTGTGACGGTGGCCTCGTCGTTGGCCGACGGCACGCAGAGCATCACGAGCCTCCAGTTCGGCGGCAATCCGTCGCTGCCGCAGGAATCCCGCTCATCGCTCTTCGAGGGCAGCGACGAAGTGAGCTGGGTGAGCAGGGGTGGCGGGCATCGCGTCAAGCTGGGCCTCCTCGCCAACGCCGACCGCTCCACGGTGGGCACGATTCCGAATCGGTACGGCACCTTCTACTACAACTCGTTGGCGGACTTCGAGGCCAACAGGCCGTCGCAGTTCACGCGCACGATGTCGGGACGCGATCGCATCGCCGGCAGCGACAATGCCGCGCTCTATCTGGGCGACGCATGGCGCGTGTCACCGCGTCTCCAGTTCGTGTACGGTGTGCGCGCCGAGGCGACGCGCTTCCCCAATACGCCAGACTACAATCCGGACGTCGAGACGTTATTCAATCGTCGGACGGATCACACGCCATCGGAAACGCACGTGAGCCCGCGCCTTGGCTTCACGTACTTCATGGGTGCGCCTGCTGACAATCCGGCTCCTGCCGCGGCCGATACGAATCGTGCGGCGCGCGGTGGAGCAGGTGGCGGAGGAGGCGGCCAGCGAGCCGGCTTCAACGCCGCGGCATGGACCATTCGTGGCGGCGTCGGCGAGTTTCGGGGGCGCATCTCGTCCAACCTCGTCGCCACGGCGGTAGACGCCACCGGGCTCGCCGGCGGACAGTCCACGCTGACCTGCATCGGAAACTCCGTTCCCACGGCCGATTGGACGTCGTATCTCGCTGATGCCTCGACGATTCCGACACAGTGCGCCGCCGGCAACGGAGGCGTCGTGCCGCCGAATCTCACGCAGCGACGAAACGTCACGACGTTCGAGGACGAGTTCAGCGCGCCAAAGGTGTGGCGTGCGTCGCTCGGTGGAAGTCGTCGCTTCTTCGATCGCTACAGCTTCGGCCTGGACGGATCGCTTGCGTACGGACTGAACCAGACGGGCTCGCACGATCTCAACCTCAGTGCGACGCCCAAGTTCTCGCTCGCCAACGAAAGCGGACGTCCGGTCTTCGGCTCGTCGCAGTTCATCATCCCGACGACCGGCGCCACCACGATTACGGCATCGCGGCTGCACCCGGAGTACGGAAGCGTCAGCGAGATAACGTCCCAGCTGCACTCGCTCTCCACGCAGGTCACCGTCTCGCTCGGCGGCGTGACACTCCAGGGACTCACGTTCAACGGCGCATACACCTTCCTTCGCTCGCGCGACCAGCAAAACGGATTCAGTGGCGGCGGCGGTGGATTCGGTGGCGCAACGACTGCTGGTGATCCCAACGTCGTGAGCTGGGGGACCTCCGACCTCGAGCGCCGCCACTCGCTCCTTGGCACCGTCACGATGCCGGCGGCCACCTGGCTGGACGTGACGATGATCGCGCGCCTCACGGCCGGCCAGCGATACACGCCCACGGTCAACGGCGACATCAACGGCGACGGGTCACGCAACGATCGCGCGTTCATCTTCGACCCCTCCGCCACCGCGGATACGGCGGTCGGCAACGGCATCTCGCGCATCCTCGCCAACGCCCCTGTCCGCGTGCAGGACTGCATTCGTTCGCAGCTCGGCACCATCGCCACACGGAACAGTTGCTCCGCGCCATGGTCTCCGTCGCTGGACATGCAGTTCAACCTCAAGCCCGACGCGTTCGGTCTCGCCCGGCGGCTCACGCTGCAGCTCCAGATTCAGAACGGGCTCGTCGGGCTCGATCAGCTTCTGCACGGCACCAACAACCTGCACGGTTGGGGACAACCGGTCATTGCCGACCGCACGCTCCTTTATGTGCGCGGCTTCGATCCGGCCACGCAATCCTTCAAGTACGCCGTCAACGAGCATTTCGGCGTGCAGAACGCGCAAAACAGTCCGTACCGGTTGCCGTTCCAGATCGGATTGCAGGGGCGCCTCACCGTCGGGCAGGATCCGGCGCGGCAACAGTTCGGACGCATGTTCGGCACGGGGCCGGACGGCAAGCCGCTCTCCAAGGAAGGCTACAAGTCGAGGCTTTCGCGCATCATTCCCAACCCCTTCTTCGCCACGCTTGCACAGAACGACTCGCTCAAGCTCGAGTTGACGGCCGACCAGAAGTCGAAGCTCAAGGCGCTCTCCGACGAGCTCGCGCCGAAGATCGATCGGATTGCTGAGGAAATGGCGGACGTCCTCACGAGCGCAGGCAACGCACCGGACCCACAGGTGATCGGGGCGCGCATGCAGGGCAAGACGAACGAAGCGCGCACGATCGCGGAAAAGGCGGTGGCCGATCTTCACGCTGCACTGACGCCGGCGCAGTGGGACAAGCTGCCGGAGAGCATCAGGATTCCGCCGCAGGGTGGCCGCGGATTTGGCGGTGGAGACGGCGGCGGTGGCCGCGGACTTGGTGGCGGCGGAGGTCGTCCGCCGGAATAGCGCTACAACGCTACGCGGAGCAGTGCGCCAGTGGCGTATAGGACACGCGTCGTCCGACGCGTGTCATCCTGCCGCGTGAAGAACGTGTCGATGCTCGTGCCCGGCACCAGCGGCACACGAACGCCGACGGATTTGTCGATCCGGTTCAGCGTCGAGTAGTGCGAGTCGTACGAGAAATCGACCTGGCCATACGTGAACACCGGTTGGCCAAGAATGTCCACGTCGCGGCCGACCGCGGTCCTGTCCTGCCATCGCCGCGACCATTGGCGGTCGATGTCGCGGATCTCCACGCGCGTGCGGTTGCGTATCTCGAAGCCGCCGCTCAACGGAATGGTCGAGAACACCGTGGGGATGTACCGGTGCTCGGTCATCGTCGGCTGCGAGACCTGACGGACCTCGAGCGCCAACCGCGTGCCGATCGGACCGGGCGACACGAGACCGAGCCCCTGAATGCGCTCGTTGACGGCGAACGTTTCCGTCGCCAGATGCTGCTCGATCAACAGTTGCACGCCGACCCCCCACGCGCGGGGCGACGTCATGATCAACTCGGGGCGGAACTCGTGAAGGGCGTTCTGCGCACGCGCTGGTACACCCGCGGCGAGCAGCAGCGACGCGAGAAAGGCTCGGCGCATGCGATGAGGTTGGATTCGTCCGCGCGAAAGCTAGCCGCGAATGCGCGTGGACGTAACTTCCGGCACCTCGAAATCCCGGCCGCCATGCACAGTTCGCATTTCCGTCGCCCGCTCCTCGCGCTCGGTGTTCTGTTCACTGCGTGCGCCCGCCAGGTCAGCGTCGCACCCACACCGGACGACGGAGCCTATGACGTCGTCATCACCGGTGGCCGTATCGTGGACGGCACGGGCAATCCCTGGTACTATGGCGACGTCGGCGTGCGCGGCGATCGCATCGTCATCGTGGCGCCCCACGGGGCGCTCTCGGCAGCGCGGGCTGCTCGACGTATCGACGCCACGAATCGCGTGGTCTCGCCCGGCTTCATCGACATCCAGGCGCAATCGTACGAGCAACACCTCTTCGGCGACGGACGCGTCGTCAGCAAGATCTCCGAGGGTGTCACAACGGAGATTCTGGGCGAAGGAGGGACTCCGGCACCCGCGAATTCCGCGATGATCGCAGCGGTCGCCCCAGCGGACTCTCTCATGAAGCGCTCCATGACGACCTTCACGGGCGAGCACGGATTCGACGCGTGGCTCACGGCCATGGAGCGGCACGGCAGCAGCGTGAACGTCGGCTCCTACCTCGGTGCCGAGAATCCGCGCGTCTTCGCCATGGGTTATGCGGAGGGACGTGCGGGCCCAGCGGCATTGGACACCATGCGCCGCGTGGTCCGCGATGCCATGCGCGACGGCGCGTTCGGGGTCGCCAGCGCGTTGATCTATCCGCCGAGCGCGTTCACGAGCACGGAGGAGCTCGTCGCCATGGCGCAGGCGATGGCGCCCTATCACGGCGCGTACATCTCGCACATTCGGTCCGAGGATGATCAGTTGCTCGAGGCCATCGACGAAGCGTTTCTCATCGGCCGGAGCGCGGGCGTCCCCGTGGACATCTATCACCTCAAGGCCGCCACTCGGCGCAACTGGGGAAAGGCGCGCGCCATGGTAGCGAAGATCGATTCCGCGCGCAAAGCGGGGCTCGACGCCGGCGCCACGATGTATCCGTATCCGGCGTCCTCCAACTCGCTCCAGGCCTGCATTCCCAACTGGGCGAGTGCGAACGACATGCTGCTCCAGAACCTGCGCGATCCCGCGAAGCGCGCACGCATCGTGCGCGAGATGGGTGACACCACGCCGGGCGCGAACCAGGGATGTCAGCTGGATGGGCCGAGTGCGATCATGGTCGTCGGTCTTCAGACCGACGCCAACAGGAAGTACGAGGGATGGCGTCTCGACCGGATCGCCGCCGATCGCGGGACGACATGGGAGAACGCGCTCGTCGATCTGGTGCTGGCGGAGCAGGGCCGCGTGGCAAAGATCACCTTCAGCATGAGCGAGACGAACGTCGCGATGCAGCTCGCGCAGCCGTGGGTCGTCATCGGCAGCGACGCGGAGGGATTCGATCCCGCCAATGCGCAGGGACGCACGCATCCCCGCGCCTACGGCTCCTTCGCGCGCATCCTCGGGAAGTACGTCCGCGACGAACACGTCCTCACCCTCGAGGACGCCGTGCGCAAGATGACCTCGGCCACGGCGTCGCGACTCGGCATTCGCGACCGAGGGCTCGTCCGTCCCGGAACGTTCGCCGATCTCGTTGTGTTCGATCCGGCAACCATCACCGACCGCGCGACGTACGAGCAGCCTCACCAGCTCGCCACCGGCGTTGATGTGGTGCTGGTGAACGGCGTCACCGTGTGGAAGAACGGTGCGGCGACGAACGAGAAGCCCGGCCGTGCCCTTCGCGGTCCGGGTTACGGAATGCCGTAGACACACAGAGCCAGACACTGGATGTCCGCATCTCTTTTCAGCCCGCTCCGGATTCGCTCGCTCACGCTGCGGAATCGCATCGTCGTGAGCCCCATGTGCCAGTACTCCAGCGTGGACGGATTCGCCAACGACTGGCACCTCGTCCACCTCGGCGGCTTTGCGGTGGGCGGCGCGGCGCTCGTCGTTGCCGAGGCAACGGCGGTGTCTCCTGAGGGACGCATCTCTCCGCGCGACCTCGGCATCTGGCGCGACGAGCATGTCGCGCCGCTCTCGCGGATCACCGAATTCATCCAGGCGCAGGGTGCGATTCCAGGAATGCAGCTCGCGCACGCCGGCAGGAAGGCGAGCGTCGATGCGCCATTCAACGGCGGCAAGCCCCTGGATCCCGAGCACGGCGGCTGGTCGCCGCTATTTGCGCCGAGCGCCATTCCGTTTGCGTCGGGATATCAGGCGCCCGTTGCGATGTCCACGGCCGATATCGCCCGCGTTGTGGCGGATTTTCGCACCGCCGCGCAAAGGGCGTTCAAGGCGGGATTCCGCGTGCTCGAGCTGCACGGCGCTCACGGGTATCTGCTGCACGAGTTTCTCTCGCCGCTGAGCAACACCCGCGACGACGACTACGGGGGCAGCTTCGAGAACCGTATTCGTTTCGTGCTGGAAACCATCGATGCCGTGCGCGGCGTCTGGCCCGACCAGCTCCCGCTCTTCCTCCGCGTCTCTGCCACCGACTGGGCAGAAGGCGGCTGGCATCTCGACGAGTGTGTCGAGCTGTCGCGCATCGCCGGCGAGCGGGGCGTGGATCTCGTGGACTGCTCCACCGGAGGAAATGTGTCGGGCGTACGGATCCCCACCGGGCCCGGCTATCAGGTCCCCTTCTCCGAGCGGGTCAAGCGCCAGGCTGGCGTGCTGGCCGGTGCCGTGGGCCTCATCACCGAAGCCCTCCAGGCCGACGAAATCATCCAGCGCGAACAGGCCGACGTCGTCATCCTCGCGCGCGAGCTGCTCCGCGATCCGCACTTCCCATTGCGGGCGGCGCGCGAGCTCGGCGTGGACGTCACATGGCCGAAGCAGTACGAGCGGGCAAAGCTGTGAGTGGCGACTTCGCCCCTCCCATCCGCAGAGTCCCGCGTTCAATATTCACGTATCTCCACTGACCTCGAGACTGCGCATGTCCGCTGACGATTCCGTACCGATTTCACGTCGCACGTTCGTCAAGAACACAGCGACCACCGCCGCCGCACTCGCCGTTGGACCTATGATCGTGCCACGACACGTGCTCGGCATGGGCTTCCAGGCTCCCAGCGATACCTTGAACGTCGCCATGATCGGCATCGGCGGAATGGGGAAGGAGAACATGATCTCCCTCGCCAACGCCGGCGCCAACATCGTCGCCATCTGCGACGCCGACTGGGGCTACGTCGAGCGGGCCATGGCGGGCCGACTTCGCCCGCCGCAGGGACAAACGGAGCTCGCGCCGCAGATGCAGGCCGTGAAGGCCGCCTTCGAGAAGGCCAAGCGCTACACCGATTACCGCACCATGCTCGAGGAGCAGCGGGACATCGATGCCGTGAGCATCGCCACGCCCGATCACCTGCACGCCGTCATCGCCTACACGGCCATGAAGCACGGCAAGCACGTGTACGTGCAGAAGCCGCTCACATATTCGGTGCAGGAGGCGCGCATCCTCGCGCGGACTGCGCGCGACACGAAAGTCGTGTCGCAGATGGGCAACCAGGGCCACTCGATGGACGGCACCCGCCGCCTCGTTGAGCTCATCAACGCCGGCGTCATCGGACCCATTCGTGAAGTGCACGTATGGACCGACCGGCCGCAGCGTTACTGGGCCCAGGGCATTCCGCGTCCGGCGCTGCCGGGTGCGACTCCAGCGCCAACGCCCGCACCGGCACCGAGCCCGTTTCCGCCCGCGCCCCCGAGCTGGAACATGCGCGCCGTCGACCGCGCCGTCCTCGCCGCGATGGCCGCCAATCCGCAGGAGATCCCGCCCGGCCTTCAGTGGGATCTCTTCATCGGACCGGCCAAGTTCTACCCCTATCACCCGGCCTATCATCCGTTCAGTTGGCGCGGCTGGGTGGACTTCGGCGTCAGCGCCATCGGCGACATGGGCGCCCACCTCATCGACCAACCGTTCTGGGCCCTCGGACTCGGCCTGCCGACTGCCATTACGTCCACGTCCACGGCGTGGGGCGGACCCGCCAACAATCCCGGGACGTACCCGCTCGCGATGTCCACGCGCTACGAGTTCGCCGCGCGCGGCGATCAGCCGCCCGTCGTCCTGACATGGTACGACGGTGGTCTCGTGCCCATGATCAGCGGCGACTTTGTGCTTCCCCGCGGCGACGGCGGCGGCGGTGTGTTCGTTGGTGAGAATGGCTTCATCACCTACGAGACGTATGGCAACCGTCCCAAGGTGTATCCCGAAGCTGCCGCGGCTCGGGCGGAGCAGGTGCCCATGTCCGTCACGCGCATCGAGATGTCGCACGAAGCCAACTTCGTCAATGCGTGCAAGGGCAACGTTGCTCCGAGCTCACCGTTCGACTACGCGGCCAAGCTCACCGAAACGATGCTCCTCGGCATCGTGGCGCTCCGTGCCGGCCAGTCCCAGCGCATTCTGTACGACGCCGCACAGATGAAGGTGACGAACATCGCCGACGCGAATCAGTGGCTCACGCGAGAGTATCGTCCCGGCTGGCAGCCGTGGAGCGCGAGCGAAGCATCGGCCGCCATTTGACCAGAACCGCAGGACCGAATCATGTGCAGAAACATCAAGACACTCGCGAACTTCGAACCGCCGGCCACCAATGACGAGGTGCGAGCGTCCGCATTGCAATTCGTGCGGAAGCTCAGCGGGACGACAAAGCCTTCACGCGCGAACGAGGAGGCCTTCAGTCGCGCCGTGGATGAAGTCACCGAGACCGCGCGCCGGCTGATCGACGCCATCGAGATTCACGCGCCGCCGCGCAATCGCGAAGAGGAAGCCCGAAAGGCAAAGGAGCGCTCGCTCAAGCGCTTCGCCTGACGTACTGCGATGACCGCTAGCGGCCGTCTTCCAATCGGACGAGTCGCCAGCGGCCGTCGAGCTTCTCGAGGAGAGCAACCCGCCTCACCGTATCACGGTCGGCGCCGAGCGCGACGCCGTTCGCGTTCGGCAGGATGGTGAAGAGGTAGCTCACTTTCGCCGAGTCGGCCCCGATCGGCGCCGTGCCTCCGACGGCGACGTGTCGGCGGCCCGCCGTCACGTCCCATCCGCGCCGCTCGCCTCCATTTGGAATGCTCGCGCCATGGACGGGCGCCCACCCGTCGGCCGTGAGCCGCGCCTCGTCGCGCAACGTGGCTGCGCACCAGCCAGGCTCCACCACCTGTCCCGCCGACGTATCGCGCAGCGTCACCCAGTCGGCCATTACGAGCCAACGCCAATTGGCGAGCGGCTCTGCAACTACGGCGCGATCTGATCGACTGCGGAGCTTGGCGAGGACTTCGGCGCAGGAGAACCACGGCGGGCCGTCGGCCCAGACGCGCACGGTTGCCACCGCGGAGTCTTCCGCCGGCCTTGCGCGGCGAATGGCGGCCAGGGCCTCCTCATGGCTGGGCCCGCGCTGGCAGCAGCAGAGCACGGTCGGAAGAACAAGAGTGGCGAGACGTCGCATTGGACTCCGCACCGATGCGAATCACGTTCCGCGCCCGGTTGTGCTTTCGGTCTTTATTCGGTATATCCCGAAGTCGATGCGGGAGCTTCAAATGCGCGAACAGACCACGTTTTTTGGCGACGCAACCGGTGCACGCGCGCTGCCCATGGTGGGCGAGCAGAAGGACATCCGGTATTACGCAAGCGTGCCGCGCAGCGTCCTGAACTCACCGACTGCCACCGGCATGGGCTTCTGGTCCATCAACCCATATGTCGGCTGCGCATTCGGCTGCGCCTACTGCTACGCGAGGTACGCGCATCGCTATGCCGCCGAGCGTCTCAATTCCGCCGCGGCGGAGAGTGGGGACACGGCACTCCCGGTGGATGAGCTGCCGCCGTGGCTCGCCTTCGAGCGGCGGATCATGGTCAAGCGCGAGGCACCTCTGCTCCTCCGCCGCGCACTCGCTCGCCCCGCCGTTCACTCGGCGCTTCAGCACGAATCCGTCGTGATCGGCACCGCGACCGATCCCTATCAGCCAGCCGAGCGGCGCTTCCGGATCACGCGTGGCATTCTCGAGGTGCTCACCACGCAGCACGGTCTCTCCGTCACCATCATCACCAAGAGTCCGCTCGTGACGCGAGACATCGATCTCCTGGTTCGCCTCCGCGAGCGGGCGAACCGCGTCTCCGTGCACGTGTCGCTCATCACCGTGGACCGAGAGCTCGCGCGCCGGCTCGAGCCGCGCGCGCCGACGCCCGAGTCTCGGCTGCGAGCCATTGCCCGCCTGCGCGCGCACGACATCGAAGTCGGCGTCAACTGCATGCCCGTGCTCCCGGGCATCACCGATGCAGCGGACCAGATCGAGGCGCTCGTGGGCCGCATCGCCGAATCGCGTGCGAGCTACGTGGGTGCGTGCGCGCTGCGGCTTCAGTCGGCCGCGCGCGCTCGGTATCTCCCCTTCATCGAGAGCGAATTTCCCACGCTCGCGGATCGCTATCGTCGCGCGTATGCGAGGAGTCACCAGGTGAGCGAGCAGTACCGCGCCGCCCTGCGCGAGCGTTTCGTGTCGGTCTGCGAACGGCACGGCGTCAAGTTCGGGAGATATTACGAGGACGATGGCGACGCAGCCGACGTTGTCGAGTCGCCGGAATTCCCGAGCCAATTGGCTCTTCCGCTCTGAGCCGTGGTCCGCTGTAATTGGCACGATTCATGGGGAGATCGTAGGTTCCGGTGTCAGCTCTCACACGGCCCATTGGCCGGACCCGAACCTGAGCGAGGGGGATAACATGATGGACACGATCCGCATGCGTCGCGTCGCAGGCGCAACACTCATGCTGGCAGCCGCGTTACTCTGCCAGGCGTGCGCGGTGACCACGGGGCAATTCATTCCCGGTCGCGCGTCGTCGACGAACCGCAGCATGACGAGCCATTTCGACGTCACGCGCATGCACTCGGCCGCCCTGACGCCGCACGCCGTCATGGCCACGACGAATGAGAAAGGCTACTTCGACTTCAGATACTATTGATGTCCGCTACCGGCCGGCGGGGCTGGTCGGCGCGGGGTGAGAGCATGGGGTGAATGGTGGCGCGCCCGGATATTGCCGTGCCGGGGTTTCGTCAAGGGCTCGTGGGGGTTTCAGGCCCTTCTGGCGGAAACCGGCCTGGGCACTTAGACTAGGCTTAGAAAATCTTAAGCGGGCGAGCAACAGCCTTTCTCGCTCTATGTGGCGCCATCGGCGTCAGACCGACGACAGCCTGTCGTCTCTCTAATCTCATCCTATGCCCGACATCAATCTGCGCCGCCTCGACGTGACCAATCCTGGACGGGGCCCCTGGAAAGTTGTGCCGGACCTGTCCAACCGCGCCATTCTCGTGAAGAACGGGAGGAGTGGATATGGTCACAAGGTGTATTACGGCACCCGAACCAAGCGCACGCAGGAAGACGCCGAGGTGCAGGCGGTCGCGATGTGCGCGATCCTGAACGCGCTCAAGGCCAAGCGGCCCTGACAAACGACTGAAGCGGTGAGCCACAATCGGCTCGCCGCTTTTTGCAGGAAATGAGGAGAGTGTGTGGGCTTGCGGGGGGCGCGTTGCGCCGCTCCCCAGCTGGCCCGCCCCCTGAATGTCGCCCGTGCCAACCATTGGCCGGGCGATTCTGTCTATCTGGGGGCTGGGAATCGCCGGGCGGCGCTTTCGGTACTACCGTCCTCCCGTCCTCCTGTAGGATTCTGGCAACGAGCGGCATCCTGACAGCGTAACCCGTACACGTGTTCGATGGACAGACAAGTGCTCCACAGCGTACTCCTCCTCGCCACCGCCGCGATGTGCGCAGGCACCGTCGACGCCCAGGCTCCGGCGGCGGCCCCGCGCTCCGCTGGCGGCGGAGTCGGTGAGATTCACGGCCGGCTCGCCGATTCCACGAGCGGGCGAGCCGTGACCAGTGGGTCTGTCACCCTTCGTCGAGCGAGCGATACCGCCTTTGCCGGCGGGGCGCTGCCCAAAGAGGACGGAAGCTTCCACATCGACGGCGTCGCGCCGGGCACCTATACGCTTCGCATTCGCGCGCTCGGGTTCGCGCAATTCGTGCGCTCCGGCATCGTCATCACCGCGGCCAATCCGACCGTCGACCTGGGCGTGCTCCACCTGCACGGCGTGGTGACCAAGCTCGAGGGTCAACAGGTGGTCGCCGAGCGCGAAGAGACCGTCATCGCGCCGGACCGCACATCGTACAACACCAGGAACATGACCGCCGCGAGCGGCGGCACCGCGATCGACGTCCTCCGCAACATCCCGCAGGTGGAGGTGGACGGCACCAACAAGGTGAGCCTCCGCGGCAATCAGAACGTCGTCGTCCAGATCAACGGACGCTCCACTCCGCTCAAGGGCGAGCAGCTCGGCACCTTCCTCTCGCAGATGCCGGCCAACACCGTCAAGACCGTGGAAGTCGCCGCGAATCCCTCGGCGAAGGATGATCCGGAAGGCACCGCCGGCATCATCAACATCGTGCTCAATCAGGAAGCGGAGATCGGTCTGAGCGGGGGCGTCAATGTCGGCACGGGTACGACGGGGCAGGTGAACGCCTCCGGCAACGTGGGCAAACAACAGGGGCACGTCACCGGGTTCATGTCGCTCTTCGGATATCGGGACAGCCGCGCCACCTCCGGCACCATCTCGCGCACCAACCTCGTCATCCCCGTGCCTGCCTTTGTGGAGACGAGCATGTCCGGGCGACAGCGGCCGTTGTCGGGCGGCGGCAATTTTCGCGGGGAGTATCGGTTCAACGACCGCGACGCCCTGACCTTCGACAGCTATCTCTACGCGGGCCACTACGGCGGCAGGAACGCGACCTACTACACCGATCTCGACACCGTGCGCAACATGATCGGCGCGTTCAATCAGCTGAACGACAACGACTCGCACAACCTGTCACAGGATTACGACGTTGCATTTCGGCGGCAGGGAAAGCCGACCACGCCGCAGCTCACCGCCGAGATCGAGTACGCGAACAACACCAACAACACCGACGTGAACCTGTCGGGGTTGGTGACCAAACCAGACGTCTCCACGCCGTCCATCATCCCCACCGAGCGCGATCACACCGTTGGGCGCTATCCGTATGTGAACGCCAAGCTGGACTTCACGTATCCCGTGAATCCGGCCACCAAGTTCGAGACGGGCGGGAAGTACGCGGACCGCAACACCGGCAACGACTTCACCGCTGCCTACCTGAACGCAGCCACCGGGGCATTCGACGTCAATCCCGCACGCAACACGTCGTTCACATATCGGGAACACATCGGCGGCGCGTACGCACTGCTCTCTCGGCAGCTGGGCAAGTTCCAGACGCAGGGCGGCGTGCGTCTCGAGGACGCCAACACGATGTTCGATCTCCCGCTGACGGGCCAACACTTCGACAAACACTACGCGAGCGCATATCCGAGCGGAGTGCTCACCTACAACATCACCGACATGCGCTCGGTGCGAGCGAGCTATTCACGCCGCGTCTCTCGGCCCAACCCGTATCAGCTCAGCCCCATCGAGTTCCGGATGGACACGCGCAACGTGTTTCGCGGCAATCCCGATCTGGCCGCCGAGTACACGAATGCGGTGGACTTCAGCCTGCAGGAGGCGCATACATGGGGCTCGCTCCAGCTCAACCCCTATGTGCGTCACACTGCGCATGCCGTACGCAACATCCAGTTCGTGGATGCCAACGGCATCTCGGTCAGCACCTTCGAGAACGTCGCGAGCACGACCACCATCGGCAGCGATCTCAATCTCAACTACCGGAACGGTCCGTTGACGACGGGCGCCGGGGGCAGCGCGTATCACTATTCGAGCGACGCCACCAACCTTGCGACGAATCTGTCGACGAATACGTTCTCGTGGTCCCTGCGGGCGAACGGCACGTACAAGCTGTCGAGCATCGTCGACGCGCAGATGTTCTCGTTCTATCGCGCGCCGACGAAGACGGAGGGTGGGTCGCAGCTGGCGTCGGTGAATCTCAATGCCGGCATCCGATACAAGGTCTGGGGCGACCAGGGGAACATCTCGCTGCGCATCAACGATCCGTTCAAGATGCAGAAATTCGGGTATCGCACGGCGAATGGATCGGTGGTGGAGTACAGCGAGCGGTTCTTTGGATCCCGGGCGCTGTTCCTGACGGTGTCGCGGAACTTCGGTCAGGCGCTGCGATTGCGTCCGAAGTCGGAATCGGAAGAGGGTCCTTCGGCGCCGCCGACCCCCTGAGAGAGCGGCGACGCGCGACGCTCCTAGCTCGACGCACGAGGTTGGCGGCTGCGGAGCGCGCGCATCTCGCGCTCCAGCTGGTCCAGCTCATCCTGCTCCTCCAAACGAATCATCGTGTTCCGCTGCTCACCCCATAAAGGCTCGTGCCACGCGATATCGCCGAAGGCGAACGCGGAGGCCCGCCAGCGGACTGCACAAGCCGCCGTGTTGCCACGTCTAAGAGCCGCCCTCGTCAATGGCTGAGAAAGCTCCGAAGTCGCCTTAAGAAAACTTAAGCGCACTGTTGACACGGTGGCTGGTGGGCCCTATACACCGGATTCTCACGGGATGCGAGCGACCATGAGCGGTACAACGAACAATCGATTCACCGTTGTCTTTGCAGGTCTCATTGCGGTCGCAGCGGCGCCCGTCGTAAGGGCGCAAGCGGACACGCTCATCGACCCGCCCAGCATTGCCAGCGTCAGCGGCAGGCTCGTGGTGACTCTCACGGCGGCGCCCGCCTCGGTGATCATCGGCGGGCAGGTCATCGCAACGAACGTGTACAACGGTCTCTACGCGCCTCCCACGCTTCACGTAAGACGCAGTGATTCACTGGAGCTCACCCTTCAAAATGGAGTCGGCTCCGGCCAGTCGACAAATCTTCACTACCATGGGTGGGCTGTCACGCCACAGGCGCAGGGCGACGACGTCTTCGTGCACGTGCCCGTCAATACATCCTACTACTACCAGTTTCAATTGCCGTGGAACCACTCGGAAGGCATGTACTGGTATCATCCCCATCCGCACGGCTTCAGCGAATCTCAGGTCCTTGGCGGCATGTCCGGAGCGCTCATCGTCGACGGCCTTTTGGAGGACAACTATCCCGAGCTCGTCGGTATTCGCGAGCATGTCATGCTCCTCAAAGACATCCAGTTACCTGGAGACTCCGCCGACGCGCCGAAGACCAAGACGATCAACGGGCAGCTGAATCCGGTCATCACCATCCAACCGGGCGAGCTCCAGTTTTGGCGCATCGGAAACGTGGGGGCGGACTCGTACGTGAACCTGTCCCTCGGAGGCCTCCCGTTCTACGTGATCGCGATTGACGGCAACGTGACTGCTTGCATTCCGCTCAATCGCTGGGGACCTCAGGTCTGTCCCGTGCTTGTGACTCAGTATCTTCTTCCCCCGTCGTCCCGAGTGGAGATTATCGTATCCGGTCCAGGTCCCGGAGCATACGCGATCAACTCGTTGGCCGTGGATACCGGTCCGGACGGCGACCCAAATCCACAAGTGCAACTGGCAACGCTCGTGTCGGGAGGCAGCTCAATGCTGGCAGCGCCGCGCATGGTTGCCGCGAGGCGTCGTCTGGTGGTTCCACACACGACGAGAGCGACGAACGTTCGCCCGACACCGGCCGCACTCAAGTATGCAGCTATCACGAGGCGCGACACGCTGGTCTACACTGAAGACACTCTGACCAACCAGTTCTTCATCAACGGAAAGCAGTTCGACCCGAACCGAAACGACACCTATGCCCACGTCGGTGACGTGATCGAGTTCACGATCATCAACCAGACGCGAGAGCTGCACACCTTTCATATACATCAGACTGACTACCTCGTTACAGAGATCAACGGACAGCCGGCCAACTCCGTGAGCTTGCAAGACAATGTGAATCTGCCATACGTGGTTGGCGCTCAGCCGGGTGTGGTGAAAGTGATCGTGCCATTCTACGAGCCCGTAACGGTCGGCAAGTTTGTGTATCACTGTCACATTCTGGAGCACGAGGACGGAGGAATGATGGGGACGATGGTGCTCCTTCCCGCTGCGGCCCGTCGGCCAGCAGCTAAGGCCGCTGGAGCGACTCGGTCGAGGCACTAGGACCGGCGAAAGCGCGCGTGTGAGCGCGTCAGCGTACGGGGATCGCGATGCGGGTGCGTGTACGCTCGCAATTGACGCTCCCGCTCCACTCGCTTCCATTTCGCGCCATGCGAGTCCCATACGCTGTCCTGCACAACACGCTACGCGCCGTGCTCGCGGCCAAGGGCATGTCGCCCGAGCGCGCCGACCTGTGCGCGCGCCTCTTTGCCGATGCGAATCGTGACGGAGTCCCATCGCACGGGTTGAACCGATTCCCATTGTTCGTCTCCACCATCGAGCGGAAGCTCGTGGAACCGGGCGCCGTGCCGGTACGCGTTGCAGCGTTCGGCGCGATCGAACGGTGGGACGGCAAGCACGGGCCCGGTCCCCTCAACGCACATCACTGCATGGGCCGCGCGATCGATTTGGCGGGATTGCATGGCATCGGCGCCGTAGCGCTGGCCAACACCAATCATTGGATGCGTGCGGGGAACTTCGGTTGGCAGGCCGCCGAGGCGAAGATGATTGGCGTCTGCTGGACGAACACGCTGCCGAACATGCCTCCATGGGGATCCGTGAAGCCGGCCATCGGAAACAACCCGATCGTCATCGCGGTGCCGAGGGCGAGCGGGCACGTGGTGCTCGATATGGCGATGTCGCAGTTCTCGTACGGCGCGCTGTCGCTCTATCGCATGCGCGGCGCAGAGCTGCCGGTGGACGGAGGATTTGATGCCGAGGGAGTGCTGACGCGTTCACCAGCGGCCATCGAAGCGTCGAAGCGGTTGCTGCCGATCGGATACTGGAAGGGCTCCGGGCTCTCGGTGGTGCTCGACATGATCGCGGCGCTGCTGTCCGGCGGACGTGCGACCCACGAGATCCCCGATGCGGCTGCGGACGAGACGGGCCAGTCGCAGGTCTTTCTCGCCATGGATCCTTCGATGCACGGAGTGGCGACGGATGCGTCGAATGTCGTCGATCGAATCGTCGGCGATCTGCATCGAGCGGGTGACGGCGCGCGGTATCCCGGCGAGCGCACGCTCGAGACGCGGCGCGAGAGTTTGGCGAATGGGGTGGAGGTCGACACATCGATCTGGGACGCGACGCAAGCAATGACTGGCGCGACTCCTGCATCTGGCTGAGCTCGTTTGTGCCCGGCATCTCGTCGCGGCCCTGGGTCTTGGCAATGGTCTCATCTTCGGTATTCACGCGCTTTCTCCGCGACTGGGCGGTCGTTGTCATCCTCGGCGTGCTCGCACTGCTGGGCACAGCCCGCGTTGGCGAGGATGTCTTTGCGCATGAGTCGACCGCGTTCGATGCAGCGGTGCAGCGGTGGATGCTCGCGCACGAGACGCCCTGGCTGGACAGGGTGTTCATCGTGATCACGAACGCGGGAGGCGTCGTCCCCGTCTGCGTACTCTCGGCTGCCGGTGCGGGCTATCTCTGGTATCGTGAGAAGCGGCGAGTGGCGGCGACGGTGCTGCTGGCGCCGGTGGCGGCAGTGGCGGTGTTCACGGTCGTCAAACAAGCCTACGCGAGGCCGCGCCCGGTGGGGCTTGGCGGCATCGTGCCCAGCTCGTATTCGTTTCCGTCCGGCCACGCCACCGCGGCAACTGCGGTCTGCCTCACCTTGGCCTACGTGTACTGGCGCGAGGGCTTCGTGCGTCGCTCGGCCGCCTTGTGGTTTGCGATCCTCGTGCCGCTGCTCGTCGGTGTCAGTCGGGTCTACCTGAACGTACATTGGGCGACGGACGTGCTTGGCGGATGGAGCGCGGGCGTCGTCATTGCCGTGCTGTCGATCGTATTGTACGACCGCAACCGGCGACGTGGGCGTGCGACGCCCAACGCTGCCGAGTGAGGCTTAAAGAATTCTAAGCGTGCAGTCGCGAACGTTCCGAGGTATGTTCGGTCGCTCACATTTCTTCCTTACCCACCGTCACAAGGAGCTCTCGATGCGCATGTCTCGTCTAGGATTTGTTCTCGTGCTCTCGTTCCTCGTTGTTGGGGCATCGGCTCGCAGCAATGCGCAACGCACGCCGCCTGCGGCCGGCGCCGTGGAGGCCGGCGTCTTCGGGCAGATCGACTGGTTCGACAAGGCCATGCAGACGGACCGTGTCGGGCTGGGCGCCGGGGCGCGGCTCGGCTGGTTCCTGAATCCCACGTGGGAGCTCGAGGGAGAAGCCTCGTTCTCGCGCGCCAAGCCGACGGCGAAGCGCATCCAGACGGGCGACGTGCAGATCAACTACTACGTCGGCCGGCTGAACTACAATCGGCAGCTCGGTTCAGCGTTGGCGGTGCTCGGGATAGGTGCGGGCGCGAATGCGCTCGACGATCACAGCGATCTGATTCTTTCGCCTCTGGTCGGGTTGCGCATACCCCTCTCGAGTGATTGGCACCTTCGCATTGACGGGTCGATGATGTTTGCGCCGAACCCGACGAGTGCGACGTACAAGTTTCCAGCGCCCGTGGTGGGGGCGGTGAATGAGGGCGCGGCGTATCTCACGAACTTCCAGGGGCGGGTCGGGCTGAGCTGGTTGCCGCTCACACAGCGGCCGGAGTCGATCTGGGTTGCCGTGCGACCGAAGAGTCAGACGCTTCAGCTCCTCTGTGTTGGGCCGGCGCCCACACGGCAGTTCTATGACACCGTAACGAGCAACAAGACCGCGAACGTCTCGCAGGCAGTGACGTGGAGCGTCGGCGACGCGACCGTTGCTACGGTCAATGCGTCCGGGATCGTGACCGCTGTGAAAGCGGGCAGTACCACTGTCAGCGCCACGTCAGTGGCGGATTCCCGTGCATCCGATCGCGCAGACGTGATCGTCCTCGGAACCACAACGGGGCCGACAACGTTTCGCTATGACACGACGGTCAACAGGGTGGCGGTGAGCGCACTCGATACCGCGATCCATTTTGCCACCGACTCACCCAAGGTCGCGCCCCGGTATCGGTCGGCGGCTCGGCGCGAGGCCAGGCAGAAGGAGCTCAACCTGCTCGCGCTGCGCGACACCGCGCGCGGCATCCTCGACAGACAGATCGACTTTCTCAAGCAGTACCCCAGCGTCACGCTCAAGATCGAGGGATGGGCGGACACCGTCTACAACACGAAACACAACCTGGCGCTCTCGCAGCGGCGTGCGGATGCCGCTCGCGAGTACATCATCAGCCGCGGAATCGATGGAAATCGTGTAAGGGCGTCGGTCGGCGAAGGCGAGACCACGGGTTTCAGTCCCAGCAATACCAAAGAGGGGCTCCAGGCCAACCGTCGGGCGAAGGTAACGATCGACGTGGGGAGAGAGACCATCATCAAGGTTGACACCGTCCGCGTCGCCGGAGTGTGCAGACCCTAGTCTGAGGTGGTAACGCTGCGAGCCGTGGTAACTCCCGGGGACACCAACGAGCCGACTTGCTCGTAGTGTACCCGGCTGGCGTCGCGGCCGAGGGAACCTTGGTCGTCCTCGCGGTGTCGAACGCCCGATTTGCCCGTAACACGATTCCCCCATCCCACCAAGCATGGGCTCCCATCGCTCACTCGCCGCTGCGCTGCTGCTCTTGCTCGCCGGCACTTCCGTCCATGCACAGAACGTCCCAGAGGTAATCCGCGGCAAGATCACTGCCGATTCCGGACGTGTCGCTTCCACCGCGACGATCATGGTGACACGCGGGCCCGATCGCCTCACGCAGCAAACGACCACCGACAGCGCGGGACGTTACCTGGTGCGCTTCGAACAGGGCACCGGCGATTATCTCGTATACGTGACCGCTGCCGGGTTCAAGGCGGCGCGCCGCCGCGTCACGCGACAGACCAACGAGCACGAGTTCGTCGCCGACTTCAGCTTGACGCGCGACGTCGCGTTGCTCGACACCATGAAGGTCACGGCGGACAAGGCCGTCCGCGCAAGGAACGACGTCGGGCCAATGGTCCTCGAGCCCGGTTCTGCCGAGAAGTGGATGGATGGCGTCAATGGCGCCATACCGCCATCGTCGCAGGGGGATCCGAATGCGATCGCCGGCACGATGTCCAACGTCACGATGACCGGACTCGGGCCGTCGATCCTCGGCTCCGGCGCCGAGTCGAATCTGACGACGTTGAACGGTATGGCGCTCGCTGGCGGGAACATTCCGCGCGCTGCCAACACGCAGACACGTGTTACCGCCGCCACGTTCGATCCCACGCGTGGAGGATTTGCCGGCGCGAACATCGACGTGCAGCTGGGCGGCGGCGATCGATTCTATCAGCGTCGAAATGCGTTCCTGACGTTGGACCCTCAGGCGCTACAGTTCACCGACGCCGCCGGACGCTCGCTCGGCGCGCGCAGCGGCGGTGCGCGCGGCAGCGCATCCGCGGACGGCGAGATGATCCGGCAAGCGGCGACGTACAACGTCTCGCTCGACGTAGGTCGCAGCGTCAGCGATCCGGCCACGCTGCTCAATGCGGATGCCGACGTCCTGCTGCGCGCGGGCGTTTCGCCCGATTCCATTGCTCGACTGATGACTGTGGCGAGTCCTCTTGGCCTGACGAGTGGCTCTCGGGCCGTTCCGGCCAATCGGCAGCACGATGTCGCGACCTTTCTCTCACGGTTCGACGACACACGAGATACGCTGTCCACGCGCGCGCTCACGACGTATGCCAGTTACACCCGCGACGGTGCGGTGGGTTTCGGTCCGCTCGCTGCGCCGTCGGCGTCCGGAGAGCGGCACGAGCAGACGTATGGTGGGCAGCTCACGCTCGGGAACTATGTGGGTGAGGGCCGGCGCGTACTCACGGAGACCCGCGTTGCCGCAAGCGCCGTGAGAGCGACCGCGTCGCCTTATCGCGAGATGCCCGGAGCGAGCGTGCTCGTTCGCTCGGACGGCCTCGACGCCAGCGGCGGAATAGCCGGCGTGACGCTCGGCGGTGCGCCCAATCTCGCGACCGATGATTTGCGCTGGACGACTGAAGGCGCCAACGAGACGACGTGGATGGCAGGCGGCCGCCGTCACAGGTTCAAGACGCAGCTCTGGGCTCGCGCGGACGGACTTCGGTCCGACGGCATCCCCAACCGCCTCGGAACCTTCACGTACAACTCCATCGCCGACCTACAGGCCGGACGCCCCTCGAGCTTCACTCGCACGCTCGCGGAGCCGCGGCGTGCGGGAACCGTGTGGAATGCCGCTGGCGCGATAGCGCACAATTGGTCTCCCACGCGTTTCTTCAGCCTCCTGTACGGCGCGCGCGTGGAAGCGGATGGCTTCGCGAGCAGGCCCGCCTCGAACCCCATGCTGGAGCAGGCACTTGGCGTACGCAGCGGCGTTGCCCCGATGCGTCTGCACGTCAGCCCGAGGCTCGGGTTTTCTTACACCTACAATCGCGACAAATCGAACGGCAACGGGATGAACATGACTCAAGTCGGGCGGTACTTTCGCTACCCCACGGGAGTCATTCGCGGTGGCATCGGCGACTTCCGCGACCTGCTGCACCCGAACGTTCTCGCGGACGCATCGGCGGCGACGGGTCTCGCGGATGCGACGGCGGTGCTCTCGTGCGTCGGTTCTTCCGTTCCCACCGCGGACTGGACGCGCTTTGCGGCGGACCCCGCGACCATCCCGACGAGTTGCGCTTCCGGCGGTGGCGTGCTCGCGGAGCGCGCACCAAGCGTCACGCTGATCGATCCGGGGTACGACGTACCGCACAGCTGGCGAGCGTCCCTCGACTGGAACAGCAGCTACGGCTCCTGGCTGCTGCGCGCGGGCGTGCTGGGCTCTTACGATCTGTCACAGCCCGGAACCGTCGACGCGAACTTCAGCGGAACGCAGCGCTTCACGCTCGCGTCCGAAGGCAATCGGCCTGTGTATGTGTCCGCGGCAGCGATCGACCCATCATCGGGTGCCGTATCGGCGGCGGAGTCTCGTCGCAGCGATCAGTATGGTCGCGTCGCCATGCGCGTGAGCGACCTTCGCGGGTATGGGGGACAGCTCAATCTGGGGATCTCGCCCGACGTCTTCCGATTCAACAACAGGTACCAGCTCTTCGGATCGCTCAGCTACACGCTCCAGGCCACTCGGCGGCAATTCCGCGGATTCGACGGCGCGTCGTTCGGCGATCCGCGCACCATCGAATGGTCTGCCGGGCCGTCAGACGCGCGGCATGCGATCGTGTTCAGCACTGGCCTTTATGCACCGAAGATCGGCGTCGTCACCCTGTTTACGCGGGCGCAGAGTGGATTGCCGTTCACTCCGGTCGTACAGGGGGATATAAACGGTGACGGGCGCTTTGGGGACCGTGCGTTTGTGCCCGATCCGGGCCGCGAGCTGGATCCCACGGTCGCCGCGCAGATACGCTCTCTGCTCGCGAATGGTGCCTCCGCGGCGCAGTCGTGCATCGCACAGAACCTCGGCAGAGTAGCGGAGCGCAACGGCTGCCGTGGGCCGTGGACGCAGTCACTCAACGTCCAATGGAGCCCTCGGCTTCCGTCGAGGCTCAGCGGCCGCGTTGTGCCCAGCGTGTACTTCCAGAATGTGCTCGCGGGCGTCGATCAACTCGTGCACGGCAGTGAGAACATGAGCGGCTGGGGCTCGCCAGCCGCCGTCGATGCGGTGTTGCTCGTCCCGCACGGTTTCGACCCGAGCGCCAATCGCTTCCGCTACGACGTGAATCCGCGCTTCGCCGACACGCGACCCAGTCGAAACGTGTTGTTGAATCCATTCCACGTGGTCGTGGACTTCAGCGTGAACCTCTCGACCGACTACGATCTTCAGAAGCTTCGCCGGGCGGTGGAGCCGATCCGTGCGCCCAACGATGCGGGCTGGCAGCGTCGCTCGGCCGATTCACTCGCGGCGTTCTATCTGTCCAATACGTCGAGCGTGTTCAAGGCGCTGATTCAGGAAGCTGATTCTCTCTTCCTCAGCGTGGGACAGGTGGCCGGTCTGGAACGCGCCGATTCCGCGTTCTCGAATCGCGTAAGGGCTGTCTACGTTCCGTTGGGCGAGTTCCTGGCGAAGGCGCAGGGCGGCGCGGGCAAGGCGGAGTTGGACACCGTGCAAGCGACGTCCAAAGCGTATTGGAAGATCTTCTGGGAGCAGCCGGAGATCGCGGACTCTCTCGTGACGCCCGCGCAGAAGGAGCTCTTTCCCATGCTGAAGAGTCTCCTGGCCGTTCCCAAAGAGCAGCGGGAGCACAGTCAATGGATGTTCGGCCGCCCCGTGACGTTTGCCGATAAGCCACGAAAGCGCTGACGCAGCCCTGATCACGGGCAAAGGAGAAACGAAAAGGCGGATACTGCGTGAATCTCGCCGCGATGCTCGGCTGGTGCGCATCTAGCGCGGCTCGGGTCTCGGAGTGTCGGCTGCCGGTATGACGCTGCCGATAAGAAAGCCACCGAGCGCACCGGCAGTGACCGCGACAGACAGGATATAATCAGCGCCCAGGCCGCAAGGTATCTCGTGCGCTGGGTGACATCGCGCTACCTCCACGAACACAGTCACAGCTCCCAGAAGACCACCGAGGAGCGCGCCCAGCAACTGGTGACTGCTGCGTGACGAGGCTCTGCCGGTTGCAGGCGGTGTCAGCATGCTGTTGGCAAACCAGGTCGCTACCTCGAACTGCGCATCCACGAGGAAGAGCGCTGGATCGTCGGGCGTCGGGTACATCGCGACATACGCGGGGCCAAGTTGATAGATCAGGAGGTTGACCAAGCGATCGGGAGCTACCCCCTTACGCATCACGGCGCTATCGACGCGCGCGCAGACGCTGTCGAGCGTGGCAAGGTGCATCGCGCTCGTGTCCAGGCCGCTTACGCCAAGCGCGGTGCGCTCGGCGGCAGTCGCTGGAGCGTTCAGGTAGCGAGCCATCCGACGGAACTGGGCACCGAAATCGCCACTCCGCGTGAGGCATGTCTGCGCAGACAGAGCAGGAAGCGCCGTGGCAATCAGGGCGAAGACGGCGAGGCAAGGACGTCGCATAAGCAGTGGCGGAAATTGCGAAGATAGATGCGCCGACGCCAACGAAACGGTCTGGCGCGTCGAATGGCGTGGCATTAGTCGCGCGACGAGCGGACCACTCTGGCAGCACTGGAGCACATCCGTGGCCAGGCTGGCGTCGGACGCACGAGACAACCGCGAGTCGGGCCCTCACAGCTAACTGCGTGACGTAGGTAGCCTGCGCAATCATTCGATGACGGTAAGTCCACGCACCGAGGCGAAGCTGCTCCATGCTCGCCTCCATCCGCTCCGCCGCCGTCCTCGGCATCGACGCCTATGACGTCACCGTCGAAGTAGACGTCGCGCGCGGCCTCCCCAACTGGGTCATCGTCGGCCTCGCGGCCAGCGCCGTAAAGGAAAGCCGCGAGCGCGTCAGCGCGGCGCTCGCGAACGCCGGCTTCACCATACCGTCGCGTCGCATCACGACGAACCTCGCGCCTGCGGACATCCGGAAGGACGGAACGGCATTCGACCTCCCAATCGCCATCGGCGTCCTCGTTGGCTGCGGTGTGCTGAGTCCCGACGCCGTCAACCGATGCGTATTCGCCGGTGAGCTTGGCCTTGATGCGACGTTGCGTCCGGTGCGCGGCGCCCTTTCCATCGCGCGGCGAGTGGCGGCGTCTGAGAACTGCAGCGCGCTCACCCTCGTGCTTCCACCGACGAATGTTGCCGAAGCGTCGCTCGTTCGCGAAGTCCGTATTGCCGCTCCGGCGTCACTCGGAGAGCTCGTCGAGTGGCTCAAGAACGGCGAATTTCCGGAAGCGCGTGCTCGCTCCTCATGGCGGAATGAAGAACACCTCATCGATCTCGCGGACGTCGCGGGACAGGAGGCCGCCAAGCGCGCGCTGGCGATCGCTGCCGCGGGCTCGCACGGAATTCTGCTCGTCGGACCGCCAGGGGCGGGCAAGACGATGCTCGCGCGCCGGCTTCCTACCATTCTGCCCGCGCTCACGGACGCGGAAGCGCTCGAGGTGACGGCGGTGCATTCGGTGGCGGGGGTGCTCGACGTCGCAACGGGCGCCGTGACGCGACGTCCGTTTCGTGCCCCTCATCACTCCGTGTCGACGGCGGGACTCATCGGCGGCGGATCGACGCCGCGTCCCGGCGAGGTGAGTCTCGCACATCACGGCGTGTTGTTTCTCGACGAGCTCCTCGAGTTTCCCCGCGGCGTATTGGAGGCACTGCGTCAACCGATGGAGGATGGCTTCGTCACCATCGCGCGGGCGCTGGCGTCGGTCAGGTTTCCAGCCCGCTTCGCTCTGGCGGCGGCCATGAACCCGTGCCCATGCGGCCACTCCGGCGATCCCATCAAGCCGTGTGTATGCGCCGCGGCGGAGATCCTGAAGTATCGCGGGCGTCTCTCGGGCCCATTGGCGGATCGGATCGACATGCACGTCAGCGTGCCACCGGTCGCGCTCTCACGCCTCGCGGTGCGTTATGGTGGTGACGGATCGGCGGCCATTCGTGCTAGAGTCGAGCAGGCGCGTTTGCGCCAGCGAAGGCGGTATGACGGCGAGTCCGCGTGCAATGCCCGTGCGCCAGGACGATGGTTGGAGACCCACGGCGGTTTGGACACTTCCGCGCGGACAATGCTCATGACTGCTGGAGACCGACTCCATCTCTCGGCCCGCGCCTTCCATCGCGTGCTCCGTGTTGCGCGCACAATTGCCGACCTTGCCGGCGAATCGTGCATCAGCGTCGCCCATGTGAGCGAGGCGCTGGGCTATCGCCCGCGGGGAATGGAGCACACACACGAGTCCGGCCTGGAGGTGGCCTGATGAGCAACGCTGAGGAGTTGTCAGAAGAAGGAGACGCCAATAGTATTACATATCCAAGTAATACTTCGGAGTCTCTCATGCGCATCACAACCAAAGGGCAGGTGACCATCCCGCTGGCGGTCCGCGAGACGCTCGGCCTCCTTCCACACACCGAGGTCGAATTCACGATTCGCGGCGATACCGCCGTGCTGACGAAGGCAGGCACTCATCGCAAAGGGCGCATGCTCATCGAGCACATGCGCGGACGCGGGCGCGGACGGCTCACCACGGACGAGATTCTCGCGTTGACGCGTCCGGCCGATCCAGGCGCGCGATGAGCGAAGTTCTCGTGGACAGCAACGTCCTGCTGGACGTGTTGACCGAAGACCCGGTGTGGTTCGAGTGGTCGTCGAGCTCGTTGTCGGAGCTTGCCGAGAGTTCGGTCCTGCTTCTCAGCCCGATCGTATACGCCGAGGTCTCGGTGAATTTCGCGCGCGTCGAGGAGCTCGATGAGGCGCTGCCGACGGGCGTGTTCCGTCGCGATCCGCTGCCGTGGGACGCGGGATTTCTGGCGGGAAAGTGCTTCCTGACGTACCGGAGGCGTGGCGGCTCGAAGCGGTCGCCCCTTCCAGACTTCTATATCGGCGCGCACGCTGCGGTGAAGGGCGCGTCGCTGCTGACGCGCGATGGAACGTTGTACCGTTCGTACTTTCCGTCCCTGCGGGTGATCGCGCCCAGCTAAGCGGGAGACGTCGGTCAAAGCCGGCGTGATGAGGGCAAGCGAGATACACTCTTAAGAATTTCTCAGTCTCGATTGGCGCCCTGTCCCATCGCGCCGTATGGTTGGCGCGCCCGCTCCCGAGAGACGACGAATGTCACTCATCGCTCGAGCTACCAGCGCCGTCATCATCCTGTTTCTCGCCACGCTGGCGGCCATCGTCGCCCAGCGCCTCCTGACCGGCGAGATCAATACGCACGGCCTGTTGCACCGAAAGGGCTCGGGCGACCCCGTCGAGGCCAGCCCCGAACGCATCCAGCTCCTGCTGTCGACCATCGCCATGGCGAGCTGGTACGTCCAACAGACCCTTCAGGCGCGCGGCACGAACCGGTTACCCGACGTTCCCGCCTCATGGCTCGCCGCCCAGGGCGCGAGCCAATTCATCTATCTGGGCGCAAAGGCGCTTTCATTTCGCGGCCGCGATACCACGGGCAGCGACAAGATGTAGGTCCCACACGGAGACGACCATGGATATGAAGCAAGCGACCGCGTACGTCTTTCTGGCCTCGGCATGGGTGACCCTTCTGATCGTCGCCGCATTCGCCTTCGCGATTCTGCGGGATGTTCTGACGCACGAGATCGACCTGACACGCCTCCTGAGCGAGCCGACCGGAGACGCGAGCATGTCGCGCTTCCAGTTGCTCATCTTCACGTTCGTCGTGGCGTTGAGTCTCTTCCTCATCGTGGTGTCGCAGGCGACGCCGCAGCTCCCCGATGTCCCCGGTGGCGTGCTGACGTTGCTCGGCATCAGCGCGAGCTCGTACGTCGTCAGCAAGAGCATCCAGTTCAGCAAGCCGGAGGGCGTGGAGGACCGTCCTCCGCACGTCGCCGTGACACCGTCCAACACCTCTGTGACACCCGGCCAGCAGGTTCCATTCTCGGCCGAGGTGCAGCGGACGTCAAACACGGAGGTGACGTGGGCCATCGTCGCGCCGGCGTCCGGAACGATCAACTCGAAGACGGGTCTCTACACGGCGCCGGCAAAGGTGCCTCCCGGGGGGGTGATCGACACGATCCAGGCGCAGAGCGTCGCGAATCCGCTCGGTGTGGGCTCGGCGATCGTGAAGATCGCGCCGGCTAACGCCGTCGCGGCGGGAGACTAGGGATCATGCCGAAGAAGACTGTACCCGAGAGGCCACCGCATGCGAAGCCGCACCGGGCCGGCGGTGGCGTAAAGGGCGGACATGCCGCGGCGGCGATGCTGCCGGTGGCTCTCGGGCTCGCCATGAAGCTCAATGGGAGTCCCGTAACGTTGCCTTCCGCGCCCACGGGGCTCGATGTGCAGACGATGACGCCTGCCGCGACGATTGCGGCCGACAAGGCGATTCCGCGCATCGGATTGGACGCTCCCGCGTCGGAGCTGGACCAGAATTGGGAGAAGCCGGCGCCGAACCAGAGCAGCCTGCCGGGATGTCCATGGTTCGGAGCGGAGAAGTCGGACAAGATCACGAATCAACGAAAGAACCGAACGGACCTGCCGAGCGGCTACCACGCCGTGGAATTCAGCGCCCTCACGGACCTCGATTGGCCGCATGAGGCCACGACACGGCGTGACAAGTGGACGTCGGATCAACTCGCGCAGATCGCTCCGTTCGAGGGCGAGGCGATCACGGTCACGGGCTTCGTCGTCGCGTTCCGGCCGCAGGGAAAGAGTGGCGAGTCCCCCAACTGCGGTGAAAAGGGGGAGCCCAATACGGATTGGCACATCGCGCTGGTCGGCGAATTCGGTGACAAGGAGCCGGAGGCCATGGTCGTCGAAACGACACCGCGCATCAAGCAACACCATCCCAACTGGGTGCCCGCCGCTCTGGAGTCACTGAAGGGCACCGAGGACTCGGTCCGCGTGAGCGGTTACCTGCTGCTGGATCCCGTTCACAAGGGGCATCTGGGCAAGTACCGCCGCACACTGTGGGAGATTCACCCGATTCACCGGATCGAAGTGTTCAAGAAGAGTGAATTGGTCTGGCGAGACATCGATGACCAGAGCTAGCGTGACCAAGTTTGCGCGCGCGAATCCTCACTCCTCGTTCAGTATCGCGTGCAGCGTCCTGAGGAGCGTCTCGGCGGTGTAAGGCTTCGGCACGAAGTGGTGCACGCCGGCGCGCATAGCCTTCGCGAGCGCGTTGTCCGTGACGAGCCCACTCGACGCGATGATCTTGACGTCCGGATTGATGGCCTTGAGTGCCAGAATCGTGGCCGGACCATCCATGATCGGCATAGCCATGTCCGTCAACACCACACTGACGTCCGCCGCATGCTGCGCGTAGAGCGCCACGGCCTCGGCGCCATTGGAGGCCAACAGTACGCGATATCCGAATCGCTCGAGCGTGCCCTGGGCGATGGCACGAATACCCGGTTCATCATCCGCCACGAGCACGATCTCGCCATTGCCGCGCCGTAGGGACGTTGCCTCCGCAGAGATCTGATCGGAGGCGCACTCCGCGGCGTTGGCGGGCAAATACACCTTGAACTTGGCACCGTGTCCGGGCTCGCTGTAAACGTGGATGAAGCCACCGTGGGCTTTCACGATGGCCAAGGTCGTCGAGAGTCCGAGGCCCGTTCCGCTTCCCGTGGCCTTCGTTGTAAAGAAGGGCTCGAACACGCGATCCTGAACGTCCGGCGTCATCCCGACGCCGGTGTCGGCCACGGTGATCACGACATAGGCACCGGGCTGCGCATCGATGTGCATGGCGCTGTACGTCTCGTCGACGACGGTGTTCTCCATGGTGACGTTCAGCACTCCTCCGGTTGGCATCGCGTCGCGGGCATTGACGCATAGGTTCAGGAGGAATTGGTGTATCTGCGTCGGGTCGCCCGTAACTGTCCAGAGGTCGGGCGGCGAGGTAAAGCGTACGTCGATGGATTTCGGAAGCGTGTCGCGAAGAATCTTCAGGAGCTCGTTCATCAGGTGGACGGGATTCACCGCAATGCGGTGACCCTGAACACCCCGCGCGAACGAGAGGACTTGGCGCACGAGCGATGACCCATGTTCCGCGCTGGTCTTCAGCGTGGCGAGATACTGCTCCGCTTCCGGATCATCGATCATCTCCGTGAGGAGCTCCACGGATAGGAGGATCGGCGTAAGGACGTTGTTGAGGTCGTGGGCGATGCCGCCGGCCAGCGTTCCAATACTTTCCATCCGCTGCGCGCGCAGGAGCTGCTGCTCCAGGCGCTTGCGCTCGCTGAGATCCAGGACGAAGCACACGCCTTCGTCGGAGTCGTCCTGAAACGACGCTGCGCCGATCAGGACGGCGACACGTGAGCCATCCCTCCGGATGAACTCCTTCTCATACGGCGTGCAGACACTCCGGGCCGCAACCTCCGCCAACGCTCGTCGATCCGCCTCGGCATACTCGGGCGGTGTGATGGCGGTCCACTTGATGGTGCCGGCATCGAGATCGTCCCTCCCATAGCCGATGATGTCCAGGAAGGCCCCGTTCGCGCTGGTGACGTCACCTCGCGTGTTCCAGAACATCACGCCTTGCGCGTTCGAGTCGACGAGACGGCGGAGGCGAGCGTCGTGCCGCTTGCGCTCGGTGGAATCGCGAATGATGCCCAGGTAGTTTCCGTCGGGCATCTGGGAGACCGTCACCTCCGCCGAGAATGTCGATCCGTCCTTGCGTGTGAAGATCCATTCCCGCTCATGATGGTGCGACTCGCCCTCGAGGGAGCGGAGCGCTTCGCCGATGTGCGGCACCTCGGCCGGTGCGACGATGTCCGACGCATGCAGCCCGATGAACTCGTCCTTCGTGTAGCCGAGCATGCGGCACATGCTCGCGTTCGCGTCCAGGTAGTAGCTCCTCGGATCGGCGATGACGATGCCTTCCGGGGCATAGTCGAACAGCATGCGATACCGCGCTTCGGCTGCGCGGTGGGCGGTGTCCTCCCGGAGGCCCTCCGGCTCGTTCGCGGAGTGAGATGGCGAGTTCATCTATGGCACAATCCGTCAAGCGGGGCCAAACGTCAACAGTGATCTTGCATCCGAGCGGTCGATCACGAGGATTGTCTCGCGCCCGGCGCCGGCTCAACAGTGACGCCTGTTAGGGGACGCCTCAGCTGCATAGTATCGGCAGCAAGGCTGAATATTGCCTGCTTCAAGTCGGAGGGCGATCGCGCTCGTGGATCGGTTGGTCTCTGGGCCGGCGAGGGCTTCGGCGGCCATGTCGCCAACCTGCGCATTGCCCGAATGCGGTAGAGCGCGTTCGTCCCGTTAGATCACGAACATCCCGATCGCGGCGGCGAACATCACGATGGCCGTAAGGCCAACGACCACGCGCACCAATCGCGAAATCGGCTGCCCATGCATCAGCTTCGAGTCCGACGCCGCGATGAGGATGCCGACGAGAAGGAACGGGGCGAGCACGCCGTTGATGACTGCCGTCCAATAGAGCGCCGAAACCGGATTGACCCCCGAGAAGTCGAGCCCCACGCCAATGGCCACCGAGCAGATGAAAGCGGCGTAGAAGCCGGGCGCGCGAGTGTATGGCTCGTCCATGCCCTGCCGCCAGCGAAAAATCTCGGCGAATGCATACGCGCCGGCACCGGCGAGGGTCGGAATGGCCAGCGCGCCGGTGCCGAGGAGACCCGCGGTGTAGAGGAGAGCCGCAAAGCGGCCCGCGAGCGGGGTCAGCGCCTCCGCGACCTGGCCGGATGTCTCCAGCTTCGTCATCCCCGCGCGATGAAGCGTGAGCGCGGTGGTGAGGATGATGAAGAACATTGCCGCGTTCGAGAAGAGCGTTCCGATGGCAATGTCGATCTGTCGCGTCGTGATCTCGTACCGGGTGGCTCCGACGCGATCCGCCGCACGGCGACGTCCGAGTGACTTTTCCTCTTCGACTTCCTGCGACGCCTGCCAGAAGAAGAGATACGGGGAGATCGTCGTTCCGAGGATGGCGACGAGCGTTGCCCATGCGCCGCCGAGCGGTGGAACGCGCGGCACGACGGTGTCGTGCGCTACCCCCGCCCAACGCGGCCCTAGATAGAGTGCCGTGATGACATAGGCCACGAGCACCAGTGCCAACCATTTGAGCCCCGCCGCGAGTACGGTATAGCGCAGACGAATCGTTGCGGTCGCGATGCCTACTCCCAACGCAACGACCCAGATGTGTGAGTTCACTCCCGTCAACAACTGGGCGGCCGACGCCATTCCGGTGAGATCTGCGCCGACGTTGATGGTGTTCGCGATGAACAGCGCAACGGCGGCAACCAGGAGCAGCGGGCGCGGGAACTTGTGTCTCAGCGCGCCCGCGATGCCCTGTCCCGTGACCATTCCGATACGGGCGCAGGTCGTCTGAACCGCGATCATCAATGGCCATGTAAAGAGCGCGGTCCAGAGGAACGCGGTGCCGTACCGGGCTCCGGCGACGGAATAGGTCGCAATACCGGATGGGTCGTCATCCGCGGCGCCGGTGACGATGCCGGGGCCGAGGCGCTTCCAGAATGCGCGGACGCCACCTGGCCCCGGGAACTCGCGTTTCGCCTGGCGGCGGTGCGCCCCGCGATGATCCGTCTTCGGCGCTCCTGTCATCGGCAACAATCTACTGAGTAGCTTCCACTATCCGCTGCCAGCCCTATGGCCCGGCGGTTGCCACCGGACGATCCCAACCATGTTCATCTCCGACTTCGCCATCCGGCGCCCGATCATCACCGTCGTCACGACGATCGCACTCGTCGTGTTCGGGATTGCCGCACTGGCTCGGCTTCAGATCGACGAGTTCCCCGACATCGACGCACCCATCGTCTTCATCGGCATCCCGTATCCTGGCGCATCTCCGGACCAGGTCGAGCGCGAGGTGGTGGACCGTATCGAAGACCGGGTCGCCGCGATCTCCGGACTGGACATCCTCCGCTCCACGTCGACCGACGGGTTCGCGCAGATCATCGCGCAGTTCCAGTTCGGTAAGCCCACCGATCAGGCGACACAGGACGTCCGCGATGCCATCTCAGCCGTGCGCTCGCAGTTGCCGGCGGAGATCGTGGAGCCGATCGTCCAGCGCTTCGACCCGTCGGCGCTGCCCATCGTTTCGCTCGCCCTCACGTCGGTCACACTTACGCCGGCGCAGCTCACGCGCATCGCGGACCAGACCATCGGCGGCGAGCTGAGGTCCATCTCGGGGGTGGCGCAGGTCAACATCGTCGGCGCCGACAGCGCGACCCTCAACGTCATCCCCGATCCGGATCGGCTCGCGGCCGCGGGTGTCGGCGTCGATCAGGTGGTCGCTGCGCTCCGTGCGCAGAATCTCGCGGCGCCGGTTGGGCAGGTGACGGGCCCAGTTACGGAACGTGCCATCCGCATCGAGGGGCGTCTTCAGCATCCGGAAGACTTCGCGCAGCTCACCGTAGCGACGCGCGGCGGGACGTCGATCCGCCTCGGCGACGTGGCTACGGTTGAGGCGGGAGCTGCGGACCGTCGCTCGGCAGCGTTGTTCAACGGCCGAGAGGCGATCGGCATCGACATCGTCAAGTCGAAGGGCTACAGCACAACAACTGTGAGCGACGGCATCAAGGCGCGGCTCCCTGCGCTACGGACGGGGCTGCCGAAGGGGACGACGATCGAAATCGTGCGCGACGCGGGCAGCCGCGTGCGCAACTCCGTGCGGAACGTGCAGGAGGCGCTCGTCGAGGGTGCGCTGCTCACGGTGCTCGTCGTCTTCCTGTTCCTCAACTCGTGGCGCTCCACGGTCATTACCGGCCTCGCGCTTCCGGTGTCGGTGCTCGCGTCGTTCGTGCCGCTCATGATCTTCGGCTTTACGCTGAACACCATGTCGCTGTTAGGCCTGTCGTTGGCAATCGGTATTCTGATCGACGACGCCATCGTGGTGCGCGAGAACATCGTGCGCCACGTAGAGCTGGGAAAGGACCATCTTACCGCATCGCACGAGGCCACTGAGGAGATTGGACTCGCTGTCGCCGCCACCACGTTTTCGATCGTCGCGGTCTTCGTGCCCGTGGGTTTCATGAGCGGCTTCGCGGGGCAGTGGTTCAAGCCGTTTGCTCTCACCATCGCCGCGGCCGTTCTCGTGTCCCTGTTCGTGTCGTTCTCGCTCGATCCCATGCTCTCCGCCTACTGGCCGGATCCGCAGATCGAGGCACATGAACGGCGCAATCCAATTGCGCGCACGCTCGATCGCTTCAACCGCTGGTTCGACCGGCAGTCGCAGCGCTACCGCCTCGGCATCGCGTGGGCGCTCGACCACCGCAAGACGATGATCGCGCTGGCGTTTGCCTCGTTCGTGGGAGCCATTGCACTTCAGGTGGTGGTCGGCGGCTTCGGTTTCGTGCCGGCGAGCGACCGCAGCGAGCTCACCGTGAACGTGGAGGCGCCGCCGGGCTCCAGCCTGGAATTCACCCGCGTGTTGACCGAGCAGGTTGCGCGGCAGGTGCGCACGCATCCGGAGGTGGAGTACACCTACGCGACAGTCGGCAGCGCATCCGGATCTGGGAGTGTGGACGTCGGCTCGGTGTACGTGCGCCTCAAGCCCAAAGTCGATCGGAGCATCAGTCAAACACAGTTCGGCATGCGAATTCGCCGCGAGCTCCGATTCAGAGGCGACGTCAACGCCTATTTGCTCGAGGCGGGCGGGCCGGGAGGCGGCATGAAGCCTCTTCAATTGCAGCTCAAGGGCGACGATCAGGCGGTTCTTACGCGACTGGCCGACTCCATCGCGAAGATCGTTCGTGGCACGCCGGGAGCGGTGGACGTTGGACTCTCCACCAAAGGTGAGAAGCCCGAGCTCAAAGTGAGCATCAACCGCGGTCTGGCGGGTGCACTCGGCGTGACCGTCGGTCAGATCGCGCAATCCCTGCGGCCGGCCTTTGCCGGTGTGGACGCGGGCAATTGGGTCGATCCGAGCGGCGAAACGCGATACGTTCGCGTGCGTCTTCCTGCTGCTCTCCGCACGAGTCCGGCCGACATCGCGCGCATTCCCATCGTGATGGGCGGGGCCGGTGGCGCTCCGTCCGTAGTACCTCTCGGTCAGGTGGCGACCATCACGACGAGCACCGGCCCGGCGCAGATCGAGCACCTCGATCGGAGCCGAGTCGTGACGGTTGGCGCGAACATCGAAGGCTCACTCGGCAACGTGACGCGCGTGGTCCAGGCTCGGCTTGCTTCGTTCCGTCTGCCGCAGGGATACGAGATCGTGTCCGGCGGACAGGTGAAGGATCAGGCTACGGTATTCGGGTCGATCTTCACAGCGCTCGGTATTGCGGTGATGCTGATGTATCTGATTCTCGTCATCCAGTTCGGCTCGTTCGTGGATCCGCTGGCCATTTTGTCTTCGCTGCCACTCTCGCTCATCGGCGTAGTGCTCGCGCTGCTCATCACGGGCGACACGCTCAACATCATGAGCCTGATCGGCGTGATCCTGCTGATGGGCATCGTCGCAAAGAACGCGATTCTGCTCATCGACTTTGCCAAGTGGACGCACGAGGAGAAGCACCTGCCAATGCGCGATGCGCTCATCGAGGCAGGCGCGATTCGGCTACGGCCGATTCTCATGACGACGCTCGCGCTCATTGCCGGCATGATTCCCGTTGCGCTCGGTCGAGGTGAGGGCGCCGACTTTCGGTCCCCGTTGGGCCGCGCGGTGATCGGCGGAGTCATCACGTCCACGGTGCTGACGCTTTTCGTCATTCCCACCGTCTATGAGATCTTCGACGACTGGCGCGAGGCACTGATGGCGAGGGTGCGAGGAAGGCGAGGCGTCGTCACGCACGGGGAGCCGCTGCCCGCGCCGGGCGACTGAGGGTCGGGTGCCGCAATCGTCGCACGGAACGCGCGAACCCATCGCACTGAGCTGGAGTGGCGGAAAGGACAGTACGCTTGCGCTGCTCGCTCTGCGGGAGCGCGGTGACGTGGACGTCGCCGTGCTGCTCACGAGCGTCACGTCCGAATACGATCGCGTCAGCATCCATGGCGTTCGGCGGACGCTGCTGGAGCGACAGGCCGAGGCACTTGGGCTGCCTCTGATGATCATCGCACTCGAGCCGAAGTGTTCGAATGCCGAGTACGAGGCTGCGTTTCGCGATGCATTGGTGAGATTGTCCGCGGCGCATCCGCGCGTGAAGCGCGTCGCTTTCGGAGACCTGTACCTCACGGAGGTGCGCGACTACCGCGACCGGTTGCTGATTGATACCGGGTTCACGGGCATGTACCCACTGTGGGGCGAGCCGACGCGCGCATTGGCCGAGGGCTTCATCGATGCCGGCTTCTCGGCCACGATCGTCTGCGCGGACAACACCCAGATCGACGGGTCTTTCGCGGGGCGGCGTTTCGACCGTTCGCTGCTGGACGCGTTGCCAGCGGGTGCCGACCCCTGTGGCGAGAACGGCGAGTTCCACACGTTCGTGCACGATGGCCCGATCTTCGATCGCGCCGTCGCGGTCATGTGCGGTACCGTGGTTATACGCGACGAACGTTTCACGTACTGCGATCTGGTGGACGCGTCGAGCATGTGACGGAGGCGACCAGGGTTGCATAGCGTGCGGTGCGGCGATGCTCACCGCTCTGCCGGCGTCGTTGCTCGATTGTGCGCCCAACGATCCAGCACGTTGGGTTGTCTCACCCTTTTGAAGGCGGCGACTGTTTTTCAGCATTTTCACTCCACAACGCCCGCATGCACGCCGTCCGGACCACCATCCTTTGCGCGGTCGTCACTGCATCGCGTCTCCTGGCGCAGCAACCCTCTGCCGGATCTCCCTCTGCCGCGCGGGCTGTGGCCACCGCCATACGCGCCGAGCGTCCCCCGGTGATCGATGGACGCGACGACGACCCCGTGTGGGCGAGCGCCACCGTGACGAGTGAGTTCCTCGAGTTCCTTCCGACCGAGGGCAAGGCGCCGCGCTTCCGCACCGAGTTCAAGGTCGCCTACGATGACCGCAACTTCTACGTCTTCATCCGCGCATTCGATCCGCATCCCGACAGCATCATGACCGCGCTGACGCGTCGCGACATTCGCGGGCCGTCGGATCAGCTCAAGCTCATGATCGACTCCTACAATGACCGGCGGTCGGGGTTCGAGTTCGCGGTGAATCCGAACGGCGTGAAGCGGGATTACGCGATGTACAACGACAACACGGAGGACGTCGCGTGGGACGGTGTATGGGACGTCGCGACGCAGATCGATTCGCTCGGATGGACGGCGGAGTTCCGGATCCCGTTCTCGCAACTGCGATACACCAACGCGCGCGAGCACGTGTTCGGGTTCGGTGTCTGGCGCGACGTCGAGCGGTTCAAGGAGCGCACGAGCTGGCCGCTCTATCGAAGCTCGCAATTCGGGATCTCCTCGCAACTCGGGTATCTCCGCGGCATCAACGACATCGCACCGTTCCGTCGGCTCGAGGTCGTGCCGTACACGATCGCCAAGAACGCATCGGTCGCGAACTCGAGCGCTGCGCCCGGCGCGTCGCCCTGGGGCCGCAAGCAGTCGATGTCCGGCGGGGCGGATGTGAAGTACGGCGTTACGCCAAACCTCACTCTGGACGCCACCGTGAACCCTGATTTTGGTCAGGTCGAGGCGGATCCGTCCGTCGTGAACCTCACCGCCTTCGAGACGTTCTTTCAGGAGCGCCGCCCGTTCTTCGTCGAGGGCACTGGCCTGTACAACTTTGCCATCGACTGTAGCATCGTCACCTGCAGCGGCGAGGGGCTGTTCTATTCGCGCCGCATAGGCCGAACGCCTCAGCTCTTCGGACTCTACGCCGATGCGTCTTCGTCGAACGTCTCACCGATCGTCGGTGCCTCGAAACTCACCGGCCGTCTGGCCGGCGGCCTGAACATCGGCTTGCTCGAGGCAGTCACGGGACGCGTCACAGGCACGCAGGACCGCACCACCGAGCCGAGGACCAACTTCACGGTGCTTCGGGCGCAGCAGGATCTTCGCGAAGGGGCGACGAGCCTCGGCGTCATCGCCACGGGAGTGAGCCGCTCGCTCGACCAATGGTCCGATGCGTATCTCCGGCGCGGCGCGTATGTCGTGGGAGGCAGGATCACCCATCGCTGGAGCCCGTCTCGCTACGAGATCACGGCCAATGCCTCGCGCAGCACGGTGATGGGATCTCGCCAGGCCATCCTGAGCACGCAGCTCAACTCCGTGCATCTGTATCAGCGGCCCGACGGCGACCTGTTCCTCGACTCCACGCGCACGTCACTCGTCGGCGATGAGGAACAGGTGACGTTCGGAAAGTTCGGCGGGAACATGGTCCAGTTCCAGACCGCGTACGATCGCCGGTCCGCCGGCTACGAGGTCAACGATCTCGGATTCCTGCGCCGAGCCAATCAGCAGACGATCAACAACTGGATGGGGCTCAACTTCCGCACGCCGACGCCGGTGTACCGGTCGATGTCCGGCAACTTCAACGCGTGGGAGTACTGGACGATCGGCGGGTTGAAGCTCGAGCAAGGCGTAAACACCAACTGGCACATCAATCTCGCGAACAACATGTGGGTGCACCTGGGCGTTACGGTCAACAAGCTCGGTACAGCGTACTGCGACAACTGCGCGCGCGGAGGGCCGGCCGTTCGCATCTCGCCGCAGTACAACTACAACGTGGGTTGGCAAGGCGACGACCGGCGTCACGTCGTGCCGATGCTCTTCGTCAGCGCCGGCACGAGCGACGACGGGCGCTCCGGTTACTGGGACCTGAGCCCCGAGATCCAGCTCGTGCCAATGTCGCAGCTTCAGCTCGACATCACCGGCGACTGGAGCACCAACCACGACAACACGCAGTGGCTTGGCAACTTCAGCGACGCGAGTGGGCAGAGGCACTATTCGTTCGCGCGCCTGGGGCAGGATACGCGCTCGCTCGGAGTGCGCGTGAGCTACACGGCGACGCCGACGCTGAGTCTCCAGATCTACTCTGCTCCGTTCGTCAGCAGCGGCACGTACTCCGACGTGCGCGAACTGAGCCCCAATCCGCGCGCATCGAGCTACGGCGATCGCTACGTCCGGTATGCGGCGCCAGCGAGCGTCCCCCTGGGCTTTGACGTCCTGCAACTCCGGTCCACGAGTGTGGGGCGCTGGGAGTTCCGTCCGGGCTCCACGTTCTTTGCGGTGTGGACGCACGGTCGCGACGGTTTCGATCCACGGTTTCGCGACCGGAGCTTCGGGTCGGCGTACAGCGATCTGTTCGCGCTCCATCCGAACAACACGTTCTTGCTCAAGCTGGCTTATTGGATCGACTGATCCGGATTGGGCGGGGATGAGCTCCCGTGTATCAACCTACGTCCCCTCCGTGTTCAGGGCGATGACCAGGATCGTAACTGCCGTCACGAAGAGCAGGAGCGCCAGGTAGAGCGTGATTCGGGCTACTCTCCAGCCGTCTACGCCCGTAGTGGGGTTCTCCGTGCGCGAGCGCGTCCACCGAGCTGTTCCTCCGGCGAGCGAGTCGAGCGAAGAGGAACGATAAGTGGCACGTGCCATCTCCCGAGTTACGCCAGATGGCGAGGTGACGGCACCGGCTTGGGCTCCCGCTCCCACGCCAAGGCCGAAAACAAGAACGCTGGCCGGGACCAGGCAGCGGATCCTTCCGACAGCCTTCGAGACGGGTGACCCGGACTCGATGATGGTCATGTCGCTTCACGTATAGTGGGAAGTGACCGCAAGGAGCCACTAGCGCCGTCGTCAGAAACGATATCCGCGCGACGGGCCCAGTGCACATGGACTCTAGGGGTACCAGCCTAACTCCTCCTGTCAGACTGGAGGATGAGAATGAAGATTGTGGCTGCCGAGATGAAGAGCACGAGTGCCACGTAAAGTGTAATTCGGCTGGCCCTCCATGCGTCCATGTCCATTGTGAGCTTCTCTATGCCCGACGCCGCCCACCGAGCCCTGCCTGCGGCGAGCGAGTCGAGCGAAGCGGGACGCTCTCTGGCACGCGCCATCTCCTGAGTCACGCCAGACGGCGATGTGATGGGACCGGCCTGGGCTTGCGCTCCGACGCCGAGGCCGAGCACCATGACGGTGGCTAGGGCCAGCAACGAGATTCTTCCAACAGCTTTCGACACGGGTGGCCGGAACTTGATCTTGGTCATGCGACCTCGCCTGGATGGAAGTATCGAGAGAGGTAACCGGCGGCATCAGAAACCCATCTGTCCCAGTAGATACGCGTGGGCCGTCGCGCCTGGCGTCTGCGCGTTCCAACCCGTGAAGACGCTGATTTGCGCGTTCTGCCAATAGCACTCGTTATACCAGCTGCCGTTGTTGATTGGAGCACCCACGCAGTCGTGCACACGGTTGTTACGGAAGCCGAGGTCTGACGCCGTCCCCTGAGAAATACCGAACTCATAGCCGTAGTCGTACGAGTAGCTACAATCATCGCTGTACAGAGCGCCTCGCCCGCACGAGCCGACGTCGCGGTAATTGCCGTGCTTACCGTAAGACGCATAGATCTTGGGGCGCACGCGAATTTCATTCGAGTAGTACTCGAGCGCATTCCAGTCGCCTCCCCATGAAGAGTCCGTGCCCCACGATGCGCCATAGTGCGCGGAGAGGAACACGCTGAATAGCACCCAACGCCCAGAACCCGGATAGGTCTCGCCCACGGTCATTGTGATGAACTCGGAGTCGCCGTAATGCGCCAGACCCGTCTGCATCCGGTTATTGCAATCCCGGCCATACGAAATGGCGTAGAAAATCTGGATGCGCTGGCTACCGCTCACGTCCCGGGCCGCCCAGTAGGGTGACCGCGCGTTGCATGGTTCATCGGAGTTGAAAATGAGGTGCGGCCGGAATTCCCATGCGATCGCTTGTCGACAGGAGGCGTTCACCTGCTCTCCGGGCGACAGCAACGCCGCGTTCACACAATCGTTGTATGTCTGGCTGCCTGGCAGCACGACATAATACCAGATTGGTGCTCCGCCGCCGCCACAATCAAGGGGGTCGCAAGGCACAGCGTTCTGATGAAGATCACCCGACGCGATTGTCCGTCCGTGGTGCTTCGTGGCTGCAGCGCGCGTGGTTTCTGGGGAGAGGCCGAAGGCCTGATACGCGGGACCGATGAGCATGTAGGCCACACCTTCCGGTCCGGCGACGTTCACAGTGACACGCTGACCTGCCGCGTCGTAGCCTTCCGTGCTCGAAAGCTTGCCCGCTAGGGTCAGCCGCGCCAGGACTTGGATGCTCGTAGCCGTTCCGATGACGGGGATCGGCCTCGTTGCATCCCAGTTGAGACGGTCGCCAGAGCGGGGCACGGAGAGGAAGAGTCCATCTGCGGAATTTGGTCCCAGCGCGCTCTGGACACGTCCCTCCGGGAGACCAAGCGCAGCGGCAATACCGTGAAGAACCCGGGCACCCCGAGCGCCGCGGAGATACGGACCCACAGGTAAACTGTGCTGCTCGAACGGACTGTCGCGCATATCGTCGAGCAGCTGCTGCCGGATCTCCGGCGATGCCATCGCGAGCGCGAGGCCTTTCGCCAACAAAGCCACGCCGCTGCTGTCCGCGCGCCAACTTTCCGCCGCGGAAGAGGCCATCGGCTCCGGGACGCTTACGAGGCGTTCGGGTGTGTGCTCACACCCAACGATGCTGAGCCCCGCAATGCCGAGTGCGAGTACGTTGATCATCCGGTGCTTTGTCATCATTGCCAGGCTCCCTTAGGTTGATGATTGTCGCGCGGATGAGCTTATGCCGCGCGCGGATTTGCACCGTCACAGCATGGGCAATGAGCGAGTGGCCGCCTGCCTGCCGAGGGCGCGCCGAAGCTTCCGGGATGGCGAAAGGCGAGGTAATACGCGCAAGTTTGCGGCGGAGCCATGAGCGACAAACCGAACCCGCCTCCCGCGCGCTGGCACAGAGCTGCCGGCGATCACCGTGCCGCGGCGAGGGAGTTCGCGGCCCGCATCGAAGCGGTGCCGAGTGAGCAGTGGCTCGCGCCCGCTGCACCCGGGAAATGGAGCCCCGCGGAAGAGGCGCTGCACATACAGAACGTCTACGACGTGCTGCTCGCCACACTGAACGGCGGCCCTGGGCTGCGTTCCCGGGTCAGTGAACGGCGTGCGCTATTCATACAACGTGTGATGTTCCCGCTCTTCCTCGCCGTCGGAAGGTTACCCCGAGGCTTCCGCGCCCCGCGCGAGGTGAGCCCGAACCTTGTCGAGGCCGGACGATTGACGCCGAAGAATCGCTCCGCCGAGATCCGGCGTCTGGCGACAGAGTTCGAGGAGGCGCTGGCCGCCGCAGAGGCTGCGGGCCGAACAATCGCCCTGCGGCATCCGTACTTCGGGTTGCTGAACGGGGTGCTCAGCCTTCGATTTGTCGCGCTCCACACGCGCCATCACCTGCGGAACCTCCCGCGCTGAACGGACGCCACCGGTCAGGACACATGAAGCATTCCATTCTCCTCACTCACGCCGCGGCACTGAGTCTTGCACTCGCGTCCCACGCACACGCCCAGTCGCTGCAATACCGATCTCCGGCCGGCGTGGAATACCGCGCACAGATCGACACCGGGCCGGTTGCGCGCGCCGAACGTGCACTGGCGGCGGACCCGGCCAACGCCCAGCGCTTCATCGCGCTGGGCACCGCGCAGGCCGGCGCTCGGCAGATGCAGGAGGCGGTGCAGACGTTCACACGCGCGCTCGTGGTCGCGCCGAATGACCCGATGCTCTACCGCTGGCGCGGACACAGAAATCTCTCCGTTCGCCATTTTGACGCGTCGATGGCGGACCTGACGCGGGGCTACGGGATCGACAGTCTCAATTACGGAATTCTCTATCACCTGGGCGTGCTCCGCTTCGTACGCGGAGACTTCAACGGGGCGGCCGACGCGTTTCGGCGCGCGCAGCCGAGAGCGCCCGATGGCAACGAGCTCGCAGGAGCCACCGACTGGCTCTGGATGTCGCTCCAACGCGCCGGCCGTTCGGCGGAGGCGACCGCGATGCTCGCGCGCCGTCCGGATTCGATACCGGTGACGAACGCCTACGGCAAGCGCCTCAAGCTGTATCGCGGAGAAATCGGCCCCGATGCGCTCTTTACGCCCTCCGATACCGGGGACGTGGACGTCGCGACGCTGAGCTTCGGGCTTGGAAACTGGTATCTCGTGAAAGGAGACACGGTGCGTGCACGAGCACAGTTCGAGCGCTCCGTCCGGTCTGGTGGATGGCCGGCCTTCGGGTTTATCGCCTCGGAGACGGAGCTGGCACGTATGCGCCCACGGGTGACGATCGACGCGGGCACGCTCGAGGGGCGTGTCGACTCGGCGAGTCGAATCCTGGTGTTCGAGGGCGTCCCCTATGCCGCGCCGCCTGTGGGTGCGCTCCGCTGGCGCCCGCCAGGCAACGCCGCGAGCTGGCAGGGTGTCCGCCGCGCGGACATGCTGGGGCACAACTGCGTGCAATTGCAGCCGTTCTCCGACATCGATCCGTTCACGGCCGGCATCTCGGAGGACTGTCTCTATCTGAATGTCTGGACGCAAGCCACGACAGGTCGGCGGCCGGTGATGGTCTGGGTTCACGGTGGCGGCTTCTTCGCGGGCTTCGGAGGCGAGGAGCGGCACAATGGTTCAGTGCTGGCCGGCAAGGGCGCCGTGGTGGTCACGATCAACTATCGGCTTGGACCATTTGGCTTTCTCGCACACCCGACACTCACGGCTGAGTCGCCACGGCACGCGTCGGGCAACTATGGAATCATGGATCAGATCGCGGCGCTACAGTGGGTCCAGAGGAACATCGCACGCTTTGGCGGCGATCCGTCGCGAGTGACGATCTTTGGCGAATCGGCTGGGGGATCGAGCGTCGGCACCCTCGTCGCATCGCCTCTGGCGAAGGGCCTGTTCCATCGAGCGATTCTCGAGAGCGGCACTGGCACCGACTACGCTGGAATGCAGCGAGACTCGGCGGAGAAGATCGGCGTGCGCGTTGCGCGGGAGCTTGGTGTCGCCGGTACCGACGCAAACGCAGTGGCGCGTTTACGCGAGGCGAGTGCGGACTCGGTGCTCGCAGCGTCGAGACGCGCAGCGGGAAGTGGCTCGGTGATTCACCGGCCGAACATTGACGGCTATGTCCTTAAGGCGCCCGTCGATTCCACCATTCTGCTTGGCAAGGCGAACCTCGTGCCGGTCATTGTCGGCACCAATGCGGACGAACCCGCGTCGGCGTTCGGAGCTCCGAGCCGAGCGTTCGCGCGGTTGGTGACGGCGCAGGGCGCGCCCGCATTTCTCTATCAATTCGCGCGCGTCGGGGACGACAGCGCCAATCGCAAGCGAGGCGCGTATCACAGCGCCGAGATCACCTTCGTGTTCGGACGATCACATCCCTTGCAGGCATCGGCCGGTCGCACCGCGTACGATTCCACGCTCGCTGACGCCATGAGCGACTACTGGATTGCATTCGCGGCAAGCGGAGATCCGAACGGCCCGCCTGCGGCTGGAAAGTGGCCACGCTGGCCGAAGTATGATCGTGCCGGCGACGCCTATCTCGAGCTCGGGCCGCGCATAGAGGCGAAACGCGAGATGCGGCGCGTTCTGTTCGACTCGCTCGACGTCATCGCACGCAAACAGGGCGAGGTGCGTCCATGAGCGTGCGTCGAGCTCTGACCGCGCTCGTTCTTGCGACGAGTGCTCTCCAGCTCGCGGCGCAGGAGCCCGCGGCACCGAAGCGCCCGCGCATCACGGGTGTATCGCACGCGGCGTTCTACGTGAGTGACATGGCGAAGGCCCGCGCGTTCTACGAAGGCTTCCTCGGCTTCGCGTCACCGTTCTCGATCCCGCGCCCAAAGGGCGGCGGCGAGCTGGTGTGGATCAAGATCAACGATCGTCAATCGGTCGAGCTGTTTCCCGGCGCGGAAGTCGCGTCCGACGCGCCGAGGTTGTATCACGTGGCGCTCGAGGTGGACGACGCGGAGGCGATGCGAGTCTATCTCCGCTCGCGCGGGGTCACGGTGCCCGATTCGACACCGGTTGGACGGATCGGCAACCGGAATTACTTCGTGCGGGATCCGAGCGGCAACATCGTCGAGATCGTCCAATATCTGCCGGATGGATTCACGGCGCGTGAACGCGGACGCTTCATGCCCGAGACGCGAATCTCGACGCACTTGATGCACGTCGGCGTGATCATCGCCCAACTCGACTCGGCCATGCGCTTCTACCGGGACATTCTCGGCTTGGCGGAGTTCTGGCGCGGGAGCGCCGACGACAGGACGTTGAGCTGGGTCAACATGCGCGTGCCGGAGGGGCAGGACTACATCGAGTTCATGCTGTACGACAAATATCCGACGCAGGATCGGATGCACTCGATGGAGCACATCTGTCTCGAGGTATCGAGCGTAGCGGGGGCGCAGTCGATTCTCTCCGAGCGCACGTTACCGGGTGGAAGCAAGTCGCCGTCGGCGGTCAGGGTGGGTATCAACGGGAAACGGCAGATCAATTATTTCGATCCGGATGGAACTCGCGTGGAGATCATGGAGCCCGTCACGGATGACGGGAGACCACGGCCGTCATCTAACGCTCCGGCGCCCGTAGGACAGCGCCAGAGCTCTACCCCCTGATCACGATGGACCTCTCCGTGAATCCGCCCGTTCTACCGATGCTCGCCAAGCGGGTCGGCGAGCTTCCCGAAGGCGAGTCGTGGATCTTCGAGCCCAAATGGGATGGCTTTCGCACGCTCGTCTTTCGAGACGGCGACGAGATCTTTCTACAGAGCCGCGACGAGAAGCCGCTTGAGCGATATTTCCCTGATGTCATCGAGCCGTTGAAGGCGGCGCTTCCCGCGCAATGCGTGTTGGACGGCGAGATCGTCATCGCACGTGAGACGGGTCTGGACTTCGAGGCACTCCAGATGCGGCTCCATCCCGCCGCGTCGCGAGTGAAGAAACTCGCGGGCGAGCTGCCGGCATCCATCGTGTTCTTCGATCTCCTCTGCGAGGGCGCAGAGGATCTGCGGGGAGTTCCGTTCGCGGCGCGGCGAGACCGTCTCCAGGCTCTGGTGGCACATGCAAAGGCGCCGATTCATCTGACACCTGCCACACGGGACCGCGTCGTCGCCGCCGATTGGTTCCGTCGATTTGAGGGAGCGGGGCTGGACGGCGTGATCGCGAAGAGTGAAGCGGGACTCTACGAATCGAACAAGCGTACGATGCTCAAGGTGAAACACGAGCGCGATGCCGACTGTGTGGTGGCGGGGTTCCGCTGGCACAAGCGTGGCGAGAAGACCTCCGTTGGATCGCTCCTCCTGGGGCTTTACGACGACAACGGGCATCTCGAGCACGTGGGCGTGTGTGCCAGCTTCACCAATGCGAAGCGGATAGAGCTCGTCGCGCACTTGTCGCCATATCGCAAGGATGCCATCGAGGACCATCCATGGCGCGAATGGGCGGAATGGGACGAACAGTCGCCGGAGACCGCGGCGCGCCGCCGGCCCGGCGCGCAGAGCCGGTGGAGTCAGGGCAAGGACCTGTCATGGGAGCCACTGCGACCAGAGCTGGTGGTGCAGGTGGCATACGATCACATGCAGGGCACGCGATTCCGGCACACGGCGCAGTTTCGGCGGTGGCGGTCGGACAAGTCGCCGGCGGATTGCACCTTCGAGCAATTGGAGGTGGTAGCGCCACAGGAATTGATGGAGATCTTCTCGAAGCTCGATTGAATGAGACACGGAGAATGTGAGGAATGCGACTAACGACGGAGGGACCGAAGGGCGGAAAACGAAGCTGAATGAACCACAGAGGACGCAGAGAGCACAGAGAACCGCATCTTTAGAAAGTCAATAAGAAAAGCCTCTGTGTACTCTGTGTTCTCTGTGGTTGAGTAACTGTTCCGATTTTGCGGCGTGAACGTGGACGTGCAGTCTGTGGTTCATTGACCTTGCTCTCTCGTGCGCGACGCGCGCCACGCTCGCGTCGGATCGTCATCGGGATCGGGCGTCTCCTGAGCCGGTCTAAGGTCCTCCGGCACGTGCCGCAGGTTGACGCGAATACGCGTCCACGTCGACGACCGGCCACGCATGGAGTCCACGAGCACGTCATCGACGGCGAGATGCGACGCCGCCTCCGCATGGCGGAGCTTCCATCGCTCGAGTCCCTCCAGCGCCTTGGCCTTGTCCGGCGAGTTGGCGACGACAATCAGCGGCATCTTCGCACGTGGTTTTCTCGGCGCAGGCGCGACTCGTTTGGCGCGGGACGGTGCGACGCGAGGCGCTTCACCCTCCGTCTTGCGATAGTGCGGCGGCCACGGTGCGTCGCCGAGCCCGGCTGCTTCGTCGCGCGCCGCGAGCTCCAGGAGCGGCTCCAGTGAGCCCGCGAAATCGTTCATCGCCGCATGAGGATCACCGAGCTTGGCGAACCGTGCGGGCATCGTCGCCACAGTGAAGTCCGCCGGATCGCACGCCTCGACTTCGCTCCAATGCAACGGCGCGGACACTCGCGCATCCGACAGTGGGCGCACCGAATACGCGGAACAGGTCGTGCGATCCTTCGCATTCTGGTTGTAGTCGAGAAAGACGCCGTGGCGCTCCTCCTTCCACCACTTCGACGTCGCCAGCGTGGGAGCGCGCCGTTCGATCTCGCGCGAGAAGGCAAGCGCCGCGCGCCGCACGTCCGCGAACGGCCACCGCTGTTCGATGCGGACGTTGACGTGCATGCCGCGTGAGCCGCTCGTCTTGGGCCAGCCGCGCAGCCCAAGCTCACCGAGCACCGCGTTGGCCTCCATCGCGACGCGGCGCACGTCGCCCCAGGCGACACCTGGAATGGGATCGAGATCGATGCGCAACTCGTCAGGGTGATCGAGGTCCGCGGATCGTACCGCATGTGGATGCAGCTCGATGCATCCGAGGTTCACGATCCACGCGAGACCGGCGGCGTCGTCAACGACGACCTCCTCCGCGGTACGGCCAGAGGGGAAGGACAGGGCGACCGTACGCAGCCAATCTGGCCGCTTGTCGGGCGCACGCTTCTGGTAGAATGGCTCGCCCTCCGCGCCGTGAACGAAGCGCTTCAGCACGAACGGGCGGTCGCGAATGCCTGCCAGCGCTCCCGGCGCGACAGATAGGTAGTAGCGAACGAGGTCCAGCTTCGAGAGCTTGGCCTGCCGCGAGAAGTAGAGCTTGTCCGGATGGGTGATCCGGACCTCGCGGCCCTCGACAACGAGCGTCTCCGCCGCTTCGTGTTTGGTCATCGGCGCCGCGATATTGGAAACGGAATCGGCATGGGCGAAACGAAGCATGGCGTGCCGCGTACTCGCAATGCATGGCCTGTCATATGACGGCCGGCGCCACGCCACTCATGAACGCACACGATACGCCCGGAGACGCGCTGGTGGATCACGCCCGCCTTGCACACGAGTTGGAGGCGCTCCATCCGCACTGCTTCGGCTGGGCGATGGCGTGCTGCGAGCGGCAGCGTGACGTGGCCGAAGATGTTCTGCATGACGTGTACGTGAAGGTCCTGGAGGGAAGCGCGCGCTTCGATGGACGTTCCACCCTGAAGACGTGGCTGTTCGGCGTGATCCGACGAACGGCGTCTTCCCATGGCAGGCGCGAGCGGCTTCGAGCAGTGCTGGGAATGCGAGAGGTGTCGCGCACGGATCGCCCGCCTGCGGCGTCGCCGGCAGACGAGGCCGAGCGAGGTGATAGGGTGGCACGGACGCGTCATGCGCTCACACGACTGTCGGCGCGGCAGCGGCAGGTATTGGAGCTGGTGTTCTATCACGACCTCACCATAGAGGAAGCGGCGGCAATCATGAACGTCTCGGTCGGCTCCGCGCGGGTGCACTACCATCGGGCCAAGGCCCGAATGGCGACGCTGCTTTTCGGGGACCGCCCATGACCGATCCGGAGCGCGAGCACCTGCTCATGCGGGCGGCCTTCGAGCAACTGAAGTCGGAGGACGCGCGCGAGCTGCCTCCATTTTCCGACGTGCTCGAGCGGCGCGCGCCGCCCGCCAGGCTGACATTTGGGTCGCCGTTGCTTCGCATTGCGGCGGCCGGAGTTGTGCTCGCGGCATCTGTTGCCACGTACCGCGCGGTCGTCGCGCGCGAAGGCAGGCTCGAGGTGCCGAGTGATGTCGTTTCGCTCGGCGCATGGCGGCCGGTCACCGATGGACTGCTGCCGCAGACCACCCTCATCAGCGCCACGCCCGGACTTGGCGCTTCGATGCTCGATTCACTCACCACGGGAGCACTTCCATGAGACGCACCTCACTGCTCGTCACGGCGTTGGTTGTCATGTCCGCGATTTCTGGCGCCGCCCCAACTGCCGCGGCGCAGAAGCCGCCCACTGCGGGAGAGGAGCGGGGCGGCCCCGAGCAACCGCCAAAGGACCCGTTTGCCCGCTTGCTGTTTCCGCCCGAGCTGATCATGCAGCATCAGAGCGAGCTCGGACTGACCGATGCGCAACGCTCGACGCTCATGACGGCCGTGCAGCAGGCGCAGGGAAAGTTTGTCGAGACGCAGTTCAAGCTGGCCGGGGAAGGGGAGAAGCTGGCGCGGCTCCTTCAGGCGTCGAGCATCGACGAGTCTCAGGCCCTGGAACAGGTGGATCGTGTTCTGTCCGCGGAGCGGGAGCTCAAGCGTGCCCAGGTTGGACTCCTCGTCCGCCTCAAGAATGCGCTGACGACGCAGCAGCAAGCGAAGCTGATGCAGCTGCGGCAGAAGGAGTAGGCCGCCGAGCGAGATGCAACGTGCTGCTTGACGTGCGGCCTCACACTCATCAAATGTGCAGCCTGCACGTTCACACCCGCCGGCCCGATGTTCATGGGCCGGCCTCCCAGGTGCGGACGTACTCCACATCGGGGAGCGTGAATGCCCAGGTTCGGCCCGCGGACGATTGCTCTACTGCTCGGCGCCACCGTTGTCGTGGCGATCATCGGCTGTCGAAAGAAGGCAGTGCCGATGGAGGTCCTCTTCACCACGCGCACGCAGGCGATGTACAGCCTTCAGCGTGGCCAGCTCGCGGAGGCGGAGACCCTCTTCAAGAAACTCGTCGACCAGGCACCCGACGACCCGCTCGGCTACGCGAACCTCGGGCTCACGTACCTTCAGCAGGGGCGCTACGCCGAGGCCGACAAACAACTGAGCCGCGCGCGAAAGCTCGATCCGGCCAACGCGGACATCGCGTTGATGCATGCGAAGCTGTTTGCCCTGTCAGGTCGCCGCGACGACGCCCGCACACTCCTCGAGACCGTTTACAGGGGTGATCCGCACAGTCTTCACGCTCTCTACGCGCTCGCCGAGCTCGATGCGCAGGAGAAGGACGGTGCGGCGCTCGCGCGACGCGAGCAGCGACTGAAGGCGATTCTCGGGCTGGCGCCAGCGAACATTGTCGCTCGGCTGGACTTGATGGACATCGCCTCCGGGCGCGGACAGGCCGACAGTGCAGTGCGACATCTCGAGGAAGTACGACGCATACCTCCCGAGCCGCCCAAGGAGGCACTCCAGGAGATCGACCGATCCATCCAGCTCCTGCGCACCGGGAGCGTTGCCGGCGCGAAGCCATCGCTCGATCGCGTCCGACGCGCGATGGAGCTGACCAAACCATATCAGGCGTCGTTGGACGACGTGAAGTGGATCGAAGGACCGATCAGTGGCACGCCGCTCCTCACGTTCGTTCCGTCGTACTTCGTTTCGACGCACGGCAAAGGTGGAAGAGCCGTCGATTCGGTCCGCTTTCGCGACGTCACCGACGACTCGGGTTTACTCACCGCACTCGGCACTGTGGCCGGGGCCGGCACACCGACCGCTGTCGCGATCGCCACAGGCGACGTCGACGGCGACGGGCGCGACGAGCTGTTCATCTCCTACGGCGCTGCGGGACGCAGCGGCGCGGTTACACGGCTGCTTCAGATGCAGGGCGGGTTTGTTCACGATATCACGGCTCGTTCCGGTATCTCTCTGCCCACCGGGGCATCGTTCGCGACGTTTTCCGACGTTGACAACGATGGCTGGCTCGACCTCTTCGCCATCGGCGGCGACGGACGCGGCCATCTGCTCCACAATCGGGGCAACGGAACGTTCGAGGACGTGACAGCGAAAGCAGGTGTCGGCGACGTAAAGGGCGCGACGAAGGCGCTGTTTATCGATCTGGACCACGACGGCGATCTCGATCTCGTGCTCGTCGGCAATGGGCAGCTTCTGGTGTACCGCAACAACCTCGACGGCACGTTTACGGAGGCGACGGCCGCCTTCGGCCTCGCCGACCTGGCAGGCGGTGCGCGCGACGCGGCATTCGGCGACTTCGATGGAGATGGGCGCATCGACCTGCTCGTCGCGAAGGCCGCAGGGGGGCTTGCCCTCTACCACAACGGCGGCGCACAGCGCTTCAGCGACGTGACCGCCGCGAGCGGGCTCGCTAGCGCCGGAGTGATCGCAGGCGCCGTAGCGATCGCTGATTACGACAACGACGGCTCTCTCGACATCCTCGCCGTGAGCATGAACGGAGGAGAGCCGGCACTCTGGCACAACAAGGGGGACGGCACGTTCACGCTCGATCGTGCAGCTGGCGTGTCACTTCGGGCGCTCCGAGGCGTATCGGCACGCGCCGCCGAGTTTGTGGACTATGACAATGATGGCCGCCTCGACGTCCTCGTGGTGGGCACGCCCGCGATCGCGACGGGGCAGGGCGTCGTCCTCATGCACAATGAGGGCAACGGCCAATTCACCGACCGGTCCGGCAGGCTTCCCGCGTCCGTCAAATCGGGAACTGCAATAGCCGCTACCGATTTCGATGGCGACGGCGACGAAGACCTCATCGTCGCGGCGACCGGTGCGGGCGTGCACTTGCTGCGAAACGACGGCGGCAACACCAGCATGGCCGTGCGCGTGCAGCTCAAAGGCTTGCGAACGGGCAGTGGAAAGAACAACGATTTCGGCATCGGCGCGCGGCTGGAGCTGCGCACGGGCGACATGGTACAAACGCGTGTGGTTACCGGCCGCGTGACACACTTCGGTCTCGGTCCGCATCTCAAGGCCGACGTTCTGCGCGTGGATTGGCCCAACGGCGTGCCGCAGACCGTGTACTTCCCAGGGTCTGACCAGGATGTCGTCGAGCGCGAGATGCTCAAGGGCTCATGCGCGTTCGCATACACATGGGATGGCACCGGCTTCCGCTTCGTGACGGACGTCATGTGGCGTAGCGCCCTTGGAATGCCACTCGGCCTCATGGGTGGCACAAGCGCGTTCGCTCCCGCCGGAGCCTCGCAGGAATATCTGCGCATTCCCGGTGACGCGCTGAAGCCGAAGGACGGACGTTACGTCATTCAGTTCACGGAAGAGCTGTGGGAGACCGCATATGCCGATGAGATCAAGCTCATCGCCGTGGACCATCCCGATTCGGTGGATGTCTTCGTGGACGAGCGTTTCGTGCCGCCAGGCCCGGTTGCGCTCAAGCTCTTTCAGGTCGGCCGTCAATATCTGCCGCGATCCGCGACAGACGAGCGGGGCAACGACGTCCTGCCCGCACTGCGCGCGAGCGACGATGTCTTCGTCTCGAACCTCACACCGACCCGCTATCAGGGCGTCGTCGAGCCCCACGACCTCGTGCTCGACCTCGGCGACGAAGCCGGACTCCCGGGGAGCCGTCTCTTCCTTCGCGGATGGATCTACCCGACCGACGCGAGCATCAACGTGGCCCTTTCCCAACAGAAGGACGTGAAGGTGAGCGCGCCGTCGCTCGAGGTGCGCGATACCCAGGGTCGTTGGACCACCGCCTACGCCAACCTCAGCTTCCCCTCCGGCAAGGACAAGACGATGGTGATCGACCTCGCCGGAAAGTTTCCGACGAAGGACCATCATGTGCGTATCCGGACGAACATGCAGATCTACTGGGATCAGGCCTTCGTGGCGGCGGACGATCCGTCGAGCCCGGTCAAGCTGACGACCCTCGCTCCGGTAAAGGCCGATCTGCATTTCCGCGGATATTCGCGCATGTATCGCAAGGGCGGACGCTACGGGCCGTACTGGTTCGCGTACGATGACGTGAGCCGTTCCTCGCCCTGGCGGCCGATCGCGGGTTCGTTCACCAGATTCGGTGACGTGCTGCCGCTGCTCGGAAAAGCCGATGACATGTACGTCATCATGGCTCCGGGCGATGAGGCCACCGTGCAGTTCGACGCCGGCTCCGCGGCCACGCTTCCGCCGGGCTGGAAGCGCGACTTCCTCCTTTACACCGACGGGTGGATCAAGGACTCAGACCTCAACACCGCATTCGGCACGACCGTGGGCCCACTTCCATTTCACCGCATCAAGTCATACCCGAGTGCGCCCGGCGATAGGTATCCGTCGGATGCCGCGCACCAACGGTACCTGCGAGCGTACGATACGCGAATAGTCACTCGGCGCTGACTGTCGCGGATTCGGCCGAACACGTATCGTCTCCATATGCCTCTTCGTCCCGCCGTTCGGCGTGCGATCATCGCCGTGCCGTTCTTCGCGGCCATCGGCCTCGCGGTCCATCTGGATCACCAACCGCTCGGCGCCGTCACGGATCCGGGGCACCCCGGGTTCGCGTTGCATGATGCGACCGCCGCGGCGGGACTCCACTTCGTACATCACCGTGCGAGGTTCGACGCCAGGCTCGCCAACATCGAGCCCCACGTCGCCGCCCTTGGCGCGTCGGTCTCGGTCGTGGACTTCGATGGCGACGGGTGGCCCGATCTCTATTTCACCAACAGCCGCTTTGGTGAGCCGAACGCGCTCTATCGAAATCGTGGCGACGGTACGTTCGAGGACGTTGCCGCCAGCGCGGGCCTGGCCGACCTCAATCGTCCCGGCGAAGGCGTCTCGATGGGCGCCGTGTGGGGCGACTTCGACAACGATGGCCACGAGGACGTGCTCGTCTATCGGTATGGCTACCTGTCCCTCTTCAGAAACGTGGATGGCCATCATTTCGAGGACGTCACCGAGAAGGCCGGGCTCAAGCGCTGGATGAACAGCAACGGCGCGATCTGGATCGACTACGATCGCGACGGCCTGCTCGATCTCTACGTCACCGGATATTTCCGCAGTGACATCGACCTGTGGCACGTCGCGACGACGAAGATCATGCACGACAGCTTCGAGTTTGCGACGAATGGCGGAAAGAACCTGCTCTTCCACAATCTGGGGAACGGCAGGTTCGAGGACGTCACCGACAAGATGGGCGTCGGCAGCACGCGCTGGACGCTGGCTGCGGCATCGGCCGACTTCAACGGCGACGGCTGGCCCGACATCTACCTCGCCAACGACTACGGCCCCGAGGAGCTCTACCTCAACGATCACGGCCGACGCTTCGTCCTGAGCTCCGCCGGCCTCGAGAGCGAATCGAAGAGCGGCATGTCGGTCGCGCTCGGCGACGCGTTCAACCGCGGCACGTTGGACGCGTTCGTCACCAACATCTCGGAGCGCGGTTACATCTTTCAGAACAACAACCTGCGTCTCAACCAGATGCTCGAGACGGGGCGCTTTCGCAACGTTGCGGAGGGTGCTGTCGCCGATGCCGGTTGGGCGTGGGGCGCGCAGTTCGGTGATCTCAACAATGACGGATCGAATCAGCTGTTCGTCGCCAACGGCTTCATCTCCGCCGACCCCAACGTGAACTATTGGTACGCGATGTCGAAGATCGCGGGCGCCAATGGGCGGCTGTTCGAGGATGCATCGAGCTGGCCCGCGTTCGGTAACGCCAGTCTCTCCGGATATGAGCACGCCCGTGTCTACATGAATCGTGGTCTCGCCGGCTGGGTGGACGTCGCGCAGAGAGTCGGTGTCACCAACTCCTACGACGGACGCGCCGTCGCGCTCGCCGACCTGTCGAACCGTGGAGCCGTGGACGTGATAGTGGCGAACCAGAATCAGCCTGCGGTGCTGTACCGCAACCATCCGGACACTGCGAATCATTGGATCGGCCTCAAGCTCGTCGGTACGCGGAGCAACCGAAGCGCCATCGGGGCCGAGGTGGTCATCGAAGCGAGCGGCATGACGCAGCGGCGGATCGTTGACGGCGGAATGGGCTTCGCGAGCCAGAACGATCGGCGGCTCCATTTCGGCGTCGGTCGGCGCGATTGGGTCGACCGCGTGGTCATCCACTGGCCGTCAGGCACGCAGCAAACGCTGCAGCATTTGGCCGTGGATCAGATTCTCACCGTCACGGAACCGGGCCGATGAACGCCGCCGCCGAGACGAGCGTGACGGGGCAGGGGGTGCAGTCGGGGTGGCGTGAACGGGGCAGACAGATCGATCCCCGGTACTTGATCGCAGGCCTCATTACGCTCGTGCTCGTCGTAGCGCAGTTCCGGTATCACGTCGTCGGCGGCTACGAGCGGCTTGTGCTGACGTTGCTGATCTGCACGTTGACGGAGACGCTGCTCTCGTGGTTCGAGCGCGGACGCGTCGTCAATCTCCAGAGTGCGTACATCAGTGGCGTCAGCCTGACGCTGCTCCTCAAGCCGCAAGGGAGCGTGCTCTGGCCGTTCGCGCTCGCCGGGTTCATCGCGATCGCGTCCAAGTACGTGCTGCGCTACCGCGACAATCATCTGTGGAACCCGACGAACTTCGCCATCGTCGCGCTGTTGCTCGCGGCGCCGAGCCGCGTGTCGGTGTTGAGTCACCAGTGGGGTAATGACCTCCTCACCAACCTGGTGATCTGGACCTTCGGGCTCGTGATTGCCTCGCGCGTGCGCGTCCTCCACATCACGCTCACGTACGTCGCCTGCTTCCTGGTGCTCAACAGCGCGCGTGCCGCGATGCTCGGCCAACCCGTGCTGCCGGAGATCGCGCCGATCACCGGCCCGATGTATCAGCTCTTCATCTTCTTCATGATCACCGATCCACGCACGGTGGTGCGCGGCCGGGGAAAGCAGATTGCCGTCGTCGTCCTCATCGCGCTGGCCGAGACGTTGATTCGACTCGCGTCCGATCGTGGGTGGCCGTTGCCGACGGCGTTCAATGCCGCTCCGGCGCTCGTGGCGCTCGCGCTTGTTGGACCCGTGGCGAAGTGGTTCGACCTCCGATTGGCGAGCCCTACGCGTACCCCTTCGTAAAGAGGCGTCTGCCTGCCTTCGGGTAGTAGCTCTCGTCGGGCAGCTCCCAGCCCAGGGTGTCAGCTAATCGATCGTAGGTATTGAAGAGGAAGGCGACGTAGAACGCGTCGCGAATCGCTTCGCGTGTCGCCCCAGCGTCGAGCACCCGCCGAACGCCGCTCGGACCGAGCTGGTCGGGCTGCAACGTGAAGATCTCGAGGAGCCCGAGCATGGCACGCAGCTTCTCGTCGATCGGAGCCGTCCGGTAGTCGTTCAGGATCGGCGTCATGATGCCTTGGCCCAGCGCCGTCTCCGCGACCGCGGAGTGAGCACTGGTTCAGAAGACGCATTGGTTGAGGCGCGACACGAACGCGGCGAAGATCTCGCGCTCGCCCACCGTCCACGGCGACGGTCCACGCATGACCCGCTGTGTCAGACCGCTCCACGGGTCGCCGAAGAACTTCTTGCGGTACTTGAGCGTACGGATGACGCCGGGGGCGTGGCCTGCGACCAGTCGAATGATGCGGAGCATCACCGTGTCGAGAAGTCCGTGGCCCGAGTGAACTCTGTGAAGTCTCATGCCTGACCGAGGGCGGCGAGCCCGGCGAGGAGTCGCTTTCTCGAGGCTCCAAGCGCGGCGCTGACGATGATCTCGAACATCCGGTCGTCGCCATACGTCGCCTGGAGAACGGCGATGTCCTCGTCGGTGACCTTGTAGGCGTGGCGATGAATCTTGTCGATGAGGGATTCGAGGTCGCTGGGCGCGCCTGTTCCCTCGGCGGCGGCGTTCCGTACGGCGGGATCGCTCTCACCTGGGCCGTCGAAGACAGTCCGGAAAACTGCGTCGCGGTCCTCTGCATAGGGGTCGCTCGTCATGCGCGGAATGTGAGGCCGCGGAGAGTCGTCGTGCAAGGCAGTTGGTTCGTGCTATCTGTGGCGGCGCGCGCGGCCCGAGGGTTGGTAGAGATCCTCGAGATTCAGGAGAAATGCGTGCCGCCTCGCGGCTCGGACGGTCTTCTCGAACTCCGGGGTGAATCCGCTCGCCGCGACCCACAGGAGTGGAGAATCTGGTTTGGAGGCTTTATGTGCCCAGGCGACGCCTGATGTCGCGAGGCGTTCGATCATCTGCATGTGGTGATGGTGCCACGCTACGCCGAGCGGCTTCTTGTTCCACTTCACGCCGCCCGTCATGACGCCGCCGTCGCTCAGGACGCATGCGATGTCCATCTCGAGCGAGGCGCCGTCACGGTCGCGGCCCTCCCATCTCCCCCACTCTCGTACCATGGGAAGCTTCAGTCTAGTCCGGAGACGTGTGTAGGCCTGCTCCGCGATCTGCTCAAACACCGGCCCCATGTACGTGTCGAGCACGGGCGCGATGTGGGCGTTCCACACGTCCTTTGGGCTGTTGCGCTCGAGCACCGTTTCGAACTTGGACACGTACTCGTGGTGGAACATGAAGGCGGGGTCAGCCAGGCGGTATCGGAACGGAACGGTTCCTTTTGCTCCGAGATTGCGCTCTGTCCTCACATAGCCCATGGCGATGAGACGTTCGAGCTTCGAGCGCAGTGGTGTGTCCACGCCCAGTCCTGCGCGCTGTGCGATCTCATTGAGGTCCGTGCGGCCAGAGCCAATGGCACGCATGATCGCCGTGTATTGCGTGGTCTCCCGAAGACTCTGCTCTTGCAGGAGCGCGGTGCGGACGAGCTCGCGCACTTCGCCGCTCGGCGCCAGCAGGAGTCGCGTTGCGTTGCCGGCAAGCGTCTCCCGCGGCTTGATGGTCGCGAGATAGCGTGGCGTACCTCCGAAGAGCCCGTACGTGTAGCAGCGGTCGCGCAGTCGGCGGAAGGGGACCATCTCCGCAGTGGTCCAGTAGTCGAACGGCTGGATCTGTCGCTTCCAGGCAAATCGCCCGTGGAGGGGCGCTCCTCCGGCATCGAGTGCCTCGAGCGTTCTGGTTGCGGAGCCCGACAGGACACACACCAATGGGCGCGCGGGCCTGCGGCGCTCCCACGCTGCATTGAGCTCGGATGCGACACCGGACAATGCTGTCTCGGTCTCGCCGAGATATTGAAACTCGTCGAGCACCACGACGATGGGGGCGGGGCTTCTGAAATCGAAGAGCAGACGAAAGACGGTCCGCCACGTTGGGTAGTCCTCGTGTCGCAACGGCTCCCCCGACCACTGGGCCAGATCGGCAATGAGCTGTTGACGATTTTGCTCGGGCGTCGTTGCCGAGGCGGTGAAGTAGAACGCCCGATCCGTTGGCCAGAGATGCGTGAGCAGGTGCGTCTTGCCCACTCGCCGGCGGCCATAGATGAGGACGAGCTGCGGCGTTCCCTCGGCCAGAAGCGACGACAGGTGGTCCTGCTCTTCCGCACGGTCGATGATCGCGCTGGACAATGGCGCCGATGTTATGGGGGGGGTCTCTACTACTATACAAGTATACTTGTACAGTAGCATAGTTGTCTGCCGGGGGGGCACGCAGCACTCCCAAAGGAGAACTATACTAGCATACTAGTATACCTCTATACTAGTATAGTTTCCCCCAGGAGCAGCTCTTCAGTCCCGCCCTGGTGTCCGCCGCGGCCCGCTCACGCCCCCACTCCTCGCAGGCGCGGCAATGCCTCGATGACAGCATCGCGGCCAAGCCCCAGGAGCTCGTGCCGCGCGATCAGCGTGTCGAGGTCCACGGCATAGAGGTTCCTGCGCTGTGGATCTGCCAGCCCGGCCACGTTCCGCGGCGCAATCGCGTCCGCCATCCACGCCACGAAAGCCTGACGGTCCTCCGGGCTGCCCCGGTCCCCTCGACGACGCGTGATATGCCGCAGACGCCCGAGACTCTCCCGCGGGAGGGCATCCAACACAGGGTCTTCCACGCCGAGGAAGCCATGCCATGGCGCGGACTCATCCGGGACGAGTCGCTGCCGCGCCTCCGCAAACGAGACCGCGCTGAAATAGAGCATCGCCTGCGCGGCGAAGAGATCGAAGTGCGACATCGCCTCGTACGCCCCGGCGACGACGAGATCGACCTGATCCGCCTCCGCGCCCAGCGCCGCATTGTAGCGCTCAAGCATCTCCGCGCTCGGCACCCGGTGGCCGCCAACGGCAGACTCGAACGCGAGCGCGAGCCGCTCCACCGCGCGAAGTCCCCACGCGATGCCTGTCGAGAAGAGTGGATCCACGAACGCGAATGCATGAGGCATCAGCACCCAGCGCTCGCCCGCCGCGCGCGCGAGCCGATGCTGAATGGCTGGCTGATGCTTGATGGGCATCAACGGCCTGGCGTCGGCGAAGACACGTTCGAGTGTGGGATACCGGCGGAGCAGGGTGCGCCAGAGCGACGCCGCATCTGCGTCGCCCGCGTGCAGGGTCGCCATGCCGCGCGGAGTGAGCAGAAATCCGGCGCTGGTGACCCCGTGGTCGAAGCGAAGCGAATACATCCAGCCTTCGTCGATCACATGGTGCACGGCAGCCCAATCGTCGGGATACGGCCCGTCCGGCAGGCCGGGCTCGACGTCACGCATCAACTGCACTCCGTCGAAGTGGCTCCAGACGAGCGCCGATCGTGTCTCGGTGCGTTCGAGCCCGGATGGAATGGAAAGCTGCCGTGCGAGAAAGCCGCCCGGACCGGACGCATCGATGAGAAAGGTCGCGCTCAGCGTGAACGCGATACCCTCGCGGTTTGCGCACAACAGTACACCATCCGAATCGATCTCCGCGCTCGTCACCTCGACGCGATCCCGATAATCCACGCCCGCCGCGACGGCCTGACGGACGAAGTGATGATCGACGTCGGCGCGCACCCAATGGGTGTCGCCAAGCGCGTCAATCGGACTTGCGGCGACCAGCAGCCGCTCCGAGTCCAGCCCGCGATTCGCGAAGGATTCTCCCGGATGATGACGGTAGAACGTGAAGCCTCGCTTCAGCCCGCGACGGAGCTCCGGAAAATGATCGAGCCATCGTCCGTGCGTCGCCAATTGATAACAGTCGTCCAGCCCGTAACGGACACCGAGCCGCTCCAGTGACAGATTGGCGAGCGGGGTGGAGGACTCGCCGATGGCGAAGCGTGGATGCGTACTGCGCTCGAGCAACACGACGTCGTAGCCGAGCACCGCGAGGCAGCGCGCCATGAGCGATCCGGCGAATCCACTTCCGACGATCGCGACCTCGCAACGCTCCGTCACGACGCGCACTCCGCGCACGCGACCCGCGGCTCTGATCGCCCCGACACGTTGAGCCGACGAAGTCGCTGAAGCCGAGCCGGCCGACATGTGTCACACGCCGCAAGGCGCTCCGCGTCCCAGCAATCGGCCGTCACGACACCCGGGCCGAGAAACAGGCACTGGTCGAGGGCCGATTCGAGCTCCGTCAACGTCGGCGACGTGAAGTGGCCGAGCGACGCAAGACGCTCCAGCTCCCCATTGCCTCCTCGCACGGGGATGATCGACACGACGGCCGCCCCTCGTGCGAGAGCATACTCGACGCTCCGCATGGTCCACTCCACGCTCTCCTCCGCGCGAACGTACGGCGTTCCGAGCAGCACGAAGACGCGAAGGTCGATGTCGTGGGCGGCCAGATCGTCCGCCGCGCGATCAAACCGATCGAAGTCGAGTCGCTTGTTCAGGTGCGCCATTGCGTCAGCATGGACGGTCTCCAGTCCGATGGCCACCTCGAGCCGGCCGTTCAAGCGGCGCGCGAAGTCAACCACATCCGGTCCGATGCCCCTCGCGTGCGACTCTACAGTGATGCCCGTGAACGGTGCCGCGAGCGCGGCGATGGCGGCATGATCCGCGATCGGCACGGCTCTTCGGTCGAAGAAGTTGCTCGCATTGTACAGTTTGAGTCGGTCGGGAGACGGTTCGCCGAGCGTGCCAAGAACATCCTCGAGCTGACGAACCAGCGCGCCGTTCGGCGTTGCGCCGTCAATCGTCCACTGCCAGAGGTCGCAGAACGAGCAGGTGAACGGACATTCCGCGCCGGCGAGAAAGACGGTGAGTGCGCGCTCGATCGTAGCGCCGGGGCGCCGCTCCTCGTCGATCACCGACCCGTGCGCCTTGTACGGATCGACCTTCGGCTTCGGCGGACGCAAGCTCCGGATCCGCCGGTCGGCGGCAGATCCGCTCACACCATGGCCGCGTGCAGCGCCTCGAAATGCTTGCGGTAGCGGACTTCGTTCTGCGGGAACAGGCGGCTGACGTGCGCCGCCGCCACGGATCCATGCTGGAATCGACGCTTCGTGAACACCGGCATCTCGATGCCGAGCACGGAGCGGATCCCGCGTGAGACGATTTCACCCTTCAACGCATAGAGCCGCTCGTGCGAGCCGTGCGTCAGCTCGGCAAACGGAATCGCTTCCGCCACGGCGATGACCGCTGGACGCGTGTACGGACTGAACCCTTCGAACCCGTACTCGCGCGCGCATGCGTAGCTCCGCACGCACGCGCGGCTGTACCCACCCGAGTACGTGAGCGAGTGCTTGATCGACTCGACGCCCCATCCCTCCTGATACAGCATGCGATTGTTGACGACGCTGCGGATCGTCAGCTCGCTATTCTCCTCGATGGGATAGTCCTTGAGGTTCTCGTCGCCGCCGTCGCCGTCCACCAGGAGGCGCCACTGGGGGTAGCGGCCGCGGATGGCAGCCAGCAGGCCGAGGTTCACGGCGGCACACTCGACGTCGAGCGGTTTGTAGTCTTCTATGACCGCCACGGCACGCAAGGGATCCAGTGCGCTCGAAGGGACGCCGATAGTCTCGCCGAGCATCTCGAGATTTGTACGCCGCAGGAATTCGCGCGCCTGTTGCGCGTCGTCGCCCCCACCGTCGATGGACAGCGTAAAGGCCTTGAGTCGCGCCGCCGATTGTCCCTCGTTCAACAGCAGGGCAGACAGGCAGAGCAGAACGGCGCCACTGTCGATTCCTCCCGAGAACGGAACGCCGATCGGCGTCGAGGCGTCATGTGCTGCGAGCCACCGGCGCAGTTCCTCGTACAGCGCCTCGATGTAGCGTCGCCCGATCACGTCGAGATCCGCGGGAAGTGTTCCACGCGCCGGGTCGAAGAAACGCTGATGGATCGGGTTCGGATCGGGGCAGCCGACCAGGCGCAGCGTCGTGGTGTGGTGGGCGGGCACCATGCGCGTGTAGCTCGGATGGAACTGGTCGGCCCAGCCATGTCGCGATAGCTCCGACGCGATCTCGTCGATTCGCTCGGCGACGATCAGCACGGGTCCGTCCGCGGCCTTGGCCAGGAAGTAGCGGAGCGGGCGGTCGAGACTCCGCGCGAGTATCACGCGCTCGTCCTGCTGTGCGACAAGTGCGAAGGAGCCCTGGATGCCGAGGAGTCCGTTCGCATCGGCCGCGAGCAACTGCCGCGTCGCCTCCGCGTGTGTCGCATTCCAGAGGCGTTGTGACTCGGGACCAATGAGATTGATGACGCGGGCGACGGGATAAAGCATATGAGGACGGCGACCAGCGCCGAACAGAGTTGAACACGCGTCGCGCGCAGCGACGCTGCTGGTCGAATCTACCCGGGCGCTCCGTCGCGCTGCCACTGTGGCGGCGCCGACCGCCCGGACACCGGCGTCGCTGACGCCTGGAACCCTCAGTGTCGTGGCGTCCGCGCAACAACTCGACACGTGGGGCGCCAGACAGTCGAAGATTCAAGAAACCAAACGCGTTGTCGTCGTTGCCGTTACTCATGCGGACCACGTTTCGTCCATTGGTCACGCGGCTTGCATCAGTGGCGCGCGGGTCGGAGCGGAGCACGGAAGGGCTTCGTGACCGGCATCACACATCACGCAAGCACGTCGCATGACACGGTTCATGTGATGGTGTCGCGAGAGGGCGCCCGGTCGCAGGACCGTGGCGCTCTCGTCCATTTCGGGACCTGCTTTCGGGGCCCGCGCCCGATCAGCCCGGCCGCTGCCGCGCACTGACCTCGGCCAGCCACTCACGTTCCGTCTCCATCAGGCGCAAACCGAGCCGCACCACCATCGCGGCGTCCGAGCTCGCCGACGTCTCGGCGATGACCGCCGCAAGCGCCGCGCGATCTTCCTCGATCTGCTCACTCAGGAACCGATGACGGCGACGCACCTGTTCCACGAAGTCCTTCGAGGTGGCCTGCCACGCCAACACCATCCACGTGACGAACGGCGGCGGAGGACGCTGAGTGGACCAGTCCGCACGCCCCAGCGAACGGGTGAGGGCACGATGTCCCGACGCAGATGGCCGCAGCACTCGCCGCTCGGGACCGAGCGCGACGTCGTGATCTCCAGCGGCCACGAGGTAGCCGGCGCGGGACATCTTGTTGAGCGAGTAGTACACCTGCGGGCGCGACAGGGCGGCCCATTTCCAGACGTGCCGCCGCATCAGCTCCGCCCACAGTTCGTACCCGTGCATGGGACGCTCGGCGAGCATGCTCAGGACGACGAGATCGGCGACCGACAACTCGGTGCCTCGGGCCATGCCAATTCCCTCCCTTGACGATGCTACAAGTCTAATTTAGACTAGTGATCCCGTCAACGGAGAAGTCCCATGGCTGCACCATATGCTCTGCGCGCGCTGGCGCCTGTTCTCATCGTCGACGCGGTCGAGCCATGCGTCGCGTTCTGGAGTGAGAGGCTTGACTTCGCGAAGGAGAACGAAGTTCCCGGGCCGGATGGCAAGCTGGTCTTCGCCAGCGTAAAAAAGGATGGCGTGGAGATCATGTATCAGACGAAGGCGTCGGTGCTGTCCGACTACCCCGGCACAGCCCAGGAGCTACAGGGACACAGCGTCGGGCTGTTCATTACGGTGCCGGCGGTCGCGGACCTCGACGTCATCGAACGGCGCACGAGCGGCGCACCGGTGGTGAAGCCGAGACATGATACGTTCTACGGCGCAACCGAGTTCTATATCCGCGAGCCGGGTGGGAACACGGTGGGATTTGCGGCCTTCAAGTAGTGCGGTCTGTGAAGGTCGGTTCAAGTTCGCCAGATCGTCGGCGGGCACTCGCGCCGTCGGGCGGACGGGCTTACACGCAGCGAGCCCGCGCAAACTGCCGCGCGGTCTCTTGCTACGCGCGTCGCCCGACTCTACGAGCCCCCGCCTCCTTTCGATCTACCCTATCTCAGCGACGCAAGCGCGCGTTGTTACATCGGCACCCCGGTTCTGCCGCTTCGGCCCGAGCGTTCACGCGAAATCCCGCCGTCGGAAGGATCACGCGTTCCCGACCGTCTGCGCGACCGACTAAATTCTCGGCATGCAGGCACCCCATGCGGATGCAGACACCAGCGTCAAGGCCTCGACTCGGCTCGAGGAATGGCTGCGGGCACGCGGCCGTGTCGCCATCGGATTCAGTGGCGGCGTGGACTCCGCGTATCTGGCCGTGGAGGCTGTGCGCACGCTCGGTCCGATCAATGTCCTCGCGATCATCGGACGGAGCGCGTCGTATCCCGCGGACCAATGGGCCGCGGCGCGCAGTGTCGCGGAGGCGTTCGGCGTGCCGGTGCTCGAGCTGGATACGCAGGAGTTGGACGACCCACGCTACGCGGCGAACCCATCCAATCGCTGTTACTTCTGCAAGGCGGAGCTCTGGTCGAAGCTGGTGCCGGAAGCACACGGACGCGGGTTTCACACCGTGATCGACGGGACGAATGCTGACGACCTGATCGACTATCGGCCCGGCGCGCAGGCTGCGAGAGAGCAATCCATCGAGAGTCCTCTCGCGCTTCTCGGCTTTTCGAAGGCGGAGATTCGTGAACGGTCACGGGCGCTCGGCATTCCGACGTGGGCACAGCCGTCATCACCATGCCTTTCGTCGCGCCTGCCGTATGGAATCGCCGTCACTCCCGAGCGGCTCGGCATGGTGGAGCGCGCCGAGCGGGCGCTGCGGGAGCTGGGAATCGGTGGCGACCTGCGGGTCCGGCATCATGCGGATCTCGCACGCGTCGAACTGGCGCCCGGTCTGTTGGCGGAATGGCTCACCGCTGACGGAATGCGATCGATCGCCCGTGCCGTGCGCGGCGCGGGGTTCGCGCGGGTGACGCTCGATCTCCGTGGGTTCCGTTCGGGGTCTCTCAACGTCTTGCACGGCGTGAGCGCGGCGTGAGCATTCGCCGCGAGATGCCTGGCGGTCCGTCCGCGCTGGAGCGCGGGCTGACGGAGCTGGGTGTTCCGTGCCGAGTCGAATCGAGAGCGGGGCTCGCTGTGCTCATCACGACGCCAGACGTGGCCGCGCGCCTCGGCGAGGCCGAGCTCCGCCGGCAGGCGCTCGCACTCGCGCGCGAGCACGGCTTCACGCACGTCGCCATCGAGCTGCGAAGTGACGCCGATGCCAAACACACTCCCGATGCGTCTCTTCCTGGCGCTTGAGCTGGGCGACGCGATTCTCGGGGAGTTGGCAGCGGCCATCGCGCCTTTGCGCGAAGCCGCGCCGGAGCTGGCGTGGACGCGCGACGAGCAGCGTCACCTGACCCTGAAGTTCTTCGGGTCCGTCGAGCCGGAGCGACTCGACGGGATCGTGCAAATGACCGAGACCATCGCGCGGACCCATCGCCCATTCGCCATGGAAATCGGCGGCGTGGGCGCCTTTCCGAACTTTCGGCGGGCACGCGTCGTATGGGTCGGGGTAGAGCATGAGGCACGGCTGGAGCTGCTGCATCACGACGTCGAGGTTGCCGCGGCCGAACTCGGATTCGAGATCGAGGGGCGTCCATTCCGGCCGCACGTTACGCTTGCGCGGACACGCACGCCCGAACCGGAAGATCGGGTCCGGCGTCTCGCGCGGGCGGCGAAGGCGGTAGACTTCGGCGCGAGCGTGACCGTCGCGGAGATGGTGCTGTTCGAGAGCGTGGTCGCGCCAGGTGGCGCGCAGTATCGGCAGGTGCACGTGGCGAACCTGGGAGGACGCTGACCGATGGGCTGTCTGCTTCGACTTGGCTGTCTATTCGTGCTGCTTTGCGTGGGCGTCGTCGCGTGGCTGACGCACGACAAGTGGATCGCGCGTGTTTCGGGCACACCGCCCACTGTATCGAGCACACCCGTGTGGGAGCCGTTGACGCCAGAGGCGGGCGAGCGAGGCCACCGCGCCATCGAGGCATTGGCGAAGCCAACCGGTCCCGTGTTCGAGAATCTGCATGCGGGCGAAGTGGCGTCGTACGTCTTCCAGTCGGTGGCGAAGACGATTCCTACCACCGCGGATAGCGCCCAGGCGGCGGTGATTGGCGACGCGCTGTTCGTGCGCGCAGTAGTGCCCGTTCGCGCACTCACCGGCACCGGCGCGCTCGGCCCTCTCGCCTCGCTCCTCAACGACCGCGAAACGCTCTCGTTCGGCGGGACGTTTCGAGTGATTCGACCGGGGCTCAGCGAGTTTCAGGTGCGCGAGATCAAGTTGCGGGACTTCAAGGTGCCGGCCGGCGCGGTGCCGCGCCTGCTGCGTCAGATCGACCACGGAAAGCGCCCCGAAGGTGTCGCCGCCGATGCCATTGCGGTTCCGACGCCCGCGTCGCTCGGCGACGTCCGCATCGCGAATGGACGCGTCACCCTCTACAAGACCACTGGCGCGCCATGAAGCGCCGGATCCTCATCGTCGACGACGAGCCGGGCATTCGTGCCGCGCTCGGCCAGTTGCTCGAGTTCGAGGGCTACGACGTCCGGAACGCTGCCAATGCCGTGGACGGGCTGAGCGAGTACGCGCGCTTCCGCCCCCATCTCGTCTTCATGGACGTGAAGATGGCGGGCATCGATGGTCTGGAAGCGCTGCGCAAGCTGCGAGAGCAGGATCCGAACGCGGTCGTGGTGATGATCAGCGGCCACGCAACGATTCAAACGGCGGTGGAAGCGACGCAGCACGGGGCGTACGACATCCTCGAGAAGCCGTTGGACACCGATCGCATTCTCGTCACCCTGAGAAATGCGCTGGCGCACCTCGATCTTTCGGCGGAGAACGAACGATTGCGCGACACGGTGCACTCGCGCTTCGCCATCGTGGGAAGCTCGTATGCGATCCGCGCCGTCACGGAGAAGATTGCCCTCGTCGCAAGGACACCTGCACGCGTGCTCGTGACGGGAGAGAACGGCACCGGCAAGGAGCTGGTCGCTCGAGCCATCCACGCACAGTCTACTCGCGCCAAGGCGCCGTTCGTCGAGGTCAACTGTGCGGCGATTCCCAGTGAGCTCATCGAGAGCGAGCTGTTCGGTCACATGAAGGGCTCGTTCACGGGCGCCGTTGCGGACCGGCCGGGCAAGTTCGAGCAGGCGGACCGCGGAACTATCTTTCTCGACGAGATCGGCGACATGAGTCTCGCGGCTCAGGCGAAGGTGCTCCGCGTGCTTCAGGACGGCGTCGTCACGCGCATCGGCGGTTCGAAGCCGTTGCAGGTGGACGTCCGTGTGCTCGCCGCGACGAACAAGAACGTGACGGACGAGATCGCCGCCGGGCGATTCCGCGAAGACCTCTACTATCGGCTCAACGTCGTTCCCATCCACGTGCCGCCACTGCGCGAGCGACGCGAGGACATTCCGTCGCTCATCGGCCACTTCGCTGCGCAGCTCACGGGGCCAGGCGGGCTCGCGCCGCGCGCCATCGGCGACGATGCGGTGACGAGACTCTCGCAGCTCGATTGGCCCGGCAACGTGCGTGAGCTGCGCAACACGATCGAGCGCTTGCTCATCCTGAGCCCGGGACCACGCGTGGCTTCGGAGGACGTCGACCGCCTGGTGGGCCGGCACGGCGAGCCCGTGGAGGGAGGACTCGGGTCGCTGCTCGACATCGCCACGTTCGAGGACTTCAAGCACGCAGCGGAGCGGGCGTACCTCCTCGCCAAGCTGCGCGCATTCGACTGGAACGTCAGTGAAACGGCGCGCGCGCTCGACATGCCCCGGTCGAATCTCTACAAGAAGATCGAACGTTATGGACTGAACCGGGAGGGCGCTCCGGCCGTCCTGGCGGCGGCACCCGCGGACGAGGACACGGACTCATGACCGACTGGGACGCGGAGCTCAAGAAGATCGACCGGCAGCTCGAGTCCATCTCGGACTCGGCGCTGAAGCCGATGCCGGCCAGGAGCGCGCCACCGCCGCCATCGCCGCCGAAAGCGGGCGTGCCACCGGCACGGGTCGAGGGCCGGACATGGCCAGCGCTCCTTCGTCTCGCTCTCGCCACCATGCTCGCGGTCGGCATTCTCTTCTGGCCGTACCCGTCGCGGTGCGGCCTCGGTCTCGCGGGATATCTGGCGGCGCTCACTGGCGTCACTGCGGCAGGGCTCTGGAGCAGCGTATGGACATGGCGTCACCGCACGCCGCGAGCCCACGTGATCTCATTGCTCCTGGTGGTGTACGGCATCACGCTCGCCGCCGTGGAGATTCTGCCACGCGTCGGTTACGCGAAGGCCGATATCCAGCGGCCGACTGGATTCTCGTGTGTGGCGCCCGCGGTGCCAGCGCCCGTCGCGCCGGCTCCACAACAGAAAACACGATAGAGCTCCATGTCACGATTTCTTGCGCCGTGCTTGTTGTGTGTCGCGGCGGTTTGCGGCGCGCAGCCTCCAGCCACAACGGGCGACTGGTCGGCCTATGGCCGCGACGCGCTCGGCAGCCGCTTCTCACCGCTCACCGACATCACGGCGGCGAACGTCGGGCGGCTGTCGGTCGCATGGACCTATCGCACCGGCGACACCGCCACCTTGAGGCGGTCCACCGCCAAGTTCGAGGCGACGCCGTTGATGGTGGACGGCACCCTGTATCTCTCGACACCGTTCGGGCAAGTGATCGCGCTCGATCCCGCCACAGGGACGCCGCGCTGGACGTTCGACGGCAAGGTGGACCGCGGAGCATCGTGGGGCGACTTTGCAAACCGCGGCGTGTCCACATGGCTCGACATGTCCCGGCCTAACGGTGCCCCATGCCGGCGCCGCATCTACCTCGGCACGATCGATGCGCGGATCATCGCGCTCGACGCTAAGACAGGAGCGCCGTGCACGGACTTCGGCGACGGGGGCACCGTCTCGCTACGCAAAGGGCTGCTGAATACGCCCGCGTACCTGGAGGAGTACGAGCTCACGTCGCCCCCCGCACTCGTGCGCGGTCTCGTCATCACCGGCTCCGCGATCGCGGACAACAATCGCACGAACGCAGCGAGCGGCGAGGTCCGTGCGTTCGACGCGCGAACCGGCGCACTTCGGTGGACGTGGGATCCGGTACCGCGCGATTCGACGGATGCCGCATGGAGCAGTTGGCGCGGCGTGATGGCGCATACCACGGGCGCCGCCAATGCCTGGTCGATCATCGCGGCCGACTCGGCGCGCGATCTCGTCTTCGTGCCGACGGGCAGCGCCAGCCCGGACTATTACGGCGGAGAGCGTGCCGGCGACAACCGCTACGCCAACTCGATCGTCGCGTTGCGCGCGTCAACGGGAAAGGTCGTCTGGCACTTCCAGGCCGTGCATCACGATCTCTGGGACTACGACGTCGCGTCGCCGCCGGCGCTCGTGACCATCACGCATGACGGCCGCCGACGAGACGTGGTGTTGCAAGCAACCAAGACTGGCCAGCTGTACGTGCTCGACCGGGACACCGGACAACCCGTGTTCCCCGTGGACGAGCGCTCAGTCCCGCAGAGCTCCATCTACGGCGAGCGCTCGTCGCCGACTCAGCCATTCAACACGGTCATCCCTCCGCTCAGTCCGCAGGGGCTCGATACCGCCGATGTCTGGGGCGTCAACGCGGAGTCGCGGCAGTCGTGCCTCGATCAGATCACACCGCTGCGAAATGAAGGTCCGTTCACGCCGCCGAGCCTTCAGGGTACGTTGGTGCGGCCGTCGAACATCGGTGGTGCGCACTGGGGTGGTCTCGCGTTCGATCCGGCGCGGCAGATCGCTGTCGTTCCAGTGAACACGCTCGCGGCCTTCGTGCAGCTCATTCGACTCGACCAGTTGGACACGACACAGGTGCGGCAGAACGAGTCGCGGCTCGACGACCAATACACGCGAATGCATGGCACTCCTTACGTGATGCGCCGCCGGATGCTCAAGGCGCCCAACGGACTGCCGTGCGTGGCACCGCCATGGGGCTCGCTCGTCGCCATCGACCTCGGCACGGGGGCCATGAAGTGGAACGTGCCGCTTGGAGACGGTCGGCTCCTGAAGCCACAGCTCGCCAGTCTCTTCAAGGCAACGACCGGGCTTCCGAATCTCGGCGGGCCTGTCGCGACGGCCGGAGGCCTCGTGTTCATCGGCGCTGCGATGGATCCCGTTCTGCGTGCATTCGAGACTGAAACGGGGCGAGAGGTGTGGAGTGGCGCGCTACCAGGAGGCGCGCGATCCACACCGATGACGTATCGCTACGAGGGACGCCAGTATGTCGTCGTCACCGTTGGCGGCGGTGAGGACTGGGGCAAGGGCGACTACGTGGTCGCTTTCGTCTTGCGCTGAGTCGAGGTGCGTGGCGCGAGCAGCCAGCGCTTCGCGTCTTCCTGAGTCACGTTCCCGCCGCAGAGCGGAATGCCGAGGCGCGCACCCTTCCATCGCTTCGGTTGTTCGAGCAGGGCGGCGAGGCCAGCGGCGCCCGCCGGCTCGACGACGAGCCCGAGATGTCCGTGCAGCAGACGCATTGCGCGGATGATGCTTTCGTCGCTGACGCTGACGACTTCGTCCACCGTGTCCTTCATGCAGCTCACCGCGAATGGAACCGGCTCGCGTACCGCGATGCCGTCGGCGATGGTATTCGCCGTCGGGGTGGATACGGGCTCCTTCGCGGCGAACGAGAGGCGCATCGACTGCGCGCCCTCCGGCACCACGCCGATGACGTGCGTGGACGGTTCCGCGTGCCGGAACCACGTACCGATACCCGTGACGAGCGCTCCGTTGCCGAGTGGAACGAGCATCGCTTCCGGAATTTGCCCGGCCTCGCTGAGCTCGAGCGCGATCGTTCCTGCACCTTCGGCGATTTCCGCGATGCCGCCGTCCTCGACGTAGTAGGCGTCGGTGGATGCAGCAAATCGGCGCGCGGCGTCTTTGGCCGCATCGAAGTCCGCGCCATACTGCCGCACCTCTGCGCCGAGGTCGCGCATTGCGGCGACTTTCAGTGGATTCGCATTGCGCGCGGCGAAGACGATGACCGGGCGCTTTCGTTTCGCGGCCGCGCGCGCGAGACCCTGGCCAAAGTTGCCGGCCGACGCGCACACGATGGTCCGGCGGTCCTTCATGCGTGCGATGACGAGGTCCGTTCCGCGTCCCTTGAACGAACGGATGGGATTCAGCGTCTCGACCTTGAAGAGAAGCTGGCACTCGAGTGCGCGGTCGAGCGATGAGCCCGTGAGCAGCGGCGTGCGGAGGAAGATGGGATCGATGACGCCCATCGCTGCCGCGATCTGATTGGCGGAGAGAGCTCTCACGCACGGAAAATAGCCGGGGGGGCAGAATTGCGAGTGGTGGCGCGGTGACTGTTCACCGTTCAGAGACGTGTAGATTCCGACCATGACCAAGACCTTCCAGAACTTCATCGGCGGCCAGTGGGTCGCGCCGGCATCCGGCGCGTACTTCGAGAACCGCAATCCCGCCGATACGCGCGATCTCATCGGGCATTTCCCGCTCTCCAATGCCGCGGACGTAGACGCCGCGGTTGCCGCGGCGCAGCGGGGATTCGCCGTCTGGCGCGCCACGCCCGCACCGGCGCGGGGTGACGTCCTTCGTCGAGTCGGCGACCTGCTGGCGCAGCGCAAGGAGGAGCTCGCCGACATCATGTCGCGCGAGATGGGCAAGCCGCTTACGGAAACGCGCGGTGACGTGCAGGAAGGAATCGACACCGCCTATTACGCTGCCACGATGGGCCGTCAACTCTCGGGGCGCACCGTACCGAGCGAGCTGGCCAACAAGTGGGCGATGAGCTTTCGTCGCCCAATTGGCGTCTGCGGCATCATCGCGCCGTTCAATTTTCCGCTTGCGATCCCGACGTGGAAGATGTTTCCGGCGCTCTTGTGCGGAAACGCGTGCGTCTTCAAGCCGAGTGAGGACGTTCCGCACACCGGGCATGCGTTGGTGGAGATCCTGCTCGAGGCAGGACTTCCTCCGGATGTGATCCAGCTGGTGCACGGGGTTGGCGAGGCGGTGGGCGCTCCGCTCGTGTCGCACCCGGGCGTTCCCGTCATCTCATTTACCGGCTCCACCGACACCGGAAGTCTCGTCGGCGAGGTGTGCGGGCGGATGCACAAGCGGCTCAGCCTCGAGATGGGCGGCAAGAATGCGATGATCGTGCTGGACGATGCGGACCTCGATCTCGCGCTCGATGGCGTGGTCTGGGGTGCATTCGGGACGACCGGGCAGCGCTGTACGGCCACCAGCCGGCTCATCCTCCAGCGAGGCATTCACGACCGCTTCCTCGGAGATCTCCTCGCACGGACGCGCGCGCTCACGCTCGGTGACGGACGGAAAAAGGGCACGGATGTTGGCCCGCTCATTCATGAGAACGCGCGGCGAAAGGTGGCGCGCTACATCGACGTCGGGCAGAGCGATGGCGCCGATCTCCTCTGCGGAGGACGCGCGCCCGACGCCGCGGCGCTGGCGAACGGCTATTTCTTCGAGCCGACCATCTTTGCCCGGGTGGAGCAAGGGATGCGGATCGAACAGGAGGAGATCTTTGGACCGGTGCTGAGCGTCATCCGCGTGTCCGACGCCGACGAAGCGTTCGCGGTGAACAACGGGGTGAAGTACGGGCTCTCGTCGTCGCTCTACACGCGCGACGTGAACCTCGCGTTTCGCGCGATGAACGAGTTGGACAACGGCATCACCTACATCAACGCACCGACCATTGGCGCCGAGGCACACCTGCCGTTCGGCGGGGTAAAGCAGACGGGCAACGGGCATCGCGAGGGCGGCTGGGAGGTCTACGAGTTCTACTCGGAGACCAAGGTGGGGTACTGCGATTTCTCGGGCGCCTTGCAGCGCGCCCAGATCGATAACTATCTCGGAACTCCAGACTGAGCGTCGCGCCGGCGCACACGACCGCGCCGGCCGTCGCCCCGTCGCCTTGCTGCCCTCAGCCGGCCGGAGTTAATTGCTGATGGCCATGTCCGACGGATCAGAATTCCTGCCCCCACCGCGCACCATCACAGCAGAGCAGAGGCTCGTTGCGCTGCAGCACGTCAATCGGCGGCGCGACACATTCGGCTTTCTGTGGGAGTGGGCTCGGATCATCACCGTCTCGGTGTCGCTCTTCCTCGTGATCAAGACGTTCGTGATGGAAGCGTTCAAGATTCCGAGCGGCAGCATGGAGCACACGCTCCTGGTGGGTGACTTCCTGCTGGTGAACAAGGTCGTGTACGGCGCGGAGGTGCCGCTCACGGGCGGCCGGCGCCTTCCACCCATTCGGAAGCCGGAGCGCGGCGACGTCATCGTCTTCGAGTGGCCAAAGGATCGCACGAAGAACTTCGTCAAGCGGCTCGTCGGATTGCCCGGCGACACGCTCGCCATGCGGGATGCGGTGCTCATTCGGAACGGCGTGGCGCTGCAGGAGCCCTACGTGTCGCACTCCGATCCGGAAGCGGACCCGGTCTGGGAGGAGTTTCGCTGGCAGAGCGACTTCCTCGTGCGGACGGCGGGCGCGGCCGTAGCATATCATCCTTCGCGTAACAACTGGGGTCCGTTGGTCGTCCCTGATGGGCAGTACTTCGTGCTGGGGGACAACCGGGACAACTCGCTCGACAGCCGCTACTGGGGCTTTGTGCCGGAGACACTGCTGCGAGGTCGACCAGAGGTAGTGTACTTCAGCTTTTCCCCCGACTCTTCCGACGACTTCGCCTGGCTGACGCACGTCCGATGGACGCGCCTCGGCGAGCGCGTGCACTGACCCACACTCCCCAACGCGATCGCTGACGGTCGCCGTTCCTGTTCGCGCTGCCCCATGAGCCCCGCTTCGTGCTGGGGCCGTCGTTCCCCGGAATCACCGCATGGCCACCACTCCGAACACCAGGAAGCCGTCGTTCGAAGAGGGATCGCTCGATCAGTACTTGCGGGACATCAGCATCTATCCGCTGATCACGCGGGAAGACGAGGTGGCGCTCGCGCAAAAGATCCGTATCGGGGACCAGGAAGCGCTCGACAAGCTGGTGCGGTCGAATCTGCGGTTCGTGGTGAGCGTTGCCAAGAAATATCAAAATCAGGGCGTGTCGCTCTCGGACCTGATCAACGAGGGCAACCTCGGGCTCATTCGCGCGGCGCACAAGTTCGACGAGACGAAAGGGATCAAGTTCATCTCGTACGCCGTGTGGTGGATTCGCCAGGCGATCTTGCAAGCGCTCGCGGAGCAGAGCCGCATCGTGCGGGTCCCCCTGAACCGCGCCGGCACCCTGCATCGCATCGGCAAGCGCGCCAGCTTCCTGCTTCAGGAGCTCGGCCGCGAGGCGACACACGCCGAGATCGCCGAGGGCATGGACATCACCGAGGAAGAGGTCGCGAAGACGATGTCCATCTCGCAGACGCATCTCTCTCTCGACGCGCCGATGACGCCCGGCGAGGACAACAAGCTCCTCGACTATCTCCCGGACAATCTCAATCCGACGCCGGACGAGCTGACGTTCGAGAAGGCGCTCACGGAGTCGATCGAGGAAGCACTCGCGCACCTCAAGGAGCGCGAGTCGAAGATCCTCCGGCTCTATTTCGGGCTGGACGGCGAGGAGCCGATGACGCTGGAGCAGATCGGCTCACTGCTGGGCATCACGCGCGAGCGGGTGCGGCAGATCAAGGAGAAGGCGTTGTCGCGGCTCCGGCACGTCTCGCGGGCGCGGGCGTTGGAGTCGTACCTGGGCTGAGTTCACGCTGACGGTCGGGAGCGCACAATCCTTCCGACGGCGGGATTTCGCGTAAACGCTCGGGCCGAAGCGGCCCGAGCACGCTCAAACGCCGTCTCCAGGACCCGCGCTCCCTCCCCCAACGATGCGTGGCAAAAGGCAACGCGCCCGCCGACCGCTGGGCAAGCTATGTTATCCTACTCCACAGACCGGACTCGGATCCAAAGTCATGGCACAGGCAGCGTCGTTCGACGTAACTACGGGCGTCGACCTCCAGGAGGTCGACAACGCCGTCAACCAGGCCCAGAAGGAGCTCGCGCAGCGCTACGACTTCAAGGGCTCCAAGGCCACCATCGAGTTCAAACGCGCCGAGTCGCTGATCGCGCTCGCGGCGGACAGTGAATTCCAGATGACCGCACTTTTCGACATCCTCCAGTCCAAGCTCATCAAACGCGGCGTCCCGGTGAAGAACCTCGACGTCGGCGAGATCAAGCAGGCGGGCGGCGACATGGTGCGGCGCGACGTGAAGCTCAAGGTGTCGCTCGACACGGAGACGGCGAAGAAGGTGGCGGCCGCCATCAAGGACGCGAAGCTCAAGAAAGTGCAGGCATCCATCCAGGGCGATCAGGTTCGCGTGAGCGGGCCGTCACGCGATGATCTGCAGGAGGCGATCGTGCTGCTGCGAAGCAAGGACTTCGGCGTCCAGCTCCAATTCGGCAACTACCGCTGAGCGGCTATTTCACGGTCAGGTAGAGAGGCACGGACGCAGCCAGCACGGTCGACTCGCGCATCAGCAGCTTCACCTGCATGAGATAATTGCCGGTGCGGAGACCGCCAATGGCTTCGGGCCGCCCCACGGTAAAGGCGTGCGCGATGATGACGGGCGCGGGCTCCCTGAGCGGCAGTGCAAGAATGGCGTGAGTTGGGCCGCGAAGGTCCAGCTCGATCCGTGCGCTCGCGTCCGGCATCCATTGTCCCGGTCCCCGTGCCACCACGGTCATCACGCTGAACGGGGCCGTGAGGTTCGTCAGCGTAACGGGCGCGCCGGTGGCCGAGTCGACGACGGCGAGAATACGCGCCTCCGGGCCGTTCGCGCCGAGGGGCACTTCTGTCGCCGGTGCCTGTGGCGCGGCAGCTGGCGCACGCGTCGGAACAGGTGCCGGCGTGTGAAAGGTGTGCGGCCCGTCGTTTTGACAGGCGCACATCAGCGCGATGGTGAGAAGAGCAGAGCGGCGCAAATGAGCTGCAGCGAGGTCCTGAACTGGGCTATCTTTAGATGATACCCTCCAGCGACTCTCCAGCACACTCCTCGCCGGCATGAAACTCGGCTTCATCACTCTCGGCTGCGACAAGAACACGGTGGACAGCGAGCGCTATCTGGCACAGCTGGCCGACCGTGGCGCCGAGTACACCGGCAATCTCGAGGAAGCCCAGGTAATCGTCATCAATACCTGCGGCTTCATCGATGCGGCCAAGAAGGAGTCGGTGGACGCCATCGTGCAGGCCGGCGAGCTCAAGGCGGCGGGCTCGTGCCTCGCCGTTGTGGCGGTTGGATGCATGGTGGAGCGGCATCGGCAGGAGCTACAAGACGCGCTGCCCGAAGTCGATCTCTTTCTGGGATCATCGGAGATGGACCGGCTGCTGCCCGAGCTTCAGGCGCGCGGATTGATCGACGCAGTGCCGGGAGTGCATCCGGGCGTGCGGCTGTTCACCGGCGACACGCCGCACATCCGCTACCTGAAGATCAGCGAAGGGTGCGACCACGGCTGCGCATTCTGCGCCATCCCGCTCATGCGGGGCAAGCATCGCTCCTTTGCCCTCGACGACGTCGTGCGCGAAGCGCAGTTGCTGGAAGCACAGGGTGCGCGCGAACTGAATCTCGTGGCGCAGGATCTGGCGCACTATGGGCGCGATCGGCGGGACGGATTCACCCTGCCGGAGCTGCTCGAGGCACTCGTCAAGGAAACCAGCGTCCCCTGGCTCCGAATGCTGTATCTGTATTCCTCCGGCATCACGCCGCGGCTACTCAAGGTGATGGCGAAGGAGCCACGCATTCTTCCGTATCTCGATATGCCGATGCAGCACGCGTCGGATCCCGTTCTACAGCGGATGCGCCGCCCGGAGCGGCGGCACACCATTCGGGATCGCGTCGCCCGCATTCGCGACGTGGTGCCGGACGTCGCCATCCGCACGACGTGCATCGTCGGCTTTCCGGGTGAGACCGACGCCGACTTCGACCAACTCCTCGAATTTCTCGAGGAGATACAGTTCGAGCGCGTCGGCGCCTTCACGTACTCGCCGCAGGAGGGGACGCATGCCGCTTCGATGGTGGACGACGTCCCGGAGTCGGTGAAGCGGATTCGCCTAGAGCGGCTGATGGAGCTCCAGCGGCAGATCACCGCCGAACGTTACGAGCGGTTCGTGGGCAATCCGGCGCGCGTGATGATCGATCGCATCGCCGACGAGCCACAGGGCCGTGCGGCGTGGCAGGCGGACGACGTCGACGGCATCGCGTACGTGCAGGGCGCGGAGCTGCTCGCTCCGGGCACGATCGTGGACGCGGTCATCGAGGGCATCGAGGAGGACATCGACGTTCGAGCAACGCTGCTGCGCGTGGTGGACGCGCCGGCCGCGCCGCCGACCCGGGTGCGCGCACTGCCGGTCATGGGAACGTCGATCGGGAGCTTCGGCCGTTGACCGAGCCGCCGGAGCTGCCGATGCAGCGCAGCCGGCAGTTGTTCGCGCAGGCCCGAGAGATCTTTCCGGGAGGGGTCAGCTCGCCGGTCCGCGCCTTCAAGGGTGTTGGCGGGGAGCCGTTCTTCGTCGCACGGGGCGCAGGCGCGCGGATCGTCGACGCGGACGGCAACGAGTACATCGACTACGTGCTCTCCTGGGGCCCGCTCGTCCTCGGCCACGCACCCACCGTGGTGTTGGATGCGCTGCGGGAGACCATGGCGCGCGGCACCAGTTTCGGGATTCCGACGGAGCTCGAGACGCGGCTCGCGGAGCTCGTGCGCGAACGCATGCCACACGTGGAAATGATGCGCTTTGTGTCCAGCGGCACCGAGGCGACGATGAGCGCGCTGCGGCTCGCGCGCGCGGTGACACGGCGCGACCTCGTCCTCAAGTTCGACGGTTGCTATCACGGCCATGGCGACAGCTTTCTCGTGCGCGCGGGATCCGGCGTGGCGACACTCGGCCTTCCGAATTCGCCCGGCGTGCCGGATGCGCTGGCGGCCCTGACGCTCACTGCGTCGTTCAATGACATCGCCGACGTCGAGCGACTCTTTCGCGAGCACGGCGATCGCATAGCTGCCATCATCGTCGAGCCGGTGGTGGGCAACGCGGGATTCATCGCTCCCGATCCCGCATTCCTGCCTGCGCTGCGCAAGCTCGCCGACACGAACGGCGCGCTGCTCATCTTCGACGAGGTGATGACGGGCTTTCGCATCGCCTACGGTGGTGCCGTGGAACGGTTCGGCGTGACGCCGGACCTCACCACGCTGGGCAAGGTGATCGGCGGTGGACTTCCTGTCGCCGCATATGGGGGACGTCGCGATCTCATGGAGCTCGTGGCGCCGAGTGGCCCGGTATATCAGGCTGGCACGCTGTCGGGAAACCCCCTGGCGATGGCCGCGGGCATCGCGACGCTCACCGCACTCACGCCGGAGCTGCATGATGCCATTGCCCGGCGCACGCGCGGACTGGTGGAAGGGCTGAGCGGCATCGCGGCGCGTCGAGGCGTGGCGTTCACGGTGGACTGCGCCGGCTCGATGTTCGGCTTCTTCTTTCGCGCTGATCCCGTGCGGTCCTTCTCCGACGCCAAGACGGCCGACGTAGAGCTGTTTCGTCGTTTCTTTCATGCGGCGTTGCGCCGCGGCGTCTATCTCGCCCCGTCCGCGTTCGAGGCCGGCTTCGTCTCGGCGGCGCATGGCGACACGGAAATCGCATCGACGCTCGAACGCCTCGACGCCGCGCTGAGTGATGTCGGCGCGTAGCCGGCTTCTCTTTCGGACAACCAGCGTCGCCGTGCTGGTCGCGTGCTCGGCGGCGGCGGTGCGAAATGCGGACGTTGTCCCGCTGCCACGATTGGGCGGGAAGGCCGCAACGCAGATGGTCCGCATTGCGCTGTCCGAGGGAAAGCAGCAGGTGCGGCTCACTTCCTTGGGCGCGTGGGAGATTGTTGCGGCGGATGGGAGGGCGGCCGTCGCCATCACGCAGCCGGGCGAGCGGTGGCTGCTGTCGCGGGACGGAAACTCCATCTCGGCGATGCGCGAAGACTCGCGCCCCGTCTCGGCTCGAGAACCCACGCTCGTGGTGCGTCCTGCCTCGCCCGAAGGAATGATTGCCGTCGACGGACGGCGATACCGCGGCGCTGTGGTCGTGTCGCTTGCCGCGGATGGCCTTCGCGTCGTGAACCACGTGACGATGGACGACTACCTGAAGGGGGTGGTCCCTCTCGAGCTGGGAGCGTCATCGCAAGCGGAACTGGCCGCGTTGGAGGCGCAGGCCGTCACGGCGCGCAGCTATGCCATGACCCACCTGGCCGGAACGCGCCGAACGTTCGACATGGGCGCTGGCGTCATCGACCAGGTATACGGAGGCGCCGAGGCGGAACGTCCGGTGGCGAGTGCGGCGGTTGATGCCACGAGTGGTCTCGTGATCCTCTACGGCGGTCAGGTGGTGAACGCCCCCTACTCCTCGACTTGCGGCGGCAGTACGGCCGAGCCGCAGGACGTCTGGAAGACGTCGGCGGAGCCATACTTGCGGCGGGTGAGCGACCTGATTCCGGGCACCACGCGCTATTACTGCGACGAGGCACCTCGGTTTCGGTGGACGCAGACCTTTTCGCGCGACGACCTCCGGCGGAACATCGCGCGCTACATGCGATCCATCGGCGGCAGCGGGACGATGACCTCCGTCCGCTCGGTCACGGTGACGGACGTCACCCCGGCAGGGCGAGTGGCGACGCTGACCGTGGAGACCGATCGCGGCACCCTCATGATGCGCGGCAATGAAATGCGCTCGGCGCTTCGGCTGCCAAGTGGCGAGATGCTGTACAGCACGTATTTTTCTGTGGACGCGACGCCGGGGCGCGACGGCATCGAGACGCTCACACTGCACGGCGGCGGTAACGGCCACGGTGTAGGAATGTGCCAGGCCGGTGCAATCGGCCGGGCGCGAGCGGGCCAGGACTTTCGGACGATCCTTCGCACCTATTATCCCGGCACCACGGTCGGCACGATATGACGGATCCGGTGCGCATCGGCGTGGTTGGGGCAGGCGCCATTGCGCAGCTCGCCCACCTGCCGGTGCTCAGCATGATGCGCGGCATCTCGCTTGCCGCCGTGTGCGACAACGACCGGCCCAAGGCGCGCGCGCTGGCCGATCGCTTCAGCGTCCCCGACGTCTACACCGACATCGAGGACCTCATCGAGAACGAGGACCTGCAGGCGATCGTCGTGGCGACGCCGAATCACCTGCACGAGCCGCACGTGCTGAGCGCCATCGCCGCGGGCGTGGACGTGCTGGTCGAGCGGCCGGTGTCGCTCTCGGCTAAGGGCGCCGAGCGCATCGTGAACGCCGCCGCGCGGGCGGGACGGAAAGTCATCGTCGCCAACAATCATCGCTTTCGCAGCGACGTGCAGGCCCTTGCCGGATTTCTGCGCGGCGGTGAGCTCGGGAAGCTCACGGGCATTCGCGCCGGTGCCTACCATCACCGGCGTCCGGAGCAGGGATGGCGTCAGCGCCGAGTGGAAGCCGGCGGTGGGTCGTTCTTCGACTACGGGCTGCCGCTGCTCGATCTCGCGCTGTGGTTGAGCGATTATCCGGATCCGGTGCGCGTAAGCGCCCACATGGAGCGCGGTGCGGGCAAGAACTCGGTGGAGGACGCGATGCTCGTGCAGCTTCACTGCTCCTCAGGCGCCGTCTACAACTTCGACGTGTCGGGCGCCTACGTCGGCGAGGAAGAGCGGTGGTGGTTCGAAACGCTCTCGACGCGGGGCAGCACACGTCTCGCACCGCTGCGCGTAGTGAAGGAGTTGCACGGCCGGCCGACGGACGTTTCGCCGCGCGGCGCGGCGGCTCGCGAGAGTGCCTTCATCCAGTCGTATCGAGCGGAGCTCGCGCACTTTCTGGCGGTCATCACCGGCACCGCCGAATACGAGGCGCCCACGGACCAGATCACGTTGCATCGCATCGTGGAGGCGATCTACAAGTCGGCGGACGAAGGTCGCGAGATCCGCCTGTGAGCGCTCGACGTCTCGCCGCCGCAGCCGTCCTTCTTCTCGCTGCGGCAGATCCGGTGCGGGCGCAGGCACTACCGGCCGGACCGCCCGCGGGCGAGGGCATGACCGTCACGCTCGTCACCGTGGGGCTCGGACCCGAGGTATTCGAGCGGTTCGGGCACAATGCGCTCTGGTTTCACGACGCTCGCACTGGCCAGGACGTCGTCTACCATTGGGGGTTGTTCAGCTTCAATGAGCCACATTTCATCGCGCGGTTCCTGACCGGTGATACGCACTACTGGATGGGTGGCGAGGACGCACGCGTGCTTCTCGCGGCGGAGCGCAATTCCGGGCGGCCGATCACGCTCCAGCATCTGGCGCTGACGCCCCGGCAGGTCGCTCACCTCCGCCAATTCGTGAGCTGGAACGCACGAGACGAGAACAAGTTCTACCGCTACGACTACTTTCGCGACAACTGTTCTACGCGTCTGCGCGACGCACTCGATCTGGCGCTCGATGGCGCGCTGAAACGGGCGACGGACACGCTGCGCACGGCACTGACATACCGCCGGGAGAGCGTTCGTCTGACCGATGGCGACCGGCCACTTCAGCTCGGAATCGACATCGCGCTCGGGCGGCCGGCAGACTCCCCGCTCACAGTGTGGCAATCGTTCTTCATCCCGATGCGGCTTCGCGATGCGCTTCGTGATCTGCGCGTCCCGAACGAGAGTGGCGCGCTGGTGCCGGTCGTGTCGAGCGAGCAGACCATTCCCGTGCCCGCCGGTATCACTCCAATTCCCGAGCTCCCGCACTCGCCTCGCCTCGCGCTGCGAACGTTCGTGCTCGGCGTACTCCTCGCCGCGGTGGTCGTGGGATTGCGCATCATGTCCATGTCGCGCCGATCGGCGGCGTGGGGTCTCGCACTGTTCAGTGGGCTGTGGTCACTGGTGTGTGGCGTGCTCGGTGTCATCCTGCTGCTCGCATGGATCGCGACGCAACATGTCTTCTGGGCGTCGAACGAGAACGTGCTGCTCCTGACACCGTTCTCGCTCTTTCTCGCCGTTCTCGCGCCCGCGGCGATTCTCAGCCATCGGTTCGTCGTCGCTGCTTCGCGCCTCGCGAGCATCGTTTCCGCGCTGGCCATCGTGGCGTGCGTCCTGGCGATCATCGGCACACAGGAGAATCGGGCGGTCGTGGCCTTGTTCCTTCCGGTCCATCTGGCGCTGTGGTGGGCGCTTCGAACCGCGCCTTCCGCGCGCGCCTGAGCGCTCGCGCAAAGATGCTGGACGTTCTCGTGATCGGTCTCGGCGCAATGGGCAGCGCCGCGCTGTTTCACGTGGCCGCGCGTGGAGCAAGCGTCGTCGGCATCGATGCGAACGTTCCTCCGCACACGCTCGGATCCACACACGGAAGGTCGCGCATCATCCGTGAGGCCTACTTCGAGCATCCCTCGTACGTGCCGCTCGTGCGGCGCGCGTTTCACAATTGGGCCGCGCTGGAACGCCGTGTGGGACGAACGCTGTATCGCCCTACCAGCGGGCTGATGGTGGGGCGACCCGACTCCGGTCTCGTCCGCGGCACGCTCGAGAGCTCGCGGCGGCATGACATCGCCGTCGAGGTCGTCGACGCGGCCGCAATGCGGACGCGATTTCCGTCCTTGGAGGCAGGTGCCGACATGGTCGGCGTGCTCGAGCAGAATGCCGGGGTGCTCGATCCGGAGGCGTGTGTGACGGCGCATCTTGATGCGGCGCGCGCTGCGGGAGGAATGGTTGCGACGGACGAACGGGTCACGCGCGTCGAGCCCGCTGCCGACCGTGTGACAGTGCATACCACAACGGGATCCCATGTCGCTCGGCGGGTCATCATCGCCGCCGGACCGTGGGCAGCCGAGCTACTCGCGGGACTTGGCGTCTCCTTGCCCCTCACCGTGGAGCGACAGTCGATGCACTGGTTCGCTCCCCGCGCGCGGCGCGATCTGTTCGACAGCGAGCACCTTCCGGTCACGCTCATCGAGCACGACGACGATCGGTACTTCTATCTCATCCCGGATCTCGGCGATGGTGTGAAGGCGGCGATTCATTACGAGGGCGCACTCGGTAGCCCCGATGATCTGTCGCGCGAGATCACCGACGAGGACGTGCTACCAGTCGCCCGATTGCTTGCGCGATTCGCGCCCGATGCCGTGGGACGGCGGCTCGCATCATCTGTCTGTCTTTACACCAATACGCCGGATCATCACTTCGTCGTCGACGCAGTTCCGGGCGTCCCGCGAGCGATTCTCATGAGTCCGTGCTCCGGCCACGGCTTCAAGTTCGCGAGCGCGCTTGGCGAGGTCGTGGCTCAGCAAGCTCTCGGCGAACCGCCGGAGCTCGATCTCTCGCGTTTTCGAGCGGACAGATTCGCATGAGTCAGACGTCATCGCTCTCGGTTGGCGTGGATGTCGGCGGTACGTTCACCGATCTCGTGGCGGTGGACGCGGAAGGGCGCATCACGACGCAAAAGGTGCCGAGCACGCCGGCCGATCAAAGCGAGGCAGTCGCTGGCGCCTTACGCCTTTTAGGCGATACGAATGTCAATCGCTTTGTGCATGGAACGACGATCGCGACGAATGCACTGTTGGAGCGGAGCGGATCGAGGGTCGTGCTCGTGGCGACGGAGGGTTTCACCGACGTCCTGCATCTCGCGCGGCAGGATCGTGCGTCCCTATATGATCTTGCGCGCCATCATCCCGCGCCGCTCGTGCGTCGTGAGGACACGGTCGGCGTGCGCGAGCGCATGGTGCCCGAGGGTATCCATGTTGCCTTGAGCGACGAGGCTTTGGACGCCGCTGTGGAGCGCGTGCGCAAGCTTGCGCCCGACGTCGTGGTCGTCGCACTGCTCCACGCCTATGCGGACGCCACCCACGAGCAGCGAGTCGGCGACGCCCTCTGCAAAGCACTACCGGCAGCCGAGGTCGTCCTGGCATCGGACGTGTTTCCGGAGATTCGGGAATACGAGCGCACCGCGACCTCCGTGGCGGAAGGCTATCTCCGCCCTGCGGTGTCGCGGTATCTCACGAAGCTCTCCGAGCGAGCACGCGACGTCGGCGTCCCGGCGCCCGGCGTCATGACGTCCGGAGGCGGCATGCGAACGGTAGGTGAGGCCGCGCGGAACGCTGCGTCGCTCGCTCTCTCAGGACCGGCAGGCGGCGTCGTGGGCGCAGCGGCGGTGGTCAAAGCGGCGGGATTCACCGACGCACTGACGGTGGACATCGGCGGAACGAGCGCCGACGTCGGGCTCATCCTGAGTGGAGAAGCACTCGTTGAGCGGGGTGGACGCGTGGCGGGCGTTCCCATCGCTCTCCCGCGCGTGCTCGTGGAGACGGTGAGTGCTGGCGGCGGCAGCATCGGGTGGATCGACGACGGCGGCGCTCTTCGGGTCGGACCCCAAAGTGCGGGCGCCGTGCCGGGTCCCGCCGCGTTCGGACGTGGAGGCACTCGAGCCACCGTCACCGACGCGCATGTGCTCCTCGGACATATCACCGCGTCGGCGCTCAGTGGCGGAGTTACGTTGGATGCCGACGCGGCGCGTGCGGCGGTCGGGGCTCTGGCGCAACAACTCGGTGCCCCTCCGGACCGCGTTGCCCGAGCGATGATCGACATCGCCGATGCGGCTGTTGCGCGCGCGCTGCGACGTGTGAGCATCGAGCGAGGTGTGAACCCTCGCGACTGTGTGCTCGTGCCATTCGGCGGCGGGGGACCGCTGCACGCGTGCGGTCTCGCCGAACAGCTCGGGATGTCGACAGTCTTCATTCCGCCCCACGCGGGCGTGCTCAGCGCCGTAGGGCTTGCGATAACCTCCGAGCGACGCGAGCGCATGGTCAGCGTGCTTGCTCTCGCGGCCGCGTTGGATGCGGGCGCGCTTCGGGCACACATGGCGCGTGCGGCGCAGGGCGTCGTTGCCGGCGACACATGGTCGCGCGAATGGACGGCACGGATGCGATACGTGGGGCAGGGGCACGAGCTGGACATCGCGGTTCGGTCCGGCGACGACGGCGGAGCGCTCGCGACGCGCTTTGCCGCCGAGCATGAGCGGCGCAACGGATTCACGCTCGAGGCGCAGGTGGAGATCATCGGCATGCGCCACGTCGCGAGCGGCCCGTCGAACGCCGTGCAGTTTCGCCGCGCGTCGAAGTCTGCGTGGGATCCGTCCACTGCCGTGGACGACGGTGGCACCTTCGCGGCCGACATCTCGGGCCCCGCGGTCGTCGTCCTCGAGGGAGCGACCTTGCGCATTTCGGATGGCTGGGCGGCCGAGCCGCACGTGACGGGTGGATGGCTCTTACGTCGGACGCCATGATCGATCCACTCGAGCTGTCCGTGCTGTCCCACGGTGTCGCGATGATCGCGGAGGAGATGGGTGCGGTGCTCGTTCGCGGGGCACTTTCACCGAACATTCGTGAGCGTCGTGATGCATCGTCGGCGATCTTCGATGCACGGGGCCGCATGATCGCACAGGCAGCGCACATTCCCGTGCACCTCGGCGCCATGCCGGAGTCCGTGGCCGCCGTGCGGGCACGGAATCCATCGCCGGGCGACGTCTTTCTGCTCAACGACCCGTATCGAGGCGGATCGCACCTCCCGGATCTCACCCTCGTCGAAGCCGTTGACGTGGACGGTGCCGTCGGCGGTTACACCGCGGTTCGCGCACATCATGCCGATGTGGGAGGCATGAGTCCCGGCAGCATGCCGCAAGGCGCGACGGAGCTCGTCCAGGAAGGATTGATCGTTCCTCCGATCCGGATCGTTCGAGCTGGACGTATTGACGAGGAGCTCCTCGAATTCGTGCTCGCGAACGTCCGCACCCCAGACGAGCGTCGCGGCGATCTCGGCGCGCAGCTCGCCGCATGCGCGAGCGGCGCCTCCGGCTGGCAAGCGCTGTCCGCGCGCCTCGGCGCGACGAAGCTCCGCGCCGCATGCGACGCTCTGCTCGACTATGCCGAGCGGCGTGTGCGTGCGCGGCTCGGGCAGATGGAGGGCGCGCGCGGGACTGCGCGCGATTGTCTCGAGGGAGACGGCGTCACCGACGACGATATCGAGGTGCGCGTTGCGCTCCAGGTTGGTAACAGCACCCTCCACCTGGACTTTACCGGGAGCGCGCCGCAGGTGGCAGGCAACGTGAATTGTCCATCCGCTGTGACGCGCGCGGCGGCCGTCTTTGCACTGCGCACGCTGCTCGATGACGACGTGCCGACGAACGACGGCATCGCGCGCGCGCTGGCGCTCACGCTGCCGGAGCGGAGCGTCCTCAATGCAGCGTGGCCCGCCGCGGTGGCCGCTGGCAATGTGGAGCTGTCACAGCGCATCGCGGATACCATTCTCGCTGCGTTCGGCGACGCGGGCGTGGACGTCGCCGCGCAGGGGCAGGGCACGATGAACAACGTCACCTTCGGCGGCACGGGCTGGACGTTTTACGAGACGCTTGGCGGCGGGCAGGGCGCGAGCTCGCGCGGCGAGGGGCCGAGCGGCGTGCACGTCGGCATGAGCAATACACTCAACACGCCAGTGGAATCGCTCGAGCGGTCGACGCCATTACGCGTCGAGCGCTACGCGCTGCGCGATGGATCAGGCGGCGATGGTGCGTACCGCGGCGGCTGCGGCGTCGTGCGAGCCTATCGCACCACGGCACCGAGTACGGTGACGCTACTCACCGAGCGAAGGCGTCACGCTCCGCGCGGAGTCGCCGATGGCGGTGATGGAGCCACGGGTCGCAACCTCCTCAACGGCGAACCGCTACCAGCGAAATGCCGCCGTACGCTTCAACCTGGTGACGTCGTGACGATCGAGACACCTGGAGGAGGTGGATATGGAGCTGCGACAGTACGAGCAGAGGCCAGTAAGAGCAAGACAACATTACGGCAATAAACCACAGAGAACACAGAGGACGCAGAGATTTGCTCGGACCTGAAATGATCTTGACAGCACATGTTTACGCGGTGCTGTTCCGCTTACAAGGCTCTGTGCTCTCTGTGTCCTCTGTGGTTAAATAGGGCCTCTGCTGTTCTCTGCCTCACTCGTCCGAGCTGCTCCTCGCTAGCGCCTCATACACACGCGCGGCGACGAATGCATCGAGGAGGTTGGCGTCGAGCATCCCCTCCTTCGCCTCCATGTGCAGGATGTCGATCGCTCGCTCGATGGGAACCGCACGCTTGTACGGCCGGTCCGTCGCGGTGAGCGCATCGAAGATGTCCGCGATCGTCATCATCCGGGTCTGCACCGGAATGGCGTCCGCCGAAATCGCGTTGGGATATCCTCGGCCGTTCAGCTTTTCATGATGGCCGTACGCGATGGTCGGAATGCCTTTGAGCTCCCGCGTCCACGGAATCTGCTCGAGAAAGCGGTACGTATGCGTCACGTGCGACTCGATCTCGCGCCGCTCCCGGTCGTCGAGATTGCCCTTGCGGATCATCAGGAACTGGAGCTCGTGATCGTCGAGCAACGACCGCTCCGTGCCGTCGAAGTCGACAAAGTGTCGGCGATTGATCTCCTGGAGCGTCTCGAAGCTGCCCTCGGGCAGCACGGTCGGCTCGTTGGCGCGCGCGATGGCGTCCAGGAACCGCATCAGCTCGGCTTTGCGCGACGCGCGCACCTGGTCCAGCCGCGTGACGGCCGCCTCATATCGCTCCCTGCCATGTGACAGCAGATATTCGGCGCGCTCCCGCTCGTACTCGAGGTCCGTTCGCTGCATGAGCAGCGAAAAGCGGTTGCGCACGATCTCGAGATCGGAGGGATACAGCTTCTTCTGTTTGACGAGCACCTGCTCGCGGACGCCGACCTTTCCGAAGTCGTGGAGCAGACCGGCGTAGCGCAGCTCGCGCATCTGTTCGCGCGAGAACATTACCTCGCGGTATGGCCCGTCGTTCGCTCGGTCCACAACTTCCGCCAGCCCGACGGTCAGCGTGGCGACGCGCGACGAATGTCCCGACGTGGTGGGATCGCGCGACTCGATGGCCGTGACCGCCGCGGTGACGAAGCCCTCGAAGAGCCGTTCGATGTCCTCGTACAACCGCCCGTTCTCGATGGCCACCGCCGCCTGCGACGCAAGCGCCGACGTCAGCTCCACACAGCGGTCGTCGTACGTCAGGACCTCACGATCCACTACCTCGGCGGACGCGAGCTTCGTCTCGGGCGAGCGCTTCCGATTGATGAGCTGAAGCACGCCCACGACCTCATCGCGGTGCGACTTCATCGGCAGCACGAGCATGGACTTCGTGCGATAGCCGAATTTCTCGTCGAAGCTTCTGTTCTGCTTGTAGGAGACGTCGTCTGGCAGCAAGTAGACGTCGCCAATGACGAGAGGCTCCCCGGTGGCGGCCGCGTACCCTGACAGGCTGCCATGATCGATTGCGACCGTCGAGCTGCGGAACGGGAGGTTGGGCAGCGAATGGTTCTGCGCCGTGGCGAACTGAAGCCGCAACGGACGGCCGTTGTCGTCGCGCTCCACCAGGTAGAGCGAGCCCGCATCGCTCGCCGTGAGACGGCGCGCCTGCGTGAGAATCAACTCGAGGAGAGTCTGAAGATCGCGTTCGTTCGACAGCGCCACCCCGATGGCGGTCAGCTGCGTGAGTTCGCGCGCGCGATCGGCCGCCAACTCCTTCGATTGCCGCTCGGCCACGAGTGACGCCGCGTGCCGGAATGCCCCGCGGAGCGCGGCCATGACCGCACCCACCTTTGCGTCGCCCGGAAGCCAGCTCGTCAGACAGTCGACCGGAAAGTCCGCCGGCGGCTCGGTTTCGCCCGGCTCGCCGAGTCCTACGATGGCGGCGAGGTGCGACAGCTCGTGCACGCGTGCGTCGTCGTCACCCGCGCTGGCGAGCAGCGCACGGTCCAGTGCAATGACGGTGGGACGATCCTCGTCGAGCGTGCGGGCCGTTGGCAGCGCGGGCACGCGTCGTACCTCCACGTCGTCTCCACGGCGACCGAGTGGCGCCGAGAGCGTGCGTCCCATTGCTGTAATGAGCAGCGGTTTCATGCGGGCCGTGTCACCTCGCGCGAGCCAACGACATGCGGGAACTCTTAGCGTGAGCGTCCGAAACGACGAACCCGCCGCCGTCTCAGAATGGACGGCGGCGGGTTCAATTGCCAGTGGCGACGGGAGCTACTTGTTCGTGAGCGAATTCTTCTCGCGTTGTGCGGGCTCGTAGTTCGGGAACTCCTTCAGCACGGCGCTAAAGAGCTCCACGGCCGCCGACTTGTTGCCCTTGTCCTTCTGGTCGAGCGCCTTTCCGTACAGGACGGCGACGCGCATCGGCATCTTGGTCGTGGCGGTGGGCGCGGCGGCGGGAGTCCCTGCCTGCTGTGCCGCAGGCGACGGCGCCGGGGTGGCGTCGCCCGTGCGGCGCACCGGCGCCGGCAGATGCATGCCCGTATTCAACTTCCCGGCGAGGTTCGCGACAGCCGTCATGATGTTGTCCGCCTTGTCGTCCACACGCTCCGTGTACTCGATCTCGCCCGTCTCCACGTTCACGGCGCGCGCGTCGATTCGGATGTTGTCCTTCGGATCCTTCATGAAGCCGCCCATGATCATGTGCTGCGCACCGAGCAGCTTGCCGATCTTGATGGTGGTCTCCTTGTCGATCAGTCCGCCCTTCACGAGTGATTGCTCGTCCACGAGCTTCTGCACCTGCTCGCGCTCGATCACGCGGACGTTCTTGTTGCCGGACATCTCGGTGACGAGGAAATCCGGGATGCCCTTGGCCAGCCCGTCATAGTCTTTCGCGCCGGGTCCGAAGGCGTTGTTGTTGAACTGGATGATCGCCACCGTCGGCTTCCCCTGCGCCTGCACTGCGAAGAGGGGGGCGACGAGGCCGACTGCGGCCGCGGCCAGCAGGGCGAAACGTGACATGCGGGTCATGGTCTCCTCCGAGACTCGAACAGATGCACTGCACCGTACCGTGGCGCACTCGCGCCGATCCATCAGCCCTCAGCCTCCGATCTCGAGGCTCATTCCTTCAGCCGCTGCGAGGACGTTCAATCGCGCTCCCTGCTGTTTCACCAGTGCGCGGCACTTCTCCACGCACCGATCCACTTCGTCGTCCGTCCGCTCCGGGCGGTGATGGAAGAGCACGAGCTGCTCCACCTCCGCGTCGATCGCCAGCTGCACCGCGTCGTCGTAGGTCGAATGCCCCCAACCGACGAACGCGTCGTACTCCTGCGCCGTGAACATCGTGTCGTGCACCAGAATGGCTGCACCGCGCGAAAAGGCAACGAACCGGTCGCGCCAGCCGGGAATCTCATCGTATTTCGCGCGGGGGCTCAACTCGTTGTCCGATACATAGACGAGTCCCCGCCGTCCATCGTTACCGCTCGTGAACCGATACGCCAGCGCGCCCCCCGGATGCCGGACGGCCATGGCCGCCACGTCATACCCTCGGCAATGCCGCTGTTCCTCCGCCAGCTCCTGAAAGTCGATCCGCGCCTTCAGCTCCTCGAAGCTCACCGGGAACACCACGGGCGACATCTGGTCCCGTACTACCCGGTCGATGCTCGTCTGGAGCGACTTCGAGCCCCAGATCGTGAAATGATTCCCCTTGCGAAACAGCGGCGCGAAGAACGGAATCCCCTGAATGTGATCCCAATGCGCGTGCGTCAGAAAAATGTCACCGGCTACCGGCGCGCCATTCGCGCCCTCGAGCAACGACCGACCCAACTCCCGGATCCCGGTGCCCGCGTCGAGGATCACCAACCAGCCGTCGGCGGTCCGCAGCTCGACACAGGGCGTATTGCCACCGTACCGAACCGTCGTCGGCCCCGGGCTGGGTATCGACCCGCGTGTGCCCCAGAATCGCAGCGTCAGCGACATCAGCCCAACGCTCCGTCATCCGGCAGATAGTATGTGCTGCTCGGGCTGGAAAATGCGAGGGAGCCGGTCACGGGAGCGCTGTGATGTCTGTCACACTCGTACTTGAGCCCGCTTCTCAAGGGCTTCCTTGTCGGCGATCGCGATGCGCCGCCGCTCGACTCGGATGAGTCCGGACTCCTGGAATTCCTTCATCGAGCGCGAGACGGTTTCGCGGCTCGCACCGATCATCTGTGCGATCGTCTGATGCGTGAGGACCTTGTCGATCGCCGGGCCGCCACTCTCCTCGGCGAGATCCACCAGGAGTCGCGCAATACGGCCCGGGACGTCGAGCAGCACCAGCCCGCCGATCTTCTCGTCCGCGCGGCGCAGCCGATGTGAGAGCTCCTGGAGCAGGGCCCAGGCGACGCTGGGGTTCGCGTCGACGCGACGGCGGAAGTCCTCGCGGCGAAGGATGAGGAGCTGCGCGTCCTCCATCGCGATGACGTGCGCCGAGCGGGGCTGGTCGTCGATGAGGGCGAGCTCGCCGAAGTGCGCGCCGGGCTCCAGGACGCCGAGGATGACCTCGCGTCCGTCCTCGCCGATGAGGACGACCTTGACGCGGCCGGTGCGGAGGATGAAGAGCGAGTCCCCGGGGTCGTCCTGGAAGAGGATGACGCTGCCCTTCGGGTATGCCCGTTCGCGCACCAGGTCGCCGAATCTGGCGAGCTCGTCGCGGTCGAGTCCACGAAAGAGCGGGACGGTAGCGAGAAAATCAGAGGTATTGGCGATCACGCGACGTGCGGTGGGAACCCGGGGGAGGGAATGCGGCTAACGTATGTATCTCTGCGGGGGCTGTCAAACGAGCAACTTGTTGTCGGCTTGTCTTTTACGGTCTTTAGCGAGTATATTTAAAAGCTGTTTTCGAATCTGATCTCCAGGCCAGGCAGGGCTATCATGAAGACCGACATCCATCCAGAGTACGCAACCGCCCGAGTGGTGTGCGCGTGCGGCAACACCTTCGAGACCCGCTCGACGATCGCGGAAATTCATACCGACGTCTGCGCGGAGTGCCACCCGTTCTACACGGGCAAGCAGCGTCTCGTCGATACCGCCGGCCGCGTCGAGCGGTTCCGGCAGCGCTACCAGAAGACCGAGAGCTGATTTCTGGGCCTCCGCGACCTGCTGGGCGACGCAGTCGCCCGGGCGGCGGAGGTCGAACGGCTGCTCTCCAACCCGGACACCTTCGGCGACTCCAGAAAAGTCGCCGACCTGGGCCGAGAGCACCGTCGCCTCCAGCCGGTCGTCGAGCTGGCGGCCCAGCTCGAGAAGTCCGAGAACGAGCTCGCCGAAGCCCGCGAGCTCGTTTCCGTTGACGACCCAGACATGGTGGCCGAAGCGACGAACGAAGTCGCGCGGCTCGAAGCGGCCATCGCCGACCTCGAGGCGAAGCTCAAGCCCGCCCTGCTGCCGCACGATCCGCTCGACGACCGCAACGCCATCGTCGAAATTCGCGCGGGCACCGGTGGCGACGAAGCCGCCCTCTTCGCGGCGGATCTGTTCCGCATGTACACGCGCTATATCGAGCGGCACGGCTGGACGCGCGAAACCATCTCGCACTCCGACGGCACACTTGGCGGCGTGAAGGAAGCCATCTTCAAGGTGTCCGGCGCGGGCGCGTTCGGAGCGTTGCGCCACGAGAGTGGGGTGCATCGCGTACAACGGGTTCCTGCGACGGAGACACAGGGACGCATTCATACGTCAGCCGCAACGGTTGCCGTGCTGCCGGAGGCGGAGGAAGTCGACGTCAGGATCGAGGACAAGGACCTCCGGATCGACGTGTTCCGATCCAGCGGGCCAGGCGGACAGAGCGTGAATACGACGGACAGCGCCGTGCGCATCACGCACATCCCCAGCGGTCTCGTGGTGTCGCAGCAGGATCAGAAGTCGCAGCTCCAGAACAAGATCAAGGCGATGGAGGTCCTTCGTGCGCGTCTCCTCGACCTTCGCGTGGCGGAGCAGGAAGCGGCGCGCTCGAAGCTCCGGAAATCGCAGGTGGGCACGGGCGACCGCTCGGCCAAGATCCGCACGTACAATTATCCGCAGAGCCGCATTACGGACCACCGCATCGGCTTCACGACGCACGACTTGTCGGGCATCATGGACGGTCACCTCGATCCGGTGATCGACGCGCTGAAACTGGCGGATGTGGAGGAGCAACTCGGTGAGTAGCGTGGCCGATCGCTCGGATGCTCGCGCGAGTAATTCGCCCACGTCTGTCGCGGACGTGACGGCCCGCATGGCCGCCATCATCGGCGACGCCCAGGAGGCGCGCGAATTGATCGCGCTGACGCTCGACAGGCCGCGATATTGGCCGTTGCTCGCCGCCGCCGAGGAGCTCGATGTCGGCGACGCCGCCGCACTGCTGGCGGCCGCATCCACCCGCGCGGCCGGTGCGCCGATGCAGTATGCGGCCGGCCACGCATGGTTCCGGGATCTCACGCTCGAGGTGGACGCACGCGTGCTGATTCCGCGCCCCGAGACGGAGCTCCTGGTGGATCTCGTTCTCGAAGCCACGGCGGGCGAGCCCGGCGGCGTGGCGGTGGACGTCGGAACCGGTTCGGGTGCGATCGCGCTGTCGCTCGCGGCGGAGGGACACTTCGACCGGGTGATCGCGACCGACGTGTCGCTCGACGCGCTGGACGTCGCGCGCCGCAACGCCGTGCGAGCGGCGACGGATGCGCGCGTCGTCTTCCGGCACGGCGCGCTGCTGAGTCCTGTCCCCGAACGGCAGGTGCGCGCGGTGGTGTCGAATCCGCCTTACATTTCGTTCGACGAGGCGGTGGAGCTCCCGGACTCCGTGCGCGATTGGGAACCCGCGGTGGCGCTGTACGCCGGCCGGAACGGGCTTGCCATCACGACGGATCTCGTGCGTCAGGCGGCGCCCGTGCTGCGCGGCGGCGGTGTGCTGGCTCTCGAGGTGGACGTGCGGCGCGCGGCCACCGTCGCCGAGTACGTGGCCGCGCAGGGTGCGTATGAGAACGTGCGCGTCGTGCTGGATCTTACGGGCCGCGAGCGCTTCGTGGTCGCAACGCGGAGAGAGGATCGGGAATGATCGAGGAAAAGGCGAAGGAGATCGGACGTCTCATTGGACAGAGTCCGGAATATCAGGCTGTGAAGCGCGCGAACGATGCATTGGGCGACGACCGCGATGCCGTCGCGATGCTTCGGCAGATGGAGCAGTTGCGTCAGAACGCGCAGGCGATGATCAAGCGTGGCGAGCGACCCACGCCGGAGATGGAACAGGAGTTGGACGCGCTCTTCTCGAAGGTGCAGTCGAACGGCGTGTACCAGCGGTTGATCGCCGCGCAGGAGAACTTCGACAAGCTCATGATGCGGGTGAACGACTGGATTGCCGACGGCATCGAGCGGGGCGCCGCGAGCCCGATCATCACCCTGGGATGAGCCGGTGACGCACGATTCGGCGGGCCGCGGCAGGATCATCGTCTTCGAGGGCGGCGAGGGCTCGGGCAAGACGACGCAGCTCGCGCGGCTCGCGGCGTCGCTCGACGCGCGAGGCGTTCGGCACGTGACGCTACAGGAGCCCGGCGGCACGCCGTTGGGCAGGGAAGTGCGTCGCGTGCTGCTGGACCCCGGGTCGGACGTGACGCCGCACGCTGAGGCGCTGTTGTTCATGGCCTCGCGGGCGCAGCTCATGGATCGCGAGATTCGCCCCGCCCTCGTGCGCGGCGACGTCGTGTTGCTGGACCGGTTCTTTCTCTCGACGTATGCCTATCAGATCGCCGGTCACGGGTTGCGCGAAACCGAAGTGCGTTCGGCCAACGCGTTCGCGACGGGGGGTCTCGTGCCCGATCTCACGATCCTTCTGACGTTCCCCGCGCGCGAGGGGCTTGCGCGCGCGGCAACGCGGACCTCGTCGCACGACCGCATCGAGGCCTTTGGGGAGGACTTCCATGCGCGAGTGGCGGCGGCCTTCACGACGTTTGCCGAGGTCGCGTGGCAGACGGCGCATCCGGAGTGCGGTCCCATCGTCGCGGTGAGCGGCGAGGGCACAGCGCAGGACGTCAGCGAGCGCGTGCACGCCGTGGTGGCCGAGCGGTGGCCTGAATTTTTCGAGGTCGCCCTCGCATGAGAAGCAGAGCGATCGTGGTGGCGGCCGTGTTGTCGAGCGCGCTCGTGACGGGCGGATGGCTCATCGAGCGCGCTCCGGCGTCGTCGCGCGATGCGGCTTCGCGCGCGCGGTTGTTCGAGCAGGTGCTCCAGCGTGTGCGCCACGACTATGTGGATACGCTCTCGGACTCGACGCTCTACCGGCGCGCCATCGAGGGCGCATTGCTCGAGCTGCACGACCCGCACTCGGTGTTTCTCGACGCGCGCCGCCTCGACCGATTCCAGGAACGCACCGGGGGACAGTACGGCGGCGTCGGCATTCAGATGGACGTCCGCGACAGCGGCATCACCGTCATCGCGACGCTGCCGGGTACGCCGGCGGAGCAGGCCGGCATGCTCACGGGCGATCGCATCATCTCGATCGAGGGCAAGCCCACGCTCGGGCTCACGACAGACGAGGCGCTCGCGGCGCTGCGCGGTCCGCCGGGAACGCAGGTGCATGTGGTGGTCGAGCGGCCGGGCATCACCGAGCGGATGCCGTTCACTCTGGCGCGGCGCATCATCGAAGTGAATCCGGTGCGGCATGCCGTGCTGTTGCGCGACGGCGTCGGTTTCGTGGATCTCACCGTGTTCAGCGCGAAGGCAGCGCCTGATCTGTCACGCGCCGTCGACTCATTGCGCGCGGCTGGCGCCAAGTCGCTGGTGCTCGATCTGCGCGGCGATCCGGGTGGGCTGCTGGAGCAGGGCGTCGACGTCGCCGACCTGTTTCTCGACCCGGGACAGGCGATCGTGTCCACACGTGGCCGCAGTCCCGAGGAGACGCACGCGTTCTCCGATCGGGCGCCGCAGAAGTGGCGTGACATGCCGCTCGTGGTGCTCACCGACAGCGGAACCGCCTCGGCCAGCGAGATCGTTGCTGGCGCGCTTCAAGATCATGATCGGGCGTTGCTCGTGGGATCCACGACGTTCGGCAAGGGAAGCGCACAACGGTTGTTCCGCGTTGATGGCAGCGCGCTCAAGCTGACCATTGCGCTCTGGTACACGCCGAGCGGGCGGAGCATCAACCGCGTTCGTCCGTTGTCCCGCGACGAGCTCGACGACGGAGATACGCCGCCGCCCGCCGACTCGGCGCCGCGGCCGGTGTACCACACGGACGCCGGACGCGCGGTTCGCGGCGGAGGCGGTATCGTCCCGGATGTCGTCGTTCCAATGCCCGGTCTGACAGCGGCCGACAAGGCACTCCAGACCGAGCTCGGTGCACGCGTGCCGAAGTTTCGCGATGCAATCACGGATTATGCATTCTCATTGCGGGCGTCCCATGCCGTGAAGGACCCTTCCTTTGTGGTGACGCCGGCCATGCGTGACGAGCTGTATCGTCGACTCCAGGCGCGAGGCATTGCAGTGACTCGCGCGGTTTATGACTCCGCGGCGCCGCTGGTTTCTCGTGCGCTGGCCGCGCAGGTCGAGCGCTATGTCTTCGGCACTCGGGCGGAGTTCGACCGGGCTTTGCGCGAGGATACCGTCGTCACACGCGCAGTCGCGCTGTTGCGCGGCGTCCACGCGCCGCGAGAGTTGCTCAATCGCGCCGCGCCTTCCAGAACCAGATAGGCCCACCGCACGTCATGCACGTTCGTCGCGCCGCGTCGCAGGACGCGCCCGTCATCAAGTCTCTCATCGACTGCTACGTCGCGGACGGCACCTTGCTGGCGCGGACGGAGGATTTCATCGCCGCGCACGCGGAACATTTTCTCGTAGCGGAAGAGAACGGCAGCGTCGTCGGGTGCGTGCACCTCGACGAATACGCGCCGAGTCTCTCCGAGCTGCGCTCGCTTGCGGTGTCGCCGGATGCCAAGGGGAAGGGGATCGGGCGCGCGCTGGTGCTGGCGACGGAGGATCTCGCCCGGCGACGTGGCGTGGCAACGCTGTTTGCCGTGAGCAACGATGAAGCGTTCTTCACGCGTTTCGGCTTTCGCGAACGTCACATTCCTGAGCTCGACCGTGAGCGCAGCGAAGTGAGCCGCTTCAAGGGTGTGTACGCCAAGGATCTGGTGTAGACCTTGCCCCTTTGTGTCTCTCCAATCCAGCAGGGAGAGACGACATGTCGGAGCGGCACAGGACGCACAACGGACGCGACGTTGACGGGCACCGCAAGGTGCGCCAGGCGGACGTCGAGGATCTCGAGATGAATCCCGAAGGACAGGACTATCTTCGCGACGACATACGTCTTGGCGGCGCGGTTGCCGATACAGGGCTCGAGGGTTCACGCCGCGCGCGTGAGATCGGCAAGCTCGTGGAGGAAAACCGCGAGAACGTCAGCCGCACGACCCGCCGGAGAACGTAGGCGAGGTCAATCGAGCTGCTGAAGGAGCTTTTTCGGCGCAGTCATGCGATACGCGTCCTTCAGCAGCTCGGGCAGCTCGCTCCAGTCACACACGGTGTCGAGGTAGACGCCCACCCATCCGCTCTTGCCGACGTACGGCGGATAGAAGAATCGTTTCGGCGCAAACTGGAGCATGAGCTCCTGGTTCTCCGATCCCGTCTTGATCCACACGCCTGGCCGCCCGCTTCCGTGGTGCGTGTCGGCCGCGGCATACATGGCGAAGATCTTGTTTCGCACGCGAAACGTTGGCGAGCCCCACGTCTCCACTTCGTGCGCCTCGGGAAGCTTGAGCGCGATCTTGCGCAGACGGGCGATCGGGCTGGGCGGCACGCTTACCGCGCGACGATGCGGACGCCCGGCGGCGGGGTGAACCGGAACACGCTCTCGTCCACCGGCACATTTGTCGCGAGCGACGTCAGTCTGATCTTTCGCTGGACGCCGCTCTGATCGGTGACCTCGAACTGACGAACGCTCGCGTCGGCATCGTCGATCCAGACCGAGGCGATCTTGAACGGCGCGTCATCCTCGCTCTTTGGCGTGAGGGTGTATCCGTGCGTCGCCCGGCCGCTCACCACCAGCGTGCCCACCGGGTTGATGGCGTACCGTGCGCGTGGATTCGTGAAGAATTGCGCGGTGAGATCCACCGTCCCGGTTCCGCCGGCGCCCTGAACGCTCCTGATGACCTGATCCGGCGCGCTGCTCGGCAGATAGAGCCAGACAAACTTGCCGTCCGCGACGATGCGGTCGTTGGCCGGATCCGCGAACGACACGGACAGCTTTCCCGGACGCTCCTGCTGGTACTCACCGGTGGACGTGAGCGTACGGCCGGTGAGGGCATTGGTGATGGTCTGCTCGAACGACGCTCGTACGGTCTTCACCTTTGCCCACGCGATGACGGCGCGATCGAAGAGGTCGCCTTGTACGCGCGCTCGTGGCGCCCCTGCGCCAGCGCTCGTGGCAAGTGTCAACGCTGCCGCGGCGCCCAGCATGGTGGAGTGAAGTCGATTCATGTGGCTTTCTACCCTCTCGCCGCGGCGACGGTTCCTGGCACCGGCGTGATCGACCGCCCGATGGCCTCGGCGATGGCGCGCGCTTCGCGCACGAGACGGCCGAGCTGGTCCGGATAGAGCGATTGGCCGCCGTCGGACATGGCCTGATCGGGGTGCGGGTGCATTTCCACGAGGAGCCCATCGGCACCGGCGGCGATTGCCGCGCGTCCCATGGGAATGACCTTGTCGCGCAGCCCGGTCCCGTGGCTGGGGTCGGCGATCATTGGAAGATGCGACAGTTTTTGCACGAGCGGAATGGCCGTGAGGTCGAACAGATTGCGCGTCGCGCTGTCGAAGCTGCGAATGCCGCGCTCGCAGAGAATCACCTGCGTATTTCCCTCGGCCAGGATGTACTCCGCGCTCAGCAGCAGGTCCGTGATCGTGGCCGCCATGCCGCGCTTGAGCAGCACCGGCTTCTCGATTCGTCCCACGGCGCGAAGCAGTGAATAGTTCTGCATGTTGCGCGCGCCGATCTGGATGCAATCGGCGTAGCGCGCGACGAGATTCGCACCTTCCTCATCCAGCGCTTCGGTCACGATGGGCAGGCCGCTCTCGCGCCTCGCGAGTGCGAGCATCTCGAGGCCGCGTTTGCCCAGCCCCTGAAACGAATACGGCGAGCTGCGCGGCTTGAATGCGCCACCGCGGAGCGCGCTGCCCCCGGCCTCGCGTACGGCCAGCGCTGACTCCACGATCTGCGCCTCGCTCTCCACGGAGCACGGGCCCGCGATGATCGGAATGTCGGTGCCGCCAAAGACGACGCCGGGAGCGATCTCGACGAGCGTATTCTCCACGCGCCACTCGCGCGAGACCTGCTTGTACGGGCGCGACACGTGAATGATCTCGGCCACGCCTTCGAGGGATTCCAGCCTCGACCCATCGACGCGCCCGTCGTTGCCGACCAGACCGACGGTGGTGCGCTGGGCGCCGGGCATCGGCTTTCCCTCGTAGCCCATTTCCTTGATCACATCGACGACGCGCCGAATCTGTTCGTCCGTCGCGTCGTTCTGCATCACCACCAGCATCAGCGTTCCTCGATCTCGAAGACGGCGCCGTCGCTCGCGAGGGCGATCGGGCCGGCGTAGTGAGCCGCGACGAGCGCGCGAATGTCCACGCGCTCGACCGGCGGATAGAAGTGCGTCAGCACGAGCTGCCGCGGCAGCGCAGCGGCGGCGAGCGCGCCGCACTGTTCCGGCGTGAGATGCATGGGAATCGCCATCTCCGCCGGCAGCGAGCATTCGCACAGCAGCACGTCCGCGCCGCGCGCCCACTCGCCGAACATCGGATCGTACCCGGTGTCTCCCGTGTACACGAGCCGACGTCCGCCTCGGCCCACGCAATATGCCACACTCTCGTCGGTATGGGGTACCTTCGCCGCCTCGATCCAGGTGCCGTCGCCGAGATCCACGCGGGCGCCCGGTGCCACCTCGAGGACGTGCATCGGAAAGCCCGGTTGGCGCAGCCAGTCTCCCACGCCGTCCGCGAGCCGCGAGAGCAGCGCTCCGGTGCCCGCTGGGCCGATGACGGTGAGCGGCTCGCTCCGTCCCGGGAGATCGCCGTACTTCCACGCATAGACGAGCGTGGCAAAGTCGCCGATATGGTCCAGATGAAAATGAGTGAACGCGACGTGCGTGATACTCCGCCACGCGATGCCGTGCTCGGCCAGGCGGTGTGTGATGCCGCTGCCGCAGTCGAGCAGCAAGCTCACAGCGCCCGCTTGTACGTGATGTCCGGCGCATACCCGTTCCGCGGTGAGCGCGACGGTACCGGTGCCAAGCGTGACGAGACGCATCAGCGGCCGAGGTAGAGGATCTTCTTGACGGATTCGGCGCTGGTGTTCGTCCTGAAGTGCACCAGATACACGCCGGCCGGCACGGCGCGCCCGTTATCCGCGGTGCCGTCCCAGACGAGACGCGGATCACACCCTCCGCCGTCGAGCTGATTGAGGCGTCCATAGCGGCCCGACGCGAGCTTCGTCGGAAGTTGTCCGGGGATCAGCGTGCGCACCCGGTTCCCGCGCAGGTCGAGAATCGTGAGCTCGACGTCGGAGTTGAGCTGAAGGTCGAACCAGATGCAGGTCGTCGAGGAGGACGCCGCGGGAAAGGGATTGGGAAAGTTCTGGTAGAGCAGCGTCGCGACGGGGGCGTCGGAAGGCGCAATGACGAAGGACGACTGGCTCGTCGCGACCGCGCTATCTCCGGCAAAACCGTTCGCCAGGCGGGCGACGACCTTCCACCGATAGCTCGTGTTGGCCTGAAGCGTATCGGGGATGGTGTAGACGGAGTCCGTGATCCGCGTGCGTGACCGCGTCTCCTGCGTGCTGACGTTGGTGATGAACAGCTCGTAGACCCACGGGCCGGGCGGCGCGGTCACCTGCGCGCTCCTCCAGGAGAATGTCGGCTGCCGCGTCATCACCACGACCCCCGTACGCCCGTTCGGCTGAACGAGCTGCAGGCGAGGTCCCGTGCGTCCGGCGATCTGGCTTGCGGTGATCACGGCCTGCCCGGCGTTGTCGAGCACCGACGCCTCGGCGAAGATGTCGCGATTTTCAGGCAGGAGGCGCGGCGTGGTGAAGCGCGCGACGTCCCCGGCGATGGTCGAATCGTACAGGATGAGTCTGATGGCGGCATCCAGCGCGAGTCGCAGCCTGATGCGCGGCAGTGTGATGTTGGGCGGAAGACTCTCTGCGCGCACGGTGATCTCCGGTGCCGCCGGAAATGGCGCGTCCCGCGGCGCGTCGATCTTTACCGTCGGCGTCTGCCCGCCCGCAGCGTACGGCACGGCGAGTAGCGACAGCGCACCGAATGCGATGGCGGTCGCCGCGCGCCGCATGCTCACGACAGTGCGGCGGCTTCCTCCGCCGGCAACTCGGCGGCCGGTGCGGCAACGCCCTCCGTGGACGGACCCTTCATGCGCACGCTCACGAGCGACGACACGCCGGGCTCCTGCATCGTGACGCCGTATACCGCGTCGCCGGCCTCGGTGGTCGTGCGCGGGTTGTGCGTGATGACGATGAATTGTGTGCGGCTCTTGAACTGGTTCAGCATGCGCACGAAGCGTCCAACGTTCGCATCGTCGAGTGGCGCGTCCACCTCGTCGAGCAGGCAGAAGGGGCTGGGTTTCGTGAGGAATATCCCGAACAGCAGAGACAGTGCGACGAGTGCGCGCTCGCCGCTGGAGAGCAGGTGAATGCGCTGCGTCTTCTTGCCGCGTGGAGACGCGTGAATCTCGATGTCGCAGTCCAGCGGCGCATCGCGATTCTCGAGGCGGAGATCGCACTCGCCGCCACCGAACAACGACATGAAGATCTCGCGGAAATTCACGCGTACCTGCTCGAACGTCGCCATGAAGAGCTCACGAGCGGTGACGTCGATCTCGCGAATGGCCTGAAGGAGTGAGAGCCGCGCCTCGGCCATGTCTGCACGCTGACCGAGGAGGAAGTCGTGCCGCTTCACGGTTTCGTCGTGCTCCTCGATCGCGAGCGCATTCACTGGTCCGAGCTGCTCCAGCTGCCGGCGAAGATCGTCGGCCTCGGCATGGAGCGTCTCGTCGTCGATGTCCAGCGCGGGAACCTCGGCGATCATTTCCTCGAGCGGACGGCGCCATTCTGTCTCGAGCCGCTCCCGAATGGCCGCGCGGCGGCCGTTGAGCTCCGTGTAGCGGAGCTCGGCCTGGTGCAGCTCGTCGTTGACCGCGCCCGCCTGCCGGCGCACGTCGCTCAGCGTATGCTCCGCGGTCTCGAGCGCGTCGTCGGCGGCCTGAACGGCGGATTCGGCTTCGGAGAGCCGTGTCTCGCCATCCGAGAGCGTCGCTTCGCGCGTCTCGAGGTCGAGCGCCCACATGGCCATCTGCTCGGCCAATGCCGCGTCCGACTGTGAGAGCTCGCTCAACTCGTCACGAAGCTGTGCGAGACGCTGCGACGCGGTGGCGACCTCCTGAGAGAGTCGATGCTCGAGATCCGCGGCCATCTGCATGCGTGCCCGTACCTGAGCCTGCGCGATCTGGCAGTTGGTCCGTTGCTCCCGCGCGTCGTCGTGCGCGCTCTCCGCATCGGTGTACCGCTGACGCGCCTCGGCAATCGCCTGTTCGCGCAACTGTACCTGTTCCGCGAAGGACTGCGCATCGCGGTCGAGTGTCGTGCCGCGCTCCTGCAACTCGATGCGCCGCGCATTCAGTCGTTCGGCGAGCGCAGCCGCGTCCGCTGCTTCCTTCGTCGCACGCGCCACCCTGCGCCCGACTTCCGCATGGTGCTCGGACGCCGCGCGCACTTGCTGCTGTGCAAGCGACGATGCCTCCGTCGCGGCGAGCACGCGCTGCTCGCTTGCCGTGAGCGCTTCGCGCATCGCGTCAGCGGCGGCGGATGCATCGGCCCGCGCGCGCTCGAGCGCCTGAAGCTCCGTGCGCAGCTCGGCGAGCTCTGCGCGGCGGCGAAGGGGGCCGGGACCGGCCGTGTTGCCCGGCAGCCAGACCGCACCGCGCGCGTCCACGAATGCGCGGCCGTCGTCCACCGCGTGCACGTGACCCAATAGGTTGCGCACCCAGGCTCGCGCCGGCGCGCTGGCATTCACCAGGTGCGATAGAGCGTCCGGCAACGGATCACCGGCCGCGGAATCGGTCATCACGTCAAGCGGCAACAGCAGGAGCGGGCCAGGATTCGCGTCCGAATGCCAGGCGCGCACGGCGTCCGCTGCCACGGCGTCGCGCACGAGCACCGCGTGTACGCTGTTTCCGAGAAACTTCTCCACGAGCAACGCGGAGTCCTGATCCGCGCCGATGAAATCGGAGAGCGGTCCGAGAATCGCGCCGTCGCCGAACGTCTCGCGCTCACGAAGCAGGCGCGATGCGGCGGGCGCCAGCCCCACGCGATCCCGCTCGAGCTCCTCGAGCGCATTCACGCGCCCCTGGAGCGATGTCAGCGCCTCGTCCGCGCGGAACAGGTCGGCGCGCGCGAGCGATTCCCGCTCTCTCGTCTCGCGATCCGAGGCACGTGTGGCTTCCAGAGCAGTCGCCGCCGTCCCGGCCTCCGACTCCATCGCTTCGACGTGCGCCTGCGACTCTTCGTGCTCGATGTTCGTCAGAGTGAGTGCATCCGCCAGCTGCGCGCGCTCGGCGGAAAGGGCGTCGTTGCGCTGTGTGACTTCATCCAACTCACGGTGCGCGCGCTCGCGATCGTGCTCCGCACGTCGAGCCCGGTCCTGCGCTTCGCGGAGTTGGCGCTCCGCCCCTTCCACTCCGGTGCGCGCCTCGGCCACGCGGCGACGGACTTCCGTCTCCGTCTCCTGATGCCGCGCGAGCTCCGCTTCGGCTCGCTGGAGCTCGGCTTCCACCGCCGCGCGGTCCGTGGCGGCCGCTTCGCGCTGGGCGGTGATCTTCGTCCCCGTCTGCTCGCCCGCGTCGGCCTCCGCTTCCGCGCGCAGCCGCCGCGAGCTCGCATTGCGCTGCCGCTCCTCGGCAACCGCCATCTCGCCGCGGATGCGCTGCACCTGCTCGCGCTGCGCCGTCACAAGCCGAAACAGCTCGCCTCGCCGCGCTTCCGCCGCCACGCGCCCGCCGTGCGCCGTCTCACGCGCCAGCTCCGCGTTCGCCGCCGCCGACTGCGAAGCGGGAAGCAGTTCGCGCAATTCGGCGACGCGCACCTCGAGCTTGGCCAGCTCGTCCCGCCACGCTTCCATGCTGCGCGCTGCCAGCGCGAGCTCGACGATGAACCGTCGAGCCGTGATCTCCGCGTGACGCTCCGCGCGCCGCCGCTGGCGCGCCAGGCTCCGCACCTGAGAGGACACTTCGTTGATCAAATCGTCGAGGCGCTGGAGGTCGGCGCTGGTCTCCTCGAGCCGCCGCTCGGTCGTGCGCCGCCGGTCGCGATACAATCCAACGCCGGCCGCCTCCTCGAACAACTCGCGGCGATCGTCGGGACGGTCGGAGAGGAGCGCATCGATCATCCGGCTCTCGATCACCACACCCGTACCTCCGCCCAGCCCCGTTCCGCGGAGCAAGTCGGAGATGTCGCGCAGCCGACAGGGCGCGCGATTCAGGAAGTAATCGCTGTCGCCGGAGCGCGAGAGACGTCGGGTGATCACGACCTCCCGGAACGCCACGGGCAGAATGCCTTCGTCGTTCGAGAAGTGCAGGGACACCTCCGCGACGTTCACCGGACGCCGTGCGGACGACCCCTGAAAGATGACCTCGTCCATCTTGGCGCCGCGCATGAGCCGCGCGCGCTGTTCGCCGAGCACCCACCGCACGGCGTCCGAGACGTTGGACTTGCCGCAGCCATTCGGGCCGACGATCGCCGTGACGCCTGGCTCGAATACGAGCTCCGTGGAATCGGCGAATGACTTGAATCCGTGCAGCTCGAGCTTGGTCAAACGCACTAGAACACTCTCCCCATTCGATAGACGAGCGTCGGCGGCAAGCCGCTTTCCCGCACCGTTGGCACGGCGAGCGCCGCCTCCTGCGGGCTCGCGAACGCGCCGAAATACAGATTTGCCGCACCGGAGCTCTGGCGCAGCGCATACGTGGGTTGCCCGCGCGCCGCAAAGCGAGCGAGGCGCGCCGGCACATCCGCGAGCGGTACGTCCGGCTGCACGAGAAACGCCAATGGCAACGCGATCACGCTTCCGTCGCCGGGAGCCATGATCCGACGTTGCCGGAGTTGCACGAGCAGCGACTCCGCACCGGCGCGCGTCGGATACGCGCCGGCCACCAGCAAAAAGAATCGTGTCCGCAGGTCGAAGCCATATGTTCCGGCTGGAACCGTCTCGAACCGAATCCGCAGATCCAAGATAGCGCCGGATTTCGTGTTCGTCTGCTCGAGTCGCACCGCCCAGGCCGAGGCGCCCGCGGAATCCGCCGGGTTCGCCGGGGCCAGGATCGGAAACGAGTCCGCCGACGGTGGCGCGGGTACAACGCTGGCCGCCCCCGGCGGCGCGGATACCGCGGAATCCGCACGAAGCATTTGCGCTGCGACCGGCGCCGTCGTGGTGGGTGCGCTGACGGCGCGGGGCGGCCGCTCGCCCGCGAAGGGCCGTCGCGCGAACCAGAACATCGCGCCCGCAATCAGCACCGCGATGGCAACACCGGCGCCCGCCGCAACGAGTCGCCGCCGATCGGTGGATCGCCGTCCGTGAGTCGCCGTAATGACCGCGAGGGGTGCCTCGCGCGGCGCCGCAGAGGATGGCCGCCGTGGCCGCAACCATGCGAGCGCCTGTGCAACGGGGACGTCCGGTGGTGCAACGTCGCCGACGATGACGATGCCGTCCGTGGTGTCCACGAGATCACGCAGCCGCGGCGCGTCAGCCGGCACCACCAGAAGAAGAAGCGCGCCCACTTCGCGAAAGCCGCCGGACAACCGGCGCCAACGCGGATTCGGAAGCAGTTCCTCGTGGTCGATCGGTGACGACCCCGACGGCATGACGAAGAGCTCACCGGCATTCGCCACCGCATGCGCAACCTTGTTGAGCGACACGCCGAAGACGAAGCTATCGACGATGCCGTGGGGATCGTCGCTCGCGACGAGTGCTTGCAGGGGCGGCGCGTCGCCGAACAGGTCCGCTACCGCCACGCGTCGATGCGTGGCCTCCTCCCGTGCAATCCCGAGTGCGACCTCCGCCGTGGCCACCGCGTCGGTGCCGGCCACCACAACGGCGTGGCACGCATTCAGGGATGCGGCAAGCTCCCGACCTCGATCCGTCCAGTCGAGGACGGGCCTCACGGCCCTCCCTCGTACACCCAGTACGACAACCGCGATTCGCGCCCGACCCGGTCGGCCTCGTCGCGCGTGGGGTAGGGACCCATGACGACACGATAGATGACCGATCCATCGCGGCTGCTCGTTACGACGCGCGCCGACTCGTTGCCGACGTGAATCTGCGCCGCGAGATCACGTGCCTTGTCCGCGGCGAGGAGCGCGGCGAACGACACGGTGAACCCCGCCCCGCGCCGGGCCGTGTCGCGTGGCGGAACTGGCACCGCGCCAGGCATCGGCAGCGCCCCGACGGTGTCCGCGGCGGTCGAATCTGCGCGACGCATGCTGTCCGTGCGGGCGTCCGTGAACGCCGCCGGCGTATCGAGCCGTACGTCGCGCTTCCGGAATCCCGTCCATCGGAAGGGATACCAGACGTCGGCAGTCCCATCCTTCAAGCGCGACCTGGGCCTCAGCGTCTCGCCGTCCACCAGAATGACATCTGCTCCCTGCGCCAGTGCGATACTTCCGTCCGGCCCCACGAATGGCAAGTCCTCACGCCACGCGGACGCCACCGTGCCGATGACGCGATTGGTGCCGAGCGCGATTACCTGTGTGCTGTCCGTCCCCTCGGGACGCGCCAGGAGGTAGCGCCCGAGTGGGTCGACGCGAAGATCCGCGGCGGGACGCCCGAGGTCCACGTGTCCACTCACGGCCTCTCGATAGCGATCCACGATGGCCACCGACGTGGCGCCCTTCGTCACGACGAACAGCCGGTCACCGCTCGGCGTCGCCTCGAGCTGCTCGATGTCGGCGTCGAACCGGATGCTGCTCGTGCGCTGCATCGTCCGCGTCCGCACGCCGGTCAACTCACGTCCCGATCCGAGGTAGAGGCGGTCGCCCACCTGCGTGCGCAACGCGCGGCTCACACGCGACACCTTTACGGAATCGGCGATTCGCATGAGCGGCGGCCGTAGTCGCCACACGATGCTGCTGTCCCCGTGCTGTGCCAGCACCAGGAGCGTGCCGTCCCGCTGCGGAAAGAGAGCGCGCGCGGGAAGCCTCGGCTTCCATCGCCACGTGCCGCTCGGGCCGAAGCGCTCGATGTATCCATCCGGCATGACGCCATAGATGTTCGAGCCGTCCCACGAGGCGAGCGACGCCACCTTGGCCTTTGTTACCGTGCTCGCAACTCCCTGACGGAAATCGATTCTCGCCGGCGCGCCCTTCGCGTCGATGTAAGCGATCGCTCCCGCCTCCTCGTCGAACGCGAGCACGCGAGCGGGCGCCGGTACGCCGGCGGTGCTCCAGATGGCGCTGTCCACCTTCGGGTAGCTGAAGACTCGTGCGACGCCACCGGTCCGCGCGATCCGCAGGACCAGTTGATCCGGACCACGCGGCGTGACCGATGATGCCGCCACCGCCGTGGAGGCCGACTTGCTCCGGTCGCTCCCGCCGCACGCGGCGACCGCAAGGAGCAGGGACATCAGTGTCGTTCGCTGAATCACAAGCAGTTGCTCCGCGAGCCGAGAGCCGCGCGGCGGAATGCGCTCAGCGCGTTCCGCTCGCCGTGATGGGCACCTGCTGCGCATCGGCCCACAACCGCTCGAGCTGGTAGAAGTTGCGCAGTGTCGGGTGAAACACGTGCACCACGAAATCAACGTAGTCCAGCAGCGCCCAACGGCCCTGTGTGAATCCTTCCACATGGTGCGGCCGTTGTCCCGTTTCCTTCTTGAGCTCTTCCTCCAGGCCGCTGCCGAGAGCGCGGACGTGGGTGTCCGACGTTCCACTCGCGATCAGGAAATAGTCCGTCATGTCGGTGACGCCCTCGAGGCTGAGCAACACGACGTCGTTCGCCTTGCGCTCGAGGAGAATGCCCGCGGCGCGCTGCACCAGCGCGGCGACGTCTGATTTTGATGCTCTCTGTAGGGATGCCGTCATGACATGGACGTCGGGGTCGCGCCTGGTACGTCATACGGCGTACCAGGCCCTGCCATCGCGCTCAGGCCTTGATGACCCAGACGCGGATCTCGGGCTTCACGTCCGCATGCAGCTTCACGGGGACGCGATAGACGCCAAGCGCCTTGATCGGCTCGTGCAGATCGATGAGACGGCGTTCGATCACCAGCCCCTGCGCGGCGAGCTGCTCGGCGATGTCCGCCGAGGTCACGGAACCGAACAACTTGCCCTCCTCGCCCACACGCGCCGAGAAGGTGAGCTGCACCTCCTCGAGCTTCCTGGCGAGTCCCGCGGCACTGTCGCGACGCGCAGACTCCGCGGCCTCGAGTCGCGACCGCTCGGCCGCGATGCGCTTCAGGTTGCCCGGTGTCGCTTCGTATGCGTAGCCGCGCGGAAGCAGGAAGTTGCGGGCATAGCCGTTCTTGACCGTGACGACGTCCCCCGGCTGCCCGAGGTTCTCGACGGCCTGTCGAAGAATGATTTCCATAAGAAGAATGCCTCGATTACGTGGTAGGGCGCGCGCGGCGGCGCCAGTCCGCCCAGGTGTCGCCGAGTCCGAGACCGAACGCCGCGAGCGCCAGGAGCATGAAGCCGAGCACGGCCACCGTGCTCAATACCGGCCAGAACAACATGGCGAAGCCCACGACGCCAGCGATGGCAAGAGCGCCCGGCGCAAGAAACCAGGACAACACTCCAAACCCGCGGATGGCGTAGAGCGCGCCGAAGAACACCAAAAGATTGCGGCCGGCCAGGCCGAGGAAGTCGAGCGCGGGGACGAACACGATGGCAAGCCCCACGATCAATCCCCAGACCAGCTGGTCGTTGAATCGAAATTCCCTGAGATGCCCCAGTGGCGCACCCAATCGAGTGCGTGCGAGGCGGTGATACGTCGCCCACGCCAGTGATAGCGCAATGAGCGATTCCAGCAGGAGCAGCGACGGAAAGAGCCCCGTCCCGGTCTCCGCCAGCAGCTTGAGCTGCTGATCGAACTCGTCCGGCAGCGACGCCACCTGCGGCATCGCCTTCACGAATTCCGGATGCTCCGTGACGAACGTGCGGAACATCGTCATGGACTCCGTGTTGCGCCTCGTCGTCTCCGCCTGCATGGCCAGCTTCGCACGCGACGGCGTGAGCGGACCTCGAAGACTCAGGCCCATGACGAGCAGCAAGGCGAGCGTGAGTGTCGTCAGCGCCCGCGACAGGAACGGAAGTCTCGGCAGAAAGAGACACACCATTCCGAAGCCGCCCGCCAGAAGCAGGCTCCAGCCGCGCACGAGGTTGTAAAACGACCCTGGCACGGCCGGCTGCGACAGCACCCAGGTCGCGAGCGCGACCCACACGACCGCCAACAGCAGCCGCCCGCCCGCCCACCAGCCGACGAGACAGCACGCGGCGATGGCGGGAAGGAGCAGCACGAGCGTCTCCTCCACTGGCAACAACGCGCGCATCGGTGGTAGCACCGGCACGAGCAGAAACGCCGCGAGCGCGAGGAGGAGCTTGCCCCACCCTCGCTCCGACGGCGCCGGCGCCGCGGCGTCCTGCATGTCAGCCTTGCAGGCCCCGGGTGTACGGCAGCAGCGCGAGGAAGCGCGCACGCTTGATGGCGATGCTCAGCTGACGCTGATGCCGCGCGCACACGCCGCTCAGGCGGCTCGGCAGGATCTTGCCGTGATCGGTGATGAAGCGGCCGAGGGTGCGTTCGTCCTTGTAATCGACGAAGCGGACGCGGCTCTCGCAGAAGGGACACGCCTTCGAAGCTCTACGCATGGCTATTCCTCGTCCTCATCGTCTTCCTCGGCCCGCTTCCGCGCGAGCTCGAGCTCTTCTTCGCTCATCGGCGGGGCGCCGACTTCGTGCTCGAAGATGGTGAGTAGATGGCGGATGATCCCATCGTCGAGCTTCAGCGCGCGCTCGTACTCCGGAATTCCGTCAGATTCGGCCTCGAAGCGGGCAACGACGTAGTAGCCGTTTTCCTTGGAGCCGATGGGGTAGGCGAGCTGGCGCCGGCCCCAGTGGTCGACCTTCAGGCCCCCGGTGATCCCGAGCAGCTGGTGAAAACGGTCGACTTTTTCGGTGACGGCGGCGTCTTCGAGCGTTGAGTCGAAAACGTAGACCGCCTCGTATGGACGTGGCATGTCCGGGCAATCCTCCCTTTGGACGTAACCGCCCCCCGCTGGTTGCCGAAGCGGGAGGAGGGGAATGTTGGAGCGGCGCGGACGCGACGCTCGGACCTGGTGTGACAGCGTTCAAAGATATGCGAGGGAGGGGCGCAAGTGAAGGCATGCCGAGCAGTTGCGGCCCTGCTAGACTCGGACGTACATGAAAAAGCTGCGACCCGACTCGGTCCGCCTGACGCTGCTCCTCGGGGCGCTCGTGACGCTCGCTTCGTTCGCGACCGACATGGGCCTCCCGGTGCTCGCGGACACCGCCGCATCGCTCGGCGTGACCCCCGCCCGCGCCGCCCTCACGATGAGTGTTTTTCTCATCGGGTTCGCGGTCGGTCCCTTCGTCATGGGGCCGGTGTCGGATCGGTTCGGGCGGCGTCCCTTGCTTCAGCTCGGGTGCGCTGCGTTTTCGGTGTTCGGCGTGCTCGGCGCCTTCGCGCAGACGCTGCCGGCTCTCCTCCTGTGGCGATTTCTCATGGGTGCCGGCGCGGGCACGGCACAGGTGCTCGTGCTCGCAACCGTGCGTGACCTCTTCAGGGGACGCGAAGCGCGCATTCGCCAATCCTATGTCAACCTCGCCGCCGGCCTCGCGCCGATCACGGCGCCCACGCTCGGCGTCGGCATCGCCGCGCTCGGCGGCTGGCGCGCCATCTATGGCGTGCTCGCCGCTGGTGGTGCCGTGCTGCTGGCGCTCGTCTCGCTCTTTCATGGAGAAACCGCACCGCCCGCCTGTGCTCCGCTCAGCGCGCGCGGAGCGCTCGCCAATTATCTACGGGTGATCACGCATCCGGTGGCCATCGGATATGCGCTCGTCGTCGCGCTGTGCTTCGGGTGTCTCTTCGCGTACGTGTCCGGCTCCTCACTCGTGCTCATCGGCGTCATGGGCGTCAGCGAGCGGACGTATGGCGCCCTCTTCGCCTCGACCGCATCGGGTCTCATGGTCGGCGCATTTCTCAATGCGCGCCTGAACCGCCGCGGCGTGTCGCACGCGTCGCTCATCCAGGTCGGGTTGGCGGTAATCGTGTCCGTCGCCTTGATGCTGCTCGTACTTGCGTGGACTCGGCACCTGGGACCGGCGATGCTGGTGGGCGCGGTGATCGTGAGCCACGTGGGACACGCCATAGTGCGCTCGAACGCGGCGCAATGTGCCCTCGAGCCGATGCCCGAGATTGCCGGCGTCGCCAGCGCCGTGCTCACTGGACTTCAGATGATCATCGGGGCGGCCTCGAGCGCCATCGCCGCGTCGTTGTTCGATGGACGCACCGCCGTCGCCATGACGGGAACGATGTCGGTGTGTGCCGGACTGGCGCTGGCCGTCTATTGGCTCGTCGTGCGTCCCGCCGAGCGCAGGATGCACCTGCCGGCCGCGCACGCGGTCGAGGTTCCGGAGCCTCCGCTATTCGACGCTGCGTAAGAGACTCTGTGCTGCCGGTGACGCGCCCCCGGTGATGGCGGGTCACTTGGGCATGCGAATCCCACTTGCCGCGCTCACGTTGGCTGCAGCCATCGGCTGCGGCTCCTCGTCGTCCAGCACGCCGACGACCCCAGCCACGCCTGCGATGCCGAGCACTCCGGCGACGCCGACGCAGACGACGTCCGTCACCATGTCGGGCACCGCCTTCAATCCCGCAGCGATTCAGGTGTCGCCGGGTGCCAAGGTCACGTGGACGAACTCGGACAACATCAGTCACAACGTCACGTTCAGCAGCCCGAGCATCTCCACGCCGAATTTCTCTTCGGGGTCCCAGTCGCTCGACATGCCGGCCGCGGTTGGCGAGTACTCGTACCGGTGCACTCTACATGCAGGGATGAACGGCACGGTCACGGTGAAGTAGAAGATCCTCCCTTATGGCTCCACGCGGTCTCGCGCACATCCACGAGGACGTGCCAACGGGAGACTACATCAATGCACCACGACCGTACCCGTCATTCCCGCATGGAGCGTGCAATCGAAGTTGAACGTCCCAGCCGTGTTGAACTGACGATTCACGTCAGCATTTGACGTATTTCCAACGTTTGCGGGCGCGCCCGGTGTGGCGTTGAACGTGACATTGTGGGTAATGCTCGCGAACGAATACGTGACGGTGCCTCCCAACGCGATGTCCACCTGGGTTGGGTTGAATCCGATGCCCGGCGCAGAAATCGTGGCGCTGCTCGGGAAGGTCGGAGCCGAGACGGCGATCGTCGCACAGCCGCTCTTCGATGGATCGAACGACGACGTGGCACACACCTGCGTGCTGCCGGCGGCGACTCCCGTCGCGAGGCCGCTCTGATTGACCGTCACCTTCGTGGCGTCGGCCGACGCCCACGACACGCCCCTCGGCGGATTGCCGGAGCCGCTGACGTTTGCCGAGAGTTGCACGTTCTGACTGACGGAGATCGACGACGACGACGGCGTGACGACGACGCTCGCGACACTCGGCGACGAGACCACGATCGTCGCCGATCCGGACTTGCCCTCGCTCGTGGCAGTGATGGTCGCCGTCCCTGCACCGACAGCGCTGACCGAGCCGGTCGACGAGACGGTCGCGATCGAGGCGCTATTCGTTGCCCACGCAACAGCGCGTCCCGTGAGCGCGTTGCCGTTTGCGTCGCTCGTGGCCGCCGACAACTGAACCGTCTGTCCGACGAACACCGACGACGATGCGGGAGTAACGGCGACGGTCGCCACGGGCACCGCCGACACCGTGACGGACGCGCAGCCCTGTTTGGACGTATCGAACGTCGAGGTTGCACATACCTGCGATGTTCCGGCAGCAAGCGCGGTGACCACGCCTGCGGAGCTCACGGAGGCGGACGTCGCGTTCGCGGACGTCCACGTGACCGCCGTGGCGACGCCAGGATCCGCAACCACGGCGGCGCTCAGCGTGCCCGTAGCACCCACGACGAGCGACAACGTGGCCGGAGTTACCGCGACGCTCGTGACGCCGGCCGCGGGGGTGACGGTAACGGCTGTCGTTCCAGTGAGCGTGACCGTGCCGGCCGTGGCGCTCGCGCTCACAGTGGCCGTTCCCGGTGCGACAGCCGTCACGAGTCCGGTCGACGACACCGTTGCAACCGCGGCCGCGCCTGACGTCCACGTGACGGTCGCCGCGATCGGCTGCGCGCTCTGATCGAGCGTCGTGACCGAAAGCTGCGCGGTTTGTTTCGCCACGAGAGTCACCGCGGACGCGCTCATGTTCAGCGTCGTCAACACGGGTGTTGGTTTGGGCGGCACCGGCGGGGTGACCGGGCTGTCCGATCCACCACCGCAATCGGCGGTTCCGATGAGGACGACGACGGCCAGGACGTGACCGGCAACGCGCTTCGATGCGGCGTTCATACGGAGCCCCCTATTTGACGACAGACAACGGATCCGTTCATTCCGTGTTGCAGCGTACAGCGGTACTCGTAATGTTCCCGCGGCAGTCCCTTCTCGTGGAGGGTCGTCAGTTCGACACTGGAGGAACACGAGGCGTGTGACGAAGTGGTCCATTGCGGTGACGAGTGGGCCTCAAATGGAACGCCGGTCTTTACGTATGGCGTGTCTCAGGGGTCATCCGAGCAGCTGACGAATGGCCGCCGCGTACGAGCGGCTCGATCGAATCCGCGTTCCATCGTCGAGCTCGAGCAGATATTCGCCCGCGTGCCCATGCGCGGTCAGGCGCGCGATGCGATCGACATTGACCACGCACGAGCGGTGAATGCGGACGAAACGGTGAGGATCGACCTTCTCCAGGAACCCCGTCATCCGTTCGCGGACGAGATGGACGCGTCGGCCGGTATGCAGCCGCACGTAGTTGCCGTCGGCCTCCGCCCAGTCAATGTCCGTGGTGGCGACGAAGTATGCCCCTTTGGTGTCCCGGATCACGAACCGGGTCACGCCCGAGCGCTCCCGCTGAAGCGTCTCCAGCAACGTCACCAGGGAAGGGCTGATGGAAGGCCCCGGCTCGGCCCGGCGTTGGTCGAACCGCGCCAGCGCGCCATCGAGGGCGTGCTCGTCGATCGGTTTCAGCAGGTAGTGCAGTGCATCCGCACGGAAGGCACTGATCGCATGATCGTCGAACGCGGTGACGAATACGATGGCCGTCGCCGTCACCCCCGCCGATGCATTACGGAACGCTTCCGCAACCTCGAGGCCGTCGAGTCCTGGCATCCGGATGTCGAGGAACGCGATGTCCGGCTTCACTTCGGTGAGCGCCTCGAATGCCGACACGCCATCCTCGCACTCTGCCACGAGCTGACAGTCACGGCGCTCGTCCAGAAGTCGTCGCAGGCGACTTCTGGCCAGTGGCTCGTCGTCGGCAATCAGGATGCGGCGCACACCACCCTCCCAGGATCATCTTCCTCCCGCCACGCGAGCGGAATGGTGACCGTGACGCGCGCGCCGCCGGTCTCCGTATTTTCTGTCCGGAATGTGTAGCGCGTTCCGTATAATTGGCCAAGGCGCTCACGCGTCGTCGAGATGCCGACGCCTTCAGTCACGCCGGTGGGAGGAAAGCCCGGGCCATCGTCGGTCACCGCCATTTGCAGTGCGTCATCCTCCGCGCGTCGCACGCGTTCCACGACGATGGTAACCAGCGCGGGTCCGCGACGGCGCGCGACACCGTGCTCGAGCGCGTTCTCGATCAGTGGTTGCAGAACCAGGGCCGGTACGAGCGCACGGCGAAGCGGCGGATCCAGCCGGATATCCACGGAGAGTCTCGGCCCGTACCGAATTCGCATGATGTCGATGAACTGCGCGCCGAGAGCGATCTCGTCGCTGAGGGAGATCAGTGGATCGTCCGGCCGCGACAGCGTGGCCCGCAGCAGATTCGAAAGTCGCGTGATCATGGCATCCGCGCCTTCCGGATCGCGATGAATGAGCTCGCTGATGGCGCCGAGGGTGTTGAAGAGAAAATGCGGGCGTAGACGCGCGGTGAGCGCGTGCAATTGCGCGTCGGCGAGCCGTGCCTCCAGTCGCAACGCGCTCGCCTCCCGCTCGCGCCCGCGTCGATAGAACTCCACGGCATGGATGATTCCGATCAGCGCCCAGAACGCCATCAGCTCGCTCAGGCCCATCGACGCGAGGAGGCCGGAGAGCGACTGCTCGGGCCCCACGACGAAGCGAGCGAGCGGCACGTAGAGCGCGTACTGCGCTACGACGCACAACATGCTGGCAAGGAGCTGCACGAAGAGATTGCGGCGCCAGCGCTCCCGCTCGATGGGAAACCGTCGCGCCAACCAGAACAACGGCGGGAGGAACAGTCCGAACGTGGACCAGTCCACCAGATGCGTTGCGATGATGCGCGTCCAGGGAATCGTGCCGCCGCGATGCGCGAGATGCAGCGCCGTTTGGCCGATCGAAAGGACCACCAGCAGGGTCCAGATGCCGCTGACGGCCGCCCAGAAGACGGCACGCTCTCGGTTTGCCTTCGTCCGAGTTGATTCCATTCCCTCGAGAGATCGCGGTTACCGCGCGCACAACCACTGTCAATGGCGGTGACTTCGCGATTCGTCAAGGCGAGAGGGGCGAGCAGGCGGATCGACGTGATGGAACGGCAATCGTCGGCGCTCGCCCAGCTCCTCACGTTGAGGGATGGCTAGCGCAATGAAGTCATCCATGGCGCAGTGTCATGATCTCGCACTCGTGATTGTGCATTGCAGACTGACCATGCCGATGTCGGCAAGCCGGTCTCAACCCATAATCCGCGTGCCCCTTGACGATGTATAGGACTCGGTACCATACTTCCCTTCGGCCTTTCTTTCAATACTTCACGTTCATCCGGACGAGTGGCTATCTCAGAGCCGCTGCCGAACTCCTGACGGATGCCGAAGAACGGGAGATCGAGCGCGTACTCTGCGAGAATCCGCATGCCGGCAATACCGTCGCGCACGCAGGTGGTGTAGCCAAGCTGCGCGTGAAGTTGCCAGCTGCGGGGAAGAGTGGCGGAGCGCGGCTGATCTACTTCTACCGCGGATCGGTTGGTCGCATCTACCTGCTGTATGTGTACGGAAAGGGCGAACAGGAGTCGATCTCCGCGGCCGAAAAAAAGGAACTCAGCAGGCTCACTGCCCAGTTACAGGAGGAACCATGACCGCCCGGGAAAAGAAGACGACGCTGGGCCAGCACCTTATCGCGGGGCTGCGCGAGGCCGTCGCGTACGAGCGCGGGGAGACCACCGGAGTCGAAACGCGCAAAGTGCTTACCGCGCGGTTTGCCGACGTCGATGGCGTGCCGACCTATTCGCCGGTTCGCATCGTCAGGCTCAGAGAATCGCTCGAGATCTCACAGCCCGTGTTCGCGAGTGTCCTGAACGTCAGCGCGGACACGGTGCGCTCGTGGGAGCAGGGCAAGCGCCGGCCCGACGGCGCGGCTGTCCGCCTGCTGCAGATCGCGGAGGAGCATCCTACCTGGCTCGCCGAGAAGGTGCGCCCGCGAGCCCGCAACGCACGGGGCGCGACCGGCTAACAGGCGGCCACGTATCACACGTTGAACCGGAACAGTAGCACATCGCCGTCCTTGACGATGTACTCCTTGCCTTCTTGGCGCATCAACCCCTTGTCCTTTACACCTTTCCAGCCCCCGTTGCGCACGAAGTCGTCGTACGACGCCGTCTCCGCCTTGATGAAGCCGCGCTCGAAATCGGAGTGAATCACACCGGCCGCCTGCGGCGCTGTATCGCCGCGATGGATCGTCCACGCGCGCACCTCCTGCTCGCCCGCCGTGAAATAGGTCTGAAGGCCGAGCAGATGATAGCCGGCCTTGATGAGCCGATCGAGTCCTGCGCTCTCCAGGCCTAACGTCCCCAGAAAATCCTGCCGCTCCTCGGCCGGAAGCTCGGCCAGCTCGCTCTCGATCTTCGCGGAGAAGGGAACGATCTCCGCCAGCTCGCCGCTCGCGACAATGGCGGCTCGCAAGGCCGCAACGTGCGGCCCCTCATCGCCCGCCAGTTCCGTGTCGGTGACGTTCGCGGCGTACAGGATGGGCTTGGTGGTGAGCAATGACAGCGGCTTCAGGATCGCGAGCTTTTCCGCGTCGAGCTTCGCCTCCCACAGCCCCTTACCCTCCTTCAGAAACTCGTACGCGCGCTCCAGCACGGGCAGCTCGACGACGGACTCCTTGTCGCCGGTCCGCGCCGCGCGACGCACGCGGTCGAGCCGCTTTTCAAGGGTCGAGAGATCGGCAAGCGCGAGCTCGAACTCGATGACCTCGCGGTCGCGCACGGGATCGACGGAGCCCATGACGTGGAGCACATCGTCATCGTCGAAGCAGCGCACGACGTGCACGATGGCGTCGGTCTCCCGGATGGTCGCGAGAAACTGATTGCCGAGTCCTTCGCCCTTGCTCGCGCCCTCGACGAGACCGGCGATGTCCACGAACTCCACGGCGGCGGGTACCGTTCGCTGCGGCCGCACGACGTCGGCGAGCGTTTTCAGCCGGTCATCGGGCACGCTGACGCGGCCGACGTTGGGCTCCTTCGTTGCGAAAGGGTAGTTGGCCGCGAGCACGCCGGCGCTGGTGAGCGCATTGAAGAGCGTCGACTTTCCGACGTTGGGAAGACCGACGATGCCAAGTCTGAGCATTGTATTATCGAAGTGTCAGGACGTGTCCGGGGCGGTCAGGGCGCATGGCCGCGACGTGATTGCACGTCGAGCGCGCCCTTGATTCCATCGCGGACCCACGCGTCCACGGCCTCGGTCATCTCGGGGAATAGCGCTCGGATGGTTTCGCCATCGCGTTTGCCGACGGCGCCGAGCACGAAGTCGGTGAGCGGGCCGCCGGGCGGACGATTGGGGTCGCCGACGCCGATCCGGAGCCGCGCATACTTCTGCGATCCTCCGAGGGCCTGCTGCACGGACTTGAGGCCGTTGTGCCCGGAGGTGCCGCCTTCGCCGCGAATGCGCCAGGTGCCGACGGGAATGGCGGCTTCGTCCACGAGCACGAGCAGATCGTTGGCAGCGGACCAGAAGGGACGGCGCGCGTACTGCACGAGAGCTCCGCCGGAAAGATTCATGTACGTCTGCGGCTTCACGATGCGCACCACTTCCTTCACGCCGGGCACGTGCCCGCTGAGGACGCGGGCCTGGCCGTCGCGCTTCCAGCCGTCCAGCCCCCAATGGCCGGCGAGATGATCCGCCAGCCACCAGCCGACGTTGTGGCGGGTGTGCTCGTACTCCTTGCCCGGATTGCCGAGGGCGAGAATCACCTTCATCGGTGTCGTGTCGTCTGCAGACGGCGACGGCTCCGCCCCTGGGGGACGGAGCCGCCGGATCAATGCGTCGAAGAGAGCGTGAATGATTACTTCGGTTCCTCTTCTTCCTTCGGCTTCCGAATGAGCTCCGGCTCTGCGGCTCCGGGCTCCTCGACCACGGCCTCGACCACGGCGCGCGGGGCGACGCAGGCGCAAATCGTCGCGTCCTGATCCGTGAGCACTTCAGTGCCTTCCGGCAGCTTGAGGTCGCGGACGTGCAACGAGTGGCCCATGGCGAGATTGCTCACGTCCACATCGACGTGATTCGGGATGTCCGCCGGATCCACGAGAATCTCGATGCTGTGCACGATCTGCTCGAGCAGGGCACCGCTGTTCCGCACGCCTTCGGGGACACCGACGAACACGAGGGGCACGTTGACGGAGACCTTCTCGCCCGCAACGAGCTCCTGGAAGTCGATGTGCAGAACCTGCTTCCGGAATGGATGCCGCTGGATCTCGCGAATGAGTGTGTTGCTGACCGCACCGCCGATGGAGAGCTCGACCACCGTGCTGCCGGCGGCGATGGTGCCGAGGAGACGATCGAGCTCGCGCGCCACCACGGAGAGGCTCTGCGCCTCCCGTGCGTGTCCATAGATGACGCCGGGAACGCGGCCTTCCGCGCGGAGCTTGCGCGCGTTGCCCTTGCCGCGGTCGGAGCGCGTTTCCGCGCTGAGAGATGCCTTAGCCATGTGTGACGTGTCCTGATGATGCGTTCATCGTTTGCAGCGAGCCGCGATGCCGGTGCTACTCTCAGGCGGCTGCGTCCGCCCTACCATGCCGGTGCCCCGGACTACAACAGGGCGCCACCGCGGATTTACGACTCGGGGTTCACTCGAAGAGCGAGCTCACCGACTGTTCGGCGTGCGTGTACCGAATTGCCTTGCTCAACAACTCCCCAACGGACAGGATGGTCAGTTTGTCGAAGCGCCGCTCCGGCGGAAGCTGAATCGTGTCCGTCACTGCCACTTCCGTAATCGGCGAATCCACCAGCCGCTGGACCGCGGGGCCGCTCAACAGCGCGTGCGTGGCGCAGGCATAGATGGAGCGCGCGCCAAGTCCCTTGAGCGCGAGCGCCGCCTCGCTGATGGTTCCCGCCGTATCGATCATGTCGTCCGCGAGGATGCAATCGCGACCCTCCACCTCGCCGACCACGTTCACCACTTCACTCACGTTCGCGCGGGGGCGCCGCTTGTCGATGATCGCGAGCGATGCATCGAGCCGCTTGGCGAACCCTCGCGCCATCTTGGCCGACCCGACGTCGGGCGCCACGATGACCGTGTCCTTCAGCTCCTTCTTGCGAAAGTGCGCCGTGAGCACCGGCATCGCGTAGAGGTGATCGACGGGAATGTCGAAGAACCCCTGCAGCTGATGCTGGTGGAAGTCGATACCCAGCACACGATCGGCTCCAGCAACCGCAATCATGTTGGCCATCAGCTTGGCGCCGATGGCGACGCGCGGCTGATCCTTGCGATCCTGCCGTGCGTACCCATAGTAGGGCATCACGACCGTGACCCGCGCCGCGCTGGCCCGCCGCGCCGCATCCACCAGGAGCATGAGCTCCATGATGTTCTCGGCCGGCGGATTGGTGCTCTGCACGATGAAGACGTCGTTGCCGCGGACATTTTCATCGATGCGCACGAAGATCTCGCCGTCGGCGAACCGCGTACACGTCAGCTTGCAGAGATCGACGCCAAGATTCCTGCCGATCTCCTCTGCCAGCGGCCGGTTGGCCATCCCGGACAACAGCTTGAATCCGTGCGCGGGTACGGCGAGCCCGTCCATGCAGAGCCTTTAAAGATAGAGAGTTCCAGGAGACCGGTCAACGAGGCCAGTTGCCCCTCTTGGATTCGAACCAAGATTCGTGGCTCCAAAGGCCACTGTCCTGCCATTGGACGAAGGGGCAGTTCCGCATGAGACGGCCGTGGCCGACCGGGCGCGACCGACACAGCCAATCAACCTACTCGATGGGCTTCACCGGCTCAACTCGGGTGAGCGTTCGCGTGGCCATCCCGCGAAAGCCGGCCAGCGTACCGTCGGGCGGGCGCCACCTGAGTGGTCCGCCTGACGCCGTGCCAATGACAAATAGCGTCGAGCCGGAACCGCTCATCCGGGCGACCTGACAATTCGGCGTGCCACGCAGGTAGGCCAGCGCCTCGGCGATGACGGGATGCCGTGTCGCCACCACCGCCTCGAGGTCGTTGGTCGCGAAGCCGGCGAATACGTCCCACTCCTGAAGTGACCGGTCATCAAACACGTGCGATTGGGATGATTCGGACTCACCAGCGTGGCGCTCATCGAGCCATGCGTACGCGTCCCCCGTGTTGACGCCAAATGGAGGGACGACGAGCAGTACCCGTCTCCGCGGCGGCGGTTTGAGCGGCAGCATGCGCTCTCCATGTCCCCAGGCGAGGGCGTAGGCGTGCCCGCCGGTGAGAAAGGGCACGTCGGCACCAAGTGGAGTGGCGAGCTCGAGGCACCCGGCGAGGCCGATGGGAGAGGGGTTCATCGCATCGAGGGCGCGAAGCACTGCGCCGGCATCCGCGCTGCCGCCGCCGAGTCCTCCGCCGATGGGAATGTGCTTCTCGACGGCGATGGCGAACCCACCCGTGAGACCCGTCGCCGCGCAGTAGGACTCGGCGGCGCGCCAGGCGAGATTCCGTTCGGCGGGGCCCAGCGCCGCAAGATCGACATCTCCGGTGACGTCGAGCGAGCGTGAGCCATCAGTTCGCGCAACGCGCACCACGTCGCTCAGCCCGACGCGAAGAAAGAGCGTCTCGATCTGGTGATAACCGTTCGACTCGCGCGCGAGCACGCGAAGGTGAAGGTTGATCTTTGCGTTCGCCGCGACTTCGACGATGCGCGGCGAAGGGTGCGCCGCGTCCGACGACGCGAGCGGATCGGTCATTCGCCGCTGCCGGACTCGGAGGCTCGTTCCGCCGTGTCGAGCTCTGTGAGCGTGAGCCCGGTGCGCAGGAAGTACCACGCGCCAATGAGCGTGATGGGCAGATACGACAGGAAGTGAAAGCCGATGGCCCACGTCGCGGCGGCATCGGCCTTCACCCCGTACAGGCCCAGCCCCGCCTTGCCGAAGAACTCGAACACGCCGAAGAAGCCCGGTGCCTGTGGCGCGGCGACACCGATGGCGATGAGTCCCTGAAGGAAGAGCGCGGCACTGTAGGGGGCATCGATGCGCACGGCCTTGAACGCGATCCAGAACGCCAGCGCGTTCACGAGCCAGTGCGCGAGCGTCCAACCGAACACGGACGCGAAACGGCTCGGCGTGCGCAGCACGCTCAGCCCCTGCGTGAGCGAGACGAGCGCCATCCGGCCGCGCTCCTCGAGACGAGGCGCGATCCGCCGTACCACGAGCTCGAACAGCGTGATCACGTGCACGGGAAAGAGCACGAGGACGTACATCCCGACCATGACGACCCCGATGAACAGCAGGCCGCCCAGCGCGATGCTCGACATCGAGCGGCCGAACACTTGCGCGCCTGGAGGAAATGCGGGATCGAGCATGGCGCCGAACATCAGCACGAACACGACGACCGCGTCGAAGAGCCGATCCACGGCGAGTGAGGCGAAGGCAGCGGGAAAAGGGACGGCGGCGGTGGAGCGCGAGAGCAGGAACGCGCGCGCCAGCTCACCCGCCCGCGCCGGCGTGACGTTGTTGAGCATCATGCCCATGGCGGTGGGCCGCCAGAGCGTATCGAATGGAAGGTTCGGCGCGATGGGATCGAGAATGGGCCGCCAGCGCCGCGCGCGCAGGGGAAAGATCAGCGTCGCCGTGGCGGCCGACAGGATGAGCAGCCAGACATTCGCCCCGCGGACATTCTCGATGACCTTGTCCAGGGGCACGTTCCGGAACGCGAGAAAGAGGAATCCCGCGCTCAGAATGATGCCGAGTGCGCCGCGCAGCCCGAATTTCATGTGTGCTAGTCCGTGAGCGCGAGATCGAGAAGATCGAACAGCTCACCGAGGGAGGCGATGTCGGCCGTCCCGCCGGCCCTCCGGAGGTCCTCACGGATCTCGCGACAGCGCTGGATGGCGGACCGGCCGCGATAGAGCAGGACGTCGATCGGCACGGGCGGCTGCTCGGCGATCTGGACGGGCGTGCTGAGGGGCGTGACGCGCAGCGCACCCAGCGACGCGATGCTGGAATCGAGCAATTCTGCTCTTCGCGCGGCGGGTGATCCGGCGCGTGTGGCAGCCGAGGCCATGATGGATGCCGCCGACTCGTCCCTGTGCTGCGGCTCGGCCATTGGCGGTGCGATGGCGGACACCGCGGCCGGCGTCATCGCCGGCGTGCGCAGCGCGACCGACCGGCGTAACCGTTCGCCAAGCGAGACGTCAGTTCCCGGTTGGGTCAGGGCGGCCGCGACGTCGTCCAGCGCCCTGAGCGCCGTCGCGTCGAGCTGCTGTGCGTCGGCGGTGCGACCCTCGACGAACGCGGCGATCTCGCGCTCGCGGAAGCTCTCGGCGAGCTGGCGGAGGGCGCGCAGTGCGCCGCGCAGCTCGCGACGTACGCGCTCCCGCGCGAGATCGTCGCTTGCCGCGCGCGCGTCCGCGATGACGCGCCGCAGGTTCTCCGCCTGGCTCACTGCCTCCAGTCGGAAGCGCTCAGTCGGGCTGGTTGGCGGGTTACTGGCTGCCTGCACGAGACCCGGCTGGCCGTCCTGGAAGAAGAGATCCTCGATGGGGACGACGCGCTCGACGCCGTCGACGCCCTGCTGCATTGCGTCGAGTGCGGACGCGAAGCGGGCCACGTCGGCCGCCGGAGCACCGGCGTTGGTACCCTCGCGGATGCCTCGGGCCACGGCCCGGAGCACGGTGGCCGCGGCCTGAAGCACGGCGATGCGTTCGGGGCTGAGGACGGACTCACCCAGCTCGAGCGACTGCGCCGCGTGCTCCGCCGCCTCGAGAACATCGGGAAGACCGGCGTAATCCTTTACGCTGGCGATGCCGCGGAGGGCGCGCATGCGTCGCAGGACGTTGGATGCGGATTCCCTGTCGCCGGGGCGTGTAGCGAGCAGCTCCAGTCCGGCGCCGATGTTGGCGGCTTCCGTCGCCAGAAAGACGTCGTGCCCCTGCGTGTTCGTAATGCCGTGTGGCGTCGGTGCGCGCAGTGGCGCAAGCGCTGTCAGCTCGGCGGTGCGCGCCGACGCTCGGGCGTCGTCCGCCGCGGTCCAGGACCGGGCGTCGCGAAGCAGGATCTTCAAGTCGTCGATGGCCGCGACGACGGCGCCGCGCAACGCCACGTCCCAGGCCAACGTTCCGTCTCGGAGCGCGCGTCCGACGCGCTCGAGGCCAGCGGCCACCTCGGCGAACGACGGAAGTTTTGCCATCGTCGCACTGCCGCGAAGCGCTCGGGCAGCGCGCTGCATGACCTCCGCGTCCGGCGCGCCGGAGCCGACGACCAGAGCGTCGAGCTGCTCGATGTACTCGCCCCCCTCGAGCACGAAGAAGTCCAGAAACCCGGCCGGAGTGGGGTGCGTCATGGCTGTTCCGGGCTGGTGTGCGCGCGCATCAGTCGCTCCAAGTTAGAGCGCGGCTCTCGCTCCGTCCATTGCGGCGCGCAGCTCGCGCACGGCGCGCTCGAGGCCCACGAACACGGCGCGCGAGACGACGTGGTGCCCGATGTTCAGCTCCTCGATTTCCGGAATGGCGGCCACGGCGCCCACGTTGTCCGTGGTGAGGCCATGACCGGCGTGCACGGCAAGCCCCAGTGACCTGCCCAGGGCGGCGTTGCTTCGCAGCGCATCCAGCGTCGAGGGGTCCGCGGGCGCGTGCGCGTAGCGACCCGTGTGGAATTCAACGGCGTCGGCACCCAGATCGCGCGAGCGGGTAGTACTCTCGCGGGTGGCGTCGATGAAGAGGCTGGTGCGGATGCCGGCGACGCGCAGGCGGCGGATGTTGGCCGCCAGGGTGGTCGGGTCGGCCGATACGTCGAGACCGCCTTCCGTAGTGACTTCCTCGCGTCGTTCCGGCACGAGGGTGACCTGATGCGGACGCAGCCGCTCGGCCAGCGCGATCATCTCGGCCGTGCCGGCGATCTCGAGGTTGAAGACGGTCGTGACACGCGCAACGACGGCGAGGATGTCCGAATCCTGCATGTGACGCCGGTCCTCTCGCAGATGTGCGGTAATACCGTCCGCGCCCGCTTGCTCGCAGAGTGGCACGGCATCGGCAGGAACGGGCTCGTGGCCGCGCCGTGCCTGCCTGATGGTGGCGACGTGGTCGATGTTGATGTAGAGCCGTTGCCGCGGAGTCATCGGGAGAAGGAGACGTGCTGGATCAGTTGCCCCGTAAAGGCGGGGCGGGTTAGCTTCGCACCACGCCCAAGGAGATGACGAGTGAGAAAGCCGATCGTGTTCGGTCTCGCGCTGCTGCTGGCAGCCTGCCACTCACGAACCAGGGAAGAGCCGGTTCGTTCCGCCCCCGCACCGGCGCGAACGGGTGTGGAAACGCCGCGCGGAGCGCTCGACGCATTTCTGAGCGCCGTGAAATCCCAGGATCTCCAGGCCATGTCCGCGGCGTGGGGCGACAAGAACGGTGCCGTCCGCGACAGCAAGTCGCTGTCTCGCGCCGAGGTCGAGCAGCGCGAGGTGATTCTCATGCGCTGCTTCAAGCACGACAGCTTTCGCATCGTCAGCGAGGTCAGTGCGCCGGACAACGAGCGGCAATTCCAGGTGGAATTGACCCGGGGAACTGTGAAGCGTGTGACGGATTTCTTCACCGTGCACGGGAGGGACCGCTGGTACGTGCGGTCCGCGGCGATGGATCCGGTGCGCGATCTGTGTACGGCAAGATAGGGCACTCGGTCAGTACTCACTGAGCTCGATGAGAACGCCAGCCGTGGCGCCCGGATGGAGAAACGCGATACGTTTTCCTTCCGCACCCACGCGAGGCGTTTCGTCGATGAGGCGGATGCCGGCAGACTTGCAGCGGGCGAGCGTGGCGTCCAGATCGTCGACGGCGAAGCAGATGTGATGGATGCCCGGACCGCGCTTGGCAACGAACCTGCCGATGGGTGTGTCCGGGGAGTCGGCCTCGAGGAGCTCCACCAGCGACTCGCCGGCGTGTACGGCACGGATTTTCGCGCCGTCGGCGTCGTCGAGCGGCACCTCGGGCATGCCGAGGACGTCGCGATAGAATGGTATGATGGCGTCGAGGGCTGCGACCGCGATGCCGATGTGGGAAATGCGGGTTGGTCGCGGAGCAACGTTGGACATGGCAGTGCGCTGGAAGAGGGTGCGCCGGCGCTGAAAACTAATTCGGTGGCGGCCACGCCGATGGCCGCCGGGAGAGGAGACGGATGTCGAATGCGCTTGCGGTGACGGACCAGGACTTCGATCAGGAAGTCGAGAAGGCGCCAGGTCTGACCATCGTGGATTTCTGGGCGACGTGGTGCGGGCCGTGTCGCATGATTGCCCCCGTGCTGGACCAGCTTGCCTCGGACTACGCCGGGCAGCTCAAGGTGGCGAAGCTCGACGTGGACGCGAACATCAAGACCTCCACGCGCTTCAATGTGCGATCCATTCCCATGCTCCTGTTCTTCAAGGAAGGGAAGGTGGTGGATCAGATCGTCGGCGCCGTGCCGCGCCAGGCTATCGAAGCCAAAGTGAAGCAGCACGTGGCGTGATGCGGTTCGCGGCCGCCGGTGCGACATATTGTCGCGCCGGCGGTCTTAATTTTTCCGTTGCGGCCCTCGCGCGGCTGGCCCATCTTTTTCTCGATGCCCGCCACCGTTGCCGGCCTGCGGTACCCACATACCCGCGTGCTCTTGCCTCGCACGCGATTGGCCTACGTCCATCTGCGCAACCTGCTCACCGACGCGAAACGCGATCGGTCGGCGCGCGTCTCCGGCTATGTCGCGATCTGGCTGCCGGAGGAGTTCCTCATTCTCTACCTCGAGCTGGGTGAGCTCGTGAACGCGTGCGTCACCGATGGCAAGGCGTTTCAGGTGATCGCCATCAATGCGGCGCTCGAGAAAGTGCCGTCCGAGCCGGAGTACGGCGAGATCTGCTTCCATGAGGCGGAATTCGATCAGCTCGGCTGCATGTTCGCGTCGCAGACGCAAGCGCCGATCGCGTGGCCCACGGAGCTCCGCCCTACCGATCCGTCTGCGCTTTTTCCGTACCTCATGTCCACCACGTTCGACGGCATCGTGGAGATCGTGTCCGAGGGCGAGGTGAACTATCTGGCCTTCGCCAATGGGGCGGTGAAGACGGCTTTTCTGGCGGGGAAGACGAAGGGCACCATCGTGGAGCGCGTGAAGATGTTGTTCGACCGCGAGCACAGGGCGCTGCACGTAACGGTGCGGCATTGGCCCCTTCCGTCGCCGCTTCCCGTGCAGGCTCCGGCGGGCCTGGTGCAGGCGTATCGGGATCTCGCGACCTCGCTCGTGCTGCGACTGGTGGCGGACGGCAGTGAGAGCGCGCCCGCCATCGCCGAGCACGCGAGGCAGACGCTCGTGAAGATTCATCCGTCGCTCGAGGGATTCACGTTCAACGGGCGCACCCCGAAGCCGGTCGTCGCCGATGCGGACTCGGTGACCGCTGCGGTGGCGTCGCTCATCAATGAGGTCATCTGGACGGCCTCAACGCACGAGGGAGACGGGCCGGAACACTTGCTGCGTGAGCTCACGTACGAGCGCAGGCATCTGTTCCAGTCGGCTGGACTATTCGACCGGTTGTCATGGAAGGTGACGTGACCGACGGTGCTCCCGGAACGCTCTTCGTGGTCAGCACCCCCATCGGCAACATGGGGGATTTTTCTTTTCGCGCGGTGGAAGTGCTGAAGGGCGTCAGTGCCGTGCTCGCCGAGGACACTCGTCACACACGGCACCTGCTCGACCGCTACGACATCGACACTCGGACGGTGTCGTATCACGAACACAACGAAGCCAGGACGACACCGGCGCTCGTTGCGCGGCTCACGGCGGGCGAGTCGCTCGCGCTCGTGTCCGACGCGGGCACCCCCCTGCTGTCGGATCCCGGAGCACGGTTGGTGAGCGCGGCCCTCGACGCCGGCGTGACGGTGTCGCCGGTACCGGGTGCCTCGGCGATTCTGGCGGCGCTGGTGGCGTCCGGCTTGAGTACCGAGCGGTTCACCTTCTTTGGATTCTTGCCGCGGAAGGGCGAGGCACGGCGAAGGGTCGTCTCCGACATCGTCGCGTTGCGGCACGTCGCCGTGCTCTTCGAGTCACCGGCGCGCGTGGGGCACACATTGGCCGAGCTCGCTGAGGCGGGGGCCGGCGATCGGGCAACCGTCGTCGCGCGCGAGCTGACGAAACAATTCGAGGAGCTGCGGCGGGGAACGGTGGCTGCGCTTGCGGCGTATTACCTGGGGACGCCCCCACGTGGAGAAATCGTGATCGTGATTGACGGTGCCGCCGCGCCCGCGGACGTATCGGACGCGGAGTTGCGCACGCGTGCTTCGGAACTGCGCGCGGCGGGTCATGACGCCCGCGAGGTGATGCGTGTGTTGATCGCCGACCTCGGGGCGTCGCGCAATCAGGCCTATCGGCTCGCGCACGAGCCATGAAGGGCGCGCTGGTCGGCATGTCCGTCGTTGCGCTGCTGGCGTCGTCGCCGCTCGCGAATGCGCGAAACGCGCCGCGTCTCACCGTAGCTCGGCTCCAGTATGACGGCGGCGGCGATTGGTACGCGAATCCGTCGAGCCTGCCGAATCTCCTCACGGCCATTCGCGAGCGCACGACGCTCCAGGTGGAGCGCACCGAATCGCGCGTGACGCTGCTGGACGAAAGGTTGTGGGACTATCCGTTCATCCACATGACGGGGCACGGCAACGTGAAGTTCAGCGACGCCGAGGTGGTGCGGTTGCGCGAATATCTGCAGCACGGTGGCTTTCTTCACGCCGACGACAACTACGGCATGGACCAGAGCTTTCGCCGCGAGATCAAGCGTGTGTTCCCCGATCGGGAGCTCGTGGACGTGCCGCTCTCCCATCCCATCTATCACGCCGTTTACGATTTTCCGAAGGGCGTTCCGAAGATTCACGAGCACGATGGGGAGCCGGCCCGCGGATTTGGGATTTTTCTCGGAGATCGCCTCGCGGTCTACTACTCGTACTCGAGCGATCTCGGCAATGGGTGGGAAGATCCCGAGACGTATCACGATCCGCCGGCACTGCACGAAGCGGCGCTGCGTATGGGAGTGAATCTCTTCGTATATGCCGTGACGAGTCGGCCGGTCCCGTGACGATTCGCGCCCTGGTGGAGGTCGAGCGCAGAGTGCTTCGGCGCGCGGAGCTTGCGGCGAACGTGCTGCTGGCGACATCCACGGTCGCGATCATTCTCGCAATCGGAGCCGCGGTGCTCGGACGCGCGCGATGGCTCGCCCTTCCGCGCGGCACGCCGCTTGGCCTCTGGCTCGTGATCGCCGCCCTCGTGGGGGCAATTGCGATCCATGCGCGGCGGCGATTGCGTGCGAGAACCGCACGGGACGTCGCACATGCAATCGAGCGCGAGCAGCGCATGCGGCGCGGCGCCATCGTGGGCGCACTCGAGGTGGAAGGGACTGGCGCGCTTGCAGAATTGGCGGCCAGCGGTGTGCGGGCCGTTCTTCCTGCGAACCAGCCGCTGGCTCCCGCACTGCGCCGCGCCGGCATGCGACGCGCAATATTCGGCATCGCCTCCGCGGCCGCCGGCCTGCTCCTGCTTGCGAGCGCGACACCCGCATTCGGCGACGGCCTGCGCGCAATGCTCCGCCCGATCGACGCCTGGCGCGGCAAGCTGCTGCCGCGTCCGGCGATTGAAGGAGCGCCGCACGAGCTGCTTCGCGGATCGTCACTTCGTGTCACCGTTCGCGCACCGGGCCGCCGCGTGATCTACCTCGACGCGCGCCAGACCGGTGACGCCTGGAGTCGGGATACCGTAAGTGTGAACCCGGTGACCGGAGCAGCGTCCTGGCAGGTCGACGTTCTGCATGCGGACCTTCAACTGGTGGCATCCGATGGCCGCTCCGCGAGCGACAGCGTGACGGTGCACGCCGCCGATCGGCCGTTCGTGGGCGCCGTCACACTGCACGCGCATTATCCGGCTTATCTGGGGCGTGGCGACGAGTCGCTTCCTGTGGGCGAGCCACTTCGCCTGCCGCGCGGAACGGTGCTCGCCATCAGCGGACGAGCCTCGGTGGCGCTCAGTGACGTCGCGCTGCTGTCGCCGAACGGTGAACGTGTTTCGCTGACCGTGAGCGCGCAGACGTTTCGCGGCTCGTTTGCACCGACGCGCTCGGAGGAGATGCGCTGGTTCGCACGGAGTCCGAACGGTCTTGTCCCCGATCTTCCCGAGCCGCTCGACGTGGAGGTGGTGGCTGATTCGGCGCCGCACATCCTGATCGCCGAACCGAGCGCCGATACGGTGCTCGTCGGCGGTGATCCCGTCGAGCTCGCGCTGCGCGCAACGGACGACCACGGCATTGCGTCGGTGTCGTTGCGCATGATGCGCGTCAATGCGCGCGACGCGGCGCCGGTCGTGCGTGACATCACAGGCGTGGTCGGCACGAGTTGGAGCGGAACGACGCTCGTGAGCGTGGATTCGATGCACCTGGCGCCGGGTGAGGCAATTCGCGTCCGCGCAGAGGCGGTGGACGCGTCGCCGTGGGCGCAGCGTGGCGTGAGCCGCGAGCTCGTGCTGCGGCGCGCCACGAGCGAGGAACAACGGAGTGCGGCGCGCACGCTGGCGGATTCGGCTGTGCAAAGTGCGGAGGCTGCGGCCGCGGCTGAGCGGGTGCTCGCGCAGCGAACGGACGAGGCAGCACGAGCGCAGGCCCGTCAGACCTCGCCAGCTGACGCTCCGCGGAGCGCCGCGGGTGCACGCCAGCAGGCGCCGCTGAATTACGAAAACGCGCAGAAGGCGAAGAACCTCGCGCAGGACCAGCGCGCGATGGCCGACCGGGTGCAGAAGCTTCGAATGGCCACGAAGCAGCTCGAGGAGCAGCTCAAGGCGGCTGGCGCGTTGGACTCGTCGCTCGCACGGCAGCTTGCCGAGACACAGGCGTTGCTTCGCCAGGCGTTGACGCCTGAGCTGCTCGCGCAATTGCAGAAGCTGGAGACGTCGGCGCAGCAGATGAACGGCGACCAGTCCCGGGACGCGCTGCGCGACCTCGCGCAGATGCAGCGCCGCATGAGGGAGCAGCTCGAGCGGAGTGCGGAAATGCTGAGGCGCGCCGCGCACGAAGGCGCGATGCAGACCCTTGGTGACGATGCACGCGAATTGGCGCAGCGAGAGCGAGCGCTCGCCGAGCAGGATCGCCGCGATGAGGCCAAGGCCGCTGCGGACGCACGCGAGGCCACGACACTCGCGGACCGAACCCAACGCCTCCGCGACGCAATGAACGAGCTTGCTGCTCGCCTCGAGAAGGACAAGGCCGCGAACGGAGCGGCACGCACGCAGGAGGCGTCCCGTCACACGGAGGCGTCGGAAAAGACGCTGCGCGAGGCCGCGTCCCAGATGCGCTCGGGCGACAAAGGCGAGGCGGGCCAGAAGACTTCCGACGGTCGCTCGGGTGCACGAGATGCCGCCGCCGAAATGGATCGCGCCGCCAAGTCGATGCAGGACGCGCGCAGTGAACAGGTGCGCGAATGGAAGCAGGAGCTCACCTCCGAGCTGGACCGCTCCGTTCAGGAGATGATGCAGCTCGCACGCGAGGAACGAACGCTCGAGGAAAAAGTGCGCTCGGCCACGTCGCCGGATGATCGGCGCAGCGCACAGAGCGCGGTGGAGCAGGGTGTGGACAAGGCGAACGAGCGGCTTCAGGGACAGGGGAAGAAGAGTGCGCTCGTGTCGCCGCGAACTCAGCGGGCCGTCGGTGAGGCGAAGCAGAAGGTGTCGCAGGCCACCGAGAGCGTGACGCAGCCGAATGGCGGTGCGCAGCGGCAGGCCGCGGCGCTGTCGGACGCAGCGGACGCACTCACACGCGCCGCCGCGTCGCTGGCTCGAGACCGCGAGCGGGCCAACACTGCCAGCAGCGCCTCGGGCTTCAGCGAGATGTTGAAGCAGATGCAGGAGATGGCGCAGAAGCAGGGCCAGATCAACGGGCAGTCGCAGAGCCTGATGGGCATGCCGAACGGCACCGCGAGCGCGCAGGGTCAGTCGCTCGCGCGTGCGCTCGCGCGACAGCAACGCCAGCTCGCGGAGCAGCTCGACGACGCGGGCGACGGGGCAGGGGGAACGCGCGCCGCACAACTGGCGCAGGAAGCACGTCAGCTAGCCGAGGCGCTGGACAACGGCCGGCTCGATGCATCCACGATCGCGCGGCAGCAGCAGCTCTTCCGCCGACTCCTCGATGCCGGCCGATCGCTCGAGAAGGAGGAGCGCGACGACAACGGCAAGCGCGAAGCGACGTCGGCGAAAGGAAATGCATCGTTCGGCCCCGGCGGGCACGTCGATGCGCGTGCCGCGGTGCGTTACCGCCCGCCGACATGGCAGGAGATGCGCTCGCTGTCCGCCGACGAGCGCCGCGCGATTCTCGATTACTTCACGCGGTTGAACGGTGCGCCGAATCCCTAGGCCCGGGCGCTTGGTGTGCAGCGTCGCATCCCTTGCACTGGTCGCGAGCATCGCCACGCCGGAGCTTCGCGCGCAGCAGGAAGAGCGCCCTGAGGTCATGAGGGGGCTCGAGCTCGAGAGTGCCGGAAAGTATCGAGACGCCGTTGTGATACTACGCGCTGCCGTCCACACGGCTCCTTCACCGACCGCGGTGCTGGCGCTCGAGCGCGTCTATGCGGAGCTCGGCATGAGCGACTCGCTGCTCGCGCCCATCGACACACTGATCCGATTGAATCCGAGGGAGCCGCTGTATCGGAGCATTCAGTTGCGCACGCTCCAGACGCTGCGTCGCGACGATCAGTTGCGCGAGGCATTCGAGCGGTGGGTACGTGCGTCACCGCGCGATCCGGCACCGTACCGTGAGTACGCGCGCATTCTCATTCAGCTCGGCCGGCCGGCGAGCGGCGATACGATCATCATGCGCGGAAAGAACGCGCTGGGTACGCTCCGCGATCTGGAGTACGAGAACGCACAGCTGCGCGCGGCGCTTGGCGAGTGGGTGCCAAGCGCGCAGTCGTGGCGGCGTGCGTTATCGGACGCACCGTACCTGGCGACTGCGGCCGCCTTCGCGTTGGCGCCGGCTCCAGCTTCGGCACGCGAGAACATTCGGGACGTGTTTCTGTCGTTTCCGGTCGAACTGGGCGCCCGGCGTGCACTGGCCGACTTGCTGCTGTCATGGGGCGCGCCAATGGCGGCGTGGGAATCTCTGCGGTCGTTGCGGCCGGACACCGCCTCGGCGACAGTATGGTCGGAGTTCGCCGAGCGGGCGTACGCGGACGAGCGGTGGGTGCTTGCGCGCGACGCCTACACGGCGGCGCTCGGCGTACGACGGCTGCCACATCTCGCCGTGCGCGCATCAGTCGCCGCACTGAAAGCCGGCACGCCGAATGACGTCTTCAGTCTCGCGCCGCTCGCCGAAATGGGGGCGGACAGTGCGACGGCGGCCCGCCAGTACGTGCCGCTCCACGTGGATGCACTCGTCGCCATCGGGCGGACGCTGGATGCTGAAGCGCTCATTGCGACGTACGACCGGTACTTCTCTCCCGTGCAACGCATGCGTGCGACGCAATCCGTCGCCATGGGCTGGGTGCGCGCAGGCGATCTACAGAAGGCGCGTGCCGCGCTGACCGCGGCGGGCGCGGACGCGGACTCGAGCGATGCGGCCGGACTGCTTGCACTGTACGAGGGCCGGCTGGATGCCGCGCGTCTTCTGCTGCGCAGTGGCGCAGTGCCGGGCGCGGACCTCACTCCTGCGTTGGGCATCATCGCGCGCTTGCGCACCGATCGTGCACCGACGGTTGGTGCGGCGTTTCTCGCGCTGGCGCGTGGCGACAGTGCCGGTGCGTCGGGGAAGTTCGTCGAAGCCGCGGCGGCGGAACCCGCCGTGGCGCCGGCGCTGCTTCTCATGGCTGCGCGGCTCAAGGGTGTGCGTGGAGATGCCGCAATTCCCATCTGGCAGAAGATCGTGGCGGACTTTCCCGGAACGCCCGAAGCGGCAGAGAGCGAGCTGGAATGGGCTCGCGCTCTGCGGCGACGTGGCGATCTCGCCAGCGCGACCGCGCGTTTCGAGCATCTCATTCTCAGTGCGCCGCAGAGCGCGCTGCTTCCGCAGGCGCGCCGCGAGCTCGAGCAGCTTCGCGGCACAGTTCCCCCGAGCTCATGAAGTACCCTGGAGTCATTCGTTCTGCGTTGGCGCTCATACTCACGGCGACCTCCGCACGCGCTCAACGTCTGCTCGTGCCGATGGATGATGCACAGACCAATCACCTCAAGGCCTATGGCCTGACCTACAACGCGGTGAAGACCGGCGTGCAGGCGGAATGGCTGCTCAACTATCGCGGCGGCTCGTTTCTCGTGCCCGACGCGCCGGAGCTGCGCCGCCGAGCAGCGCTCGACGGAATTTCCGTCGAGCCGGTGACTGATGCACAGCTCGCCGCCATTCGCCGCGACATCGCAGGCGCCAACATGGAGAGCGTTCCGCTCGAGCGGGCACCGCGCATCGCCGTGTACACGCCGCCAGAGGCGCAGCCGTGGGACGACGCCGTCACGCTCGCGCTCAAGTATGCCGGCATCGACTTTACGCCGATCTACGACGACCAGGTGGAGCAGGGCGACCTCTCCAAGTTCGACTGGCTGCACCTCCACCACGAGGATTTCACGGGGCAGTTCAACAAGTTCCACCTGGGCTATCGCGACGCGCCGTGGTTTCGTGACCTCGTCGCAAAGAATGCCGCCGCCGCCAAGCGAATGGGCTTCTCGAGCGTGCCGGCACTCAAGAAGGACGTGGCCGAGAAAATCCGGGCATTCGTCGAGCGCGGTGGCTTCCTCTTCGCCATGTGCGGCGCCACCGAAACACTCGAGTTGGCGATCGCCGGACACGACGTCGACATCGCTGGGGAGTTTGCCGACGGAACGCCCATGGATCCGGACGCCGACTCGCGCTTGAACTGGAAGCGCTCGCTCGCGTTCAAGGACGCGCACCTCGAGCGCTCGCCGTTCGTGAACGCGATGAGCGACATCGACGGCCATCAGGTGAACGTACCGGGCCGACGCCAACCACTCGGCACCTTCACGCTCTTCAACTTCTCGGCGAAGTTTGATCCGGTGCCGAGCATGCTCGTGCAGGATCACCGCAGCGTCATCAGCGATTACTACGGCGTCACGACCAGCTTTACCAAGGCGACGCTCAAGTCCGGCGTCGTCGTCCTGGCCACCGAAGAGGGCGCACCCTGGGTGAAGTACATTCACGGCGACTACGGAAAGGGCACCTGGACATATCTCGGTGGGCACGACCCGGAGGATCCGCAGCACGCCATCGGCAATCCGCCCACAGACCTCTCGCTCCACCGGAGCAGCCCAGGCTACCGGCTCATCCTCAATAACGTCCTGTTTCCCGCCGCGAAGAAGAAGCCGCTGAAGACCTAGGACAACCGAGGGCTTTCGGTTTATCTTCAGGGGTCATGACCTCCCCAAACCGGCTCGGCCGTTCGGCTGCGTCCGCCATGCGGGCGGCCATCGCCATGGCGCGAGGCAACGAGGTCTGCTTCGTCTGCTCGCTGGACGCCGAGGGCGTGGTGGAGACCGCACGAGTGGTCGCCCGCGGCAACGTCGAAAGTGTGCTCGCCCTTCCCGGATTTGCGCGGCGCGGCGAAATGCTCGTCCACAACCACCCCTCCGGGCTGCTCGAACCAAGCGACGCGGACTATTCCGTGGCCGCCCGAGTTCACGATGACGGCATCGGCTTCGGGATCATCGACAACACCGCGCAAGACCTCTACGTCGTCGTCGAGATTCCGCATGCGCGGCGACAAACGGCGCTCGATCCCGTCAACATCGAGGGCGACCTCGGGCCCGGCGGCGCGATTGCCGGGCTGCACACGCGCTATGAGGATCGTGCGAGTCAGCGCGCCATGGCGTCCACGATCGCGCGGATCTACAACACGGGAGGCGTTGGCCTGCTCGAGGCGGGAACCGGCGTCGGAAAGTCGCTCGGCTATCTCGTGCCCGCGCTGCGCTGGGCCGCGGCTAACGGCGAGCGAACGGTGGTGTCGACGAACACGATCAACTTGCAGGAACAGCTCGTCGGCAAGGATCTGCCGTTTCTGGCGCGTGCGCTCTCGGACCAGAAGGTCCGCTTTGCGCTCCTGAAGGGCTGGCGCAACTACCTTTGCCTGTCGCGTCTCGATCAAGCGTCTGACGGCGCGGCGCATCTCTTCGATGACGGGCAAGCCGGCGAACTGGCGTCGCTCGCGCAGTGGGCGGCCCGAACGAGCGATGGGTCGCTGGCGGACCTCCCCACTCCACCCAGAGCGGAAGTGTGGGACGAAGTCTCGGCCGAGCCCGACGTGTGCACGCGGGTGAAGTGCACGTACTTCGACAAGTGCTTCGTGTTCAAGGCGCGCCGGGCCGCCGCGGAAGCCGACGTCATCGTCGTGAATCATCATCTGCTGCTGTCCGACCTTGCTGTGCGGCGCGCCGCGCAGAACTGGGAGGACGCCGCCGTTCTGCCCGCGTACGGACGGCTCGTCATCGATGAGGGACATCATCTCGAGGACGCGGCCGCATCGCACCTCGGCTGCACGGTGACGCGGCGCGGACTTCAGCGGCTCGACAGCCGGCTCGACCGGCGCGGCAAAGGTTTGCTTCCGGCGCTTGCCGCGCGGCTTGCCGCCAAGCGCGATCTGCTCAGCTCCGCCAGTCTCGATCTCGTGGAGACTCGCCTCGCGCCCGCCGTTGCCGAGCTGCGCGAAAAGAGCGGCCTGCTGTGCGACCTTCTGGAAACGTGGCTCTCGACGCAGGGTGGAACCGTCGTGCGCCTGACGCATGCATTTGCGAGCGACGCGATCTGGCAGCAAGGACTCTCCGTGGCACTTCAGGGGACGCTCGGCGCCATCGAGCAGCAGCGGCAGGGACTCGAGCTCATTCGCGAGCGCATCGAGGGCAGCGAATCACTGGAGGAGGAGTTTGCGCCGCTTCTGAACGAGCTGCGCGGAGTCACGCGACGTCTTCAGACGCTCGGCGACGGTCTCGGTCGCGCACTGGCGCCGCCGCCCGACGACGACAGCATCCGCTGGATCGAGCTCCGCGGGCGAGAGCGCACCATCGCCATATCGAGCGTTCCGCTGGACATGGCGCCCATTCTGCGCGACGACCTGTTCAAGCGCCTCCAGAGCGCCATCGTCACCAGCGCGACGCTCACCGCATCGGCGGGGGACGTCGCCGCACGCTCTCGGCGCTTCGATTTTCTTGCGTCGAGGCTGGGACTCGACGACGCCTCGCTCACGCCGACGACCGCGGTATTTCCGTCACCGTTCGATTTTTCGACGCAGGCGCGACTCGTCGTCCCCACCGACATTCCCGCGCCCAACGTGGATGCCGACGGGCATCGACGTGCGGTGACGCAAATAGTGCTCGACGTCGCCGATGCGTCCAACGGCGGACTGTTCGTCCTGTTCACGAGTCATCGCGAGGTGAAGCAGCTCGCGGCGGAGCTGCGCAGCCGCGGCGTGGATCGACGCTGGCCCCTGCTCGTGCACGGCGAGGAGAGCCGTGACGTCCTCCTCGATCGCTTTCGCGAGGCGGGGCAGGCGGTGCTCGTCGGCACCGCGTCGTTCTGGGAGGGTGTGGACGTTCCGGGCGATGCGTTGCGAGGGCTCGTGATCGCGAAGCTGCCGTTCCGTGTCCCCACGGAGCCCGTCACCGCGGCGCAATGCGAAGCGATCGAAGCGCGAGGCGGCAATTCGTTCGCCGAGTACATGCTGCCGCACGCGTCGCTGCGGCTGAAGCAGGGATTCGGGCGACTCATCCGGACGTCCACGGATCGTGGGGTGGTCGTCGTGTGCGATCCGCGGCTCGTTTCCAAGCAGTACGGCCGCGGCATGCTCGATGAGCTTCCGCCAGCGCGTCGCGAGATCGGCCCGTGGAGCAGGCTGCGCGACGGTATTCGCGCGTTTTATGGGACGGAGAGCACGGTGCCAGGCTAGATTTCGGGATGCATCTCCGCCCGACCAAGATCATCTGCATCGGACGCAACTACGCCGCTCACGCCGCCGAGCTCGGAAACGAGGTCCCCAAGGAGCCGCTGATCTTCCTCAAGCCTCCGTCCAGCCTCATTCGCGACGGGGAATCCATCCGCCTGCCAACGGTGTCAAAGCAGGTGGAGTATGAAGGGGAGATCGGCGTCGTCGTGTCTCACCCATTGCGGCGTGCGAGCAGGGATCAAGCGGGCGCCGCCGTTGGCGGCATCGTTGCTGCGAATGACGTGACGGCGCGTGATCTCCAGAAGTCCGACGGACAGTGGACGCGTGCAAAGGGATTTGACACCTTCTGCGCCGTCGGTGCGGTGGGGCCGGCTCCGTCCGATCTCTCGTCGCTCACGGTCACCACGCGTGTCAACGGTTCCGTACGCCAGAGTGGCCGCGCGTCCAGCATGGTGTTCGACATTCCCGCGATTCTGAGCTTCATCTCGGGAATCATGACGCTCGAGCCGGGCGACCTGGTTCTCACGGGTACGCCGGATGGTGTGGGGAAACTCGCGCCGGGCGATGTGGTAGAAGTGGAGATCGCCGGCGTGAGCCGAGTCAGCAACCCCGTCACCGACGCATAGTGCCTCCGTTCGCCCGCCGCTTCGCCGCGCTTCCGCCATACCCGCTCGCGAACATCCCGCAGCGGAAGCGCGCGCTCCTCGAGCGCGGCGTGGACGTCATCGATCTCGGTGTCGGCGACGCGGATCTCAGTCCGCCGCCCGCCGTGCTCGACCGCATGGAGAGCGCCGTCCGCGAACCGGCATTCAGCCGATATGGCTTCGGCATGGGCCACTTCCCGTTTCGCGAGGCGATTGCCGCATTCATGCAGCGCCGCTTCGGCGTGACGTGCGATCCGATGGACGAAATCGTTCCGCTCATCGGCTCGAAGGAAGGCATCTCGCACATCGCGTTCGCGTACATGGAGGAGGGTGGCGTCGGCATCATTCCGGAGCCGGGCTACAATGCGTACCAGGGGGGCACGCTGCTCGCCAACGGCGAGGCGTATCGCTTCCCGCTCCGGCCGCGCACGAAGTTTCTCGTCGAGCTGGACGAGATTCCCGAGGACGTGCTCCGCCGCGCGCGCATTCTCTATCTGAACTATCCCAACAACCCGACCGCGGCGGTGGCGCCGCTCGAGTATCTCGAGCGCGTGGTTCGCACCTGCCGCGAGCGCGACATCCTGCTCGTATACGACAACGCGTACTCGGAGCTCGCCTACGACGGCTACGTGCCGCCCAGCATCTTTCAGGTGGACGGCGCGTGGGACGTGGCGGTCGAGTTCCACTCGCTGTCGAAGACCTACAACATGACGGGCTGGCGCTGCGGGTGGGCCGTTGCGCGCCAGGAGACATGCGCCGCGCTCGCGAAGGTGAAGTCGTTCGTGGACACGGGGCAGTTCATGGCCGTTCAGGCCGCCGCCATCGGCGCGCTGGAGAGCTGGGAGACGTTCGTCCCCGCCAACGTGGCCATCTTCCAGGAACGCAGGGACGCGGCGGTGGCGGCGTTCCGGTCCACGGGCTTCTCCTGCGAGGTGCCGCTTGCGACGATGTATCTCTGGGTCAAGCTTCCCGACGGCGTCGCGTCCGCGGAGTTCGCGGAGCGTTTGCTCGAGGAAGCCGGCGTGGTCGTGATGGCGGGATCCGCATTCGGCGCGGGCGGCGAGGGATTCTTCCGCGTCTCGTTCGTCACGGCGCCGGCGCGGATCGCAGAGGCGGCTGTGCGCGCCGGCCGCGTTCTCGCGACCATGATGGCGGGAGCCACGTCGTGACGCGACGATCGCCCGGTGCGCTGCTCGCGTCCATCGCGGTCCACGTCGTCGTGGCCGCGCTCATTCTCAATGCGGCGTTCCACTACGACTTCTCGCACGGCAACACGGCCATCTACAGCGCGCCGAGGCGGGAGCACGTCACGTTCATCAATGCGGCGCCGGCGGGTGGCGTCACCGGAGGAACCGACTCCGCGAGCATGCCGGCGCGCGCGAAGACTCCGACTCCGGGGCTGGTGGCACCATTACGCGTGCCGACCGCCGTCGCACCCGTGTCCGTTACGGGCGGCCGCGAAGGCGGTGCCGAAGGAGGACGCGGCATCTCCCGAGAGGCCGACGCAGCGGCGGGTGTCGTCCCCCGCCTTCCCGATCCTCGTCTCACCAACGATCCGCACGCGTTTCTGCCGCTGCCGAAGACGCACGCCGAGCGCGTGGACAGCGCGGTGCGTGCGGCGATTTACGCGTACAACGATTCGGTTGCACGAGCGGCTGGCCTCAAGGGCAAGGAGCCGGGCGACTGGACGTTCGAGAAGAATGGCCAGAAGTGGGGAATCGATGGAAACAAGATCTATCTGGGCAAGTTCGCCATTCCGAGCGCAGTGCTGGCTGCGCTACCGATTCACATTCAGGGGAATCCCGGCGAAGGGCTGAGCGATCGTCTCGCGCCGTCGCGCCGCGCGGATCTCATGCTGCACGCGGAGTCGCAGTTTCACGACGATGAGTTCAATGCGGCGGTGAAGCGCATTCGCGAGCGCAAGGATCGGGAGCGGCGCGATCGGCAGAACGACGGCAACAAGCCATCGGCGGGGCCTGACGTTCCGTAACTGCGGACAGATCTTGTCCGGGACGGGCGTCTCTACTGCCAATTAACCACAGAGAGCACAGAGGACACGGAGCACTACGGAGCACTACGGAGCACTATGGAGCACTACAGCTCAAGGCTCTGTGTCCCTCCGTGATTCAATTGGGCTGCTTGTTCTCTTAGCTGACGATCGGATTCTCGCCGGTTATGGGCAGCAGGGGAGCAGGTGCCGCGTGCTCGCCGAAGGGGCGAAACACTCCACACACGACGCCGAGCACCGCGAAGTCGTCGCGAGGTCCCACCTCGATGGGCCGGTTCGTCTCGTTCGCTGATTCGAGTACGATGGTAGCGCCCCGATGCATGAGCGTGCGGATCACAGCGCCGTCAGCGAGACGGGCGGCCACGATGTCGCCGTCCTTGGCACGTGTGGATGGCGACACGAGCACGTAATCCTCGTCCAGGATGCCGCGCCCAAGCATGGCTTCGCCGGTGTTGCGGAGGTAGAAGACGTCGTCGCTGGGCAGGAAGCGGCGGTCCATCGTGATGTAGCCAGAGCGGTTGTCCGGCGCGAGCGGCGGCTCGGCGGCGACCACCCGCGCGAAGAGCGGCACGGGCTGCGTGCTGGCTTGCCCGGAGTGCCCGACGATGCGCACGCCGCGCGACCGCGACTGGTCGCGCTCGATGAAGCCTTTCTGCGACAGCGAGCCCAGGAGATCGCTGACCGTTTTTGTAGACTTTATGCGAAACTTCTTCGCAATTTCGCGAATGCTTGGCTGGTAGGTGTTCTCAGCCAGGAAATCGATGAGGTAGTGATAGACCCGGCGCTCCAGCGGTGTGAGGGGCTCGGTCATGGTGCCTCACGAATGTCACAAAAGTGATTCAAGCGTCGGTCCCTGCGGGCGAGCGGTTTCCGGGGAAGGTGCGCCAAATGTACCCTCTCTCGGACCCTTCGCAACACTTGTTTCGTCAATCCGGCGTCGGCTCGTCCTGTCGTAGCCGCAGCAGGGCCGCTTCCAGCCGCTGTTGAGCTCGCTTCCTGCCGAGCACGACCAGGACCTCGAAGATGCCGGGGCTCACCGCGCGGCCCGTCAGGGCGACACGGAGGGGCTGGTAGAGCTTGCCGGGCTTCTCCACCAGGTCGAGACGCGCCGCCAGCTGGTTCAGCGCTGCCTCGGTCGACGTCAAATTCCACTCCGTAAGCGGAGACAACACCTCGAGCGCCCCGCGAAGGATGGCCTCCGTGAGCGCGCGATCCTTCCACTGCTTCCGCACCGCCTCGGCGTCAAGCTCGATCTGCTCATTGAAATACGGTGCCGCCTGCCAGACGATCTCGTCGATCGTGCGCGACCGAACCTTCAATAGCTCCAGAAGCGAGAACACCCATTCGCGGCGCGCCATGATCTCTTCGGCGGAGCCGTAGCCGGCGGCGACGAGCGCCGGCAACGCGCGCTGCAGCAGCTCGTCCGGCGAGATGAGCGCGAGGTGCTGTCCGTTCATCCACTCCAGCTTCTTGAGATCGAATATCGCTGCGCGCTTCTGCAACCCGCTCGGATCGAAGAGCTCGATCATCTGCTCGCGCGACATCACCTCGATGTCGTTGCCCGGCGCCCACCCGAGCAGTGCGAGGAAGTTCATCATCGCGCTCGGCAGGATGCCGAGGTGCTGGTAGTCGCCCACCGCGGTTGCGCCGTGCCGTTTGCTGAGCTTCTTGCCATCCATTCCGTGGATCATCGGCAGGTGCGCGAACACCGGCAGCTCCGCACCCAGTGCGCGATACAACTGAATCTGTTTCGGCGTGTTCGAGATGTGGTCGTCGCCGCGCATGACGACCGTGATGGCCATCGCGATGTCGTCGCTCACCACGGCCAGGTTGTAGATGGGCGTGCCGTCGGTGCGGAGGACGATGAAGTCCTCGATGTCCTTGTTCAGGAACGCGATCGTGCCGTGCACGAGATCGTCCCAGCTCGTGGAACCTTCGGGGACGCGGAAGCGCACCGTGAAGGGCATGCCCGCCGCTACGCGGCGCTCCACCTCCACGCGGTCGAGCCGATCGCATCGGCGGTCGTACTTGAATGCGGCGCCCGCCGCCTCGGCCGCCGCACGGCGTTGCGCCAACTCCTCCTGCGTGCAGAAGCAGCGATACGCCGTGCCATTCGCGAGCATGCGCTGCGCGTCCGCGCGGTGCCGCTCGAGATTGGCGCCCTGGTGCACCACAGGCTCGTCCCACTCGAGGCCGAGCCACTGAAGGCCTTCGAAGATGGCGCGCGTGCTCTCTTCGGTGGAGCGCGCCTTGTCAGTGTCCTCGACGCGGAGCAGGAACTGTCCGCCGAATTTTCGCGCGTAGAGCCAGTTGAAGAGCGCCGTGCGCGCGCCGCCCACGTGGAGGTATCCGGTGGGCGACGGAGCGAAGCGGAGGCGCGGAACGCTGGGGGCCATGTGCGAACGGTGAAAAGACGAAGGCCCGACGCGGACGGCGGCGGGCCCTCGGAACGGAGAGAGAGGGATTCGAACCCTCGATAGAGGTTGACCCCCTATGCCGGTTTAGCAAACCGGTGCCTTCAGCCTCTCGGCCATCTCTCCTGGCGGCGTTGCGTACGTGCGCCGAATGAAATGTAAGGGGGGGCGGAGTGGAACGACAGGACGGGGCCGCGAGCACGGAGACGTCCGGTGTGTGACGACGGTCCTGTCGCCCCTCGGTGCGGGGGGTGACATTCGCTGCATGCTGATCTTCCTCTGCCTCGTTTTCGTGCTGTCGGGTGCCGCGGGACTGATGTACGAGTCCATCTGGACCCGGTATCTCGGGCTGTTCGTCGGCCACAGTGCGTACGCGCAGGTGCTCGTTCTCGTCATCTTCCTCGGCGGGATGTCGGTGGGGGCGTTCGCGATCAGTGGGCGGACCGAGCGCATCCGGCGTCCCCTGTTGTGGTATGCGGTGGTCGAGCTGGTCATCGGGCTGCTGGGGATCGTCTTTCACGACGTGTTCGTCGCGACCACACAGCTCGCGTACGACTCGATCTTTCCGGCCATCGGCCCCGGTGCGGCGCATTCGGTGGCAAAGTGGGCCATCGCGGCGCTGCTGATCGTGCCGCAATCCGTGCTCCTCGGCGCGACGTTCCCGCTCATGACGGCCGGCGCGATCCGCGGCCGAACGGGGTCCTCGGGGCGCGCCATCGCGCTGTTGTACTTCGCCAACAGCATCGGTGCCGCCGTCGGCGTACTGCTCGCCGGATTCGTGCTCATCGACATCAGCGGGCTTCCGGGTACGCTCATCGCCGCGGCAATGATCAATCTGGCGGTGGCCGGCGCCGCCATGATCGCGGAGATTCGCGCGAACGCCGCGCTGCTTGGTGCCGCCCTCGGTCGTGAATCCGGAATTGCGCCGGCGTCTCAGTCTCCAGCGCCGGCGGTGAGCGCGAGCGACGAAATCATCGAGCGCGCACGGAGCCTGCTCGTCCTGGTGGCGTTCGGGACGGCCGTCTCCTCGTTCGTGTACGAGATCGGATGGATCCGCATGCTGTCGCTCGTGCTCGGATCGGCCACGCACTCGTTCGAGCTCATGCTCTCCGCATTCATCCTCGGACTCGCGCTCGGTGCGTTCACCATCAGGACGCGAACCGAGTCGGTCGCGTCGCTTCGCACGCTCGGGTACGTGCAGCTCGCGATGGGCGCGCTCGCCGTGGCGACGCTGCCCATCTACATGGAGTCGTTCAACTGGATGGCCGATTTCATGGCGGCCTTCTCGCGATCGCCGGCGGGATACCGCGCGTTCAGCCTCTCCAGGTACGCGATCTGTCTCGCCGTCATGCTTCCGGCGACGTTCTGCGCCGGCATGACGCTGCCACTGATCACGCGACTCCTGATGCGCGGCGATCACGGCGAGCGCGCCATCGGCCTGGTGTACGGCGTCAATACGCTCGGCTCCATCGTGGGAGTAGCGCTCTCCGGGCTCGTCCTCCTGCCGTGGCTCGGTCTCAAGTGGATGCTCGTGGCCGGCGCGCTCATCGACGTCGTGCTTGGCGTCGCCGTGCTCGCTCGGGTGTGGAAACGGGGCGAGCATCGTTTGCGCCGGCGCGACTGGGTGCCCGCCGCCATCGGCGTGTCCGCGCTGTTCATTCTCGGCGCGAGCGCGGACTTCAATCAGAGCGTGCTCACGAGCGGCGTGTATCGATACGGATCGGCGAAGGCGCCGAAGGTGCCGGACGTGCTGTTCTATACCGATGGCCGCACGGCGACCGTCAGCGTGCGTCGCATCGTCCTGAGCAAGGGACTTTCCCTCGCGACGAATGGAAAACCCGACGCCTCGCTCGGTCCCGAGTGGTTTCATCCGCCAGGCGTTCGCGGCCCGTTTACACACGATGCGTCCACCCAGACGCTGTTACCGCTCATCCTGTTGGCGCATGCGCCTCACGCAAGGATGGGCGCGGTGATCGGGCAGGGGTCGGGCATGTCGTCGCACACACTTCTTCTCGACCGTGGGCTCGCGAAGCTCGTGACCATCGAGATCGAGCCCGAGATGATCCGGGCATCCACGAAGTTCTATCCGGCCAACCGGATGGTCTTCGACGATCCGCGGTCCAGCTTCGCCATCGACGACGCGCGCTCCTACTTCGCGTCTCAGCGCAGGCGCTTCGACCTGATTCTGTCGGAGCCATCCACGCCGTGGGTCGCCGGCGTGTCGGGACTGTTCACCGCGGAATTCTACGCGCACGTGCGGCGCTATCTCACGCCCAACGGCGTCTTCGGGCAGTGGCTGCACCTGACGGAGATCAATGACGGTCTCGTGCTCAGCGTGATACGCGCGGTGTCCGAGCAATTTCCGTCGTACACCATCTATGCTGTCGGCAACCGCGACATTCTCGTCGTGGCGAGTCCGGCGCCGCAGCTGGCCAGGCCAGACTGGAGTGTGTTCGAGCGGCCGCGCATCGCGGACGCGTTGCGGCGCGTCTATCCGCTCACGGCGCCGACTCTCGACGCGCTTCACATGGCGGACGGAAGAACCCTCACGCCGCTGTTGGGAGCCGGTGCGGCAAACTCCGATTTCTACCCGACGCTCGACCTCGGCGCGGAGAAGGCGCGGTACACGAACGAGGCGGCGAATGGCTTCATCGGCCTCGTGAGCGACCGCTTCGGCATCGCACCCATTCTCGAGGGGCGCCGCAGTGGTGTGACTGGTGAGGTCTTTACACCGGTCGCCTTTGTGCCGAGGCTCGAGGCGATGGAGCTCGCGGCCAGGTGGCGCGATGGCTATTGGACCGGCGCCCAGCCGCAGATGCTCGCGTCGGCCGAGCGTGCGGTGACGATCGATCGTCTCATGTCGGCGAACGTGGCGCCCATCGATTGGCACGTGTGGGCCGCGGCCATTCGCGAGTCGGAGGAGACGCGCAGTGGTGGAACCGCTGGTGTTGCCGACACAGCGTTCTTCAAAGCGGCGAACCACTACATGGATGTGCAGCACGCGCCCGATCAGGCGCGCGCGGTGGTGGCGTTCATCCATGGGCTCGCGGCCTGGAACTTCGCGGAAACCTCGCAGGCGGCCGACATCCTGATTCCGGCGGCGCGGCACGGCGATCTGTGGCTGCCCGCGGATCTGCTGCGCGAGGGCGCGGCGGTCGCGCGCATCATGCTCGGCGACGCGAAGGGTGCGAAGCAGGTGATGGACGAGCTGGCGGCGCAACGCACGCGCGACGCGAACGACGTGCGTCCGCAGTTGTTGGACGCGTGGATTGCTGCGCTACAGGCGCAGAAGTCGAGGAAGGGAGCGCCGCCGGCGGCGCAATAACGAAGCGGGCAGGGTGGGATTCGAACCCACGAGACCCTTGCGGGTCCGCCGGTTTTCAAGACCGGTGCTTTCAACCACTCAGCCACCTGCCCAATGGATGCCGCAGCATCGGCAGCAGCCAACGCCGACAATCTATAGCAGGTTGCTAGGAGGAGCCACCGAAAATGCCTAGCGCGGTGGCGCGGATGGCGTTGCTAACCACAAACGGGCAAGTTGGTAAACCCTGCCGAACTCCTCCGGTCGCACCACTCCACGTTCACTGTACATGGTGGCGAGATTGCGCAGGGCCCTTGCCCGAGAGAAGCGAGCGCTCAGAAACTCTGGACTACCTGTGCGCTCTGCGTCAGTCAAGTCCCGCTTAAAGTCCTCCGGGCGAGCGTCGACAGCGGTGATAGCAAGAGAGATGACCGCTTCGCGCAGTTCCCCTGGAGTCCCGGCGAGGACGTGACTTGGCAAGTGGAGCTGCCCCTGGTCGGAACCGCCGAACACGTCGTGACTATCGTACCGCAGTGTCAAAGTGCGGAAGGAGGTATCTCCGGCCGGAAGTGCCAGGCCAGAACTCCATCGCAACGGACCCGACACCTTCATTGAATACTGAACATTGCCGATGCTGGCTTGCCGAGTGCCGTCACTCAAGAAATGTTGCGCTCCTAGCGAGTCCACAACGGCCACTCTAAATGCAACCGGCCTTGTCGAAGCAAATAGGCGGACCGTTTGTGCAGAATCGCCTCCAAGAAGAACCGCATTGAGAGTGTCGGCGAGTGACTGACGGTCTTCAATGCGATGCTCGGTGCCCGCTAGAGGGGCAAAGGCACTTTGGGTTGAAAATGTCCAAGTGTTTACTCTGCGTAGTGCTGCCGATTGCTTGATGCCGTTGCTCGCTGGCACGCCCGCCGCCCGAAAGAAGGCACCGAGGTGATTCGCGTCAGCATCTCCAAGCTGTGGGCTAAGATCAGCGACCCGAGTCGCAACTGACAGTCTGGGGAAAGCAACCGAGAGCGGTACGGTCTTGGTATTCAAGCGAATAACGCCGCCAGAAGAGACCTCAACGGAGTCAACGCGGCCTACGACCTTCGAGCGCGCCTGCGACAAACGGTATTGGCGCACGTTGGTTGCCTCCGTGCCAGTTGTACCGACACGGGCTGTTGACGTCGGCGTAAGATCCAACCCCGGCGCAGAAGCATTAACCATTACGCTAGCAACAAGACGAGTCTCGCCGGCGCTAGTGCGAATAGCTCGGAGTGAGGGCGCGCTGATGGTGGCGTTGAGCACCGGTGGTAAGGGTGCACCGAAGGCGGGATTGCGCCCGGCTATCAGCAAGCCTGCCAGCTTTCCAGAATCAATTGGGTCGGTTGTTACCATGATCTCTGTGAGCGCAAATGCGCCTCGAGAGATGTCGCCTGGACGCGCAACCCGTGCCAAGACGGTTAGGTATCCTGCAACCTTAGACGTACCGGGCTGCAAGCATAGCGAATCGATGCGAATATCTGTGAACGGGTCTTGAAAGCGTGCCAGGGTGGCGATGACACGCCCGTGCCACGTGACGTCCGATAGCGGCGCGGCCGACTTGGGAAGCGCGTTGACGCGGGCTAAACCATACTTGAACGGGGTTGTCACAGCCATCACAGTTCGCACCAATGTATCGAAAGAAACAGCCACCCTAAACTCGGCCACGAGAACGGAATCGGCCCAAACGGGCCAGGTTGGCGGCGGCGTAGGCCTGAAGCCGTCACGTTTGGAATAGCGCTGTGAGGCATCTTGGACGACAAGTAGGCTGTACGTCGTCTTCGAGCGGTCCCTGTCGCGCCACCAAAGGAGCTCAGACGGGTGTATCTCAACTTTAGAATCGTGGCCGCCATCCCAAACCCAGGGGCCGTAGACGCAAATACTGTCGCCCTCGCGTGTTGGCAAAATCGACAGCATTGGGCGCATATCCTCGTCGGGCGTGACCTCGGCTTCGAGGCATCGCGAGGTGGCATCGGGATCGCCATGGCATGGAACCAACTTGTCTGGCGCAAGAGTGTACAGGAACTCCGAGGCAGGGTTGGGGACCACGTGATGGTTCCAGTCCTCCTCGTGTTTTACTACCGCGCCATGATAGAAACGCTCATCCTTTAGGACCTGACCACACATTGTGCGCTTCGTCCCATCAACGGGGACCCAATGATCACCCCCAAACGAGCCCAGTAGTATCCATTCTTGTTTAGCCGTGAACTTGTCTCCGATGATCGAAGCGCCTACGCTGCGCGCTGAGACACCCAGCTGAAAGCTCTCCAGCGAGTCGCGATGCGCCGAGGCCTGATTGCCACAAAGGCATGAGTCAGCCGCAACGACCGATTGGGCGGATAGCGGAGTACACGTTGCTGCGAGTAGTAGGGAAGCGGCAACGAGGTTGAGGGCGACCGGGCGCATTGGCTGGACGTTTTGGTGGCGGTGTCCACCGTAACAGTTTTGGCGAATGACCGCAAGGTGACCGCCATAGGCAAGTCTGGTCTTCCGTCTTTGTGGCGTGGGCATTCTTAATATGTTTTAAGGTTCGCGGGTCGAGGGCGCGGCTATCGCAGTGGAGTGGATCGCGAGGTTGAACCGCTCGTCGTAAACGGAAGCCGCGCGGGACGTATGTGACGCCTCCTAGGTCGTCGCGTGCAGTCTCTCCGTGACGGCGGTCGAGAGCAGCGCTATGAGTGCAGCGTGACAGGACTGCTACGCCGATACGCCGGGCGAGGTGTTCGCCGTGGTCGCGCTCCGTCGCAATACGTAACCATCACCCCAGGACGAGCGTGGTCCGAGGAGGCGGTTGCCATGAGTCGCCACACCGCGTACTCCCTCACCAGCCAGCTCAGTCGCGCGTGGTCATTCGCGCCCGCGGATGACCAAGAGCGCGCCGGGGGAACAGTCCAGCGCGTCACAGAGCGCGGCGAGCATCTTCGTCGAAATGCGCGTAATGCGCTTCTGCTTCGCCAGGTTGTAGATGGTCGCAGGGTACATGTCCATGCGAGTCGCCAACGCATACGCGGTCAGGTTGCGCTCTTCGAGGAGCGCGCCGAGTTTCCAGTCGATGGGAGAGGCCATGGCGCGCAATCTACTCCTTCGAAGCGGCTCGCACACCTAGTCGCCCTTGCGCACATGTGCGGCTCCCGCTAGTGCCAAGCGAATGAAACTGCTGCTAGGCAAGTCGCGTGTTAAGCCGCACACGAACATCGACCGCAGTTTGCCCAACATAGTCAAGAGCGACGAGCGGTGGAGGAGGAGACATTTTAGAGAGCCCTTGATCCCGGAAAACGTGTGTCAACAATGACTCTCACGCATTGGAAAAGTACGTCATTGATAGTCCCGCGCGAGGCATGTTGGCCGATCACAGTGTACCCTCTTACACGGAGGTGGGCAGCCAGCGCCTTCTCAACGGCCGCGACCGTGTTCCGAAGAGGCCGATGATCCTCCATGCAGGCCGCCTCTGGGAAAATGGGACCGACAGCCGTCATCTCGAACGTGCATTCGGCGGGTGCAATGCCGAGTGCCTTCAGTTGCCTTCCCATCGCATTGCCCTTGGCAGTCAAGCGCGTATCGAGATGCTGAGCAACCCGTGCAAAAGGGGAGCCGGCATTGGCTGAAGAGCTGTCGCCGGTTCTGCCCACATAGAGCCATTCGCCGTCCGGATGCGTGATGTGCCACACGTACAGCCAAAAGCCGCGCTGTAGCAGCTTGCCATCAAAACGCATGGCGAAGTGCGTCAGTTCTGGCCAGCTCGAGTCTCTCATAGGGCGCTCACACAGGATGGATGTATCGGAATTACCGCGACCGGGTGGCCATCCTCGTAGCTGCAAGACCGAACGTGGGGTCACCGACAGAACTAAAAAAGTGGCCGACGCGTTGGTAGGCGTGAAGCGAGAAGCGAGGTTCGTTCCGCTATCGCTGTTGACTAAGAACTCTCGACGGGCGTCTGAGGTGGCAACCGCACGGCCGGGCCTATCCGGCAGCCTGATCGCGCAATGCCTCGTACAGGTGAGCATGGTTGAGCAAGATGTCTTTGAGACCCTTCTGCACCGTTGCTGAGTTCAGGGCTTGGGTGCTCATGACCGTGTGCGCGTCTAGCGCCCCCATGATCGCGTTCATCAATTCCGACTTCAAGTCCGGCGAATTGGCGAACTGCTCCTTCGTGTTGTTGGCCGCCTGTTGCTGAAGCGTCTCCGATTCAAGCAGCTTGTCTCTGATGACGTGATTCACGTACACAAGCTTGTCGTGATCCGTGAGGTTCCCGTCGAAGAGATCGTTCACCTTCTCGATGATCTCGCGGAGCCATGCCTTTTCCCTCACCTGTACGTTGCCACTACCCGCGTCCACAATCGGATAGAGCTTCGGCGTGTTGCCGTCGTTCAGCGGCATCGCCTGTTTGCCGAGGCCCTTCAAGTGATGATGGGTCAGCACGACCTTCGATAGATCGATCCCCTCTCTCTTGCGGCCGAACTCCAGTAGTGGCAGGAGCCGTTTGTAGAAGATGGCTCGCTTCTCGATTGTTGTATTGCCGTAGTCGAAGATTTGAGAAAGAAAGGTGTATAGGCGAACGAACGCGCCCATGTCGCTCTTGAACAGGAGCAGCGCGTTTAGCTCGTCGTCCGCCGCTTTGATCGCGGGATCGTCCTTCTTCTCCGTGGCGATCGCGAGTGCCTCCTGCGCGGCCGTGTAACGCTTCATAAGGCGGTCACACACGGGTTCCAGGGCGGCCACCAAGTCGCTCTGCTTGGACCTCGGGTCGAGTTCTACCGCGACCACTCGGTCGACTTCGAAATCGTCGTAGTGTCCGGCTGCGTCCAGCTTGGCCCGCAGGTTGAAAACGAGGTTCGGGTCCGTGGTCGTGGCGAGTGCGGCCGTCGTGTAATACGCCTTGAACGCCTCCAAGACATCGGCGGCGTCGTTTACGAAGTCCACGACGTAGGTCGTGTCCTTGCCGGGATGGGCCCGGTTGAGCCGCGACAAGGTCTGGACCGCCTGAATGCCGGCCAGCCGCTTGTCCACGTACATGCCGCACAGCAGGGGCTGATCGAAGCCAGTCTGGAATTTGTTCGCCACGAGCAGGATCTGATACTCGCCGCCCTTGAACGCTTCCCGAATGTCCCGACCCTTCAGGTTGGAGTTGAGGGTCCGGCTCTGTTCCGTGAAGGCATCGGGGCCTGATTCCGTGTCATGGACCTCGCCCGAAAAGGCCACAAGCGTCCCGATCGTGTAGCCGCACTCCGTGATGTACTTCTCGATGGCGAGTTGCCACCTGACGGCCTCTACACGGCTCCCGACGACCACCATGGCTTTGGCCTGCCCGTTGAGCAACGGTGCCACGTATTCGCGGAAGTGCTCCACGACGATCTGGACCTTCTGTGCGATGTTGTACGGGTGGAGCTTGACCCAGCCCATGATCCGTTTCAGGGCTGCTGTGCGCTCGACCTCTGTGTCGTCGATCTCCTTGCCTTCGTGGGCGAGCTTGAACGCCAGGCTGTACGGCGTGAAGTTCTGCAGCACGTCGAGGATGAACCCCTCCTCGATTGCTTGCCGCATAGAGTAGACATGGAACGGCGTCGGCACATTGTCCGGCGCTGGCTTCCGCGTCGGGTCAGGGCGGGTTCCGAAGATCTCGATCGTCTTGTTCTTCGGAGTTGCCGTGAAGGCGACGAACGTGATCCCGCCATCGTCCGCTCGAGCAGTCATCTGAGCGGCGAGGATGTCCTCGGTGCTGATCTCGCCCCCGTCGTTCAGGTCCTGCAATTCTTCGGGCGACAGCACGGCCTTGAGCATGGCTGCCGCCGTGCCGCTCTGTGAACTGTGAGCCTCGTCCGCGACCACGGCGAAACGCTTTCCCTGCGTGGCTGCAAGCGCGCGCACCGCTTCCAACGCGAAGGGAAATGTCTGTATCGTGCACACGACGATCTTCTTGTCACCAGAGAGCGCCTCGGCGAGCTTTCCGCTCTTACTCCCGTCTTGATTGGTGATCGTCGCCACGACGCCACTGGTGCGCTGAAAGTCGAACAGCGCCTCCTGCAACTGCGCGTCGATGACGTTTCGGTCGGAGACCACGAGCACCGTATCGAAGATCTTCGCGTGCTGGGCGTCATGCACTTCGGCGAGAAAGTGGGCCGTCCACGCGATCGAGTTGGTCTTGCCAGAGCCTGCAGAGTGTTGGACGAGATACTTGCCGCCGGGACCATCATGGAGTACGGCCGCTTGGAGTTTCCGCGTGACGTCAAGCTGATGGTACCGGGGAAAAATGACCTCGGTGATCTGCTTCTTCGTGTCTCGTTGGGCGATGAGGTAGCGGCCGAGAATCTCCAACCAGCTATCGCGTGCCCAGACCTGTTCCCACAGATAGGCCGTACGGTGGCCGTCCGGGTTCAGCGGGTTCCCAGCGGCCCCGTGATCGCCCTGATTGAACGGAAGAAAGCGAGTCGCAGGGCCTGCGAGCCTGGTCACCATGTGGACCTCGCGGTTGCTGACCGCGAAATGCACTAGCGCTCCGTTCGGAAACGATAGGAGCGGTTCGGCGGGCTCTCCCTTGGAGCGCGGCAGCCGGTCAAAGCGGTACTGGTCGATCGCGTCGCCGATGCTCTGCGTGAAGTCCGTCTTTAACTCCACGGTGGCGACCGGCACGCCGTTCAGGAACAGCACGAGATCGATGCAGTTCTCGTTGTGGAGCGAGTAGCGGACCTGCCGCACCACGCGTAGCCGATTGGCCGCGTAGCGGATGAGTATTTCGGGATTGATGCCTAGCGCGGGCTTGAACTCGGCGAGCTTGAGCGATTGTTTCAGGCCAAGAAGCTCGATCCCGTGACGCAACACGTCGAGGGTGCCGCGCTGGTCCAGCTGGTCGCGGAGGCGGGCCAGCACCGTCTCACCAGCCTGTGCGCCGTGGTTCTTTGTCAGCGTCTCCCACGCGTGCGGCTGGGTCGCCTGTGCCCACGCAATCACGTCGGAGGGGTAGACCGCGCGTGCCCGGTCATAGTTCGCCGCGTTACTATCTGTGTAGAGCCATCCGCGCTCTCCCAGCTGATCGCAGATCTCCGCCTCGAAGCTGACCTCTTTGTGCACGCTCACGCTGCCACCGTTTCGACCAACCCGCGTACGTCGATCTGACCGGTAACGGCGGCGGAGATCAGCGCGTCACGGCGCTCTTGCAGGAGGTCGATCGCTCGCTGCGCTTCCGCAGTTAGAGCGTCGAACCTAGCTGTCTCGGCATGTATAAACGTAACGATCTCGCGTTGCTCATCGAACGGAGGCATTGCTATGAACAGACCACGAATGACCCCTTGGCCAATCTTCTTCATGGAGGGACTCGTGCCAGTGGCCTCTCTCTCGATTTGGAACCGAGCATTGAGCGAACGTAGGCAAAGAACGAGAAACTTCCCCTCTGCGAGTTCCGGTTTCGCCCGAAACCGATAAAGCAGGTCAGACAGAAGAAGGCGAGGCCTCACTCGCGGCACGAATGTGGCCATGCCCACGAGAGAGCGCGTGTTACCCCGGCTCATTAGAATGTCGCCTGTTCTGATTTCGTAAGCCGTCAGCGGGTCGACGTCACGTGGAAGGGCCTTTTGCTCGGTAGGATCGAACTCGTCGCGATTTCCGCAGCCAACCTTTAGCACGCCCCAATCATCTTCCGCTGCCGGTTCATTCTCGCATGTCGGTGACCATCCTTGCTCGATCTTGGTAATCGAATGCCTTAGTGATTTCAATTCCCAGTGAGCCGGCACGTCGCCAAGCCATTCGACGCCCGACGGCTTCATCGGCGCATCGGGGTTCAAGCCTTTCGTGACGGCGTGGGAGATCACCGCTTTGCGCTTCTCAGCGAGCAGGTCGATCAGCCGGCGCTGTTCCGCGACCAATGCGTCAATTTTCGCGGTTTCGCAGTCAAGAAATGCAGCGATGAGCAATTGCTCGCGCGACGACGGAACCAAAACGGGAAACTCCATGAGATCGTCGCGGCTCATTTGCAAAGAGTTCGGTCGGATGCCAGTCAGCAACTGCGTATACCCCTGCACGTAGATTCCGCTGCGCAACAAATGGTGAACGTACCGCCGCTCCAAACCCTCCGCGATGTCATAGCTGCGGTAGGCGGGGCTCACGTGCCCTTCATACTCTGTCACGCCAAGACCGGCGTAATTGAGCCACATGGTATTCACGACCAGCTGGCCAACACGCGCGATACGATATCCGAGCAAATCCTCGTCTAAGCGGCGCCGGTTGTCGTCGTCATATTCTTTCACCTCTACGCCGCGATAGCCGGAAACGGAAAGCATCGAACCAACGATCTCTCGCTCGATTTTCTCTATACTCTCGCGGAACAGGTGACGGAACTTCTTCACCTGCCAATCCTGCGGCACCTCACGCAGCCACTCTACACCGCTATCCTTGTACGCCGGGTAGCGCGGGAAGCTCATGCCGTCAGCCCACTGATCATGGTCACGATGCGGTCGGTGACGACCTTCAAGTCGGCGTCGATCTCGCTTAGCGGGCGTGGCGGCTTGAAGACGTAGAAGTGGCGATTGAACGGAATCTCGTACCCGACCTTGGTCTTCTCGTCGTCGATCCACGCATCCGGCGCGTGCGGCAGCACCTCGCGTTTGAAATAAGCCTCGACATCCTCACTAAGCGACACATTCTCCGTGTCACGAAGCGCGGAATCTGGTGAGGGCTTGCCCTTCCCCTTACTCTTGGTGCCAAGCACGACGTTGCCATTCGGATCGCGCTCGGGCCGATCTACTGTGATGGTGCGGTAGCCGAAGTCCTCGTTCTTGAAGATACGGCTGATGGGCACCCCATCGTGCGTTGCTTCCTCGAAGCGGCCGAATAGACGCGTGATCTCCTCGATGTGCGTCGGGCTCAATTCCTTTCGCTTGCTGCCGAGGCTCTTCCTCATCTTCTGCCAGAAGCTGCTCGCGTCGATCAGCTGCACCTTGCCCTTCCGGGCGTCCGGCTTCCGGTTGGTCACGATCCAGACGTACGTGCTGATGCCAGTGTTGTAGAACATGTCCGTCGGAAGCCCGATTATTGCTTCGACAAGGTCGTTCTCCAGAACATACCGACGGATTTCGCTCTCGCCGGAGCCAGCCCCGCCTGTGAAGAGAGGGGAGCCGTTCAGTACAATACCAAACCGGCTCCCACCATCTACGGCAGGCCGCATCTTGGAAATGAGGTGCAGAAGAAAGAGCAGGGACCCGTCGCTCACGCGCGGCAGACCCGGTCCGAACCGACCATTGAAGCCCATCTGGTCGGCTTCCCGGCGGACCTCCTTCTCGATCTTCTTCCACTCTACTCCGAAGGGCGGATTGGAGAGCATGTAGTCGAAGTGCTTCCCCGATAGACCGTCGTTCGAGAGCGTGTTCCCGAAGATGATGTTCCCGATATCCTGTCCCTTGATGAGCATGTCCGCCTTGCAGATGGCGTAGGACTCGGGATTCAGTTCCTGCCCATACATGACCAGCCGCGCGTCCGGATTCAGGCTGGAAAGGTGCTCCCCGGCCACGCTCAACATGCCTCCGGTTCCTGCCGTTGGATCGTAGATGTGCCGCACGATCCCTGGCTTTGTGAGGGCTGCGTCATCCTCGATGAACAGGAGGTTCACCATCAGCCGGATGACCTCACGCGGAGTGAAGTGCTCTCCGGCCGTCTCGTTTGACAATTCCGAGAACTTCCGGATCAGTTCCTCGAATACCGCGCCCATCTGGGCGTTGCTCACGACCTCGGGATGCAGGTCGATCGTGGCGAACTTCTCGGTGACGAGATAGAGGAGGCCGGACTTGGCCAGGCGGTCGATCTGCGTGTGGAACTCGAAGCGCTCGAAGATGTCGCGTACGGCGGGTGAGAAGGCATGCATGTATGCCCGCAGATTCTCGCCGACGTGGTCCTGATCGCCCATCAGCTTCTTCAGATCGAGCGGCGAGGTGTTGTAGAACAACTGCCCGGACTTCCGGAGCAGAAAAGGCTCGGGATTCAGGCCAGCCTTCTCGCGGGTCGCAAGTTCGCCGAGTACGCTCGCCTTCGTGGGTTCCAGCACACAGTCGAGCCGGCGGAGGACCGTGAACGGGAGGATGACCTTCCCGTACTCGGATTGCTTGTAGTCGCCTCGCAGAAGATCGGCGACGGACCAAATGAAGGCTGAAAGGTTGACGTCACTCATGGAGTGCGAATATACGTTGGACGACCATCGCCGGGCTGCGATCAGTCGACGCATTGAGGCTTTCGTGAACGGCGTACTACGCGTGCGATAGAACGAACGGGAATACCAAGCGGCAACAGGAGACGCGGTTGTACCTGCGTGCGGCTAATGGGCGATTGCACTTGCGTATCGCCTACTTATGCTGCTCAAGGTTGGCTTCGTGCCAGCGTTCGAGTTGGCGCTTCTGGTCCTCGTAAACCTCGCAATCAACCACCCGCCTGCGCATGGACTCCACGCGCGGCATCGGCGACGTGGCGAAGATGGCTCGATACGCTCGCCTCGCGAGAATGCTCTGCACAGTGAGGCACTGCCCGCGATCGAAGGCAAGATGCGGCGGGTACGTATAGGCGACCTTGGAATACAGAAGAGCATGTGGGGATAACGGCAGCATGATCTCCGAACCCTTGAATCCCCATCCTCCACCGAACGAGACGTTGTTCCACGCGTGGTAGTTCATGCGCAACAAGGGGTGATCGCTAGTGAACCATTCTGTACTGCTCGGCGGGGCAATGATCGACCACGTCAATCCGCCCGAGGCGATCAGCTTTGGCGCTGTGACTTCCAGGGCATTCTGGATCGCCCACAGCCAGAGTTCTCGACCGCTAACGACGCTCGTCTCGAGTCTCGCATCTCCGCCATTCCCTGGCACGCGGACGTTGACTTGAATGGGTGGCAACGGTCCCGCAACTGGAAATTGCTCAATACGGACCCCGCGTCTTGCGGCGCGCTCCAGCTTCTTCTTGGCGCCTTGGAGAACATCTCTCATCATCTGTGGAAGCTGCTTGTTCCAGCGCTCCGCATGATCAGCAAAGGCAGATGGCGTTCGTTGATCCAGCGCCATCGCGAAGTAGGTGATGCGATGATGATCCTTCTGGCTTAGGACACCGCCGCTCTCGGCGCGAGCGAGTGCGTCGAGGGCCGGGTCCTCGATCTCATCCTTCAGATACCGCTCAAAGGCGTCGGGCTCGGAGCCATCGCGCGTGGTCGTGTACAAGTGGTCGGCGGCAGCAACTGAGCGTATCGGTCGCATCTCCCAAATGGGATATTTCTCGTGCGGCACAAGTGTCTCATACGTGCAGACTCGCTTGCGATCGAGAGACCAGCGGCGGAGGTAGGCGCGCGGGACCCAGTGATGCCAGCGGCTCGGCGATTGACCGACGTCTTTGGTCATGGCGCCATTGTGCGCCGTGCCTTGCGGGCGACCGGGCGCGTTGGGCGCAGCATGCTCCTCTCGAGCGAGACGTCCAGGACTCCCGCCAGCACGTACAAGCCCCTCTGCGACGCTGCGCGTGCTTGGCGCTGCACACGTACGAGCAACGCCTGCAGCCCTTGTCCAAAATTGCGCTTCCTGCGTTGGTCGCGCGGATCCCACACTGGTGAATCGTACCACCCGACAACGTAGATACCGTGACGCGTGCGCTGGTTGTTCTGCAGATAGTCTCCCACGAGCTGAACGTCGAGAGCCGTGAGTACATCGGGACTCCAGGAGCACTTCACCTCCAGCACTATTGAGACGCTATCAAAGGAATGCTCGCTACTTCCCGGCGTGACGGCGAAGACCGTGATGTCAGTCCGACTGCCGCTCACCCCATCCCCGGCACCACGGCGAATCACCACCTCGCGCCCTGCGACAATGCCGCGAGTCTTCAAATCTACCACGAGATGGCGTTCGAGAGCGTCGGCAAGCTCACCCTCATCTCGCGGCCTCCAACGTCGCCACGGCAAAGGGTGCCACAGTGTTCGAACAAGCGGTGTGGTGCCAATCAATTCACCTTGAAAACGATAAAGCGACTCATTTACCACCCTGAGTAGCTCATGCCCGTCGCGAACGAGTCTCACCGTGGTGCTATCGATCATCCGGAGCAAATGCGCAGGAGCAGGTGGCTGCCAGGTTGAGCGCCAAGCTGCCGCGCGACCATCCCGAAGCGCGTAGGCGTGACCGGGCCATGGAAGCTCCTCGTAGATTCGTTGCAGCGCCTGGACTGCTTCCCACGTACCCGCATGTTCAAGCGCGTTGAGCAACTGTCTGCGCCAATGACCGATGTTATAGCGAGGCCATGGGCTGAACACCGTTTCGGGATTTGGATCTTGCGAGGATGGAAACTGGTGTTCGAGCCACAGATACAACTCGCCAACGTGATACTCTCCCCACGTGGCAAGTATGTTCGGGATGAGCCAGTCCCGGTTCTCGGCGAGTGAGAGCAACAGGTCGCGACCAAAGTTCGCGTCCGCTTGCATTGCCGGCCAAATCAGTGAGTGTCCCAACGCAGAGCTGGACCTGATGAGCGCGCGCGCTGCGACAAAGACGAGCTGCCTCTCACCATCATCTGGTGACTTGAGCCGTGAAAACAGTTCGCTCGCGTAATCCTGCGCGCCCTCTACGTCCCTTGCGAGAAGCTCGTGGAGCAACTGCTCGGTGCTTCGCGCGCTGAGACGCATTTGGCCCAAGAAGGACAGCAGACGCTCCCCAAGCCCGGCGAGCCACATTTGCTCCAAACGCGAGAGGGCAAAAAGGCCGTGTCCGGTCCCGTCTTCGTTCCGAATCACTTGAGCCAGCACCGGCCACAGGGCATCTGGAGCCGCCCGGAACGCACGCGCGAGAAGCACTTGATCTGCGTCATGGTCACGCGAATCGTACACTGTTTGGGCAATCATTGCTGGTCCCCAGATCGCCCACCCCTGGTCTCGCTCAGAGGGAAGGCGGCTTCGCTCACGCGAATAAAGGAGGTGTAGCGCCCGGATGCCCGCGAGATCAGGGTGATAGATAAGATTCTTTCCAACCCACTCATCGAGCTTGGGCTTCCAAACGCGGACGTATCCCGATGCCGCACCGACCACCCGCTCCTCGGTACCAGCATCCAGTAACTGCCATCCTGCCTGGCGATCGACAGCGATGTAGTTGCGATCCTCCAGCGTTCCTTCAGCGTTGCGCGCGAGGTATGTACACAGATACCACCACGCCTCGGATTCTCCCGCGTCGAATCGGTCAAGGTAAGAGACAATCTTGGCAAGCGTGGGAGGGTACGCAGGTCTATCGTCGTCCTTCCGCTGCTGCCATTTCAACATGGACGCTTGTTGATCTCTGAGCTCCGTTGCTCGTGGTGAGTCGAGCACTATGCCATCGAGGAAGTCGGCGAACTCGTGCCGTAGATCGTCCTGTCCAAGAGTCTGGGCCACACGAAATATTGGCTCGTATGCTGCTTCGGGAGCACGCGACGAGTAGAAGAGCATCCGGACGGCTGCAATAAGCGTCCTACGTCTACTGGCTTCGTGCGTACCGGCTAACCGAGCAACCACCCACTCTATATCACTCGCTGCCAGAATGGTCTGCTCGGAATGGAGGAGCGTGATGACTTCGCGGTCATCGGCCATGTTGAGTAGCCTCTCAGCCAGCAACCGCCGCCTCGTTGTGTCGTCCGCAAGTTGTTCAGCGAACGACGGCTCATCGTGGTGGCGGCCGTTCAGCAAGCCTTCTCGCTCGTCTGCTACTATCGGGCGATACTGCCGAAGCCTGTCATAGGCAATTGCCGAAAACCCCGCGAGCACTTCAGGGAGATCAATGTGTTCCCATGCTCGCCGCAGAATACCGCTTACGCAGGTTCCGACATACCCATCGGCCATCGCGTGTTGTCGGGCCCACGATAGAGCCGTGGGCAGGTCATCACGCGAAAGAGACGCACCAAGGTCGGCCAAAAAACGTTGGTAAGTTCCCGACAAGTTCGAGCGCTTCGGGGTACTGAGCGCACCGAAGAGTTGCTCTGCCGAAAGGAAATCTGGCCAAGTGAGGGACAAGGCAGTTCCCTTCAGAAGGTCGTCGTCATCATCCGCAGGTGGATCGACCGCAATGGGCACCATGCGTTGTGTCGCACTAGCTACAGCCAACCGGGCGAGGGCAACGATCGCGTCGTATCTCAGGAGAAAGGGCTCGCTAGCATCCAGTGCGATCGTTGCCAGAACGTTGGCGAGCGATGAACACCGACAAGCGCCGGCGAGATCGGCAGCGAACTTGCGTGCTTCGGTGTGATCCTTCGCGTTCGAAAGAACAGGTTGGAGCTGTACGGCGAGTTGAGGATGATCGAGACGTGCCAGTATGTCGTTGGTGTAGCCAGCCGATGCGGCGACGTTGTCCGCGCGCGAGCGCTCAAGCAAGGCGTCCACCAGTGATGCGCGCTGCGAGCGAGAACCGATGTCGGTGGCTTTGAGGACAACATCGGGGTCGCGCGCCGCGATGTGCCGTAGCAGACCGATTCCGTATTCCGCGGCTCGCGCCGCCGTTTCATGCAGCTGCGGCACAATGCGTTCAGCACCGCGTTGCCGAGAAAACATGATGCTGCGCACTTGCTCCCAGGCGAGACGGTGCTGCCATATGTACCACGCGGCCAGGTGCTCGGCGAATGTCTGGTGGGCGAAGCCTATGCGAGAGCCACTCTTGGCCGCGAAGAGCGCGCAGTGTAGGACCTCTAAAACGTGCTCTCTGCGAAGTGCAATGCGAACGCCGCCGGCGGTCTCACGGCGTCCACCGAGCAGGTCGCTAATGCGTACATCACTGCTCGGGATGTCCCCGTAGTCAGCATCGACCCAGACCGAGCTTCGGTTGGCGAACATGAGCACGAATGCGATGCGAGCAGCGATCGCGAGACGTTCTTCAGCCTCAAGCGCTCCCGTGCGACGCGAGGCTTGACGGCTGGCGCTTTCCTCCGTGGCGAGGAGTAGGCAGCCATTGTTGTACAAAGCGCGTCGCGACCGGGCGAGGGTGCCGTGATGCTGGTAAGTGGTTAGCAAGAGCCGCAGCGCGACCGGACGCGTCGCCAAGGAGCCCGCGTGTCGGTCACGTATGGCGGATATGAGGTGATCGGGTTGCGCGATGCCCTCGGCCAAAGCCGCGCTCTGGACGTCTTCCAGTCTCAGCGGGGCGAGTGTGAGTGACTGTGCCCAATCCATGCGCCACCGTGCTGCGATTGCTTCGGTTAACTGCTTCGGCCAGTCGGCGGTGCGACTCACCAGCCTGAAATGAAGGCGCTCGGTTGGCAGGTTTTCGAGAAACTCTGCTATTGTCGTGCTGAGAGTTGCGAAGCCGAGCAGACCTTCATCTAGGCTGTCCAGGAAGAGCGTCAGCCGGTAGCCACCCTCTAGCCAAGCCCGGAATACAGCCGTGTCCTGCACCTTTTCCTTGAAAGCCGCGCGTGAGTCGATGTCGCGAAGCTGGACGAACATTGCGACGTCGGCGTCGGACAACCCTGCTTCAACCGCCGCGAAGGCAGTGGCAACTTCTGTGCTCTTTCCGCTTCCAGGCTGCCCGAGCAGAATCAAGCAGGGATGTGCTGCAAGCTCAGACAGGGTGAAGAGCTTGCTCCCGAGCATCTTCGCGACGAGGCTGTCCCGATCGTACAGAAAGCCATCCTCGGTGAGACGAGGCTCGGTATCCGACGGGTGCCAAAACCGCTGCCATTCATAGTGTTTGCCCATTTCTAGCTATGCCATGAGCACGAGGAAGGCGTCGACTTGGCCCGCATACCGCGCGATTCTTCGCGCCCGTACATCGGATCGGATAGGATGCGCATGCTCGAATGCCGATGCCAGCAAGTTTACAGCATGCGAGTAAGAGCGCGAAGGAACTTGAGCAGCATCTCCGGAGAAAAGCTCCCGTTAGTGATGCCAGATTGTTCCCAGAGTTGGAAGACGCGGCTTTCCTTCTCGTTTGGTCTGCGACCACCGCCACCGCCGCCGCCGCACATGCCGGCAGCGAGTTGGAGGTCCACGCCCCCTTGAGCCACGCGTACACGAACGCAGGGCCTCTCCGCATCGCGTTGCGCAGCGCGAAACTCTCGCTTGATCCATTCCTCGTTCGCCAGCTCGAGGTCCCGGCTGGCCTGCCCAATCGTGATGGTGATCATGTTGGGCACTCCGGGAGCTTCAGCAGGTTGTCCTTGGGCGTGAAGTCGGGGCGGGTCTTCACGTACTTCGTTCCGCGACTGGTGACGGCGGTGATCACGTCTACCTTTACCGTCCCGACTTGCACGTAGGCAGAATTGCCCCGCACCGACAGCCAATCGTACATCTGGAGACGCGTCGATCGACCCTTCTCGGCGGACCCGTCCATGACCCATCCCAGGTGTGAGATCGCCTCGTGTGGCTCCTCGTGGTATCCGCCAGCTTTGTTGATGCACGTGATGCGAATAGCCATGGTTCGTTGCCCTCCTCAACACCAGATCATCGGCGGCGGGTGCGGCCGTCTCGCAGCGCTTCCCATTGCGGAGGGCGTTAGGTTAACACCTAACGAATGGCGCCGCAGTTTTCAAGGGGGCCCCCTGGTGGGTCTCAGATGAGCCCTGCCTCCTCCACCGCGAAGCCATGCTGACGCAGGCCAATGGCGAGCGCTTCAGCCGACAGGCCGAAGACATCGCAGAGCGGCGGATGACCGTTTATTTCGGCGCGTGCAAGGAGCGCCGAGTGCTCAGGCAGAGTCGACGACCTCAGGTTCCATGGTGCGTCGCGTCTCGCGACGGGTCGATCATTGAAGCGAAGTGAAAACTCTTCGCGCAGGTACTCAGGGTCGAGCAGGAGAGCGATGGCGAACCGGTTCGCCTGCCACTCTTCGCGTGCGACCGGTTGACGGTGGTCTGGAAACACTGAGCGCTCGAGAGAGACCAAGACGCTGTCATCTGACAGGTGTTCGAACAGGTCGAGCGCACCGAGACTTGCCAAAAAAAGGGGGCGATGGAGCGTCCAATGCCCAAGCTCATGGGCGACCGTGAAGCGGTATCTCCCGTCCACGCCGTCCTGCTTCAAGACTCTGTGAATCTCAATCTTGCCTGTGATGGGAAGAGTGCGCCCAAGGACGACGTGTCCGTTGTGAGTCGGAATGTCGCACTCATCGTCAAAGGAGAGGCGATCTCTCTCGCTCAGGTAGTCGCAAACCAGCTCCTCGAGATTGACCCGCCGCTCACGAGCCTGCGCGCCAAACGCGGCGTGGAGAAGTCGACGCGCTTGGACATCGATCTGCTCTTTGGTGAGCCAAGGGTAGTCCATCTCCTAGCCTTCGAGCAGCCTGCGCTGATCGTCTAGTGACATCTCTTTGACCTTCCGAAACAGCGCCACCTCCTGAGCGGACTCTGGCCGCAAATCCTTCGGCAGGCGACGTGCGAGGGCGAAAAGCTCATCGGGGTTGATCCCGAGGGCGTTGCCAATCGCAAGGAGCGTCTCCTCCGAAGCGACGGGCGGCTGATCGTCCAGTTCGAGCTGTGTCAGGTAGGGAGCCGATCGATTGATGATTCGGGCGAACTCACGCAATTTGAATCCTTTCAGCTTGCGCTGTTCGCGTATGAATGTTCCGAGCTCAGAGGGCATGAGAACGTTTGGGAGATGCCTAACAGTACGTCGGCACGACGTGTGAGCGGAAGTAGAGACTGGCAGCGGGAAGACTCAGCTACCGTCCAGCCAGGAGTACGAGTGCAGCAATCATCGCATTCGCGCCTTCGATGATGCGGGCGGTGGCACGAATGTGAAAGGGACCAGCGTGGAACGCTGGCCCCTCCGGTACTCATGCACAATGTCAGGCAGACACGGGAGCCTTCAGCGGACACATGAGGACGAAACTGCTCACGCGTCTCAGCGCATAGAATCGATTCCAGACTAGGACAGCCTCGGCGGACGTGTGCTGACAACGTCAACCGGTTTTCAAGACCGGTGCTTTCAACCACTCAGCCACCTGCCCAGCGCCTGAAAAGTCGCACGCCGGCCGCGATTGCGGCAGTGCGCGCGACCAGGGCGCCATGAGCTACGCCGTCGGCTTCACGTCAGGAACGTCGCGCCCACTCCGCTCCTTCATCGCTGACCGGAGCATCGTGACAGCGGTGTACAACACGACCACGACGACGAGCCACCGCAGTGGGACGAGCGGCAGACTCTTCACCAGAAACGCGGCGATGAGCACGGCGGGAATGCCCCCGATGGCGAGGCCGATGACGGTGCGCGCATCGTACGCGCGCTCGCGGATGAACCGCACGCTCGCCGTCGGCATGAGAAACGCGCACGAGCCCATCATGATGGGGAACGCCGCCTTGGGATCCATGCCGAGCAGATAGATGAGAATCATGCACGGGGCATAGAGCCCGATTCCCATGGTCATGAGCGCGCCGAGCGCGAAGTTGCCGATCACGCCGATGGCCAGGGAAACTCCGGTAAGCCGCAGCTCCGTGCCGCCTCCGGGCATCAGGCTCAGTTGCGCGGCAACCATGAGCGTGGCGGCGACCAACAGCGCGATGCCCATGCCGGTCTGCACGCGCGAACGCTGCCATCGTGCCACGACGCCCGCGCCGAGCCATGAGCCGAGCACCGCGGCGGCGATCATCAGGATGAGCGTGGTCGATTCGACCGGCACGAGCCGCGTGAAGATGTAGGCCTGCGCCACGGTCGGCAGCGTATGGCCGATGTTCAGCGTGCCGGGAATTCGTTCGTCGCGCACCATCTTCCATTGCCGGAAGATGGCCGTGCTCGTCGCGAACGAGCCGATGCCGAGCGTGTCGAAGAAATTGGTGACGAACCCCGCCACGATGCCGCCGGGCGTTGGCTTGTTCGTTTCACCGGTTTCGGCATGGTGACGCCGCAGACCGCGAACGAGCACGATGAGATAGAGCACCGACACGATCGCCAGCGCGGCGAGCAGGATGGTCTTCGCGTCGAGAGCGATCGGGGCGGCGTCGGCTTGCATTTTCCTACCTGCGTTTGGACGGAAGCGATCGCGACCGGGCCGTGTCGCCCGCCGATGGAACCAGCAGCGGACTCTGCGACGGCGCTCGCGGAGCCGGCGTCGCAACCTCCATCTGCGAGAGGAGATCGTTGAGCTTCACGCCGACTGCAACTCGCCGCGCCTGCGACATCACGCGCTGCGCGCCGGCGGTGTCGCCCTCGGACTGCAATACCTCGGACAGCAGGACGCCCGTGGCGACGTACAGATATGGGATGCCGACCGAGGGGCGATCCACCCAGTCGTGCCGCGCGGCGAGGGACTTCGGCGCGACGAAGACACTGTCCCACAGCGTCAGCGATCGCTTGACGTCCACCCAGCCGGCACCGGGCACCATGAGAGTGTCTTTTCCCGGTCCCGTGGGCGGGACGAAGACCTTGCTCGCGAGCCCCTGCGTCAACAGGTAGTTGCCGATGCCGAGCTCGTTGCCGTAGCCGGCGGACGTGCGGCTCAGATAGATGGGGCGGTCGCCGTAGGAGTCGGCGATCATGCGAAGCACGAAGATGTCGGCGCGCTGGAGCACGCCTTGAATGGAGAGCCGCTGCGGATCGATGGTGGCTCTGACTGGGCCACCCTGATACACCATCGGCCGATCGAGCTGGATGTATGCGGGCACGGAGTCGGCCTGCGCGATGCTCATGTGCAGCGGCGAGCCGGAAGGCTTTTTCCATTCGGCGTTACGATACACCGATGGGCCGGCCGCCTTGTCATACTCGAACACGGGACGCCGGATCAACTGCCGCGTGTACCAGTCGGTGTTGAGCAGCGACGTATTGGCGACGACGACGTCCTTGCGAATGCCCTCCACTTCCTGCGCATACCAGAGCGGGAATGTGTCGTTGTCGCCCACGGTGACGAGGACGCCGTAGGGCTCGACGGAGTTGAGCAGATCGCGCGCGAAGTCCACGGTGTCGGTCTGACCGGCGCGCGACGCCGTGGTCCAGTTGGTAAAGAGCGGAATGAGCGCGAGTGCCAGAATGGGCGACGCCAGACGTAGCGCGGAGCTGGTCGGGCGCTCGTACGTCTCGCGACCTTCGGTTACCGTTTCTCGCGCGATGAGCGCGGCCACGGAATCCCACACGGCCACGAGGCCGAGCGCGGCCCACACGCCCCAGGCGGAGAAGCTCCAGAGATAGAAGTAGTCTCGGTCGCGGACCTCGCGGTTCACGCCGGTGAGCTCCGGATCCTGCGACGCACCGTACTTGAAGTTCAGATAGTAGATGAGCACGAGCGTCATCGTGAACATCAGCGACCCGAAGTACCAGAAGCTCCGCCTGTCGCGCTGATAATGCACGTAACCGCCGAGCAGCCCGAGGACGAGGAACAGCGCTGCAAGGCCGCTCTGCGCGAACGGGTGATCGTAGTGCGCGTCGCGAAGCCACTGCCACCGGAAGTACAGCCACCACATCCCGAGCTGGGCGGTGAACGGCGCCTGCCGCTCCGTCAGCTCGGGCTTGCCGTACTGGCCGCGGTTGAAGTTGTACATGAAGGCGTCATACGTGCCCGCACTCAGCGTACAGCTCACCTTGAGCCCCTCTCGGCAGGCGGTCGGCTCACCCTCGTTCAGCGCGGGGAAGTGCGCCGCCCGGATGGGCTGGATGGCAAACGGCGTGATGCCGAGAAACAGCGCGCCGAAGCAGGCGAGCAACAGACGCCAGCGGAGCAGCGTGCGGTACTTCACGATGAGCACCGCAAGTCCGACGGCGGGCGCCGCGAGCATGCCTGCCATGTGGTTCGCGTAGCCGAGGCCGCAGAGGTAAGCGACGAGCACGAGGATGCGATCGGCCTTGCGGCCATCGGGCTCATCGCACCAGCGGATCATCAGCCACGAGATGATCGCGATGCCCATGAGCGAGACGGTGTAGACCTTCTCGTTGACCACACTCTGATTCCACACGGTGAACGACGTCGCGCCGATGAGCGCCGCGAGCGAGCCGCCAAGAATGCGCTGCCAGCGCTGAGAGAACCAACTGACGAGCACGCGCTCGGTGATGAGAAACCACATGCCCGCCGACACCGCGCTGCAGACCGCCGCCAGCACATTGATGCGCATGGCCACCGACTTCGCGATGGGCAGGATGGCAAAGACGCGCCCGATGAGCACGAACAGCGGATTCCCCGGTGGATGCGGGAGGCCGAGCGTGTACGCGGCGGTGATGTACTCGCTCGTGTCCCACATGGCGGTGGATGGCGCGAGCGTGACGACATACAGCGCCAGTATCACCACGGAAACGACGGCCGCGGCAAGATAGGACGGGCGATAATCGAGATCAGACGGCGGAGACGACGTCGCCATGTTGGACACAGGGGTGAATAGCAGACGCCCCGCGCAGGCGGGGCGGTGAATCAACTCCCAAAGATGGCCTCTGGCCGGACTTTGGGACAGTGGCCGCAACGTGCCTTGGACAGCGCCACGCCGCAAAAAGTGCACATCCGCCGCATCAATGCCGGAAGAGCCTGACGCCGGTGAAGACCATGGCAATGTCGTGCTCGTCCGCCGCCGCAATCACCTCGGCATCGCGCACGGAGCCTCCGGGCTGAATGATGGCCCGAACACCCGCCTCAGCCGCCTGATCCACCCCGTCCCGGAATGGAAAAAATGCGTCGGAGCCGAGGGCCGCGCCTTTGGTCTCGAGTCCCGCGACAGTCGCCTTGTGCACGGCAAGAAATGCGGCGTCCACGCGTGACATCTGCCCCGCGCCAATGCCGATCGTCGCACCATCTCGTGCGAGGACGATGGCGTTGGACTTCACGCTCGCCACAGCGCGCCAGGCGAACAGCAGATCGCGCTCCTCTTCAGCCGTGGGACGACGCTTCGTGGGCACGGTCCAGTTGCTTCCGTCGAAGGACGTGGAGGGCCGCTGCTGCACGAGAAGACCGCCGCGCACGCGCTTGTAGTCGTGCGACGCGGGGTTCCATCGCGCGCGTCCCTCGAGGACTCGGAGATTCTTCTTGCGGCCGAGAGTCTCGAGCGCACCCGGAGTGAACGCTGGCGCCACCACGCACTCGACAAAGAGTCCGGATACGGCGTTGGCGGTGGCGTCGTCCACCGGCACGCTGAAGGAAATGACGGAACCGAACGCCGAGACGGGATCGCATGCGAGCGCTTTCCTGTATGCTTCGAGAGGAGTGGCGCCGGTCGCGAGACCACAGGGCGTCGTGTGCTTGACGATCGCGCAGCAGGTATCCTCGCCGAAGGGATCGGTGGCGAGCAGCGCCCCCTCGAGATCCAGCAGATTGTTGAACGAGAGCTCCTTGCCGCCGCGCTGCTGCAAGCCCGAGAGACCGGCACCCACGCGCTCGACGTAGAACGCGGCGGACTGACCCGGGTTCTCACCGTAGCGCAGCGACTGCTTGCGGGTGAGCGCGAGGACGATGTGGTCCGGAAAGGTCTCATGGCGCTGCTGCGCGAACCACGTTGCAATCGATGCATCGTACGCGGCCGTGTGCTCGAAGACCTTGGCCGCCAGTCGGCGCCGGAAATCCAGGTCGTCGTCGCCGGCAGTGATGACGCCGAGTACCTGCGCGTAATCCGCGGGATCCACGACGGTGGTGACCGAAGCGAAATTCTTCGCCGCCGAGCGCAGCATGCTCGGGCCGCCGATGTCGATCTGCTCGATGACCTCGTCGGGCTGGACGTCCTTTCGTGCAGCAGTCTGCCGGAACGGATAGAGATTCACGGCGACGAGATCGATCGGCTCGATGCCGTGCTCCCGGATGGCGTCCATATGGGCCGGCAGATCGCGGCGTGCGAGGAGCGCTCCATGGACGGCCGGATGCAACGTCTTGACGCGCCCGTCGAGCATCTCGGGAAAGTGCGTGACGTCACTTATGTCACTCACCGGAATACCCGCGTCGCGGATGGCACGCGCGGTGCCGCCGGTGGAGATCAACTCCCAACCGAGGGCGTGAAGTCCGCCGGCGAACTCAGGGAGTCCGGTCTTGTCGGAAACGGAAAGAAGAGCGCGTGGCACCTGGCAATACGTGATTGGAAAGGCTGAGAACTACACTGCGCGTGCCGCATCGACGATGCGGCCGAGCGTGTCTGCATCGAGGGTGTCGTCGAACGGGGGCAGTGGCCGCGCGAGAAACGGACGCTGAAGCAGCCCGTCCTCGCCGACACCAATCTCACCCGCCGCGAGCGCCTGCACCACACGCGGGAACAACACATGTTCGGCGCTGAGTACCCGGGCTGCGAGCGAGCGGTCGTCGTCGTCGGGATGAACGGGTACGCTCCAGTGCGCGATGGTGGCACCGTGATCGTATTCGTCATCCACGAAGTGGACCGTTGGACCACTGTGCGCGGCGCCGGCCGACAGCAGGGCACGATGCACCCGAGCGCCGTACATGCCGGGGCCGCCGAATTCAGGCAGCGGAGCAGGATGCACGTTCACGATGCGGCCCGCGAACGCCCGCGTCACGTCGGAAGGAACGTGTTGCAGATAACCGGCGAGCACGATGAGATCGGGCATGTAACGATCGATGACGCGCGCGAGCGGAACTTCTTCTGGAGCAAGACGCGACGCGCTGACCTCCGTGGGGATCCCCGCGCGGCGCGCGCGATCCAGCGCCGCGGCGGAAGGGCGATCCGCGGCGACAACCACAATGTCTCCGGCGCGCTCGTCGCCGAGCGCCGAGAGGTGATCGAGAAGCGCCTGGAAGTTCGATCCGCCGCCGCTCGCCAGCACAGCGATGCGCTGACGACTCATGGCGCGCCGCCAAGGAAACGTTCGACCGCCTCGGTCAGGCTTGCCACGATTGCGACACCTGAACCTTCGGCACACTCGAGATCGACTGGCTTCGTGTTCGAGGACTGCACGAGCACGGTGTCCGCTCCGAACGAGAGACCCGGTGTGATGTCGCGCGCCTTGTCACCGGCGAAGAAACAACGTGCCAGGTCGAGCTCGTGCGTTGACGCGGCGCGCTCGTATAGAGCCACATCGGGCTTCCGGCACGCGCACGGACCGGTGATCTCGGGATGATGCGGACAGGTGAACGTATCCAGCAGCTCGGCGCCTTCCGCACGAAGCAGCTCATCGAGCCGCTGTCGGACGAGACGGTACTGTTCCAGCGATACCTTGCCTCGCGCGATGCCGGACTGGTTCGTGATGACGATGGCGGGGTAGCCAGCGCTTGCGAGCCGGCGAATCGCAGCCGCTGCGCCCGGCAGCAGGCGTACGTCGTCGGGATTGTTGGTGTAATCCCGGTCCACGATGATGGTGCCATCGCGGTCAAGCAACGCGGCAAGTCGGCTACGGTGTCTAGTCACGGGCGTCGAGAACGGCGGTGATGAGCGCATCCACATCGGCGGGCGCAATGGCACGGACGTCGAGCATGAACGCGTCGTCGCGTACCCTACCGATGACGGCCGGAGTGCCGGCGCGAAGCCGGCGCGCCCAGTGCTCCGCATCTCCCGCGAGAGCGATTGCGACGCTCGGCAGCTCCGCGCCGGGAAACGCGCCCGCACCCACCGTGCTGATACTGTCGACGATCTCGCACTCCGCGCCGGCTGCGGTCAGCGCATCGTGGATCCGCGTTGCACGTGAACGAAGGTCGGCTAGCGAGGCGCCAAGGAGTGCGAGTGCCGGAATCTCGCGCATCGCACGTTCCGGTTCACGGTAGAGAGTCAACGTGGCCTCGAGCGCCGCGAGCGTCAGCTTGTCCACGCGATATGAGCGAGCCAGCGGATTGGCGCGCATTGCAGCGAGCAGCGCCGCACTCCCGATGATGATACCAGCTTGCGGCCCTCCGAGCAGCTTGTCGCCACTCATAACCACGACCGATGCGCCGGCGGCGAATGCCTCGCGGGCGGTGGGCTCGCCCTCCAGCCCCAGCTCGGCGAGCGAGATGAGAAGGCCGCTGCCAAGGTCGTGCACAATTGGCACGCCGAGTCGCTGGGCGAGTGGCACGAGGTCCCGTACCGGCGTATCGGCGACGAAGCCCTCGATCGCAAAATTGCTCCGATGCACCTTGAGGATGGCGCCCGTGCGCGGGCCCGCCGCTCGCTCGTAGTCGGCAAGGTGCGTGCGATTGGTGGCGCCGACCTCGCGGAGGACTGCTCCGCTCTTCGCGATGATCTCGTGGACGCGAAAGCTGCCGCCGATCTCGACGAGCTCTCCTCGTGAGAGGATGGCTTCGCGCCCCTCGGCGATGGTGTTCAGCGCGAGCACGAGCGCGGCGGCGCAGTTGTTGACCACCAACGCGTCCTCCGCACCCGTGAGCTCGCGGAGCAGCGATGCACAGTGCGTGTAGCGGGATCCGCGTGCGCCGGCATCCAGATCGTACTCGAGGTTGCTGTAGCCCGCGGCAATGCGCGTCATGGCGTCGATCGCATCAGGTGCGAGCGGTGCGCGCCCAAGATTCGTGTGCAGCACGATGCCAGTGGCGTTGAGCACCGGCCGGAGCGACGCTTGCTGCGCCAGCCGAATGCGATCTGCAATTGCGCTCATCCACTCGGATTCGGCTATCGGCGCGGACGTCGAGTCGAAGCGGGCATGGCTTACCACGGCTCGCACGGCGTCCACCACGACACCGCGTGGCGCCGATTCGAGGAGCGCACGCACACCGGCACTCTCGAGCAACGCACTCACACTCGGCAGTGCCCGCCGCGGATCGCTCATCGCGTTGCTGGAGGTTTGGCCGCCGCGGGTGGCGTCGGTGCACCCTTCGCCGCCGTGGAATCGGCCTTTGGCTTCGGAGGCGGAGGCCGCGGCGTGGTGAAGCTGCGCTCGCTCGGCTGCACGCGTCCGCTCAGAGCGCGAACACCCGTGGCGCTGAGCCGAAAGAGGGTGTTTGTCGGGAGCGGATGCGGTAGCCTGAGTAACACGACCGTGAACGGCGGCGGCAGTGACGGCTTTGGCGGAGGAGGAGGCGTCTTGGCATTTGCCGCTCTCGGCGCCGTCTCGATCACTGGTGGAAGCGTCTTGCCGGCCAGCGAGTCCGCGCGCCGCGTCGAATCGGCGGAGAACCTAATTTTTGTGCTGTCGGCGACATGCTCGTCGCGTGGCGACCGTGCGCTGACGACGGGGATGGCCACGCTGTCGGCACCAACGAGACGGAACTGTTCCGGCGAAAGCTTCTGCGTTGGATCCAGCGCATGATCGAACGTCGCCGAGAGCGTGAGCGAGTCGGAGACCGCGACGCTGAGGATCCTGGCGGGCAGAGTGTCGCGCAGCGTCGTGAGCAACTCGACAGGCTTTGCCTGCGGCACGGTGACGCGCACCGTGTCGAACGGCTCGTTCCGGTCGAGCGCGCGATTGTTGTTCTGATCGATGATTCCGCGCACGAGGTACGTACCCGGAGGCAAAGGCCCGACGACGAACTTTCCAAGCGTGTCCGCCTGCGCGAGATAGGTGACGCTGTCGGGGGTGATCGCCTCGATGTAGGCCTGTGCCGGCCTTTCCGCGATCCAATCGAACGCAATGCCCGTAATCCGTTCCTTCGGAATCGTGGCACCTGTCGAGAACACGAGCGACATCCCGTCCTTCATCTTGTTGTTGCGAAGGTCGGAGAGCCCGGGCAACAGGGTGATGGTGTACGCCGTGTTGTCCCTGAAGCCGTGACGAGGCCGCACGTCGATGCGGCTGCGATGCCAGTTCACATTGGCCGCTCCGTCGCTGGGCGACACGAGGAAATAGCTGTCCACCTCCTGCGCGCCCGTGCCGCGGTCGTTGATGACCTTGTCGAAAAAGAAGCTGACGTTGTCCGGATGCACGTTGAGCGCATTGGTATCCGGCGTTACGCGCAGCAGTATCGGCGGCGTCTTGTCTTCCGGGCCGCCGGGTGGGGGCGACGCCGAGGCGCACGCGTTGAGAAGCACGACGACGGCGATCAGTGCTTGCCGCACAGCGCCTCGACGCGTGTCCTGAGCACCTGCCGCTTCGTCACCCACTCCGTGCGCTTCGCGCGCTCGGCGTCCACGACCTGCGCGGGCGCACGCGAGACGAAACCGGGATTTTCCAGGCGACTCTCGAGGGCGGTGAGCTGCTTCTCGAGTGCGGCCAGCTCCGTTTGCAGCTTCGCGCACTCGCGCTCCACGTCGATCAGACCCTCGAGCGGGACGATCAACTCGATGCCTGCCGACAGGACGACGCTCGCCGCGGCACTCGAGGGCGCGACGCCGGCAAACACGAGCGTGGTCCTGGCGAGACGACCGAGTAGCGGCGATTCCTCCGCAAGCATTCCTCGAACGCCGTCGCGTGCGATCAGCACCGCCTCGACGCTCCTGCCCGGCGCGATGGAATACTCCGAGCGAATGCGGCGCATCGCGTCCACGATCTCGCGCACCGTGTCGAATTCGGCAGAGCGCGCGTCGGGCCGCGCCGATCTCGGTTCCGGCCACGAGGCCGTCGCGAGGAAGGTTCCGTCGACGTGTCCGGGGAGGCGCTGCCACAGCGCCTCGGTCACGAACGGAACGATTGGATGGAGCAGCCGAAGCGCCTGATCGAACACATGCACCAGAACGGCACGCGCAACGTCGCGATCGTCGCCAGGCGCGGCGAGACGCCCCTTGCTTGCTTCGACGTACCAGTCCGCGAGCTCGTTCCACACGAATCGGCGCGCCGTCTCAGCGAAGTCGTTGAGACGGAGTCCGGCCGTGCGCTCGTCGTCGCGCCAAGCGCCGAGTGACGGCGCAATTGGTCCGATGGCCCGGTCGCATTCACGAATGGCGACGTCGAGCCGATCGAGAATCCATGCATCCGCACGCGTGAGCTCAGTCGCGGACACGCTCGTCATTGGGCGAACGGCCTCACTTCCGACGTTCATGAGCAGGAAACGGCCGATGTTCCAGAGCTTCGTCGCGAAGTTGCGCCCGGTGGCGAACGACTTCTCGAGATCCGCCGGATCGAGAAACACGTCGGCGCCCAGCCCCATGCCCGCGATGAGCGTGTAGCGAAGCGCGTCGGCGCCATACAGGCGCACCACGTCCATCGGATCGATGCCGTTGCCGAGCGACTTCGACATCTTGCGTCCCTGGGTGTCGCGCGCCGTCCCGTGTAGATACACGGAATGGAACGGCGTTTCGCCCTTGAACGCGAAGCCGGCCATGATCATCCGCGCCACCCAGAAGAACAGAATCTCCGGCGCCGTGACGAGGACGTCGGTGGGATAGAACGCGCGCAGATCTGTCGCCTGCTCGTTCGGCCAACCGAGCGTGGACATCGGCCACAGCCAACTCGAGAACCAGGTGTCGAGCACGTCCTCGTCCTGCACCACGTCGCAACCACAGTACGGGCAGGCGGTGAGATCCTCGCGGCTGGCGATGACGTCCTGCGGCGGATCGCACTCGCGGCAATACCAGACCGGAACGCGATGTCCCCACCAGAGCTGCCGCGAGATGTTCCAGTCACGGATGTTGGTCATCCAGTGCTCGTACACCCCAACCCACTTTTCGGGCAGAATGCGGATGCGTCCGTCGCGCGCGGCCTGGAGTGCCGGCTCCGCCAGCGGCTGCATGCGCACGAACCACTGGTCGCTGAGCCGCGGCTCGACGATCGTGTCGCACCGGTAGCAGTGCCGCACGGCGTGCTGATGCTGCTCGGTCTTCACGAGTCGTCCCGCGTCGTGGAGCAGCGCCGCGATGCGCTTCCGCGCGTCGAACCGGTCCATGCCGCGCAGCTCGGCGGGGACGCGGCCACCGGCGTCGGCCACCTCGTTCATCGCGCCGTACATGTCGATGACGACCGGCGACGGCAGGGAATGTCGGCGCCCGACTTCGAAATCGTTCGCATCATGCGCTGGCGTGATCTTCACGGCGCCAGTGCCGAACTCGGGATCTGCGTACTCGTCCGCGACGACGGGAATCGGCAGATTCACGATCGGCAACAGGACATTCCGCCCGATGAGCGACGCATACCGTTCGTCGCCCGGGTTCACGGCCACGGCGACGTCGCCGAGCATCGTCTCGGGGCGCGTCGTGGCGATGACGATGCTGCGCGTGGGATCGTCCTCCACCGCATAGGCGACGTGGTAGAGGGTGCCGCTCGTCTCCTCGCCTTCGGCCTCTTCGTCGGAAAGGGACGTCAGGCAGCGCGGACACCAGTGAATCACGCGGTGTCCCCTATAGATGAGCCCACGCTCGAAAAGGCGCACGAAGCACTCGCGCACCGCGACGCTCAGCTCCGGGCTGAACGTGTACGCCGTGCGGGACCAGTCCGCCGACGTGCCGATGGACTTGAGCTGCTGGAGGATGACTCCGCCCGTCTCATGGACGAACGCGCGCGTCCGCTCGATGAACCGCTCGCGTCCGAGATCCTCGCGCGTGCGTCCCTCGGCGGCGAGCTGCTTCTCGATGATGTTCTGCGTTGCGATGCCGGCGTGATCGGTGCCGGGAACCCAGAGCGTTTCGCGTCCCTTCATCCGTGCCCAGCGCACGAGCACGTCCTGCACCGCGTTGTTCAGGCCATGTCCGACGTGGAGAATGGCGGTGACGTTCGGCGGAGGCATGACGACGCTGTACGGCTCGCGATCGCCACCAACGCGCGTGGATCGTGCGGCGTCGGCCGTGAAGCAGCCCGCCTCGAGCCACCGCCAGTAGATGTCGGGCTCGGAGGACGCGGGATCATACGTCGCCGGAAAGGTGTCCGGCGACTCTGGGGTGGCTGAAATGGACATGACCCGGGAAAGTTAATTCCCGGGTCACGCGAGAAGCAGGTGCGACGCTGTTGTCCGCTTCGGCTACATGGCGCTCGTGGGATCGTCGACGTGATCGGCTTTTGGCACGCCGCGTCCGGGTTTGCGCGCGCGCCGGCTCGTATCCAGGACGTCATCGGCGGCCTCGCGCACCTCGACGTCGGATCCCGTCCACTTCTCCGCGAGATCCACACGTGGCGTCTGATGCCGATCCACATCGTCCGAGGAGCCCTGACGCCGGCGTCCCGTTCCCACGGTCCGTCCCTCCCAATGCCGCTCGGTCAGAGCGTCGTCGCCATTGGCGTAACGGCGCGCGTAATCGCGGACCCGGTCTTCCTCCTCGCCGACTGCCATGCGATTCAGGACCGCTTCCACGCCCGGCACGCCACGCGCGAGGACCACGGCATGCTCCGCCTCCGCGTCCGTCTTGACCCATCCCGCGAGCTCGATCGTGCGATCGCCGATGCCGCCGATGTCGACGGCGCGCTCGCACAGAATCGGATCGTTGCGGAATGCCTCGAGGACGCGCTCCTCCAGTCCCTCGGTGCCGCTCTCTTCCTCGATCTCGTCCTCCTCGAACTCGTCGAGCTCCGCAAAATCGTCGGCGACGGCCGGGCTGCCCTCGTCCTCCGTGCGTTCGGCGCCACGGCGGCGGACGCGCTCCGCCAATCCGCTGAACCCGCCCACGCGCTGTGCCACGTACATGCCAACGGCGAAGCCGGCCAGCGCGCCCAGCAAAACGCTCGTAACCGTGCCCGCGAGGTGACTCTCGTCCTCGTCCCGGAAGCGCAGGTATGACATGGGGAAAGCCTGTGGCGAAGGGTCTGCCGCAAGGATAGCTTGCAGGGCGATGTTCCGCGAACGCGGTGCAAGAAGAAGGCCCGTGTTCTTGCCCTGAAATTGTCCGCGATTGCGCCTCTCGAGAATCTTCCGAACCGACGACGGCACGTCCTTCGACGAAGCCGTGCCGCTCCGCCGCACCGTCTTCTGGGTGGCCGTGTGGGTGGTCGTGCTGGTCGGCGTGATTCTCTATTTTCGATACGCCCGGCTGCTGACGCCGCTCCTCGGCTAACGCCCCGCTCCCCGCTCGCCACAACATGATCGACCGTCCCGACTCGCACGCCGAGGTCACTCTCGTCCTGCCCGATGGCGCCACTCGCACCGTGCCGGCGGGCACGCTGCCGTCCGACGTCGTCCGATCCATCGGAGAGCGACTCCTGTTGGCCGCAGTAGCGGTCAGTGTGAACGGAGAGGTGCAGGATCTCATGACGCCGTTGCGGCGCGGTGGCGCGTTCCGCGTGCTCACGGAAAAGGATCCCGAGGCGCTCGCCGTGCTGCGACATTCCGCGGCACACGTGCTGGCAACTGCTGTACGACGTCTTCGTCCCGAAGCGAAGATCGGCTTCGGCCCCGCCATCGAAGACGGCTTCTACTACGACTTCGAGGTCGCGCATCCGTTCACGCCCGACGATCTCGCGGCCTTCGAGGCCGAGATGCGCAAGGTGGCGCAGGAGAAGCTTCCGTTTGTGCGCGAGGAGGTGGACACCGCCGAAGCGCGCCGGCGATTCGTGGATGATCCGCTCAAGCTCGAGCGGCTCGACGACTTTACCGATCCCGCCGAGATCATCTCCACCTACACCGATGGACCGTTCGTCGATCTCTGCCGCGGCCCGCACGTCCCCGACACGGGCCGCCTGAAGCACTTCAAGCTGCTGAGCGCCGCCGGTGCATACTGGCGTGGCGACGAGAAGCGGCAGATGCTGCAGCGCATCTACGGCACGGCCTTCTTCAAGAAGGACGAGCTGGACGCGCACCTCTTCCGGCTCGAGGAGGCGAAGAAGCGCGACCACCGGCGGCTCGGCAAGGAGCTCGATCTGTTCATGCTCCATCCGTTCTCGCCCGGCGCCACCTTCTGGACCGAGCGCGGCACGATCCTCTACAACCTGCTGGTGGAGTACGTGCGCGAGCGGCAACAGCGCGACTTCGCCGAGATCAAGACGCCGCTGCTCTACAACAAGGGGCTGTGGGAGTTGTCCGGCCACTGGGGCAAGTACCGCGAGAACATGTTCCTGGTGCTGGACGCGGAATCGGGCGAGCACGACATCTCGCTCAAGCCGATGAACTGCCCGTCGCATTATCTGCTGTATCTCTCGAAGAAGCACTCGTATCGCGAGCTGCCCAAGCGGTTCGTCACCTTCGACGTGCTGCACCGCAATGAGGTGACGGGTGCGCTCTCCGGTCTCACTCGCGTGCGACAGTTCGCGCAGGACGACTGTCACGTCTTTCTTCGCGAGGACCAGATCACGAGCGAGGTGAAGTTCCTCATGGACTTCATTCTCGGCTACTATGAGTCGTTCGGTCTCACGGCGACGCTCAAGTTCGCGACCCGGCCTCCCGAGCGCGTCGGGGACGACGCCATGTGGGATCGCGCCGAGTCCGCGCTCAAGGCGGCGCTCGAGGCCACCGCCAAGCCGTATCAGCTCAAGGCCGGTGACGGCGCGTTTTACGGGCCGAAGATCGACTTCGACGTCACGGATTCCATTGGGCGCGCCTGGCAGCTGGGCACCATTCAGCTCGACTACGCCGCGCCCGAGCGGTTCGATCTCACCTACACCGGCGACGACAACACCACGCACCGGCCGGTGGTGATCCATCGCGCGGTGAGCGGATCGTTCGAGCGGTTCATCGCGATTCTCATCGAGCATTTCGCGGGGGCGTTCCCGACATGGCTCGCGCCGGAGCAGGTGCGCGTACTGCCTATCACGGACGATCAGCGCGACGTCGCGGCGAAGATCGTGGAGCGCATGTTGGCGGCGGGAATCCGTGCGCACCTCGATGACAGATCGGAGACGCTCAAGTATCGGGTCGCGGAAGGCGCGCGCATGAAGATTCCGTACATGTGCGTCGTCGGAAAACGCGAGGCTGAATCCGATCAGGTGGCGGTCAATACGCGTGGGGCGGGGGAAGGGCAAAAGCCCGCGCCGGTGCCGGCGGATCGCTTCATTGAGCGTGTGCGGGACGAGACGCGGTCGCGATCGTTGCTGCTCGAGGCGGGTCGGGCGCCTTAGGACAGCAGAGGACAGCAGCACTGAACTACGGAGACCAGCAAAAAAAATGAAGCACAGAGGACACAGAGACACAGAGAACTGCCTTTGACTTTTTGATCTCTGTGCCTCTGTGCCTCTGTGTCTCTGTGGCTAATTGTTGCCGTCCGCAGTTCCCTCGCTGTGAGCGACGCCCGTCTAAACGGCTCTCCCCTTCCTCACCGCCGGGACATCCGCCGCCACGGACAAGACCTTCTCCGTGAGCGATTCCGGCGTGAACGGTTTCTCCAGGAAGGCGTGCCTGGACTTCCGGATTCCTTCGAGAATCAGATTGTCATTCGTGTAACCCGACATGAATACGAGCGGCACGCCTGGAAACAGCGCGCGAACATGCCGCTCCACCTCCGCACCACCGCCATTCGGCATCACCACGTCGGTGAGGACGAGAGTGAGCGACGCCAACGTGCGGCTCAGTGCCGCGGCCTGCGCGGCATCCGCCGCCTCGACGACATCGAAACCGAGGCCGCGCAGAATGCGCGCCGCGATGTTGCGCACCTGCGGCTCGTCCTCGACGACGAGCGCGGTTCCGCGCGGCGGAACGGCGCGCGCAGCCGGCAGTGCGGCCTGCGGTCGCACGGGATGCGTATCCGGCACCGGCTCGTCGACGAGAGGCAAATACAGTGACACGGTCGTTCCCTCATTCTGCGCGCTGTTCATCAGGACGTACCCTTCCGACTGCTTCACGAAGCCGAAGACCATGGAGAGGCCCAGGCCGGTACCCTTGCCCACCGCCTTCGTCGTGAAGAACGGCTCGAACGCGCGCGAGAGTGTGACGTCGTCCATCCCGACGCCCGTATCGATCACACGGACGCAGCAGTAGTTGCCCTCGCGCGATCCCTCATGCGTTGCCACGAACTGCCCATCGAAGCGGACTTCGGCCACCTCGATGCGCAGCGTGCCGCCGTTCGGCATGGCGTCGGCCGCGTTCACCGCGAGGTTGATGATGGTCTGCTCCAACTGCGAGGCATCCACCAGGGTGGCGTGCCGCGGCGATTCGGGCAGCGTGATGGCGATGCTGATCGTCTCGCCGACGAGGCGGCGGAGCAGCGACCCAAGCCCGGCGACGACGGCGCTCACGTCGTTCAGCGCAGGCTTGAGCACCTGGCGCCGGCTGAACGCAAGCAGTTGTCTCGTGAGATCGACACCTCGCTGTGCCGCATGGCGGATCTCCAGCAGATCATCGCGCGGACTCTGACCAGACTCCTGCGACTCGAGTGCGAGATCGGACGCCGCAACGATGACCGTGAGCAGATTGTTGAAGTCGTGCGCTACGCCGCCGGCGAGCCGGCCGATGGATTCCATCTTCTGCGCCTGACGGAACTCCGACTCCAGACGCCGGCGCTCGGACGTATCGAGCAGAAATCCGTGCAGCTCCACGAGCTCGCCATCCTGATCGAACTGTCCCACGACGTTCTCCTGCACGAATCGCGGCGCGCCATCCACACCGCGCAACTCGATGTCCATGCCGGCGACATGTCCGTCACGGCGCAGCGCCGCGATCATTGCCGCGTGCGCCGACGGATCCGGATACAACGATTTCGTATTCGCCCGGCACGCTTCCTCGGCTGAGGCAAAGCCGAACAGCGAGGCGAAGCGGGCATTGCAGGCGAGGAGCCTTCCGTCCGGCGTGGAGACGAAGTTGCCCGCCGGACTCTCGTCGAAGATCTGCGCATAGCGCGACTCGCTTTCCCGCCGCGCAACGGCCTGAACGCCGACCTCGCGGCGTAACACGAAGATCCACGCCGCCGCGATGCCGCCCACGAAGAGCACCGCAAGGGCAACGACGCCCAGCATACGCTTGCGTGACGCGGACCACCCCATGATCCGGAGATCGGCGGACGACCGTGGGAGGAGCACGTACACGTGCACGCCGCCGATGTCGTCCCGTCGCGAGAGCACGCCGGTGACGGCGACACGATCGCCCAGATGGAGCGATGCGAAGTCAATCGGCACCGTGCCCTCTGCGAACTCGAAGAGGGTGATCGACGCCGGCTGCACCGACGTGGAGTCTCCACGGGACTTTGCGCCCTCGGGAATGATCTCGACGCTCGGATTGCCGATCTGCGGCCACGTCCGCGATACCACACCGCGCATGGCGACCAGCTCGCCGAGGTGTCGTGGCGCCTGGTCGAACGTCAGCGGCTTTGGGTCGGTGGTCGCTTTGAACGACGGCACCACGCGCACCGTGGCGCCGAATACCTCGGGCATTCCGCGATACGCCGCGCGCGTACCCGTGGCTTCGACTGAGTCGCCGATCGTGACCGCCGTTCCGCCCGTGTCGTTGAAGACCAGCCACCCGCGCGTGGATGTCTGCACGTAGATCTGCAGCCTGGAGTGCGAGATCGTGCCGGTGCCGATCGTGACGCGGCCGGCGATGCGGATCGGTCCCCCCGTGTCGCCCGCGACGAGCGCCCGCGACGGTGTGCGCGGACGCGCTCCCGCGGGCCGCTGCGCCCGCGCGGAAATGCATGGCGCCAGCACGAGCAGCGCCGCCGCGAGGCTGCGTAGCAGCCGGGGCACTGATTTCACGGAACCTCTGTTCTGGTCATCGCCGCTTCCGAGGTGGTAGGCAGCTCGGGAGCATCCGGCGTCACGATGAAGTATCGGCCAGGGCGTCCATTTCCTTTACGAGTCCGGCTGTGAATGGGTCAACACGACTCAAGTTGTTCCCGCGATGCGCGCCAAATACCTTGCAGCGTCATCGTCAATGGACCTCCGGCCTCGCTTCATGTCCGATAAATCGCGCATCCCAGTGATCGTCGCCGCCGCGCGGACGCCCATCGGGAAGTTTCTCGGCGGACTCGCTCCCCTGTCCGCGCCGGAGCTCGGCGCCGTCGCCATCAGGGCGGCGCTCGAACGCTCGGGAGTGCCAGCGGCGGACGTCGACGAAGTCATCATGGGCAACGTGGTCCAGGCCGGGGTCGGCCAGGCGCCGGCTCGCCAGGCCGCGCTCAAGGCGGGCGTTCCGGCCACCGTCAGTGCCCTCACCGTGAACAAGGTCTGCGGCTCGGGACTGAAAGCCGTGATGCTCGCGGCGCAATCCATCAAGGCCGGCGACGCCCGGGTCATCATCGCGGGCGGCCAAGAATCGATGTCGAACGCCCCCTACTATGTATATGGCATGCGGGTGGGCGTGAAGCTTGGCGACCAGCAGTTCGTGGACGGCGTGATCAAGGACGGTCTCTGGTGCGCGACGTGCGGCGTCCACATGGGCGGACATGCCGAGTACACGGCGAAGAAGGCCGGAATCACGCGGCAGGCGCAGGATGAATTCTCTGCGGCCTCGCATCGCAAGGCGGTTGCGGCGCAGAAGGCTGGCAAGTTCGCGGCGGAGATCGCCCCGGTGACGATCGCGGGACGCAAGGGCCCCATCGTCGTCGATACCGATGAGGGTCCGCGCGCCGACACCACGGCGGAGGCGCTCGCGGCGCTGAAGCCCGCATTCGAGAAGGGAAGCGAAGCGACGGTGACCGCCGGCAACGCGAGCTCGCTCAATGACGGCGGTGCTGCCACGATCGTGACGACGCTCGAGTATGCGGAGACGCATGGGCTCGAGGTGCTCGGCCGCATCACGGCGTACGCGACGGGCGCCACGGATCCGCGCGACTTGTTCTTCGCGCCCATTACGGCCGTGAACAATCTGATGAAGAAGGAAGGCCGCACCATCGGTAGCTATGATCTGATCGAGGCCAACGAAGCGTTCGCGTCTCAGGCCCTTGCCGATGGTGCGGGACTCGGCTGGGACTGGGATCGCGTCAACGTCAACGGCGGCGCCATCGCTCTCGGTCATCCCATCGGCGCCAGTGGTGCGCGTGTGTTGACGACACTGCTCTACGCGCTCAAGGACCGCGGACTCGACACCGGACTCGCAACTCTTTGCCTCGGCGGCGGCGATGCCGTGGCACTCTCTGTTTCCCGGAGCTGACGCATGACCACACTTGCTCTCGCCGCGCGCACGCCGCGCACGCGCGCACTCGCCATCCTGATCGCGGTCGGCGCACTGGCGCTCGCGTCGCAGTTCGCGTTGCCGCTACCCGGCACTCCTGTGCCGCTCACGCTGCAACCCTTTGTGGTCGTCTTGACGGGACTACTGCTTGGACCACGCGACGCCGCGGTGGCGATGGTTGCCTATCTCATGCTTGGAGCCGTCGGACTTCCCGTATGGGCGCCGATCGGAGCGCCAGGGTTGATGAGGCTCCTCGGCCCCACGGGCGGCTATTTGCTCGCGTATCCGGTGGCGGCGGCTGTCGCCGGCAAGCTCGGCGCGGGACAACAGGGTTTCGCGACGCGGGCACTGGCGGCCGGGGCGGGGATTCTCGTCCTCTACGTCGGTGGTCTGACACAGCTCGCGGTTCTCACGGGAAGTCTTACCAGTGGCGTGCTACTCGGTGTCGCGCCGTTCATCGCGGCGGATGGCGTGAAGGCGCTGGCTGCGGCGGCCCTGTCGCGACGCTGGAGTGCCTGAGAGAGCCGAGATCGCGCCCACAGTCGGGCGCGTTCTCGCTTTCGTGGCGCTGCTGATCGCCTGCAATGCGGCGGCGTACGCGTTCCTCGCGCCGTTGGTCCGGTGGGTGATCATCACTTCCGGACAGCCACTGCGGCTGGAGGTCTTTCCGGAGCTCATTGCCGCACTGGCCGCCTCGGCCATCATGGTGTGGTCCATCGATCGGCGCCCGTGGAGCAGCCTCGATCTGCATCGAGCTGCGGCCCGCCCGCGGCTGTTGTCGTTCGGATGGCTCACGGGCGGCATGACGATCGGAGCCGCGTGCGCGGTGCTTTTCGTCGCCGGACTGCTGCGTTTTCGGGCGTCCCCCGGTGACGGATCCTGGCTCGGGGCCGCAGGGCGAATCTCGCTGGTGCTCATACCGGCTGCTCTCGCTGAAGAACTGATGTGTCGTGGCTATCTTTTGACCGTCATTCGCGAGTGCGTCGGTGAGCGCTGGGCGATCGTTCTCACGAGCGTGCTCTTCGGCGTGCTGCACCTTCAGAATCCCGATGCGACGGCCGTGTCCGTGGTCGTGGTCGTGTTGGCGGGTGTCATGCTGGCCGGTGCGCGGGTCGTGGGGGGCAGTCTGTATGCCGCCTGGATGGCGCATCTCGCATGGAACTGGGTGATGGCGGTGCTGCTGCATTCGACGGTGAGCGGGCTGCGCTTCGAGGCGCCCGGTTATTTCGCCGAGGCGACTGGACCGTCGTGGTTGAGTGGTGGTTCGTGGGGTCCCGAAGGCGGGCTCGTCGCCGCGACGGGGTTGGTGGTGACAATCGTTCTATTGTCGCGGCGGCGCCGCGAGGAGTCCTTGCACGATGGCTGACCGCATTGCCGTGATCGGCGCGGGGCAGATGGGAAACGGAATCGCTCACGTCTTCGCGCAGTCCGGCTTCGACGTCACCATGATCGACGTGGCGGAGGCGGCGCTCGCGAAAGGTCGTGACACCATCGCGAGAAATCTCGACCGGCAGATCAAGAAAGGGACGCTGCCGGAAGCGGAACGTGCCACCATTCTCGGCCGGCTTTCGATCTCGACCTCAACCGATGCCATTGCAGGCGCGGCTCTCGTGATCGAGGCGGCCACGGAAAACCGCGAGCTCAAGTTTCGCATCTTCGCCGAGCTCGATGCAAAGGCCGACGCCGGGGCCGTGCTCGCGACAAATACAAGCTCCATCTCGGTGACGGAAATCGCCGCCCGCACGAAGCGTCCGCAGCACGTGATCGGCATGCACTTCATGAATCCCGTGCCGGTGATGCAGCTCGTGGAGATCATTCGCGGGCTCGCAACGTCGGACGAGACGACGACGCGAGTGATCGCGTGGAGCACTGCCGTCGGAAAGACGCCGGTCGAGGTGAACGACTTTCCCGGATTCGTGGCCAACCGGATCCTCATGCCGATGATCAACGAGGCCGTCTATTGCGTCATGGAGGGCGTGGGTACTCCCGAAGCGATCGACACGGTGATGAAGCTCGGCATGAACCATCCCATGGGGCCGCTCGCGTTGGCCGATCTGATCGGCCTTGATACCTGTCTCGCGATTCTCGAGGTGCTGCACTCCGGGCTTGGCGACACCAAGTACCGCCCGTGTCCCCTGCTCAGGAAGTACGTGGCAGCAGGGTGGCTCGGACGAAAGACCGGTCGCGGTTTCTACTCCTATTGAGAGCATGACGCTGACCGCACTGACCGACGTTCAATCCGAGATTCAATCTCTCGCGCGCACCTTCGCGCGTGAGGAGATTGCCCCGCATGCGTCCAAATGGGATCGCGAAGCCTGTTTTCCGCTCGACGTGGCAAGGCGAATGGGCGAATTGGGATTCCTCGGCATGCTCATCCCGGAGCAATACGACGGTCTCGGCCTCGATACGGTGTCGTATCTTCTCGCGCTCGAGGAGATCGCCGTGGCCGACGCATCCGTGGCAGTGCTCATGAGCGTCCACAACTCTCTGCCCACGCAGATGTTGCTGCACTTCGGCACCGACGCGCAGCGGGATCGCTTTCTGCGGCCGATGGCGCGCGGTGAGATGATCGGCGCCTTCGCGCTCAGCGAACCGGAGGCAGGCTCGGATGCGTCGTCGCTGCGCTGCCAGGCCACGCGTGACGGCAACGCATGGCTGCTCAGCGGCACCAAGAGCTGGGTGACGTCGGGCAACTTTGCCGACGTGATCGTGGTCATGGCGCGCACCGATACGGCCGACGGCCGCCTTGGCTCGCGCGGAATTTCCGCCTTCATCGTGACGCCCGATCTGCCGGGGTTTCACGTCGGCAAGAAGGAAGACAAGATGGGCCTCCGCGCGTCGCCGACCGTCCAGCTCAACTTCGACGCGCTGCGCGTGCCGGCCGACAACGTGCTTGGCGACGAAGGGCAGGGATTCATCTACGCCATGCGCTCGCTCGACAACGGGCGGCTCGGCATCGCGGCACAGGCCATCGGTATCGCTCGCGCGTCGCTGGAGGCATCACTCGACTACGCGGCCGAGCGAAAGCAGTTCGGCCAACCGATCGCGGACTTTCAGGCAATTCAGTTCAAGCTGGCGGACATGGGATCCCGCATCGCGGCGGCGCGCGCGCTGCTGCACGCGACCGCGGAATCGAAGGATCGTGGCGAGTCCACGACCATGCATGGGTCCATGGTCAAGCTGCTCGCGAGCGAAACAGCGATGTGGGCCGCGAACCAGGCGGTCCAGATCTTCGGCGGGTACGGGTATGTGAAGGACTATCCCGTGGAGAAGCTGTTCCGCGACGCGAAGATCACGGAGATCTACGAGGGTACCTCCGAGATACAACGGCTCGTGATCGCGCGCGAGCTCCTTTCCGAGCGCGCTCGCCGCTGAGGCGGTAGGCGCACGGCCGAAAATCGGCCCTCTCAACCACGACACCACTCATTCGCGTAATGAAGCTCTTCGATACGATCGCCGGGATGGGCCACGAGCAGCTCGTCATCTGCAACGATTCCTCGGCGTGCTACCGCGGCATCATCGCCGTTCACAGCACCGTGCTTGGGCCCGCTCTGGGCGGCACGCGCTTCTGGCAGTACGCGTCGGACGAAGACGCCATCGTGGACGCGTTGCGCCTCGCACGCGGAATGACGTACAAGAACGCCGTGGCGGGTCTCAACCTGGGCGGCGGCAAGTCCGTCATCATCGGTAACAACAGGACGGCCGATCGCGAGATGATCTTCCGCGCACACGGCCGGTTCGTGGAGTCGCTCGGCGGCCGGTACATCACGGCCGAGGACGTCGGCACGAGCACCGCCGACATGGATTTCGTGCACATGGAGACGACGAACGTCGCGGGCCTCGCGGGCCGCTCCGGCGATCCGTCGCCGGTGACGGCGCACGGCGTGTTTCGCGCCATTCAAGCGTCCGCGAAGGAGCGGTGGGGGTCCGACGACCTGAGTACGAGGACCGTGTCCATTCAGGGGGCGGGCCACGTCGGCTACTATCTCGCCAAGGAGCTGCACCAGTCCGGCGCAAAGCTGATCGTCACGGACATCGACGCCGAGCGGGTGAAGCAGGTCGTGTCCGAGTTTGGCGCGCGCGCCGTTGCGCCGGACGACATCTATGGCGCACAGGCGGACGTCTTCGCGCCATGTGCGCTGGGCGCCATCGTGAACGACACGACCATCCCGCAGCTCAGGGTCGAGATCGTCGCTGGAGCGGCCAATAACGTGCTCCTCGAGGAGCGGCACGGTGTGGAGCTCGAGGAGAAGGGCATCCTCTATGCGCCCGACTATGTGGCCAACGCCGGCGGCGTGATCAACGTGTACTCCGAGCTCGCCGGCTGGAGCTCGGCGCGCGCATTCCGCAAAGCGGACGAAATCTACGACACCATCCTCAAGGTGTACTCGATCGCGAAGAAGGATCGCATTCCCACGTACCAGGCTGCTGACCGGCTCGCCGAGCAGCGCATTGCCGCGGTCGCGAACATGGTCCGCACGTGGCCGCAGTGGCCGAACAAGTAGCATGACGTCCGACACGATTCTGATCGCGTCCGACCACGCCGGCTTCGCCCTCAAGGAGACGCTCGAGAAGGAACTCGAGGCGCTCGGCTACGACGTCGAGGATCTGGGGCCGCAATCCGATGCGAGCACTGACTATGCCGACTACGCCCATCCGCTGGCGGAGCGCGTGTCGAGCGGAAACGTGAAGCGTGGCGTGTTGCTGTGCGGCACCGGGCTCGGCATGTCCTACGCGGCCAACCGGCACGCCAACGTCCGTGCGGCCGTGGCGTGGTCTCCCGAGATCGCCGCGCTGGCGCGCGAGCACAACGACGCCAACGTGCTCGTGCTGCCTGCTCGATTCGTGGGCGAGGACGAGGGACGCGCTATCTTGAAGGCATGGCTCGACACGCCATTTGCCGGCGGGCGACACGCGCGTCGCGTGGCGAAGATCGAGATCGGTGACGAACCTACCAAGGAGAACAGCTGATGTCGTCCTGGGCCGAGTGGAAGTGCAGTCCTCCGAACGATGCACTGCGCGAGGCGGATCCCGAGATCGCGTCGCTCATTGCCGAGGAAATCGCGCGGCAGAATGAAGGCATCGAGCTGATCGCGAGCGAAAACTTCGTGTCGCCGGCGGTGCTCGAGGCGATGGGATCCCAGCTGACGAACAAGTATGCGGAGGGACTTCCGGGCAAGCGCTACTATGGCGGCTGCGAGGTGGTGGACAAGGTCGAGCAGCTTGCCATCGACCGGGTGAAGACGTTGTTCAACGCCGAGCATGCCAACGTGCAGCCGCACTCCGGGGCACAGGCCAATGCCTCCGTGTTCCTCGCCTTTCTGAAGCCGGGCGACACCTTCCTCGGCATGGACCTCTCGCAGGGAGGCCATCTCACGCACGGTTCGCCCGTGAATTTCTCCGGGCTGCTCTACAAGGCCGTGTCGTATGGATTGAATGAGGACGGCTACATCGACTACGATGCCATGCGTCGCCAGGCGCGCGAGCATCGGCCGAAGATGATCATCGCGGGCTACAGCGCGTATCCGCGTGTGATCGACTTCTCGGCATTCGCCGACGTCGCGAAGGAGATCGGCGCCGTCTTCATGGTGGACATGGCGCACTTCGCGGGGCTATCCGCCACCGGCGTTTACCCGAACCCGGTGCCTTTTGCGGACGTCGTCACGTCGACGACGCACAAGACGCTCCGCGGTCCGCGGGGTGGACTGATTCTCTGCAAGTCGGCGCATGCCGCTGCGGTGAACAAGGCCGTGTTCCCCGGCACGCAGGGCGGTCCGTTGGAGCACGTGATCGCGGCGAAAGCGGTGGCCTTCAAAGAGGCGCTGGAGCCGTCGTTTACAGAGTACGCGCGCCAGATCGTCGCGAATGCGAAGGCGCTGGCGGCCGCGATGCTTTCGCGCGGCTTTCAGTTGGTGTCGGGCGGAACCGACAACCACCTGATGCTGGTCGATCTTCGCAACAAGGGATTGACTGGCAAGGTGGCGGAGACGTCGCTCAACGAGGCGGGGCTGACCGTCAACAAGAACACGGTGCCGAAGGAGACGCAGTCTCCGTTCGTGACGAGCGGCATTCGGATTGGCACACCGGCAGTGACGACGCGTGGCATGCGCGAGCCGGAGATGGCGCGCATCGCGGAGCTGATCGACCGGGTGGTCCTGTCTCCCGAGGACGCCGGCGTGCGGCGTAGCGTGCGAGCGGAGGTACAGGAGCTGGCGGCGGCGTTTCCGCTGTATCCGTCCTCCAGGGTGACGGTCTAGGCTTCTCGCCAGAAAATGATCTATCGGGCTGGCGGGCAGGGCATTATGTTCGTGTAAATAACAAAATACAGCCGCCCTCCTGCTCGATGATCCGTGCCTCAGTTCTCACACTCGCCGCCATACTGCTGATCGCGGCCAACGCCCAGGCGGAAACAGGCTACGAGCTTTGGCTGCGGTATCGCCGGCCTTTGGATGCGACGCTGCTCGCACAGTATCGGGAGGAAATCAGGCACCTCGTCGTCCTCGGCAGCTCGCCGACGCTCCTGGCAGCTCGCGAAGAGCTCGAACGCGGACTCACCGGCATACTCGGCCGGGCTGTCGGGGTCGAGCGGGCGATTTCGCACCGTGGGTTCGTTCTCGTGCAGGGCTCCGGCAATGGTTTGCCGCGCGACATCACCAGCGCGCTCATGCGGGCCGGCGGCGAAGGCTATGTCATTCGCGCCGCCACCATTGGCGGACACCGCGGCATCGTCATCGCTGCGAACTCCGACATCGGCGCGCTCTATGGCAGCTTCGCGTTCCTGCGCCATTTGCAGACCGGCGGCTCGCTCGTCGGACTCGCGATCGTGAGCGCGCCGAGGATTCAGCTTCGCATGCTGGATCACTGGGACAATCTCAATCGCAGCGTCGAGCGCGGGTATGCGGGCCTCTCGCTGTGGGAATGGGACTCGCTCCCAGGTCGCCTTTCTCCGCGCTACAAGGATTACGCGCGCGCAAATGCATCCATCGGGATCAACGGCGCCGCGCTCACGAACGTCAACGCCAACGCGAAGGTCATCACGGCGGAGTATCTGCCGAAGGTCGCTGCCATCGCGGGTGTGCTGCGCCCCTACGGCGTGCGCGTCTTTCTCACCGCTCGATTCAGCGCGCCCATCGAGATTGGCGGATTGAAGACCGCCGACCCGCTCGATCCGGCGGTCCGCGAGTGGTGGAAGCGGAAGATCGACGAGATCCACGCGGCCATTCCGGACTTCGGCGGTTTCGTCGTGAAGGCGAACTCGGAGGGACAGCCGGGTCCGCAGGACTACGGCCGCACGCATGCGGACGGTGCCAACATGTTCGCCGATGCCCTCGCGCCGCACGGCGGCGTGGTGATCTGGCGAGCGTTCGTCTACAGCAGCGAAGTGCCGAAGGATCGCGTGCGGCAGGCGTACGACGAGTTCAAACCCCTCGACGGACAGTTCCGCGACAACGTCTTCGTGCAGGTGAAGAACGGCGCGCTCGATTTCCAGCCGCGCGAGCCATTCCATCCGCTCTTCGGTGCGATGCCGAAGACGCCGCTCATGATGGAGTTCCAGCTCACCAAGGAATACCTCGGCCAGGACACCCATCTCGCCTACCTTGGCGCCGAATTCGAGGAGGTTCTGCGGGCGGACACGTTTGCCAAAGGGACGGGGTCCACCGTCGCGCGAGTGATCGATGGTTCATTGCATGGATACCGTCACACAGGCATCGCCGCGGTGGCGAACGTCGGGACGGACACCAATTGGACCGGGTCGAACTTCAATCAGGCGAACTGGTATGCCTATGGGCGTTTCGCGTGGAATACCGAGACGAGCGCCGCGGCCATCGCCGCCGACTGGGTGAGGCAGACACTCACGAATGATTCGGCGGCCGTGCGTCAGGTCGTGCACGCCATGATGATCTCGCGCGAAGCCGTCGTGAACTACATGACGCCGCTGGGTCTCGCGCACATCATGGCCACGGGACATCACTACGGACCCGCTCCGTGGGCCGTGCTGCCGCGCGCTGACCAGTCGCCAGTGTACTTTCATCGAGCGGACACGTTGGGTCTCGGTTTCGACCGCACGCCGACTGGCAGCAATCAGGTCGCACAGTACTTTGCGCCGGTTCGCGATCGGTACGCCAACCTCGCCGCCGTGCCCGACTCGAATCTGCTGTGGTTCCATCACGTGCCGTGGGACTATCGGCTCCCCTCGGGCCGCATACTGTGGGACGAGCTCGTCGTTCGCTACAACGCCGGCGTGGATTCGGTGCGGGCAATGCAGCGCGTCTGGAACGCGGTGAGGCCGTCGATCGACGCGGAGCGATTCTCCGAGGTCGCCGGCTTTCTCGGCATTCAGGAGCGCGAAGCGCGCTGGTGGCGCGATGCTGCACTGTCGTACTTCCAGACCTTCTCGCGCAGACCGATTCCCGCACCGTATGATCAGCCCGCGCATACGCTCGAGTATTACCGGCAGGTCCGCTGTCCAGCCAATCGTCTCAAGCCGCGCTGCGAAACTGTTCCCTAGTACGCCCACCGTTACGCGACTCGCTCAATGCCCCGCACAATCTCGCATGATGCCTACACCCCGCGACCGGAGCACCGATTCACTTTCGGTCTCTGGACCGTGGGTAATCCCGGACGAGATCCGTTTGGCGACGCAGTGCGCCCCGTACTGAGCCCCTCGTACATCGTCGAGAAGCTCGGAGCGCTCGGCGCATACGGAGTGAACTTCCACGACAACGATCTCGTGCCGCGGGATGCGACCGCCGCGGAGCGGGACAGCATCGTGCGCGAATTCAGGAAGGCACTCGGTGCGAGCGGCGTGAAGGTGCCGATGGCGACGACCAACCTCTTCGGCGATCCCGTGTTTCGCGACGGCGCGTTCACCAGCAACGACGCTCGCGTGCGCCGTCACGCCATTCAGAAGACGATGCGCGCCATGGACCTCGGCAAGGAGTTCGGCGCGGAGACGTATGTGTTCTGGGGCGGGCGAGAAGGTACCGAGACGAACGCCGGAAAGAACGTCATCGAGGCCATGAAGTGGTTCCGCGACGCCCTGAACTTTCTCTGCGAGTACAGCATCGCGCAGGGCTACGACTATCGTTTCGCGATCGAGCCGAAACCCAACGAGCCGCGCGGCGACATCTTTCTCCCGACCATCGGGCACGCGCTCGCGTTCATCTACACGCTGGACCGTCCCGACATGGTGGGTCTCAATCCGGAAGTCGCGCACGACTCGATTTCCGGGCTCGACTTCTCACACGGTGTGGCGCAGGCCATCGAAGCGAACAAGCTGTTCCACATCGACCTCAATGCGCAGAAGCCCGGGCGGTACGATCAGGACCACCGCTTCGGCAGTGAGGACATCAAGCAGTCGTTCTTTCTCGTGAAGCTGCTGGAGGATTCGGGCTACGAGGGCATGCGTCATTTCGACAGCCACGCGTATCGAACGGAGGACGAGCAGGGCGTCTGGGACTTTGCCGCGGGAAGCATGCGTACCTATCTCATCCTCAAGGAAAAGGTCGCGGCGTTTCACGCGGACAAGGAGATCCAGCACCTGCTCGGTGAGCTTGGCAAGCGCGGCGCGGCTCCAGGAAAGCGCATCTCCTACGGCAAGGACGCCGACGCGATCCGCAACGAGACGTTCGACCTCGATGCAATGCGGAAACAGGGCTACGCATACGAGCGCCTGGATCAGTTGACCGTGGAGCTCTTGCTCGGAGCACGCTGACATTGGCCGAGTCGTATTTTCTCGGCGTCGACGTCGGGACGAGTGGCGTGAAGGCCATTCTCGTCTCGCCTGAAGGTGACGTTGCTTCCGCGGCGGTGACACCGTTGACGCTCTCCACACCGCGGCCGGGTTGGGCCGAGCAGGAGCCCGCTGCGTGGTGGGCCGCGGCCGTCGAGTCGATGCGCGCGGTGCGCAGTGCCCGTCCGCACGCTGCGATCGCCGCGATCGGAATCTCGGGGCAGATGCATTCATCGGTGTTTCTCGACCGCACCGGCGACGTCATCCGTCCCGCGCTGCTCTGGTGCGACGGACGCACCACCGCCGAATGCGCGGAGATCACGGAGAAGGTCGGCGGTGAGGAGAGGCTGCGCGAGCTCGCCTGCAATCCTGCGCTCGAGGGCTTTACGCTGCCGAAGGTGCTGTGGCTGCGTCGCCATGAGCCGCAGGCTTACGCGCGCCTCACCACGGTGCTGCTGCCGAAGGACTACATCAGATATCGGCTCACCGGCGTGCTGGCCACCGATCCATCGGATGCATCGGCCACGCTGATGTACGATACGGCGCAGCTCCGCTGGAGCGAAGAGATCCTCCGCGCGGTGGATGTGCCGATGTCCATCGTGCCGGACGTCGGTGAATCGGCGCAGGTGCTCGGGCAAGTGACTGCCGCGGCGGCGCTCGTGGTCGGAATTCCTGCGGGAACACCGGTCGTGGGCGGCGGCGCGGACAACGCGTGCGGCGCGGCGGGTGTCGGCGCGCTGAGTGAAGGCGAGGTGGTCTCGAGCTGGGGGACGTCGGGCACCGTGTTGGCGCCGCTCACCAGCCCGCGAGTGGATCCCGCGTTGCGCGCGCACACGTTCTGTCACGTCGCGCCGAATCTGTGGTACATGATGGGTGTCGTCCTCTCGGCAGGCGGAGCCTTTTCGTGGTATCGCGAACAGCTCGCACGGGAGCTTGCGGGCGACGCAACGGCGGCACAACAGCTTGACGCGGAGGCTGCCTCGGTACCTCCGGGCGCGGATGGAGTGACGTTTTTGCCGTATCTGCAGGGCGAGCGCACGCCGCTCCGCGACGCCGAGGCGCGCGGCGCGTTCCTCGGACTGTCGCTGGCGCACACGCGCGCGCACCTCACGCGTGCGGTGCTGGAGGGCATCACCTTCGCGCTGAATGATTCGCTGCTCATTCTCCGTGCGCTCGGCATCTCGCCCGCCAGTCTTCTGCTCACCGGAGGCGGCGCGAAGAGTCCGTTTCTCAGGACTCTCCAAGCGGAGATCTTCGGCCTTCCGGTCACCACGGTGAGTCGGGAGGAAGGGCCGGCGTATGGAGCCGCTCTTCTGGCGGCAGTCGGCGCGGGCGCGTTTCCTGACATTGCAACGGCCGCAAGGGCGACGCTGCAGAGGGCGCCGCTGGAGCATCCGAAGCCCGGAGCGCATGCTCTCTACGCCGAGCCGTACGCGACGTATCGTTCCTCCGTGAAGGCGGCCCGACCCGATCGACTATAGCTGGTCCACCTGTTGGAACGGGATCTTCAGCTCGGCCGCCGCGAATGCCGCGTCGCGCATCTTTTTCCGCCGATTGCCGCCGGGATCCAGCGGGCGGGACGCACGCTCCAGCTGACGCAGCCGGGCGATCAGTGCGTCGCGCTCCGGATCGAGTGCGTCACCGCCCGAGGGTTTCGACACGCTATCGCAGCACGAAGCCTGCGTCCACCGGAGGCCGAGTCGTGGCGTTCCCCGCGATCCAACCCGTCATGTACATCCACTGCGTCATCCGCGTGAGCTTCGGATAGTTGATGTTCTTCGGTTCGTCGCGCGGCGTGTGGTAGTCCGGATGCAGATTCGTCGAGAAGAACAGCGACGGCACGCTGCGCTCCGCGTAGGGGACGTGGTCGCTGCGGAAGTACCAGCCCTCGGGATGTGTCGGCCGATCCCAGAGCGAGTCGATGACGAATCTCCCCGTGGCACCGTTCGCCTCGAGTGCCATCTGCACGAGCGCCGCCGAGTTGCGATGCGGAGGCTGCGAGCCGAGCAGCGCCGCCGTATCGGGGTGATTGCGCCCGATCATGTCGCCGTTCAGGACGGCGACAATCCTGTCCAACGGCACCACAGGATGTGCAACGTGATAGCGGGAGCCCAGCAATCCGCGCTCCTCCGCTCCGTGGAAGATGAACAGGGCCGAGCGCTTGCTCGGCTGCTTCACCCATGCTCGCGCAATGGCGAGCAGCGCCACGCTGGTGGACGCGTTGTCGTCCGCGCCGTTCCAGATTGAGTCGCCGTTCACCGGGTAGCGGACGCCGTCGTGATCCTGATGCGAGCTGAAGACGACGTACTCGTCGCGCAGCCTGGCGTCCGTTCCACGCACCTCGCCGATGACGTTGACCGACGGCGTCTCGAAGGTCTCGGTGCGCAGCTCGATGGTCACCGTTTGACCGTCGGTCTTCCAGTCGGACAGCGCGCCACGATGGACGAGCAGCACCGGGACGGGCGGTCGAACGTTTGCGGCGCGCGCTGCCGCCGGATTCCGCGTGAAGCGCGGCACGCCTCCAACCACGTCGTACGTGCCGCGCATCTGCGTCCTGGCGACAGCCTCGACAGCGAGCTCGGCGATGGAGTCTGCGACGACCACCACGGCGAGCGCTCCCCAACGCCCAAGTGCGGCCATGGGTATGAGCGCGGCACGAGTGTAGTTGTGCTCGTAGGTGTTCGTCGTGGTGCGAATCGCCGAAGACGCCGGGGGCGCCAGCCTGATCACGGCGACCTTGCCGCGAACGTCGAACGTCGAGTCGTTCAGGTTCGAGACGAACACGGTCGGCGCCGTAACTTCGGCCGCGACGTTCGAGGTGGGCGTGATGTCAGTCCACAGCCCGAACGCGCGATCTCCGAGCTTGATCGAACTCGTCGTGCTCGACACGCGTGTGCGGCGCATGTTCCACCACTGGTACCAGCCCCCGTCCTCGCCTTTGGGCGAGACGCCGATTTTCCGCATCTGTTCCGCGAGCCACGCGGAGGCACGCATCTCGTCCAGCGTGCCGGCCTCCCGGCCGCGCATGTTGTCTCCGGCGAGCGCGTACATGTCGCGCTCGAGATCCGCCTGCCTGATGCTGGCGATGGCCGTGGGGACTTGCGGCGACTGGGGCGCCGCAGCGCGCGCCGTCAGGAGCGCGAGTATCGATCCCGTCAGAATATTTCTCTGCATGACCGATATGGTATCGAGTTGTTCACGTCGTAGATAGATCTCGGGGCGCTCGAGTACCTGTGCCGCTGAAGACCGCCTGCGCTACCGCTTCTTCGCGAGAATAGTCCCTCGGCAGTTCGGTGCGCCGCACGAGCAGGGAAACCGCCGTTTCGCGGCCGGTGAGTGGCGCTCGTCGAGCACGTACGCATAGTCATACGCGAGCTCCTCGCCGATCTCGATCGCGCGGATCGTCTCGATCCAGATACGGCCGCCGTCGATGACCGCATCACAGTTCGGATTGCACGAATGGTTGATGAAGCGCGCCTCGTTTCCGTTCACGGCCGCGTCGATCACCACGTCGTCGTCAATGGCAAAGAGAAAGGTGTGGTGCCGTTCGCCGGCCACGTCCGGATAGCGTGCGTCCGCGGCGGCCGGCGTGAGCCGCTCGCCGGTGTACTCGATCAGGCGTTCACCAGCCGGAATGCGCTCGGTCGCGAAAGCGCCGAGCCCTTGCATCGGCGAGGCCCGAATCGCGAATGAAAGCATGCGAGAAATTCTAGTAGGGTATGTTGCTAACATGACACCACGCCGCTGGTGGACACACGTTTCCTGAGCGTGTCGCCGATTCGGTCGCCCAATGGCCGTTAGCTGGCGTACGTCTCCCCACGAGAGCGGGCAGCTTCAGGTATACGTCGTGCCGTTCCCCACTACGAGAGCCACTAAATGGGCCGTCTCGACGCGCGGTGGGTTCGGACTCAAGTGGTCGCCGAATGGGCGAGAGCTGTTGTACGTGGACGATAATAACCACGTCATCTCCGTCGCGGTTGACACGGGACCGGTGTTCGCGATACGTCAGTCCACTATCCTGTTTCGACTTTCGTACTCACAGAAGGGTTGTTGGGGCCGCGAACTCGAATTCTCGCCGGACGGCAAGCGATTCATTCGGGTGCGGAACGGCGGCCGACCATTAGTGGACAAGATGATCTTCTGCCCCCGGCGCCGGCTTGTCCACTCTGATTACGTTGTCGGGACGGGAATCCTCGTCCGCACGCGCCGGACGTCGCTCCTCGTTCCGACCCTGGTTTTCATGGAGTAAGCGCTTTGCGACGTCTCGTGCACCGTCTGGCCTCGAGTCAGGAGTTCGGCCTCGTTCTCGTTGTCGCACTCGTGACGATCATCCTGGCCTCACTCGCCGGCTCGCATCCCGATCGCATCTCGGGTGCCATGGTCAACAACTTCTGGAACGCCAACACGCTCGTACAGACCGCCACGGACGCGAGCTTCTTCGCGATCATGGCCGTCGGCGCGACGGTCGTCATCATCTCCGGCGGCATCGACCTCTCCGTCGGCTCCATCTATGCGCTCGCCGGTGTGTCGGCGGCGTTGCTGCTCAGGCGGATGCACGGCGCGGGCGACGTCACCATCGTGCTCGCTGGCCTGGGGACGTGTCTCGGCATCGGCATTTTGTGCGGTCTTCTCAACGGCGTGCTGGTGGTGGGACTCCGCGTCCACCCCTTCATCATCACGCTCGGCAGCATGTGGATTCTGCGCGGCAGCGCATTCGTCGCCACGAAGGCGGAAAGCATTCTACTTCCGCCGCCGATGACCGCCGTGGTGAAGGCGCCGCTCGGTCTCGGCGGCGGCCTCTATCCCGTGCCGATGCTCACGATGCTCGCGGTCACGGCGCTCGGTGCGATCTATCTCACGCGCACCGTCATGGGCCGTCACGTCTTCGCGTTCGGCGGCAGCGTCGAGGCGAGTCGCTACGCAGGGTTGCCACTCTCGCGCATTCAAGTGGGCGTGTTTGCGGTGTCGGGTCTCACTGCCGGACTCGCCGCCTTCCTCGGCGCCGGCTTTTATGGATCGGCCTCATCCGGTGACGCCCAGGGCTACGAGCTCTACGTCATCGCCTCGGCCGTCGTGGGCGGCGCCAGCCTGCTGGGAGGAAAGGGGAGCGCCATCGGCGCCATGCTCGGAGCGCTCCTCATCGTGTTGATACGGCAGTCCATCCGCACGCTCCACTTCGATCAGAACTACGAGTGGATCGTCATCGGGAGCGCAATCATTCTCGCTGTCGTGATCGACCAGTGGAGCACACGAGCCACGGCACGGCGTCTCGCGAACGTGCGCCACGAGTAGCATGCGTGGCCGCGGCACTCCGGCACGGACGCTGCGACACGACAACTCCCTTGGGAGTTCCCACGTATTGCGTCACACGAACCGATAGAGAGAACGCATGACGATGCGCGCCACAGCACTATCCCTGATGATGGTTGCCGGCCTCGTGGCCTGCTCGAAGACCGAGAACAAGTCCGCGGCGACAGCAAAGGGGAACGGGAAGAAGATCGCAATCGCCCTGATCGCAAAGAGCTCCACGAATCCGGTATTCCTGGCAGCACGCACGGGCGCGGAGGCCGCCGCCAAGGAGCTCTCGGCGAAAGACAGCATCGACGTCACCGTGAGCTGGCTGACGCCACCGCAGGAGGACGCCGAGATGCAGGCGCAGCGCATCAGGCAAGCGGTGAATGATGGGGCGGATGCGGTCCTCATCTCGTGCTCGGACGCCGGCAAGGTGACCGGGGCGATCAACGACGCCGTGGACCGCGGCGTCGTCGTGATGACCTTCGACAGCGATGCGCCGCAATCGAAGCGCTTCGCGTACTACGGCGTGGACGACACGAAGACCGGGCAGGAGACGATGGCCGAGCTGGCCACGCTGATGAACGGAAAGGGCAAGGTGGCCATTCTCGCCGGCAATCAGAACGCCCCGAACCTTCAGCACCGTGTGCAGGGCGCGAAGGACGAAGCGGCGAAGCATCCGGGTATGACCATCGCCGGTGTGTTCAACCACGTCGAGACACCACAGGATGCCACGGCCGAAGTCGTTCGCGTCAACAACGCGTATCCCGACATTCAAGGGTGGGCGTTCATTGGCGGTTGGCCGCTCTTCGCACAGTCGCTGCTCACGGACGCGACGGTAGCGAAGCAGAAGATTGTCTCAGTCGACGGGCTGCCGGTGGAGCTCGCGTACGTGGAGAAGGGCGTCGTCCCCGTGCTTCTCGCGCAGTCCGTCTACAAGTGGGGCGAGGTGGGCGTGCGCACCATCGTCGCAAAGTTGCACGATCACAAGGATCCGCCCACCGCGATCATCGAGATGTCACTCGTGAAGGTGACGAAGGCGAATCTGGGCGCATGGGCGCGTCAGTTGAAGGCGTGGGGTTTCACGGACGTGGAAGACAAGTACCTCAAGATGTAGAGAACGAAAATGACCACGGTCTTCTTCGACATCGGCATCTCGCTGGACGGATTCATGGCCGGACCCAATCGTGGTCCGCACAATCCGCTCGGCGACGGCGGCGTGAGTATGCATCAGTGGATGTTTCGTACGACGTTCGGCCGCGAGCGGCTGGGCATTCCGGGCGACGGCGGCGAGACGTCCGCTGACAATGAGCTGTTGCGTGGCGTCTTCGAGCGCACCGGCGCGTACATCATGAGGCGCAGGATGTTCGAGGAAGGGGGGCCCAACTGGCCCGAGAACGCGCCTTTTCGTGCGCCCGTGTTCGTGCTCACGCATCAGCCGCGCGATCCCTGGGCACGCAAGGGCGCGCGTCCAGCGACGTTCGACATCGAGCAATCCGCGATCAGCTCATCGCCGCACGTTGCGCACGTGAGCTATCGAGTCAAGCGACAATAGGACTGTCCTACACTGTTATTGGCGTGCGGCGCATGAGAACGTTCACCACGCCGCCGAGTGCTCCGACGACCAGCACGACCTCCCTCAAGCGCGGCGTCCAGATTCTGTCGATGCCGAACACACCGTCGAGCGAGTACGCACCAAACCCCACGAGCGCCAGTGCGACGGCTGCAGCCGCGTAGAGCGCCGGAATCTCGATGCCGTTCGTCGCCGCGAAGATGCCGTTGCCCCAGTGCACCGTGACCGCCGCCACGATCATGACGGAGACGATCAGCGCGGGACCGATGGGCCCCAGCAGTCCGAGCACGACGAGCAGTCCGCCGGTGGTCTCCGTGGCCGATGCAACTGCGGCCAGGACGTGCCCGGGCCGAAAGCCGAGCTGCACGAAGAACTCTCCGGTCTTGGTGAGTCCATATCCGCCGAACCATCCCGCGAGCTTCTGCATTCCGTGTCCGGCCATGAGAAGGCCGAATACCACCCTCAAAATGAGAAGCCCGATGTCGCTGCTGGTGTGAGTCATTGGAGTCCGATTCCGGTGCGGTTTGCCATTGTGCTTCCTGCGCCCGATGTCTAATCTGCTGAAACCAGTCTGGATGATCTATGGCCAAAAAGCTTGAAAACATGTCCGAAGCTCCAGGACATGAGGACGCTGAGATAGACGTCGTGTCAGAGGTCCTTGGCGCCGTTCGTCTCACGACCGACGTCCTCGGCCGCTTCGAGCTCGGTGCGCCCTGGGCGTTTCGATCGGATCGAGGCGGCGCCGTTGCGCTCTACGTGATGGCACGCGGAAGCGCGACGCTCGAGCTTCTCGAGAAGACACGCGGCATGCCTAGTGTTTTCGCGCTCTCTGCCGGAGACGTCGCAGTGCTGCCGCACGGCGCGCCGCACTTGCTGCGCGATCCTGGCGCCGGTCCGCGCCGCGCGCTGACTTCCGCCGACCTGGCTTGCCGCCGTGGTATGCAGCCCGGGCCCACACGTTTCGGTGGCAGTGGTCCGGTGACCAGCTTCGTCGCGGGTGCGTTTCACTTCGGCGCCGCGCCGCGGAGCGTGCTGCTCGAGTCGCTGCCGAGCGTGCTGCATCTCGTGTCGGGCGCTGTGTCCATGTCGCCGCAAGCGGCGGCGACCGTCCAGATGATTCTCGCGGAGAGTGCCGCGCCCGGACCGGGAAGTGCCATGATGATGGCGCGGCTCGCGGACATCATTCTCGTTCACGCGTTGCGCACACAAACGTGCGCTGCCGGAAAGGCGCACGGCGGACTGTGCGCGCTTGCTGATCCCTCCATCGGTGGCGCACTGCGCCTCATCCACGCGCGTCCGGCAGAGCCATGGACCGTATACACAATGGCGGCCGCAGTTGGCATGTCGCGCTCGGCCTTCGCGGCGCGGTTTTCCGAGTTGGTGGGTGAATCGCCACTCAAGTACCTGACGCGCTGGCGGATGACACAAGCAGCGGAACTGCTGCGCGATCAGCGGGAGCCTGTTGCCCGCATTGCCGAGCGTGTGGGTTACGGAAATGCCGCGGCGTTCATGAAGGCTTTTACACGCGTACAGGGGATGGGGCCGGGGGAGTTTCGTAAGACGGTAGGGCGGTAGAACCGAGAGCGTTTGTTGTTGCCTGCCGTCCTACTGTTCTGCCGGTCTGGTCGTACTGGCTAAGGCGACCAAACTGGCGTACGTTAGACCCGCCGAAGTCACCGGTCCGGATCGTCTCGTTCGAACGGCCAACAGATGGCATCGCCCACGCTCGGCTTTCGTTTCGGCGTCCTCGTCGGAATCATCTTCGCGGGCGTTGCAGTGATTACTCTCGCGCTGACCGCGCTGTTTCTCACCGGTCTGCGCGCCATCCCGCCGAGCACCCTTGCCGCTGGGGTGCTGATGCTCATCACGTTGTTTGTCGCCGTCGCACTCGCGGTCGTGCTCGCGGGGAGTCTCCTCGCTGTCGGTCTTCTCGCGTTCGGCGTCTTCGTCGTGGCGGCCCTCGTCGTCGCTCCGCCGATCGGCATATTGGCCGTGCTGGTATTCCTGGTACTGCTCGCCCTTGTAAGTGCTGTGGTGGCGAGTCCGTTGAACGTGGCGTTTGGCATCCTACTGCTCCTGCTGCTGCTCATTCCGGTCGCAGCGCTGGTGGTGGGCATTCTTGGACCTGGTGCGGCACTCGTCGTCATCGCAGTGCTCGGTTACATCGGGCTCGCGCTGGCGCTCGCGTGGTTGTTGCTTCGCGTGCACCGGATGCCACTCGAGCTGCTTGGCCTCGGCGGCCTGCGGCAGATGCCGTCGATTCCGCTGCCGACGTTGCCGGATTTCATCGACGCGGTGATGAAGCTCAAGGACAAGGAGGCGCAGGAACAGATTCCGATTCGCGCGTTGACGAACGTCTTTACGCTCGGCGCCGGTACGCTCCATGCGCGCACCGCGACGGCGCGCACCTTTCTCTTCGAGGATGACGAGGCGAAACAGTACTCCCTCGACTCGCCCGCGCAGTTCGACATGGGGTGGACGACCTTCGGGCAGGTCGACGTACGGGCGGCTGCGCTCTCGGCCACGTTCGCGGGAGCCCTGACCACTCCAGCCGCAGGATCGGCGCTGTTCTGGCCGAACGTCTCGCGGTACTGGGGCGCTTTCGGGATCTTGCCGATCAAGGTGGTCACGCAGGCGGATGTGCCGGGTTTCAAGTCCCGTGTGGGTCCCCTGTGGGACGACAACGTGATGGGGCCGCTGATCCAGAGTATGGCGCTCTTCGTCATCGACATGTCGGTCTTTGCGAGCATCGATCCGCCCACCGCCAGCTCTCCCCGCTTCACGCCCGTAACGCTTGCGTTTCTCTCTCTGAACGCGCCGACGCCTCTTACACCGACGTTCACGCCGTTCCTCATCCAGGTGTCGGACGGGTCGAACACACAGGTCTACACGACGATTCCCACGGGCCTGGTCGCGCCAAGCGCGTGGCTCTATGCGTTGCAAGCACTCAAGGCCTCCACGACCGTGTGGGGCATCTGGCTCGGGCACGTTTACCGCTACCACATGGTGACGGCCGCGATGCAGATGACGATGTACCAGGGTCTTCCGCGGCGGCACGGAGTGGCACAGGTGCTCGGGCTCCAGTCCAAGTACGTCATCGGATTCGACGCCGTGCTGCTGCTCGACTGGACGTTCCCGCCGCCGACGTCGTGCGCCACCTCGATCCAGTTCCTCCAGTTGACGGATGCGTTTGCGGCCGGACGTGCCTTTTTCGACGATGATCCCGAGAGGACACTCGCCGCCCTCGGCATTCCGAAGACGACGTTCTCGAGCCCGCTCTTCCGGTTCCAGGACATCAACCTGCCGGATTTCGCGGGGCGGTTGAATGCGGCCAGAGCGAATCCGCTGAGCACGGATTCCATATCGCTTGCACTTCTCGCCGCGCTCGCGCCGACTACGACAGCGCTGCTCATCGCATATCTCGGCGGGGAGGACGCTCTGCTCCAGACCGCCCTTGCGACGGATCTCAACGCGCTCATCGCGGGGCCGTCCCTTGCACCGCTCGTGACCGGCACCGGCATCGTGCTGTCGCCAGATACTGCCGCGGCGGTGGCGGCGGTGACGGCGTTGGCGCCTCCGCCTCCCCCGGGTTCTCCAGTGCTGACGTCGCTCAATCGGATGCTGCTCCAGGACGCGTATCCGATCGAGCTCTGGATCATGCAGTTCAATCTCTATCCGGTGGCGCACTATGTGGTGAGCATTTACCGTGCGGCCGCGACATACATCACGGCTGTCGTCGCCGCGCTCTATCCAAGCAATGCCGCCATCATCGCGGACGCGCGGTTGCAGCGGTGGGTGCTCGCGTCGGCCACGGTCGGCAACGTGCAAGGACTGCCTGTTCCGGTCACCACGACCGCGCAGCTCACGGCCGTGCTTACGAGTCTCATCTACCGCATCACGGCGCATGGTCTCGCTCGCCTCGCGCCGGTCGGGAATCCGGGGCTGTCGTGGATCGGCAACTTTCCGCCGTGTCTGGAGGATTCCCGCATTCCCGACCCAATTGTGCCGAGCGGCAATCCGCCTGGCTTGTCGCCAAATCTCACGCCGGCGCAGCTGCTCGCCTTCATGCCAAAGGCCGGCACGATCGGTGAGATGATCAGCTTCATCTTCGCGTTCGGCTACACCCCTCCGTTCGAGTCGCTCATCCCGGTGACGACCGCAAACACGTCGGGCGGGTCGGATCAGGAGCTGCATCCATTCGTTGGCTTGCCGGCGGCGTGTGATTCCGCGCTACAGACCTATCGCGCCGCGATCACGGGCTTCATCAGATTCTTCCTGGCCGACCAGAACGCACTCAACGCGCCGGCGGTGATGAACTTCAGCGCGACGCAGGCGGCGATTCACCAGTGGGAAATGAACATCGAGCAATGACACCATGAATCGAATCTTTGGCTTCTCCCGCAATGCGGTTGCACTGGTCGGGATCATCCTCGCGATTATTCTCGTCGTGCTCGTGGGAATGATCGTCGTCGGCAGCGCGGCGATCCGGGCCCTCATGGCACCGGGGCTGAAGGTGGACGGCGTGAGCCTGCTCGCGCTGCTCGTGACGATCATCGTCCTGCTTGTCGCCGTGTTCGTCCTGCTGTTGGTGTTGTTCCGGTGCTGCTGCAAGCCGTCAGGGAAGCAAGGCGACGTGCCGCCAGACGTTCTGGCGTTGTTGATTCCGTTAGTCCCGCTCTTCCAACAGATGCCGAATCTTCTGCGCGATCTGGGCGTCGCGCTCTATGAGGGCGGCAAGACGGTGACGTGGATACAAGCTCACGTCGACGCCGTCTCATCGGATCTGTCCGCCGCCGCGGGGACGCTGGCGAATGCCGCCACCTTCCGCGTGCCAGGTCTCATCGACGCCGGAAACGGCCTGTGGCTGGTCGACCCCAATCCTTTCCATGCGAGTCCGATCAACCCGCTTCAGGATCTTCTTGGAACGCTGACTCAATTGAGTACGCATCTGGCTCTCGCGACTGGTGCTCCGGTAACACTCAATGCGGCGAATCAGTCGGTTGCGGATGTCGCGAACAAGTTGAGCGAAACGGGACGTGCGTTGGCGCGACTGGCCAACACGTTGCATGCTTCTCCCCCTTCGCCTCCGGAGGCGCTCTGAATTGGATAGGACAGCAGGACACATAGGGCGTTGTAGTTGCTCGCGGTCCTACCGGCCTGCTGTCCGACTGTCCTACTTTTCTCGATGACCGACATCGCCGTAAAGCTCGAGCACATCTCCAAGCGCTTCCCCGGCGTACGAGCTCTGCACGATGTCTCGCTCGAGATCGCGGCGGGATCCTGTCACGCCCTCTGCGGCGAGAACGGCGCCGGCAAGAGCACACTCGGCAAGCTCGTCGCCGGGTTGTACGCTCCTGATTCCGGCAAGCTGGTCGTGTCAGGTCGCGAAGTGCACTTTGCCGGAGCGCGCGATGGCATCGCGGCCGGCGTCGCGATGGTGCACCAGGAGCTCGCCTTCTGTGACAACCTGTCCGTCGCCGAGAATCTGTGTCTTGGCGCGATGCCGAGCCGGCGTGGATTCGTGGATCGCGCGGAGATGCGCCGGCGCGCCGATGCGTTGCTGGCGGAAACGGGGACGACGCTCGACGTCTCCGCCCGGTTCGGCGATCTGTCCATCGGACATCGCCAGATGGTGCAGATCGCGGCCGCCGTGGGCGGCGGCGCGCGCATCATCGTGTTCGACGAGCCGACGAGCAGTCTCAGTCAGGTTGAGGCCGAGCGTCTCTATGCGCTCATCGGTCGGCTGAAGGGCAGGGGCGTGACGTGCATCTATGTATCGCATCGCATGCCGGAGATCTTTGCGCTGTGCGACACGGTGAGTGTGTTGCGCGACGGTGAGCTCATCGCGACGCGCAGCGTCGAGGGGCTCAGCGAGGGCGAGCTCGTGGAGATGATGATCGGTCGTCCCCTCGCGGAGTATTATCCGTCGCACGATAAGGTTGTTGCCGGCGACGAGGTACTCCGTGCTGAAGGGCTCACGGCGCCTGCAATGTTCGAGAACGTGTCGCTGACGTTGCGCGCTGGCGAAGTGGTGGGACTCGCCGGTCTCATGGGCGCGGGGCGTTCGGAGGTCGCGGGCGCGCTGTTCGGCCTCGCCCCGCTGTCAGCCGGTACGATCAGCCTCAAGGGCATGCCGGTGCACTTCGACGATCCGCGCGAGGCGATTCGCGCCGGCATTGGCCTGGTGCCGGAAGATCGGAAGCGGCAGGGGCTCGTCCTCTCGGAGAGCGCCGTGCACAACGCTTCGCTGCCGACGCTCGACCGGTTGGCGCGCTTCACGTGGGTGCTACGCCGCAAGGAGCGCGAGCAGGCATCGACGCTCTTTCGACGACTGCGGGTTCGGGCGCCCGGATTGGATGCCGTTGTTGGCGGTCTCAGTGGCGGCAACCAGCAAAAGGTCGTGCTCGCGAAGTGGCTGGCCGCGCGGCCCCAAGTGCTCATCCTGGACGAGCCGACGCGCGGCGTGGACGTCGGCGCCAAGGCGGAGATTCACGCGCTGATCGGCGAGCTCGCGGCAGGCGGCACCGCCATCCTCGTCATCTCGAGTGAGCTGCCGGAGATTCTGACGCTGTCCGATCGGATTCTCGTGCTGCGCGAGGGCCGCTTGGTGGGCGAGCTCCCGCGCGCGGAAGCGACCCAGGACTCGCTGCTCCGGCTGATGGCTGGCCTCTCGTCGGGCAGGTGACGGGAGGGCATTTCGGCAGGTCTGAGTGTCTGAGGTGATTAAATTCTCTTGACAGACAAAATCTTGATAGTAGGTTCGGTGTCGCCGATGTCATCGTACCGCTTGACTGGCGGCGTGGGGTAGACCCTCTCCAGACCCCTCGAAGGACCGAACTTCCGAGACAGATGGCAGGAACATGCCTGCACCGGCGTTTTGAACGTCTCCTGTTTGTTAGTCAAGAAAACAAAGTGCCAGCGCCTCTGGCAATCCACGCTCTCTGGAGGAAAGTCTGATGGGACGCAGGGTTCTTCTCGCGGTTCTGAGTCTGCTCGCGGCGGCGTCCGCCGCGCAGGCGCAAGCCACCGGACGGATCGTCGGGCGCGTCACGACCGCGGAAGGCGGTCGTCCCGTTGCCGGTGCCGCCGTGGTGCTCGTGGGCACGACGCGGGGCTCGGTCTCCGATTCGTCCGGCGCATTCTCCCTCGCCAATCTCCCGCCGGGCCTCCACCGGGTGCGGGCACAGCGCATCGGCTTCATCTCGCTGACGCGGGAGGTCACAGTGTCGGCCGGTGCGGCGACATCGGTCAGCTTCGCGCTGGTTGCGTCGCCGGTGCAGCTGGAGGAGATCAAGACGGTCGGGTACGGAACACAGGAAGCGCGCACCGTAACAGGTGCCGTCGCCACGGTATCGGCCGAGCAGATCAAGGACATCGCCACGAGCGATCCGATGAAGGCGATTCAGGGTCGCGTCCCCGGCGTCGAGATCGTGGCCGGCAACAACGAGCCCGGCACGGGGATGCAGGTCCGCATCCGCGGCGTCCGGTCGATCACCGCGAACAACGATCCCCTCTACGTCGTGGACGGCGTACCGATTTCGGGAGGCATTCAGGATTTCAATCCGCAGATCATCGAGTCGGTGGACATCCTCAAGGACGCCGCCGCCACCGCCATCTACGGGAGCAGAGGCGCGAACGGCGTCATCCTCGTGACCACGAAAAAGGGGCCGCTCGACGGACGCATTCACTCGAACTACAGCCTCGACAGCTACTACGGCGCGCAGGATCCCGTGAAGGTCATCAACATGATGAACATGCAGCAGTACGTGCGCATGCTGCAGGACGGGGCGCTCTACAACAACGGCGCGATGAACGGCGACACGAGTCTCGCGAAGGTGCTCGCGGGCCAGTCGTTCGTGAACGGCGTGCCGAAGAAGCTCTACGCGTTCAACAACAACATCCAGTCCGACTGGTTGCGGACGGTCCTCCAGAACTCGCAGCAGAAAAGCTTCCAGGGGAGCGTGACCGGTTCGAGCCCGGATACGCGCTACACTCTGTCGGGCAATTACTTCGGGCAGGGTGGTCTCATTCCCGGGCAGGGATACACGCGCGGCGCCGGCTTCGCGTCGGTGGACCACACGTCCGGCCGCCTGCACGTGGGACTCAGCGCCAACTCGGCGCGCGTGCAGCAGGACATCGGTGAAAGCGGCGCGGCGTTCGGCTATGCATTGGCGATGGCGCCCTTCGGCTCTCCCTACAACTACACGAATCCCGATTCAGCCGGTCTCTACGATCCGCGTCCGGACGACGACCAGTTGAACATCAATCCCCTGCTCGAGAACCGCTCGTTCGTGCGGCAGCGGGTCACCAACCGGATCTTCGGTTCGGCATTCGCCGAGCTGCGGTTGCTGGATTGGATGACGTATCGGATGAATTTTGGACCCGACATCACCAACGTCACCGAGGGGTGTTACAACGATCCATGGACGCACGGGCCGTGCGCCAATCCGGGCGCCAACAGCCAGAATCAGGGTGCTCCGCCCCAAGCGTTTCTGCGTGATTCGAAGGACTTCGCCTACACGCTCGACAATCTGTTGCAGCTTAGCCGAGACGTCGGCACGAAGCAGCACGTCGAGGGCACGCTGCTCTACAGCATCCAGCGCGATCAATTCAGCCGCGATTCGCTCTACGCGTCCAACCTGCCGTACAACACGCAGCTCTGGTACGACCTCGGGTCCGGCACGGCCGGGCAGCAGCTCAGCAGCAGGTCCGAGTGGGCGCTGCGCTCGTACATGGGTCGCGTCAACTACACGCTGCTCGACCGATACACGATCTCCGCTACCGGGCGCAGTGACGGATCGAGCCGACTCGCGCCCGATCACAAGTGGGCGTTCTTTCCCTCGGTCGGTCTTTCGTGGCAGCTCGGTGACGAGCCGTTCATGCGGCGCTTCACGCCGCTGAACATGCTCAAGGTGCGCGGCAGCTATGGGACCACCGGCAACACATCCATCTCGCCGTATCAGACGCAGGGGCTGTTGACGCCGCGGGTCTATTCCTTCGGCGGAACGGCGGTGCGCGGATATCGTCCAGGCTCGATCCCGAATCCCGACCTCTCATGGGAGAAGACGGATCAGACGGACCTCGGCATCGAGTACGCGATGTTCGGTAACCGCGTCTCCGGCAGCTTCGACGCGTATCGCGCAACGACGCACGATCTGCTCCTCCAGCAGGCGCTGCCCGTCAGCTCCGGCTTCACGTCGACGTTGCAGAACGTCGGCTCGACGCGGAACCAGGGGCTCGAGCTCTCTGTCTCCACCGTAAATGTGCAGGACTGGCGGGGCGTGCGATGGACCAGCGACGTCAACTGGAGCCACCAGGAAAACATCATCACGTCGCTCCAGAGCGGGACGCTGTCCAACGTGCTCAACACGTGGTTCGTCGGCTCACCGATCAACGTGCTCAACGATCCGCAGCACCAGGTGTTCTACGACTACACGTCGCAGGGCGTGTGGCAGTTCGCCGACACGGCGCTCATGCGGCAGTTCAACTCCACGGGCTCGACGTTCAAGGTGGGTCAGCCGCGCGTGGCGGACATCAACGGCGACGGCAAGATCGACGCGAACGACCGCTCGATCATCGGGACGTCGTATCCCAAGTGGACGGGCTCGATGTCGAACCGGTTCACGTTCAAGGGATGGGATCTCTCCTCGCTCATCACGGCGAAGTGGCGCTACACGTTCATCGATGGAACGCCGCGCGGCATGAACGGGCGCAACGGAGTGTCGGTCATCAACTACTGGACGCCCACGAACCCGACGAACGACAACCCCGCGCCGCAGGTTCCGAACTCGGGGAATGACTGGCAATACCACGCCACGATGTACTACCTCGACGGTTCGCACTGGCGCATCCGCAACATCACACTCGGCTACACGGCGGGCGAGCGGCTCGCCGGGCGCATCGGCGCGACGAGCCTGCGCATCTACGGCACCGCACAGGACCCCTACATCCACTCGAGCTACGCCGGCAATGACCCGGAGGTCGGCGGTTCGGCGCCGACGGTCCGCACGCTGCTGCTCGGCACCAACATCGTCTGGTAGTCCGCCACTCACGAGGAATGAGACTCCACATGAAGCGCTTACTACTTCCCGCAGTGGCACTCGCCCTGCTCGGTGCCGCGCCCGCCTGCGTGAGCCTGGACGAGAAGCTCGTCACGGGCGTGAGCAGCCAGTACTACTCCACGCCGGACGGCCTCAACTCGGCCATCATTTCCGCGTACGCGCAATTGCGCGGGTATTACGGCAAGGAGCAACTGCTGAGCATGACGCAGGTCGGAACGGACACCTGGCAGGCGGGCGATCAGCTCGGCTCCAACAACACGAACTTCGACGCGTACAACGGGCAGTTGAGCAGTCAGGCGCCCGAGCTCCAGAACACGTGGAACCCGGCGTACGTGATGATCAACACGCTCAACGCGGCGCTCGATCGCGGCCCGAACACGGCGGGCATTACGCCCGCCGTAAAGAACGCACTGCTCGGCGAAGCGCACTTCCTGCGTGCGCTCGAGTACTTCACGCTCGTGCGCCACTTCGGCGACGTGACCCTGTCGCTGCACGAGAATCAGGGGGTCGTCCTCGAGGCCACGCGGCAGCCCGCGCCGGACGTCTACAAGGCGATCATCGCGGATCTCGACTCGGCGGTCACGCTACTTCCCGTGTCGCAAGCGGATTACGGTCGTGCCACGCGTGGCGCCGCGTTGACGCTCCGCAGCCTCGTGTATCTCACACGCGCCTATCAGTCCTTCGGCGGCGGTGCGGCGGACTTCACCGCCTCGTTGGCCGATGCGAAAGCCGTCATCTCCTCGGGGACGTACGCGCTCGAGCCCGTGTTTGCCGACCTGTGGTGCGTGGCGCGCGCAGCCGATGCGGGGCGCGGCGGTTACTGCGACAACACCGGATACAACCAGAACCGGAAGGAATTCATCTTCACGGTGCAGTTCAACTACAACCAGGCCAACAACGACGTCGACGGAACGCCGCAGTACAACTATCTCCACCTGGTGTACGGCAGTCAGTACGACAACGCGAACGCCGGCGTCGGCATTCCGCGTGACATCAACAATGGCCGGCCTTTCCGGCGGTTGAAGCCCACGCAGTACGAGCTGTCGCTGTGGGGCACGAAGTATCAGGGAACGACGCCTGGCGGCACGGACGTCGTGGACACACGGTTCGACGGCAGCTTCCAGACGGTGTGGTACGCCACGACTGGTGGTCAACGGAATCCAATCGGCGTCTGTCCGACGGGCAACCTTCCGGCCAACTCGTCGCCACAATTCGTCGCGTGCACGAGCAACCAGGTGGTGAACGCCGGCGACACGACCATCTTCTACGCCACGTATCCGGTGGACTCCGTTCGCCGGCGCGCGAGCAAATACACGATTCGCACGACGTGTCCGGCCGGCATGGCCGATCCGTCGGTGTATTGTGGCGACAACTTCAGCGAGAACAACGGCTACATCGGGTGGGACCGCTACCCCGTCCTCAAGAAGTTCCAGGACAATCTTCGCCCGGGCGGCTTCAACGATCAGAATGGCGGCAAGGTGCAGGTGGTCTATCGCCTCGGTGAGGTGTATCTGATAGCGGCAGAAGCGGATCTCGGCCTCAACAACACGGCGGAGGCTGCGCAGATGATCAATGTGCTGCGCACGCGCGCGGCCAGCGCCGCGCACAAGGCAGACCCGAACTTCCAGGTGACGCCGGCGCAGATCACGCTCGACTTCATCATGGACGAGCGCGAGCGCGAGCTCGCGGGCGAGTTCCAGCGCTGGTACGATGTCACGCGACCCGGTGCGAGCTTCTTCCTGAGCCGAGTGGCGAAGTACAACCCGAAGTCGAAGCCGAATCTTCAGGCGAAGCACCTCCTGCGCCCGGTTCCGCAATCGCAGATCGACGGCGTCGTTGTCGGTCCGAAGTATCCTCAGAACCCGGGATACTGAGCCGGCGCGGATGCACCCATTTCAGGACGCTGCACTTCCGGCGGAACGGCGGGTCGAGGATCTGTTGTCGCGCATGACCGTCGAGGAAAAGGCGGCGCAGATGACGTGCGTCTGGCAGAAGAAGGCCGACACCCTCGTGGACGCGAACGGTGCGTTCGACGTCGCGAAGGCGCGCACCGCCTTCGGCCATGGCAATGGATTGGGGCAGATCGGCCGCCCGAGCGACGCGGGCGGCACTGGACACGAACCGGAGAAGGGACGCAATCCGCGCGAGCAGGCCGAGCTCACGAATGACATTCAACGGTTCTTCCGCGAGGAGAGCCGGCTGGGCATCCCGGTCGTGTTTCATGACGAGTGTCTGCACGGCCATGCGGCGGTAGGCGGCACGAGCTTTCCGCAGCCCATCGCGCTCGGTGCGACCTTCGATCCCTCGCTCGTCGAGCGCCTCTACGCGATGACGGCGCTCGAGGCGCGCTCGCGGGGCGTTCACCAGGCGCTCACGCCGGTGGTGGACGTTGCCCGTGACCCACGGTGGGGACGTGTGGAGGAGACCTTCGGCGAAGACCCGTATCTCTGCTCGCGAATGGGCGTCGCCGCCGTGCGTGGCTTTCAGGGCGACGCCACGTTCCGCGACAAGACGCGTGTGATGGCGACGCTCAAGCATTTCGTCGCGCACGGCCAGCCGGAGGCCGGACAGAATTGCGCGCCGGCCAACGTGTCCATGCGAGAGCTGCGAGAAGTCTTTCTCCCTCCGTTCAAGGCGGCGGTGCAGGAGGCGCACGCGGTGAGCGTGATGCCGTCCTACAATGAGGTGGACGGCGTTCCATCACATGCCAACCGCTGGCTTCTTCAGGACGTTCTGCGCGGGGAATGGGGATTCGACGGATTCACGGTTTCGGATTATTACGCCATCTGGGAGCTCCACGACCGCCCGGACACACACGGGCACTTCGTCGCGGCGAACAAGCGTGAGGCGGCCGTGCTCGCGGTCCGTGCCGGTGTAAACTGCGAGCTTCCGGAGCCGGACTGCTACACGCACCTGAAGGAGCTCGTGCGCTCGGGCGCGCTTCAGGAAGCCGAGTTGGATGCACTTGTCGCGCCGATGTTGCTCTGGAAGCTTCGTTTCGGATTGTTCGACGATCCGTACGTAGATCCGGACGTCGCCGAGAGAGTGGTTGGTCAGCCGGCGCATCGCGCGCTCGCGCTCGAGGCGGCGCTCGATGCCATCACGCTGCTCAAGAACGAGAACGATCTTCTTCCGCTCGATCCGGCGGCGCGATCCACCATTGCCGTCATCGGTCCGAATGCGGACAGGACGCTGCTCGGCGGATACAGCGGCGTGCCACCGTATACGGTGAGCGTGCTCCAGGGCATCCGCGCACGCGCCGGCGCGAACACGGTTATTCACAGCCAGGGTTGCAACATCACCATCGGCGGCTCGTGGAACATCGACGAGGTCATTCGCAGTGATCCGGCGGATGACGTACGGCTCATTGCCGAGGCGGTAAAGGTCGCGATGGCGTCGGATGTGATCGTGCTCGCGCTTGGCGGTAACGAGCAGACGTCGCGTGAAGCCTGGAGCCGTACGCATCTGGGCGATCGTGCGAGTCTCGACCTGCTCGGTGCACAGGATGCGCTGCTCGACGCGATGAAGGCGACCGGCAAGCCGGTCGTGGTGCTCCTGTTCAATGGTCGTCCCCTGTCCGTCACGCACGTGGCGGAGCGAGCCGACGCCGTGCTGGAATGCTGGTATCTCGGCCAGGATGCGGGGACTGCGGTCGCGCAGACGCTCTTCGGTGACGCGACGCCCGGAGGAAAGCTGCCGATCAGCGTGCCGCGGTCGGTCGGCCACATTCCCGCCTTCTACAACCACAAGCCGTCCGCGCGCCGCGGCTACTTGTTCGACGAGGTGTCACCCCTCTTTGCGTTCGGCTTCGGGCTGAGCTACACGACCTTTCGTCTGTCCTCGCCGAGGCTCGCGTCAGCGAACATTCCGGTGAGCGGAGCCACGACGGTGAGCGTGGACGTCACGAACACTGGAAATCGACCAGGATCCGAGGTGGTGCAGCTCTACGTGCGCGATCTCGTGAGCTCGGTGACGCGTCCGGTGAAAGAGCTGAAGGCATTCAGCCGCGTGCGATTGCAACCGGGTGAAACGAAAACTGTGGAGCTCTCCATCACGACCGACTCGCTCGCGTTCCACGGCACCGACATGCGTTACGCCGTCGAGCCCGGCGAATTTGCCATTTTCGTCGGCACGTCCTCACGCGACACCGATCTGCGGCGCCTCCTCCTCACCGTTACCGGCTGATGGCGAAACGCGCAGGATCGCTCTCGTTCGCCGAGAAGGCGGGATACAGCCTCGGAGATGCCGCGGCCAATTTCGTCTTCATGACGATGATCCTCTTCCAGCTGAACTTCTACACCGATACGCTGGGGATCACCGCGGCCGCCGCGGGAACGATGTTGCTGGTGGGGCGCCTATGGGACGCATTCTTCGATCCCATGATGGGCGTGCTGGCCGACCGCACCAATACCCGATGGGGCAAGTTCCGTCCGTGGATTCTCTGGACCGCCATTCCATGGGGCATCGTGATGGTGGCCGCCTACACGACCCCCGGCTTCGGCACGACAGGCCGCCTCGTATGGGCGTGTCTGACGAACATCCTTCTCATGACGCTCTATTCGGCCAACAACACGCCGTACTCGGCGCTGAGCGGCGTGATGACGGGAGACAGCAACGAGCGCACGACGTTGTCGTCGTACCGCTTCGTGTCCGCGATGCTGGCGCAGCTCATCGTTGGCGGGTTCACCCTGCCGCTCGTCGCGAAGTTTGGCGCTGGGGACAACGCGCGGGGATGGCAGATGACGATGGCGCTGTGGGCCGTCGTGTGTGTGGCGTGTTTCGTCATCACGTTCGCCACCACGCGCGAGCGCATTGCACCGGATCCCGAGCAGGTCTCGGCTCCCCGGCAGGACTTTCGCGCCCTGGCCAACAATGGGCCCTGGATCGCGATGTTCGTGCTGACGCTGTCGCACTTCATCTTCGTCGCGATGCGCGGGGGCACGACGTACTACTACTTCCAATACTACGTGGACAAGGACGCCCTCTATGCGTTCCTTCAGTCGCACGGTCTCGCGACCCTGTCCGGCGGACTTCTCGACAAGCTGGGTCTCGTGCTCAAGCCCGATCGCTCGAACGTCGCATCGGTCGGGTTCAGCGTCTTCAACATCTCGCAGCAGCTCGTCACCGTCGTGGGCGTCGTGTGTTCGACGTTCCTCGCCGCGCGGTATGGAAAGAAGGCCGTCGCCATCGTGGGCTTCTCGCTTGCCACGATCTTCATGGCCGCCTTCATTCTGCTGCCGGCGGACGCCATCGGCGCGACGTTCGTGCTCGAGTGGGTCCGCGCGCTCTGCTATGCGCCCACCATTCCGCTCATCTGGGCGATGTTCGCTGACGTCGCGGACTATGCAGAATGGAAAACGGGTCGCCGAACCACCGGCGTCATCTTCGCGACTATCCTGTTCGGACTCAAGACCGGCCTGAGTCTCGGCGGCGCGATTGCCGGCTGGCTCTTGTCGGCGCACGGCTACCAGGCCAACGTCGCGCAGACGCCGCAGGCACAGCTCGGCATTCGGATGACGGTGAGTCTCTATCCCGCGATCTTCCTCGTGATCGTCGTAGTGTGCCTCGCGAAGTACCAGATCACGAGGTTGCTGAACATCCGTATTCAGGACGAGTTGAGCGCACGGCGCCAGCTTGCGGCCACGCCAATCACGGCGATTCCATGATGATGTCTCCCCGGTTGTTTCGCGTCGCTCTGCTCGCGCTGAGCACGGCGTCTCCGGCGTTCGCCCAGTCGGACACAACGCGGTCCACGCCCGCGCTCAAGGATGCGTTTCACGGAACGTTTCGGATCGGCACGGCGCTCGCACCGCGTCAGTTCAACGGTGACGATAAACGCGTGGGGTCTCTCATCCGGACGCACTTCAACGCCATCTCGCCGGAGAACGTGCTGAAGTGGGAGGTTGTTCATCCACTTCCCGACATCTACAACTTCGGCCTCTCGGACCGATACGTGGAGTTCGGCGAGAAGAACGGAATGTTCATTGTGGGACATACGCTCGCGTGGCATAGCCAGACGCCTCGCTGGGTGTTCGAGGATTCCACCGGTAAGCCATTGACGCGCGCCGCGCTGCTTCAGCGGCTGCACGAGCACATCGAGATCGTGGTGGGTCGGTACAAGGGGCGCGTGAACGGGTGGGACGTCGTGAATGAAGCGCTCAACGAGGACGGCACCCTGCGCAACACCCCGTGGCTCCGGATCATCGGACCCGATTTCATCGAGAAGGCATTCCAGTTCGCCCACGAAGCAGACCCGGGAGCGGAGCTCTACTACAACGACTACGCCCTGGAGAATGCGAACAAACGGCGTGGCTGCGTGAAGCTCATCAGCGGCCTTCTCGCGAAGGGAATCAAGGTGACCGCCATCGGCATGCAGGATCACCTGAAGATGAACTGGCCGACGGTGGCCGAGGAGGATTCGACCATCTCCGCATTCTCCGCGCTGGGCGTGAAGGTGAACATCACGGAGCTGGACGTCGACGTCCTTCCGCCGGCGACACGGAGCACCGGCGCCGACGTCTCGCAGCGCGCAGTGCGGACGGCGAGTCTCGACCCATACACGGCCGGACTGCCGGACTCTGTTCAACAAGCTCTCGCGTCGCGCTACGAGGAGGTGTTCCGCGTCTTCATGAGCCACCGCGCCGCCATCGATCGCATTACGTTCTGGGGAGTGACGGACGGAGATTCGTGGCTCAACGGCTGGCCGGTGCCGGGCCGCACGAGCCATCCGCTGCTGCTCGACCGAGCAGGAAAGCCAAAACCGGCATTCCATCGGGTGGTCGGCGTAGCGGCCGAGTCGACCTCCGCCCGATAGACGCATCCACTGCGAAGTGAGGAGGGCACAAATGCAACGGCCTTTCCATCGCGCACCGCTCGCGCTCGCCCTCGCGAGCCTGCTTGCCTGCGCGGCCCGCTCGCCTCAGGACTCGTCGTCCCGCGTGGACCGCAACCTGTTGACCGGCGAACAGCTTCGCTCGCAGCACTTCGAGAACGCATACGACGCCATCGAGGCTCTGCGCAGCAACTGGCTCGCGTCGCGTGGACCGGACAGCTTCCAGACGCCGACCATCGTCCTGGTGTACCTCGACAACGTTCGCCTGGGCGGTGTAGAGATGCTTCGCGGAATATCGACGCAGTCGGTCGCGAGCATTCAACGCTTCGACGGCCTCGAAGCGACGGCGCGCTGGGGTATCGGCCACGGCGCTGGCGTCATCTACGTTACGAGCTGGGCAGCGGGAGCAGGGAAGACGCCGCCCACCGACAACCTACATTGACGGGAAGAGTACGACGCATGCAATTCAGGGAGCGGTACGATGGCGACTTCTCGCGGCGGACTCATGCTGAGCTGACTCATGCTGAGTGGTAGCGAGGCGTCTCGAGTCACGGCGTTCGGCACATTGTCGGATGGAACACCCATCGAGCGGCATGTGCTGTCGAATGCCTCGGGGATGGAGGTGTCATTCCTCACGCTGGGTGGCATCATCACCTCGGTGATGGCGCCCGATCGCCATGGCAACCTCTCGGACGTCACGCCAGGCTTCGACCGCCTGGAGGACTACCTGGCGGACCCTCACTTTCTCGGCGCGCTCGTTGGCCGCTATGCAAATCGCATCGCGGGAGGTCGCTTCGTCATCGACGGGGAGACGTTCACCATACCGCCCAACGCCGGACCGAACCTGCTGCACGGCGGACCGAGCGGCTTTCACCGCGCCGTCTGGAGGGCGGAGCCGTTCGACCAGCATGGGATGACCGGCGTGGCCCTCCGCTACACGAGCCCACCGGGTGAGGGAGGATTTCCTGGGACGCTCGACGTCACCGCGACGTACTCGCTGACCAATGCAAACGAGCTGTCGCTCGATTACGTGGCGCACGCCGATCGTCCCACGCCATGCAACATCACACAGCACATCTACTTCAATCTTGCGGGTCACCGGTCCGGCTCGGTCCTGGACCACGAGCTGACGATCGCCGCGTCCGAGGTGCTCGAGCTGGACGACGAGCAGATTCCCACCGGACGAACGGTCCCGGTAGCCGGAACGGCGTTCGACTTTCGCCACCAACACGCGATCTCGGAAGCAATGCGCTCGGCGCCACTACTCGGTGCCGGATTCGATCACACCTTTGTGTTGCGCGATGGCGCTCGCGCCGCGCGCCTCGTCGAGCTGGGCTCGGGACGCACGCTCGAGGTAGAGACGACAGAGCCCGGGCTACAGCTCTACACGGGCAATCACTTGTCGGCTGTGCGGGGAAAGGGTGGTGCGCACTATCACCCGCACGACGCGCTGGCCCTGGAGACCCAGCACTTTCCGAATTCTCCGAACGTGCCTCAGTTTCCCGACACGATTCTCCGCCTCGGCGGCGAATACCGCTCCCGCACCGTCTACCGGTTCGGCGTCAGCGGTTGACCGCTACGCGATGTTCGGCGCCGCGAATCGTGGCGCCGCCACGAGCGTGGTCGCTCCGCGGAGTCGCGCCTGAGACGGAGCTTTCTCGGGGACGACGGGCGTCGCCGCCGCGACGTCGGTGAGCGCGCGCTCCGCGATGGTTTTCCGGAGGGACGGCGCGATGATGTCCCACGCTTCAATGATCTCGCCGCCGATGCAGATCTGCGCCGGGCTGAGCGTGTTCACGATGACCGCGAGCCCCGCGCCGAGATAGCGCGCCGTCGCCTCGATGGCGGCGATGGCCTTGGCGTCGCCCGCATGCGCGCGCGCAATGACGTCGTCGATGTTCAGTCCGGATGCCTCAACGATGCCGCGCGCGGTCGGCGCGGCAAATGGCTGCCCGAGATAACGCATCACCGTGGCGAGGTTGGAGGTATACGACTCCAGGCAGCCATGTCCCCCGCAGTAGCACGACGGGCCGTTCTCGCTGAGCGGCACATGTCCGAACTCTCCGGCAGTATTGCGCACGCCGCGCAGCACCTGTCCGTTCACCACCACGCCAGTGCCCACGCCGTCCGAGACGTTCACATATACAAAGTCGGTCAGGTCGGTGCCGCCGCGCTGTCCCATCCACATCTGCGCAAGCGCGCAGGCGATCGGCGCATTCTCGACGAACACGGGAAGCTGCACCGACTCGGCCAGCGTGTCGCGGATGTCCACGTTGCGCCAGCCGAGGTGTGGCGCGTTCAGGATTCGCCCGGTGACATTGTTCACCATGCCGGGGACCACGAGTCCCAGCCCCTCGCACGTGCCGACGTCGCGATGCGTCTCGAGAAGCCGGCGAACGCGGACGCGCAGCTCCGCCACCAGTGTCTCCGGCGTCTCGGGAGTATCGAATGTTTCCAGTGCGATGGCGATGCCGCTGAAATCGCCAAGCATGACGTAGGTGCGGCTGAATCGGACGTCGACGGCGACGACGAGCCGGCCGCGCGTACGCACGAACAGCATCTGCGGACGCCGGCCGCGCGGTGAGTCGACCGTGGCGCCCTCGTACAGCGAGCCGTCGGCGATCAGCTCGTCCACCAGGGACGTCACCATCCCGCGGGCGATCTCCATGCGGCGCGCCAGGTCGGCGCGAGAGATCGGCTCGTGCTCCCTGACCAGGTTCAGCAGGATCTGTCGGTTGACTTCGCGTGGCGTGGCCCGCGTCGCCCGGACGAAGCTGCGCGTATTGATCTTCCGCATACCCTCAGTGGCGAATTTTGTTTGCGCGCCTAACATTAGTGGGCGGGAAGTCCCACACAAGGATTGTGTGGGACGCCGTCTACCCCGCATCTTCTATCATGGCCGTACCCGACCTGGCATTCCGCGATGGCGTGATGGATCGAATCCGACTGCGCGAGCCGCGATTCGACGAGCGCGCCTATCTCTTTGTCCTCGGCGCCCTGGAATTTTGCCAGCAGCGCCTGCCGGAGCGTCGCCACATCAGTGGGCGCGAGCTTGCCTTGGCGTGTCGCGATCTGGCGCTGGACCGCTTCGGCGTCATGGCGGGCCTCGTCCTTGATCACTGGGGCGTGCACTCGTCCGCAGACCTCGGCGACATCGTCTTCACGCTCGTGGATCTCGAGCTGCTGATGAGCCAGGCGACGGACACGCGGGACGAGTTCAGCGAAGTCTTCGACTTCGATCAGGCGTTCGAGCGCGACTATCCGTGGTGCGCGCAATTCGCCTGAGCGCCGGCACCGGAGCGTGCATTCGGTTTTGATCGCGCCCGCGCCCGGGCACAACGTTCCGGACATATTCGTCGCCGACGCCGGCGGAGCCGCTGCGGCAGACGCCGCGGCCATCGCGGCGGGCATCCCATCTCGGGCGCTGATGCAGCGCGCCGGTGCGGCCGCCGCCACCCAGCTTGCGGCGCGGTTCGCGACACAGCTCTCACAGGGAGTGCTCGTCGCAACGGGCGGTGGAAACAATGGCGGGGATGGGTGGGTCGTCGCGCGCGCGCTCCACGCCGTCGGCGCGCGAGTACGCGTGGTGCAATGCGCCGAGCCGGGGACCGACGACGCGCGCGCCGAACGGGCACTCGCCGTAACGGACGGGCTCGAGACGACGCGAGACGTCCGCGAGCTTCTCACCGGCGGAGAATCCATCGTGGTGGACGCGCTCCTCGGCACTGGCTATCGCGCCGATTCACCGTTGCGTGGCGACATCGCCACCGCCGTCGCGATGATCAGCCGGCTCGGTGAACGCGGCGCCTCGGTCGTGGCGCTGGATCTTCCGTCCGGGCTCGACGCCACCACAGGCCGTGCGCAGGGCGAGATCGTTGCAACGCTGACGTTGACGTTCGGTACCGTGCGTCGCGGGCAGCTCCTCGCGCGCGATCGCTGCGGCACCATCGTGCTCCTCGACATCGGACTCGGCGCATTCGCCCGGCAGTCCGGAGGCGCCAAGCTGGCGACGCCGTTGTGGTTTCGCGCGAACCTTCCGGACATCCCGGTGGCCGCGCACAAGGGCACGCGGAAGAAGGTCGCGATAATCGGCGGCGCGAAAGGGATGGCGGGCGCGCCGCTGCTGGCCGCTCGTGGCGCGTTGCGCTCCGGCGCCGGATTGGTAAAGTGCGTGGTTGCGGCGGAATCATTGGCCGCCGTGCAGCGAAGCGAGCCCGCCGCGCTCGCGGCCGAGTGGCCCACGAATGCGAAAGAATGGACCGAGCGCGTCACCTCCTGGGCCGACGTGATCCTGATTGGACCGGGGCTCGGCGTCGAACGCGCGCGAGAGACCGTCGAGCAATTGCTTGGCACGTTCGCGGGACCAGTCGTGCTCGATGCCGACGCGCTGAACGCTTTCGCGGGAGATGGGGATCGGCTGCGGCAATTGTTTGGCGGCCGCGAGGCGCTGCTCACCCCGCACCCGCTCGAGTTCAAGCGACTGGTCGGCGATTCCGGAGACTCTCCCGCTGCGCTGGCAGCGCGCACCGGTGCCACGATTCTCTTGAAGGGAGTGCCAACGAGCGTCGTCGCACCAGGCGGCGAGGAGATGATCGTCGCCGAGGGAACGCCGATTCTTGCGACTGGTGGTGCGGGGGACGTCCTGGGCGGTATCGCCGCGACGCTCCTCGCGCAAACCGGAAACGCGGTCCTGGCGGGAAGTCTCGCGGCATTTGCGCACGGGCGTGCGGCGTCCGCGCTGGCACTCACCGATGTGCGCGGCTACACGATTGACGACGTTCTCGAGCTGCTGCCCGACATCTGGGCGCTCGAGCCGCCGCTGCCCACGCCGCCGATTCTCGCCGAGCTGCCTGCGCTTCGCGGCAACCCGACGTGAGCGCCGAACGGCATCTCGCCATGGCCCACGGTGCGGAGTTCGACGCCATTCGCGATTTGCTGGCCGAATGGGGACCGCTCGCATCCGGCATCGGCGACGACGCAGCCGTCCTGGACGTGCCCACCGGTGAACGGGTCGTCATCAGCACGGATGCATCCATCGAGGAGGTGCATTTTCGGCGTGCGTGGTTGACCGCCGAGGAGATCGGCGCGCGCGCGGCCGCGGCGGCACTCAGCGATCTCGCCGCCATGGCGTCCGTTCCGAGAGGGCTACTGCTGTCCCTCGGCGTGCCCGAATCGTGGCGCACCAGCCTCACGCAGATCGCGCGTGGTGTGGGGCGCGTCGCGGCATCTGTCGAGTGTCCGATCGTCGGCGGCAATGTTTCGTCGGCGGATGCGCTGTCCCTCACGTTCACCGTCGTGGGCAGCGCGTTGTCACCGATGCGTCGTCGCGGCGCAAAGTCGGGCGACATCATATTTGTGACCGGTACGTTTGGTGGCCCGGGAGCGGCCCTTGGTGCACTCATGGAGGGACGCACACCCGCCGATGCCCATCGACGCCGTTTCGCGGCGCCGGCGCCCCGAATCGCGGAGGCACGTTGGCTCTCGGAGCAACGCGCGGTAGCGGGCATCGACATCTCGGATGGCCTTCGCGGAGACGCGGAGCATCTCGCGCGAGCGAGCGAGGTGTCCCTCGTCCTGAACGGCTCGAGCGCTCCGCGCGTGGCTGGTGTCACCGCCGCGGAGGCGCTGGCGAGCGGCGAGGAGTATGAGCTTCTCGTCGCCTTCAGGCCGGACGAGCTTCCCGACCGGAGTGAATTCGAGCGCCGATTCGGTCTGCCGCTGACTGCCATCGGCGTCGCCGTGCCGGCAGGGGACGATCCCGTGGTCATCACGGACGTGGGAGTGGAGCCGGGTGGAGGATTCGATCACCTGCGACGGTAAGCGGCTCACCGTCGTTGACCCTGCCGTGCGAGCCCGTCACCTTTCGGCTCATGCTGCGCACTGTGTTCTTCGACGTGACCATGTTCGTCGTGACCAGTCTTCTCGCGCCGATCGCCGTCGCGGCGCGTCTGCTTCTGGATGAGGAGCGGCGCACGAAAGTGCAGCAATGGTGCATGCACAGCTGGGCGCGCTCGGCGCTGTGGTGCGCTGGCGCCTCCGTGGTGCTGCACGGTGAAGAGCACATCGAGCACGGGCGGGGAACGATCTACTCCAGCAACCACGTGAGCTGGTTCGACGTCTTCGCCATCGCGTCCGTTCTGCCGGAATACACGTTCGTCGCCAAGGCGGAGCTGCGCCGCATCCCCATCTTTGGATGGGGCGCGGAGGGTGCCGGCGTCGTGTTTCTCGCGCGAGAGAATCGCAAGTCCGCCTTTGCCGCGTACCAGCAGGTCGCGGACAGTGTGCGCGAAGGCATGTCCGTCGTCGTCTGTCCGGAGGGCACGCGCGGGCGGGACTATCATCTTCGTCCCTTCAAGAAGGGGCCGTTCGTCCTCGCCATCGCGGCTGAAGCGCCTGTGGTGCCAGTGGTCGTCTACGGCGCGCGTGAGGTGATGCCGAAGGGCGCCATCCGGATCAGGCCCGGACGGATCCACGTGCATCTGCTCCCGCCGGTGGAAACCGCCGGATACGACTACGATCACCGGCACGAGCTCATGGCCCGCGTCTGGGGCAGCATGGCGCTGCTGCTGCGCGACACCTACGGCATCGGCTCGGACGAGCAGCCGTACGCCCCCGACGTCGCCGAGAAGTCCGCGTAGCGTCCACGGCGACGCCGAGCGTCGCGTGGTGGCGTCACTAGGTTCGCGCGGCGCGTTCGCATAAATTCCGGCAACCTCGAACCTCGTGAAAATGCCTGCGATCATTGCCGACATCGTTGCCCGCGAAATCCTCGACAGCCGCGGAAATCCCACCGTGGAGGCCGACGTCATTCTCGACGACGGCATCGTGGGGCGTGCAGCCGTGCCCAGCGGAGCGAGCACCGGCGAACACGAAGCCATCGAGCTGCGTGACAACGACAAGGAGCGCTATCTCGGCAAGGGTGTCACTCTCGCGATCCAGAACATCCACGACACCATCGCGCCCGGACTACAGGGCGCGGATGCCACGGACCAGATGGGTATCGACGGCGCCCTGCTCGAGATGGACGGCTCGCCGAACAAGGCCAACCTGGGTGCAAACGCGATCCTCGCCGTCAGCATGGCGTCCGCCCGCGCCGCCGCTCAGTCGCTCGGCCTGCCGCTCTATCGGTATCTTGGCGGACCGCTCTCGCGCACCATGCCGGTGCCCTTGATGAACATTCTCAACGGCGGCGCGCATGCCACCAACACGGTGGACTTCCAGGAATACATGATCGTTCCCGTCGGCGCCGACACGTTTTCGGACGGGCTGCGCATGGGGACGGAAGTCTTCCACGCGCTGAAGAAGGTGTTGGTGAAGCGGAAGCTCAGCACCGGCGTCGGCGACGAAGGCGGCTTTGCGCCAGACCTCAAGAGCGACGAGGAGGCATTGACGGTCGTCATCGAGGCCATCGAGGCGGCAGGATATCAGCCCGGACAGGACATCGCGCTCGCCCTGGACTGCGCCGCGAGCGAGTTGTACAAGGACGGCAAATACACGTTCAAGAAGAGCGGCGGCGGCACGCGCGACGCCGGCGGCATGGTGGAGCTGTACCGGAAGTGGATCGACACATACCCCATCGTTTCCATCGAGGACGGACTTGCCGAGGACGACTGGGATGGATGGAAAGCGCTGACGGATGCGCTCGGCGACCGCTGTCAGCTCGTGGGTGACGACCTGTTCGTCACGAACACCGAGCGCCTCGCGCGCGGCATCGAAGGCGACATCGCAAATGCGATTCTCATCAAGGTGAATCAGATCGGAACGCTCACGGAGACGCTCGAGGCCATCGAGCTCGCGACGGCGAGCGGTTACCGCTCCGTGATCTCGCACCGTTCGGGCGAGACGGAGGATACGTTCATCGCCGATCTCGCCGTGGGCACCGGCGCCGGCCAGATCAAGACCGGTTCGGCGTCTCGCACCGATCGTGTGGCGAAGTACAACCAGTTGCTGCGCATCGAGGAGCAGCTGGGCGACGCGGCGGAGTATCCCGGCGGAGCCATCTTCGGACTCTGAGTCGTGGCCACGCGGACGTCCCGATCAAGTGGCGGCGGCGGAGCGCGGCGGTTCCGTCAACTCCTGATCGTTGCGGGCGTCATCGCGGCGTTGGTGTTCGCGGTGCAGGGCGGGGAGTATGGGACACGCGATCTCATGCGCCAGCGTGCGCGGCGGACATCGCTGCTGCACACGAACGATTCGTTGCAGCGCATCATCGACTCTCTAAAGATCTACGAGCGGCGCCTGGAGACCGACGCTGCCTTGCAGGAGCGAATTGCGCGAGAGGAGTTCGGGATGGTGCGAGGCAAGGAGATACTCTACAGGTTCGCGGAGCCTTGAAACAGCTCTGCTACTGTGACGTGCCCGTCTCGCGAATAGCGGTGATCACCGCCTGACCCGCGTAGAAGAGCGGCGACAACGGATGACTGTGGGCAATCAATTCCTGCTCGAGCGCATCACCGCCAAGTAGCGTCGCGCCGATCCGCGCATGGAAGCGCACATGGCCGGCCTCTGGCAGCGGATGCTCGTTCGCCTCGACGAGGAGCGCTGCATCGCGCGTCGCCGTCGCGAGAAATGCCGACGCCGCGGCTCGTACGGACTCATGCTGCCCCGCCCCGAGCATCCCGCCGCCGGTGCTGAAGTAGAGACTCGTCGTGCCGTCGGCGAAGCAGGCGAGAGTGGCTACGGCCTTCGGATATGCGGTCTCCATCAAGAGGACCACGACGCTCCGTGGTCGCCCCTCCGCGATAGCAACGGTAAAGGCTCGTTCGCGCAGGTCGCGAATCACCTCGACGGGAGTCGGCTTCCGCTTATGGAACCACGTCATGTGACTTCGCTCCGTGCCAACGATTCGGAGGTCTCACCGCGTTCCGCCTTGAGTGCGGCTCGCGCGCCCGTGAGAGTGAGCAATGCGGCGAGAAGCGCGCCGAGCACACCGATCACGTTTCCGACGAATCCGACGAGGAGGATGGGCGATGTCGTCGGCTGAAAGGCTCGCATCCCCGTCATCCCCTCGAGGACGAGCGCCACCATGAATCCATATGCGGTCGCAAGGAGTGCCCAGAAGAGTCCCGCCGCTTCACGCCGCTCGAGGGCCAGTACGGGAAACACGGAGCCCATGGTCAGCAGCCAGACTCCCATCATGATCAAACTCTCGTGCGCCGTGTGCCACAGGCGGTTCGCCTCGCTGCCGACTTCCGTTCCCGTGGGGAATCCAATCAGGAGTCCGACCAACAGGACAATGGCGCCGTGAAAGACGATGCGGACGCGATAACGGCTGGGCATGACGAGTGGTGTGAAGGGTCGCCGGACGTGTCCAACGTCGCCGTTCATGACTCGGCGTCAATCGCTAGCTGCTGGGCTGCATCTTTACGGCGAATGTCTTCGTATCCACTTTCGGGCAGGAGTTGCATCCGCCGGCGGTTGCTGTCACCGTGAAATCGACTTGCACGGGCTTGTAGCCGGGCGCACTCAATTGCACGTGATACGTGCCGGCGCCGCCGAGCACGTGGCACACACTCGCCCCGGCCGGCGTGCAAGGCCCGCTGCCCGTGACGGCCCCACTCACCGTCATGGTGAGATTGGCGATTCCAGCCGCGCCGGTATCCGAGAGCACGTTGATCGTGGCAGCTTCCGGTGGCACGCAGGGAAGGGCTATGCACTGCACGTCGGCCGAAGAACAGGCGAGTGTCGCGGTCGCGGCCATCGCGTATCGCAGCGTCTGGATGATCCCCGTCATGCGCATCTCCTAGGCCGCCACAGGCACTGGCCACGGCGCCACGCACGTCACGTCCACATGGCGGCCGATGAGAGCGAAATCATCACGATTCATGCTGATGACGGTGGCTCCGACCTCGCGGGCCGACGCCGCGATCAGAATATCGTGAAAAAAGGACCGCCGGTCGAGCAGGGAGCGCATTCCTACGTGCGTGCGTAGTCGGCGATCGATGGCCGCGGCGAGCTGCCAGGTGCTCCACGAGGGCGTGATGAAGCGCCGACGGGCACGGAATGGCTCGATGAGCGTGCGCTGGAGCGCCCGTTCACGATCCGGGCGCTGCGCGCCGACCAGGAGCTCTGACGCAACGACCGCGCTCACAACGAGCCGTGAGACCTGCGTGCCGTGGAACTCCAGCAGCTCCTGACCGAACGCGGCGTCGCGAAACCCTCTGATGTAGACATTCGAATCGAGGAGGTACACGCGGCTCAGCGCGCCGAGTGCTTGCGCGAAAACCGATCGACGAATCCGCCGCGGCCCACGAGGGACGCAAGCCCGCGATCGACTCGAGCCTCGAACGTGGCAACCTCCTCAGCGATCGCGAGTGCACGGTCGATCGTATCGGTCTCCGTGTACGTGTGAAGCAGCTCTTTCACTCGATCGATGCGGCGCTGGTCGATGTACACGTTCTTGCGGCGGCGGCCGGACGGCACAAATCACCTCACGATTACGGGGGCTGTATAGATAACTCCATCTGCTGTATTGCAACAGACCGCCCTCGTGCCGGGATCAGGAAGCGCGCAAAGGCTGCTTTACGCCTGGCGTAGCGCGAAGGAGGGCACAATCAGGATTCCCGGCGGTTCTGCCGGCGGGCGGTCGCCACTGCTTCCCTTTCGTCGTAATGATCAGCGCGCTACCCTCGCAGGCGCCCCGCCTTACTGCTGCGTCGCCCTTCAAGACATGAATGTCTTCGACATCGTCCGGGTTCAGCGTTTCAAGAATCCGCTGATAGGTAAGCGCCGCCGACTCTCCGGTGTCTCCTTTCAATGGCCACACCAGCACCGAATCGATGATGACCGCCGGCGAACCATTGAGAGACCACGACTCGCGAATGTGAATGCCGGGAAAGGTTGGCCGGAATACGCCAATCGAATCCATGGGCATTCGCTTGACCTGAGGCACCGCCTGCGCTCCAAGCGTCTCGCTGGAGAGAATGGTCAGTGCGATACCGAGCAGAAGGATCCGCATACAGACCAGACCTTCCAATCGCCGGATTGGTTGCACTACGCGCCAAAGCTCGGCGCCCGCGCAAGACGATCGGGGACCCGTGGCCGAGCCCCTCGTCAGAAATCAGCCCTCTGGCAGCTCCGACATGCGGTCAGATGTCATTCAACCTCGGCAGAAATATCTGAAAGGTCGTTCCCCGCTGCGGCTCGCTATGAACGTAGATCTCACCCTGGCTCTGCTTCACGATGCCGTACACTGTCGCGAGACCCAGCCCCGTTCCGTGCTCCGCCCCCTTCGTGGTAAAGAACGGCTCGAAGATCCGGCTCTTCGTCTCCGCGTCCATGCCGTGCCCATCGTCCGACACCGTGAGCGACACGTACTGCCCCGGGTGCTCCACGTCGTACTGCTTCGCGAGCGCCTGATCCAGGTTCACGTTGTGCGTCGCGATTCGGATGCAGCCTCCGTCGGGCATCGCGTCGCGCGCATTCACGCACAGGTTGAGAATCACCTGTTCCACCTGCGTGGGATCCGCCATGGTGTCCGCGAGATCGGGATCGAGCGACATCTCGACCTCCACGGATTTCCCTGCGAGCTGCTTGATCATCGTCTGCATGTCCGTGGCGACGTCGTTCAGGCAGACGCGGCGCGGCTGGAGATTCTGCTCGCGTCCGAACGCGAGAAGCTGCTTCGTGAGATTCGCCGCGCGGCTCGCGGCCTTGAGGATCTCGTCCACGTCTCCCCGAAGCCGATCGCCTTCGGGCAGCTCGCTCATCACGATCTGACCGAACCCGCTGATGGCGGCAAGCATGTTGTTGAAGTCGTGCGCGACGCTGCTGGCCAGCCGGCCGACCGCCTCGAGACGCTGCGCCTGCCGGAACGCGATGTCGCTCCGGTTGCGCTCCACCGCGGTGCTCAGGAGATGCGCGACGGCCTGGAGAAAGTGCACCTCCGCCGGTGTGTACTCGCGCGGACGGCTGTCAAACGCGGCGAGGACGCCGAACGGTTGTGCCAGCCCCGGAATGGGCACCATCACGGCGCTCTCCGCCCCGAACCGCTGCTTGAGGTCCGTGTCGGGAAAGCGTGTTTCGGTCGCCACGTCGTGGACCACCACCGGCTCGCCCGTCAGCACCGTGTAGCCCGCCTGACAGGTTGGCGTAATGGGCAGCGTGAGTGCTCGCGTGGTTGCGCCGTCCGTCCCCACGCACGTGCGGAGGTCCAGCGCAGACCCATCCGCGCGGCGCTGAAGAACGACGCTGAGCGGAAGACCCAGTGTGGTGACGACAAGTCCGGTCGCTTCCTGAAACAGGTCGGAGAGATTCCGCGCGCTCAGCGCGCGATGCCCGAATTGCGCGACGACCTCCTGCTGTCGCGCGCGCACCTCAAGTGCCTGGGCCGCGCGCTTCCGGTCCGTGACGTCGAGCACGAAGCACACGCCGCGATCCGAGCGTCCCTCCAGGGTGGCGGAACCGACCAGCACGGAGACGCGAGTGCCGTTCTTGCGGATGTACTCCTTCTCATAGGGCGGAATGGTGCCGTTCTCCGCCACCTCCGCCAGCTTCTGGCGGTCGATGTGCTGGAACTCCGGCGGCGTCATGCGCAGCCAGTCGAGTGCTCCGTCATCGACGTCGTCGCGCGAATAGCCGAGCATCTGAAGAAACGCGTCGTTGGCGTCGTCGATGTGGCCGGTGGCCTCCCAGAACATGATGCCGAGCATGTCCGACTCGACGACGCGGCGGAAACGCTCGTCGGACTCGCGCAGCCTGTCCTCCGCGTCGCGGCGCTGCCACCGTTCCGTGGCCACGGAGGCGACCGCGAGCAACTGCTCCACCTGTACGGGCTTCACGAGATAATCGACGCTGTGTTGCCGCAGGGCCGCGATCGCGCTGTCTACCGAGGCGTTGCCCGTGAGCATCACGACCTCGATGCGCTCCGACAACGCGTGCAGCTTTGCCGCGAGCTCCACGCCGTCCATGTCGGGAAGCCTGAGATCTACAACCGCCAGTGCCGGAGGATGCAGTTCCGCGAGTGCGAGCCCTTCCAGCGCCGTCTCCGCCGTTTCTGGTGAGTAGCCATGCAGACGCAGAATGTCCGACAGCGTGCGAATGAGCGCGCTGTCGTCGTCGATGACGAGGATCGGGAGTCGGCTAGCTGGAGCTGAGAGCATCGAGCACTCCGGTGATGTTTTCCACGGCGAAGGGCTTCTGGAGGTACGCCCGGATCCACTCGCGGGGAAGCTCGACGGGAATGTCCTCCTCCGCGTTCGGCTGGCCGCTGTACAGAATGAGCGACGCGCCGGGATCGGCGTCGTGCATTGCAGCAATCGTTTCGCCGACATCGTCGTGCCCGAGATGCAGATGCAACAGGACGGCCCTGGGGCGCCGCTCGGACATCAGATGCTCCGCCTCGTCGACACTGCGCGCGGTCACCGTCTCGAAGCCTTTCAGCGACAGCACCTCGGACAATGTCCTGAGGAACGTGGCATCGGTGTCGACGAGCAGGATGAGGCACCGCGCGGCGAGACTCGCCGTCAGCAGCTCGAGCAGCGAGCCGAGGTTCACCGGCTTCTGCACGATGCGCATCACGCCTTCACGCTCGGCCTCCTGGAGCAGCTCCTGCGCGGAGTATGCGGTCATCAGCAGCACCTTGATGCCCGGTGCGCGCGCCTTCATCGCCTTGAAGGTCGCGACCCCATCCATGCCGGGCATCTTCACGTCCATGAGCACGACGTCGAACGCATCGGTGCTGACCATCTCAACAGCTTCGATGCCCGAGTATGCCTGGCTCACCTCCCAGCCGCGGAGGCGAAGGACGTCGGACAACGTCCTCACCATGAAGCGGTCGTCATCGACGACCAGGACTCGTGGATTCATGTCCGGCTCCTAATTCGCCGCCGCCACGGGCAGCGTAAGACGGAAGGTGGCACCCTGGGTAAACGTCGTCGCGAGGGTGAGGTCGCCCTCATTCGCGCGTGCCAGCGTGCGCGAGACGGCGAGCCCCAAGCCGATGCCGCGCGCCTTCGTAGTGAACAGCGGCTCGAAGATCTTGGCCACGTTCTCCGGCGCCACTCCCGGTCCGCTGTCGGTGACGTCGCAGTGAACGACCTGCTCACCGGTGTGCGCCTGGACCTTGATGCGCCCGGAGTAGTCCATCGCCTGCATGGCGTTGGTGAGCAGATTGAGAATGATCTGGCCCACCTGGACGCTGTCCACGAGCACGTTCGGCAAATCGGTCGGGAACTGGGTCTCGATGGCGACGCCGTTCGTGGAGCCCAGGCGGGCGATCTGAGCGCTCATGACGTCGCCGAGCGACGCCGGCGAGCGCTGAGGCGACTTCAGACGTGCGAAATCGAGCAGATCGCTGACGATCTTCTCCGACAGCGTGATCTGCTGCTGGAGAATGTCGAGATACTCGATGACGTTGGACGGACTGCTCGCCAGCACCATCTTCAGGTAATACACGGCGTTCGTCATGACGCCGAGCGGGTTCCGCAGCTCGTGGCCGACGCCGCTGGCCAGCTGGCCGAGCATGGCCAGCTTCTCGCGGCGCACGAGCGATTCCTGCGTCTCGTGCAGCTGGAAGAGCGTGTCATTCAGCTCGCGCGTTCGCTCCTCCACCAGGTGCTCCAGGTTGCCACGAGAGCGGTCCACTTCCGCCGCCATGAGGTCGAAGGCGTCGCCCAGCCGTCCCAGCTCGTCTCCTCGGCCAATCTGCGCGCGCTGTGAGAAATCTCCGGCAGCGATTGCATCGGCCGCGGTGGCCAGTTGGCTGAGCGGCGCGGTGAGGCGCCGGCTCATGGTCCACGCTACAGCGAGCGCGACCAGAAGTGCCACGACGCCGATGATCGCCATTCTGCCGATGAATGCGTCCACCGGTGCGAAGATGGCGCGCATGGGGAAGGCGACGGACACCATCCATGGCGTGCGCGGGATGGGTGCAATGCTTGCCAGCACGGCGCCCGAGTCGCCGGGCATCTCCTGGGGCGTCGACGTGGGCGCCGTGGCTCGCTTCGGCAACGTGACTTCCTTTTCCAGGTCGGTGGCGTAGGTGCCGTCCGCGTTGCCGATCAGCAGAGTGGCGCTGGTTCCCACGAGTGTCGCCATCTGCTCGCGCGCCTTGGGCGACGCCTGCACCTTGCGCCACTGCACGACGAAGAGCCCGGGCGCACCCTTCACGGGCGCGACGGCGGGATACCCTGCGCCGCCAACGAGCCGGCGAAACCTTCCGACGGAGGCGCTGTCTCGGTGCAATGCATCGGTCATGGCACCCACGGGCACTCTCGGCCCCGTGTCCGACGCCGACGCGGTGGACAGCAGCAACTGTCCAGTGGAGTCGCGAAGCTCGGTGGCGATGACCTGTTCCGGCTGTGGCCCGTGGTACGTCAGCGCTTGCAGTGCCGCTGCGCGCGCCGTGACATCGTTCGAGCCTGCGTACCCCGCCAGAGCCGGACTCGACGCGGTGGCTGTAACCTGCGCGCGCAGTTGTGTGGCAGACAATTGCAGCGCGGTGGCGAATTGCTGCGTCACCCTCACGACGCGTTCAGAGGCCACGCGCTTCGCGGCGCCTCGCACCTCGAGAATTGCGGCGGCGGAGAGGGAAAGTATGACGACGAGCAGCAGGCCGCCGATGACCAGGGGTATCTTCTGCTCGAGCGACAGTTTGGAGAAAAACCCACCGCGCGCTTGCTTCGCAGTGTCTTGCATGCCAGCTCCGATCGGGTAGAGGCGTGGCGGACTCCGCCGTTAACTCCGCTCCCACGCTTGACATACACTCATACGTGTCTGTCGCGGGACCCGACCAATACTTCATTTGCAGAGCAGCTATGCAGTTTTTCGATGACGTGCCGATACTCCGTCACGAAAAGCGCGGGGTTTCCGCCCCGGGCGGCGGTACGCTGTCCAATGATCTGCACTCCGGAGGGACGCTTGATCCTGAGGCATCTGCGCTATTTCGCGACCACTGCCGACGAAGGCGGAGTGACGAGGGCAGCGGCCAGGCTGCGCATGGCACAACCGGCACTGTCCCGGTCGATCCATGATCTCGAGGAGGCGGTCGGAGCAACGCTGCTCGAGCGGGACAATCGAGGGGTTCGTCTCACTCCGGCCGGCGTCGTTCTTCGAGACGGTATCGACCTCATCCACGCGCACCTGATCGAAGCGTTGCGCCTGGTCGCGCTGGCGCACGAGGGCAGGGTTGCAACCCTGCGCATTGGGATGAGCCGTGAAGCGCTGCACAGCCACACACTCGGGCGGGTGATCGCGGCCTATCGGAAGAAATACCCCGACGTGGAGCTCGTCGTCAGCGAGTTACCGATGTCATTGCAGCCGACTGCGCTCAGAGTGGCCGAGGTGGACGGCGCCATCAGTGCTGGTGGCGAGGACGAGTCGGCGATTCAGTGCGAGACACTCTTTCACGACCGCATCAACAGCGCGATGCTCGCTGTCTCGCACCCGCTTGCCGGCGCGAGCGCGCTCACGCCGGAAGAGCTGCGGTCGGTGCCCCTTCGGCTCGACGCCAGCTCCGTCGCGCGCTTGCCCGCGCTTCGGACCGCTCTCGATCAGTTGGGCTTCGCGTGGGAGGAGGTCGACGGAGTGGACACCGCGCTGAGCTATGTCGCAGCCGGGAATGGCTGGCTTCCGGCACTTCGCTCTCTTCAGTCGACGTCGCCAGCGGGCCTTGCCGTGAAGCCCGTGATCGGGCTGGATGTTCCGGTGCCGATGGTGCTGCGATGGAACAGCGCTCCACCCGGCGCGGCCCTCCAGAATCTGTTGGCGATTGCGTCGCGCGTCGTCGCGGAGGAAGAGGACGGAGCGTCATCGCCCCGCCGTCGGAGCTCCAGTCCCCGGCTCCAACTCCTGCCCGACGCCTCCGGCGGCGGAATCGAGCTGCGGCAGCTTCGCGCGCTCGTGACCTCCATAGAGGAAGGATCCCTGAGTGCCGCCGCCACGCGACTCGGCGTCACGCAGTCGGCCATCTCGCGGCAGGTGCGGAGTCTCGAGGATGCTGTCGGCGTTCAGCTGCTCAACCGCGGCGGGCGACGACTTGTGGCCACTGCCGCCGGCGAAGCGCTGCGCGGTGCGGCAACTGTAATCCTCGGCATCCTCGACGAAACGTTCCAGCGCGCGCGGGCGACGTCACGCGGCATCACGGCGCGATGCACGATCGGCAGCGTGCCTCGCGAGCTGACGAATGGCGTGCTCGTGAGTGCCCTTCAGCAGCTCACTCAGCTTCATCCGGAGCTGTCCGTCAGCGTCGTGGAGAATCCGGCACCGGATAGCCTGTTCACCCGCGAAGTGGATCTCACCGTCACGTCGATGTTTCCCGGCGCCGTGGACAACCCCATGATCTCGACGGTGTTGTTACGGGACGATCCGCTGGACTGTGCCCTTCTCGCCGAGTCGCACCCCTTGGCGAAACGGGAGTGGATTCAGCCGGCGGAGCTGATGGACCATCCCTTCCTGTTCATCTCCAGGTCGTACGCGCCGAACGCCTACGATCACATCATCGGGGCGCTACAGAAGTTCGGCATTGCTCCGACCATCGGCGGCGAGTTCAATGGAGCGCGCGTGTTGTGGTCGGTCGTGGCGGGTGGGGATGGGTGGGCACTCGGGACGCGGTCGCTGCGCACCAACCCGCCGGCCGGCATCGTCGCCCGGCCGATCGAGGGACTGCACATCCCGTGGGGCGTAGGTCTGATGTGGCGCAAGAACGAGAGCGATCCCGTGATCAAGCAGGTGATCGAAGTGTTCAGAAATCCGCAGCGTTTACAGGTGTAACGGAAATTTGCGCAGGGCATACCAGACGCGCCGCGGTGACCATGCGTTTATGGTATGTGCACACACTTGAGGGCGCTTGAACGTCAGTCGCGCAGGTTCCAGAATGCGCTGGTCAAGCCAATGGACCCGAGAAGCGCTTCCGTTTCTTCAAGCGTGTGTCGTCGCCAATCCGGCTTCACCTTATTTCGGTACCAGCCGTGAGCGAGCTGCCACGTTTGCTCCGGTGTGATGATGGCGCCGCGAGGGAGATCACGGGCGGCACACCATCGGTCGACGTGCTCTTCGTCCCGGAAGAGCAGCATGGTGCTTCACGTAAAGCCGATATTGTCCCACCAATGGTGCGCTGGAATCGCGAAGTGGACGACGCCCTCACTACGGACTAGACGTTCGTCGCGCACCTCGAGGGTCATCATGTCTCCGCAATCGCCACACGGTGCGGTGATGACGCCTTCGGTCCCCACAGCGGCCACGATCCCGAGTGCGTCCCAGATGCAGATGCCCCAGTACTGCCTGCCGCCGGCGGCGACCCGGATACCGGAGGGGACGGCGCAGAATGGATTGGCTGCCCAGATGTTGCCGTCGTTCGGCGCGAGGATCAGGACCTTCGCCGCGGCGAGCTCGTGGAGAGCTGCGCGAATGTCGGTCTCAGGACGTCCGAGTGCGTGGGCTATATCGGGCGGCTGTGGGACGCGGCCGGTGGCGGCGGCTTCGCGGAAGATGTGAATGCGAACGTCGCGGAGCAGATTGAGATCCGACACCGGCTCAGTCATCCGAGTGAATCGTAATTCAGGTAGCGGCATGTGGCCAAGTCGTGCCGGGGGGGGCGCGAGGCTCGATATGAGCGCATCGGCGAGGGACACGCGACAGAAGATCAACACTCACGTGGCGTGTCGGCGCGCGACCCGCGAACTTGCGCGGCATGGCGCTCACCGCAACGGTCTACAACTTCGACGTTCAACTCGCTGACGTCGACCGGGGCGTATACGAAGTACTCTCCTTCCGCGCGGCGCAGCAGCCGTCAGAAACGGAGGAGTATCTCCTGTCGCGCGTGCTGGCGTACTGCCTCGAGTACGCCGAAGGCATCAGCTTCTCCAACGGTATTGCGGAGCCCGACGTGCCGGCCCTCTCCGTGCGCGACCTCACAGGTGCGATGCAGGTCTGGATCGACGTCGGTGCTCCCGACGCCGCGCGACTTCACAAGGCCAGCAAAGCGTCTCCGCGCGTCGTGGTCTACACGCATCGGGATGCGGCTCGACTGGCATCTCAACTCTCCGGGGAGCGCATCCACCGGTCGGAGGCGCTTGAACTTTACGGAATCGACCGCGCGCTCATCGACGGTTTGATGGCGCACCTCGATCGGCGCAACACGTGGGAGATGTCCGTCACCGACCGTCATGTGTACGTGACGGTGCAGGGGGAGACGGTGGAGGGAGATGTGACAAGGACGCGGCTTGGGTGATGCCCGAGATGCTCGCACTACCGCGACTGGACCTTGAGCACGAATTGGTTGGATACTCGTTGGTCGAGGCGTAGGGTGTCCCTCGCTCCGCCAGCGTTCGCCGGGTCGGTTGCGTATCCAACGTTCCACACGATCCGGTACAGGCCGGGAATGTCCGGTGTGGAGAAGCGCGGCCCGCAATTGCAATCGGGATAGCCGCCGAAGACGCTGATGTCAAAGACGTGCGTTCGACCCGGAAGCACAACGATTGGCGGACCGTAGCAGAGGAGCACGGCGGGCGACCACACCGACTGCCAGACGGTTCCGACGAGCTTCTCGAAGGTGAAGCTGGTTGATCCGCGACAATTCTCGAAGCTCGTGGCTCGCGTCGTCCCGTTGATGTAGGTGACGACGAGCGATCCATCGTAGCCGATCACGCCGGCGTTCAGTGTGTAGGCCGAGGAGTCGGTCTGGAAGTGTGCGGCGGAATCGCGCGTACTGGTGGGCACCGTGTCCGTGCTACACGACGAGGCCAGCGCGATCGCCAACGTGAGTGCGAGGCACCTTGCTCGTCCGTTCCAATTCGGCGTGCAATGGGACACCTGGCCTCCTTAGATCAGCCACGGCTGAAACATGCCTTCGTAAGGCGTGCCGCGACAGCGCCACTGCTCCGCGCGAAAAGGATCCTCGATGCGCGCCTCTGCTGAGAGCCAATCCACCATCATGCCGAACCTCAGCCACCATCCGATCGTCACGGGGTTGCCGTATCGATATACCGGCACCCAAACTCTCACCCTATATGTCGGCCTTGACATATATCAGTCGCGACATAGTTTTGCTGTTGGCGTCCGTGGATAAACCACTCGTCTGGCTCAGTGGTGAGATCAAGACGCCACCATTCTCGGCGGCTGCGCGGTGTGAAGCGGGTGTGTTGCTCCGACAGCTTCAGGCCGGCGTGAAACTTGGGATGCCGCACTCACGACCGATGTCGTCCATCGGCGTGCGGTGCCATGAGCTTCGGATCGTCGATGACAACAAGACGTGGCGTGTGGTCTACAGGCTCGATCCGGACGCGGTGATCATTGCAGACGTATTTCAGAAGACAACACGACAAACGCCCGCGCGGGTCATTGCTGCGTGTACGCGGCGCCTCAAGCGGTACGATCAGGTAACTCGGGAGGACTGAACATGGATGCCAAAAAGCGGAAGCGGCTCGAAGCGGCAGGCTGGAGTGTCGGGGATGCGAAAGACTTCCTCAAGCTGACGCCGGAGGAGGTGGCGTTGATCGAAATGCGACTGGCCCTGAGTCAGGCCCTTCGTGAACGGCGTCTGGAGAGTGGGTTGACGCAGATGACGCTTGCCAAACAGCTCGGGTCGAGTCAATCGCGTGTCGCGAAGCTCGAGGCTGCGGACGCGAGCGTCTCTCTCGAGCTGTTGATCCGTGCGCTCCTCGCAGTCGGCGCCAGTCGGAGGGATGTCGCACACGCACTGGCGCGCCGGATCGCCTAGTCGCCGAATGCCAGCCTCCGACATAAGGACAGCCGACTTCGCTTCAGTACTATGATTTCGGCTTGAGAGAGTCTGGCACGATACCAGTCCAGTAATAGTCAGCGGTCTTGTGGCACGTCTTCGAGCAATCGATGCACGATGCACCGCAGCTGCAGCCGATCTTGCAGTTAGGGCCGGTGGCGTCTCCTCCGCATGCCGAGAGAGGAGCGGTACCTCCCGTTAGCAGAAGGAATGGCAGTCCGAGGCACGTTCGTCGAATAACCGGCGGCACGGTCATGGCTTGCGCCTCCTGTAGTGATTGCCTGTCTTGGGATTGACATAGTGCCCGCCCTTGTGGGAGGAGCCTATGCCACCGGAGTAGTGTCCGCCTTGTCCCACAGAATGACCGCCACCGTCATGACGGGATCGCGGTGCACTGCGGGCCGAATGCGACCTGTGCGAACCGCCTGATCCATGAGTGCGTTGAGCGTGCGAGGGGAGCGCGGTTAGGCACAACAGCGCGAATGCCATCAAGAAGGGCTTGCGCATGGGCACGCCGAGTGAGAGGAATTGCGTACTTACAAACGTTCTGAGTCAACTCGGCGGGCAAGCTCGCGACGCAGGTCGCTGATATCCTGCCGAAGGAGGGTTAGCTCGATGTCGTCCTGATCGCTCTTTCCGCGCACGAACCACGACGCAACGAAGCCCGAAAACGTTCCGAATAGTGCCACGCCAAATACCATCAGCCCGGCTGCCAGAAGCCTGCCCTCACTTGTGACAGGGTACCGATCGCCGTAACCCACCGTGGTAATCGTCACAATCGCCCACCACAGTGCGTCGTCGGCTGACTTGATGTTGGCCTCTGGTACAGTCTCGAACTGCAGTATCCCAATACTCGCGAAAACCACGAGGAGCATCGAGACGAGAAGAACTGCCAGGAGAAGGCCCTGGCCTCGCCGCTCCAAAATGGCCTCAGCCAATAATTTTGTGGCGCGGGCGCCTCTCAATACTCGTACTATACGGACAACACGAGCCGCTCGTCCCCAGCGCAAGAACGACACTGCCGGAATGCTCGACAACAAGTCAATCCAGCCCCACGTAACGAAGTAGTGCAGGCGGCGCCTGGCGCGAGTGAGATGAACAACGAAATCGACGAAGAAGACTGCACAGACAACGTTGTCCGTGACTTCCAGTATCTGTCGGGTTGAGGTATCGACTCGAACGAAGGAATGGATGGCGAGTGCGCAAAGTGCGAACAAGCAGAGGGCGAGAATAAAGAGCTGATACGAGTTCGAGAGTGGCGCGTGTAGCGCCGAGTCGAGCCATGACGCGCGACTGATGTCTCGCCACTGCGTGCGCTGCGAGGGTATTGTGGCCGCCGAAGGTTCAGTGCCCCTTGGGAAAGACATGACGCTCTTAGCGATGATGTGTGTAGGTCGCGAAGCAACCGACGTAAGGCTAACTGCCTTTCAGTCAGGCCGAGGCAGTCCCGCTCGTGGAAGGTCTGGGGCTGTCCTAGGCTATTCTACGCCTTGAGTCCGGAAACCGTAAGCCGTTGCCTGGTTCGCGCCAATGACGCGCCGGGCATCTCCTGTAAAGGCTCACGTGAGGCCACAAAGGGGACGATGGCATAAGAGCCACACCGGATGCCGGTGTGGCTCTTATGCAGAAAGCGCCCATCCGCTACCTATTCGTCGGAGGCCTATTAGGTAATGGAAGGCACCACAAACGGCGCCCGATACTGCCGCGACAGGTACGAATTCGCCTGCTGCGTCTCCGGTCCCGTAAACCGCTCCGCCTTCGCATCCACCAGCAGCGGAACTCCCAGCGTTAGCGGCGTCTGCGCCAGATCGCAGTTGTTCGCCGCCAGATGCTCCACCATGCGGCCATGCGCCTCGCTCAGCACCGAGCTGCCCTTGATCTTCTCGCGCAGCTGACCCTCGGGCGTCGCCATGCCGATGCGGTGTGAGATGTTACCAAGGTGGCAGAGCGCGCTGGACACGTGGCCTTCTTCAATGGGGCCGTAGAGGTCCGACGTCTTACGGCTCCGCACCACGTCGATGAAGTTCTCCATGTGGCGGTCGCTGCCCTTCCATTCCTTGATCGTCGTGCCGTTCTTGTCCACCGCATGGGCCGAGGTGTAGCTCGTCACGATCACGCTGCCACCCTCGCAGTCGATAACGTTGCCGATGTCCACGCCGCGATACCTGTCCATGTCGTTGCCGCCGGCGCCCTGCATGGCGCGTGGGTCGCCGCCGGAGCCAGCGACACCGGCGCGCCGCGGAAGCCCACGAACCTCGAAGATGAGCGGTGCCGTGTTGAATTCGTGGAGGACAACCTGGGTGTTCGGGGTCTGGCCATCGTCCACGTAACCCAGTCGTCCGCCGATGCTGAGGCTGCGGTGGGGCAGCCCGGACTCGCCGAGGAACCAGCGGGCGACGTCCATCTGATGGATGCCCTGGTTGCCCACGTCACCGTTGCCATAGAGCCAAATCCAGTGCCAGTCATAGTGCACCGGACCGTTCTTGGTGTTGCGCATCGGGGGGACGAGGGGCGCGGGTCCGCTCCACAGATCGTAGTTGATGCTGGCGGGGACCTGCTGGGGGCCGCTCACCTTGCCGATGCTGTCGCGGCGCTTGTAACAGAAGCCGCGCGACGCGGTGATCTTGCCGAGGTTGCCGGCCTGCACCCATGCGACGGCGTCGCGGAGTCCCTGGCCGGAGCGGATCTGCGTGCCGGCCTGAATCACGCGATTGTACTTTCGCGATGCATTTACGAGCTGGCGTCCTTCCCACACGTTGTGCGAAACCGGCTTCTCGAGATAGACGTCCTTGCCCGCCTGAAGGGCCCAGATTGCGGCCAGTGAATGCCAGTGATTCGGCGTGGCGATGGTGACGGCGTCGATGTTCGGATCGGCGAGAAGCTCGCGGATGTCCTGATAGGTCTTCACGTCGCCGTTATTGACGGTGGGCTTCACCTTGTCGAGCACCGCGGTGTCGGCATCGCACAGCGCGACGACACGCACGCCGGGAATCTTCGCGAGACTGCTGAGGTGATTGCGCCCACGGCCATTGAGGCCGATCACGGCGACGCGAATGTCCGAATTGGCGCCAAGAACCTGGCTCCATGCGCGGGCTGGAAGGGCGGCACCGGCCGCGGCGAGCAGCGACGACTTGATGAAGGTGCGACGTGAGGTGGACATGGGCCCGGATGGGGAAAAGGGGTGATCCTTGGCATTTGTTCGAACAACGAGCTATTTCCCTGATGATGCCACCGAATCGTCCGCGTGGCAAGCTTGGGACCCCCTCCGGAGTGACCATGCCCGCACCGGCCCCGCATCGGCTCTGGCTCCTGGCAACAACCGCCTGCATCCTCGCCGGCATGTCTGCCGCCGCACAGGCGCCGCTCAAATCAGCGGTCTTTCCCGCGGACTCGGCACGCGCCCGCAAGGGCGCCGCCAACCAGCGGTCCATCGTCGATACACTCACGCCGACGCTCGCAAAGCTGGAAATGCACGAGACGACGCTGGCGCCAGGACAGTCGCCCCACCCGCCGCACCGTCACGCGCACGAGGAGCTCATGGTCGTGAAGAGCGGTACCGTCGAAGTGCTCCAGGGCGAAACGCGGCACATCGCACGTCCGGGAGACGTCATTTTCATGAGCTCCAACGAGCTGCACGGACTGACGAATACGGGCTCGGTGAGCGCGACGTATCTGGTCATCCGGATCGACGCGCACGATCTCCCGCCGGACGCGAAGCCGTCCGGCACTGCGCCGGCTCGCACACCCGAGCGGTGACGGTCGCGCTCTTCGCGCCCTGTTTCGTGGATCAGTTCCGCGCCAGCGCGGCCATCGCGGCGCTCCGGGTGCTGGAGCGTCTCGGCGTCGACGTCGAAGTCCCCTCGGGCGCGGCGTGCTGCGGCCAACCGCCGGCGAATGCGGGATTCGAGGACGAGGGCGCCCCCGCGCTCGAACGATTCGTTCGCACCTTCCGGCGTTACGACACGATCATCGTCCTTTCGGGTAGCTGCGCGCTACATGTTCGCATGCACGCAGCCGCGTTCGGTGACGACGGCGCCGGCGTCGCAGCACGGACGACGGAGTATTGCACCTACCTCCACGACGTCATCGGCCTCGACCGCCTCTCCTCGCTCGGCGCCGAGCGAAACGCGAGGGCGGCGGTGCATATCGGGTGTCACGCGCTGCGGGGACTCGGGCTCGCGTCGCCGAGCGAGCTTCAGGAACCGAGATACGATCGGGTTCGTGCCGTGCTGAGCACCGTGCGCGGTTTGACGTTCGCGGACCTCGACCGTCCCGATGAATGCTGCGGCTTCGGCGGATCGTTCAGCGTCGACGAGCCGGCGGTCTCTGCGCGGATGGGTCTCGATCGATTGGCCGACTATGGAAAGGGAGGCGCGGAGCTGCTCGTCTCCACCGACGTGTCGTGTCTCCTGCATCTCGACGGACTCGCGCGCCGGCTCGGTGTCTCTTTGCCGGTGATGCATGTGGCCGAGCTGCTGGCGGGCGAGGTGAGCGCGTGATCGTCGATCATGCGTCGGCGGCCGAGAAGTTCAATGCGAATCCGGAGCGCGTGACATGGCACGATGCGACGCTCTGGTACGCGCGCGAGAAGCGCGATCGCGCCGCCGCGGAAGTGCCTGAATGGGAGACGCTGCGCGAGCTGGCGTCGGCCATCAAGGAGCACACGCTCTCGCACCTGGACGAATATCTGGTGATGTTCGAGCGGGCGGCGATCGCGAACGGCGCCATCGTGCACTGGGCCCGCAACGCGGACGAGCACAACGCCATCGTGCATGGCATTCTCCACTCGGCGGGCGCACGCCGCCTGGTGAAGAGCAAGTCGATGCTCACCGAGGAATGCCACCTCAATCCGTACCTCGAGGCGCGCGGAATAGACGTTGTCGACACGGATCTCGGTGAGCGGATCGTACAGCTTCGCCGCGAGCCACCGAGCCACATCGTGGCGCCCGCGATCCACCTGAAGAGAGAGGACATCGCGGAGACGTTCGTCGAGCACCTCGGCACCGAGCCGGGAGTACACGATCCGCTCGTGCTCGTCGGTGCGGCGCGCGTGCACCTCCGCGAGCGGTTCCTTGCTGCGCAGGCGGGACTCACCGGCGTGAACTTCGCGATTGCGGAGACAGGTGGCATCGTGGTCTGCACGAACGAGGGCAACGCGGACCTCGGCGTCGCGGTGCCGCCGATCCACATCGCGAGCATGGGCATCGAGAAGCTCGTGCCCGGTCCGGCAGAGCTGGCGGTCTTCCTTCGACTGCTCGCGCGAAGCGGTACGGGACAGCGCGCGACGGTCTACACCACGCACGTGCACCGCCCGGTACGCGGGCAGCACTTTCACATCGTGCTGGTGGATAACGGCCGGACCACGCAGCTCGGGCGAACGGACTTCTGGCGGTCGCTCAAGTGCATCCGTTGCGGCGCGTGCATGAACACGTGCCCGGTGTATCGCAGGTCGGGCGGGCATGCATATGGATCAACGGTGCCGGGCCCGATCGGTTCGGTCCTCACACCGGGAATCGATCTCCAGAAGTACGCCGCGCTCCCGTTTGCATCCACACTGTGCGGTTCGTGCACCGCGGTCTGTCCTGTGAAGATCGACCTCGATGCGCAGCTTTATCGGTGGCGACAGGTCGTGACGAAGGCGGGGCATACGGGTCGGATGAAGCGCACGCTTGCGTCGGTGGGTGGCAAGCTACTCGCACATCCGACGCTGTTGGCCGGCGCGGGTCGTGTTGCGCGGGTTGTGTCGCGCATATTCCCGCAAACGCTCACGAACCGATTTGCCGGCGCGTGGACGAAGCATCGCGAGGCGCCGGAGCCGTCGCCGCAGAGCTTCCGCGCGTGGTACGCTGCCAATCGCCGAGGAAAGAAATGAGGGCGCGCGACGAGATGCTCACCGCCGTGCGAGCGGCCAAACCGGCGGCGCTGCCACGTCCCGATCTCGCGGCCGTGTCGCGTTTCGCGCGCGCGGAGAACCTCGTTGCGGTATTTGCGGAGAGTGCGCGGCTCGCGGGCGCGTCCGTACTGCTGACGACACGTGGGGGCGTGGACGCGTTCGTGGATTCCGCGTCGAAGCCGAATGAGCGCCGCGTGTCGATGCTCGACGTCGACGGTGTACACCACGATGCGACGGCAGATGACTTCGCGAACACGGATCTCTTCGTCTGCGAGGGCGTGATTGGCGTGGCCGAGACTGGCGCGGTGTGGCTGCCGCTGTCGCGGCTGCGTCATCGGGCGGCGCTGTTCCTTGCCACCAACGTGATCATCGTGCTCGAGCAATCGCGCATCGTGAACAACGTGCATGACGCGTATGCGGCGATCGACGTGGCGGAGGAGGAGTGTGGTGTATTCGTTGCCGGCCCGTCGAAGACGGCGGACATCGAGCAGATGCTGGTCATCGGTGCGCATGGCCCGAAGGCGTTGACCGTGTTGCTGGTCGAGGGGTGATGCGGGCAACGCGTGCTGCGCTCGTGCTCATCGCCTTATCCGTTGGTGGGCGAGGTGAAGCCCAGCGCGCATCCGCGACACGCATGCCAACGTGGCCCGCGCCAACGTCCACGTCGCGTCCGTGGACTCGCTGGTGGTGGCTTGGGAGCGCGGTGGATTCAGCCGGGCTCACGCGCGAGATCAAGGACCTCGCCGACGCCGGATTTGGCGGCGTGGAGGTGACGTCGCTCTATGGCGCGCGCGGGTATGAGGCCGCGTATGTCCCATATCTCTCGCGACACTGGGTCGCGCTGCTGTCGCACGCGATAACGGAAGCGGGGCGCCGAGGGATGCGTGTGGATCTGCCGCTCGGGTCGGGGTGGCGAACGGGCGGGCCGCGCGTCCCCGAAGCGGACGTGAATCTCTCGGTGCGGCTCGTGCCGACCGTTCAACCGGGCGGTGAGACGCTCTTCGTCGCACAGCCGCGTTTTTCCGGCGACAGCGTGAAGCGTCCCGCGCCGGGAGGCGAAGGCCGGGCGATCGACCCGTTTTCGGCGACAGCTACGTTGCAGTGGCTCCAGGATTTCGGCGACCGGCTTTCGAGTGTCCCTCGCGGCGCCGTGCGGTCGTACTTCCACGACTCATTCGAGTACACGGGCAACTGGTCGGCAAGCCTGTTCGACGAGTTCGCGCGGCGGCGCGGTTATGATCTCAGCGGAGAGTTGCGCGCGCTTGCCGGCCGCGGCGACACGACGCGCATGGCTCGCGTGAAGTCCGACTACCGCGAAACGATGGACGAGCTGCTGCTCGAGCACTTCGTGCAATCCGTCACCAAGTGGTCGCACGCGCGCGGCTCGCTCATGCGCGAGCAAGCGCACGGCTCGCCGGGCAATTTGCTCGATTTGTACGGATTGACCGATATTCCCGAAACGGAGAGTTACGGTCCGCTGTCCGGCGCGGACGCCAATCCGCTCGTGATGCGCTTCGCGTCCTCGGCGGCACATGTCGCGGGACGTCGCCTTGCGTCGGCCGAGTCGTTCACGTGGCTCGGCGAGCACTTTTCGACGCCGTTGGCCGAGGCGAAACGCGCGGCCGACCGGCTGTTCGTCGCCGGCGTCAACCACCTGGTGTATCACGGCACGGCCTATTCGCCGGCGCAGGCGGCGTGGCCCGGATGGCAGTTCTATGCATCGATGGAGCTCAATCCGCGGAATGCCATCTGGCGTGACGTGCCGGCGTTGAACGCCTATGTCACGCGCGTCCAGTCGATGCTTCAGTCGTCGCTGCCGGACAATGACGTGCTGCTCTACTGGCCCATCTGGGACAGTTGGCACGATGCCGCAGGGATGCGGATGGACTTTCGCGTGCACAATCCCACGTGGCTCACCGGCAAGCCGATTGGCGCGGCTGCGCACACGCTGAACGACGACGGCATCGGCTTCGATTTTGTGTCCGATCGGCAGCTCTCGTCGCGCGTTCGAGCTCGTGGTGGACGTCTCACTGCCGGAGAAGCGAGGTATCGCGTGCTCGTGATCCCCTCGGCGAGACATATGCCGGTGTCTACACTCGAGACCATTCTTCGTCTCTCGCGCGACGGCGCCACCATCGCATTTCTCGGCGGCCTCCCGCCGGACGTCCCCGGTCTTGGCGCTATCGAGCAGCGGCGCGCCGCGTTGGCAACGCTGCGGGCGAGCGTCGTGCTCGACTCCGCCATTGGCGATGTACGCTCCGCGCGTATGAATCGCGGACGCATTCTCGCCGGCGACGACCTGCATGCGCTACTCGCCGCCGCTGGAGTGGAGCGCGAGCCGCTCGCGACATTGTCGGGAGTGCAAGTCACTCGAAGTCGCCGTGGAGATGCGACGCAGTATTTCGTCGTCGCCGGCGACAGCGCGGTGGATGCTTGGGTGCCGATGCCTGCGTCCTCGAATACGGTCGTGTCGATGGATCCCATGAGCGGTCGGATCGGTGTCGCCGAGTCGCGTGTGAGCGCGGGGCGTCGCGAGATGCACTTGAGGCTCGAGCCGCACGAGTCGCGCATGCTGCTCGGCGAGCGGTGCCGAGTGAATGGAACGGTGTGGCACGACGGGATCGCGACGGGACCTGCCGTCCCAATCCTCGGGAGCTGGGACGTGAGCTTCATCGGTGGCGGGCCGGCGCTGCCGTCGCCATTTCACGCGGCCGCCCCCGCCGTGTGGACTGGGCGAGGAGATGCGGACGCCGATCGGTTCGCCGGAACGGCACGGTATTCGGTCACCTTCGACACGCCGCGAACCGCTACTCGATTTCGCCTCGATCTCGGCCGTGTGCTCGAGAGTGCTCGGGTGCGCCTCAACAGGCGTGACATCGCGACGCTCATCACCGCGCCGTTCTCCGTTTACGTCGATTCGCTTCGCGCACGCGGCAACGTGCTCGAGATCGAGGTGACGAACCTGTCCGCCAACCGCATTCGCGACCTCGACCGGCGCGGCGTGCCCTGGAAAATCTTCCGCGACATCAATTTCGTGAACATCGACTATCGGTCATTCGACGCCTCGTCGTGGCCGGTGCGGGAATCAGGACTGGCAGGACCCGTGACGCTGACACCGCTGGACCGATGACGAATTCACCCCAACGCCGACGCCTACTCCGATGATGCCATCGCGCTTGCACACCATTCTGGTGACGTGTGGTCTCCTGACTGCTCTCGCGGTTCCGGCGGCGCCGACCCTTGCGCAGGAGCTACGCGCCGTCGATTCCGCGAAGACCGCGCGACTCGCGTGGTTTCGCGAAGCGAAGTACGGGCTGTTCATCCATTGGGGGCTGTACGCCATTCCCGCCGGGCAGTGGAAGGGAAAGTCCATTCCGAGCATCGGCGAATGGATCATGAACCGCGCGCGGATTCCGGCGCCGGAATACGCCAGGCTCGCAAAGCAATTCAACCCTGTGAAATACAACGCGGACGAATGGGTGCGCCTCGCGAAGGATGCGGGGATGAAATACATCGTCATCACGTCCAAGCACCACGACGGCTTCGCGCTCTTCAAGTCGAAGGCGAGTCCATTCAACGTGGTAGATGCCACACCATTCGGGCGCGACGTGCTCAAGGAGCTCGCGGCGGCCTGCCAACGTCAGGGCATTCGCCTGGGATTCTACTACTCGCAGTCGCAGGACTGGCACGAGCCCAACGGCGCCGGAAACACGTGGGACTTCGGTCCCGATTCGCTCAAGGACTACGATGCCTATCTAAGAGGAAAGGCCGAGCCGCAAGTGCGCGAGCTGTTGACGGCCTACGGCCCGGTAGCGCTCATCTGGTTCGACACGCCGCGCAACATGCAGGGCGAACGTGCAAAGCGGTTTACGCAACTCGTGCGCACGCTCCAACCGAACACGCTCATCGACGGCCGGCTTGGCGAGTCGGGCGACTACGCCAGCACCGGAGACAACGTCATTCCCGGCGCGGTGAACAATGAGGCGTGGGAAGTTCCGGCCACGCTGAATCACACGTGGGGTTATCGCACGGACGACGACGACTGGAAGTCGCCCGGCGACGTGGTGTTCAAGCTGGTGGACATCGTGAGCAAGGGCGGCAACTACCTGCTCAACGTCGGCCCGATGGCAAATGGACAGATTCCGAAGCCGGCGCAGGACGTGCTCCGCGCGGCAGGCAAGTGGCTCAAGGTGAACGGCGAGGCCGTGTACGGCGCGTTACCCACGCCGTTCGGCGAAGAGCTCGGGGAGCCAACCGCGAAGGGAACGAAGGATCTGCGTGGCCAGCCGCTGTTTCTCTCGCGCAACGAGTATCGCGTCACGACAAAGCCGGGGAAGTTGTACTTCACGTTCTTCTCCGATCCGCGCGCGTCATTCGAGCTGCCGCCCATGCAGAACGCGATCAAGCGCGCGTATCGGCTGAGCGATGGTGCGCCGATCGAGGTGCGCGAGGTGAATGGCGCGCGCCAGTTTGTGCTGCCGCGCTTTCCCGCGAACAACCCGCAATTCCTCGCCATCAACGATCCGATGGGCACCGTCATCGTGGTCGAATTCGAGGGTGACAAGGTGGTGCGTCTGCCCGCGGCGACGCGCGTGTCTCGCATCACGGGCAACTGGGCAGTGGACAACTCGAACGCCGATGGTGCGGTGCGGAGGCAGTACTTCTCGCTGACGGACCAGGGAGGTCAGATCCGCGGCGCGATGCGGTCCACGCAGTTCCTCTACCACATCAACGAGGGCACAGGCACGCCGGAGAAGTTCGCGTTCGTCGGATCGATGATGGACGGCAAGAACGAGCGACGGGTGACGTACGAGGCGAAGCTCATCGGCGACGAGCTGCATCTCTTCACGAGGCGCCGTGCGTCGGACACCGTGCTCACCGAATCCGTCGCGCGCCGCGTGCCTGATGGCGAGGGCGCGTATCCGGCGCGCAACGCGCTGCCTTCTCTGCACACGGTGGCCGACAACGGATTGGCGCGCACGCCGCCGATGGGATGGAACAGTTGGAACAAGTTTGCCGGACGCGTGGATGATGCGGGCGTTCGCGCGATGGCCGACGCAATGGTGAGCAGCGGCATGCGGGACGCCGGCTACCAGTACATCAACATCGACGACACGTGGGAGGCAGGACGCGACACGCAGGGCAGGATCACGTCGAACAAGAAGTTTCCCGACATGAAGGCGCTCGCGGATTACGTGCACAGCAAGGGGCTGAAGATCGGCATCTATTCGTCGCCCGGGCCGAACACGTGCGCGGGCTACGAGGGGAGCTACGGCCACGAGCTGGACGATGCGAAGACATACGCCGCGTGGGGCATCGACTATCTGAAGTACGACTGGTGCGGCGCGCGGAACCTGTACACCGACGAGGAGATGCCCGCGGTCTATCAGATCATGGGAGACGCGTTGCTCGCCACCGGGCGGCCGATCGTCTACAGCCTCTGCCAGTACGGGCGGCTCGACGTGTGGAAGTGGGGCCCGGACGTCGGCGGAAATCTCTGGCGCACCACCGGTGACATTCGCGACGCGTGGGATTCGATGTCGCGCATCGGGTTCGGTCAGAAGGATCTCGCGCCGTACGCTCGCGTGGGGCACTGGAACGACCCCGACATGCTGGAGATCGGCAACGGGGGAATGACGGACGCCGAATATCGGACGCACATGAGTCTCTGGGCGATCCTTGCCGCTCCGTTACTGGCGGGCAACGACCTGCGGAGCATGAGCCCCTCGATCCTCGAGATCCTGACGAATCGGGACGTGATCGCGGTCGATCAGGATCCGGCAGGACATCAGGGGACGAAGGTGTGGGGCGCAGGCGACCAGGAGATCTGGACGCGGCCGCTCGCCGACGGATCAACCGCTGTCGCCGTGTTCAATCGTGGCGCGCAGGACGCCGCCGTGCCCGTGCGATGGGCGGAGATCGGTCTGGAGCGCCACGGCGCGGTGCGCGATCTCTGGTCAAAGACAGATCTGCAGACCTCGGGCGCCGAGCAATCGGTTTCGGTGCCAGGTCATGGCGTTGCTTTCTGGCGCGTCTCGCGTTGAGGCGCACGGTTTACCGCACATTGCGGCGAGGAGCGGCGAATACGGTGGCTCAATCTCTACGTTGTAGTCCCAAACGTGAAAGCCGCGACACCTCCGTTCCCACGCCTCGATCGCTCCGTCGACTTCTCTGGACGCGCCACCGTCGCTTGCTATACCGCGAGCACTGGCCCAGCGATGGGGATACCGCAGCGCCGCCTATCGGTAACAGAGGACTTCGCGAGTTTCGACCCCGGTACTAAGCACGGTGTCTCTTGGGAAACGGACTATTTGTCCGCTTATCAAACTGGCACGCTTGCCATCTGCCAATAGCCACGGAGCGGTTGTGGCGTAAACAGCGTCATCCCCGATGAGAAGGAGGGTGTCACTCGTAAACAGTCCCCAAAGCCGCTGGTGTCTGTTCGCGCCGTTGACGTTTGCAGCAACAAGGAGGCTTCCATCGGCTAGACGCGCGGTACCGAGTTGGTCGACGGCATCGAAAGCACCATCGGTTCCGAGTTCCTTCCAATGTTTGCCGGTGTCGATACTCGCAGCGCCCCTCAACCCCCGAGCTACACCGGGTTGTTGTTCGGGCAGCCAAAAAAGTACATCGCGCCCTTCAACCCTTGCAAGTGCTGGCGCGAAGGTGTTCCCAACAGCGATACGACGAGGTCTGTCCCAGTGCCTGCCACTATCGTCTGAGCGCGTAACAAAAAGGCCGCTAACTCCCACAGTATCCGTACCAACATAGGCCAGTATCCACGCAGAGTCGGAATATTCGAGGGTCACGTATAACACTCCACGACTCTCGGATATCAATTGAGTTTCCCACCTGCCACCGATCTGCGCAACGAAGTGCACCTTTCTTACGCCATCCACTGACACTGGTAGCGCGAATGCCGCGCCTTGAGGGCTTCGTACAAGCTCTGACATAAGGCCGTCGCCGAAAAGCGTTCGTTCTACGTTGCGCAGTTGCGTCGCCTTGGACCATCCGGCAACACCGAGGCGAGCGGAATAAAGAGCTGCTGGTCCAGCAGCGCGATCCATTGTTGTATCGTACTGCATCCATACCACTTCCCATTCGGAACGGCCGCGGTCAACAGCGCGAGGGACCCACATCATGGTTCCCTTCGGCACAGGCGCGGCTACACGCACCGCTCGGCCAGAGTCGTCAACAATTACACCAACCGCCGTCTCACTCCCCGCGACAGCGCCTCCTCTGCGCGCGTCGATGTTGAGTATTCTGCCAAGTGCCAAGGTTAACTTTCCGCTGCGAGACACTGTCTGAGGTTCGACGTACACTCGTCTCCCATCATCGTCCCTTAGCACGTTCGTGCTGCGACGAAGTACTTGGCAGGAAGCCCGCGCTATTCTGGGATCGCTAGTGGGCTGTTGCGCCGCACCGCAGGCGCCAATCGCGCAAAGGAGTCCAATCACCAGCACGCGCATCGGTCAGCTACTCCGACTGATTGCGCGGCACCTCTGCAGTCTTGCTTTCATTGTAGGGATCGTCCGGCTGTGGTCGTTAACAGGTAGGTGATAGGACACTGAGCTCACGCCCAATCGGGCTCCAGATCGTAGAGAGGGTACGCAAACAATTCTCGTACACAGTCAGTCAGGTGTTGTGCCCTCAAAGTCACCGGTATTCTGTCAAGGCGCAAACCGTTGCCCGACGCTCGACGGAGGGCGTCCACGTCGCACACCATCCTTAGAACTGTTCTGACGGGTGTTTCAAGAATGGTGAGATGCGTCGACGGCTGCAAGCGATCATCGCGAGCCATCCTCCCCGGGAACTGCTCGCGCCCGGTCAGCTTCTTCTTCCCACTCCGGGCCAAGCCGGCAAGCGTGTGCTGGTCGCTCGTGGCTCCTCACGGATTCGCTCCACACGGCAATACCACATCCGTGTGGGGTCCGAAGCAAGAGCCATTTGCAGACCGCCCTTAGTGAATCGGAGCATCACGTCGCAAAATCTCAGCGGACGCCTAACTACAGATTGCGACGATTCAGCTCGCGAACCGCGTAGTCCACGGCGCGAGCTGTGAGAGCCATGTAAGTGGCCGAGGGGTTCACACAGGAGGTGCTCGCCATGCAGGCGCCGTCGGTGATGAAGAGATTCTTCACGTCGTGCGCCTGGTTGTGCGCGTTCAGCACGGACGTGCGCGGATCGCGCCCCATGCGTGCCGTGCCCATCTCGTGCACGCTGAATCCCATCGGCGCATCGTCGTCGTAGGTCTCCACCGCCGTGCAGCCGGAGGCCTCGAGCATCTCCGCGCACTGCTGCATCATGTCCGTGCGCAGCGCTTTCTCGTTCTCGCTCCATGTGACGTGTATGCGGACGATGGGAATGCCCCATTTGTCCTTCCTGGCGGGATCGAGATCGAGGTAATTCTCGTGGCGCGGAAGACACTCGCAGTAGCCCTGCATGTTCGCGCGCCATGGGCCGGGCTCGCGCAGTCGCTCCTTGAGCTCCGGACCGAAACCAGGCTCCGCACCGCCGCGTGACCACGACGCCCGGCTTGCACCGGACTGAATGCCATAACCGCGCAGGAAGCCGAGCTTCTCATCCTTGCGGCCAAGATTGCGAAAGCGGGGGACGTACGTGCCCGTGGGACGCCGGCCATACACGTACTGGTCGAGCATGCCGGGCACGATGGCCCGCGCGCCCGCCTTGGAGAGATGATCCATCAGGTTGTGGCCGACTTCGCCGCTCGAGTTGGCGAGCCCGTTGGGAAATCTGGCGCTCTTCGAGTTGAGCAGAATCTGCGCGGTGCCGATGGTGGAGGCGTTGAGAAAGACGATGCGCGCCTCGTACTCGCGCGCCTGGCCCGTCACCGTATCGATGACTCGCACGCCGGAGACCCGATCGCGCTTAGCATCGTACAACACGCTCTCCACTGTCGCATTGGTCACAAGTGTTAGCTTGCCAGTCGCGCGCGCGGCCGGCAGCGTGGCGCTCTGCGTGCTGAAGTAGCCGCTGAAGCTACAGCCACGTGCGCATTGGTCCCGTGCCTGGCAGGGCCCGCGGCCATTGTGCGCCCGCGTGAGATTGGCCACGCGCGTAAGGGTCATGTGGCGATCGGAGTACGCCTTTTCGAGGCCGGCCTTCATGACCTTCTCCGCGCACGTCATCTCCCACGGCGGCAGGAACTCGCCGTCGGGAAGCTCGGGGAGTCCCCGCTTTTCGCCGGCGACGCCGATGAAGCGCTCGATATGCGCGTACCACGGTGCCAGGTCCGCATAACGGATCGGCCAGTCCACACCGTGGCCATCCTTGGCGTTGGCGGTGAAGTCGAGATCACTCCATCGCCAGCAGGCCCGTCCCCAGATGAGACTCCGCCCGCCGAGCTGATAGCCGCGAATCCAGCGGAACTTGTTGGCGTCGTCGGTCTCGTAGGGATGCTCGCTGTCCTTCACGAAGAAATGCTTCGTCGCCTCGCCAAATGCGTAGTTCTTGCTCTGCACGGCGTAGTCGCGCGCGTAAAGGTCGGGCTCTCCCTTGCCGCGATGTGGGAACTCCCAGGGCTTCTTCCACTCGGTGACGTAATCCTTGCCGTGCTCGACGTCGCGCCCACGCTCGATGAGGAGCGTGCGGAGACCGTGCTCGGTGAGCTCCTTCGCCGCCCAGCCGCCGGTGATCCCGGAGCCGACGACGATGGCGTCGAACGGCTCGTTGCGTTGTGGCGACATCAGACCGCCCATGCGCGGCCAACGCGCGTCAGCGGTACGCATCCCTCGAAGCGGCCGGGCACCTGTGTGTACGTCAGCTCCCTGGTCGCGCCGATCTCCGACGTGTAGTAGCCGAGCAGGGTGAGCTCCTTCATCGTGCGGAAGAAGGGTTGTGAATGCGCAGGTGCCTTGAGTCGACTGGTATCCGCCTTCTTCGGCGCACCCGTGGCGTTCTCCGTCTGTCCGCGCTCGGAATCTTCTCCGCGCGTAGCAGCAGGTGCCGTCGCGGAGTGCGGATACGCCTCCCGGTCGAGCGCGGTCAGCACCGCGAGCTGTTGCTCCTTCGTGGCGCGCAAGAAGCTCTTCGCTCCGGCGCTCCGGGCGCGTGCGTCGACGTCTTCGAGGCCATCCACGAACGTCGTCCGCTCCGTGGCGCCGTAATACTCGGCGAGCATCGTATCGATGAACCGATGCACACCGGCCGCCTGTGCACCCGGCGTATCGGTGGCGGGGAGAATGTGCTCCGCGAGCGACGCCATGAGCGCACCCTGATCGGCCGTCATCGAGCGGGGCGCCCACCCGGAGTTGGTTGCGGGAGCTTCGCACCCGGCGAGAACGCCGGCAAGAGTCGGGGCAGAGATGGCTCCGCCAAGCAGCAACGCGGTGCGCCGCAGCGCTTCGCGCCGATCAATGCGTATTGGAGTGGACTCGCTCATTGACCTCTGGCCTGCGATGGTGTGCAACTGCATCGTTGAAGTTCGACCGGAGATATTGCGACGGCAACACCTTGGCAAGCCACTCGTTCCTCACGATGACCGCACTGCGTTCGACCATTGCGATGCTCGCGCTCGGCACGCTGTCCGCCGAAGCGCAATCGGCCGCCACGCCACCGGTCCTGGTGGAGTGGCCCGCATTCCTTGGCCGCCACGACCTCGTCTGGGACCACCTTCCCGCCAGGTGGGGAGAGAGCGCGTTCATCGGCAACGGCAATCTCGGCGCAACGATTTTCGTGCAGGGCGGCGCACTGTCGTGGACGATCAATCAGACCACGGTGACGCACGATCAATCGCGCTTTCCGATTGGTCGCGTGGGGCTGCGAACTCGCGGGGCCCAGCGCGGCGGCAGCGCGCGTCTCTCTCTGTGGGACGCGGAGGCGTCCGGGGAAGTGACGACCGACAGCGGCACGGTGCGATGGTCGAGCTTCGTGAGCACCACACCGTCCGTCATCGTCATCGAGCTCCAGGGAGAGGGAGGGGAGCGCGACGTTGCGCTGGATTGGACGCCAGCCGAGGCGCGCCCGCCGCGTAAAGTGGCGCGAAAAGAGACGTTCGCGCCGGAGGACCTGCACCCGCCAGCCGACGTCGTGCAATCGATGCGTGGCATCTCGAGCGTGCAGACCTTCCTCGGCGGCGGCGCACATGCGGAGTGGATTCGGCGTGAGCCGTCGAAGAACGGACGGACGACGTATTACGTGACCATCGGCCAAAGCGATGATGGCCCTCGGGCGCTCGGCGCTGCGGACGCACTGGTTGGCAGCGCGGAGGCAAAAGGCCCAGCGAGGCTGCGGTCGAATCATCGCGTGTGGTGGCACGCATACTATCCGGCCAGCTTCCTCTCGTTCCCGGACGCGCGCCTCGAGGGATACTACTGGATCCAGATGTACAAGCTGGGCTCGGCCATGCGGGAGGACGGTCCGATTCTCGATCTGAATGGACCATGGTATGCAGCTACGCCGTGGCCCGCGATCTGGTGGAACCTCAACGTCCAGCTCACGTACTCGCCGCTGTTTCGCGCGAATCGCATTCCGCTGAGCGAGTCGCTCTTCCGGAATCTCGATCGCAACACGGCCGCGTTGATCGCCAATGTGCCGGAACATCTGCGGGCGGATGCTGCCGCCATTGGCCGGAGCAGCGGCCCCGATCTGCACCGTCCGGTCGATCTCGCCACTGCAACGAGCGACGCCGCGCACGAGATGGGCGATCTGCCGTGGACGATGTTCTACTACTGGCAGTACTACCGCTACACGATGGATCCGCGCCTGTTGCGCACGCGCGTCTACCCGCTACTGAGCCGCGCCATCAACAATTATCTCGGTTATGTGGAGCGCGGTTCTGACGGACGGTACCATCTGCCGAAGACGCACTCGCCCGAGCTGGCTACCGTACCGGACGCAAACTACGATCTCGCCCTGGTGCGGTGGGGGCTGCAAACGCTCATCGCGAGCGCCGAGCAGCTCCATGTTGCGGACCCGCACTTGCCGCGGTGGCGCGACGTGCTCGGGAATCTCACGCCCTTTCCCGCGGACTCCACGGGCCTTCTCGTCGGACGTGAGCGCCCGTGGAAGGAGTCGCATCGTCACTACTCACACCTGCTCGCCATCTATCCGCTCGGGCTCATCACGCCCGACTCTGCGAGCGGACGGTCGCTCATCGAGCGCTCACTCGCGACGTGGGAGGGCGTTCCCTCGGCATTCCGCGGCTACTCGTTCACCGGCGGCGCGTCAATGCACGCGATGCTTGGTCACGGCGATTCCGCACTCGTGCGACTCAACAGATTTCTCGACGCGCCGAGGTACATGGAGCCGAACACGTTCTACGCGGAGGCCGGCCCGGTGATCGAGACGCCGCTCGCCGCGGCAAACACCATGCAGGAGCTGTTTCTTCAGGACTGGGGTGGGACACTGCGCGTGTTTCACGGTATGCCGACGGCGTGGCGCACCGCCTCATTCGACAAGCTGCGCGCAGATGGCGGCTTTCTCGTGAGCGGCGTCCGCAACGACGGACGCACCCGCTGGGTCAGAGTGCAGTGCCTTTCCGGGCTGCCGACCCGTCTGCTGGTCGACGACTGGCACGGATTCGTCGTGCGAGCGAAGGGCGGTGGAAGAGCTCGTGTCTCGGCGGCCGACGGAGGAGGGGTCCACCTGGAGCTTGCAAAGGGCGCGTGGGTCGTGTTGTCGGAGACAGCCGACGTGCGGCTCGTCCCCGTGCAGCCCGCACCGCTCGAACGAGACCACGTCTGGCCGACGCGGGCCGCGGTGACGCGAGGGGATCTTCTCGTCAGCGAGCGGGCCCGAGTGCTCGCGGCGGCAGAGCGATATCTCCGCGAGGCGCCAGTGACCGTCACAGCCACGCGTGCACCGCGCAGCGCGGGTGGATTGCACGACTTCTATTCCGAGGCGGACTACTGGTGGCCCGATCCATCGGATTCGGCCAAACCGTACATTCGCCGCGACGGCGAAACGAATCCCGCCAACTTCGAGGCGCATCGAAGCGCCATGCGGCGATTGAGCCTGATCGTACCCGCTCTGGTGGCCGCCTTCGAGATCACGGGCGACGCCCGCTATGCGCGTCATGCCATCGCACATCTGCGCGCATGGTTTGTCGACGACGCAACCCGGATGACCCCGAACATGCTGTACGCGCAGGCGATCAAGGGCGTGGCGACGGGGCGGGGCATCGGCATCATCGATACCATCCACCTGGTGGAAGTTGCACAAGCGGCGCTCGAGCTGGAGCGGCTCGGCGCGCTCGAGGAGTCCGAGCTCCGCAACGTGAAGGCCTGGTTCCACGAGTACGTCACATGGATGACGACGCATCCGTACGGCGTCGACGAGCGCAACAACGGCAACAACCACAGCGCTGCGTGGGCATTACAGGTGGCGGCTTTTTCACGATTCACAGGCGACACCGCAAAGCTCGGCGAAATGCGCCGTTTCTTTACGGAAACGCTGATCCCTGGGCAAATGTCCGCCGACGGCAGCTTCGCCCGGGAGCTCGCGCGCACGAAGCCGTACGGGTACTCCCTGTTTCAGCTGGACGTGATGGGCATGCTCGCCGAAACAGTGTCCACGCCGTCACAGAACATGTGGACGTTCACCACGCCCGACGGTCGAGGCATGGGACGCGCCATGGCGTTCATGGCGCCGTACATCGAGAACAAGGCCACATGGCCAAAGCCGCCGGACGTGATGTACCATGACGCGTGGCCCGTTCGGCATCCGTCGCTGTTGTTCGGCGGGCTGGCATTGCATCGACCGGAGTACATCGCGCTCTGGAAGCGACTCGACCCCGATCCCACCGTGGACGAGGTGATTCGCAATTACCCCGTGCGTCAGCCGCTGCTGTGGATGGCGCCGTGAGCGCCGAGCGTCATCCGTCGTGTTCGATGGGGCGGACGCCCGCTTCGAGCATGTAGCTCGTCACCACGTCGGCGAATTGCGCGAAGGCGACTTCCGGCTCCTCGATGTCGGGGTGCCAGCGCTTCTCCCACTCGAAATTGTAGAAGCCGCGATAGCCCGTTGCGGCGAGCGCCGCGATCTGCCGTTTCACCGGCACGTCACCTTTCCCGGTCAGCACGTACTTCCTGTCGTTGCCCGCGGGTACGGAGTCCTTGAGGTGCGTGTGCCGAATGTGCTGGCCAAGCGCGAGCACCGTCGCCTCGGGCTCCTCCTTGCCAAACGCGAACGTGTGATGCGCGTCCCAGAGCACGTCGGCACCGGGCGAATCGGCGCGTTTGATGATCTCGAGAATGGTCGGCGAATCGGTGAAATCGCCGTGTGTCTCGATCAGCACGACGACGTTCTTTTCCTTCGCGTATGTGCCCAGCGTCCGCAACGCCGCGCCGACGCGCTCGAGCGTCTGCTCGCGCGGAACGCCAGCGATGTACTTGTTGCCGAACACACGGATGTAGGGGACGCCCAACGCCGACGCCAGGTCGATGAAGCCGCGCGCCTCGTTCACTCCTGCCACGCGCTTGGCCTCGTCGGTCTCGTGCAGGTTGGTCGACGCGCCAAGGTCGCTGATGACCAGCCCCAGATCTTCCAGCGCGCGTCTCGTCTGAGCGATTTGCGCCGGCTGGAACTGCGGCACCTTCGTCAGATCGATGGTGTCCTGCACGCCGCGAAGCTCGATGGCCGCATAGCGGTGGCTCGCGGCGAAATCGAGAATCGTGCGCCAGTCCCACTTCGGGCAGCCCAATGTCGAGAAGCCCATGGGCAAGTGGCTCGGATGGCGCGTCAGCAGTGCGCCCGCAGAGCGGGGAAGGACAACGCCGGCAGCCGCTATGGCGGCTGCGCGCTGAAGGAAGTCGCGTCGGTTGATCATGCGCATGCTGTGAATCGCTCCTTCGTGAGGCGGACGATGTCGTCTGTCGGCATCGCCCAGATCTGCTCGTTGAAGATCTCGACTTCGATTGGCCCGCGATAGCTCGCCCGCTCGATCTCGGCGCGGATGCCGCGCAGATCGATTACGCCGTCACCCATCATGCCGCGTCCCATGAGCACGTCGCGGGCAGGCACGAGCCAGTCATTCACGTGGTACCCGACGATGCGGTCGCCGAGCCATTGAATCTCGTCCGTCCGCTCGGGATCCCACCAGACGTGATAGACGTCCACCACCACGCCGACCACTCGCGGATCGAAACGCTCCGCCAGCAGTCTCGCCTCGCGAAGCGTCGTGATGCACGACCGCTCGGCGGCAAACGCAGGATGCAGCGGCTCGATGCCAAGCTTCACGCCTCGCTCGGCGGCGTGCGACGCGATGGCGGCGATGCCGTCCCGCACCATCGCTCGTGCTCCGGAGATGTCGCGATCGGGCGCGGCCCCGCACACGAGCACGAGCACCTCGGCGCCGAGTGCCGCAGCGTCGTCGATCGCGCGAAAGTTGTCGTCGATGCGTTCGCGGCGTGCAACATCCGTGGACGCGGGAAACATACCGCCGCGGCATACGCTCGAGACATTGATGCCGGCGTCGCGCACGAGCTTCACTGCTGCCGCGACGCCGGTCTCCGCCAACTTGTGCCGCCAGATACCGACATTGGAAATGCCATGGCGCGCGCAACTCTCCACCACCTCTCCCAGTGACGCACGCTCCGCCGTGGCCTGATTGAAGCTGAGTCGCCGAACCTCAGGAGGCTGTAGCGTCATGCGACTCCCGCGACAGCGAAGAAGGATCGCGCGCGCGCCGCCGCGAGCTCGGGATCGCGGATGAGGCCCGCCTCGTCTGCCAGCATGAGAAGATCCGCGAGATGCACGACGGAACGCGCGCTCTCGGCGCCGCCGAGCATGCGGAAATGCCGTTGATGGCCGTTGAGCCACGCGAGAAACACGATGCCTGTCTTGTATGCATGCGTCGGCGCGCGGAAGATGTGTCGGGACAACGGCACCGTCGGCTCCAGTGCCGTCTGATAGCGATCCATGTCGCCGGCGTCGAGCGCCTGGAGTGCATCGGATGCCGCGGGCGCGATTGCGTCGAGGATGCCGAGCAACGCGTCACTGTGGCCGGACTCGTCACCCCTGATGAGCTCGGCGTAGTTGAAGTCGTCGCCGGTGTACATGCGTACGCCCGCCGGCAACCGCCGCCGCATGTCGATCTCGCGCTGCGCGTCGAGCAATGAGATCTTGATGCCGTCCACCTTCTCGCGATTGGCTGAGATGATGTCGAGACAGACACTCATCGCTTCGTCGAGGTCGCGGGTGCCCCAGTAGCCCTCGAGCGCCGGGTCGAACATGTCCCCGAGCCAATGAAGGATCACGGGCGTGCGCACCTGGCGGAGAATGGCGCCGTAGACATCGCGATAGTCGTCCGCGGAGCATGCCGCGCGAACGAGAGCGCGACTTGCCATGAGAATCACTCGTCCGCCGACCGACTCCACACATCCCACCTGTTCTTCGTATGCGTGGCGCACGGTGGCGAGCGAGACGCCCGCCGCAGGCGCGAGATGGTCTGTTCCCGCACCGCATGCGACGATGCCGCCCGTCGCGCGTGCCTCGGCAACCGACCGCGCGATGAGCTGTTGTGCCGCCGGCCATGTGAGGCCGCCTCCCCGCTGTGCCGTGTCCATTGCTTCGGCGACCGCAAATCCAAGTCCCCAGAGATGTCGCCGATAGGCAAGCGTCGCTTCCCAGTCGATGCGCGACTCACTCAGTACGTTCACGTCGGCGAATGGATCACAGACGACGTGTGCGGCGGCAAATGCGATGCGAGAACGAAACGGCGCCGTCGGTGTGCGCCACTCGCGCGCCGGACGCAGAGTGAACGTCATCGTGGAACCGTCCGCGCGTGGAATGCGAAGCGATGCGGCCATCGGGCTCCTCACGACCTCGCGATCGTCGGCACGTCCAGCCAGCACCGGCGCGTCCACGACTCGAGACCGAGCTCCGCGAGCTGCACGCCCTTGGCGCCCTCGTAGAAGTCGTGTGAATACGGCGCGTCTTCGGCCACGTGTCGCAGAAACATCTCCCACTGCACCTTGAAGGCGTTCTCGAATTCGCCGCTGTCGGGCACTTCCCGCCAATTCTCGTAGAAGTCGATCGGATTGGGCACGTCCGGATTCCACACGGGCCTCGGTGTGCTCGCGCGATCCTGCGTCCTGCAGCCGCGAAGTCCCGCGACGGCGCTGCCCAGCGTACCGTCCACCTGAATCTGCAGCAGCTCGTCGCGGTAGACGCGCACCGTCCACGACGAATTGAATTGCGCGATGATGTCGCCGTCGCGGCCGCCGAGCCGAAACGTGCCGTATGCCGCGTCGTCGGCGGTGACGTCGTATCGGTTTCCGTGCTCGTCGATGCGCGACGGAATGTGCGTCGCCGCGACGCATTGCACCGCGGTCACCGGTCCAAAGGTATGATCGAGCACGTATCGCCAATGACAGAACATGTCGGAGATGATGCCGCCTCCATCCTCCTTGCGGTAATTCCACGAAGGCCGCTGCGGGGGTGGGCCCCAGTCCCCCTCGAACACCCAGTAGCCGAACTCCCCGCGCACGCTGAGGATGCGCCCGAAGAAGCCGGCGTCCACGAGTCGCTTGAGCTTGATGATGCCCGGCAGAAAAAGCTTGTCCTGCACCACGCCGTGCTTCACGCCGGCGAGCTCCGCGCGCCGTGCGAGCTCGAGCGACTCCTCGGTTGTCATCGCGAGCGGCTTCTCGCAGTAGACATGCTTGCCTCGCGCGATGGCCTGCCGGACGTTGGCGGCGCGGAGATTGGTGAGCGTCGCGTCGAAGTAGATCGCGTCGTCACCGGCGAGCGCCCGCTCGAGGTCCGTGGAAACGCGAGAAATGCCGTGCGCCTCGGCGAGCGACCGAAGCCTTGCTTCATCGCGGCCGACGAGAATCGGATCGGGAAGCAGGCGGTCGCCGTTCGACAGCGGCACGCCGCCCTGCTGTCGAATGGCCGCGATGGAGCGAATGAGATGTTGATTCATGCCCATGCGCCCCGTCACGCCATTCATGACGATCCCGATCGGTCTGATGGTCATTCGGCTCCTATGGGACAGTAGGACAGTAGGACAGCAAGCAACTGCGGCCGCGAAGAATGTGCGTCAGACCTGTCCGGCCGCGACGGCGAGCGAAGGTTGCGTGGTCGGCGCGCCATGACGCGGGAGAAGCGCGACTGCCGCCGCGCCGGCGACGGCGAAGCCGATGAGGAGCGAGAAACCCGACACGTACGACCCTGAAATGTCGTGCAGGCGTCCGACGAGCACGGGCGCCACCGCTTCGGCGACGCCATCGGCGGCGAGGATGAGACCCATCGCGCGACCGAGCACTCGAACGCCGAACAGCTCCGCGGCCATGAGCGGGATGACCATGTACTCGCCGCCCAGCCCGATGCCGAATATCACGGCGTACAGCAGAATGCCTTGCTGCGACGCGGCTACGAGCAGAATCGGAATCGACGCGGCCACGAGAAGATAGATGAGGAGCATGACGTGTTTCTTCGCCCATCGATCGGCGAGCCAACCCATGCCGACCCGTCCCACGAGGCTCGCGGCGAGCGTGAGCGATGCAACCGCCGCAGCGGCGGTCTGTGTGTAGTGGTGATCGAGACTCAGATAGAGCTTGAGGTGTTGTGTGGTGCCCCCGACTGCCGCGATGGAGCACATGCTGCCGAAGAGGAGAAGGTAGAATGCCGGCGTGCGAACCACGGCTGCGATGGGCACGTGTGTGTCATCGCGAGTCGAGTCGGGAGCAATTGGCGTTTCCGGCGGCGCCTCACGGACGACCAGCGCGAGCGGGAGCGCGAGCACGACGATCAGCACGCCGATGATGCGCAGCGCGTCGTGCCACCCGAACTGACGAATGAGCAGCACGGAGATGATCGGCACGAGCGCTCCGCCGAGGCCGATGCCGAGGTAGGCCACGCCCATCGCGCGCCCGCGAGCGGCGGAGAACCAGCGGGAGAGCAGCACCTGATTGGGCAGCGGGCCGCCGGCAATGTTCCCGACGGCGTTGAACAGGTAGAAGAGGTAGAAGCCCGTGAGCGAGTGGATGGAGCCGAGTCCGACGAGGGCGGTACCGGCCATCAGGATGCCCGCGATCATGAGCCGGCGCGGTCCGAATCGGTCCACGATCCAGCCGGCGGCGAATCCGAGAACCGGTCCGACGATGAGCTTGCTGAGGGCGTTCCCGGAGGTGACCTGGGCTCGGGACCATCCGAAGTCCCGGACCATGTAGTCGTAATAGAAGGGGAGTCCGTAGAGGGCGAGGCCCACGACGGCAAAGAGCGCCATGAAGGATGTTGCGGCAACCTGGAATTGGGCCGGCCGGAGGCTCTGCTCGGGCCGTCCCGTGACGAATCGCGTCATGCGGGGGTGGGTTTGGTGGGCCGAGCAGAAATCTGAGAGTGTCCTTGACGCGGCCGGGTTAAACGATATAGTGGCCCCGTATCGTTTGTCCAACTTTCGAACAAACGCAGGTCTCCGAGCTCCAATCCGCACCCCGTTTCCGCTTCGGTTCGCGCCCCGTCGTACAGCAGCACCCACCCCCTCGGGAGCCCAGTCCCATGATGCATCGGCAAGCCACCGCCTGGCTCTGCGCGTTGATCCCACTTGTCATCGCGTCACCCGTCGCAGCGCAGAGCGACGTCGGACGCATCTCCGGCATCGTGATCTCCTCCGAAGGACGTGTCCCGCTCACGGGCGTGCTCGTCTCGATCCTCGGCGCGAGAACCACGGCCACCACCAATACGCAGGGACGCTACACCGTGACCGTGCCACCGGGCATGTATCGGGTGCGTGCCTCCGCCATCGGCTACGCGCCGATGATCATGGACAGCGTGCCGGTCGGCGCCGGCCGGACGACCCCCGTGGACTTCGAGCTCAAACACTCGCTCGTGCAGCTCGAGCAGGTGGTCGTCACCGGGTACGGCTCGCAGCAGCGCCGAGACGTCACCGGCGCGGTCGGCTCGGTGAACGAGGCGCAGATGAAGTCGTTCGCCACGGCAAACGCGATCGACGCGGTCAAGGGGCGCGTGCCCGGCGTTGACGTCACCGCCACGGGGTACAAGCCCGGCGACGGCGTGCGTGTGCAGGTGCGCGGGCAGCGCTCCATCAAGGCGTCGAACGATCCGCTCTACGTGCTCGACGGCGTTCCGATGGCGGGCGGCATCAACGACCTGAGTCCCCAGGACGTCGAGTCGATCGAGGTGCTCAAGGACGCCAGCGCCACCGCCATCTACGGGTCGCGTGGCGCGAATGGCGTGGTGCTCATCACGTCCAAGCGCGGTCTCACCGGCAATTCGCGCATTGCGTACGAGACGTATGCGGCACGACAGCAGCCGGCGGTCAGCATCCCGACGTTCAACGCACAGGAGTACGCCGACTACAAGCGCGAGGCGTATCGCACCGCCAACGCGTATGCCTGTCCGACCGGCACCGTCTGCGCCGCCGGCGACAATGCCACGTTCTATACGCAGGAGCTCGCGGGCATCCAGAACGGCACGAACATCGACTACCGCGACCTGATTCAGCGCAAGGGAAGCGACGTGAGCCACCAGCTCAACGTGTCGGGCGGAAACGATAAGACACAATACTCGGCGAGCGTCAACCTGCTGAGTCAAATCGGCACGATCATGGGACAGGATTTCCGGCGGAAGTCCATGCGCGTGAACTTCGAGACGCAAGCGTCGCCGCGGATTCGTGTCGGCGGCTCCGCGCTCGTGCTCCGCAGCGACCAGAACCTCGGCCGTGGCGACGGTGAGTACAACCTGGCCTTGCAGCTCAGCCCTCTGGCCGCGGCCTTCGACAGCACCGGCGTCCCGATCTTCAAGCCGACGCCCGACCCGCAGCTCGTGAATCCCGTGAATGAGGTGTCGGCCTACCTGGATCAGCGGCAGCGCAACCGCGCCTTCGGAACGCTGTTCGGCAACGTCAATCTCGCGCAGGGAGTGGATTATCGCATCTCGTTCGGCCCCGACATACAAAACTCGCGGCGTGGCCAGTTTCACGGAGCGTTCACGCAGGACCGGAACGGCAGCGGCGCGGACGCGACGTACGGATACAACGGCGTCTACGACTACACGCTGGACAATCTTCTCGCGCTCAAGCGGCAGGTTGGCGCGGCGCACAAGTTCGACGCGACGCTCCTCTACAGCGTCGAGAAGAATCACGACGAGAGCAGCTCCGTGACGACGAGCGGCCTGCCGTATGAATCGCAGCTCTTCTACAACGTCGGCACCGGATCGACGATCGAGAATGTCGGAAGCGGCGTGTCCGAGTGGCAGCTCCAGTCGTACATGGCCCGCCTGAACTACACGCTGCTGGACCGGTTCCTGTTCACGGTCACCGATCGCTTCGACGGTTCATCCCGTCTCGCAGAAGGGAAGAAGTACGCCAACTTCCCGTCGGTGGCGTTCGGCTGGCGCGTGATCGACGAGTCGTTCGGCCGCTCCCTCGGTCCCATCAACAGCCTCAAGCTCCGCACGAGCTACGGCCGCACGGGGAACACCTCGGTGAACCCGTATCAGACGCAGGGCGCACTCTCGCGCAGCATCTATGCATTCGGTGGCACGGGCGCGTTCGGATTCCGCCCGGGCGCGCTGCCGAATCCAAACCTCGAGTGGGAGAAGACCGCGCAGCTCGACGGCGGAGCAGACTTCGCCCTGTTCAACGGTCGTGTCTTCGGCACGCTCGACGCGTATCGGGCCAATACGACCGATCTGATCATGGACCGTCAGCTGCCACCGAACACCGGATATTCCTCCATCACGCAGAACATCGGCGCCACGCGAAACACGGGCGTGGAAGTCGGCCTGCAGTTCCTCACGCTCGACGGCTGGCATGGCGTGCGCTGGAGCAATGACTTCGTCTGGGCGCACAACCGCAACGAGATCGTGAGCCTGGTGAATGGCCAGGTGGACGACATCGTGAACCGGTGGTTCATCGGCCAGCCGATCGACAACAACAACGAGAACCGCGTCTACTACGACTACCACTTCCTCGGCATCTGGCAGCTTGCGGATTCGCTCGAGGCCAAGCGGTACGCCCAGATACCCGGGCAGATCCGTGTGGAAGACCTCAACGGTGACGGCAAGATCAACGAAGCCGACAAGATGATCGTCGGGAACAACTACCCGAAGTGGACGGGCAGCTGGAACACGCGCCTGGACTTCAAGTCCTTCGATTTCGCGATGCAGATCTACACGCGACGGGGCTTCACGGTGTCCGACGGCTTCATCAACAGCAACAGCACGCTCGCCGGCCGCTATAACGGCGTCCGCGTGAACTACTGGACGCCAGCGAATCCCAGCAACACCGATCCGCGCCCCAACAAGAACCAGGAAAATCCGGTTTACGGCGGCACACGGTCGTACGAGGACGGGTCCTTCACCAAGATCCGGAACGTGACGCTGGGCTGGCAGGTACCGACGCGGCTCGTGACACGAACCGGCGCCGAGTCCATTCGCGTCTACGGATCGATCCAGAACGTCGCCACGTACACCAACTTCAAGGGCCTCGATCCGGAAGGCCGCACCAGTGCCGGATCGCCACCCAACCGCGCCACGTTGGTCGGCGCGTCCTTCAGCTTCTAACCGGGGACGACGATGAACTACTCCAGCAATCGCGCCTCGCTGAGGAAGCTCGTGCTCCTCGCATCGGCGCTGACTCTCGGCGGTGCGGCATGCGCCGATCTCACCGAAGTGCCGGTCAGCGGCATCACGGCGGCGTACTACGACACGCCGGCCGGATTCGACGCCGCCATCAACGCATCATACGAGGGACTGCGCGCGTTCTACGCGGTCCAGCGCGGCTTCGCCGTGACGGTGTTCGGCACGGACGAATACACCCGCGGCGCCGACGGCGCCTACAAGTACATCAACGACTACACGTCGCAGTTGAACGGCGACGATCAATACTTCCGCGAGAACTGGCAGTTGATCTGGCGTGCCATCAACACGGCAAACGCCGTGGTGGGCCGTAGCAAGACGGTCCAGCTCTCGGACGCGGTGAAGAACGCGAAGGTCGCGGAAGTCCGCTTCCTGCGCGCGGTCTACTACTTCGACCTCGTGCGCATGTACGGCCCGCTGCCGCTGCAACTCGAGGAGACGACCGACCCGACGGTCAACACCACGCGTGATCCCGTGTCGAAGATCTACGACGCGATCATCGCCGATCTCGTGTTTGCCGAGGCCAATCTGCCGGCGACGCAGAAAGACTACGGGCGTGCAACGAAGCCCGCGGCGCAGCACCTCCTCGCGCTGGCGTACCTCACGCGCAACGCGCCCGGCGATGCCACGCTCGCGGCCACGAAGGCCAAGGCCGTGCTGGCGGACCCGCAGTTCGCGCTGCTGCCGCGGTGGGCGGACAACTTCGTGTTCGGCAACAAGAAGAACAAGGAAGTCGTCTTCTCGGTGCAATACACCAATGACCCGCTCACCACCGGCGACGGCAACGAGGGCCATCTCTATTTTCTGATGGCGTACGAGTTGTTCCCCGGCATGTTACGGGATGTCCAGGGGGGACGTGCCTTCAAGCGCTTCCGGCCCACGGATTGGCTGCTGGGCCTCTGGGATCGCACGAAGGACTCCCGCTACGACGACGGCTTCCAGACCGTTTGGTACGCGAACAATGCCGGGACGATTCCCAAGGACGCCTCGGGCAAACCGAAGTTCGCGCTGGGCGACACGGCCATCTGGATGCCGGGCTTCGAGGTGACGGCGGCGTTCCGCGCGACGAAGCCATACACGATCATCGCGCCGAGTCAGTACACGGACGCGGCGTTCCCGACGCTGAACAAGTTCCTCGATCCCGCGCGTCTCACCGTGAACGACACGCGTGGCTCGCGTGACTTCGTGGTGGCCCGCCTCGCCGAGACAAATCTCATTGCGGCCGAGGCGCTGTTCCGCGACGGCAAGGCCGCCGAAGCCGTGACCTACATCAACGCCGTGCGGCAGCGCGCGGCCAAACCGGGTCAGTCGGCGGCGATGGCCGTAACGCCCGCAGATCTCAGCATCGATTTCATTCTCGACGAGCGTGCCCGTGAGCTGGCCGGCGAAATGACGCGCTGGTTCGATCTCGTTCGCACCGGCAAGCTCGTCGAGCGCGTGAAGCTGTACAATGTCGCGGGTGGGCCAAACATCCAGGCGTATCACATTCTGCGTCCCATTCCGAGCCAGCAGTTGCAGGCCGCACCCGGTTTCGCGCAGAATCCGGGGTATTGATCACGGAGCTTCAGGTGGGTGAGCGGGTGGACGGGCCACGTGCGATCGGCCCGTCCGCGCTGCTCCACGCGGGGATCGGACGACTCGGACCGGCCATCGGGCTGGTGCTCGTCGTCGTCGTGTTCGCCGTCCTCGCGCCGTCTCCCGCGCGCTACCTCTCGTCATTCAATCTTCGCATCGTTCTCTCCCAGACGGTCATCGTCGCGCTGGGCGCCATCGGCATGACGATGATCGTGGTGAGCGGGGGCATCGATCTCTCCGTGGGGGCCGTCATCGCCCTCACAGGCGTCATGACGGCCCTGGCCCTCGCGCAGCATTGGCCGGCGTTCCTCGCCGTTCTCGCCGGCATTACTGTTGGCGGCGTGATCGGGCTGGTGAACGGTCTCCTCATCACCACGCTGCGCATCGTCCCCTTCATCGTCACGCTTGGGATGCTGGGGATTGCTCGAGGGTTGGCGAAATGGGCGGCGCACGAGCAGACCGTCAACGCGCCTCCCTCGTGGGTGAACGATCTGCTCGTCACGTTTCCGCGTCCGTCGTGGCTCGTGCTTCCGCCAGGCGTGTGGATCACGCTCGCACTGGCGGCGCTCGCGGCGCTGATACTCGCGCGCACCGTGTTCGGGCGACACATCTTTGCTCTGGGCTCCAACGAGGCCGCCGCGCGCGCCTGCGGCATCGACACCGCTCGGCTCCGTGTGGCGACGTATGGGTCGGCAGGTGTGTTGTTCGGGCTGGCGGGCGTGATGCAGATGTCGCGGCTCCGGCAGGGCGACCCCACGGTGGCCAATGGCGCGGAGCTCGACATCATTGCGGCGGTCGTCATCGGCGGCGGAAGCCTGGCCGGTGGCGAAGGCAGCATCGCCGGCTCGATGATCGGTGCGCTCATCATGGCGTTCCTCCGCAATGGCTGCCAGCAGATGGGCTGGCCCAACTACATACAGGAAATCATCATCGGCGCCATCATCGTCGCGGCGGTCGCGCTCGACCGGGCGCGCGCCGGGTGGGCGCAGCGAAGCTGGGTCGCGGGGCAAGGGGTGGATGGATAGCATTCGCCGGATGGTGATCGACTCGCACGTGCACTTCTGGGATCCGTCGGCACTCAGCTATCCGTGGATCGAACAGGTGTACGCGCTGCGCCGCCCGTTCTTGCCGGCCGACTACGACGCGCTCTCCGCGGACCGCATCGATGGCGTCGTCGTGGTGGAAGCCAACAGCGCCGCCGGCGAGGCGCCCGCCGAAGTGGAGTTTCTCGCGGAGCTCGCGACGCGCGAGCCGCGCATCATGGGCATCGTGGTGTTTCTTGAGGTCACCGATCACGCGACGCTGGATGCAACGCTTCCGGCGCTCGCCGGGCGCGACGCCGTGGTGGGTGTACGGCACAACGTCCAGGGCACGCCTCGCGGATATTGCCTCACGTCCACTTTCGTGCGCGGCGTGCGGCGCGTTGCCGCCGAAAGGTTGACGTTCGACCTGTGCATCACGGCCGATCAGTTCGACGAAGCGCTGTCGCTCGTGGAACAGTGCGATGGAGTGGACATCGTGCTCGACCACTGCGGCAAGCCGGCCATCCGGAACGACGCGTTCGCGCCGTGGGCCGCCGCCATCGAGCGCATGGCGTCGCACGCCCGCGTGACCTGCAAGATCTCTGGGTTGCTCACGGAGGCGCGGCCCGATCAGCGTCACGCCGACGCCCTTCGGCCGTACGTGGAGCACGTGCGTACCTGCTTTGGCGCCGACCGCATTCTCTATGGGAGCGACTGGCCCGTCGTCACACTCGCGGGAGGGGAAGCGCTCTGGCGCGACATCATGGACGAGCTGACGGCCGACTGGCCAGCAGCGGAACAGGACGCATTCTATTCGGGTAACGCCGCGCGCCGCTACAATCTCCGTCGCCATGCCAGCCGCTGACTCTCCGCTGCCGTCACTATCGCTCCAGGGGCGCGTGGCCATCGTCACGGGCGGCGGATCGGGCATCGGACAAGCGATTGCAATCGCATTCGCGCATGCAGGCGCGTTCGTCGCCATCCTGGACCTTGTCGCTGACGACACGGCGCGGCAGATCCAACGCGCCGGGCACAAGGCCGTTCATCTCGCTTGCGACGTGTCGAGCCAATCCGCGGTGGACGAGACATTCGCCACAGTCAGGGACTCATACGGTCCGCTCGACGTGCTGGTGAACAGCGCCGGCGTGGCACACGTCGGCACCGTGGAGCAGACCACGGAGGCAGATCTCGATCGGCTCTACGCCGTGAACGTAAAGGGCGTCTACAACTGCCTGCGCGCCGGCGTGATGGCAATGAAGGGGCGCGGCGGCGCGATTCTGAACATCGCGTCCATCGTCTCGACCGTCGGCATTCCCGACCGGTTTGCGTATTCGATGAGCAAGGGCGCGGTGCTCACGATGACCTTTTCCGTGGCGTGCGACTACGTGAGTCACGGCATCCGCTGCAACGCGGTGTCGCCGGCGCGCGTGCACACGCCGTTCGTGGACGGCTTTCTCGCCCGCAACTATCCGGGGCGTGAGAAGGAAATGTTCGAGAAGCTCTCCCGCACGCAGCCCATCGGCCGCATGGGCGAGCCGCGCGAGATCGCGGATCTCGCGCTCTTTCTATGCTCCGACGCCGCCCGCTTCATTACCGGAAGCAACTTCCCCATCGACGGCGGTTTCGTCTCCCTCAGAGTCTGACGACATGAAGCTCATTCGATTCGGCCCACCGGGCGCCGAGCGTCCGGGATTGCAACTGGAGAACGGACGGCGTGTGGATGCGTCGGCGTTCGGCGCCGACTACGACGAAGTGTTCTTCGGCGGCGACGGCCTGGAGCGCCTTGCCCGCTGGGCCTCGGACAACGCCGAGCGCGCACCGACTGTGGCCGCCGACACCCGACTGGGCCCGCCGCTCCGCAGGCCGAGCAAGATCGTTTGCGTGGGGCTCAACTACCGGGATCACGCGCGCGAGTCCGGCATGACGGTTCCGCCGGAGCCGGTCATCTTCATGAAGGCCACGAGCGCGATCGTCGGACCGAACGACGACGTCATCATTCCGCGCGGCAGCACGAAGACGGACTGGGAGGTCGAGCTCGCAATCGTCATCGGCAAGCGTGCCAGCTATGTCGCCGAGCGGGATGCAATGGAGTACGTGGCCGGATACGTCCTGCACAACGATTACTCGGAGCGCCATTTCCAGCTCGAGCGCGCTGGGCAGTGGGTCAAGGGCAAGAGCTGCGACACGTTTGCACCGCTTGGACCGTTCATCGCCACGAAGGACGAGATAGCCGACGTCCACGATCTAAGACTATGGCTAACAGTGAATGACGAGGCGAAGCAGGACGGGACCACGCGTGACCTGGTCTTCAACGTGCCGATGCTGGTGAGCTACATCAGCCACTTCATGACGCTGTGTTCCGGCGACGTGATCTCGACGGGCACGCCGGCAGGCGTCGCCTCCGGGCACGCGCCCGTGCGGTTTCTGCACGAAGGTGACGTCGTGGAGCTCGGCATCGATGGGCTCGGCCATTCACGCCAGCGCCTTCGCGCCTGGGCGTGATGCGTCTCGCCGGACGGTCGGCACTGATCACCGGAGCGGGGTCGGGCATTGGCCGTGCCTCTGCGCGTCGCTTCGCTCGCGAGGGCGCGAAGGTCGTCATCGCGTCGCCAGAGGATGAGGCATGCAGGGCGCTGGTGCGTGAGATTGAAGTGTCAGGTGGAACAGCCAAGTTCGTGCACGCAGACGTAAGCCGGCGTGCGGACACCGAGCGCGCCATCGATCAATGCGTGGAGACATTCGGCGGCATCGACATTCTGTTCTGCAACGCGGGAATCAACCTGCCGAAGCTGCTGCCCGACACGAGCGACGACGAGATTGCGCGCGTCCTTGCGGTGAACGTCGTCGCGCTCATGCACGCGGCGCGGTATGCCATCCCACGGATGCTGGCGTCCGGAGGCGGCTCCATTCTCTTTACAGCGAGCAAAACAGGTCTCGTCGCCCAGACGGACTCGCCGGTGTACTGCGCGTCGAAAGGCGCCGTGGTGATGCTCGCCAAGGCGCTAGCACTCGATTACGCGCGGAGCGGCATCCGGGTGAATGCGCTCTGTCCTGGCATCATCGATACGCCGATGCTCCAGCAATTTGCGGCTTCGCGCCCCGATCCCGCCGCGGCATGGACGTCGTACGAGGCGGCGCAGCCGATCGGCCGTCTTGGCACTGCCGAGGAGTGTGCGGACGCGGCGCTCTGGCTCGTGTCCGACGAGGCGACGTTCATTACCGGCGTCGCCCTGCCGGTGGACGGCGGCTTCACGGCGATGTGATGCTGAGCGCAAACAGGGCGCGCAGGTCCAGGCTCGGGCGCACGATCATTTCCGTCGACGTCCGCGACGTGCGCTTTCCCACGTCCGAGCAGCGCGACGGATCGGACGCGATGAACCCGGACCCCGACTATTCCGCGGCGTACGTGGTCCTGCGCACCGACGTCGGTGATCACGAGGGACACGGGCTGACCTTTACCATCGGGCGCGGAAACGAGCTGTGTGTCGCGGCTGTCCAGACACTCGCTCCGTTCGTGGTGGGCCTCACCGTCGCTGAGATGGCGTCTGACATGGGCGCATTCTGGCGCCGCCTGGTGGGCGATTCGCAGCTCCGCTGGGTGGGGCCCGAAAAGGGCGTGCTGCACCTGGCCACGGCGGCCGTCGTGAATGCGGTGTGGGACCTCTGGGCCAAGCTCGAGGGCAAGCCGCTCTGGAAGCTGCTTGCTGACATGAGTCCGGCGGAGCTCGTTCGCTGCGTGGACTTCCGCTACATCACGGACGCACTCACACCGGATGAAGCGATTGCGCTGCTCGAGCGCAATGCGGCATCGAAGCCGGAGCGCCAGGCGGAGCTGCTGCGGGACGGCTATCCGGCCTACACTACGTCGGCCGGATGGCTCGGCTACTCCGATGAGAAGATCCGTCGTCTCTGCCGCGAGGGATTGGCCGAGGGATGGTCGCACTTCAAGATCAAGGTGGGACGTGATCTCGCCGACGACGTGCGCCGTGCATCGATCATTCGCTCCGAGATCGGGCCGGACCGCAAGCTCATGATGGATGCGAATCAGGTGTGGGACGTCAATCAGGCGATCGCCAGCGTGCGCGAGCTGGCACGGTTCGACCCGTGGTGGATCGAGGAGCCGACGAGCCCCGACGACGTCCTCGGTCACGCCACAATCGCAAAGGCCATCGCGCCGATTGGCGTTGCCACGGGCGAACAATGTCAGAATCGCGTGGTCTTCAAGCAGCTCATGCAGGCCAATGCCATCCGCTTCTGTCAGATCGACAGTTGCCGGTTGGGTGGCGTGAATGAGGTGATCGCCGTTCTCCTGCTTGCAGCAAAGTTCGGAATTCCCGTGTGCCCGCACGCCGGCGGTGTTGGACTCTGCGAGTACGTGCAGCATCTCGCCATGTTCGACTACATCGCCGTGAGCGCGTCACTCGAGAACAGGATCGTCGAGTACGTGGATCATCTGCACGAGCACTTTCTCGAGCCGGTCGTGATCCGTAACGGCCGCTACGTGCCGCCCGTCGCGCCGGGCTACAGCATCACCATGCGCGCAGAAAGCATCGAGAGGTATTCCTACCCGCACGGCGACGCATGGCGCGGACGCGACGTGCCGCCAATCTGATGCGAGCAGCGTATCTCGTTGACGTCGGCCGCATCGAGGTGCGCGACGCTCCTGTTATTCCGCCGTCGGCCACGGAAGTCGTCGTACGTGTCGAGGCCACTGGCCTCTGCGGCACGGATCTGCACATCGTCGCGGGCGACTCCAACTATCACCGCGATGCAGCCGGCCGCCCGATTCCCCTCGGGGAGCATCCCCAGATCCTCGGCCACGAGATCGCAGGCATCGTGGAGGAAGTGGGCGCCGGAGTACGCGACCTCGCGCCAGGCACGCGCGTGGTCGTGGATCAGGGCAGAACCTGTGTGAGCGAAGTCCGCCCAACGCTGTGTGAGTACTGCCGGAGCGGGGATTCGCATCAGTGCGAGCAGTACCGCGAGCACGGAATCACCGGCCTGCCAGGTGGATTCGCGGAGTACATCACCGTCCCAGCCGCAAACGCGGTGGCTCTTCGCTCGTCGCTCGGCGCGGACTGCGCGGCACTCGCCGAGCCACTCGGATGCGTCATCCATTCGATGGACGTCCTGCGCCGAGCCGCAGCACGCTATGCGTTCGATGAGGGAACGTCCGGTAGTCAGGCTCGCACGGTGCTCGTGTGCGGCGCCGGCCCAGCCGGCCTCCTGTTCGTGCAGTATCTTCGCGCCATTGCCGGGTTTGAGGGCACACTGCTGGTGAGCGAGCCGAATGCACGGAAGCGTCAATTGGCCGAGCGCTGGGGCGCGCAGACACTCGATCCGTCGTCGGGCGATCTCGTGGAACAGGTGCGCCAGCACACCATGGGGCGCGGCGCTGAGATCATCATCGAGGCATCAGGTGCAGGCACACTCTTTCAGCAGCTACCCGGGCTTGCACGTAAACAGGCCACGATTCTCCTCTACGGGCACGGACATGCCGGCGTCGATCTCAGCGTGCTGAATCAGGTTCAGTTCCTCGAGCCCACGCTCCTGTCGCCAGTGGGCGCATCAGGAGGGCACGACGCGCACGGACGACCGCTCACCTATCAGCTCGCGCTCGAGTACATCGAGTCGGCCCGCATCGACGTCGCGTCCCTCATCACGCACCGCTATCGCTCCCTCGACGCCGTCCCTGGCGCCTTTGCCGGCGATCACCGGCACTCCGATTACGTCAAGGGAGTCGTGCTGCCGTGAGACCGCCAACAGACCTCGAATCCCACTCGTCGAACAACCGATGAAGACACGCGCATTGCTTCTCGCGTTCGGGCTGGCTGCCTGCGCGAAATCCGACAAGCCCGCCGCATCCGGCGCGGGCAAATCGCTGACCATCGCCGTGGTGCCCAAAGGAACCACGCACGAGTTCTGGAGGAGCATCCACGCCGGCGCCGTACAGGCGGCCCAGGAGTTGAGCGCCACCGGCGACTCGGTGCACATCATCTGGAAAGGCCCGTTGCGCGAAGACGATCGCGAACAACAGATCCAGGTGATTGAGGGATTCCTCTCGCAGGGCGTCCAGGGCATCGTGCTCGCGCCGCTCGATCGGCGAGCGCTGGTGCGCCCCGTCGAAGATGCAAAGCGCGCCGGCGTGCCGACGGTCATCATCGATTCCGGGCTCGAGACGGACGACGTCGTCAGCTATGTCGCCACCGACAACTACAAGGGCGGCACACTCGCAGCGGATCGCATCGGCGGACTGCTCGGCGGAACGGGCAAGGTGCTGGTGCTTCGCCTTCAGGAGGGCTCCGCAAGCACGGAAGAACGAGAGCGCGGATTTCTCGAGCGGCTGAAGTCGCAGTACCCGGGCATAACGGTCGTCTCGTCGGATCAATACGCGGGCCCCACGCGCGAAACCGCCAAGCGCGCCTCTGAAAATCTTCTCAACCGTTTCGGCGGCGACTTGCAGGGGGTCTTCACGTCGAACGAATCGGCGACGATCGGCATGCTGCTGGCGCTCCAGGACATGAACAGGGCAGGAAAGGTTCACTTCGTGGGGTTCGACGCGAGCCAGATCCTGGTGGACGCGATGCGAGCGCACCAACTCGACGGCATCGCCGTCCAGAACCCCATGCGCATGGGCTACCTGGGCGTCAAGATGATGGCGTCGCATCTTCGTGGTCTTCCGGTCGAGAAGAAAGTCGATACAGGGGTGACGCTGGTGACGCCGGAGAATCTCGACCAGCCCGCGATGAAGGATCTCCTGAGCCCTCCGATCGCACGCTACCTGCCTGGGGGTTGATGCAGCTCACGAGTTCGGCATGACGACTACGCTCGACGTCTCCGGCATCGCGAAGCGCTACGGCGCCACGCTCGCGCTCGACGGCGTCGATCTCGCCGTGCGCGCTGGCGAAGTACATGCCCTGATCGGTGAGAACGGAGCCGGTAAGAGCACGCTCATGGGTGTACTCGCCGGTGCCGTGCGTCCCGACCGCGGCACGATGCAGTTCGACGGCCAGGAGTACGTGCCCGAGTCGCAGCACGCGGCGCGCCGAGTCGGGATTGCGCTTATCCATCAGGAGCTTTCGCTCTGTCCGCATCTCAGCGTGGCCGAGAATGTGTTGCTCGGCGCGGAAGAGTCGGCGGGTGGGTGGGTTGATCGTAGGCGAATGCATGAGCGCGCACTTGCGTTGCTCGACGAGCTGCCGCATCCGGAGATCCGGCCCGAGCGTTTGCTCAGGGACCTTTCACTCCCGGCCCGGCAGATCGTGGAGATCTGTCGCGCGCTGGCCGCGGACGCCAAGGTCGTTCTCATGGACGAACCGACCAGCAGCCTCCAGAGTGCGGACGTCGAACGCCTGTTCGCGCTCGTTCGGAGACTGACGGCGCGCGGCATCGCCGTCATCTACATCAGCCACTTTCTCGAGGAAGTGCGCCAGATCGCGGACCGGTACACCGTGCTTCGCGACGGCCGCACCGTGGCGACCGGGGAAATGCGCGACGCGAGCATCGACCAGCTCATCACGCACATGGTTGGACGAACGGCCACGGGTCTCTTTCCGGTGCGCGCGGGCCGTCCCGGCCGAGAAGTGGCGTTGTCGGTGCGTGGAGTGAGTGCGCCGCCGCGGCTTCGCGAAGCGACGTTCGACCTCTATCGGGGAGAAATCCTCGGCGTCGCCGGACTCCTGGGATCGGGGCGCACGGAGCTGATGCGCGCGCTGTTCGGGCTGGAGCGGCCCACCTCGGGCGTGATCGAGATGCGCGGCCGCAGCGTCGACGCCGTTCGTGCCTCGACGGCTGAACGTGTCCGCCGCGGGTTCGGCTATGTGAGTGAGGACCGAAAGGGAGAGGGTCTCGCGCAGCCGATGTCCATTGCGGACAACCTGTGCGCGACGCGTCCGTCGCTCGCGTGGCGCGCGGCCGGCGTGCTGGATCTCGCGGCGCAAAAGGAGCGCGCACGACACTGGATTCGCGCCCTTCACGTGCGGGCGCGATCCGCATCCCAGCCCGTGCGCGCGCTCTCGGGTGGAAATCAGCAGAAGGTGGCCATCGGACGACTGCTGCATCAGGAGGCCGACGTGCTGCTGCTGGACGAGCCCACTCGCGGCATCGACATCGGCAGCAAGGCGGAGATCTACGACATCATCGCGCGGCAGGCGGACGCGGGATGCGCGGTGCTCGTGGTGAGCTCCTATCTGCCCGAGCTGTTCGGCATCTGCGACCGAATCGCCGTGATGTGCCGAGGGCGGCTCACGGCGCCACGCGCGGTGAGCGCGTGGACGCCGGAATCAGTGATGGCCGTGGCGATCGGCGGATGAGGCAGCGCGAGCTACTGGCGTTTCGTCGTGATGAGGATGACGCCGTTGGCGCCGCGCGAGCCGTACACCGACGTGGATCCGGCGTCGCGCAGCACCTCGATGGACTTGATGTCGTTGGGACTCAGGTCCGCCAACGCTCCGCCCGCCACGTTCCGCTGGGGCACGCCGTCGATGACGTAGAGCGGCTCCTGGTCCGAGTTGAGCGACCGGTTGCCCCGAATGCGAATCGAGACGCCGCCGGATGCGAGCCGGCGCACCTCGACTCCCGGAAAGCGACCGTCGATCATGTCCGCGACGGACGTTGGGGAGTTGCGGCGTGCGACGTCGCCATCCATGGACGACACCGCGGTGGTTACGTCGCGGCGGGACTCCATGCCGTACCCGACGTTGACGGAGTCGCGCGCGGGGGCGGGGGAAGGCGCGGACGAAGAGCGGCCGAAGCAGCCTGCGAGAATGGCGACGCAGGGCAGTGCGACGGCATGGAACGGGAGCGGAAGGCGCATGCTCGGCCTGCCCCATGGGGCGGTTGTTCGGCGTCGAGAGCCGGCACCGAGGCCTACATCTATGAATCTGACCCGCCTGCGATGAAGTGCAAGTCTCACGGCAACGTTTGCAGCGGCGCCGGCACGGCCGGCGTAGTCAGCGGAGCGCAATTGACAGGTCTCTTGTCGCGCCACGCCGGCGGACGTACATTGGCGGCCCTTCCCTTAAACGTTTAAGGCCCGGAGTCAGAGCATGAGCGATACCCCTCTTCCGCGTCGCCGCTTCCTCGCCACCGCCGCCGCCTCCGTCGCCGGAGCCTCCCTCGGCGTCGCCGCGCTTCCGCACCTTGCACGGGCTGTCGCAGCGCGTCCAGGCGCCGGCGCGAGCGATGCGACCGACACAGTGGACAACGCCGCCACCGCGCTGCGGCTCGGTATCGCCAGCTACTCGCTGCGCAAGTTCTCCCTTGAGAAGACGCTCGAGATGGCGAAGGCCCTCCGCACGCCCTACATCAACTTCAAGTCGGTCCACATCCCGTACGAGAAGTCGCCGCAGGAGCTCGCCGCCATCCGCAAGCAGATCGAAGACGCCGGCTTCCAGATCGTCGGCGGCGGAACGATCGACTTCAACAAGGACACGGACGAGGACGTCGGCCGCCTCTTCGCGTACGCGAAGGCCGCCGGCATGCCGACCATCGTGTGCACCTGCATGCCGCCGGTTGTCCCACGCCTCGAGAAGTTCGCGAAGCAGTACGACATCAAGGTGGCCATTCACAATCACGGCCCGGAGGACAAGCACTTCCCGTCGCCCTATGACGTGCTCGCCGCCGTGAAGTCCATGGATCCGCGCGTGGGCCTGTGCATCGACATCGGACACACGGTGCGCACGGGAACCGACGTGGTGAAATCCATCCTCGACGCCGGCCCGCGAGTCCTCGACATGCACGTGAAGGACCTGAGGGATCTCAAGGCGCGGGACAGCCAGTGCATCGTCGGTGAAGGTGCCATGCCCATCGCCGAGATCTTCCGTGCGCTCGAGCGCGTTCGATTTGGTGGATTTGTCAATCTCGAGTACGAAATCGACGCCGACGATCCGCTGCCCGGCATGAAGCAGTCGTTCGCCTACATGCGCGGCGTGCTCGCCGGATTTTCGGCTGGCGCACGGGCCAACTGACCGCGACATCGAGAACAACTGAAAAGCGAATCAACCACAGAAAAGCGCAATCAACCACAGAAAAGCGAATCAACCACAGAAAAGCGAATCAACCACAGAAAAGCGAATCAACCACAGAAAAGCGAATCAACCACAGAAAAGCGAATCAACCACAGAAAAGCGAATCAACCACAGAGCACACAGAGAGCACAGAGTTTTTCCTTTTCTTTACCCGTTCAGAGCCACCAGGCTTGTGTGTCCTCTGTGTACTCTGTGTGCTCTGTGGTTATAAGGCTCTGTGGTTATAAGCAGTCCAGGTCCATCTCAACCCGCGCACCTCAATGTTGCATCGCACTCTGACTCTCTCCATGCTGGCGCTCGTGCCTCTCGGAACGCCTTCTCTTCGCAGAGCGTCTCCCGCCGATTACGTGCAAGTGGTCGTGCGTGACGCAGACCGCCGTGTCGATGTCACCGTGGGCGGCCAGCCGTTCACGTCGTACATCTACCCGACCAGCCTCATGAAGCCGGTGCTATACCCGCTGCGCACCGCAGCGGGTACGGTGGTCACTCGCGGTTATCCGTTGGAGCCGAGGCAGGGCGAGCGTGTCGATCATCCGCATCATGCGGGGTTGTGGTTCGAGTACGGCAACGTGAGCGGAATCGACTTCTGGAACAATTCCACGGCTATCAAGAAGGCCGACGCCCCGAAGATGGGCACCATTCTGCATCGTGCCGTGAAGAACAGCACGAGCGGAGCGGGCGAGGGCACGCTGGACGTCGTCAACGAGTGGGTGAACTCGCAGGGGCGCGTTCTCCTGAAGGAGGACACGAAGTTCATCTTCCGCGCGCACGAGGGCTTTCGTTCGGTGGACCGCATCACGACGCTCACCGCCGTTGATTCCACCGTGACGTTCACCGACGACAAGGAAGGGCTCATCGGCATGCGTGTCGCACGCTCGCTCGAGCAGCCGTCGAACACGCCCGAGAAGTTCGTGGACGCCACCGGCCGCGCGACGACGGTGGCGGTGCTCGACAATACCGGCGTCACGGGTCAGTACACGTCGTCGGAAGGGAAGGTCGGAGACGCCGTGTGGGGCACTCGCGGACGGTGGACGATGCTCACCGGTACCGTCGGTACAGAGCCGGTGACCCTCGCGATTCTCGATCACCCGAAGAACGTCGGCTATCCCACGTACTGGCACGCGCGTGGTTATGGCCTGTTCGCGGCCAACAACCTGGGCCAGAAGGTGATGAGCGGCGGCAAAGAGGAGCTGAATTTCTCCCTGCCGGCCGGCAAGTCGGTGACGTTCCGACACCAGGTGCTGGTTCTCCACGGCACCGCGACGCCGGCCGACCTGGAGAACTACTGGGCTGGCTTCAGTAAGTAGCCCGATGGTGCAGGATGGCGCTAACTGTCGCGCCATCTTGCACATAGCCCGGATTCGCAGATCATTTTGTTCGAGTTGTTGACAAACTTAAACGTTACAGCTACTCTCCCGCCCCACCCCATCCCACCCACGTGGTGCCTCCCTCCTCCCGTAGCATGCGGCCGATCACGCTCCACGATCTCGCCAAGCACTGCCAGGTTTCCACGGCCACGGTCTCGGCCGTGGTCAACGGCGCGGATTGGGTCTCCGAGGCCACCCGCCGCCGTGTGCAGCGGGCGATCGAAGAGCTCGGGTATCACCCGAACCAGTTGGCGCGGGGGCTCAAGCGCCAGGAGGGACACGCGGTCGGCGTGGTCGTTTCCGACCTCACCAACCCGTTCTTCACCAGCATCGTCCGTAGCCTGAGCCACTCGCTGCGCGACGCGGGACGCACGCTCTCTCTGTGCGATTCCGACCACCGGCACGACCTCGGCGAGGCCAACCTCCGGATGCTCCTCGAGGGGCAGATCGTCGGCCTCGTCATCATCGGCGACAGCGTCCCGGAAAAGGCACTCCGCGCCTTCGTGAAGCGTCGCGCCAACGTGCCCGTCATCGTCATCGAGCGCGATTATCAGATACAGCAGGTGAGCTGCCTGCTCGTCGATTCCGAGCAGGGCGGGTATGCGGCCACGTGTCACCTCGCCGAACGTGGACGCCGGCGGATCGCGATGATCGCAGGCCCCACGACCGGCGCCGGTAGCGCCACGTATGGCCGGGCGACGCGTCTCGAGGGCTATCGGCGTGCGCTCAAGGACCTGCGCTTGCCATTCGACGAACAGCTCGTGGTGGAGGGCAACTTCCGCTACGACAGCGGCTGCAGCGCCATGCACACGCTGCTCGAGCTCGAGGATCCACCCGACGCCGTTTTCGCGGCCAACGACATGATGGCGTTCGGCGCCATGAGCGTCGTGCGCGACGCGGGCCTGTCCGTCCCCGACGATGTGGCCCTCATCGGCTTCGACAACGTGCCGATGGCCGATCTCACCACCCCGGGCCTCACCACCATGGCAATGCCGATGGTGGAGCTTGGCGACGCCGCCGCCCGTCTGCTCGACGCACAGATCCGTCTTGGCGAGGATCACATCCCCCTGCGCGACACGTTCTCGGCCACGCTCGTTGCGCGCGCATCAACTCTTGGTTCGGAGATATCAGTCGGATGACGCACAACGCGCTACGTCTCGTTGGTTCGGTTGCACTCGCTCTCGTCGCCGCGTGTCATCAGAGCGCGCCGGAGGCTGCCGCACCGGCGGCGCCGAATACCCTCACCGCCGAGGAGCAGCGCTCCGGTTGGCGCCTTCTCTTCGATGGGCAGTCGCTCGCGGGATGGCGCGGGCTTGGATATCCGAGCGTGCCAGCCGAGCACTGGAGCGTCGATGGCGGCGCGATCCGGAAAATCGCCAGTGGCAAAGCGCGCACGCGCCCCGATGGGCAGCCCTTGGAGGCGAGCGATCTCATGACCGTCGCCACCTTCCGCGATTTCGAGCTCGCCTGGGATTGGAAGGTGACGCCCGGAGCCAACAGCGGCTTGAAGTACAACGTGTCGGAGGAGCTCTCGACCTCCCTCGCTCCGACGCATGCTGCCAAGGCCTTCGAGTATCAGATGCTCGACGACGATCGCCATCCCGATGGAAAGCTCGCAACGCATCGGGCCGGCGCGCTCTATGAGCTCGTTCCCGCCAACGACAAGAAACGCCTCGCGCCGGTCGGCGAGTGGAACCACTCCGTCATCGTGCTCGACGGCAATCACGGCGAGCACTGGCTCAACGGCGAAAAAATCGCCGAATACGAGCTCGGCTCGCCCGAGATGAACAAGGCGCTCGCCGCCAGCAAGTATGCCCCGATTCCCTGGTTCGCCACGCGGCGAAGCGGTCACATCGTCCTTCAGGATCACGGCGATGAGGTCTACTTCCGCAACATCCGCATCAAGGAATTGCATCGCGCGCCCTGAGTGAGCTCACAAAAATCGGCGTCCCACCCGCCGACGATCGCTTTGCAGCACGCCGCACCCCTCGCCGTAGCATCCGCCAGTCCTCAATCAGAGAGTGGGAACATGAAATTCACGAGACTCGTAGCCCTGGCGGCCGCCATGGCCTTCGCGGCTCCGCACGCGGTCCGCGCCCAAGTGAGCATCGGCACCGTCACGGGCGTGGTGCGGTCGCAGGGCGCGCCAGTCGAAGGAGCCGCCGTCACGGTGCAGGGCACCACGCTCGGCGCTCTGACGCGGACCGATGGGCGATACTCGATCGCCAACGTGCCGGCCGGTGCGCACACCATGCGCGTGATGCGGTTGGGCTTCACGATGCAGGAGCAGCGCGTCACGGTGACGGCGGGTCAAACGGCCACACTCGACTTCGAGCTCCGCACCAGTGCGGTCAAGCTCGATCAGGTGGTGGTCGTCGGCTACGGGACGCAGAGTCGTCGAGAGGTCACGGGCTCGGTGTCGAGCGTCACGAGCAGCGACATTGCCACGATGCCGGTGGCACGCGTGGATCAGGCGCTCTCGGGGCTCGTCACGGGCGTGCAGATCCAGACGACCAACGCGCAGCCCGGCGCCGAGATGCGCATCCGCGTCCGCGGCGGCAACTCGCTTCAGGGCAACAACGAGCCGCTCGTGGTCGTGGACGGCGTCATCGGCGCGGATCTGAATCAGATCAACCCGAACGACATCGAGTCCGTGGACGTGTTGAAGGACGCGTCGTCTACGGCGATCTACGGTGCGCGCGCGGCAAACGGCGTCATCCTCGTGACCACGAAGCGAGGCCAGCCCGGCTCGGTGCGCTTCAACTATTCCGCGTACTCGGGGCGGCAGAGCGCGTCCAGGCACATCGACCTGCTCTCGGCCGACGAGTTCGCGAAGATGTTCATGCGCAACCCGAACCACGACAAGAGCATCACCTTCGACACGACGGCATCGCTTCCCACCACGGACTGGCAAGACGTGGTGTATCGGTCGGCGCCGTTGCAGAGTCACGAGCTGCGTGTGAGTGGCACCAACGGTGGTACGAGCGTGATGGCGAGCGCCGCACTGTATCAGCAGGACGGCATCGTTCTGAACTCGAAGTTCAATCGCGGCTCGCTCCGCTTCAATCTCGATCAGAACATCGGCAATCGGGTGCGCGCCGGTACACGAGTGACCTACAGCCACTCGGTGAACAACTTCGTGCGCGTGAACGACGGCTACGGATCTGCCGGTGGTCCCGTCACCATGATGGCGCTCCGGTTCGCGCCGACGCTTCCCGTCTATACGGCCGACGGAGGATTCACGGGTCCGTTGCTGGCCTCGCAGACGATGGACAATCCACTCGCCATCGTGAATCTCCTCCAGAACCGGTCCACGACGGACTACTTGCTCGGCAATCTCTTCTCCGACATCGATCTCGTTACTGGATTGACCCTGCGCACCAGCGTGTCCTACACGTCGAACGACGGACTCGGGCAGCGCTACATCTCGCGTCTCCTGCGTGCCGCGCTCGGCTCCGGCCAGGCGAACCTGGACAACGGGGCGCGCACGACGGTCCTCGCGGAAAACACCCTGACCTACAAGCGCAGCATCGGGAAGCATGACGTCACGCTGCTCGGCGGCATGACGGCGCAGGAGTTCAAGGCGACGTCGAGCGGATCGCAGGGCATCGGATTCACGAGCGATCTTCTGGGCTACAGCCGTATCAATCTGGCGGAGACCATCACCGCCTCATCGAGCTCGTCGCGCGAACGGTTGCAGTCGTATCTCGGCCGCCTCAACTACGGGTACGCCGGCAAGTATCTCCTCACCGCCACCTTCCGTGCCGATGGCGCGAGCAAGTTCGCCACGAACAACAAGTGGGCGCGTTTTCCGTCGTTCGGCGCCGCCTGGCGTGTGAGCGACGAGGATTGGTTCGCGCGGCGCGTTCCCGCCGTCACGGAGCTCAAGCTCCGGGCGAGCACGGGCAAGACGGGCAGCGAGGCGATCAGCGCGTATCAGTCGCTCGCCGCCTGGAGCGTCGGGTCGCCCTACGACCTCGGCGTCACCCGCTTCAACAATGGCGCGAATCCCAGCCGCAACTCGAACCCGAACCTCCGGTGGGAGACCACCAAGCAGACGGATCTCGGCTTCGACATGGGCCTGTTCGACAACAGGGTGGGCATCACGTTCGACCAGTACCACAAGACCACGAACGATCTGCTTTACTCGAAGCAGGTGCCCTACTACACCGGCTACACCGACTACGTCACCAACATCGGCTCGGTGGAGAACAAGGGCGTCGAGATCGGCATCGACACGCGGCAGCGCGTGCGCGCGCTGGACGTCCGCTTCGGTGGCAACATCGCGTGGAATCGCAGCAAGGTGCTCGACCTGGGCGGCGACAAGGAGTTCACGCTCGACGGCGTAAACGGCTCGCTGCCGACGTTCCGTCCCGCCGCGATCGTCCGTGTGGGCGAGCCGCTCGGCAATTTTTACGGTTACATCTGGGACGGCATCTTCCAGACCGCCGCCGAAGCAGCGGCAAGCGGCCAGGCTGGCGCCGTTGCGGGCGGCATGAAGCTCCGTGACGTGAATGGCGACGGCAAGATCACGACGGACGATCGCGTGATTCTCGGCAACGCGCTACCCAAGTACACGTTCGGGCAGAACGGTTTCTTTGGTTGGCGTGCCGTCTCGTTGAGCTACGTGCTTCGCGGCGTTCAGGGGCAGCAGGTGGTGAACCTCAACCGCCAGGGCATGGAGACGCCGGGCTCCGACGTCAACACGCTGCGCAACACGTTGAACTACTGGACGCCTGGCAGCGGGATCAACGACATGACCGGCATGGGCATCGGACCATTCAACGCCATGACGTCGCGCTGGGTGGAGGACGGCTCGTTCGTCCGCCTCCAGAACGTCACGCTCGCCTGGGATGTGCCTGCACAATACGGCAGTCGCTTCGGCACGAACAATCTCCGCGTCTACGTCAGCGGGCAAAACCTGAAGACGTGGACGAAGTACTCATGGTACGACCCCGAGGCCAGCTCGCGCGGCACAGGCGATCTGCAGCTCGGCTGGGACGATTCAAGCTATCCCGGTGTCCGCACGTTCACGCTCGGCCTCAACGTGGGCTTCTAAGGAGATGACGACGATGCGAATCCGTATTCTCGCGACGATCGCCGCCGGAGCCACGCTCGTGCTCGGCGGCTGCAAGGACTATCTGGTCGAAGCGCCGGAGGACTTCTTCACGCCGGCCAACTTTCCCTCAACCGAAGCCGATCTGAAGATCGCGCTTGGCGGCATCGACAACTGGTACACCGGCGGATCCAATCAGGCGTACTACATCCGCGGCTGGCCGATGATCTCCGAGGTCCCGTCGGAACAGACGATCCTCATCAACAACGTCACGGACTCGAAGTACGAGCAGGACACGTACACCTACAACTCGAACAACGAGTGGCTGTGGCGCACGTGGAACCAGATGTACGGCGCCATCGGGCAGGCCAACCTGCTCATCGGCGCCATCCCGAACATGAAGGTGACGCAGGACGTGAAGGACAAGTACATGGGCGCGGCCAAGTTTCATCGCGCGCTCAACCACTTCAACGCGGTGCGCGTGTGGGGCGACATCCCGCTCATGAAATCCCCCATCACGGACTTCGCCGTGGCCAACGACATCGTACGGTCGCCAATGGCGGAGGTCTACGCCTCCATCGCGCAGGATCTCGAGGACGCGGTCAAGCTGCTTCCCGTGAAGTGGTCGGATTCGGCGACGCCGGACGACGGGCGTCCCACCCGCGGCGCGGCGGGCACCATGCTCGCGGACGTGTACGCGAACATGTCCGGTACGATCATCAATCAGAACAAATGGGCCAACGCCGCCGCGGCGGCCAAGGCGGTGATCGACAGCAAGGCGTACACGCTCGTGCCGAACTTCGGCGATCTATGGCTGGTCAAGAACAAGAACGGGCCGGAGCACATCTACTCCATCCAGTTCGAGGGATTGATTCGCAACCTGTTCACGAGCCAGTCGCGGCCGAGCGGCATCGGCGCGGAGTCGGGCATCAACTATTGGTGCACGACGCCGGAGTTCATGGACTCGTATTCCGACACCGACCTGCGAAAGAAGGTGACGTTCCTGACGCAGGTCACTGTTGGCGCCACGACCTACAACTACGACACGCGAGGCAGCGTGAAGGGCTTCGGCGACAAGAGCCCGCGCTTCCCGCGCCCATTGCCGTATTACGGAAAGTTCTATGACAACGGTGGGCAATCCATCGCCCTGAACAGCGGCCGCTCGAACCTCAATTGGCCGGTGTACCGCTATGCCGAAACGCTGCTGCTACACGCCGAGGCGGAGAACGAGGCGAATGGTCCGGCCGCGGCGTATGCGTCGATCAATGCCGTGCGCACGCGCGCGGGGTTGCCGGCACTTGCCGGACTCACGCAGACACAGTTCCGCGATGCCGTGCGTCAGGAGCGGAGCTGGGAGCTCGCCTTCGAGTCGAAGCACCTGTTCGATCTCAAGCGGTGGGGGACGTACAGCGCGGTCATCGGCGCCGATCCCGTGTCGAAGACGGGGTGGAAGCCAACGAATTTTTGGGCGGCCATTCCACAGCACGAGATCGATATCAACTCTGGGATCAAGCAAAACCCGGGATACTAGCCGTAGCGGTGCCCGACCGGGCGATCGGATGTGTCCACTCTGAGACTCGAGCGCCCAACCGGGCCCCCGCGGTTCTAGAGGCGACGGAAAGCTGAATGAACCACAGAGAACACAGAGAGCACAGAGCTTTCTTTTTTGAAGGCAAAGCCTCTGTGTCCTCTGTGGTTCATTTGCAGTTGATGAATCAGGGGCGGAGAGTCCCGGAGTGGGCGCTGTTTAGAGTTCGCGCACCCAGATATTTCTGAACGAGATCGGCGGGCTCGGGTCGCCGTGTGCCTGAAGCCTGATGGGCGCCGCTCCGTGCGCCTTGTACGACGGCAGTCCGATGTACTGCGTCGTGCCCTTGAGCGCGAAGTCGTTCTGCACGAGCACGCCGTTGTGCAGCACGGTGACGCGCGCGGGAGACTTGAGCGTGCCGTCGGCATTGAACGTCGGTGCCGTCCAGACCACGTCGTACACGTTCCACTCACCCGGCTTGCGCATCGCGTTCACGAGCGGCGGATTCTGCTTGTACATGCTTCCCGCCTGGCCGTTCACGTACGTCGTGTTGTTGTACGAGTCCATGATCTGGAGCTCGTAGCCGCCATCTTCCGTCGCGGCCAGAAACACGCCGCTGTTGCCGCGCGCCTGGCCGCTACCGGTGACGTTCGTCGGGACGCGCCACTCGACGTGGAGCTGATAGTTCGTGAAGAGGCGCTTCGTCTCGATGTCGCCCGCCTTCTTGTTTACGGTCATCACGCCCTTCGACACCGTCCAGCCGGCCGGACCTCCGCCCCGCGCGGACTTCCACTCGTCGAGGTTGCGGCCGTCGAACAGCTGGATGGCGTCGGACGGCGCGTCGCCGCACTTGGCGGCCGGCGTGACGATCTTCGGCACGGGAGACCACACTTCCGTCTCCTCGGGCTTGGTGGGATTCTGCGCGCTGGCGCAGATGGGAATGACCAGCGCGAGCGCGCAGAGCAGCGGGCGATTCATGATCGATGCGGTGGTGAGGGAGCGGGTTCTGTCAGCCTCCAAGCCCGAAGAAGTTCGGCGACGCTCCACGCCTGCGCAATGCACCCCCGCGGCGCGTATGGCGGATCCGCGTCGAAGATCTCCGCCACGCTTCCGACGCCGAAGTCATCCATGTGGGACACCAGGCCGACGAGCGCAGCACGAGCTCCTGCAAGGTCGTCGGGATGCACGCGCAGCCACGCATCCACGAATGGCCCGATGAGCCACGCCCACACCGTACCCTGGTGGTATGCGGCGTCGCGCGCGCGAAGGTCGCCGAAGTAGCGCGACTTGTACTCCGGGTGCGCGGGCGTGAGTGACCGGAGGCCCACCGGCGTCACGAGCCGTTGGCGTACGACCTCGATCACGTCGTTCCACCGTGATTCGTCGAGCACCGGATGCTCGAGCGAGATCGAGAGGAGCTGGTTGGGCCGGCAGGCGGGATCGTTGACGCCGCCGTCGCCGTCGATGACGTCGAACAGATGGCCCGCCTCCGGATTCCAGAACCGCTTGTTGAACGACTCCCGGATGACGGCGGCCAGCGCGTCCAACTTTTCAGCGTCGGCGGCGTTCTTCGCCTCCCGCTCGAACGACGCGAGCAGCCGCACCGCGTTGTACCAGAGCGCATTGATCTCGACGGCCTTCCCCCTGCGCGGCGTCACCACCCAGCCATCCACTTTTGCATCCATCCAGGTGAGCTGATAGCCCTCCGCGCCCTGGCGGAGCAGCGAGTCGGACGGATCCATGCCGATGCCGAACCGCGTGCCGCCCACGTGACACGCGATGATTTCTCGAAGGCGCGGCAGGACGGTGTCGAGCGTTCGCCGGTCGGCTGTCTTCTTCACGTACCGGTCGATGGCATGGAAGAACCAGAGCGTCGCGTCGGCGGTGTGATACAGTCCCTCGTTGGCGCCGTCGGGGAACATGTTCGGAATGAGGCCGTCGCGAACGTAGTGCGCGAACGTCCGGAGGATGTATCCCGCTTCGCGGTACCGCCCCGTCGCCAGCGTCAGTCCCTCGAGACTGATCATCGTGTCGCGGCCCCAGTCCGTGAACCAGTGATAGCCCGCGATCACGGTGCGAGTCTCGTCGCCGAGCGCCTTCGCTCGGGCAGCATCTTCCGGACGGCCCACAGGAGTGATCACGAACTGATCGGCTGCGAGTACGAGACGCTCCACCGTATTGTCGCTCTCGGCCTTGGCCAGACCGAGCAGGTCGCGCCGGCGGCGTCGCTCTGCCTCCTGCGCGTCGGCAAATGGGATGCGCTCGAAGGCCGCCCACAACTCCGTGGAAGCGATGAGCGTGGCCGGTTGGTCCTGGGACAGGGTGAGCTGAAAGGCGCCCGGGCTCTTCACCTCGCCGACCCACTCGTAGCCGCGATCCTTCTCGACTCGATAGGCGACTTCGCCGAGCGTCGCCATTTCCTCCGTGTAGGACGTCGGCGCATCCGGGCTCAGCAGGCGAAGCGGCGGCAGCGTTCCCTCCGCCTGGATCTCGAGGCGGCTCGGAGCCAGCTGAGTGCATTGCATCGCCGGATGCGAGGACTTGACGGTTCCCTCGTACGAGCGGAAATGAATGAAGGGCCGCAGCGTCAGCGTGGCGCGCGCTGCATTCATCAGGCGGAAGGAGACGTAGACCGTGTTCTGGCCGTATGGCAGCACCACGCGCTTCTCCAGGCGGATGCCCTCCACCTCGAACTCCCAGACCGGAAGCCCGAGCTCCAGCCGGAAGTCCCGCATGATCGTTTCGCCCGGGGACTTCGGTCCCGTCACCTCTCGCTCTTCGCCGCTGAGCGGTATGTCGCGCCCGTCGGCGAGATGGAGCGTGACGCCGAGGTCCTGAAGCATCACGATGCGCCCGAATGGCGAGGGTAGCGCGGCGATGAGGTAGCCGTGATACTTGCGCGTCATGACGTCGGCCGTCGTGCCGGAGGCGTAGCCGCCCAGCCCATTCGTCACGAGCCATTCATGCGACAGCAGGGCGCGTTTCTGCGCACCCTGTTCACCCACCCACGCCGGCCGATGCATGAGGATGTCGCTCATTCCGGTCGCTCCGATGGCGGCGCCGGCCGCAGTAGCACCGCGCTGTCGCCGTGCAGTGTCCAGTCCGACATGGCGGCATCGAGTGGTGGCTGTCCGAGACCGCCGTAGCGCACGTCGTCCGATGACCACAACAGTTGCCACCGCCCACGCCACGGCGGCGCGAGCAGCGGTTCCGGCATGATGAAGAGGTGCAGGGGACGTCCGAAGTTCATCACGAGGAGCCGGTCGTCGCCCTGTTCTCCAAAGAAGCGGAGCACGAACGCGTCCACGCTGAGCGCGGCACCATCCACGCTGCCCGGACGTGGCTGGCTGAGCACGGGATCATTCCGCCGCAGGGAGATGAGGTCGCGATGCAGTGCGTAGATCTCCGCGTGCTTCATGCGCTCGGTGTGGTCGAGCTTCGATCGCACGAACGTCGCCGGCTCACCGGGGTCCGGCGGCGTCGTATCAGGAAGCTGCGCGGCGATCGACCGAAACTGGCTCAGGAACCTGGCGCGCCCGTCCCATACCAGCCGCATCAGCGCATCACCGTGATCGGCAAAGTAGAGAAAGGGTGTGGATGCGCCGAACTCCTGTCCCTGAAACAGCATCGGCGTCTGGGGGCCGAGGAGCAGGAGGGCGGTCATTGCGCGCACGCGACGGACGCTGGCCACGCGCTGGAGGCGGTCTCCATGGAACGAATTCGCCACCTGATCGTGGTTCTCGAGGAAGTGGACGAATTGCGACGGAGCAAGGTCGAGTCCCGGCACGCCGCGCGTCGCCTTCTGCCACCGATAGAATTGGCCCTGATAGAGAAAGCCGTACTTTGCCGCGGCGACAAATTCCGACGCAGCGCCCGCGTAATCGGTGTAGTACGCCTCGTCGCGCCCGCTGAGCGCCACCATGGCGCTGTGATGCCAGTCGTCGTTCCACGCGGCGTCCATGCCATAGCCGCCTTCGTCGAGCGGACGCAGCAGCCGAACGTCCTGTGACTCGTTCTCCGCCACGATGAAGATGTCGCGCGGCAGCGCGGCGTCTCGAGCCACGCGCGTCAGCTCCGCGAGGATGTGCGGATCGGATTCGTCATAGATGTTCTGCGTCGCGTCCACGCGCAGGCCGTCCATGTGAAACTCGCGGATCCAGTAAGCCGCATTGGCGAGCAGGAATTCGCGCGTTCCCGCGGCGCCTTCGCCGTCGAAGTTGATCGCATTGCCCCAATCGGTGTGATGCCGCGCACTGAAGTACGTGTCGGAGAACTGCGTGACGTAGTTGCCGTCGGGGCCGAAGTGATTGTAGACGACATCGAGAATCACGCCGAGCCCGAGCGAGTGCGCGCGGTCCACGAAGCGGCGGACGTCGTCCGGCGTACCATAGAGATGCGACGGCGCGAAGAGATCCACGCCGTCGTAACCCCAGCCGAAGCGGCCGGAGAACTCCGCCAAGGGCATGACCTCGATCATCGTGATACCGAGCTCGGCGAGCGCCGGGAGCTGCTCGATGGCGGCAGTCCACGTGCCCTCGGTCGTGAATGTGCCCACATGCAGCTCGTACAGCACCGGCGAGTGACGCGTTGGCCCGGGCCAGCCGCGGTCGCTCCACTCGAACGCCGAGGGATCGATGATCTCCGACGGGCCATGCGGCCCTTCGGGTTGAAAGCGCGATGCCGGGTCCGGAAAGGGTCCGTCACCGTCGAGGAGAAAGCGGTAGCGATCGCCTGCCTGTGCTTGGGACACGAGCCCGGAGAAATAGCCGTTCTCTTCGCGCTTCAACTGAACGCACTGCTGCGTGTCATGAGCGGCTCCGCTCTGAAGCTTTATTTCGACGGTTCGGCGTCGGGGCGCCCACACGCGAAAGTGAACGCCGCCCCCGGGGGCGACCTCGGCGCCGATGGGCATGCGTCGCCAGGAGAGCGGAGACTGGGTCGAGTTCGTCAAAGGCGCGGTCGTGCTGAAGTGCTGTGGGCCTTCGCAGGATTCGCGCTCACGACTGCAAGGCAGGCTCTGCCGCGCGGCGGAACGAGGCCTTTGAGTCACATACGACGAGGGGACCTCTTTCGAGGTCCCCTCACCAGCGGCGACTGAAGCTGGACGTCAGGCCTTTCGGTCGATGCAGGAGGTGAACTTCGAATTCCCGACCTGCTCGTCCGTCGTAACAGGCAGATTGAGGTCAGCGCCGAACACACCACCCTTGAAGTGCGGGCCCACCGGGAACGTGTCCGACCCATCCGCCGCGCGGCCGTAATCCCGAATGAGGCGACGTAGATCGCCGAGCCGATGCCCGCGGCCGAATTGCCAGAACGCTTTCTCCCGGAACAGCAGACTCACGCGGCCCGCCGCGGTACCCGGATCTGCCAACGGCGCCATCACCGGCGTCGTCCAGCCGGGATGGGTGCCCGTGGCCGTCGGACTCGACGGAGTGAGGAGCACGGGTGCCGCGCGCAACGCATTGAGAATCGTCAGCATCCCCGCGGGATTTCCAGCCTGAAGCGCCGCCTCTGCTTCGATCAACCGTGCGTCGAGACCGGCCGTCAATGAGACAGGCGACGTCTGTCCCCACAGGCTGTCCACCTGGATCACGAACGTTCCGCCGTCCTGAGACTTGACCGAGTCTCTGCCATTGCTGGCGATCTTGTAGTGCGCCGGCACCCGCGGGTCCTTCGCTGACAGGAACGGAATGGCGTTCTTCACGAGAATGGTTCGGCCGTTGCCCTGCACGCTGTCGCTCACGGTGTAGCGATTCTGACTCGCCGCCTGATCCCACAGCGTATTGAAGCCGCCCGTGAGCGACGCGGTGACGTCGTATCGGAACGACGTCGCGATTCCCGTGACGAGCGCCGCAGCTGCCGGCGCGTTCGCCAAGCCAATGCCGAGGAGCGCCCGCGCCTTCGCGATACGCGACGCACGGTTGATGGAGAGGCTCGCCGCATCGGTGCCGCCACTCATCGTCATCGCGGTGTCGAACGATGCCGACGCCACGGTGAAGACGTCCTTCACGGGAAGCGGTGCGCCGAAGGCAGGCACCGTGCCCGCGCCGTCGCTCAGCGGAATGCCGTTGCAGTAGTCGGACGCCAACTGCAGCTCGGCGAACCCGCGCGCGAAATACATCTCGGCGACGTCGGCCGCCGGCGCCGGCTTGTACTTGTTGAGCAGCGCGATCGCCTGATTCGCGTCCGTGCGCACGCGATACAGGGCGCGCAGCTCGTTGGTCACCGTCGAGTTGTTGAGCTGAATGGACCGTTGATCGGTTTCGTCGTTCTGCACGAACGTGGAGCTGGTCGCCCATTCATCGGCGAGCAAGCCGCCGAACATCCAACTGCTTTCGCCGTCCGCCGTGGCCGTCCGCAGACGCGAGAGCGCGCCGTTGCGGACCGCTGTCGCGCCCGCGATGGACTGCACGGCCGACGGATCGATGATCGTGGGGTTCGGTGCGTCGAGCAGGTTCGTCTTGACGGTATCACAGGCCACGATGCCCGCGGCGCCTGCAACAACGAGCGTCAGCGCGACCGCCCGGACATTCTTCAATGGAGATATCATGTCAGTGGTGGGTGGTCAGAAGCCGAGATTGAGGCGGAGCTGGAACATCGTGGGCGCGGCGAAGGTCTGGAACTCACTCGGGGTATCGCCGCCGGACGTGGACGTGTAGTCACTCTCCGGATCGCTCCCGCGATAGTGCGTCCACAGTTTCAGGTTGCGCGCCATGAACACCAGGCTCGCATCGCGCGCGCCCACGCGCGCGAACATCTGCTCCGGCAACACGAGTTGCGCGGAGAACTCGCGCCACTTCACGAACGAGCCCGGCTGCATGTAGCCGTCGAGCGTCTTCTCCGGCGAATAGATGGCCGCGATGACCATGGCCTGCTCCTCGAAGGAGGCGCCAGGGTTGAAGAGGCCGTTGCAGTTCGGACGCGTGCACCGAATGCGCTCGGTGTTGTTGTAGTACTTGTTGCCGCCGCGCCAGTCGAAAAGGTTCGAGATGCGGAGCCGGCGCTGGAACAGATCGATACCGGGCGAGAACGTGGACAGGTAGCGCGGCTCGGCGTATCCGCGGAACGTGCCGATGCCGATCACGCTGTGACGCGGTTGCCCTGTGACCGGATCGATACTGTTGTCGAAGAGCGTGTCCGAACGGATGGTGACTTCGTCCGCGGTGAGAATGCCGTCGCCGTTCTTGTCGTTCCACCCTTCGATCGGCTTCGTCCAGATGCCGCCGATCGGATAGCCGGCGACGACCCAGTTCGTCACGCCGATCTGCGGTGGCGTGGAGCCGAGGCTCACGACCTTGTTGGCGTTCAGCGAGGTGCTGAAGTGGAAGTCGATGGCAAGGTTGCGCGTGTCGAGCACCTGTCCGCCGAGCGTCACTTCCAGCCCGGCATTCTTGACGGAGCCGAGGTTGGCGTTCTGGCGCGTGGCCCCCGAGCCGAGTGACGGCGCGATGATCGCGCCGATGAGCGCGTCATGCGTCACCTTCGAGTAGTACGTGACGTCGAACTGGATGCGATCGCCGAAGAGGCGGGAATCGAAGCCGCCCTCCCACTCGACGGACCGCTCGGGACGAAGGCTGTCGTTTCCGATTGCCTGGAACGTCTCGATGGGGGCGTCGGTGTTCTTGATGCTGGCCGAGTTCGCGGTGAACGTCCGGAGCGCGTCAGTGGGTCCCGGCTGCACGCCGGATGCGCCGGTCGCCGTGCGGAGGCGCAAGCTGCTGATCGATCTGAAAACGCCCGAGTGCGGGAAGAATGCCTCGTCGGAGATGAGCCAGGACACACTTCCCTTCGGGTAGTACACGCGCTGGAAGTTCGTGCCGAACGCGCTGTTCTGGTCGGAGCGAATGGCCGCTGTAAGGAACAACCGGTCGCGCAGCGCGGCCGCCTGCTCGATGAACATGCCCCATGTCTTCTGGAGCGTGTACGCCTCGTTCACGCTCGGCGTCGCGCCCGCGTTGGCCGTCGTCGCGCCAGGCGGGAGCGTCGTGCCACCCGCGAGGTTCTGATCCTGGCGGAAGTTGTTGTATTGCGTCCCGACCGTGGTCTTGAGATTCAGCCAGGTGTACCGCGCCGGGTTGTAGTTCGCCGTGGCGCCGAGGTCGGCCGAGATGTTGGTGATGTTCGCGCGGGCGTTGAACGCCTGGCCGTCGCGGTACGTGGCCGTGAGCGGCCAGCCCTCGGCATTCATGTGCAGACGGTTGTCCACGCGATCGGTGAGATCTGCGCCGACGTTCGCGCGCGTCTGGAGCCAGCTCGATGGACGCCAATTGAAGCTCGAGCCGACGATCATGCGATTCACGTCCTGCTGGAGCTTCTCCGCCCAGATGAGACCCGGTGTCCCAGCCCGGTATCCCACGAGCGAGTCCGGCAGTCCGCCTACAAGTCCGTTGTTGCGGTAGCCCGGGCCTCCGAATGCCTGCGAGCCGATGCCCACCGTGTTATTCGACTCGTTGCTGACCTTCGCACTCACCGTGTTGTAGCCGACGCTCAGTGTGGCATCGAGCGTAGGTGAGATCTGGGCGACGAGGTTGCCGCGAAAGCTGTTGAGCAGCCGTGAGTTCGGCCGCATCTGCCAATCGTGAATCGGAATGCCCAGCGAGTCGAACCGATTGCGCTCGTACTGATCCAGCTTGAAGACGCCAGTCTCGTCGTCGCGGGTGCCCGACATGAAGTAGCGGATCGCCTCCGTTCCGCCGGACAGTTGCAAACCCTGCGCGTTTCGGTAGCCGTAGCCCAGCGGCGTGACGTTCGGATCGCGAATGGGACTGAAGACGCGAAGGCTGTCGTAACCCTTTGTCCCGTCGCTCTTGAGGCATGTCCCGAGCGACACCATGACGAGCGTGCACTGCCCGGAGAGAATCAGCGGCTTCCCGGCGGGACTCGTGCCGGCCAGCGTGTAGTTCGGTGAGTACCAGTTCCGGTCGTCGAGCATTCCGCCCTCGACGTACGTGCTCCACTTCGCCGAGCCCGTGCGACCCTTCTTCGTGGTGATGACGATGACGCCGTTAGCCGCATCCGTACCATAGAGAGTCGCGGCCGACGGCCCCTTCACGATCTCGACGTTGTCGATGTCCTCGGGATTGATGTCGCCGAGCCGGCTGAAGTCGTTGCCGCCGTTGCCGAACGCCGTGGACGCAGCCGTGCCGCGGCCCTGCGTGTCGTAGGCGTTCGAGGCGCTCATCCGCGTGCCGTCGATGATGAAGATCGGCTCGTTGGAGAGACTCAGGCTGCTGATGCCACGCACGCGAATGCGCTGGCCGGATCCCGTCTGCGTGCCTGCCTGGACCATGACGCCCGGTGCGCGTGCCGCGAGCACGTCGGACAGGGTGCGAACCAGCGACGTCTCCGTGATCTTCGCGACCGCCAGATTGTCGACCGCGTTGCCGAGCTCCACGCGCCGTTGCTCGCCGGTGGCCGTGGTGACGACCTCGTTGAGCTGCACGACCGTCGCGTTGAGCGCGAAGTCGAGCGTGGCCGTTTGCCCGTTCAGGATGCGGACCGGCCTCTTCTGTTCCAGGTAGCCGACGCGGATGACGCGGATTTCGGCGGTGCCGGCCGGGACCCCACGGAGGGTGTACTTGCCCTCCGGCGAGGTGGTGGTGAACAGACTTGTGCCGACGACCAGCACTCGGGCTTCCTGAAGCGGGGCGCCGCCGACCTGGGCGGCGACGGTTCCGGTCAGAGTTCCCTGAGCTGTAATGGTGGCGACGGGTGTGGCCAATAGCGCGCAGCACACCGTGGCCTCGATGACTCGGCGGGGCACGATCCAGTGCATCGGTCCTGTTCTCCTGAGGGGCGGTGGGCGCGCGGGGGCAACGTCGCGGTCGCGCCGGTGTCGTGAATCGCTCATCCTATGGGCTGTGAGGGCCCGCGTCCAGAAGGGAGGACCCACTTTGGACGACGTTAGAACAAAAGCCGAAGGATGAACGGTGTTCTTCGCCGGCAAACGTGGACGCTCCATCCAGCAGATCCATGCGCTACCATACGAGCTTGGGATTCCCGCGGATCTGCTGATCGGCTAGCAATCAGATGCTCGACGCGAATCGCTGGCTTCATGACTGAATCGTACGACCTCATCGTCATCGGTACAGGGCAGGGCGGGTCGGGGCCGGCGACGCGTTGTCGCAAGGCGGGATGGCGGGTCGCGGTCATCGACGACCAGCCGTATGGTGGCACCTGTGCTCTCCGGGGCTGCGATCCCAAGAAGGTGTTGGTCGGCGCGTCAGAGCTGATGGACTGGCACCGCCGGATGAGTGCCAGCGTCGTCGCCCCCGACGCGCGCATCGACTGGCCGGCGCTCATGCGCTTCAAGCGCACGTTCACCGAGCCGGTGCCCGCGCAGGTCGAGGATGGCTTCCGCACGTCCGGCATCGCCACGTACCACGGCGTGGCACGTTTTACGTCGGAGAACCGGCTCATCGTGGGCGACCGCGCGCTCGAGGCGCGGCACATCGTGATCGCCAGCGGTGCCGAGCCACGACGGCTCGACATTCCAGGCGAAGACATTGTTCGTACGAGCACCGACTTCCTCGACCTCGACACGCTGCCGGCGCGGATCGTCCTTGTCGGCGCGGGCTACATCGCGTTCGAGCTCGCGCACATTGCCCGCCGCGCCGGCGCATACGTCACCATCCTGGGGCGATCCGGGGCGCTCAACGGGTTCGACCAGGACCTCGTGCACCGGCTCGTCGCCCACACGCAGGAGCTCGGCGTCGACGTTCGGCTGCACACGAGCGTAACGTCCGTCGAAGCCCGCGGTGGTGCGAACCGCGTGCACCTTCACGGACCGAATGGTGACGAGACCGTGGACACGGACCTCGTCGTGCATGGCGCCGGGCGCGTACCCAGGACGCGCGAGCTGGATCTCGGCGCGGCAGGGGTGACGACGGATGCACACGGGGCGGTGGAGGTGAACGAGTTCCTCCAGAGTGTCTCCAATGCCCGCATCTATGCCGTAGGGGATGCCACGCTGCCGCCTGGCAAGATGCCGCTCACGCCCGTAGCCGCACACGAAAGCCTCATCGTCGCGTCGAACCTCCTGCACGGCAATCGAAAGCGACCCGACTACCACGGCACGCCGAGCGTCGTATTCACCGTGCCGTCATTGGCGAAGGTTGGTCTGACGGAGGCGGAAGCACGCGAGCGAGGAATCGCGGTGCGCGTGAAGACAGAGGACACGGGCGGTTGGTTCTCCAACCGGCGCGTGAATGAGACAACGGCGATGTACAAGACGATCGTCGACGAGCGGACCGGTCAGGTACTGGGGGCGCACATGCTCGGGCCCGCGGCGGAAGACGTCATCAACGTCTTTGCACTGGCTATCCGGCACGGGCTCACCGCGTCGGACCTGTCGCACATGCCGTACGCATATCCGTCCAGCACCGCGGATGTGGCCTACATGCTCTAGCGAAGGGAGGAGAAGCTCTTCGGTATGCCGGCGCACTTCTGGTGACGTTCAACACGCTTGCACGCGCTGGCGTATAGCGTTCGTGGATCCCAGGCTATTCGCTTGATCCCCCAGCTCCCACCGGACACCGCCCGGACGTGAACACGCTCACCGCTCGCGGCGCAGCCGCTCTCGTAGCCGTTTCCTCGCTGTTGCTCGCGTGCTCACCGGGGAAGTCTGCCGACAAGCCCATAGTCGCCGCGGCCGATCACCAGAACATGGCCGGTATGGCCATGCCGGTGACCATTGCCAAGGGTGCGTTGTACACCGAAGCAGACGTCCGCTTCATGCAGGGCATGATCGCCCACCATGCCCAGGCGATCTACATGTCGAGACTCGCCACCACGCGTGGCGCCAATCCGCGGCTACTCAAGTTCGCGAACAAGATCGACCAGTCGCAGCAGGCGGAAATCCGGCTCATGCAGAACTGGCTGGTCGCGAACAAGCAGTCCGCGCCCGACACGAATTCGTGGCGCACGATGTCGATGCCCGGTATGCTGACCTCGGCGCAGCTCGCGACGCTCGACGCAGCACGCGGGACTGAGTTCGACAAGCAGTTCCTGAATCTGATGATCCAGCACCACAACGGTGCCCTGAAGATGGTAGCGGACCTCCTCGCCACTCCGCGCGCCGCGCAGGACGTGGACGTCTCGGTGTTTGCGAATGACGTCGAGACCGTGCAGACCGCCGAAATCGCACTGATGCAGCAAATGCTCGCCAACCTTTGAGACCACTACGGAGCTCCGTCTGATGGGAAAAGTTCGCTGGATGTGTGCAATCGCCCTCGCCACGGTGCCGGCGCTGCACGCGCAGACGTATCCAACCGGAAACGACCCGCGCAACGGCCTCAAACCCGGTCTGCTCGACGCCGGCTCGGCACTGAGTGGCATGCGTCTGGTCTCGTTCACACCGAAGGCGGCTGAATTCGACTTGCTTCGCGGACTCGCCTTCGTGAACTCCGACATCGCGTTCGGCGGCAAGTACGTCTATCAGGGCAATTTCTCCGGCTTCTCAATCTGGGACGTCAGCAATCCGGCGAAGCCCGCGAAGGTCGCCGTGGTTTCCTGCGTCACTTCGCAGGGTGACCCGACGATCTATGGCCATCTCCTCTTCATATCGGCCGAGGGTGGCGGCAATCGCAACGATTGCGCGAAGGGTGGCGTGCAGAATCCGGCGGACCACATGGCTGGCGTGCGCATCTACGACGTCGCCGATCCGAGGAGTCCGAAGCTCATCAAGAACGTGCAGACGTGCAAAGGCTCGCACACGCACACGCTGATCCCGAGTCCCACCGACAAGGGTGTCGTCTACATCTATGTATCTGGCAACCAGGGTGCTCGGCCCGAAACCGAACTGGCGGGCTGCAGAATGGGCACCGATCCCGCGGATGAAACGAACTCGATGTATCGGCTCGACGTGATCAAAGTGCCGCTGGCCAATCCGTCGCAGGCCGAGGTTGTGACGGGCGCGCGGATCTTCACGAGCATGACGCCGGCGCCGATCCGTGCCGGAGCGCGCGCTGGTCGCGCTGGGCTGCCGCCGACCGGCCCGAGGAACTGCCACGACGTAACCGCGTATCCGGCGATGAACCTCCTCGCAGGAGCGTGCGCGAGTTACGGCATGCTGATCGACATCTCCAATCCGGAAAAGCCCGTGCGTCTCGATGCCGTGGCCGACACCAACTTCTCGCTCTGGCACACGGCCGTGTTCAGCAACGACGGCTCGAAGGTCATCTTCACCGATGAATGGGGTGGTGGGACGTCGCCGAACTGTCAGGCGACCAGCATGATGGAGATGGGTGGCAACACCGTGCTGACCATCAGTGCCGCGAAGAAGCTCACCCAGCATGCGTACTTCAAGATTCCGAGCGCGCAGACCGCGCAGGAGAATTGTGTGTCGCACAACGGCGGGCTCATTCCGGTGCCGGGCCGCGACATCATGGTGCAGGGGTGGTATCAGGGTGGTGTCGACGTCAGCGATTTCACCGATCCCGATCATCCGTTCGAGATCGCGTACTTCGATCGTGGACCCGTGGATTCGCCGCCAGCGCCTGGCGACACGACCGGCGGCGCGGTGAGCCGTAATCGCGGAACCATCGGTGGTTCATGGGGCGCATACTATTGGAACGGATACATCTATTCGTCCGAGATGGCGCGTGGTCTCGACGTCCTCGAGTTGTTGCCGACCGACAAGCTGTCGGCGAATGAGCTGGCTGCGGCCAGGCTCGTGAGATTCGCGGAATACAATCCGCAGAGTCAGCCGAAGATCGTGTGGCCAGCGGCGTTCCCGGTGGTGCGGTCGTATCTCGATCAGCTGGTGCGCGACAACGGATTGAACGCCGCGCGAACCACTGCGATTTCGAGCGCGCTCACGTCGGCCGAGAAGCACAAGGGCGCGGCGCGTGGCAAGGTGTTGTCGCGGCTCGCGACGCGCGTTGATGCGGACGTGAATGGCGCGAAAGATCCGGCGCGCGTCCGTGCGATGGCGGCCGCGATCAGGGATCTCGCGGCGGTATCGAAGTAGGCCTTTCCATATGCGCATCTCGCGCCGAGAGTTCGTCTCCGCTGCGGCGTCGTGCTCGGCGCATCTGGCGCTCGTTGCGATCGCCACGCAGGCGGGTGCGCGCGCGCTCTGGGCGCAACCACGCGGAGTCGTCGTCACGCGGGAGCCGTTCGGCAATCTCGAGGTCGTCGGCGACGGAGTCTGGGCACTCGTGTCCACTCCGCTCGGCGGCGACCGAACCACATTGAGCAACGGAGGCATCATCGCCGGGCGAAACGGCCTGCTCGCCATCGAGGGGTTCAATCAGCCACAGGGTGCACAGTGGCTCGCCGCGAAGGCGCGAGAGCTCACGGGGCGTTGGCCCACGCATGTCGTGCTCACGCACTATCATGCCGATCATGCCAATGGCGTGGCGGGCTACTTCGCCGGCGGCGAGACGCCAGTCGTTCACACCACCGCGGCGACGCGGGCGCTCGTGCTCGAGCGGAACCTGCCGGCGGACGCGTCGCGACGTGATGCGCTGAAGGATGCGTCGATGATCGATGCGGCTTCACCGTCCGACATCGATCTCGGTGGACGTGTGGTGCGCGTCATTCCACGCGCGGGCCATACGGCGAGCGATTGCTCACTCGAGCTCGACGATCCCAGCATCGTGTTTTGTGGAGACCTGCTGTGGAACGGCATGTTCCCGAATTACGTCGATGCAACACCGAGCGAGCTTGCGCGGTCGGTGAAGGCGCTGCGTCGGTCGCGCGCGACGACGTACGTCCCCGGACATGGGGCGATCGCCAAGGAGGCAGACTTCGATCGCTACGAGTCGATGCTCGGGGAGATCGAGCGCGCGGCGCGTGAGGCGCATGCAAAGGGGCAGACTGCGGCCGAGGCGGGTGTAGCGTATGCGCTGCCGGCGTCGCTTGGGGAGTGGGTTCTGTTCAACAAGGTGTTCTTCGAGCGGGCGTTTTCGGCGTGGTATAAGGAGCTGGAATGATGTGCTCGATGCGGCGGCATGGGCGCGTGCGCTCTAGAGCGGCTCGGCGGAATCCGGACGACCGCGCGCGTTAGACAGCAGAGCCTCGCAGTATAATCCTGCGCCCATCGACGCTCCTCTCGTATAATGAACGGACGCGCAAAATAGGTTAGCCGCTGCTCCGAAAGTTGGACCGTGGACAATGGCTGCGGAACGGTGCAGGCTTTGCCGCGGCCACGCAGTCTAATCTGACGCGATAACTGCATGTCTGATTCGCAGTCCAATTGGCGTTGAACTCATCCATTCCTCCGTGGCCACGATAGTTCCGGATTCGATCTCGTTCTCGACGCACCATATCCACCTGGGGCTCCTTGAGACGGACACGGTATTGTCATCGGCAACCGGCTTCGCGTATGAACGCAGCGGCGAGTTCTACCTCATCACAAACTGGCACAATGTCACCGGCAGGGATCCGGCAACGGGAGACTGCCTGTCGGCTACTCTGGCAACACCCGATGTTGTCGTCGCGTTCTTCCGCGATCCATCAAACCCTGCCAAGCTCGCAGTCGAGCACCTGAAGCTTTTCGGCGAGGCTGGAAAACCGGCTTGGTTCGAGCATCCGACATTCGGATGCAAGGTCGACGTCGTCGCGCTTCCATTGCCATCGGATTTTCAGACGAAGCATCGCTTGCGCCCCATCAATAAGATGGACTTCGATCCGCAGTTCAAAGCGGAGGTCGCTGACGACGCTTTTGTCGTCGGATATCCGTTTTCTGACCCGACTGACGCGCAGTTGCCGATATGGAAGCGTGCAAGTATCGCGACCGAGCCTGATGTCGACGTCGACCAGCTTCCGAAGCTGCTGCTTGACACGGCAACCCGCTCCGGCTTGTCAGGAGCGCCAGTGATCATGCAGCGCGTTGGGCTTCACGGCGTAGTGTCGGGGCAGCTCACAGGCGATTCGATGTTTGGACGTATCCGCAATTTCCTCGGCGTCTACTCGGGACGGATCGGAGCGGACGAGCTGAAGGCCCAACTTGGAATTGTGTGGAAGGCGCGCGTTATCGACGAAATCATCACCGGAAGGACCGTCGGCATCACGAAACATGAGGTCTAACGATCGCTGAACTTGACGAGCGTCGCCCGAAGCGTTACGCCCGCCAGTACTTTATAACGCACCTCCATGCCACCGTCCGATTACTGCGTTCCTGTTTATCTAAATCAGGCCGTCGTCTTTGATCTCTTGGCGATCGTTGAGGACGGGTTTGCTCACGTCTCGACCATCAAGACGGCAGAGAGTTCAAAGAACAAGGGTGAAGCTGGCGTGGGTGCCACGAATGTATTCGCCCTTCTTGGCATTTCGCTAAAAACGGAGCGAGGCGCCGAAGCGAATCGCGAAGTGACGCAGGAACGCGTCCACACTCCAGTTTCGCTGTTTGCCAAGGTTCGTCGTAGGCTCCACGAAGATAAGGTCGTTCATGATCTTACTACGGGCACCTACGACCTTATGGAGGTACGAGCGGGGACCTTTGTCGAGCTTGAAGTCACACTGCGTCGGAATCCACTGGCTGTGGCGCTCGAGGCCGTCGTCGAGACTATCGGCGCGATCGGCATATTGACGTCCTTTGGCAAGGATTCCGTTAAGGTGAAAGCGGGCAAGCCTAGAGAAAAAGCGGAGCCTGACCAACTTAAGCCGACCGCTGACCACTCGAAGCGGATTCTCGCGGCTCTTCGCACAGGCGGATCGGTAGATCTCCTGGGACCGATTGTCGGTGGGAATGGCACTGCTCTCGTGTCAGCGGAGACTCGATACTTTGCTGAGAACTGGGCGGCCGAGATCGAGAGCGGGCGCTTTCGAGTGTTTGGCAAGGTGATCCAGAATACGGCCGAAACTGGCGAGAGTATCAGTCTCCTACGCAATACGCAGTTTGCCTATATGGCCGCGGTAATGAACCCATTGAAGGGTGCAGTTCAAGTAGCGAATGAAAGCGGTCTGACACTGCCGGAAATAGTGATCGATGTTGAATCGCCCACGCTTCACATACTCCCGGTAGCCATCTTCTTATGATTCTCCCCATTCGGAACGAACCGGTCCACTCATAGCTGTGCGCGCCCAATGCATTACGTGCGCTGAACCTGTCGAGCGATCTATGGGAGCTCGCTGCGCTCGCCTTTGTTTGATTCGCTCGCAGGTTTCTGGGGCGTTGACGCCCAACCGTCATCCTCGACTCGGAAGAATAGCGCAGCCCTGCGCTTCGCAGTTTACTTCCGAGTCCATGGACCTCCTCGACCTGCTCAAGCGCCCGGAAGGCAAGACGCTGGAGTTCAAACGCGATCTCTCCTCCCCTGACGGCGCCTTGAAGACCCTTGTCGGCTTCGCGAATACCGCCGGCGGCACCTTGATCCTGGGAGTGGAAGGCCGCACCGCGCGCGTGCGCGGCGTGCAAAACGCCCTGGAGGTCGAAGAGCGGATGGCAAGCCTCATTTCCGATTCCATCACACCGCGGCTTCGCTCCCGGATCGTAGGCGGGGTTCGCGTTGCTCCCCGTGCTTACTCACACCCATCCAAGTGGTACTCGTCCGTTCATGCGCCGAGATGCAGATCAGTCGACGGTGTTGGTCGCGCCATGTCCCGCGGGTTGGGGTTGCCCGCAAGAATTGGGCGGCTCGCCGAATCACACCAACGCGCTCGCGCGGCTCCCGGGTTCGTCTCGCCCATCAGCCACTGACTCGGAACGAAAGTACAGTCACGCCTCGCCGCGCAGCAGAACGCAGGCGTCGTTGCCACTGGCATCGAAGATTATCAGGCATGTGCGCAGGAGACCGTCGCTGACTTTCGTCGGTTGTCCATCGCTCCTTGAGATCCGGGCCGGCTAACATTGCCTGCGGATGAAAGCCGGGCGTTAGCAGGCCCAAACTGATAGGAAAGGAGACTGACCATGTCTTCAACTCGTCTGATTGCGCTCTTGTACATCGCACCGCTGACACTCGCGGCCGACAGACCGTGGGCTCCAACGACTGCGGAACAGTCGATCCGGCGGGTGGCGACGCTCCACGCCGCGCGGGCTGCACACACGGCAACGACCCTCCCATCGGGCGGCATCCTGCTCGCCGGCGGATTGACCGAGGGTAGCGGAAGTCTCGCAAGCGTCGAGCGATTTGATCCGCGTGACAATTCGATTCATGAGGTCGGTTCTCTCGCGGCTCCGCGCGCGGGCCACACCGCGACGTTGCTGCCCGATGGTCGCGTCCTCATCGCTGGTGGCTACAACGGCGACTATCTGACATCGCTCGAGGTGTTTGAGCCGTCAACGAACCGATTTCATGCTGCTGGCTCGCTTGCCGAGGCGCGCAGTGGTCATACCGCGACGCTCCTGCCGGATGGTCGCATCCTGTTCGCCGGAGGAGTGGGGCATGGGTGGACGTTCCTTCGGAGCGCCGAGCTCTATGATCCCGCGACCGGGCGCTCCGAACTGGTCGGCTCGATGAGCGTACCGCGCGAGAGCCACACGGCGACACTGCTTCAGGACGGTCACATTCTGATCGTTGGCGGCCACAGCGGACGACGGCAGAACATGATGGTGTACTCGAGTGCGGAGATCTTCTCTCTGCAATCCCGTCGATTCGAGTCGACCGGCATGCTCGGCACGCCACGGCATAAGCACGATGCCGTGAAGATGGCGGACGGTCGAGTACTGGTCATCGGCGGCGCCGATCGGAGCGACCGCGTGTACTTCGCCACGACGGAGATCTACGACCCGCGCAGGGGAATCTTCGCGCGCGGGCCCTCCATGGCCAACGCGCGATACAAGATTGCCGGGACCGCGATCCTGCTACCCGATGGAAACGTGCTCGTCACGTCCGGAGCACAGACCGCGGAACTCCTCGATGTTGCGCGCGGACAATTTCGCGCCGTTGGCGGCCGCCTCCCAGCCGCGCTCCGTTTTGCCGCAGCCGCACCGCTGCGGAACGGAGATGTCGTCATTGCAGGCGGCTATGATGACGCAAACCAGAATTCCGCAGGGGTTTGGCGATTCGAGTACAGGTGAGCGCCACCTGACGTTCGTTGGAGCCACGCGGACATGTCAGTCACCGCGTCCGAGCGGTTGCTTTTCGTTCTCGGTAAGTTCGGCCTTGGCCGGATCCCCACTGTGGCGGGGGAGTTCTCGCCTTTCAGCCCGTCTGGCCAGGGCCAGCGAACCAGCAGCGCAGACCGCGCCCGCTATGGCAAGCGGGGGACCGAACAACAGGAACTCTCCCCACAAGGTCTGCCCTCGAAGCGCCGCGCCGACGACGAAGATCCCGGTCAGCAGAAGGCCACTCACGGCGCCCCATCCCGCAAAGCGCGGAAGCGACATGCGTTCAAACCCGCGACGGCCCTCGATGACCACGAGGATCACGGAGAATATGATGCCGGTAAAAAAGCCGAGCGGAGCAAACAGGAGGGGAAACGGGAGGTCGACGTCAAAACTGGACAGCCGTGCCAGCAGACCGCCGACAGCAAACCCTACTGCTCCCCAGGCGAGGCCCATTCCGATCGCCGCGCGGATGCGTCGCCCCCACTGCTTCATGACTACCTCCGGACGCGCAATCGGATGCGCTTTTCGCGTGTTGGATGGCAGAATGCCAAGTACTTTGTGATACAGAGTATGCCTCGGGCAGGCGGAGGTCAAGAGCGTCGTTACGACTGTGCTGCGTGTGTCTCGAGGATGCGGACTACCTCCAGACGTCCCGCATGCTCGGCCCAGCCCAATGCATCGCCGTCGTGTTCACTGTCGCGGATGCGCGGATCGGCACCGGCTGCCAGCAAGACGCGCACGACCTCCGCGTGACCCTGCCAAGCAGCGAGATGCAACGGCGTCACCTCGGCGTTCCCGTGACTCCAACGAGCGCTTGGGTCCGCGCCATGCTGGAGCAACCATTTCACGGCCGCAACATCGTTCCGCTTGGCCATCAGGTGCAGAACACCCGCGGCCGGGCCGTCAGGCCGGATCAATCCGGGATTCTCACGCAAGAGCCGCGCGGCCGTGTCCCAGTCACTCAGTGCCAGGATGGCGACGATGTCCATCGTGCCGACACGTGCTGGACGGTGCCCGCGTTTGGCGCTGATCAACTCCGCGGAGGTCATGGCGCGGATCTTCTCCATTACCGGCCGGTCCGTGTCTGGCGTAGTCGCATACGCAGCGGCTGGTTCGTTCGAACCATCTACGGCCAGTGGATCGGCGCCCAGCTCCAACAACAGCGAGATCATTGCCGGACGGTTCTTCAGCACGGCGAAGTGCAGCGGCGTCCGGTGGTTTTCGTTGCGGCTCATCCGGCTGTTGAGCGTTGACGGATCGCTCGCCACGATGCGACGAACTTCGTCCGCGAGGTCCATGGCGATGGCGGAGAAGATGTGGTGGTGAGCACCGCGACTCACGAGAAAATCCGCGATGGCTCGATGGGCGGAATCGTCGCCGCCATCCCAGCAAGTCGCCCAGCCGATTACCTCGAGCTGGTGGTCGTCGCCGCGGCCGATGACATCCCCGCCCGCGTCGGCCAACCGGCGGACAACGTCGAGATGCCCCGCCGCCGCGGCCCAGTGCATCGGGTACGTGTTGTCGCCACTTTCGCGCACGTTCGGATCCATCCCGCGCGCGAGGAGGAACTCCACCACCGCGGTACGTCCGCGCTGCGCCGCGGCATGCAGGAGCGTGTGATCGTATGGCTTCTCGCGCGGAAGCTGTCTATCGGGTTGCGCGTCGAGCAGCGTGGCGAGCTTGGCGACGTCGCCGCTCCGTGCAGCGGCGAACAGTTGGCCATCCACCGTCAGTGAATCGACGTGCGCCTTGAGTGCGCGCCAGCTCGAGAAGCCGTACTGTTGGGCCAAGCCGAACTGCGCGTCGGCCAGTTTCGCCTCGGGCTGCGCCTGCCGCAGTTCGTCCAGGTGACGCTTCGCCTGCTTGCGGAGCCAGTCGAGGTTGGGAGCATCCGGGAGCGGCAATGACGCGGACGCAGACCTGTCGGTCGGTTCGGGCATACACACCTCCATTCCTTGGAAAGGGAGAAAGCCCTTTCGGAGCGCCCGTGGTCCGCAGCTGGGCGAGGAATAGAAGGTTCTCTGAGGAACGGCACGGGGCGGGTTGAACCCTTTACGCGGACCGTCGGCCGCCCCCGCGGCACTGCTGGAACGGTACAGCGCGCCCACTCGGGCGACAAGAGTTGAGGAGGCTGTCGCGACCGTGGTCGAGCGGCGCCAGGGCGACGGTCGGGCTGCTCGACGTACGACACCGCGACACGCTGCTCGAGAAATTGGCCGGCACCGTCGGAGCGGCGAATCGCCGGATCACATTGCGCGCTCTCCGAGTGCTGGACTTCTACCTGCGTCCGTCCCGCGCTGGGCCGCCAGAGCGACGCGCCCCAGAGGTAGCTACATCTTGGCCAGCCTCTCGAACCGCGGATGCCCCCGCAGCGGTCGAAAGACCGGCTCGAGCTGCAACCACGCCGGCGTGATGTCCGAGTAGTTGGTCGTGAGCAACGGCTCGATGATGTCGAGTGCGCGATCGTATGCCCCTGCCTGCACAAACACGCGCGCCGCCTGATAGCGGACGTATGGCCCCGTGCTCGCATCGAGTGCCGTCTCACGCATCTTGAGCGCCCGCTCCGCCTCTTCGACGGCTTCGCCCTTCCGGCCCATCAATGCCAGCGACCGCGCGCGCAATTCGTGCAGCTGCGCATCGTTCGGATAGCTCGCCAGCTGTGCCTCCGCGACAGTGCGCGCGCTGTCTCCGTACGCCCGCCCCTTGGCCGAGTCCCCGAGCAGATTCCATGTCGCGCCCACCTTGAGTGCCCATTGCTGGCGGTTGTTGCGGAAGTTTGCCGGAGTCAAGGTGGTGATGCGCCGGAGCAGCGGCTCATCGAGCACCCACTGCATCTCCTGGAATAGCGCGAAATACGCTGCGAGCTCGGTCGAGTCTGCCGTCTTCAGTGCCTCGTGCACCGCTGTCTTCGCCGCGGGAAGGTTTCCCATCGACACCTGGTTGATCACGCGATCTTCCGTGTACGAGATGTTCCCCGGCGAGAGCGCCAGCGCTTTTCCGAAATACTCATCGCTGTCGGGGAAGCGCTTTACCGCGTGCAGGATGCGACCGACGTTGTTCGCCGCATTGGGATTGCGCGGATCCATGCCGTAAGCGCGCTTGGCGTAGTCCACGGCCGCGTCCCAACGCGAGAGGAGTCCGCTAATGGCAGACGCGGCGGCGAGTAAGTCGGCGTTGTTTGGCTCCCGCATGAGTCCCGTATCCAGCTGCGCGAGCGCCCCGGCGTAGTCCTTCTTGACGACTCGAAGAAAGCGTGAGTATGCCCGGCGCACCTGCGCATTGTCGGACTCATTGCGCATGGCACGCCCGATCGCCTCCTCCGCCCGCCGCGCGAGCTCCGTGGTGGGGTTCGCGTTGAAGGTTTGCGTGGCGACGTACGCGACGCGACTCCACGCCAGCCCGAACGCGGTATCCAGCGCCACCGCTCTGCCATAGTGTGCATCCCCTTCAGCCAGCGATTTCGCATCCCCGCGGGCCATGCCTTCCGTCGCCTTCTCGCCCAGCAGGAACTCCTGGTATGCGTCCACGTTCTTCGTGGATCTCGTCTCGAGTCTCTGCTGCACCTGCGTAGCGAGCGTCATATCGAGCGACTGCGCGACCTGCGCGGCGATGTTGCTCTGCACGGTGAACACGTCGCTCAACACTGCGTCGAACGATTGCTGCCACTTCGCGGAGCCGTCGGAAGCCTTGATGAGCTCCGGCGTCACGCGCACGTGCCGCTTGCCATCAGCGCCCGGCTCCCAGCGAATGGTTCCCGTCAGCAAGTAGTCGACACCCAACTCCCCGCCGATATCCTCCAGGCGCTTCTTCGAGCCACGGTAGGTGTTGGAGCTCGTGCGCGCGGTCACGCGCAGTCCCGGAACCGCTGCAAGCTTGCCGCGAATCTCCTCCGTGATCCCCTCGGCGAAGTATGCATCGTCGGGCGCGCCCAGGTTCTCGAAAGGAAGCACCACGAGCCCTCGGCCCACGTGCTCCCCATGCTGTGAGCGCCAGGCGAACAATCCGCCCAATCCGAGCAGAAGGCCGAGGGCGAACACCGCAAGCGCCGGAGTGGGATGCTTGCTGCGGACCGCGGCGGCGGGCATGGTGGCGGACGCGTGGGTGACGCCCGACGCCGGTGGCGCCGCGCCGGCCAGCGCGTCCGCAAATTCGGCGACCGTGCCGTACCGATCTGCCGGCACGATCGCGAGGGCACGAAAGATCACCGCCTCGAGCTCTTCACTCACTCCGCTGCGCGTCGCGCGAATGGAACGCGGTGGCGAGGTCAGCATCTGCGCAATCATGCTTCTGGGATTGGGCCCCGCGTGCGGCACTTCGCCCACGAGCATCTCGAATAGGACGGAGCCCAGCGCGTAGATGTCGGTGCGCGCGTCCACGATGCGTTCACCCGTGGCCTGCTCCGGGCTCATGTACCCCGGTGTGCCGATCGACATTCCCGTCAAGGTGAGCGAGCCGCCCGTGTCGCCTGCGATTGCCCGCGCTATCCCGAAATCCGCCACGATGGCGTGTCGACCACCGAGCAGAATGTTCTCGGGCTTGATGTCGCGATGGATGACGCCGTGCTGGTGTGCGTAGTCGAGGGCATCCGCGACTTCTCGCGTCAGTGCAATCGATTCGGCGATCGGAAGCTGTCCTTCTCGCTGCAACCTGTCTCGCAGCGACTCGCCCTCAACGTAGGGCATCGTGAACCACAAACGTCCGTCAGCGTCTCCCGAGTCGAATACGCCGAGGATATGTGGATGCTGAAGCCGCGCCGCGAGCTTGATCTCGCGCTCGAACCGTTCGGAGCCGACCGATGCAGCGATGTCAGGGTGCAGCACCTTGAGCGCGACGGGCCTGTCGTGCCGCAGGTCGTGCGCAAGGTAGACGAGCGCGAACCCGCCCCGACCAAGCTCACGCTCGATCCGAAAGCGGTCGTTCAGGGCGCTGCTGAGGGTATCGCGCTCTGACAAGGGCCCTCCGGACGCCGGGAAGAAGGGCAAAGCCTAGCACCGAGGGAGTCAGTCGTCCAGCAAGCCATGCCGTCGTCAACGCAGGATGTGAACGCGCTCCCGGTGGAGGCGTTGCATGGCGCCGAGGTGTACTCCGCTGTGACCGCTCCGGAGCGAGTTAAAAGCGCTAATGATCGATATCTTGACCACTATTGCGTATTAGGACCAAGATATGTATCATAAACATATGCCTAGAACCACTCCTCTCCTGCCTGTGGCGGTTCGGCGAGGGCTGCGACAGCTCGGGACAGACATCCAACGTGCACGCCGACGTCGACGGCTCACGGCCGAAATGGTTGCGGAGCGCGCGAATATCGCCAGAGCAACGCTCCGACGTGTCGAGCGGGGCGATGCGTCCGTAGGACTTGGCGTGTACGCAACCGTCCTTTGGGTGCTTGGTCTGGGCGACCGCATCGAGCGGATCGCGGCATCGGAGACCGACGCCATTGGTCTGAGCCTGGAGGATGAGCGCCTGCCGCAGCGCATTTCCTCCGGCCGACGTTCACGCCGTTCATCTCATGGAGCTGACGCCAAGTCGGAGTCTCCGGGCCACGAACCCCCCCCTCATGAACGTCATGTTCATGAGGATGAACGGGAGCATGAGGACGGGACATGAGCGAGCCCGCCGCCCATGTCTACATCGATCTCGCGGGTAAGGCACGCATCGTCGGCCGACTCTGGGCGCACCGGGATCGCGCGGGCGAGCGAGCTTCGTTCGAGTTCGATGCAGGCTGGCTCGCTGACCCTCTGCACTATGCCCTTGGGCCAGCGGTGCCCGCGGCGGCCGGCGCATTTCATACGGCACAGGGGCGCGCGCTCTTTGGAGCACTGGGTGATTCCGCGCCTGACCGCTGGGGACGGAGACTCATCACGCGCAACGAAGCACGCCGGGCCCGGGCCGAGGGAAAAACGCCCCGCGCACCTCGGGAGATCGACTTCCTGCTTGGTGTGACTGATTTCGTTCGCCAGGGCGCCCTCCGTTTCCGCGCGACTCCGAATGGTTCCTTCATCGCAGCAGATGACGACGCGCATGTACCACCCTTGGTCGACCTACCCGTACTTCTGAGCGCGGCCAACGCGCTCGCCGATGATTCCGATTCAGACGAGGTAGACAACGCTGTACGTCTCCTCCTGGCTCCTGGATCGTCATTGGGAGGCGCGCGCCCAAAGGCGTCGGTTCGTGACCGCGACGGTGCACTCGCGATTGCAAAATTCCCTGAGCGCTCTGACGATGTCGACGTAATCCGCTGGGAGCGTGTAATGCTGGCGCTCGCGGCCGACGCAGGCATCGGGGTGTGCGACGCGCGATTGGAGCATGCGGGGGAATCGGTGGTCCTTCTGGTCCGCCGTTTCGACCGCAGGGGAGTTGAGCGCGTGCCTTTCCTCTCGGCTATGAGCCTGCTCGATGCCGCGGATGGCGAGCCCCATAGCTACGTCGAAATATTCGACGCGCTGCGACAGATCGGGAGTCAGGCTGCGACGGATGGGCCGCAGCTTTGGCGGCGCCTCACCTTCAACATCCTCGCGTCGAATTTCGACGATCACCTTCGGAACCACGCCATAATGTATGACGGCGCGGGTTGGCGGCTAACACCGGCTTACGATCTCAACCCGGTCCCAGCGCACATCAAGCCCCGGGAGCTGACGACGGCAATCAACATTGACGGGGATCCGACGGCCTCGATCGACTTCGCCATAGAGGCAGCTCCGGAATTTCTCCTCAAGAAGGAGGACGCCCGACGAATTGCGGGCGACATGGCTCGTGTCGTCGCGACATGGCGAAACGTCGCCAGACAATTCGACATTCGCGTCGGAGAGATCGATCGAATGGCCACCGCGTTCGAACATGAGGACGCGGCCCGCGCACAACGCTGGAGATGAGCGCGGCGGAATCTCATCACGACGCCTTCGTCGGATATCGAGTCGAGACGATCGCTGCGGCGGCGAGATCGCCCGTGACGTTCAGGACCGTGGCGAACGTATCGGGAATGGCGTCGACAGCGATGAGTATGCCGATCCCCTCCAGGGGCAACCCGATCACAGAAAAGAGCGGCGCAAGCATGATGAACGCGCCGCGCGGAATGCCAGGCACGCCAAACGTCAGGAAGACCGAGGCCAAGGCGATGATGAGCAATTCTCGAGGGCCGAGCGGAACGCCGTAGAACGCGGCGACGAACAGCGCGCCGGTCATCCATGAAACGGGGGCCGCGACCTTGAAGGTGGACACGGCAAGCGGAAGCACGAAACCGGTCACCGGCTTCGGGAGGTCGAGACCGACGTCGGCGCTCTCGACCAGTGCGGGAAGGGACGCGATGGACGAGCTCGAGCTGAACGCGATCAACTGGGCCGGCAGCGCGGCGCGCGCAAATCGACCAAGGGGAGCGCCACCAACGAGGGCCACGATGAGATACAGTAGAAGGATCGCGAGGATGCAACCGAACGAATAGGCGACGATGTAGAAGCCGATCACGCCGGCGATGCCGGATCCCGCGCGGGCAGCAAGGGGAAGCACAAGCGCAAAGACACCAATGGGTGCGAGGAGAATGATCCAGCGCACCATGAGAAGCATCGCGTCGCTCACGGCGCGGAAGAAGCCGAGGAGCGTGGATCGCGCATGTTCGTCGCTCCGTGCGATGGCGATCGCGAACAGCAAGGTAAAGAGAATCAGTTGCAGCATCGCACCGTTGGCCGCGGCGGCGATGGGATTGGTCGGAATGAGCGACGTCAGCCACGCACCGACGGTCTGTGCCTGGCCCGGTGCGGATAGTTGGCTCGCCGCCTCCACGGCACCGGCGGGAAGGGCGGGTCGCGCGCCGCTCGTTGCGGGGGACAGCTGGAACAACAGTCGTAGCAGTGGAACGGCAACCATGGCAAGCGTCGCGCTCAATGCGACGAACACGAGCAGAGTGAGTCCGCCCAGCCGGCCGACGGTTTTCACGTCGCTCGCGGACGCCACGCCAGTGATCAGCAGTGAGACGACGAGCGGAATGACGGTCATCCGGATCGCGTTCACCCAGATCGTTCCGATCGGCGCGAGGGCGTCGGCGGCGGACAGGAGTGGCGCGCTGCCGCTGGCGCCGATGATCACGCCGGCGACAACCGCGACGCCGAGCGAGACGAGGACGCGAGTGCTCTCTTTCATGAATGTGCTCTCTGGTGGATCGTCACAGCATCAGATCGCCGCCGTTGATGTCGAGCGATGTCCCCGTGAGATAGCCGGCCTGCTCGGACGCCGCGAAGCAGATGAGATCCGCAACCTCCAGCGCCGTACCGAGCCGTGGTACCGGATAGCTGGCGGCAAGACGCTCGAGCAGCTCGGACGACGCATTCTCGTGCGTCAACTCGGTGTCGATCATACCCGGACAGACCGCGTTTACCGTAATGCCGAATTTGCCGAGCTCCTTGGCGGAGGCGCGGGTGAGTCCGAGCAGCCCCGCCTTGGACGCCGTGTAGTGCGCGCCGCCCAACGTGCTGACCATGCGGCCGGCCGAGGACGAGATGTTGATGATGCGTCCGTATCCCTGCGCCCGCATGGTAGGCAGCACGGCCTTCGTGAGCAGGAACGGCGCCGTCATGTTCACCTCGAGGGCGAGACGCCATTCGTCGGCGCCGAGCTCGGGGAAACGCGTTGATTGCGCGTGCGCGGCATTGTTCACGAGGATGTCCACTCGGCCGAAGCGCTCGAGGGTTCGCTCCACGATCTGCTCTGGAATGCCCTCGCCGATAACGTCGCCGGGAACGGCGAGCGCGCGATCGCCGAGGGTGGCGGCGACCTCTTCCGCCCGCGCGGCGTCGCGGACGTTGACGGCGACGGACGCCCCGCGCTCGTGGAGTCGTGCCGCCGTCGCGCGACCCAGGCCGCGCGCAGCGCCGGTCACGATCGCGACTCGACCCGAGAAATCAGCAAGTGGCGGCATGAGGTGACAGTGCTCAACGGGAAAAGGACGGGCGAATATGAAGCCCGTTGGCTGACGCCGTCACCCCGGGGTGCGAGCGCTCTGACGTCTCGGGGCTATCTCGTCACCGCGACACTGGGAAGGGCCTAGAATGCCTTCCTTGGCGCCAAAAAAAATGCGCACCGCCAAGGGCGATGCGCTTCATTCGTTTGTCCCAGATATAGCAGGGGCGGGACTCGAACCCGCGACCCCGGCATTATGAGTGCCGTGCTCTAACCACCTGAGCTACCCTGCCAACATCACAAAGCTGATGCATCAAACGCACCGGCCGGCCCTCGCGGACCGGCCGATGTGTTCAATAGCGGGGGCGGGATTTGAACCCGCGACCTTCGGGTTATGAGCCCGACGAGCTACCAGGCTGCTCCACCCCGCGATAGAACTTCAATAGTAGTGGCGACGTACCGAAAGTCAACGCGCCAGGTTCACGAGGGGTGGGTCAGTTTCGGTGCCCGCGACGCGCGTCGCGCCCACACGTTCCACAAGGTCGCAAGCACGAGCGCGATGGCCCCGCCGTAGATCATGGTCATCGCGGGCGGTCCATGCACGATGATGACTCCGCAGGCAAGCGACAGGGCGCCAACGACGCCGAGTGTCAGCGGACCTGCCTGCCTATGCAACCGGAACCCTTGCCAAAAGCCCCAGAGCGCGACCGCCAGCGACAGGAGCATGAGGGGCCACAGGATTGCATCCCTGCGTAGAAAGCCAAGTCCCAGCGCCGCAAGGGCACCGACAATGACGGGCGTCCCGGCGCAGCAGAGCGCCGCGACAATGGCGCCCATGACTCCAGCGCCGTCCGCAGCGCTCACGACACGCCCTCCTGGCGAATCGCCGGAGGCCATTTCAGCGCGTGCCGTCGCAGCAGTCAGCCTTGTCTGCCTGCATCGGTGGACACGGGACCGATCCGTAGGAACAGAAGACGCAACAATCGCCTGACTTCGGCCTGAGCACGGCGTGGCAACCGCCGCACTCGTGAAAAAATTGGCACGCGTCGGTGGGCATCTCCAACCGTTCGGCATGTCCGCAGGTCGGGCACGTCAAGACTGAGAAGAGCTCCATATCTCTTCAATCTACCGACCGCGTCTGCGGTCGCCCAAATCACGGGTCACGCCAGGGCTCGGTGATACGGGCCCACGACCCGCCCTCGCGGCAGCTATCGCCAAGCGCCGCACGCGAATACATATTCGCCACTCAGGCGTGCAAAGTCGCACGCATCGAGCAACAGTCAGGAGGCAACGTGCAGTCTGCGACCTACGATGCGATCGTAGTGGGCTCCGGCATCTCCGGCGGCTGGGCCGCGAAGGAGCTCACGGAAAAAGGACTCAAGGTCCTCCTCCTCGAGCGCGGCCGCAACGTCGAGCATATAAAGGATTACGTCAACGCCACCAAGGCGCCCTGGGAGTACCTCCATCGCGGCGGCCGCACGAAGGCGATGGAAGAGGAGTACCAGGTCCTCAAGCGCGACTACCCGCTCAACGAAAAGAACCTCGCGTTCTGGGTGAACGACAAGGAGTCACCGTACGTCGAGGTCAAGCGCTTCGATTGGTATCGCGGCTACCAGGTGGGCGGACGCTCGCTGATGTGGGGACGCCAGAGCTACCGCTGGGGCGATCTCGATTTCGAGGCGAACGCAAAGGAGGGCATCGCGATCGACTGGCCCATCCGCTACGCGGAACTGGCGCCGTGGTACGATCACGTGGAGCGCCACGCGGGCATCTCGGGTTCGCGCGAAGGGCTGCCACAGCTCCCCGACGGACAGTTCCAACCGGCCATGCCGCTCAACTGCGGCGAGGAGCTGGTTGCGGGCAAGATCGCAAAAGCGTTCGGGGGACGAAGACATCTCATTCCGGGACGCACGGCCAACGCGACGAAGCAGCTCGAAGGCCGCAACGCCTGCCAGTACCGCAACGCATGCTGGCTCGGCTGCCCATACGGCGCGTACTTCAGCACGCAGTCATCCACGCTTCCCGCCGCGGCGAAGACGGGGCGGTTGACGCTCAAGCCATGGTCGATCGTCACCGAAGTGCTGTACGATCGCGACCGGAAGCGTGCGACGGGCGTCCGCGTTCACGATGCGATCTCCGAGCAGACGACCGACTACTCGGCGAAAGTCGTCTTCCTCTGCGCCTCCACGCTCAACACGACGTGGCTGCTCATGCGCTCGGCCACCGACGTCTGGCCCGGTGGACTCGGCAGCAGCTCCGGTGAGCTCGGCCACAACCTGATGGACCACCACTTCCGCTGTGGCGCAGAAGGCACGCTCGAAGGACTCGACGACAAGTACTATTACGGGCGTCGTCCCACAGGCTTTTACATTCCGCGCTATCGAAACCTCTTCGGCGACAAGCGCGAGTATCTGCGCGGATTCGGTTACCAGGGCAGCGCAGGGCGCGACGGCTGGTCACGCGCTGTAAAAGAACTCGGCGTCGGCGGTGGTTTCAAGGACGCGATGACGATGCCCGGCAAGTGGACGGTCGGCGCCACCGCGTTCGGCGAGATGTTGCCGAATCACGCTAACACGGTGTCGCTCGACGGCACTAAGAAGGACAAGTGGGGGCTGCCGGTATTGCGGATCGATTGCGCCACGGGAGAGAACGAGCGCAAGATGCGCAAGGACATGATCATCGACATGGCGGAGATGCTCGAGCAGTCAGGCGTGACGAAGGTCAAGACCTACGACAACGAGTACTTCCCCGGCATGGGCATCCACGAGATGGGGACGGCGCGCATGGGACGCGATCCGAAGACGTCGGTGCTCAACTCGCATAACCAGGTCTGGGATGCGCCGAACGTCTTCGTCACGGACGGTTCGGGCATGGTGTCCTCGGCCTGCCAGAATCCGTCGCTCACGTACATGGCGCTGACGGCGCGCGCCGCGGATTTCGCGGTGAACGAGATCAATCGTCGCAATCTCTGACCTCGAGGCAAAACGGGATGTCGTCCACACCCACGTTGATCGACCGCCGTGAAGCGATTCGCCGAGTGAGCGCGATGCTGGGAGGTGTTGCGTTCGTCGGCGGAACGTCGCTGCTGACCGCTTGCGAGAAATCGAACGTTCAGGTCGAGACGCTGCCCGCAAAATTCAGCGTGGGCGACGTCGCATACCTCGACGAGATCGCGGAGACCATCCTTCCGGCGACGAAAACGCCAGGCGCCAAGGCCGCGAAGACGGGCGCATTCATGGCGCTGATGGTGACCGAGAGCTACAGCGCGGCGGAACAGCGGGTCTTCCGCGACGGAATGAAGAAGATTGACGAGGCGAGCAGGAAGGCGAACGGCGTGGCGTTCATGCAGGCGACGCCGGAGCAACGGCTTCGCGTGCTCGGTGCGTTCGATCGTCAGCAGAAGCGCGCCATGGATCGCCGAGAGGCGGCGGACCGCACGAAGAAGGGGCTGGCTCCGATTCCGGTGGACGAAGTCGCCGGGAATGCTGCTGACGCGTTTCTCCCGGACGAGCGCAAGGAGAACGTCGCCGGCACGGAGGCGAGCGGCGCCGCGGCGATCACGAAGGATACGCCTCCGCACTTCTTCCGCATGATGAAGGAGCTGGCGCTGCTGGGGTACTTCACGTCGGAGGTCGGCTGCACGCAGGCGCTGCGCTACGTAGAGTCGCCGGGCCGGTTCGAGCCGTGCCTGCCGTATACGCCGGGTCAGCCGGCGTGGGCACCGCACGCGTGAGGCAGTAGGTCGGTAGGTCGGGAACCGCCGTCACTGACGTACCAGCCTACTGACGAGGGAGCCAAGTCTCTTGACGCCAAGCAGTTCGGCTCTATAAACTGCCCATCGCGTCAATCCAGACAAAATTACTCCCCTTTAAGGATCCACCCCCAGCGTAATGAACCGTCGTCGCATTCTTCCCACCATTTTCGCCCTCGTCGTACCGTTTCTTGCAGCCGCTCAGCAGCCCGCTCCGTCTGACTCTCTCACCCGCCAACTCGCTCGCATGCAGCGGCAGATCGACTCGCTGCGCGAGGTCGCCCGCCGGCAGGACGACCGCCTGATCGCCCTCGATGAACGGGGCGGCGCCTCCCGCACCTCAGGCGACACCAGCAGCCGCCCGCTCGCATCAGCACGCGGGATCTACGGCAAGCCGTTTGTCCGTCGTTTCGGCTCGGGCACCGCCGTGGGCGGCTACGCCAGCACGGAATTCCGAAGCGAGTACGTCAACGAGCTGCACGCCCGCCGCTCCGTGTTCGACGCCCACCGCGTCGTCCCGTTCATCTTCTCCGAGATCACCGACCGCCTGCACTTCGGCACGGAGATCGAATTCGAGCACGGCACACGGCTCGAGGTCGTGCACGGCGAGGCCGAGGGCGCGGGCGAAGTGAACCTGGAATTCGCGACGCTCGATTACCGGTTCACCGAAGCGCTGAATCTGCGCGCCGGCGTCATTCTCTCGCCGATCGGCCGGTTCAACATCACGCACGACGATCCCGTGAACGAGCTGACAGATCGTCCGCTCGTCACGCAGCGGGTGATTCCCGGCACACTCGGCGAGACCGGCGTGGGTTTCTTCGGCTCGCTGTATCCGTTCGAGCAGGCGCTGGTGACGTACGAAGCGTACGTGGTGAACGGCTTCACGAACGATCTCACGCGGATTGCGCCGGGCGAGAAGCGGCTCAACGTGCACGATGCGCCTGGTACGCGTGGCGCCGACGACGCGAGCACGAAAAACTTCGTCGGCCGGCTGGGCGTCAGTCCGCTGCTCGGCGTGGAGATCGGCGTGTCGGCGCACGTGGGCCCGTATGGCGACGGCGTCGAACTGCCGGGTGCGCCGAGTCGCAATGCGACGATCCTGGCGGTCGATGGGAGCTGGCGCCGCGGACCGCTGGAGGTTCTGGGCGAGGGCGCGAGATTGCGCGCCGATCTCTCCGACTCGTTGCGCACGGCGGGCGTGTCGCGCGGAAGCGCAGGCTACTATCTCCAGGGCAACTATCGGTTTGGTCAGGGATGGCTGGCCCCGAAGCCGACGTCCACGTTCACCGGAGTGGTGCGGTGGGATCAGGTGAACTTCGCCACCGACGTGCCGGGTGATACCGAGCAGCGACTGTCGCTGGGCCTCAACTGGCGTCCCATCGGCGACGCGGCATTCAAGAGCGAATATCAGTGGAACTGGTCCACACCATCGCAGAGCACGGTGCGCGGTCCCGCAGAGCGGCGCGTGGTGTTCTCGCTTGCGTCGTACTTCTGATGCGGTGGCGTTGGATCATTCTGCCGCTTGTGACGGTGTGTGCAGCGCCGGCGGCGCGCGCACAGGATGCGTTGCTCACGCCGGAGCAGGCATTGAAGGAGATCTTTCCCGAGAGTGTACGCATGGTACATGAGACACGGGCACTGCCGCCGGTCGTGCGCCAGCGTCTCGAGCGCGAGCTCGGACGCCGTGTCAACGAGGACAGCGTCGACATTACACGCGTGTTCGACGAGCACGGCAGCTTTCGTGGATATGCCGTGGTGACGGAGGAAATCGGGAAATACCGTCCCATCACTTTCATGGTCGGCATCACTCCGGAACTCACGGTGCGCGACGTCTCGGTGCTGGTCTATCGTGAGTCGCGGGGCGGGGAGGTAAAGCGAAAGCGATTTCTCTCCCAGTATCGTGGCAAGAGCGTGCATGATCCCATCGACGTCAACCGGGACATCATCAACATCAGTGGCGCCACGATCTCGGTGCGCTCGGTGAACGCCGGCGTCAAGCGCGTGCTGGCGGAAGTGACTGCACTCTACGGGACAGAGACGCCGCGGTGACGCAATACTTCACGTATCAGCGCTTCAAGCTCTGGCGCGCGCCGTTCCAGACGCGTGTGCTGCTGACGCTGTTCAACGGCATGATCGTGCTCGCCACAGGGGTGGGCATCCTGATGTATCGCGTCCGCACCGGACTCTCCGCGACGGGCGCACGCGACTACTACCTCGGCAACGAGGGAACGGCGTCCGCCGGAAAGGAGCTGCAGTTCGCGCGCTCCTTCAAGGAGTTGCTGGACGTCACGCACGATCATGCGTTCTCGCAGCCGTTTCTCTTTTTCGTGCTGTGTCACATCTTCGCGCTCACGCGTGTGAGCGACCGCCTGAAGATCACGGTGTACGTCGCGAGCTTCGGCTCGGTGCTGATCGATCTCGCGTCGCCGTTTCTCATCCGGTACGTGTCGCCGGCGTTTGCGCCTCTCCAGGTGGTGAACAGCGTGGTGATGTCGCTGGCGCTGCTGGTGCTGCTCGCGGTGCCAACGTACGAGATGTGGTTCTATCGGGAGACGGCACTTGCCGCAGCCGAGGAGTGAGCTGGTCGCGGCTGTCGCGTTCGCGATCGTGGCCGGACGGGCGACGCACGCGCAGTCAACGCAGAAGGTAGAACGGGCCTGGCCCGTGATGGGCACGATGTTCGTCGCGACCGTTTGGGGCACGGACAGTGTTGCCATGTTGCGCGGCGTGCACGCGGCGCGCGACTCGGTGCGTCTTGTGGACTCGCTCATGAGCACCTATCGGCCCACGAGTGAAATCTCGCGGATCAACGACGGCGCGGGTGGCACCCCGCAGCGCGTGTCGCCCCAAACGATGCACGTGTTGCTGCACGCGAAGCGTCTGTGGATGGCGTCCGGAGGGTTGTTCGATCCCACCGTCGGTCCATTGGTGCGCGCATGGGGCTTTCAGGGGGACAGCGGTGCTATGCCGTCGCCCGTCCGGTTGAATTCGCTGCGTGCGCTCGTCGGCTATCAACGCGTCGAGCTCGATAGCGCGGAAGGTGTGGTGCGCCTGACGCGAGCGGGAGTGCGACTTGATCTCGGCGGCATCGCGAAGGGCTATGCACTGGACCTCGCACGCGCCGCGCTTACCGACCCGAGGATCACCGGTGGAATGGTCGATCTTGGCGGAAACGTCCTCGTGTTCGGCAGGCCCCCCACGGGAACGCAGTGGGTGATCGGCATTCGGCATCCGCGTTACGCTGACCGCGTGTTAGGTACGGTCTCACTCGACTCCGGCGCAGTGGCGACCTCGGGCGACTACGAACATTTCATCCGCGTTCGCGGCGTGCGGTATGGGCACCTGATCGACCCGTTCACGGGGTATCCGCGTCGTGGCGTCATGGCCGCAACGGCAATCGGTCCGCGTGGCGAGTGGAGCGACGGCGTCTCCGGGACGCTGTTCCTCACGGGCGCGCGGCGCGGTGCGCAAATCGCCGACTCGCTACCTGCCGTCGGCGGTGTGTGGGTGCTCGATCGTGGGCGCGATCAGGTTCGCATTGGCGACATCGTCTCGTCACGTCGCGCGCGAGAGACGTTCCATTTCACCGTTACCGGCTGTTCCGATACATCATCTCGACCAGCTCGTCGTACATCGCGTCGGCCTGCTGATCGCTGGCGCGGATCGCGGTCGCTGCGCAGTGACGAAGGTGATTGCGCATGAGCTCCCGGCCGACGGAGCGGAGCGCCTCGTGCACGGACGCGATCTGCGTGAGGATGTCGGCGCAATAGCGGTCCTCGTCCACCATGCGTTGCAGGCCGCGCACCTGACCTTCGATGCGGCGGAGGCGATTGCGGTTCCGTTCTTTCGCATCGGGATCGACGGCGAGCGCACGCCGGCCCGATGCTGCATGCTCGGTCGCGCATCCGCACTCGACATGCTGGGGTAGCGCCGAGCGTTTGGAGCTGCGTGTCTTCTTTACCGTTGTCATGGTGGCGTTCGACTGTAAACGAATCAGACGATGCGTGAACGCCGCAGGCGCAGGCTGTTGCCGACGACGCTGACGGAGCTGAATGCCATCGCGGCGCTCGCGATGACGGGGGAGAGCAGTAGACCGAACGCGGGATAGAGCGCGCCCGCGGCGACGGGAATGCCGACGACGTTGTAGATGAAGGCCCAGAACAGGTTCTGCTTCATCGTGCGCATGGTGCGTCGTGCAAGCACGATGGCGTGCACCGCGGCGTGCAGATCGCCGCGCATGAGCACGACGTCGGCTGCATCGATCGCGACGTCGGTGCCCGTGCCGATGGCCATGCCGACGTCGGCTTGCGCGAGCGCCGGCGCGTCGTTGACACCGTCGCCGATCATGGCCACCACTTTGCCGGCCTGCTGTAGCCGAGCGATCTCCGCCACTTTACCGGCTGGAAGAACGCCGGCGACGACACGCTGCACGCCTGCTTCTTGCGCGATGGCGTCAGCGGTGCGCTGTGTGTCGCCCGTGAGGAGGACGACCTCGAGGCCCAATTGGCGTAGACGAGCGATCGCGTCGCGCGACGTGTCCTTGATGGGGTCCGAGACGGCGAGTACGCCCGCGAGTGCATCGTCAATGCTGACGAACAGCAAGGACTTTCCCTGGCCAGATAGTCGGTCGGCCTCGGCGCGCAGCGGAGACGCGTCGAGTCCTGACTCCCGCATCATTGCTTCGCTGCCCACTGCGACTCGCGTGCCCGCGACCACGCCGACGGCGCCGCGACCCGTGTCCGACATGAACGTCTCGGGTGACGCGAGCGCGACATTCAACGAGTTCGCATAGCGAACCACTGCGCTCGCAAGCGGGTGCTCGCTCAAGGTCTCCAGCGATGCGGCGGCGGCGACGAGCTGCTCGCTCGAGCGGCCAGGCACGAGCAGCACATCCGTGACCGTTGGCCTGCCTTCCGTGACGGTTCCGGTCTTGTCGAGCACGACGGTCGTGACATCGGCGGTGCGTTGCAGCGCCTCACCACCCTTGATGAGCACACCCAGCTCGGCGCCCTTGCCAGACGCCACCATTACCGCTGTCGGCACGGCGAGGCCCATGGCGCACGGGCACGCGATGATCAGCACTGTGATGGCCGCGGCAAATGCACGCACGGCGGGTGCGTCCCACCCGGCCATCTGTCCGGCGACGAACCAGATCGTGAACGTCAGAGCCGCGATCGCAACGACCACGGGCACGAAGACACCGCTCACCCGATCCGCGAGTCGTTGAATCGGCGCGCGGGTGCCTTGCGCGTCACGCATGAGGCGAACGATCTGCGCGAGCGTGCTGTCTGCGCCGAGCGTCGTGGCGCGATAGCGGAGTGCTCCGGCGCCGTTGATGGTGCCGCCAACGACTCGATCCCCAGCCGTCTTCGCCACGGGCAGCGACTCCCCAGTGAGCATCGATTCATCCGCGGCACTGGATCCGGACACCACGTCGCCGTCAACCGGAAAGCGCTCGCCGGGGCGGACGATCACGATGTCACCGGCGGTGACGGACTCGACGGGGACGTCCGCTTCCGTGCCGTCGTCGCGCATCACGCGCGCCTGCTTCGGCTGCAAGTGGACGAGCGCGCGCAATGCGCCGGCGGTCTTCTGTTTCGCGCGTGCTTCGAGCGCGTTGCCGGTGAGTATCAGCGCGATGATGATGATGACCGGCTCGAAGTAGACGTCCGGCGCGACACCGCCCGACACGAAGACGCCCGGCGCGAGCGTGGCGATGAGGGAGTAGAGGAACGCAGCGCCGGTGCCCAGTGCAATGAGGGTGTTCATGTCGGCCGAGCGATGCCGGAGTGCCGTCCACGCCCGGGTGTAGAAGTGCCGGCCAGCCCACAGCATGACGGCGACTGTCACGACGAGCTGAAGGAGCAGCGGCAGGGCGAGCAGCATGGTGGCGGCGCCGGCGATGCCGCTAAGGATGGCTTTGCGGCGCAGGTCCGCGAGCTCGAGATCGATGGCGCGGTCGCGCGCTTCCTGCTCCTCGAACGCCGTCTGCGCGGATGAGGGAAGGTCAGCGCCGTATCCGGTGGCGCGAATGGCGTCGACGAGGGCCGCCGGCGACGTGGCCGACGGATCGTACGCCACGGTGGCGCTGTGCATCATCAGGTTGACGCTCGCGTCGCGGACGCCGACGTGCTGCTGGAGCGCGCGCTGGACGCGTGCCTGGCACGCCGCGCAGCTCATGCCGCTGACGGGAATGCGAATCGTGTCGCCGGTGGATACCCCCATGGGGTATAGTCTCGCCACCCCGGGCGGGGAAGTCAAGTCGTTACCGTCGCGTGACAAGAGCGCGCCGCGTCGACGCAGGAGATTGTCCGCGCTTGTGACGAATGCACCACGACACATGCGATCTTTTGTAAAGAGACGAACAGAAGTCCGTGACGGCCGTTGACCGAGGACAACGTGCCACTAAGCTCCGATGTGTAAGGACACCTGCGTCCTTTCATGTCTCAACATTCGTGGAGGAAGCACGCCAATGCCCGATCGAAGTAGCAGTGGGGCCTTTGCCCTCGTATTCGCCCTTGCCGGACTGTCTGCCTGTCACACGTCGCCCGCCAGCCTCGGCATCGCCGCACAGCCTGTCACGCGGCAGGCCGCGTCGCAGCCGTCGCAGCCGCTCATGCTGACGAGCAATGCCACGATGGAAGTGGTGGACGCTCGCGATCCGAAGCAGGTCGCGCAGGGAGTACAATCCGTCATCTCGAGCCAGGTGAGCGGTGTGGACGTCCAGGTGGATTCCACCGGCGGCCGCCTGCACATCACGCCGGCGACGTCGGGTCAGGGCAGGGCCCCGCTGTTCGTGATCGACGGCGTGCCGTTGGCCGATGGCTACGGCCTGACGATTCTCACGCGGGTGATCGAGCGGATCGATCTGTTCCAGGATTCCGCGTCGACCAAGCCGTATGGCCTGCGGGCGGCCAACGGCGTCGTGCTCATCGCGACGCGCGCACACTAGCTGGACGGGTGGCCGGTCGGCCGGAGTTCGGTCGGCCGGTCACCCGGAGCCGCGCAACCGCCGCGCGGCCTATCTTTCGCGCATGCCACGTGACGCTGCGCGGAAAAGGCTTTGAGTCCCCTCGAGGGAGTCGCCGCGCTCATTGGCGCGATCAGCGTCTATCTGAGCGTCCGTCAGAACATCTGGAGCTGGCCGACGGCCATCGTCAACGTGGTCATCTACGCCCTGGTGTTCTTTCAGGCGAAGCTCTACGCCGACATGGGACTTCAGGTGATCTACGCCGCCCTCTCGGTGTACGGCTGGTACGAGTGGCTCTATGGCGGTGCGCAGCACACCGAGCTCCACGTCACACGAACAGGACCCTCGCTTGGCGCGCGCCTCGTTGGTATCGCGCTGACCAGCTCCGTGGTCCTGGGCCTCGTGCTCGAACGGACGACTGACGCCGCGCTGCCGTTCGTGGATTCGTTTCTCTCGAGCACGAGCCTCGTCGCGCAGTGGATGATGACGAAGAAGAAACTGGAGAACTGGCTCGTCTGGATCGGCGTCGACGTGCTCTACGTCGCCATGTTCACCTTCAAGCATCTGTATCTCACGGCCGGCCTGTATGCGGTGTTCCTCGTGCTGGCCGTGCGCGGCTACGTCGACTGGAAACGATCGATGGCTGAGCGTGCGATGGAGGACGCGGTCGCGGCGTGACGAGTCGGGTCGATGCGGGCCTCCTCACGATCTGTGTCACAGGGCCGGAGTCCACGGGCAAGACGACGCTCGCGCGTCGTCTTGGAGAGCAACTGTCCGTGGAATGGGTGCCCGAAGCGTCGCGGCTCTACGCGGAGCGGATCGGCCGAGACTTGAGTGTGATCGACGTCGAGCCGATTGCGCGGGAGCACATCGCGCTCGCGGACGCGGCGCGGGCCCGCGCCATCGGGGTGGGCGCCTCGGTACTCGTGCTCGATACGGACCTCGCGAGCACGGTCGTGTATGGGAAGCACTACTATGACGTCGCCGTGCCGTGGCTCGACGCGGCACTCGTGGAGCGCCGCGCCGATCTCTACCTCTTGTGCGATACGGACGTGCCGTGGGTCGCAGACGGCATCCGCGATGCGCCGGCGCATCGGGATGAGGTGTTCGCGTCGTTCGGCGAAACACTGCGACGTATGAACGCGCGGGTGGAAGTGATCAGAGGACAGTGGAAGACGAGATGGTCACAGGCCTGGGAGATTGTTGGTAGGACGGTAGGACAGTAGGACAGCAAACAAGAGCGTCAAAACGACAGGCGCGCATTCACCGAGACATTCCGGGGCGCGAGGATGTAATAGTACGGCTCCTGCGCGTTCGGATCAGAGCTCCCTGCCAGCGCGCCCGGGTAGCCGCCCGTGTAAACCCGCCGGTCGAAGACATTGCGCACCTGCACGAGCAGCGATTGCCCCGCAACGTGAAGCGTTGTGCCCGCATCGGCGTACCAGGCGTCGGGCACGGCGAACCGCGGATCGCCCGTGTTGGTGAGCATCATGCGCGACACGTAGCGTCCGTCCACGTCGAGCGACAGCCACGGCGCGAGCTCCGCTCGCACACCCTGGTTGCTGACGAGCCTGGGCGTCATCAGCGGTGTGACGTCGTGATAGGCAGTGCCGGACGCGTCGTCGACGTACTCATGAATCCGCGCCTCGGTGACCGCCGCGTTCGTCACCAGCGCCAACGACGGCGTCGCCTGCCAGACGAGATCCGCCTCCAGACCGCGGCGCATGGAACGATCGACGTTCTTGCGCAGCTCGTAGCCGATCTCGTTGATCGCCCCAATCGCGGCGATCTCGTTGTGGAACCGCATGAGAAACAGATTCGCCTGGGCGCTCAGCGTGCCGCGGTGGACGGTCAGCCCGCTCTCGAGATCGTACGCCGTTTCCGGATGCACGCGTGTGAGCGGCAACACCGAGCGCGCCTGCACGCTGTCGATGTCGTCGGCGCCGGCAAACATGTCGGAGCGGGTGGGCTCGCGGCCATTCATCCCCACGCTGGCGTACGCGGTGACGCCACTCATCGCGGCGACGCTCATGCCCACCTTCGGATTGACGAACGACCACGTCACCGAGGGCGATGGAACCGGCGTGCCCGCGGTTGGTTGATAGCGAAACTGCACGAAACGAAGCTGGAGATCGCCAAAGGTGGTCATGCGTCCCCGCGACACGGCGCCCTTGGCGAACACGCTCTGCTCACCCTTGTAGCCGGTGTTGTCGTAGAGACGTGCGTCGAGCGCGGGACGCTGCTCGAGCCAATGCTCTCGGCCATATCGTGCGACGTTCAATCCGACGGACGCGGAGGCGGCCTCCGATTGCCAGTCGAATGCGCTGCTGATGCCGCCCCAGCGCGAATGCAGATTGTAGTGATATGCGTCGCTCAGGCCGTTCGTGCCGGGATAGTCGTACCATCCTCCGGCGTCGAAGCCGTACAACGTCGTCGCCACGCGGGCCGCGTCGGACAGTGCGTGAGTCCACGCAACGCTCAGCAGATCCTGGTGAAAGCGGTCGGTGACCTCGTCCTCGGGGCGGTTGCCGAAGGGATTGTCGCGCGGCGCAGCTCGCAGCACGGATAGTGGCGCGGCGTAATAGGCCTGATCGTTCGACGACAGTCCGGCGAGCAGGCTGACCTTGACGATGTCTCGCGACCCGAACCATCCGCCGCTGGCAAATGCGCTTCGAGAACGATTGCCCGAGTTGAATCGATATCCATCGGTACGCTGCGACGAGCCGCGCACGTAGCCCGCGAAACCGCTCGGCGAGAGACCACTCTGGAGGACGAGGCTCTCACGGATCGTGTTGTACGATCCGCTCGTGAGCTGAATCTCGCCGCCGCGGCGTACGCTGCCAACGGGGATGGATTCGAAATTCACCGAGCCCGCGTACGATGCCGTGCCGTACGCGCTCGACCCCACGCCGCGCTGCACCTGCACCGAGGAGATGCTGTTCGCGAAGTCTGGAAAATTCGAGAAGTAGAGCGCCTCGTCCTCGGGCTCGTTGAGCGGAATACCGTCGAGCGTGATGTTGATGCGCGTCTGATCGATTCCGCGGAGGCGGATGTACGAGTAGTTGGACGCCGAACCGCTCTCGGAGTACGCGGTGACGCCGGGCGCTCTCTGGAGGAGGATTGGCGTCTCCTGGCCGGTGTAGCTCCGCTGAAGCTCGGAGCGAGTGATGGTTTGCGCGGAGATTGGCGCTGCGCGGCCGCGAATGGCGGTGACCTGAACGGCCTCGAGCTGTTGTGCCCGACGGACGTGAGTCGAGTCGCGGGCCGAGTCGCCCGGGATGATGACCTGCGGGACTGTCTGCAGGAGGAATGCAACGGTAAGGGTCAGCACAACGCGCTCCGTGTCTCGTTTTGACGCGAGGGAGCGGCTGCCCGAGGCAGGATGGACGCGGCATGAGGTGCCGGACGTCCCGCAGGAGGCCAGTGACGCTCCCTTCGCTGGAATTACCCAGATCAGGTTCGACGGGTGTGATCTCAGCCCGCGAGCCTCCGCGGGCACCCCGTGCCACTGCACTAATAATAACGGATCGGTACCGGGACACAAACGGCCGTGCACCCCGCCGCGTATGTCATTCAGCCGTCAGGTTCCCAAGCATACCATTGAGGGCTCTTCAACCCACGCACAATGAGGTTCGGTATGATCCGTCAGACTGCCTTGACCGCCGTGGCGGTTCTCGCTCTCTCGATGCCGGCGCAGAACGCGGCCGCGCAGACGTTCAGCGTCAAGAAGTACGACATCGGCGGCGAGGGAGGCACGGACTATCTCACCGCCGAGGCGGGCTCCGGGCGCGTCTTCGTCGCGCGGCAGACGCACGTGATGGTGGTCGACGCCAACACGGGCGCGGTGATCGGCGACATCCCGAACACGCCGCGGGTGCACGGCATCGGGCTCGCCCCGAAGTCCAATCACGGCTTCACGACGAACGGTGGAGACTCCTCCGTCACGATGTTCGACCTCAAGACGCTGGCCTTCATCAAGAAGATCCCGATCAAGGTTGGCGGTCTGGATGGCATCATGTACGACGAAGCTGGTGACAAGATCATCCTCACCAATCACAGCCGGCCGGGAACGGCTGTAGCCCTCGATCCGAACAGCGGGGAGATCACGGGCACCGCGGAGCTCGAGGACAACGCGCCCGAGGGCGCGGCGGCGAACGGTAAGGGATGGATCTACGTCAACAACGAAGGCAAGAATACCATCCAGGTGCTCGACGCGAAGAGCATGAAGGCCATCAAGTCGTGGCCGGTGGCTCCGTGCGACGGCCCGACGGGCATCGCGTATGACGCGGTGAACGATCGGATCTTTGCCGGGTGCGGCAAGACGTCCGTCGTCGTGAACGGCAGCACGGGCAAGGTGGTCGCCAACCTCACGAATGGCGACGGCGTGGACGCGCTGGGCTGGGACCCGACGGAAAAGCTGATCTACATCCCCGCGGGCCGTTCCGGCGACGTGACCGTGGTGCACCAGGGGTCGGCGGACGTCTATCACCCGAGGGCAACAGTGCCGACGTTCCCGGGCGCCAAGACGATCGCCGTTGATCCCGTAACGCACCGCGCATTCCTGTTCCAGCCGGAGCGTGGTCCGTCCACGCCGCCGCCGGCTGGCGCACCGGCTGGCACGCGTCCGACGCCCGGACCGGTGCTCCACGCGTGGTTCATCGTGGTGACGCACTGAACGAACAGAGTAGGTCAGTAGGATTGTAGGACAGTTGGACAGCAAACGCCGTCACTGTCCTACCGTCCTGCTGTCCTACTGCCCTACATTGTTCTTCGTGCGCCCTTCCAGCCTCTTCATCGCCGCTGCGCTCGCGTCATCGCCGCTCAGCATGTCTGCGCAGCAGGCGGATCCATATCTCGCGCGAGCGAAAGCCGTGCTGCGCACCACGCCGCTCGTGGACGGGCACAACGATCTGCCCTGGCGCATTCGCGAAGACACGCTGCACTCGAACGACCTCGAGGCCTATTCCCTCACAGTTCGTGCTCCCGGCATGACCGACCTGCCGCGAATGAAGCAAGGCATGGTGGGGGCGCAGTTCTGGTCCGTGTATGAACCCGGTGAGCCTGACGCCTCCACGTACAAGCGCAATGGAAAGGTGACCGGCACGCCCGGGTACGCGCGCGTGCAACTCGAGCAGATCGAGTTGGCGAAGCGCATGATTGCGAAATATCCGCGCGACCTGGTGCTGGCCACCACCGAGGCCGACGTCCGCAAGGCATTTCGTGAGGGACGGATCGGCTCTCTGCTCGGAATGGAAGGCGGACACGCGATCGAGAACTCGCTAGAAGCGCTGCGCGCCTACTACGACCTCGGCGCCCGGTACATGACCCTCACGCACAACGTCACGCTCGATTGGGCGGACGCGGCGCTCGACTCGGCGGTGCATCACGGCCTCACGCCGTTCGGGCGCGAAGTGGTGCGGGAGATGAACCGGATGGGCATGCTCGTGGATCTCGCCCATGTGTCGCCGGCAGTCATGAGCAACGCGCTCGACGTCAGCGAAGCCCCGGTGATCTTCTCACACTCGGCTTCGCGCGAGTTGGTGAATCATCCGCGCAACGTGCCGGATTCCATTCTGCGGCGCGTGCCGAAGAACGGCGGCGTCGTGATGGTTCCATTCGTTGTGTCGTTCGTCAACCGGGCGGTCAAGGCGTACGAGGACAGCCTCGCTGCCGAAGAGAAAGTGCTGAAGGCGCGGTTCGCGGGTGACATGCCGGCCGCGGGGCGCGCACTTGCCGACTGGAAGCAACGGCATCCGCGCCCCGACGCAACGCTCTCCGACGTCGCCGACCACATCGAGCACGTGCGTCGTGTCGCTGGCGTCGATCACGTCGGCATCGGAAGCGATCTCGATGGCATCACCACCACTATCGTCGGACTCGAGGACGTTTCGAAGTTTCCGATGCTGCTGGCCGAGCTGGCGAGGCGCGGCTGGACCGATCAGGACCTTCGTAAGCTGGCAGGCGAGAACGTGCTGCGTGTGCTGAAGACGGCGGAGCAGGTGTCCGCACGGCTCAAGAAGCAGCGGCCTGCGTCGATCGCCACCATCGAACAGCTCGATGGCGCGAAGCCGACACCATAACGCTTTAGCGGCCGTGCTCGCGACAGAGCGCGACGGCGTCCTCGAAGGCGGCGATAGTCTCTCGGGCGGTTTCGTCCCAGGTAAATCTCGATGCCTGCGCGATACTGGCCGCGCTCATGCGGGCACGGCGCGGGAAATCTGTCAGCACGTCGACAATCGCGCGGGCGAAGTCGACGTCGTCGGACGGGACCACCCACGTGGCCGCGTCGCCGGCCACTTCAGGCAGAGACGACGCTCGTGCGCAGATGACGGGCGTACCGAGTTGCATGGCCTCGAGCACCGGTAGGCCGAACCCCTCGTAGGTGGACGGCTGCACCAGCGCCTCCGCACCGCGATACAACGCCGCGAGCTCGCGATCCGACACGAACCCGAGCGTCTTGCGCCACGACTCTTGGTGGCGTGATGACCGCCTCCGCGGTCCCGCGAGCACCAACTGCGCGGTCGGCACATGCTCGATCACGCGCGGCATTGCCCGGTCGAGCAGCGCGAGGTTCTTCCGTCGGTCCGCGGCGCCCACCGCGAGCACGAACGGGGACGTTACGCCGAGTCGCGCGAGGATCTCCGCGTCGCCTTCGGGCGGTGGCACGACGAAGTCGTCGGCGGCGAGGAGCACGACACGCATTCGCTCGTGCGGAATGTGCAGCGTGCGATGCGCCTCATCGGCAGAGAATTGCGAGTCTGCGATGATGAGCGTCGCCCGTTTTGCCGTCGCCGTATATCGCCGCCGCCAGCGCAGGTTCTTCAGCGTCCCGCGCAGGCGCGGATCCGGATGCGCGATCGGCACCACGTCGTGCATCGTGGCGACGACGCATCCCCGCGCCGGCGCCGGATTCGCCGTGTTCCAGGGATACCAGAACACGTCGGCGGTGGCTCGCGTCAGGGCGCCGATGGGCCGGACGTCGACGCAGTCACGAAGCTCCGGCGAATCGAACATGGCGCGGACAGTGGCCATGTCGCCCCGTCGGACGAACAACGCGAGACGAAGCCCGTCGCCCTGAAGCACCAGTCGGGGCAGCAGCGCGCGGACGTAGCGTCCGATGCCGCGCACTTCCTGCGCGAGTCGTTTGGCCTCCACGGCGACGAGCATCGCGGCAGTATAGCCACGAGCGCCGCCGACCATAAGCGACGTGTTGCGTCTCGTGCGACGCGGGCCCGAGACGCATATTCCCGCCGCGCGGGCCACTCCCGCGTCCAATGTCCCTCAATCGCATATGGAGTGTTCGATGGCCTCGCATCGTCTTCTGCGTTTGTCCACCATGCTCGCCGCGCTGCTCCTCTGTGACTCCGCCATTGCGGCAGCACAGCGGGGAAATCCCAGCGCCGCGGACTCGATCAAGTACCGTTACGCCTCCACGTCGCAGCTCGATGCCCTCAAGGCTGAAGCCGCCCGCGAGATCGACGGAAAGGCGAAGATGATCCAGGAGATGGTGGATCAGGTGTTCTCCTACGGCGAGCTGGGCTTCCAGGAGTTCGAGACCTCGAAGTACCTGAGCAACATCCTCGAGCAGAACGGCTTCAAGGTCGAGCGTGGCGTCGCGGGAATTCCCACGGCGTGGGTCGCGCGCTGGGGCTCGGGAAAGCCCGTGATCTCGCTGGGCAGCGACATCGATGACATCCCGCAGGCAGGACAGAAGCCCGGCGTGGGATACAAGGACCCGATCGTCGCCGCCGCGCCCGGTCACGGCGAAGGGCACAATTCGGGAATGCCGCTCAACGTTGCCGCCGCGCTGGTGGTGAAGAAGATCATGGAGCGCGATCACATCCAGGGCACGCTGGTGCTCTGGCCCGGCGTGGCCGAGGAGCTCATGTCGGGCAAGGCGTGGCTGGTGCGCGAGGGGGTGTTCAAGGACGTGGACGTCACGCTCTTCACGCATGTCGGCAACGATCTCAGCGTGTCGTGGGGACAGTCGAGCAGCAACGCGCTGATCTCCGCCATCTTCAAGTTCAAGGGAGCGAGTGCGCATGCGGCGGGCGCGCCGTGGCGCGGAAAGAGCGCACTGGACGCGGTCATGCTCATGGGCACCGCGTGGGAGTTCCACCGCGAGCACATGGAGCTGGCGCAGCGCTCGCACTACGTCATCCCCGACGGCGGCGACCAGCCGAACGTCGTCCCCAGCACCGCGAGCATCTGGTTCTACTTCCGCAATCTCGACTACGAGAAGACGCTCGCGATGTTCGAGGACGGAAAGAAGATCGCGCAGGGCGCGGCGCTGCAAACGGGTACGCAGGTCGACACCGTCATGATGGTCGGCTCGGGATGGGCCGGACACTTCTCGCGTCCCATCGCCGAGGCGATGTACGAGAACATCAGGAAGGTGGGAATGCCGGTGTGGGACGAGAAGGACCAGACGCTCGCCCATGGCATTCAGCGCGAGATCGGCGCTCCCGACAGCGGGCTGACCAAGAGCGCGGGGAAATTGCTCGGACCCATTCCACAGGAGCGGCGCACGGGCGGCGGGTCGGATGACATCGGCGACGTGAGCTGGGTCGTGCCCACCATCACGCTCGTCTATCCGTCCAACATCCCGGGCTTGCCGGGACACAACTGGGCGAACGCCATCTCGATGGCCACGCCGATTGCGCACAAGGGCGTCGTGGCGGGCGCGAAAGTGCAGGCGATGACGGTGCTCGACATTCTCTTCACTCCGAAGATCGTGGCCGACGCGTGGGATTACTTCAACACCGTCCAGACGAAGACGGTCAAGTACAAGCCGTTCTTTGCGCCCACGGACAAGCCGCCCATCTGGCTCAATGCGGCGACGATGGAGAAGTATCGCGCGGAGATGCGGAAGTACTACTACGATCCGACGAAGTACGGATCGTACCTTCAGCAGCTCGGCATCGAGTATCCAACGGTGCGGAAGATCGTACCCTGACGTCCGCGTCCGAGGTCAGGCCGGATCGAACCAGAGCTCGCAGTCGTAATCGTACGTGAGCTCCTCGCCGGCCTGCACGGCGCGCGTCGTGACGACGGACATCGTGTATGGCTCGGGGCCGCTCCGGAACTCCACGTTCGGATTCGACGAGTGGTTGTAGATCATGAGGAGGCCGCAGCCCATCGCGACCTCCTCGCCGGGCTCGTCGCTCCAGTAGAGCAGGTATTGATCGAAGATGGTATCGCGATCGTCGCACTCGAGCATGTCGTCGACAGGCACGACGATGACGGGTGCGCGCTCGACCTCGGTGCCCTCGGCGCACGCCTCGGTGGCGACCACGCCGCGTCCCTTCCCGGGAATCATCTCCCAGGCCACACGCGAGCGACGCACTGCCTATGGAATCCTGACGGAGCTGCTCGCCACCGTGCCGTAGCCGCTGGCCGAGAATGTCAGCCCGTAGGTTCCGGGCGGTCCGTTGAGCGTGAGGTTCGTGAACGTGGCGGTGCCGTCGGCCGCGGTAGTGGCCGTGGTCATTCCGCCGAGAAACACGTTGCCGCTGGTGGAGTTCGCGGTGATGGCGATGCCTCCGCCGGCCGTGGCGTTGTTCGCCAGATCGGCAAGCGACACGATCGGGACGATGGAGAGCGCGGTTCCGGACGTGGCGGTCGCGGACGGCTGCTGCACGACCACCAGCTTGACCGGTGCACCCGGCAGGATGGGGAACGTTCCTGAGGGAAGGTTGGGAATCGTCGGAGAGCTGAGTGCAATGGTCACGCTGCCCGCGGGGCCGATGTACGGCGGAATGGTGAGCGTGAAAATTCCCGCCGTGTCGGTGCTCACGGAGACCGAGCTGGTTCCACCGCCCGGCTGCACCACCAAGGTGCCGATGATCGTGACGCCCGCCGTGTGCACGTAGTTGCCGTTCGCGTCCGCGAGCTGGGCACTGAACGCGGAGAGCGGAGCCACGCCGACGGTGAACGACTTCGGCACCGGAGTGAGCGCAATGATCTGTGTGGGCGGGCCGACCGGCGCGGCCGTGGCCGTCACGCTGATGGAGACACTCGGCAGCGAGGCGAAGCTCGCCGAGAAGGTGTACGTGCCCGCGGATCTGCCGGGCGTGATCGAGGTCCGTGCGCGTCCCGACGAGTCGGTGGACTGCGTGACGACGCCAACGGTGCCGCCCGACGTGGTGGACGCAAACGTCACAAGGCGGCCGATGATCGGCTTGCCGTCAGTGCCTTGCAGCTCCACGACGAACGGAACCGGGAGCGTCTTGTTGGACACACCGGTCTGTGCGTCGCCACTGATGACGACGAGCCGTCCTGGCTGAGCCAGATAGGTGATGTGCGCGATGCCTGTAATGCCGGACGGGGCAGCGGCCGTGATGAGGACGACACCTCGTTTGCCGTGAGGTGTCACGTTGGCCGTCGTGTTGCCCGACGCGGCCACGACCGCGATGGCGGTGTCGCTCGACGTCCACGTCACGGTGAGGTCGCCGACACTCTTGCCCGCCGCGTCGGTACCCGTGGCAATGAGCGGCTGCGGTGCGCCCGCCTGTAAAGTAGTGTTCGACGGCGACACGGAGATGAGCGAGACACTGGATCCCGGTCCGACATACTGGAGCGAGATCGGCAACGGTGTACTGCCCCCGCCCGACGAACGCACCGTGATGCGCTGCCGACTCGCGAACTGCACGGCGCCGGATGCATCCCGGAGCTCGACGAGTGCATCGAACTGCTCCTGCTGGCCGGAGATCGGGACCGGAAGGTCGACGCTGACCGTGTCCTGAGTCGCCGGAAATGCGATGGTCGTATCGACGACGGCCCTGCCGGCCAGATTCGTGAGCACGACGTGAATGCTGACGACAGTCGTTCCCGTCGTGGCCAGCGCCTGATAGGCCCGCGCAGCGGCCGGCTCGAACGTGGGAGCCAGAGCTACCCGTCCGACGTTGTGGCCGGAGGGCTGCACGGAGGACGTATGCTCCGCGCACGACAGCGAGGCAAACGCCAGTATGAGGAGTAGCGGTCGGTGCATCAGGCGCATCGCAGCAGGGGAGCGGGCGTCAGCGCGGATCGAGCCGGCGCCCCGTGTTCAGGTTGTCCCAGTTGAGCACGGTGTTGAATACCATGAAATAGCTCCCGATCGTCTCTCCGCGCCAGATGGGATTGCCGGCAAACAGGACAACATGTCCTCGCTGGAATGGCACATCCACAACGACTGGACGCTGCGCGATGTCCGTTCCGCCCTCCAGCAGCCCTGAGGCGAGTAGTCCCCGCTGCTCGCCGAAACGGAGCACGACACGCGGACGCTGATCCGGCGGAATGACGTTCAAGGGCGTGCGAAGCTGCTCCGGCGTCGGAAGAGCGTACTGCCACGGCTGTATCGTCTCCGGCACCGGTGCTGAATGCGCCGAATCGAGCGCGGACCGGCCTTGGACGACGTCCGGCTCGTCCGCCAGGCCGCGTCCCGTCGCGCGGTCCGTCGGAGTGCCGAAGCGATTTCCGCGTCCTCCGCCGCGGTTGGCGCTGACGCCGAAGCTCTGACCGTTCTCGGAATAGATGGAGAGGTTCTCCGGAATGCCGTACATGATCGGACTGGCGGCATCGACGACCTTGGACCGCAGCAGGCTCCCCACCACGCGCCCGCGGGTCTGATTCATCGCAACGCCACTGGCGAAGCCGTACTGGATGGCGAAGTCCGACGTGTTGTCGGAGGTGATCAGAACGCCACCCTTGGCGACGAATTGCTGGAGCTTTGCGAGTCCGTCGAAGCCAAGGCCCGGGCGAACGTCATCGGTCTGCGCCCAGGTGCCGATGTTTGGCGTCTCCGGCGTGTTCTTCCACGGCATCGGGTTCCGCCAGCGCGGCATGCCCTCGACGATCCCCTGACCTCCGGGTCCGCCGGGCCCAAAGATGATGACGTCGTATTTCGCATTCAGATCCGGCGTCTTCGCGATGTCCTGCACGGAGATGTAATCGTACGGAATATCGAGCTGATCGAACGCGTACCGCCACCAGCCTTCGGTCTGCGTGCTCTGCCACGTGTGCATCACGGCCATGCGCGCGGCGCGGAGTGGATGCGTCTTGACCGTCGGCGCGCGATCCACTGCCGCGACCATGAGCCCCAGTTCCCGTGCCGCCTTGTCGATGTCGCTCCGCGAAATGCCGCTGATGATGAAGGACCCGCGCGGATACGACTGGTTGCCGAGTTGAAATGAGTCCTCCGCGGCCTTGAAGTCGGCGCTCCGCAGACGATAGCGAAGTGTGGCGAGGGCGTTGTCCGCGTTATGCCGGATGACGAACACGCTGCCGTCGCCGCTCACACCGCCAGGAGCGCGAATCTCACCCTTTACCAGCTCTACGGGGACGTCGAGCACCTTCGGGTCCACGACTCTCGCCGCCTGAACGGCGAATCCCTCGGGGAACGACCACCCGGTGTCGTCGTAGGGCGTCTTCTGTGGATCATTGGGCGCCCAGAACTGCTTGTCGAGCAGTCCGTCAGCCGCGCGCGAATAGGGCTGGTCCATGCGCACGATGTAGCTGCCCGCAGGGAACTCCTTGACCTCGGTCTCCGTTGCGCGAGCCGGTGGCGGCGTGGTGTCCTGCCCGGCCCGGGCTCCCGCACGATTGGCACGCGTGACAGGAACGCTCACAGAAAATGGCGCGGCCGCGCGCGAAATTTCGACGTGCTGTTTTTGGAGAACCCGCAGCAGCTCGGCCTGCGCGCCGGGCCGTGGATCCGCGGCGCTGAACACGTAAGCGGCCGGCCCTTCGGTGCGGGCCTTCAACACCGAGCGCTTGCTCTTCTCGTAGAAGTTCTGGAGGAAGAGACGCCGATTCGTGGCGAAGTAGTTGAGCGAGACGAGGAGCCCGGTCTGCTCGTAATTGTTGTTGTTGCGGAGCGACCACATGACGCGTGGCAGCGCGGGATTCTGCCGGTACCACGTCCGCTCCGTATCGTACGGTCCCAGCGTCCGCTCGAGCGTCTCGGCGGTGCCGCCATTGCCGAACGTCTCGTACAGGCGGCTGATGCCGTTGTGCATCGCCGCGAGGAACATGAGATACCCGGGCGACCAGGTGTCGAAGTTGCCGTGGGCGAAGACGCCCGGCATGCCGAATCGCGTCATCTCCTGGACGTTGTGCCAGCCGATCATCTGCCATTCGTTCGTGAGCAGCGGGTCGATCCACGCGTTGAATGGTCCGTCGCCGACGGTGTTGTCGTACAGATAGGCGACCGACTCATGCAGGTCGTGCAGCACCTGCGCCTGCTGGCTGAGGTAGGTGTCGAGGACGTTCTGCGACAGCTTGAGCGTGAGCGCCATGGCGTCGCGGTTGTTGTCGTGCGCGACATAGTGGCCCCAGTAGAGCAGGGGCGGCACCGTCTCACCCGGGTGAGCCATGTGCCACCGGAACAAGTCCACCATGCGGTCGCGTCCGTCCACTTCCACGACGGGCGTAATGAGTGTGACGAGATTGTTCCTGATGTGGCGGACGTAGGGGCTCTCGTCCGCCGCGAGGCGATAGGCGAGCTCCATGAGTGCGGTGGGCGCGCCGGATTCCGTGGAGTGAATGGTCCCGGTGATGTAGTACACCGGCGCGACTTCAGAGACGATGCGCGCCGCCTCGGCGTCGTTCATGCCGATGCTGCGCGGGTCCGCCAGTTTCGCGAGCTTCGCACGATTCTCGTCGAGCTTCGCCATCAGGGATTCGGACGCCACGGCGACGGCGATCATCTCGCGGCCTTCCTCCGTCCGTCCAATGGAGAAGACCTTCACGCGCGGCGTGGATTTCTCCAGGAGGCGCATGTAGGCGTAGACTTCCTTCGAGTACGGGAAGTAGTTCTTCGCGCCGGCGATGTCGCCGAGCACGGCTTTCGGCGTCGGCAGTGCGGAGGCGGGCAGGTAGTCCACGAGCGGCGACAGAAAGAATTTCTCCGTCGTGTACTCGAGGATCTTCTTCGTGTATTCCTCGTCGACAGGCTGGGTGGGAGCGCGCCCTGGCTTGAGCGCTGCGGGGTCCACCGCCTGCGCAGAGAGCTCCGGTCCGGAGAGCAGCAGGAGAGCGACGAGGACGAAGAGGAGAGGCATGTTGAAAAGTCTGGTGAGCGGTGAGCCGTGAACAATCTGCGACCCGTCGCGAGGGCAGTCCAGCAGTGTTCTCCCGAGCGAATTGCCACTAGCGTGCAGACGTGAGCGGATACCTGGTGGTGATCCATCTCGACAACCGTCCCGCTACGCGCGAAGAGCTCGCGCCATTCGCGCTTCCGCTCGCGGAGCGCGGACCGCACGGAGCTCGGCCACGCCTGTTCGGAAACGTCGGCGTGATGTCATCGCTGTTGTACACCGGCGATCCGCGGCTCGACGCGACGGTGGCCACGATCGGCGAGCGTCTCGTCGTAGCGGGCCAGGTTCGAATGGACGCGCGGCCTGCGCTGCTCGTGGCATTCCGGAACGCCGGCCGCGATCTCACCGACGATGAAACCGACGTCTCGCTCTTTGCGCACGCGTGGGATCTCTGGTCTGCCGGCGCGCTCGATCGTGTGATCGGTGACTTCAGCGTGTGCGTCGTGGATCGACGCGATGGGTCCGTCACACTGGTTCGTGATCGGTTCGGAGTGCGCCCTCTGTTTCATGCCACGGTTGGGCGAACGCTGATCGCCTCGAACGTGCTGCGCGCCGTTCTTGCGTCACCGGACGTGTCGCACGTCCTGAACGACGATGCCGTCGCCGACTTCATCGCGTCGGGTGCGCCGGAAGAGTCAGGTGCGACGATCTTTCGCGACGTGCGCTGCGTGCCGCCGGCGCATTTCGTCCGCACCGGCGCCGCGGCGCAACGGTATTGGTCCGTGGCCGATCTCCCGATGCGAGCGGAAGAGGACGTGAACGCACTCCGTCACGCGTTTGTGCAGGCAATCGGAGATCGGCTCCGCGCTCCGGCGATTTCGGTCCTCACCTCCGGCGGAATCGAATCGACGGCGATCGCGGCCATGACGTGCGCGACGCTGAAGGTTCCGGCGGCCGTTCACGCCGTCACCGTCGATCTCCCGAGCATCGCTCCGTCGCCGAGGGTCGCTTACGTGCAGTCCGTCGCCCGAACACTTGGCATCCGTCACACCGTCGTCAACGGTGATCGCTTCGGATTTCACGAAGGACTGGAATACGTTGCAGCGAGATTGCCTCACACCGCCGCGCCGTCGTGTGATCTCGACGTCGAGCTTCGGCGTGAGGTGATGCGTCGCGCAGTCTCCAATTCGCGCGTGGTGCTCTCGGACGGAGATCCGGACGCGCTGCTCGGGCTTCCGACGCCAAGCGGGCACGGCGCACCATCCCCCGCGTGGCTTCGCGAGGACCTGCGCCGGCGACGTGATGCGCGATTGAGCGCGCGAGCGGCGGATGCGCAGGACTTTCCGTCATGGCCCGGTCTTCCGCATGGCGCCGCCACGCTGGAGTCGCTCGATCCGGGAGCGCACGCTGTGCCCGCGGACGTCCGGTTCCCGCTGCTCGACGTGCGCATCGTGGCACTGATGCTTTCGGCGCCGGCGGAGCGGCAGCAACAGTTGCTTGACGACGCAACGCAGGGCGCTCTCCCACGACACCCACCTGACGAACAATCCATCCACATGCCGGAGCTGCTCTCGGCGCGCTTCGCGCAATGGTGGAGCCGCCGGCCGATGCCGTTTACGCCCTGCGACGCCCTCCGCCGCTATCTGGACGCGGCCGTTGCTCCGCCGACAGCCGCCCCCGATGGAAGTTCCGACGACGCGCTCATCGAGCTCCGACTCCGCAGTCTCGACCGATGGCTGCGTGTGGAAACCGCGTAGATTCGTCGCATGACGAACTCCTCGATGGATCTCACGGGCCGCGTCGCGGTCGTGACCGGCGGTTACGGTGTGCTCGGCGGCACGATTGCATCGGGACTCGCCGCGGCGGGCGCTCGAGTCGCCATTCTCGGCCGTAACCGGAGTGCCGCCGATGCAAAGGCGCGGGAGATTCAGGCGTCCGGCGCGGACACTACAGTTCTCATTGCCGACGCGTTGGACGAGGCCGCCGTTCGCGCGGCGCGCGACGAGCTGCTCCAGCAGTGGGGGCGCGTGGACATTCTCATCAACGCAGCGGGTGGACACGTCGCAGGCGCGCGCAACGACGACCGCAGCATCTTCGACGTCCCCCTCGACGCATTCGACGAAGTGCTGCGACTCAACTTGCACGGGACCGTCATTCCATCCATGGCCTTCGGCGAGACGATGGCCGCGCGGCGATCGGGATGCATCGTCAACATCTCGTCCATGGCTGCCGTCCGCGCGTTGAGCGGTGTGCTCGGCTACTCCGTCGCGAAGACCGGCATCGACAGCTTCACGCGGTGGATGGCCGTGGAGCTTGCGCGCAAGCACGGAGATGGCGTCCGCGTGAATGCCGTGGCGCCCGGATTCTTCGTCACGACGCAAAACGCGAGCGTCCTCATCAAGGAGGACGGCAGCTACACGGAGCGCGCGACGCAGATCGTCGCGCACACGCCCATGGGTCGTTTCGGCCGTCCGGCGGAGCTCGTGGGTTGCGTGCAGTGGCTCTGCAGCGACGCAGCCTCGTTCGTCACGGGCGCGGTGATCCCGGTTGACGGCGGGTACAGCATCTACGGCGGCGTATAACCGAACGGTCTTACTGCTGGCGCACGGACATTCCCGCGCGGCCACTCGCCTCCGCGCGTACCACGAGTCCGTCGCGCGTGACGAACAACCCGCGCACCGACACCGAATCCACCACGCCGCTGAGCGTTACCGCGTCGCCCAGCTTCCGGTTCAATCCCTCGAGCAGCATTGCGCGCGCTTTCGCAAGCGCCGGTTCTGTAGAGATTTGCGTTCGCCGGCGCAGCTCGGCGCGAAGGTCGTCTGACCGCAGCCACGCATAGGTCGTGAGCATGCGGCTGTCCGTGCGCAGATCGAAATCGAGGTCCGGGACGACGATCGAGCCATGGAAGCGATCGATGAGCGGCGTGCCGGCGAGCTGCAGGACGCCATCCGCGCCGCCCGCGAACGTGAACGCAATCGCGAGCTGGCCCTTGGGCTGAGGCATCACCGTCACCCGACGCAGCGTGGCAACGTGTCCGGATCCGGTGAAGTGCTTCCCCTCAAGGGCGGAGCTCAGTTGGCGCGACGCCGTGCCGTAGTCCACGAGACCGTCCAGCACTACGTGAAATCCCTGCACGCGTCCGGTATCACGTGAGAGCGCGGGGATTCCTGTGGTTCTGACCGCGGGTTCCGCATTCCCCGTGACGATGCGCGGTCTGGCGTCGAGGCTCACGGGCACGGTGAGCACTCTGCGGCGCCCGCGTGCGTGCCCAACGCGAAGTCGCTCGGGCCCGAGCACCAACCAGACGCCGTCCGCGAGCTTGATGGGACTCGACAGCATTTCCCACCATTCTTTTACGTGCGTCGAGAGATCGACTGCGCCGATCTTCCGGTCGATGTCGCCCAATTGAGCCGTCAGGGCGGTTCGGGCGGCATCGACGACACTTGCGGTGACGTCGCGGTGCAGAATGCTGACGTCGCAGTGGTCTCGCGGAGCCGCTGACGCAGGAGCCACTCGCACGACCCGGGCGTGCGATACGAGGTGCCAGTCCCCGGACAGGGAGAGTGGCGTTGCAAGCTCGACGGCGAGCCGTGGCCGCTCGTCTCCGGACCCACACCCCGCACTCAGTGTTGGCGCCAGCGGAGGCTTGTAATAGCCACGCGCCGTGTATGCGACCGTCGCCCGGAGGTGCAGCTCGTCTCCATCGGCGAAGGCAGAGAACGGTCCGCGCGTCGCCTGAAAGGCATAGTGACGACGCGGATCGTCCGGCACCTCCCGCACACTGTCGATGGACCCAAACGACTTCGGCACATTGCGCTCGACGAGCGCCAATACGTTCGTGAAGTCGTACTCGAGCGGCACGCTGAAATGCGACAGCTCGGCGGGAGCCGGATCGGGCGCCGACGCGTCGGGTGGCCTTGGCGAGGCCGCGGGTGGCTCGCGCGTGCAGCCCGCAGCCGCGGCCATCGCGAGCGCCAGGAGACCGAAAACGACCCCGGATTCCCGAGGCGATGCGACGACGGACCTCAACCGCGCCCGATTCCTGCAAACGTGGCCTGCATGCACATGAATGATGCGGCGGAACCGGCCGCCGCGCTCGCGGGCCCGTCGGATGAACGGCGGCCGTCCCGTGACGAGCACGCTACGCGCCGCTGGCTGGAGGTCGTGGGTCTCGGTGTCCTGTCGCTCTTCATTTTTGCGCTGATCGGTGAGGATGTGTTCGAGCACGCCACGCTGCCAATGGACACCGCCGTCCGCGCCTGGGTGCTCGCACACCAATCCCGTCTCGCATACCGAATCTTTCACGCCATCACGATCGTGGGTGGAGTGAATACGCTCGCGTTTCTCGGAATCGCCGGTGGCCTCTATCTCTGGAGGCGCGGACACTCCTTCGTGGCGTTCGCGGTGCTTCTCGCGCCGTTGGTGTCCATTCTCACCTATCTGGGCGTGAAACACTTCTATGCCCGGAAGCGGCCGCCGTCGTTCGGCCGAATATTCGAAGGAACCTACGCTTTTCCGTCGGCGCACAGCACGGCGTCGGCGGCCATCTGCGGAACGCTCGCGTACGTGTTCTGGCGGCAGGGCATCGTACCTGGATGGGTCGCGCTGTGCTTTGCGATCCTCGTGCCGCTCGCAATCGGCGCGAGCCGAGTGTACCTGGATGTCCATTGGGCGAGCGACGTGCTGGGCGGATGGAGCGCCGGCGTCCTCGTCGCCGTCATGTCCGCGGCGCTCTACAACGCGAACGGACGCGGCGCATGAGGCAATTCGTCATCGCGCTGTTGTCGCTCACTCGAGCGTTGGCCGCACAGCAGCCCGACGCCCCATCATCGGGCGTTCTCCTCGATCACCGCGATCTCGCGCTCCTCGCCGGCGCCACGGCGGCCTCGGCGCTGCTCACTAAATGGGACAGGCCGCTCGCGCGCGCGTTCTCCGATTCCGCGCTCCACGCGCGGCATCCCGGTTTCGGAACGGCGGCGCAGCGCACGAGTCACGTCACCGAGACGGTGCTGATGATCGCTGGCGGGACGACGTACTTCGTCGCGCACCGGACGAACCACGCGTCGGTCGCGGAGGTCGCGTTTCACACGACCGAGGGCGTCGCCGGAGCGGCGATGTTCATTCAGATCATACGCGGCGCTCTCGGGCGCGGACGCCCCTATGTGATCAACGATTCCGGCGAGGTCCGGGACGCCGACCCCTACGAGTTCAACTTTCTGAAGGGCTTCACCAGCTTCAACTACCGATCCTGGCCATCCATGCATGCGATGGCGACGTACGCCGCGGCGGCGGGACTCGCGACGGAGATGCGATATCGCGACACGCCCAATCGGCACGTCTGGAGTGGCATGCTGTACGTCGTGGCGGCGAGCCCCTCCTTCGCCCGGATGTACCTGGACGAACATTGGGCCAGCGACATCGCCATGGGGGTTTTCATCGGGATTTTTGCGGGACAGAAGGCCGTGAGCTACGCCCATGAGCATCCCGACAACCGAATCGACAGGCGTTTTCTGGGTTCTCAGGTGCGCGCCACCATCACGCGGGATGCCTCGGGCTACTCCTTTTCGCTGAGCCCATTCTAGGGCACATGGGGTGTCTGGAGACTCGTGTGTCTCACCCATGGAAGCCGGGAAGCGCGACTCTACGTGCGAACGGTAACCGCAAAAACGAAGTCGAGTCGGACGGGCGCATTCCGGTGGGGTGTGCGTCAGCCTGGCTCGATTTCGTTTTTGCAGTGGTATGCACGGGTCCGCAAGCCCTCCGTGTCTTTCTGTGCCGTCTGCTGCCTGGATGTGGGCGGGCTCTCAGTGTGCGTGGCGCGGCACCCCCATGTTTCCGCGGTTGCCGAGAAATAGAACAGCCTGAATGAACCACAGCACAGAGAGCAGAGAAGGGCCCATCTTCTCAAGAAACCCTCGCTCGGCGGAAAAGGTCCTAATAAGAAGGCACCAACATTTGACGCTCCAGTACCCTGGATCGCGGTCGCTTCAGGAGGGTTACGTAACTATGACTCGCAGCATGCAAGCGTTCCGCATACTAGTCATTCACGCCGTCGCATTAGCTTGTAGTTCCTCCGAGATAGGTGCGCAAGAGACGCAATCGAGGCTCCTGAGTCCTTCGCCAGTCGGTGTTGTGAATAGGGGTGCTAGAGACTGGAATACCGGCGGCGTCGGCTATATCCCCCAGAGAGCGCACTTCCCGTCGGATACCATCTACGCCACCATCTCCGATGTGAGGCGGAGCACCGCTCGAAAAAGGCACGCCGTTATCGGTGCAGTGTCAGGAGGTGTCGTTGGAGGGGGACTTGCGGTGGCTTTCGCGCCAGGATGCTCAGCGCATGAAACCGGCCCAGGCGCATGCGCTTATGGCAAGGTTCTGGCAGTCGGTGCATCGACGGTCATTGGCATCTTGGTGGGCGCTGTCGGCGGCTACTTCTGGCCAGTCCAACCGGGACGGTGAATTGCGGAGGAGTCGGCTCTTCAGTGTGCCTAGAGCAAGTTCGACTTCCTCGATATGCAAAACCGGCCGGCGATTACTCGCCGGCCGGTTTTCATTACCACCAATCAATTCGGCTTTACGGACAGTTCGGACGACCTCTCGGCAACGGAATCGTACAGGTCTTCGTGGTGCCGTTGTGGTTGATCGTCTCCGTCGCCGTGGCCGAGCCGTCGTAGGTGATGACTTCGCGCCGCGTGGATACAACGGGCGTCTTGCCCGTGTACGTCACCGTCACCGTCATCTGGCGGATCACCTTGCCCGCCGTCGGATACGATTGCTTGCCGGCCGCAACCGGGATGACGACGCCACTGGTCGTGTCGCCGATGGCGCGCACGACTGTAAACGTGCCCGCCGTGTCCTTGCCCGTCGAAGTCTCGTTTCCCTTGGACGTGCCGTTCACGGTGCGCTGCGTGCTTCCCACGGCGAGCCCCGTCACCAGACGGTCGCTGCTGTTCGCCACGTTGGTCGTCGCCCCGTTGCGCCGCGTGAGCGTGCCTGTGGCGTCCACATGCGTTGCAATGGAATTGGTGGTGCTGTTCTGCTTGGCCTGCGCGGTGCCGGCAGCCGTCTTGTAGACGATGGTCCGCGTGACGGTGACGCCGTTATGCGTATCCGCGCAGGTGTTGACGCCGCTCGTGGCGTTGTACGTGCACGATGCGGACGTCGCGTTCGGTCCGCCGCGCTCGAATGGCGGCGGCCCTCCCAATTCTCCGCCAAGCATCTCGATGCCGAAGCCGCCACCCATGAAATCGTGGCCGCCGCCGAGAAAATTCGCGCCGTGGTTCTCGGAACGATCACCCGGAAGGAACGGCATGCCCATCGCGCCGCTTCCGGCGAAACTGCTCACCGCTGACTCGAATCCGAGCGGGGTGGTATTGAAGGCCGCATCCAGCATTTGCGTGCCGAACGAGCTCGTGAGCGCCTCCGCGCACGCACCCGCGAAGATGGCAATGCCTGCAAGCAGAACATGGCGAGTGGTTCGCGTCATCTGTCGTCTCCCTGACTCGCGGCGCGAGAGATCGAGACGGTCCCGGCCTCGGCGCCGCACGTCCGTTTGACACCACGTCGCGTGCGGACCCTATGCGCCGCTACGTTCAGCCGGCGTCGGGCAGCCAGGGTGCGAGCTGGTCACGCAACAGCTTGAGCGCCCGTCCCATCCGTGCTTCCACGCTCTTTACGGAGATGCCGAGCTGCTCGGCAATTTCATTGTAGGTCATGCCGCGCTGCCGGTTCATCTCGAACACCTCGCGCTGCGGCGCGGAGAGCGACGCAATGGCTTTCTCGGCCGCCAGCCGCAGCTCGACGGAGACGACACGCGCATCGGCCGGCGGCGACTCTGTCGGCCCGCGCACATACACCTCGCCACGCTGCGCGGTGCGCGCCTGACGCAGGCGATTGAGCGCGCGATTCCGCGTGGCCTGCTGGAGATAGGCTCGGAGGGGGCCCGCAAGTACCAGCGAGTCGCGCCGCCGCCACAGCTCGAGCATCACGTCCTGGACGATCTCCTCGGCGAGTGCGCGCTCGGCCAGGAGACGGGTCGCGCTGACGACGAGCACCGGATAGTGCTCGCGAAAAATTGCCGCGAAGGCGTCGTCGTCGCCGGTGCGAAGACGGGCGAGGAGTTCCGATTCGTCCACGTGGCCTATATCGTTGGCGGTAGAACGTAAAACAAGTGGCCCACGCCGCCGTGCCGACACGACACAGGGTGTGTGCCGCGTCACGTGTCTCGATTGCATGTCCGACCATCCGCACTCCGACCTGCCCGGTATCCCTGATTGGGACGCCATTGCGCGCCATGTGGCGGGCGAGGGCACGGATGCCGAGCGCGCGGAGATGCGGCGAGTGCTCGATTCCAACGCGGCGCTCCGCCGGTTTGTTGAGGTGCTGGAGGGCGTCACCGCGTCGGCTGATCCCGTAGCGCCAACGTCCGCCGAGGTCGAACTGGCGCTTCAGTCCGTGTTGGCGCGTCGTGATCTGGCGCCGGCAGCGGACCATTCGTCTCCACGGCGCGACATCCTCCCGCTGATGCGCCCTCAGCGTTCAGCACGGGTGGTGATGCTGCGCGTGGCCGCGGCCATCGTGGTCGTTGCCGGCGCAGGACTCCTGCTTCGCTCGAGCTTTGGTGGCGACGGTGGCGGCGTGGCGCCGGCGCGTGCACATCTGGCGACTGCGGTGGGCGCCATCGACTCGATGACGCTCGCCGACGGCACACGCATTCTGCTGGGGCCCGGGAGCAGGATCGACCTCGACTCCGGCTTCAATGCGAGCAACCGAACGCTGTCGTTGACCGGCGACGCACGGTTCGACGTCCGTCACAACAGCGCGCGTCCGTTCACCGTGCGCACGTCGAGCGCCACGTTCCGCGACGTCGGCACCGTCTTCGCCGTCCACAGCGATTCCTCGCAGGGATCCCGTGTCGTCGTCAGCGAAGGCGCCGTATCGGTAAGCGGCTCGGGCGGAGCGGGTCCGGTGATTCTTCGCAAGGGCGATCGTGCTACCGTTGCGGCAAGCGGCTCGATGAGTGTGGAGCGCTCCGCGATGGTTGCCGAGGATACCGCCTGGGCGACTGGACGACTCGTGTTCCGCGATGCGACGGTCGCCGACGTGGCTGCGGACGTCTTGCGCTGGTATGGACTGTCGCTGCACGTCGACTCCACACTGGCGTCCCGTCGTCTGACGGCCACGTTCGACCGCAATGCCGGTGCCGACGTCGGCCGAGTCATCGCCGCCATGCTCGGCGGCGGATGGCGGCAGCGCGGCAATGAGCTCGACATCGTCCCGGCACCGGCTGCGCCGCTATCGAGGTGATGGCGTCGCCGCGGCGCCGGCGATATCGTTGAAGGTGAGCTCATGCGCCCCATTTCGAGATTCTGCCGCTCGCCGCTGACCCTCGTGGTCGCCGGCGCGTTTGCTGTGCCCGCCGCAGCACAGCACCCCTGTAACGACTACATGCCCGTGGCCACTCCGGCCGCGGGATGGAGCGCGCCACTCGATGCGCGTGTGAGCCTGCGAGTGCGGGACGTCTCGCTCCGCGACGCGCTCGACCGCCTCACTGCCGCCTCCGGCGTTCAGCTCGCGTACTCGGCGGATTTTCTCCCGGTCGACCGCCGAGTGTGCGTTGCGGTGGACAGCGCGCCCCTTGGCGCCATTCTCGGCGGTTTGCTGAGGAACACGCGGGTGCAGGCCCTCCTCATCGCGGGTCGCGTGGTGCTCGCGCCAGCAGGGTCTTCGCCCGACGAGACGCCGGTCTCCGCGCGCGGGGTCAGTGTGCTCGACCGAGTGGTCGTCACCGGAAATGCGGTGGCCTCGCCCCGTCGTCCGCTCACCGTCGGTCTCGAGATCATCGACGGCGAACAGATGCGTCGTCAGGCCCTGGGCTCGCTGGCGGAGCTGCTCGATGCGTCCGTCCCGGGCGTGTGGGCGTGGCAGCAGTCTCCGTCCGGACTCGTCTCCCAGTACGGTGGCATCCGCGGATCGAGCTCCTTTGGCGCGACCGCGCCCAAGATTTACGTGGACGGAGTCGAGGTCGCGAATCCATTGCTCGTCACGCAACTCAATCCGGACGTCATCGATCACGTCGAGGTCATCAGGGGACCGCAGGGGTCGGCCCTGTACGGCTCGGACGCGATCAGCGGCGTCGTGAACATTCTCACCCGGCACGACGGTGGTGCCATCGGTGGCACGTCGGTGTCGCTCCGCAGTGTGGCCGGTGCCGCGGGCAGCGCCTACTCACCGGGTCTGGTTCCGCAACACGAACAGCGGCTCACCATTCGGACGGGATCGAACGCGGAATCCGCCGGCCTCGCCGTCACCTTCGGTCAGATGGGAGACCTCTACCCGGCGTCGTCTACACGACAGGTTGCCGCGATGGCTGACGCGCGACTCGTCGCCTCGAACGCCACATACACCGGGTCGGCGCGGTACTTCGACAAGAGCGCCGGGATTGGCCGCAATCCGCTGCTCGTCTCGCTGCTTCCGCCCGCGACCGCGCCGGCTGGCAGCACGTCGCGCCCGGCGATTACGTCGCCGGACACGAGGGAGTACGTACGGCAGTACACGCTTTCGACGAACGCCACCATTGCGCCGGGCGGCACCTGGACGCACACGCTGCTCGCGGGAATGGACGGCTATTCGCTGAATAACATCGGCGATGCCGCCGGGCCGCTCCCGTCGCAGCTCGATTCGGCCCTTCGCGCCGCGCGCGGCAACGGCGACCGCGTGACGCTGCGCGCGAGCAGTGTGGCGCATCTCGGCACCGAGGGCGAATCCGACGGGACGATCACCTTCGGCCTCGAGGAGTCCGTCCTTCGGCTGGCCACGACGCAGACCACGCGCATTCCGCCGACGAACGGGCAGCTCTATCCAACCGCGATCGACGCGCTCGTGGAGAACTGGCAGCACGACACGGGGCTCCTGTCACAGCTCACGATGGCGTGGCACGACGCCATGTACGTGAGCGGCGGGCTGCGCCTCGAGCGCAACGACGCGTTTTCGGGACGGAACCGCTATCCGCTGCTTCCGATGATCGGCGTGGCCGCCGTGCGCGGCTACGGCGAAGCGGAGCTCAAGTGGCGGGCCGCGTACGGGAAGGGCATACGGCCGCCGCAGACTCCGGCGCGCACCACCTCCGCCGGATACGCGGGCACGCTCGCGACGTCGAGCCTCGGCGCCGTCATCCCCGCACTCGATCCGGAGGAACAATCGGGATACGAAGGCGGTTTGGAGCTCTATGTGGGCCGCACGCTTTCCGTGCAGCTGACGCGGTTCGATCAGCACGTCACCGGCCTCATTCAGAACGTGGCGGTCGGCGTGGACACCGTCATTCGCGGCAAGTCCATCGAGCGGCGGGTGCGGTACGAGCTCCAGAACATCGGCGAGATCACGAATACGGGGTGGGAGCTTCAGGGCAATTACACGGTCGGGGCCTTCTCGCTGGCGAGCGCTCTGAGCTCCGTAGACAGCCGCGTGCGCAAGCTGGCGCATGGTTACAATGGCGATCTCCAGGAGGGAGACCGGATACTGGCCGTGCCTGCCAAGACCAGCAGCTTCACCGTCTCCTACCTCGACGGGCCGTGGTTTGCCGCGCTCGGCGCGACGCGCGCGCTCGACTGGATCAACTACGACCGCTTCAACATCGCGGTGGCTTACACCAAGGCGACGTACCCGGCCTCGCGCGAGATCACCGGTCCCCGTTTGCGCTCGTACTGGATCAAGTACGACGGGGACACGCATCTCCGTCTCACGCTGTCTCGCGAGCTCATCCGCGGCGTGTCGTTGCTCATGGTCGGTGACAACCTGCTCGGCGGACAGCTTGGCGAACCGGACAACGTGACCATTCGTGCAGGACGTTCCATCACGGGCGGTCTACGCGCATCGTTCTGAGTGCGTCTCGCGGCGGTGAAACTGCCGGGCGCGCGGAACGTATGGCGACAGAGCGCCGCCTCGATCATTCCACAGACACTGCCCGATGCAAGCACCAGCCGGTGGAATTCCCACGTCGCCGACCATCGTCACGGGTTCGCAGGTCGCACAGAGTCCGACTGCGGTGTGGCGTGCGTTCCAGGCGCAGCGCAATGAGCTGACGGGGCAACTCCGGGAGCTGGAGGACAAGCGCCGCTGGCTGTCGCAGCAGGTGACGCAAACCCCGAGCGGTGCGAGCAAGAGCGGACTCGAGGCGCGCATCGCGGAGCTCGACAAGCGGATCGCCAGCGTGGACAAGCAGGTGGCCGACGCTGAAGCCAACATCTCAAAATCCGCCGCTGTGCCGGGCGCTGTGGTCGAACGTCCGCCACCGATCTATCACGGGCCTCCCGAGGAAGCGTGGGTGCTCGGCGGCATCTTCCTCGTCGTGTGCATCTTGCCGCTTTCCTTCGCCATGGCGCGCCGCATCTGGCGGCGTGGAGCGGCGGTCGTCACGTCCTTTCCCAGGGAATTGTCAGAGCGGCTCGACCGGCTCGATCAGGCGGTCGATGCCATCGCACTCGAGGTCGAGCGCATCGGCGAGGGGCAGCGATTCGTCACGCGCGTGATGTCGGAAGGCGGAAAGGCGATCGGCTCGGGTGCCGCGCAGCCCGTCGAAGTCCCGGCGCGCGCGCCCGCGGGCGCGCGTTTGGGAGAGCGCGGCTCCATCTAGCAGCTTCGCGGGCGGGGCATTGCCGTTCATGCCCCCGCCCGTACGTTGTCGCGCATGACGGGTCACACGTCTCGCGCGTCCAACGAGCCCATCGCGTTGTCGGCGTCGGGCATTCACTGCCGCTTCGGCGACGTCACGGCGCTGGATGGCGTCTCCCTCGATATCGCCGCTGGGTCAGCGGTGGCGCTCGTGGGCGAGAGCGGCTCCGGCAAGACCACGCTGCTCCGCTGCTTCAACCGAATGGTTCTCCCGCAGTCGGGCGACATTCTGGTGGGCGGCCTGGACGTGCAGCAGTTACGCGTGGAAGTGTTGCGTCGGTCGCTCGGATACGTGCCGCAGCATGGCGGGCTCCTTCCGCATTGGACCGTGCTGCGCAACGTCGCTCTCGTGCCGTCTCTCCTTGGATCGCCCGCCCCACTCGATGCGGGGCGGGAGGCGCTCGAGCTCGTCGGACTGTCGCCCGACAAGTACTCGGCGCGTTTTCCTCATCAGCTGTCCGGCGGCCAACGCCAGCGCGTCGCGTTTGCCCGAGCGGTGGCCGCGAGGCCCGGTGCGCTGTTGCTCGACGAGCCGTTCGGCGCGCTGGACGCAATAACCCGAAGCGACGTGCAAAGTGGCTTCTCGTCGCTGCGCTCGGCTCTCGGCGTGACGACGCTGCTCGTGACGCACGATCTGGCGGAGGCCGCGCGTCTCGCAACAGAGCTCGTGGTGCTGCGTGCCGGCCGCATCGAGCAACGGGGAACGCTCCACGATCTTCGTCACGCCCCGGCAACGCCATACGTCGAGACGCTGGTTGCGACCGCGATGGCTGCATTCGAGGGGCTACGCGCTTCGTGATCCGCCGGCTGTTCGCGTCCCTCGCGCTCGCAGGCTCCGTCGCTGGAGCACAATCCGCGCGGCCACCGGTCGTCGTCGCGTCGAAACCGTTCGGCGAGTCATACCTCCTTTGCGAGATGTTTGCGCAGCTTCTCGAGTCGCGCGGCATGACTGTGGACCGACGCCCGGGACTGGGAGCGACGGAACTGGCATTTGCCGCACTCCGGACCAACGCGATCGACGTCTATCCCGAGTACACGGGCACGGGGCTGCTCGCCGTTCTGCACGACTCGCTGACGGATTCGCTCGCTGCCGATCCGCGACGCGTGTTCGCGCACGTCGCCCGCCGGTTCAGCGACGTGTACGGCGTCCGCTGGCTCCCGCCGCTCGGGTTTCAGAACACCTATGCGATCGCGGTCACGGAACGTGTTGCCGCCGAGCATCGCCTGCGCACGCTGTCCGACCTGGCGCGTGAGAGTGCTTCGCTCACCGCAGGATTCACCGCCGACTTCATCGGCCGCCCCGACGGCCTCGCGGGACTGCGCGGCGCTTATGGTCTCGCGCCAAAGGCCGTGCGTCCCCTGGCTCCCGCCGTGAAGTACCAGGCGCTCGCGACGGGCGCGGTAGACGTCGTGGACGGATACTCCACCGACGGTCTCCTCGCGAAGTACCGCCTCGTCACGTTGAGCGACGACCGGCATTTTTTCCCGCCCTACGAAGCTGCCGCGCTCGTCTCGCCTCGCGTGGCCACCGGCCGCGCGGACGCCATTGCCGCGCTGTCACTGCTCAGCGGACGTCTGAACGAAACGATGATGCGCGACCTGAATCGCCGAGTCGAAGTTGATGGCGAGAGTGTCCACGCGGTTGCGGCGAGTGCGTTGACCACGCTCGGTCTCGTCGGTGGATCCCATATGGGCGCACGGCAGATGCGGGGGGCGACGCGAGAATCGTTTGCGCGCTATTTGTGGGCGCAGCGTGCCACACTGGGGAAGTTGACGCTCCGCCACCTCGCGCTGGTATCGGTGGCGCTGTTCGCGGCAATGTGTGTTGCGATTCCACTCGGACTCGCGCTCGAGCGCTCGCGGCCGCTCGCGGAAACGACGATCCGCGCGCTGGGTGTAATTCAGACTGTCCCGAACATTGCGTTGCTTGCGTTCATGATCCCATTGCTCGGCGTCGGCGTCCTACCCGCCGTGGTAGCGTTGTGGCTGTATGCCCTGTTTCCCATTGTGCGTGGCACGTTCAACGGCGTCCGCGATGCAGATCCCGAGGCAGTGGAAGCGGCGGAAGCGCTCGGCATGACACCTCGGCAGCGGCTGGTGCAGGTGCGGCTGCCGCTCGCCGCGCCGGCAATCATGGCTGGCGTCCGCACAGCCGCCGTCATCACCGTCGGGACCGCAACCCTCGCGGCGTTCATCGGTGCGGGGGGACTTGGCGAGCCGATCGTTGCCGGCCTCTCGCTTGCTGATTCGCGCATGGTGCTCTCCGGCGCATTGCCGGCGGCATTGCTCGCGGTCATCGCGGACGCCGCGCTGGCGCTTGCCGAGCGGTTCGTCGCGCCGGCGCATCGCCGCGCGCGCGTGTAGCCCGCAGCTTGCAATGACTTCCTTTTCCAGCGCCCGCTCACTCCGCCCATGAACGTTCATCCTCGCGCTGGCCAGCTCCCCGAACCGTCCGCACTGGCCAACATCCCACGACTGGTGTCGGCGTATTTCACCGAGGTGCCGGACCCGGACGTCGCCGCGCAGCGCGTGAGCTTTGGCACCTCCGGACATCGCGGAACGTCGGTCGCCGCGTCGTTCAACGAGCGGCACATCCTGGCAACCACGCAGGCGATCTGTCTCTACCGCACTCAGCAGAGAATCGACGGACCGCTCTTCCTCGGCATCGATACGCACGCGCTCTCCGAGTGTGCCGTGGCCAGCGCCCTCGAGGTCCTTGCGGCAAACGACGTGGAAGTCATGATCGACGCGCGCGGCGGATACGTGCCCACGCCCGCGGTGTCCCTGGCCATTCTCACCTACAACCGCGGGCGTACGCAGGGATTCGCGGACGGCATCGTCGTCACACCCTCCCACAATCCGCCGGAGGATGGCGGCTTCAAGTACAATCCGCCAAACGGAGGACCCGCAGACTCGGGCGCCACCCAATGGATCCAGGATCAGGCGAACGCGCTGCTCGCCCACGACCTGCGAGGCGTAAAGCGCGTGACGTTCGCGCGCGCGCGCGCGGCCGCGACGACGCATCAGTACGACTATCTCGACGCCTACGTCAAGGAGCTGGAACGCGTGATCGACCTCGGCGCCATTCGCGGCGCATCGGTGAAGCTCGGCGTGGACCCGCTCGGCGGCGCCGGCGTCGCGTACTGGAGCGCCATCGCCGACCGGTACAAGCTGCCGCTCACCGTCATCAGCGAAGAGGTCGACCCGACGTTTCGCTTCATGAGCCTGGACTGGGACGGACGAATCCGGATGGACTGCTCGTCGCCCTACGCAATGCAGCGGCTCATCGCCCTGCGGGAGCGCTTCGACGTCGCGTGGGCATGCGACACGGATCACGATCGGCACGGCATCGTCGCGCAGAGCGTAGGACTCCTGAATCCCAACCACTATCTCTCGGTGGCAAGCGCGTATCTCTTTGCGCACCGCCCCGAGTGGCTTGCCTCGGCCGGCATTGGCAAGACGGTCGTGAGCAGCAGCATGATCGATCGTGTCGCCTCGCACATCGGCCGGCCGCTCATGGAGGTGCCCGTCGGCTTCAAGTGGTTCGTGGACGGACTGTCTGCCGGCACACTTGGCTTCGTGGGCGAGGAAAGCGCGGGCGCGACGTTCCTCCGGCGCGACGGACACGTGTGGACCACTGACAAGGACGGCCTGGTGCTCGGTCTTCTCGCCGCGGAGATGACGGCTGTCACCGGAAAGGATCCTGGCGAGCACTATCGCGAGCTCACTCGGGAGCTCGGCGCACCGTGCTACGAGCGCATCGATGCGCCCGCGACGCCGGAGCAGAAGGCGGTGCTCGCCAAGCTCTCGCCACGCGACGTGTCCGCCGCGGAGCTTGCCGGCGAGCGCATCGCGAACCTCACCACCACGGCCCTCGGCAACGGGGCGCCGATCGGCGGCCTGAAGGTCGAAACGCACTCGGGATGGTTCGCCGCCCGCCCGTCGGGCACGGAAAACGTCTACAAGCTGTATGCTGAAAGCTTCGTCGACGAAGCGCACCTGCACCTCATTCAGACGGAGGCGCAGGCCCTCATTCAGCGCGCATTCGATGCAGCTGGAGCGGCTGGAGAAACAACGGCAAAACAAGCCTCGGCTAAATAAGAGGCAGCGATAAAGCAACCTAAGAAAGAATACAACTGGCCAAAAGTACAGCGAAACGAAAGGAACGGCTAACAGCAAATATGCCACAGAGAACACAGAGTCACAGAGAACAGCGTTGCCGCAGTTCCTCTGTGACTCTGTGTTCTCTGTGGCAAATTTGCAGTGCCGAAGTTGTTTGCAGTGCCGAAGTTCTTTAACTAACAGCGGCCGTGTGAGTCTCTTGTAGCGCTCTTCTCGTTCAGCTCACCCCTACTTCGCCACCATCCAGCCCGTTCGGAGATCCGTGTTTCCCCAGACGATGCGCAGCGTCCCTCGCAGCTCCGCGTAGCCCGACGTCGGCCGAGGGGATTCCGGCACGAGATAGATCGTCAGCGACTCTTCCTTGTCAGTGCGCTGTGTGGCGGCGAGCGGGATGCGACCCACGTCGCGCGACGCGTCGTAGTCCGTGCCCCAGCCGGCCGTTTCGCGGTTGACGATGAGCTGCCAGCCCGTCTTGCCGGAGAGCAGGAACAGCGAATAGTCCCCGTGCGGAACGGCGAGCGAGCCCAACGTGATGTCGAGGTCGGTATGCAATTGCGTCGCCGTATTTGCGCCGAATCGCCACACCGTGTCGAGAGGAATCAGGCCACCTTCGATCTTTCGTCCGCGCGCGTGCGGCTGTCCGTAGGCGATGGCAATGCGGGACGGTCCCGTGAGGCTTCCGTCCTCCGGGTACCACTGGCCGCCGATCCGGCGCTGGTCCACGTGTACTTCCGTGGACGCAAAGCTGCTCGCGGCCACGCGGGGCGGTGGGGCGGGAGGCTGCTGGGCTGCCAATGTCGGCGTAGCGAGCACGGCGAAAAGAAGGGGCAGGCGCATGGGGTGATTCACCGGTGGCGTGTTACCTCAATGATGCCATTCGGCGCACCGGCCGGATAGCGCTATTGCCAGCACCCACCCGGCGATGGATTTTGTGAGCGTGGAACAATCACTCGACACGCTCGAGACACCGGCGCTACTCGTCGACCTCGACGTCATGAAGCGCAATCTCGGGCGAGCCGCGGACTATGCGGAACGCCACGGACTGGCGCTGCGCCCGCACGTGAAGACGCACAAGGCGTCTCGCATCGCCGCGCGACAGGTGGCACTTGGCGCCGTGGGCGTCACGTGTGCCACGCCGCACGAGGCCGAGGTCATGGCCCGTGTCACGGACGACATTCTGGTGGCATTCCCTCCGGTGGGCGCGCCGAGGGCTGAACGCCTCGCGGCGCTTCCCTCGGATGTCCGCCTGATGGTGGCGCTCGATTCGGAGCAGGCGGTGAAGGACATCGCGCGCGCCGCATCCGACGCCGGCCGCAATGTGCGTGTTCTCGTGGAGCTCGATCTCGGCATGCGACGCGTCGGCGTGCCAACGGTGGACGCGGTCATCGCGCTCGCCGGTCGCGTGCGATTGGAGGCGTCGCTCGAGTTCGCGGGGCTGATGTTCTATCCCGGCCACGTGCGCCAACCTGTTCAGGAGCAGGACCAGGCGCTCGCAGAAGTCCGTACCGCGCTTGCCGCCGCGCTGGCGCAGATGACGCGAGCGGGAGTGGCCCCCGGGATCGTCAGTGGAGGCTCTACGCCCACACTGTGGCGCACACACGAGATGGAGGGCGTGACGGAGTTTCGGCCCGGCACGTACGTGTTCAACGACCGGACGACGGCCGCCATCGGCGCGTGCGCGTGGGAGGACTGTGCGGCGACCGTGCTGGCGACCGTGGTCTCCACCGCGGTACCTGGTCAGGCCGTGATCGACGCGGGCACCAAGGCGCTCGGCCGCGAGCCAGTGCGCGGGGTGGAGGGGGAGGGGTTCGGGCAACTGCTCGAGCATCCGGAGGTCGTCGTCTCCCGAACGTCGGAGGAGCACGGGGTGCTGGATCTCTCGGCATCGAGCTGGCGGCCGCTGGTGGGCGAGCGGGTGCGCGTCGTGCCCAATCACGTGTGCATCGTCGTGCACCTCAACGATACGGCCTATGGCGCGCGTGGTGGCATGATCGAGACGAGCTGGCCGATCGAGGCGCGGGGCCGCGGAGCGCAGGTCGCAGGAATGAGCATCTGATGGAGGAATCGGCGCATCCGTGGCGTGTGATTCGCATCACGGGCGGCGAGCGTGCGAAACAGGATCGTTAACGGGACGCGGTCTGAAGCGTCCTCAGAGCAGACGCTTTTTCACGTGGGAGCGAGCGCATGAGCGACACTGAAGTGCCGAGCGATACCGGGGTGTCATCTACCGTGCGCGCGCCGGCCTCGCGGCGGGCCGCCTTGGCCGCGGGGGTGGCTGCGCTTGCGATGGCCGTTCTGCCAAAGCGCGCCCGAGCGCAGGCGACGCGCCGTCCGCGACCCGGCCCGATCACGGGCACGCCGAACATCCCGAACGAGATCCCCGTCGCCCCGCAGGAATGGGCCAGTGATTCGAACCGTCTGCTGCGCCGCATCACCTACGGCATCACCGACGCCGACGTGACCGCCGCGAAGCAGTATGGATTTCGCGGGTTCCTCGAGCGGCAGCTCGACTACACGCACATCGACGACTCCGCCGTCGACGCATTCATCGCGGCAAAATATCCCTACATCTCGCAGGGCACGTCGCAGCTCTACAACGCGAATTCCGGGACGGTGCAGAATCAGCTCCAGCAGTCGACGGTCTATCGCGCGGCGTTCTCCAAGCGCCAGCTCTACGAGCGCATGGTGGAGTTCTGGAGCGATCACTTCAACATCTCGTACTCGAAGGTCACGTACCTCAAGGTCGTGGATGATGCCGACGTCATCCGCAAGTACGCGCTGACGACGTTCCCGAAGCTGCTGTACGCCAGCGCCAAGAGCGGCGCGATGATGGTGTACCTGGACCAGAATCAGAGTCGCTCGGGGTCGCCGAACCAGAACTACGCGCGCGAGATCATGGAGCTGCACACGCTCGGCGTGGACGGCGGCTACACGCAGAATGACGTTGCGGAGCTGTCGCGGGTGCTCACGGGCTGGAGCATCGTGGGACGCGGCGATTTTGCGTTCTATTCGTCCATCCACGACTTCGGCAAGAAGACCGTGCTCGGCGTGACCATTCCGGCGAGCAGCTCATCCGTCGGCGCCGGCGCCATCGTGGAGGGCGAGCAGATGCTCGACATGCTGCTCGCGCACCCGAGCACGGCCTCCTTCATCGCGACCAAGATGCTGCGGTGGTTCGTGACGCCCCAGCCAACCGCGCAGCAGGTCGCGGCGGTGGCGGCGGAGTACACGCGCACGGGCGGCGACATCAAGGCCATGATCCGCGTCGTTCTCGATCCCGCGTGGGTCGCGGCTGCCCCGATGAAGCTCAAGCGGCCGTTCCACCTGATTGCCTCGTCGATGCGCACCACCACGCCGACGGTGAGCGGCGTCGCCGGGCCGACGGCGCAGCTCAACAACACCGGGCAGCAGCTGTTCATGTGGGACACGCCGGACGGCTACCCGGACCGGGTCGATTACTGGGCTGGAAACGTGTTGCCGCGCTGGAATTACGCATCGTACTACTCGGCGCTTGCCGGCGGCGAGGTCAATCTGGACGTCGCGCAGTTCATGCGCGGCAACGCCGCCGACCCCACGGTCGCTGCCATCGACACCCGGCTGTTTGGGGGCGAGATCGATCCCGCCCTCAGGGCGTCGCTCACCACGTACCTCAAGGGCGGGACGTACAACGCCGTCCGCGTGCGCGAGACGCTCGCGCTTGCCATGAGTTCCAACACCTTCCAGTGGTACTGAGGCGCCCAATGACGATGGACACGCACGACGAAGACTGCGGGTGCTCCGAATACAAGGCCCTCTCGCGTCGCCAATTTCTCGGCGCCACCGCCGGCGGCGCGTTCGGCGCCATGGCAGTCGGGGTATTCCCCGATTGGTTGCCGAGGGTCGTGCTGGCGGAGAGTTATGCGTCTTCGCGGGACGTCATCCTGTCGGTGTTCATGCGCGGCGGCGCGGATGGACTGAGTCTGTGCGTCCCCTTCGGTGATTCCTCGTACTACACAGGCCGCCCGACCATCGCCGTTCCGCGTCCGGACGCGGCCAACAGCACGGCCACGAAGGGCATCGCGCTCGACAATTTCTTCGCGTTCCCGCAGGCCATGTCGGCGTTGATGACGCCGTACACGGCGAACGACCTGCTGGTGGTGCATGCGACGGGACAGTTCAACAACTCGCGCTCGCACTTCGACGCACAGCGGTTCATGGAAGTGGGCAAGCCGAACGATACGTCAATCGTCACGGGCTGGCTTGGGCGGCATCTCGCCACCATTCCGCCTCTGCGCACCACGGCTCCCCTGCGCGCGCTCGGCCTTGCGAGCGGTCTTCAGAAGACGCTCGTCGGCGCGCCGAAGACGCTGCCCATCGCCAATCCCGCCACGTTCGCGCTGGGCGGTAACACGGCGACGATCAATCAGCGGTTGTCGTTCCTTCAGAATGACTATTCCGGTGCCTCGGATCCCATTCACGCCGCGGCACTCGACGCGGGCAACACCGTCGCGATCCTTCAGTCGATCGGATTTGCGACGTACCGCCCCGCCAACGGCGCCGTGTATCCGAACAGCTCGTTCGGCAACGCGCTGAAGTCCGTGGCGGCGCTCATCAAGGCCGACATCGGCATCGAGGCGGCGCAGGTGGACATCGGCGGGTGGGACACGCACTCCGCGGAGGATCCGCTGAACGGCTCGATGGCCAACACGATGCGCGACTTCTCCAACTCACTTGCCGCGTTCTATCTCGACTGCATCACCACGGCGACGAGCAACGGTGTCACCGCGGTGGCGTTCTCGGAGTTCGGGCGCAATGCGCGTGAGAACGGCAGCCAGGGCACCGATCACGGCCGCGGCACATGCCTGTTTGCGATCGGCAAGAACATCGCGGGCGGACGCGTGATGGTGAACAACTGGCCGGGGCTCGCCCAGGCCAATCTGGATTCGGGTCAGGACCTCAAGGTCACCATCGACTACCGCGACCTGCTGGCGGAAATCGTCCAGAACCGGCTCGGCAACACGCAGTTGGACGTCATCTTTCCGTCGTGGAAGCCCACCATGTGGGGCATCACGAAGTAGCCGCTACTTCACCGTGATCGTCCCGCTCATGCCGGGGTGCACGGTGCAATCGAAGTCGAACGCGCCGGTGGCGGCAAAGGTCAGCACGACCACGCCACTGGTGCGATTCTGAATGTTCGGCGGCCCTCCGGGCGGATTGGTTGCCCGGAAGATCACGTTGTGCTCGACGTTGCCACCGAACGAGAAGGACACCGAGATGTTCTTCGCGATGGTCAGAACGGGCGGCGAGAACGTATTGGCGAGCAGGAAGACGGTGTCCTTCGTGGCCGCCGTCGCGGGCGTCACCAGAACGGCCAACGTGCCCGCCACTCCGCTCACCGATGCAGAAATGATTGCCTGACCGGGCGTGACTCCGGTAACGCGACCGCCCTGATCGACAGACGCAATTGACGACGAGCTCGACGACCAGGTAAAGATGCCCGGCGACGCGATCTGGGCACCCGACGCAGTGAGCGCGGCGGCCTGGAGCTGCACCGACTGGCCAGTCGTTACACTCGTGCTCGCGCTCGTCACCGTGACGCGGGCAACACTGTTGTTGGTGCCCGTGCTGCTGCTGTCGGAGCCCCCGCACGCCGCGAGCACACACAGCAGCGCGGCCAGATCGATTCGCACTCGCATGGCTCAAAATTAACTCCGTGTGCAAAGCCGGGCCATGAGACGTAGACCCCTGAACGGTGAACGGAGAACCGTTCACGGGCCTTGGAGTTGGCGTGACCGGTGGGCATCTTTCACGTCTGCCGCGAAGCGTGCGGCTGCCCACAGATGGAACGCATGCCCAACGCATCCCGCTTGCCCGCTGCGCCCGCCAAGGATCCCGTCGCCGTCGTCCGCGCCTCGGCGGACTCACTCGCCCGCGTGGCGCTCGAGTGCTGCCGCCAACACGACCGCGCCTCCCGTCATCCTGTGCCCGACGAACCGGACCTCGAGCAGAAGCATCACGATGCGCTCTGCGCCACGTGTGACGGCTCGCTGGCGGAGCTCACCACCGCGTACGAACGGGCGGCCGCGGACGTACGGATGACATCGGATGAGCCGTGGTGGCACCGCGCGAACAACCTCTGGCACGCCAGTCGCGAGTATGCGCGCCGCCACGCCGGCTGTGACGCGATGTCGAAGGGCGTGTCGGGCAAGCACAGCGCGGAGAAGCTGGCGGGGATGCAGATGGAATACGAGCTCGAAGCGTCGGCGCTGCTCGCGCTGCGGCACGCCGCGGATGCGTACCTGAAGACACGCCCCGGATTGAGTTGATGGCCTCCACGAACGGAAGCACCCGCAGCAGAACATCGCAGAGCCGCATTGCCGCACCGAAGCAGACACTGACCGCACAATCCGCCAGCCGCGGAGGCATCAACGCCCGCTATCCCTGGAAGGAGGAGCCGAATCCGTACTTCGAGCTGCGGCGTTCCCCCATTCAGGGCGTCGGCGCGTTCGCGGTCCGGACCATCCCCAAGGGCACGCGCATCATCGAGTACCTCGGCCAGCGCATTTCGTGGCGAACGGCAGACCGGCGCTACGAGGACGAGAGCATGGGCCGCCACCACACGTTCCTCTTCACGGTCGACGAGCGCATCTGCATCGACGGCGCGGTGAAGGGCAACGAGGCCCGGTTCATCAATCACTCCTGCGACGGAAACTGCGAGGCCATCAACGACCGCAAGCGGATCTTCATCGAAGCGCGCCGCACCATCCGTCCCGGCGCGGAGCTGCTGTACGATTACCAGTACGAGCGCACGAAGGATCATACGAAAGAGGACGAACGCTTCTATGCGTGCCGCTGCGGTGCCGCCACCTGCCGAGGATCCATCCTCGCCGCCGACGTCTCAGGGACGTGAGCAGACGCCGGTGGTGTTGCGCGCGCTGCTCGCCGGCCTGATCGACTACGCGGGACTGTTTCCTCCGGCATCGCTCGACATGCTGGAGGTCGCGAATCGGTATGGGGACTATACGTCCTCCGATGAGTCATGGCTGTTGGGACGCCTCGTCGTGCCGGTGGCGCGTTTGGCGGAGCTCGGTGACGTCCTCCGGAGTCACGACCACCCGCCGTTCCTCATCAGCGCACTGATCGGCGGCGACGTGGACGCGGATGCGCGCACCATTGCCGGCTGCAACGAGCAGTGGGCGCAGTGCCTGAAAGTTGATACCTGCGAGCTGCGGGGAACGTCCCCCGCGCAAATCGCGCACGCCGCGCGCGCGCTGGCGGGCGAATACACCGTGTACGTCGAAGTGGCATCGTCGGTGGATCAAGCCATCCTCCTCGACGTCGTCGCGGCCGAGCACGTGCGCGCTAAGATTCGCACCGGCGGGGTCACCGCCGACGCGTTTCCGTCCCCGCTCGAGGTCGCCCGCTTCCTTCAACGCTGCGCGGAGCGTACGCTCGCGTTCAAGGCGACGGCCGGCCTCCATCATCCCATTCGAGGCACCTACCGCCTGACATACGATTCCGACGCACCCCGCGGCGTGATGTTCGGCTTTCTCAACCTGTTTCTTGCGGCGACATTGGTGCGGCAACGCGTGGAACAGGACGAGCTCGTCGCAATTCTCGAGGAGACCGATCCCGCGTCGTTCGGAATTGCGGACCACGCAATCTCGTGGCGTGAACGTGCCCTGACGGAAACGGCGATCGCCAGCGCGCGGCGTGAATTCGCCGTTGCGTTCGGCTCATGCTCGTTCCGCGAGCCGGTCGACGACCTTTTTCAACTCCGGCTCCTGTAGATGGTGCCCGGTCCGGAATCAATCGCTACGGCGCGATCATGGGTCGCCTCGGCCGAACAGCACGACACTGATTTTCCGCTCCAGAATCTGCCGTTCGGAGTCTTCCGCGCGACGGCGCGTGCGCCACGGCCCGGAATCGCCATTGGCGACCGTATTCTCGATCTCGCGGCGGTGGCAGAGCAGGGACTTCTGAGTGATCAGGCCGCTGCGCTGGTGCACGAGTGCACTCTCGACGGAGCGCTCAATCCGCTCCTGGCCGCAGGTCGTGACGCCATCGGCCACCTGCGTCGCCAGGCGGCGCTGCTGCTTGCGGCGGATTCATCCGAGAGCCGCGCCGCGCGCGATCGCGGGGAGGCGCTGCTCGTAAAGATGGCGGATGCGGAGCTGCTCCTGCCGGCGCGCATCGCGGATTACACGGACTTCTATGCATCCATTCACCACGCCACGAACGTCGGCAGCATGTTTCGCCCCGACAATCCACTGCTTCCGAATTATCGGTGGGTGCCCATCGGATACCATGGGCGCGCGTCGTCGTTGGTGCCGAGTGGTGCGGCGGTGCGGCGTCCACTTGGGCAGAGCAAGGATGATGCGGCGCCCGCACCAACGTTCGGCCCCACACGGCGACTCGACTACGAGCTCGAAGTCGGCGCATTCATCTGTGGCGGCAACCCGCTCGGCACGCCGATCGCGCTCGATGACGCGGAGTCGCACATCGCAGGGCTGTGTCTCGTGAACGACTGGTCCGCGCGCGACATCCAGTCGTGGGAGTATCAGCCGCTCGGCCCGTTCCTCGCGAAGAATTTTGCCACCAGCGTGTCGCCGTGGGTCGTGACCCTCGATGCGCTGGAGCCCTTTCGTGTGCAAGCCTACAAGCGCCCCGCAGGCGATCCGCAGCCACTCGCGTACCTCCACGGTGTGCGGAACGAGACGCGCGGCGGCTTTGCCATCACACTCGAGGTGCTCATCACGTCGTCCCGCATGCGTGCCGCCGGCATACCCCCGATGCAGGTGAGCGTCGGGAGCTTCGAGTCGATGTATTGGACTCTCGCGCAGCTGGTAACCCACCACACGAGCAACGGCTGCAACCTGCAACCCGGCGATCTCATCGCGAGCGGCACCGTGAGCGGCGCGACGCCCGAGTCGCGCGGATGTCTGCTCGAGCGCACGTGGCGCGGTACGGAGCCGCTAAGGCTCCCGAACGGCGAGTCCCGTTCGTTCCTCGAGGACGGCGACGAAGTGATTCTGCGCGCCTGGTGCGAGCGCGCCGGCGCAAAGCGCATCGGATTCGGTGAGTGCCGGGGACTCGTCGCACCGGCATGACGTCGCGGCCGAGCGCTGTCGTTCGCTTCTCTCTATTCACCCTGCCGATGCTGCTGGCACAGGGATGTGGAGGGGGCCTTCAGGTACCCGAGCCGGATCTCACCCCTCGCGCCGGCGGATATCCGGCCGCGGAGCCGGCGGTCATCGCCCTGCCCATCAGTCTCTCACTCGGAAAGATTCGCGCCGCGCTGTCCACCTCGTTGCCACCGTCGGACTCCCTGACGCGCGCACAATGCGTCGCGCTCGGCGGCGCCGTCTGTCATCAGTACGTCTACTCGCGGGATTCACTCGAGCTGCGCATGAACGGCGATCGCGTCGACCTCCTCACGCGTCTGCGCTACCGCGGCCGTGTGGCGCTCGGCGGCGTCGGCGGCCTTGCGAGCTGTGGCTATGCACCCGAGCCGATGAAGCGTGCGGAGCTCCATGCCGCCACGTCGCTCTATTGGCGCAATGACTGGCATCTCGCATCGCGCAACACGTCCATCAACGTTGCGCTGCCCGATCCGTGCGAGGTCACGCTGCTTCGCGTGGACGTCACGCCGATGATGCGGCGCATCATCGATGCCCAGGGCGAGCGACTGCGTCAGCAGCTCGACAGCGCCATTCCGGCTCTCGCCGATCTCCGTCCGGCCGCGGATTCGCTGTGGCACACCATGCTGCGCCCGTTCGCACTCGACTCGGCGAGCACTACCTGGCTCTCGATGACGCCCGACGCCGTGCTGCTCGCACGCCCCATTGGCCGGGGCGACGCGTTGGCCACGGCCATCGTGATCACCGCCTATCCGCGTGCCACACTTGGCGCACGTCCCGCCACGGTGCATAAGCCGCTGCCGCCGCTCGGTCTCGCCACGACGCAGTCGGGCATTCACGTGCCCGTCGACATCCTGTTGCCATTCGCCGACCTGAGCGTGCGTGTCACGCAGCTCCTGCGCGGCGACGTTCCCGAGGCGGGCATCACCATCGACAGCGTGAAGGTGTGGGCTGTAGGCGACACGATGGTGGTGCGAACCAGCGTGCGCGGCTCGGTCACTGGCGATCTCTTTGCACTCGGCCGCGTTCAATACGACCCTGCGGCGCGTCACCTGCTGGTGAGCGATCTCCAGTACACGCTGTCGAGCGAGAGCCGGATGAGTCGACTCAAGGCGACGCTCGGTTCCTACCGCATCAAGCGCGCGCTCGATCTGGCTACCGGACATGGACGGCTGGACGTCGGCACGCAGCTCGATTCATTGCGACGACAGCTTTCGTCCCAGTTGAACCGGCCGCTCGCGCCGGGAGTCGAAGTCTCCGGCACGCTCACGGACATTCGCATTGCCGCGCTCTCCACGTCGGCCAGCGCCTTCGTGCTTCGCGTCGTCATCGACGGCACGGCGCGTCTCGTCATCCGCTAGTCGCGCGGCCGCCTAAGGTGGCTCGGGCGTTACACTTTGCGGAAACGGCACCGACTGTTTCGTGCGCCCCTTCACCTTCAGCTTCTCACCGATGCGAATCTTGTCGCCGGCGAGCCCGTTGAGCGCCCGAATCTCTTCCGGCGTCGTGTTGAACATCCGCGCGACCGACGCCAATGCCTCGCCACGCCGCACCGTGTGGAACCATTCGCCGCGTCCCTGGGTGGCTAACGTCGAACGCGCACGGTCCTGGGCGCGCCGCTCCTCGCGCCGCTGCCACCCGACCGCGCGAAGTTGCGCGTACTTGCGGCCAAGCGCCGCGAGCAGCGAGTCCGCGCTCTCCGATTCCGGGGACGGCACGCCAACGGTGACGCGCCCTGCGGGCGTGCGAATCCGGAGTCCCCTGGCGAGAAAGAACAGCGTCCTCGTCGGGCTTACCGTGGCGAGGGTGTCGATCGGCCACGATCGGTCCTCGAATGTGGGAGGCGCATCCGGGGGGCTGAGCGGATCTCTTGGCTGGAGTCCAAGGAAGATCAGTCGTCCCCCGATCGGATGTGCCGAGTCGCCAGCGGCGTCCGTGAGCACCAACAGGCCGCGCGTGGCGCGGAAGTAGTCGATCGCCGGCCGCTGCCACACGCTCACCTTGGCCAGGACGCGCTCGCCGGGGCGAAGCGTACTGAGTCGCAGCTCTCGCTCCGCGAACGCCTTCGCGTCGCGTGGATCCGACCGCACCGCCTGAACGGCGATCTGCGCGATGCTCACCGCGAGCGCGAGTCCGACACACCACGCCAGGTACTTGATCCAGATCGGATACCCCGCGCGGCGGCGTCGACGCCGATTTCGGCGAGGCATCGCATCCCAATTGGGGAGGTCGCGCGGGTCGCCGCTCCAAATACCTTCGGCTGGAATCGGTGGCGGCGCGTCCTGAGGCAACATCGAGGGGTTCGGGAATGGGCTGCAACGTCCGACACTCCAAGGAAGAAGGATGCCGCGCCCTCGCCAACGCACGTATGTAACAATTGTTACAGATGAGCTTGTCCGACCTGGGAGTCGAGGCTACCCTTCAAGCTCGCGTTGTACGACGGGCTTCTCCCCGGAGTCCGGTCGCCTCGGCCGCTATTCCCTCCTGACCGGTGGCATCCATTCGCGTCGTCCCGATAGCCCGTCAGCTCGCCGTTGCCGTCGTCGCGGCCGGAACCGTGATCTTCACCGCCACCCAGGTGAAGCCCGTGTTTCTTGGTCAGACACCGGTGGCTGGAAGGGTACTGGCGGCAGACTATCTGGATTCGGCTACCGTACGCGCGCCGTGGCTCAGCCTGCCTGAGCCACTTGCCATGCGGCATCCGCAATTCCGTCGGGACGTCAACGCTTTCGCCGCGGATCTGCGCGGCACTGGAAGCATCGCCGGGGAGCGCGCCGACTCCATTGCTGCCGTCGCGGTGCGCGAGGCCTATCATCGCCGAGTGCCGCCGGCACTCGTCCTGGGCGTGATGCTGACGGAGAACGACCGGTTCAAGTCAGGCGTGCGGTCCAAGGTCGGTGCGCTTGGACTCATGCAGATCATGCCGCGACTGTGGGCGCCGAACCTCGGCATCTACCTGGGGAAAAATCTCAAGGATGACGAAACCAACGTTCGATACGGGGTCTACATCCTGAGACACTTCGCCCGCCGTACGGCGGACAGCTTGGACGCCGGCGACGTTACACGTGTTGCGCTGCTCAATTACAATGGTTGCGTGCGGGGCGCGAACACGCCCGATTGCCGCGCTTACCCGGACAAGGTGCAACGGCACGTGGAGCGGAGTGCCCAGTCCATCTGCAATGGCCGTGGGTTCAAGGAGTGCGTGGCGCTGCCGCTGTGGGCAGCTATCCGGGACACCTCGCCGCCGCCAATCCCCAGCTCCTCTCTGGCGAACTCGGTTCCACTGGTTGCTACAGACCGCGGCCGCGATGGTCCGCGCTTCGCGGCTCTGAACTCACGCCTCGGCCATTGGCTGACGGGTAACTAGGACACTGACGGTCGCCACTCCAGGACTCTCCGCCGCCGATGCCCCTGCGGCGATGGGACGGCGGACGGCGGAGTGCGACTCTCGGATATCCGACTCTGACTCTGAACCGTCGTTTCCTACCGGATACGTCGTTCTTACCGAGTGCCGGATACAGAGTACTGGTCTTCACTACTGATCTTCAACACGCGACGCAGCTGCCCGCTTGGGCGGCCGAGTCCGAGCGTGGCAGCGCCCGACTACCTGATGGCTTCTACCTTCGTGAGCCCGTTCTGCTTGATGCTGATCTCCATGTTCTGTGCGAGCACGACGATCTTCACGTTGAGCTGATCGTTGGAGTTGCTGCCGAGGTAGACGCCCTTTTCCGTCAGGTAGAAAGCGCCCGTGCTGGTGCCGTCCGACTCCATGGTCACCGGCGTTCCCTGCAGGCTGCCGGCGCCGGCCGCCTTGATGGACGTCTCGCGCTGGATGCGGAGCGCCTTCACGCCGTCGATGGTCGTGTCGCCGGCCACCGTATAGCGCGAGATGGCCGTGCGATCCACGTCCAGCCCCGACTGCGAGACCTTGCCGGCGGTCGTATCCGTCCACGTGGATCCCGGGATGAGCGTCGCGCGATAGACCGGGAGGAACTTCGCGATGCCGTCCGTGATCTGCGCCAGGGCGGGATCGAGTCCCTCGGGCCCCTTCGTCGAATAGAGCCGGCCGGTTGGAGACAGCAGCGAGGTGAACGATGCGCCCTTCAGCTTGCTGAGGTCGGGCAGCGGGCCGGCTGACTTGAGCGCGATGGAATCGAGCGTCACGGTCGCCGTCATCGTGTCCTTCGACGTTCTGGCGATGTTGACGGTCAGATGCTCCTGGACGCCCACCTCGAGATTCATCGAGCCGGCGGGGGTGGTCTGGTTGAGCTTGTTTGTGGTGGAAAGCCGGTACTTCGTGATTCCGGCGGCGTACTCGACCTTCTGGGCGGAAAGCGCGAGCGGCGCGGCGACGAGGACCGCGGCGGCGAAACGCGCGAAATGCAGCGTCATTCATGACTCCTGGGAGGACGGAAAGCGCCGGCGATTCGCGCCCGCGTTTGTTAGGTATACGCGCATAAGGGCGAAAGGTTACCCAGGACCAGAGGTGCCAAAGTCGCGGCCGCTTGGCTACGTTGCGCGGCGCACATCCAGAGGGAGAATCAATGAGCGAGCACATCGTTCTCGAGCGTCTGTTCGAGGACGCGCAGCTTCCGCAGCCGGCGACACCCGGATCCGCCGGCCATGACTTGAGGGCATATCTTCGCGCGCGCACCGTGCGTGTATCCGACGGAGCGCGACAAGATGAGCGAGACGCCGAGGATCGCGGCGGTGAGTGGTTCCTGGAACTGGCTGCCGGCCAGATGGCATTGATTCCGCTCGGCTTTCGGTCTCGCCTTCCGGTGGGCGTCGAGGCGCAGATCAGACCGCGAAGCGGACAGGTCTTCAAGACGGCGCTGACGGTGCCGAACGCACCTGGCACGGTGGACGCAGACTACGCCGAGGAATGGATGGTGATCGTGCGAAACGATTCGGCGGCTCCCAGGCGGATCGTGCACGGTGAGCGAATTGCGCAGGCGGTGTTTGCGCGCTACGCCGAACTGCGGGTGGAGGAGGGAACCGTCACACGCTCGACGGAGCGCGCCGGAGGCTTCGGCAGCACGGGCGCGCACTGACCTGGCGCCGACAACCCGGAGCATCGACGATGACGACACCAGGCCTTCGCAGCGAAGCGCGATCGTATTGGGTATTGAGCCGATCGCATCGGTACAGCCTCCTCTTTGCATTGCCGCTGCTCGTGACGTACGAGCTGCTCGAAGTCATCGCGCCGATTCGCTCGTCCGGTGGCGTGATCCGCAACGGCGCCGACGTCATCATCACGGCGCTGTTCTCGTGGCTGTTGGGACCGCGTGGGCCGCTGGTGTTCATGGCGCTCGTCATCGGCGTCTCGCTCTGGCTCATTCGTCGCGACCGGTCGTCCGGCCGGATCAAGCTGCCGATGTTCGGTGCGATGCTTGGCGAGTCGGTGGTGCTGGCGCTGCTGTTCGGCGTGGTCATCGGCACGGCGACGATCCACCTCGTGGGACCTCTGCGCTCGCTCGCCGCGCCGGCCATTGCGGAGAGTTCGCTGGCACGGCTGACGCTCTCACTCGGCGCGGGACTCTACGAGGAGCTCCTGTTCCGCGTCATCATCGTGGCCGCGCTTGCAAACGGATTCCGGCTGCTGGGATTCAGCCGGCTGTTCTCGGGCGGGATGGCGACGCTGTTCGGCGCATTGCTGTTCTCGGCGTTCCATTACATGGGGCCGCTGGGTGAGCCGCTTCGGCTCGAGTCGTTCGTGTTTCGCGCGCTGGCGGGGCTTGGGTTCAGCGCGCTCTATCTCACGCGTGGCTTTGGCATCACGGCGTGGACGCACGCGCTCTATGACATTGCGGTGCTGATGTAGCCTCCTGAAACGACGGTCACCACTTTGAGACTCGGGCGGATAGGCATGCCCCTGCGGCGATGGGACGACTGACGGCGCAAACCAGTAGTGAAGACCAGTACCCGGTATCCGGCACTCCGTAAGACGACGTATCCGGTACACTAACGACGGCTCAGAGTCTGATTTCTGAAAACCGACCTCCCCATCCGACGTCCCATCGCCGCAGGGGCCTTGGCAGCAGAGAGAGTCTCGGCGTGGCATCTCCGAAGTCTGAATCCTGTCTACCGTCCGCGCAGCATCGACGTGAACAGTTCGACAGCGCGCGCATCGGTCGTCTGGCCAAGCTGGTATAGCGCGGCGACGCGGACGTCGCGATGCGGATTCGAGCGCGCGATCGCGAGCAGCGCCGGTACGACGTCGTCCGATTCGGTGCGCTGGCGCGCGTAGGCATAGACCGCTTCGCGGCGCGCAGCCTGCGTGTCGCCGTCCACGTTCGGTTCGGCCGGGATCGTATTGGCGGCGGCGCGCGCAAGGAGATCGCTGGCGCGGCGGCGATAGCGTGAGGGCCTGGTGGAGTCGCGCGCTGCGCGCGCGAGAATGTCCCACCGGGGCAGTGAATCCAGTAACACGACCGGCATGATCGCTTCGACCGCCGTGCGTCCTTCTCCTGTGCGTACGAGCGACTCGAGAAATGCTCCCGCCTCCACGTCGGATACGACGCCGAGGTCCTGTACCGTGTCGCCGAGAGTGGGCAGTGGACCGGCCGCGACGCGCAGCCAGCTTGGCGTGCCATCAACGACGCGGACCGAGACGCGCACCGCACCAGGCTCGCACGGCGCGATGCGCGTGTCCCATGGCTCATGCGTCACGAGCATTCCGTTGAAGTACCGCGTTCGATTGCCCGATATTCCGTCGTTGTACGAGCGAACGCCGTCGCCGCAGACCTCCGGGCGCGACCGCGCCGAGAACGCCACCGTGCGCGTTCCGGCGAGGCGAATGCGGTCAGTGAGTGTGCGCTGCGATTGAAGTGCGAGGGGGTACAGGCTCAGAAAAGCAAATAGTCCGGCTGGCGCGCGCATCGCCTCCTCACTGGTTGATGAGGTCGAGCAGGAACTGCTTGACGCGCGGATCCTTCTTGTCGCTCAGATAGAAGATCGCCTTCTTGCGCAGGTCGGTGTTCTTCTCCGACCTCGCGATCTGCATCAGCTTGTCCGTGGCCTCGGGCTCCTTGCGTTGCCGGTACACGTACAGCATCTGGTCCTGCATCTCGGGCTGGCCGCTCATCTCGTCGTAGAGCGCGAGCAGATCCTTGATCTCGACGCCACTTTGGCCGGCGTAGTGCAGCGCCTTCTTGCGGACCTCGATTTCCTGGCGCTTGTCTCGTGCCACCCCGAGCAGCCACGTCGTCCGGTCGGGCGTCTTCTGTTGCGAGAGGCTTTCGATGATCGCCTCCCGAATCTCGGGGCTCGCCGTCTTGGCGAAGAGCGCTCGCAGGTAGTCGCTCTCGTCGCCCGTGCGCCGGCCATTGCCGACGTAGTACACGGCGCGCACACGCTGATCGGTCGGGACGTTCGTCTGCTCCGCGAACCGCCGCAGGGATGCGCGCGCGGATGGACTCTTGTGCCGCGACAGCGCGGAGAGGGCGCGGTCGCGCATCTCCGCTTCCGTCGTGCCGAACAGGATCGAATCGAGCGCCTTCGCCGCGCGTTCGGTGTTCACATCCGCGAGCCACTGCACGGCCTCGCGCCGGACGTCGCTGTTCGGATCGCTGCTCGCCACTTTGAGCAGGATGTCAGAGCGCTCTTCTTCCTTCGTCTGCGCGACCATCCAGACGGCTCGCTTGCGGAGACGCACGGAGCAGTCGTCGGTACGTGAGAGCAGCTTCTGAAGCACCGGGATCACCTGATCCGGATCCATCTGTGCGATGCCATTCAGCGCCGTGAGACGCATGTCGTCGTCCTCGGTGGGACAGCGATTCTCTGCCTTGAGCGTATTGGCGCCCTCCGCGATCTCGCCGAACGCATTCGCATTGCCGCGCTTGGCCTGCTCGGCGCGGAGGCTGGCGCGGAGCTGCTTGGCGTCGCCCAGCGTCGCGGCGCGGGGATAGCGCTGTTCCTGGCGATCCAGGGAGATGATGGCGAGCGCGAGGTCGTGCGAGGTACCGCTCCGGGAGAGCGCGTACGCCCGGTAGTACAGGGCGTCGGGCGCGAACTCCGAGTCGGGATACCGATCCGCGACGGTCGCAAAGAGAGTTGCGGCCTTCTTGAAGTCGCCGTCGTTGAGCGCGGCGCGCGCAAGACGATAGAGCGAATCGGCCGGGTCGACTGGCCGTTCGGAGCGCGGCGCGGGAAGCACGGGCGCGTGCACCGATTGACTCGCAAGCTCCTGACCCGTAGAGGCAGCGGGCTGCGCGCCCAGTGCCGCGGGCGCGATCAGAAGCAGGACACAAAGGAGAAGTGGCGGTTTCATGACGATTCGGCTCAGGTGCCCGCTCCGGACATGCCGGCGGGAATGGTGGAGCGAAGCTTCGGAATGACGTTGCGCTTTTCGATGGACTGCGTGGCCGCATCGAGATCCACCCGGCGGCCACCGGCTGCGTACTGCGAGAGTTGCATCAGCACGAGCTCCAGATCCTGGAGCAAGCGAGTGAGGGCGGGATCGTCGCCACGATGGGACGCCAGCATCATGCGAGTGGTGCCGAGCAGCTCTTTGGAGAGCGAGGCGAACTGCGTGTCGAGCCGCGCGTCGGTGCCGGCACGAGCCTGCGCGCGGAATCCGGTAAGGAGCAGCTCCGTCCGAGCGAGATGCTCCACGAGGGAGAGGCGATAGGCGTCCTCGTCGCCGGTGGCGTCGGCGAGAGAGGGTGTGCCGCGCGGACCACGGTGGAGAACGGCGGGCGCACGCCTCGCGGATGCGAGGCGGCCCGGGACGGCGTCAGCAGGTCCGGGCACTGGGGCCGGCTCAGTCGCGGCGGCTGAATCTGCGGGCGCTGCGCCAGGCAACGCTGTCGACGCACTCGATTGCTGCGAGGCGACCATGCTCGAGGGCGCCGACGGACGACTGATGCGTCCAATCGCGATTCCGACCAACAGCACTGCGGCGACGCCGGCCGCATAGGCAGCCAGCCGCCGGGGTCCCCATATGGAGGTGGGCTGCGGGTTCGCTTCGGCGCGGGCTCGGGAGATCGCGTCCCACATCACGTCCCGAGGCGTGGACGGCGGCTCGTTATAGCTCCGGGCCGCGTCTTTCAGCAGGTCATCGAAGTCGCCGTTCATGCGGTCGTCTCTCCAGCAAAGAGGGCCAGTGCCGCGCGCAGCTTGGCGCGGGCGTCGAACAGCCTAGCTTTCGAGGTGCCCACAGGAATGCCCAGCACGGCGCCGATTTCCTCATGGGTGTAGCCCTCGACGTCGTGCATCACGAACACGGGTCGGAGCTTGACGGACAGGGCATCGATGGCCGCGTGCAGACGGTCCCGAAGGTCGTGAGGCGCCTGGCGGGTGCCGGCGGCCGGCACGTCGCGCGCCTCGTCGATGGGCAGGGTACGCGTCCGGTGCCGGCCCGCCGAGCGGATGCCGTTGAGGGAGACGCTGGTCGCGATGGTGTGCAGCCAGGTTGCCAGCGAGGCATCCCCGCGAAATTGTGAGAGTCGTCCGAAGGCACGAATGAAGGTCTCCTGCGTGAAGTCCTGGGCGAGATCGCTGTCGCCGGCCAGCCGGCAGGTGAGGCGAAAGACGCGGTCCACATGCGCGTCATACAGCGCACGTTCGGCCACCTGATCGCCGGCCAGACACCGGGCGACGAGCTCACGGTCGTTCACGACGTCGACTGGTGGGTTTCGGGCATTACCAGGATGTAGACACAGGTCCGGCAAAGAGGGTTGGGTCTGGAGGTAGGACAGGAGGACGTCCTACCAATCGAGTGTTGAATCATGCATGATAATGGGCATCATGAGACGCCAATCAAATCATCTATTGGCATGGCTTTAGTCGTACATCACAATTCTGCGCACTATCTGTTCAGGCTGGCATCCGCCCAAGAAAAAAGGGGCGACATCGCGTCGCCCCTCTTCTCAACCACGACGCCCTTGCCGTGGCTACGGCACGGCAGGAAGCTTCGTCCCGAACTTCGCGTTGATGGCCACGATCATGTCGTTGGCGAGCGACAGGTGCGCAGCCGCGGAGGGGTGGACGCCGTCCAGTGACAGGAAGGGTCCGAAGGTCGCCGTGGGGCTTGCCAGGTTCGGGAACGGCGGGATGTCCCCGCTCGCCCGCTTGGCCGCCAGGAGGACGTTCGGGTCGTAGTACGCCCAACCCAGCGCCTGCGCCTTGCCCTTGATGTAGTCGTTGTAGCTCTGGATTGTGGCACCCAGGGTCTGCTGCTCCGCAGCATCGAGGACGAACACGTCCCCGACCGGAGTACCGGGGATGGTGCCCTTGTCGCACCCGATGAGCGCTGGGTGAGTCTTCGCCTTGATAGCAGGAATGAGCAGCACGACGTTCACGAGCGAAGCCGACGCCGTGCAGTTCGGATGAACGATGACTGGCGTGCCGGCAGCCTGCGAGATGCCCGCCTGGATGGTCGGTGACGCGGCAATCAGCGCGCCCGAGCTGAGCTGCGGAACACCCGACACCTGCACGACGCCGATCAGCAGGCCTTTGACGCTCGGCATGCTATCCGTGAGCTGCTTGATCATGGCGTCGTAGCTCGCCGTGAACTGCGCCAGCGTGCTGACGATGCCCGGAGACACGTTGGGCGTCGGGACGAGCACGCCCGAAAGGCCCGCTTCCAGCACGTCATTGTTGCCGATCCAGGCCGATACGAAAGTCGGCTTGGCGTCGAGGGCGCGCTGCACCTGCGACTTGCCGCCAAGAACGAACGTCGTGAGGGCGTTCGACGCGACGGTGGAGCTGCTGACCGGATCGAGCACGCGCGCGCCAGGGACGGCGACGTTGTTCAGAATGTCGGTCACCGAGGCGGATGCCCTGAAGGCGCATGTGGTGCTTGCTCCGCCAGCCACGCGTGCTCCCGTCTGGGTATTGGCAATCGGAGGTGGACAGCCCGGCATGTTCAGCGACGCGTAGTGGTACTGCGTCCCCATGGCCTGCGCGAGCCAGCGGGCGTAGCTCTGCCGCTGGGTGGAGTCATTGATGCCGCCGCTCTGATAGCCGGCCGTGATGCTGTTGCCGAGGGCGACGTAGCTCTGGAACATGTCGCCACCGGCCGGCGTGGACGGCCCAAGCACGTCGCGCTTGGTCGTCTCGCAGGAGGCCAGCAGTGCGAGGCTCGAGACCGCGACCACGCGGCTGGAAAGATTCAGTCGAAACATCCTGATGTCTCCGGGCGTGGGTTAGTAGGAGTACTTGAGGCTGAACGACACGATGTTGGCGTTCAGCGTGTATGCGCCACTGCTCAGCGCGAGGGCCTGCGTCGCCGTGATGTTCGCCGGGCGCTCGTCGACGCGTCCACGCGACCCGCCGGTGAAGATGTGCGCATAGGTGGCATCGACGCCGAGGCCGCCGCCGAGCGGCAGGTAACCGCCGATCATGCCGAGCTGGCGGTCCATTTCCGGGAGGAGCGGCGTAACGGTCTCCGCGGGCGCGGCTGACGCGGCGGCCGCGAATCCACCTCGCAACGCGGCGCCGTTCGTCATGCGCCGCTCGATGCCCAGGCGCAGGGAGGACGTGTTGTTGTAGTCCTCCTGGAGCACGCGGGACGGAGCGGTTCCCTTGAAGTTGACCGGCAATTGCTTGAACGACTTCCATCCGACGTACGCGAAGTCCGCACTCAGCGTGGTGTTGGCAAATCCGGTGTAGGCCAGTCCGGCCTGCACTTGTGCGGGATGCTGGATCTCCGTCGCGACCTTCTGCGTCGTGAGCGCGCCGCTGCCCGTGAACTGCGAGGCGACGATCGCATCGACTGACGTGTTAGCCGGCGCACCCAATGGATTGCCGGCGGCGAGCGTGAGCCCCGTCGGCATCTGCACGAACGTGGCGTCCGCGTCGTCGTACGAGAAGGTGACCTGCGAGAGGAAGCGCAGCCCCACCTGCCACTCGGGCGAGAGACGCCCGTGTACACCGAGATTCACGCCGTACGCCATCGCGCTGCCCTTGAGAGTGGCGCGCGCGAACTCGGTGTATTTCGGGATCCCGAGGTTGCCGAACGTTAGGCCCGCCGCCGGCACCGCCAACTGGCCGGAGAGATCGATCGCCTGAACGAGCTCGATGGAGGAATGGCCGATGACGGGCCCGCCGCCGATGGACCAGTCGGGGTTGATCTGGTACGAGATGTTCGGTTGGACGTAGATGGTCTGAAGCGAGGCCTTCTTGGCGGCGAAGCGGCCGGGGAAGTCGTCGCCCCACTGCGAGGTCAGCCCGTAGGGAACGTAGAGTCCGATGCCGTAGGCGAGATTTCCCGCGCGGTAATTGAGAAACACGTGCGGAACGAACGCCGTGGGCACGTCGGACTTGTACACGCGAAAGGAGGTGTCGCGCGTGAAGTCGCCGTCGATCTTGATGACGGCGCCGCCGCCGAGGAAGCTCAGCCCTTGTGCGCCAGGCATCGCACCGGGATTCCAGTAGATGCTCGACGGGTCCGCGCACGGCGCGCTGGTGACCGCGAAGCCGCGAGCGAGCGCGCACGACCCGATCTCATTGAGACCGAAGGCCTGACCATGAGCGGCGTACGGCGCGCCGAGCAGCGCCGCGAGAGTGAGGGCGTACCGTGAGGCACGGTGAAGCGTCATCTGCATCCTCCTGAATGGCGCGCGGGAAAGTGTCGCGCGATCGTGTGCCGGAAGAACCACACGGCAGGGGCGGAAAGGGGAAAGCGGACAGAGGCGAACAGGGCGGCAATATAAGGTGACCTACGGGCCTTTGTCGCTAGCCGGGACAAATAAAGTAGGACGATAGGACACTAGGACGGTAGGACAGCAAACGTCGCGGTTCCGCCGTTACTGTCCTACTGTCCCACCGTCCTACTGTCTACGCAAATGACCGACATCACTAAGGGCGTGCGTCTCCTGGCCGGCATGCCACCTGACGTGCACCACGTGCTCACCCCCGAGGCGCTGGCCTTCGTCGCCGCGCTGCACCGCCAGTTCAATGGGCAGCGTGTGTCTCTGCTCGAGGATCGGCCGCGCCGGCGCGCGGAGCTCGCTGCCGTCGAGCCGGGTGTGTCATTCGACTTTCCCGCCCACACGGCGGCCGTGCGGGCCGCGGCATGGCGCGTGGCGCCCGCGCCGGCCGATCTGAACGATCGCCGCGTGGAGATCACGGGACCGGTGGATCGGAAGATGATGATCAACGCGCTGAACTCCGGCGCGCGCGTCTTCATGGCGGATCTCGAAGACTCCTGCTCGCCCACCTGGGCGAACGTGGTCGAGGGGCAGCGCAACCTCATGGATGCGGTGCGGCGAACGCTGTCGCTCGACCAGCAGGGCAAGGCGTACCGCCTCGGAGAATCGCTCGCGACGCTGCTGGTGCGCCCCCGTGGCTGGCACCTCGTCGAACGCCACGTGGAGATCGATGGCGCGCCGGCCTCCGCGTCGCTCTTCGACTTCGGCCTCTACTTCCATCACAATGCCCGCGAGCTGCTCGCGCGTGGGAGTGGGCCGTATTTCTACCTGCCGAAGCTCGAGAGCCATCGTGAAGCGCGGCTCTGGAACGAGGTGTTCGTCGTCGCACAGGAAATGCTCGGCGTCCCCCGCGGCTCGATCCGCGCGACGGTACTCATCGAGACGCTGCCGGCGGCGTTCGAGATGGAGGAGATCCTGTACGAGCTGCGCGAGCACGCCGCCGGCCTCAATGCCGGCCGCTGGGACTATCTCTTCAGCTTCATCAAGACGTTCCGCGAGCGGCCGGACAAAGTGTTGCCGGATCGGGCGCAGTTGACGATGACGGTTCCGTTCATGCGCGCGTACTCGGAGCGACTCGTGCAGGTGTGCCACAAGCGCGGCGCGCACGCGATCGGCGGTATGGCGGCTTTCATTCCAAGCCGGCGCGACGCGGAGGTGAACGCGCGCGCGTTGGCGAAGGTGCGCGAGGACAAGGAGCGTGAAAGCGCCGCCGGATTCGATGGTACATGGGTGGCGCATCCTGACCTCGTGCCGGTGGCGCAGGCGGTGTTCGACGGGGTGCTTGGCAGCCATCCGCATCAGAAGGATCGTCTCCGCGACGATGTCGCGACGACCGCACCGCAGCTCATCGACGCCGACGTCCCGGGCGGCGCGATCACCGACGCGGGCATTCGCACGAACGTCGAGGTGGCGATTCTCTACATCGAGGCGTGGCTGCGCGGGTTCGGCGCGGTGGCCATTCACAATCTCATGGAAGACGCCGCCACCGCGGAGATCAGCCGCACGCAGCTCTGGCAGTGGATTCGCCACGAGGCGCCAATCGACGCCGGGGGGCGTATGTCGCGCGACTTCTATTTGCGCATTCGCAAGGAAGTCCTGGAGCAGCTCTTAGCCCAGCCGAATGCGGGCACCGAGCTCTCCGCGGCAGCGGCACTTCTCGATACGCTCGTGGAAGGAGAGTTCGAGGACTTCCTCACCGTCCCTGGCGGGAAGCTGCTGGACTAACGGCTAGGGCCTGATCGCCGCCGCCACGTAGTAGCGCCACTCTCTCGCCACCGGCGCATCCACGGCGCGCGCGAAGCCGGCGGTGACGTCGACGTCGGGAGTGCCAAGGGCAGCGATACCCGGGACGCGCTCACGCAGCTCGATGCCGAAGCTGCGGAGCGCCGTCTTGAAGAGATCGGGGCTCGCTGCGGCGTAGAAGACCTCGACGGGCGGGACGGGCAGGCCGACGCGGTATGCCGCGAACGAGTTGCCGACGACGCTGGCGAAGGGGTATGCAGGCGCGTCCACCCGCCGTGCGTCGAGTGCCGGATCGATGAGCGACGACGTGAGACCGCCGATGACGAACCGCTCACGCATCGAGCCGCCACCGCCGCCGACCGTGCCGTAGGAAATGCGCGCCGTGGTCAGGCCGCCAGTGTTGCCGCCGAAGGCGAGAGCGATGGTGCTCCGCTGCCGCAGGTAGCTACCGCCTTGCGTGCTTCCAAGCTCCGCGAGCGTAAGGAGCTGCTCCTGATAGCGCGAGTCCAGGTCGCGCTGGCGGCGCACGACGGTGAGGCCGGCCAGTACCGCCGAACGATTGGCAGACGGCAGGACCTCGGAGTCCTGATGCTCGAACAATCCGCCCAGAGACGCGGCGAAGTCGCCGCCGTCGCTCGCGATGGTGCGGCGCAGGCGCGCGGCACCGCCATAGCGCGTCATGTCGAGGAGGACGTCAGGCGCGGGACTGAACACACGGGACGGCGCTTCGTGCGTGCCCCAGGCATTCACGAGCAATTCGTTCCTGCTACCTCGAGCCGCAATGGCCAGTGAAACGCCTTCTTGCAGGGAGGAGGACCCCGCCGCACCCAGAAGCACGGCGTGGAATCGTCCCACGGGGTCGGTGCGAACGAGCGCGAGCAGCACAGACGACCCGCCGTAGCTCGTCACTGCGGCCGGCACATATCGCATCCGGTCGGGACCGGCGCCATACGCGGTCTCCTCGCTCACCGCGCCCACGTTGGTGCGTAGCGTGCTGTCCGCGCCGCGGCGAACGGGCGGCAGCACGGGCGAGAGAGAATCCGCGAGTGCGAGAAGCAGGGGCGCCCCCGCACGCACGGCGCGCGCGAGCGATCCGCTGTCCGGCTTGATCCGCCTGAGATCGTAGCCGTCCGCGTGCAGAGAGAGAAACCAGAGCGTTCCGTCGGGCGCTACGTCCGCGCCGACCGCCGCGCCCGTAACCGCCGTGAGCCGCGCTGCGCGCGACTCGACACTCAGGCGCTCGAGGTTGGCGATGCCGCCTGCCTCCGAGGTCGCGACGATCGCACGGCCATCCGTGTCGAACGTCGCGTCGAACCGTATGACACCGTCGTCGGGATCCGCATAGCGGAGCGACCCGTCTGCCGAGTTCACGCGCGCGATCCGCCAGCGGTCGCCGCGCTGTTCGGCAACGACGATCTCACCCGTCTTCCGCGAGACACGGGGGCGATCGAAGTTCCGCGTGACGCTCCCGGGAAGAATCGTTCGCACCGCTCCGCTGGCGAGTTCCACCCGCACGAGATCACACCAGCCGTGCTCGCAGCGCACGGCAGCTGCCCATGTGCCGTCGGGCGACGGATCGGGATCTCGAATGGCGGCGCCATGCGTCAGACGCGTCAGCGTGCCGTCCTCCGCACTCCACAGGAAGAGATCGGGGCGGAGGCTGCCGTCGCTCATCGGCATGCGGCGCGTGATCAGCAGATGACGATTGTCCGGGAGCCACCGCGGCGATTCGTACGGCGCGCCATCGGCGGCCATGAGCGAAATGACGACGCGGCGCGGCGGCGGGTAGAACGTCCGATCGGGCACGTCATCCGGATCGCGACGCAGCTGCAGCTCGCGGCGCCGTGTGGCGGCGGTGTCCGGCTCGTCGGCCGTGCGCCAGACGACGAGCTCACTCGGCGCGTCGCGGTGCCGGACGACGATCGCGACGAAATTTCCGTCGGGCGAAATTGCCGGATCTCCCGTGTTGTAGAGCAGGCGCTGCACGAGCGTTCCCGGCACGGAGGCATCGACGTCCAGCGCGCGCTCGAAGGCCAGCGCGTCGGCCGTCACCTCGGCGACGAATCGCCCGTAGAGTTGCGCCGGCGTCCCACCATACACGCCGACAAAGGCATCGTCGAAGGACCGAACCGTCTTGGCGGTCAGGCGCCGCCACAGCGCGGTGATGCTCGCGTCTCCCTCTCGCCGGCCGAGCCACTCGAGATACGCGGACCCCGCGAGATACGCGAAGCTGCCCGTTTCCCAACCGCTCGTCGCGCTGAGGGCACCGTATGAGGGCAGTCGGCCCTCGATTGCGAACTGCCGCAGAATGGCGGCACGCCACGCGTGATTGGGACGTCCCGAGCCCGAGGCGCGGCCTTCGACGTAGGTCGCATATCCCTCCAGCATCCAGCGCGGCGCCTCGACGGCAATCGGCCCAAGGGGAACCGGCGAAAGGCTCCAGAGCAGATTCTTCCAATGGTTGCGCGACGGCCGCGTGAGGTGCGCGATGTGCGCGAACTCGTGTGTGGCCACCAGCTCGTTCCACACGCGGAAATTGCCGACCTCGTTGCGCGGGCCCGGCGGCGTCGGCCAGAGGACGATGGTCGGCGCATCGAGCGAGGTGTACGCGGTTCCGTTGCCGTCGTTGACGGGATCGTCGACGACGACGTCCACCCGGTCGTCAGGAAGAAAACCGACGATCGCGCCGACCTTCGTCCGGACGTCCTCCATGCGTGCGGCCAGCGCGAGCGTCCACGCACGGTACTCGTCGGGGTAGTGAAAGACGAAGTGCTCCGTTTCCACGGTCCGCCACGAGAGCCAGGGGCGCGGCTGCTGCCCGTTGGCTGCCGACGACAGCATCGCGAGCAACGCCAGGCCCGCGACTGCGGACCGCGCGGGATGCGCCACCAAACGGGAAAGGGACGCGGGCAACGTGCGCGCGTCCCTCAGGCTGCAACCACCATTTTCTCGCCGACCTCGATCACCCACGCACTGCAGTCTTTCCGCGCAACCTGTCCTGCAGCCAGGTGAGCGGCACGATGAACAGCGGCGTCAGCACGACGCCGAGGAGCGTGTTGATCCAGATGAGCGCGATGTAGAACGCGCAGAGGCCGAGACCAACCCAGAGGGTCGCGAGGGGGCCGTGAGTTTCCAAGAGAAAGTCGCTCCTGTCGCCGAAGAACGGGTGTACACCCGGAACATACCGAGGCGCGCGAGCGCGAGCCAGAGGCGGAGCGAGCGTGCGCCCCGAGCCTGTCGGGGACTATATTGCGATACATGACAGTCGATCCTGCGCGGGTGGTGGAGCAGGCGGCGGAGGCCACGCGAAACGGCGCCCCGCTTGTGCTCGCCGTCTCCGGCGGCATCGACTCGATGGTTCTGCTGCATGCCATGGCGCGAGTGGCCCGTACGCGCATCGCCTGCGTCGCGACGTTCGATCACGGCACGGGTGTCGCGGCCACGCGCGCGGCGGAACACGTGCGGAGCGAGAGCGAGCGGCTCGGCATCCCCGTGGCGGTGGCGCGGGCCGACGAAGCGCTGGACGTGCGCGAGGGCCATGAGGCCGCATGGCGTACCGCGCGGTACGCGTTCCTGCGACGGACCGCCGCGCAGCACGACGCCGTGTTGGTCACCGCGCACACCCGCGACGATCAGCTCGAAACGGTGCTCATGCGTATTCTGCGCGGTTCCGGCGCGCGCGGGCTCGCCGGGTTGTATGCGCAGAGCGACGTGTTGCGTCCATTCGTGTCCGTACGGCGAGCGGACATCGAGGCCTTCGCGACGCTGCACGCGGTCGATTGGCTGGAGGATCCCAGCAACGCGTCCGTGTTGCACTTCCGAAATCGCGTGCGTCGCGACTTGTTGCCGGCGCTGCGCAGAGCTCGACCCGGGCTCGAGGACGAGCTGCTCGCACTGGCGCGGCGCGCCGCCGATTGGCGGCTCGAGCTCGACACGTTCGCGCAGGATCACGTCGCCGCGCAACGCATCCAGGGAGGGCGTCTCGTCGTGCGCCGCCGGGAACTGGCCGGATACGATGAGGATTCGCTGGCCGTGCTCTGGGCATCCATCGCAAGTCGGGCGGGGCTGGCACTGGACCGGCGCGGAACGCGGCGCATTGCTGCGTTCACGAGCACGGGACCCACGAGCGGCGGCGTGCCGCTGGCGGGCGGATGGTGTCTCGACGCCACGCCGGACAGCTACATTCTCGGGCGCCTCGACGCGACTCCAGCGTGCACGAAGCTTCCCACGCACGGCTCGCTGGAATGGGGCGCTTTTCGGTTTCGCGTAACGTCCGGGGAGGATGTGCCATCCCCATGGGCGGCGGCGATTCCGGTGGCGGCTGGTGGCGTGGTGCGCGGCTGGAGCGCGGGAGACCGGCTCGCGCCGGCGGGCGCTCAACCGTGGCGGCGTGTTACCCGTTATCTCTCAGACGTGGGTGTGCGCGGCAGGGAGCGGGCGGGCTGGCCCGTGGTCGTGTCGGGCGACGACGTCGTCTGGATTCCGGGAATTCGCCGCAGCGACGCGGCAACCGATCGGTCCGGCAGGCCGGTTCGACACTACGTGTGTGAGCGCATCGACAGCTGATCCGAGGCTCGAGGGACGCGCGCTCAAGCGCGTCGTGTTCGACGCGGTGGACATCGCGGCGCGCGTGCGCGAGCTCGGCGCGGAGATCACGGCGGCCTACCCCGATGGCGACCTGCTCGTCCTCGGCCTGCTGAAGGGAAGCTTCATCTTTCTCAGTGACCTCGTGCGGCAGATCAACCGGCCGCTGCACGTGGACTTTCTCGTGGCGGCCAGTTACGGCGACGGCACGGTATCGAGCGGCAACGTGCGCTTGGTGTACGATCCGGAAACGCTGCTGGAGGGAAAGCACATCCTGCTGGTCGAGGACATCGTGGATACGGGCCGGACGCTGAACCGGCTGATGGATCTGTTGAAGGCACGAAATCCGCGCTCGTTGGAGATCTGCGCGCTGCTGCACAAGCACATTGCTGACGAGCTCAGGTACGATGTGAAGTTTACGGGGTATGATGCTCCACACGAGTTTCTTGTAGGGTACGGTCTCGATCACGCCGAAAGCTTTCGGCATTTGCCTTATATCGCGAGCCTGCTGTAATGCCTGGTCCCACTCCGCCGAAAAACACCAACAACGGATTCAACTGGGGGCGCTTCTCCAAGACGCTCTCGTTCTGGATCCTCATCATTCTCATCCCGGTCGCGCTGATCCAGATCAGCGGCTCCCGTGCCGAGTCGTCCCCGGAGATCTCCTACACGCAGTACAAGCAGGAGCTCGACCGCGACAACATCGCGGAAGTGACGATGTCGGGCGGGAAGAACGTCACCGGCTCGTTCCGCGAGCCCGCCGTGATCGCCGGCAAGACGGCGCGCAAGTTCACGGTGCAGTTGCCGATGGCGAACTCCCAGGCCGCGCTCGATCAGCTCGACGCCAAAAAGGTTCGGGTGACTTCTCAGGACCCGAAGCCGAGCGTCATGGCGTGGATCATCAATTTCCTGCCATGGCTGCTCCTCATCGGATTCTACCTGTTCCTGTTCCGGCAGATGCAGGCGGGTGGCAACAAGGCGTTCTCCTTCGGCAAGTCGAAGGCAAAGCTGCTCACGGGCGACACGCCGAAGGTCACGTTCGCCGACGTGGCGGGCGCGGATGAAGCGAAGCAGGAGCTGGAGGAGATCATCGAGTTCCTGAAGGATCCGCAGAAGTTCACGCGGCTCGGCGGCCGTTTGCCGAAGGGATGCCTGCTCGTGGGCCCGCCTGGCACGGGCAAGACGTTGCTCGCGCGCGCGGTGGCGGGTGAAGCGGCGAGGCCCTTCTTCTCGATGTCCGGCTCGGACTTCGTGGAAATGTTTGTCGGTGTGGGCGCAAGCCGCGTTCGCGATCTGTTCGAGCAAGGCAAGGCGCACGCGCCCTGCATCATCTTCATCGACGAAATCGATGCGGTCGGACGTCATCGTGGCGCGGGCCTCGGCGGCGGGCACGATGAGCGAGAGCAGACGTTGAATCAGTTGCTCGTGGAGATGGATGGTTTCGAGTCGAACGACGGGGTCATCCTCATCGCCGCCACGAATCGCCCGGACGTGCTCGATCCCGCGCTGCTTCGCCCGGGCCGCTTCGATCGGCAGATCGTCGTCGACGCGCCGGACCTGCGCGGGCGCGAGGGCATTCTCAAGGTGCACCTGCGGAACAAGCCGGTGGGCGAGGACGTGGACATCACGACGCTCGCGCGCGGCACGCCGGGCATGGCCGGCGCCGATCTCGCCAACCTGGTCAACGAGGCGGCGCTGCTCGCCGTCCGTCGCGGGCACGACAAGATTTTCATGGACGACCTCGAGGAAGCCAAGGACAAGGTCATGCTTGGCGCCGAGCGGAAGTCCATGGTCATGAAGGAGGAGGAGCGGCGTCTGACCGCGTACCACGAGGCGGGTCACGCGCTGTGCGCCATGAAAGTCGTCGGGAACGATCCCCTTCATAAGGTGACGATCGTGCCGCGCGGCCGTGCGCTCGGGTTGGCGTTCACGCTGCCGGAGGACGACCGCGTCTCGGTCACGCGCCAGCAACTCGAGGCGGCGCTCGTCATGACGTACGGCGGACGGACGGCCGAGGAGTTGGTGTTCGGCTACGACAGAGTGACCACTGGAGCCTCGAGCGACATTCAAAAAGCGACGAGCATCGCGCGTCGCTATGTCACGCAGTGGGGACTCTCCGACGCCATCGGTCCCATTCTCGTCGGCGACAACGAGCAGGAACTGTTTCTGGGGCGCGAGATCCAGCATCGGCGCGAGGTGAGCGAGCAGACGGCGCAACTCGTGGACGCCGAGGTGAAGCGCGTCATCACGACGGCATACGAGCGCGCGAAGGACGTGTTGAGCAAGAACCTGGACCTCCTGCACACCATTGCAGCGGCGCTGCTCGAGCGCGAGACGCTGACGGCGGAGGACATCAAGATGATTGCGCGCGGCGAGCCCCTGCCGCCGCGGGCGAGCGGTCTCCCGCCCGCAACGCCGATCGCTCCGCCGGCCGCTCCGCCGCCGGTGCTGGAACCGCGGAGGAAGCCGTTGCTCGGCGGACCGGAGCCTTCGCCAGCGTAAGCACCACGTGGCACCATCGAAAGACGGGATGACAGTTCTGTCATCCCGTCTTTCGTTATCTTGACGCATGCCTTCCACCTGGACCGTCCGCGGCCGTCAACTCTCGCTCGACCGGCCGCTGGTGATGGGCATCATCAACGTCACTCCCGACAGCTTCAGCGATGGCGGGCGCTACGGGTCCGTCGACGAAGCGGTGGCTCGCGCGGGGCAGCTCCTCCGTGAGGGCGCGGACATTCTCGACATCGGCGGAGAGTCCACCCGTCCGCAGGGTGCGACAGAAGTGAGCGAGAACGTGGAGGCCCGCCGCGTCGTGCCGGTGATCGAGCGCATCGCTGCGCAGTATCCCGACGCAGTCATCTCGGTCGATACGGTAAAGAGCGGCATTGCCGAGACAGCCGTGGCTGCGGGTGCTCGCATCGTGAACGACGTATCGGCGTTTCGCCTCGATGCGCGGATGGCTGACGTCTGCGCGCGGACCGGCGTGGGGGTCGTGCTCATGCACTCGCGCGGCGGAATTTCCGACATGGCATCGTACGCGCGAGCGACATACGGAGCGAATCCACTGGACGAGGTATTGAGCGAGCTCCAGGCTCGCGTCGATGTGGCTCTGTCCGCCGGCATCGAACGCGCGCGCATCGCACTCGACCCGGGACTCGGCTTCAGCAAGCGCAGCGGGGATTCGCTCCGGGTGGTCGCGCGCCTCGATCGCCTCGCCGCATGGGGATTTCCGATCGTCGTGGGTGCATCGCGCAAGCGCTTCATCGGCGAGCTGACGGGTGGCGAGCCGAGCGAGCGTCTCTTTGGATCCGTGGGCGCCGCCGTGGCCGCGTACGAGCGCGGCGCGCATGTGCTTCGCGTGCATGACGTCGCCGCGACACGGCAGGCGCTCGATGTCGCCGCCGCCATCCGCGCCGCCGGAGCAGCGTGATGGAGCTCGATCAGCTTCGTCTGCTCCACCCGGGATGGCGGGACGCGCTCGAGATCATCGTTGTCGCCTATGCGTTGTATCGCGTGATGCGGATGTTCCACGGGACAAGAGGACGTCAAATCGCGAGCGGAGTCGTGGTGCTCGGACTGGCGTACGTCGCCTCGTGGATTCTGGGGCTTGAAATGCTGGAGTATTTGTTGGGCTTCGTCTTCCAGTACGGCGTCATCGCACTGCTCGTGGTGTTCGCGCCGGAATTGCGTGCGGCGCTCGCGCATCTCGGCGATGCGCAGCTTGGCCGCGTCCTCCACACGATGGAGGACCGCGAGGTGACGGAAGAGATCTTCGATGCGGTGGAGCGCCTCAGCCGCTCGGGCATCGGCGCCATCGTCGCGATCGAGCGTGAGGTGCCGCTCGACAGCTACGCGCAATCGGGATCGCTGTTGGAAGCCAAGGTGTCCGCCGATCTCATCACCACCATCTTTACGCCGTATTCGCCCTTGCACGACGGCGCTGCAATCGTCCGCGGCGACACGATCATCGCGGCGGGATGCATTCTGCCGCTGTCGCAGAAAACACTCGCAGACCGTTCGCTGGGCACGCGCCACCGCGCCGCGCTTGGCCTGACCGACGAGACCGACGCGCTCGTGCTGGTCGTGAGCGAGGAGCGCGCTACGGTATCGGTCGCGGAGCGCGGGCGTCTCTGGCGCGATCTCTCACCGCTCGAGCTGCGGGGAATGCTTTCGGGTCGGCTCCCGACGCGAAACGACAGCGAGCCGGCCGGAGCGGCAAGCTGACCACGCGCCGCGCGGCCTGGCTCACAGGCGCCACGCTGCTTGCCGTGTACCTGTTGACCATGGCGCCCGGTGTCACGTTCTGGGACGCCGGAGAGTTCATCGCCGCGGCGAAGGTCTTCGGCATTCCGCATCCGCCGGGTACTCCGCTATTCGTGGCCGCCGGCCGCGCGTGGATTTTCCTGCTCGGCGGCGTGCTCGGCGACGCCCGCGCGATGAATCTTCTGAGCGCGCTCGCCACGGCCACCGCGGGTGGCGTGACGGTGGGACTCGTTGCCGATGAGGGCACCGGCGGAAACGTGTGGGGCGCCGTGACGGGAGCGCTCTGCGCCGGCACGATGCTCAGCGTGTGGGCCAACGCCACGGAGACCGAGGTCTACGCCGTGTCGCTCGCACATGCCGCGCTCATGCTCTATGCAGCCAATCGTGCGGGCACGGAGCGAGAGGGCCGGTCGGGACGGTGGCTCCTCCTTACCGCGTATGCCATCGGGCTGACTCCCGCCGTCCATCTGAGCGCGCTGGTGGCGGCCCCCGCGGCGGTCGTCCTCGCGGCGCGCCATCGCGACGGACGCTGGTGCCTCGACCGCGCATTTCTGTTGATCGGCGCATTCGTCGTGGCGATGGGCGTGGGGCGGGTATCACCCCTTCTGATTGCCGCCGGCGTGATTTCCATTCTCAGCTCGATTGCGCTGCGACGCAGTGCGGCAGGGCCCGCTCTACCTGCGGCGCTGGCGCTGATTCTCATGGCTGTCGCTACGTCGGCGCTGTTCATCCTGTTGGTGCGCGCGCGGTTCGACCCGCCAATCAATCAGGGTAATCCCGCGACGCTTTCGGCGCTGGCGGATGTCATCGGCCGCCGGCAGTACGACGTCGCCCCGCTCTGGCCGCGCCGTGTACCGGTCTGGATCCAGCTTGCGAATGTCGCGCAGTACGTGGACTGGCAGACGGCGATGTCGTGGGGCAATGGCATCTTCACGCGGCCCGCGCGCGTCGTCGCGACGCTCGTCTTCATCATTCTCGGTGTGCAGGGGTGGCGGGCACTCAGGCGTGATGCGACTCGCGTCGCGCAAGCGCTCGCCGTTCTGCTCGTGTGTGGCACGCTCGGCGTCGCCGCGTACCTCAATCTCCGTGCGGGCGCCTCCATCGGGTACGGATTCGTTCCGCGTGACGCACATGAAGCGCGCGAGCGCGACTATTTCTTCGTGCTTGGCTTCTGGGCATGGGGAGTATTCGCGGGCTATGGGGCTTTCGATCTCGTCAGGCGGCGCGCGTGGCTTCCGTCGCTCGCGTTGGCAGCCGTTGGGTTGACGCTCCTGGGGAATTGGCGAGCCGCCGATCGATCACGTGGCCTGGAGGCGACGGCAGCGCACGATGTCGCAGCCTCCCTCCTCTCGAGCGCTCCGCCACATGCGGTGCTCTTTCTTGCCGGCGACAACGACACGTATCCCGTCTGGTATCTCCAGCAGGTGGAGCACGTACGGACGGACGTCTCCCCGGTGACGTTGCCACTGTTGCCCGCCGACTGGTACGAGCGCGAGATCGGGCGACGCAACGGTCTGTCGTGGTCCGAGTCGGAGATCGTTCCCGGTGCCAACACGCTGCAGCTTCACCGGGCGGCCTTGATCGCACGGGCGGCCGAGCGCGCAGGGAGGGTGGTCGCGGTCACGACGCAGGTGTCTGCGACCGAGCGCGACCTGTTGGGCTCGGCGTGGCGACTCGATGGGGTCGTCTACGTTGCTGGTGGACCCGCCAACGGTACCCATTGGCCGCCGGTAATCGACGCACGGCCGGTGGCCGCCGGCCTCCGTGAGGAGGGACGCTTCCGCACACGCTCGGCTCGCCTTCCCGACGACGTGAGCGGCATGATGCTGCGGAGCCTCGCCTGCGGGCGGCTCGCCACCCTTCCGAGCGGCGTTTCGGCCTCCCGGGACTCGCTTGAAGTGACGTGCAACCTTCGGTAAATTCCCATGTTATGCCTTTTCTGGACCTGCCGGCACGGCTGGCCGAGGTCGGCGATGTGATCGAGCAGGCGCGTGAGCGTGGGGGGCGGGGTCAGACGGTAACGATCGTGGCGGTGACCAAGACGCTCGGGCCCGAAGCGGCTGTTGCGGCGTGGAAGGCCGGACTGTCCGACGTGGGTGAGAATCGCGTGCAGGAGGCGGCTGAAAAGATGAGTCAGGTGTCAGAGCCGCTCAGGTGGCATCTCATCGGACATCTGCAGCGGAACAAGGTGAAGCAGATCGACGGTTTTCATCTGGTGCAGTCGATGGACAGCGCGCGCCTCGCGGATGCGCTCGATGAGCACGGCAGGCGCCGCGCCAATCTGGTGGACGTGCTCTTTCAGGTGAACGTCTCCGGAGAAGGGACGAAGGGCGGCTACGGACCGCAGGACGTGCAGCCGGAGGCCGAGCGGTTGATGGGGCTGAAAGGGTTGAAGGTTCGGGGCGTGATGACGATGGCGCCAATGGATGCGGAGCCGGCCACACTTCGCGCGGTGTTCTCCGGGGCACGGCGGGCTGGCGAGCAGCTTCGCGCCGCGGGTCATCCGGCCACGGAGCTGTCGATGGGCATGTCTGGCGATTACGTGATCGCCGTGGAAGAGGGTGCCACAATGGTGCGCCTCGGAACGGTGCTGTTCGGAGCGAGATCAGCCTAATGGACGAGACCTTTCATCTCACGGCGGTTGACGTACGTCGCTACGACTTCGGCCGCGCGCTGCGCGGCTACGAGCCCGAACGCGTCGAGCAGTTCCGAGAGCAGGTGGCGGAGGAGATCGAGCGGCTGACGCGGCTCTCCCAGGATTTCGAGCAGAAGGCAAAGGGATTCCACGAGCAGCTCAGGGCGTTCCGTGAGCGTGACAAGGCGCTGAACGACGCGCTCGTGAGTGCCCAGCAGTTGCGCGTGGAGATGCGCGAGACGGCGGAGCGGGAATCGGCGGTGCTGCTTCGCGAGGCGCAGAGTGAAGCCGACCGGCTGATCGATGCGGCGCGAAACGAAGTGCATTTGCTGGAGGCGCATCTCGCGGAGATCGATCGCGCGCGGCGAACCTATCTCACGCAGATGCGAATGACGGCGGAGCGGCATCTCGCCGAGATCGAGTCGCAGGAATCCGCAGCGGTCGGTCAGCCGGTATCGGCACGCGCGAGCCTGCGCATGTCGAAGAGCGCCGTTCCGGTAACGGGAGACGCGACGGAGGGATGACGTCCACGTTCGCCACGGAGAGCGCGAGCAGCGCTCACACACTGGAGGCCGTGGAAGCGGCCGCCGGAGTCGTTCGCGCGCGCTTTGCGCGCGTCCCGGACGTTGCGCTCGTCCTTGGCACAGGGCTCGGCGGCCTGGCGCGAGAGATCAGCGTCGACGCCTCGATCGACTATGCCGAGCTGCCAGGCTTTCCAGTCAGCACCGTGGAAAGTCACGCGGGGCGGCTGCTGTGCGGCACGCTGGGCGGCAAGACCGTCATGGCCATGCAGGGGCGCTTTCACCGGTATGAGGGATACACCCTCCAGCAGGTGACATTCCCCGTACGCGTGCTACGCGCGCTCGGCGCGTCCACCCTGGTGGTGTCCAACGCGTGCGGCGGAATGAATCCGGAATGGGCGCCCGGTGATCTCATGCTCATCGCGGATCACATCAACCTGCTGGGCGACAGTCCGCTCATCGGCGCAAATGACGACCGGCTCGGCCCGCGCTTTCCCGACATGTCCGAGGCGTACGACGCCGACGTTCGCCGCCTCGCGCGAGAGGTCGCATCCGCTCAGGGGCTCACCGTACGTGAGGGCGTGTACGTCGCCATCTCCGGACCAAACCTGGAGACGCGCGCCGAGTATCGCATGCTGCGCACGCTGGGTGCCGACGTCGTCGGGATGAGCACCGTGCCGGAGGCGCTCGTCGCCGTGCACGCCGGGATGCGGGTGCTCGGCATCTCGATCATCACGGATTCGTGCATTCCCGAAACGCTGGAACCGGTGGACCTCGCGACCATCATCGCGATGGCGGGGAAGGCGGAGCCGAAGCTCACGTCGCTCGTGCGCGGCGTGCTGGAGCGTCTGTGAGCGCCGCCGAGATGACGCAGCCGAGATTCGCGTTGCTTCCCGCCGAGCAACCGCCGGCGGAGTTGGAGGAGGCATTGCTCGCGCGCTGGCGCGAGGAACGCCTGTTCGCGCGCACGCTCGAGACGCACGAGGGTGCGCCGTCGTTCGTGTTCTTCGAGGGTCCGCCGACGGCCAACGGCCGCCCGGGCATCCATCACGTGTTCGCCCGCACCATCAAGGATCTCTTCTGCCGCCATCGCACGATGAAGGGCTTCCGTGTGGAGCGAAAGGCTGGCTGGGACACGCACGGCCTGCCCGTCGAGATCGAGGTCGAGAAGAAGCTCGGTCTCAGCGGCAAGCAGGACATCGAGAAGCTCGGCGTCGCGGAATTCAATCGCCTGTGCCGCGAGAGCGTGTTCACCTATCGCGCCGAGTGGGAGCGCATCAGCGAGCGGATCGGTTACTGGCTCGACTACGACCGGCCGTACGTCACCTATACGAACGACTACATCGAGAGCGTGTGGTGGTCGCTGTCCACGCTGTACGCGAAGGGCCTGATCTATCGCGGCCACAAGATTCTGCCGTATTGCTCCCGTTGCGGAACGGCGCTGTCGAGTCACGAGGTGGCGCAGGGGTATCGCGACGTCGATGACCCGAGCGTGTACCTGGCGCTCGACCTCACCGAAGTGGCGGGGGGCGCCGTCGGCGACGCGCCGGACATGCCCGGCCGTACGATGCGGCGCATGCTCGTCTGGACCACCACGCCGTGGACCCTGGTGTCGAACACCGCGCTCGCGGTGCATCCGACGCTCACGTACGTGGAGCTGCGCAAGACCGGCAGTCCCGATGCGCGCACCATCATTCTGGCGGAAGCACGCGCGGCCGCGGTGCTCGGCGACGACTACGAGTCCCGGTGGACGCGCGTCGGCGCGTTCGACGGAGCGCAGCTCGTTGGGTCGAAGTATCGCCGGCCGCTCGACTGGCTTCCGTACCCGGCGGGGACGAACCACGAGATCATCATCGGAGAGGAGTTCGTTACGGCCGATGACGGGTCGGGGGTGGTGCACATGTCGCCCGCGTTCGGCGCCGACGACTACGCGGCCGGCACCCGGCACAATCTGGCGTTCCTGCTGCCCGTGGACGCGCGCGGCCAGTTTCCAGTCGATCTGCCGCTCGTGGGTGGCAAGTTCGTGAAAGCTGCCGATCCCTTGCTCATCGAGGAATTGCAGCGGCGCGGACTGCTGTGGAAGAGCGGCACCATCAACCACTCGTATCCGCACTGCTGGCGCTGCGGCACGCCGCTGCTCTACTACGCGCGCAGCTCCTGGTTCGTGCGCACGTCGTCGTACCGGGACGAGATGATCGCACGCAACGACGGCATCAACTGGATTCCGCCCGAGGTGGGAACCGGCCGATTCGGCGAGTGGCTCGAGAACAACATCGACTGGGCCATGTCGCGCGACCGGTACTGGGGCACGCCGCTTCCCATCTGGGTCTGCGACCAGACGAGCGAGCATCTCGACGTCATTGGCGGATACGCGGAGCTTTCCCGCCGCGCCGGCGCCACGCTCGGTGCGGACTTCGATCCGCACCGGCCGTTCGTCGACGCGTATGAATGGTCGTGCACGCACGACGGCTGCGGGGGCACGATGCGTCGCACGCCGGAGGTGATCGACGCCTGGTACGACTCGGGGTCCATGCCGTTTGCGCAGTGGCACTTTCCCTTCGAGAACCGCGACACCGTCGCGGGCCAGTTTCCGGGCGATTTCATCGCGGAAGGGCAGGATCAGACGCGCGGCTGGTTCTACACGCTGCTCGCTATTGCGGCAGGGCTCGGCGACGCGCTGCCGAACAATGCGTCGCAGAGCGCGGCGCCGTACCGGGCCGTGGTGGTGAACGGCATCGTCACGGACGCCGAAGGGAAGAAGATGTCGAAGAGCCGCGGCAACATCGTGGATCCGTTCGAGGTTGTCGAACGGCATGGGGCCGATGCCGTGCGTCTCTTCCTCGTCAGCAGCAGCAAGGTGTGGGAGGAGCGGCGCTTCGACGAGAACGCCATCCGGCAGACCGCCGGGCGATTTCTGCGAACGCTTCGAAACATCTACAGCGGCATGTTCGCGAACCTCGCGAACTTTGGGTGGTCGCCGTCCGATGTCGATCCGGCCGTGCACGACCGGCCGCTGATGGATCGCTGGATTCTTTCGCGATTGTCGGCTGTCGAAGCCGAGGCGGATGATGCACTGTTGCGGTACGATGCCACGGGCGCGGCGCGGGCCGTGATGGAGCTCGTGGACGACGACGTGGCGAACTGGTACGTGAGGCAATCGCGCAGCCGCCTGTGGGCGAAGGACAACATCTTCGACGACGACACGAACGCCGCGTTCGCGACGCTGCACGAGGTACTCGTCGTCGTCTCACGGCTGCTCGCGCCGTTTACGCCGTTCATGTCGGACCAACTGCACCGCGAGCTCGCGGGAACCTCCGTGCACCTGGCCCCCTTCGTTCGGGACGCGGGGTCTCGATACCGCGACGAGGAGCTCGAGGCGGAGATGCGGATGATTCGCGCGCTGGCCACGTTGGGCCGCGCGGCGCGGGAGCAGGTGGGGATCAACGTGCGGCAGCCGCTGTCACGGATGGTGTGCGTTGCGCCTGGCGTGCGCCACGACCGGCTGCGCGAGCTGTTCCCCGTATTGCGCGCGGAGCTCAACGTGAAGCAGGTCGATCTGGTTTCCAGCGGTGACGCGTTGGTGACGCTCGAGGCGAAGCCGAACTTTCGGGCGCTCGGCAAGAAGTTCGGCAAGAAGACGCCACTCGCCGCGGAGGCGGTGTCGGCGTTCACCAGCGAGCACCTGCGCGCGTTCGAGCAGGGCGCCGAGCTGGTGGTGACGGTGGACGGCGAGACCCACGGCCTCGAGCCGGACGACCTCACGATCGTGCGTCGCGCATCGAGCACGCTGGTGGTCGAGCATGATGGATTGCTCTTCGCGGCCATCGATCCCATCATCACGCCCGCGCTCAAGCGCGAGGGGTTGGCACGGGAGCTCATCAGCAGGGTACAGCGTATGCGAAAGGACGCCGGTCTCGCCGTGAGTGACCGGATCAGGTTGTGGGTGGACGGCGATGCGGACGTCGTGCAGGCCGCGGCGGAGCATCGCGAGTGGATCGCCGATGAAGTGCTTGCGACGACCGTCGCGGTCGGCGAGGACGGACAAGGCAGGCCCATGCTGGCAAGGCAGCACGTGGATCTCGATGGGATCCAGGCTGACCTGGCCCTAACCCGGGAAGAGTAGCAATGGCCACGACAGACGGCGCGACCAAGACCGCCAAGACGAAGCCGATGCCGAAGCGGCAGTTGCAGTACTTCGAGAAGCGGCTGCTCGAGGAGCGGAAGCGGGTGCTCAAGGAGCTGGGGCACTACGATGAAGCGTTCGGCGCCACGTCGCAGGAGTCCGACGGCGACCTGAGCAGCTATTCGTTTCACATGGCGGATCAGGGGACGGATGCCATGGAGCGCGAGAAGGCGTTCCTCTTCGCGAGCCAGGAGGGACGCTTCCTCTGGCACATCGACGAGGCGCTCCGCCGGCTGTACCGTTCCCCCGAGACGTTCGGGAAGTGCCACAATTGCGGTCAGGACATCGCGTTCGAGCGACTCGACGCACTGCCGCACGCCCGCTTCTGCATCGAGTGCAAGCAGCGCGAGGAAGATGCAAAGTCCAAGTAAGGCCGCGCTGTTCTGGCCGGTGTTCGGCGTCGTCGCGCTGGTGGATGCGGCGACGAAGGGCATGGCCGAGCGCGCACTGACGCCGCAGCGCATTCCACACGGCGTCTGGGGCGACGGACTGCGTCTCACCCTCGTGTACAACCCCGGCGCCGCGTTCGGCCTGCATCTGGGCACGCAGTCGCGCTGGATCTTCGCCGCGCTCACGGTCGTCGCGCTGGTCATTCTCGCGCGGCTCTATCGCGCCACGGTTCGCGGCGACTGGCCGCGCACGTTCGCCATCGCGCTCGTATGCGCCGGCGCCATGGGCAACCTGCTCGACCGCCTGCGCTCGGAGCTCGGCGTCGTGGACTTCCTCGACGTCGGCATCGGCGACCTGCGCTGGCCCACGTTCAACGTGGCCGACATGGCCGTCACCAGCGGCGCGATGTTGCTCGCCTGGGTGCTCTGGCGCGAAGATCGGCGGAACGCCGACGCAGAATCCGAATCGCGCATCCTCGCGGCCGTGTCTCCAACGGGCTTCGCAGAGCCGGGAGAGCTCGTCTGACACAACCGTCCGGCGCGCGTTCGTCCGGCGCGCAGTTGTTCTGGGGCACCGCCGCGGGCGTCATCGTCCTGGACGTGGTCACCAAGGTGCTGGCGGAGCGGATGCTTGCGCCGCGCTACGTGCCGCATCATGTCATCGGCGACGTCGTCCGCTTTACGCTCGCGTATAATCCCGGCGCGGCGTTCAGCATGTCGCTCGGCGCATACTCGCGGGTGATCTTCGGCGGGTTCGCCATCATTGCGCTGGTGGTGCTGTGGCGGCTCTACCGGATGACGGGCGCCGCGAATCGCGCCGGCGACACGCTGCGCATCTTTGCGCTCGGTCTCGCGTGGGGCGGTGCGGCGGGCAACCTGCTGGACCGAATCCGCTCACCGCTCGGCGTGGTGGACTTCATCGACATCGGTTACGGGGACGTCCGCTTCTGGACGTTCAATGTGGCCGATTCGGCCGTCACCATCGGCGCGATCGTGCTCGCGTGGGCCCTGTCGCGCGAGGATCAGGCGTCACGCGCTCCCGCGCCGCCAGGCGCGGAGCCCATGGCGGAGCCACCGGCGCCGCAGGACGTCAGCACCGACTCGGGCGTCTCGTAAGCGGGTGGCTGATCCCACCACGCACGAGATCACGGCGCCGGACGGCGCGGCGCGACTGGATGTCCTCGTCGCTGGTGCGCTGGACGTCTCTCGAACGCAGGCGGCGACGCTCATTGCTACGGGAATGGTTGCCGTAGACGGGCGGAGCGAACGGGCGTCGTATCGTCCAAATCCGGGCGAGAAAATCGTGGTCCAGGTGCAGCCTCCGCCGACCCGCACCGTCACGGGCGAGGACATTCCGCTCAACGTCGTCTACGAGGACGACGACGTGCTCGTCGTGGACAAGCAGGCGGGCATGGTGGTGCATCCCGCGCCCGGCAACTGGAGCGGTACCCTCGTAAACGCGCTCAAGGGTCGCGGCGGACCGGCGGCCGACATCGGCGGCTCCGATCGCGAGGGGATCGTCCACCGGCTGGACAAAGAGACGTCGGGACTCCTCCTCGTGGCGCGCACCGAGCGGGCGCACCGGTTGCTCAGCGCGGCCATGCAGCGGCGGGAGATCGTGCGGCGATACGCCGTCATGTGCTGGGGACACTTGAGCGCCGACCGCATCACCGTCGAGCAGCCGATCGCCCGCGATCCGCGAGACCGAAAGCGCATGGCAATCGTCATGAGCGGTCGAGCCGCGCGCACGGATTTCGTCCGTCTCGCGAGGTTCGACGCGGGGGATCTGCTGCGCGCGCATCTGCACACGGGGCGTACGCATCAGATTCGGGTGCATCTGGCGTCCATCGGGCATCCGGTGGCGGGAGACGACACCTACGGCGGCGGTGGTGGGCGGCGCCTGCTGACGCTGCCGCCCCGGCGACACTTCTTGCACGCCGCCTGGCTTCGTTTCAGACATCCGGCCACCGGTCAGGTCGTGGAGCTGCGCTCGCCGCTGCCGGAGGACCTGCGTCGTGCCCTGGAGAGTGCCGCTGGTTCCGACGTATCGTTTGCTGACACCGAACCGCTGGAGTATCTTGGGTTTTTCCGGGACGATGCCTGAGGCGCGCGCCGCTGCTCGGACGCTGCTGTTCCGAGTGGCCGAGCGGGTGTTCGGCTGCGACATAGACGCGGTACGTGAGATCATCCCCTATCGCCGCGCGACGCGGCTGCCCGGCGCGCCGACGTACGTGCAGGGGCTGATCAACCTGCGTGGCACGATCGTCACGATGCTCGATCTGGGGGCGCGTCTCGACGCCGAGCGGGCTCCGGTGCGCGATGGATCCATCATTCTGGCCACGCACGGAACCCGCGTGGTGGGCATCGCGGTGGACGAGGTGATGGACGTACAAATGATCAACGAAGAAGCGATTGCGGCGGGCGAGGGCGAAGCGGCCCGTGGGCTCGTCCGTGGTCTCGGTCACCTGGACGACGGGGTAGTCGTCCTGGTGGACATCCATGCGCTGGTGTCACAGGTCCTGCTCTAGGGGGCAATCGAGTGAGTCATACAGTTCTGATCTGCGATGACGCGATCTTCATGCGGACGATGGTCGGTGACATCCTCCAGCAGGCCGGGTTCGAGATCGTCGGCGAGGCCGAAACGGGCGTGCAGGCGGTGGAGAAGTACAAGCAGCTCCGTCCGGACCTGGTGACGATGGACATCGTGATGCCGGACATGGGCGGCATCGACGCCGTGCGTGAGATCACGAAGTTCGACCCGGGTGCCCGCGTGCTCATGTGCAGTGCAATGGGCCAGCAGGCACTGGTCGTCGAAGCCATCCAGGCGGGCGCGAAGGATTTCGTCGTCAAGCCGTTCCAGCCGAGCCGCGTGCTCGAAGCCGTCCAGCGCGTGCTGGGGTAGTGACCGCCGCGCGTGGATAGCGCCCAGTACGCCGAGCTCTTTCTCACCGAGAGCCGAGAACACGTCTCCGCGATCAACCACGCGCTCCTCGACCTCGAGCGCGGGGACGGCGCGCGCGGCACCGACGCCATCGGAGCCATTTTCCGCTCCGTGCACACCATCAAGGGGATGAGCGCGACGATGGGGTACGCGCCCGTCGCGGCGTTGGCCCACGAGCTGGAGACGCTGCTCGACATGATGCGGCGCGGCACCCGGACTGCGGACGCCACCGTGATGGAGCTCCTCTTCACGTCCGCCGATCTGCTCGAGCACGCCATCGAGGGCGCGGTGCAGGGGGTGCCGGTGTCGCCGGAGGTCGGCGTCATGACTGCGAGGTTGAAGGCGGAAGGAAAGGCCGGCGGCGACCAACGCTCGAGCGTCGCCATCCAGATGCCGGTCGACACGGGTGAGTGGAGCGCGCCTGCTCCCGACGGTGCCGGTTTGCTCGTGCGGGTGCGCCTCGTGGAGGGAACGCCACTCAAAGGTGTGCGCGCCTTCCTGGTGGTGCAGGCGGCACGAAAGCTCGGCGAGGTGGCGGCCGTCTCGCCGCCGCTGGATGAGCTTCAAGCCGACAAGTTCAATCACGATTTCGCGCTGCGACTGCACTCGGACCGGTCGCAGGGCGAGGTGACGACGGCGCTCCGCAACGCGGGCGACGTCGCCGAGGTGCGGATTGGAGAGGACGCTGACGTAGCGACTCCGGCTCACACGATGGAGTTCAGCGTCGCGGAACTGGCGCAGGGTGTGGCACCAGTGCCCGCAAAGGCGGCCACCGTCGTGCCACAGCAGCGCAGCGTTCGCATCGATCTGCGGCGGCTGGACACCCTGATGAATCTCATCGGCGAGCTGGTGATCACGCGCGGGCGACTCAATTCGCTCGCCGCCACGAGCGAAGATCCGGCGCTCGTCGAAACTGTGGCGCAGGCCTCGCGACTCGTGGCGGATCTCCAGGACGAGATCATGACGAGCCGCATGGTGCCGGTATGGCAGGTGTTCGACCGATTCCCGCGCCTCGTGCGCGACGCGGCGCGCTCGCTCGACAAGCAGGTGGAGTTCACCGTGGAAGGCAAGGACGTGGAGCTCGACCGCAGCATGCTGGAGGAGGTGGGCGATCCCATCGTGCATCTCCTGCGCAACGCCGTGGATCACGGACTCGAGACGCCGCAGGAGCGTACGTCCAAGGGCAAGCCCGCCACGGGACGCCTGCTGCTGAGCGCCACGCGAGATCGCTCGGCGGTGGCCATCCGCGTCGAGGACGACGGCAGAGGCATCGACCGCGAGCGCGTGCTGCGACGCGCGCGCGAGAGTGGCCTGGTGGACGTGGGCAAGCTGGAGCTGAGTGACGAGGAGCTGGTGCGTCTCATCGCCCGTGCGGGCTTCTCGACGGCCGAACGCGTGACGGATCTGTCCGGCCGAGGCGTGGGCGTTGACGCGGTCTACTCACGCGTGCGTGCGCTCGGCGGCTCGGTGGACATCCGCAGCGTGAAGGACGAGGGCACCACGGTGACGCTGCGTCTTCCATTGACGCTCGCCATCGTGCGCTCACTCCTCGCCCGCATCGGCGGCGAGACGTATGCGCTTGCGATGACGCACGTGCGGGAGACCGTGGAGTTCCGGCCGGCCCTGTTGCGCACGGTGCAGGGACGCGAGGTGCTGATGCTGCGCGACGAGGTGCTGCCGATCGTCCGCCTCCGGACGCTGGTCGAGTTCGACGGAGCACCGCCGCGCGGCCTCGAGCAGGCTATCATCGTGGAGCTGTCCGAGCGGCGGGCGGCGCTGGTGGTGGACGCGCTCATCGGCCAGCAGGAGATCGTCGTAAAACAGTTTGACGCCGTGCGCGACGCACGCACCCTCTTCGGCGGCGCCACCATTCTCGGAGATGGTGCGCCGGCACTGATCATCGACGTGAGCAGTATTCTCTAACGACTCGAGCAATGGAAGACATTCGGTCCCTGAAAGCGATTCAGCTCGATGCCTTGAGGGAGGTTGCGAACATCGGGGCGGGACACGCCGCAACGGCCCTGTCGCAGATGATCAACAGCACCATCATGATCTCGGTACCGACGATCAACGTCTCGCGCCTGGAGGAAGTCCCGCCGCAGATCTCGCGTCCGGAGGAACCGGTCGCCGCCGTCCTCATGCACATGATGGGCGACCTCACCGGGCGCACGCTGCTCGTGTTTCCGAAGCCCACGGCGCTGCGGCTGGCCGAGATGATGCTGCGGCGGCCGCCTTCGTCGGCCACCGACCTGGGCGAGATGGAACAGTCGGCGATCAAGGAGGCTGGAAACATCCTGAGCAGCGCCTACATGAACGCCCTGAGCGACTTCATGGGGATGATGCTGCTGCCGTCGCCGCCTTCCCTCGCGATAGACATGAGCACCGCGGTGCTGACGACGGCGTATCTGCAATTCGGCACGGACAAGGATTACGTGTTCTGCGTGGAGAGCGAGTTCTTCATGCAGGACGTCGGCGAAAAGCTGCGCGGCTTCTTCCTGCTGCTGCCCGATCCGGCATCACTCCAGGCCATTCTGCGCGCTGTCCGCGTCGCGTGAGTGGATGACTGAGCCGCCCGTTGCATCCCTCACGTCCGAGCGCGACCGCGATGTCCTGCGGTCGTTCGCCCGCCGCATCGATCCCAGCGACGCGGGCGCGCACAACAACCTCGGCGTGCTGTACTACAACAAGGGGCTGCACGAGGAGGCGGTCGGCGCGCTCATGCGCGCGCTGGAGCTCGACCCGAAGATGCAGATTGCGCAGCGCAATCTCGAGGTCGCGTACTTCAGCACGGGCTACTATGACCGTCGCGTCGGCGAGCTGACCGAGCGGCTGCGGGCGCGTCCCGACGAGCGCGAGGCACTCTGGGAGCTGGGGCGCACGCACGCGCTGCTCGGCAAGACCGCGGAGGCGATCACCGTATTTTCGAACCTCCTCCGGTATCATCCCAACGATATCGCCGCGCTCGTGCAGCTCGGCTTGGCGGAGCGCATCAGCGGGGACCTCGACCGTGCGCTTGGCTATCTCGAGCGGGCATTGGCGCTCGATCCGAATTCGTCGGTGGTGAACTTCTACATCGGCGAGGTGCTCTATAATCGCGGCGTGAACGAGGAGGCGCTCGCCGCACTCCGGCGGGCCATCGAGCTCAATCCGCACAATCCCGACGCGTACTATCTCATGGGGTTCGTGCTGGGGGACATCGGCCGTCAGGACGAGGCGCGCGAGGTCACGCGCCGCGCCATCCAGCTCAATCCGACGCTCTCTCGCGCACGGGCGAACCTCGTCATCGATGACCGCCGGCAGAATCGCCGGGACGACGCCACGCCGGCGCGGCCGTCGGCACACGTGCCGGCCATGGAGAGCACCGAGGGGCAGCTCGCCCAATACAATCTCGGTCTCGCCTTCCGTCAGAAGGGCTATTACGCGGAAGCCCTGCGCGAGTACACGAGAGCGCTGGAGCGCGGTGAGGACCGGCCGCTCGTGCTCCAGGCGATGGCGGAGGTCTACCTGCTGCGCCGCGAGACGCGCGCCGCCGTGGAGCTGTACGACGAGCTGCTCTCCACCGCGCCGGTGAGTCCGAAGCTCTGGAACGAACGCGGCGTCGCACTGCATCAGGACGGTAAGTACGAAGAGGCGCTCGACAGCTACCGGCGTGCCGTTCGGGCGGATGCGAACTATGCGTTGGCGCACAACAATCTCGGCGTCGCCCTGAGTCATTTCGGCGAGACCGCCAAGGCGCTCGAATCGTTCTGGGAGGCGTTGCGCGTTCAGTCAGCCTTTGGCAAGGCGCGCCTCAATCTCGCGCTGCTGCTGACCCGGCAGGGCAAGTTCCAGCTCGCGCTCGAGGCATATCGGACCGTGCTCCAGCGCGAGCCGGAGGATGCGGCCGCGTGGAATGGCGTCGGGCTGGTGCTCGTCGAGCTCAAACGCCACGGCGACGCGCGCAACGCGTTCGTGCGCGCCGTGGAAGCCAAGCCGCAATCCGCGGAAGCGCATTACAACCTGAGCTTCACGCTGTCGAACCTCGGCGACTTCGAGGGGGCGCTGCGCGAGACGAAGCGCGCGCTGGAGCTGGATCCGTATTACGTGCCCCAGAAGTTCGAGCTGGCTATCGACCTCGAGTACGAAGATCCGGATCTGTCCATCAAGCCGGAGCTGGGCGCCGTGCAGCGTCTGGACGAAGCCGTGGAGGATTTCAGCTTCGACTCGAACGTGCTCGATACCATCTTCGAGCAGCTCACGCCAGCGCCGGCACCGGACGCAAGCGCTGGAGAGGCGGCAGCGGAGACGCCGTATGCCATGGCGGCGGACTATCTCTCAATGGGGCTGATGGACCGCGCCGCCGCCGAGGTGAGTCGCGCCATCGCGCGCGGTGCAGCGAAGGCCGAGGGATATGCGCTGCTCGGCGAGATCTATGCGCGGCAGGGTTTACATGGTGAGGCACTCGAGCGGTATCGGTCAGCGCGCATCGAGGAGCCGTCGTCGCTGCGTGCGCAGCTCGGAGAGGCGTGGGCGTTGCTCGCCCTGAGCCGGGCTCGCGAGGCGCGTCCACTCGCCGAGACGCTGTTGGAGCAGCACGCGGGCGATGTGGACGTGGTGATGCTCGTGTCCGCCGCGCGCGCGGACTCGGGTGATCCTGCCTCCGCGCTCGCCGCACTGGATGAAGCGCGCAAGCTGGCGCCGCATCGCCCCGACGTGCACAAGCGCATGGGCGACATCGCCAGCGCGCTCGGCGACAACGAGGGGGCCATTGCCGCGTATCGCCGCGCGCTGGACCTCGACGGAGAATTCGCCGTCGTCCGCTATCAGCTCGCACGCCTGCTGCGCGCGAAAGCGCTCTTCCGCGAAGCGGAACAGGAGCTGGAGGCAGCGCTCGACGCCGTGCCGACCTATGCCGAGGCGACGCTGGAGCTGGCGTCGCTGCGAATTGCGGGCGGCCGAGCCGACGATGCGCTGAGTCAGCTCATCGCCCTGCTCGAGCGCGATCCGTATCACTTCGACGCGCTGCTCGGACTCGGCGAGACGCTCCTCGCTCTTGGACGCCGAAACGACGCGGGACATGCCTTTCGCCGCATTCTGCGCTTCGATCCGACGCACGTGGGCGCGCTGTACTATGACGGCGTGCTCCTCAACGAGCAGAAGCGCTTCCGCGATGCCATCATACGGTGGCGGCGCGTCATCGATCTCGAGCCCGCGGGCGAGTTCGCGCGGCGCGCGCGACGCGATGCGCGCACGGCGGCCGACCTGCAGGCCATCTTCGCGTCGATGCGGAGCGCCTGACCCATGGCCATCGAGGGACCGCTCCGCGAGCTCGGCATTCACGACGTCTTCCAGCTTCTCGACCTGAGCCGGAAGACCGGCGCGCTGCGCGTGACGTCGGAGCTGCGCGACGACGAGGGGTTCGTGCTGTTCGACGGCGGGCGCGTCATTCACGCGAGCATCCGCAGCAATCCCACATCCATCGAGCGCATTCTCCGGCAGTCGGGAAAGCTCGGGGACAACGAGCTCGAGCTCGCGGCCAACGTCATCGACGATCCCACCATGGGCCTCGGAGACCGCCTGGTGATGGCGCGCGTCATCACGCAGAAAGAGCTCGAGCGGCAACTCCGGCAGGCCATCGAGAACGTGGTCTTCGAGCTGATGTCGTGGCGCGAAGGATTCTTCTCGTTCGAGGAGCGGCAGGTGAGCGACGTGCCGCTCGACGCACGCATTCGCATCTCGACGGAGTCGCTCCTGATGGAAGGCGCGCGTCGTATCGACGAATGGTCGCGTATCGCCGACCGGGTGCCGAGTCTCGGGATCGTCCCGTCGTTCGCGCCGCTCGAGGACGACCGCGCCTCGGTGCTCGACCTGCTGCCCAACGAGTGGGAAGTGCTCATGATGATCGACGGCGAGCGCGACCTCCGTGAGATCGCGGCGGCGCTGGGCGCGGGAGAGTTCGACGTCGCGAAAATCGTCTACGGATTGCTCTCCACCGGCATCGCCGAAGTGCATACGTCGGATCGTCCGTCGCAGCGGACACTGGAGCGGATCGACGACGAGCGTCCGGCCATCGCGCAGGCGCGTGAGGCGCTTGACGCGGGCCGATTCGAGGAGGCCATCGTCGCGGCGCGGACGGCGTCGGAGCTCGAGGGAGAATCGACACAGGGCCGCCTGCTGGTCGCCAAGGCGCTAGGGCGGCTCGGCCGGCGCCACGAAGCGGTGGACGAGCTGCGTCGCGCCGTGCAGGCCGACCCGCTCACGCCGGACGTGCATCTCAATCTCGGCTTCGCCGCCGTGAACGTCGGTGATTTCGCCAACGCGCGCGCCAGCTGGGAGCACTTTCTCCGTCTCTCGCCCGGGTCGGCGGATGCTGCCCGCATTCAGGCGGCGCTCGAGATCCTCAATCGTCTCCTTCACGTGCTCGAGGCCCATGGCGACGTCTGACGACATCCGGCGCATGAGCGACGAGCTCGCACGTGACCCGGGAAGCCGAGTCTTCGTGCCGCTGGGCGACGTCCTGCGCCGTCAAGGGCAGTATGACATCGCGCTCAAGATGGCGCTCAAGGGTCTCGAGCGGCATCCGCACCTGGTCGAGGGCCACGACCTGCTGGCACGACTGTACGTGGACCGCGGCGAGTTCGAGAAAGGCTTCGACGAATGGGACATGGTGCTCCGACTTTCGCCGGGACACCTCGGCGCCTTGAAGGGGCTCGGGTTCATCTGCTACCAGCACGAACGCTTTGCCGACGCGGAGCGCTATCTGTCGGCGGCCGCCCGCATCGATCCGGCGGACGCCGAGGTGGCGAGCGCATTGGAGCACGTCCAAGCCGGACATTTGCAGGCCGCCCGGGCGGGTGAAACCCCGCTGCCGGCCTCGATCGCCGCGGACAGCCGCTTTCTCTTCGTGGACGTGCTCCGCGAGGATGGGCAGACGGCCCTTCTCCTCGATCAACAGGGTCTGGTGCTCGCCGGCGCGTACTTCAACGCCGACGGGGTGGACGTGGCGCAGAACGTCGGAGCGGAGCTGAGTGGCGTCACGGACGCGGCGCGCCGTGCGACACGTCACCTCGCCCTTGGCGACTGGTCCTCCATCGTGTTCGAGACGGAGGTTGCCGTGGTCGCGATGGCTCCGGCGCCATCCGATGGCCTCCTCGTGCTCGCGACGACGCGGGAGACACCACTCGGTCTCGTGAGACGCCTGCTCGACCGCTGCTCGGAGCACGCGGCGCGCTGGTTGAGAGGGTTGATCTAATGGCGGGAGTCTTTACGCCCATGCTGCAGGCCATCGGTCGCCATCGCGGGGTCACTGCGGCGTTGGTGGTGGACGAGCGCGACGGCATCGTGGTCGAATCGCACTTGCACGTCGGTGTCGAGGAGGATCGTGTGGCCGCGCTGGCCGCGTCGCTCTATCGGAAGGCACGCCTCTCCTCGCGCGCGGCCGGCATGGGCGCCGTGTCGTTCATGCAGCTCGAGGCGCCCGGTGGCCGACTGTGTGCGATTGGTGCGGCCGAGCTGGTGCTCATCGTCGTGGCGCAGCCTTCGGTCAACGTCGGCCTGGTGCGGGTGGAGATGTTGCGGTCGATTGCCCGACTGGTCGAGGCGGGTGGCGGCGCATGATGACGATGGTCGTCGAGTCGTGGATCGAGGAGCCGCTGCGCCGCTTCGTGGACGATGCCCAGGTGGAGCTCGCGCTGCTCCTGCATCCAAACGGGCAGGTGCTGGCACAGCACGGTTTCACTCGCGCCGTGGACGTCATGACCGCGTGCGCGCTCGCGGCGGGGATTCACGCCACGAGCAACGAGCTGGGTCGGCTGGTGGAAGACAAGCCCTTCCGGGGACTGCACCACGCTGGCGTTGCCCGCCAGATCTTCATTTCGGAGGCACGCTCGCAGCGCGGAGCATACATTTTCCTAACGGTGTTCGGTTCGGAAAGCTCACTCGGTCTGGTCCGCCTGTATTTCAACGAGCTCGCAGCGGGCTTGGCCGCGGCGGCGCCTCCGGAGGGCGCCGCACCGGCGCCAGCGCTGGCGGAGCAGTTCGAGCAGGAGCTCAACCGAAATCTTGCCGTGCTGTTTGGCCGCGCCTGAATCCCCCACGACTGCTACTTCGTGTCGCTCGTCAACTACGCCACACGCGAGATTACGTGCAAGATCGTCTACTATGGCCCGGGTCGCTCGGGCAAGACGACGAATCTGCATTACATCTACGGTCAGGTCCCTGAAGACAGAAAGGGGAAGATGGTCTCGCTGGCCACGCAGACGGACCGCACGCTGTTCTTTGACTTCCTGCCGCTCGACCTTGGCTCCATCTCGGGGTTCACCACCAAGTTCCAGCTCTACACCGTGCCGGGGCAGGTCTACTATCAGACCACGCGGCGGCTCGTGCTCCAGGGCGCGGACGGCGTGGTGTTCGTGGCGGACAGCCAGACCCGACAGCTCGCCGAGAACATCGAGAGCTTTCAGGATCTGCATGCAAATCTGGCGGAGCAGGGTGTCGACCCGAGGACGATGCCGCTGGTGGTGCAATACAACAAGCAGGACCTGCCAAAGGAACTGATTCTCCCCGTCAGCGAGCTCTCGGACGCCATCAACTTTCGGGACGTTCCGGAATTCGCGGCCGACGCGCTGCACGGGCCCGGCGTCTTCGAGACGCTGCGAGGCATCTCCGAGCTCGTCCTGCGACGGTTGAGCGCCGGAGCTGGCGCGACACCGGCCAGCAGATAACGATGCAGGTCGATCCGCGCGCGCGCTTCGAAAACTACGTCGTGGGCACGGCCAATCGGCTCGCCGTGGCCGCCGCGCGCGCTGTGGCAGAGTCGCCCGGCGCCGTGTACAACCCGCTCTTCGTCTACAGCGGGTCGGGGCTCGGCAAGACGCACCTGATCAACGCCATCGGCAATCACGCGCAGCAGCGGGCGCCGGAGCTCGGTATCGAGTACGTGGGGCTCGAGGACTTCGTGCAGCAGTTGCACGCCGCCATGGCGGCAGGCGAGATGGAGCGCTTCAAGCAGCGGTACGGACGCGTGGACGTCCTGCTCGTAGACGACCTGCAATTTCTCACGGGGCGCCGCGAGACCCAGAGTGAGCTGCTGCGCTTGTTGAACGCACTCCAGGGGAGCGGACGTCAGATCGTCATGACGAGCGATCGCCCGCCCGCGGAGATCAGCGACGTCGACGAACGCCTGATCAGCCGCCTCAGCGGTGGACTCATCGTGGACATTGGCGCGCCCGATTACGAGACCCGCGTCGCCATTCTCCGCGAGAAGTGCGAGGAGCGGCAGATCTCCTTTGCGGCCGGCGTGCTGGAGGAGCTGGCGCGGGTGGAGTTCGGCAACGTGCGCGAGCTCCAGGGCGCACTGAACCGCCTCAGCGCCCATCAGTCGCTCGACGGAACGCTCACGCCGGCGCAGGTGCGAAGCATCGCGGGCCTGCCCGAGCCCGCGGCGCCACCGGCGCGCACCTCAGTTCAGACCGACGAGTTCTTCAGCTTCCTCACCGACATCGCGAGCGCCGTCGCGGCGCACGTGGAGCCATGGAAGGTGCGCATCGGCGAAGCCGTGGCGTACTGGAGCGGAGAAGGTTACCGGACGTCGGCGCTCGAGACGATGATGTCGATGTCCGAGGCGCCACCGAACTATGAATCGTTGCTGCGCGGCTATGGACAGGCCGTGGAGCAGCTCCGTGAGTTGGAGCGACAGGTGACGACCGTGGACGCGCGGCTTGGCGGAAGTGACCTGTTCCGGGATCCCGAGCGCCTGGCCGAAGCGACGACGTTCGTGCAGAACGCGCTTGCCGGCGCCGTTCCGCCAGGAGGACCGCAACCCGCGTTCGCTCGGAACGGATTCGAGGAGAGCGCCGCCAATCAGATGGCGGTGCGCGCCGCGGATGTCGTCATCGCCGAGCCGGGGCAGCGGTACAATCCTCTCTTCCTGCTCGGTCCCACGGGCGTGGGCAAGACACATCTCCTCAACGCCATCGGCAACGAGCTACAGCTGCGGTTCGGCGCCGGCGGACGCGTGGCATGCGTGAGCGCCCAGCTCTTCATCGAGGAGCTCATCGCGGCGCTGCAGGAGGGAACGGTCGAACGCTTTCGCGCGCGATACCGCGCGGCCGACGCGCTGCTGATCGACGACGTGCAGTTCGTGGGCTCCAAGGAGCGCACGCAGGAAGAGCTCTTTCACGTCTTCAACCACTTTCACGCGGCCGGAAAGCAGCTCGTCTTCGCGAGCGACATTGCGCCCAGGAACATCGAGGGCCTCGAGGACCGCCTCCGTTCGCGCTTCGAGGGTGGTCTCGTGGCGGAGATCGGCCAGCCCGACCGGCCGTTGCGCGAGAAGCTGTTCATCCGGTTTGTCGCCGATGCGCGACTGAGCGTTCCGCCCGAGGTGATTGCCTATCTCGCGGACCGGCCGGCGACGAGCGTCCGCGAGCTGATGGGCACCGTACAGCGCCTGCGCGCCGGGCTGGAAAGCCTGGGCGTTGCGGCCACGCTTGCGACGGCGCGTCAGATTCTCGAGCCGTCGGGCATGACGCCGAGCAGCGCGCCCATCGCTGTGCGACAGGCGGCAGACACGTTCTTTCTGGACGACGAGAAGATCGTATGGGAGTGGCCCGACGTCGCCGGCCGCCTGGTGGAGGAGCTGCGCTGATGGCGATCAAGGGTAGCCTCAAGGAGGCCAGTCTCCCCGACGTGCTGCAGCTCCTTTCCATGGGGAAAAAGACGGGCTGCCTTGCCGTGACGCACCGCAACAACTTCGGGTACGTCTACTTCGACAAGGGTCTCATCTCGTACGCGTCGATCGTGAATCGGCGCGACCGCATCGGCGACATCCTCGTCAAGGCCGGCGCCATCACGCAGACGCAGCTCGACGCGGCCATCAGCGCGCAGGCCCTGCATCGTGACAAGCGCATCGGCGAGCTCCTCGTGGCGCAGGGTGCCGTGAAGCGCGAGCAGCTCCATGCGCAGATCCGCCTCCAGATCGAGGAGGCGGTGTACTACCTGTTCACCTGGACGCAGGGGACGTTCAACTTCGAGGCCGACGTCCGTCCGGAAGAGCAGGACTTCCTCGTCTCCATCAACCCGGAGTCGCTGCTGCTCGAGGGCGCGCGGCGCGTGGACGAGTGGAGCCTGATCGAGAAGAAGATCTCCAGCCTCGACCTCGTGTTCGACGTGGACCGCCGCAAGCTGGCCGAGAGCGGCGTCGAGCTTCCGGAAGATCAGCGGCAGATCATGGATCTCCTCGATGGGCGTCGCGACGTCCAGGCGGTGATCGAGGAATCGGGGATGGGCGAGTTCGACGTCGGAAAGGCCATCTTCGGCCTCGTGTCGGCCGGCTTTGCGCAGCGGGTGGGCAAGACGAAGGCGACGGAGCCCACGGTGAGCGACGCACGCGTCGACGAACATCGCAACCTCGGCATCGCGTTCTACAAGACCGGCATGCTCGACGAGGCCATGCGCGAGTTCCGCCGCGTGAGCGAGCTCCGTGAGCACGACGTGGAAGCGCGGTTCTACATCGGGCTCGCGCTCATGCGGCAGCAAAAATGGTCCGATGCGGTCGTCGCCTTCCGGGAGTGCGTCACGCAGCCCGGCGCGCGGCCGGCGGCCTTTCATAACCTCGCGCATGCGCTCGAGCGGTTGGGGCGCTTCGACGAAGCCAAGAGCGCGCTCGACGGCGCCATCCGTCGCGGCGGGGCGAAGGACCCGCGCATCCAGACGTCGCTCGGAGTCGTAGCCCTTCGCGGCGGCGACCTCGTGTCGGCGGACTCCGCATTCAGCGCGGCTCGTCCCCTGTTTGGCACGAAGCCGCCGACGGCGCCCTGGTACCACTATGCGGCCCTCACGGCGGCGCTGCTCGGCGATCTCGAGCGGGCATACACGCTGCTCACGGAAGGCATCGGGTCGCACCCGCATGCCGCGCCGCTGCACAACAACATGGCCGCCGTGCAGGAGCGCCGCGGCTACCACCCTGAAGCGCTGAGCGCGGCGGAGCGTGGCGTTCTCGAGGACACCGGCCTGCCGCAACTGCACAAGAATCTCGGCGACTGCCACTATCGCGCCGCGCGCTACGACGACGCGATGGAGTGCTATCTCCGCGCCGTGAAGCTGAGTCCCGCGCTGGGTGACGACATCTACCTCAAGCTCGGCAACATCCGCTTCAAACGGCAGGAGCGCGAGGAGGCCGTGCGCTGCTGGGAGCAGTCGCTCGCGCTCGATCCGGAGAACGCGATCGTCCGCACGAATCTCGAAGCTGTGCGGCAGGTGCTGTAGCGTGACGGACACGCAAGACGAAGCATTCGCGTCGCTCACCGAGAAGATCGCGCGAGAGCGCGGATTCGGTTGCGCAAGCTACAAGGAGAAGTGCCTGCGCCGCCGCATCGCGGTGCGCATGCGCGCGAAGGGCGTGCACACCTATGGCGACTACGCCCGCGTGCTCGACACGGATCAACAGGAGTACGACCGGCTGCTCGACGCGCTGACCATCAACGTCACGAAGTTGTTCCGCAACTGGGAGACGTATGCCGTGATCGCGGAGAAAGTCGTGCCGGCGCTGTGGGCCCGTTCGGGCCCGATCGACGTCTGGAGCGCCGGTTGTTCCTCCGGCGAAGAGCCCTATTCGCTCGGCGCACTCTTTCATCGCCACGCTGAATCGCTCGGCCAGCTCGCGGACCTCGCCAAGCGCGTCCGGATCCTCGGAAGCGACATCGACACGCGCTGCCTGGCGGCGGCAGAACACGGCACTTTCGAGGAAGGCGATTTTGTCGATACACCGGCGGAACTCAGGCGTCGATACTTTGATTCCACCGCGCCATTCACGATCATCCCCGACGTCAGGCGTCTCGTGCGCTTCGAGCGCAGAGACCTGCTCGCGGAACCGGCCCCTCCCGGAACGTTTCACCTGATCTGCTGCCGCAACGTGCTCATCTACTTCGATCGTGAGACACAGGAGCGCCTGTTCGCGAAGTTTCGCGGCGCGCTCGCGCCGGACGGTTTTCTCGTGCTGGGCAAGGTCGAGACGCTGCTTGGCTCCGCGAGGACGCGCTTCGCCCCGGTGGACGGGCGCGAGCGCGTCTACCGGCCGCTGTGACGACGTCGCTGATCGAGGTCCGTGTAAAGGTCGCGGACTTTGCCGTCCGCCAGGGCGACGTGGTGCTCACCACCATCGGTCTGGGGTCGTGCGTTGCCATCGCCCTGTACGACCGCGAAGCCCGCGTGGGCGGCCTGGCGCATATTCTCCTGCCGTCGCCATCGATGTCGCGCGAGACGGCCAATCCGGCGAAGTTCCCCGAGACGATCGTTCCCGTGATGCGCGACGAGATGCGTCGCCTCGGCTCCGCGTCGGACGCGCACGTGAGCGCGAAGATCGTGGGCGGGGCAAGCATGTTCGGCCAGCTCACCACCGGCGGCGGCATCAACGTGGGCGAGCGGAACGTGGCGGCGACGCGTGAGGTGCTCGCGGCGGCGGGCATTCCACTCCTCGCGGATGATACGGGGCTGGACTACGGCCGCAGCGTCTACTTCTTCCTGGATGACGGCCGCGTCGAGGTCCGGTCGCTGAAGAAGGGAGATCGTGTCATCTGACGCTCGGGCCACCGTCCTCGTGGTGGATGACAGCGCCTTCATGCGGCGCCTCATCGGCGAGATGGTGGACGCGTCGCAGGAATTCCGCGTCATCGGCACGGCGCGCAACGGGCTCGACGCGCTGCGGCAGATCCATGCGCTCGACCCACAGATCGTCACGCTCGACGTGGAGATGCCGGAGCTCGACGGCCTTCAGACGCTCGGCTACATCATGAGTGAGACGCCTCGCGCGGTCGTGATGCTCAGCGCCGCGCAGTCGGTCGGCGGCGTGGACCTGACGCTTCGCTGCCTCGAGATCGGCGCGGTGGAGTTCATCAGGAAACCGTCGGGTGCCATCAGTCTCGATCTCGAGCGTGTGGGCGACCAGCTCGTGACCGCCCTTCGCGCGGCGCGCGAAAGCAATCTCCGCGGCGTCACGGCGCTGGCTCGCCCGCCCTGGGTGGAGTCGAGGCCGCCGCGCCCCGCGAGCGCGAATGTGAAGTGGGCGGTGGCCATCGCGACGTCTACGGGCGGTCCGCGAGCGCTCGCCGAGGTCATTCCGCACCTGCCGGCGGACCTCGATGCCACGGTGTTCGTGGTGCAGCACATGCCCGCCGGGTTCACCCGCGGACTTGCGCAGCGGCTCGACACCATGAGCCAACTTCGCGTGCACGAGGCGTCGGAAGGACAGGCGGTGGAGGTGAACAACGTCTACGTCGCGCCCGGCGGGTTGCACATGCGCGTGGCCGGCAGGGGCGAGAGCGGCCGTCGCATCGCCCTGGACGACGGCCCTTCCATCTGGGGAGTGCGTCCCGCTGCAGATCCGCTGTTCGCCTCCGTGGCCGAGCAGTTCGGCCAGCACGCCGTGGGTGTGGTGCTCACCGGAATGGGGCGAGACGGAGCCGAGGGTCTGAAGGCCATCCGCCACGCGGGGGGCGGCGGAATCGTGCAGGACAAGGAGTCGTCCACCATTTATGGAATGCCCTTCGCGGCGCTGCAGCGCGCGGGCGCTGACCGGGTGTCGCCGCTCGATCACGTCGCACCGTCCGTGGTACAGATGCTCGCCTCACGACGGAAGGCGGTCGCATGATCGAGGACCACTGGGCCCTCGAGCGTCGCGCATTCGCGAACACTCCCGATCCGGAGTTCATCTATCGATCGCCGTCGTTTGCCGAGGGCTATGCACGCCTGCTGCACGACGCGACGGATCTTCGCGGCGGCCTGTCCCTCATCACCGGAGAGATTGGCTGCGGCAAGACGATGCTCGCGCGTGCACTGGCCGATCGGCTGGCTGGCTCCACGTGCGACCTCATCGAGGTGCCCTACCCGAAGGTGACGCCGACGCAGATGCTCCAGACCGTGGCCGGTGGACTCGGCATCCAGCCGCCGCCCAGGGGCAAGCTTGCTCTGGTGCAGGCCATCGCCGCGCGTCTGGCGGAGCGTCATGCCGAGGGGCGGAGGCCCGTGCTCATCGTTGACGAGGCGCAGCTCGCGACGCCATCGCTGCTCGAGGAAATCCGCCTGCTCACCAACCACGAGGCGCGGCAGGACAAGTACCTCCACGTGGTACTGTTGGGGCAGCCCGAGCTGCGGCAGCGGGTGAAACAGCGTCCGCAGATCGATCAGCGCGTCAGCCTGCGGTTTCACGTGGAGCCGATGGAGGCGGAGGACGTTCGTGGTTACGTCGAGCACCGCTTGCGCGTAGCAGGATGGAAAGGCAAGACCATATTCACGCACGACGCGTTCACCGCGCTCGCTGCCCGCAGTGAGGGGATTCCGCGGCGCATCAACACGCTCGTGACGCAGGCGCTGTTCGTCGGCGCCATGCGGCAACTGACAGCCATCGACGGCGAGCTCATGTTCGACGTCGCGGACGACCAGGAATGAAGAAGAAGCGTATCCGCTACAGCGAGCTCTCGCCCGTGCCGCGCGAGGAACAGAAGCGTCGCATCTCCACCCCCGTCGATCTCGCGCGCGCCATTGCGGCGGAGCGAGCCGCGGAGGCGGCGATGGCCGCGGCGGCCGCTGCACGTGACGCCCACGCATCGGCCGGCGACGAGTCGGTTCCGGCGTCGGCATCGGTCGCTCAGAGCGTGGATCAGCCGCGCGTGGCGCGGAGCGAGTTGCTCCTGTTCCGCGTGGCGCACGAGCGCTTCGCCGTTCCACTCACGGACGTGGAAGAAGCCGTTGACAGGGCGGTCGTGCATTTCGTCCCCGAGATGCCGCCATCCATGCTCGGCGTCGTCTCCCTGCGCGGATCGCTCGTGTGCGTCTTCTCTCCCAATCTGGCACTCGGGCTCCCCGCCACCGAGCAGCACACGGTGCTCATCTTTCATCAGGGCCCGACGCGCGTTGGCGTGCTCGTGGACGACGTCGAAGACGCCGTCACAGTGGATCCCAGCGAGCTGCGAAACCCGCCGATGGCCGAGCGGAGCGAGATGGTACACGCCGTCGCTCGAGTCGGTGATGAGCTCCTGTCCGTGGTGGATCCCCAGCGCCTCATCTCCGCGTGTCAGCGCGGAACGTTCGCGGAAGCCACATGAGTACACAGGGCAACAAGCTCGTCATCTTCTGCCTTGGCGAAGACCATTTCGCGGCCGACGTGCACGTCGTCGAGCGGGTGCTTCGCTACGCGTCGCCTACGCCGGTGCCGGACACGCCCGCCTACATCGAGGGGGTGCTGGACTACCTCGGCCGCGTGGTGCCGATCGTGAATCTCCGCCGCCGACTGGAGCTCGAGCCCCGCGAGGTGCGCCCCGAGACGCGCACGGTGGTCCTGAACGTCTCCGGCGAATGGATTGGGCTGGTCGTGGATTCGGTGACGGAGGTGGCGCCGTTCGAGCAGGCGAGCCTCTCGGCGCCGCCGAAGATGTTCCGCGGGCTCACACGCGATTACGTGAAGGGCATCGTGCGTCTGAACGGTAGGCTCGTCATCTATCTCGACGTGGAGCACCTGCTCAGCTCCACGGAGCGCATCGCGCTGCAGAGCTCCGGAGCGGAGGCCCTCGCCGGTGAGTGAGCTGAGCGACGCATATCGCGCTCGCATCGTCGCCCTCGGCGCGCGTTTCGAGGCGCCCACCGCCATGGCGGAACGGGACGCAATCCGCGCTGAGCTCATCGCCCTTGGGAAGTCGCTGGAGCAGGACCTCGCGGACCTCACCACACTGAAGGAAGAGGCGCGGGGGCTCGTGGACCGTTGGAAGGCGCTCCAGGCCAACAGCGCGCCCGCCTTCAACGCCGACAAGCCAGTGGTCATGGATCACATCGGCGCGTCCACCTTCATGGAAAAAGGGTGGAGTCGCATTTCCCTTGGTGACTACGCCGGCGCGGAGGACAGCCTGCACAAGGCACTCGAGCTCGTGCCCAACGATCCGCAGGCGGAATCGCTGCTCGGCTGGGCGCAGATGCTCCAGGAGAAGTACGACGACGCCTTGATGCAGTTCCAGAAGGTGCTGATGCGCGAGCCCGCGAACGCGCTCGCCCGCATCAACGTCGGCTACATCTGCCTGAAGAAGCACATCTTCGGCGAAGCCATCGAGCATCTCTCGCGGGCCATTCGGTTGGACACCGATCGCAAGGCCACGCTCTACGCGCATTTCTACCTCGGCCTGGTGTACCTCGAGCGCGACATGTTCGAGGACGCCCAGACCTTCTTCCAGAAGACGCTCGCGCTCGGGCCCAACCTCATCGAGGCGTACTACGAGCTGGGACGCGCGTACTGGTTCAACGGCCAGCGCGAGGAAGCCTCCCAGGCGTGGCGGGACGGCTACGCGGCCAACAAGTTCAATCCGTGGGGCAAGAAGTGCGCGGAGGTACTCAAGGTGGTGGAGGAGGGCGGCGAGCCCTGAGGCTCCGCGCGGCGCTGGCGTGCGTGTTCGCGGCGCTCCCCCTGGTGCTGCCGGCGCAGGACGACGCGCCGAAGCGCCTGGATAGCGGGCGGTTCACCGTCGTCTACTATCCTCGCGACGATCGGCTGGCGCACGCCCTCGTCGCCTCGGCCATGGTGAGCGACACCTTTCCATGGCTTCCCCGGCCGGCGCAGCGCGTGCTGATCGCCGTCGCTCCCGATGAGGCGCGCTTTCGCGTGTGGGCGGGACCCGATGCTCCCGAGTGGGGCGCGGCGCTGGCGTTCCCCGAATCGCGCCGCATCGTGATGCAGGGGCGGGCCGCCACGTCCGAGGCCGGCGATCCGGTGGAAGTGCTGCGGCACGAGCTTGCTCATCTGGCGCTGCACGAGCGGCTGGGCGACAAGCCACCGCGGTGGTTCGACGAGGGGTACGCGAGCGTCGCCGCTCGTGAGTGGCGGCGCGATGACGTGCTTGCGACGAACGTGGCCCTCGCGCTTCGGGGCGCGCCGACGCTCGACCAGCTCGAGGAGGGGTTTCGCGGCGGCGCCACCGCGGCGCAGTCGTCCTATGCGCTGGCGTTTCGGGCGGTGAGCGAGCTGGCGTCCCTCGATCCGCAGCGCGGTCTCACGCTGTTTTTTCGATACTGGGAGAGCGGATCCACGCTGGACGGCGCGGTACGCCAGGCGTTCGGCGTAACCCTTTCGGGCTTCGAGACGCTGTATCGAGAACGGACGCGGCGACGCTACGGCGGGCTCGCCCTGTTCGCCGACGTCTCGATCGCCAGCTTCGTGCTGATGGTCCTGTTGACGCCGTTCGTGCTCGCGCGGCGCGCGCGCGACCGCCGTCGCCTGAGCGCCATGGTGGCGGCGGACGAGGCCGAGCAGGCAAGTGCCATCTCGGCGCTGCTCGGCGAGGAGAGTTCGGGCGATGCGACGGAACGGTAGGACGTACGCAGCGGCGGGAGCGGAAGGTTAAGTGTCCATTAAAGCAACGGGTCTCGCTTGACATCCACCGCTCATCGAAAATACCGTTAATGCCTTATGTCACAAACGGATACGCAACCGCAGGCACGCCCGTGGCTCTGGTGGGGGATCGCGGTGCTGACGATCCTTCTGGGCTATGCCGACCTCGCGCGCGGTGGGACGACAATTGCACCGATCTTGCTCGTGGCCGGATACTGCGTGCTGATTCCGGTGGCCATTCTCAAGTAGGGGAGCTCAGAGCCGAGATTTTTGAACAACAGAGAGGTTCCCTGGCGAGCGCGGCCGGCGCGGGCCTCGCTCGTGCGAGCGTTTCGCCGGGCGAATAGCTCAGCTGGTTAGAGCACCTGTCTTACACACAGGATGTCGGGGGTTCGAATCCCTCTTCGCCCATGTCTCACCCCGCCACTCCGAGCGATCGGACCTGCGCGGCCTCGTCGGTGTACTGTTGGTCAACGTTTTGGAGGTTACGACAGTGAAGGCTCCGCATCGCTCTGCGCTTCTGGCTGCTGGAATCGCCGCGGCTTTTGCCGCGACGGCACTTCCGTCGGTCGCAGGCGCCCAGCGGCAGCAGCTCCCCGGTCCCGACACCAAGCGCGTGTTGGTGACGACCTTCCGCGGCGACGTGGAGGGCGGCATCAAGGCGGCCGACGAGGTGCGCAATCGCATTCAGGGTGAGTACAGCATCCGCACCCTGATGCCCAATCCGAAGAAGGACATCGACGCCACGCTCGTGCAGTCCGGCTATCGCCCGGATTCGGCGTTGAGCCCGAACGACATCAAGGAGCTCGCCAAGCTGTTGCGCTCCGACGAGATCATTGACGGCACGGTGACGAAGACGGCGAACGGCTATCGCGTGCAGGCCCGCATGTTCCTGCCGCGCGACGTGTCGCTCACGCAGCCGCTGGTGAACATCGAGTCGAAGGACTTCGGCAGCATCGCGCGCCAGATCGTGGACGAGTACGACAGGGCGCGGAAGCAGATTCAGGACAATCAGGTGTGTGAGAACGCCATCCGCGCCAACACGCCGGCGGCGGCCATCGCGGCCGCGCGAAAGGGCATTTCGACATACCCGAAGGCGACGATCTCGCGGCTCTGTCTCGCGAGCGCCTATGCGGCGATGAAGACGACGGCGGACTCCACGGGGCCGTGGAAGGATTCCGTCATCGCCATCACGAAGGACATCCTCACGCTCGATCCGCAGAGCCGCATCGCGTATCAGTTGGCGTACGACGCGTACAAGTCCAAGGGCGACACGGACAACGCGCTGCGCTCGCTCCTCGGCCTCATGGCCGCGGACCCGACGAACACGGCGCTGCGCGAGCAGGTGATCGCGGAGCTGATCAACTCGGGCAAGGCCGCGATAGCGGTGCCGATCGTGAAGCAGCTCGTGGCCGAAAACTCTGGTGATCCGGCGTTCGCCAAACTGGCTTGGCAAGTGCTGCGCGCCGCGAAGCAGTACAAGGAGTCCGTGCCCGCCGGCGTGGCGTTCGTGACGATCGACACCGCTGCCGCCGATTCGAGCTACTTCCTGCGCCAGGTTCAGGACCTCGCAGCCGACAGCTCGTTCGCCAAGGCCGCGGAGTTCGCCGCGCAGGCGTCGGCGAAGTACCCGAAGAGCACGACCTTCCTGCTCCTCAAGGCGCAGAACGAACGGAAGGCGGGTCAGCTTCAGGCCGCGAAGGCGACGCTCGAGCGCGTGCTGGCAATCGATCCCAAGACGCCGCTCGCCGCCGCGCAGCTTGCAAACATCACGGCCGATCTCGGCAACCCCGAGGAAGCCATCAAGGTGCTCAAGGCGGACATCGCCGCCGATCCGACGAACAAGGAGCGAGATGCCGCGTTGGCATTGAGCTTCGGCAACACGCTGTACAAGGCGGCGGCGACGTCCAAGAAGGTGGAGGACTTCAAGCGGGCGCTGCCGATCATCGCTGCTGCCGACTCGATAACCTCGAGCGTCAACTCGAAGTTCCTCCTCGGCGTCACCGCCTACCAGGCGCTTGCCGCCTCGACGGATCAGTTGCGGACGTCCAAGTCCTGCGACGATTTCAAGCAGGCGAATGAGTGGCTGTCGCTGGTGAACCTCAACATGATCGGCGGAGCCCCTGTGGATAAGGCGCTTGCCGGCCAGATTCTCGCCGGCGCGCAGCAGTTCGCTCCCTTCCTCGAGGGCTCGCTCAAGAGGTACTGCAGGTAGCGCCGTGGCGGGTTGACCGCTGTGGCTGAACTCCGTGAAAGGCACATCGACTTGCTCGATGTGCCTTTCGCGTTTGCGGCATGTAGTCAGTCGCTCTCCCCGGGAAGATGCTGCACGTGCACCCGCAAATCCGCCCGCCGCGCGCGATAGTCACACGTCTGCGCCTCCACGCCTTCGCCGTCGAGATTGATGGACAACGGCACCGTGCCCACCACCTTGAGCCACGGCAACTGCACGTAGTGCACACCGCCCAGCCCAACGTGCTCGCCGCGCTTCACCCGCAGCGACAATCGTGCGAAGTCGCGGCGCGACATCGCCTCGATGACGCACAGGTCGAGCAGCCCGTCGGTGACGCTCGCGTCCGGGGTCATCATCGTGCCGCCGCCGGTGACACGTGTGCTCCCCACGGCGAACGCGAGAAAATCGGCGTCGAGCCCGAAGCCCGCGCTCATGAACGTGGCGTGACGCGGACTGTTCACGGCCCACTTTCTCACCGCGGTGATGGCGTACGCGAGCGGCCCAAGCGATTCCTTGGTCTCGGCCGGCGTTTGCTGCGTTGCTTCCGCGCCGACGCCCCCTGTAGAGACGTTGAGAAATCGCCGTCCGTTCATGGACGCGGTGTCGATGCGCACGGGCTTGTGACGCAGGATAACATCCATGGCATGATCCGCGTCTTCGGGAATTCCGGTCTGTCGCGCGAAGTCGTTCGCCGTGCCCAGTGGCACGACGCCGACCGGCGTATCGCGCCCATCGAGGCCGTTGACCACCTCGTTGAGCGTGCCGTCGCCGCCACAGGCAATCACGACGTCGGTGCCGCGATCCGCCGCTTCGGCGGCAAGTGCCTCGGCGTCGCCCGGGTTCCAGGTCATACGAACGTCCACCGCGTGTCCGCGGTCGCGGACCCACGAAATCATCTGGCGAAGGTCCGGACGGTCGGCGCGGCCGCCGTGGACGATGTACGTGAAGTGCCTGTGCTGCATGGGCATCAGTGCATCGCGAGAGTGATGCCGTGACGTCCTGGGACACGGACTACCACGCGCCGGCGCTCGCGGCCGAGGTGGTGCAGTTGCTCGGCCACGCCCCACTCGTCCTCGATGGCACACTGGGTGGCGGTGGACATGTGGCCGCGTTGCTCGATGCCGGAGTCGCCCGTGTCATCGGGCTCGATCGCGATGCGGAGGCCGTGGCCGAGGCCACTGCGCGACTCGAGACGTACGCGACGGCCGGCCGGTTCAAGGCACTCGAAGGAAACTACGCCGACACGGACACGGTCGGCTCGTTGGAAGGCATGCGCTTCGACGGTATTCTGCTGGACCTCGGAATCTCATCGCACCAGATCGACGACGCCGCGCGCGGCTTCTCGTTCCGCGAGGGCGCGCCACTGGACATGCGCATGGGCCAGGATGCCGAACGCAGTGCGGCGGACGTCCTCAATGCTGCGGACGAAACAGAGCTGCGCGGCATTTTCCGCGACTTCGGTGACGAGCCAAGAGCCGCGCGCCTTGCCCGAGAAGTCGTGCGGCGCCGCGGCAACAGACCATTCGTCACGAGCGACGACCTGGTCGGTGCGATTCGCGGTGCGCTCGGTGCGCGCACCGGGCCGCCGGACTTCGCGCGACTCTTCCAGGCAGTGCGCATTGCTGTCAACGACGAGCTTTCAGGCCTGGATCGAGGGCTTCCGGCCTTGAGAGACAGACTGATAGGCGGCGGCGTCATTGCCATCATCGCGTACCACTCCGGCGAAGATCGCCTCGTGAAGCACGCCTTCAGGGAGTGGAGCCAGGCGTGCATCTGTCCGCCGAGACAACCGCTGTGTACGTGCGGGGCCAATCATGCGTTTGGAGAGACGATCACGCGCAAGGCGGTCACCGCGAGCGCGGACGAGGTGGCGCGCAATCCGCGCGCCCGGAGTGCGAGGCTGCGAGCATGGCGCCGCGCCGCGTAAAGGGTGGCGGCGGAGGCCGCGTCCGACTGGCCATGCTGCTCGTGGCATTCCTGCTCATCGCGGGAACCGTCATTCTCCGGCGCTCGTTTGGAAATCGTGCTGCGCGAGAGCTTGAGGACCTGGATTCGCGGCGCGCGGCGCTCGCCGCGGAGAAGCTGCGATTGGAGGCGGACGTGCGCGCCGCATCGAGCCGCGCGCACATTCAGCCCATCGCCGAGCAGCGGTTGCAGATGCGCGTGCCCGCCGACAGTCAGGTGATCATCGTTCCGCCGCCGCGCCCGCATGACTCGCAGTAGGCGCATCGGCGTCATCCACCTCGTGCTGGCGGTGTTCGTCGTCGCCTTGCTCGTGAAGACGGCGCACGTGCAGTTCTGGCAGCGGAAGACATTGGCCGCGAGCGGGGCGCATCAGCAGAGCACCTCGCGGACGATTCCCGCGGCGCGCGGCGAGATTCGTGATGCGCGAGGAGTCATGCTCGCGCAGAGCCGCGAGATGGTGCGTCTCGACGTTGCGCCGCGGGAAGTGCGCGAGCTCAATCGTCTCCGGCACGCGTTGCTGCGGGCGGGCATTCCGTCGGACGTCGCGCTTCGTGCGACGGATACGGCACGTCGCTGGGTGTCGCTCCCGGGCGCGCATCTCGCCATCGACGTCGCTCCGGTGAGCGCGATGCGCGGCGTCTACACCACGCCGCTCGTCGAGCGGTCGTACTCGATGTCGCCGGGAACGCGGCGCATCGTCGGCCGCGTGGATCACGATGGACGCGGGCAGGACGGCGTGGAGCTCGCGCTAGACTCCTTGTTGCGCGGCACACCGGGCGTCGCGACGGTGATGAAGGACGCGCAGGGCCGCCGCTTCGACTCGCCCGCTGCCGCCGCGCATCCGCCGGTGTCCGGTAACACCGTCGTCCTCACGATCAATCAGGAACTGCAGGACATCGCCGAGCGGGCGCTCGCGGACGCGGTCGCGCGGATGGGCGCGGAGGGTGGCGACGTCGTCGTGCTCGATCCCGCCGATGGCGACATCCTTGCGATGGCAAGCCAGCGCGAAGACCCGGCCTCGTTGGCCGCGACGGCGCTCACCGAGCCGTACGAGCCGGGCTCCACGCTCAAGCCGTTCATCGCGGCCACGCTGCTCGAGAAGGGAAGGGCGCGCGAGACCGACGTCGTGAGCACGTTTGGCGGAAAGCTCACCATCAACGGCCGCACCTTCACCGACGAGCACAAGGCGGATCACTTCACGCTGGCGGACGTCATTCGCTTCTCGAGCAACGTCGGCATCGTACAGTTCGCGGAGCGCCTGTCGCCGCGCGAGGAGTTCGAGGCGCTGCGCGATTTCGGCTTCGGAAGTCCCACGGGCGTTCCCTATCCTGTCGAGGCGGCGGGAACCCTGCGGGAGCCGGCGCGGTGGTCTCGCCAGTCCGGCAACTCCCTGGCGGTGGGCTACGAGATCGCGGTGACTCCATTACAGCTCGCGGCGGCCTATGTCGCCCTGGCCAACGGCGGCGAGCTGCTGGAGCCGGCACTGGTAAAGGAGGTCCGGGCGCCGGATGGCAGGGTCCTCTACTCCCACTCACGGCAGGTCGTCCGGCGGGTGGTGTCCCCCGCGGTGGCGCGCCGCGTGCGTACGATGCTGCTCGGCGTCGTGGAGGCGGGCGGAACCGCCAAGCGCGCCGATCTCGAGAGCTACTCCCTGGCCGGCAAGACCGGCACGGCCCGCCGTACGCAGCACGGCCGGTATGCGCCGTCGCAATACATTCCTACGTTCGTCGGCCTCTTTCCCGGCGACAATCCACAGTTTGTGATCCTCGTCAAGCTCGACAATCCGCGGGGCGCATACATGGGCGGTCTTACCGCCGCTCCGGTCACGAAGGCGGTGCTCGAGGCGGCGCTCGCCTCGCGTGACGCTTCGTTGAACAGGCGGTCGCTTGCCGCCAGCCGGCATGATCCCGTACGCGACACCGCCGCGTCGCGATCGGTGGCGAATCTCGCCGCGCGCCGCGACAGCCTTACCGTGCCCCAACGTGAAGCCCTTCGCCTCGCCGCCGACGCCGCGGCCGAGGACAGCGCGGGCATGACGCCGTTCGTCGCCCTGCTGCCGTCGTCACCACCGATGAAGGCGCTGCCGCTTCCGCCGCGTGTCGTTCCCGACGTACGCGGTTTGCCGATGCGCCAGGCGATTCATGCGCTGCACGCAGCGGGTTTTCGCGTGACGCTCGATTCCGGCGTCTCTGGCGAGACGAAACCCGCGGCGGGTGCGAGCATTGCGGCGGGAGCGGTCGTGCACCTGCTGGCGCGCCCATGACGCCGGTGCATCTCACCGCCATCACCGGCGCGCTGCGCCGCGCGGAGTTGCTTGTCGCCACTGAAGGTGAGCTTCCGTCGGCGGTGGAAGCCATCACGGACGACAGCCGCGCCGTGCGACGCGGAGCATTGTTCGTCGCCGTACGCGGATCGGAGCGCGACGGTCATGATTTTCTGCCGGCCGCGCTCGACGCCGGGGCGTCGGTTGCCGTGGTGGAAGACAGCGCCGCAACCGGCCTGCCGCGCCTCGTCGTTCGCGACGGCAGGCGCGCTGCGGCAATAGCTGCCGCCGCATTTTACGGCGAGCCCGCCCGCAAGCTGCGCCTCGTGGGCGTAACCGGCACCAACGGCAAGACGACGGTCGTCGGCATGCTGCGACATCTGCTCGACGAGCCCGCGTCCCGCAGTGCCTCCATCGGCACGCTCGGCACGCTGATCGGATCGCAGGGCATCGAGATGCCGGGCGGGAACGGTCTTACCACGCCAGGGCCGGTCGAGCTTCAGCGCGTCCTGTGCATGCTCGTCAAGGCCGGAGTTCGTACCGTCGCGATCGAGACGTCGTCGCACGCATTGGATCAGAGGCGGCTCGAGGGATTGCACTTTGCCGCCGGCGTGTTCACCAACGTCACGCGCGACCATCTCGACTATCACGGCACCATGGAGGCGTACGTCGCTGCCAAAGGAGCACTCGTCGGCCTCATTGAGCGGGGCGGGACGGCCGTCGTCAATGCGGACGACACGGTCTGGACGTCTCTCGCCGCGCGACGCCGCATGACGTTCGGACTGTCGCGCGACGCGAACGTGCGTGCGGAATCAGTCCGCTTCACGCCGAGGGGCAGCGAGTGGCAGCTCGTGATGGGCGACGCACGCTACGACGTCGCCCTCGGCCTTCTCGGCGCATTCAACGTGTCGAACGCCCTCGCCGCCGCGGCGGCCGCCAACGTGCTCGGTGCCGCGCCGGCGGCCATTGCACACCGCCTCGCGTCGTTACCGCAGGTTCCCGGTCGGCTCGAGATCATCAACGAGCGCCCCACAGTGCTTCGGGACTATGCGCATACTCCCGACGCACTCGACCGCGCGATCGATGCGGTACGTCCGTTCACGACGGGTTCGCTCATCGTGGTCTTCGGCTGTGGCGGCGATCGCGACCGCGGCAAGCGTCCGGAAATGGGCCGCATCGCCGAACAGAAGGCGGACCGCGTCATCATCACGAGCGACAATCCGCGCACGGAGGATCCCGAGCAGATCCTCGACGACATCGAGGCAGGCATGCGCGGCTCGCACGTCCGGATCACGGATCGGCAGGAGGCCATCGCATACGCCGTTCGTGAGGCGGCGAGTGATGACGTCATTCTGCTGGCGGGCAAAGGCCATGAGACCTACCAGATCCGGGGAACCGTGAAATATCCATTTGACGAGCGCGAGATCGTGCAGTCCATCGTCTCCACGGCGGTGCGGTAATGGCGGATGCGACGACGCCGCAGGCGAACGCACTCGAGCAGCCGCGCTTCTGGACACTCGACCGGATCGCCGACGCGCTCGGCGCCGGTCCCCGTGGTGTGTCGCCTATCGCTCGCATCGATACGGATACACGGCAGCTCGCCGAGGGGAGTTGTTTCGTCGCGCTCAAGGGGCCGTCGTTCGACGGGCACGACTTCCTCGCAAAGGCCGTAGAGGCTGGCGCGCGGACACTCGTGGTCAGCGATGCGCGACGTGCGGCCGGACTTGGCGTTCCGGTCTACGAGGTTGATGACACACTCGCGGCGCTCGGCAAGCTCGGACGATATCGCCGGCGTGCATGGAGGAGACCGGTCATCGGCGTCGTGGGCACGAACGGAAAGACCAGCACGAAGGAGCTGCTGCGTGCTGCGCTCGGTTCCGCGCTCGAGGTGCATGCTACGGTCGGCAACTACAACAACCTCGTCGGCGTGCCGCTGATGCTGCTCGCCATTCCGGATCACGCCGACGTCGCGGTCATCGAGATGGGCACGAGCCTGCCCGGAGAGGTGAGCGCGCTCCGCGAGATCGCCGAGCCCGACGTGGTCGTCGTCACGTCGGTGGCCGAGGAGCATCTCGAGGGACTCGGTGATCTCCATGGCGTACTTCGTGAGGAAGTCTCCGCATGTGTGGGAGTGTCGCTGGTCGTGACTCCTGCTGCTCAGCGCGAGATCGCCGATGCCGCGCGGCCTCTGGCGCAACGTGTCGTGGAAGCGGGGTTGGGGGACGGCGACGTGCGCGCGGAATCGTGGGAGATCGCGCCGGATGGGCAGGGAGTTCTGCGGTTGGACGGCGTCACCATCTCGGTGCCTTTGCGCGGCGTTCACAACCTCCGCAATGCCATGTTGGCGCTCGCAGTCGCGCGCGAGCTTGGCGTCGATCTGCGCTCCGCCGCTCGCGGCATCGCGGCGATGCCCACTCCGGCAATGCGTGTAAACGTGGCAATGCACGGTGCCGCGACAGTCATCAACGACGCATATAACTCGAATCCCGGTTCAGCGCTTGCTGCGCTGGAGCTGCTCGGCCATGTCGGAACCGGACGTCAGCGTGTGGCGGTGCTCGGCACGATGCTCGAGCTGGGCCCACACGCGGACCGGCTGCATGACGAAGTTGCTCGCGCGGCCCTGTCAGGGTCCGCGGATCTCGTGGTTGGCGTCGGCGCGGTTGGAGAGGCGCTTCGCCGCGTCGCCCCGGGAGACGCACGCACGGTATCCGGCGCCGATCCGGAATCCGCGTGGAATGCCGCTCGTTCGCGGCTCGCGCGGGATGCCGTTATTCTGCTCAAGGGCTCGCGAGGCGTACGACTCGAACGTCTCCTGCCCGTGATCGCGGAGTGGGCGCAGCACGCTTGAACGCACTTCTCACCAGACCCGCCGCTTGCTCTACTATCTGCTCTTCCCGCTCGCTCCGCGCTATCACGCGCTGAACGTTTTCAACTACATCACGTTTCGTGCGTTCGGCGCCGCGGTGACGGCGATCGTCCTCTCGTTCGTGGTGGGGCCGATGATCCTGCGGCGGCTGCACCGTGCGGCGAACTATCAGGTGGTGCGTGAGGGGACGCCGGACTCGCATGCGTCGAAGGGGAAGACCCCGACGATGGGCGGGCTGATCTTCCTGTTCGCGGCCATCACCTCGACGGTGCTCTGGGCGCGCGTCTTGAGCCATTACGTCGCGCTCGCTCTGTTCGCCACGCTGTGGATGGGCGCCATCGGGTTCATCGACGACTCGCTCAAGCTGAAGCAGCGGCGGCTGGGTCTGAAGAACGAAGGTCTCGTCGAGCGCAACAAGCTCATAGGCCAGATCGGCATCGGGCTCGCACTGGGTGTGTATCTCGTGCTGCACCCGATCGGCAACCTCCCGGGCGCGTCCACGACGCTGCCATTCTACAAATACGTGCTGGTGATTTTCACCTGGCCCGTGGCGTACGTGCTCTGGACGACCTTCATTCTCACTGGCGTGAGCAACGCCGTGAACTTCACCGATGGTCTGGATGGTCTGGCGGCCGGAACGAGCGCCATCGCCTTCGCCACGCTTGCCATCTTCGCGTACCTCATCGGGCGCGTGGATGCGAGCCGTTATCTCGGCATCTTCTACCTCCACAATGCCGGGGAGCTCACGATCTACTGCACGGCGATGTTCGGCGCGCTCATCGGCTTTCTCTGGTACAACACGTTTCCCGCGCAGGTGTTCATGGGCGACACGGGAGCCCTCGCCCTGGGCGGCGCGCTCGGGACCGTCGCCATCCTGCTGAAATCGGAATTTCTGCTGCTGTTCGTCGGCTGCATCTTCTTCGCGGAGATGATGTCGGTGGTGATCCAGCGGTTCGTGTTCAAGTATCGAAGGCGACGTTTCGGGCTCGAATATGCGCAACAGCACCGCGTATTTCTGCGCGCGCCGCTGCACCATCACTTCGAGGTGAAGGGGTGGAGCGAGCAGCAGGTGGTGGTGCGCTTCTGGATCATCGCGATCATGGGCGCAATTGTCGCGATGTCCACGCTGAAGGTTCGGTGACACCGGTTCGTTCGCTCACGGAGGCGCTGCCCGCCGCGTGGACTCGCGGCGAGATCAGTGTCGTCGGCCTGGCCCGAAGCGGCCGCGCCGTCGCAGAGCTGTTGCGCCGCGCTGGTGCCGATGTGTACGCCAGTGATTTCGCCTCCGGTCACGCCGTGCTGCGCGCGACGCTGGCACTCGAGCCACTCGGCGTTGACGTAGAGCACGGAGGTCATGATCTGGAGCGGATTGCCAGGAGTGCGCTGGTCGTCGCCAGCCCCGGTGTTCCACCCGCCGCGCCGCCGCTTCGCGCGGCTCGCGATGCCGGCGTCCCGGTCGTCGGTGAGCTCGAGGTTGCCCTTCAGTTCTTGCCCGGTCAGCGCTACGTCGCCGTCACCGGCACCAACGGCAAGACCACCACCACGGCGCTGGTGCGGGCGCTCCTCCAGGCGCTCGGCTACGATGCGATTTCCGGCGGAAACATCGGGACACCCCTCTCCGAAATCGCGCTTCGCAAGACGCAGCCCGACTGGATCGCTCTCGAGGCGTCGTCGTTCCAGCTCCATGACACGCCAAGCATTTCGCCCACCGTCGGCATCGTCACGAATCTTGCGCCCAATCATCTCGACCGCTACGAGTCCATCGAGAGCTATTATGCGGACAAGGCGCTGCTGTTTCGCAACGCCAGCGATCGCTCGGTGTGGGTGACGAATGCCGACGACGAGGCGCTCCAGCAACTCGTGCGCGATGTTCCCGGACGCCGGCTCGCCTTTACGCTGGCAAGCGGCGCGGCCGACGCATACTACGATCGCGCCGGCGACCGGCTCGTGGTACTCGGCGCAACGCTGCTGCCACGTGACGATCTCACGCTGCTCGGCGACCACAATGTCGCGAACGTTCTTGCCGCGTCGCTCGCGGTCATGGCCTCGGACGAGGCGCACGCCACGGGCGATGCGCGGGCAAAGCTCGCGGACGCGTTGCGCGCCTTCCGTGCGCTCGAGCACCGCATCGAGCTCGCCGGCCGCTACCGCGACGTGGACTGGATCAACGACTCGAAGTCCACCAACGTCGCATCCACGCTGGTGGCGCTGCGCGGCATGCGGCGTCCCACGATTCTGCTGCTCGGCGGACGCCACAAGGGCGAGCCATATTCAGCGCTCGTTCCCGAGCTGAAGCGCATCGCCAAGCTCGTAATCGCCTACGGCGAAGCGGGTGCTCTCGTCGAAAAGGATCTCGAGGGCGCGGTGCCCGTGCGCAGGCTCGGATCGTCGTTCGAGGACGCGCTGACCATCGCGCGCGACGCCGCCCGACCGGGCGACGTGGTGCTGCTGTCGCCGGCCTGCTCGAGCTACGACATGTTCGACAACTATGAGGAACGCGGCCGCGTCTTCAAACAGCTGGCCGCCGAGCTGAATCAGGGAACAGCGTGACGACGGCAACGATGCCGCGCGCGTTGGCGGTGGATCACGTGCGCGAACGGTGGCGCATGGGACCCGAAGCGCGCGCGCTCACACTGGTGATGGTGCTCGTGCTCGTCTTCGGGCTCGCCGTGCTCTACAGCGCCAGCGCCATCATGGCGGAGCAGGAGAATCACAACAGTTGGTTCTACGCCGCACGCCAGCTCGGCGGCGTCGTCGCGGGCGCTGTCGTCTTTGCGCTCGCTGCCAAGCTCGACGCGGAGCGGCTGAGCGAGTGGGCGTGGCCCCTCATGTGGTTCACGATCGTCTCGCTGCTCCTCGTGCTCGTGCTGCCGGAGTCGATCGCGCCACGCGTCAACGGGTCGAAGCGGTTTCTCTTCGGCACCTCCATTCAACCCAGCGAGTTCGGCAAGCTTGGCGTCATCGTCTGGACGTCGATGCTGATCGTCAAGAAGGGCGATCAGTTGCGGCGGCTCACGAAGGGTGTGCTCCCGTTCTTCATCGTCATCGGCGTGCTGGACGTGTTGGCGGCGCTCGAGCCCGACCTGTCGGTGTCGATGCTCTACACGTTGCTGCTCGCGCTGCTCCTTTTTGCCGGCGGCGTCCGGATCGCCCACGTCGTCATCCTTGGCGCGCTGGCCATTCCGGTGCTGTGGAGCAAGGTCGAGCGGTTGCAGTACGCATTGCTCCGCATCATCGGGTTCCTCGATCCCGGGCAAGCCGCGGCGCAGGTAAATTATCAGCTCCGACAGTCGCTGATCGCCGTCGGATCCGGCGGCGCGCTGGGCGTCGGATTCGGGCAGGGCCGGCAGCAATACGGCTTTCTGCCGTTTCCCTACAGCGACTTCATCGCGAGCAACATCGGCGAGGAGTGGGGCTTCCTTGGGCTCGCCGCCGTGACGCTCGCGTTCGCGGCATACGCGCTCCTCGGCTTCCGCATCGCGCGCAAAGCGCGATCGCCGTTCCTTCAGCTCGTCGCTGTCGGTCTTACGTTCGTCACGGTGCTGACGGCGTACCTGCATATCGGCGTGGTCGTCGGACTCCTGCCGACGACCGGCCTCACGCTTCCGTTCGTGTCCTATGGCCGCTCGAACATCATCCTGTCCATGCTCATGACCGGCATCCTCGTGAACATCGGCAGCGAGAAGGAGCGCGTCATCGGCAGTGGCGCAACGGATCCCATGACGCTTCGCGCCTGAGCAGGTGAGCCGAGTCGTCTGGTTTGCCGGGGGCGGGACGGGAGGGCATCTCTATCCCGGGCTCGCAATTGCCAGAGCACTCGTTCGGCTCGACCCATCGGTGCGTCCGTTCTTCGTCGGCGCGGAGCGCGGCATCGAGCGGACCGTGCTTCCAGCGTCGGGCTTTCCATACGTGCTGCTGGATCTACATCCGCTTTATCGTACGAGGCCGTGGGAGAACTGGAGGACGCTTCGTGGCGCCGCTACTGCGTTGAGCGCGCTCGGACGCGCGGCTCGCGTGGATGCTCCGCGGCTCATCGTCGGGACCGGTGGTTACGCGGCCGGGGCCGCCCTCGCATACGGCGCCATGCACGGCATTCCGATCGTGCAGCAGGCTGGCGACAGCCATCCGGGTCTCACCGCGCGAGCATTTCGCCGCTGGACGCGCGAGTATTACCTCGCCTTTCCGGAGGCGGCGCGCGTCATTGGCGGATCGTCGTCCGTGTTTGTGGATGCCGGCGCCCCCATCGAGGCGCCACCGGCACCGCTGCCCGAACGCGCCGCGGCGAGGCGTGCCTGGGGCTTTCCGGAGCAGGGCACGGTCGTCCTCGTCTACGGCGGAAGCCAGGGATCGCGCGCCATCAATCTGACCGTGGCCGACTGGGTGCTGCACGGGCAGCCCGACGGCATCCACCTGATCTGGGCGACAGGAAAGTCCGGTTATGACGAGTTTCGCCCGCTCGAGCGTCCCGGCGTGCGCGTGCGCGACTATCTCTCGCCGATCTCGGACGCATACGCCGCGACGGATCTCGCAATCGCTCGCGCCGGCGCAATGACCACCGCGGAGCTCTTCGCTTGGCACATTCCCGCGATCCTGGTGCCGCTGCCCACGAGCGCGGCGAATCACCAGACGGAGAACGCGCGCACGCTGCACGCGGCGGGCGCGGCCATTCATCTGCCGCAAAGCGAGCTGACGGCGCAGCGTCTCGAGAGCACCGTACGCGACCTGCTCGACGCGCCGGCGAAGCTGGAGCGATTGCGTCAGGGCGCGGCGGCGCGCGCGCGGCCCGCGGCAGCCGAGGTGATTGCACGGCGGATTCTGGCGCTACTCGACTGACCCGCGGCGCGGCAGATCATACCGCGAACGAGCGTGAACGGCGCCTATATTCCATCGCCGAATGACACTCCTCGATCCTCGCGACAAACGGCCCATTCACTTCGTTGGCATCGGAGGCGCGGGCATGAGCGCGCTCGCACAGCTCTTTGCGCTCCGCGGGCTGCGTGTCACCGGGTGTGACCTGCATCCGGAAAACGCCGCGGATCTCGCGCGGCTCGGCATCGAGGTCGTCGCCGGTCACGATCCCGAGCACGTCGAGGGCGCACGGGCAGTCGTCGTCACCAGCGCCATGCCCAAACAACACCTCGAGCTCGAGCGCGCGCGCGCACTCGGCCTTCCGGTAATCCGTCGCGCCGAGGCGCTCGCCGAGGCGATCCGGGGCGCGATGGTCGTGGGCGTCGCCGGGACGCATGGCAAGAGCACCACCACCGTGCTGACCACGGAAGCGCTCGCCGCTGCGGGTCTGGATCCCACAGGGTACGTCGGCGCGCGCGTCACCTCATGGGGCGGAAACCTCCGCCAGGGAAGCGCCAGCAGATTCGTCGTCGAGGCCGATGAATACGATCGCTCCTTTCTCGCCCTCGAGCCCACGGTGGCCGTCGTCACCAGCCTTGAGGCAGATCATCTCGACATCTATGCGGGGCTCGACGACCTGCGCCGCACCTTCGCGCAGTACGTTCGCGGCGCGCGTTACATCGTCCTCTGTGCCGACGATGCCGAAGCGAACGTCCTCCCCACGCCTCCAACGGCGGAGGTCATTCGGTACGGAATCGATTCGCCGGACGCTCGACTCCGCGCGACGAATCTTCGCCGCGAGGGATTCGGAACGCGCTTCGACGTCGTCTACGACGCAAAGCCACTGGGAGAAGCGATGGTGGCGATGCCCGGCCTGCACAACGTGCGAAACGCGCTCGCAGCGCTCTCGGTAGGACTCGGATTTGGCGCGCCGCTCGAACAGCTGGCATCCGGCATCGCCACGTTTCAGGGTGTCGAACGCCGCTTTCAGCTACTCGGCGCCGCACGGGGCGTGATGATCGTGGACGATTACGCGCATCATCCGACCGAGGTCCGCGCGACCATCGAGGCAGCCCGAGGGGCGGCACCCGAGCGGCGGCTCGTCGTCGCATTCCAGCCGCACCTGTTCTCGCGCACGCGCGATTTCGCCGCCGACTTTGCGGGCGCGCTGGCCCTCGCAGACGTCGTCTGTCTGCTCGACATCTATCCGGCGCGCGAGCAGCCCATCGTTGGCGTCACAAGCGATCTGATCGCCGCCGAGCTTCTCGCCCTCGACAAAGCACCCGCGTGGACCGGCGCGCGTGAGGCACTCGCTCCGGCGCTCGCGTCCCTCGTGCGGGCGGGCGACCTCGTCGTCACCATGGGTGCGGGCGATGTCACGCGGTCGGGACCGGAGCTCCTGGCGGCGCTCGGCGCCGACGCCGCGTGAGCAATCCCCTCGACGCGAGCCAGGAGCCGGCAACGAGCACGGGCTCGCGATGGCGAATCGTCGCGGGTGCGCTGGCGCTCCTCTTTCTCGCGTCCTCGCCGCTGTGGGGCCCGCGTCTCTTCAGTCGCTTCGCGTTCTTCCGCGTGCGACGTGTGGAAGTCGTCGGCACGCGATATACGCCCGCGGACGAAGTACTGGCGCGCCTTCGCGTCGATACGATGCAGAGCGTCTGGCAACCATTGGGTCCTCTCGTCGCGCGGGTCACCTCGCATCCGCAGGTCGCGAGCGTCGTCATCACGCGAAAGCTGCCGGGCACCCTGGTGGTCGCCGTCACCGAGCGGCGTCCCGTCGCCCTGATCTCCACGGCGGCGGGGCTCACGGCCGTGGACGCAGACGGACGTCTTCTGCCGCTGGACCCCAGCCGCACACCCGTAGACGCGCCAGTGGTCGCCGCCGCGGCCCGCGACGTCGCGGTGTATCATTTGCTGGGAATGATCCAGCGCGAGGCGCCCCGCCTCTATGCGCGAATCAACTCCGTCGGCCGCCCCGGTGCTGGCGAACTGCTGTTCCGTCTTCCCAACCTCCAGGTGCGGGCGATGACCAACGTTACGCTCGCGCGTCTAAGCGACATCGAACCTGTCGAGCAGGACATTGCCCGCCGCCAATTGCAAGTGACCGAGCTCGATCTCCGCTACCGCGACCAAGTGATCGCACGACTGCCATGAACTCGGACCGTCTCGTTGCCGGCTTGGACATCGGGTCCGCCAAGACGACCGCCATCATCGCCGAGGTGGTCGGCGACCTCCCGAAGCATCCCACCATCAAGGTCCTGGGCGTCGGACAGGCGCGCACGACCGGAATGCGCCGCGGCATCGTCTCCGACATCGAGGAGACCACCCGCTCCATCCGCAAGGCGTTGCAGGACGCGGAGCGCATGGCGGGTGCCGAAGTCACGGACGTGTACTGTGGCATCGCCGGAGAGCACGTCCGCGCGATGACCTCCAAGGGCATCGTCGCCGTGAGCAACGACGAGATCGGAAAGGGCGACGTGGACCGCGCCAACGAGGTCGCCCGCGCGCAGGCCATTCCTCCCGATCGTGAGCTGCTTCACGCCATTCCTCAGGAGTACTCGGTAGATCGCCAGGCGGGCATCCGTGATCCCATCGGGATGAGCGGCACGCGCCTGGAGACGGAGATGTATCTGGTCACCATCGGCTCGTCGCCGGCGGTCAACCTGCGCAAGAGCGTGGAGCGCGCGGGCTACAAGGTGCGCGAGCTCGTGCTGGAGCCCCTGGCCAGCGCGCTGGCCGTGCTCACGGAGGACGAAAAGGAGCTGGGTGTCGCCCTCGTGGAGATGGGCGCGGGGACGACCGACCTCGCCGTCTTCCACGAGGGAAAGATCCGCCACCTCGGCACCCTCGCTTTCGGCGGCAACAACGTGACCTCGGACATCGTGCACGGGTTGGGCGTGACGCAGGCGGACGCCGAGCGGCTCAAGGAGCGGCACGGGTGCGCCTATGAGGCGCTCGTGGATCCGAGCGACATCATCCAGTTGCCAAGCACTGTGGCGCAGGGCGATCGGCAGATTCCGCGCGAGCTGCTGGCGCACATCATCCACCAGCGCATGGACGAGATCTTCGATCTGGTGCAGCGCGACGTGGCGTCCGCGGGTTTCGCGAACAAGCTGGCGGCGGGCGTGGTGCTCACCGGAGGCGCTGCGGCGATGCAGGGGAGCGCCGAACTGGCCAGCGACGTCTTCGGAACGGGTGTGCGGGTCGGGTCGCCGGCGGAGTCCATCGGTGGGTTGAGCGACTCCGTCGATGCGCCGCAGTTCGCGACCGTGGTCGGACTCGCGCAGTACGGCGCGCACCGCATGGCGCTCGGCGGCGTGTCGGCGTCGGCCAAGCGCATGAAGATTGCAGGAGGCGGCGTCGAGAAATTCGTGGATCGCGTGAAGTTCTGGCTTCAGGATTTCTTCTAAGCGGGCCACGTCAAAAATGTGATGTCGTCCGCGCCCATGTGGACAAATCCGCTGTCGCTTGTGTTGTGCTGTTTTGCGGGCTCGCTCGTCAAGGAACTGAAGCGATCGAGGGCTGGCCCGAAGTGAACTGCCGCTTATATTGCCCCATCGCTTCCGGGCATCTGCGCCGTCGCAGTGCCCGTGTCAATGCGCCTTCCCCGGTTAGTTCCCTCAGATACGACGTAGCACGGGAGTGTCGTACGCAATGATCTTCGAGCTCGAAGAGACCGCGGCGCAGAACGCTCGCATGAAGGTGGTCGGCGTGGGTGGTGGCGGAGGCAACGCCGTCAACCGCATGATCGACGAGCACCTCGAGGGTGTCGAGTTCATCTCCGTCAACACCGACGCGCAGGCGCTTCTTGGCTCGAAGTCGGACCTCAAGGTCCAGATCGGGCGGAAGCTCACGCGGGGACTGGGCGCGGGCGCGCGGCCGGAAGTCGGCAAGCAGGCCATCGAGGAGAGTCGCGACGAAATGGCCAAGATGCTGGCCGGCGCGGACCTCGTCTTCATCACCTGCGGCATGGGCGGCGGCACCGGCACCGGTGCGGCGCCCGAGATCTGCGCCATCGCCAAGGAAGAGGGCGCCCTGACCGTCGGCATCGTCACGCGTCCCTTCCTGTTCGAGGGGCGGAAGCGCATGCGGCAGGCCGATCAGGGCATCGCCGAGATGCGGAAGCACGTGGACACGATGATCGTCGTGCCCAACGAGCGGCTGCTCGCCGTCGTGGGCAAGGGCATCCCGTTCCAGGACGCGCTCAAGAAGGCGGACGAGGTCCTGTTGCATGCGACGCAGGGCATCTCGTCGCTCATCAGCGTCACGGGTCTCGTGAACGTGGATTTCGCCGACGTCCGCACCGTCATGCAGAATGGCGGGTCGGCGCTCATGGGCACCGGCATCGGCCGTGGAGAGAATCGTGCGATGGAGGCGGCCCAGCAGGCCATCTCCAGCCCGCTGCTCGACAACATCAGTATCTCGGGCGCGCAGGGCGTCCTCGTGAACATCACGGGGGGCGCGGACCTGACGCTCGGAGAAGTGCACCAGATCAACGAGATCATTCACGACGCCGTCGGCGACGAGGCGGAGATCATCTTCGGCGCGGTGCACGAGCCGGCCATGCAGGGGGAGATCCGCGTCACCGTCATCGCCACCGGCTTCGACAAGGCCGTGCAGCCCGGGCTCGTCACGCCGGCGCATGAGGCCAGTACCGTCGCGATCCCCAAGGGCGCGCCGGTCATTCCGTTCCCGCAGCGCCCGGCCCGCGCGAGCACCTCACCCGCTCCGCGCACGGGCAACGACATTCCTCGCGCCCCGCGGCCGTCGACGCCGTCGACACCGTCGGGCGGGTCGCAGGATCTCAGCGACATGGAGATCCCGACCTTCATTCGGAGACAGATGGATTGAAGAAGGGCAGTGGTGTTCGCGCCATCCCGTACGCGGTGGTGGCGCTCCTCGTCGTCGTCGCACTCCGCTACACCCCCGAGCTCCCCGTCCGACACGCTGCTGACGTACTTCAGCAGGGCGAGCCGCTCGCACCGCGCGCGCGCCCGTGGTCCCGTGTCGAGACGCTGAATCGCGGCGAAACGCTCATCGGCCTGCTGCGTCGCGCCGGCGTGAGCGATCAGTCCGCGCGCGAAGTCGTCCGCGCTGCCACGGCATCCGCCGTCAACACGCGCTATCTCCGTGCGGGCATGCCGGTGGACGTCACCTCCGACAGTGCCGGACAATCGCCGCGCGAGCTGGTGTTCCATCTCGGCATCGATCGCCTGCTGCGCATGACGTACACGGCCGCCGGCTGGATCGGCAACGAAGAGCGGCTGCCGTGGAAGACCGACACCGTCGTCGTGCGCGGAACGATCCACGCCAACCTGTATCAGGCAATGGATTCCAGCGCGGCCGGCTTCTTTCCCGGCCACGCGAAGGACGAGCTGGCATGGGCGCTCGCCGACATCTTCGAGTATCGCGTGGACATGAGCCGCGACCTCCAGGACGGCGACGGCTTTCATGCCCTGGTGGAGCGTGCCGTCGGCCCGGAGGGCATTACCAAGGTCGGCAAGATTCTCGCGGCGTCGTTCAGCCTTTCCGGCAGCAACCTTTCCGCCATCCGGTTCGAGGGACGCAACGGAACGGAGTACTACGACTCCACCGGCAAGTCGCTGCGCGCCGCCTTCCTGCGGGCGCCGCTCGAGTTCCGGCGCATCTCGTCCACGTTTGGCCTGCGCTTCCATCCGGTCCTCGGTCGATGGAAGCAGCATAAAGGCACGGATTACGCGGCCAGCTCCGGCACGCCGGTGCGCGCGGTCGGCAACGCGGTGGTGGCTCGAGCGGGGTGGTCCAACGGATACGGGAATCTCATCGAGCTGCGCCATCCGAACGGCTTCGTGACGCGGTACGGCCATCTGCGGGCGTTCGGCCGCGGTGTTCGAACCGGCGCACGGGTGTCCATCGGGCAGACGGTGGGATACGTCGGCATGACTGGACTGGCCACCGGACCTCATCTCCACTTCGAGGTGCTCGTCGGCGGTGTGCAGCGCGATTCGCGTGTGGCGCTCAAGTCCATCGGCGGGGATCCGATTGGCCGCGGCGAGCGCGATGCGTTCGAGTCGCGCCGAGGGACGCTGCTCGCCATGATGACGGAGAACGCGGGCGTGGTACGGCTCGCGCAGGTCGACCGCTCGTTGGTGACACACTAGCGGTCCACGGCGCCGCGGCTACAACGCGGGCCGCGCGCATCCCGTAACTTCCAGACATGATCGTCTGGTTCCTCTCGTTCGCCGCGGGCTTGCTCGCGGCGAGCGTGCACTATGGCAGGCCGGCGCCGGCAGCGCTCCTTCCCGCGCTCCTTCGGCTCGTGGCGGTCACGCTCGTGGTGGCGCTCGCCCTGGACGCACCGGCGGGGAGCGCATCCGCCCCCGCGTCGAAGGTGGCGCTCGACGTGTCGGAGAGCTGGGTGCGCGCAACGGATTCCACGGCGTGGAAGGCAGCGCTGGATTCTGTGCGTCGAATCGGTGGGCCGTTGAGCTATTTCGGCGATTCGCTACGTGACGCGAGCGTTCCGGTGACGCCGTCCGATCACGCGACGCGGCTCCGGGGCGTGGTCGATGCGGCATCCGCGGCCGGTGCGCCCGTGGCCGTCGTCACCGACGGCGAGGTTGAAGAGCCGGAGCTGGCTGCGACGCTTCCGCGCGGATCGCGTTTCATCGTCCTGCCCAAGCGTGAGCGGCGCGATTTGGCCGTGACCGCGCTCGACGCCCCACGCGCACTGCTCAGCGGAGACACGATCTCGGCGCATGTGACGGTGCTCGCCGGGAATGCGGGCAGCGGGGCAGGACGCGTGGAGCTCCGGCTCGACGACGTCATGCTCGATACCGCCGCCGTTCCGACGCTCAACGCATTCTCGGAGCGCGTCTTCGCCCTCAAGGGAAGAGCAATGGGCGGCGAGCGCACCGCCGTCCTTCGCGCGGTAGTGCGCGTGCCGGGCGATGGTGAGCCGCGCAACGACACGCTCGCGCTCGGTGTCGACGTCACTCGTGCGCCAGCTGCTGTCTTCGTCTCGTCGGCGCCCGACTATGACGCGAGAGAGGCGATCGCGGCGCTGCGCGGCGTGACCTCTCTTCCCACGCGCGCTTTTCTGCGCGTGGCGCCCGGCATGTGGAAGACCGATGCGGGTCTTGCCAGCGTTGATGAGCGAACGGTTCGTGAGGCGGTCCGCGACGCGCCGCTCGTCGTGCTGCACGGCGACACCGCGCTCTTCGGCGCGCCGCGCTCGGTCACTCGCGGAGCGCTGCTGCTGTTTGCCCCTCCCTCTACGGACGACGGCGAATATCTCGCCATCGCGGCGCCTGCGTCGCCCCTCGCGGCAACGCTCGGTGGACTTCCCTTCGACAGCCTGCCGCCGGTGTCCGTGGCGCAGCGGATTCCGCGAGGCGAGTGGGAAGGGCTCGTCACCAGACGAGCCGGCAGTACCGACGACCAACGGGTGGCCCTCGTCGGCTGGGAGACGCCGCGCCGAGTGGCGGTGTTGGGCGTGTCCGGTCTGTGGCGATGGCGCTTTCGTGGCGGTGCGCGCTCCGACGCGTACGCCGCACTGTTTGGGTCGCTCTACGATTGGCTTGCGGAGGGTCGAACGGATCGCCGCGCCGTGGTGCCCGATGCGCAGGTCACGCGCGCCGGAGCGCTTGTGCGATGGCATCGCGGATCGCCGGCTGATTCCGCCGCGCTGCTCATCGTCGTGAAACGGGGAGCCACTCGTCGAGACACGTTGCTCGTGCATTTCGACGCTGGTTCCCTGGTGGCGGAAACGCCGCCGCTCGCGGTCGGCGTCTATGACGTCTCGACCTCGGGTGGATCGTCCGTCCTCGTCGTGAATCCCTCGGCGGAGCTGCTCCCACGGCGGCCGACAGTGAGCTCGGCAGCCGTCGGTGGGGCAGCGTCGCTGTCCGACGCGCCCTCGCTACGGGACAAGGGGTGGTCATACGTCCTCGTCGTGCTGTTGCTCTGCGGGGAGTGGCTACTGCGCCGCCGCAGCGGACTGCGCTGAACCGGCGACGATAGCCGCCGCCGAGCATTGCTGCCATCTTCCTGCCTCATCGCAATTCCTTCGTATTCACGGAGATCGTTCGTGCGACACTACCGACTGCTTTCGCTGATCGCCCTCGTCGCCCTTGCGACGACATCTCCCGCTTCCGCGCAGTCGACGGATCCGGCGTCGGCCATGCGATGGCGGCAGATTGGACCGCCTCGCGCGGGGCGAGCGCGAACGGTCGCCGGCGTGCCGGGGCAGCGCAATGTCTACTATGTAGGCTTTGATAACGGCGGCGTGTGGCGCACCACCGACTACGGGTCCACATGGACGCCGCTGTTCGACGACCAGCCCACCGGCTCCATCGGCGCCATTGCAATTGCACCGAGCAATCCCAAGGTCATTTACGTGGGCAGCGGGGCGGGCATCATTCGCCCCGATCTTGCCACGGGAGACGGCGTCTACAAATCAACGGACGGCGGAAAGTCGTGGACGCACCTCGGCCTGCGCACGAGCCAGATGATCGCGTACATCGACGTGGATCCGCGGAACGCCGATCGGCTGTTCGTCGCGGTGCTGGGGCATCCGTATGGGCCGAGCGCCGAGCGTGGCGTTTTTCGCTCGACGGATGGCGGAAAGTCGTTCGAGAAGGTGCTGTACAAGGACGAGTACACGAGCGCAAACGAAGTGCGTATCGATCCTCGAAATCCCGACGTCGTGTATGCCGCGCTCTGGCAACAGCAGCAGAGCTTCATCGAGGGGCAGGGCTTCGGCGGAACGGGCGGCGGCGTCTTCAAGTCCATTGACGGCGGCACCACCTGGAAGCAGTTGACGGAGGGACTTCCCGCCGTCATTCAGGCGAATCTCGCGATCGCACCGAGCAATTCCGCGATCGTCTACGCAACGGTAGCTGGCGCGACGGGCGGCAACAGCGTCACCGGCACGGTGAACCTCTACAAGTCCGTGGACGGCGGCGAGCACTGGACCATTGCCAACGCCGGCGTGTCCACGGCCGATCCGCGTCCCCTCGCGCGCATCGGTGGCGGCGATCTGCCGACGCTCGCGATCGACCCGACGAACGAGAACGTGGTGTACACGGCGTCCACCGTCATGTGGCGCACGGAAGACGGCGGAAAGACGTGGACCGCCGTCCGTGGCGCACCCGGTGGCGACGACTATCAGCGCGTCTACATCAATCCCGAGGATCCGAGGATTCTCGCCGTCGTCGCCGATCAGGGCGCAGTGATTTCCGCCAACCGCGGAGAGTCGTGGAGCAACTGGTATACGCAGCCCACGGCCGCGATGTACCACGTCAGCACCGACAACGCGTTCCCGTATCGCGTGTGTGGCGGCCAACAGGACTCCGGTTCGGCCTGCGTGGACAGCCGTTCGATGGACGGCGAGATCACGTTTCACGACTGGCATCCCGCGAACATTCAGGAGTACGGCATCGCTGCGCCCGATCCGAGGGATCCCGATCTCGTGTTCGGCAGCGCGCGCTCGAACGTCTCGCTCTACGACCGCCGTACGGGCCAGACGCGCCTTGTTGGCCCCGCATCTGATGCGCGACAGCCGGCGTTCAACCGCAACGTCCGCACGATGCCGCTCGTGTGGGCAAATGACAATAACACGCTCTTCTACGCCTCGAACGTCGTGTGGAAGACGACTGACCGTGGCCACTCGTGGACGCGCATCAGCCCCGACCTCACGCGCGCGACGTGGGGAGTTCCGCCCACCACAGGCAAGTACGGCAGCACGGTGACGGCGACGCCACTCGGTTCCATCACGGCCGTGGCCCCGTCGCCGCGAGACATCGGTGTCATCTGGGCGGGCACCGACGATGGCGCGGTGCAGGTCACCATGGATGGCGGAAAGAGCTGGTCGAACGTCACGCCGTCCGCCATCCAGCCATGGACGCGCATCTTCAACGTCGACGCCGGACACTTCGACGCGAGGACGGCATACATCGCGGCGAACACGCTTCGTGTCGACGACATGAATCCGCATTTCTTCCGCACGCACGACGGCGGAAAGAGCTGGACGGAGATCAACAGCGGTGTCGCGCCCGGCGCCGTCGTGAACGCCATTCGTGAGGATCCGAGGCAGAAGGGGTTGCTGTATGGTTCGACCGACACCCAGGTCTGGGTCTCGTATGACGACGGCGACCACTGGGAGTCGCTACGCCTCAACATGCCGGCCATCTCGGTGAGAGACATCGCCGTGAAAGACGACAGCACCTGCCTGTGCGCCGATCTCGTGGCAGGCACGCACGGCCGTGGCTTCTGGATTCTCGACGACCTCACGCCCCTGCGGCAGACCGCTGCAATTCGACAGGCCGTCGCGTCGCGCTCAGCGTATCTCGTGAAGCCGCACACCGCGGTTCGCGTGCGCTTTGCGACAAACGAGCCCACGCCGTGGCCGCCCGAGCTTCCGGCCGGCGAGAATCCGCCGCCGGGTGGCGTGCTCGATTACTATCTCCCGACCGCGTCAGCTCTGCCAGTCTTCCTCGACGTGCTCGACAAGAACGGGCGGCTCATTCGCCATTATACGAGCTCCGACACAGCGCCGAATCCGGACGCGGGCGTCGATCCCGCCGGATACAACCGTGTCTGCCAGCGTCAGCCCTCGGCGCCGCACTGCTCGGTTCCCCTCTACTGGGCCGCGCCGACACAGACGCTCTCCTCGGCCGCTGGAATGCATCGCTTCAGTTGGGACCTTCAGCTCGATCCGGTCGGTGATGAGGGCGTGGCCCCGGGCGAGGCGGGCGCCGTTCCGCACCGGACGTATCCGTCAGTGAGCTCACCGTGGGCGCCGCCGGGTGAGTATGTCGTCAGGCTCACGGTGGATGGACGCAGCTACTCGCAGCCGCTCACGCTGAAGCTCGACCCGCGTGTGAAGACGCCGGCATCAGCGTTGAATGAATTGGCTGTCGTGAGTCGCGCGCTGCACGATGACGCTGGCGCCGTACAGCGTGCACTGATCGACGCGCGCTCTCTCTCGGCGAAGCTCGGTCGGGAGACGGGCACGGACGAAGCGTCGCTCAAGGCGCGAATCGATTCACTCGCTCCACCACCTGCGCGAGCAGGGCGAGCGGGAGGAGGAGGGATTCGTCAGCCTGCCACCCCCGCTCCGAAAACACTCGTCAGCGTCCGGTCGGCGCTGGTGGGCGCTACCATGGCGATGCAGAGCGCTGATGCTGCGCCAACGGCGGCCGATCTCTCAGCAGCCGCGCGCGCTCGCGCTGACGCGAAGGACATTCTGGCGTCGTGGAACGCGTTGACCGCAAAGGATCTCGCTGCGCTCAATGCGCGGCGCGTTGCAGCGGGACGTCCGAAGATCGAGCCGTAGAGTGTTCGAACAAAAGCCGTGAACAACAATTGAACCACAGAGCACACAGAGGGCACAGAGCCTTCAAAACAACAAAGACGTTGTTCTCTGTGCTCTCTGTGTCCTCTGTGGTTAATTCCCGTTGGTTTTTTGTAATAAAGGCGCACTCTCTGCACAAATCGAAGTGAAAGACGAAAGATTAGTTGCAGCGATTACTGGCGGCGCCCAGGGTATCGGGCGCCGGACAGCTGAGGTACTCGCGGAACGGGGCTTCCGCATAACGTTGACCGATCTGCGGCAGCCCGAAGAGACGATCGCATCGATTCAGGCAAATGGCGGTGAGGTGACCGCCGTCATGGGCGACATCTCGGACGAAGCCATCGTCAAGACGTTTGTCGATCACGTCTACGACCAATGGGGCCGCGCCGACGTCCTGGTCAACAATGCCGGAATCAGCGCCATCGTCCCCGCCGAGAGCATGTCAGGAGCGGATTTCAGGCGCGTGCTCGACGTGAATCTCGTCGCACCCTTTCTGTTGGCGCGGGAATTCGGAAAGCGAATGCTCGCCGCAAAGAGCGGCTGTATCATCAACGTGGCATCGATCGCCGGCCTGGTTGGAATCGCCGACCGCGCCGCATACAACGCCTCGAAGCATGGACTGATAGGCCTCACCCGGACGCTTGCCGCCGAGTGGGGCGGCCGAGGGATTCGCGTGAACGCCGTGTGTCCCGGATGGGTCAAGACCGAGATGGATGCGGCCGACCTGGGGGCTGGGTACTACAGCGACGACGACATCACAGGCCGCGTGCCAATGGGCCGCTTTGCAACGCCCGCGGACATCGCCTCGGCCGTCGCGTTCCTCGCGAATGAGCGGGAGAGTGGCTTCATCAACGGCCACACGCTGACTGTCGACGGGGGGTGGACCGCGGATGGAAGTTGGCAGTCCCTGCGCATGCGCCATCGCTGACCGACAACAACCATCGAGCCACGAGCGAGGAAAGTCATGGAAAGCAGCCAGGCCGCAACGATCATCGGAACTGCGGCGGCGACCTGTACCACGATCGCGTTCGTGCCGCAGATCCAGAGAATCCTGAAGACCGGCGGCAACGACGTATCGTACGCGATGCTGGCGCTCTATCTGATGGGCGTCTCGCTCTGGCTCGCCTACGGATTGGTCATCGGCGCGCTGGCGCTGACCATTGCCAATGGTTTGTCCATCGTGTTCGTGAGCACTTGCATCGTCCTCAAGATGATGAAGGGGCGCGCGAAGATCGATTAGCGATCGCGCTCCTCCCGATCCTCATCCGCAATGTCCAGCGACATCGGGAAGAACAGCGCGCGGCGAACTGCGGGGTACGGTGTCTGCCACCCCTTTGCATTGTGCCACAGCAGGCGATTCAGCTTGTCGCTCGGCGCGGCATCGGGCTGATCGAAGCGCATGCGCGCCGAGGCGAGCGCGGCACGCCGTTCCGCGCCTGCATGCGGGCCGGTGAACGATGTGGCGCGGCGGTTCTTGTCGAGCAGCGACTGGTTCGGCTCGAGCGCCCGATACTGTGTGAGATCCGCGACGTCCGTAAAGCTCGCGCGCATGTCGGTCGCCACGAGATCGAAGATCGACATTGCCGGAAGGCCGAGCATGAGCTCGACGGTCTTCACCATGCTGGGCTGGACGTAGAACGTCGAGTCCACCGACCCGTGTCGCGAGTAGGGTGAGATGGCCAGTGCGACCGTGCGGTGTCCGTCGATGTGATCGACTCCGTTCTGTGCGTCGTCCTCCACCACGAGGATCGCCATGTCCTTCCAGAAGGAGGACTTCGTGAGCCCCTCGACGATCTTTCCAAGCGCGAAATCGTTGTCCGCCACGCACGCTCTCGGCGTGCACCATCCCGGAGTGGTTCCCTCCGTATGATCGTTGGGCAGGATGATCATCACGAGGTTCGGCATGTCGCTCGCGGATTCCCACTGCGCGAGATGGTAGAGGATGTCTCCCGCCTTGACGACGTCGGGCGCCTCCTGCGTCCAGCCCGGATACTCCGGTACGAGCAGCCGATCGAGCGACGCGATCTGCGAGTGGGTGTTGTAACGCTCTCGGAGTAGCTCACGGTGATATGCGTAATCGCTCGGCCGTGCGAGGTAGTGCCCCATCATCGAGTCGCGCTGCGATGCGAGGCTCGTGCGCGGAGACGGTGCATACTCGCCGAAGATGGTCACGCTCTTGTTGCGGGCGACTGCCGATTCCCAGAGAAATCCACCAGCCGAATACGCGAGTGGATCCTCGCCTTCCGACGGGTAGCTCCGCCCGAAGTACAGCGGCCACATGGGATAGTCCGTCTCGTTCGCCTGCGTCAGCCAGTTGTGCCCGTCCGCGGAATTTCCGCCGCTCGCGAAAAAGTGATCGAGTGTGACGAATTGCTCCGAGAGAGCGTGCGCATTGGGTGTCACGTCGCGGCCATACATCACGAGTGACGTGTCACTCGCACCGCGGCCGAGGTCGCCGAGTATCTGATCGTACGTCCGGTTCTCGCGGATGATGAAGACGACGTGATTGATCAGCGACGGATCTCCCGGGCGTTCCGGCACGGCCCGAGGCACATTACCGGCGACGATGACGTTCGTTCCGTTCGATGACGCAGGCGTCAGCCGATTGTTCGCTGCGACTGCCGTGGAGTACGCGGCCAGCTCGGCGGCAGATGGCACCGCGAGCACGTTCACCGATCCGCGCACCGCGTGCACGTAACGGCCGACCTTTCCGCCCGATGTGCCCACTCCCGAGCCAGCACCGAGGAGCGCGCCTACCGCGAGAAAGCGTCCGTCGGGACTGACGTCGAGACTCGCGGGATACCATGCGGTAGGGATGAGTCCAAGCAGTCGTGCCTTTGTTGGTCCCGCGCTTATGTCATACATCGCAACTGCATTCGCTCCGCCCAGGGCGACGTATAGCGTATCACCTCGTGGTGACAATGCGAGCGCTGTCGGAGCAAGCCCTGTCTGACGTTCGCGGAATGGTGCAATGGCAATCGTCGTCTCCACGACATCCCGCTTCGTGTCGATCACTCGCACGGAGTCGCTCACTCCCTCCGCGACGTACAGATGGCCGCCGCGGTCGTTCAGCACCAACCCGGTGGGATGCCGCCCGACGGGGATGTCCTTCACCACCGTACCTGCGTCGAGATCGACGACGCTGACGGAGCCGCCCATCGCCATGCCACGCTCGTCCACGCGAACGGCTTCCGCTCGCGGATCGCAGCATTGGCGCGCCGAGGGTTGCCGCGCGGTCGGCTTTGCGCCACCGAGAATGGATACGTACGCGGTACGGCCGTCGCCGGCGATGACGGCCGCGATCGGCTCGACGCCAAGGTGCACGGTCCGAACGAGTGCTCCGGTTTCCGCGTCCAGGACGGCAAGGGCGTCGTTGGCCGGAAGGGGCAGCGCGGCCAGTCGGCGTCCATTGGGACCGGCCTTCGCGGCAATGGCCGGAGCGCCAGCCATGAAGTCGCCGAGTGCTGGAGAGCGCCATGCCGGTGCGGCGGAGTCACCGCTGACGTCGCCCGAAATGCCGCTCAGGTATGTGACGGCAGGTTCTCGCACCGGCTTCGCGCCAGGTGTGGACGACGTCGCATGAAGTCGCCCGACAGACGAAACGAAAATGCGTCTGCTCGCTGGATCCAGTGCGATGCCGTGCACGCCCGGCGTACCGTCCAGACGTACGCGAGCCGTGACGCCGTTGGCGCGCCAGTTCATCCGGTACGTCGATCCCGGCGTGGCCACCCAGACCTCATCCGAGCTCCGGCCGAAGCGCACACCCGCCACTCGGCCCGTGAAGACGGACTGCACGCCGGCGGGCGTCACGCGCTGTCCCGTGGCGACCACACCCGGATCGTTCACCTCGCGGCGGGGCGGCTGCTGTTGCGCTTGAATCAGGGCGGCAAAGGCGAGATGAATCACTGCGAAGGCGGGAAGAGGTGAACGTCTTGTTTCATTCATCCGTATATTGATCGCTTTCCATCACTTCCACAAAGGACGCCGATAGTGCCCCAATCACGACGCGCCTTTCTGAAGACGTCCGCCGCCGCGGCCGCCACCGCGGCCATCGGCTCGCATCTGCTCGACGCCGGCGAAGCGCTCGCGGCGCGCGCGCCCTCTCCGGGCGATCCCGCCATCCGCGCGCTGATGGAGGTCGCCCTGGACGTTGCCAAGGCAGGTAAGGCCTCATACGCGGATGTGCGCGTCTCGGCGCGGCGGCAGCAGAACGTCAGCACTCGCGACAAGATCGTTACCGGAGTGGGCGATACCGATACCTACGGATTGGGCGTGCGCACGCTCGTGGATGGCGCGTGGGGCTTCGCCGCGACGAGCACGATGACGAAGGACGCCGTCGCCAACGTCACCCGGCTCGCCCTCGAGCAGTCGCGAGCGAATCGCGCCAGCCAGCTTCGTCCCGTGATTCTCGCGCCGACGCCCGGCAATCAGGTCGGCGAGTGGAAGAGTCCCATTCGCATCGACCCGTTCTCGGTGCCGATCCCGGAAAAGGTCACGCTGCTCCTCGCTGCGAACGAGGCCGCGTCCAAGGTGAAGGGCGTGCGCCAGGTCCAGTCGCAGATGTTCTTCCTGCGCGAGGAGAAGAGCCTCATGACGAGCGACAACTCGTTCGTCGTGCAGACCATTTACAGGACGCAGCCGTCGATCTCCATTACCGCGGTGGCGCCGGACTTCTCTGACTTCCAGACTCGCCAGAGTAACGACGTCGCTCCCATGGGCATCGGCTACGAGCACGTGCTCGACGCGAAGCTCGGTGAGAACGCGACCCGATGGGCCGAGGAGGCGGTGCAGAAGCTGTCGGCCAAGCCGGTGGAGCCCGGCCGCTACGACCTGTTGCTGCATCCGTCCAACCTGTGGCTCACCGTGCACGAGACCATCGCGCACCCCACGGAGTTGGACCGCGCGCTCGGCTACGAGGCCAACTATGCGGGCACGAGCTTCGTCGCGCCGCCGGACAAGGTGCTCGGCAAGCTGAAGTTCGGCAGCGACATCCTGAACGTCGTCGGCGACCGTGATCAGCACGGCTCACTCGGCGCAATCGGTTGGGACGACGAGGCCGTGAAGCCCGTCAAGTTCGACATCATCAAGAAGGGCGTGTTCGTGGATTACCAGACCACGCGCGAGCAGGCCACCATGCTCGCCGACTACTACCGGAAGATCGGCAAGCCCGTGCGCAGCTATGGATGTTCGTATGCGCAGAGCTGGTCCGACGTGCAGTTCCAGCGCATGCCCAACGTCTCCATTCAGCCCGGCACCAGGGATTATGTCTGGGAGGACATGATCGCCCAGGTGGACAAGGGCATTGCCATCATCGGTGACGGTTCGTTCTCAATCGACCAGCAGCGCTACAACGGGCAGTTCGCGGGGCAGGTCTTCTACGAGATCAAGGGAGGAAAGATCGTCGGCATGCTGAAGGACCTCGCCTATCAGTTCAAGACGCCGCAGTTCTGGGGCTCCATGAAGGTCATCGGCGGCCCCCGCAGCTACCACCTCGGCGGCGCATTCGGCGATGCCAAGGGACAGCCGGGTCAAAGCAATTCTGTAAGCCACGGATGTCCGCCCGCGCTGTTCTCGCAGGTCAACATCATCAATACGGGACGCAGGTCATGAGCATGACTCCCCGGTCACTGTATTCGCCCGTCGAGATTCTTTCTCGCGCCGACGCCGAGGACATCGCGAAGCGTGCCCTCAAGGCATCGCCCGCCGAGGAGACGCGCGTCAGCATCAACAGCGCCGCGCGGGCGGACACCAGGTTCGCGCTCAATCAGGTGACCACGAGCGGCGAGAACCGCGACGTCACTGTCACCATCACCGCGCGCGTCGGCGAGCGTTCGGCCAGCGTGACGACCAATCGTCTCGACGATGCATCGCTCGCCGAGGCTGCGCGGCAGGCGACAGACATCGCGAAGCTGGTGCCGCCGAATCCCGAGAGGATGCCCGAGCTCGGGCCGCAGGAGTATCCGTCGCCCAGGTCGCGCGTGATCTCGCTGCCGACTCCCGCCGAGCGTGCGCAGGCTGCCAAGAAGGTCACCGACCAGGCGAGGGCGAAGGGGTTGGTGGCCACTGGATTCATCGAGTGCCGCGCGGGCGCCACGGCGTTCGCCAATACGAAGGGGTTGTTCGCGTATGATTCGACGGCTGTCGTCACCATGACCGCCACCGTTCGTACCGCCGACGGAACTGGAAGCGGTTGGGCGTGCAGTGACGGCGACACCTTTGCGGACATCGACGCGCAGCGTGTTGGTGCGGTGGCGTCCGACAAGGCGCTGAATTCAAGGAGCCCGGTGGCCATCGAGCCTGGGCGGTATGTCACGATTCTCGAGCCGACGGCTGCGGGAAATCTCGTGCAGCTCATCCTCGGCTCCATGCAGGCGCGTGGTGCAGACGAGGGGCGTTCCTTCTTCTCGAAGCCGGGCGGCGGCAACAAGATCGGGATGAAGGTCGTGGACGAGCGCGTCACGCTGCTCACCGATCCGGAGGACAGCCCCAGCACCAATGGCGGCTTCGACGCCGACGGCTTTCCGCTCGAGAAGGTGGTGTGGATCGAGAACGGCGTCGTGAAGAATCTGAACTACGATCGATTCTGGGCGCAGAAGCAGGGCAAGGCCCCGACGCGGGCGGGCATTGGTGGTGGCTTCGGCGGCGGGTTTGGCGGAGGCGGGCGCGCGCTTCGTATGATCGGCGGCACCGCGACGACGGCGGAGATGATCAGGAGTACGGAGCGCGGAATTCTGGTGACGCGCTTCTGGTATATCCGGCCTGTCGATCCTCGTACGTTACTGTACACGGCGCTCACGCGGGACGGGACGTTTCTCATCGAGAACGGCGCGGTGTCGCACCCGATCAAGAATTTCCGCATCAACGAATCGCCGATCTTCTTCCTGAACAACCTGGAGTCGCTCGGCCCGACGATTCGGGTGAACGCATCGGAGGCGCTCGGGGCAGGTGGGGCGACCTACATGCCGACGATCAAGGTGAAGGAGTTCACGTTCAGCTCGTTGTCAGACGCCGTCTAACGTCGTTGTTTTTGCCGTATTCGTACCGGATGCGGCGTTTTACCGAGTGCCGGATACCGGGTACTGGTCTTCACTACTGTTGTTGAAAGTCTGGTGCCGGATACCGGGTACTGTTCTTCACTACTGCTGTTGAAGCGGTTGAAACTCTGGTATTGGTTGCCCGTAGTTAGGCGTGCATCCTCCCCGGAGCTCGTTCGATGATACGCCACTCGTGTCGGACACTCGGTTTCCTCTTTGTGCTCGGGAATACCGCGTACGCGCAGGCCGGACGCCCGGCCGCTCCTCCTGCCGGCAATGGTGAAGCGCGCGGCACTGTAATCGACGGAAAGGACACCGTTCCGTTGAACCGCGCGTCCATCGCCGTTCGGCGGAAGCGTGACTCGTCTCTCGTGGCCGGTGCGATCACCGGCGTCAACGGTGCCTTCCGGATCCAGGGGCTGCGGTCCGGCGCGTACACCCTGCGCGCGACGGCCATCGGCTACACGCCGAAGACTCTCGACATCGCTGTCACCGACTCTGCGCCCGTCGTGAGCGTGGGCGCCGTTCGTCTCCTGCGCTTCGCGGTTGCGCTCAAGGGCGTCGAAGTCACCGAAGATCGCGCGGTGGTGGCCATCGAGCCCGATCGCAACTCCTACCAGGCCAAGGACGTAGCGCCTGCCGCGGGCAACGCGAGCGACGTTCTGGAGCACGTGCCTTCGGTCGCCATCGATGCCGATGGGAAGGTGAGTCTCCGCGGCAACGAGAACGTCGTCGTCCAGATCAACGGACGTCCCACGCCCATCACCGGCACCCAGCTCGGTGCGTATCTCAAGAGTCTGCCGGCCAGCGTGCTCGATCGTGTCGAGGTCGTGCCGAATCCTTCGGCCAAGTACGATCCCGAGGGTATGGCCGGCATCATCAACATCGTCCTGAAGCAGAACACCGACCTCGGCTTCAGCGGCGGGTTGAATGCCAACGTCGCCAACCGGCAGCGCTTCGGTGGTTCCGGCAATCTCGGATATCAGGCTGGGAATCTCACTACGTTCACCAACTACGGGTACAACTCCGATGACCGCTCCGTCATCGGGCTCAACGATCGCGAGCGGATCGACGCGCTGCGCGCCCCGCTCTCGTACACCGAGCAGGATATCGCGACGGCCAACGGCTTTGGGGGACACAATCTCAACGTGAACGTCGACTACAAGCTCACGCCGCGCGACGTGCTGTCCAATGCGCTGTCGGTCAACCGTCGCGTGAATTCCGATGCGACCTTGAGCGCATACTCCGAGCTCACCGGCGGACGGACGCTGCTGGACAGCTATGACCGCCTGCGCCGCTCCGATGGCAGCGGGACGATGTTCGACTACAATCTCGCGCTCAAGCGCACGTTGGAGCCGCGCAAGCACGAGCTGTCCGGTGAGGTGCGCTTCAATCATCTCGACGAATCCGACAGGACCAATCTGGGGCGACAGGCGCTTGGGTCGCCCACCGTGTCACAGGTCGAGCGGGAGATCGATAACACCAGCGCGCTCACGAAGCAGCTCGTCGCGCAGACCGACTACGTGCGTACGCTTGCCGAGCGAACCAAGCTCGAGACCGGCGCCAAGAGCACCACGCGCTGGCTCGATCGCGACTACGCCGTGAGCAAGGACTCACTCGGCACCGGCGCGTGGGTGCCGAGCAATCTCAGTAACGCGTTGTCGTTCAGGGAAACCGTCAACGCCGCGTATGCCGTGCTGAGTCAGGGAGCGGGGCCGCTCGACCTTCAGGCTGGTCTGCGGGCGGAGCAGGCCGATCGCGACTTCCGTCTCGCCGGTTCGGCGACCACGTATCCGTATCGGTATGCCAGCATCTTCCCGAGCGGTGTGGTGCTCTGGAACGCGTCGGAGGCGTACCAGGCGAAGGTCAGTTATTCGCGCCGCATCCGCCGTCCGGGGACGCAGGAGCTCAACCCGTTCCCCTCGTTCTTCGACATCCAGAACGTTTTCATCGGCAATCCGAATCTCAGCCCCGAGTATACCGACGCTTTCGAGCTCGGGCTCACGCGGACCGGACAGCGTGGCAGCTTACAGTTGTCGCCCTTCTATCGCCACACGTCGAACATCATTCGTGTGAAGATCAACACCGCCGATCACATCGACGGTCGGGAGGTTACGACGATCACGTTCAACAATCTGGCGACGAGCAACTCGTGGGGGACGGACCTGAACGGTTCGTTGCGCCTCGGTCCGAAGCTGAGCGGCTTCGCGGGCTTCAATCTGTTCAAGATGGTGACGGACGGCGGCTCGCAGAGCGTCGTTGGATCGGACGCGGTCACTTGGTCAGCACGGTTCAACGCCACGACGCAGATCACGCCGACGTTCCTGCTTCAGGCGAACTACTTCTATCGCGCGCCGATGAAGATCGAGGGTGGCGAGTTCTACGCGATGCAGAACGTGAACTTCACGGTGCGCAAGAAGCTGGATGGCGACAACGCGTCGATCGCACTGCGCTTCGTGGATCCGTTCAATACGTCGCGGTTCCGGGTGAAGGTTGGCGACGACAACGTCATCCAGCGCACGGAGCGGACGCAGGGCGTTCGCGGGGTGTTCGTGGTCTATCAGTACACGTTCGGGCAGGTGCCGCGTGTGCGGCAGGCGCGGCCGGATGAGAATCAGGGAGGCTCGGCACCGTTTCCCTGAGCGATTAGCTGCGAAGCCGCGAGGTTGATGGTCTTCGAGCAACTGGGTCGGCCAAATGGCAGCATCGGCGGTTTTACAAGCGCCTCGCAGCTTATGCAGCGGGGCGCTGTTGCGTCGCATTCCTGACATGGCAAGCGCGGTGCGCAGACGCGCGCGCGACAAACAGATACTGGACGGGACTCGCGAGTAGCGCAGATTACGCAGCGTACGGACGCCAGAAATGACGGGCTACGCCGCGTAGCGTGGCGGTACAATCAGCGTTAGATCACTTACAACCAATGCGATGGCAATAGCATGACGATGGCCAGCATCACCCTGGGAGACTGGAAGGAGCTACACGATCTCGCGAGGCATGGTTGGCTATATCGCGGTCAGCGCTCCGCCGGATCGCCACTTCAGACGTCGCTAGAGAGGTGCTGCGATCGAGGGCGAATCGACCTGGCGCGCCGCTCCCATATCGAGAGTGAGTTCATTCGGGAGTTTCGCAGATCATATCACCAATATGAACCTCAACAGCCTCTTCCCGGCTCGCCTCTCGAGTGGCTTTCGATCATGCAGCACCATGGCGCGCCAACGCGGCTGCTTGACTTTACATATTCCATCTATATAGCTGCATACTTTGCCATCGAGAACGCCGACGATGACTGTGCTATTTGGGCAGTTAACGGTCCGTGGGCTCTACGACAGAGCCATGAGTTGCTTTTGGCGACCGAGAAGGACCAGAGCGATATCGACCGCATACTGGAATTGTTCACCGAGGAAGATGAAGCGGTAATTCGGCGCCTTTTCTTCGAGCCTCCCTTTGCCACACTAGCCTGTCCCATCAATCCTTTTCGGCTCAATGAGCGTCTCCGAGTACAGAAGGGGGTGTTCCTCGCCCCTGGAACCGTGCAAGCAACATTCATGGAGAATCTTCAGACGCTCGCGGGGTGCGATGACTCGGATAATCTCATAAAAATCATTGTCCCTGTCACGATGCGCCATGAAGGTATCCGCCTTCTGAACGCCATGAACGTGAATAGCACGAGTCTTTTCCCTGGCTTAGATGGCTTTGCGAGGTCACTGGCGATATATCACACATCGTTTAACCCCGTAAAGTGGCAGTAGAGGGATAGGTACCTTGGGAGTCATCGCGCTAATGATGTAAGGTGCGCGGCACCATACTGGGCGTTGAGGTGGCAGCGGCTCCCGGCTGCGTCTTAGTGATGCCGTGCAGGTGAGCTTGGGCGTTGGGCCGTCAACCGATAGCCACTCATGGACGGTAGTATCGTTGTCGCAATCATCTCCGCCGGTGCCGCGGTCACAGTCGCGGCGCTTAGCTACGCGTTCACAAAGCGGCGGGAAAGTGACGCAGATTGGCGCAAGTTCAAGCTCGACCATTATAAGGAGTACATCCTCGCGCTATCCGGAGTCGTCGGAGAACGATCGACGGCCCTGGCGCAAGTGCGATACTCGGATGCTGTCAACTTCATGACACTCGTGGCGCCTCCCGCCGTCTTGCGCGCGCTCTACGGTTTCCAGGACGAGATTCGCGCGAGCAATCAAGACAAGTCGCAGGTCCGGCACGACCAGACATTGGCACGACTCCTTCGAGCCATCCGAGTAGACGTCCACCCGTCGGCGCCCGAAGATGACGACCTCGTGTTTCGTCTCATGGACGCTCCTGGGCCAACCAGTCGAACCAACGAGCGCGGCCTTCCCGACCGCGAACAGCCGGGCTGACGTTCCTTTGCAACTGTACGCGGGTGTCAATCAGTCACAGGGTAGAGCTTCAGACAATGGTCGAACTAATTCCTCGCGAACTCCCAGATGATGTCGAGTTCAGCGCTCCGCATCTGCAGTGCTACGCGGGCGCGCAGGCACTCCTACGAATACTGGAAGTCCAGACAGGGTGGGTTCAGATTCACGCCGAAGAACTCGGCGGAACTGACGACGCCATGGAACGAGTAGCCGCAGAGAACGCACTTGAACGGCAAGCAATCGCCGAAGGAGTGCAGGTATTCTGTGCGATGACGGTCGAGAGTGCTCTCAACCTGCTTGGCATGATGGTGCTAGGCGAAGAGCAGTTCCTTCGAACGATCGAGTGCGAGGCGCCGCAAAGGAAGTTGAGGCAACTGGCACCATTGATTGGCCAACCGGTCAACGAGACGGATCACGGGATGCTGGCAATCTCGCGTCTGATGAACGCCAGGCATGGTTTTGTTCATCCGAAGCCCCAAGAGGGAGCACTGCGCCCATCGACCCGAATGAGGCACGGTGATGTTCAGAGTGCGAGGGCTGCGATGGATGACATCCACACGGTATTTGCGATGCTTCGAGCGTTGAGTCTTCGCTGCGTGCCCTTCTTCATGCTTCCGTAAGCGGCGGCCCTATAATTCCCGCATTGCACCAACCGGCACTAGAGAGCATCCGGTCCCAGGCGCGATTACCATCGCGATCCGTCGACGGAGTCCGCATATTTGGGATGACGCCCGTAGGTAAACGTTGACGTTAGCCAGATCAGATGTGCCGCAGTATACTGGAACGCGCCGGCCCGGCCGCTCCTTGGCGCTTCTGCGCCGAGGCGTGTGCAGGTCGGTCGTATCTCACGAGACTTACCGATGCCCAATCGTCGACTCTACTCCGACCGTACTCTCCGCGCTACCTGCTCTTTCGTCCTTGCAGCAGGTCTGCACATTGCCGCACTCCCCTACGTGGCGCGTGCCCAGGATGCGACCCCATCGCTTTCCCAGGCGGCAGCGCAGATGCGCGCGCTCGGATACGATCCGGACAGCGTCTACTTCGTCTTCCAGGTGCAGCAGCCCGTGAAGCCTGTGCCCGGCGCCCACGGCCCCGTGTACCCGCCCTTGCTGAAGTCGGCAGGGACCGAGGGCGATGTTATCCTGGCGTTCGTGGTTGACACGGCTGGCCGTGTAGAGCCGAAATCCGTACGCGTGTTGCTCTCGCATCATGGGCTCTTCACCGAGGCGGCACGCGCGGCCGTTGACAGCACAACGTTCGTGCCGGCGCGGCTCCGCGGACAAGCCGTCAGGCAGCTCGTGCAGCAGCCCTTCCAGTTCCGTATCCCGAAGTGACAGGGCGCGGCCCGCTAAGACGCGGAGTAGGACCCTGTTCGCGGTTCTGATGAGGTCGGCCCAGCTCTGGCAGATCCGTGAGTAGCGTGCGTGAGAGCAGGGCCCGACGCCGGGCACACTCTGCAGCAACTCGCCCCCCTCCTGCCACGCCGGAGTAACCTTCACCTTGTGCACAAAATCGGTGTCTGACATGGGCACCTCACGCTCGAGGAAGGTGATGGGTGCTCCGCGTCTTCTTCGAATGGGCAGAGTGCTGCCTTGCTGGCACACATCTCTTGGGATGCGGCTTCCCTTTCGAAGACAGACACTCGTCGCCACGTGCGCCCTTGTCGTTGCCGCGTGCGGTGCCGCGACCGGTACGGAGCCGGCTGCGACCATTGTCGGTACGTACGCCCTCAAGTCATTCGGCGGCGCGCTATTGCCGTTGCCTCCCCAACGACTTACCGATGGCAGCACGTCCACATTCTTGAGCGGTTCCCTCGTCTTCGGTGCGGACGGCACCTTCGCTCGTACCACGCTCTTTTCCAGTGAAAGGAACGGTGTGATCACCGCCTCGCCGACCGTCCAGACCGGCACATATACGGTGCGAGGCGACTCGATCGCCTACCAGCTTGCATCATTCGTGGCCCCTGCCGGCAATACGATCCATCCGATCTCCTCCGGCAAATGGTCGGGTGCCAGCGTGACATTCCTCTCGGGCGTAGAGGAGGTATATGTCCGCGCCGATACGGCGACGCCGCGCGCCGCGACGCCTATCGTCACCAGCGTGTCCGTAAGCCCGGGCGCCGCGAGGCTTAACGTCGGCGACACGACCAGATTTACAGCTGCTGTTGTCAGTTCCGGTAATGCGAACACCGGCGTCGTGTGGTCGTCGTCAAATCCGGCCGTGGCGACGGTAGCGAGCACCGGACTCGCAACCAGTGTCGGCGTCGGCACAGTTACGATTACCGCGACATCGGTGCAGGATTCCACCAGGAGTGGATCAGCCACGCTCGCGGTGACGCAGAACGTTGCCTCTCTGACGATCACGGCGCTGACGACGTCGATGCAGGTCAATTCGGTCAAGAAGCTCGAGGTGATTGCGCGCGACAGCATCGGTAGGACGGCGGCGTTGCCAGCGCTCACCTGGTCATCCAGCAACCCGGCCGTCGCGTCCATCAGCGGTACCGGGGTCCTCACTGGCATGTCGTTCGGCACCGCAGCGATCACTGTGACCAATGGCGTCGTGTCGACGACGCTGTACGTCGCTGTCCTGCTGGCAAGTCCGTTGACCGCGAGCGTGGTGGGCGGCGATGTCTATTCCTGCAGCCTTGCGCTCAGTGGCAAAGCCTCCTGCTGGGGGCAAGGCGCGTATGGCAGTATGGGGGACGGAACGACGAGCAACCAGCACGGTTGGGGGCCGGTCGTGGGTAGTCAGTCGTTTGTCAGCATCACGAGCGGTACGACTCACGCGTGCGGGTTGGCCATGGGGGGCGAAGCGTATTGCTGGGGATTCAACCGGTACGGACAGGTCGGTGACAGCACGACCATCGATCGGACCTTCCCGGTGCGAGTCGCCAGCCCCGTTTCATTCACGATGATCACCGCCGGATCGCTGCATACGTGCGGCCTCGCGCCCGACGGCACGGCCTACTGCTGGGGCGACAGGGCGTCGGGCGACCTCGGCGACGGCGCGCCAATTGGGCAAGGCACAGCCGCTGAGGTCAGGGTACGCGCGGTCGCCGGCGGCCTTTCGTTCGTACGTCTTTCGGCCGGCGGCACCCACACCTGCGGCCTGACGGCATCGGGTGACGCGTACTGTTGGGGGGACAACGTCAGTGGTCAACTCGGCGACTTGAACGCCAACGTCCCCCAGAACACACCCAAGCGGGTAGTTGGCGGCCTGAAATTCAAGGAGATCAGCGCCGGATTCTTGTTTACCTGCGCGTTGACGGCCACTGGGACGGCGTATTGCTGGGGAGAAAACGAGCTGGGTCAGCTCGGTATCGGAAGCACGTTGGCTGCCGCGTCCGAGCCGACTGCGGTCCGCGGCGGCCTGACGTTTTCAAGCCTGATGCTCGGATCGGCGTTCGCGTCGAATGCAGCGTGCGCGGTCCGCCCTAACGGCGCGGCCTATTGTTGGGGAGAGAATAGCGCCGGCCAACTTGGCGACGCTTCGACGACGAACAGATTGGCACCGGTCGCGGTAGCAACTTCGCTCACGTTTGTCAGCGTCGTGTTGAGCACGGCGCACACATGCGGCGTCACCGTCAACGGCGATGTGTACTGCTGGGGCGACAATTCGTATGGTCAGCTCGGCGACGGAACCAGGGCCAGCCGCAGCATCCCCGTTCGCGTTAACGGTGCGCCCTAACAGAGGCTGGACATGGCGTTCGGGTTCGATGCGATCGAACCGGCGCCGGGAAGTCAAATCCCTCGAGGGCGATCAGGGGGATCAACTGCGCAAGCATATCGCAGATAACGAGATCCAGACACGACGTATTGAGTGGGAATCACCGAATCCGAGAAATGAGAAGTGTTGGCTCGGCCAGTGCCACTGGAGCGATCACATGATGCGTTCTTCCCGCCTCGTCGGCCTGGCGATGCTTGCCGGCCTCTCGTCGGCCAATGCCCAACGTTCGACTATCACACGCGATGCGTTCCGTCCGCGCGCCGACTCGCTCGTCTTCACCTATCTCGCCGAATCACGCGCGCCGAGCGCGTCGTTCGCAGTGATTCGCGGGAACGATACGCTGGCGTATGGCGCGCACGGTCTCGCCAACGTGGATGCCTGGCGCGCGCCGACCGCTACCACGATCTACGAGATCGGATCGATCACGAAGCAGTTCACGGCCGCCGCGATCATGAAGCTCGTGGAGCAGGGGCGTGTGAAGCTGGACGATGACCTTTCGAAGTACGTGCCGCAGTTCCCGCTTCAGGGGAAGAAGGTTTCGATCCGTCAGCTGTTGACGCATACGTCGGGCATCCACAGCTACACGTCGTCGCCGGCGTGGGCAAAGACGTGGAACGACGAGCTGTCGCCCGACGCGGTCATCAGGTTCGTAGCGGCCGACACGTTCGACTTCGCCCCCGGCACGGCATACCGGTACAGCAACACCGGGTACGTGCTGCTCGGCATGGTAATCGAGAACGCGTCGGGACAGAAATACGCGAACTATCTCGACGCACGGTTCTTCAAGCCGCTCGGCCTGCGGCAGACGTCGTACTGTCCCTCGAAGACCTCCGATCCCGCATTCGCGCTCGGGTACAGCAAGGGACCGAACGGCACGGTACGCGCGCAATATCTGCATCTGTCGCATCCATTCTCCGCCGGCGCGTTGTGCTCCACCGTTGGCGATCTCGTACAGTGGCAGCGCGCACTCGACGGCGGAATGGTGGTATCACCCGCGTCATACACGCTCATGTCGACCGCCGCCTCGCTCAACAACGGGGGCAAGATCAACTACGGCTTCGGCCTCGTGCCGGGGGTGTTCAACGGTCACAAGACGGTCTCGCATAGCGGCGGCATTCCTGGGTTCGCAACGGCGGCGACCTACGTCCCCGATGACAGCCTGAGCGTCGTGGTATTCACGAACTTTGATGGCGAATCGCCCCAGGCGCTGGTGCAGAATCTCCTTCGCGTGGCGTACGGCGTAGCCCCTGTTGGCCGAGGAGCCGCCGTCACCCAGGCGGCTGTCCCGTCGCTCTCGACGGCCGATCGCGACGCGATCGTCGGCAACTACACGTTGCAGTTGCCCGGCGGGCAGCCGCTGCCGCTCAAGTTCTTCCTGGAGGGCACCCGTCTCATGGCGCAGGCGCAGGGCCAGGGAGCGAATGAGATTCGGTACCTCGGCAACTACGTGTTTGGAGTCGCGTTCGATCCGGCGCTGCGGTTCACGTTCACGATCGACGCTGGCAAGGCGACCAAGGTGACCCTGCTGCAGGGTGGAGCCACGATTGAAGGGCCGAGAGTCCCATAGCTGGCAAGATGCCTCCACGATCCCATGAGCCTTCATGACTCCGACGCCACCACGAAGGCTCGTTTACGCCATCAACGCCGGTCTTGGTTGGTTGGAGTTCTGGTTCTTTGGGCCGGAATCCTGGGTCTCACACGTGTGCTGTCTGCAGGCGCAGCGTGGCGGGTGGCCTACTACCTCCTTCTGGGCGTTGTGGTGACCGTCTTCGGCGGCATATCCTACATGAGTACTCGAGGCGCAGCATGCGCTCTCCCGATCCGGCGGTGGAGAGGCCACGGCCCCATACTCGTGGCGGCCATGCTACTGACGGGCTGCGGCTGCAAAGCTGTGCTCATTACCGGCATTCGGCCTGGCGCAGACGTCACCATTCCGGTGAATGGCAATACAAGGCTGGAATTTCTGCAGGGTGGGGCATGCGGCGATGGGCCTCAGCCAATCGACATGCGCTTTACGAGCACCGACTCCACGATTGCGGCGGTTGATTCGGTGTCCGGCAACGTATGGGGGAAGCGAGTCGGCGATGTGGCAATTTGGATCAACTATCCTGGCCAGAGCCGCTCGGCGACTGCCTACGCCAGCCGGGTGCTGGTGCATGTACGGTAGGCTCGCGTCGTGCCATGCGAACGTGCTTTGCGCCAGCCGTCAAATGCTGCTCCTTCTTGGTTGTGCTTCGGCGCTGCGCGCACAAGCCGCGCAAACTGATTCAACCGTGCTTACGGGGTCTTGTCCCTCGCGTGCCGCCAATGCCGTGAATTGGGATGAGGTCGTGACGGCGCCCGACGTGCCTGCGCGGCCGACCCGGGAAAGCGTGGTGTCTCCGCCACCAAACATGCGTAAGCCGAGTAAAGAAGTCCTCGGGCGAGCCCTTATGGCGATGGTGATCGATGCAACGGGTCGGGTGGTGCCGGGAACCGTCTCCGTTCTCGAGTCAACGGAGCACGAACTGAGCGCGTGGATGTGCATGACGGTGCCGACGTTCCGCTTTGAGCCAGCGCGAGTGGCGGGCAAGCCGGTGATAAGTCTTTTCCAGCAGGCGTACAGCTTCGGCGGTCCACTTCCGTCTCAGAGAAAGGCTCCATAGGTCCCAGACGTATGTGAGCGCGAGCGCGTTCAGTGGGCCAGCAACTTCTTGGCCATCCAACGAGCGTCGCTCGCACGCTGAGGCCCGTCAACCTCGGACGCCGCGACGGCGCCGTCGAACAGCACGACAAGAGCGCGAGCCGTCGCTTTCGCGTCCTTTACTCCCGCCGCCGTCGTCCACTCGAGGAAACGCTCCGTGAACCACGCCCGCTGACGGTGAGCTATGGCGCGCGCCGGGTGTGCCGCATCGGTGAGCTCGCTCACCGTATGCTGCAACGGACAACCACGGAAGTCCTTCGACTCCGCCCACTCCACCACCCAGTCGAAAAACCTGAGCGCGCGTTGTGACGGCGGCGTGTCGGCGAGGTACGCCTCGATGTTCGCGCGGGAGTCTGCGGTTCGGCGCTCGAGGTACGACGCCACGAGCTCGTCCTTGCAACCGAAATGCTGATAGAGGGACGCCTTCGCCGCCTCGGCCTCCGCCAGGATGCGGTCGATACCCACGACCCTCACGCCCTCTCGGTAGAATAGGCGATCCGCGGCGTCGAGTAGGCGCTCACGGACGTCAGCTCTTGGAGCCTTCGCTCGTTTCCTGGTGTTCCGCGGCATGCCTTGACAATATAGACAGAGCTGTCTACAGTCAACGGCAAGGATAGACAGAACAGTCTGTCCATAGTGTTGCTGCGGTTTGCTACTTTCAGTCTCGCGCGTTGCGAGGCCCTCAGGAGTCATCGACATGGGTTACGCACTTTCAGGCAAGACCGCACTGGTCACCGGCGCCAACCGTGGCATCGGCGAGGCCATCGTGGACGCGCTCATCGCCGCCGGCATAGGAAAGGTGTACGCTGCCGCCCGCGTCATCTCGGCCCTCGATCCGCTCGTGGCTCGCCACGGCTCTCGCGTCACGCCGTTGCAACTCGACGTTACGAACGCGGCGCAGGTCGCCGCTGCTGCCGTGACTGCGGCGGACGTGGACCTCCTGGTCAACAACGCGGGCATCGTCGGCTTCTTCGGTGGCGAATTCACCGATCCCAAGTGGATCGAGGGCGGGCGACAGGAGATGGAAGTGAACTTCCTCGGCACCTTCGCGGTCACGCAGGCCTTCGCGCCAGTACTCGCGAAGAATGGCGGCGGCGCCATCGCGAACCTCAACTCAGTGGCCTCGTTCGTCAGCTTCCCGATTCTCGCTGCGTACAGCGCCTCGAAGGCGGCGACGCACTCGCTCACTCAGGTCACGCGCGCGATGCTGCGGGGGCAGAACACCCAGGTGTTTGGCGTGTATCCCGGCCCGATTGACACCAGGATGGGCGAGGTGCTGACAATCGAGAAGGCCTCGCCCGCGGACGCGGCGCGGGCGATTGTCGCGGGCATCATCGCCGGCGACGAGGAAATCTTTCCCGACAGCATGAGTCAGGGCACGGGGCCGGCCTTCTTCGCGGATCCGAAGGGACTCGAGCGGCAGCTCACCGGAGTCGCGGCCGCTGCCTAAGCTTCGCCGCCTGACCATGACGTATTGGTCCAGGTCAACGCCGCTGGTGTCAACCTGTTGGTTGCAAGATCAGACATGGGGCGCACACCGTCATCTAAGGATGCTCGAAGCATCCGGTCTTCCACGTGATGACTATCGCTACCTGCCGAGAGTTTCCCCATATTGAGCCTGTCGCACGCTGGTGTATGTGGGCGTTAGGGAACTCCGGTCAGATCGCGGGTAGCGAGGCGTCAATCATGCAGCCATTCGTGCGCCAAGTCGTGATTGTCACTCTCGCGGCGTCGACAGTTGGCGCTCAGTCACGTCGCAGTAGTGGCCCGTTGCTCTCCGCGGCGCGTGCTGCCGCAGTCCAATCGGACTCGCGCGCTGTGTCTACGGTGCCGCCACGACTCCCCCATTGGATCCGCAGCGACAGCGCGAGCGAGCATCGCCATTGGGACCCTGTTGTGGCCAGCGTACTCGGTGCCGTTGCGGGAGGTGTCGTCGGTGCTGTGTATGCAAACAGTGAAAGCGGCCCGTGCGTGGTCACGCCGGGTGGCGGGCCATGTCGCGTGCTCAGCAGTGACAATGGTCGGACATACACCATTCGTGGTGCGCTGGTAGGGGCGGTGAGTGGATACGTCGCGGCGTGGGTCGCGAATCGCACGTCCAGTCCGTGACGTTCGCCGTCGATCGGCCTCGAACGAGCACATTGACGATTTCTGTCAAGCGACGAGCAAGATTCAGCATCAATTATAGGATCGCGGCACGACGAATTCGGGCTTGAGGCGGCCCTGCGCTGGTACGTGGAGCGCGAGGCGAAACGCGCCGGGCTTGCCGCCCGCCTCGCGCTCGCGCCCCTCGAGAAGCGGCTCCCGATCACCGTGGAAACCACGGCCTTCCGCGTCACGCAGGAAGCGCTCACCAACGTTATTCGCCATGCACGGGCGCAGGTCGTCGACATCGAGCTCGGAACGAATGGTACATTGCAGCTCGTCGTGCGCGACGACGGGCAGGGCTTCGACGTCGGCGCCGCGCGCCGCCGCGCGGCGCTCGGAGCAAGTCTGGGCCTGATCAGCATGCAGGAGCGCGTCGCACTCGCCGGGGGAGACATGAAGATCGACTCGGCGCCCGGCCGCGGCACGTCGATTCGTGTGCGCCTCCCGCTCACGACCGGCACCGACGCGTCCTCGTCCGGAGACGGTTTCTGAGCAGTGCTGCCAGCCGACACACTCGACATCAAGGCAAGACCCGATGGCAAACGCCGATTCTCATGTCACGATCCACATGGCGGCGAGCCTTGACGGCTTCATCGCTCGAAAGGACGGCAGCGTCGACTGGCTCGAGACCTCCGACGAATTCGCGGAGGGTGCCACCATGGACCCAGGATTCGTCGAGGCATTCCTCAGGACGATCGACTGCTACGTGATGGGTTCCCGAACATACGAGACCGCGTTGGGTTTTGAAGCCAAAGGGTTCGGGTGGCCGTACGGCGACAAACCCACCTTTGTTCTCACACATCGTGAGCTGCCCCGCACTCGGGATACCGTGGAGTTCCACTCAGGCGATCTCGCGCAGTTCGTGAATGGGCGTCTTCGGCAGACCTTCCGCACCATCTGGTTCGTTGGCGGAAGCGTACTCTCCGCAGAATGCCTTCGTCTCGGGCTCGCCGATGAAGTTCGGTATTCGATCCTGCCCATCCTGATTGGTGAGGGCATCCCGTTCTTCGAGAAGCTCGGCAGAGACATCGCGCTCCATCTGGCGGAGGTGAAAGCCTACCGGAGCGGCATGGTGGAGCTCCGTTACGAGGTGCGAAGATAGTGGCCCGTTAGGGAGTCAAGACCGGTGGGCGCGTCATCCGCACGCTGCTGTTACGCGGCCCTACGCTTCATCGGCAAACTTGCGTAACGCGCTCCGTCAGGCTATGTCAAGCTCCCCATGTTACAGCCGCTGACGCTTTCGCCAACAGCCTCCGCGGGCCTCGCGGGCCAAGAGACGCGCATCGGCCCGTATCGCATCATCCGCCCGCTTGGCCAGGGCGGAATGGGCGTCGTATATCTGGCCGAGCAGACCGAGCCGGTGCGCCGCGAGGTGGCTATCAAGCTGCTGACCACCGGTGTCGATTCCGACGTCATCGTCGCCCGATTCGAGACCGAACGGCAGGCGCTCGCCGTGATGGAGCACCCGAACATCACCAAGGTATTCGACGCCGGCGTGAGCGAGGCGGGCGTGCCCTACTTCGTGATGGAGCGCGTGTCGGGCGTGCCGCTCACCGAGTACGCCGATGCGCACCATCTGGGAAACGCGGAGCGTATCCGGTTGTTCACGCAGATCTGTCGCGCCGTGCAGCACGCGCATCAGAAAGGCATCATCCATCGCGATCTCAAGCCGTCGAACGTCCTGGTGACGGAAGAAGACGGCGCACCCGTGTGCAAGGTGATCGACTTCGGCATCGCGAAGGCGACGGCTGGAGCGGATACGGCGCGCCTTACGCAGACGGGAATCGCCATCGGTACTCCCGCCTACATGAGTCCCGAACAGATCACGGGATCCGGCCTCGACATCGACACACGCACCGACATCTACTCGATGGGCGTGATGTTGTACGAGTTGATGGCCGGCGTTCTGCCGTTCGATCCAGGCACATACCGCGGCCTTGCGCTTCTCGCCCAGCATACGGCGGTCGAGGCGCCGCCGGCGAGTGCGCGTGTCGCGGCGTTGCCCGCCGAGCAGCGGGCGACGCTGGCAGCCGCGCGCGGCACCGATGCCTCCGGTCTCGCGCGCGCCCTCCAGGGCGATCTCGACTGGATCACCCTGAAGACGCTCGAGAAGGAACGCGACCGGCGCTACGATAGCGCGATCGCGCTCGCAGAAGATCTCGAGCGCCACCTCGCCAACGAACCGGTGCAGGCGAGCCCGCCCAGCCGGTCGTACCGCGCGCGCAAATTCGTTCGTCGTCATCGAACGGGCGTCGCCTTCGTCGCGATCGTCGCTGCACTGCTTATCGGCTTCTCGGGCGCCGTGACGGTCCAGGCCCGACGGCTCGCGCGTGCGCGCACGGTTGCCGAGCAGCGTCAGGGCCAGGCCGAGGACCTGATCGGTTTCATGGTTGGAGACCTCCAATCGCGGCTCGTCACGCTCGGCCGACTCGATCTGCTCGACGCGGTGGCGGTGAAATCGCAGGCCTACTTCGCCGCAGTGCCGGAGGCCGAGCTCACGAGCGGCGAGCTGTTCAGGCGCTCGCAGGCGTTGCGGCAGCTCGGCGAAGTGCGCGTCAATCAGGGCAAGCTGGATTCCGCGATGCGTTCGTTTCGGCAGTCACTGGCGCTCGCCGCCCAGCTTGCTCCGCGCGACACCCTGAACGGCGACTGGCAGCTCGGCCTCGGAGCGAGTCATTTCTGGGTCGGCAGCGTCCACTACCAGCGCAACGACCTCGACTCGGCACTGGCGCACTTCGTTCCGTATCTGCGTCTGACCGAGGCGCTCGTGCGCCGCTCGCCCGAGAACCGGACCTATCGCCTCGAGCTCGGGCTGGCGAACAGCAACATCGGATCGACGCGCGAAGCGAAGGGGGATCTGTCGGGCGCGTTGGAGGCGTTTCGCGCGAAGGTCGCCATCATCGAGGATCTCGTTCGTCGCGATTCGTCCAATCTCGCGTGGCTGGCCAATCTGGCAAACGGCTACAATACCGTCGCCGTGATACAACGGAAGCTTGGCGATCTACACGGCGCGGAGGTCAGTCACCGCCACGAGCTCGCCCTCAAGCAAGCGCTCGTTCGCCGCGACACCGCCAACAAACAGTATCCGCAGGCCGTGGCGTTCGCCGACGCGTTCCTCGGCGAGCTGCTCGTCAATGAAGGCAACGTGATTGGAGCGGACGAGCCATTGCACGCATCGCGTGACATCCTGGCGATGCTGGCCGCTCGCGACACGGCCAATCCCGATCGACGCCGGTTGTTGGCGAACGCCGATCGGCTGCTCGGGTTCTGGGCATTCGAGAGTGCTGACGCGCCACAGGCGAACCGTGCACTCGAGTCCGGGCGCGCGCTGATCGCCCCTCTTGCCGCGCGGAAACCGGTCAATCGCGGCTGGCAGTACATGTTGGCTCGCGTGCAAACGTTGCAGGGCTCGGTACAGCTCGAGATGGGCCGCGCGGCGGATGCCGAAACGTCGGAGCGGTCAGCGCTGGCCGTCGTCGAGGCGGCGCTCAAGGCCAAGCCATCCGACCAGAACGCCCGCGTGGCCACGACTGAAGCAGCGCTCGTGTTGGGCGAGGTGCTCGCGCGCAGCGGCCGTCTCGTGGAGGCACGAGCGTCGTGGCAGCAAGCGTTCACCACGATCGACTCCGCTGCGAGCGCGTCGCGGCTCACCGACCATCTTGCGCTGCTCGCCACGGCGCTGATTCGGTTGGATCGCATCGATGACGCGCGGCCAGTCGCGGCCGAAGTGCTTCGGCGCGGGTACCGCCGGCCGCATTGGCTCGCGCTCGTTCGCCAGCGATTGGCGCTGCCGTCATCGTGAAATTGCAGGCCCGGGCGAGGGACGCCTGCCAGCAGTCACACCTCCGCCACCCTTCACGCTTTCCGGAGATCACATGCCAAACATCAAGGTAGGGTTCACGCCGACGGCCACCCCCCAATTCACGTTCGATCCCGAACACCAGCACATGCAAGGCGTGGGGACGATTGTCTTCACTCAGGACGGGACGAGTCCGCAGTGGGTCTTCAAGTCGTGCAACATCGACAACAACTCCGGTGGTCAGCTCGTGGTTCAGCCGCTTCCGCCGAACGGCAAGACACTCAACGTGCAGGACAAGTTCTTGAACGTCACTGCCAAGCAGACGTTCAAGTACACGATCACGGTCACGCAGGGCGGCACGGATTACACGAGTCCCGATCCGGACATCATCAACGATCCGCCATCTGGCGGCTCGGGCGGGTCGCATGGAGGATCGGGAAGCGGGTCGCAGGGAGGATCGCCCGCGCCGGCGCCGCAGAAGAACTAGAGCGCGACCGTTCTTCCAGAGGGTGCATGCGTGACTCGGGAAGCCAATCGAGCGATTATCGCTCGGTTGGCTCCCTTGGGCGGGCCCTACTCCGTAAGCACCTTGTGAATTGACGCGATCGCAATCGATCCCTCGCCGACCGCAGAGGCGACGCGTTTCACGTTGCCGGCACGCACGTCGCCGACCGCGAAGATGCCCGGACGACTGGTCTCGAGGAGATAGGGCGCGCGCGTCAGCGGCCACCGCGCCGCTGCGAGATCCTCGGGAGAGAGGTCGGGACCCGTCTTGATGAAGCCGTGCGCGTCGAGGGCGATGCAGCCGTTCAGCCACCCGGTACTTGGGACGGCGCCTGTCATCATGAAGACATGCCTGACGTCGTGCAGCCGTGTGGTACCGTCCTCCGTGTTGCGGCATTGCACCCGCTCGAGATGGCGCTCACCCTCGAGCGACACCACCTCGGTGTGCGTTCGCACCTCGATCGCGGGATGTCCTTCGATGCGGCGGACGAGGTACCGCGACATGCTCTCCGCGAGCCCGCCGGAACGCACGAGCATGTGAACGCGCGCTGCCGACTGCGCAAGGAACACCGCCGCCTGGCCGGCGGCGTTCCCGCCGCCAACGACGATGATGTCCTCGCCACGACAGAGCTGTGCCTCCATGAACGTGGCGCCGTAATAGATGCCGGCGCCCTCGAACGTCGAGAGATTGGGCAGCGGCAGCCGGCGATATGACGCGCCGGTGGCTACGACGATCGCGCGCGCCGTCGTGCGTTGTCGCCCATCGATCTCCACGGTGCTGCGCATCGGGCCGCAACTGAGGCCGGACGCCGCCTTTCCAATCATGATCTCCGCGCCGAACTTCTCTGCCTGGCCAAACGCGCGCGCCGCGAGATCCTGCCCGGAGATGCCGGTCGGGAAGCCCATGTAGTTCTCGATGCGCGAGCTCGCACCAGCTTGACCGCCGGGCGCCTCGCCCTCGATCACGAGCACGTCGAGTCCCTCCGACGCGGCGTAGACCGCGGCGGAGAGTCCCGATGGCCCGGCGCCGATGACGATGACGTCGCGCGCTTTCGTCTGGTCGATGGACTCGTTGAAGCCGAGGCAATCGGCGATCTGACTGTTCGTCGGGTTGCGGAGCACGACCGTTCCGCGGCAGATGAGCACCGGGACGTCGTCCGTCGAGACGTGGAACCGGTCCAGCAGCGCCTGTACGTCGGCGTCGGTCTCGAGATCGATGTTCGCGTACGGATGTCCATTGCGCGTCAGGAACTCCTTGATGCGCAGTGTGCCCGCACAGTGAACCGAGCCGATGAGCACGACGTCGCCATAGCCTCGGGCGATCAGCTCGAGACGGCGCAGCAGGAAGGCGCGCATCAGAATCTCGCTGAGCTCGCTGTCCGTCTGAATGAGCGACAACAACGTCGCCCGATCGAGCTCGATGACCTCGCCAGGCTCGGCGGCGCGGATCTGCACCACGACGGGACGCCCTGTGAGCATCGCTCCCTCACCGGAGAACATGCCTGGACCGAAGGTCACGACGAGCTGTTCCATGCCGTCCAGCATCCGCAGAATCTCGATGGATCCCGTGATGACGACGAACATGCGCACCGACGGCTGGCCGGGCTCGATGAGTATCTCGCCGCGGACGATGGGACGCACTCGTCCCCGCGCAGCAATCCGCGCCATTTGCGCCGCGGTCAGCGTCGGATACACGTGCTCGACGCGGGACGAGACCAATGGGGTGGGAGGAGCTTGAGTCGTCACGCGGGCCTCCAGCGATTCTATAGTAGGCTTGAAGAGGAACGTTACGTCGGGCGCGCCCTATCACATAGTACCCGCCCGAATGCAGGGACGCACTCTAGCTTTTGTGGTACCTTCGGCTTCAATACAGGGACCCCGTCGCGTGCAGCAGCGAACGACGACATCCACAAGGAGCGGAACATGACGACCGGCCCGCTGGACCCCGCAACGCGTCGCGTGACTGACGAGATCATCGGCCGCCTGCACGCACTCGGCGTGGAGGCATCGCAGCGCGATACGCCGGAACAATTGGCGCGGCTGCTCGATGCCGTCGAGCAGTTCGAGCGCACGGTGGAGAGGAGAGGGGGCGACCTCATGGTTGACGAGCCAATCGGTACGAAGCGGCCGACGAGTCCGGACGATCAGCACTTTGTGCTTCCCGCTCGTGCGGACGGCGAAGCGGCCGACGCATACATCCTGCGCGTCACCGAGGCGAGGGACAGGGTGGCGCGTCACCGGAGAATCAAGTAGCGTCCACGCCTTCCGCGATTGACAGTCTCTCCGCGCGCCCGCCGCTGATTCGCACTACCGTTGATCGAGGAACCTACCAATGGCTGAAGGCGTCACCGTCATCGTTCCGTCCGCCACCGCCCCCAAGTTGGCTGACGGTGTCATCGCCTATGAGAGCCTCAGGGCAGAAGGCGACGCACCCGGCGTCGCGGCCTACGTTCACTACAACGGTCCGACGGATCAGCTGAGGACGATGTGTACCGGCATGGTCGTGCTCGAACCGGGCGCGTCACCGCACCCGCCGCACCAGCATCCGGAAGAAGAGTTCATGATCGTGGCCAGCGGTACGGGCGTCATCGAAGTCGGTGGAAAGCCCACCGCTGTTGGCCCAGGTGCCATCATGTACAGCGGGGCAAATGTTCTTCACGGCATCACCAACACCGGGGCCACGCCCATGACTTTTTACTGGTCCAAGTGGATCGCGAAGGGCGTCGAATAGATCGGGAGGAGAGCATGTTCGCTCACGTGACACTTCCGACCCAACACGTAGAAGAAACGACGCGTTTTCTCGAGAGGACGCTTGGCCATCCACGTAAGCCCGTACCGGCCAACTCGCCGGTCGACGTGCGCTGGATCGACATCGGCCACGGCCAGGAGCTTCATGTCCTCTTCGTCGAGGGCTTCGTGGTCTCGCCGTTCGAAGCGGAGTTCGGCCGCCATGTCGCCCTGTTCCATCCGCTCGACGACTTTCCTGCGGTGCGCCGCCGCGTCACCGAAGCTGGTGGCGAGCTGGTGGAACCGTTGCGTGCGACGCCGTTCGAGCGGTTGTTTTTCCGCGAACCGGTGAATGGATACCTGTTCGAGCTGATCGACAACGATCGGCACCGTTAGCTGCGACGGAGATCCTCAAGTGACCGACCGCTCTACGAAGACCTATCGCTTGCTCGAGCGCGATGGAGCGGTGCGTCACAGCACGGCGCCTGGTACCTTTGGTGGCAACCGCCGTCTGAAGATCTACGGACGCCTCGAGTGCACGAGCGCTCTGCGGGCGTTGCCGCGAGGCTACGCCAAGCACCGCGTGTTCTTCGCGGATCGGGAATCTGCGATCAAGGCGGGCTACCGACCATGCGGAGTGTGCCTCCGTGCTGAATACGATACTTGGAAGAAGGCGCAAGCTGGCGTGTCGTAGGAATGAGGCGCGTATCGCAGAGGCATTGGTGTCATGACGAAACGTCGAAACGTTATCGTGCACATCGCAACCAGCGCAGACGGCTACATCGCGCGTCCGGACGGTGACCTCGAGTGGCTGACGTCCCGCCCCGCGCCCGAGGGCTTCTATGGCATGGAGGCCTTCATGAAGTCGATCGACACGAAGCTGATCGGCCGGAAGACGTACGAGGTGAGCCTGCAAATGGGCGCGAAGTTCGACTCGAGGGATCGGACTGTGGTCTTCTCGCGTCATGCGCCGCCAGCCGACGCCCCGTCAGGCGTGGAGTTCGTGAATGGTGCAATCGGCCAATTCGTGAGCGGTCTTCGCGAGCAGCCTGGGAAGGATATCTGGTTGATGGGCGGTGGCGACCTCATTGCCTCCTTTCTCGACGAGCACGCGATCGACGACTTCGTCGTCAGCGTGGTCCCGGTATTCATTGGGGATGGCATCCCACTGATAGCGCGACGTCATCGACACGTGCCCCGGATTTGCAGTCCGTCGAGCGGTTCAGCGATGGTGTGGTTCAACTGCGTTATCGCGTTGTGAACCCTTAGGCGCTCGCCTATGAGAATGGCATCAAGCTGGTGCCGGTTTCGCCGCTAACGGACGTGCGGCGCTTATCGTGATATGGGCCACAATGCTGCGTGGCAACCTGGCCGATCCGTGTACGGTGTTACTATTATCCTATTGATCGTTTCCGTGTTCCTCTCACACGCCGGTACGCGAAGGGAGGTCGTCAATGAGTTCGAAAGCGTCCGGTATGCCGGAGACCACATCTGAAAGTCTCTTGATGGGAGCCGCGGGTGGTGCGGCCATCGGCTCTGTCGTAGCGCTCGGATTTGATAACGGAAGCGTCATCCTTCCGCTCTTTGGTGGCGTCGTCGGTGCCGGTGGAGGTGCGCTCCTCGGCTACTTGTTGCATCGCGGGTCCGACAAGGACACAAGGCCTGGCGTGGCGAACGATCCACTGAGAAGTCCTCGAGCTGGCGCCTAGCGTCCGCGCAATCCACGGAACGCCGAGGGTTGGCTCGCGCTAAGCGCGCTGGCGTTCCCGGTGGCTTCCACACACCGATCGCACGTATGGACTCGAGACTGCGCGTTCCTCTCACCGTCGCGGTACTTGCCGTCGTATCGATGCCGTCAGCTATCGGCGCACAGACCTGTGCCCCGCCGGAGCACCCGGCGTTCGAATTCCAGGTGACTCAGCCAGCCGAATATCGTGGCGACACGGTTCGTGTGCCGCGCCCGGCGCCGGCGCGCTTCGTCTCGATCCGCGAGCAACTCCTCCAGACCGCAGTCGTCCACTGAGGCGCCATCGCCCAAGAAAATCCCTACTGTCGAACCGGCTCGTCGTAAACGCCGATCTCCGAGATGTGCGGCGTGTCGTGACGCGCTACGAGAGAGAGTCGCATGCGCTGCGACGTCACACGCGGAATTTGGTGGATCTGAACGCGTGCTGGGATCTGACCAGCAGCGACCTCCACCCACCTGCCTCCCGACCAGCACTCGAACCGATAGCTCGCGATCCGGCTTTCGGCGTAATCCTTCCATCGGCCCACCGGCTCGACGAGCACCAGCGTATTGAATGCTCGCTCGCGCTCGAACGTCACTTCGATCCAGCCGCTCCGCTGCCCGGACGGGAGATAGAACGACGACGTGAATGAGCCATCGTTGGCCTGATCGGGACCGACGGTGTCCGGAGAGTCGCTCGCCGTGATGTGTCGACCTGTCGCGAGATTCGGTGTGGTGATGACGACGTTGCGATCGAGCGGCGACGTTGGTCCGGCGTGGCGCCACGCCTGGCCGATCTCTGCGAGCCGCAGCACGACATTCGGCGCAAGCTTCCCTTCGCGCGTCGGTGGCGCGTTGAGGATCACGTTGACGTGAAGCTTGTTCTCCGGCACCAGCCACTCGTCGACCACCTGCGTCACCGATTTGAGCGGACGATCCGCGTCGGCCGTCTTCCAGAACCAGCCATCGGTGAGCGTGACGGTGGCGACCGCCGGGATCGCGCTCTCGCCGGGCACCTTCTGGCCGGCGTTCTGCTCGAACCCCTTGATGTCGCTGTAGTAGAGCGCGGATGAGGGATAGTTGCTCGCATTGAGGTCGGCGACGAGGCAATTCGGTTGGAGCCGCTTCACCAGCGCGTAGATCTCGTGGAATGGCACTTCGTCGTACGTGATCCGGCTCCACGGCGCATCCCAGCCGTCGCACATGAGCATCGTGATCTCACCGTACTGCGTCAGCAGCTCGGTGAGTTGTCGCTTGACGAGATCGACCTTGGCGCGCGTGACATTGAAGTGCCGGATGTCGTTGCGCAGGTCCAGGATCGAAAAGTGAAACGCCACCTTGAGCCCTTCGCGACGAAACGAATCCACGTACGACCGCACGACGTCGACGCGATCGTGCGTGTGCTTGACGCTGGCCACCGGCGTGGCAGTCGGCCACAGACAGAAGCCGTCGTGGTGCTTCGGCGTGAGGCACCCCCAGGTCATCCCCGCCGACTTCGCCGCGCGTGCCCATTGATCGGTGTCGAGCGCGGTCGGAGCAAAGACGGTCGGTGGGTCGTGCGGGTCGCCCCATTCGCGGTCCTGAAAGGTGGCAAGGTTGAAATGGTTGAACATGCCAAACCGGAGGTCCACGAAGTCCTGCTGCAGCTCGAGGAGCGGCTTGGTCTGTTGAAAGTGGATCGGTCCTTCAACCGGCTGCGCGAGCGTCCATACCGGCCGTACAGCACCGAGCGCCGCGGCGCCCGCGGTGGCCAGGAGGAATTCTCTTCGGGTGGATGTCGGCATCATCGAATTGCGGTGTGGGAAGACGAGATTGAATATTGGAGCTATGAAGGAAGATGGCCACGATGGTTTGACAGGCTCGCGGACACTGCTTGCAGCGCTTGACTGGCTCCCGACGAGCATGGCAAACTATTCGCATCAATCAGCAGTATCGTCTTTGTTTCCGATGGGAGGACGGCAATGCCGACGAAGTCGAAGTCACGGACTACCACTAGGCGGCCGCGGACCGGGACGCAGCGGTCACGGCTTCGCGTCGAACGCACGAGCGCGGACTTGTGGCTCGGGCTTCAGTTGGACTGGGATCTGTGGCACGTGCTGCGATCCGATGGCGCAAAGGTGATCGCCAAGCTGTCGCCGCTCCCGCGCGCGAGCTGATGCGAGCAGTTCGGCAGAGCGCAACTTCTTTCGCAGTCGCCAACATGGATCGAGTTGTTACGGTTGCTACCAGTTGGGTGCGGGTCAAGGCCGGTACCGACGATTATCTAGAGTCAGTCGTTGCCGAGTACCTTGGCTTCAGCAGGCAGCCGTGATTGATCCCCTCATACTCTTCTTGGCCATCATCGCCGCGGGCGCAGGAGCAGGAGCATATGGCCTGACGATACGCGATCTCCTGCGGCGCGGCCGGTTGCATCGGCGCACCGAAGAATTGGTACGGCGTGGCGATCTCGCGCAGTTACCTGAAGGCCGCGTGCCATGCCCAGAGTGTGCGGAAGCTGTACTTCCCGCCGCTCGGCGGTGTCCGTACTGCCGGTCGCCTATCCTCCCGCGCGCTTGAGGGCATTCCTACGCCCGATAGTCGCTTTCCATAGAGACGACGAAGATCATTGGGTGGCAGATCTCGAATGTGGACATGGGCAGCATGTGCGTCACGAGCCGCCATTGATCTCGCGGCCCTGGGTTCTGACCCCGGAGGGACGGCGCGCGATGCTTGGGACCGAGCTGACATGCAGGCGTTGCGTGGAAGACGTGGCACCCGAGAACCCGTAGAACTCGCGGGAGATCGCCGGGCTAGCCAGCCACGACTTCACATCGTTTCCATCAAAAACCGCCATCAACTCCGCTGCTGCTCGTAGTGAAGGCCCACCACACCGCTCGGATACGGTGTTGCGGACATCAGGCGGAACGTCGCATGCACGCCCTCCGGCAGCAGTCGCTTGCCGTTCCCCAGCATCAGCGGATAGAGCAGCAGATGCAGCTCGTCCACCAGGTCGTGCGCAAGGAGGGCGTGCACGAGTTGGCTGCTGCCGTCCGTCATGATGTTCTTTCCCGGCTCCGCCTTCAGCGCACGCACCGACTCGATCACGTCGTCACGAATGATCGTGGTATTGCGCCACGTCGGTTCCTTCAACGTGCGCGACACCACGTACTTCTTCGGCGCGTTCATCAAATCTCCGAACTGATCACCCGGAGGCATCGGCTCGAAGGCCGCGGCGTGCGTTACATACGTGCGACGACCGAGGAGCAGGGCATCGACGTCCTGCATCAGCGCCCCGAAGCTCTTCCCGATGTCGTCGTGCCAGTAGGGCCATGTCCAGCCACCGTGCTCGAAGTCTCCGTCCCGGTCCTCGTCCTTCCCGCCTGGCGCCTGCATCACGCCATCCAACGACACGAACTCGGACACGATGAGCTTTCTCATGTCAATTTCTCCATGTTGGGTCTGAATCGATGAGCCGGCCCGTTGTGTGAACTGTAACCGGCCTCGCTTGCATATAGACGTCGAACGAACATGGCCCGGATCGACACGGCTCGATGTGGCAATGGGCGCTGGCCGTGGCGACCGCCCCTTCGCAGATTCGGGTATGCGTTCGACGACAACACTCATCCAATCGAGCATGCGACTCCTGGCTACCGTGACTGTTGGCGTTCTGCTCGCGTGCTCCGCCGAGCGAAAGGCATCGCGGGTCGCCCACGCGCCGCATGGACCTCTGGCCGCGCTCATGACGCAGCACAGCACGGCCACCTGCGGCGTCTCCGGCCGCACCTACGCGACGAAGTTCTGGCAACCGCCCTATCAGACATGTCAGTCCACGAATGCGGACTCGACGGAGAGTGCCGAGATCGACGCGGATAGCGTGGTCGTCGAGCTTTACAACTCCTGGACGGTGACGCCAGCCGTTCAGGCGGGCGCTTTCTCCCAGGCAGCCGATGAGCTCACGAGCCGATTCGGGACTCCGCAATCGTGCAGCCCGACCAGGATGCAGTGGCGCAGCGGGGACTCGCTGCACATTGCACTGCAGATCGCGCCAGTCTCTCAGGTTGGTACGGAGACCGACGAAGGCCCGTACCGACTGACGCGCATGGCGCGCCTCGGCCCGCTCGATCCGGCTGAGTGGGGATGCTGAGCCACGCAGGCCACCACGGTCGCCATTAGGGCGTGACCGCTGACGTATTGGGAGGGTTCAGCAGCTAGACCATCCAGGAGTCTGCGCGCATGTCCCGTCGCCTGTGGCTGACCTCTGCTCTCACCGCACTCGTCGCGTGCGCCGCGTCGGACGCCATCGCGCCGCTGCCGCCCGACGAGCTACGCGCCGCGCCGCTGGTCATCACCATCGCGGGACAGACCCTTAGCCTCGAGCCATCGCTCTGGCGGGACTTCCAACCATCATCGCCACCAAACGGGAGGCCTCTCGTCGCTTTCCTGCGGGTGCGATCGACCGACAGCACCGCCTTGAAAGCAACCATCCATGTGGATGCGGTCTGGATAGCGAACGGATCTGAGACGTGGAGCAGCGCCGCGGGTGAGGAGTATGTGGCGCCCGGGCGCGCGTTCTATCAAGCCGTGGCGCGGGACGGCCCGAAATGGAGTCCTGGCGATCGCGTCGATGTCGTCGTCCGGCTCCGCGAAGCGCCGAGCGCTCCACAACTGTTGCGGGCGGCAGGGCAGCTCATTCTGCGGACTGACTAACCGCGGGGCTTCTCCTCACCGCGGCTGGACGGGCTGGCGGCAATACCGGACGTCGTACAGTCCGGTTTTTCGTGCCCCTTGACATGCAGGTAAATACCTGCATATCTTCCGCAAGGATATTGGGCAGTTCTTTCGAACGACGAGCGAGGAGATGGCGCACATGCCGGACATACTGCAGAGAGTCGGAATCAAAGGATCCCTTGATGACGTCTACCAGGCCCTGGCCACGCGAGATGGCGTTGCCGGCTGGTGGTCGAGTGAAACGACAGGGGACAGCAAAGTCGGCGGAGTGCTCAAGTTCCGCTTCACCGCCGCCGGCGCCGAAATCGGCGTCATCGACATGAAGGTGCTTGAGCTCCATCCCGCCAACCGTGTGCTGTGGCAAGTGGTCGGTGGGCCCGACGAATGGATCGGGACGAAAGTCAGTTTTGACCTCAAGCAGGACGGCGACTACTGCATCGTCCTCTTCAAGCACCAGGGCTGGAAGGAGGCGGTGGAATTCATGCACCACTGCACCACCAAGTGGGCGATTTTCATGATGAGCCTCAAGTCCCTCGTTGAAACTGGGAAGGGCGCGCCCAGCCCCGACGACGTCAAGATCGACAACTGGAACTGAGAGGCGTTTGGACATCGACAAGGTGTTCAAGGCGCTCGCTGACCCGAGCCGCAGGCGGCTCCTCGACCTGCTGCATCGGGAGAACGGGCAGACACTCACGGCACTCTGTGCCCACCTGGACATGACACGCCAGGCGGTGACGCAGCACCTGCAACTGCTTCAGGATGCGAATCTCGTCGCCATCGTGTGGCATGGCCGGGAAAAACTCCACTATCTGAATCCTGTTCCGCTGTTCGCGATCTACGAGCGGTGGATCGAAAAGTTCGAGCGCAATCGGCTCGGCGTATTACGCGACCTCAAGAGGACACTGGAGAATGACGACGATGACAAAGCCTAGCTTCGTGTACGTGACCTACATCGCAACCACGCCGGAGAAACTGTGGCAGGCGTTGGTCGACACCGACGTGGCGCGCAGGTATTGGGTTGGCGCGAAGGGTCCTGCGCACGTGAACGTCTCGGACTGGAAGCCCGGTTCTCGATGGGAGCACCAACGGGTGGATGACGCACGGACGGTCGACATCGTCGGCACCGTCGTCGAGAGCACCCCTCCGCGCCGCTTGATTCTCACGTGGGCCAGGCCGAAGGACGCCGACGACGACTCGAAGCATTCGCGCGTGACCTTCGACATCGAGCCGCAGGACGATGGGGTGATTCGTCTCACGGTCACACATGCGGACCTCGAGGGCGATGCGCCGATGCTCGCCGGCATCTCGAGTGGCTGGCCGATGATTCTCTCGAATCTCAAGACGTTCCTCGAGACCGGCCGCGCCTTCCCACAATCACCTTCGGAAACAAAATGAGAAAGATTCAGACAATTGGAGCATTCAGCTCGCATGGAGCGCGCTGCCGCCGCACCGCAGGGATAGTGCCACCGTGTACGTCCTGAATCCGGCAAAGGGCTTCGAGGTGGCTCGCAAGGGGGCCAACGGCTTCCGCGCGCTAAGGCTCACGACCCGACGGCCTCCGTAATCTTGGCAAGGTACCAGCCGGTGACGGCGGCTCGCCCCGGCGGCCGTACGACGAACTGATGGAGGCCCAGGCTAAGAATCCTTTAAGCCAATTGTTGCAGTGTTGCCAGGACTCGCATACATATTCGCGGTGCAAAGAGGTCCAACACTCTCTCCCGTACGCGGGGCATCGGAGGCAGCATGCGTTCCATTCGAGTCATGGCACTCACAGCCACGCTCATCGCAGTTGCTGGATCTGTGCCGGCGGTCGCTCAGCACTGCTACACGAGTTACGGCGGCACAAAGCCGAACAAGCTCTATCTCTATTTTCCTGCCGCGAGTGACGCCACGTATCCTGAGTTCGGAACGGCCATTGGCGTGCCGGCAACGTCACCCGCGCACGCGTTTAGCATCGCCGATCTGACGAACTACGCCGCAATAGGCGGAGCGGCAACGGCGCCGGCGTTGCGGGACGGCATCTTCAACGTTGTCGCCGACTCCTACTGTGAATTCAACGTCGAAGTGATTCAAACCACCGCGGCACCGCCGTCGACATTTGCCCTTCGCAATACGGTTGCCGTGACCACGGACAACGCATCCGGGATGGGCCTCTTCGGGCTTGCGCAGAACGTCGATACGGGAGATCCGACGGCCGTGGATTTCGCATATGTGTGGGGCGCAACGTATCAGGGGCTCTACGGCGGAGCAGGCGGCGCGCTCAATGGCGCCAACTCGACATTGGATCGCTGGGCGAAGGCCATTGGCGGTACGGCCGCGCATGAGGCCGGTCACAACTACGGCCTGTCACACAACGACGGTCTTCCTCTGGCGGCAGGAGAAGATCCGCTGGTGCATCACATCATGGCCTCTGGCAGTCACTATAGCGGCGAGGATCGCGCAGGCTACAGACGCCATTTCAGCGATCACGAATATTCCGTGCTCGCTGCAAACGTGGGCTTGAGTGTCCAGACGATCTGGAATTGGGATTTCGTGAATCCGAACGCCCAGACCGCCGCGAAGTTGCAGATCGATATCCTCGGCACCCAGGCCTCGCTCACCGTCTCAGGCCCATACAACGGCAATGAGTCGCCCTGGATCAATCCGACGATTAGCGCGGCGCTTGGAACGCAAGTGTTTAAAGGCGTAACCTACAATCGCTTCCAGGTCACCTGGTCAGCGGGTCATGCGTGGGATGGGCATGTGCCTGGCGGACCGGGACCGGCTTCCGGCACACCGGGTCAGGTGGCGGGCGGCGCATCGTTTCACATCGGCACGGGATTCTCGGGCGTAAACTATGCTCTGCCCAATCCCATTATCATCACAAATGTCACGCTATTCGACGCCTCGAACGCTGCGCTTGCGCTTCATCCTCGCGCGGTGGCGTTTGATGCCGGTGCGGCAGACGCAGCTGACGGGAGCTTCAGCGTGCAGGCGATGAACGTCGGCGGAGCGCCCATGCGGATTGACAACGTTCGCGTGCAACTCTTGCCGCGGCTGCTCGCGATCGAAGCCATGATACCAACCGCCGAACGTCTCCTCGATGTCCGCAGCCATCCTTTTACGGCGTGGGGTGCGGCGAAGGCGATCAAGTTGAGTCGAGTGCTTGAAAAGGGTCAAACATTGAAAATCCCCATCGCGCGTCTCGCCGATCGGCGCCAGGTCGTGGAGCGAATTACGGCGGCAAATTGCAATCCTGACGACCGTCTGAGAGGCCCGGATGTGGCCGGCTGCAAGACTGGAATCAACGTTTCTCTCTTTCCTTCGACGACCACATATTTGAGGGCGACGATCGTCGATCCGAGCGCCAAGTACTGGAACGCGAAAGCGGCGAAATACGTTACGGGACCGCTCACGTCGCACGCTTTCCTGCAATTCGTTGGACGCCACCCAGATTTGAACAAGAATGGTGTGGATGACTATATTGACATACTCATTGGGCGCTCGAAGGACAGCAGGCGCGATGGCATACCGGATGAAGCTCGTATTCCACGACGGCCGTAAGCTTGGCGGGCAGGCGTCGCGGCTCGTCCGCGATTTCAGAGGGCGGTGGGCATCAATGCGGCTCACCTCGGTAAGTGCGAGCATGGGCTTGTCCCTTCTCGCGAGTGCGGCGTGCGCGCAGGCGGCACCTCCACCGGACGGAAGCTTGGAACACTCCTTTCCGCACGCATTTGCCATGCGCGGCTGCACGCAGGAGGATGCACCTGCACTGGAGATCTATTTCACTCAAACTCCGTTCGCTGGAGTTGGTGATCCATCGCCCTCGTATATCCGCGTCGAGATTAGCTCCTCTCCCGCCGAACGAATGGAGCCTGCTTCGTACAGCCTTACTCCGGTCCGTCGGGATCCGACAAAGCCTGGACGTGTCGTGCGCGCTGAGCTTGTGGAGTCACCACATACGTCCAAGTGGCTTACGGGCACTCTCACCTTGACGGAAGTGAAACCCGGACAACGGGTGTCAGGGCACTACGCGTTCACCACCCAGGAAGGGCGACGGCTGGACAGCAGTTTTACTGCCGAGTTCTCGAACCGAAGCGCGGTGTGTGGGTGAACCCTACGGTGCCGCGTGAGACTTGAAAACGTGCGCGGCTAACGTCACACGAGCGCGCGTAGGTTATCGCCAAGCGCACGCGTCGCATCATGTGCACAGCGGCGGCTGAAGTGCCTCTCGAGAACCATGTGACGCAAGCGACATCGATACTCCGGCTTCGCCAACTCGTTGGCCTCAGGGGCAACCGCCCGAACGTCTCCGTGACTACTGCGGCGCGACCGCTGCCGAGCCGCCGCGCAGCACGAACTTCTGGATCTTTCCAGTGGCCGTCTTGGGAAGTTCGGCAAGGACCGTTACGCCCCGCGGCACCTTGAACCCCGCTAGCCGTTCGCGCGCGAAGCGGCGCACCTCCGCCTCATCGATCGACATGCCCGGCTTGAGGACCACGAACGCCTGGGGCGACTCGCCCCACGTTGCGTGTGGCAGGCCGACCACCGCCACCTCGAGCACGGCGGGGTGCCGGAGCAGCACGCCTTCCACCTCGATGGATGAGATGTTCTCGCCACCACTGATGATGATGTCCTTCATCCGGTCGCGAATCTCGGCATAGCCGTCGGGATGAACGACAGCCGCGTCACCCGAGTGAAACCACCCGCCGTGAAATGCTCGCGCCGTCGCTTCGGGATCCCGGAAATACCCCTCCATCACCACGTTGCCGCGAACGACGATCTCGCCGACGGTCCCACCGTCTCGGGGTACGTCGTTCCCGTGCTCGTCGATCACGCGGAGCTCGCCCGACGTGATGAGCTCCACGCCTTGCCGCGCCTTGATGCGTGCACGCCCTGCGGCATCGAGTGACGCATGCTCCGCGCGCGGCTCGCAGACCGTGATGAAGGGTGCGGTCTCCGTGAGTCCGTAGACCTGCGTGATCGTCCAGCCGATCTCCTCTTCCACACGCTCGATCGTCGTGGCCGCCGGCGGAGCGCCGGCCGTCATGATGTGCACACCGGGAGGCACGCCGGATCGCATGTCCTGAGGCGCATTGGCCAGGCCGATCAGTACCGTGGGCGCTGCGCATAGCATGGTGATGCGCTCGCGCCGTGCGTTGTCGAACACGGCAGCCGCATCCACCTTGCGCAAGCACACGTGTGTGCCGCCCACCGCGGTGACGATCCAGACGAAGGTCCAGCCATTGGCGTGAAACATCGGCAGCGTCCACAGATATCGCTCGGCGCTCGTCATGTGATGATGAACGAGCGTGCCGATGGCGTTCATCCACGCGTTCCGATGCGTGATCATCACACCCTTCGGCCGCGCGGTGGTGCCGCTGGTATAGTTGATGGTCAGCAGGTCACCTTCGCGAATGTCCGGCTTGATGTACTCCGGACTTCCTTCGCTGAGGAGCGCCTCGTAGTCGAGCCAGTCCTTGCCGCCGCCTTCGAGCGCGACAAAGTGTTCCACCGTGGGCATTTCGTGGCGCACCGTGTCGACGAGGTCGAGATAGTCGGCATGCACACACAGGACTCGGCTGCCGCTGTGATTGACCATGTATGCCCAGTCGCTCGCGAGCAGCCGATAGTTGAGCGGCACGAGGACGGCGCCGAGTTGCGGCACGGCGTAGAACGCCTCGAGCTGCGCGTGGGTGTTCGGCGCGATGTACGCCACGCGGTCGCCTTGCGCGACGCCGAGCTGCGAGAGAGCGCCCGACCACCGATCGCAACGATCGAAGAACTCGGCGTATGTCCACCGCAGGTTGCCGTCCACAACTGCTTCGCGGTCGGCGTACAGCGAGCGAGCGCGGCGCGCAAAGTCGAGGGGGGTGAGCGCGGTCTGCATCGTGGACCTCGCGGCTGGAGGGGCATAACGTACAGGCAACCGTGGTCCCCGATCAAGCAGGCCAATAAACTCTTTCGGCAGGTTGTCAGAGGAGAACCCCATGAGTATCCCCAACACGCGCGCCATGACTCGGCGTCCTGCGCATCCCGGTGAGATGCTCCGCGAGGACTTTCTGCCGGACTACGGTCTGACCGTTGCCGGTCTCGGGGAGGCCGCCGGCGTATCGCGGCAGTCCGTTAACGAACTCCTTCGCGGGCGGCGCGCGGTCAGCCCGGCGATGGCTCTCCGCCTCTCGCGCCTCTTTGGCAATACGGCGGAGTTCTGGATGAATGCGCAGCGAGCCGTTGATCTGTGGGACGCGAGGCAGGCACTCAAGAGCGAGGTAGCCCGGATCAAGCCGCTCCGTGTCGCTTAACAATCACTTCGGCTTGTGCGCGACGCGCTCTGAGCGCGGCAAGAATGCCACGCGGTGGAACAGATGAGGAAGGAATACAATTTCTCGAAGGGGACGAAGAATTCCTACTCAAAGCAGCTCAAGCAATCAGTCACGATGCGGGTCGACCGCGCTATCGTGGAGTATTTCAAGGCGCTGGCGAGTGAGCTCGATGTGCCGTACCAGACGCTGATCAATCTGTATCTGCGCGATGGCGTGCTGAGCGGGCGTCGGCCCGCCATGACCTGGCGCCCATCGTGGTCCGAATCGTCGTAGCGTGGAGTGGAATCGACGCCACAGACGTTGGTACTGGCTCTGTCTCCTCGTGTATAAGCGATTGACTCGCTTGCAACCGATGGTGTGTTGAGGCTCTCTATCGTGCAATGCGCGCTGTCAATCGGCCCCCCCATCCCCCCGACTGCTCTAAAACGGCGACGCGCATTGCGCGCACGCGATGGGACACGATGCATCGCTACGCGCGTTTGGCCAGATCGCGAGCAACGGCTTAAGGAATTCTAAGCGAACACTTGACGCGGCTGCCGGCGGAACGTATTGACGAGTGGGAACGGACTTGGAACCTGCCCGTAGACGTCGCGGCGAGCATCGCAGTCGAGTCCGAAGCAGACCGCGCGTCGAGTGGAAGCGTCTCTCAACGGAGGCCTCTGATGATGCACCGCCCGCGCAATCTCGCTGTAGTGTCCCTCATCGCCGGAGGAGTGCTGCTGTCGGCAGTGGCGCTCGCAAGAGCCGCAGTTGTGATCACCGGAACAGTCGGCCCGAGCGGAAAGTACCTCGTGACTGGCGCGCCGATCGTCGGTGCGTCCCCGGCTGTGCTGAAGTTCGCATTCCAGAACCTCACCGCGGGGACCAACCTCTCGCTCTGCGCGGGCTCTGATGCGGACTTCACTGCGGGAAACTGCTCGACCATTCTAGCGACATCGGGTGGCCCGGGATTCGCCTTTATCACCATCATGAACTCGCTCTCGCTGTCGGGGAAAGTGTTGTTCGTCAAGCGCAACGTTGGCGCGTTGCCGGCAAAGTTCAGCCTGGCAGTCGAATAGCGAGTTGCCCCTGGAGCGACATTCTTGCCATGCAGCTGCAATAAGGTTGGCCATCAACAGGTGGGCGAGGCGCAGCCTTGCTGACCGCATCGCGCCATTGAGAAGAGCGTGCAATCAAGTACATCAGTTCCTATGTTGGAGCGAAGTGACTCGCTTGTCCGCGCGCGAAACGGCGCCTTGTTCCGGCGCCGTTCCGTGTTTCAAGTTCCGGGAAGGCTACTGCTGCGCCCCCACCGGCCGCTGTGCCGGCGCAGGCGGTGCCTTCCCCGCGTCGAGATCATTCCAGTTCATGATCGCATTGAAACCGAGCATGTACGTCCCTTGAGTCTGCCACCGCCAGAATGGACGGATACCGAACATCACCACGTGTCCCTTGCCGACCGTCGCATCCACGAGCTGCGCACGCCCCGATAGCGCCTGTCCTCCTGCGAGCGTGCCGGAGAGCAGCATCTCCGCTGGGTTCGTCGGGAACTGAAGCACTACGCGCGGACGCACCACCTCGACGTTCGTGCCAAACAGCCCGCCGCCAAAACCGCCGCCGCCCGCTGCACCGGCGCCACCTCGGCGACCACCACGCCCACCAGCCGATTCCATCGTCAGTTCGGAGTTGGGCGCCGTCGAATCGAACGGCGACAGCGCAAGCCGCGTCGCATTCGGCGTAACGTTCTGACTCAGTCCCGCCGCGCCGCGCCCCGCTGCAAATGCAGCTGATGGGGCACTCGCGTTCAGCACCGGAGACTGATTGAAGTACACAGGTAGCTGAGTTCCCTCATACCCGTACGCCAGAGGACTCTTCTTGTCCGCAATGATGCCACGCAGGATCGTACCACGCGCAAACAGCTCGCTCGGATTCTCGACCGTGATTCCCGTCGTGAGATTGTACTCTGGGAAGATCGTCGCCGTGGAACCCTCGGTAATGAGCGTCCCACCTTCTTCAACGAAGTGATACAAGTTCATCAACCCCTCGACCCCCATGCCGCCACGAATGTCGTCGCTCTGATCGAGCGCGCCGAGATTCGGCGTATCGGCCGACTTGTGATAGGGCAGGGCCAGGGTGCCCGTCTTCGGCATGCCCGCCACCTGGCTCTGCGCCGTGCCGCCAACATGCGGAAAGATGATGACGTCATACTTTGCGCGGAGATTGCCGTCGCGGAGCTTCTGGTCCGCGAAGTAGGTGTACGGAACCCCGTACGTGTCCAGCGCGGCGCGCACCCAGCCTTCGTCCTGTGTCCGGGTCCAGCTGTGCACATAACCGATGCGCGGGACGTCGAGATTGTGCGTCTTCACGGCCGGCGCCGACCCGACGGCCCACGCCGACAGTCCGAGCTCGCGCAGCTGCGCCTCGAGTCGCCCACGGTCAGAATTCGCGATGATGAACGAGCCCGCCGCGAACTTATGGCCGCCGGCCTCGAAGTCCTCTTCGGCTGCGGCCATGGCCACGCCCCCATTCCGGAAGCGAAAGGTCACGAGCGCGTTGTCGCCGGCGTGCTCCACAATCACGACCGATCCGCTGCCCTGAATGCCGCCAGGCGCTTTCGCATCTGCCGTGAGCGGCGTCATGGGCTGCGACTGAATCGATTTGTCGCCGACAGGCACGATGCTGATGTTGCGCATCAACTGAAAGGTCCAGCCGGTGTCGTCGTACGGCGCAGGATTGCCGGTGGCGAAGTTCTGCAACGCGAAATACATGTCCGCGAGCGTACGATAGGGCTGATCCGCTCGGACGATGTAGTCGCCCGGCTTCACTTCCAGACCGCCGGCCTTGAACGCAGACGTCGCCGTGTGGATCTCGAGCCCCTGCCGCCGCAGCTCGTTTACAGCATCGACTGCATCAGCCTTACGATGCTGCCCGGCGGGAATCACCCAACCATACGTCGGCCCATTCTTCCCCTTGTCCACGGACCGCTTGTTCTTCAGCCAGTAGTTCTCGAGGAAGGTCTCCTTGTTCGTTGCGACGTAGTTGAGCGTAATGAGGAGCGCGGACTCCTGAATGTTGGTGTTGTTGCGCGGACCCCACTTGATGCTCGGCAGCGGCGGATTCGGCCGAAACCACTCCCGGCTCGTCGTCGTGGCGGGCAGCGTGAGATTGGCGTTGTTATCCGGACCGTAGCTCTGTACCTCGTAAAATCGCCCGGTGGCGTTGTGCGAGTGCGCGATGAAGAACATGTAGTTCGGCACCCACCCATCATAGAACCCATACGTGAACACGCCGGGCACGCCGCGCTTGGTCATCTCGTTCACGTCGTTGAGCGCGGTCTGCCACCATTCATTGATGGTGATGGGGTCGAGCGCCTCGTTGTAAGGACCGGTGCCGGTGCTCGAATACAGATATGATTGCGCCTCGTGCAGGTCGTGCAGGAAGGTCGGCGTCCACTCGAGGAAGGTTTTCGTCGTCGCGCGCGTCAGCGCGAGGAACTGGCCCATGCCGTCGCGATTATTGTCATGCTGCACATATTTGCCCCAGTACATGGCGGGCAGACGAACCTCACCCGTTGGGCGCTTCTTGTTGAAGTAGTAGGTGTCCACCACCTTCTCGCGGCCGTCCACCTCGAGCACGGGCGTGATGAAGGTGATGACGTTGTTGCGGATCTTCTGGACGTACGGCGTCTCTTCCACGGCGAGCCGATAGCCGAGCTCCATGAGCATCTCCGGTCCGCCCAGCTCCGGTGAGTGCATGCCGCTGGTCAGCCAATAGATGGGTTTCGCCGTCTTGATGATGGCGCGCGCCTGCTCCTCGGTCGTCCGGCGTGGGTCGGTGAGCTGCTTGAGCTGTGCCTTGTACTGATCGAGGTTCTTCAGCGTCTCCTCGTCGGCGATGACGGCGACGATCATGTCGCGGCCCTCCTCGCTCTTGCCCATCCGCCACACTTTCACGCGCGGCGACGTCCGAGCCAGCTCGTCGAAGTATCTATGGATGTCCTTCGCATACGTCAGCTCGCCGGGCGTGCCGACGATGCGGCCGAGGAACTTGAGTGGCGTCGGGACGGTGGCGGATGCGGGAAGATGGTCCACCAGCTCGGTGGTGATCCGGGGATCCTGGAGATACTCCTTGATCTTGGCCGTGTACGCAGAATCGTTCGGCTGCTGGGCGAGCATCGGCGCCGCGGCGACAAAAGCCAGGGCGGCGGTCGCAACGCAGCGGGGAAGTGCACGCGGATCGAACATCGGTCCTCCGAGGGGGCGGGCATGAGGGCGGGCTGGCTCACGAGTTACGAGCCAGCAGCGTCCGGCGTTGGCCGAACGCGGTCGGGCCCAACATCAGCTACTTACCTTTCAGAATGCGCATTCTCAAGAAGCAGGGCGACGTGCCTCGCCGGTCGCTCTGGCAACGGATCAAGGACGTCGCGCTCACCGACGTGGCGGTGCTCGCGCGCGGCGGCGTCTCCTCGGGGTCGCTCGAGAAACTCGAGGAGCTGCTACTCGAGGCGGACTTCGGCGTCCCGACGACGCTCAAGCTCGTCAGTGAGGTCGAACGACGCGCGACGCGCGGCACCGTGAAGACGCAGTCGGAATTCCTGGATGCGCTCGAGGAAGGCATTACCACGGCGCTCACCGCAGGCAACAGCGACCCCGCGCTCCACCTGGCGGCGACGTCGCCCACAGTCATTCTGGTCGTCGGCGTCAATGGGGCAGGCAAGACGACCTTCATCGGCAAGCTGGCCTCGCGGCTCTTCGGCGAAGGCAAGCGCGTCATGGTGGCCGCAGGGGACACGTTTCGCGCCGGCGCCATCGATCAGCTTCGCGTCTGGGCCGAGCGCACGGACTCGGAGTTCATTTCAGCGACAGCTGGCGCTGATCCGGCGGCCGTTGCGTTCGACGCCATCGATGCCGCCATCGCCCGAGACATGGACGTCCTCATCGTGGACACCGCCGGCCGCCTGCACACGAGTGAAGGCCTGATGACGGAGCTGAAGAAGGTCGCGCGTGTGATCGCGAAGCGCCTGCCCGACGCGCCGCACGAAACCCTGCTTGTGCTCGACGGCACCATCGGACAGAACGCAGTCCAACAGGCGAAGACCTTCGCGGCGGCGGTGAATGTCACGGGACTCGTCGTGACGAAACTCGACGGCACGGCGCGCGGCGGCGTCGTGGTGGCCGTGCACGAGGCCATCGACGTCCCGGTGAAATTCCTCGGCACCGGTGAGACGCGCGAGGATCTCACACCATTCGTCGCGTCCGAGTTCGCACGGGAGCTGCTGGGCGACGAGTGACTCCCGTCGCCAGTCGTCTCCGGTTGGACATGCCGGTCACGTACCTCAAGGGCGTCGGACCGGCGCGCGCCGAGGCGCTCCGGCGACTCGGCGTCACCACGGCGGGCGATCTCCTCTACCACATCCCGCACCGCTACGAGGACGCGAGCACCATCTCGCCCATCGCCCGGCTCGAGGTCGGCATGCAGGGCACGGTCATCGGACGCGTCATATCCAAAGGAGTTCTGCCCACGCGGAAGGGACTTCGTGTCTTCCAGGCGGTGCTCAAGGATGACTCGGGCATGATCGAGGTCGGCTGGCCCGGACAACCCTATCTCGACCGCACCATCGAGAAGGGCGACGTCCTGCTGGTGAGCGGAGCTGTCCGATTCTTTCACGGACGCCAACTTCAGCCGCGCGAATTCGTCAACCTCGGTGACGACGATACGGGCACCGCGCAGGGCCGAGTGCTCGCGGTGTATCCCGCGACCGAAGGGCTTTCGTTCAAGGTCATTCGCGGCATCATCGACGCGCATCTCGAAGGGCTGCTGCCCCTCGTCACGGAGTATCTCCCCGCGGACGTGCTGCGCTCGGCGCGCGTTCCGGCCATTCGCGACGCGCTGCGGATGGTGCATCGGCCGACGTCGATGGCCGAGGCAATGGAGGGTCGGTCGCGGCTCGCGTACGAGGAGCTGCTGTTCGTGCAACTCTTGCAGCAGCGCGCAAAATCACTCGCGCGCACGGGACGGCTCGGCATCCGCTTCGAGAATCGACGCGATCTTACGACCAAGCTCCGCGAGGCGCTTCCGTTCACGCTCACGGGCGCACAGGTCCGCGTGCTGCGCGAGATCTTTGGCGACATGTGCGGCGAGCAGCGCATGCAGCGGCTGCTTCAGGGCGACGTCGGCAGCGGCAAGACGATCGTCGCGGTCTTCGCCGCGCTCCTCGCGATGGAGAACGGATATCAGGCGGCCATCATGGCGCCCACGGAGCTGCTCGCGGAGCAGCACTTCCAGTCCATTTCACGGTTGCTCGCGCCGCTGGCCATCGAGCCCATTCTGCTCACCGGCAGCATCAAACCCAAGGCGCGTCGGGAAATCGCATCGCGTCTCGCGGAGGCGAGACCGTCGCTGGTCGTGGGGACGCACGCGCTGGTGCAGGAGTCCTCGCAATTCTCGAGGCTGGGCCTCGCGGTGGTGGACGAGCAGCATCGGTTCGGCGTGGAGCAGCGCAAGGCGCTGAGCGCCAAGGGCGAGTCGCCGGACGTGCTGCTCATGTCGGCGACGCCCATTCCGCGGTCGCTTGCGCTCACCCTCTACGGCGATCTCGATCTGTCGCTGCTCGACGAACGGCCTCCGGGACGACAGCCGATCACCACAGCGCTCAGGCCGGAGTCGACGCGCGATCGCGTGTTGGAGTTCGTCGTCCGTGAAGTTGCCAAGGGACGACAGGCCTACGTCGTCTATCCCGTCATCGAGGAATCCGAGAAGACCGACCTCAAGGCGGCCACCACGATGTTCGAGCTGCTCTCGGCAGGCGCTTTCCGCGAGCTCCGCACCGCGCTCCTGCACGGGCGTCTCCCGTCGGACGAGAAGGACGCGCTCATGCGCCGATTCCGCGACGGAGACATCGACGTCCTCATAGCGACCACGGTCATCGAGGTCGGCATCGATGTTCCGAACGCGACGGTCATGCTGGTCGAACATCCGGAGCGGTTCGGTCTCTCGCAGCTCCATCAGCTGCGCGGACGCGTGGGCCGCGGCGGCGAGCAGTCGTGGTGCGTTCTGCTCGGCGACGTCAGCCCCATCACGCGGCAGCGGCTCGAGATCTTTGCCGGCACGGAGGATGGCTTCGAGATCGCGCGCGCGGATCTCGATCTCCGCGGCATGGGCGATCTCTTCGGTGAGCGGCAGAGTGGCGTACCAACGTTCCGTGTGGCCGATCCGCTACGCGATGAACAGTTGAACGTGCTCGCGCGCGATGCCGCCGTTCGCATGCTGGAGAAGGATCCGGATCTCGAGGCGCCGGAGCATGCACCGCTCAAGCGCGTGATGGGCGAACGCTATGCGAGGTCGCTGGAGCTATTCCGCGTCGGCTAGGGCTTCGTCGGCTGTGCCAGTCGTCGCTTGATGCGTTCCAGCTCGGCGTTCGCCTTTGCCAGCTCGTCCTTGAGACGCGTTAGCTCGTCGGTGGTCGCCTGATCCGTTTTCGGCGGCACCGCCGCGGCGGCCTGTCTGACCTCGAGCGCGGCCGCCACGCGTCGGAGCAGCGCGGCCTCCGTGCGCCGAGGCGCGTTCGGCGTCGCGAGGTATCCGTCGAGTAGAGCGGCGGCATCGTGTGGCGATCCGGTCTGGTTGGCCGGGTCGAGCTTGTAGAGCGCGCGCCAGTACATCGCGTCCACAGCTTCAGGGCTCGCGGGGTACTTGGTTGCGAACTCGGCAAGGAGCTTGTCGGCGACACCGTAACGCCCGGCGCCTGTCTCCTGCGCCACTTGGAGCTGATACGCAGTCCAGTCGGCGCGCGATGCCTGCGACGGTACCGTGGCCGGACTGGCGCTATGACACGCCGTGAGCAGGACCGAGGCGGCGAGCAGTCTGCGCATCGTCATTTCGGCGCCGGAGCGTCTGCCGGGGCGAGGAGCCTGAAGCCGCCCGTCCGCCGCCGATTCAGCACGCGCAAGGGCAGCAGCAGCGTGAAGGTCGTCCCCTTTCCCAGCTCGCTCGTGCAGGTAATGCGTCCCTGATGCGCTTCCACGATCTCCTTGGCGATAGCGAGGCCGAGTCCGGTGCCCTTGGAGGACGCGGACTTCTGGTTGTCGGCCTGATAGAACTTCTCGAACACGTGCTTGAGCTGCTCGGGCGGAATTCCCGCACCCGTATCGGACACACGGATGCACACTCCGTTCTCGGCGGGTTCGGCAACGAGCTCCACCTTGCCGCCCGCCTTGGTGAACTTGAACGCATTGGACAGGAGATTTCCAGTCACCTCATTGATGCGCTCGGGGTCCCACAGCACCTCTTCGGGCAGGCCACCCTTGCGTACGACGGTGAACTGGATGTCTCGCTGCACCGCGAGCACGTGAAACGTGCGCTCGAGGTCGTCGAGCATGGACGAGAAGCGGACTGGCCTGGGTTCGATGCGCCCGCCTCCCGCCTCGAACCGGCTCACGTCCAGGAGCTGCGCCGCGAGTCGCGCGAGCGTGTTGGCCTGCGCCTCGATGGTCTTGATGACCGGTGCCTGCTTCTCGGGAACCGGGCCATAGATGCCTTCCTCGATCAGCGCGATATAGCCCAGGATGACGTTGATCGGCGTCTTCAGCTCGTGTGACGCGATCGACACGAACTCGGCCTTGAGCTTGTCCAACTCCCGGAGTTGGCGCGTCATCTCGCGAAAGCTCGCGGCCAACTGGCCAAATTCGTCGGCGCGCGACGCGTTCAGTCTCAACTTGTGGTCGAGCTCGCCTTCTGCCACGGCCTGCATGCCCTGTCTCAGCGCCCGCACGGGACCGTTGATCGATCTCGTCAGCCACAGCGAGATCGCCGCAACGAGCACGAGCGCAATGGCGAGCGCGGCAAGGAGTACGACTTCAGCGTTGGACAGGGACGCTTCCGCCGCGGTGACGCGTTGTTCCGTCTGGACACGCAGCTCATGCTCCATCGAGCTGAGGGCGTTGTCCGCGTCGCGCAGCGCGGGCGCAATCCGGCCCTCGGACAGCGTGTCCGCGCGTCCCACCGCGCCGGCCCTTACGGCCGCAAACTCGCTGTCCGCCGCCGGACCGATGACCGCCAGGTCGCTGGTGATCCGTCTTGCGGCGGAATAGAGGACGAAGTGATTGAGCGAGTCCGCAAGAAGGCGGGCACGCACGAGGGACGCGATCAGTTGCGCCTGGACGGTGTCGCTCCTGACGACGGACAGCGCGACCTCGCGGGCGCGCACGTCGCCCATTGCGTCGCGAAGGCGACCAAGCACCAGGGATGCCTGAAACTCACGCTCGCGGAGCCCGCGGATGTCCTCGTGCAGACGCCGCATGGACGTGCGCGCGACGAACAGAGGGACCAGGAGCACGGCGGCGATGATGACGAGGCTGAGAGCAAGCCTCGCGCGCAGGGTCATGTGCGGTGCGAGAGGGTGGTACGGCGCGCGGATGCAAGGACCTCGCCGACGCGGCCCTTTGCGACGCTACGGCGCCCGAGTAGCATTGATGGTCCGGCCCCGCAGGGCGCGCGCATCGCTGCCGCCGAGCCTTTGCGGGATTCTAGGCGCAGCGTAGTCCGCGCGCCACTGACATGCCTCCCACACGATGTCCGACCCTCTGTTCGTTCGCATCGCCGATCTGCCGGCGCATGCCGGTGAAACCGTCACGATTCGCGGATGGGTCACCCACGTCCGCTCCTCGGGCAAGGTGGCCTTTGCCGTCATTCGCGACGGCACCGGTGTCTGCCAGACCGTCTTCGTCAAGAATCAGCTTCCGCCCGACGTCTGGGAGCGATTTGCCGCCCTGACGACGGAGGCGTCCGTCTCCATCGTGGGCGCCGTACGTGCCGAGCCAAGGTCGCCTGGTGGGGTCGAGCTGGGCGTCGCCGACCTGGTGATCGTCGGCCCGAGTCCCGCCGATTACCCGATTCAGCCAAAGGAGCATGGGATCGACTTCCTGCTCGACAACCGGCACCTCTGGCTGCGCTCTCCGCGTCAGCGGGCGATCGCCATCATCCGAAACGAGATCGAGCAGGCCATTCACGACTTCTTTTACGAGCGTGGCTTTCTCCGTGTGGATACACCGATCCTCACGGCGGCCATCGGAGAGCGTTCGGGGCTGTTCGCGACGGAATACTTCGACGAGGGGAATGCCTACCTCGCGCAGACGGGCCAGTTGTACGGCGAGGCCGCGGCCGCGGCGTTCGGCAAGATCTACACGTTCGGCCCGACGTTCCGTGCGGAGAAGTCGAAGACCCGGCGACATCTCACCGAATTCTGGATGATCGAGCCCGAAGTGGCATGGAACGACTCGGAGGCCAACATGCTGCTCCAGGAAGAGCTCGTTTCGTATCTCGTACAGCGGGTGTTGGAACGCCGGCGCGCGGAGCTGTCGGAGCTCGAGCGCGACGTCACGAAGCTCGAGAGCGTCAAGGCACCCTTCGACCGGCTGAACTACACCGACGCCATCGCGCTCGTCCAGGCACGCGGAAGCACGACCCAGTGGGGCGAGGACCTCGGCGCTGAAGACGAAGCGCTGATCGTGCGGGATGCGACGCGCCCGGTGTTCGTCTTCAACTATCCTAAGACGGCCAAGGCCTTCTACATGAAGGAGAACCCCGACGACCCTCGCACCGTGCTCTGCGACGATCTGCTCGCGCCGGAGGGGTTCGGGGAGATGATCGGCGGCTCGCAGCGCGAGGACGATTACGACAAGCTGGTCGCGCGCATCAAGGAAGAGGGGCTGCCGATGGATGCCTACGGCTGGTACCTCGATTTACGCAGGTACGGCACGTTCCCGCATGCGGGGTTTGGGCTTGGTCTGGAGCGGACGGTGGCGTGGATTTGTGGGTTGCAGCACATCCGCGAGGTGATCGCGTTCCCAAGGATGATGAACCGCTTAAGACCGTGATCCGTCCGCCTTCTTCACTTCGTTCCACATCCCGTCCAGCACTTCCAGACCTGCCGAGTGAACGTCCATGCCGCGTTCCCGCGCCAGCGCCTCGATCCGGCTGAACCGCTCGGCAAACTTGACGTTCGCCTTGTCCAGGGCGAGCGACGGATGGACGCCGAGTTTGCGGCACAGATTGACGACCGAGAACAACAAGTCGCCCAGCTCGTCCTCGAGTTTGGGGTCCGGCACGCCATAGCCCGCGGCATGCGCGCCTGACGCAACCTCGGCACGAACTTCGGCCAGCTCCTCTTCGACCTTCTGGGCCGGCCCGCTCGCATCGGGCCAGTCGAAGCCCACGCCCGCCGCGCGATCCTGTAGTCGAAACGCCCGGTGCAGCGCGGGCAGACCGGCGGGGAGGCCGTCCACGATGCTCTCGCGCTTCCGCGCCTTCATTCCCTCCCAGCTCTGCCGTTCGCCGCCCTCATACAGATGCGGATGCCGGGCTTTCATCTTGGAGAGGAAACCTTCCGCCACGTCCGAGAGGTCGAATGCACCACGCTCTTCCGCGACGACGCTGTGAAAGAGGACCTGGAGCAGCAGATCGCCCAGCTCTTCCTTCAACTGGCGGTCGTTTCCCGCGCGGATGGCATCGTCCACCTCGTACGCTTCCTCGATGAGATACGGCCGCAGCGACTCGTGTGTCTGCGCCGCATCCCACTCGCAGCGCTGGCGGAGATCCTTCATCAGCGCGAGCGTTTCTTCGAGTCCCGGCTTCCGTTGCATGGCTCCTTACAGTCCCGTATCTTGTTCAGTCTGCACATGATAGCGCATCGCGTCGTCCGATGACACGCGCCTGGGTCGAGGTCGATCTGGGCGCGTTGTGCCGCAACGGCGCCGCCATTGCGGCTCGCGCGGGCGTGCCCCTGCTGCCCATGGTCAAGGCGGATGGATACGGCGTTGGCGGTCTGCGTGCGGCGCTCGCTCTGGACGCGCTCGACCCCTGGGGCTTTGGCGTCTCCTCCGCGGCGGAAGGCCAGGAGCTGCGACGCGCCGGCATTACGCGGCCCATCATCGTGTTCACGCCGATTCTGCGGACGGAAATCGATTCGCTCCGTCGGGCAGATCTGACGCCCGCACTCGGCGATCCGGCGGTCATCGAATCGTGGGGACGCACGGGTCGGCCGTGGCACCTTCAGATCGACACCGGCATGTCGCGCGCGGGCATGCCGTGGCACGAGGTCGGGACGCATCGTGCGCTGCTCGAACGCACCGCGCCACAGGGCGTCTTCACGCACCTCCACTCTGCGGAGCGACGCGACGATTCGCGCGACCAGCAGGAGAAGCGCTTCGCGGCGGCACTGAAGGAGCTGCCGGAGATTCCTTCGATCGTGCACGTGGAGAACGGAGCCGCAGTGGAATCGCGCGCGCCCTCGCCATGGACTCTCTGTCGCCCGGGCATCTTCCTCTATGGCGTGTCCACGGTGGAGGGGTCACCGTTGGTGCCTGAGCCCGTTGCGAGCATTCGCGGGCGCATCGTGGAGCTCCGCACCATCGCCGCGGGCGAGGCGGTGAGCTACGAAGCGACCTGGCGCGCGCCTTCCGCGCGACGGATCGCCACGGTGCCCATCGGCTACGCCGACGGCTATCGGCGCGCGCTCAGCAATCGCGGCATTGCGCTCGTTCGTGGCTTGCGTGTAAAGGTCGTTGGCATCGTCACGATGGACATGACCATGCTCGACGTCACCGATGTCGAGGCCTCTCTGGGCGACGTCGTGACCCTGCTCGGCGCCGATGGTGACGACGTCATCACCGTGAGTGAGCTGGCACAGCTCTCCGGGCTCTCGCCGTACGAGCTGCTCACCGGTCTCGCTCGCCGACTCCCTCGTCAGTACGTGGACTCCACGGCGGAGGCGGCGGCGTGAGACGCCGAGCGGCGGTGATCGTGCTCGATGGTGTCGGCGTCGGCGAGGCGCCCGACGCGGCGGCCTACGGAGACGCGGGAAGCAACACGCTCGGCAACCTTGCGCGCGCTGCCGGAGGGCTCGCGCTGCCCAATCTCGCCGCCCTCGGCCTTGGCAACATCACTCCGCTCGACGGCGTTCCGGACACCGAAGCGCCGGAAGGGGCGTGGGGAAAGATGCAGCCGGCGTCCGCGGGGAAGGACAGCACGAGCGGACATTGGGAGCTCGCGGGTCTCCATCTCGCGAAGCCCTTTCCGACCTATCCTCACGGTTTCCCCGCCGAGGTGGTCGATCCGTTCGTGAGTGCCACGGGGCGCGGTGTGCTCGGCAACGTGGCCGCGAGCGGCACCGACATCATCGATCAGCTTGGGGCCGAGCACGAAGCCTCCGGAAAATGGATCCTGTATACCTCGGCGGATTCGGTCTTTCAGGTTGCGGCGCACGAGAACGTCGTACCGCTCGAGGAGCTCTATCGCGCCTGTGCGACCGCGCGTGAGCAGCTCGTGCCGCCGCACAACCTGTCTCGCGTCATCGCGCGCCCGTTCATCGGAAGCGAAGGGAAGTACGAGCGCACGAAAAACCGGCGGGACTACTCGCTCGCGCCGCCGGGCGAAACCCTGCTCGACGCGCTTGCCGGCGCGGGGATCGCGCGCGCCGGCGTGGGCAAGGTGGACGACCTCTTTGCCGGCCACTCGCTGAGCTCGCGTCACACTGCGGACAACGAGCAGGGCATCCAGGCAATTCTCACGTGGCTCGAGCAATCGGAGGGTGGGTTGCTGTTTGCCAACCTTGTAGATTTCGACACGCTGTATGGCCACCGGGGTGACGTGGCCGGTTTTGCGCGTGCGCTGCGCGAGTTCGACGATGCGCTGCCGCTGCTGCGCGCCGCCCTGAACGAGGACGATCTGCTGTTCATTACCGCCGACCACGGAAACGACCCCACCACGGGCTCCACCGATCACGCGCGCGAGTGTGTTCCGCTGCTCGTCACCGGTGCGCAGGTGCATCCCGTTGCCCTCGGCACGCGGTCCACCTTCTCGGATCTCGGCGCCACCGTGGCGGAGTGGCTCAACGTGGGATTTCGCGGGCAGGGAACGTCGTTCCTTTCGCTCCTGGAGCGCTCGTGAGCGCGGAGCCGGAGAAGCGTGTGAACAGTGCGGACTGGACGATGCTCCTCGAGCGTGCCCGCGGTGCGATGGGACGTGCCTACGCCCCGTACTCGGGGTTTCGCGTAGGCGCGGCGCTCCTGGCCACGGATGGCTCCGTCCACGAAGGGTGCAACGTCGAGAACGCGTCATATCCCGCGGGGATCTGCGCCGAGCGGTCGGCGGTGAGCGCGGCGGTTGCGGCAGGTGTGCGGTCGTTCGCTGCCCTGTCCATTGCAACGGAGGCGGAAACACCTACGCCTCCGTGTGGTATCTGTCGGCAGGTGTTGATGGAATTCGCGCCCGGCCTGGCGGTGCTCAGCGTCACGAGCATCGGACAGGAGGCGCGATGGTCGCTGAGTGATCTACTTCCCGAAGCCTTTACACCCACGTCGCTGCGCCATCGGTAGGCGTCGCGACGACGGACGGAGTTTACGTGGCATCTGATCGGATTGTCCGGAGCGCGCTGGCCGCGCTCCTCATCGTTGGAGCGTTGGAGGCGTGCTCGGAGCAGGTGAGCACGTCCCTCGGCTGTCCTGAGCTCTGCACGGACCAGAGCGCGCCGTTGCGCGACACGACGCTGGTCGGCGGCGTGGTGGTGGACTCGTCGCTCCTGGGTTTTGCCGGACTCGGCGACACCCACGACATCACGCTCCTGAATCAGGGCGACACGGCCGACGTCCGGCTCGTGGCGCGGTTCGATACCCTGCCGCAGACGTACAGGCCGACGGGTGCCGCGGCGGACAGCGCGATCACGCGCGTGGACAGCGCGTCACTGATCTTCTTCATCGACACGCTCACGGTGAAGGCGACGTCGCCCATCACGGTGGATGCCTTCGACGTGGATACCACAGCGGCGGACACGGCGACGTCAGTGCTGGTGCCGCTCTTCCGCGCCAACCGGCTCATCGGCAGCAAGACCTTTGAGACCGCGGACATCAAGGACACGCTGCGCATGCCGATCGACAACGGCGTGGTGTTCGCGAAGATCCGCGACACGACACGCCTGCGCATCGGACTGCGTGTGCGCGGCTCGTCCACGGCAAGGATGCGTATACTCGCGTCTCAGGTCACGCCGCGTGTGCGCTTCCGCGTCTCCGCGGATACGACGGTTCGTCCGGACACCGTCTTCCTCAGGTCGAGGACGCCCTCCGGCGACGCGTTTCTCGCATCGGTGTTCACCGTGTTTCCGCTCGTCGCCAAAGGCGCGCTGCCGCCTCCGCCAAAGGACAGGTTTGTCATCGGCGGGCTGGCGGGGGCCCGGACGTATCTCAAGTTCGACATTCCCGGCACCGTCATCGACTCGGTGCAGGTCATTCGTGCCTCACTGCTGCTGACGCAGACGCCGGCGCGATCCACGGCGCGCGTGAAGGACACGCTCATCGTGCGCACGCATCCGGTTCTTGCCTCGCCCGCCGTAACGGACATTGCAACGGCCATGGGATTCCTCGGTGGTTCCGCCAGCTACGGTGTGGACTCCGTTCTCTTTGTGCCGGCGGACAGCGGCGGGAAGAGCATCGAGCTCGTGAACCTCTTCCGCTTCTGGCGCGCCATCGGTTCGGCGAATTCGTCGCGCGCCATCGTCCTTCGCTCGTCGTCCGAAGGAGCGAATCCCGGTGAGGTCACATTCTTCTCGCTCCTGGGTCCACCGGCACTTCGGCCGAAACTCCGCATCACCTACGTGCCGCGTCGCGGCTTCGGCCTCCCGTGACCATGAGCATGCGCATTTTCCCCGTCGTCGCCGTCCTCGCACTGCTGCCCGCAACCGGGGTCGCACAGGGATCGCTTGGGACGCTGGGATTCGGATATCCCACTGGGCAGTTGAGCACCCGCGCACTTGGCGCCGGCGGCGCAATGGGCGAGATGGATCCGCTGTCGGCCACGAACCCGGCCGTGCTCAGCTACTTCGGCGGCACCATACTCTACTTCCAGGCGGAGCCCGAGTATCGCACGCTGACGTCCGGTGGAAGCTCGGAAAACTCGAGCGTCGCGCGCTATCCGCTCATCGCTGCCGCGTTTCCCGTGTCGTCCACGTGGACGCTCGGGATTTCGGCGTCGAATTTCCTGGACCGCACATTCCGGACGCAAACGCGCGGAACCATCATGGTCTCCGACACCGCCCTCGGCGTCACGAACCAGTTCCAGAGCGACGGAGCCGTCGCGGATCTGCGGCTGGCCGTGGCGTGGAATCCCGTCCGGTGGCTCAAGCTCGGGGCGGCGGCGCACGCCATCGCGGGCGACAATCGTGTGCGAAACAGCGAGCGCTTCGACGACAGTACGCGGTTTGCCGCGCTGGTCGATACGGCCACCATCGGCTACACGGGCAACGCGCTGTCCGCCGGCGCCGAGGTACTGCTCGGAACTGAAGTGAGTCTCGCGAGCTCCTATCGTCGCGGCGGAAGTCTTTCGCTCAAGCGTGGGGACACCACCATTGCCATGGCGCATGTGCCCGACCGCCTCGCGCTGAGCGCGGCCTACATCGGCATTCGCGGGACGGCGCTTTCTGTGCGGACCGCGCACGAAACGTGGACGCGCATGGCGTCGCTCGGATCGTCGTCGCTGCGCGTCAGCGACACCTGGGACACGAGCGTCGGTGCCGACGTGCTCGGCCCTCGGTTTGGCGAGCACGCGGTCAGTGTGCGCACCGGTATGCGCTGGCGCACCTTGCCCTTCGGCATCTCGACGGCGAGTGTGAATGAGAAGACGTTTTCCGTGGGCGCCGGCACGCTGATTGGCCGAGGTGGCCGGGCGGCGCTCGACTTGGCGCTCCTGCATGCCAACCGCACGGCGACGCCGACGCTGTCTGAAACCGCATGGACCCTCAGCGTAGGACTCACAGTACGCCCCTGATCGCATGACGGGACTCGTCCCGCCGCCGGCCGACGCGCCGGTCATCCTCGTGGCCGACGACGTGCCGGCCAACGTGGAGCTGCTCTTCGACCAGCTCCACGTTCTTGGATTTCGCGCGATCGCGGCGTCCGACGGACCGTCCGCGCTCAAGACGTGCTTCGAGGAGATGCCGGACCTCTGCATCCTCGACGTCTCCATGCCGGCGGGCGACCTCGGTGTGGACGACCGCTCGGCCGGCTTCGAGGTGTGCCGTCGCATCAAACGCGATCCGCGCACCGCGCGCATTCCGGTCATCTTCGTCACGGCGCTCAACGACACGACCGATCGCGTCAAGGCCATCGAGGCGGGGGGGGACGACTTCCTCACGAAGCCGCATAACCGTCTCGTGCTTGGCGCGCGCGTGCGCTCGTTGCTCAAACTCAAGGCCGCCACGGACGCCCTCGAGGAAAGTCTGCGCAAGCAGAAGGAGCTCGAGAAGGTGCGCGACGATCTCATGAAGATGATCGTGCACGATCTCAAGTCGCCGCTCACGTCCATCATTGGAGCGATGGAGATGTTGATGGATGGCGACTTCGGCGTGCTGGCCACCAATCAGCGCACCGCGCTCGGCGAGGCGGAAGCACGCGCCGAGGATCTGCTTGCGCTCATCGAGGATCTGTTGGAGGTGGCGCGTCTCGAGAACACGAGCATGTCGTTGCACCTCGCGCCAACGGCACCCGGGGCGCTGCTCACCGAGGTGCGGCACGAGTGGGAGATCCGGTCACAGCAGGAGGGCGCGCGCGTGACTGTAGAAGTGACGGACGACGCGCCGGTCATCAACGCCGACCAGCCGCTATTGAAGCGCGTTTTTGGGAATCTCGTGCAGAACGCGCTGACGCACTCGTCGCGCGCGGTGACGATCACGCTCGGCGCGAGGAAGGAGAACGACGGGACGCTCTTTACCGTCGCCGACGACGGCGTGGGCATTCCGCCGGAGTATCACGACATCATCTTCCGGAAGTTCGAGCAGGTGAAGACGCCGCACATTCCGCGCGTGCGCAGCTCGGGGCTCGGCCTCGCGTTCTGCAAGCTCGTCGTCGAGGCGCATGGTGGCCGGATCTGGGTGAAGAGCGGCAGGGACATGGTCGGCAGTGCGTTCCACTTCTGGTTGCCAGTAAAGCCGCCGTCGACGACAGTCGCGCTCAGCTAAAGGACAGCGAGACCAGTAGTGAAGATCAGAACTCGGTATCCGGCACTCGGTAAGACAACGTAGCCGGTAGACACGCGGCTCTTAAGCGGGGACACACACGGCCACGCACTGCGGCGGACGAGCACCGCCCAACGAGGACCGCTCGTACTGAATACGCCCCTGTACCGGATGCCGGATACCGAGTACTCGAGTTCCCTACTATCTTTGAAGGATGGATCGTCCCACCGTCTATATCGAGACCTACGGCTGCCAGATGAACGTCAGCGACTCCGAGCTCATGCTCGGCGCGCTCGCGTCCGCCGGCTATGAGCACGTGGAGAAGCCCGACGGCGCGGACGTCATCCTCGTGAATACTTGCGCCATTCGCGACCACGCCGAGCAGCGCGTGGTGGGCCGGCTCGGTGAGTTGAAGCGCCACATGAAGCGCGACTCCATCATGGGTGTCACCGGATGCATGGCGCAGCGCCTTGGCCCTCAGCTCCTCGACAAGGCCAAGCACGTCTCGCTCGTGATCGGTCCCGACGGATATCGGGCGCTGCCGGCTCTTGTTGATGGCGCCCGGCGCGGCGAGCGCGCCATTGCCACGACGTTCGACCTCGAGGAGCACTACGAGGATTTTTCGCCGCGGCGCTTCGACAAGGTCAAGGCGTGGATCCCCGTGCAGCGCGGCTGCGACTATCGCTGCACGTACTGTATCGTGCCCACCACGCGCGGGTCGGAGCGGAGCCGGCGCCTCGATGACGTCGTGCGCGAGACGCGAACCGTTGTCGCCGAGGGCATGAGCGAGGTGGTTCTGCTTGGGCAGACGGTCAACTCGTACAACGACGGCACGCACGACTTCGCCGATCTCCTTCGCGCGGTGGGCGACGTACCAGGAGTTCGCCGAGTCAGGTTTACGAGTCCGCATCCCAACGACTTCACCGATCGCGTTATCGGCGCGATGGCTGACGTCGGCGCGGTCTGTGAGCACGTGCATCTCCCGATGCAGAGCGGCTCGTCGCGTGTGCTCAAGCGGATGCTGCGGCGTTATAGTCGCGAAGGCTACATGGAGTGCGTCGAGCGCATTCGCGCCGCGATTCCCGGCGTCTCGTTGACGACCGACATCATCGTCGGCTTCCCGGGCGAGACCGACGAGGAATTCGAGGAGACGCTGAGCGCCGTGCGCGAAGTCGGCTTCGCCGACGCGTACACGTTCATCTTTTCTCCACGCGACGGCACGCCCGCCACGCGCCTGCCCGCGGAATGGACGGTGCCCGAGTCGGTGGCGGGTGAACGCCTCCAGTCGCTCGTGGAGACTGTGCGCGGTATCGCGCGCCGGAGTAACCTCGGATTGCTCGGCACGCGCCACGAGGTGCTGGTAGAGCGGCAAGCCAGGCGCGGCGACGCGATGCTCATGACGCGCACGCGGGACTTCAAGACCGTTCTCGTCCCGGGCGACGCGTCGATGTTGGGCCGATACCTCACCGTCGAGCTCACGGGCACCACCGGCTCGACGTTTACCGGAAGCGTCGTGCACGAGCGACAGCCGCTTCCGATGGCCGGTCACGACGCGGCGCACGAAGCCGCCGTCGCTTCTCTGGTAACGCGCTAGAACGATCCACCGGGCGGCATCACGATGCCGCCCAACTCGGCGCCGCAGCAATTGTTGTCGCGTGCCTCTCGTTGCGCGATCCGTGCTCGCCTATGCGCTGTCTCTCATCCTGGCGCTGAACGCCGAAGAGAACGGGCGCGCCGCACTCGGTGCGACCGCTCTGGTTGGTGCAGTCGCATTCAGTCTTGCCCTGCGTCCCGTGAACGCCCTCGTGAGCGGAGTGGTGGCCGCCGGCGCGCTGGTGGGCTCGGCGACGATTGCTTCGGACGCACGATGCGCTCGCGTGCTCGCCAGTGATTCGTCGTGGCGTGCGGCATTCGAGGGCGACGCCGCGCCTGGTGGTGTCGTGCATGCCAGCGTATCCGGGCGCGGATGTACTGCACGCGCGACAATTCTTGTTGGCCGTGGCACCGCACGTGAAGGCGAGGTCGCCACTGTCTCGGGCGAAGGGAGCTCGGGCGCTCGCGGGCTCTTCATCCGTGACGGCATCGTGGGGCCATCCTCTCGCGGGCCACTTGCTCGCACGTTGCGCGCGAGCACGTCCCGCCGCATCGATCGAATCTTCGGCTCGGACTCGGCGATGGCACGCGCCCTCGTGATGGGCGACATGACCGCCATTCCGCCGGAGGTGCGCGAGCGATACGCGCGCGCCGGGCTGGTCCACATGTTGAGCGTCTCCGGGTTGCATGTGGGGATCATCGCGCTCGCGCTCGAGCTACTCGCGTCCGTGCTGCGCCTCCCACCGCGCCCCGCGAGGATCGCGACTCTGATTCTTGTCGGGACATACGTCGCCGGCATCGGCGCTCCCTCCCCGGCGGTCCGCGCTGCCGTCATGCTCGGTGCGCTGTTGCTTACACGCCTTCTGCAGCGGCCAACGTCACCTTGGGCAATTCTTGCGCTTGGCGCCGGCGCTCCTCTGCTCGACCCACATGTTGCGATCGATCTCGGCTGGCAGTTGAGCGTGGTCGGTACAGCGGCGCTGATCTCCGGAGCGGCGTTGGCGCGACGGGCCGTTCCTCGTACGTGGAGCGGGCTGCGCCGGTCGCTTGCGACAGCAACGATCATCAGCGTGGTGGCGACCATCGCCACCACGCCACTCGTCGCGTGGACGTTCGGCCGCGTGGCGGTCCTGGGACCGCTGACGAACCTGGTGGCGGATCCCATCATGGGCATACTGCAACCCGTGCTGTTTGTCGGCGTTGCCATTCCAGTGCATGCCGTCGAGCACGCGGCGGCCGACGCCGCGCATGCGCTGCTCTTCCTTTTCGACGCGGTCGCCGTTGCCGCGGATCACGTTCCGTTCGCCGCGCCGGCTGTGATGACGACTGTGCCGGCAGCGATCGCCGCCGGCATCGGCTGCGCGGCCGTTCTCGTCGCATGTGTAGCGAGACACCCGGCACGTCCGGCGCTGACCGCCTTGTGCGCGCTGGCCTTCCTCACGCTCGAACCGTTCCGTCCAATGCGGCGAGGCGCGCCTGAGCTTCATATGCTCGACGTCGGGCAGGGTGACGCACTCGCGGTGCGCACGTCCCGTGGACGGTGGATCGTGATCGATGCGGGGCGCGAATGGACCGGCGGCGACGCAGGCCGAAGCGTAGTGGCGCCATACGTGTCGCACCGAGGCGGTGACGTCGCGCTGTTCATCCTGTCGCATCCGCACGCCGATCATGTGGGCGGGGCCGCGTCGCTGCTCTCGCTCGTGCATCCAGCCGGCTTCATCGATCCCGGATACGTGGGCACGGCGGAATCCTACGCGGCGACGCTACGGGAAGCGATGCGTGATGGCATTCCATGGCGGCGCGTTCGCCCCGGCGACTCCCTGTCGGTCGACGATGTCTCGTTTACCCTGCTGGCCCCGGATTCAGCGTGGGCGTCGTCGCTGGCCGACGCGAATCTCGCGAGCACCGTCCTCATCATGCGTGCGGGCGGCGCGCGGATTCTCTTCATGGGCGACGCGGAGGCGCCAGAGGAACAATGGTTGCTGCGGCATGCGCGCGATTCGCTGCGGGCGGACGTCCTCAAGGTGGGGCATCACGGCAGCTCGACGAGTACGACGGCCGACTTTCTTGACGCGGTTCATCCACGCGTTGCGCTCGTCAGCGTCGGCGCGCACAACATGTACGGTCATCCGAATCTCGAGGTGCTCGATGCACTGCACGATGCCGGCGCGCTGACGTTGCGCACCGACCGCGTCGGCACGGTCGTCCTTAGATTCCTTGGCGACGGCATCGACGTCAGCGCGCGCGACGTCCACTGGAGCATTCCTCGGCAAGTCACCAGATGAGTGGCCTCGGTCGGAACTGCTCTTGCACGAACTCCGGCACATCCATCAGTTTGAGGCCGACCCACTGTTCCCGCTTCGCGCAGAGGTTGCCCGTGGTTCAACATACCGCGACGTCGGTCGTCACGATCGAGCGATTCATCATCGAGCAGGAGCGCCTGCATCCGGAGGCCACTGGCGAGCTCTCCGGCATTCTGTACGACATGGCGCTCGCGGCGAAGATGATTGCCAACAAGGTGCGTCTCTCGGGTCTCGCGGACATCCTCGGCGCCACCGAGAACGCGAACGTGCAGGGCGAAATCCAGCAGAAGCTCGACGTGTTCGCCAACAACGCCATCATCAAGGCCATGGACCACGGCGGCCGGCTCTGCGCGATGGCGTCCGAGGAGGAGCCCGGGATCATTCCCATACCCGAGGGGTTTCGCTGCGGGAAGTACTGCCTGTTGTTCGATCCGCTCGACGGCTCCTCCAACATCGACGTCAACGTCCCGGTGGGCACCATTTTCAGCGTCGTGCAGAAGATCACGCGCGGGCGTGCCGGCGAAATGGAGGACATGTTGCAGCCCGGCCGGCGACAGGTGGCGTCCGGCTACGTGATCTACGGCTCCAGCACCATGTTGGTGTACACCACGGGGCAGGGCGTGCATGGCTTCACGCTCGATCCGTCCATCGGCGAGTTCCTGCTGTCGCATCCGAACATCCGTATCCCTGACGAGGGCAGATATCTCTCGGTCAACGACTCGTACGAAGCCAACTGGGACGAGCCGACCAAGCTCCTCATGCGCAAGTATCGCGGGCTCGAGGGCGAACGGAAGCCGCTGAGCGTACGCTACGTCGGGTCGCTCGTCGCCGACTTTCATCGCAATCTTCTTGGCGGCGGTGTGTTCTGCTATCCGTGGAACCGCAAGATGCCCATCGGCAAACTGCGGCTTCTCTACGAGGCGAATCCCCTCGCGTTCGTCTGCGAGCAGGCCGGAGGAGGGGCAAGCGACGGCACGCATCGGATGCTCGACATCATGCCCACCGAGCTGCATCAGCGCGTGCCCCTCTTTATCGGCAGCAAGCGCGACGTGGATCTCGCGATACAGACGTACGCCGGGCATTCGGAGCTCGTCGGTGCCTGATGAAGCACGCCGGCTGAGCCCCTCCGGCATCCCGATCGCGCCCGTCTATCGTCCCGAACCAGTCGACTACGAGCACGATCTCGGCGACCCGGGCGAGTTTCCCTACACGCGCGGCGTCCAGCCGACCATGTACCGCGGACGCCTGTGGACGATGCGGCAGTACGCAGGCTTCGGCACGGCGCAGCAGACCAACGCGCGCTTTCGGCTGTTGCTCGACAAGGGGCAGACCGGACTCTCCGTCGCCTTCGATCTGCCCACGCAGATGGGCATCGACTCGGACTCGCCGCGTGCAACAGGAGAAGTCGGTCGCGTCGGAGTGGCCATCGACACCGTTGAGGACATGCATGCGCTGCTCGACGGCATTCCGCTCGCCGACGTCTCCACGAGCATGACCATCAACGCGACGGCCGCGACGCTGCTCGCCATGTACATCGTCGTGGCCGAGGAGCGCGCCATTTCGCGCGCGTCGCTGAGCGGCACGATTCAGAACGACATCCTGAAGGAGTACATCGCGCGGGGGACGTACATCTATCCGCCGGTTCCATCACTGAATCTCATCGCGGAGACGTTTCGCTTCTGTGCGGCGGAGGTACCAAGCTGGAATCCCATCTCCATCTCCGGCTACCATATCCGTGAGGCCGGCGCCACCGCGGTGCAGGAGCTCGCGTTCACGTTCGCGAACGCCATGGAATACGTGGGAAGCGCAATCGGAGCCGGACTCCCCATCGATGGATTCGCGCCGCGGATCTCGTTCTTCTTCGCGGCGCACAACGACCTGTTCGAGGAAGTCGCGAAGTTCCGCGCCGCGCGCCGGCTTTACGCGCGCCTCATGCGCGAACGGTTCTCCGCGAGCGATGCGTCCTGCCGACTGCGATTCCACTCGCAAACGGGCGGCGTGACGCTCCAGGCGCAGCAGCCACTCAACAATGTCGTGCGCGTTACCGTCCAGGCCTTGGCTGCCGTCCTCGGTGGCACGCAGTCGCTGCACACGAATGGGTTCGATGAGGCGCTCGCCTTGCCGTCGGCGGAGGCGGCGACGCTCGCGCTCCGCACGCAGCAGATCATCGGCTACGAGAGCGGCGCGGCGGCCACGGCCGATCCCCTTGCTGGCAGCTACTACGTCGAGGAGCTCACCAACACGCTCGAGCGCCAGGCGCTGGAACTGCTCGAGCGCGTGGACGCACTCGGCGGTTCCGCCGCGGCGATTCAAGCGGGGTTCTTTCAGGAGGAGATCGCCCGTTCCGCGTACGAGTTTCAACTGCGCGCGGAACGCGGTGAGGCCACCATCGTCGGCGTCAACAGGTTTGCCGATTCCGCCGAACCGCCCATCATCCCAGCGCCCGATTACTCGGCGCTCGAGCGCGATCAGGTGTCGCGCCTCGCACACCTCCGAGCGACCCGCGACAACGCGGAGGTGCAGCGCACGCTCGTGGCCTTGCGCTCCGCGGCGCCGGCGTACGCTGTTCAATCGGGCGACCGGCCGCCCCTCATGCCCGTGATCATCGACGCGGTACGCGCCCGGGCGAGCGTTGGTGAGATCAGCGATGCGCTCAGCGCGAGTTGGGGGACGTACCGTCCGGGCACCTGACATCGTTCGCGCGCGCCTGTTCCGCTGCGTCGATGTCACATTTATGGGCTTGTTCGGGACAGTAGCGGCGGCTACGTTTCACGGCTGGATGTAACCGCCTAAGTCCCCTATTCATGCCAACTTACGAATTTCGTTGCCCAGAGGGGCACGACTTCGAAAAGTTCTACCGCACCATCAGCGGCGCCGAGTCGACGGCTACGTGTCCCGTGTGCGGTCGCGTTGCCGAACGCCGTATGTCGGCCACCGGCTTCGCGTTCAAGGGTTCGGGCTTCTATCTGACCGACTACGGCAAGAACGCGCATCGCGGCACCGCGCCCGAATCGAAATCGGAATCGAAGTCGGAAGGAACGGCGGAAAAGGGGGAGAAGGCGGAGAAGTCCACAGGGGAGCCCAAGTCGACGCCGAGTGCTGAGTCATCCGCGCCGGCCGCGAGCAAGGCAGACGCGACGCCCGCCACCAAACCCGCATCCACCAGCAAGCCGAGCACGTCCGAGTGAGCGCGGGCACCGACGCGCTTCGTCGTGAGCTCCAGCGCGCGGCGGCTGCGCTCGGCGCGTCCGGCGACATCGAGCCTCTGCTCGAGCGCCCGCGCGATCCCGCGTTCGGCGATTGGGCCACGAATCTCGCGATGGTGCTGTCGAAGCCCCTCGCGCGGAAGCCACGCGATCTCGCGCTCCAGTTGATCGACCGCATCGATCGCTCGGCGGCAGGCATCGCGGCCGCCGAAGTGGCCGGTCCGGGATTCATCAACTTCCGCATGGATGCGGGGATAGTCGCGAGGGGCATCGCGTCGCTCGTCGAGGCGGGGGAGACGTACGGCCGCTCGAACACAGGGGCAGCGCGTCCCGTGAACGTGGAGTTCGTGAGCGCCAATCCCACCGGCCCTCTGCACGTCGGACACGGCCGCCAGGCCGCCCTCGGCGACGCCATCGCCGCGCTGCTCGAGTGGACCGGGTGGACGGTGTCTCGCGAGTTCTACTACAACGACGCCGGCACGCAGATCGAGAATCTCGCACTCAGCACGCAGGCCCGGATCCATGAGCGGCATGGAAAGGCGTTGGCACTGCCCGAAGGCGGCTATCACGGCGAATACATCGTCGACATCGCGGCGAGGTACGTCGAGGAGCATCCCGGAGACGCCACCGCTGAGAACCTCGATGCCATTCGTCGGTTTGCGGTGCGCGAGCTGCGCAAGGAGCAGGACCACGACCTCCAGGCGTTTGGCGTCGCCTTCGACACGTACTTCCTCGAGTCCTCGCTGTACGAGGACGGCCGCGTGGAGGCGACCCTGAACCGGTTGATCGAAGCCGGCCACGCATACGAGAAGGACGGCGCGCTCTGGCTGCGCACCACTGATTATGGCGACGATCAGGATCGTGTGATGCGCAAGAGCGCCGCGAAGGGGGGAACGTACACGTACTTTCTTCCCGACGTGGCGTACCACGTGACGAAGTGGGAGCGCGGCTTCACGCGCGCCATCAACGTGCAGGGCGCCGATCATCACAGTACGGTCACACGGGTGCGGGCTGGGCTGCGGGCGCTCGACATCGGCATTCCCGAGGGATATCCCGAGTATGTGTTGCACCAGCTCGTGACGGTGCTTCGCGGCGGCGAGGAGGTGAAGATCTCCAAGCGCGCCGGCAGCTACGTGACGGTGCGCGACCTCGTCGATGACGTCGGGCGTGACGCCGTGCGCTACTTCTTTCTCATGCGGAAAGGGGACTCGCAGCTCTCCTTCGACGTGGACCTCGCGCGCAGTCAGAGCGAGGAGAATCCCATCTATTACATCCAGATGGCGCACGCGCGGCTGTCGGGCATCTTCCGTGTGGGCGGAATCGACCCAGCCACCGTGACCGCGGATGGTGTGGATTTCGATCGATTGGCGCTGACGGAAGAGACGGAGCTGATGAAGGCGCTGCTGGACTTTCCGGCGCTGGTGGAAGGGGCGGCGGCGGTGTTGGAGCCGCACCGGGTGGCCACGTATCTGCACGACACCGCGGCACGCATCCATCTCTGGTACCACAAGGCACACGTGCTGAACGAGCCGGAAGAGATTACCCGCGCCAGACTGCTACTTGCTCGAGCCGCGCAGATTGTGGTGCGGAATGGCTTGATGCTCCTTGGAGTGTCAGTGCCTGACAGAATGTGAACCGTCAACCTCTCAATAGCATGTCCGTTCTCGTCGTCGGTTCCGTCGCGCTCGATTCCGTAGAGACTCCATTCGGCAAGGCGGACAACGTCGTCGGCGGCTCCGGGACTTTTTTCTCCGCGGCCGCCAGTCTGCTCGCGCCCGTGCAGCTCGTGGGCGTCGTCGGCGACGACTATCCGCTCGAACAGCTCGAGCCGCTCCGCCAGCGCGGCGTGGACATGGCCGGTCTGGAACAGGTGGCCGGTGAGTCGTTTCGGTGGCGCGGCCGGTATCGTCACGATCTCAATTCCGCGGAGACGCTGGAGACGCATCTTGGCGTGTTCTCGCACTTCAGCCCGAAGATTCCGCCGCAGTTCCGCACGGCACCATTCGTCTTTCTCGCGAACATCGATCCGCGCCTCCAGCTCGACGTCCTGCAACAGGTGGAACGTCCAAAGCTCGTCGCCTGCGATACCATGAACTTCTGGATCGAGAGTCGGCGCCCGGATATCCTCGAGCTCATCAAGCACGTGGATCTCATTACGCTCAACGACGGCGAGGCGCGGCAGCTCACGGACTGCTACAATCTCGTGAAGGCCGCACGCTGGATCATGGAGCGGGGCCCGAAGCTCGTCATCATCAAGAAGGGCGAGCATGGGGCGTTCATGTTCCGCGACCGCCACGTGTTTTTTGCGCCCGCCTATCCGCTCGAAGACGTCTTCGATCCCACCGGTGCGGGTGACTCGTTTGCCGGCGGATTCATGGGGTACATCGCGCAGACGGGCGATCTGAGTGACGCCAATCTGCGGCGAGCAGTGGTCGTCGGCTCCGCCATGGGCTCGTTTGCCGTCGAGAAGTTTTCGGTGCAGCGGCTGGTGGAGATCTCGAAGCAGGACGTCGAGTCGCGCGTCGCGGAGTTCAGGCGCCTCGTCGCATTCGAACAGGAAGGAGCGCTGGTGTCGTGAGCGAGCGGGAGCCCCTCGACTACGCGGCGTCCGGCGTCGACATCGAGCGCTCGGATGCGGTCAAGCGTCGGATCCGCGACCTCGTCGAGTCCACGTTCACGGCAGGAGCGCGCGGCGCCTTCGGCGGCTTCGGCGGCATGTATCGGATTCCCGCCGAGCTGCAACGTCCCGTGCTCGTGGCAAGCGCTGATGGTGTCGGCACGAAGCTGCGCGTCGCCATCGACGCCGATCGGCACGACACGGTCGGCCACGATCTCGTGAACCACTGCGTCAATGACATTCTGGTGCAGGGCGCGCTGCCGCTGTTCTTCCTCGATTACGTCGCCGCGGGACACCTTGTCCCCGAGGTCATCGAGGCCGTGGTGCGCGGCGTGGCCGCGGGGTGCCGTGAGAACGGGTGCTCACTCGTCGGGGGCGAGACGGCCGAGATGCCTGGCATTTACACGCCGCCGGATTACGACCTGGCGGGTTTCATCGTGGGATGCGTCGAGGAGGAGGGGATCCTTGGCGCGGACCGTGTGGTAGAAGGCGACGTCCTCATTGGGCTCGCCAGCAACGGCCTCCATACCAACGGGTACTCACTCGCGCGGAAGATCGTGACGGAGCGCATGTCGCTCGGCGTGCATGATCCCTTTCCCGGCGAGGATGGCTCCGTGGCGGACGTGTTGCTTCGCGTGCACCGGTCCTATCTTGCCATTCTGAAATCAGTATTGGCGCGAATTCATGGAATGGCACACATTACGGGTGGTGGTCTGCCCGGGAACGTGAATCGGGCCCTACCGGATACGCTCGACGCGGAAATCGATGCGGCGGGCTGGGAAGTGCCCAACCTCTTTCGGCAGCTCCAGGATGCGGGGGGAGTCTCTCGCGCCGAGATGTACCGAACGTTCAACATGGGTGTAGGCATGGTCGTCATCACCGATGAAGCGAGCGCGCCGGCAATCGAGGCGAGCGCATCGTCGGCTCACATCGCATCGTGGCGGCTCGGGCAGGTTGTGCCGGGATCTGGCCAGGTGCGTATCGCTTAGGAGAGAGCATGAAGAAAGCCCTTTTCGTCGCAGCAGGATTCATGGTGTTCGGCGCCGCGAGTGCGATGGCGCAGGGCGGTGGTCTGAACGCCCCGACGTGCCCCAACGGCACGCAGAGCCAGCAGATCGCGCAGGACGCCTGCCAGCAGGCGTACGACCTGTTTCAATTCCTCGCGCCGCAGCTGGGCACCGCCATCGCGGGTGGTAACGCCACGATCGGCCAGGGCTCCACGCTCGGTGGCTTCGGGCACTTTTCCATCGGTGTGCGCGTGAACGCGGTGCAGGGCGCGTATCCAGACGTGACGACCTTCACGCAGCGCACCAGTGGCGCGTCGCCGGCGCGGACGCTGCCCACGAAGGATCAATTCATTCCATTCCCGACCGCCGACGCAGCAGTTGGCATTCTGGGCGGCATTCCGCTCGGCGTCACCAACGTTCTCGCGGTGGACGCGCTCGTGAGCGCCACCTACGTGCCCACGATCACGCAGAACAGCGTCACGGTGACGCCGTCGCAGAACCTCCAGCTGGGCTACGGTGGGCGTGTCGGCATTCTTCAGGAATCGATCGTGGTGCCGGGCGTGTCCGTCACGTACTTGAAGCGCGATCTCCCGACCATCTCCATGCAGGGGACGTCGGGGAACAACACGCTGAGCATCAACAACGCGACGGTGAAAACGACCGCATGGCGCGCCGTTGTGAGCAAGAGCCTCGTGGTCTTTGGCTTCGCTGCGGGGGCGGGCAAGGATACATACGATGAGAAGGCGGACATCTCCGCCACCGTGAACAACATCGTCGGCATTCCTGGCGTCACGCAGGGTACCGCGCAGGTGCCGGGCACGTCGCAGTCGCTCGATCGCACCACGTATTTTGGCGACATCTCGCTGAACCTGCCGCTCTTCAAGATCGTTGCTGAGGCGGGCCAGGTGTCGGGCGGTACCGTCAACACGTACAACAGCTTTTCGGCCGGCCGAGCGGACCGTTCCCTGCAGTACTACTCGGTGGGTCTGCGCCTCGGTTTCTGATGGTATGACCGACGAAACGCGCGCAGCGGCGCCGGATGACGCGGCGTTCATGCGCCGCGCGCTTTCGCTCGCCGAACGCGGATGGGGACAGACGGCGCCGAACCCGATGGTCGGCGCCGTCGTCGTTCGCGATGGCGTGGTCGTGGGCGAAGGCTGGCATGCGCGCTACGGCGCGGCGCATGCCGAACCGCAGGCGCTCGCTGACGCGGGCGAACGGGCGCGTGGCGCGACGATGTATGTCACGCTCGAGCCCTGCAATCATCGGGGACAGACTCTGCCGTGCACCGACGCGATTCTCGCCGCGGGGATTCGCCGCGTGGTGGCCGCGACGCACGATCCCCACACCATCGCGGCTGGTGGCGCCGAGCGCCTCAAAGCCGCGGGCATCGCCGTAGACATCGGGGTCGAGGAAGGGGCCGCACGTGAGTTCAATGCGTCGTTCTTCCATGCGCAGGCGTCGGACAGGACGTTCGTCCGGTTGAAGTTGGCTCTCTCCCTCGATGGCGCGCTCACGGATGCCGCGCGGTCCCATGCGTGGCTCACGGGTCCAGCTGCACGGCGCGAGGTGCACCGATTTCGCGCCGACAGCGATGCGGTCGCGGTGGGTATCGGGACCGTGTTGTCCGACGATCCGCTGCTCACCGTGCGCGATGTGGAAGCACCTCGAGTACCGCCGAAGCGCGTGGTCTTCGATACGTCGGCGCGGCTGCCGCTCACGTCGCGCCTCGTAAGGACCGCGCGGGAGACACCAACACTGGTGGTCTGCTGGGCGCCCGATCCCACGCACGCGGCGGCTCTCGAGCATGCCGGCGTGCGGCTCGTCCACGCGGCCACGCTGGCCGACGCGCTCGTCGCCCTGCGTGGCGAGGGGATTCGGTCGATGCTCGTCGAGGGGGGTGCCGCGCTCGCTGCGTCGGTGATACAGGAGCAGTTGGCCGACCGCCTGATTATCTTCCGGTCACCAATCGTGCTCGGCGCGGGCGCCCTGAATGCGTTCGCGGCGGTGCCGGCGGCGGCCGTGGAAACGGCCAGACGCTGGCGCGTGGTGGAGATGCGCCGCCTCGAGGATGACCAGATGACCGTGTTCGCGCCACCGGCGTGAGCGGGTAGGAGCTATTTGACGTGTTTACCGGAATCGTGGACGACATCGGTGTCGTCGAGCGGGTGGAGCAGACGGCCGCTGGCCGTGAGCTTCGCATTGCGTCGCGCTACGAGGGACTCAGCCTCGGCGAAAGTGTCGCGATAAACGGCGCGTGCCTCACGGTGCGCGAGCACGGTGAGCGCTGGTTTTCCGTGGCCGCCGTCAGTACGACGCTGGAGCGTACCACGATTGGAGAATGGAAGCCCGGCTATCGGGTGAATCTCGAGCGCGCGATGCGGTTGGGAGATCGGCTTGGTGGCCACCTGGTTCAAGGCCACGTGGACGACGTGGCAACGGTCATTCGCGTCGGTCGCCTGGGAGATGCACTGCTCATCGACCTCAGGCTGCCAAACGAGTTGGTGCCGTTGATGGTGCCGCATGGCTCCGTCGCCGTGGACGGTGTCAGTCTTACCGTGAACGCCCTTCCCGAGCCGGGGATTCTTCAGTTGTCCATCATCGAGTTCACGGCGCGTCATACCACTCTTGCGAGTCTCGTGGCGGGCGATCGCGTTCACGTCGAGGCAGACATGCTCGGCAAGTACGTGCGTCAGCTCGTTGCGCCATACCAGTTGTCATCCTGAACATGCCATTCAATACCGTCGAACAGGCGATTGCCGATATCGCGGCTGGAAAGCTGGTCATCGTGGCCGACGACGAAGACCGCGAGAACGAAGGGGATCTGATCTGCGCCGCGCAGCTCGTGACACCGGAGACGATCAACTTCATGATCAAGCGCGCCGGGGGCCTCATCTGCCTCGCGCTCCCGGGCGAACGCGCCGATCAACTCGATCTGCCCATGATGGCCGAGAGCAACATCGATGAGTATCGCACGGCGTACACGGTGAGCGTCGATGCGTCGCCGCGCTTTGGGGTGACCACCGGCATCAGCGCGCAGGATCGCGCCATCACGATTCGTACGCTTGTCGATCCCGCCACGGTGCCAGGAGACCTGCGCCATGGCGGGCACGTGTTTCCGTTGCGCGCGCGCGACGGCGGCGTGCTGCAGCGTGTGGGGCACACGGAGGCCGCAGTGGATCTCGCGCGTTTGGCCGGCATCTATCCGGCCGGCGTGATCTGCGAGATCCTGAACGAGGACGGCAGCACCGCGCGCCGCCCACAGCTCGAGGAAGTCGCCGCACAGCATGGACTGACGTTCATTTCCGTGGCGCAGCTCGTTGCGCATCGGCTGAAGACGGAACGCCTCGTCCACCGCGTTGCGGAGGCGCGGCTGCCGACGGAGTACGGCACGTGGCGCATCGTAGGCTATCGCAACGACGTCGACCCGCACGAGCACGTCGCGCTGGTGTACGGCGACGTCGGCGACGGCGAGCGCACGCTCGTGCGCATGCACTCGAAGTGTCTCACGGGCGACGTGTTTCACTCCATGCGCTGCGACTGCGGATGGCAGCTCGAGACCGCCATGAAGATGATTCAGGCCGAGGGGCGCGGCGTCATCGTGTATCTCGATCAGGAGGGCAGGGGCATCGGCCTCCTCAACAAGCTCAAGGCATATCAGCTTCAGGACGGTGGCGCCGACACCGTCGAGGCCAACGAGCAGCTCGGCTTCGCGCCCGATCTGCGCAACTACGGCATCGGCGCGCAGATCCTGCTCGATCTCGGGCTCCACTCCATCCGTCCCATCACGAACAATCCGCGCAAGATCGTGGGGCTCGAGGGGTATGGGCTCCGCGTCGAGGAGCGCGTGGCCATCGTCCAGCCGGAGAACACCGAGAACGCAGGGTACCTCGGCGTCAAGCGCGACAAGCTCGGCCATCTGCTCGCGTCCTGATCGACATGGCGGAATTCAACGGCACGCCGAACGGCGAAGGGCGTCGGTACGCGGTCATCGCGTCGCGATTCAATCATCAGATCACGAGCAAGCTTGCTGACGGTGCGATGGATGCCCTCGTCCGTCACGGGGCATCGTCCGACGACGTGGATCTCGTGTGGGTGCCCGGTGCGTGGGAGCTTCCGTATGCCGCTCGGCGCCTCGCGGCGACTGAACGGTACAACGCGCTCGTCGTCGTCGGCGCCGTCATTCGCGGGGAGACGCCGCACTTCGACTTCGTGGCGAACGCAGCGTCGCGCGGTCTCGCGGATGCCAGCACGGAATACGAGATCCCCATCGGCTTCGGCCTGCTGACGACGGACACGGTGGAGCAGGCGGAAGCGCGCGCTGGCGGCGACCACGGGAACAAGGGGTGGGATGCGGCCATCGCCGCGCTGGAGATGTCGGACCTATTCGAAAGGCTCGATGGCGCGGACGAGGGTTGAGACCCGCGCGCGAGCGCGCGCGCTGCAGGCGCTGTACGCGTGGGACATGCGGGGAGGAAAAGAGCTCGAGCGGGTGGCGACCCAGGTGTGGGACGACATCGCCATCACGCCCGAGGAACGCGTCGTGGCCGCGCCGATCATTCGCCGTGTCGCCGCGCGCCAAAGCGACATCGACGCACAGCTCACGGAGGTGACCACCAACTGGCGCCTCGAGCGCATTGGGGCTGTCGAGCGCTGCGTGCTCCGCATGGCCGCCGCGGAGCTCATGATCGGCGAGACCCCGCCCAAGGTCATCATTCAGGAGTCCGTCACGCTCGCCGAACGATATGGAAGCGGCGCGAGCGCCCGATTCGTGAATGGCGTGCTCGATGCCCTGGCCCGCCGAATGGGGCGCATGTAGTGCGACTGCTTCTCGTCAATTGGCAGGACCGCGACAATCCGCTGGCGGGCGGCGCGGAAATCCATTTGCACGAGATCTTTGGTCGTCTCGCGGCGCGTGGACATGAGGTCACGCTCTTGTGCGGAGGGTGGCCCGGTGCGGCCGTGCATGCAGCGCTCGACGGCATCGACGTCATCCGCGTCGGCACGCGGCATTCCTTTCCGTTTCTGGCGAGACGGGCCTTTCACGCTCGGCTGGCGGGCGCGCGGTTCGATCTCCTCGTGGAGGACGTCAACAAGATTCCGCTCTACACGCCGCGGTGGGGCGGACCGCCCGTCGTCGCGCTCGTACCACATCTGTTCGGCGGCACGGCGTTTCAGGAGCTCTCCGCGCCACTCGCATCTGCTGTCTGGCTCGCAGAGCGGCCGCTCGGTCCCGTGTATCGTCGCGTGCCGTTCCAGGCCATCAGCATCAGTACGGCAGACGATCTGGCCGCGCGCGGCATCCCGCGCGACGCCGTGGAAGTCATCTATCCCGGAGTCGATACCTCGGGATACTCGCCGGATCCAAAAGAGCGCTCGGCGGCGCCTTCATTTGCATATCTTGGCCGGCTCAAGAAGTACAAGGGCGTGCACCTCGTGATTCGCGCGTTCGCGGCCATGCGCCACCCTACGGCGACACTGGATGTGGCGGGCGCCGGCGACTACCGGCCAGCGCTCGAGCGGCTCGTGTCATCGCTTGACCTTGGTGATCGCGTACGGTTTCTTGGGCGTATCGACGAGTCGGCAAAGGTCGCGCTGCTGCGCCGCTCGTGGGGACTCGCGTTCGCGTCGCCGAAGGAGGGCTGGGGTATCACGAATCTCGAGGCGGCCGCGTGCGGCACGCCGGTCGTCGCGTCCAATTCTCCGGGTATCCGCGAGTCCGTGCGCGACGGCGAGACGGGGTTCCTCGTGCCGCACGGCGACGTCAAGGCGATGGCGGCATCCATGGACACGCTGGCGTCGGACGTCGGTCTGGTTGCTCGCCTGGGTGGACGGGCGCGCCAATTCGCGGAAACGTTCACGTGGGAGCGCGCGGCAGCGGAAACCGAGCGGCACCTCGAGCGGATTCTTACCTCGCAACAGGGATGATGCTAGCGTGACGGCGACTCTTCGCGTGGGAGAACTGTTCGAGCAGCTCCGTGAGCTGCTCGAGCTCGAGCACGTGCCGGGCACCAAGGGGTTGGATCGCGTGGTCCGTTCCTCCGACGTGTCCAGCCCCGGGCTGGCGCTCGCCGGATACGTCGCGCGCTTTCCCGCCGACCGACTCCAGGTGTTCGGCGAGACGGAAGTCACGTACCTGCGTTCGCTCGATGTCGAGACGCGCCGCGAACATCTGTCGAAGTTCTTCGCCTTTCCGATTCCGTGCCTCTTCGTCACGAAGAAGCTCGACCTTCCGGCGGAGGTCGTGGAGGAGGCAGTCCGAAGTGGCGTCGCCATCCTGCGGTCGACGCTCAAGACGAACGAGTTCTACACGCGCATCAAGCCCTGGCTCGAGGACGCGTTCGCGCCGCAGACCACGCTGCACGGCTCATTGGCCGACGTCTACGGTGTCGGGCTTCTGTTCATCGGGCAGAGCGGGATCGGCAAGTCCGAGTGCGTGCTCGATCTCGTCGAGCGCGGACACCGGATCGTTGCCGATGATCTCGTGCTCGCGCGTCGCCGTGGCAACGACATCCTCATCGGCCGCGGCCACGAGCTCCAGCGCCATTACATGGAGATTCGCGGCGTGGGGCTCGTGGACATTCCGGCCATCTTCGGCATCCGCGCGGTGCGCCAACAGAAGCGCATCGAGGTCGTCGTTCAGCTCGAGGAGTGGCGTCAGGGTGCCGACGTGGACCGTACCGGACTGGACGACCAGTACACGGACATTCTCGGTGTCTCCATTCCGCGTATTACCGTTCATCTCAATCCCGGCAAGAACATCACCGTGATCGCCGAAGTCATCGCGATGCATCATTTGCTGAAGTGGAGCGGTATCGACCCGGCCGAGCGGTTCAACGAGGCGCTCATCAGACAGATGCGCGACAAGGCGGCCATCAACCGCTATCTCCGGGAAGACGATGAGTGACATGCCGAAACGCGCCCTCGTCGCCGGCCATGCGGATTTCGCGGCCGGTCTCGTCTCCGCCGTGGAACAGATCACCGGACAGGGAGAGCAGCTGGTCCCGATTCAGGTCAATGGTTTGTGTGGCGACGAGATCCAGCAACTGCTTCGCGATTCCATGATGAAGCATCATGTCCGCATCATCTTCACGGATCTCCAGGCAGGAAGCTGTACGATGGCCGCGCGGAAGGTGCTCCGTGAAATCGAAGGCGGCGTTCTCGTGGCTGGCACCAACCTTCCGATGCTGCTGGACTTCGTCCTCTCCAGCGAGCCGGACGTCGGCGTGGCAGCCACGACCGCGGCGGAGCGCGGCCGTGCTTCCGTCAGCGTACACGGAGCGCCCGCGTGACCCTCGTGCTCAACCGCATCGACGACCGGCTGATTCACGGGCAGGTCGTGGTGGGGTGGGGGCAGCCGCTGGACGTCCGGTTCATCGTTCTCGTGGATGATGCCGTGGCAGCGAGCGATTGGGAGCAGGAGCTCTATCGCATGGGCGTCCCGCCGGAAATGGAGATCCGTTTTCACTCGGCCGCCGCGGCCGCTCCGCTCCTGGACGATTATCGCCTGGAATCGCGCGCCGGAATCCTCCTCACCGGCGACATCGGCACCATGCGCGCGCTCGTGGAGCACGGTGGTGTGCGCGACGTGAACCTCGGCGGCATCCACCATCGGGCCGGCCGCACGCAGCATCTGCGGTACGTGTTCCTGACGCCGGAGGAGGAGAGGGCGCTTCGCGATCTTGCCGCGCACGGCGCGGTGGTGACCGCTCAGGACGTCCCGTCGACGCGCGCCGTTCCGCTTGACGAGCTGCTCGCCACTCGGGAACCATCGTGATCGAGCTCGCTCCCATCGCGCTGCTTGGCGGACTCTTTGGCCTCGACGTCGTCTGCTTTCCGCAGATGATGTTCTCTCGGCCGCTCGTCGCAGCGACCGTTGCGGGCGCGTTTGCCGGCAATACCGCAACGGGCATGTTCGTCGGCGTGGCGATGGAGCTCATCGCGCTTGCGACGCTTCCGTTCGGCGCCTCACGGTATCCCGAATGGGGCTCCGCGGCCGTCGTCGGCGGCGCGGTCGCCGCGGCGCTGGAGCCGGGGAAGCCTGGAGCTCTGACGCTCGGTGTACTGGCGGGCCTCGCGACGGCGTGGGCTGGCGGACTCTCTCTCGTGCAGTTGCGCATCTGGGTGGCGTGGCTCGCGCGGCGGCGGCGCCCCGCACTCGATGCCGGCTCGCGAGGCGCGGTGCTGAGTCTCCAGCTCGCCGGACTCACCGGCGATCTCGTTCGCGCTGCCGCGGTGAGCGCGCTCTCGTACGCCATGCTCTTTCCGGTTGCGCGCGCCGCGCAGGGCGTGTGGACGTTGAGTGACTCGGTCTCGCGATCGTTCGTGGTGAGCGTCGCGGCGGCCGTGGCGGGCACGGTGGCGTGGACGATCTTCCACTCGACGCGCGGCGCGCGGTGGTACTTCGCCGCCGGTCTGCTTATCGCGGTGCTGGGCTTGCTGGTGCGATGACAGCCGTCCTCGACGCCGGCATGGCGCCGCACCCGCGGCTCTCGCCCATGACATGGGTGAGGATCTTTTCACGCATGCTCGCGATTCAGGGATCATGGAATTACGAGACCCTGATCGGCAACGGCATCGCGTTCTGCGTCGAGCCGGCGCTCCGGCAGTTGCCCGGTGGAATCAAGGCGCGCGAGTTCAAGGAGGCGCTCACGAGGGAGGGTGCCTACTTCAACGCGCATCCATACCTCGCGGCCGTCGCGGTCGGCGCGCTAGCTCGCGTGGAGCTCTCTGGTGTACCGCCCGACCGCATCGAGCGCTTCCGTACCGCGCTGTGCGGACCGCTCGGCAGCGTCGGCGACCGACTCGTGTGGGCTGGGTGGTTGCCTCTGTGTTCGCTGATCGCGCTGCTGATCTTCGGCCTTGGAGGCGGGGCGTCCGTGGTGCTCGGGGTCTTTCTGGTACTCTATAATGCCGGCCACCTCGCGCTTCGCGTCTGGGGATTGCACGTTGGATGGACGCGCGGGTTGAACGTGGCGTCGGCGCTGGCGAATCCCGTGCTCCGGCAAGGTCCCGCGTACGTCGCCCGAGCGGCTGCCTTTGCCGCAGGAATCGCCGTGCCATTCACCGCGGCGCGGTTGCTGGGCCATCACGTCGCGCTGCTCGGAGTCGTCCTCGGCTCGGCGGCGCTCGGCGCAGCGGCGCTCGTCCGACTGCATGGTCGCGTGGAAGGCTACAAGCTCGCCCTCGTTCTGATCGCGTTGTTTGCCCTCGTCTCGGTGGCACGCTGATGGCCGAACGCTCCGTGCAGATCCTCAACAAGAACGGGCTTCACGCGAGGCCCGCCGCCGAGATCGTCAAGGTCGCGGCGAAGTATCAGAGCGAGATCACCTTCGTACGCGACGAGACGGAAGTGAACGGCAAGAGCATCATGGGCGTGATGATGCTCGCCGCCGAGTGCGGTGCCACGCTGATGATTCGCGCGGACGGCACCGACGCCGAGGCGGCACTCGAGGCGCTCGCGGCGCTCATCGCGAACAAGTTCGGGGAGCGCTGATGGATCGCAAGATTCAGGGCATTCCCGCGTCGCCCGGCATCGTCGTCGGCTATGTCCATCTGCTCCGCTGGGAGCTTCCGGACGTTCCGCAGCGCATCATTCCGGACGACCAGGTGCCGGCGGAGCTGGAGCGACTGGATGCTGCCGTCGCACGTGCGAAAGAGCGTCTCCGCCACGTGCGGGAGCGCGTCGAGGCGAGCGCCGGCCCGGAGGAAGCCGCGATCTTCGACGTGCAGATGTCCGTGCTCGAGGACCGCGAGCTCACGCGCGGCGTGCACGCGCTGGTGCGACAGAACATCGCGGCGGAAAAGGCGTTCGACCTCGTGATGCTCGAGTGGCGGACACGGTTCAGCCGCCACTCCTCCCCCATGCTTCGCGAGCGCGTTGGCGACCTCACGGACGTGCACATCCGCGTACTCTCGTTGCTGCTCGGGCTTCCGGATCACGATCCCGTGGAGCTTCCGCCGGGCGCCAAGGCCGTGCTGGTGACGCACGACCTGACACCGAGCATCACGGTGCAGCTCGACCGGCATTCCATCGTTGCCATCGCCACGGATGCCGGGACGCGGACGTCGCACGTCGCGATTCTGGCGCGCTCGCTCGGGCTGCCTGCCGTCGTCGGTCTCCGGACGGCGACGACCGAGTTGGCTGGCGGCGAGCGAGTGGTGCTCGATGGCAGCACCGGCATGTTGGCGATCAATCCGACCGACGAGGAGATCGAGCGGTATCACGAGCGGCAGCGCGAGGAGGAGATCGCGGAAGCGGCGCTGACGGAGCTCGCGGCGCTCGAAGCCATCACGCTCGACGGCGTGCGAGTCACTCTGCGCGCGAACGTGGACCTGCCCGACGAGGCGGAGGCCGCGGCGCGCAGCGGGGCGGAAGGCGTAGGGCTCATGCGCACGGAGTTTCTCGTCGTCGGGCGCGCGAACATGCCCGACGAGGAGGAGCAATACCGCGCCTACCGGCGCGTCATGGAGGCTTTCGCCGGAAAGCCCGTCGTGATCCGCACGTTCGACGTCGGCGGCGACAAGCTGCCGATGGGCGGATTTCCCTCCGAGCCAAACCCGTTTCTCGGCTGGCGCGCCATCCGGATGTGTCTCGATCAGCCGGAGCTCTTCAAGACGCAACTGCGTGCCCTGCTGCGCGCCGCCGTGCACGGTGACCTGCGTATCATGCTGCCGCTCATCGTGACCCTCGACGAAGTGCTCGCCGCGCGCAAGCTGCTCGATGAGGCGGGTTCGGAGCTCCGCGCCGCGGGCGTGGAACACCGCATCGACGTTCCACTCGGTGTGATGATCGAGACGCCGGCCGCGGCGGTGGCGAGCGACACGCTGACCCACGACGTGGACTTCTTCAGCATCGGGACGAACGATCTCGTCCAGTACACGCTTGCGGTGGACCGCGGCAACGCGAACCTCGCCCCGAGGTTCACGCCGCTGCATCCGGCCGTATTGCGGCTGATCAAGCGCACGGTCGAGGTGGCGGAGCTGGGCGACATCGACGTCGCCGTCTGCGGTGAGATGGCCTCGCAGCCGCTCATGGCGTTCGCGCTCATTGGCCTTGGCGTCCGTCAATTGAGCGTTGCGCCGCGCTCCGTGCCGCTGGTCAAGCGTATCATTCGCAGCGTAACCGTGGCCCATGCCAAGCTCGCGGCGTCCGCGGCTCTGCGCGCGCTGACGGCCGAGCAAGCGCGCCATGAGCTGGCAAGGCGTCTCGACGACACCGCGCAGAATTCGCCATATCTCTACGACGGGTTGCCCAGCGAAGGCTGACCCATTTTCTTTCAATCATCGCCGTCAGATGACGGACCCGGGCCCGGCAGCATGGTGTCGGGCCTTCTTTCTTTCCTCTCCAACTGCTAGTGGGGAACCCCGCCGTGCATGATCGCAGTCTCTTCACATCTGAATCAGTCACCGAAGGGCATCCGGACAAGGTCGCCGATGCCATCTCCGATGCCGTGCTGGATTGCCTTCTCGAGAAGGATCCTGTTGCGCGCGTCGCCTGCGAAACCCTGGTGACGACCGGCCTCGCCGTCATCGCGGGCGAGATCACGACCAGCGCCTACGTACACCTGCCCGACGTCGTGCGCGACACGATTCGTCGCATTGGCTACACCGATGCAGGCTTTGGCTTTGACGCCAACACCTGCGCGGTCATGAGCACCATCGACAAGCAGTCCGCGCACATCGCGATGGGTGTCGACACCGGCGGCGCCGGTGACCAGGGCATGATGTTCGGCTATGCGACCGATGAGACCGAAGAGTTGATGCCCATGCCGATCATGCTTGCGCATCGACTGACGAAGGCGCTCGCTGATCGGCGCAAGAATGGCGATCTCAAGTGGCTGCGCCCGGACGGCAAGTCGCAGGTGACCGTCGTGTACGAGGATGGCGAGCCGGTCGCGGTCGATACCGTCGTCATCAGCACGCAGCACGCCGACAACATCAGCAACCCGAAGATCCACAAGGCGATCATCAGCGATGTGATCGAGGCGTCCATCCCGAAGGAGCTCCGCACCAAGAAGCCCAAGTACCACATCAACCCCACCGGCCGCTTCGTCATCGGCGGGCCACAGGGTGATTGCGGCGTCACGGGCCGCAAGATCATCGTCGACACCTACGGCGGCATGGGCCGCCATGGCGGCGGTGCCTTCAGCGGCAAGGATCCCAGCAAGGTGGACCGTTCTGCCTGCTACGCGGCGCGCTGGGTGGCCAAGAACATCGTTGCGGCCGGTCTCGCACGTCGTTGCGAGGTCCAGGTCGCCTATGCCATTGGCGTTGCACAGCCCGTGTCGATTCGCGTCGACACCTTCGGCACCCACACTGTGCCCGAGGCGCGCATTCTCCAGGCCGTGCTGGACAACTTCGACCTCACCCCCAAGGGCATCGCGCAGGCGCTCGATCTCCGCAAACCGATCTACAGCGCCACGTCGGCCTACGGCCATTTCGGCCGCACTCCCGAAAAGATCGGCAGCGGTAAGAACGCCGCCACGTTGTTCACGTGGGAGCGCACCGACAAGGCCGCCGCGCTCCGCAAGGCGGCGCGCGCGTAGCTCGTTGTCCGCCGATACACCGGCGTTCTCGCCGGAGTAGATTGTGGTATGGTCGAAGTCTTCGTCTCGCGCCTGGGTCTCGACAGCACCACCAGTTCGTATGTGGTGGTGCTTCAGGAAAAGCAGGGCGCGCGCCTTCTGCCCATCTGGATCGGCAAGCCCGAGGCGGAGTCCATCGTGCTCCACATGCACAACGTGAAGCGCGTTCGCCCTCTCACCCACGACCTGATCAAAAGCCTCGTCGTGGGGCTTGGAGCCCAGCTCCGTCGCGCATACATCACGCGCGTCGAGGACCGCACATACTTCGCGGAGCTCCAACTCCAGCGCGACGACGTGCTCGTGAACATCGACGCGCGTCCCTCGGACAGCATCGCGATCGCGCTGCGTCTCGGCGCCCCGATCTACGCCGCCGAGGAGCTGCTTCTCGATCCCGGCGATGAAGAGGCGGCGGACGAGGAGGCGGCATCACCGGACTTCGGCGGGCAGGAGTTCCTCGCCGAGAGCGCCACATCGCAGAGCGAAACGGAGCTGAGTGCCGAACAGTTGAAGCGGTACCTCGAGAATCTGCGGCCCGAGGACTTTGGCAAGTTCAATCCGTAGAGACCGGCGTCTCGCAACGCTGGTTCTGATCGGTCTCTCGTGCGCGCTTCAGCCGGCGCGCGCCCAACTGTCTGCGCCCGAGGGACCGCCTCGGCCAGCGACCGTCTCGGGGCGGTTGGTGACGCCCGGACCGACGTCGCCGATTCCCGTGAGCGGCGTCATGGTGACCGTGCACCGTGTCGGATCGGACTCGTCGGGCGCTGTGGATTCCGCGCGCACCGACGCGGCGGGACGATACACCGTCCGCTATCGTCGCTTTGGCGGAGACGATGCCGTCTACTTTGCCGCCGCCATGTATCGCGGCGTCGCGTACTTCTCGGCGCCGCTGCGGGCTGCGCACATTGTCGGCGACGAGAGTGAAATCACGGTGTACGACACGACGTCGCGGCCCGTCGAGCTGCATGTGCGCGGACATCACGTTGTGGTTGGCGCGGCTCGTCCGGATGGAATGCACGACATCGTGGAAGTCTGGGAGCTCTCGAACGACGCGACCGTCACCGTGGTCGGCCGGGATTCGCTCGCCGCCATCTGGACCGCACCGCTGCCGCGCGGGGCGACACGATTCGCCGGCGGCTCCGGAGACGTGACGAGTGGCGCACTCTCGGCGCGCGGCGACACCGTCCTGATGTCGGCGGCATTCGGTCCGGGCGTGAAGCAGGTCAGCTACACGTACGCGCTTCCGTCGTCGACCTTTCCCCTGGAGCTCCGAATCGATCGTCCGACGAGCGTGCTGGAAATCCTCGTCGAGGATCCCATGGGGCAGGTCACCGGAGGCGCGCTCGCGCCGACCGCCGCCGCAACTTCGCAGGGGCGCGTCTTCAAGCGATTTCTCGCGCAGGACGTCGCAGCCGGTGAGCGCGTCCTCATCCGGGTGTCCGCGACGACGTCGGCCGCGGCGCGCAGCAATACCCTGATCGCCGTCGCGGGCGTTCTGGTCGTCAGCATGGTCGCCGCATTGCTCCTGGCTTTGCGGCGCAATCAAGCGGATCGCGTCCGCCTGTTTGAGGCACCCGCGCAGCGCGAGGTGCTGCTCGCATCCATCGCGGCGCTGGACGCACGTCACGAGCGCGCGGACCCGGAGCTCAGCGCCGACGCGTACGCGACGGAACGCGCGTCGCTCAAGTCACAACTGGCGGCGGCGCTTGCCGCGGAGCAAACAGCGCCGTAGTATTCGCGCGACAACTTAGCGCGAGCGGGGATACGGAAGCCGGTTTGATGCCGGCGCGGCCCCGCCACTGTATCGGGCATTTGCACGTGCACCCTCACACAAGCCACTGACTGCGGTCGGGAAGGCTGGGGGCGCGGCCCGGAGCCAGGAGACGACCCTGCTCGCGATTCGTTCACAGGTCCTCGGGGGAGGGCTGGTGACGCCGCGCGCTTCGTCCACTGCGAACGCGTCCGTTACGGGCACTCTCTCACTTGGGAGGTGCCCGTCGTGTTTTTCGCCCGTCATTGCCGAACTGTCTGGCGGCTCGCGCTGCCCGCCGCAACGCTGCTCGCGTGCACGCGCGAAGCGGCTCCCGTTCGCGCGCCATTTACCGACGACTTCGGCGACACGCTCGGGACGAGCGCGGCGCCGGCGCGCATCGTCTCGCTCAATCCGGCCACGACCGAGATCCTCTACGCCGTCGGGGCAGGGGCGCGCGTCGTCGGCCGCACGACGTACGATGCCTATCCGCCGCGCGTGCGCGCCGTCACCGATCTCGGGCCGGGCCTTCGACCCAATGTCGAAGCAATCATCGCCACGCATCCCGATCTCGTCCTGCTCTACGCCAGCGAGGACAATCGCGACGCGGCACGCCGTCTCCGCGCCGCGGGCATTCGCACCGCCGCTTTTCGCGTGGACCGCATTCGCGATCTCGCCCGCGTCACGCGGCTCGTCGGCCACCTTACCGGCGATAGCGCGCAAGCATCGCGCACGATCGACTCGGTGAGCGTCACCCTGGCACACGTCCGCACCGCGACGGCGATGCTGCCGCACCCGTCGGTCTTCTGGCCTTTCTGGGAATCGCCACTCCTGTCGGTAGGCGGCGGGAGCTTCGTAAACGAGATGATCGAGCTGGCTGGTGGACGGAACGTCTTCGCCGAGCTGCCGCAGCCGTCGCCGCAGATCACGTTCGAGGAGCTCGTGCGGCGGGACCCCGATCTGATTCTCACGGGACCGTCCACGCGGCAGCGCATGCTGTCGGATCCGCGATGGCAGACGCTTCGCGCGGTCCGGGCGGGACACATTCTCGTCATCGATACCAGCATCGTAAACGGGCCTTCGCCCCGCGTCGGCGCAAACACCGTCGGCCTCGCCAGGCTGTTGCATCCCGAGGCGAAGCTCTGACGTGACGCGCATTCGCTGGGCGCTGCTCTGGCTCATTCTTGTCGTCGCGATAATGGGCGGTGTGATGGTCGGGACGATTCGTCTCGCGCCGGCGGACGTCGTCGACGGTCTGCTCGGTGTCGGTCACCCTACGACCGTCGCCGTGGTTCGCACGCTGCGGCTTCCTCGTGTCTTGCTCGCCGCGCTGGTGGGTGCCGGGCTCGCCGCGGCGGGAGCCGCGTTGCAGGGCGCCACGCGTAACAGGCTCGCGGAGCCGTATCTGCTTGGCGTGTCCGGCGGCGCCGCCGTCGGAGCGGTGCTTGCAGCCGCGCTGCATCTGTCACGCGTCATCGTTCCCCTCGCGGGGTTCGGTGGTGCGCTCGCCGCGGTTGCGCTCACCCTCATTGTGGCGCGAGCCGCCGGCGGTCGCGGCGATGCGCGGACGATTCTCATGGCAGGCGTCGTGGTCGGCGCGTTCGCCAACGCGGTCATCATGGTGGCGCTCGCGAATTCCGCGGCAAACGAGGTGCGCGGCGCGCTCTGGTGGATGATGGGATCCGCCAGCGATGCGAGCTGGGATCAGGTGTGCATCCTGTCGGGCTTCGTCGCCGTCGGTGTCGGAGCGCTGCTGGCGCTCGGCCGATCGATCGACGTTCTCGCCCTCGGCGACGACGCGGCGGCGGGACTCGGCGTCGACGTCGCGCGTGCGTCGCTTGCCGTCTACGTGTGCGGCGCGCTCCTGGCCGCGGGCACCGTCAGTGCGGCGGGGCTGGTGGGATTCATCGGACTGCTCGTGCCGCACCTCGTGCGTCTCGCTGGCGCCCGCACACATCGGACCATCATCGGCGCAGCGGCGCTCGGCGGCGCTTCGCTCGTCGTGCTCGCTGATCTCATTGCGCGAACGGCGCTGCCTCCGGCGGAGCTGCCACTCGGCGCTGTCACAGCGCTCATTGGGGTTCCTTTCTTCTTCGCGCTCCTGCGCCGGCTCTCGTGATTACCTATCGCGACGTTGGCGTGCGGTACGCGTCGCGCGACCGCGCCGCCCTACAGGGCGTGTCGTTCGAAGCGACGCGGGGCCGCATCACCGCCGTGGTCGGGCCGAACGGCAGCGGAAAGAGCACGCTCGTGCGCGCGCTCCTGGGCAGCGTTCATCTCGAGACGGGGCGCATCGAGATCGACGGCACGCACATCGCCTCGCTCGCGCGGCGTGAGATCGCCTCGCGCGTGGCGGCGGTGACGCAGCGCGAGGACGTGGTGTTCCCCCTGAAGGTGCGCGAATACGTGCAACTCGGGCGCTATCCACGGCTCGGCCTGTGGCGTTCCGTCTCCGCCGCCGACGTCGCCGCCGTCCGGCGCGCACTCGATCTGACCGGAGCGGACGCGTTTCTCGATCGCGCGTTGTCGCAGCTCTCGGGGGGCGAATGGCAGCGTGTCCGGCTCGCACGCGCGCTCGCGCAAGGCGGCGATGCGATCGTGCTCGACGAGCCCACGACGTTTCTCGACGTCGGCCACGAGATGCACCTGTTCGAGCTCCTCGGACGCCTTGCGTCGGAAGGACACGCTGTATTGCTGGTGAGCCACCAGCTCAATCTCGTCGCGCGCTTCGCCGCTCACATGGTGCTCCTGCACCACGGCCGTATCGAGGCCGCCGGCACGCCGGACGATGTAATGCAGGCCGGCGTGCTCGAGCGCGTTTATGAATGGCCACTCGTCATCACGCGCGACCCGGCGGTCGGCGCACCCACGCTCGTTCCTCTCCGCGCTCGCCCTCGCGGCGATCGCACCGTCTGACGTTCATCCTTCACGCGTACCGGCACTCATGAAACACCACGCGCTCTCCCTCGCCCTCGTCGCATGCACGGCACCGCTCTCACTCGTCGGCGCACAGGTTGCGCGTGATACGGCACACGCGCCGACCATCGTCGTTACCGCCACCCGAACGCCGCTCAGCATCATGCGGTCACCTGCAACGGTCTCGGTCATCAGCGGCGACGAATTGCGTCGCGAGGGCATCGTGTCGGTTGTCGACGCACTGCGGCATGTGCCCGGCCTCACCGTGGTCCAGACGGGATCGTACGGTGGCGCGACGTCGCTGTTCATCCGCGGCGGCGAGAGCAAGTTCGCGAAGGTTCTCGTCGACGGCGTCGCCGTCAACGACGCCGGGGGCGCGTTCGATTTCTCGTCACTCAGCACCGACAATCTCGAGCGCATCGAGATCGTGCGTGGGCCCGCGAGTGTTTTGTACGGCTCCGATGCGATGGCGGGCGTGGTGCAACTCTTCACGAGGCGGGGCAGCGGTCCTCCGCGCATCGACCTGTCGGCGCGCGGAGGACGGTACGCCACATACGACGCAGACGCCGCCATTCGCGGCACCGATCACGGCGTGGACTATTCTGTCTCCGGCGCGCGACATAGCACGGACGGCATCCAGCTCTTCAACAGTGGGTTCAGGCAGAGCGTCGGTAGCGGAACGGTCGGCTGGCATGGAGCGGGCGCCGACGCTCGACTCACCGCGCGTTTCACCGACGACAACCTGCATTACCCCACGGACGGATCAGGTCAGGTGGTGGACAGCAATGCGACCCGTCGAGACGACCGGCTCGTGCTGGGCTTCGACGGGGGGCTGCGGCTCTCCTCGGCGGCGACCCTTCAGCTCGCACTTGCATCGAGCGGCATTCACGCCATCTCCGACAATCAGCCGGACGGCCCCGCCGATACGCATGGTTACTACTACACGACCGGCGACCGCTCGTATCGCCGCAGCGCGGACCTCAGAATCAACGCCACGCTGATGCAGGGCCTCGAGCTCACGACCGGCGCGCAAACGGAACGGCAATGGCAGACGAGTGCCACGCAGAGCAATTTCGGACCCTCGTCGTACAGTGCGCGCCGCCGCAGCACGGGGTATTACTCGCAACTGCTGTACGGAGCCGACAACTACACCGCCACACTCGGCGGCCGCTTCGAGCACAGTCAGACGTTCGGCGACTTCTTCACGTATCGCGCCGCGGCCAACGTCAACCCGTTCATGGCGACTCGAGTCCACGCCAGCGCGGGCACGTCGTTTCGCGAACCGACCATGCTCGAGAACTTCGGCGGCGGCTTCGTCATCGGGGACTCGACGCTCAGCCCCGAGCAGGCGCACAGCTTCGATGCCGGTATCGAGCAATCGCTCGAGCAGTGGGGCACGATCAGCGTCACCGGGTTCTGGAACTGGTTCAGTAACCTGATCGACTACAAGTACTCCGCCAAGGATCCCAACTACTTCAACGTCGCGAAGACGAAGACCTCCGGCGCGGAGCTCGGCTGGAGCGTACAGCTTCCCGGCGGATTCCACGGCGACGCGTCCCTGACCTATCTCGACGCGAGAGTCGTTGATCCGGGCAAGAGCACGGCTGCCACGGCCGCATTTGCGCCGGGGGCGCGACTGCTTCGCCGGCCGATGCAGACGATGGACCTCGGTGCAGGCTATGGAACGGCGCGCGGCACCTTCGACGTACGCGTCCACCGATCGGGAACACGCGAAGACGTGTTCTTCGCACCCGACTTCTCGAGCAAGCGCGTCACCCTTCCGGCGTACGTTCGCACGGACGTTTCGGGTGAGCTGCCGCTGACTCCCGAGTCCGGACGCTCAATGACGTTGACGGCGCGCGTCGAGAATCTGTTCGACGTCCGGTACTCCGAGGTCGCCGGCGTCAACTATGATTTCTCGCGAACCGACGACGCGTCCATCAACCACACGGGCTATCGCGCACCGGGCCGCCGAGCGTTGCTCGGTCTGCGCCTCTCGCTCTGAGCATGTTGCCGGCGGTTATCTTCCGAGCATGGCTTTGCTTGCCACGGATGCCATCGTCCTGCACGCGTTCGACTATCTCGAGTCCTCGAGAATCCTCCGCCTTGTAACGCGGGAGGGCGGCGTGCGCAGCGTCCTGGCCAAGGGCGCACGCCGCTCCTCACGTCGGTTTGGTGGTGGCCTCGATCTGTTCGCGCAGGGAACGGCGCATCTGTACACGAAGCCGGGGCGCGATCTGGACACGCTCGCCGGATTCGACATTGCACGCTCTCGGCCGGCGCTTGGCGAGGATCTCGGACGCTTCACGGGTGCCTCGGCCGTCGCTGAGCTCACGTTGCGATTTGGCGGTGAGGCCGCGGACGGCGGACTGTTCGACGCCGTCTCCAACGCGTTCGACGCGATTGCCGTCGCAAGTGCCGGCTCCGCGAGCACCGCCACGCTCGCGAGTGCCTGGCGCGTTGTGGCCGAGTTGGGATTTGCGCCGGCCACGGACATCTGTGGTGAGTGTCACGCCCCCATCGCGCCCGATGCGACGACGATGTTCAGCCACGCCGCCGGAGGAACGCTCTGCCAGCGATGCGGCCGCACCGCACCGGCGGGGCGTCTTCTGCCACCCGACGCGCGACACACGCTTCGCCAGCTTCTCTATGGCGACGACTCGCTCACCCTCGACGAGCCGTCCGCCCGCGCGCACCAACGCCTGCTGCGCGAGTTCCTCGCGGAACATCTGAGCGACGGCCGCCCACTCAAGGCACTCGAGCTCTGGGAAGATCGTCGATGGTAGCACACCGCGCATGATTCTCGGGACGGCCGGCCACATCGATCACGGCAAGACGACGCTCGTTCGCGCCCTGACCGGCGTGGACACCGATCGCCTGCCCGAAGAGAAGCGGCGCGGCATCACGATCGATCTCGGATTTGCTCCCCTCGCCCTCGATGGCGTGGGTCAAGTGGGCGTCGTCGACGTGCCTGGCCACGAAGCGTTCGTGCGTACGATGGTGGCCGGGGCGACGGGCATCGACTTCGCGCTGCTCGTCGTGGCCGGCGACGCGGGCGTCATGCCGCAGACGCGGGAGCATGTCGCAATTCTCTCACTGCTCGGCGTGCGTGCCGGCGTCGTTGCAATAACGAAGAGCGATCTCGCCGACGACGAATGGCTCTCGCTCGTGGAGGAAGACGTCGACACGCTGCTCGCGTCCACACCGCTCGCCGGGGCGGAGATCGTGCGCGTGTCCGGCGTTACCGGTGCAGGCATGGACGCACTGCGTGCCGCCCTTGCCAGCGCGGCAACTCGAATTGCTCAACGGCCCGCCCGCGATCTCTTTCGTCTCCCCGTGGATCGAGCGTTCACGGTGAAGGGAACCGGCACGGTGGTCACCGGCACCGTCTGGTCGGGCACGCTCGCGAGAGACGCGAGCGTCCGTCTGCTTCCATCGGACCGTGTCGTGCGCGTGCGCGGGCTTCAGGCGCACGGACGCGCGGTGGATGAGGTGCGCGCCGGCGAGCGCGCGGCCATTGCACTCAGCGGCGTCGACGTGGCAGACGTGCATCGGGGCGCAGTCCTCGTGCAGGGCGATGCATGGCGCGCCAGTCGTGTACTGCGCGCCGACGTCACTCTGCTCGGCGACGTCGACGCAGACATCGGCCCGCGCTCGCGCGTGCGGCTGCATCTCGGCACCAGCGACGTCGGCGCACGCATCGTGGTGCGCGATAGAGCGCTCACGCAGGGCACGCCCGCGTCCGCCCGCATCGTGCTCGACGAGCCGGTCGTCGCCCGCGGTGGAGATAGGTTCGTGCTGCGCCTGCCGTCCCCCCTCATCACGCTCGGAGGCGGTACCGTCACCGATCCGCACGCCCCCGGACGCGCGCGTGCATGGACTGCCGGTGACCATTCGGCTGGCGGCGTGCTGTCCCGCATGCTGGAGGAGGCCGGCACGACCGGTCTGGAGATTCGAGATCTCTCCGTACGCCTCGGCGTGCTTCCCGACGACGTCGACGCGCTGCTGCTGGAAGTGAATGCGTGGCGGGTGGGGAGCACGGCACTGGGCGACTCCGCGCGATCGAGCCTTTTCGCGGACGCGCAGTCGGCTGTGCGGGAGCATCATGGCGCACGTCCACTCGACGCGGGGATTCCATTGCAGTTGCTCCGCGCGAAGTTGCGCGCGACAGACGACATCGTGAGCGGAGTCGTCGAAGCGTTGGTGTCGCAGGGGGTGTTGGCGACGAGGCAGCGTGCCGTGTCGCTTCCGACGTTTTCTCCGTCGCTCGACGCCGCGCAGCTCGCCATGCGCTCCAAGGTGCTGGATGCGCTGCTGGGGGCGGGAAATGAACCGCCGGCACTGTCCGAGCTCGCTCGCGCGCTCGACGCGCCGGTTGCGTCCGTCACGGACGTGGCCCGGTGGCTCCTGAGAGAGGGGACGCTCGTCGCGGTGGAGCCGGAGCGCTACTATCCGACAGAGTCGGTGGCCCGGCTCCGGGGGGCGCTTGCGTCCGGAATGGCCGGAGATCGAGAGTATAGTCCGGCGGAACTTCGGGATTTACTCGGGTTAACACGTAAGTTCCTCATACCCTTCCTAGAGTATTGTGACCGTGAGGGTTACACGATTCGCGGCGGGCTCGGCAGGCGTCTGGCGCCGGCCAGGGAGTGAGGCAGCAGGCACGTAAGTCGAGACAATTCCTTGACATACGTCCCTTCGACACGTAATTTCGCGATACGGCAGCATCCCTTTCCACCCCTTAACAGGAGCAGCACCAGGATCCTGTTTCGTCAGCCGGAGTAGCCATGTACCACCGCTGGGCAGCACTAGCGCTTGTGCTCGCCCTTTGTGCAGTTCCGACAAAGCAAGCGGCGGGACAGCAGTCGACCTCGCAGTCCCGTGAGCACAAGCAGTCGGGGAGCCTCGGACAGAACTATCCGAATCCCTTCAATCCGGAAACCGCCATCCCCTTCGAGATCACGAATTGCGAGGGGGCTGTCGGGCAACACACGGTCAGCATCAAGATCTTCAATGTGTTGGCGCAACTCGTGGCCGTTCCGATTCTGGACGGTCCGGGCGTGCCTGTCTCCAACCTGAAGCTGGGTTGCGGACAGTACACCGCACGCTGGTACGGCAAGGTCCTCAACTCGGGCCGCGAAGCCGCGTCAGGCGTGTACGTGTACGAGCTCATCGTGGACGGTGTGCCGTCGGCGAAGAAGATGTTCGTCGCAAAGTGACCTGAGGTCGTCGACCTTGGCAGAACGCGAAGCGTCCGGACAGCCGTCCGGGCGCTTCGTCTCTTTCGGCCATGTCGAGATGGCAGCGTCCATGCGGCACCACGGTTGCCGTGAGAACGGCAACATGTCCTTACCTCGCACACGATGATCAATCCAGACAAGCTCACGGTCAAGTCGGCCGAAGCGCTCAACGACGCGATGGCCGAAGCGCGCCGCAACGGCAATCCGCTCGTCTACGACGTCCACCTGCTGCTCGCGCTGCTCCAGCAGGACGAGAGCATCGTCGTGCCCGTGCTGCAAAAGCTCGGAGCGAGCGTTGCCGCGCTCCGTGAGCAGGTCCTCACGGAGATCGGCCGCTACCCGAAGCAGAGCGACGCACAGCCCACGCTCGCGCGCGAGCTCAACGCGGTCCTCGATCGCGCGGAGAAGGAGGCCTCGAATCTCGGTGACGAATACGTCTCGACCGAGCACCTGCTCCTCGCGCTCAGTGACGTAAAGACCGAGAGCCGCACCCTGCTGAACAACGCCGGCGCGACGCACAAGGCGCTCCTCGGAGCGCTGGAGGCCGTGCGCGGCACCCATCGTGTCACCGATCAGACTCCGGAAAACCAGTACCAGGCGCTGCAGCGTTACACGCGCGACCTCACCGAGGCGGCGCGGAAGGGCAAGCTCGATCCGGTCATCGGCCGCGACGAGGAAATCCGCCGCGTGGTCCAGGTGCTCTCGCGGCGCACCAAAAACAATCCGGTGCTCATCGGCGAGCCCGGCGTCGGCAAGACGGCCATCGTCGAAGGGCTGGCTCAGCGCATCGTGAACGGAGACGTCCCCGAGAGTCTCAAGAACAAGCGCCTGCTTTCACTCGACCTCGGTGCACTCATCGCCGGTGCGAAGTTCCGCGGTGAGTTCGAGGAGCGGCTCAAGGCCGTACTCAAGGAGCTCACCGAGGGCGAAGGAAAGTTCGTCGTCTTCATCGATGAGTTGCATACACTGGTGGGCGCCGGCAAGGCGGAAGGCTCCATGGACGCCGGCCAGATGCTCAAGCCGATGCTGTCGCGTGGTGAGCTGCACGTCGTCGGCGCAACGACGCTGGACGAATATCGCAAGTATGTCGAGAAGGACGCGGCCCTCGAGCGGCGTTTCCAGCCCGTGTACGTCGGCGAGCCGAGCGTCGAGAGCACGATTGCAATCCTGCGGGGTCTCAAGGAGCGCTACGAGGCGCATCACGGCGTTCGCATCACCGACGGCGCGGTCATCGCGGCGGCGACGCTGTCGCACCGTTACATCGGCGACCGCTTCCTTCCCGACAAGGCCATCGACCTCCTCGATGAGGCGGCGTCGCGTCTGCGCATCGAGATCGATTCCATGCCGCAGGAGATCGACGAGGTGGAGCGCCGCATCATGCAGCTCGAGATCGAGCGCACGGCGCTGCAGAAGGAGAAGGACCCCGCGTCCAAAGAACGGCGGCACACGATCGAGCGCGAGCTCGCCGAGTTGAAGGAGCGGTCCTCCGCGATGAAGGCACAGTGGCAGCAGGAGAAAGAGACGCTCGGCGCAGTGGGAAAGATCAAACAGCAGATCGATCAGGCGCGCATCGAGGCGGAGCAGGCCTCACGTCAGGGTGATCTCGCGCGCGCCGCGGAGATCAGCTACGGCCGCATTCCCGAGCTCGAGCGGCAGATGAAGGAGGCCGAAGCGAAGCTCGCGAGCCGCGACGGCCGCCCGCAGTTCCTGAAGGAGGAAGTCGGCGCGGAGGACATCGCGGAGGTGGTCGCGAAGTGGACCGGCATTCCGGTGACGCGCATGATGGAGGGCGAGCGCGAGCGGCTCACCAAACTGGATCGCGAGCTCGCGCGGCGCGTTGTCGGACAGGACGAGGCGGTGCAAGCGATCGCGAACGCGGTGCGTCGCTCGCGCGCAGGGCTTCAGGATCCGAATCGCCCCATTGGCTCATTCATCTTTCTGGGGCCCACTGGCGTCGGCAAGACGGAGACGGCACGCGCGCTCGCGGAATTCCTGTTCGACGACGAGTCCGCGATGGTGCGCATCGACATGTCGGAGTACATGGAGAAGCACGCCGTCGCTCGCCTCATCGGCGCGCCGCCCGGCTACGTGGGTTATGAGGAGGGCGGACAGCTGACGGAAGCGGTACGCCGCCGGCCGTACGCGGTCATCCTCTTCGACGAGATCGAGAAGGCACATCCGGACGTCTTCAACGTGCTGCTCCAGATTCTCGACGACGGGCGCCTCACGGACTCGCAGGGGCGCACGGTGGACTTCCGCAACACCGTGATCATCATGACGTCAAACATTGGCAGTCACTACATCCTCGAGCACACGGGCGAGGACTGGGCGCTGATGGAGACGCAGGTGACGAGTGCGCTGCGCGCGCACTTCAAGCCCGAGTTCCTGAATCGTGTGGACGACATTGTCATCTTCCGCCCGCTCGGTCCCGAGCAGATCGAGCATATCGTGGATCTTCAACTGGCGCGGTTCGAGAAGTTGCTCGCCGAGCGGAAGTTGTCGCTGGAGGTCACGCCGGAGGCGCGTGCGATCATCGCCGAGGAGGGATACGATCCGGCGTTCGGTGCGCGGCCGTTGAAGCGCGCCATCCAGCGTCTCGTCCAGAATCCGCTCGCGCTTCAGATCCTCGAGGGGCGCTTCCAGGACGGCGACACCATCGTCGTCGATCGCAAGGACGACGGAACGCTCTCTTTCAGCGTGGGCGAGCGCGTGGCTGCCGCGGTTCCCGCGCACGCATGATCGAGGATGAACGGTGGATGCAGGTGGCCCTCGAGCAGGCGCGGCTTGCGGCTGCGATAGGCGAGGTGCCGGTCGGAGCCGTGATCGTCCGTGACGGCATCGAGATCGCCCGGGCGGGGAATCGCACCGTGCATGATCGGGATGCCACCGCGCATGCCGAGACGCTGGTCATTCGCGAGGCGGGCACGAGCCTTGGTCAGTGGCGGCTGGATGGCTGCACGGTGTATGTCACGCTGGAGCCGTGCTCCATGTGCGCGGGCGCCATGGTGCTGTCGCGCGTCGCACGCGTCGTCTTCGGCGCATGGGACGACAAGGCGGGCATGGCCGGCTCCGTCGGCGACCTGCTGCGGCATCCACGGCTGAATCATCGGCCGGAGGTGCGCGGCGGTGTGTGTGGCGAGGAGTGCGCTGCGGAATTGCGGGCGTTCTTCGCTGCGCGCCGAGCCCGCGATTGCGTTGACACTCCCGACGCGGTCGGGTAAACTACTGGGCTGTCTCCGGACAGGTGGCTGAGTGGTTGAAAGCACCGGTCTCGAAAACCGGCGTACCCGCAAGGGTACCGTGAGTTCGAATCTCACCCTGTCCGCTTCGGGCAAGCCGTCGCGTCGCGGGCTTCCGTATTGTCGGCCTCGAGGCGTGTGTTCCCGGATCGGTGGCCGAGTGGTTTAAGGCGCACGCCTGGAAAGTGTGTGTACGTGAAAGCGTACCGTGAGTTCGAATCTCACCCGATCCGCTTAGAACCGTGACCCCGCTTTGCCTCAAACGGCAGAGCGGGGTCATGTGCGTGTGGGCGCCCTTGCACGTTGGGCGCCCATCGCGCGCGCGATATCTTCTCGCCAGCTCAGGGCATCCATCGACCGAGGAATTGTGATACGCCGCTCCGCCGCGATCCGCACCACCATCGCCTTGCTCATCCTGATGAGCGCGACGACGCGCGCACAGACGCCGCGCTCCGATACGCTCCGTGTCGCCGGACTCCAGCAACCTGTCGAAGTCCTGCGAGACCGTTGGGGCATGTCGCACATCTACGCGGGCAACGAGCACGATCTGTTCTTCGCGCAGGGCTATTCGGCGGCGCGCGACCGCGGGTTCCAGTTCGAGATGTGGCGACGGCAAGCAACGGGGACGATGGCCGAAGTACTCGGCCGGCGCGAGCTCGATCGCGATCGCGGGGCGCGCCTCTTTCGGTATCGCGGCAGCCTGAGCGCGGAGCTCGCGCGCTATCATCCCCACGGCGCGGCAATCGTCGGCGCCTTCGTGGATGGCGTGAACGCATACGTCGAGCAGGCGTCACACGATCCGTCGCTCATCCCGGCCGAGCTGCGCATGCTTGGCATCACGCCGGGGCGGTGGACGTCCGACGTGGTGATCTCGCGGCATCAGGGACTTCTCGGCAACATCGAGGAGGAGCTCGCCTACGGGCGCTTCGTGGCGCATCACGGCGCGGCGCTCCTGAAGAAGGTGCAGTGGTTTCATCCGGGCCCCGGCGAGCCAACGCTCGACCTCGATGCGGCCGTGGACGGCACGGCGCTGGACGCACCCATCCTGGCGCTCTATGAAGCGTTCCGCGGACCCGTGCGCTTTCGTGCATCGGACATCGGTGTCTCCTATCGTGGCGACACGGCCACCGCGCGACGTCTGGCGCACCTCGACTCGGTGGCGGCCGACGACATGCGCTGGACGCAGCGCCGGGATATCGGAAGCAACAACTGGGTCGTGAGCGGCCAGCATACACTGAGCGGCCGCGCCCTCATGGCGAACGATCCGCATCGCTCGATAGCCGCGCCGTCACTCCGCTACTTCGTACATCTGACCGCGCCCGGGTGGAACGTCATTGGCGGGGGGGAGCCTGTCATCCCTGGCGTCTCCATCGGACACAACGAGTTCGGTGCGTGGGGACTCACGATCTTCGCGACTGACGGCGAGGACCTCTACGTCTACAAGACCAATCCGGCAAATCCTCGGCAGTATCGCTACAAGGAGACGTGGGAGACGATGCGCACCATTCACGAGACGGTTGCCGTGAAGGGAGAGTCGGCCGCCGACCTCTCCCTGCGGTATACGCGTCACGGTCCGGTGGTGTACGAGGATACCGTGCGGCATCTTGCGTACGCGGTGCGCGCCGCGTGGCTGGAGCCGGGCGGCGCGCCGTACATGGCATCGCTGCGCATGGATCAAGCGCGGAGCTGGGATGAGTTCCGCGCGGCCTGCAGCTACAGCAACATTCCCGGCGAAAACATGATATGGGCCGATGTGAGTGGTAACATCGGCTGGCAAGCGGTGGGCATCGCGCCCATTCGCGCCAACTGGAGTGGTCTTGTGCCGGTTCCCGGCGACGGACGATACGAGTGGGCTGGATACCTGCCGATTCTCGAGAAGCCGCACGCCTTCAATCCGCCGGAAGGCTTCATCGCCACGGCAAACAACAACCTCACGCCGGAAACGTACCCGCATCGCAACGCCATAGGATGGGTATGGGCGGACCCGTATCGGTGGGCGCGCATCGGCGAAGTACTGGGCTCCGGCCGGCGCGTGTCCACGATGGACATGATGCGTCTCCAGACTGATTACACCTCGTTGCCGGCGCGGTCGCTCGTTCCCCTTCTGGCGGGTCTCTCCTCCAGTGATGACGCGGTGGAGCGCGCACGACAATCGCTGCTCGCCTGGAACGATGTGGTCGACAAGACCTCGGTACCGGCCGGCATCTACGAGGCCTGGGTTCGCGCACTCGACGCAAGGGTGATCGACTTGGTGGTACCCGCGCCGGCGCGCGCGAGGGCGCGGGGTGTCCCCATGCACCGCATCGTGGAATGGCTCACGTCCCCGGGCGGAGACTTCGGCGCCAAACCGCTCGCGACGCGCGACTCGGTTCTCCTGACGAGCCTCGCTGCGGCAGTGGCGGATCTCACCACCCGATTCGGCGCTGACATGTCCGCGTGGGAGTGGGGGAAGTATCACCACGCCCTGCTCGCGCATCCGATGAGCGCAGCCCTGAACGCCGAGCAGCGTGCGCGCTTCGAGGTGGGGCCGTGGCCACGCGGTGGCGATGGAAATACCGTTGGCGCCACTGGCGCGGGCCCGAATCAGATGGCTGGCGCGTCCTTTCGTATCATTGTCGAGCCCGGCGACTGGGATGCGGCCGTCGGGACGAACACACCCGGACAATCGGGAGACGTGAACAGCCCGCACTACCGGGATCTGTTCGAGCTGTGGAAGAACGATCGCTACTTCCCCGTGAAGTACTCGCGAACAGCGGTGGAAGGCGTAACGGAAGCGCGGCTGACACTGCGTCCGTGACGCCTACTGCATGAAGAACATCATGCCGCCTCCGTCGCCGCCGAAGCGCGGATTCACGACGTTGTTCAGCACCGACCCGAACGAATAGTTCAGACCCACGAAGAAGAACTGGCTGAAGCGCGTGCTCTGCTGCGTCTGCCGGAGCAGGGCGTCATCGCGCGTGATGGTCTCCTTCGGGATGTAGAACTGATCGTGAATCGCGTCGTAATTGCCGCTGAAGTTCACGCTCAGCCCCTTCACGATCCGCACGTTCGCACCGAGGGAATAGGTGATTCTGCGCCGGGCGAGATCGCTCAGGTAGCTCGTGGCGTCCACGCCGGCGTTCACGGAGCCCCATGTCTGCCGCTGACTGAACGCCGTCGAGAAGAGCTGCACGGGAAGCGTCTCCCTCAGCTTGTTGAACAGCGTCGTGTCGTAGTAGCTGAAGCTGCTGACACCGACGCCGTACTGGAACCGCAGTTGACGTCGCGTCGCATCGGCGTACGGGAAAAGGTCGTACTCCACGGCCGGCGTGATACGCGCGGAGAAACGCTGATTCAGATAGGTGGAGGAGGTAAAGGATCCCTTCAGCCCCGCCGACCAGTGGTCGTCGAGGCTCTTCACCTGGAGTAGACTGGCGAAGTAGCTCCGTTGGATAAACACGGATTGCGTGCCGCCGAAGCTGAAGCGGCTCTCGCTGTAGTTCTCGTTCGCCGACACGGAGGTCTTCCACGCGTCGGTGACGCGATTGACCGCGACCTGCCCGTTGATGTAGACGCTCGAGTAACTCTCCTCGCGGAAGCCATTCCCGTTCGAGCCCAGCGTGAACACCCACGCGTTCCACGGATCACGCACGGGCGCCGTCGATGACGAGTCCTTGTTCGTGGCCGCCGTGAACGTGACTGCGAGACGCTCCGCCGCGCTAGTCCGAGCGAGATAGCGGACCAACCCGAGCTGCAATGTGCGGGCGAGGCCACGCCGAGTCTCGTCGTTCGTGCTGGACTGTGGGGCGACGTACGACAGGGTGTCGCTGACACCCTCGAACTTGTGCTGGCCAATGAACGCCAGCGTGAAGAATGTGCCGCCCCCGCCGGTACGCTGGCTCGTTGCCAGCACGTGTACGTCGGCGGCCGTCCGCTCTCTGACCCAGTTCACGCTCACGATTTCCGTGCGGAAGAATTCTTCATCGCAGAAGAATCCGCTGCAGTCGAGAAACACGTTGAAGGCTCGTGCTGCCGGCTGGGCGCCGATGGCGTCGCGCGGCATCAGCAACGCGATCGCGGTGAGGGCAACACCAAGGAATGCACGGCGCAATGCGATCTCCATCAGTAGTTGACGCGCTCGAGAGCGAGTGAACCTTCGACGACCGCCGCTCCGAACGTGCCGTGGCCAACGTTGACGGTCGCGCCGCCTGGGCGCACCATACAGTACGTGCCGTACTCCTCGAGCGGGATCACATACACGCGCAGGCCGTTCCCCCGAGAGCACGCTGCGTCACCACGCAGAGTGATCGTGGGCGGTGCCTCGCCCTTCCGCCGCGGCAGGTACTTGAGCCAGAACGCGCCCTTCGGCAGCGACCACCTCAGCGTGTCGCCTCGCTCCAGCCGGACCGGTACTGCAACGAACCGCTGATCGGCCCGGAGTCCTTCCAGCGACCGCACGCGCTCGTGGACGATTACCTGCATCCCCGCGCTTCTATCCCCGACGTTGACGTCTACCATCGTCTGCCCCACCGCTCGCGGACGGATGGTATGTCCCACGATGACCGCGACCGAGCTGTCGTGCACCAGCGCCGCTCCTCGGAGTTGCATGACCGGGAGACCGTCAAATCCGATGGCGACGAACGGAAGGTCGCGTGGCCGATCGCCAGCGACGAAGTCAATCCAGTGACTCGCGCGCAACTCCTGCACGGGGCGACACAGGACGGCCACGTCGGTGGCGATCATGCCGAGCGACGCGCGCACCGTGGCCTCGCCATCCCACGTACACGTGACGACGCCCTGCGAAGAAACGGTGATCGGCGCGCCGGATATCCACTGATACTGCACGCCCTGCGACGCGAGCGGACGGTTTCGCTTGTCGAGCACGCGCATCTCGAGTTGAACGGCGTGCACGCTGTTGATGACGATACCGTCCGCCGGATTTGCAACGTTGGCCAGAAGTCGTGATGGCGGGCCATCGCGGAGCAGGACGGCGACCAGCGCGGCCGTCAGCATCAGCCCGATGCCCAGCAGCGCCGCGGCCAGTCGCAACCGCACCCGCGGCTCTCCCCTTCGGAGCACGCTTGTGATCAGGTGTGGCGCCGAGCGCACAACTTCGAGGCCAAGCCAAACGCGGGCGAGCATCCGGCCGTCGCGTGTCGCGCGAAGCGCAAACTCCTCGGCGAGGTCGCCAACCATGGCCTCCACCAACTCCGCGTCCAGACCAATCGCCACCAGCAGCCGCTCGTACATCGAGAGGTTGGTGCGCCGGTGGCCACGCGCGTCGGCGCCGAGCGCGCGAATACTTGCGAGTCGTCTCATGCCGGCTCCGGACGAACGCTTCCGAACCCGGCCCACAGCGCCGCGGTGTTCCGCTCGGCATCACGAAGCGCGCGAGCTCCTGCGCCGGTGATTGCATAGTGGCGCCGCGAACGGCCACCGCGGAAGGGTTGTGGCTCGCCCGTGCGCGACTTGAGAACACCTTTGTCCTCGAGACGTTGGAGGGTGGTGTAGACCGCGCCGATGGAGTAATCCCGGCCGGTCCGTTCGGTGAGGTCTCGGCGGACCGCGAGCCCATATGCGTCGTTGCCGAGGCGCGCGACAGCGAGGAGGGCGGCGAGCTCGAGGCTTCCCAAGGTCAATGTGGGCATAAGTTCTATTATGTAGAACAAATCGGCAGACCGCAAGCGGATGCGTTTACAGCTTTACCGTAACTTCAATGCCGCCAATTCCAGGCACTACGCCCAAGTAGAAGGCGTTATAGAATGCGCTAATGGCTGATGGTGGCTTCTGCTTGTGCATGATAGGACCGATGTCCGGCGTTGTAGATCAACTCAACGGTAGAATTCTGGCTTACGGCGGCGGCCAGGCCAGGATTCATCCAGCGGAGGCGCTCAATCGCTTTCGCGTGCCATCCGATAGGATCGCGGTCCCATATCGGATTGTGATGTGCGACGATGTTTCGAAAGTCGCGCAAGTCGCTGAACGCGCGTCCAATGTCCGCTCGATTCTGTTTCGGTCTGGGACAGGAAGGAAACCGCCGCCCGGCGGCGGGCCAAATCTGTGGGCCGTGGACATTCCCCTGTTCATACGGGCTGTCGCATAACCGCACCCAGAAGCCAAAGCTCAGACGGCTAATCAAGTGTCCGGCCGTCCATTTTCGAGGATGCTTCGACATGGCGTTGAGAGCCTTCGCGACGTGTTCCTCCTCTCTTGCTTGAAGCATGGACGGCCTTGCCGTTAGCCAGCAGGCGACTTGCGTCGTCCTGTAAACACGCCTCGCCGTCGTCTCCGTGGCCGCATCGAAGATGGCATTTCGAAAGGTGACTTCGATGGCATGGAGAATCGGATGAAACGCGGACGCCAACGCCAAATTCCATAGATATCTGGCTATCGCATCCGTCGAGGAGGTGTCGGACTCCAGGCTGTATGCCGCCATGCGATCTTTGGAGAACGCCCGGAAGAGTTGTCGGTAGGTCAGGGGCGGCTTGGCCGTTCCGCTCGGAGGTGCCACGGAAGGCGTGTGTGATGGTTGAGGGAGAGGACTGCCCTCGACGACCCTCGAGCTCTTGACATCCGCCTCCAGCTGACTCAGATTCATTTCAGAATTCCTCGGGGAGTCCCATACCGCCGGAACACGGGCGGCACGACTCCGAGGTTACGAACTCCCGGCGCCACCCTCGTGGCGCCGGGAGTTTGCGTTTGGGGACGATCGTCACGCCGTTGCGATCAATCGTACAGGGTCGAGCGTCCTTCCCGAGGACGACCGTCGCGCAGATAGTGGCGAAAAAACGCGGCGACGTGCACTGTCGTCCCCAGCGGATGGCGCCAGCTTCCGTCGACCTTGCCTCCCACGTGCTCATGAAGAGAGCCGCCAACAGCAAGCGCATTATTGCCTGCGCTCTTGTCGCGCATCTGGCTCTCATCCGCCCAGTGGCGGCGCAATCCGCTCAGACGCTCATCATCAACGCGGATCAGGGACGCGACACGATCAGTCGTCACATCTACGGGCAATTCGCCGAGCATCTCGGCCGCCTGATATACGACGGCATTTGGACGCGTGAGGGAAATGGACCCTGGCATGCGCGTGCGGACGTGGTGCAGGCGCTTCGCGCGATCAAGGTGCCGAACCTGCGATGGCCCGGTGGGTGTTTCGCCGACTACTACCATTGGCGCGACGGAATTGGCCCGCGGGAGTCACGTCCCACCGTCGTGAACAGCAACTGGGGTGGCGTCACGGAGGACAACGGCGTCGGTACGCACGAATACCTGGATCTCATCCGGCAGATCGGTGCCGAGCCGTTCATCGTCGGGAACGTCGGGAGCGGCAGCGTGCGCGAGATGCAGGAGTGGTGGGAGTATCTCAACCACCCGGGCAAGAGCCCGATGGCGGATCTTCGGCGCGCAAACGGGCATCCGGAACCGTGGAACGTGCGCTTCTGGGGCGTGGGCAATGAGAGCTGGGGCTGCGGCGGCAACATGCGTGCGGAGCGCTACGCCGACGAGTTCCGTCGTTACGCGAGCTTTCTACCTGGGTATGGTAGCGTTCGCCCCTTTCGCATCGCCACCGGTCCCAGCGACGACGGCTATGCGTGGATGGAAGTCTTGATGCGCGACGCCGGCTTCATGATGGACGGCATCGACCTGCATCATTACTTGCTGACCGGAAGTTGGGCGAAGAAGGGCAAAGCCACAGACTTCTCCGAGGCCGAGTGGGCCGAGCTGCTCCAGAAGGCGACCGGTTTCGACGAGCTGCTCGCGCGTCACTCCGCCATCATGGATCGGTACGACCCGCGCAAACGCGTCTGGCTCGTGGTTGGTGAATGGGGGACGTGGCATCAGGGTGAGCCGGGAAGCAATCCCGCATTCCTCTACCAGCAGAACACGCTGCGCGACGCGCTGGTGGCCGCCGTCTGTCTCGACGCATTCAACAAGCACGCCGACCGCGTGCGCATGGCGAACATCGCGCAGGCTGTGAACGTGCTGCAGGCGATGATTCTGACGCAGGGCGACCGCATGCTGCTGACGCCGACGTACCATGTCTTCGAGATGTATACCGCCCACCACGATGCCGTGCGCCTGCCAATCGCGTTCGATGCCGGGGTGTACACGTACGGCGACCGATCGATGCCGGCAGTGAGCGCAACGGCGTCGCGAGATGCGAATGGACGGATCCATCTCACGCTCACGAACGTCGACCCGAACCAGGCGCGAGCGATCAGGGTCGAACTGCGGGGTCAGACCGCGAACACGGTCACCGGACGCATCCTGACCGCGGATCGAATGAATGCCCACAACACGTTCGACGCGCCGGATGCGGTGCATCCCGCGCCCTTTACGGACGTCCGGCTCTCTGGCGGCATCATTTCGGTGCAGTTGCCGCCAAAGTCACTCGTGGCACTCGAGCTCAAGTGAGTCCGACGAATTAAACGCTGGTCAGGGCGACCGCTGACATTGCTAAGACAACGGCGCCTATTGTGACGATTGACGTAGGCGCCAGCATCATGAGTTGTCTTAGCCAGCGTTACGTGTGGTTGACGGCACCGAAGTTACGGCAGATCTTCGTCATAAGGGCGGACCAATAAAACCAAGGCGATCTGTCACGTGTCGAGACTCCTTCTGGCAATGCGATCTTCTTACCATGCAATTTTACTGGTCGCGGCAAGCATTGTAGTCACCACGTGCTCGGATGCGGCCAGCGGGCCGCGTTCACCATCTGGTGCGGAACTCGTTCCGGGACATATCGTCCTTACCGCGCAGCTCTCCCCGCTGGCGGCCCGCGCCCTTGCCGTCCTTGTGGCGAGCGGAATAGACGTGAAGGAGATCCATGTTCGGTTGACGGCGCCACAAGAAGGCACACGCGATACTGTCATCGTATCTCCGATGTTTCAGGGCTCAGTTCGCATCGATATCCCTGTCCAGATACGAAGCACGGACCAGTCCTTTGCGGCGTTGATCGAGCTTCGCGCTACCGATCACTTGATACTCTTTTCCGGAACGCAGCTTGTGACGGTTCGCGGCGCGAATTCCGCGCTTCCGGTGCCGATTCTCACCGTCGACTATGCTGGACCGGGCAGGTCGGCTGAGACGGTAACCCTCTCGCCCTCGGATATGACTGTAGTGGGCGTATCCACAATCACGTACACCGTGAGTGTACTCGACGCGACAGGTCAGATGGTGTCGAGTGTGCCACTGCAGTGGGCGTCGAGCGACACCTCGATCGCCACGATCGCTTCAATGGGTAGTGCCAATGCGAACGCGCAGGCGCGTGGCAAACGTGGCGTCACGACACTGAGTGCAACCACACCGCTCGGCGTTCGGGGAAGTGTGAAATTGTCAGGCGTGCCAGTGGCAACGCACCTCGTTTTGGTCGGTGGCGAAGGGCAGACTGGCGTGGCCGGCAGCGCGCTGGCGGCGCCCATGGTGGTCGAGGTGCAGGCCGCAGACAATTTGCCCGTGCCCGGAGCGGTGGTGAACTTTCGTGCGATGACGCCTGGAGGCAGCGTGGCCAACGCTTCGAGTGTCGCCGATACGTCCGGTCGCGCGGCTACCAAAATGCTCTTGGGAAAGGGCGGAGGACCCTATCGCTTCGAGGCCTCCTCGGGTCGGACGGAGCCCGTAGTTGCGTCGGCGTCGGCCACGCCGGCTCCTGCGGCGGCCATCACCATCGTCTCGGGCGATGGACAAGTGGACTCAACGTCGACCAGACTCGTTATTCCGCTCGTCGTAAGAGTTACCGATCAGTATGGTGGCCCCGTTGACGCGCAGGCGGTGAATTGGCTGAAAGTCACGGGTAGTGGGCTCCTTGGTTCTGCGAGCACGACTACCACCAGCGATGGAACCGCCAGCAATATTTATGTGCTTGGCAGTCTCCCTGGTGGCGATGTAGTGAGCGCAACGGTTCCTGGTGTCGGTGGGGCCTCGGGCGCGGTGCAATTTTCCGCCACGACGCTTCAACGCGGTGTCGCCACGCTTTCGATTGCTAGGGGCGGTCAACAGACCGCGGTGGTCGGCACGGCTGTAAGCGTTCCGCCGAGCGTCCTGGTGAAAGACGCGAACGGCCTCCCGGTGCCAAACGCGCCTGTCGTCTTCGGCGTGGCAAGGGGAAGCGGTCGTGCGACTGGCCTCATAGCCACAAGTAACGCGGCGGGTATTGCGACGCTTGGATCATGGACGCTCGATACGATTGCCGGGATGAACACGCTGACGGCAACGACGGGAGCGGTCAGCGCGGCAATAACGGCTACCGGGATCGCGGGGGCCGCAACGCAGATCCTGGTTGCCTCAGCTCCAACAGCGCTGACGGTGGGCATCATCGCGAACTTCGCCTTCCAGGTTGCGGATGCCTACGGAAACCCCGTCGCACGTTCTGGAATTCCCCTGATCGTGTCGTGGTGGTGGCTCAACGGCCCACGAGGTTCCGGGGGACCAGCGACGACCAATGCGCAGGGTATTGGCACGTTCTTTATGTCCCCCTCACCGGCCGTACCTTGCACTTTCGTCATCTCGGCTCCTGGTCTCACCACGAACACCTTTACCCTGCCGGCCGTGGCAGGCGCGCCGGCGGCTATCTACTTCAAAGCATCTATGTACGGCACGAATTTGAGCGGGCTGCCGTTCGCGCACCAGCCAGTCGTGCAGATCACGGACGATGGACTCAATCCGGTGAACGCGCCCGGATTCATTGTTTCGGCGGTCCTTGACACAAGTGGCGGCTTGTCAAACGGCACGTTAGGCGGTAAGACGACGGTCACGTCTGATGCAACCGGCGCCGCCGCGTTCACCGACCTCTCGATCACGGGCGCGCCAGGACTTTATGGTGTGAGCTTCAAGGTTCCCGGCCTGAGGTCTCCCACACCCTCGGGGGCTCTCCTGATCGATCTTGCAGCAACCACTATCGCGGAAAGCGCTGGGAACAACCAATCGGCTCAGGCTGGCAGTCCCGTACTGGTACCACCGGCAGTACTTGTGACCGACCGCAATGGGGCTCCTCGAGCCGGTACCATCGTCTCCTTCACCTTCACGACGGCCGATTCAGGCGGACGGATTTCTAACGGCTTCACGACCGGATCAGCGGTAGCAGTCCAAACCAACGCCTCTGGCATCGCACAGCTCACGCGTTGGTCGCTTGGATTTACGGCCGGAGTCAAATCGCTCTCCGCCACACCGTTGAATCCACTTAACGGGAGTCCGGTGACTTTCACAGCCACTGCTGTTCCTGGACCCGGTGTGGCACTGCGCTTCATTACGCCGCCGCCCCCAAATGCAACGAGTAGCATCCCATTCGGACCGCAGCCCGCAGTGCAGCTCACGGACGCCTACGATAATGCCGTGAAGACGGCAGGCGTAGTGATCTCAGCCGCGATTGCGAGTGGAGCAGGCGTACTGTCGAACTCTACGGCGATCACCAACGCGGTAGGGGTCGCGACATTCAGCTCTCTCACGATGACGGGGACGGGCAGTATCATCCTGTCGTTCGCGGGGCCGGGCTACAGCACGCTGTCGTCGGGTACCATCGTGGTCCACTAGCCGGAGCTGAATGGGTTCGTGATGTTGGACCGAGAATCCGAGGCTCGGTTCCATTTCGGTGCATGCGCTGCGATATTGATCGCCATGCCCGATCGCCAGTCCATCGTCCTCGACGCGCGAGCCATGGATCGCACGCTGCGTCGAATGGCTGACGAGATCGTCGAGTTGAATGACGGAACCGACGATCTCATCCTCGTCGGAATTCAGCGCCGCGGTGTCCAGCTCGCGGCGCGCATCGTATCCAGCATCAATGCGCGAGAGGGTGTCGAGGTGCCGACAGGCGCGCTCGACATCACGCTGTACCGCGACGACCTCCAGACCGTCGGTCCGCGCCCCGTGGTGGGCGCTACCGACCTGCCGTGGGCGCTCGACGGCAAGGCGGTGATCATCGTCGATGACGTGCTGTACACCGGGCGGACAATCCGTGCCGCACTCGACGAGCTCGCCGACTTCGGACGTCCTCGGCGCATCGCACTCGCCGTGCTCATCGATCGCGGAGGCCGCGAGTTGCCCATTCAGCCAGACGTTGTGGGCAAGACGGTGGAGGTGGGACACAACCAGCGCGTGGACGTGCTGGTGTCGGAGCTGGACGAGAAGGACGCCGTGATCATCGCGGAGCGCCAATGAGCGTCGGTCCGCTCGGCAAGGACCTCCTCGGCCTCGAGCCGCTGAGCGCTGATCAGATTCGACTCATTCTCGACACCGCGGAACCGTTCAAGGAAATCAGCGAACGCACCATCAAGAAGGTGCCGACGCTCCGCGGCAAGACGATCGTCAACCTGTTCTTCGAGGCATCCACGCGCACGCGCGTGTCGTTCGAGTTCGCGCAGAAGCGACTCTCGGCCGACACGGTGAACGTTGCGGCCTCAGGCTCAAGCGTGAGCAAGGGCGAGACGCTGGTGGACACGGCGCGAAACCTCGAGGCCATGCGCATCGACATGGTCGTCATTCGCCACGGCGCATCGGGCGCGGCGCAGTTTCTCGCCGAGCGTATCGAGTCGAACGTCATCAATGCTGGCGACGGGACGCATGAGCACCCGACGCAGGGGCTGCTCGACATGCTGACCCTGCGCGATCACTTCGGCAAGATCGAGGGACTCAAGGTCTGCATCTGCGGCGATGTGCTCCACTCGCGCGTCGCGCGGTCGAACATCTGGGGTCTCAAGAAGCTGGGGGCGGACGTCGCTGTATGCGGTCCGCGCTCGCTGCTCCCGAATGCCATCGACGCCTTCGGCGTCACGGTCTTCGACCGCATCGAAGACGCCATTCAGTGGGCTGATGCACTCAATGTGCTGCGCCTCCAGCTCGAGCGAATGCAGCGTGGGTACATCCCGTCGCTGCGCGAATACAATCGCGTCTTCGGCGTCTCGCGCGAGCGGCTCGCACGAGCGCCGAGGGACGTCCTCATCCTTCATCCGGGCCCGATGAATCGCGGCGTCGAGATCGATTCCGACGTCGCGGACGGCCCGCAAAGCGTGATCCTCAATCAGGTGACCAACGGCGTGGCCGTGCGCATGGCGGTGCTCTATCTGCTCTCGGGCGGCCGTCCGGAGCTCGCCGAAGCGGCGAAGGGCGGACAACGATGACTGGACGCGCGGTGCTGCTTCGCGGCGGGCGATTGATCGACCCGTCCCAGCGGCTCGACGAGACGGGCGATCTGCTCATCGAGAACGGGACAATTGCCGGCATCGGGCGAGTGGGCGAGGTGCGCCGAGATGGTGATGCGCTCGAGACGATCGATTGCGCGGGCCGCGTGATCTCGCCCGGCTTCATCGACGTCCATTGTCACCTGCGGGAGCCCGGGCGCGAAGAGGTCGAGACGATCGCGACGGGTGCGCGCGCCGCGGCGGCTGGCGGATTTACGGCTGTGTGCGCGATGCCGAACACCGATCCCGTCACGGACAATCAGGCGGCAGTCGGATTCATCATCAGTCAGGCGAGAAAGGCGAATGCGTCTCGCGTCTATCCCATCGGTGCCATCTCCATCGGCGAGATGGGCGAGACGCTCGCGGAGTTTGGAGAGATGGTGGCGGCCGGGGCCGTCGCGGTGAGCGACGACGGCAAGCCCGTGGCGAGTGCACAGCTCATGCGGACGGCGCTGGAGTACGCGCGCACCTTCGGGATTCCCGTGGCGGATCACTGCGAGGAGCCGACGCTCGCGCGCGACGGCGTCATGAACGAAGGCATCATCAGCGCCAGGTTGGGCCTCCGCGGTATTCCCGCCGAGGCCGAAGAGATCATGGCCATCCGCGACATCCTGCTCGCGCGCCGCACCGGGGGCCACATCCACCTGTGCCACATGAGCACGAAAGGCTCTGTGGAACTCATTCGGTGGGGAAAGGAGCGAGGTATCAACGTCACCGCCGAGGTCTGCCCGCACCACCTCTCGCTGACGGAGGATGCGGTGGAGGGCTACGACACCAACGCGAAGATGAATCCTCCGTTGCGTACCGCCGAGGACGTCGCGGCGCTGCAGCAGGGCGTCAAGGACGGAACCATCGATGTGATCGCCACGGATCATGCGCCGCATCATTACGACGAAAAGGAGCGCGAGTTCGCTGATGCGCCAAACGGCATCGTCGGGCTCGAGACGGCGCTCGCCGTCAATCTCACGTGGCTCGTCAAGAGCGGAATCGTCGACTTGCCGTTGCTCGTGGAGCGCATGTCCTGTGCGCCCGCGCGCTTGTTCCGGCTACCGGGCGGCTCGCTTCAGCGTGGGGCCGCGGCCGACGTCACTGTTTTCGATCCCGAGGTGGAGTGGACCGTTGACGCGTCGAGCTTCCGGTCGAAGGGGCGTAACACGCCGTACGCCGGCATGACGTTGCGCGGGCTCGTGGAGTGCACGCTGGTGGACGGGCGCGTGGTTTACCGACGCGACCGCTGACGGTGGCGGGCGTAATGGACGACGCGTCCCCCGAGGGTATCTTTGTCGCGGGAGAACCCGCATGAAGAAGGACGACAGCCGACGCGAGTCGGGAAGCAGGGGATCGAGCGCGGTCAACACCGTCAGCGTCCTGATGGAGGAACGGCGGAAGTTCGAGGCGTGGATCAAGGCGTTGGACGACCGCCGCGAGTCCACGCCGGACCACGTCTTTCAGCGCGTGCACGCGGATTACGAGGCGCGCCTGGAGCAGGTCATCGCGCAGCTCGGTGAGCACGCCGACGGCCTGCGACGCGAGATCGAGACGCTGTCGTCGCAGCTCTCCACCCTGCGGAATGACCATCAAAAGGCCACGGACGAGCGCGCGGAAGTCGAGTTGCGCGCGCATGTCGGAGAAGTGTCGTCGGAAGACTGGCAGCGCATGTCGGCGGAGAGCGACGCGCACCTCGGCGATCTGGCCTCCAAGCAGCAAAGCGTGGAGCAGGAGCTCGCGCGGATGCGACAGTTCCTCGATGATGCGGCGCGTCAGCCTTCGGCGACGACTCCGGTCGAGAGTGCGCCGGCGGTCTCCGGCGTGTCGCGGTCGGAACCACCTTCGGCGGCGACGTCGTTCGAGCCGCGCCATAGCAAGGAGACCCCTGAGCAGCGTCAGCTCGCAATCGACGACGTTGCTTCGGCGTCCACCGCGTCAGCGCAGGCAGCTCCAGGGTCGCCAGCGCCCGCCGCATCCCCGGAGGCACCGCGGCGCCAAACCGGCTTCGACGAGCTGACATTTCTGCGCTCCGTCGTGGATGCGCCTGCCGGACCGGTGGAGCCCGCGCCGCTTGACGAGCCGGACGAAGCGACGAAGCGGTCCAGCTTTGCGCGCCGCTCGAGCGAAGAGGCGATCGTCAACCTCAGTGACGAGAGCAACCTCCCGATTGGCGTGCCGGAGGAGAGGCCTCGCGATTCGGCGCCCACGCCGAGGCACACCCCCAGCGCGCTCGATCCGGTCACGGACATGACCGAGAGCAACAAGACGCTCAAGTGCGGCGAGTGTGGGGCGATGAACTATCCCACCGAGTGGTACTGCGAGCGGTGCGGCGCGGAGCTGGCGTCGCTCTGAAGTCCGGTTCCGCCTTTCTTCGTAATCTGTGCATTCACTCAAAAAAGAACGCCGGGCTCGTGGCCCGGCGTTCGTAAATGCAGGAGGACTGGACTCAGGCGGTGGCCGCGTGCTTTGCCATGCGGCTCTTGACGCGGGCGGCGGTGTTCTTGTGAACGAGACCTTTGCGCGCGGCGCGGTCGAGAAGACTAACGGCTTGCGTCCGCTCGTCGGCGGATGCGCCAGGAACCTTGGCCTTCTTGAGCGCGGAGCGAAGGGCGGACCGCTGGGCGCGGTTGCGCACGGTCGCGGCGCGCGTTTTCCGCATGTTCTTCTTCGCGGATGCGATATTCGGCACGAACAGATCTCCGGAATGCAGTAAAAAGTCGCGGGGGTCGCGAGTCGAGAAAGCTACCGGTAGAGAGGAGCGAAGTCAAGCTGCGACAGTGCTTTATGCTGCGACGGCGCTTTACTCTCCCGTGGTGCGCCGCTACCTTACGCGCGTTCGCACCCCAGGAGCCACCGCTGGGGGTATTCGACGCCCCTCGCCTGGCCCCGTTGCACACTCTCCAGACCATTCTCCTCGTTGCGCCCGTTCTGTTGTTCTCGGTGATCGCGCACGAGATCGCGCATGGGTACGCGGCGCTGCGGCAGGGCGACCGCACGGCACTGGAGGCGGGCCGCCTGAGTTGGAATCCGCTCAAGCACATCGACCCGTACCTCACGATCCTCCTGCCGTTGATCATGCTCACGGGATCGACGTTGGCCGGCCGCTCGGTGGTGTTCGGCGGAGCGAAGCCGGTGCCTGTGGATCCGCGCAATTACAAGAATCTCCGCAGCGGCGACATCATCGTGTCTCTGGCTGGCGTCGCGACGAACCTCTTCATCGCCGTCATCTGCGCGGGGCTCATAGTCGTCACCGGCCTGGCAGCGCGCGTGGCGCCCGCCCTGGGCGACACCATCGGCATCCTCCAGGCGATGTTCACCGTGGGCGTGATGCTGAACTTCGGACTCATCGTCTTCAACCTGCTGCCGATTCCACCGCTCGACGGGTCGCACGTGATGAAGTACCTGCTGCCTCGCCCGCTGGCCATCCAGTACGTGCGCTTCGGCCGCTATGGGCTGCTCGTGCTCATGCTGCTGGTCTTCATGGGCGGCGGCATCCTTCGCGCATGGTACACGCCCGCGTTCATCGCGACGCAGCGCGTGTTGGCTGGAGTCGAGCCGTACCTCGTTCCCGCGGCGGGGCAATGGTTGCAGTGACGGACGGCGTGTCGCCCGCTGCCCGGTTCGGCGCGGACGGCGAGGCGCCGCCGGCGTTCGTCGTCGAGCTGACGGAATTCTCGGGACCGTTGGACCTGCTCCTCTCGCTCATTCGCGAGGAGCAGCTCGACATCTACGACATTCCCATCGCGCGCGTCGCGGAGCAATTCGTCGCGCGCATTCGCACGTTGCCGCTCAACGACGCCGCGGAATATCTCGAGATGGCGGCGCGCCTCCTGCGCATCAAGGCGCAGATGCTGTTGCCACGAAACGAAGACGGCGAAGCGTGGGAAGATCCGCGTGCGGAGCTCGTGCGCCGTCTGCTCGAGTACCAGCAGATGCGGGAAGTGGTGGACGTGCTCGAGCGCGCCGGCGAGGAGCGCCGGAGCCGCTTCGCGAGAGCGTATATTCCCCAGGCGCCCGCGCCACCCGAAGCTCCGCTGTCGCTCTCGCTGAGCGAGCTCCTCGCCGCCGTGGATCGCATCCTTCGCGTCACGCGGGATCCGTCCATGCACGACGTCATCGCGCGTCCCGTGGACGTGCCCGGCGCGATCACGGTCATTCGGGCGCTGCTCGCCATTCGCGCGCATGCACTCTGGTCCGATCTCGTCGCCAGAGACGCGGAGCCATGGCAGGTGCTGGCGACGCTGCTCGGATTACTCGAGATGGCGAAGCTGGGTGAATGCCGCATCCTGCAACCTCGACCGTTTGCCAACGTGGAGATCACGAGTGACGCCGCTAGCGAAGCTGCTTGAGGCGGCGCTGTTTGCCAGCGCCCGCCCAATTCCCGCCGATGAGCTTGGAGCGCTCGAGCCCGAGGCGTCGAAAGCGGCTGTCGCGGCTGCGCTCGAGGAGCTGCGCGAGCATTACGACGTGGACGGACACGGTATCGAGCTGGTGGAGATCGGCGGTGGATGGCAGATCCTCACGCGGAGCGAATACACGGAGGCGATCGAGCGAGCCCAACTTGCGGCTCGCCCTGCTCGGCTGAGCGGCGCAGCGTTGGAGACGCTGGCGCTCATCGCGTACCGTCAGCCCATCGGTCGGGCGGAGATCGAGGAGATCCGGGGCGTGTCGGTCGGCTCCGTGCTCAAGTCGCTCCACGAGCGCGGGCTCATCGACGTCGTTGGGCGCGGCGAAGGGCTCGGACGTCCGCTTCTGTACGGGACCACGCCGATCTTCCTCGAGTATTTTGCGCTGCGGCATCTCGAGGAGCTTCCCCGGTCGGACGAGCTGGCCGTCGCACTCCGCGCCGAGCCGCGCGCGCTGTGATGTCGCCGCCGATGCGCATCCAGCGCGCGCTCGCACGCGCCGGAGTGCTCTCTCGGCGAAAGGCGGAGGAGCTCGTCTCGCAGGGTCGGGTCACCGTGAATGGCACCGTCGCGCAGATCGGACAGTCGGTGGATCCCGCGCGCGACGTCATTGCCGTGGACGGCAAGCGCATTGGCGCGCCTGTGGCGGTGGAGTGGTTCGTCCTCAACAAGCCGGCCGGCGTGATCACGTCGAAGCACGACCCGGAGGGTCGCCGCACGGTGTTCGATCTCGTTCCCGAGCGGCCGGGCCTGACCTATGTGGGCCGTCTCGATTTCCTCACGGAAGGCGTGTTGCTGTTCACGACGGACGGTGCGGCGGCGCATCGGCTCACGCATCCCAGCCACGAAGTCGAGCGGACATATGTGGTCTCCGTCGAAGGCGCCGGCGACGTGGCGGCGGACGAGATGCGCGCCGGCGTGACGCTCGATGACGGCTTGGTGCGTCCCCGAAAGGTGCTGGCGGCAAAGATCGGCCGCGGCAGGTGGGAGCTGCGCATCACGATCGCGGAGGGAAAAAATCGCGAGGTGCGGCGCTTGTGCGAGGCCGTCGGGCTCGTAGTGGACCGACTCGTGCGTAGCAGCTTCGGTCCCGTCGAGCTTGGCGATCTGGCTCCCGGCAAGGTGCGGCCATTGACGAAGAGCGAGCGGCTGGCGCTGGAGCGCCTCTAGCCGGCGGGAGCATTGAAGGTTTGCGGGTGTAGTGTCCTCGAGAGCCGGCTCACCGAACAACCGACCTCCTCGTTCCCATGGCAACACAAGCGTCGTCGAGCGCAGATACGCGCCTGATCCAGGACGTCAGCCGGCAGGTCGCGCTGCGCGTCGTCGGCCAGGAGTACATGATCGAGCGGCTGCTCATCAGCCTCCTCACGGGCGGACACGTTTTGCTCGAGGGGGTGCCGGGTCTCGCCAAGACCCTCACGGTGCGCACCCTGGCCGAGACGATCTCGACGAGCTTCTCGCGGATTCAGTTCACGCCCGATCTGCTGCCCGCGGACGTGGTGGGCACGCAGATCTACGATCAGCCTACCGGGCAGTTCATGGTGAAGAAGGGGCCGATCTTCGCCAACATCATTCTGGCGGACGAGATCAATCGCGCGCCGGCGAAGGTGCAGGCGGCGCTGCTCGAGGCCATGCAGGAGAAGCAGGTCACCATCGGCGGGACCACGTATCCGCTCGAGGAGCCGTTTCTCGTGCTGGCGACGCAGAACCCGATCGAGCAGGAAGGCACGTATCCGCTGCCGGAAGCGCAGGTCGACCGCTTCATGCTGAAGCTGCGCGTGGGCTATCCCTCCCGGGACGAGGAGCGGGAGATCATGCGGCGCATGGCGAGCGGACACGCCATCGACGTGCGGCACGTGGCGACGCCGGCGGCGATCCTCGAGGCGCGCGGGCGGATCGCCGATCTCTACATGGACGACCGCATCGTCGACTACATCGTCGACATCGTGCACGCGACGCGCGATCCCGAGGCCGCGGGGCTGAAGGACCTGCGCCCGTTGATCGAGTTCGGCGCGAGCCCGCGTGCGACGATCGCCTTGGCGCAGTCGTCCCGGGCCCATGCGTTTCTGCGCGGCCGCGCGTTCGTCACGCCCGATGACGTCAAGGCCATCGCGCCGGACGTGCTGCGGCATCGCGTGCTCACGACGTTCGAGGCGGAGGCCGAAGAGGTGACCAGCGACGACATCGTGTCGCGCGTGTTGGCGCACGTCGAGAGCCCGTGAGCGCGAGCGTCCCTCCGGAGATTCTCCGGCAGGTGAAGCTGCTGGAGCTGCGAACACGAGGCCTGGTGAATTCGCTCTTCACGGGCGAGTACCGGTCGGTGTTCAAGGGGCAGGGCATGGAGTTTTCCGAGGTGCGGGAGTATCAGGCCGGCGACGAGGTGCGCTCGATCGACTGGAACGTCACGGCGCGGATGCGAAAGCCGTACGTGAAGCGCTACATCGAGGAGCGCGAGCTCACCGTCATGCTCGCCGTGGACCTCTCGGGCTCGGAGCGTTTCGGCACTCGGGGCCGATTCAAGAGCGAGCTCGCGAGCGAGCTCGCCGCCGTGCTCGCGATGTCGGCCATTCGGAACAACGATCGCGTGGGCGCCCTGCTGTTCACCGACCGCATCGAACACGTGGTGCCGCCGCGCAAGGGACGCCGTCACGCGTTGCGGCTCATGCGCGATCTGTTGGCGTTCGAGCCCGCCGGACGGGGCACCGATCTCGCGGCCGCCCTGGAGTACATCCAGAAGATGCTGGCGCACAAGGCGATCATCTTCGTCGTGTCGGACTTCCAGTCGTCGGAGCTCGAGCAGCCGCTCAAGCTGCTGGCCCAGCGGCACGACGTCGTCGCCGTCACGGTAGACGACGCAACCGAGCAGACGCTTCCCGACGTGGGCCTCGCGCGGTTCATCGATCCGGAGACGGGGCGCACCATCGACGTCAACACGAGCGACGCCCGCGTTCGCGCGCGATTTGCAGAGGCTGTTTCGGAGGAGCTCGCGAACCGCCGGCGGTTGCTGCGGAGGCTCGCCATCGACGAGATCCCGATTCACACGGACGGCGGCGTGGTGGATCCGCTGATCCGGTTCTTCCGTACGCGCGAAACGAGGACGCGGCATCGGTGAGACGCGACGACGCGTGTGTTGCAGCCTTCCTTGCCATCGCGGCGGCACCGCTGGAACAATCGGCGGCGCAACAGCCGGACATCCCGGTGCAGGCGGGCGCGACACTCGAACGCGACACGGTCACAGTCGGCGACGTATTTCGCCTGGCGGTCCGCGTGCACGCGCCGAAAGGCGCGACGATCAATTTTCCCACTGCCGTGGACTCGCTCGGTCCGGTGCAGGCGCTCGAGCCGCCGTCGGTGCGCGATGGTTCAGACACGGCGCGTGCGGCCGATCGGATCGCCGTGTATCGCATGGCGGCATGGGACGTCGGCCGATTTCCCATCGCCCTCGGCGACGCTGTGGTGCAGACGGATGCCGGCGACCGGCGTGTCACACTGGAGCTGCCGTCCATTGTCGTCCGGACCGTGCTCCCGAAGGACACGGCGCTCCGAGTCCCGAAGCCCGCGCGTCCACTCATCGCGCCTCGTGCGCCGATGCCGTGGTGGTGGTGGGCGTTGGGTGCGCTCGCCGCGTTACTCGTGGCCGGCATCGCGCGGTGGTGGGCGCGGCGACGCGCGCGCGCACCGCTGCGTACGGGAGATCCGTACCTCGACGCGCGCAAGGCGTTCGAGCGCATCGAGCGGCTTCGTCTCATTGAAGCGGGGGAGTTCGGCCGATACGCCGCGCTGATGACTGATGTGGTGCGTCGCTACCTGAGCGAACGACTGGAGGATGTCACGCTCGCCATGACGACGCGCGAGCTCCTTGCGGCGGCGCGTGGAGCGCCCACGGTTTCGTTCGATCAGCTCGAGGAGCTGCTCGAGGCGGTGGATCCGATCAAGTTCGCGGCTGCAGCCCTTACCGCCGATCGCGCACGCGCTCTCGGCGCCACGGCACAGGGCATCGTTCGAGACGAGCATGACCGCGCCGAAGCGGCTCGTGCGGTCGCAGCGCCGACGGAGCGCGCAGCATGATCGACATCGGACTCGTCCAGTTCGCGTCACCCTGGTGGTTGCTGCTGCTTCTGCTGCTTCCAGTGTGGTGGCTCATTGCGCGGCGCCGCACGCCCGCGGCCATCGTATTTTCGCGAGTCGCGGTGCTCGCTCGCGGGCCGCGTGCGGGACGCGGCTTCACACGCGCTCTTGCCGCCTTGCGCAACCTTGCGCTCGCGTGCGGCATCGTCGCGCTCGCGCGTCCGCGCTCCGGCGCGCACGCCGAAATCAAGACGAGCGAGGGCATCAACATCGTCATCGCCTTCGACATCTCGAGCTCGATGCTGGCGCTGGACTTCCAGCCGCAGAACCGGATCGAGGTGGCGCGTGCGAAGATCAAGCAGTTCGTCGCGCAGCGGACGTCCGACCGGATTGGCATCGTCGCCTTCTCGGGCGAAGCGCTCACCCAGGTGCCGCTCACCACCGACTATCCCGTGGTGCAAGCGGCACTCGACAATCTCCAACCGGGACAGCTCGAGGACGGCACTGCGATCGGGACGGCGATCGCCACGGCGGCGAATCGACTCAAGGACGCGCCGGGACGATCGCGGGTGATGATTCTGCTCACCGACGGCGTGAACAATCGCGGCTCCATCGACCCGCGCACCGCCGCAAAGGCCGCATCTGCCTTCGGGATTAGGATCTATGGAATTGGCGTCGGTACCGAGGGAATGGCGCCCGTGCCCGTGGGGCGCGGACTCTTCGGGCTGCGCTATGAGATGCAGCGCGTGGAGATCGACGACGCGCTGCTCACCGACATCGCGAAAGCCACGGGCGGCCGGTATTTCCGCGCGCGAGATCCCGCAACACTCCAGCGCATTACCGAGCAGATCGATGCGCTGGAGCGTACGCCAGTGCGCAGCCGGACGTACGTGCGCTACACGGAGCTCTTCCGCTGGCCGCTCGGCATCATGCTGGTCGCGCTTGCGTCAGAGCTGCTGCTCGTCGCGTGGAAGGGGCCGCTGCCATGAGCATCGAGTGGCTGGAGATGCCCTATCTGGTCGCGCTCGCGATCGTGTTGCCGCTCGTATTCGCCCTGCTACTGCGGCGGTCCTACAGAAGTCGCGCGCATCGCTTGGAGCGATTCGGGGCGTTGGACGTTGTCCGTCGGCTGCTCCCTGCCTCGGCGCTGAGTGGCACCGGGTGGCGTGCGGTCCGGCTCGGGCTTGTATCCGCGTTCGCTGGTGTTGCGCTCGCCGGGCCGCGATGGGGGCAGGAGCGCTCGGTCGTGCAATCGAGCGGAGTGGATGTCGTTCTCGCAGTCGATGCGTCGCTCTCGATGCTTGCGCAGGACGAGAAGCCCAGCCGTCTGGAACGAGTGAAGCAGGAGATTCGGCGGCTCCGTGCCATGAGCCCGGGCGATCGCGTCGGCCTCCTCGCGTTTGCGGGCAGAAGCTACGTGCTCACGCCGATCACGGTGGATGGCGGCGCGCTGGATCTGTTTCTGGACAACCTCGATCCCACCATCGTCGGTCAGGGGGGCAGCTCGATCGCCTCGGCAATCACGCAGGGCACCAGTCTCCTGTCGCTTACCAAGAGTGGGGCCGACCGCGCGCTCGTCGTGTTCAGCGATGGGGAGGGATTCGAGCCGCAGGACGAGCTCGTGACGGCCGCCAAGAAGGCAGCCGACAATAACGTGAGTCTCGTGACCGTCGGCTTTGGTACTCCGCAGGGCACGACGATTCCCATCAAGGATCCGAACGGCGCCCCGACCGTAAAGCGAGACGAGAACGGACAGGTCGTGGTGACCCGGTATCATCCGGAGCTGCTCCAGTCGGCGGCCACGGCGGCGAACGGCACCTTCATTCCGGCCGAGGCCACGGACAAGGCGACGAGGATCAAGTCGGCACTGTCGCGACTTCGGACGGTGGCGCGCTCGACGCAGGCCGGCGAGTTGCTCGCGCCACGGTATCAGTGGTTCCTGCTGCCGGCGCTGTTGCTTCTATGGCTGGACACGGTCCTCACCGGCCGCCGAGGTCGGCGGCGCCGGGCTGCCGCGTCAGCGGAGACAGCGGTTGCGGCGGCACTCCTCGTCGCAGTAAGCGTGACCGCGTGCACTCCGCCGCGAGAGGCGATGGACGGCGCCGCGGCGTACACCGCCAAGGACTACCGGCGAGCCGCTCAGCTCTTGGGCGAAGTGGTTCGAAAGGGCGACCAGTCTCCGGGCGCGATCTACAACTACGCCACGGCCCTCATCGCGATCGATTCGACCGTTGCAGCGGCCGAGTTGCTCGAGCGCGTTGCGGGACACACTGACGCGGAGACGCAGTATCGCGTACGGTTCAATGGTGGTCTTGCCCACCTCATCAACGGCCGGGCGAGTCAGGGCGATTCCGCGTCGGAACAGTTCAAGGCGGCGCTCGCGGCCTACAAGCGTGTGCTCCTGCAACGGCCTGACGACTTCGACGCAAAATGGAACTACGAGCTGGCGCTCGAGCGACAGAAGAAGGGTGGTGGGGGGGGCGGCGGCGGACAGTCGAACGCTGCGCCAGCGCCTTCGCGCCAGGAACCGAAGCCTCAGCCAACACTCGCGCAACGCCAGGCGGAGCAGCTCCTCGGCAGCGCGCAGCGCGAAGAGCGCGACGTCCAGAGCAAGAAGTTGAAGCAGAACAGGCCCGAGCCTCCGCCAGGCGGAAAGGACTGGTAGAGTCGCCATGATCGGGCTGCTCGTGCTCGCGCAGCTCGTGGCGGTGGCGCACGCGCCTGACACGGCGAGCGCATGCGCTCCCGTGGACGTGACGGTAGCGGCGCGCGCGCCTGGTGCGGTGCCGCCGCGCATCTCGATGGGCTCGGCCTCGGGCGTGCAGTTTCTCAGAAGCTCCGAGGCGACGCGCATCGACCGCACCGGCGCGGGCATGACGGCGTTGACCGAGGCCACGTTCGTCATTGCCGCTCGCGGGACGGGGCGAATCTCGCTGCCGGTGTTCACCGCGTCGGCTGGCGCCCTTCGCACGACGGCGTCGCCCGGCGCCATCGCCGTCCACGCGCAGCAACAGGAGCTCGCGCCCTCGGTGCTGGTGCGGGCATCCCTCGACCGCGGCGGGCGACCCACTGATACGCTCTTCGTAGGCGAGCAGGTGGATTATGTCGTCGACGTGTACCTCAACGAGCCCGCGCGTCAGCGGCTTCGCCGCAATCCGACCTTCTTTCCGCCCGAGATGCCGGGTGTGCTCGCGTATGATCTCGAGGCGCCGACGGGTGTAACGCGCACCGGACGCCGCTGCTACGAGACGCTTTCGTATCGCCGAGCGCTGTTTCCGTTGTTTGCCGGCCGGTCGTCAATCGCGCCCGCGGCACTCACATACTCGCTGCCGCTGTCGACGTCCTTCTTCTCGCGTGAAGAGACCTTCGAGCTCCGCACCGACAGCGTACGCTTCGTCTCGCGCGACGTTCCGGCCGAACGACGACCCGCGGCGTTCACGGGTGCCGTCGGCGCGGTGTCGGCAACGTCTCGTCTGTCCGCTCCGCGCACGCGCATGGGTGACCCAGTCGTCCTCACGCTTCGTATCGAGGGCACCGGTAACGTGAAGCTGTGGCCGCGGCCGGCTGTGCGAGTTCCGTGGGGCTCCGTAGCCGATGGCGGTGAGCGCGTGGTCGTCGATACGACCCAAGCGCGCGTTCGCGGTTCGAAGGAGTTCGATTGGCTCGTCACCCCACGGCTGGCGGGACGTCGGGAAGTGCCCGCGATTCAGTATCCATACTTCGACGTGGACAGGACGCGGTACGATAGCGCGGCGGCCCCGCCGTTGACGCTCGACGTTGCGTCGGGGGCGCTCGCCGCGGTGGACACGACACCGGCATCGAGGCTGGGAATCCGACGCTCTCTGCGACCGGAAGTGCCGCCGCCATTGACCGATCGGGCGTGGTTCTGGCTCGCCTTGGTGGCGGCGCCACTTCCGGCTGCCTTCCGGGGTGCAAGCCGGGCGCGACGCCAGCTTGCGCAACGCCAGGCAGCTGCGCGGCGCCTGCGGAACGCGAGCGAACGCGGTTCGTCCCTTGACGCGCGTGAGCTCCGATTGCTGTTGCTTGCATGCGTTGCCGAGCGAGTTCCGGACGCCACCGGGGTTTCGCGTCCGGATGCGGTCGAGCGCACGCTCCGACTGAACGGCGTCACCGCCACCACAGCGGCCGCCACCGGAGCGATGCTGCGCGAGCTTGAATCGGCCGCATTCTCGGGTGCGGGGAGTCTCGCGGCGCCCGCGGTGCGAGCGGTGGATGGTCTCGTCGCCGCCATCGATCGGGAAGCTGAGAAGCCCGCGTCGAAATGGGCCGTCGGCGTCGCCACCGGGATGCTCATGGTGGTGGCATTGCTCGCGGCGAACGCGGCGCTTCCCAGTGGCACTGCCGACACGTTTGCCCAGGGCGTACGCGCGTACGATGATCGCGGGTTCGCGACGTCGCAGCATCTATTCGGACGCGTGGTCTCACGCGCGCCGCGCTCGGAGGACGCATGGGCGAATCTTGGCGCGGCCGCGTGGGCCCGCGGCGACAGTGCCGCCGCCGGCCGAGCGTGGCAGCGCGCGCTCCGACTCGATCCGCTCGACGACGAGACGCGCGATCGCCTCTCCTCCGTTCAATCCTCGGCGATCCGTTCCCCGGGCTATGTGGCGCCAGTTCCCGTCAACGCGCTGGCCGCCGCCGCGCTGGTCGTGTGGCTCGCCGCGTGGGCGATATTCACGCTGCAATCGGAATCTGGAGTGCAGCGACGGCGCGCACTCAGCGGCGGCGCCATGACACTGGGCGTGCTCCTGGTGCTCGCGTCGCTCGAAGCGCGTGACCGGCTCGACGTGAGAGGACTTGCCGTCCTCCGGGACTCACGGCGCCTCGTCGACGCACCCGGCTCGGTTACATCGACGGGGAGCGCGTCGGCGGGCGAAACTGGCGTGGTTGGCGCTCGTGAAGGTCCGTGGGTTCGAATCGTGTTCGACGGAACGCGAGCGGGGTGGGTACCCGGCGCGAGCGTTCTGCCTCTCGACGCACCGCCGCTCGGCGATTGACCATCGTGCGTCATCTCGGGTAGCATTCCCCGGATGGCACGCATCGCGGTCCTTTCCTCTGCCGTCGCCGACCAGATCGCCGCGGGCGAGGTGGTGGAGCGGCCGGCGTCTGCCGTGAAGGAGCTTGTCGAGAACGCCCTCGACGCTGGTGCGCAAGCCATCGAGATCGCCGTCGAAGACGGTGGGCGACAGCTCATTCGCGTCAGTGACGACGGATGCGGCATGGAACGCGACGACGCGCTGCTCGCCCTCGAGCGGCATGCCACCTCCAAGATACGGAGCGCCGCCGATCTCGTCGGCGTCCGCAGCTTCGGATTCCGCGGCGAAGCGCTCCCCGCGATCTGTTCCGTGAGCCATCTCGTGATCGAATCGGCCGCGGCGGATGGTGCGGGGACGGCTGTATACGCGGCCGGTGGCAGTGTGACGGACGTGCGTGACGTCGCGCGTCGGCGCGGCACGACGGTCAGCGCCGCGCGGCTGTTCTACAACGCGCCTGCCCGCCAGAAATTCCTGCGTGGCACTCGGTCCGAATGGCGGAGCGTCCTCGAGGCGATGACCAGCATCGCGCTCAATCGGCGCGACGTGCGCTTCTCGCTCACGCACGACGGCAAGGTGGCGTTCACGTTGCCTGCCGCGCGCACGCTGCGCGATCGTGTCGCGGCTCTCTGGGGCGCCGGCGCGGCAGACCGGCTGCTCGACGTCGAGGACGTACGCGGAGCCATTCACGTGAGCGGACTCGCGGAGCGTCCGTCGGACGTCGGCACCGCGAGCCGCAGGACATTCCTCTCCGTCAACGGCCGAGTCGTTCGGGACACGGGGATCATCCGCGCTGCGGAGGCGGCATACCGGTCAACACTGACCGCGGGCCTCAGGCCGTCGCTCCTGCTGAACGTGATCGTGCCCGCCGAGAGCGTGGACGTCAACGTTCATCCCGCCAAGGCGGAAGTCCGCTTCCGCGATCGCTGGATCGTCGAGCGCGCGGTGGAAGACGCCGTCCGCCGCGCACTCGGCACCTTCGACGCAAGCGCTTCGCTCGGTGTTCGCACATGGTCGCCGGGCGGCGCGTGGACGAGACCTGGTGCGGACGTGGAGCTGTTGCGACCCGCTTCACGAGAGATGGACGGGCTGTTCCAGCCCGTGAGCGGTGAAGAAGACGACGTGCCGTTCGCCGCACGGCCTGGCGACATGCCCCCTGAGCCGGCCTTCCCTGCGCTCGTGGCAGCGACCGAAGTGGCGATGGACGTCATCGTGCCCCCGCTGCTTCAGCTGCGACGCACGTACATCATGTTCGAGCACGACGACGGCGTCGTCCTCATCGACCAGCATTCCGCGCACGAGCGCGTTCTTTACGAGCGGTTCATGGGCATGCTCGAGCGCGGAGAGGCGCCGTCGCAACGCCTGTTGTTTCCGCTTACGCTGCATCTCACACCGGCGGAAGGCGAAGCGTTCGAGGCCAATCGCACGTTGCTCGCCACCCTGGGGTTCGAAGTGGAAGGCTTCGGCGGCAGTACGTTGCTCGTGCACAGTGTGCCGATGCCACACCCGCGCTTCGACGCGGAGCGGTGTCTGCGTGAAACGCTTGCGACGCTGGCCGGAGACCGCGACGCCGCGGCACACGCGCGTCATGAACGACTCGCGGCGACGGTCGCATGCAAGGCGGCCGTCAAGGCGGGTGACGAGCTCTCGCAGGGCGAGATGCGGGCCCTCTTCGTTTCGCTCGCCGAGACGCGACTGCCGGCGCACGACGTCCACGGGCGGTCCACGATCGTGCAGCTCTCCTGGCCCGAGCTCGAGCGTCGCTTTGGCAGACAGTAGCAGCGCTCCAATTCGCGTCATCTGTGGACCGACAGCGGCGGGCAAGAGCTTCGCCGCGATGTGGTTTGCGGAGCGCGCTGACGTCGGAATCGTGAGTGCCGACTCCCGACAGCTCTATCGCGGATTTGACATCGGAACGGCCAAGCCGTCGCCGGCAGAGCGTGCGCGCGCCCAGCACTACGGCGTCGACGTGCTCGAGCCCACGCAACGCGCGTCGGCCGCGTGGTGGGCGCGGAGCGCCGACGCCTGGATCGATGAAATCGAAGCATCCGGACGCCTGCCACTCGTAGCCGGCGGCACGGGACTGTATCTTCGCGCGCTGTTCGGCCCATTGTTCGAGGAGCCTCCGCTCGATGCGGAGCGACGTACGGCGCTCGATGGCGTGTTGTCATCGTATCCCACCGAGACACTTCGTGCTTGGGTGCAGGAGCTCGATCCGATCCGGTCTCGACTCGGCCGTACGCAATTGCTGCGCGCCATCGAGATCGCGCTGCTCACCGGGCACCGCGTCTCCGCGCTGCACGAGTCTCATCGGCGACCGGCGCGGCGAAGGGCTCGCTATCTCGTGATCGATCCCGGACCGTTGCTCGCCACCGCCATTACGGCGAGGACACAGGCTATGATGCGAGGCGGATGGCGCGAGGAGGTTCGTGGCTTGATGCAGGCCGTGCCCGGCGACGCCCCCGCGTGGAACGGAACCGGTTATCGAACGATACGTGCGCTGGAGCAGGGCCTGCTTTCCGAAGCGGAAGCCGAGCGGCAAATCCTCGTCGAGACGCGGCAGTATGCAAAACGGCAGCGCACATGGTTCCGTCACCAGCTAGCGGGCGAGCACGTGACCAGATTGAGCACGACGCAACCAGATTGGGCCGAGCGAGCGATGGCATGGTGGAGGGAGTGAGCGCGTGAAGATCGGCATTACGTGTTATCCCACGTACGGCGGTTCCGGTGCGGTCGCGACGGAGCTCGGAATCGCGCTGGCACAGCGCGGAAACGAGATCCACTTCATCACGTACCAGCAGCCGTTTCGCCTGCCTGCGTTTCTCCCGCGCATCTACTTCCACGAGGTGGACGTCGGGCGCTATCCCCTCTTCGAGTACCCGCCGTACGATCTGGCGCTGGCCGTTCGCATGCACGAGGTAGTGCTCCGTCACGACCTCGATCTGCTCCACGTGCACTATGCCATTCCGCACGCGACGAGCGCCTGGATTGCGCGCGAGATGCTGGAATCCACGAGGCCGGACATCAAGGTGCTGACGACGCTGCACGGCACCGACATCACCATCGTGGGGCAGGACCCGTCGTTCCACGCCATCACGAAATTCTCCATCGAGAAATCGGATGGCCTCACCGCCGTCTCGCACTACCTGAAGGCGGAGACACAGTCGGCGTTCGGATGCGCGGGGTGCAACATCGAAGTCATTCCCAACTTCATCGACCCCGAAGTGTTCGACCGCGCGCGTTACGAGCCGCAGCTTCGCGACGAGGCACGCGGGCGAAAAGTGCTCATGCACATCTCCAACTTCCGGCCGGTCAAGCGCGTCAAGGACGTCGTGGGCATCTTCGCGCGGGTCACGCAGGAGATTCCGAGCATTCTCGTCATGGTTGGCGACGGCCCCGATCGCGTCGTCGCGGAGGAAGAAGCACGGCACCTTGGCATCTCGGACGACGTTTTCTTCCTCGGCAAGCTCGAGGCGGTGGCGCCGTTGCTGGCAAGCGCAGACCTCTTTCTGCTGCCGACCAACAGCGAGTCGTTCGGCCTCAGCGCTCTGGAGGCGCTCGCGACGGGCGTGCCAGTGATCGGTGCGCGAGCGGGCGGACTGCCGGAAGTCGTCCGCGACGGCGAAACGGGCGCGCTGTGCGAGCCTGGGGACGTCGAGGGCATGGCGAGCGCCGCGCTTGCGCTGCTCAAGGACGCCGAACGATGGGCCAGGATGAGCCAACTCGCCGCCGAGGACGCACGCGCGCGCTTCTCCAAGAATGAGGTCGTGGCTCGGTATGAGGAATTCTACCGGCGTTACAAGCCCTCAGCCCGCTCCTGATCGCGCGGCCCGGGCGGCGCGCTATCTTTCCCGCTCGCTCGCAGGGCTCACCGCAGACACGCCGCCATGTCCCTCCTTCAGGCTGTCATTCTTGGCATCGTCGAAGGCATCACCGAGTTTCTGCCCGTCTCCTCGACGGCACATCTCATTCTCGCAAGCGCCGCGCTGCGCCTGCACGAGACGGAATTCGTAAAGAGTTTCATCATCATCATTCAGCTGGGCGCGATCCTCTCGGTGGTGGTGCTGTACTGGAAGAAGTTCTGGGACTGGCAGGTGCTCTCGAAGCTCGCGGTGGCGTTCATTCCCACGGGCCTCATCGGCATCACCGTATACAAGGCTCTGAAGACCTACCTGCTCGGCAACATGACCGTCGTGCTCCTCTCACTGCTCATCGGCGGCGTGCTGCTCGTGCTGTATGAGCGGCTCAAGCGGCATTCCGAGGAGGAAGTGGACCTGGCGCACGTCACATACGGCCGCGCGTTCCTCATCGGTCTCTTCCAGTCGGTGGCGATCATACCGGGCGTGTCGCGTTCGGCGGCCACCATCGTGGGCGGAACGCTCATCGGCGTACCCAAGCGCACGATCGTGGAGTTCTCGTTCATGCTGGCGGTGCCGACGATGCTCGCGGCCACCGGGCTGGAGCTCTTCAAGAGCCACGCGGCGCTGAGCGGAAACTTCGGGATCCTCGGTGTGGGCTTCCTCGTCAGCTTCATCACTGCGTACGCGGCCGTGAAGTCCTTTCTCAATTACATCAAGCGTCACGACTTTGCGGCGTTCGGTTGGTATCGCATCGCCCTCGCGGTCGCGTTCTACCTTGTCTTCGTCCGCTAGCACCGGCGGTCCGCGCTTCGACGGCCTGTCCGCCTCGGAGCTGGCGAGGCGCCTCGAGCTGCCACGCGTCGACCTCTTCGACGAAGTCACGTCGACGCTCGACATCGCGCACCGAATTGCGCCGCAGGCACCGTCAGGCACGCTGGTCATCGCCGAGTCGCAGTCGGCAGGGCGGGGACGGCATGGCCGGCGATGGACGTCGGCGGCGGGGGCGGGACTCTACATCACGATGATCGAGCGGCCGGTGGATACCCAGGCGCTCGACGTGCTCGCGCTCCGATGCGGCCTTTACGCCGCCGAGGCGCTGTCTCCACTGGCGGACGGCCACGTGCTGGTGAAGTGGCCGAACGACCTCTATCTCGATGGCGGGAAGCTCGCGGGCATTCTCATCGAGACGCGGTGGCGCGGCACCTCGCCCGAGTGGGTGGCCATCGGATTCGGGCTCAACGTACGCGCGCCCGATCTGACGGATGCACGGGGGCTCTCCGCAGACGTCTCCCGAATCGAAGCTCTTGATCGGCTCGTCCCCGCGCTGCGCCGTGCGAGCGCCGCACGCGGCTTTCTCACGCCGGCCGAGCGCAACGCGTGGCGCGATCGGGATCTTGCCGCCGGCCGCGAGGTAACTGAGCCATCCACAGGGACGGTGCGCGGCATCTCGCCTGCCGGTGAGCTGCTCGTGGACTCCGGCGGTGTCGTGACGTCCCATCGTTCCGGCTCTCTCATCTTTGCCGCGCCCATCACATGCTCCTGACCTTCGACGTCGGCAATACCGAAACGACCCTCGGCCTGTTCGACGGCGATACGCTTCGCGCGCATTGGCGAATGCTCACGGAAGCACCGCGCAGCGCGGACGAGGTGGGTGTGCTCCTGCGCGGGCTCATCGCTGGAGCCGACGTCCCCCTCGCGGAGGTGCGCGGCGTCGCCATTGCTTCCGTCGTGCGAGGCATGGCCACGCATCTCGCGGAGGCGTGCCGCGCGTGGCTTCCGGTCGAGCGTCTGGAGATCTTCGACGCGACGTCTTCGCTGCCCATCACGTTGGCGGTCGACGAGCCGCTCACCGTCGGCGCCGACCGCATCATCAACACACTCGTCGCCAGCCGCCACTACGCACGCGATGCCGTCGTAGTGGACCTCGGTACGGCCACAACGTTCGATTGCATCACGAAGGATGGTGTCTTCCTGGGAGGCGTCATCGCGCCCGGCGTGCGGACGGCCGCCGAGACGTTGTTTCGGCGCACGTCGAAGCTGCCAATGCCGGAGCTGTCGCCGCCGCCCCGTACGATCGGCACGCGGACGGAGGATTGCATCAAGGCCGGCGTGATGTTCGGCAATGCGGAACTGGTGGACGGAATCGTGCGCCGCATTCTCGCGGAGTGGCCGCGGCCCGATACGCCGATCGTCGTCGCGACGGGCGGCCTGGCCGAGCTTTTTGCCCCCGTGTGCCGCAGCTTCGACGAGGTCGATCCCTACCTGACGCTGAAGGGCCTCTCCCTCGCGTTCAACCTCGTGGGCTGACACGCAACTAGTTGCGCCACAATGACTTATGTGGCGTAAAGTTGCACCGGCCGCTCCCCTTGCCACACCGCCGGTGAATGGCTAAGATTGGGGTTGTTAGCACTCTCGCCTGATGAGTGCTAAGAGGCATGACCACCAAGTTCACCACCAGAATCGAATCACGGAGGCGCTCGACCTATGGCGACCAAGAGTGCGGCCGGCGCGAACATCAAACCGCTGGCTGACCGGGTAGTCGTGAAGGCATCCGAGGAGACCGAGCAGATGCGCGGCGGTCTCTACATCCCGGATACCGCGAAGGAAAAGCCGCAGCATGGCGAGATCATCGCTACGGGCCCTGGCAAGTATGAGGACGGCAAGCTCGTCCCCATGTCGGTCAAGGTCGGCGACAAGGTGCTGTACGGAAAGTACAGCGGCACCGAGATCACGCTCGACAACGAGCAGTACCTGATTCTTCGCGAGTCTGACGTGCTCGCGGTCGTTTCGTAATCACTGCCAGACGAGAGGAGAAAAACATCTCATGGCTAGCAAGGAGCTGCATTTCAACGTAGACGCCCGCGCGGCACTGAAGCGCGGTGTCGACCAGCTTGCCGAGGCGGTGAAGGTCACCCTCGGCCCGAAGGGTCGAAACGTCGTCATCGACAAGAAGTTCGGCGCGCCTACGGTCACGAAGGACGGTGTGACGGTCGCCAAGGAGATCGAGCTCGCTGATCCGCTCGAGAACATGGGCGCGCAGATGGTGAAGGAAGTTGCCACGAAGACGTCGGACAATGCCGGCGACGGCACCACGACGGCGACGGTGCTCGCGCAGGCGATCTTCCGCGAAGGCCTCAAGAACGTGACGGCCGGCGCGAACCCGATGGCTATCAAGCGCGGCATCGAAAAGGCGGTCGCTGCGGTCATCGAGGAGCTCAAGAAGATCAGCGTCCCGACCAGCGGCAAGAAGGAGATCGCCCAGGTCGGCTCCATCTCGGCCAACAACGACATGGAGATCGGCAACCTCATCGCCGAGGCGATGGAGAAGGTCGGCAAGGACGGCGTCATCACGGTCGAGGAGGCGCGCGGCTTGGAGACGACGCTCGAGACGGTCGAGGGCATGCAGTTCGACCGCGGCTACGTTTCGCCGTACTTCGTCACCGATCCGGAGAAGATGGAAGCGGTGCTGGAGGATGCGATGATTCTCATCCACGACAAGAAGCTGTCGTCGATGAAGGAGCTGCTCCCGGTGCTCGAGAAGGTCGCGCAGATGGGCAAGCCCCTGCTGATCATCGCGGAGGACATCGAGGGCGAGGCGCTCCCCACGCTGGTCGTCAACAAGCTGAAGGGAACGCTCCGCGTCGTTGCCGTGAAGGCGCCGGGCTTCGGTGACCGCCGCAAGGCAATGCTGCAGGACATCGCGGTTCTGACCAACGGCCAGGTCATCAGCGAAGAAGTCGGCTTCAAGCTCGAGAATGCCGTCGTAGCCGACCTCGGCCGCGCCAAGCGCGTCGTCGTGGACAAGGACAACACGACGCTGATCGACGGCGCCGGCGAGGACGCGAAGATCCAGGGCCGCATCAAGGAGATCAAGTCCGCCATCGAGAATTCCACGTCGGACTACGATAAGGAGAAGCTCCAGGAGCGTCTCGCGAAGCTCGCCGGCGGTGTCGCGGTGATCAACGTCGGCGCTGCCACGGAAGCGGAGATGAAGGAGAAGAAGGCGCGCGTGGAAGATGCGCTGCATGCAACGCGTGCCGCGGTCGAGGAGGGCATCGTCCCCGGTGGCGGCGTCGCCTTCATCCGCGCCCAGAAGGCGCTCAAGAGCCTCAAGCTCCAGGAGAGCGACGAGCAGATCGGCGTGGACATCATCCGTCGCGCCATCGAGGAGCCCCTGCGCATGATCGTGCAGAACGCGGGCGGCGAGGGTTCCATCGTCCTCGAGAAGGTCCGCTCCAGCAAGGACGACAAGTTCGGCTACAACGCCCTCACGGACACGTATGAGGATCTGGTCCAGGCGGGCGTCATCGATCCCACGAAGGTGACGCGCACGGCGCTTCAGAACGCCGCGTCCATCGCCTCCCTGCTGCTCACGACGGAAGCCATCATCGTCGAGAAGAAGGAAGACAAGCCCTCGGCCGGCGGTGCGCCGGGCGGCGGCATGGGTGGGATGTACTAACACCGGAGCGACTGACCGGTTACACGAAGGGCACACCGACCGGTGTGCCCTTTGTGCGTGTACGCTTCCTTGGTCGCGATGCTATAAAGCCAGCGAATACTGCCGCTCGTGCTCCGCACGGGCCGACTTGGGCAGGAATGGCCCCACGACGCTGTGCTGGAGCGCTACGCTCGTGGTCCCCGTAAATCGCGTGCGGCGCAGCGCGTCCCGCATGGCGCGGTGTGCGAGCCCATGATCGTTGCAGTGCTCACTGATGTGCGCCAGAACCACATGGGCGAGGTTCCGGTTCACGCTCTCGCGCGCCAGCTCCGCCGCCGCGCGATTGGACAGGTGCCCCACGCGCGACGCGATGCGTGCCTGCACGGATGGCGGATACGGGCCCGCGCGGAGCATGCCCTCGTCGTGATTCGATTCGAGCACGAGGATGTCCGCATCGCGGCACAGGGCGCGTGCGCTGACGCTTGCATGTCCGAGATCGGTGCAGACGACGGCGGACGCACCTGTCGTCGTCGACGTCAGCCGCACGCCGATGGGACTCTGCGCATCGTGGGGTACGGCGTACGTCGTCATCGTCACGTTCGAGAGGATCACGGACTCGCCAACCGAGACACGCGTGCAGCGAACGCGGCGCAGGTCCTCCCAGACGTCCACGGTGCCGATGCTCGCAAATAGCGACCATCCCCACTTTCTGGCCGCGGCGGCGGCGCCCTTCACATGGTCCGCGTGCTCGTGGGTGACGATGCATGCCTCGATGGACGCCGGCGCAATGCCGATGCTGCGGAGACGTCCGGCGATCGTGCGTGTCCCAAAGCCGCAATCCACCAGCACGCGCGTTTCTCCGCATTCCACCAGCACGGCGTTGCCGCTGCTCCCGCTGCCGAGCACCCACACCTTCATGTCGTCACGCTCCAGCGCGCGTCGTACGAAGCTTGAAGTTGTGCACGTGAGGCGGACGACAAGGCCACGTGACGACGTGCCATCATGCGCTCCGCGACGTCGAGAAACTTGTCGAGCCGGTAGTCGGAAAACGAGCCCGCCTCCCCCCAGCTGAACGGCGCCACCGTTTTCGGCGGCATCGCCGAGCCATATACGTTTGCCCCCGCGCCGATGACAGTGCCCGTGGTGAGCCGCGTGCCGATTCCCGTCTTCGCGTGATCGCCGAACAAGGTGCCGAGAAACTGGAGACCCGTGTCACGTACGCCGGTCGGCGTCCACAGCGAGACCGGGCCGTAGGTGTTCTTGAGATTGCTGGTGATGGTGCCGGCACCGAGGTTCACCCAGCGGCCAAGGATGCTGTGCCCCACAAATCCATCGTGGCCCTTGTTCGTGTGGCCGAGAAAGATCGTGTTGCTGAGCTCTCCGTGCACCTTGCTTACGTCGCCGATGGATGACAGGGCGATGCGGTCTCCCGAAAGTGTGCTTCCGGTTCCCACGTAGAGGGGGCCAGCGAGCCGCGTAAAGGCCTGCACGTGCGCGCCGCGCCGCACGAGGATCGGTCCGGCCGTCGCGTCGAAACAGACGGAGGGCTCGATCTCGGCTCCCTCCTCGATGTAGACAGGATGCCGCCCGAAGACGATCGCCTCCCGCGGCGAATCGCTCGCGAGCGATGCGCCGAGGATTGGGATGTCGTGCTCGAGCATCGGGGCGAGGTGGGCGACGTAGTCCCAGACCGCGCGCATCCACCATCCGCCGACGGTCGCAACTTCAGGATCAAAGCCTGGCGCCAGGGAGTCGAGCGAGACGGTACCCGCGATGAGCTCCTCGGACGACACACCGCGCGAGAGACGCACACCCACCAGTTCGCGGTCGGCGACGAGCATGCGGGCGCTCGCGTCGATCGCGACGAGCGCGGGCGCGAAGCGCGCGTTCACGATCCACGAGCCGGAGAAAATGTCGCCGAAAACAACAGGGGCCGCTCCAGGCTCATCGAAACCACGGAGGTGGCTCGCCGTGACATAGCCGGTGACGGAGCCCCCCAGGGCTCGTTCCCAGCGCTCACGAACGAGCAGAGCGCCGGCGCGCAGCTCACCCGCCGGCCGTGTCAATGCGAAGGGCTCGAATCCGCGAGCCACTTCATCGTCAAAGAGAATGATGTCGCTCACACGGGCGCCGCGATGGCGGGCGGCAGCGACTCGACGAGCGTCTTGAGATTGTCCGCCCTGTCCACCGTCGTCACGAGCGTGAGTCCCTCGTGCGTCACCACGACGAGATCGGACACGCCATAGAGCACGACGGTGCCCGTCTCCGCATGCACGACGTTGTTTCGCGCGTCGAGCGCGTGAACCACGCCACGGGAGACATTGCCGCTCGCGTCGTGCGTGCGCACGCGCCGCAGCGCCGCCCACGTACCGATGTCATCCCACCCAAAGTCACCGGCGAGCACGAGCACTCTTGTGCTGCGCTCGAGAACGCCGACGTCCACCGAAATGGAGGTCTTCAGCGCGGCGAAGAATGCGACGAGGTCGCCCGCGTGGGAGGCCAGATGCGGCGCGACCTCCGGTGTGTGCGCCACCAGCTCGTCGAGAAAATCGCCGGCGCGCCACACGAAGATCCCGGAGTTCCAGAGATAGCCCTCCTTCACCATCCCTTCGGCGCGCTCACGGCTCGGCTTCTCCACGAACCGTGCAACGCGCCGGACACCGTCGCCGACGTCATCGCCCGGCTGGATGTAGCCGAATCCCGGATCGTTGCGGGCCGGAACGACCCCGACGGTGACGAGCGCGTGATGTTTGCCTGCGGTGTCGGCGGCACGCAGCAGCGCGGCGCGGAATCCCTCGGGATCGCCCACGGCCCAATCCGCGTGCACGCTGATCATGATGTCGTCGCGCGATCCACGTTGTGCGATTTCGTTCGCTGCCCACGCAAGCGCCGCGGCAGTACCCGCCGGCCGTGGCTCCGCGATGAGGTTCTCGCGCGGAATGTTGGGCGCCAGCCGCCTGATGGCTTCCACGAGCGACGCATTGGTCAGGATCAGCGTTCGTTCCGGCGGAACGAGCGGCACCAGGCGAGTCAACGCGTCCGCGAGCAGTGGCTCGTCGGTGGCCAGCGGAAGCAATTGCTTCGGTCTCGACGGCGTGCTGAGGGGCCAGAAGCGCGAGCCCACGCCGCCGGCGAGTATCACGACCCAGCGATTCATGACGCGTCGGCGCTGGGCTCGACGGCCAATCCCGCGAGCTGTGCGGCTCGCGCGTACAGCCGTTTCGGGCTGAAGGGCTTCGTCAGAAATTCGCTCGCGCCGAGCTCCATGGCGGCGCGATGCTGCTGCTCCTGTCCGGCCGCGGTCAACACGATGGTCGGAATGCGGCTGAGGCGCTCGTCCTTTTTCATTGCGGAAAGGACGTCCAGGCCGCTGAGGTAGGGCATCATCAGGTCGAGGAGCACGAGGGACACGTCGGGCTCACGCTGGAGCACCTCGAGTGCCTCGCGGCCATCGTACGCGAGTGTCACGCGAAAGGGTCCCTGCTCGAGCTTCATCTTGATGATACGCCCGATGTGCGGTTCGTCATCTGCGACGAGCGCGTGGGTCAATGTCCGTTGTTCGTCCACGCTAGACCAGAGCGGCGATATGCTCGCGATTGCGGCGGATCTCGAAGAGCAGGGGGCCGACGTTCGCGTCCGGCCGCGCGAGCACCACGAGCAGGGCATCGGCGCTGAGCACCGAGATGATGGCGAGCCCCGATGCGTGTTCCAGGACCACCGTGGTCAGTGCGCCTCGAGCCGCAGCCGTACCGAGCTCCTCGGCCGGACCGATGATGGCCGGGATCAGGGCGGCGAGGACCTCGGTGTCGACATCCGGTGCACTCTGGCTGTCGATCAACAGGCCGTCGCGACCGAGCACGAGGGCGGCTTCAACGCCGTCCCGCTGGCGAATTGCGCCGACGAGGTCACGAATGCTCGGCATTCCCACTCCACTCGGAAAGTGTTGCGAAGCTTAAGGATGAGGTGAGTGAAGTCAAGCGACGGCAATCGCTTGAGTTTGTTCGCGTCGAGGCCTATTCTGAACGGGGTCTCCCGAGTCAATTTACCCCCGCATTTTCGTATGTCGTTCCCCCGTTTTGCGCGCGTCGCCTTCGTGGCCTGCGCCGTTCTCGCCGTCGCCTGCGGTGACATTACCCGGCAGAAGGCCACCTACACAACGGCGCTGTCGTCGTTTTCGGTGTTCACGCTTACGGGCACGCCACTGGCCGAGCCGAACGCCCTCAGCTTTCTGGGCGGCGTCACGCGGGCGACCTCGTCGTTCGGGTTCGACGTTGCGTTCGACATCGACTCCAGCGGCAAGGTGGTCGTGTACCCCGTCCGGTCCGTCGCCGGCGCGGCTGCGGGGACGCCCAAGCGCGTCGGTCTTCAGATCGTGCCGGGCGGCTTCGACGCACTGCGCGAGGCGCCGCTCACGGGCTACGACACCGTCGGCACGCAGCGTCTGAGCGCGGGCACCGCACTGGCGGTCGAGCTGCGTGATCCCACCGCGTGCTTCAGCTACAACCTCGTGTCGTCCCAGCTGCTCTACGGGAAGCTCGTGATTGACAGCGCATTTGCCGGGACGCGACACATTTACGGCCGGGTGGTCATCGACCCGAATTGCGGCTATCGCGGATTGGTTCCGGACTCGATTCCCAGGAACTGATGCACGACGTACGAGTGGTTCGCGAGCGCCCCGCCGAGCTTCGCGAGGCGATGCGGCGTCGTGGTGAGCTTGGCACGCTCGCGAGCCAACTCGACCGCTGCGAGGAGCTGGAGCGCGAGCGGCGGCTGCTCATTCAGGCCGCGGAAGAACGCGAGGCCGCGCGGAACGCCGCGTCGCAAGAGGTGGCGCGTCGGAAGAAGGCCGGCGAGGACGTCGCGGAGTTGATCGCGACGGGGCGCGCCCTCGGTGAGGAGATTGCTCGTCTCAAGACCGAGTTGGCGGAGACCGAAGCGTCGCTCACGCGGATCCTCATGGAAGTGCCGAACGTGACGTTGCCGGAGGTACCGGAAGGCGGCGAGGAGAACAACGTCGTCGAGCGTCAGTGGGGCGATCCGCGTCCGTCGCAGGGTGTGAAGCCGCATTGGGAGATCGCCTCAACGCTTGGACTCGTGGACCTCGAGCGCGGTGCGAAGATCAGCGGTTCCGGCTTCGCCGTGTATCGCGGCGCGGGCGCGCGGCTCATGCGGGCGCTCATGAACTTCTTCATCGACAGCCACGTCGCGGAGCACGGCTACGAGGAGGTGTGGCCGCCTCTCCTCGTCACGCGAGCCACGATGACCGGCACGGGACAGCTTCCGAAGTTCGAGCATGATGCCTACCGCATAGCGGACGACGACCTCTTCCTCATTCCGACGGCGGAGGTGCCGGTCACGAATCTCTATCGCGGCGAGATTCTGGACGGCGCCTCGCTGCCGATGGCGTTCGTCGCGTACACGCCGTGTTTTCGCCGCGAGGCCGGATCGGCGGGGAAGGACACGCGCGGCATTCAGCGCATGCACCAGTTCGACAAGGTCGAGCTCGTGCGCTACTCGGCGGCGGACGACTCGGTCAACGAGCTCGCGGTTCTGCTCGGCCATGCAGAAAAAATGCTCGAGCGGCTTGGTCTGCCCTATCGTGTCAAGCTGCTGGCTGCCGGCGACACGGGATTTTCCAGCGCGAAGACGTACGATCTCGAGGCATGGGCGCCTGGCGTCGGTGCGTGGCTCGAGGTGAGCTCCGTCAGCCTCTTCACCGACTTTCAGGCGCGGCGCGCGAACATCCGGTATCGCCCCGCAAAGGGTGAGAAGCCGCGCTTCGTGCACACGTTGAACGGCTCGGGTCTGGCGTTTCCCCGGACGCTGGCGTGCATTCTGGAACATTATCAGCAGGCCGATGGGAGCGTGATCGTTCCTGAAGTGCTGCGGAAGTACGCAGGGACCGACCGGATCGCGTAGCCCATGCATCGGCGCGTTCCCGAGCTGGTGATCGGTACCCTGCTCGTCGCGCTCCTTGCGTCGTACGTCGTCTACACGCACCGCGTGGTTCGCGACCTTCAGGCAGAAGCGCGCCGCGCCAGCCAGCGCTATGCGCGCGTGTTCCGCGCGCAGAGCGACACGAGTGAGAGCGCCAGCACACAGGCCATGCTGGATCTCGCCCGGAGCATTCGCGAACAGGGCGTGCCGCTCATCGTCACCAATCTGCGTGGCGAGCCAACCGACACGGCAAACATTCCGGCCAGCTGGGGCGGCGACGCGGCACGCCTGCGGACATACGCGGGCGTGCTCGATGCCGACAATGCGCCGGTCGTCGATTCGCTGGTGGGTCAGATCCACTTCGGCAACTCGCCCATCGTCCGCTGGATGCGGATCATTCCCGCTCTCCAGGCGGCGAGCGCGCTCGTGCTGCTGCTCGCGGCCGTGTACATCGTGCGCACGCGCGGCAACGCGGAGCGGGAACGTGTCTGGGCGGGCATGGCGCGCGAGTCGGCGCACCAGCTTGGAACACCGCTGTCGAGCTTGATGGGTTGGGTGGAGCTGCTCGAGGAGCGTAACGCGGACGACACGCAGGCCGCCGTAGCGGGCATGCGCGCCGATCTCCTCCGCCTCGACCGAGTGGCGCATCGCTTCGAGCGTATCGGCCGCGAGCCGCGGCGAGATGCCGTCGACGTACGCGCGCTCGTGGAACGTATTGCGGACTACTTCCGGGTCCGCGTGCCGCGCCTGGCGCACGCCGTGGAGATCGACGTGATGCCCGCTGACGAGCCAGTGTCGATCTCGGGTGACGCGGTACTCCTCGAGTGGGCGCTGGAGGTCCTCGTCAAGAACGCCATCGACGCGCTTGGCGGCCGAGGGGGGCGCATCACACTCGCCTTCGCGGCGCGTCCTGAGGGTGGCGCGCGCATCGTCGTGTCGGACGACGGCCCGGGAGTACCGCGCGATCTTCGCGGCCGGATCTTCGAGCCGGGCTTCTCCACGAAGCAGACCGGCTGGGGCATCGGGCTGTCGCTTGCGCGTCGCATCGTCGAGGAGAATCATGGCGGAACGTTGCAGCTCGTTCCCTCGGACCGCGGCGCGAGATTCGAGATTAACTTGCTTTGATGGCAATTGCGACGGACGACGACACGCTGCTCGACGGGCTCAACCCCGCGCAGCGCGAGGCGGTGCTGCACATGGACGGGCCGCTCCTCGTGCTCGCAGGTGCGGGCTCGGGCAAGACCCGCGTGCTCACCGCCCGGATCGCGCGGCTGATCGATCACCACGGCGTCGATCCAGCGCGCATTCTGGCGGTGACGTTCACCAACAAGGCCGCTGGCGAAATGCGCGACCGCATCGCGCGCCTGCTCGGGCGTGCGCCGCTCGGGATGTGGGTCGGCACGTTTCACGCGATCGGCGCTCGGCTGCTGCGTGCGGCGCCCCACCTGGTGGGTCGCACGCCATCGTTCACGATCTATGACCAGGACGATTCGCAGACGATCGTGAAGCGGATTCTGGATCGCCACCAGTTGAACACCAAGCAGTTCACGCCGCGCGGCGTGCAAGGTGCGATCTCGGATGCGAAGAACGCACTGGTCTCGCCTGAGGAGTACGCGAAGGTCGCGCTGGATCCGTTTTCCCGCGCGGTCGCCACCGTGTACGCCGATCTCGAGCGCGATCTTCGGCTGGCAAACGCCGCGGACTTCGACGATCTGCTGGTGCTTCCCGTCCGGCTTCTCTCCGCGAATCCCGAGGTGCTCGAGAAGTATCGCCGGCGTTTCCAGTACCTCCTGGTGGACGAGTATCAGGACACGAATCGCGCGCAGTATCAGTTCGTGCGCCTGCTCGCCGGTGAGCGCGGTAATCTCTGCGTGGTCGGCGACGACGACCAATCCATCTATGGCTGGCGGGGCGCCGACATCCGGAACATTCTCGATTTCCGAAAGGATTTCCCGGATGCACACGTGGTGCGGCTCGAGGAGAACTATCGCAGCACGCCCGAAGTCCTCGACCTCGCGAACATCGTCATCAGCGCGAACACGGGCCGCATGGGCAAGACGCTTCGCGCGACACGCCCAAGCGGCGAGCGGGTGACGCGGGTGCATTGCCTGGACGAGCGCGACGAGGCGGATTTCGTCGTCGAGGAGATCTCCGCGCGACGGGCAGCCGGCGCGGGTGCGTCGTTGCGAGACTTCGCCGTCGTATATCGTACCAACTCACAGAGCCGCGCGATGGAGGAGGCACTGCGAAAGCGCTCCGTGCCGTACCGGCTGGTCGGTACGGTACGGTTCTACGATCGCCGCGAAATCCGCGACCTGATGAGCTACCTCAAGCTCATTGCCAATCCCGCGGACGACGAGGCGTTCCGTCGGGCCGTCGTCGTGCCGCGGCGTGGACTTGGCGAAACGACGATCGAGCAATTGGCTCTCGCGGCCCGCGAGGCGGGAATTCCCATGCTTGCCGCGGCGGAGCGCAGCGATCTGCTTGGCGCCGTTCGTCCGGCTGCACGTGGGGCGCTCGCGGAGTTCGCGTCGCTCATCGAGCGGTTTCGCGATTCGGCGCAGGAAGCCGGTGTGGACGAGCTGTTGCGGGACGTCGTCGAGCGGATCAAGTACGACGAGTATCTTCGCGCAGAAGGGCCCGAGGGCCAGGAGCGCATCGAGAACGTGCGCGAGCTGATCACGAGCGCAGCGGAGCTCGTCGCCGACGAGCAGGGGGAAGTCGGTCTGCGGCCACTCGATCACTTTCTCCAGAAGGCCATGCTGGTGGCGGAGCTCGACAAGCTCGGTCCCGATGCTGACGCCGTGACGCTGATGACGCTGCACAATGCAAAAGGGCTCGAATTTCCGGTGGTATTCATCACGGGCCTCGAGGACGGGCTCTTTCCACTCGCACGGGCATACGACGAGCCGGCGTTGCTCGAGGAGGAGCGGCGGCTGTTCTACGTCGGCATCACGCGCGCGGAACGAAAGCTCTTTCTTTCGCACGCCGAGGAGCGCCGCCGGAACGGGGAGTTCTTTCCGTCCAAGCCGTCGAGCTTTCTCGCTGGCATCTCCGAGGGATTGTTGGAGTTGCGCAAGACGATCAAGGTGCGCAGCTCCGGCCGCTCGTTCATGAACTCCATGAGCGGCGGCCAGTGGCGGGGCGCGCAAGCGCGCGCCACCGTGGATGACGTCCTGCGCTCGGCCGTCCTCGACAATGACGACGCATTCAGACAGCGCAGCGCCGCGGTGCGCCGGCCGGGAATGCCCATCACGGCATTCGAGGATGCGGACGTCTCCCAGGACGCGGCGGTCATCGTCGTCGGTGCGCGCGTACGCCATCGCAAATTCGGCAGCGGGATCATCACGGAGCTCGCCGGCGCGGGGCGCGACTTGAAGGCCAAGATCGACTTCGACGACGACACCATCGGGCGGAAGACACTGGTGGTTGCGCAGGCAAACTTGGAGCGGGACGTCGAGTAGTGCCGGTCTCGCTCGAGGACGTACGTCACATCGCCGCGCTGGCGCGGCTCGCCCTCGATGACGAGCGCGTCGAGGCGCTCGCCGCGGAGCTGAACACCATTCTGGAGCACGTGGACGTACTGGCGCGCGTCGATACGGACGGTGTGCAGGAATCCATTGGTGTTCGTGCGCGCGCACAGCCCCTGCGTAAGGACACCGGGCCACCGACGCCACTTGCCCGCTCCGTAGATACCATCGCGCCGCGGATGCGCGACGGATTCTTTCTCGTGCCGCGCCTGGCCAGCCACGAGACCCCGGAGACGGAGTGACGGACATCGAAGACGCCATCGCCCGTGTGCCGCACGGAGATGCGCTCAACATCTTCGTCTCGTTCGACGCGAGCGATGCGCGCGCGCACGCATTAACCGCAGAACAAATGAAGAGCGACACGTCTCCTGGGCTTCTCCTCGGCGTGCCGGTCGCGATCAAGGACAACATCGCGACCACCACGCTCACGACGAGCTGTGGATCGCGCATCCTCGAGGGATATGTCAGCCCGTTCGAGGCGACAGCCGTCACAAAGCTGCGCGCGGCGGGAGCCGTTCCATTCGGGAAGACGAACATGGACGAGTTCGGGATGGGCTCGTCCACGGAGCACAGTGCGTTCGGACCGACACGCAACCCGCTCGCGCCGGATCGCGTCCCGGGCGGATCGTCCGGCGGTTCCGCTGCCGCCGTGGCTGCCGGCATCGTTCCCATCGCGCTCGGCTCGGAGACCGGCGGCTCCGTGCGTCAGCCCGCGGCGTTTTGCGGAGTGGTCGGAATCAAGCCGTCCTACGGACGTGTCAGCCGCTACGGCCTCGTGGCGTTTGCATCGTCGCTGGATCACATCGGCGTCTTCGGCGCCACGGTCGACGACGCCGCGCGCGCATTGGAGGTCATCGCGGGGTTCGACGAGCACGATGCGACATCCGTCGACATGCCGGTGCCTCACTATCACACCGCTGGCGAGCGGTCAGTGAAAGGGCTCGTCATCGGGCGGCCCCGCGAATACTTCCCGGATTCACTGGATGCGGAGGTGCGGCGGCGGTGCGACGTCGCGCTCGACCGGCTGCGCGCGCTCGGAGCGGAGATTCGCGACGTCTCGCTGCCGCACACCGGCCTGGCGATCCCCACGTACTACATCATCGCGCCAGCCGAGGCCTCCGCGAATCTCGCACGCTTCGACGGCGTCCGTTATGGCCTTCGGATGGAAGGACAGGGGCTCCGCGAAATGTACGAAGCCACGCGGTCCGGAGGATTCGGCCCCGAGGTGACTCGCCGCATCATGTTGGGGACGTACGTGCTCAGCGCGGGATACTACGATGCGTACTACCGCAAGGCGCAGCGGGTGCGGACGCTCATCGCCGACGATTTCCGCGCCGTCTTCGAGAGCGGCGTGGACGTGCTGTTCACGCCCACCGCGCCGACCCCTGCGTTCCCAATCGGATCGATCTCCGATCCGTACGCGATGTACCTGAGTGACATCTTCACCGTCACGGCCAACCTTGCGGGTGTTCCCGCGATGTCGGTTCCTGTCGGGCGCATCGGAGGGTTGCCCATTGGCGGACAGATCATCGCGAAACACTTCGACGAGATGTCGATGGTGCGCGTCGCGTATGCGCTCGAGCTCGCGCTCGGAGCGGAAGCCCGCCAGTGACCGCGACGCCGTCCGATTGGGAGCTGGTGGTCGGGCTCGAGGTGCATGTGCAGCTCCGCACTCGCACCAAGGCATTCTGCGCGTGCTCCGCCGAGTTTGGTGCGCCGCCGAACGCCAACACGTGTCCGACCTGTCTTGCCCTCCCGGGTGCGCTGCCCGTGCTGAATGCGCGTGCCGTCGAGCTGGCCACGCGCGCCGCGCTCGCGCTCAACTGCGCCGTGCGCCCCACGTCGGTGTTCGCGAGAAAGAATTACTTCTATCCGGATTCGCCTAAGGGCTATCAGATCTCTCAGTTCGATCAACCGCTCGCGGTCGATGGGCACGTCGAGATCGGGCATCGCGCCGATGGATCGCCAGTCCGAATCGGCGTGACGCGCGTGCACATGGAGGAGGACGCGGGCAAGTCCATCCACGATCGCTTTGCTGGCGCCAGTGCCATCGATCTCAACCGCTCCGGCGTGCCTCTCATAGAGATCGTCAGTGAGCCGGACATCCGCTCCAGCGCAGACGCGGGTGCGTACCTGCGCGTGCTCAAGCAGCTGCTGGATTACGTGGACGTCAGCGATCTCAACATGGAGGAGGGAAGTCTTCGCGTCGATGCGAACGTCAGCATTCGCCGTCGCGGAGACGCGACCCTCGGCACGAAGACGGAGGTGAAGAATATGAACTCGTTCTCCGGCGTCGAGCGGGCGGTGGAAATGGAGTTCTCGAGACAGGTGCAGGTGCTCGAGGCCGGAGAATCGATAGCACAGCAGACGATGCTCTGGGACGGAGCGACCGTCCGCGCGAGCCGAACCAAGGAGGGGAGCCACGACTATCGGTACTTTCCCGAGCCCGATCTCCCACCGCTCGTTCTCTCGAACGAATGGATCGAGCGCGTCCGCCACGATCTGCCCGAGCTTCCATCAGCGCGCCGCGCACGCTTTGCCAATGAGTACGCACTCGGCGGATACGACATCGATGTGCTGACAGCGACGGCGGATCTCGCCGACTACTACGAGTCCGTCGCGCGCGCCCATGGCGATCCAAAGTCCGCGGCAAACTGGGTGATGGGAGAAGTGATGGCGCAGTTGAAGGCTGCCTCGGAGCGCATCTCGACGTTTCGCGTGCGCCCGGAGGACCTTGCGCAACTGCTCGATCTCGTGCGCGACGGCGTGATCAGCCACACGGCTGCCAAGCAGGTGTTCGCGCGCATGTCGCTAACGGGCGATCCGCCGGCGCAGATTGCGGAGCGCGAGGGGCTGGTGCAGGTGGGGGACGACGCGCAGCTCGCCGCATGGCTCGACGAAGCGATGGCAGAGCTTCCGCGTGAGACCGAGCGGCTGCGCAATGGAGAAAAGCGCCTTACGGGCGTCCTGATCGGCGCCGCCATGCGTCGGTCCGGTGGCCGTGCCGACCCGCGCAAGCTCAATCAACTGCTGGCGACGCGTCTCGGCTCGTAAATCGGGGACGCCAGCTGGCTGGCGTAGACGAGCGGCACTTCGGGAAGGCCAAAGTGTCGCTCCGCCTCGAGGAGCACGCGCTGCGATCCTCCCGCGCGCAGTGCGTCGCGCCGAATGCGCTTCGCGTTGCGAAGCGCCTCGTCTCCGGACGGGTCCAGCCGGAAAGCGGCCGAGCGGTCGTGCTGCACGAGAAAGTCGATGACGGCGTCGTACGACCGCTCGACATAGCGGCTTACTTCGGCGTCAGCGAGGTCCCATCGACTGTTCTCCATCATGAGGCTGAAGATCCGCTGCCAGCCCTCGTTGTCCGCCGCGTGCACCATGCCGCGGAAGATGCGCCGGTTCGTCTGCGTGCTGAAGATCGTGGGGCTCAGAATGCGGTCCAACAGTCCGTCGGCTCGCGAGTGATCGAGCAGGATCAGGTCGCGCGCCTGGCGCGCGCAGGCTGGTCCAAGATGCGTCTCGAAGCGGCTTTCCCAGTAGCTGTGCCCCAGGGCCGACGTGCTCGCCGTGACGGCGAGTTGTCGCGGCACGAAATAGTTGTGGGCAATGGCGTCGGCGGCGAGGTGGGCGAGATAGCCAAGTCCGAACGCGCGCATCGGTTCATCTGACGCCGCTCCGTGGATCTCGAGGCCTACCGCCCACGAGTGGCAGTGGCGCCCCGTGGGCACGTACTTCTTGGCGATGCTCGTGTCGGCGGCGATGGATCCATAGAGAAAATCGTGCGGAAAGGCGCGGAGCAGATCCGCGATCGCGCCCGGAAGCTGGCCGAGCGAGCGGAGCACGGCCTCGCCGATGTAGACGTGCGTGCCAGGCGTCCATGCGAATGCGTCGTGCGGCAGCAGCACGACCGCGAGCAACGCCGCGACGACGACGCCGAGCGTCCGCCGCCAGGCCGCGCGCCGCGCCGACGAATCAGATGCCGATCTTCTTGCGCTGGCGACGCAGTGCGCGTCGCAGGTCGCGAAGCTCGTGCTGAACGAAGCCGTCAATGCGCTCCCGTGCGGCGCCGACCGTCTCGCGGACGTCATGCTCGATGCGGTCCACCGGAATACGCTCCGCCAGATCGCCTCCCTGCTCACGAGCCCAGGAGGCACCTCGGCGTCCGGCGCGATAGGCGATGCGTCCCGCGCGCCCGGCACCCCGCATGAACGGCAACATCGGCCGCTCCCCGGACGGGCCGCGCCGCAGCAGCAGCGTGGCCGTCGCGCCGATCGCGGCGCCGATGAGAGCCGCCGTGAGCAGATCGTACTGGGCGTCACGCGTATCCGCGCCGACGCGGGCGGACTCGCGGACGCGTGGTCCCCGTTTCGGGGGCATCGGGATTGTCGTAGCCATCGTCGAGCTCCTCTTCTTCCGCGGGCGACGACGCCGGCATGCCGGCCTCCTCCCCGTCGTCATGGTGAAGCGCCGCCGCACCCGTGCGCACCCCGCGCACCGTGGACGCCGTCGCGACGAACATCGATTCCGCCTCCTCCTGCACCACCTGAAGCAGCGCGTTGAACTCGTTCAGCCGCTCCTCCGTCAACGCCATCGCCTGCTGCAGCCGCTGATTGGCCGCCGCGATCGTGGCGTTCACCTGCTGCACATCCGTCCGCACCGACGTCGTCACGTAGTTCACGTTGTCGGCGATGGCGCTGGCATGCCGCATGAGCGGATTGATGTCGCCATAGATCCGATCGAGCAGCTCGCTCACCTTCGCGTAGCTCTTCCGGAAATTCCACGCCGCCGGCACGAGCGCGACGGTCAGTACGAGCAGTGCGACGGTCATCAAGCCGCTCGCGATGGCCGTCGTCTTCTCGAACCAGCCACGCTCCACTCCCACCTGCCGCATCAGCAGGGTGTCGGCGTGCGTCGCCTGCACCAGCAGCCACACTCCGGCGCGCGCGAACGAATCGATCATCGGCAACCTGGACTGAAAGAAGTGGTCGCCACGGACACCGGAGTCTCCAACGCGTCGTCGAGCGTGCGCGGCGAGCGGCCGCCGCCCCGGCGATGTGCAAGGGAAGGGCCAAGGGCGGCATCGTACGCACCGCCACCGCGCGGCGCCAGTCGCGGGTCACACCGCGTCCATCCCCCGACGCGGCGCGAAGGGTGCATGCAGCCACTATCTTCCGCCTGCTCCCAGCCGCGAATCGCTGCACGCCGCGGCATGCCCCAACGAACGTCAGACATGCAAGCCATGCAGTATGTCGTCCAGGGTGGAACTCGCCTTGCCGGACGCATCCGCCCTTCGGGCAACAAGAATGCCGCTCTGCCCATCGTCGCCGCCTCGCTGCTGTGCGAGGAGCCGGTGCACCTCGAGAACGTGCCGCGCATCCGCGACGTCGAGACGCTGGTCGAACTGATCAAGTCCGTCGGCGCCTCCGCCGAATGGACGACACGCAATTCCCTGAAGATCCACGCGCGCTCGCTGCGCGCCGCCGAGCTCGATCCGGCGCTCTGCAAGAAAATACGCGCGTCGATTCTGCTCGCCGGTCCGCTGCTTGCCCGGTGCGGAGAGATCGTCCTCCCGCCTCCTGGCGGCGACGTCATCGGCCGCCGCCGGGTGGACACACACTTCCTTGCGCTCCAGCAGCTCGGCGCCAGCTTCGAGTTCGACGGCGCGTTCACGCTGCGCGCAAAGACGCTCAAGGGAGCGGACGTTTTCCTCGACGAGCCCAGCGTCACCGCCACGGAGAACGCGCTTGCCGCCGCTGTCGCCGCGGAGGGAACGACGGTCCTCCGCAATGCCGCCTCCGAGCCGCACGTGCAGGATCTCGCGCGGTTCCTGGTCGCGATGGGCGCCAGCATCGATGGCATCGGCACAAACACGATTACGGTGCATGGCGGCCGCGCGCTGCATGGCTGCACGCACGAGATCGGCGCCGACCACATCGAGGTCGGCTCCTTCATCGGGCTGGCGGCCGTGACGCGGTCGGAGCTCACCATCGAGCGCGCGGGCATCGAGCACCTCCGGTCCACGCTGATGGGCTTCGAGCGGCTCGGTGTCGTATGCCGCGCCCAGGGCGACGATCTCGTGATTTCCGCCGATCAGGAGATGCGCATTCGCAGCGACCTGGGTGGTGCCGTTCCGAAGCTCGAGGATCAGCCGTGGCCGGCCTTCCCGGCGGATACGATGTCCATCGCGCTCGTCACGGCGACGCAGTGCGACGGCGTCATCCTCATCCACGAGAAGATGTTCGAGTCGCGCCTGTTCTTCGTGGACAAGCTGGTGGGCATGGGCGCTCGCATCGTGCTCTGCGATCCGCATCGCGCCATCGTCGTCGGTCCCACGCAGCTCCGGGCCGGCCGCGTCGAGTCGCCGGACATTCGCGCGGGCATGGCGATGCTCCTGGCGGCCCTGTGCGCGGACGGCGAGAGCATCATCGACAACGTCGGGCAGATCGAGCGCGGCTACGAGCGCATCGATGAGCGGCTGCGCGCGCTGGGCGCCAACATCGAGCGCGTGGAGGATCGCCGCATCCGCTGATGTCGCGCCCTGCGATCGACGTCAGAGACAGCGGGGAAGCGGTCGAGTCCTTTCGCGCGCTCGGCGTGGAGGCCTTCACGACAGGACGCGCCGCGGGCAACTTCTCGACGGCCTCCGACGAGCCCGCGTCAGCGGTGATGGCCCGTTGGTCGGCGCTGCGCGAGGCGGTCGGCGGTGACCGCGGCCGGCTCGCCACAGCCAAACAGGTGCACGGCGCCGCCATCGTCGTGCACAGCGGCGCCTGGCGTGGATGGTTGAGAGGGCCCGACGCCGACGGGCACATCGCGCCGGCGCGCGGCACCGCTCTGGCGGTTTCCGTGGCGGACTGCGTTCCGGTGTTTCTCGCGCATCCACACGGCCTCACGGCGGTGCTGCACTCAGGCTGGCGCGGCACGGCAGCGCGCATCACGGAGCTCGCCATCCGTGAGTTCCTCACGCTCGGACTCGCCGCGAGCGACCTGCATCTGCACTGCGGGCCGGCCATCTGCGGCAAGTGCTACGAGGTCAGTCCGGACGTGTACGAGCGCCTGACCGGACGTCGGGTGCACGTTCCGACGACCGTCGATCTCCGCGCGCTCATCACGGAGCAGGCGCGCGCCCTGGGCGTGGTCAACATCAGCGTCAGCGCCCGCTGCACGAAGTGCGACAACGACCGATTCTTCTCGCATCGGGCGGGAGACAGCGGTCGGCAGATCGCTGTGATCTATGCGGCGGAGCAGCGATCTGATGGCAAGAGCAGTAGTGAAGACCAGTACCCGGTATCCGGCACTCGGTAAACAACGTATCCGGTACGACCTACGGCCGCGGCTGTGAAAACCGACATCCGCCGTCCGCCGTCCCCTCGCCACGAGTTTTCGGTTGCGGAGAGTCCAGGAGTGGCATCTCCGAATCTGTGCCCTTGCGGGCGCGCTTGACCCTACACCACGCATCCAATAGGTTGTAAACAGCGGCCGTCGCAAGACGCCCGCAAAATGTGGGGGAGGTTCCCCACATTTTTTTATTCCCCGTCGTTCCCTAGAGACAACATGAACGCAGAGCTGGAACATGTTGTCACATCAGAGCTTGATGCGGTTGACTTCGACCTCGTTGAGCTGCGACAGGGAGGGACGCGCGCGCGGCCGGTGCTCGAGGTGCGCATCGATCGGCGCGACGGTCAAAAGGTGACGGTCGATGATTGCGCGCGCGCATCGCGAGCGCTCGAAGCACGGCTGGACGGCGGTGCGCTGGTGTCAGAGCGGTATGTCCTTCAGGTGTCCTCCCCCGGCGAGCGGCCGCTGAGAACACCGGCGGACTGGCGGCGCTTCGCTGGACGCTGGGTCAGTGTGCTGGCGCCGGAGCATGGCGGGCGGTTCGAAGCACGGATTGTCGAAGTCGATGACGCGGCGCCGAACGTGGTGACGCTGCAGCCTGAACGCGGCGACCAGCAGCGCATTCCGCTGGCCGCGATCACGGAGGCGCGGTTGGCGTTTCGCATTTCGTAGAGTCGGTCACGGGTCGCCTCGTCGGCCCAATTCAGCGAGGTCGTGGATGGTCAGTTCCTCAGAGATGTTGGCGGCATTCCGCGAGTTGTCGAACTCGAAGCAGCTCGATCGCACCGAGCTCTACGGGCTGTTGCAGGATGGCTTCATGGCCGCACTCGCCAAGAAGTACGGCCCCACCGTCCAGGCGGAAGTCGAGATCGACGACGCCAAGGGCGAGATCCGCATCGTCCTGCTCAAGACGGTCGTCGAATCCGTCGAGGACTCCGCGCGCGAGATCTCCGTGGAAGAGGCCAAGTTGTTCGACGAGGGGTTCGAGCCCGGCGACGTCATGGAAGAACCGCTCGATTTCACCGTGTTCGGCCGCGCCGCCATTCAGGCTGCCAAGCAGCGCATCATCCAGCGCGTTCGCGAAGGCGAGCGCACGAAGATCCGCGACGAGTTCGCGTCGCGCGTCGGCGACCTCCTGTCCGGCGAGATCCAGCAGATCGAGCGCGGCAAGCTGGTGGTCATGCTCAACAAGTTCCGCGAGGCGGAGGCCATCATTCCGTATCGCGAGCAGAACCATCGCGAGCACTTCCACCAGGGCGAGCCCATTCGCGCGGTGCTCAAGCGCGTCGAGGAGACGCCGAAGGGGCCGCGCCTCATCCTGAGCCGCGCCGATGGTCTGTTCGTCAAGGCGCTCTTCAAGCTCGAGGTCCCCGAGATCCAGCAGAACATCGTGGAGATCAGAGCGACTGCCCGCGAAGTCGGCAGCCGGACCAAGATTGCCGTCTTCTCCCGCGACGACAGCATCGATCCCGTGGGCGCCTGCGTCGGGCTCAAGGGCTCGCGCGTGCAGACGGTCGTGAACGAGCTTGGCGGCGAACGGATCGACATCGTTCCGTGGTCGTCCGATCCGGAGCGGTTCGCCAAGCTGGCTCTCGCGCCCGCGAAGGTGGCGCGTGTGTTCAGCGATGCGGTGAGCAAGACCATTCAGGCCGTGGTCGATGAGGACCAGCTTTCCCTCGCGATCGGGCGGAACGGCCAGAACGTGCGCCTGGCGTCCGAGCTTACCGGCTGGAAGATCGATCTCTATTCGAGCCGCGAGTGGCTCGAGAAGGGGGGCGGCGAGCAGTTGTTCGCACCGCTCCCGAGCGACACGGAGCGCGATGCGGTGGCGGACGTTCCGCTCGCCGAGCTGGAAGGGATGCACCCGGCCACGGTCGCGGTGCTCAACGAGGCGGGCTACCGCACGCTCAACGACATCATCGATCTGGAGCGTGACGATTTTCTGCGGCTCGCCGGCATCGCGCCGGAGGAAGCGGATCGCATCATCGTATTCCTCGATGAGCTCACGACGGAGGAAGCACCGCCCGAGGACGGAACGGCCGCGGGGGGCGGCGCATCGAGGTGACGCTCTCGCCCTCGTCGCACGCGCGACTGCTCCGCCTCATCGGACTTGGCGTACGAAGCGGAGGAGCAGTCGTAGGCGTCGAGCGGGTGCGCGAGGGCGCAAAAAAGAACAAGGTCGCATTCGCCATCGTCGCGGAGGACGCCTCGCGGCACAGTCTCGACAAGGTGATCCCGCTGTTGAATGCCCGGCGGGTTAGATTTGTAGGGATACCCAGCGCCGTCGAGCTGGGCGGGGTGGTCGGCAGGGAAAGCACGGCGGTGGTCGGCATCACGGATCGGCAGCTCGCGAAAGGGATTCGCGCGCTGGTGGAGTTGGACTCCGCTGGAGTCCCATAGGAGGGCGGTTTTGAGCAAGCTTCTCGTCAACGACATGGCTGTCGAGTTCGGGATCTCCACGGACGAAGTGAAGGGATTGCTTCGGCAGATGGACATCCAGGTGCGCAGCCACTTGAGTCCCCTCACGGACGACCAGGTCGCTCGCGTTCGCGCGCGCTGGGAGCGTGAGAAGCGGGACCGTGCGCAGAAGCAAGCCGCGCCACCAGCGCCCGCTCGCCGGCGCCGCGGCGCTGCCACCGTCGCAGCCGAAGCCACCGTGGCGCCGCCGGAACCGGCAGCACCGGGAGCCGAGCCGGTTCGTCGGCGCCGCAAGGCGGCGGACGTCGCCGCGGCCGCCGCTGAAGTCGCGGCCGCCGAAGCCGCAGCCACGGAAGCAGCGGAAGCCGCCGAGCGCGCGGACCGCGAGCGCCGTGAGGCCGAGGAAGCTGCGGCGGCGGCCCGCGCCGAGGAGATTGCGGCAGCCCGTGCGGCCGCGGCGGAGCAGGAGCGCCTGCAGGCTGAAGTGGCTGCCGCAACCGCGCCGAGTGACGCGCCAGAGGGAGAAGCGCCTCCGGCAGCTCCCGCGGAAGCGCGCGCGTCCGCGGCGGGCGCCGAACGTCCACGTCCGCGCCCCATCACGCCTGCGGCGCCGCGCCCTCGCGCAGCGTCCGCCGGTGCAGCATTTCCGCCACGCCCCGTCGCCTCGGCGTCGCCCGGCGGTTTCGGTGGCGCAACACGTCGAGAGGATCGCCGCCCTGCTCCCGCGGCCGGATCCGGCGCGCCGGCGAGTGCGGCGCCCGCCAGGAGCCGCGGCAAGAAGGGAAAGCGCGGCGCGGTGGATCAGGACGCGGTGGATGCGAACATCGCGAAGACGATGGCGTCCATGCGCGGCGCGCCGTCGCGCGGAGGGCGTGTCGACCGACGCGGCATTCGCGAGGAAGCGGAGGCCGCACGTGCAGCCGAAGTGGAGCGCGAGAAGAGTCTCGTCCGCGTCAACGAGTTCATCACCGTCAGCGAGCTCGCGCAGATTCTGAAGGTGTCGCCCACCGAGATCGTGGGGTTCGCGTTCAAGAATCTCGGTCTCATGATCACGGTCAATCAGCGTCTCGACTTCGATCAGATCGAGTTGATTGCCGGCGAGTTCGGCTTCCAGGCTGTCCGCGAGGACGAGTACCAGGCCGAGGAAGTGGGCACCGCCGTCGTCGACACGCCGGAGGACATGAAGCCGCGGCCCCCGATCGTAACCATCATGGGCCACGTCGATCACGGCAAGACGTCGCTGCTGGACTACATCCGGAAGGCGAATGTCGTCGCGGGCGAAGCGGGCGGCATCACACAGCACATCGGCGCGTATCACGTCGAGTTGCCCGGTGGGAAGATGATCACGTTCCTGGACACGCCGGGTCACGAGGCATTCACGGCCATGCGAGCGCGCGGCGCCCAGGTGACGGACGAAGTCATTCTCGTCGTCGCAGCGGACGACGCGGTCATGCCACAGACGATCGAAGCCATCTCGCACGCGAGGAACGCCGGCGTGCCGATGATCGTCGCGATCAACAAGATCGACCTGCCGCAGGCCAACGCGATGAAGGTCAAGCAGGATTTGCTGCAACACGGCGTCGTCCTCGAGGAATTCGGCGGCACGGTGCTGAGCTCGGAGATCTCGGCCAAGAAGGGCACCAACGTGCAGGCGCTGCTCGACCAGGTGCTGCTCCAGGCGGAGCTGCTCGATCTGAAGGCAAATCCGGACAAGCGCGCCACGGGAACGGTCGTGGAGGCGCAGCTGGATGCGGGCAAGGGTCCCGTCGCGACGGTCCTCGTACAGAGTGGCACGCTCAGGGTCGGCGACGACTTCATTTGCGGCATGTACTCGGGCCGCGTGCGCGCACTGCTCGACGAGCGCGGAAAGGCGGTGAAGTCCGCTGGCCCGGCGATTCCGGTGCAGGTGCTCGGTGTCGCCGGCGTGCCGATGGCGGGTGATCAGTTGCTCGTGGTGGAGGACGCCACGGCGGCACGTGAAGTGGCGCAGCGTCGCGAGCGTCTCGATCGCGAGGCGAAGAGCCGCCGGACCACGCGCGGCGGCGTGACGCTCGAGGACTTCATGGCGCAATCCGCCAGCGGGGAGTCGCGTTCGCTTCGGATCCTCATCAAGGCCGATCAGGGTGGGCCGGCCGAAGCGCTGGCTGACGCGCTCCAACAGCTCGGCACCAGCGAGGTGAAGGTCGAGGTCGTCCACCGCGGCGTCGGCGCCATCACGGAGAGCGACATCCTGTTGGCGCGTGCCTCGGGAGCCATCATCATCGGATTCCACGTGCGTCCGGACAACAACGCGCGCGCGGCGGCCGAGCGTGAGAACGTCGACATCAAGCTGTATCGCATCATCTACGAGGCGGTCGCCGACGTGCGCGCCGCGCTCGAGGGCATGTTACGCCCCGAAGAGCGCGAGGTGATCGTCGGCGAGGCGGAAGTCCTCGAGACGTTCAAGGTGCCGAAGATCGGCGTCATTGCCGGATGCGCGGTGCGCAGCGGCATCATCAATCGCACGGGCCGCGTGCGCGTCATTCGCGACAGCGTCGAAGTCTACGAGGGCACCATCCACTCGCTGCGCCGCTTCAAGGATGACGTTCGCGAGGTCCGTGAGGGCTTCGAGTGCGGTATCGGCATCGAGAACTTCAACGACATCAAGATCGGCGACCGCATCGAGTGCTATCGCACCGAAGAAGTCGCGCGCACCCTCGAGTCCGCCCCTCAAAGCTGACGACGACGGCGCGTGATGCGCGGCCCGACGTTCGGGCTCGTGCGTCCCGCGCCGGTCCGCTTGCCCAGGTTACTGCCGTGCCGCCAGACCATCATCGCTCCGATCGCGTCGCCGCGGCGATGCGCGAGGAGATCGCTCTCTTCCTCGCCAACGACGTCAAGGATCCGCGCATCAACGGCCTGGTCACGGTGACCGGTGTCGAGGTGACTCGCGATCTGCACCACGCCAAGGTCTTCGTGAGTGTGCTCGGCTCGGAGTCCCAACGCGCCGCCACGTTCGACGGCCTCGCCGGTGTGGCGTCGCACCTTCGTGGACGCGTGGGACGAGCGCTCCGGCTCCGTATCGCTCCGGAGATCGAGTTTCGCAACGACCAGAGCATCGCGCACGCGGCGCACATCGAGCAATTGCTTGCGCAGGTGCGACAGCCTCCCGCGCCGGAGACCGCGCCGGACGAGCCCGTCCAACCACCCGATGAGGGACGCGGCAACTGACGGGCTCCTGCTCGTCGACAAGCCGGCGGGCATCACGTCGCACGACGTGGTCCTCGCGGCGCGCCGTGCCTTTGGCGTCTCCCGAATCGGGCACGCGGGCACGCTCGATCCCTTCGCGACCGGGCTCCTCGTCCTGCTCCTCGGTCGCGCGACGCGGCTGCTCCCGCACCTCGATGGCACTCCCAAGGAGTACGAGGCGGTCATCGCGCTGGGGCGAGAGACGGATACGGACGACGTGCACGGCGAATCCGTTCGCCAAGCAGAGCCTCCCGGCGATGAGGCCATTGCCGCAGCCATTGCTCACCTCACCGGCGACATCGAGCAGTTGCCGCCAGCGTATTCCGCGAAGCGTGTCGATGGCCGGCGCGCCTACGAGGCGGCTCGTTCCGGCGAAGCGCTCGAGCTCGCGCCGGCGCGAGTGCGCGTCTTCGAGTGGCGAGATGTCGTGCGACAGGGTGATCGCGTGAGTGCCACGATTTCGTGCGGCGGCGGCACCTATATCCGCGCGTTGGCTCGGGATCTGGGCCGGCTCACCGACAGCGCCGCGCACCTGGCGTCGCTGCGCCGCATACGGAGTGGGCCCTTCTCGGTCAGCGAAGCCGCGAGCATCGCGGACGTGAACGAAGGCCGGGCGACGCCGCGTCCGGCGCTCGATGCCCTCCCGACGATTCCTCACGTGCCGCTCGCCGGTGACGACGCCGAGCGTGTGTTGCGTGGCATGACGGTGGAGCGCGGTCTCGATGCACCCTCCGCCGCGCTCGTGGACGCGAGAAGCGGCGCGCTCGTGGCCTTCGCCGAGGCGGAAGGATCGCGGTGGCAGCCGCGAGTCGTCATGAAGAAGGTCGGATGACCGTGGCGCGCCGGCTCGAGCGCTCGATGCTGCCCCCTCATGTTGGCGAGACCGTCGTGACGGTGGGGACCTTCGATGGCGTCCATCGCGGCCACATCGACGTGCTTCGCCGGCTCGCTGACCGTGCGCGCGAGAGTGGACGCGCGAGCGTCCTGCTCACGTTCGCGAGGCATCCGCTGGAGTTGCTGAAGCCGGAACAGGCGCCTCCGCTCCTCACGACGCCTAACGAGAAGCTGGCGATCGTCGCCAGCACTGGAATCGACTACGCCGCCGTGTTGCCATTCACCTCGGAGCTGGCCAACCACTCGGCGGAGCAGTTCGTGGACCTCGTGCTGCGCGAGCGGTTTCACATGGCCGATCTGCTCATCGGGTACGATCACGGTTTTGGCCGAGGTCGCGCCGGCGACGTGGACACCCTGCGCTCACTCGGCCGTACGCGCGGATTCAACGTGGATGTGGTCGCGCCGGTGGAGACGCCGGATGGCGAGCCGGTGAGCAGCACGCGCATCCGGAGCGCGCTGTTGGAGGGAGATCTCGCGCTCGCGGCCGCCGGCCTGGGCAGGAGGTACTCCGTCTCGGGCACCGTGGTGGCCGGAGAGGCGCGCGGCCGGGCACTCGGCTACCCCACGATCAACGTGGCACCCGAGTCCGCGCGGAAGCTGCTGCCGCCCGACGGTGTGTACGCCGTGGTCGTCGAGACGCGTCACGGCCGCTTCGGCGGCATGCTGAATCTCGGAGGGCGTCCGACCTTCGGCGACGAACGTCGGACCATCGAGGCGCATCTGTTCGGCGCATCGGGCGACTTCTATGGCCAATTGGTGCAGATCGGCTTCGTCGAGCGGTTACGCGATACGCGGCGGTTCGAGTCCGTCGACGCCCTCATGACGCAGCTTCGGGTGGACGACGAGTCCGCCCGGGCCGCGTTGACCGCGGTCGCGGAGCCAAGTTAACTTTAAAGGCTCCAAGCACTTTCCTCCTTCACTCCGCAGTCGCATGTCCAACCTGAAGTACCGTCTGGCCATCGTTGTCGGACTCGTCCTGCTGTCGGTGTACGCGCTGTTCCCGCGCGATGTGAAGAAGCGCGAGCGTCGCCCCGACGGGACGTTCTATGATACGATCAGCCGCCGCGTTCCCTTGCGCCGCGGTCTCGACTTGTCGGGCGGCATGCACCTCGCCCTGGAGGTCGACGAGTCGAAGGGAACGGTGGCGAACAAGTCCGACGCCATCGACCGCGCGTTGAAGGTGGTGCGGACGCGCATGGAGGGGCTTGGCGTCTCCGAGACCGTCGTGCAGAAGGCGGGCAACGACCGCATCATCGTGGACATCCCCGGCCTCGACGATCGCGAGCGCGCCATCAAGATCGCGCGGGATCAGGCCTTCCTTCAGTTCCAGATCACGGACAAGACGCAGGCCTTCGAGAAGATCCTGCCGCGTCTCGATGCCATTGCAAAGGAGAAGGGGCTGACTCAGGGCGCGGCCGCTGCGCCGGCGACGCCGACGCAGGGCGCCGGACTGAACGGGCTGCTGACCGCCACCGACACGTCGAAGTCCGATTCGGCGAAGGTAGTTGGCGCGCGCAAGGACAGCACGAAGGCGGATTCCACGGTGTTGCCGGGCGTGACCGGCGGCACGATCTCGAAGATGATTCTCGCGGGCTCGATGCCCGGGCAGTTCATGTTCGATCGCAGCAACGAGGACGTGCTCAAGAGCTTCTTCAGCCGTCCGGAGGTGCAGGTCGCCATGCCTCCCGGCAAGGTGGTTCGCTTCGGCAGCGACACGACCGTCATCCAGAGCAAGACGTATCGTTTCCTCTACATGCTCGATGAGCGTCCCATCGTCACCGGCGTGGACCTCATCGACGCGAAGCCCAACACGTCGCCGACCGAAGGGACCATCGTCGAGTTCCAGTTGAACAACGAGGGCGGCCGTCGGTTCCTTCGGGAAACGTCGAAGCACCTGAAGGACTACATGGCCATCGTGCTCGATAACGTCGTGATGGGTTTCCCGCCCGTCATCAACGGCGCCATCGGCACGAAGGGACAGATCACGATGGGGCAGGGCCGCGATCTCCAGGCCGCGCAGGATCTCTCGCTGGTGCTCAAGGCGGGCGCGCTGCCGGTGCCGCTCCGGGTCGCCGACGTGCGCACCATCGGTCCGAGCCTCGGGCAGGATTCCATCGATCGCGCGTTCCGGGCGGGCACCATCGCGATCGTTCTCGTGGTCGTCATCATGCTCGGCTACTATCGCTTCTCGGGACTTCTCGCCGTCGGCGGTCTCGCGCTCTACGTGCTCTACACCCTGGCGACGCTGGCTGGCTTCGACGCCGTGCTCACACTGCCGGGGCTCGCGGGGTTCGTGCTCTCCATCGGCATCGCGGTCGACGCCAACGTGCTGATCTTCGAGCGCATTCGCGAGGAGCTCGATCGCGGCAAGACCGTTCGCACCGCCATCGACGAGGGCTTCCGCCACGCCATGAGCGCGATCATCGATTCCAATGTGTCCACCATCCTCACTGCCGCCGTGCTCTACCAGTACGGCACCGGACCGGTGAAGGGCTTCGCGGTGACGCTCATCGCCGGCATCGTGGCATCCATGGTGACGTCGATCTTCGTCGTCCGCACGTTCTATCTCCTGTGGCTGACCCGCTCGCGCGGCGCCCAGACGCTGAGCATCTGACCTATCATGCTGCGCATCCTTCACGGCACCAAGATCGATTTCATCAAGGCCTGGCGCATCGCCATCGGCATCACGGCGGTGTTCATCGTCGGGGGACTCGTGTTCCTCGGCGTGCACGGCATCAACAAGAGCATCGAGTTCACCGGCGGGACGCTGCTTCAGGTGGCGTTCAAGCAGCCGCCTGACGTCGCGGCGATCCGCGCGACCGTGGATGCCGCCGGGTATACGGGCGCGGAGATCCAGCAATTTGGATCGCCGCGCGACTTCACCATTCGCGCGGCGGGGCACCGCGCCGGCGTTCAGGTCGAGACCATTGCTCGCGACCTCGAGGCGGCGTTGCACAAGAGGTTCGGGCCGACGGAGCCGAAGGTCGTCCGGACGGAAGCCATCAGTGCACGCGTGGGTGATGAGCTGAGCCGCAACGCGATGATTGCCATCGTGATCTCGCTCTTCGTCACACTGTTGTATCTCGCGTTTCGTTTCGAATGGCGCTTCGGTGTGGCCGCCGTGCTGGCGACGGCGCACGACCTCCTTTCGACGCTGGCCTTTCTCGCCATCATGCGGCTGGAAGTCTCGCTGACGGTGGTCGCCGCGCTGCTCACCGTCATCGGCTACTCCCTCAACGACACGATCATCATCTTCGATCGCGTTCGCGAGAATCTGCGCAAGGCGCGCCCGGAGCCGCTCTACGACGTGCTCAACCGGTCGATCAATGAGACCCTTCCGCGCTCCGTCCTGACGCACGTGACCGTCGCCGCGGCCACACTCTCGCTGCTGCTGTTCGCGGGAGAGGTCATTCGGCCGTTCTCGTGGATCATGCTGTTCGGCATCGTCACCGGTACCTTCAGCTCCGTCTACATCGCCGGGCCGATCCTGCTGTGGATCGAGCGCCGCTGGCCGCGCTCGCGCGGCGACAGGGCGTCCGCTCGACCCGCGGCGCCCACCAAGCCACGTGCTCCCGCGGCCAGCCAGCCGGTGGCCGCCCGGACGCGCTGAGGCGCGCGATGGACAGCCCTCCGAACCGCCGCCGCGCGCGGCGGTTCGTGTTTGCATGACCACGTTCATCGATAGCCACGCGCATCTCGCCGATCCCGCGTTCGACGCGGATCGCGAGGCCGTCATCGAGCGCGCGGTGCTCACGGGGGCATCCGCCATCGTGTGCATCGGCGAGTCTCTCGACGCAGCAACGCGCGCTGCAGGAATCGCCACGGCGCATCCCGGCAGGTGTTTCTTCACTGCCGGCGTGCATCCGCACGATGCCGTCGGCTTCGACGCAGGGCGCGACCTGGCGGCCATCCGCCAACATGTGGGCGGTGGCGCCGTGGCGATTGGCGAATGCGGACTCGATTACCACTACGATCATTCTCCGCGCGACAGGCAGCGAGCGGCGTTTGGTGGGCAGCTCGAGCTCGCGCGAGAGTTGAATCGTGCCGTGGTTGTGCACACCCGGGAGGCGGAAGACGACACGATGTCCATGGTCCGCGAGGCCGCCGCCGCCGGCGTCCGCGGTGTTCTCCACTGCTACACGGGAAGCGCCTCCCTCGCCGAAGTGGCGTTCGAGGGCGGGTGGTACGTGTCGTTCAGCGGCATCGTCACCTTCCGCAAGTGGACCGACGACGCGCTGCTGCGCCTGGTGCCCGAGGATCGTTTGCTGGTCGAATCGGATTCACCCTATCTGGCGCCGGTGCCTCATCGCGGCGCGCGCAACGAACCCGCGTGGGTGACATTTACATTGGCACGGCTCGCTGCCGCGCGCGGAACTGATGCGGCGACGCTCGGTCCCGTCACGGCCGCCAACACGCGACGGCTCTTCGGGCTGGCGTAGCCGCACCCGCGCAGTAGACTCCGCGCGGCAACCGTTCATTATTCCTGGAGAATCGCATGGCGACGCAGACCGTTCACACCGACGACGCACCCGGCGCGATCGGACCGTACTCGCAGGCGGTGGTGGCCAACGGCTTTCTGTTTACGGCCGGCCAGATTGCACTTGATCCCGCTACGGGGCAGGTCGTCACCGGCGGCGTGGAGGCGCAAACCGAGCAGGTCTTTCGCAATCTGTCGGCCGTGCTGCGCACGGTCGGTGCATCATGGAGCGACGTGGTGAAGGCCACCGTGTTTCTGATGGACATGAAAGACTTTCCGCGCGTGAACGACATCTACGCACGCGTCATGGGCGACGCGCGTCCCGCGCGCAGCACGGTGCAGGTGTCCGGGCTTCCACGCGGCGTCCTTGTCGAGATCGACCTGATTGCCGCAGTCCCCGCGTCGCGCTAGGCGCCGCGGTTTCACACCAACCCGATGGCCATGTCGACGAGCAAGACGCGGGAGGAGCTCTTTCGCCTGACCAGCTTCGCCCGCTGCGCCGGTTGAGCCGCCAAACTGGGTCCGGGTGACCTGGCGCAGGCGCTGAGCGGCGTGCCGTCGCACGCCGATCCCCGACTCCTCGTCGGACGGGAGACGTTCGATGACGCGGGGATATTCGTCGTGCGCGACGATCTCGCGTTGGTGCAGACCGTCGACTTCTTTGCACCCATCGTCGATGATCCGTACGACTTCGGCCAGATCGCGGCAGCCAACGCCCTCTCCGACGTCTTCGCGATGGGCGGGGAGCCACTCACGGCGATGGCCATCGTTGGATTCCCGTCGACGAAGCTGCCGATGTCGGTGCTCACGGACATTCTGCGTGGCGCGCAGGACAAGGTGCTCGAGAGCGGCGCCGTCCTCGTCGGCGGACACTCGATCATCGATGAGGAGCTCAAGTTTGGCTTGAGCGTTACGGGGCAGGCGGACCCTCGCCGGCTGCTCACCAACGCGGCGGCACAGGTCGGCGACGTCCTCGTGCTCACCAAGCCGCTGGGCACGGGGCTGCTCGCGACGGCCGGCAAGCAGGATCGACTCGATCCCGCGGCGCGCAACGCACTGTCGGCCTCGATGCGCGCGCTCAACGCGCAGGCGAGCCGCGCCGCATTGGCGCTCGACATTCGCTGCGCCACCGACGTCACCGGCTTCGGGTTGCTCGGGCACGCGTCTCACATCGCCACGGCGAGCAACGTCTCCATCAGGTTCGACGGCGCCGCGCTGCCCGAGCTGCCGGGGGCGCGTGCACTGTGGGAATCGGGCATCCGGACCGGTGGCGCCGAGCGAAACGAGGAGTACCTGGCACCACTGGCGAACTGGTCGGCCGCGCGCCCCGCCGACGTTGCCCTTGCGCTCGATCCGCAGACATCGGGCGGTCTGCTCCTGGCTGTGCCAGCCCAGCGGGTCGAGGACTATCTTTCCGCGGTCGCGAACAGCTCGGTCGTGGGACGCGTGGTTTCGCGCGAGTCGGTGCTGATCGTGCTTGCGTGAACGAGGGAGTGGTTGGGGCCTGGTGGCTTCCACCGTCTTCAAAACGGCTGCGAGGCGCATTGCGTCTTGGGTGGGTTCGATTCCCATGCACTCCCGCCACGGGCACTCCGGTCGCAGACGATTTCCGTAGGACATCGCGCGCCATTGCGCGTTCGATCACGCGGAAACGCCCCATACGAATTTGGCGCTCAGTTGTGCAAAAGCTGAGACAATATCGGGGCACTTTTCCTGCTAGTGCCTCGCTATTATCAGACAAGCAGTTGCTGGTAGAACGTCTAACGCAACGGCAGGGACAAAGCATGTCGTCACCCGCGCAGTGCCTAACGAGTGGTACCTCGATCGACGCCCGTCACCAGCGCGCGCAGTCGAGTAGTTGATCGCGTCGGAGCATCGTGGGCGGCTGACTGTCGCTCCTGCGTCCGACAGGCCGCAGGGGCGATTTCTTTTTTGTTGTTTTTTGTGCACGAATCTCGAGCCGCAGGAGCGCAGGCATGACTCGCAAGCATTTTCTGTTCGTCAGTGATTTCGATCAGACGCTCAGCTTCAACGACTCGGGCGTCGTCATGAGCGAGATGCTTGGCATCGACCGCTTCCATGAACGGGTCGCGGGCATGTCCCAACTGAACCTGGTCCAGTCTGGTGCCGAACTCGCATATCTCCTCCTGCACGATCCGGAGTTTCGGCGGGTGCGGCAGAGCGATCTGGTGGAAGTTGGCCGGCGGATCCGGTTGAAGAAGAACATCGCGCTTCTCTCGCGGCTGCTCGAGCGCGGCATCGACGGACACCGATTCGATTTTTACGTCGTGTCGGCGGCGCCGGAAGACGTCGTGCATTCCGCGCTTGCCGGATTGGTGCCGCCCGAGCGCATCATCGCCACGCGCTTCACCTACCACGAGCACACTGGCGAAATCGCCTCCATCGTCCGGGTGCCGGCGGGCTTTGGCAAGGTTGCCGCCGTGGACGAGCTGCGCGGCCGCCTTGGCGTGCCGGGCGAACGCATCGTGTATGTCGGCGACGGGAGTTCGGACATCCACGTGATGCTGCACGTCAACCGGAATGACGGCCTCACGATCGCCGCATCCGAGGCGCGGCACATCGCAGCGATTGCGCGCCGCACGGTGATGAGCGACGACGCCATCAGCGTGCTGGTGCCGGTCCTCGAGGACATCCTCGGGTACGATCGTGCCGGGATCCGCTCGCTGTTCGAGCATCACGGCGTGCTGATTCAGGAGTGGGATCGCGTGCGCACCGACTGGTTGACCATCCGCGAGGGAATTGGCCGCACGCTCACCCCGGTCCAATGAAGACGGAGATCGCAAGCGTGCTGTCGACTCCGAGATTGGCGGATCACCTCGGCTACGTCGCCGGCGTGATCACGGTCGGGGCGTTTCTTCCGCAAGTGCTTCGCGCGTGGAGAACGCGCCAGACGCGCGATCTCTCGCTCAGCTCCTTCGCACTGCTCATCACGGCGGGCACGCTGTGGGTCGTCTACGGCGCGCTGTCGAGGGACTGGCCTGTAATCGCGACGAACGCCGGAATGGTCGCTCTGAACGTTGCCCTGGCGATCGCGAAACTGCGCTACGACCCGTCGAGGGCACCCGGTGATGTGAACGTGTGATCTGCGGCTCCGTCGAGCACGCCCCTTGCTGACCATGGCCCCGATCGGCAAACCCTTCACGGACCATTCTATGGGCTTCCTCACCTGGATCGTCGTCGGCCTCGTCGCCGGCGTGCTGGCGTCGCTCGTCATGGGCGGCACGGGCTACGGGCTCATCGGCGACATCATCATCGGCATCGCCGGCGCGTTCATAGGCGGGTGGATCTTCCGCGAGCTCGGCACGACGTCACCGTTCGGCGGCCTCCCCGGCATAATCTTCGTGGCGTTTGTCGGCGCCGTGGTGCTCCTCTTCGCGCTACGGCTCATTCGGCGCGCCACATACCGGGTGCCGCCGCCCTGAGCGTCGGCGGCGGATATGGTCACCCGCCGCCGGCCGCGAAAACGACGGCGTTGCACGCCAACGTCTGCCACGTGAGAACGCCGCCATGGGACATTCCAGAATGTTCTGCCACGCGATCATGATTCGGCGCCGCCGATCAGAGTGATCGTTCAGGTGACCACGCCCAAGATCGTGATGCAGAGAGTGTAAAAAGGGGCGCCCGTCCTGCTGCGGACATCACATATCCGTCGTGGTGGCCGACGTGAGAAACGGCCGGTACATTGGCTGCGCAGGATCCTCCCGCCGTCATCGCTTCCCCCCGCTGAGGCGCAGTTCATGGACGCTGGACTCCGCGACCGAATTCAGGCCGCCCTCGGCGATGCGTATCGTCTCGAGCGGGAGCTCGGCGGCGGCGGAATGTCACGCGTCTTCGTCGCGCACGAAACCGCCCTCGGTCGCACCGTCGCGCTGAAGGTTCTGTCGCCGGAGCTGGCCGCCGGTATCAGCATCGAACGGTTCAATCGCGAGATCCAGATGGCTGCGCGGCTTCAACATCCGCACGTCGTTCCCGTGCACTCGGCTGGCGCGGTCGATGGGCTGCCGTACTACACGATGCCCTTCGTCGAGGGAGAGTCGCTGCGCGCACGGCTCGCCAAGGGCGGCGCACTCCCCTTGCGCGAGGTGACGACGATTCTCCGCGACGTGGCCCGCGCGCTCGAGTATGCCCACTCACAAGGCGTGGTGCACCGGGACATCAAGCCGGACAACGTTCTCATGGCGGGCAGCTCCGCCACAGTGGCCGACTTCGGGATCGCGAAGGCCATCTCGGCGTCCCGCACAGCGGTGCCCGGCGGAACGTTGACGTCCGCGGGCACGAGCATCGGCACGCCGGCGTACATCGCACCAGAGCAGGCGTCGGGTGACCTGAACACCGACTATCGCGCGGATATCTACGCGTTCGGATGCATGGCGTACGAGCTGCTGACGGGCCGCACTCCATTCGGCGACCGCCCGCCCGCGAAGTTGTTCGTCGCGCACCTGTCGGAGAAGCCGGAGAACGTCGCCGAGCTTCGTCCCGACACGCCACCCGGCCTCGCGGCGCTGGTGATGCAGTGTCTGGAGAAAGATCCCGACCGGCGGCCGCAAAGCGCTGCCGAGATCCTGCGCTCGCTCGACGCCGTGACCAGCAGCAGCACCAACGACGTCGCTCCCGTCATTGCGCTGGCAACGCGGCGCAATCTCGGCAGAGCATTGGCGATCTATGCGGTGAGCTTCATCGCCGTGGCAATTCTCAGTCGCGCAGCGATCATCGTGATCGGTCTGCCCGACTGGGTGTTTCCCGGCTCGTTGATCGTCATGGCGCTTGGGCTGCCGGTAATTCTGTTCACCGGACTCGTGCACCATCAGGCGAAACTGGCACGGACTCAGGCCACGTTTACGCCGGGAGGCAATCCCACGGTACATGGGACGATGACACAGATCGCGCTCAAGGCAAGTCCGTGGATGACGTGGCGGCGCACGGCGATGGGCGGCGTGTATTCGGTCGGCGTCTTCGTGGCGATCGTGGGCGTGTGGATGCTGTTGCGCGCGCTCGGCATCGGGCCGGCGGGATCGCTCCTGGCTGCGGGGACGCTCAAGCAGAGCGATCCCATTCTCGTCAGCGACTTCAAGAGTCCCGCGTCGGACACAAGCCTCGGATCTGTCATCACGGAGGCGCTCCGCGGCGAGCTGGCGCAGTCGAAGAGCCTCACCGTCGTGCCCACCAGAAAGGTTCGCGAGATGCTCGGCCGGATGAAGCTCGATGCCAACACCCGGTTGGACTTCACGCGGGCGAGAGAGATGGCAACGCGTGAAGGAATCAAGGCCATCGTCGACGGTGAAGTGCTCGCGCTCGGCGGAAGTCGGGTGCTTCAGGCCAATCTCATTGCCACGCAGACGGGTGAGATACTCGCTTCCTTCAAGGAAACGGCAAAGACGGAGAACGACGTCGTTGGCGCAATCGATCAACTTGCGCGGGACCTGCGTGAGCGCGTCGGAGAGTCCTTGCGGAACATCCACGCGACGCCGCCCTACGAGCGCGTGACCACCGGATCGCTCGAGGCGCTGCGCAAGTTCGTGGACGGGCAACACGCGTATGACGCTGGCGACACGCAACGGGGACGCCAGTTGCTCGAGGAAGCTGTCGCGCTCGACACGGGGTTTGCGATGGCCTATCGCAAGTTGTCGGTGTCCTATCTCAACGCGAACGGACAGGCGGAAAAGGGCTATTCCTTGCTTCAGAAAGCCTACGATCATCGCGCTCGCCTGAGCGACGAGGAACGTCTCTCGCTGGAAGGATACTATTTCACTCGCGGCCTGAGACGGGACGCCAACAAGGGCATCGCGGCATACGAGGCGCTGCTCGAGATGGCGCCAGAGAACCAGACGGCGCTCATCAACCTTGGCGTCCAGCTCGAAGGGCGAGGCGAGTACGCGAAGGCCGAAGCGCTGTTTCGACGCTCCCTCGCGATCGATACGCTGACGTATCAGAGCCAGGGCGGTTTGATTCGTGTGCTCACCAACGAGGGCAAGCTCGACGAGGTGTCTCGCGTCGTCGCAGCTGGCGGTCGCCGTATCCCGCGCTCGAAATGGTACTTCGACATGGGTGCGACATTCATGTTGTGGTCCAACGGCCGCCTGGATTCCGCCGCCAAGGTCGGCGCGGGCCTTCTTGGCGAGGCAGGGGACCCTGTGGCGCGGTCCACCGTGGTCGGCGTGCAAGCGGATATCGCGTCGGCGCGTGGCCGATTGGCCGAAGCCGACCGCCTCGCGACGGCGCTCGGCGCGATGAGCCGGGATGCGGGAACGCCCGCGATCGCGCTCACCGCCGCCCTCAGCTCGATGATGCGCACCGCGTGGTATCGCGGGAATCGGGCCGCGGCGTTCCGGCAGTTGGACGAGGTGCTCAAAGCGAATCCTGTCGCCGCGATCAGCCCCATCGATCGGCCGTTCAAGGAGCTCGTGGATGCGCAGGTCATCGTCGGGCGCATCGACGCCGCGAAGGCAACGCTGTCGGATTTTGTCCGCGCATATACGGCGTTGGGCATCGAGCCCGACACGAACACCCGCTCGCATATCGAGGGCGTCATCGCGTTAGGCGAGAAGAAGTACGATCTTGCGGCAACGAAGTTCCGCGAGAGGAGCATCGACAGGGAACTCTTCTGCGGCGCCACGTGCGAGTTGCCCCACCTTGCCCAGGCGTACGACCTCGGCGGAAAGCCCGACTCGGCGATCGCCGTGAACGAGCGCTACCTGCAGAACAGGGAGCTTGCGCGGCTCGCCACCGACGGGATGTTCCTCGGTCCTACGCTCAAGCGACTCGGAGAACTCTATGAGGCCAAGGGCGATCGAGACAACGCCAGCAAGTACTACGCACAATTCGTCGAACTCTGGAAGACGGCGGACCCGGAGCTGCAGCCGTCAGTGAAGGATGTGCAGTCGCGGCTCGCGAGGTTGCGGACCGGAGAACCGGTGAAGCATGTGACTCCAGCGAAGCTGCCGAATTGAAGACCCGGTCACTCGTAGCGTAACGCCTCGATCGGATCGAGCTTGGCTGCACGGCGCGCTGGCAACACCCCAAAGACCAACCCGATTCCCACCGACACCGCCACGGCGATCGCGGTCTGAAGCAGCGGCGCATCCGCGGGCACGTTCATGAGCATCGTGACGCCGCGCCCCGCCGCCAGCCCCAGCGCAACGCCCAGCACGCCGCCGATGCCGGTGAGCGTCGCCGCCTCGATCAGAAACTGAAACAGGATGTCGCGCCGTGTCGCGCCGAGCGCTTTTCTGATGCCGATCTCGCGCGTCCGCGCCGTGACGCTCACCATCATGATCGCCATCACGCCGATGCCGCCCACCATCAGCGCCACGCTCGCGAGCACGATCATCACGAGAAAGAACACGTCGGTGATGCTCATGAACACGTTCAGGATCTGATCCTGGCTCAGGAGGTCGAAGTTGTTCCTGTCCGCCGGCCTCAGATGCCGCATCTCCCGCAGCGCCACGGTCACCGCGTCCTCCGCGTCCGTAACGGAGACGCCCGGTTTCGGCTTGACGCTGATGAACAGCGCGTTCGTCTTGTCGATGTGATAGGCGTGATCCGTGAACTCGAACGGCATGATCGCGCCGACCTCCTGGCCCGACGGCGCGAAGATGTTCTCGGGCTCCTGGTATAATCCGACCACCTGCACGGGGCGTCCGCCGATCTGCACCTGCTTCTCCAGTGGATTGAGCTGGCCGAAGACCTGTCGTGCGTGGCGCTGCTGGAGCACGACCACGGGTGCGCCGCTCTTCAACTCGGCCTTGGTGAACCATCGTCCGGCGATGAGCTCACCGCCCTGAACCTCCTGATACCGGTCGTCGGCGCCGAACACGATGATCTCTCGCGTGCGCGTTCCGCCGTAGCTCAGCCGCGCCTGTATCTGCGACCAGATCGCCGCGTAGCCGATCTGCGGAAGCTGCTGGAGCCGCTGCGCCTCCGCGTCCGTGAGATTGGGACGGATCCGGATGTACGCCGGGAGCTGATCCGGATTCACCGGCGTCGTCGAGAAGATCTTCATGACGTAGAAGGTCGTTGGGCCGGCAACCTTGATCGTGTTGAGGATCTGGTCGCGAATACCCTTCACGATCGTCGCCATCGTCATCACCGTCGCCACGCCGATCACGACGCCGAGAATCGTGAGTCCCGAGCGCAGCTTGCTGACCCGCAGCGCATCCACGGCGATGCCGACGTTCTCGCGGGCCTGGTCGAGAGAAAAAAGCCGCATCATTCGGCCCGCAGTGCCTCGATGGGATCGAGGCGCGCCGCGCGCCGCGAGGGGTACACGCCGAACAGCACGCCCACGCCGGCCCCGAGCGTGACCGCGAGCGCCACGGACCACCACGTGATGCGGGCCGGAAGCGGCGACGCGGACGCCACCAGCTCGGCGAACGCCCATCCCGAGAGCACTCCCAGCATGCCCCCGATCAGCGAGAGCGCAATCGCTTCGGCCAGAAATTGCCGCTCGATGTCCTTCGCGCGCGCGCCGACGGCCTTGCGAATGCCGATCTCCCGTGTCCGCTCGGTCACCGCCATCAGCATGATGTTCATGATCACGATGCCGCCGACTACGACGCCGATCCCCACTACCGCGGGAATGACGCTGAACAACACCGCGGTCAGACTTTTCCAGAAGGCCACCAGTGCCTCCGCCGTCTCCACGGAAAAATTGTTCTCCTGGCCCGGCCGCAGCCGCCGATGCATGCGCATCGCTTCTTCGGCGCGGTGCATACCGTCCGCAACGCTCACGGCCGCCGCCATCTTCACGGAGATCGACGTCGACGCGCGGTGCCCGTAGATCATCTCGTAGCGCGACAGCGGAATCAGGGCCAGGGCATCGAACGACTGTCCCAGGACGCGTCCCTTCGACGCAAGCACGCCGACCACCTCGAACCTGTCGCCGCCGAGCCGCACGCTTTGCCCGATGGGATTGGCCGTCTGGAAGAGCTTGTCCGCGACCTCGAAACCGACCACCGCGACGGCGCGGCGCTGATCCTCGTCCGCGTCGATGAGCGGACGGCCTCGCTCGATGCGATAGTCCTGAACCTCCTGATAGGGCGGCGTGATCCCACGGATCGTCACGTCGCCCACGGTGCGGTTGCCCCACGTGATGTCGGACAATGGCGTGGGAAAGCCGGACGTGATCGCCACAGCCCGCGCATCCGGAAGGGCCGCCCGAACGATCTCGAAATCCGCGCGCGTGAGCGCGGGCCGTTTGGCGACTCGGTTCCACTGCTCGTCGTCGAAGAAACCGAGCTGCACCGGCACGCGTCGGACCTGGAACGCGTTCGTGCCCATCACCGAGTTCGCGACGTTCTGCGTGACGTACGCGTTCATGCCCTGGATGACGGCCACCACCGCGACGAGGAATGCGACCGAGACGATGATCCCGAGGAGCGTGAAGAAGCTCCTCAGCTTGTTCGCACGGATCTCGCTGAGCGCTGTTGCGAGGACATCGGCGAAGTGCATGGGAGGCCGTGAATTGGCGCCTGACGCGCGGAGGGGAATCGGACCGGTCTAGGATACCATACGGCGGCTTCGGGTGTAGAGTGTCCACTGCCGAAGCGGCATCTCGGCCCCTTACTCTTGGATGGGTTCGATCGCCACGCACTCGCACCAACGCACTTTCATGAACGCCACAGCGTGCCCCCGATGAGAACTGCGTGCGGAGCCTGGCTGTTGCTTTGCGGGTCGCTCATCGCCGCGACCGCGGCTCCCGCCGCTCGGGCGCAGCGTGCGGACAGCGCCCGAGTCGCGCCGAAGCCGGTGCAGGTGGATACGACGCGACGCCAGGTGCCCCAGCCTCCACTCTCGCCGCGGCGAGCTTTCCTCTACTCGGTACTCGTTCCGGGCCTGGGCCAATCACGGCTCGGACGGCCCACCGCAGGAGCGCTCTTCGTCCTCACCGAATCCATTGCGATCGCGATGCTGCGCGAAGCATCCGCCGAGTTGCGCGAGGCCCGAAACTTCCGCTCCGACTCGCTGGTGAACATCGGCCTCGATCCTGCGACGGGCGCACCGGTACAACAGCGCTCGTCCTTCAACGATGCACTGATCACCATCCGCAAGGGTCACGTGGAAGACTGGATCGCTTTTCTCGTCGGCAATCATCTCTTCGCGGGCGCGGACGCCTACGTGGCGGCCCATCTCTGGGACCTGCCCTCGCAGATCGACGTCTCGCCCGCGCCTGGACGCGCGACCGTCACCGCGCGATTCCATTGGTGACGCGCGAGCCTGGACGCGACGCCCCCATCGGCGTCTTCGACTCGGGGCTCGGCGGACTCACGGTCGCGCATGCGATCATGCAGCAACTGCCGGGCGAGAGCATCGTCTATGTTGGTGACACCGCGCGCGTGCCGTACGGACCGAAGTCGCCGGAAACGGTGCGCCGATACAGTCACGAGATCGCGGACTTTCTCCTCCATCAGGGAGTCAAGGCCATCGTCGTCGCGTGCAACACCGCGACGGCGCACGCATTGCCGATGCTCGAGCAGGAGCTGGATGTCCCCGTCATCGGCGTCGTGAAGCCCGGTGCCCGCGCGGCTGCAAAGGGCACCCGCAATGGGCACATCGGCGTCATTGGAACTGCCGGTACGATCAGGTCTGGTGCATACGACGCCGCCATTCGCGCAGAAGCACCCGACGCGATGATCACGTCCCGAGCGTGCCCGCTCTTCGTGCCTCTCGTCGAAGAGGGATGGGTGGACCGCGAAGCCACGTGGATTGTCGCCCGTGAATATCTGGAGCCCATGCTGCTCGCCTCGGTAGACACGCTGGTGCTCGGCTGCACCCACTATCCGTTGCTCAAGGGTGTCATCGGCGAGGTCATCGGGCGCGACGTACGCCTCATCGATAGCGCGGAGGAGACGGCCGGCGACACGCGGCGCATGTTGCGCGAGAACCAGCTCGAGTCTGGTGCGCGGCGTGGAACGTATCGCTTCATCGCCTCGGACGACCCAGGCCAGTTCCTGACGCTAGGCCAGCGCTTTCTCGGCGACGCGATCGAGCACGTGGAGGTCCGGCCCTTCGGTTGATCCGGTCCACTCGCGCATGGCAATGCGGTCTGGCGTTACGACGAGATACGTCGGTGCATCGAGCCAGCTTCCCGCATTCGCGTACACGTTCCCCGACGGCAGTCGCTCCAGCGCTGCAACGTGCGAGTGCCCGAAGATGAGCAGATCGAGCGATGGGTCCGCCTCGAGCATCTGCTCCGCGACGAGATGCAGCCCGCGACCCTCGTCCCTCGGCTGATAGCTTCGGCTGGTCTGCGCGCTGCCGAAGGCCAGTCGCGACGCAAAATCGGGATGCAGCATCCTGAATGCGCGAATCGCGAGTCGGTTTCTGAGCACCCAATCGCGCAACAGCCGATATCCGCGATCCTCTCGCGGACGGAGACCGTCTCCATGCTCCACGCGCGCGTTCCAGCCGGCGATCGAGCCCTTCCACGAGCCGAGATGGAACTCTACACCCGCCTCGCGCAAGACGTCGCCCCCCCAACAGTCGTGATTGCCACCGAGCATGATTACGGGGAATCCCGCATCTCGAAGTTCCATCAGTGCGGCAAGCACCCGCACCGCGCTCCTCGGCACGACGGTCCGCCATTCGAACCAGAACTCGAAGAGATCGCCGTTGATGAGCAGCGATCCCGCGTGTGAGGGGAGCCACCGCAGATACGCGATCAGCGACCGCTCGACATCGGCGGACGCATGACCCAGATGAATGTCGGAGATGACATGGCACGGCGAGCGAAGCACGCACGGATTCTACTAGCTGCTCGCGGGCTTTACAAACGAGTGGTGTCCGGACAACTTCGCGCGCACTTCGACATCCGGCACTTGAGAGCGCATGGCCCAGTCACACATCACCGAAATTCGAGTGCGCTATGCCGAGACCGATCGCATGGGCGTGGTCTACTACGCGAACTACCTGGTCTGGTGTGAGGTCGGCCGCGTCGAGTTCCTGCGCGCACGCGGAGCCAACTATGCCGATCTCGAGGCGGGCGGCCTCGGACTCGCGGTGGCGGAGGCGACGGTGCGGTATCTCGCGCCCGCGCGCTTCGACGATCGAGTGCGCATCGAGACCATCCTGACAGGTGTGCGCTCACGCGCCATCACGTTCGACTACGTCCTCACGCACGCGGAGTCAGGCACGCGTCTCGCCACGGCCTACACGGCCCTCGTGTCCATCGATGCGACGGGGCGCCCCGTTGCCATGCCGGCCGAATTTCGGGAGGCGCTGGTAGGCGCGCGGTAAGAAGCGCGAGCATTGCTCGGGAACAGCCTGCGCGGAACGTGGTACGTTGAGGGCGATGATACTCGTACTCAGAGGCCATTCGTGACATCGTGGTGCCGCCGTGCCCTCGCCCTCGTGACCATCGGAGTCACGGCGTGTGCTCCGCCGCGCGTCTCAGCCCTGCCGGGAGCGGATGTCGCACCCGCGCGACTCCCTCGTGGACTTGGCCTCGAGGGCCGGCGGAAGATCATCTTCCAGTGGGAGATGCACGATGCGGACATTGTCGCGCGTGGCGACGGCGTGGCACGGGTCGCGTCACCGGACAGCGTGCGCATGGACTTCTTCCTCGCTGGTGGGTTTGGCAGCGGCGCCGCGATTCTCATCGGCGATTCACTCCAGGTGCCGGGTCCTGACCTCGTCCGCCGCCTCGTGCCGCCGCGGCCACTCCTGTGGGCGGCGTTCGGTCGGCTGGCCATTCCGGCCGAACCAGATACGGTCGTGCGCGTTGACGGAGCCATTCTCCGTGCCGACATTGGATCACCCACTCGTTGGCGCGTCACGTTCATGGGCGACACGTTGACCCGGCTCGAGCGCGTCGACGGCGGCCGCCGTCAGGAGTGGGTCGAGCGCTCGACCGATCAGAAGGTGCAGTACCGCAACGAGGCCGCGCGCCGTTCTCTCTCGCTCGTCATTCAACGAATCGATGGTGTTCCCGCGTTCGACCCGGCGATCTGGCGCTTTTAGCGTCCTCGCGGTCGCGCTCCTGCTCGCGGCGGCGTGCGTGCCGCGCTACGGCTTCGCGGGTGGCGGACTTCCATCGCATATTCGCACCCTCGCCATACAGCCGTTCGACAACGAGACGCCGACGCCGGAGATCCAGAAGGAGCTCCTCGACGCGATGCGGCGCGAGCTGCAACCGCGCCTCGGTGTCCGTGACGCACCCATGGAGCGTGCCGACGGACTCGTGCGCGGCGTCGTCCGCACCTACGATGCCGATGTCCCCGTCGGATTCAGCAGCAATCCCGCGCAAGCCGTCACGTCGCGCCGGCGGCTCCAGATCGTCCTCGACGTCCAGATCGTGGACCAGACCAACGGCAAGACGCTGTGGGAGAAGAAGGGACTTCGCGCCGAAGGCGACTACGCCGAGCGGGACGAGGCCGGCGGTCGCCGCGAGGCGATCAAGCGCATCGTCAACGACATCGTCGAAGGGGCGCAATCGCAATGGTGATTCGGCGGCGTGGTCTCAGCTCGATCGGCTGTCTGCTCACGCTGCTCGTCCTCGCCGTGGTGGTCTACTTCGGCATGGGCATCGGCGAGAAGTACTTCAACTTCTACGAGTACCAGGACGCCATGCGGCAGGAGGCGCGCTTCGCGGCTCACAACTCCGACGCGCAGATCGTGCAGCATCTGCGCGACGCCGCCGATTCCCTGAACCTGCCCGAGGCCGCAGGCGAGGTCACCGTACAGCGAGACGGCCGCCACATCACCATCGAGAGCGAGTACTACGTGCATCTGGAGCTCCCGCTCGTCGTCCGCGAGGTGCGCTTCAACCCGCACGCCGAAGGCATCTTTTGAGTGATTACCCGCCGCGTAATCCCGCGGCGAAGGTGCGCTCGTGGGGTGACGCCGCGGCCTGGCGCGCCAACCAGCCGGGCCGCGTCGTGTTCACCAACGGCGTCTTCGATCTCCTGCATCCCGGGCACGTCGACGTCCTGCTCGGTGCGCGCGCCCTCGGCGACGCGCTCGTCGTCGGCCTCAACAGCGACGCATCCGTTCGCCGGCTCAAGGGCCCCGATCGCCCCGCCCGATCGCAGACGGACCGCGCCTACGTGCTCGCGGCCCTCGAGGTCGTGGACTGCGTCGTCGTGTTCGACCAGGATACGCCGCTGGAGCTCGTGCGCACGCTGCGGCCCGACGTCCTCGTGAAGGGCGGCGACTATTCTGAAGACACCATCGTAGGCGCGCCCGAGGTACGAGCGTGGGGCGGCGACGTGCACGTCATCCCGCTCACGCCGGGGCAATCCACCACCAACATCATCCGCACTCTTCGTGGCAACTCGACCCAATCCTGAATCCGTCCGCACCAGCCGCCCAGCCGACGCGCTGCGCGCTGTTTCCCTCGAGCGCGGCGTGGCGCCGTATGCCGAGGGCTCCTGTCTCGCGTCCTTTGGTGCAACGCGAGTGCTCTGCGCGGCGACCGTCGAGGAAGGCGTCCCCTCCTGGCGGCGCGGACGCGGCGAAGGGTGGATCACCGCGGAATACGCAATGCTGCCGCGCGCGACGAAGACGCGAACTCCACGCGAGCGGTCGCAGATCGGGGGGCGCACGCAGGAGATTCAGCGGCTCATCGGCCGCAGCGTTCGCGCCATGCTCGACGATTTCGCCTGGGGCGAGTACACCCTCAAGGTGGACTGCGACGTCCTCCAGGCCGATGGCGGAACGAGGACTGCCGCGATCACCGGGGCGTCCGTCGCTGTCAGCGATGCCTTTGCCTGGATGGTCCGTGAGGGCAAGCTCGGCCGCTCGCCGGTGAAGCGGCGCGTGGCCGGTGTGAGTGTGGGCGTCGTCCGCGGCGAGCCGCTGCTCGATCTCGAGTACGTGGAGGACGTCTCGGCCGACGTCGACATGAACGTCGTCATGAGCAGCGAGGGACGGTTCGTGGAGGTGCAGGGCACGGGCGAGAACGGCACGTTCGATCGGACGGAGCTCGAAATCCTCCTCGAGCTCGCCACGAAGGGCCTCGTCGAGCTCGACGCGCTGCAGCGCCGCGCACTCGGCCTCTAGACGTGCTGGGCGCCCCGTGGGTGCTTGCCTCGCGCAACGCCGGCAAGCTGCGTGAGCTGCGCGCGCTGTTCGGAGCGCGCGGAATCGACGTCGTGGATCTGAGAGACGTCGGAGTGGCCGAGGATACCGTCGCCGAGGATGCGATCGAGGCGTACGAGTCCTTCGAGGAGAATGCGGTCGCCAAAGCGCGGTACTTCTCGACGCTCTTGCCCGGGCGCGTCGTCGTGGCCGACGATTCCGGGCTCGCCGTGGAGGCACTCGGCGGCGCGCCGGGGGTGAAAAGCAAACGCTGGAGCGGTCGAACCGAGCTCAGCGGAGCGGACCTGGATGCCGCGAACAACGCGTTGCTGGCGGAACGGATGCGCGGCGTGGCGGATCGCCGTGCGCGCTTCGTGTGTGCGGCGGCGTGGTGCGACGGGCGAGACGTCGCCGTGGCGCGCGGTGAGGTGTATGGGCACATCGTGGAGTCGCCGCGAGGGGGAAACGGGTTCGGATATGACCCGCGCGTGTTCATCGACGAGCTTGGAATGACGATGGCGGAGGCGACCGTCGCGGAGAAGGGCGTGGTGAGTCACCGGGCGCGTGCGTTCGCGGCGTTGTTGGCCGCGGTGCGTGCAGGCCGGTTGGTTGGCGCGTAAGCTGTGGCGGCGACTGCCGTTGACCCGTGTTGGGTGACCGACTATTGTTGGGTTCTCATGCGGGGCGTAGCGTAGCCTGGTATCGCGCCTGCTTTGGGAGCAGGAGGTCCCCGGTTCAAATCCGGGCGCCCCGACCTGGCAGGGACTTCGGTGCAGTGGCCGGGGCCGGCCTGTCGCGAACGAAGCGCCAGTAGCTCAGGTGGATAGAGCAACAGCCTTCTAAGCTGTGGGTCGGGGGTTCGATTCCCTCCTGGCGCGCCATTTTCGTCCGATGCGATCGAGCGCCGTTAGCTCAATTGGCAGAGCAAGTGACTCTTAATCACTAGGTTGTAGGTTCGATTCCTACACGGCGCATTGTCCAGGTAGGTCCGGCTGGACGTGCACTTGGCGGGCGCCCGTAGGGGCGCCCGTTTTGTTGTCGGGACTCTGTAGGACAGTAGGTCGGTAGGACGGCAGACGCCGTTCCTGACCTACCGTCCTACCGAGGCTCGTTGTGCGGCCCTTGTGTCACCGAAACGTCTCGTCTATAATTCTTGGCTCTCCGCCTGTGTGAACGTTTGGCGGGGATGGGGTGGTCGGCGAGCAAAAGTTTGTTTTTGGGGTTGACGACTCCGGTACGTGCAAGTATGGTTAGAGGCTGTCGCGGAAATGCGGCGGCGCAGCAAAATAGACGCTGTTTGACAATCGAGAGTGGAATCAGAAATGTGCGAGGCGAACTCGTAGTGGCTTGCCGGTCTACAGGGGCCGGTGGAGCCGAGTTCAAACCTGTACAAATTCAATGATTCGGACGCGCTGTCTACGCGACAGCGTGAGACAGCGATTTCGATTCATGTGAGCTATGTCAAATCTCTTGGAGAGTTTGATCCTGGCTCAGGACGAACGCTGGCGGCGTGCTTAACACATGCAAGTCAAGGGGGCCCGCAAGGGCAACCGGCGAACGGGTGCGTAACACGTGAGCAACCTGCCGATCTGTGGGGGATAGCCGGGCTAACGCCCGGGTAATACCGCATACGTTTCCCGAGGGGAGTCCCTTGGGAAAGAAACCTCCGGGGCAGATCGAGGGGCTCGCGGCCTATCAGCTAGTTGGTGGGGTCATGGCTTACCAAGGCGACGACGGGTAGCTGGTCTGAGAGGATGGCCAGCCACATTGGGACTGAGAAACGGCCCAGACTCCTAC